>Ga0315903_10000002_pt1 | contig 765659 bp, 698 predicted proteins | sample LakEriMetagenome_7_FD_203524 | JGI IMG/M metagenome (GOLD analysis project Ga0315903, IMG submission 203524) | Freshwater fungal communities from buoy surface, Lake Erie, Ohio, United States - Buoy 2 MA119 | ecosystem: Environmental > Aquatic > Freshwater > Lake | place: USA: Lake Erie, Ohio...
CATCGGCCTCCCGAAGCTTATGGATGATCTCCTCGGTCGTGTATCTCTGCTTCGCCATCGCCCACGTCTCCTGTCCCTTTTTTGAACATTAAACATGGACCAAAAATACCGGGTCAGGTCAGTCGAGATGGCTCTCAGTTACAAAACCGATTTCAGATTGGTGCGGCGTATCGACCGCTCGGTACGAATAACTTCGATATGCTGCTTCGGTATGAAAATAAAGTTGAGCGTAACTCGGAGCTGGCATCGGAAGAGAAGCGACAGGTCGACATCTTATCGGCGAGCTTCAACCTTCATCCGAGTCGGCGTATCTGGGTGTCCGGCCGAATTGCGGCTAAGGACGTCAATGAAACATTGGTAGACGTCGAAGACGATTATCGAGCCTGGCTTTTCGCCTCCCGGATCATTTTCGACATTGGGTCTAACCTCGATGTCAGTGCCATGGCTGGTGTGATGGTCAGCCCGAATGACGATGTTCGGGACGAGGCATTCGGATTGGAGGTGGGCTATCTCATCAAGGAGAACCTCTGGTTGAGCATCGGCCACAACTTCGTGGGCTTTTATGATCGGGACCTTTCGGGTCGCGATCAAACGCAAAGCGGTTGGTACCTTCGGATGCGCATGAAGTTCGACGAGAAACTGCTCCAGAGCCAGGAACCGTGATGCTGGGCCACCCCCTCTGATGACGAGGGGGGTGCTCATGAGGCAGACGGCGGGCATAATGTTTCGATCTGTTTTATGCCGGTGACCTCCCTCATGATTACCCGTTTGATCTTGGCGTCGATTCTGGTTTTTGCGGTCCCCGGCTTTACCGCCATCGATTCATCGAAACGCCCCATCACCCACGAAGATCTTTGGCTGATGACACGCGTTGGTGCGCCCTCGGTGAGCCCCGACGGTCGTTGGGCGGTATTCTCCGTAACCGAGACCGCCTACAACGATAAAGACCAAGTTGCTGATCTTTGGATCGTCTCGACCGAGACGACTTCGAAATCGATGCCGAGACGTCTGACCGGGACAGCCGGCGGAGAGAGCGGCGTCGAATGGAGTCCCGACGGAACTCGGATCGTGTTTTCGGCCAAGCGCGAGGGGGACGATACCGCGCAACTCTATCTGCTCGACCTGAGCGCGGGCGGTGAGGCTCAGCGACTCACTCGCCTCGTCAATGGCGCGCGTGCTCCAAAGTTTTCGCCGGATGGAAAACGCATCGCGTTTTCGAGCTCCGATTACCCCGGCGCAAAAAACGAGGAAGACAATCGTCGTATCGAGGGCGAGCGCAAAGCGCGTAAATGGAATGCGCGGATCTACGACGGGTTCCCCATTCGCAATTGGGACCGTTGGCTGGAAGATCGCAAACCCCGCCTGCTCGTCATCGACGTGCCCGAGGCGGGCTCGAAGGTCAGTGAGCCGCGCGAACTGCTGCGTGAGTCGGCGCTCGTGCGTGAGCCCGGGTTCGCTGGCCGCGGCGGCGACGGCGGCGATTCCCTCGATGCCTCGTGGGCGCCGGACGGTGAGGGGCTCATCTTCGTCGCAAGCACCGATCGACACACTGCGGCTTTTCGGTTCACTTCTTCGAGCCTTTGGTATGTCGCGCTCGTAGGCGGAGAGCCCGTGAGACTGAGCGGCGACGATCATTCCTGGTCGCAGCCAACGTTCACGCCCGACGGCAAGACATTGGTCGCCGGCGTCGATCGCAAAAGCGACAAGGTCTACATGCCGAGTGAACTCGTTGCCATCGGCTGGGAAGGGCCGAAGGCGGGTGGCGTGACCCTGCAGCAAAGTCGCCAGATCACGCGCGGCATCGATCGGTCGGTCACGTCGTTCGCGATCACGTCCGACTCGAGGACCTTGTATTTCCTTGCCGAGGAAGCGGGGCACGAGAAACTGTTCGAGACGAGTCTTGCCAATGGTCAACCGCGACTCGCCTTCGATATCAATACGGGTGTCTACACCAATCTGTCGATCGCGAGCGCTTCGCGTCGCCCCGTGTTGATCGCGAATTTCGAAAGTGCGACGCGGCCGCCCGAGGTCGTGCGGATCGATCTGGCAAGGGCGCGCCATGTGGCCTTGACGCAATTCAACGACGCCAAGGCCGCAGGGCTCGATATCGAACCGGTGCGTCATTTCTGGTTCACGAGCAGTCAGGGTCGTCGGATCCACAACATGTTGGTCGTGCCGCCGGGGTTCGATCCTTCAAAGAAATATCCGCTCTTCGTCGTGATCCATGGTGGGCCCCACACGATGTGGCGAGATCAATGGGTGACGCGCTGGAACTACCACTTGCTCGCGAAGCCCGGCTACGTCGTACTGCTGACCAACTACAGCGGATCGACGGGGTTCGGTGAGGCGTTCGCTCAAACCATCCAGGGCGATCCGCTGCGCACGCCCGGCGCCGAACTCAACGAGGCCGCGGATGTCGCGTTACGCGATTACCCCTTCATCGACGGCGATCGTCAGTGCGCGGGCGGCGCAAGCTACGGCGGGCATCTCGCCAACTGGCTGCAGGCGAGCACCACGCGCTACCGCTGTCTCATCAGCCATGCCGGGCTGATCAACCTCGAGTCGCAGTGGGGCACGAGCGATACGGTCTATGGTCGCGAGGTGAACAACGGGGGCCCGGTCTGGGAGCAGGGCGCCGTCTGGCGCGAGCAAAACCCGATCCGCTACGCGGCGGCCTTCAAGACCCCGACGCTCGTCACCGTCGGCGAACGGGATTTCCGGGTACCACTCAACAACTCCCTCGAGTACTGGACGGTGCTGCAGCGGCAACAGATTCCGAGCCGGTTCGTGGTATTCCCGGACGAGAACCACTGGATTCTGAAGGGCGACAACAGTCGGCTCTTTTATCAGGAGGTGCACGACTGGCTCGCTCGCTGGCTCCAGACGCCCAGCGGCGGGACGGCTTCGGCCCCCTGATTCGGTCCCCCGGGGTGCCCCATGGCGCCTCGGGGGCAATTCCATTATCATTGGCGGCCCTCGCGGCTCCTCGGGCCGTGAGGGAGGGTGGTTCTCCCTTACGGGGCTACCCAAGTGCTTGATTTGAAAGCCCCCCGAGGGGCTTTTGTTTTTTGGGCCCCTGGCCGGGGCGGGTTTGGCAAGGAGGGGCCTTCGTGGCCCTTTTTCATTCCCGCATCGGATTGGGGTCCCTGAAGGACGGACGATGGCGACTGCAGCAGCGATACGCGACAAGCTCATCGGGCTCCTGGAGCCCCTGATCGAGCGTTTGGGCTACGAGCTGGTCGACATCGAATGGGTGTCGGTGCCTCGCTCGGGTGTGCTGCGGATCTTCATCGATCAGCCAGTCGAGAAGGGTGGCCACATCGGAGTCGAAGATTGCGAGACGGTGAGCCGAGAGGTGTCGGCGTTGCTCGATGTGGAGGATCCGATCAGCGGAGCCTACAACCTCGAGGTGTCGTCACCGGGTTTCGATCGGGTGCTGCGAAAGCCCGCGCATTTCGGACGATTCGTCGGCGCCAGGGTTTGGGTCGAGTTGAAGGTGCCTCGCGAGGGACGCCGCCGATATACGGGCGATCTTTCGGAGGTTGACGAGTCGGGTTTCACCGTCATCGTGGACGGTCAGCCCGTAAGAATCGGATTCGCCGAGATCGGCAAAGCACGCGTCGTGGCGTGAGCGGTCTTTCGGTGTTTCGCGTGCAAGGGGACAGAAGACGATGAGCAAGGAAATCATGATGGTCGTGGATGCCGTCTCGAACGAGAAGGGCGTCGACAAGGAAGTCATCTTCGAAGCGCTCGAGGCGGCACTCGCTTCGGCAACTCGCAAAAAGCACGGCGAGGAATGGGACGTGCGCGTCGCCATCAACCGAAAGACCGGCGATTACGACACTTTCCGTCGCTGGAAGGTGTTCGCCGACGACTCGAAGGAGCTCGAGGTTCCGGACCGTGAGTTGCGTCTCGAAGACGCGATCGATGTCGACACGAAGGCGATCATCGGCGGCTTCGTCGAAGAGCCGATGGAGTCGGTGTCATTCGGTCGTATCGCGGCGCAGCAGGCGAAGCAGGTCATCGTGCAGAAGGTGCGCGAGGCGGAGCGTGCTCAGGTGGTCGAGGCGTACAAGGATCGCGTGGGTCAGTTGGTCAGCGGTGTCGTCAAGCGAGTCGATCGCAATGGCATCTTCGTCGACCTCGGCGGTAATGCCGAAGGGTTCGTGTCCCGCGCCGACATGATCATGCGCGAACAAGTCAAACCGCAGGATCGCATCAAGGCCTTCCTCAAAGAGGTGCGCTCGGAGCCCCGCGGGCCACAGTTGTTCCTGACGCGATCGGCACCGGAGTTCCTGATCGAACTCTTCAAGCTCGAGGTTCCCGAGGTCGGTCAGGGTCTCATCCAGATTCTGGGCGCCGCCCGCGATCCCGGCATCCGCGCCAAGATCGCAGTTCGCAGCAATGATCCGCGTATCGACCCGGTCGGCGCCTGCGTCGGCATGCGTGGTTCGCGCGTGCAGGCCGTCTCGAACGAGATCGCGGGTGAGCGCGTCGACATCATTCCTTTCGACGACAACCCTGCGCAGTTCGTGATCAATGCAATGTCGCCGGCGGAGGTCATTTCGATCGTCGTGGATGAAGACTCGCACAGCATGGACATTGCGGTCTCCGAAGAGAAACTCTCTCAGGCCATTGGTCGCGGCGGTCAAAATATCCGACTCGCGAGCCAACTGACCGGTTGGGAGCTCAACGTCATGACGGAGTCCGACGCCGAGGCCAAGAGCGAGTCCGAAGCGCGCGCCCTCGTCGAAAACTTCATGAAGCAGCTCGATGTCGATGAAGACGTCGCCACCATCCTCGTCCAAGAGGGTTTCTCGACGGTCGAGGAAATCGCCTACGTTCCGCAGGGCGAGCTCAATGCCATCGAAGAGTTCAACGAGGACATCGTCAAAGAATTGCGTAGCCGTGCACGCGACGTGCTGTTGACCCAGGCGATCGCGAGCGAAGAGAGCATCGATTCGCAGATTCCGGCGGATGATCTGTTGCTGCTCGAAGGAATGCAGCCCGATCTTGCTCTCGCACTGGCGCGTCGTGGCGTCCGCACGCGGGAAGATCTCGCAGAGCAGGCCGTCGACGATCTGCTGGACATTCAGGGGCTCACGGCCGACGAGGCCGGCAAGCTCATCATGAAGGCTCGCGAGCATTGGTTTGCGCCGGGCCACGGCTGAGTAGACCCCACAGGAACCTGATATGGCTGATGTAACGGTTGCCCAATTTGCCGAGGTGCTGAAGGTGCCGGTCGAGAAGCTGATCACTCAGCTTGCTCAGGCCGGTATCGAGGTCAGTGGACCGAACGATCGCATCAGTGACGATGCGAAGCTCGTACTGCTGACCCACCTGCGGCGCAGTCATGGTCAGGCGGAAGAGTCGGGCCCCGCGGTTGCGGCCCCTCGCAAGATCACGTTGCAGCGCAAGCAGCAAAGCGAGATCAAGCTCGCGGGCGGTGCCGGTCGCGCGCGTACCGTGAACGTCGAAGTGCGCGTCAAGCGCACCTACGTCAAACGAGACGTGCTCGAGGAGCAGGCCAAGGCGCAGGGTGAGGATTCCGAATCCAAGCGACGTGAGGCCGAGGAAGCCGCTCGTATCGAGCGAGAGCGGCAGGAACACGAGCGGCGCGAAGCGGAACGACTCGAAGCGGAAAATCGCCGCCGAATCGAAGAAGAAGCGGCCGCGCGGCGTGCGGCCGACGAAGCGCGTCGGGCGGCCGAACAGCGGGAGCGTGATCAGGGTGACACTGAAAAAACCGGTCGAGCCAAAGTACCTGCCGCGACCCCCGAGGCGGCCCGTGCCGCGGAGGCGCGTCCTGGCAAATCGACGACGGCCGATGCCGAGCGTGACAAGCGCACGCGCTATGGTCGCGAGGAGCTGCACGTCAGCACCGATGCCAGCTCGCGGCTCAAGAAAAAGAAGAAAATCCGAGAGCGCAAGGCGCCGGTCGGAATGGAGCAGCGCCACGGTTTCGAACTGCCGACCGCGCCCGTCATTCGCGAGGTGGTGATCGGCGAGACCATCACGCCGCAAGAGCTCGCCCAAAAAATGGCGGTCAAGGCTACCGAAGTCATCAAGGCCATGATGAACATGGGCGTGATGGCGACCATCAACCAACCGATCGATCAGGACACGGCCGTCCTCGTCGTCGAAGAGATGGGCCACACGGCCAAGATTCTCAAAGAAAACCAGCTCGATACCGACATCCAGGGTGCCGGCGGCGAGTCGGTCGAAATGCTGCCGAGGCCTCCCGTCGTGACCGTGATGGGTCACGTCGACCACGGCAAAACCTCGCTGCTCGATTACATCCGCAAGACCAAGGTCGCCTCGGGTGAAGCCGGTGGCATCACGCAACATATCGGCGCGTATCACGTCGAGACGCCAAAGGGAGGCGTGACCTTCCTCGATACGCCGGGTCACGCGGCCTTCACGGCGATGCGTGCCCGCGGCGCCAAGGCGACCGACGTCGTGATTCTGGTGGTGGCGGCGGACGATGGCGTCATGCCCCAGACCATCGAGGCCATCCAGCACGCACGAGCGGCGGGTGTGCCCATCGTGGTAGCGGTCAACAAGATCGACAAGAGCTCGGCCGACCCGGATCGCGTTCGCACCGAGCTCTCCAAGCAGGAAGTCATCCCTGAGGAGTGGGGTGGCGACACGATGTTCGTGAACGTCTCTGCCTTCACGGGGCAGGGCATCGACCAATTGCTCGATGCGATTTTGCTGCAGGCCGAAGTGCTCGAACTCCGAGCGCCGGTCACGGGTCTTGCAGCCGGCATCATCGTCGAGGCCAGCGTCGAGAAAGGACGCGGTGCCGTGGCGACCGTGCTCGTGAAGAAAGGCACGCTCAAGCTCGGTGATCCGATCATCGCGGGTCAAGAGTTCGGTCGCGTACGCGCGATGTTCGACGAAACCGGAAAGAGTGTCGAAGAGGCCAAACCCTCGATGCCCGTTCTGGTGCTCGGCTTGTCGGGCGCTCCGAATGCGGGTGACGAAATGCTCGCGGTCGAGAGTGAGCGCAAGGCGCGCGAGGTCGCGCTTTACCGTCAGGGCAAGTTCCGCGACGTCAAGTTGGCGAAGCAGGCTGCTGCCGTCGGCGACGTGTTCTCGCAGATGGCCGAAGAAAAAGCAGGCGTCATCAGCGTCGTCATCAAGGCGGATGTCCAAGGTAGCGCCGAGGCGCTGCGCGACTCGCTCACCAAACTTTCTACCGATGAAGTTCAGGTCAAGGTCGTCGCGAGTGGCGTCGGCGGCATCACGGCCTCGGACGTGCAGCTCGCTGCCGCCTCCAAGGCCATGGTGCTCGGCTTCAACGTTCGTGCCGATTCCGGTGCGCGCGAGGCGGTCAAGGAAACCGGCATCGACATCCGCTATTTCTCGATCATTTACGAAGCCATCGACGACATCAAACAGCGCATGAGCGGGTTGCTCGCGCCGGAGATCAAAGAGCAGATCGTCGGTACCGCGCAGGTTCGCGACGTATTCCGGTCGAGCAAGTTCGGCGTCGTGGCGGGTTGCCTCGTCATCGAAGGGGCGGTCAAGCGCAACAATCCGATTCGCGTGTTGCGCGACAACGTCGTCATTTTCGAAGGTGCACTCGAATCGCTTCGTCGTTTCAAGGACGACGTCGGCGAGGTTCGCGCAGGTACCGAGTGTGGTATCGGCGTGAAGAACTATCAGGACGTTCGCGTCGGCGATCAGATCGAGTGCTACTCACGCGTCGAAGTCGCGCGCGCGATCGCTTGATCGACGGGCGTTCCGTGAAAATGCTTCCGTGACCAGCAAGGCCCGACAGCAACGCGTCGAGTCCGAACTGCAGCGCGTGGTGGCTGAGCTCGTGGCTCGCGAGGTCAAAGATCCCCGAGTCGGGATGGTGACCATCACCGCCGTGCAGGTGGCCTCCGATATGGGTTCGGCCCGCGTGATGTTCGTGCCTTTCGGCGATCGTCATTCGGCGGAGGAAGTTGGCGAGGGCTTGCGGCGTGCCGCAGGGTTCCTGCGCGGCGAAGTCGGTCGTCGACTCGGTTTGCGCCATGCGCCGAGGCTCGATTTCGAATACGACGAAAGCATCGAGCGGGCTGATCGTCTGACCCGTCTCATCGATCATGCGGTTCGCAACGATCAGGATGATCCGGGTTCCGGCGGTCCATCACGTTGAGCGACGGCATTCTGCTTCTCGACAAGCCGTTGGGCTTGTCCTCGACGGCCGCAGGGTTGCGCGTTCGCAGGATGTTGGGCGCGAGCAAGGCGGGCCATGTAGGTAGCCTCGACCCGCTTGCGACCGGCATGCTCCCGATCTGCGTCGGCGAGGGCACTAAGCTCGCCGGTGAAATTCTCGAGGGCGACAAGGTCTATCGGTTTCGGATTGCCCTCGGCAAGCGAACCTCGACCGGTGACGCGGAGGGCGAGGTCGTCGAAGAGTCACCCGTTCCGCCGTTACCGACTGCGGCGGTCGACGACGTGTTGCGTCGATTCATCGGCGAGACCTCGCAGATTCCCCCGATGTATTCGGCCATCAAGCAAGGGGGCGTCCCCTTGTACCGGCGTGCTCGGGCCGGAGAAACCGTCGATCGACCCGCGCGAAAAATTCGTATCGAAACGCTAGACCGGCTCGAGGTCGGGCCGGATGCCCTCGAGTGCCGGGTCGTGTGCGGCAAAGGAACGTACGTTCGGGTGCTCGCGGAGGACATCGCCGCGGCGCTCGGGACCGTCGGACATGTTGTCGAGCTTCGCCGCGAGAGCGTCCAGCCTTTCGCGTCGGATCGGCTGGTGACCCTAGAGCAGATCGACTCCACGAGGGGTGTCGGACTGCCCTGGGTGACGCTCGATGAGGCGGTCGGGCACTTGAGGCTCGTGACGCTCGCGCCGGAGGCGGCGAGGCGGATGCACCAAGGGCAGGTGGTGGACGCCCCCGAGGCCTTGCATTTTGCCTTGGGGGAGACGGTGAGGCTCCATGCGCCCGGGGCGGTTTTCATGGGACTTGGACGTATTGCCGCCCCAGGCAGGGTCGCGCCCAAGCGACTTGTGGCCGAAAAGGCCAGCGAGTACAATCCGCCGCCGTCAACACGACCGTAACTATCAAGATTTAAAAGGGTTTTTCAGAATGCCTCTCAGTACAGAGAAAAAGAGCGGAGTGGTTTCCCAGTTCCGCAGGGATCCCAAAGACACGGGCTCTCCCGAAGTTCAGATCGCGTTGCTCTCCGAGCGCATTTCCGGCCTCGGTCAGCACTTCTCCGCGCACGCCTCGGATCACTCCTCCCGTCGCGGTCTCGTGAAGATGGTCAACCAGCGCCGAAAACTCCTCGATTACCTCAAGGCCAGCCAGCCGCAGAAGTATCAGGAAGTCGTCGAGCGTCTCGGGCTGCGTCGCTAAGCAGTCCCCCCGCGAAGGCCGCGTCTCTCACTGAGCGCGGCCTTTTCGCTTACCGCATTTTTTTCACGAGGTTTCCCGTGCCCGTATTCAAGAAAACATTTCAGTATGGTTCCCACACGTTGACGCTCGAGACGGGCGAGATGGCTCGTCAGGCCGACGCCGCCGTCGTCGCATCGCTCGGTGATACGGTCGTGCTCTGTACGGCCGTGGCCGCCAAGAAGGCCGCTCCGGGTCGCGATTTCTTCCCGCTGACCGTCAACTACCAGGAAAAGTTCTACGCTGCGGGTCGTATCCCGGGCGGGTTCTTCAAGCGTGAAGGGCGTCCGACCGAGAAAGAGACGCTCACGTCGCGTCTCATCGACCGCCCGATCCGTCCGCTCTTCCCGGACGGCTTCTACAACGAAGTTCAGGTGGTGACCACGGTCATCTCGATCGATCCTGAGATCGATGCCGATATTCCCGCGATGATCGGCGCCTCGGCGGCGCTCGCGTTGTCGGGGGTGCCGTTCAACGGTCCGATCGCCGCCGCCCGCGTCGGTTACAAAGATGGCCAGTACATCCTCAACCCGACTGCCAAAGAAATCAAAACGTCCGAACTCAATCTCGTCGTCGCCGCAACCAAAGACGGCGTGATGATGGTCGAGTCCGAAGCCAATTGCCTCACCGAAGAAGTGATGCTTGGTTCGGTGGTATTCGGTCACGAGCAAATGCAGGTCGCCATCAAAGCCATTAACGAGCTCGTCGCCGAGTGCGGCAAGCCGCGATGGGACTGGAAGTCGAACGCTGCGACGGCAGAGCTCGAAGCTGCCGTACGCGCCGCCGCTCATGGCCCGCTCTCCGAGGCGTATCGCATCACCGAGAAGCAGGCGCGCTACTCGCGTGTCGGCGAAATCAAGAAGTCCGTCATCGAGCAACTCACTGCAGGCGAGGCTCCGGCCTACACCGCCGAGCAGATCGACGATCAGCTGTTCCGTCTCGAGAGTCACATCGTGCGCGAGCGCATCCTCAATGGTGAGCCGCGTATCGACGGTCGCGATTCGGTGACGGTGCGTCCCATCACCATCAAGGTGGGTGTCACGCCGCGTACGCATGGTTCCGCATTGTTTACCCGTGGTGAAACCCAGGCCCTCGTCGTCACGACGCTCGGCACGGGCCGCGACTCGCAGATCATCGATGCGCCGGAAGGCGAGCATCGCGAGCCGTTCATGCTCCATTACAACTTCCCGCCGTTCTCGGTGGGCGAGACGGGCATGATGTCGGGCCCGAAGCGCCGCGAAATCGGCCACGGCAACCTCGCGCGTCGCGGCGTATCGGCCGTGATGCCGGACATGGAAAAATTCCCGTACGTCATTCGCGTGGTGTCGGAAATTCTCGAGTCGAACGGTTCCTCGTCGATGGCCTCCGTGTGTGGCGCTTCGCTCGCCATGATGGACGCCGGCGTTCCGCTCAAGTCGCCCGTCGCCGGTGTTGCGATGGGTCTTGTGCTCGAAGGCAAGCGCTACAAGGTCCTGACCGACATCCTGGGTGACGAAGATCACCTCGGCGACATGGACTTCAAAGTGGCCGGTACCAAAGACGGTGTCACGACGCTGCAGATGGACATCAAGGTCGAGGGCATCACGCCCGAGATCATGAAGGTCGCCCTCGAGCAGGCGAAGGCCGGTCGTCTTCACATCCTTGGCGAGATGAACAAGGTCATCTCCAAGCCCCGCGAGACGATGTCCGAGTGGGCGCCCTCGATCATCACGCTCAAGATCGACCCGGAGAAGATCCGCGACGTCATCGGCAAGGGTGGTGCGGTCATCCGCCAGATCACCGAAGAGACGGGTACGACCATCGATATCGAGAACGACGGCACGGTGAAGATTGCGTCGGTCAACGGCACGGCGGGTCGCGAGGCTCAGCGTCGGATCGAACTGATCACGGCCGATGTCGAAGTGGGTCGCATCTACGAGGGACGCGTCGCGCGCCTCATGGATTTCGGTGCCTTCGTCACGATCCTGCCGGGTCGCGATGGCCTCGTGCACATTTCGCAGATCTCCAACGAGCGCGTCGAGCGTGTTTCCGACAAGCTCAAGGAAGGCGACGTGGTGCAGGTCAAGGTGCTCGAGGTCGACCGACAGGGTCGTGTGCGCCTCTCGATGAAGGACGTCGAACCGCGCTGAGTCCTGCGGTCACGCCTCGAGCGTGACGGATGCCAACCCGGCGAATCGCGCCGGGTCCCATCCAGGTCTCATCCAGTCGAGCACATCACCCGCGACGTCGAACGTCGCGGGTGGTTCGTTTTGGGCGAGCCATTTGAGCACCTGACGAAGTTGCGATGCCGCCTGCGAAGGTTCGAGCGCAGCGGACCGACGCGATTTGGCGAGCTTGCTGCCGTCGGGCTCGACTACGACAGGCAGGTGCAGGTATCGAGGGCTGGGTAAGCCGAGGGCTTGCTGCAAGGCGAGCTGCCAACCGGTACTTGCGAGCAGGTCAGCACCTCGCACGACGTCGGTCACCCCTTGTTCCGCATCGTCGATCACCGTCGCCAGAGGGTAGGTGTGCACGCCATCTCGCCGTCGCACGATGACATCGCGTTGCTGCAGTGGATCGAAATGGATTTCGCCGAGACTTCGATCGAGCACGGTCATCGGCTCGAGTGATCGAAGGTCAGCGCGGAGTGAAGAAGACGACGGATCGCAGCGGCGATCACGGCAGTCTTTGAGGCAACACGCTTCGCCCTCGCCAGTGAGTTCACGCCGCGTGCAGTCGCAGTAGAAGAGCGGGATACGGGCCCCGAGTCGGGTAATCGCTGCAGCGTAAGTGGCTGTTCGCGCGCTCTGTCGGATCACCGTTTCCGGATAACGAAGCCCAAACGTCTCGAGCGTGTGCAATATGGCGCGTTCGTATTCCGGACGGCATCGGGACGTATCGAGATCGTCGATGCGCAGCAGGCAAAGTCCTTCGGCGGCATCGAGCCAGCTTCCGACGGCTGCGAGCAAAGACCCGAGATGCAGGGGTCCCGAAGGCGTGGGCGCGAAACGTCCGACGTAGGAGTGCGGCAAACTCAGCGGTAACGGTCGTCGCGGTCGCCGTACTGTTTTTCGCGCCGCTCGCGTCGTTCTTGGGCTTCGAGGCTGAGCGTCGCGACCGGTCGAGCTTCGAGACGCTTGATACCGATTTCTTCACCGGTCTCGAGGCAATACCCGTAGGAACCGTCTTCGATTCGCTCGAGCGCCTCTTCGATCTTGCGGATCAATTTGCGCTCGCGGTCACGGGTTCGCAGTTCGAGGCTGAACTCTTCTTCTTGGGTTGCGCGATCGTTCGGGTCGGGGAAATTAGCCGCCTCGTCCTTCATGTGCGAGACCGTACGATCGACCTCGCGCATGAGATCGCGTTTCCAGGTTTCGAGAATGGTACGGAAGTGCTCAAGCTGCTCGCGGCTCATGTACTGCTCGCCGCGCTTGGCGATGTACGGCTGAACGTTACGCGGCCCGAACAGGAGCGACTCTTCTCCGTCTTCGGCGTCTACCGGAGTGACGATCGGACGAGGGTTGCGCTGCACGAACGTCGCCACGACCTCCTTTTTACGAGGAGGTTGCTTGACGGCTTCGGGCTTCGCGACAGCCTGAGGTTTGACGTTGGAAATTTTGGCAGTCTCTTTTTCGGGGGCTTTATTGTCTACGGCCGCCTTGGTCGGCTTGGTTGGCTTGGACGAGTTCGACTCCGGCTTCCTTGCCGGCGGTTTCGTCGGCGCCTTTTGGGCGCCAGCCTTGGTCGCAAGCGCCTTCGGGGCGGGTGCGGTCTTGGTCGTCTTGGCAGGTTTAGCTGCGGGTTTTTTCGCCGGCATCAGGCGCTCCTTAGCCTCAAAGGCGCTCTGCAGGACGCGCGAGAATACCGGCAAAAAACCCTTCAGGGAAGGGCGGAACGCTCAGGGCAGAACGACGGCCGATTCCGGGTTCCAACCCGCCTGGCGTCGCGTGGCAACCACGGTGGTGTAGATGCCCCCCCGAACGTTGAATCGGGCCGTGAGCTTGAGGTAGCGGGGCGTGGTGACCGCCGCCAGCGCATCGGCGATTTCGTTCGTGACGGCCTCGTGAAACGCCCCGCGGTCCCGAAAGGCCCAGATGTAGGACTTGAGCGACTTGAGCTCGACGCAGGCTCGATCCGGCACGTATTCGAGTTCGAGCGTGGCGAAGTCGGGCTGGCCCGTCTTCGGGCACAGGCAGGTGAACTCCGGAATCGACATGCGGATGGTGTAGTCGATCTCGGGCTTGGGGTTCGGAAAGGTGTCGAGTTGGGTCGAAGGTTGTGACGGCATGGGTATCGTGGGAAGGCGTGGAACAGAGGTTTAATTTACACTACGCGACCAATCGGCGTTCACTCGCCGTGGAGATTTTTACAAGCGATGCGTCTCACCAAAATCAAGCTGGCCGGCTTCAAATCTTTCGTCGACCCGACCAGCGTTTCCTTCCCCAGCAATCTCACCGGCGTCGTCGGTCCGAACGGTTGCGGCAAGTCCAACGTCATCGACGCCGTTCGTTGGGTGATGGGCGAACTGTCTGCCAAGCATTTGCGCGGCGACTCCATGGCCGACGTCGTTTTCAACGGCTCCAGTTCGCGTAAGCCCGTCGGCAAAGCCTCGGTCGAACTGGTGTTCGACAACTCCGACGGCAAGATCGGCGGTGCGTATGCGGCCTTCAACGAGGTCTCGCTGCGTCGAGAAGTGACGCGTGAGGGCGCGAGCAGTTATTACATCAATGGTGCGCGGTGCCGTCGCAAGGACATCACGCAGCTCTTTCTAGGCACGGGACTCGGGTCGCGAAGCTACGCGATCATCGAGCAGGGCATGATCTCGCGTGTCATTGAGGCCAAGGCCGACGACATGCGCGCCTTCATCGAAGAGGCCGCTGGCATCTCCAAATACAAGGAGCGCCGAAAGGAAACCGAGAGCCGTATCGCCGACACCCGTGAGAACCTCGAGCGCCTTCAAGATTTGCGCGACGAGATCGACAAGCAGATCCGTCATCTGCAACGCCAAGCGACGACGGCTCGCAAGTACCAGGAGCTCAAAGAGCGGGAGCGAAAACTGACGGCAGAGCTTCTCGCGCTGCGTCTTCGCGACCTCGACAGCGGCGCCGAAGTGCACGACTCGGCGGTGCGCGAGAAAGAGCTCTCCATGCAGGCGGCGCTCGCCGACCTTCGTTCGGCCGAGGCGGCGATCGAAACGCAACGGGCCTTCCATACCGAACAAACCGATGCCGCCTCGCAGGTTCAGGCTCGCTTCTATTCGGTGGGAGCCGATATCTCCCGCACCGAGCAACAGATCCAGTACGCGCGCGAGACGCGTGATCGCAAGCGGCGCGAGCTGGATCAATCGCGCGCCACGCTCGATTCGCTCGTCGTGCAAATCGAGCGCGACGAACGGGAGCTCGTCGCCATCCGCGAGGAACTGACCCGTCTTGCTCCCGAGATCGAGCGGGCGCAGCTCACCGAACGCGAGGCGGTGTTCGCGCTCGACACTGCCGAGAAGACCCAGGCCGATTGGCAGCGCCAATGGGAGTCCTTCAACCAGGAGCTCGGAACGGCGAATCAGACTGTCCAAGTCGAGCGGGCTCGCATCGAGCAGCTCGAAAATCAGTTGCGACGGCTGCGAGCGCAGCGCGATCGGTTGTCGAACGAGCTCGATGAGCTTCGTCGTCAAGAAGTTCAGGGGCAGCTGTTCGAGCTCGGCGAACGCGAGTCGCAGGCACGCGCAGCGTCGGATGGATTGGCCCGCAACCTGACTGCAGCGCTCGATGAAGTACAGCGTTTGAGAGCGGCCCAACTGTCGGCCGAAGAGCAGCTCGAGACGGCTCGTGGAGAGCGTGAACGCTCGCGTGCCGAGGTAATGTCGGTCGAGGCGTTGCAGCGAGCGGCGCTCGGCCAGGCCGATGCCAAGTCGACCGAGTGGTTGGCCTCGGCCGGTATCTCATCCAAGAAGCGGGTCGCCGAGTCACTCAGCGTCGAGCGCGGTTACGAGCGCGCGGTCGAGATGGTTCTTGGTGATTACCTTGAGGCGGTCTGCGTCGATGGTATCGATGCGCTCGTCGATGCGCTATCGCGGGCGGGCGATTCCAGCCTGGCGCTCATCGAGGCGACGGATGAGGACTTCGTCGTGACGGCCGATCGGTTGTCCTCGAAGGTCCGGGGTCCGTCGGCGGTGCTCGAAGCCTTGAACCCGGTTCGGGTGGCGGGCAGTTTGGCCGAGGCGCTTGCCGCGCGGCGTTTGCTCGCGCCGGGCGAGTCGGTGATCACGACGTCGGGTGAGTGGGTGGGACGCGGTTGGTTGCGAATCGCCCGAAGTGCCGACGAGCGCGCCGGCGTCCTCGAACGCGAGCAGCGTCTGAAATCTTTGAGATCCGGCTTCGGCACCGCCGAAGATCGAGTCAAGGCGTGCGAGATCTCGCTGCAGTCCACCCGTACCTCGCTCGGGGTGGCGGAAGTCGGGCTTCACGACATCCAGGGACAGATACAACGTGCTCACCGCGAGCATGCAGATCTGCTCGGACAGCTCGAAGCCTCGCGAGCGCGCGTTCAGGAATCCACGTTGCGACGCGAACGCCTCGAGGTCGAAGCGGCGGAGGTCGCTCGCGAGATCGGCGTGACCGAAGATGCGCTCGCTCGTGCAGGAATCGAGCTCGAACGAGGGCTTGGTCGGTTGCAGGAACTCGATATCAAGCGACCGTCGCTCGAGGCTTCGCGCGATGCAACGCGTGAGGCGCTCTCGGCCGCTCGCGCCACGGCGCAGAGCGCCCAATTGGGTGCGCGCGATTTGTTGGTGCGTGCCGAGGGTCGTCGCACGGCATCCGCGGGTGTCGAGGTCGCTCTCGGACGCGCCGGTGAGCAGCGAACACAGCTCCTCGAGAGCGCGAACACTCTGGAAGGCGAACTCGCCGGGGGTGAGGCGCCCATCCTCGAACTCGAGTCCGCCCTCGAGGGCTTGCTTTCTCGTCGTCTCGAGGTCGAGGCGGAGCTCGCGCAATCGCGACGCGCGCTCGATGAAGCCGACGCGGAGCTGCGGGCGCTCGAAGAGCGTCGTCAGTCGGCCGAGCTGCGGGTCAACGAGGCTCGCGAGGCTATGGAAGCCGCCCGATTGGCGGCGCAGGAAACGCGAGTGCGCCGCGAGACGATCGCGGAGCAATTCGCTGCAACCCAGTTCGATCTGGCCGAGGTTCAAGGCGCATTGCCGGAGAGCGCCGAAGTTGCGATTTGGGAGGGTACGCTTCTCGAGACGCGAACGGATATCGAAAAGCTCGGGCAGGTCAATCTTGCGGCGATCGACGAGCTCAAAGAAAACAGCGAGCGCAAAGAATATCTCGACCGTCAGTACGCCGATCTCACGTCGGCGCTTACGACCCTCGAGGAGGCGATGCGCAAGATCGACGGCGAGACTCGGTCGCGGTTCGACGACACCTTCAATCGGATTAATGCCGGATTGCAGGAAAAGTTCCCGCGACTATTTGGCGGTGGGCACGCCTACCTCGAGCTCGCCGGGGATGATCCGCTCACCGCGGGCGTCGCCATCATGGCCCGGCCTCCGGGCAAGCGTAACGTCACCATTTCGCAGTTGTCGGGTGGCGAGAAGGCGCTTACGGCAGTCGCGCTGGTCTTTTCGATCTTCGACCTCAATCCTGCGCCGTTCTGTCTGCTCGACGAAGTCGACGCGCCGCTCGATGAGAACAACGTCGGTCGCTTCTGCGACATCGTGCGAGAGATGGCGAGCCGTGTGCAGTTCATTTTCATCACCCACAACAAGGTGACGATGGAGCTCGCCTCGCAATTGCTCGGCGTCACGATGAACGAGCCGGGCGTCTCTCGCCTCGTGGCGGTAGACGTCGACGAAGCGGTTCGACTGGCCGCGAGCTGACACCATGGAATCGATCCTGCAAACCTTGACTCAAGACCTGAGACTGGCGTTGCTGTTGGTCGGGGTCTTGTTCGTGGTCATCATCGTGTTGTGGGAGGTCATCCAGCGACGCAGGGCGGCGCGCGCTGATGCCACCCATTTGCGTGGGCCGCTCGGGCAGGAACGAAGCGCGCCGGTCGATGCGCTTACCCAAAGCGACCCCTTGCTGGAGCCGGTACGCCGCGAGTCACAAGACGCCACTCATGAGGATCAGCGGGCGGAACGTGTGGAGCCGACACTGACCCTCCCCGAGATTCATGTTCGAGATCGGCTCGTTGAACCTCCGTTGGTCGATTTCGATCAGGCGATGAGTACGAAGCCTCGGGCGAGTTCGATTCCGATCATGGAGACGCCAACCTTGACCGGATCGACCGTATCGCCCGGATCGATCGAAGTGGCGGCATCGACCACCACCGTCGATACGCCGATGTCAGCGGTCTCCACGGTCGCTTCGGCCGCCAACGAGCGTGCGGCACCGTCGATGGCGTTACCCGAAAATTCGGAACCGGTGATCGTCGCTTTGCGCGTAGTGGCGAGAGACGGGGAGCGATTTACCGGCACCGCGCTGCGTCAAGCCTTGCAGGGTGAGGGCTTCGTGCACGGCGATATGGATATCTTCCACCGTGCTCTCGCCGATGGCCGCGTCTTGATGAGCGCGGCCAGCCTGACGAAGCCCGGTAGTTTCGATCTTGCCACCATGGACGCCATGCGTTATCTCGGCATCAATCTGTTTGCGGTACTGCCGGGGCCGGTTCCGGGGCGCGATGCGGTCGACAAACTTCTTTCGGTCGGTCACACGATCTCTCAAAGATTAAAAGGCAATCTGCTCGATTCGCGTGGGCAGGCGCTCACCGAGGCGCGCCTCGCGGAGATGCGTCGCGAAGCGGCGGCTGCCGGAGGCGGCTGAGCCGTGGCCAAGGCGGGGGCACTCTCCGCAGAAGTCCTTGAACGCGTCGCAATCCTGCGACGCGAGATCGAGCACCATAATTATCGGTACTACATCCTCGACGATCCGGAGATTCCGGATGCGGAGTGGGATCGGCTACTCCAGGAGTTACGTCAACTCGAGGAGGCCTATCCTGCGCTCGTCACTGCCGATTCGCCGACGCAGCGTGTCGGCGCGACACCGACTGACGAATTCGCGGAGGTGCGCCATCGTATTCCGATGCTCTCGCTCGACAACGCGTTCAGCGATGACGATTTGCGCAACTTCGATCGTCGTGTTCGGGAACGACTGGGCATCGACTCGCAGGTCGACTACTCGGCAGAGCCGAAACTCGATGGTCTTGCCATCTCGGTGACCTACGAGCAGGGGGTGCTCGTTCGCGCCGCCACTCGCGGCGATGGTACGACTGGTGAAGACGTGACGGCGAATGTGCGAACCATCCGATCCGTTCCTTTACATCTTCGTGGCAAGGCGCCTGCGCTGTTCGAGGCTCGAGGCGAAGTCTTCATGCCGGTGGCCGGGTTCGAACGCCTGAATGCCGAGGCCGCCAAGAAGGGCGATAAGGTGTTCGCCAATCCTCGCAATGCTGCGGCCGGCAGTCTCAGACAACTCGACCCGCGGATCACCGCGCAGCGACCCCTCGATATTTTTTTCTATGCAGTCGGGGCCGTCGAAGGACTCGAATTGCCGGACTCGCACGGTGCGACGCTCGATCTACTCAAAGAATACGGGTTGCGGGTGTCGCCCGAGGTGCGGCGGGTGCGGGGCCCCGAGGGGTGCTTGGCCTATTACACGGACATCGGTCGACGTCGCGCATCGCTCGATTACCAAATCGATGGCGTCGTCTACAAAGTCGACAGCATCGCTGCGCAGCGCGAACTGGGGTTCGTGTCGCGGGCGCCGCGATGGGCGATCGCGCACAAGTTCCCGGCTGAAGAGGCGCTCACGGTGCTCAGGGATGTCGAGTTCCAGGTTGGCCGGACCGGGGCGATGACGCCGGTCGCCCGCTTGGAACCGGTATTCGTCGGAGGGGTGACGGTCAGCAATGCGACCTTGCACAACATGGACGAGGTCGCACGGAAGGGCGTACGCATCGGCGATACCGTCGTGGTGCGACGCGCCGGTGACGTCATTCCCGAGGTGGCTCGAGTGATGCTCGATCGGCGTCCGAGCGACACTCGGGACATCGCTTTGCCATCACGATGCCCGGTGTGTGCCTCGCCCGTCGAGCGCGATGCGGAAGCGGCCGTCGCCCGTTGCACGGGCGGCTACCGATGCAGCGCCCAGCGCAAAGAGAGGATTCGCCATTTCGCATCGAGGCGAGCGCTCGATATCGAGGGAGTCGGCGAGAAGCTCGTCGACCAACTCGTCGACGCGGGGCTCGTCGAGTCACCCGCAGAGCTTTATTCGCTCACCCTCGAGGCCCTGTCGGGGCTCGCGCGAATGGGTCCCAAATCCGCCGAAAACGTTCTTGCGGCACTCGAGCGTTCGAAGAAGACGACGCTCGCAAGATTCCTTTTCGCGCTCGGCATTCGCGATGTGGGTGAGGCGACCGCGGCAGCACTCGCGGCGCATTTTGGCGAGATCGATGCCTTGATGGCGGCAGACGTCGAGTCGGTGCAGCAGGTGCCGGATGTCGGTCCCGTCATTGCAGCGCACGTGGTGGAGTTCTTCGCCGATGACGCCAATCGTCGTGTGATCGATCGCTTGCGAGGAGCGGGCGTCTCGTGGCCGAGTATGACGCCGGTCGAGCCTGCATCGCAGCCGCTAGCCGGGCTGACGTTCGTGCTGACAGGTACGCTCGAGTCGATGCCGCGAGAGGAGGCCGAGGATGCCCTAAGAGCGCTTGGCGCCAAGGCCTCCGGCAGCGTCTCAAAGAAAACGAGTTACGTGATCGCGGGGCGCGATGCCGGATCCAAACTGAGGAAGGCCGAAGAGCTCGGCGTGCCGGTACTCGACGAGAGCGCGATGCGGCAAATTCTTTCGAGCCAGCGGCCGCCCGCATCGGGCGGCCGCTGATCCGGTCTATCGTCAGATCTTCTTTTCGATCTTCGCCGCTTTGGTGAGCTCGTCGCTGTACGCGCGGAACTTCTTCGCCAATACGGCCTGGTTGAGCTGCTCTTTGACTTCCTCGAACGGCGGAGGCTGAACCTCGCGAACATCGTCGAGGCGGATGACGTGCCAGCCGAACTGCGTCTGCACCGGTTTGGCGATTGTCTCGCCTTTCTTGAGCGCCATTACGGCATCGGCGAACGGCTTGACCATGCTCGAGGGGCTGAACCAGCCGAGGTCACCACCTCTCTCGCGAGAGGAGTCGATGGAGTCCTTTGCGAGTGCCTCGAAGCGCTCGCCCTTCTTGAGGCGATCGAGGATCTGCGTCGCAGCGATCTCGGTCGGGACCAGAATATGACGCGCGCGGTATTCGTTTCGCGACATCTGCGCAATCTGAGCGTCGTACTCGGCCTTCAGTTCCTGCTCGGTCGGCGTCTTGCCTTCGAGGTATTTCTCGGCGAGCGCCTGTTGCAGGATGTTGAGGCGGGTGAGTTCGATCTGGGCTGCGAGGTCTGATTCTTTGTGCAGCCCGTCTTTTTCGGCCTGAGCGGCGAGGACGCGCAAGTTGATCAGCGAGTCGAGCGCGCGCTTTTTCTGCTCGTCGTCGAGATCGGCGGCGGTGCGGCCCGAGACCTGCTTCACGAAGCTGTCGAACTCGCCCTGAGAGATCGCCTTGCCGTTGAGGGTGGCAACCGGCTTCTTCGCAGCCGCATCTGCCTCTTTGGCCGCGTCAGCCTTAGGCTGGCACGCCGAGATCAGCAAAGCCGCAGTGGTCAGGGTCAGCAAGCGCAGGGTCTTCATGAGCATCTCTCGATCCAAACTTGTGGGGGGCGAATTATGACGGTATCCGGGCGTCGATGGACAGAGCGTGAACGCCCAAGGCTTTCAGATCTCCGATCGACTCGTACACCAACCGGTGGCGGGCGAGGGGGGCAAGCCCTGCAAACTTCTTCGACCGGATCACCAGATGAAAATGCCCCCCCTCCTGCGCCCCGGCATGGCCGGCATGCAAGGCGCTGTCATCACGAATATCGAGGACCTCCGGAGCGAGCGCCTGCGTGAGTCGCTCGCGAAGAATCGAAAGTTTTGAGTCGGACATGACCAACGTCTCGGTACACAGGGTCGTTATGATAAGCCGATGCAGCGCTTTCATCTCCATCCGAAGGACCCGCAGCAGCGGCTCATACGCCAAGCGGCCGAGATCGTCCGTGATGGTGGGGTGATCGCCTATCCGACCGACTCCTGCTACGCGCTCGGCTGTCACATCGGCGACAAGGACGCCCTCGAGCGGATTCGCGTGCTGCGCGAGGCCGATCGCCACCATCACTTCACGTTGGTCTGTCGGGACCTCACCGAGATCGCCCGCTACGCAAAAGTCGACACTTGGCAGTTTCGCCTTTTGAAGTCCTGTACGCCGGGGCCGTACACGTTCCTGCTCGAGGCCACGCGCGAGACACCGCGTCGCCTCCAGCACGAGAAACGCCGCACCATCGGCATCCGGGTCCCCGACCACCGTGTCGCTCAAATGCTGCTGAGCGAGCTCGGGGAGCCGATCATGAGTTCGACCTTGCTTCTTCCCGGGGACGGGCTGCCCCTCAATGACGCAGACGAGATCGAAGAGCGGCTTGGTGCTCGCCTCGATGCCCTGCTCGATGGAGGTTCCTGCGGGATCGAACCGACCACCGTCGTCGATCTCGCAGCGACGCCCCCCGTCATCGTCCGTAAGGGTCGGGGGAACCTCGAGCCCTTCGGACTTTGAGCGGTCTTGGGCTATTCAATCGCTATAATCCGGCGCGGCTTCAGGCTTGTGGCGACAATTTTCCGCTTCCGAAGCATAAATTCATTAAAAATCAAGGATTTATGACATTTTCTTCAAGTAAGCAGGCGAAACGTGGGCAGTAACCCCCAAACGAATCGCGTGCTGTCGGGCATGAGGCCGACCGGCCAACTGCATCTTGGCAACTATCACGGCGCACTACGAAACTGGGTCGACCTGCAGTATCAGTATCCGTGTTTTTTCTTCGTGGCCGATTGGCATGCGCTGACCACGGGCTACGAAGACACCAGCAAACTACCCGAATACACGCAGGAGATGGTGATCGACTGGTTGGCTGCCGGACTCAATCCCGGCGTCGCCACCTTGTTCGTCCAGTCGCACGTGCCCGAGCACGCCGAACTGCATCTGCTGTTGTCGATGATCACGCCGCTTTCCTGGTTGGAGCGCGTGCCGACGTACAAAGATCAGCAGGCCGAGCTTCAGGAAAAAGATCTCGCGACGTACGGATTCCTTGGCTATCCGTTGCTGCAGTCGGCCGACATTCTCTTGTATCGGGCGGGCTACGTACCCGTGGGCGAGGATCAAATCGCGCACGTCGAAATCACGCGCGAAGTCGCCCGTCGTTTCAATCATCTCTTCGGTCGCGAAGCCGGTTTCGAGGACAAATCGGAGAAGGCGATCGGAGAACTCGGCAGTCGGAACAGCAAGCTCTATCGAGAGCTTCGCCGCAAGTACCAGGAAGCGGGCGATGCCTCGGCACTCGAAAAAGCACGCGAGATCGTCCAGAGCAACACGAGGATCACGGTTGCCGACCGTGAGCGTTTACTCGGATATCTCGAGGGCTCGAGTGTTTCGATTCTTCCCGAGCCTCAGGTGCTGCTGACCCCGACGCCCAAGTTGCCGGGAATCGACGGTCGCAAGATGTCCAAGTCCTACGGAAATACTTTGGGCCTTCGCGAGGACCCTGATTCCGTGTCCCGCAAGCTCAAGACCATGCAAACCGACCCGGCGCGCGTACGTCGCTCCGACCCCGGTGATCCGGAGAAATGTCCGGTGTGGTCGCTCCACCAGGTGTATTCCGACGAGCCGACACGCAATTGGGCCTCGGCCGGATGCAAGAGTGCGGGCATTGGCTGTCTCGAATGCAAGAAGCCGCTAATCGACCGCATCGTCGCCGAGAGCGCCACGATGCGCGAGCGCGCGGCCCCCTACGAGGACAATCCAGATCTCGTCCGCGCGATCCTCACCGAGGGTAGCGAGAAGGCGAGAGAGGCAGCTCGTGAAACACTCGATGAGGTGCGAAGCGCGATGCACCTTCGAGGGGGGTGAGATGGCGAAACCCGAACTCAGGCTCGTGACCTCCGGCAGCGATGAAGATCCGCAGATCGCTGCGCCGTTGCAGGGTGAAATGCCTTTTGCGCTGGTGCAGGGCGAGCCGGTCACCCAGCTGCCGCGCGACTTGTACATTCCGCCTCAGGCGCTCGAGGTCTTCCTCGAAGCATTCGAAGGCCCGCTCGACCTGCTGCTTTACCTGATCCGTCGCCAGAATCTCGACATCCTCGATATTCCGCTCGCGGACATCACCAAGCAGTACATGAACTACATCGAGTTGATGCAGGAGCTTCAGCTCGAGCTTGCCGGGGAATACATGCTGATGGCGGCGACGCTCGCCGAGATCAAGTCGCGCATGTTGTTGCCTCGCTCCGGAGATGTGATCTCCGAAGAGAGCGATCCGCGCGCCGATCTCGTTCGCCGTTTGCAGGAATACGAGCGATTCAAGCAGGCGGCCGAAACAATCGACGAACTGCCGCGAGAAGAGCGCGACACATGGCCGGCCAGTGCCGCCACCGATTTCCGTCGTCCGCAGTCGAGTCTGCCGCAGGTCGCGTTGCAGGAGATGATCCTCGCGTTTCGCGACGTCGTCTCGCGTGCGGCGATGTTCCAGCACCATCACGTGCAGCGCGAGCGTCTCTCGGTCCGCGCCCGAATGACCGACGTACTCGCGGCGGTGGACGGTGGCGCCTTTCTCGATTTCATGAAGCTCTTCAAGCCCGAAGAGGGCCGGATGGGCGTGACCGTGACCTTCGTGGCGATTCTCGAGCTGATGCGCGAGGGGCTGATCGAAATCGTGCAGACCGAGCCGTACGGTCCGCTGCACGTACGCGCCGCCCAAGGCCCGCACCTTCGGCTCGTCGACGGCGAGTCCGTCGAGAACGAAGGCGAGCCAGCAGACACTTCAACCGATAAGGACAGTTGATGAGCGACCACCACATTCGCAACGTCATCGAGGCGTCATTGCTCGCCGCAGGCAAGCCGTTGTCGATCAATGAAATCAGCGAGCTTTTCGATGAGGGCGCACGACCCGAAAAAGAGCAGATCCACTCTGCGCTCGAGGGGCTTGCGGCCGATTACGCGGAGCGCGGGATCGAGCTTCGCGAGACCGCGAGCGGCTGGCGGGTTCAGATTCGTCAGGCTTACGCGCGCGAGGTGAGTCGTCTTTGGCCGGAGAGGCCGCAGAAGTATTCGCGGGCGCTGCTCGAGACGTTGGCGCTCATCGCCTACCGACAACCGATCACGCGTGCCGAGATCGAGTCGGTTCGTGGCGTCGCAGTCAACCCGAACATCGTCAAAACCTTGATGGAGCGCGAGTGGATTCGGGTGGTGGGGCATCGAGATGTACCGGGACACCCCGAGTTGTTGGGAACGACCCGCAGTTTCCTCGATTATTTTGGACTGCGCGCGCTCGATGAGTTGCCGCCGCTTGCGGAAATCAAACAAATGATCGATCTGAATCCGCAGCTGACGCTGCCGGTGGCCGATACGACCGAGACGGTCGCTGCGACCGAGGAGTCGGTCGTTGCTTCCGACACTGGCGAGGACGATGAGCAGGCGTGAGCGCCCGAAGTCGGGCGGCCGCAAGCCGTCAGGCAGTCGCGCTCGGGCTGCGGAGCCTGCGCAGACCGGAGAGCGAATCCAGAAAGTCTTGGCCCAGGCGGGCCTGGCCTCGCGTAGAGAGGCTGAAGAGTGGATTCGGGCGGGTCGTGTTACCGTCAATGGTGCGATCGCCGAGTTGGGTTCGAGGGTCATTGGCCGAGACGAACTCCGCGTGGACAATCGTGTCGTGCGCCGCAGTCGCGATGCGTCTCGGCTCAGCAAGGAAACGACGGTATTCCTCTGCCATCGATCGACGGGCGAATCACTGACCGAGGGGCTCTATTCGCGTTTACCTCGACGCGCCGGTCGCCGATTTCTTGCCGTGTCGCCCATGCCGAGGGTCGACGGTGGACTTGAACTCGTCACGACGGACGGTGAACTTGCCGAGCGCCTGCAGCGTCGCGTGCGTCGATGGGAAACGGAATTTCTCGTGCGAGTACGAGGCGAGTTGAACGAGGCACGGCTCGCCACGCTCGCTCGCGGCGAGCTCGATGATGGCAGGACGGTCGAGGTGATCTCGGTCGAGGGTTCGGATGCGGAGCCCGAGGGACTCAACCGCTGGTACCAAATCATCGCGATCGGGGCGAGCGGCAAAGATATTCGTCAATTATTCGAACGGCAGGGTGCGCTGGTCAGCCGGATCCAGCGAACGAGTCTTGGACCGTTGGCACTGACGCGCGATCTGGCCCGTGGCCACTTTCGAACGTTGAGCGCTGAAGAAGCCCAAGCGCTCGAGAGTTCTCCCGGAAGAACTACTGAGCCTCCAGCGCCCGACCTGTAACGCCGCGCGATTGCGGCCCGAGCATAGCGACCATCGGCGCGGTGAGCGTTTCGGGTAGCGGCAGCGACTCGAGCGCCTCCGACGGGAAGGCCTGTCGGCGCATATGGGTGCGGGCTCGACCGGGATTGATCGAGTTGACCCGTACGGTCGTTTTCTCGAGTTCGTCGGCCAAGGTTTGCATGAGTCCTTCCAGGGCGAATTTCGAGACGCTGTACGCGCCCCAGTACGCTCTGCCACGACGACCCACGCTGCTCGAGAGGCACAGCACCGAGGCGTCGGCCGACGCGCGAAGCGACGGCAAAAGCACTTGAGTCAAAGCAAAGTTTGCCGTGACGTTGACGTGCATGACTTTGACCCAAGTCGGGACGTCGTAATCTTCGATGGGTGCGAGGACGCCGAGCAAGGCTGCGTTAAGCACGAGACCATCGAGTCGTCCCCATCGTTGCAGCACCGCGTTCGCGATCGAATCGTAATCACCCGCAACCGCTCGCTCCAGATCGAGAGGAGCGATGCAGGGTTCGGGTACGGCCTCGCCGAGACGGGTTTTCAGAGCCGAGATCTCGGCGTGTACCGCTTCCAATTTTTTGACATTGCGCCCGATGAGGATGACCTCCGCGCCACGCCTTGCGCACTCCAGGGCCAAGGCGTGTCCGATCCCTGCGGTCGGACCGGTGATCGCGATCACCCGCCCGGCAAGTTCGTGATCGTTGATGGTGACTCGGCGTGGATCGAAGTCGGTCGGATTGTTGAGCATTCGTCGTTCGTCCTTCAAAAAAGCGCAGCGGGCAGACGGCCTCGCGAGAGTGCCAACGCACCACGCCATGCGGCGATGGTACGCCGCAGGGGTGAGAGAAGGGCAGAGTCGCTGCGGTCTCGGGTGGCGGCGAACGCCATCCAGAGCAACGGAATTCTCAGGGCCGGACGTTCGGACGGCGTGATCTCCGAGGCGATCTCTTTGAGTCGACGCCGAATCGCTTCTCGACGGAACGTCAGCACCAGGGATTCGCTCTCGGACAGGGGGTGGGCCACCCACGGCGCATACGGTTCGGGAGGATCGCCGAGCGGCACGTAGATGCGGCCAGCGATGGCATGGGAGGAAAAATCGTCAAGCAGTTCGAGTTCGCGAACGAGCAAGCCGGCGCCTGCCGCGAGTCGCTCTGCCGTGGAGCGATTGGAATGCATCGCCGCGGATGTCGGGACTGCGTTAGATTCGAGCGTCGAGACTGCATTCGAGTCGAGCAGGGCCGCTGCTCTGAAAACGCTTCGGCCCCAGTTGGCCAGATGCTCATCGAGTTCGTTGCGCGAGAGAAAAGCGACACAAGCGAGATCGACTCGCACGTGTTCGACGAGGGCGGTGAGATCGGGCGGCATCGTGCCGCGCGCGATCGCCACCGATGCGAGTGTGCGCGTGGCGGGATGCCGCGGCGATCCTTGCGCGAGACGGATCAATTCTTCGTTCCACCACTCGAGTCGTGCGTGCGCGACGGAATGTTCGAGGCCGCTCTTGAGGCTCCCTGAGACCTCTTGCTCGATTTCGAAGAGCGCGGACAGCGGCCGTGAGACATGGGGCGGACAAAAACGCAGCAACCAATCGCGGTCAGCCCCGAACGAGGCGGGCGTCGTCGCAGCGGCCGAAGTCACTTGGCGGAGTCCGCTCGTCGAAGATGGGCGAGATAATTGACCGACACGTCACGGGTCAACCGGGCGGATCGAGTGATCGGGTTGTATTCGAGACCCGCGAATTCTTCGATGACGAGATTCGCATCGCGTGCCCATCGGGCGAGTTCCGAAGGTCGAATCAACCGCTCGTACTCGTGGGTGCCCCGCGGGACAAGCTGCGTGACATATTCGGCGCCGATGATTGCCATCATGAACGATCGGAAATTTCGGTTGAGCGTCGACACGAAGAGGGAGCCCGCGGGTTTCAGCAATCGCGCCAAGGGATCGATGACGGAGCCTGGGTCGGGCAAATGCTCGAGCATCTCCATGCAGGTGACGACATCGAAGGTGCCTGCCGCCTCGGTTGCCAGCGTCTCCACTGATTGCACGCGATAGTCGATATCGAGGTGCTCGCCCGAGGCGTGCAGCTTGGCGACCTCGATCATGGATGGGGCGAGATCGATTGCCGTGACCGCTGCGCCTGCACGGGCCAGCGCCTCGGCGAGTAATCCGCCTCCGCAACCGACGTCGGCGACGCGGACCTTTTCGTGCGGTTTTCGCAGGGCGGCGCGCTCGCTGATGAACGTCATTCGCGCGGGATTGAGGGCGTGGAGCGTGCCGAACTCTCCCTCTGGATCCCAGAAGCGGTGAGCGATGGCATCGAACTTCGCGAGTTCGGCCTCATCGGCTTTCGAGCCCGTGGGTTGGGCGTTGTGGGAGTCGTTCATGGGAGGCTCGTTCCAGCCACAATTCAAGGGTGCCCTATGGTACTATTTCGCACTCGTTTTCGAATGAAAATAGCGACCGTCGAATGAGCGAAATCGCCCGAGAAGTCCTGCCAGTCACCCTCGAAGACGAGATGCGTCAGTCCTATCTCGATTACGCCATGAGCGTGATCGTCGGACGTGCGCTCCCCGATGTGCGAGACGGTCTCAAGCCGGTGCATCGGCGCGTCCTCTATGCGATGCGCGAACTCGGCAACGAGTACAACAAGCCGTACAAAAAATCCGCGCGTGTGGTCGGCGATGTCATCGGCAAGTACCACCCGCACGGCGACTCTGCGGTCTACGACGCCATTGTGCGCATGGCGCAGCCATTCTCGATGCGTTACCTGCTGGTCGACGGTCAAGGCAACTTCGGATCCGTCGACGGCGACATGCCGGCGGCCATGCGTTATACCGAAGTGCGCATGTCGCGCATGGCGGGCGAGTTGCTCGCCGACATCGATCGCGAGACCGTCGATTTCGTTCCGAACTACGACGAATCTTTGACGGAACCTGCGGTGATGCCCTCGCGCGTCCCCAACCTGCTCGTCAACGGGTCTTCGGGTATCGCCGTGGGTATGGCGACCAACATTCCGCCCCACAACCTCACGGAAATCGTCAACGCGTGTCTCGCTGTGATCGAAGATCCCGAGATTTCGCTTTCGACCCTGATGCAGCACGTCCCGGGCCCCGATTTCCCGACGGCGGGCATCATCAATGGCGCTGCGGGAATCGTCAGCGCCTACAAGTCGGGGCGAGGGCGGCTGTCCATCCGCGCGCGCACTCACTTCGAGGACGTGGGCAAAGGCGATCGGCAGGCGATCATCGTCACGGAACTGCCTTATCAGGTGAACAAGGCTCGCTTGATCGAGCGTATCGCCGACCTCGTCCGCGAAAAGCTCATCGAAGGGATCGCCAACGACGGTCTTCGCGACGAGTCCGACAAAGACGGAATGCGCATCGTGATCGAGCTGCGCCGCGGCGAAAACGCCGAAGTCGTGCTCAATAATCTCTATGCCCAGACGCCGCTCGAGACGGTCTTCGGCATCAACATGGTGGCGTTGGTCGATGGTCAGCCCCGACTGTTGTCCCTCAAAGCAATGCTGGAGGCCTTCACTCGTCACCGGCGCGAGGTGGTTACCCGTCGCACGGTGTTCGACCTCGCGAAGGCTCGAGACCGCGCCCACATCCTCGAGGGTTTAGCGGTCGCGCTCGCGAACATCGACGAAGTCATTGCGCTCATCAAAGCGTCACCGACGCCTGCCGAGGCGAAAGCCGGCTTGCTCGGTCGAAGCTGGTCATCCGGCGCGGTGCCCGAGATGCTCGCTCGCGCCAACAACGTGTCGACCCGCCCCAAAGATCTGGCAGCCGAACTCGGATTGCGCTCCGATGGCTCCGGTTATCGCCTGAGCGACACTCAGGCTCAGGCCATCCTCGACATGAGGCTCAACCGCCTCACCGGGCTCGAGCAGGACAAAATCGTCGCGGAATATGCCGAATTGCTGTCGCTCATCACCGACCTCACCGATATCTTGGCCCGCCCCGAGCGACTCACCGAGGTCGTCAAAGGGGAGCTCATCGCCATCCGCGATGAATATGGCGATACGCGTCGTACCGAGATCAACCTCGACCACATCGACCTTGCCACCGAAGATTTGATCGAACCGCAAGACGTCGTGGTCACGCTCTCGCATACCGGCTATGCGAAGAGCCAGCCGCTCACCGAATACCAGGCGCAGCGTCGCGGTGGTCGAGGCAAGACGGCGACGGCCGTCAAGGACGAAGATTTCGTCGAGAAGCTGTTCGTGGCGCATACCCACGATACGTTGCTGTGCTTCTCCAATCGCGGGCGGGTTTACTGGATCCGCGTATTCGAATTGCCTCAAGCTGGTCGCGGTGCTCGCGGAAAACCGCTGGTCAACCTCATGCCGCTCGAGGAGGGCGAGAAGATCAACGCGGTGCTGCCCATCAAGCAGTTCGACGACGAAAACTTCGTGTTCATGGCGACGAGTCACGGCACGGTCAAGAAGACACCGTTGTCGGCGTATTCGCGTCCGCGTCCGTCCGGCATCATCGCCGTCGATTTGCGCGACGGCGACCGTCTCGTCGGCGTCGGCCTCACCGATGGCAAGCGCGACATCATCCTGTGCTCGAGCGGTGGTAAAGCCATTCGCTTCAAGGAAGACGAAGTCCGTCCCATGGGCCGTGACGCCACCGGCGTTCGCGGCATCAAGCTCGCCGAGGGTCAGGAAGTCATCTCCCTGGTCGTCGTCGGCGATGGCCTCATCCTCACGGCGAGCGAGAACGGTTACGGCAAGCTCACTCCGCTCGAAGATTTCCCGTTGCACGGTCGCGGTGGGCAGGGTGTGATCGCGTTGCAAACGACGGAACGAAACGGCTCGACGGTCGCGGCGCTGCAGGTTCAGACCGACCAGGAAATCATGATGATCAGTTCAAACGGTACGCTCGTTCGCACGGGTGTCTCGGAGATCTCGATCGTCGGCAGAAACACCCAAGGGGTCCGACTCATCCGACTCGACGAGGGCGAACGCCTCGTCAGCGTCGAGGGCATCGACTCCCTGGGCGATGACGATCAACTGGCCTCGGGTGAGGGCGCAACGGCCGGAACCGAAGACGCCGCGCCGAATCCACCCGACGCTCCCAACGTTCATTGATTTTTCTTAGAAGGTGATCCCGATGCGCGTGTTCAATTTCGCGGCGGGCCCCGCCACCTTGCCCCTCGAAGTACTCGAGCAGGCGAGAGACGAGCTTCTCGATTGGCAGGGCAGCGGCATGTCGGTCATGGAAGTCAGCCACCGCAGCAAGCCTTTCGTTGCCGTGGCCGAACGAGCGGAGAGCGATCTTCGCGAGCTCATGTCGATTCCGCCGAACTACAAAGTGCTTTTCCTGCAAGGTGGCGCCACCGGGCAGTTCACCGCCATTCCGCAAAATCTCGCGACCTCCGAGTCGGTCGTGGACTACGTCAATACCGGCGCGTGGTCGAAGAAGGCGATCGTCGAAGCGAAGCGCTTCTGCAAGGTCAATGTCATCGCCGATGAAGCCGCTTCAAATTATTCCACCGTCCCGGCGGAGGCCTCGTTGAGCGTCACGCCGGGTGCGGCCTACCTTCATTACACGCCGAACGAAACAATTGGCGGCGTCGAGTTTGCGTACATCCCGAAAAGTGATGCGCCGATCGTTGCGGACATGTCCTCGACGATCCTGTCACGGTCCATCGACGTCAGCCGTTTCGGTCTCATTTACGCCGGAGCGCAAAAGAACATCGGACCGTCGGGACTCGTCGTCGTCATCGTCCGCGAAGATCTCATCGGCAAGGCGCGCGAAGGTACACCACCGATCTGGGACTATGCGGCCATGGCCAAAGAAAGTTCGATGCTCAACACGCCACCGACTTTCGGCATCTACATGGCGGGGCTCGTGTTCGCTTGGCTCAAGCGTCAAGGAGGACTTTCGGTCATTGGCGAGCGTAATCGCATCAAAGCCGAGAAGCTCTATGCGGCCATCGACGGTTCGGGCTTTTACCGAAGCCCCGTGGCGCGCGAGTGTCGCTCGTGGATGAACGTGCCGTTCACCGTTCCGAACGCCGATCTCGAAAAAGTGTTTTGTGCCGAAGCGGCAAAGGTGGGGCTCGCCAACCTCGAGGGGCACCGCTCGGTCGGCGGCATGCGCGCCTCGATCTACAACGCGATGCCGCTCGCAGGCGTCGAAGCCCTGATTGCGTTCATGGGTGATTTCCAGCGTCGACACGGGTGAGGGCTCGCATGGCTTTTCGGATCCAGACCCTGAACAACATCAGTCTGCGGGGACTCGAGCGACTGCCTCGCGACCGTTACGAAGTGGCCTCGGCCATCTCGGAACCGGATGCGATTCTCGTTCGATCGGCCGATATGCACAGCATGGCGCTCGCACCGTCTGTCTTGGCCGTCGCTCGCGCAGGCGCGGGGACCAATAACGTTCCGGTGACGGCGCTGACGAAACGGGGCATACCGGTGTTCAACTCGCCGGGCGCCAATTCCAACGCCGTCAAAGAACTCGTCGTCGCGGGGCTCTTTCTTGCGGCGCGCAACATTGTTCAAGCTTGGGATTTCGCGCGGACGCTTGCGGGCGATGACAAAACCATCGACGAGGCCACCGAGAAGGGCAAAAAAGATTTCGCAGGTTTCGAGTTGCCGGGGCGCACGCTCGGGGTCATCGGACTCGGCGCGATCGGTGTCGAGGTCGCCAACGTCGCCGAGCGACTCGGCATGCGCGTCATCGGTTACGACCCTCAGATCACGGTACAGCGGGCGTGGCAGTTGTCGTCGTCCATCGAACAGGCGCTGTCTCTCGACGATCTTTTTGCGCGGAGCCAGTTCATCTCGGTGCACGTACCCCTCGTCGAAGCGACTCGTGGGCTCGTCAATGCGAGCCGTATCGCCCTGATGCCCAAGGGTGGCGTGTTGCTCAATTTTTCTCGAGCGCCCATCGTGGACGACGCGGCGGTGATAGCGGCACTCGATGCCGGTCATCTGCATGCCTACGTATGCGACTTTCCCAAGAACGCATTGAAGGGTCATCGCAAAGTGGTGGCATTGCCCCACCTCGGCGCGTCGACCGGCGAGGCCGAGGAAAACTGCGCGGTCATGGCGGCCGATACGCTGCGCGACTACCTCGAGAACGGCAACATCCGGCATAGCGTGAATTTCCCGGACGCCAACTTGCCGCGACTCGCCGGCACGTCGCGTATTGCCGTCGCCAACAGCAATGTCCCCAACATGGTGGGACAAATGTCCACCTTGCTCGCCGAAGCGGGTATCAACATTTCCGAGCTCCTCAACAAGTCACGCGGCGAGGTGGCGTATACGCTCATCGACGTCGAAGGTGCGGTGGACCGCTCGTTGCTCGGTCGCATTCGGGCGATCGACGGCGTACTCTCGGCCCGAGTGCTCTAGTTCCACGGAATTCATCATGGCCCGTCGCAGCAAGAAGACCCCCTCCAAGAGCCGAGCCAAACGTCAGGCTCCCGGAGAGATCGCCGGGCTGCGTACCCAAATCGACGAGGTCGATCGTCGCTTGCATGAATTGCTCAACGAGCGTGCTCGTCTGGCTCGGAAGGTGGGGGTTTCGAAGGGCAAAGCGGGACGACTCGTCGATTTCTACCGGCCCGAGCGCGAGTCACAGGTCCTGCGCATGGCGCTCGAGCGCAATGCATCGGCCCGCGCGACAGGCGCCTTGCGTGACGAAGAGGTGGTCCGGCTATTCCGCGAAATCATGTCCGCCTGTCTCGCTCAGGAAGAGCCGTTGAAGGTCGGATTCCTCGGGCCCGAGGGGACGTTCTCGCAAGCAGCGGTGTACAAACATTTCGGTCACTCCGCGCGTGCACTCTCGCTCTCGACCATCGACGAGGTGTTCCACGAAGTGGAGGCGGGTCACGCCGACTTCGGAGTCGTGCCCATCGAAAACTCCACCGAGGGCAGCGTCAATCACACGCTTGATCGTTTTTTGACCTCGCCGCTGCACATCTGTGGCGAGGTCGAGATGCGCATTCGCCAAAACCTCATGGGCAAGATGCGCAGCTTGCGTGAGGTCAAACGCATCTGCAGCCACCCGCAGTCGCTCGCCCAATGCCGCCAGTGGCTCAAAGAAACCCTGCCGGACGTCGAGTTGATCGCGGAGTCGAGCAATGCGGAGGCGGCTCGGCGTGCGCGCGACGAAAAGGGTACGGCCGCGATCGCCGGTGAGACGGCCGCAGAGGTTTATGGTCTCACCATCTTGTCGGCGGATATCGAAGATCGACCGGATAACACCACGCGTTTCCTGGTCATTGGCAGACGCACATTCGGATCGAGCGGTAACGATCGAACGACGCTGCTCGTGTCGACCGGACACACCGAATCGCCCGGCGCCTTGCATCGATTGCTCGAGCCGCTCGCAAAGAATCGCGTAAGTCTCACGCGCATCGAGTCTCGACCGTCGCAACGCCGAAAATGGGACTACGTGTTTTTCATGGACCTTGAGGGTCATCGAGACGATCCGGCGCTCTCCCGAGCGCTCGCCGGTCTCAAGTCTCGAGCCTCGTTGTTTCGGATACTCGGCTCCTATCCGCGCGCGGTGCTGTGACCGCTCTCGCTCAAGATCGCTGGATCGTCTCGCCCCGACGGGCGATCGCCGGCAGCATTCAAGTTCCCGGCGACAAATCCGTCTCGCATCGCGCGCTCATGCTTGGCGGGATCGCCGATGGCGTGACCACGGTCGAGGGTTTTCTAGAAAGTGAGGACTGCCTCGCCACCTTGAACGTGTTGCGCGCGCTCGGCGTGAAGATCGACTCGCAACAGGGCTCTCGCGTTCGTGTGGAGGGCGTGGGCGTGGAGGGTCTTCGCGGCGCCGAGCAGTCTCTCGATATGGGCAACGCCGGCACCGCCATGCGTCTGTTCATGGGGCTACTGGCGGGACAAAACTTTGATTCCATCCTCGTCGGTGATCAGTCGCTGATGCGACGACCGATGGAGCGCGCGGCTGCGCCGCTGCGGTTGATGGGGGCGCGTATCGAGACTCGCGATGGCAAGCCGCCCGTCGTGATTCGCGGGACGCCCGAGCTGCGCGCGATCGATTTCAAGATGCCGATGGCGAGCGCCCAAGTGAAGTCGGCAATCATTCTGGCGGCGCTCCGAGCGACGGGTATCACGCGGGTGACCGAACCTGCCAGAACGCGGGACCATACCGAGCGAATGCTCGAGTGCTTCGGTGTCGAAATTCAGCGCGACGGTTCGACGATCAGCCTGCGGGGCGGACAACGTCTTCGGGGTACCCATGTCGTCGTTCCGGGCGATTTCTCATCCGCCGCGTTTTTTTTGGTCGCCGGCTGCATCGCCGAGCAAGGCTCGCTCGAATTGCGGGGTGTCGGCATGAACCCGACCCGGACGGGTCTGCTCGACATCCTCCGCGCCATGGGAGCAGACATCACTGTTTCAGATCTCGCGACGCGGGGCCCGGAGCCAACGGCCGATCTTCTCGTTCGACCCTCGAAGTTGCGCGGAATCGAGGTTCCCGTCGATCTCGTGCCCGTGGCGATCGATGAGTTTCCCGCATTTTTCATTGCTGCGGCCTGCGCAGAGGGCACCTCGGTGCTGCGAGGTGCCGAAGAGCTTCGCGTCAAAGAAAGCGACCGTCTCGCGACGATGTCCGAAGGGCTTTCGGCTTTGGGTATCCCGCATCGATTACTGGCTGATGGCATGCGCCTCGAGGGACGTGGTGGTCCGGGGCCCGTGTTCAAGGCCGGCCGAGTCGACAGCCATGGCGATCACCGTATCGCCATGTCGTTCGCGGTCGCCTCGCTCCAGGCGCATGGAGACATCGAAATTCTGGATACCGCCAACGTCGCGACCTCGTTTCCCGGGTTCGCCGCACTCGCCGGCGAGTGCGGACTTGCGATCGAAGGCGGTCCTGCGGGATCCCGGGGCTAAGCGGTGGAGCCCATCTCGAAGACACCGGGTTCCCCCGTCGTTGCCATCGATGGACCCTCGGGCTCGGGCAAAGGGACGGTGTGTCGGCGGCTTGCGCAGCGCTTGGGCTGGCATTTGCTCGACAGCGGAGCGCTCTACCGACTGGTGGCGATCTCCGGGCAATTGAAGGGGATTCCCGCCGATGACGTTGCGGGCCATGTCGCCTTGGCCCGGACCATGGACGTCGTCTTTGGCGCGAACACGGACGGCGAGGAGCGGATCGAGCTCTCGGGACGGGACGTCACGGGGCTCGTACGGGCGGAGGAGACGGGGCAGGGTGCCTCTCGGGTGGCCGCTTGGCCGGAGCTTCGCTCGGCACTGACCGACCGTCAGCGTTCGTTCGCCCGACCCCCGGGTTTGATCGCCGACGGCCGGGACATGGGGACGGTCATTTTCGTCGACGCCCCCCTCAAAATCTTCCTCACGGCGAGCGCCGACGAGAGGGCCCTTAGGCGCTATAAGCAGTTGAAAGACAAGGATTCTGGTGTTAGTCTCGCCGCCCTTTCGCGGGAGATCGCCGAGCGCGACCTGCGGGATTCAACCCGCAGCGTGGCACCGCTCAGGCCTGCGTCCGACGCGTTCGTGATCGACTCGACCGGTGTGCCGGTCGACGAGATCGTCGAACGGGTGATCGAACTCGGACGTTCGCGCGCCCTCTGGCGCTGACCCTCACGGAATTCGATCGGTTTTGGGTGGCTGGGTGCTCGTCGCTCGGCTGTGTCGTCAACCCCGTGGTTCCACGAAACGTGGCGATCGGGATAACAGGCGCGATGCCCTTTGCATCGCATGAGTAAATACAAATGACTGAATCTTTTGCACAACTGTTCGAACAGAGTCTGGCCAGCCAGCGTATTCGCCCGGGCCAAATTCTCTCTGGTCTGGTGGTCGATGTCGGCAGCGACATGGTCATCGTCAACGTCGGTCTCAAATCCGAGGCCGTCATTCCCGTCGAACAGTTCAAGAATGAGCGGGGAGAGATCGAAGTCACCGTCGGTGAAATGGTCGAGGTTGCTCTCGACGCCGTCGAAGATGGCACCGGCGAAACGCGTCTCTCACGCGACAAAGCCAAGCGCGCTCGAACCTGGACGCGTCTCGAGGACGCCTTCTCCAAGGGCGAGATCGTCATCGGCATCATCACGGGTCGCGTAAAGGGCGGCTTCACCGTCGAAATCGAGCACGTTCGCGCGTTCTTGCCGGGCTCGCTCGTCGACGTTCGTCCGGTTCGCGATACGGCCTATCTCGAAAACAAGCCGCTCGAGTTCAAGGTCATCAAGCTCGATCAGAAGCGCAACAACGTCGTTGTGTCGCGTCGCGCAGTCGTCGAGCAAGAGTTCTCTGCCGAGCGCAGCGCCCTCATGGACAACCTCCAAGAAGGCTCGGTCGTGCGCGGCACGGTCAAGAACCTCACCGACTACGGTGCGTTCGTCGACCTCGGCGGCATCGATGGTCTGCTGCACATCACCGACATGGCCTGGAAGCGCGTCAAGCATCCTTCCGAAGTGGTCAAGGTCGGTGACGAAGTGGAAGTGCGCATCCTCAAGTTCGACCGCGAGCGTTCGCGCGTCAGCCTCGGCCTCAAGCAGCTCGGCGCCGATCCGTGGGAGAGCATCAATCGTCGTTACCCGCCCAACACCCGCGTGTTCGGCAAGGTCACGAACATCGCCGACTACGGCGCGTTCGTGGAGATCGAGGACGGCGTCGAAGGTCTCGTGCACGTGTCGGAAATGGATTGGACCAACAAGAACGTCAATCCGGCCAAGGTGGTGCAGACAGGTCAGGAAGTCGAAGTCATGGTGCTCGATTGCGACGAAGAGCGTCGCCGCATCAGCCTCGGCCTCAAGCAGTGCGTCCCGAATCCGTGGCGTGAGTTCTCCGAGAACTTCAACCGCGGCGACAAGGTGTCGGGTCAGATCAAGTCGATCACCGACTTCGGCATCTTCATCGGCCTCTCGGGCAACATCGACGGTCTCGTGCACCTCTCCGACATCTCCTGGGACATCCCGGGTGAAGAGGCTGTTCGCAGCTTCCAAAAGGGTCAGACGATCGAAGCCATGGTTCTGGCCATCGATCCGGAGCGCGAGCGCATCAGCCTCGGCATCAAGCAGCTCGCCAAGGATCCGTTCGCGGGTTACATCGCCGACAATCCGAAGGGCAGTGTCGTTCGCGGTGTCGTCAAGGAAGTGGACGCTCGCGGCGCGATCATCGATCTCGGAAACGGCATCGAAGGCCAGCTGCGTGCTTCGGAGCTCGGTCGCGATCGCGTCGAAGACGCGCGTCAGTTCCTGAAGGCTGGCGACGAGATCGAGGCGAAGTTCATGGGCGTCGATCGCAAGACGCGCTCGATTTCGCTCTCGATCAAGGCCAAGGAAGCCTCCGAGGAAGCCGAAGCCGTACAGAGCTATCGTTCCGAGCAGACGGGCCCGACCGCGGGTACGAGCTTGGGCGAACTCCTCAAGGCCCAGATCAACTCGGATCGCGATCGCGGTTGATGGGGTAACGTGAAATTGGGGCGGGTCGCGGACGGGTTATGCCGTTCGCGACCCTCCTGACGACGTCACGGGGTTGTCATGACGAAGTCGGAACTCATCGAATTGATCACCGCCAAGCAGAAGCATCTGCCGGCGAAGGACATTGAGCTCGCGCTCAAGCAGATCCTCGAGATCATGAGCGACGCGCTCGCCACGGGTGAGCGCATCGAGATCCGTGGGTTCGGCAGTTTCTCCTTGCATTTCCGACCGCCTCGGCAGGGTCGTAACCCGAAGACGGGCGAGGCCGTCGCGCTGTCCGGAAAGTACGTGCCTCATTTCAAGCCTGGAAAAGACCTGCGTGAGCGGGTCAACGAAAGCATCTCGAGTCCGATTCGAGACTGATCTCTCTAATAGTCGACGCTCCGCGTCGATTCGTTGCTCGTGATCCAGCGAGCCTCCGCCTTAGCCTCCGGCGAGTGCCGCCATGTCGGCGCCACGCATCCGAACCGGAGGACCATCCATGATCTATCGAATGACCGCCCTTGCTGTCTTGTCGTGTTGGGCGCTACTCGGGCCCGTTCACGCCTCGACCACCGCCGCCTCATCCTCGACTCGCCCAATCACCACGCTCGTCAACATCAATACCGCCGACGTCGCCACGCTCGCGCGAGAGATCAAGGGAATCGGCGAGTCCAAGGCACGAGCCATAGTCGAGCACCGTCAGAAAAATGGGGCTTTTCGCTCGGTCGATGAACTTGCGCTCGTCAAGGGCATCGGCGCCAAGACACTCGAGAACAACCGTGGCCGTTTGACCGTCGGATCGGGCGGCGCGGCGGCGAAACCCTCGGGAGTGTCGTCGACCGCCGGGGCTGCGGGGCGTAGTCCGACGGGTCAAAACGTCTCGAAGCCGAGCGCCGGAAGCCGCTAACGTCCCTGCCCGGGCGAGGGGCGCTTGGTTTACCATTCCGACATCTGTTTTTCGGAGTGCCAGATGGCCAAGCGTCCCCTCATCGAGACGGCGGTTTTCCCGGTTGCGGGGCGTGGTACTCGATTCCTTCCGGCGACCAAGGCGAGCCCCAAAGAAATGCTCCCGGTCGTCGACAAACCGCTGATTCAATACGCCGTCGAGGAGGCGCTCGCCGCCGGCGCGCGACGCTTGGTGTTCATCACGGGCGCCTCCAAGCGGGCCATCGAAGATCACTTCGACTCCGATCGTGAACTCGAGGGTTTGCTCAAGTCGCAAGGGAAGAACGAGCTCGTGAAGCAGCTGCATAGTGTGCTGCCGAGTTACGCCACCTGCATTTACATTCGTCAGCCGGCGCCACTCGGCCTCGGGCACGCCGTGTTGTGCGCGCGTCCGGCCGTAGGCAACGAACCGTTCTTCGTGCATCTCGCGGACGATCTGATCGCTGCCGAGAAACCCTGCCTCGCCCAGATGGCAGAGGTCTACGCCGCCAAGGGTGCAAGCGTGATCGGTTGCGAAACGGTACCGCGCAAAGATACCGACAAGTACGGCATCGTCGCGGTCGAGGCTCCGGGGCAAACGGCGCGGATCCGACGAATCGTCGAGAAGCCCAAGCCTGCCGTTGCGCCGTCCAATCTTGCGGTGGTCGGACGTTATTTGTTGTCGCCCGCCATTTTCGATCACCTCGCTCGCATCGGTGCCGGCGCGGGCGGCGAAATTCAGTTGACGGACGGCATCGCGCGGTTGCTCCAGGAAGAGGCGGTCTACGCCCATAAATTCGAAGGCATGCGTTACGACTGCGGGAGCAAGCTCGGTTACTTGCAGGCGACGGTGGCGTATGCGCTCGCGCACCCATCGCTTGGCAAAGATTTCAGAGCGCATCTTCGCAAGGTCGTCGAGAGTCCGAAGGCGACGCGCAGCAAGCGCTGATCATTCATCTTCCGGCGCCGAGGCGCCGGCATGCAGGAGTTCATTGATGCTTCCCTATGTTTCCCCCTGGGCCGACGATGAGTTGAATCTGTTTCGCGAGAATGTCGCGCGCTTCGTCGAGACCGAGATGGTGCCGCACGATGCGACATGGCGACGTCAGCACACCGTCGGAAAGGAGATTTGGCGAAAGGCTGGGGAGATGGGTCTGCTCTGTCTCGACTTGCCGGCCGAGTACGGCTGTGCGGGTGGCGACTTCCGTCACGAGGTGGTGTTCTACGAAGAGCAGGCGCGCCGTGGGTTGTCCGGTTTCGGTCAGGGTGTTCACAGCATGTGCGCCCATTACGTCTACAACTACGGCTCTGAAGAGCAAAAACAGCGCTGGTTGCCGCGCATGGCCCGAGGGGAGCTCATCGGTGCAATCGCCATGACGGAGCCGGGGGCGGGGTCTGATCTGCAAGGGGTCCGCACCCGTGCCGTCCTCGAAGGCGATCATTACCGCATCAATGGCTCAAAGATATTCATCACGAACGGCGGCCAGGCCTCGCTACTCATGTTGGTCACTCGGACCAACACCGAGGATCGCAAGCGCGGGCTCTCGCTCATCATGATCGAAACCGAGAATCTGCCGGGTTACCGCGTCGGTCGCGTGCTCGACAAGATGGGCATGCCGGCGCAGGACACCGCCGAACTCTTCTTCGAAGACGTTCGTGTACCAGCTGACTGCCGGCTCGGCGCAGAAGAGGGTCTCGGCATGTATCAGCTCATGGGCGACCTGCCTTACGAGCGTTTGATCATCGCGCTCTGTGGTGTCGCCGCCATGGAAGGGGCCGTCGCCGAGACCTCGAAGTACGTCAAAGAGCGCAAGGCTTTCGGGCAAGTCATCGGGCAGATGCAGCACCTTCGGTTCAAGTTGGCTGAGTGCGCGACCGTCACGCGCGTCGCGCGCGTATTCGTCGACGACTGCATCCAGAAGCTGCTCGCGGGCAAGCTCGACAACGAAACCGCCTCGATGGCGAAGTACTGGGTCACCGACATGCAGCAGCAGGTGCTCGACGAGTGCGTGCAGTTGCATGGCGGTTACGGGTACATGAACGAGTACCTCGTGTGCCGCATGTTTGCCGATTCAAGGGTCCAGCGGATCTACGGTGGCACCAACGAGATCATGAAGGAACTCATCTCGCGATCGGTTTAATTTGGATTTTTTCAGGAGCACGGAAGCATGGCACTCGATCTGGTACCCACGGGCAAGGATGTCCCGAACGACGTCAATGTCATCGTCGAAATTCCGAAGGATGCCGACCCGGTCAAATACGAGGTCGACAAGGCGACCGGCGCGATCTTCGTCGATCGCATCCTCTCGACGCCCATGCGCTATCCCTGCAACTACGGCTACATCCCGCACACGCTCTGCGGTGATGGTGACCCGGCCGACGTGCTCGTCATTCTTCCTTTGCCGCTCGTTCCGGGCTCGGTGATTCGGTGCCGTCCGGTTGGCGTGATGATGATGCAGGATGAGGCGGGCTCCGATGAAAAACTGCTGGCCGTTCCCGTCGACAAGGTGTTCAACGGTTACTCGCATGTCCATGACATCAGCCAGGTGTCGAAGCATTGGCTCGATCGCATCGGCCACTTCTTTCAGCACTACAAGGATCTCGAGCCCGGCAAGTGGGTGAAGATCAGCGGTTGGGGCGATGCGGATCAGGCCCGCAAGATCATTCTCGATTCGATGGAGCGCTTCAAGGCGTCACCGGACACGCTCAATTATTGAGTGGCGACGGTGGTGGGCGGGGCCCGCTCGGGTGACTATCGCCTGCCGGAGATTGGCTCCCCGGGCTGGACTCGAACCAGCGACCTGCGGATTAACAGTCCGACGCTCTACCGACTGAGCTACCGGGGAACGGCAGGCGAAAAGAGGCGCGCATTCTCTGGAATGCGCCGCGGCCCGTCAAGCGGCGCCGCACGCCGGGCAGAAAGCCGTCAGAACATCTGCAACCTCGAGCCGATATAGTAGGGGCCTTATGGCCGAATTCAGGCTCAAGTCCGATTACCAGCCCGCCGGGGATCAGCCTGCAGCCATTGCAGGACTGATCGATGGTCTGCGGAGCGGGCTCGCGCACCAGACCCTGCTCGGGGTCACAGGCAGCGGCAAAACCTTCACCGTCGCCAATGTCATCCAAGCCATTCAGCGACCGACCCTGGTGCTCGCGCACAACAAGACCCTCGCGGCTCAGCTTTATGGTGAGTTCAGGGAGTTCTTCCCGGATAACGCCGTCGAATACTTCGTGTCGTACTACGACTACTACCAACCCGAAGCGTACGTGCCCGCGAGTGACACCTACATCGAAAAAGACGCCTCGATCAACGAACACATCGAGCAGATGCGTCTCTCGGCGACCAAGGCGCTGCTCGAGCGACCGGACTGCATCATCGTCGCGACGGTATCCTCGATTTACGGTCTAGGCGATCCCGAGACTTATTTGGCGATGGTGTTGCACCTCGTGCGGGGCGAGCGACTCGATCAACGCAAATTGCTGCGGCGCTTGGCTGACATGCAGTACACCCGTAACGAGATCGATTTTTCGCAGGGAACGTTCCGGGTGCGCGGCGACATCATCGACATCTTTCCGGCCGAGTCGGGCAGGGATGCCGTTCGGGTCGAGTTGTTCGACGACACCATAGAAAGTCTGTCGATTTTCGATCCTCTGACGGGCTCGGTGCTGCGCAAGGTGCCACGCTATACGGTGTATCCCGGCACCCACTTCGTCACACCGAAGGATCGATTGATCCAGGCCATCGACCACATTCGCGAAGAGCTGCGTGAGCGACTCATCGAACTTCGTGCAGCGGATAAGCTGGTCGAGGCGCAGCGGCTCGAACAGCGAACCATGTTCGACATGGAGATGATGAAAGAGGTGGGGTATTGCGCGGGCATCGAAAACTACTCGCGATATCTGTCGGGCCGCGAACCGGGCGAGCCGCCTCCGTGTCTCTACGATTACCTGCCGCCGAATTCTTTGCTCGTGGTCGATGAGAGTCACCAGACCCTTCCGCAACTCGGGGCCATGTACAAGGGCGATCGTTCGCGAAAAGAGACGCTGGTCGAGTACGGCTTCCGCTTGCCTTCGGCGCTCGATAATCGGCCGTTGAAGTTCGAGGAATGGGAGCGTCTCGCGCCACAAATGATTTTCGTGTCGGCGACGCCCGCCGACTACGAGGCCCGACATGCCTCTCAGGTGGTTGAGCAAGTCGTGCGACCCACGGGTCTCGTCGATCCGAACGTCGAGGTTCGGCCTGTTCGGACCCAGGTTGATGACGTGCTCTCGGAGATCGTGCAGTGCGTGTCACGGCAAGAGAGAGTGCTCATCACCACGCTCACCAAGCGCATGGCAGAGGATCTCACCGAGTACCTCGAAGAGCATGGCGTCAAGGTCAGGTATTTGCACTCGGACATCGAAACCGTCGAGCGCAGCGAAATCATTCGTGACCTGCGACTCGGTGTATTCGACGTTTTGGTCGGCATCAACCTTCTGCGGGAGGGGCTGGACATGCCCGAAGTGGCGCTCGTGGCCGTGCTCGATGCCGACAAAGAGGGGTTTCTCCGCTCGACCAATTCATTGATTCAGACGATCGGTCGTGCGGCGCGCAACGTCAACGGACGTGCCATCCTCTACGCCGACCGAATCACCGGATCGATGCAACGCGCGATCGAGGAAACTGAGCGCCGTCGACAGAAGCAAGTGGCCTTCAACGAGGCGCACGGCATCACGCCCCGTGGCATCGTCAAGCAGGTGGTGGACGTCATGGAGGGGGCGCGGGCCGAAGGCGGCGCGCCGCTACCGAAGGGCAAGCTTGGCGCGCGGCTCGGCAAGGGCACGAAGACGCCCTCGCGCGAGTCGGCATCGCTTCCGATACACGAGTTGCGACCCGAGCAGGCTCTGCGTCGCATGAAACAGCTCGAATCCGAAATGTTCAAGCACGCGCGCAACCTCGAGTTCGAGGAAGCGGCCCGATTACGTGATGAAATCGAAACGTTGCGGCGCGCCGGATTCGGCTTGCCGGAGGTGAAGGCAGGATGAAACGACGTACCGTTCTTTGGTTGGGCCTGGGGTCGCTCGGCGCACTCGCGGTGGGATGGAGCGTGCTTCCGCCGCGTCAACGAATGACGGGCGGCGCCGACCTTTTGAAGGGCGCTGATTCGTTCACGCCGAACGCCTGGGTGCGGATTGGTCGTGATGATTCGATCACGCTTTTCATGCCGCGCGCCGAGATGGGGCAAGGGACCCACACCGGGCTTGCCATGTTGCTCGCGGAGGAGCTCGGCTGCGCGCTCTCGTCGATCGAGATTGCCGCCGCGCCGATTGCGAGCGTGTACAACAACGTCAAGGTGGCGGGCGGTAGCCCGGCGTTGAGTGAAGGCGAGCCACCACTCTCCAAGCGAGTTGCGACGCATTTCACGGCCAAAGTGGTGCGCGAGATCGGTTTCATGGTGACCGGCGGGTCGAGCAGCATTCCCGATCTTTGGGTCGTGCTGCGCGAGGCGGGTGCGATGACCCGCGAGACGCTACGCGCCTCGGCCGCCCGACATTGGAACATCGCCGTGTCCGAATGCACCGTGAAAGAGGGTCGTGTCGTCCACCGAGACGGACAGACCCTGAGCTTCGGCGAGATCGTGTCGCTCGGCTCGGATGCCATCGAGACGGTCTCGGAGTTTTCTTTGAAAGAACCGCGCGAGTGGACGTTGATCGGTACACCGGCAAAGCGCATCGAGGCGATCGACAAAGTCACGGGCACGGCGAAATTCGCGGCGGATATCCACGAACCGGGGATGCTCTATGCCGAGCTCGAGCTCTGCCCGTTTGTCGGCGGGACCCTCATTAGTTTCGATGAGAGGGCCGTCCGTGCATCGCCGGGCGTCGTCGAGGTGCGGGTGATTCCACCTGTTGCGGGTGCGCCGGCGGCCATCGGAGTGATCGCCGATCAGCGATGGCGTGCACGACGCGCGTTGGAGTCCCTAAACGCCAAATGGGCGGCGGGCGCTGCGGGCGCGTTCGATCAGTCCTTGATCGACGACACGCTGTCCAAGGGCCTCAAGGCGGATTCTGCACGCGACGTTTATCGCGAGGTGGGCGAGGCAGAAAAAATCATCCAGGGCGCCTCGACCGTCCTGCGTGCAGAGTACGAGGTGCCGTATCTTGCGCATGCGGCCATGGAGCCGCTCTGTTGTACCGCCAAATACGAAACCACGCAGGCGACGATCTGGGCAGGTGTGCAGATCCAGAATGTGTCGCGTGATGTCGCGGCCAAAGTATTCGATCTCGACCCGGAGCAGGTGACGCTCGTTCCCATGCTGCTGGGCGGTGCCTTCGGTCGAAGGCTCGATTCGGATTTCATTGCTCTGGCGGCGGCGCTCGCGCGTGCCGTCCCCGGCAAGCTCGTTCAGCTGCAATGGCGACGCGAGCAGGACATGCGTCACGATTTCTATCGACCTGCGGTGCGTGCGCAGCTTGAGGCCGCGCTCGATCCGGCAACGGGAAGGGTGACGGCGTTCCAATGCCACTCCGCGGGGCAGTCGATCGCCGCGCAGGCGATGCCGCGCCAACTCGGCATGCCGGCACCGGGTAGCGATGCGAGCAATGTCGAAGGTACGGCGGATCAGGTCTACGTGTTCGAGCATCACAAGGTGACGCATACGACCGTCGACTTGCCCGTCGGTGTCGGCTTCTGGCGTTCAGTGGGACATTCCCAGCAGGGTTTTTTCAACGAGTCGTTCATCGACGAGCTCGCCACGCTCGCCAAGCGTGATCCGGTCGAGTTCAGACTCACGCACCTTGCAGATCGGCCACGGCATGCGGCAGTGCTGAAGCTCGTGGCCGAGAAGGCCGATTGGGGGCGCTCCGTCGGCACGACCCCGGACGGTCGGCCGGTCGCACGCGGCGTGGCCTTGCACGAGAGCTTCGGCAGCATTGTCGCTGTGGTTGCCGAGGTGTCCGAGGGCGAGGGCGGTGTTCCGCGGGTACATCGGATTGTCGCCGCCATCGACTGCGGTGTCGCCATCAATCCCAATCTCGTTGCTCAGCAGCTCGAGAGTTCGATCATCTACGGGCTTTCCGCGGCGCTCTACGGGCGGATCAGTTTCAAAGAGGGGGCCGTTGAGCAGGGCAACTTCGACGCGTATCCCGTCGTGCGCTTCGCGGAGTCTCCGGCCATCGAGACCTGGATCGTGCCAAGCGACGCGCCTCCGGGCGGGGTTGGCGAGCCCGGTGTCCCGCCCGTCGCTCCGGCGGTGGCGAGCGCCCTGGCCGTGCTGACCGGGCGCCGAGCCCGCCGGTTGCCGCTGGTCGGTGCCTAAGGTATCGTTCGCGGCCTTTCTGCAGGCGCGTAGCTCAGTGGTAGAGCACCACCTTGACATGGTGGTGGTCGGTGGTTCGATCCCACTCGCGCCTACCAATTCGGCTGGGGGCGTTTTCGCATCGCGGAAGCGCCCCTTTTGCCATGGCGCCGTGGGGGCGTCAGGACGAGACGGAGACCGGCACGCATGCCCGTAGTAACCCTGCCCGATGGCAGTCAACGAACCTTCGATCAGGCGGTGACGGTCGCTGAGGTGGCCGCCAGCATCGGCGCGGGTCTCGCGAAAGCGGCCTTGGCGGGCAAGGTATCGGGGAAGCTCGTCGACACCACGTTCAAGATCGTCGAAGACTCGCGTCTCGAAATCGTCACGGACAAACACCCGGATGCGCTCGAGGTGATCCGTCACTCGACGGCCCACTTGTTGGCTCAGGCCGTGCAGTCGCTCTTTCCCGATGCCCAGGTAACGATCGGTCCGGTCATCGAAGACGGCTTTTACTACGACTTCGCCTACAAGCGTCCCTTCACGCCGGAAGACCTCGCCGCCATCGAAGAAAAAATGCGCGAGCTGTCCTCGGCGAACCTCGCGGTCAACCGCCGCGAAATGGCCCGCGACGACGCCGTCAGTTTCTTCAAGAATCTGGGCGAGCATTACAAGGCCGAGATCATCGCGAGTATCCCGTCGAACGAACCGATCAGCTTGTACGGGCAGGGCGAATGGGTCGATCTGTGCCGCGGCCCGCACGTGCCGTCGACGGGCAAGCTCAAAGTATTCAAACTGATGAAGGTCGCCGGAGCGTATTGGCGCGGCGACTCGCGCAACGAGATGCTGCAGCGCATCTACGGCACCGCCTGGACCCACGACAAAGACCTCAAAGATTATTTGACTCGCCTCGAAGAGGCCGAGAAGCGCGACCACCGCAAGATTGGCCGGGAGCTCGATCTCTTCCACATGCAAGAGGAAGCCCCCGGTGCAGTGTTTTGGCATCCGAAGGGGTGGAGCGTTTTCCAATCATTGATCGGCTACATGCGCGACAAGCAGCGCGCCGCCGGATTCCAGGAAGTGAACGGCCCCGAACTCATGGACCGCAGTCTCTGGGAGGCTTCAGGCCACTGGGAGAAATTCGGCGAGAACATGTTCACGACCCAGACGCCGGACGAGCGCGTCTACGCCATCAAGCCGATGAACTGTCCAGGACATGTCCAGATCTTCAAGCAGGGTCTGCGTAGCTATCGTGACCTGCCGGTGCGTTATGCGGAGTTCGGCAAAGTCCACCGGTATGAGCCCTCCGGAGCGCTGCACGGGTTGATGCGGGTTCGAGCGTTCACCCAAGACGATGCGCATATCTTCGTGAGCCCCGAACACATCACGGCGGAGTCGGTGGCGGTCACCCGCCTCATCCTCGATATCTATCGGGACTTCGGGTTCGACGATGTCCGCATTAAATTCTCCGACCGGCCGGCCAAGCGGGTGGGCTCGGACGACATCTGGGACAAGGCCGAGGCCGCGCTCAAGGAGGCGGCGACCGTGGCAGGGATCGATTTCACCCTGAACCCGGGGGAGGGAGCGTTCTACGGACCCAAGCTCGAGTTCGTGCTTCGGGACGCCATTGGTCGGGACTGGCAGTGCGGCACGCTTCAGGTCGATCTCAACCTGCCCGGGCGCCTTGGGGCGCATTACATCGATGAGCACAGCCAGAAGCAGACCCCGGTCATGCTGCACCGGGCGATTTTCGGCTCTCTGGAGCGTTTTCTGGGCATTTTGATCGAACACCACGCCGGAAGGCTGCCCACGTGGCTAGCGCCCGTGCAGGTCGTGCTGCTCGGCATTACCGACCGTCAGGACGGTTATCTCGGAGAGGTCGCTGAATTCCTTAAAAATCAGGGGCTTCGGGTCGACATCGACTTGCGCAACGAAAAGATCGGCTTTAAGATTCGCGAACACACGCTGCAGCGCGTGCCCTACCTATTGGTGGCAGGCGACAAGGAAGTAGCAGCGCAGCTTCTGTCCGTGCGAACCCGCAGCGGCAAGGATCTGGGTCAGATGTCCCCGCAGACGTTTGTCGAGCGGTTGCGCGTCGAACTGGAAAGCCGCGGACGCCGAATATTGGAGGATTGACGTATCTCGACTGCAACAAAGCGCATCCGGCGCAATGAGGAAATCACGGCGCCGCAGGTGCGAGTGATCGCGGCAGATGGGGCTCAGGCCGGCATCATGACTCGATTCGAAGCCCTTCAGATGGCGCAGAGCAGTGAGCTCGACCTCGTCGAAGTGTCACCGATGGCTGAGCCGCCGGTGGTTCGGATCATGGACTTCGGGAAGTTCCTCTTCGAACAGAAGAAGAAAACCCACTCCGCGCAAAAGAAGCAGAAGCAGCAGCAAGTCAAGGAAGTGAAGTTTCGCCCGGGTACGGAAGAGGCGGATTACCAAGTCAAACTGCGTAATCTCATCCGCTTCCTGACCGAAGGTGACAAGGCCAAGGTAACCCTGCGTTTCCGAGGCCGAGAGATGGCGCATCAAGAGGTCGGACGTCGACTTCTCGATCGGTTGGTTCAAGACCTCGCCACGCAGGCGATCGTCGAGCAGAACCCGCTGATGGAAGGTCGGCAGATGGTCATGGTGTTTGCGCCGAAGAAGAAGTGATGTTTGCACGGTCGATTCGATCCATGGTGGATCGAGGGGTCGAGTAAACATCCGCACGTGAGCGGGTCTGCAAAGGCCTTGTGAGCGAAGCCAGAAAAAGGAGTATCCAGAAATGCCCAAGTTGAAGACCAACCGGGCGGCAGCGAAGCGTTTTCGCAAAACGGCGAAGGGCTACAAGTCCTATTCCGCCGGCCGTCGACATAACCTCGGTCATAAACCCCGCAAGACCAAGCGTCAGCTTCGTTCCGGCGGTTCCAGCCTCGTGCATGAGAGCGATGTCGGTCGTCTCGACCAACTGCTTCCGCACGCCTAAGCAATTCACCGAGGTAAACGAACATGGCAAGAGTTAAGCGTGGCGTGACCGCGGGTCGTCGCCACAAGAAAGTCCTTGGCAAGGCCAAGGGTTATTACAACGCCCGTCGCAAGGTTTATCGCACAGCCAAGCAGGCGGTCATCAAGGCCGGTCAGTATGCGTTCAAGGGTCGTCGACTCAAGAAGCGCGACTTCCGTGCGCTTTGGATCCAACGCATCAATGCGGCGGCTCGTCAGTTCGGTCTGTCGTACAGCCGAATGATGAACGGGCTCAAGCTCGCGAACATCGAAATCGATCGCAAGATGCTTGCAGATATCGCTGTTCACGATGCGCCGGCGTTCGAGGCCATCGCCAACAAGGTCAAGGCAGCCCTCGGCAACGCTTGAGGTGTGGTCGTGAGTGAACTCGCGACCCTGACGCGAAAGGCTCTCGATGAAGTGGCGGCGAGCACGACGCTCGCCGCCCTCGACGAGGTTCGCGTTCGCTGGCTCGGCAAAAAGGGCGTTCTCACCGAGCAACTGAAATCCCTCGGCTCACTACCGGCGGGCGAACGTCCCGCCGCGGGCGCTCGCATCAACGAAGCGAAGACTCAGGTGCAAGCCGCGATCGAGGCGGCGCAGGGGGAGCTCGAGTCGAGGGCCATCGAGGCAGCGCTTGCGGCAGGTCGCATCGATGTGACGCTACCCGGTCGCGGCGAGAGCCGAGGGTCGGTGCACCCGGTGACCCGTGCCCGGTTGCGTATCGAACAAATCTTCCGTCGCTCAGGGTTCGAAGTCGCCTCGGGTCCCGAGATTGAAGACGATTTCCATAACTTCGAAGCGCTCAACATCCCCGCCGATCACCCGGCGCGTGCGATGCATGACACGTTCTACTTTCCCGATGGACGTTTGCTGCGTACGCATACTTCGCCGGTGCAGATTCGCGAGCTCAAGAAGGGACGTCTGCCTCTGGCGATGATCATGCCGGGTCGCGTCTACCGATGCGATTACGACATGACGCACTCGCCGATGTTTCATCAGGTCGAGGGACTCGTGGTCGACGAGAACGTCAGCTTCTCGAATCTGAAGGCGACCTTGCAGGGCTTCCTGCAGGCCTTCTTCGAAAAAGACCTGAAGATGCGTTTGCGCCCGTCGTATTTCCCCTTCACCGAGCCGTCCGCCGAAGTCGACATGTCCTGTGTGTTTTGTGACGGCGCGGGATGTCGGGTGTGCAAGCACACCGGATGGCTCGAGATCGCCGGTTGCGGAATGGTGCATCCCAACGTGTTTGCCGCAGCGGGCGTCGACGGCGAGCGGTGGACGGGTTACGCCTTCGGCATGGGCATCGAGCGCCTCGCGATGTTGCGCTACGGTGTCAACGATCTGCGGCTCTTCTTCGAGAGTGATCTGCGGTTCCTCAAGCAATTCGGTGCCGCATGAAGATTTCCACGGCATGGCTGTCCGAATGGGTGCCGAGCGGGCTCGCGGCGCGTGAGCTCGGCGATCGACTCACCATGGCCGGGTTCGAACTCGAATCCGTCGCCCGAGCGGCTCCACCTTTCGACGGTGTGATCGTTGCCGAAATCGTCGCGGCCACTCGGCATCCTCAAGCGGACAAACTTCAGGTCTGCACCGTGGTGACAGGCGAGAGCCCGGAGGCGAGGGCGACTCCGCTACAGATCGTGTGCGGCGCCGCCAATGCGCGAGTTGGCCTCCGTACCGCGCTCGCCACGGTCGGCGCCAACCTTCCCGGGGGCCTCAAGATCAAAGCGGCGAAGTTGCGTGGTGTCGAGTCGGCCGGGATGCTTTGCTCAGCCAAAGAATTGGGACTCGCGGACACCTCGGACGGCATCGTCGAATTTCCTGCCGACGCGCCGCTTGGCATGTGCGTACGTCAGTTTCTCTCGCTCGATGATGAGGTGCTCGAACTGTCGATTACCCCGAATCGCGGAGATGCAATGTCGGTACGCGGCATTGCGCGAGAGGTTGCCGCGCTAACCGGTGTCGCGCTGACTTCGCCAAACTGCGCGTCCGTGCCCGCGGCCGCCCTCGGCCCGATGCTCGATGATCGCGCGAAAGCGACGCTCGCGGCGCCAGAGGCCTGTCCACGTTTTCATGGCCGTGTGCTCGTCGAGGTGGACAACACCCGCCGCTCGCCGACCTGGCTCGTCGAGAGACTCCGTCGTGCAGGGTTGCGCAGCATCTCGCCCATTGTCGATGTCACGAATTACATCGTGCTCGAGTTGGGTCAGCCGATGCACGCGTACGACCTCGACAAGGTCCAAGGCCTGCTCACGGTGCGACACGCGAGCGAGGGTGAGCGTTGCGAGCTACTCGATGGGCGTACCGTCGATCTGGTTTCGGACGTCCTTGTCATCGCGGATCAGGCCGGTCCCGTCGCCCTCGCAGGCGTGATGGGTGGGCAGCGTACCGCCGTCTCGCCTGAGACCACGCGCGTGCTATTCGAGGTTGCATGGTTCACGCCTTCGGCGATCGCCGGGCGCGGACGTCGCTACGGGTTGACCACCGATGCGAGTCAGCGCTTCGAACGCGGTGTCGATCCCGAAATTGGCGCCTCTGCCATCGAGCGCGCGACGACGTTGTTGACTCAAATCGCAGGGGGCCGCGCCGGTCGCGTGGTCACGGTCGAAGATCCGGTGAAAGTGCGAGTGCCGCAGACCGTCGCGTTACGCATCGGGCAAATCGAACGGCTCCTCGGCAAAGCGTTCTCCGAGCGCGATGTCGTGTCCATCCTCGGACGGCTCGGCATGAGCACCGAAACCGCAGGCGTGGGTGTGCTCAAAGTGCGCGCCCCGAGCAGCCGCTTCGATATCCAAATCGAGCGCGACCTCATCGAGGAGGTCGCGCGCCTCGCGGGATACGACGAGTTGCCGACCGAGGCGGCGCATGCGCAGCAAGCCATCTTGGCGCAACCAACGGCCGTTCTGGATGAACAGCGCGTGCTCGACCTGTTGGCTGCCCGGGGCTATCACGAAGGCATTCATTTCGCCTTCGTCGACCCGACGCTGCAGAGCGCGATCTTCCCGGCGGTGGCGACCCATACGCTCGCCAACCCCATCTCGAGCGACTTGGCGGTCATGCGTCTGTCGCTTTGGCCCGGCCTGCTGAAAGCGGCTCTCGAAAACCAACGACGCCAGCAGTCGCGGGTACGCCTTTGCGAACATGGCGTTGTTTTCCCGGTTGGCGCCTCCGAGCAAGATTGCATCGCGGGCCTCGCATTGGGATCTCGTTGGCCCGAACAATGGGGCGGTGGCAGCGAACTGGCCGATTTCTTCGACGTGCGCGCCGATGTCGAGGCGTTGCTGTCGCTCAGTGATGCGCCAGGAGCCTTCAAGTTCGAAGCCGCGACGCATTCGGCCTTGCACCCCGGGCGATCGGCCCGAATCCTCCGAAACGGCCAGCTGGCCGGGTGGATCGGTGAGTTGCATCCCCGCCTCGTGAGGGAGCTCGGGTTCGTCGCGGCGCCTGTTCTTTTCGAACTCGACGCCAGTGCGCTCTCGGTCGCCTATGCGCCTTACCAAGAAGTGTCGAAGTTTCCTCAGGTGCGTCGCGACCTCGCGGTACTCCTCGACGAGTCCGTCTCGGTCGAGCAACTTCGTGAACAAGTCCACACCGCTGCGTCAAGTCTTTTGCGTGAGGTGGTCGTCTTTGACGTCTATCGTGGTCCGGGAATCGAATCAGGGCGAAAAAGCGTGGCTTTGGGCTTGATTTTGCAGGACAAAGAACGCACCCTGACGGACGAAGATACCGACCGCGTGATCGCGTCGGTACGGAAGGCGCTCAGTCAGGGGCTGGGTGCCGGATTCCGCGAGTAGTCTTCCGTGACAGGTGTCGCGGACGAGTACCGCAACCAGAACAACGAGTTTTCAGGGCATACCAACATGGCTTTGACTAAGGCGGAGATGGCTGAAGCACTGTTCAACCAGCTCGGCCTCAACAAGCGTGAAGCCCGTGAGCTCGTCGACCTGTTTTTCGAGGAAGTGCGTGCGGCGCTGTCCTCGGGTGCCCAGGTCAAACTGTCGGGTTTCGGCAACTTCGATCTCCGCGATAAAAATCAACGTCCCGGTCGAAATCCCAAGACGGGCGAAGAGATCCCGATCAGCGCAAGACGCGTGGTCACTTTTCGGCCGGGGCAAAAGTTGAAGGCGCGAGTCGAAGCGTATGTTGGAAGCCAAGAATAACGATGAACTGCCGGCGATCCCCGGCAAGCGCTATTTCGCGATCGGTGAGGTAGCCGAGCTCTGTGGGGTCAAACCCCACGTGTTGCGCTATTGGGAGCAAGAGTTCCCGCAGCTCAAACCCGTCAAGCGACGCGGGAATCGTCGCTACTATCAGCGGCAGGACGTCATCGTCATTCGCCAGATCCGGGCCTTGCTGTACGACCAAGGGTTCACCATCGGCGGTGCTCGAAACAAACTCCAGGGAGAAGAGGCACGCGTCGACGTCTCCCAGAGCCAGCAAATCGTTCGGCAGATGAGGCTCGAGCTCGAGGAAATTCTCCGCATCTTGCGGCGTTGATCGAGATTGGTGGTCGGAGCAGGGTATGATGTGCGGCACCAGTTAGCTGGTGTCGAATCCAGATTCAACGGTCGGACGGGACGTGGCGCAGCCTGGTAGCGCACTTGCATGGGGTGCAAGGGGTCCCGAGTTCAAATCTCGGCGTCCCGACCAATTTGAGAGACGATATGGGCACTGTCTCCGGTTTCGATGCCTACCTGTTACTTGCCTCCCAATCTGCGACGCTGGGGTTCTTGTCGCTCGGCGTTCTTTGGAGCGCCCGTAGCACAGCCGTTTACCTCTACGTCTCCAGCATCGCTCTGGGCGCACTGTACTTCGGTGTTTTCGCGGCTCTTCCGCCGGCCTCGACCGACCTCAGTACCCTCGCCATGATGACCGTTTCGATCGCCTCGATCGGTGGGGCATGGCTGAAGAACATGGCGTTGGGATTGCTCGAGACCCCGGGTTATCCCCTGAGGCGCTATCGCCGAGGCAGCGTCCTCGTTTTCGCAGGTGCGATCGCGGCCCCGTTCTTGTTTCCCGAATCCGCGGCGTTTTCGACGATCGTGACGTTCGCGGTCATCGGGATCATGGCAAGGGTTTGCATCCTCGCTTTTCGGATCGGCTCCGCGATCGATTCGGTCGCCGCGCGGGTGTTCGCCGCCATAGTCGGAGTACAGTTACTTGGACTGGTCCCGCTCACGCTCGGAGCTATTTCATCAGGAAATTCCGCGCTTGCTCCGGTGGCATCGCAATCGACGGTCTCGTTATCGTTCGCGCTCGGGCTCAACATGATCAACATTGCGCTCTTCATTGCGCTTGTGCTCGACATCAACGTTCGACAACGAAAGATCGCTCAAGAAGAGTTGGTGACCCTGGAAGTGGCACGCTCCAGGGCTCATGAGCGCGAGATGCTCTTGGCCGACATGCACGACGGACTTGGGTCGCAGATCTCCACGGCGCGCATGAGGGTGGAGCGGGGCGAGATGAGTCAAACCGATGTCGCGAGTCTCTTGCGAGAGTGCTCGGCCGATTTGCATCTCATGGTCGACACCTTGCGCGAGCAGAACGACAACCTCGAGTCCGCGCTCGTTGACTACAAGACCCGCATCGAGAGACGAATCGTCGAACATGGCATCGGTCTGTCTTGGAGTGTTCAGCTCGCAGGGGCACCTCCGATGGCGGCGCGGCGCATGCTGCAGGTTCTCCGGGTGATCCAGGAGGCGATCACCAATGCGATTCGGCACGCCGGAGCGAAAGAGATCTGCGTCGCGGTGCGGTACCTCGGTGATCGGAACTACGCCGTGAATATCGAAGATGACGGCACCGGGATCGCCGATGAGGTCTCGCCAGGACGTGGCCTCTCGAACATGCGACGACGGGCACGGGAGCTCGGCGGCTCCCTCGATATCCGCAGGCGGGTGGGCGGACGGGGCACTGAAGTCGTCTTGTCTTTCGAAGATCGACCAGTGTGAGGACCCTGAGGACGTACGGGTCCGGGCATAATCCTCGCCCTGGAGTCGTGCCGACATGACCGCTCGATCGCTTTTCGAAAAACTTTGGACCTCGCACCTCGTTCGTGATCTCGGCGGGGATGTCGCCCTGATCGCAATCGATCGAGTGTTTCTCCACGAACGCACCGGTTCGGTCGCGCTCAAGAGCCTCGCGGAATCCAATCGGTCAATTCTCGATCCGCGAAGGGTTTTCTGCACCATGGACCACATCGTCGACACCCGGCCTGGACGGGGCGACGACACGCTGCTGCCAGGGGGCAGCGCATTCATCACGGAAACCCGCGCGGCCGCACGGGCGGCAGGCATACGGCTCTTCGATGTCTGTGATCCCTTGCAAGGCATTGTTCACGTCATTTCACCCGAGCTCGGCATCGTGTTGCCCGGTGCGACCGTCGTGTGTCCGGATAGTCATACCTGCACGCAAGGCGCGATGGGGGCGTTCGCTTGGGGTATTGGCTCCACCGAAGCCGAGCACGCGCTCGCGACCGGTACGCTTCGAGTCAAGAAGCCAAAGACGATGCGAGTGCGCTTCGAGGGCGAGCGCCGGACATCGGTCACGGCAAAAGACTTCGCTATCGCCTTGATCGCGCGCTTTGGTTCGGTGGGCGGTAACGGATATGCCGTGGAGTTTGCAGGATCCGCCGTCGAAGCCCTCGACATCGAGGAGCGATTGACGCTCTGCAATATGGCGACCGAGTTCTCTGCAGTCACGGGCTTCATCGCGCCGGATGACAAGACGTTCCAATATTTGAGCGCTCGAGCGTATGCGCCGCGCGGAGCCGATTGGACTCGCGCGGTCGATTCGTGGCGCGAATTGCACAGCGACCCGGGAGGTGAGTTCGATCGCGAGATCGTCATCGATGTGTCGGATCTCGCACCCATGGTTACCTGGGGTACGAGTCCACAACATGCCGTACCCGTATCGGGACAGGTTCCGTCCGAGTCCGAAAGCCAAGCGTCTTCCGAGTCGTATCAACGCGCGCTGACCTACATGGGGCTCGTGTCGGGTATGCGTATGGACGAGCTCGATATTGGTGCCGCCTTCATCGGCTCGTGCACGAATAGTCGATTGTCTGATTTGCGTCGTGCGGCCGCGGTGTTGCGCGGGCGCCGTGTGGCGCCGGGCGTGCGCGCGATCTGCGTACCCGGATCGATGTCCGTCAAATGTGCCGCCGAGTCGGAAGGGCTTGATCAAATATTTCGTGATGCGGGATTCGAGTGGCGTGAATCCGGATGCTCGATGTGTTTCTTTGCGGGCGGCGAGAGTTTCGGGGCGAAGCAGCGCGTCATTTCGTCGACGAACCGCAATTTCGAAAGCCGCCAGGGACCCGAGACTCGCACCCACATCGCAAGCCCCGAGACCGTCGCGGCAAGCGCGATCATGGGCCATATCGCGAGCGTCGATCAGCTTTCGGCCGTGGGCTGTTCGTCATGACCGAGCCGGTGCGACAGCTGATGTCCGTTGCGGCGCCACTCATCCGGGCCAATGTGGATACGGATGCCATCATTCCCTCGCGGGAAATGAAGACCGTATCCAAGTCGGGGCTCGCCGACGGCCTGTTTGCGGGTTGGCGTTACACCGCGATCGGCGGACGCGAACCCGACCCGGATTTCGTCCTGAACCAGATGCCGTACGCCAACGCCCGAATCCTTTTGGGTGGCGACAACTTCGGGTGTGGCTCGAGTCGAGAGCACGCCGTCTGGGCGCTTCACGAGTTCGGCATCCGTGCGGTCATTGCGCCCTCGTTTGCGCCGATATTTTTCGGTAACTGCGTACGCAACGGCATCGTACCCGTGCGACTGCCGATCGCCGCTATTCAGCGCATCGCCTCGTGGGTCGCCATCGATCCGCCGTCTAACCGAGTGAAGGTCGACGTCGAGACGCTGAGCGTCGAGGCGGGCGAGGGTGGGCCATGGGCCTTCGATCTCGATGCGGAATCGCGCGACATGTTGATCGAAGGCCTGGATGCGATCGATCTCACGCTCAAGCACAAAAAAGAAATCGATATTTTTCTCGATCGCGATCGCGCCGAACGTCCTTGGATCTACCGTCTCCCGGAGCAAACATGAAAATTTTGGTCAGTGAGGTGGGTCCTCGCGATGGACTTCAAAGCATTCAGCGGATCATGCCACTCGAAGCCAAGAAGACGTGGGTGGCGGCGGAGGCGGCTGCCGGCGTGACGGAGATCGAAGTCGGCAGTTTCGTTCCGGCCAAGTTGCTACCGCAGTTGGCGGATACGGCCGAACTGGTCCGCTTTGCAAAGACCATTCCGGGCCTGACGGTGGCGGTTTTGGTCCCGAACCTTAAGGGCGCTGAGGCCGCTGTGGAAGCGGGCGCCGACAAGATCACGATCCCGCTTTCGGCGTCGGAGACCCACAGCCTGAAGAACGTGCGTAGAACTCACGCTCAAACGCTCGATGAAGTGAAGAGCATCGTGGCGCTGCTGCACAGTTTGCCCACCAACCGCCGGCCCAAATTCGAGGGCGGGCTCTCCACCGCTTTCGGTTGTACCCTCGAAGGTGTCGTTCCGAGCGACAAAGTGGTGGCGCTCGCCGAATCGCTGATGTCTGCGGGATGTGACGAGGTCGGCTTGTCGGACACCACCGGTTATGCCAACCCGGCCCAGGTACGCGAGCTCGTTCGTCGGGTCAAAGCGGCAGTCGGGGATCATGCTCTGACCGGGCTGCACCTTCACAACACACGCGGGCTCGGGCTCGCCAACGTGCTTGCGGGTCTCGAGGTAGGCATCACCACCTTCGACAGTTCCCTCGGCGGCCTGGGCGGTTGTCCGTTCGCGCCTGGAGCGTCCGGCAACATCGTGACCGAGGATCTCGTGTTCATGCTCGAGGCGATGGGACTGCACACCGGGATCGATCTTGTGAAGTTGATGGAGGTGCGACGGGTACTGCGTGATGCGCTGCCCTCCGAGAGTCTCTACGGTTTCACGCCCGATGCCGGCTTGCCGCTTGGATTTGCGCAGGAGCTCGTTCCATGAATTCTGAAATCAACGCCGCCGCCCAGCCGCTGCGCGGCATCAAGATCGTCGAGTTCACGCATATGGTCATGGGTCCCGCGGTTGGAGCGATTCTCGTCGAGCTCGGCGCGGAAGTCGTTCGCATCGAGCCGATCGGCGGTGACTCGACACGCAAGCTCTCGGGCTCCGGTGCCGGATATTTTCCGATGTACAACCGGAACAAGAAAAGCATTTGCCTCGATCTGAAATCCGCGGAGGGTTTGGCGATCGCAAGACGTCTTTGCGACGGCGCGGACGTCGTCGTCGAGAATTTCCGCAACGGCGCGATGGAGAAACTTGGTCTCGGCTACGACGAGCTCGTCAAATCGAACGATCGTCTGATCTACTGCTCCGAGAAAGGATTTTTGTCGGGTCCTTACGAAGACCGAACCGCGCTCGATGAGGTCACGCAGATGATGGGAGGGCTGGCCTACATGACCGGTCCTCCGGGACGCCCCCTGCGCGCGGGGACCTCCGTCATCGATGTGACGGGTGGCATGTTCGGAGCGATCGCCATTCTGGCTGCGCTTCAACACCGTCACGCCACGGGCCGTGGGCAGAAGGTCAGCAGTGCGCTATTCGAAACGACCGTGTATCTCGTTGGGCAGCACATGGCGCAAATGGCCGTAACTGGCCAGCCCGCCAAACCGATGCCGGTGCGCATTTCCGCATGGGCAATCTACGATGTCTTCGAAACACGTGACGCCGATCAGGTTTTCGTCGGCATCGTCTCGGATGGCCTCTGGCAGAAATTCTGTGAGGCGTTTTCATTGAACGCGCTGGCCGCCGACGAGTCGCTGAAGACCAACGCCCAGCGGGTCGCCCAGCGTGAGGTGTTGCTGCCTCAGGTTCGCGAGCTCATCAAGCGTTATTCCAAAGCCGAACTCGTGCCCATCCTGGAGCGTACGGGTCTGCCGTTTGCACCGATCGGCAAGCCCGAAGAAATGTTCGACGATCCACACCTTGCTGCAAGCGGGGGTCTTGGACCAACGGTGCTTCCCGATGGTCGCGCGACGCGATTACCAATCTTGCCGATCGAGATGGATGGGCATCGGCCGAGTCAGGGCGGTAGACTGGCCCGGCCTGGCGAGCACACTGATGAGGTGCTGGCGGCCGTGGGGTATGCCGCCGACCAGATTCGCGATTTTCGATCGCGACAGATCGTCGGCTGACCCCCTGAGAAACATCTGCATAAAGAGGATTCAGCATGTCCAATGAGGCGCTCGACATCGTTGGAATCAACGACGAGCTTCAAGACGAGGAACGTCTTGTTCGGGATTCGGTCGCGCGTTTCGTCGACGCGGAGGTGTTGCCCGTCATCGGACGACATTTCGCCGATCACACTTTCCCCAAAGATTTGATCGCCCCGATGGCGAGACTCGGGCTGCTCGGCTCGTCGCTCGAAGGCTACGGTTGCGCGGGCCTCAATGCGGTGAGCTACGGCCTCATCTGTCAGGAGCTCGAGCGTGGCGACTCGGCCATCCGAAGCTTCGTGTCGGTGCAATCGTCGCTGTGCATGTATCCCATCTACACCTACGGGTCCGATGCGCAAAAAGACCGGTGGCTGCCCGGCATGGCCAAAGGCGAACTCATAGGGTGTTTCGGCCTCACCGAGGCTCACGGCGGTTCCGATCCTCTCAACATGAACACCACCGCCCGCCGACGGGGCGGCGACTGGGTGATCAACGGCTCCAAGATGTGGATTACCAATGCGCCGATCGCCGATGTCGCCGTCGTGTGGGCGCTCACCGACGACGGCGTCCGCGGCTTTTTGCTCGAGCGCGGTATGCCGGGATTCACTGTCCAAGAGATCGAGCGAAAGTTCTCCTTGAGAGCCTCCGCGACAGGGGCGCTGTTCTTCGACGACGTCGTCGTTCCGGAGACCAATCTTTTGCCGGGGTCGACCGTCGGTCTCAAAGCCCCGTTGTCGTGCCTTACCCAGGCGCGATTCGGGATTTCGTGGGGTGTACTCGGTGCGGCACAAGCCTGTCTCGATGAAGCGCTGCGTTACACCAAAGAGCGCGTGATGTTCGGGCGGTCGCTGGCTGCGACTCAAGCCGTACAGATCCGCCTTGCCGAGATGGCCCGAAAAATTTCGGTGGGACAAGCGCTGTCGTTGCAACTCGCACGCCGAAAGGACCGGGGCATCTTGACGCCCGTCCAAGTGTCGCTTGCCAAATGGAACAACTGTCGCTCGGCGATCGAGATTGCCCGTGACGCTCGGGATCTGCTCGGAGGCGCCGGTATCCTTGCGGAGTACTCACCCATTCGTCATGCGTTGAACCTCGAAAGCGTGATCACCTACGAGGGCACGGAGACGGTCCATCAACTGTCGTTGGGTCGCGCTTTGACGGGCCTCAATGCGTTTTAGGCAGACGAGAGAGAGCCTCGCGTGATCAGACCGATTTTTTTTGGATTGTCGTCGGGATGGTCGGTGCCCTCTCGGCGTCGCTCGAGGCCGGTGAGTCAGAGCGCGAGAGCGCACCGTCGTGGAGCCTCAGTCTCGGATATACCTCGGACTTCTGGCGCAACCTCGAGGGTGGACGAGACACCGGGAGCACCGTTCTCGGTAACGCCACGCTGATCCTCGATTTCGAGGGAGAGCCCGGTGGGCTGCGCTCCAGAGTTCACGTGAACCACAACAACGGCAAGAGTTTCAGCGAAATCGTGGGCGACACCCATGTCATCAGCAATATCGAAGCCGATCGAACGACTCGAATCCTCGAGGCGTGGCTCGAGTTTGCGCCGTCGACCGAGGATCGCAGCATCAAGGCCGGACTCTATGACCTCAACACGGAGTTTGACGTCAGCGAGGTGGGCGGGGCGTTCATCAACTCCACCTTCGGAATCGGCATCGATGCGGCGCAATCAGGCGTGATCGGCCCCTCGATATTTCCGTACACCGGATTCGCTCTGCGCGGACGATGGCGATTCGACGAACGGTGGATGCTGCAAGGCGTGATCATCGATGGCGTTCCCAACGATCCCGACTCGCCTCGCAAGCTGGCGTCGCTGAAGCTCGATTCGGACGAGGGAGCGCTTTGGGTAGCAGAGCTCGAACATCGGACCGAGCAATGGCGTGCCGTGATCGGTCACTGGCGGTACTCCTCGAGCTTCGACTCATTCGACTCGCTTGCTACCGACACGCCGCGATCGTCTCGCGGTAATTCCGGTACGTACGGGTTCATCGAGGGTCCCGTTTGGCAGTCGGGCGAACGACGATTGCTCGCGGTACTCCGACTCGGTGCCGCAAATCCCAAATTCAATGTGATCGGTTCCACCGTGCAAGCCGCGCTCGTTTTGGAGCGACCTTGGTTGATGCGCGAGGGAGAACATTTGGCGCTCGGCATCGCCCATGCCCGCAACGGCGGACCCGCACGGCGACTCGCGGCGTTCGACGGGGAATCTTTGCTCAGCAGTGAGTCGTTGGTCGAACTCACGTGGCGGATCCCGCTGTCGCAAAGGCTCGTTTTGCAGCCCGATATCCAATACGTCCTCAACCCGGGCAGTGCCCCAGGGATCGACGACGCGCTCGCCGTGGGACTTCGTCTCGAGCTCGATCTTTTCCCGAACTGATCCGGCGATGACCCTGCTCGAGCAGTTCTGGGGGTCACCGGCAGCAGGATTCGTCATCGCATTGGCCGTAGGCCTTCTCATCGGCGTCGAGCGTGAGCGTCGTAAAAGCGATCCGTCTGTCGGGCTTGCGGGTGGTCTGCGTACCCATGTCGTCGTCGCGCTGGCGGGCGCGCTCGCCGCGCAGTTTTCCGGCGTCTCGGTGGTCGTAGCGGGTGCGATCTTCATAGGGCTGCTGGTGGTGATCGCCTATTGGCGAGATCAAAGTTCCGACCGCGGTCTCACGAGCGAGGTCACGCTGTTCACGACGTACTTGCTTGGTGCGCTCGCCCCGCGCTTCCCGGAGCTCGCCGGCGCGGTCGGCGCCGTCATCGCCTTGGTTCTCGCGCTTCGCACCGTACTGCACCATCTGGCGAGTCGGGCGATGTCCGATCGCGAAGTGCTCGATGTACTGCTGCTCGCGGCGTCGGCACTCGTCATCCTTCCGCTGATGCCGGATCGCGCCGTGGATACGTCAGGCGTCATCAACCCTCAGCGTATCTGGGCGTTGACGCTGCTCGTGCTCATGATGAACGCCGTAGGTTATCTCGCTCTACGAACGCTCGGGCCCTCGCGGGGACTACCGGTTGCGTCGTTTTTCGGAGGCTTCATTTCGAGTACGGCCACCATCGGAGTGCTGGGGAGCAGAGCCGCGCGTGAGCCACAGAAGACCCTGTTGTCAGCGGGCTCGGCGATGGCGTCATCTGTCGCCACGCCCATCCAACTATTGGTGCTGCTCGCGGCAGTGGATCCTGCGCTTTTCGTTCGATGGATTCTTCCAGCGCTCGTGATGCTGGTCGTCGCCGGCGTCGCGACGTTCGTCCTGTTACGGCGCGACGGCGCCACGGCCGATCACGCGATGGAGGCGTTCAAAGGTCGAGCCTTCCAGCCGTTGCAGGCGATGGTCTTCAGCGTGACGGTGACGGCAATATTATGGTGTGCCGCGTGGCTCGATCGAGCGATCGGATCGAGTGGCGCCGTCACCGGGTTGGTCGTGGCGGGGTTTGCCGACGCCCACTCGGCTGTAGTCGGCGCTGCGAGCCTCGTGCACTCGGGGGGACTTGGCGAACTCGCCGGTGCGGTTGCGGTGCTCGGCGCGCTCGGCACGAACACCCTCGCCAAGCTCATCGTCGCTGCGGCCACGGGCGGTCGACGCTACGTCTTTCGCCTTGCGCCGGGTTTGATCTTGATGTGGCTCGCAGCCGGCGTCGCGCTGGCGCTCAGCCTGTCATCGTCGACGGGAACGCCATGAGTTGGGCGCCCCGAGTTCGTCGGGGAACTTTGGTCTGAAAACGACCGGGCTTGACCACCAGCACGTCACAGTTGAGCGCATCGAGTACCGCTTCGGCAGTGTTGCCGACAAGCAGACGCTTGAATCCGGATCGAGAAATCGCCCCCATCACGACGAGGCTCGCTTTCTCGGCTTTGGCAGCGCTCGGAATTGCTTCGCGAGGCGAGCCGTGCAGGACCGCAAGCCGATGCGAGGGCAATGGATATCGCGCGACTTCTGCGACAAGCGCCTTGCGAGCACGCTTGAGGGCCTCGGCTGTTCGGTCGGTATCGATGATGATTGGCGAAGCGGTCCAGTTTGCGGTGATGAGCGTCGACGGCGCGACGCAATGCACGATGCGAAGGGGGCCCTTCAGCAAAGTGGCAATTTGACCGCTCGCCTGAAGCAAGGCGGCATCGAGGCGAGCGGGCTTCGCGTTCTCGTGGAAAGGGTCGATCGCCGTCATCACGACGGGGCGGTGGTAAGGCTTTGGCAGTTTCACGAGCAGCACGGGGCAGGGTGCTTGTCGCAAAAGTTCCCAGTCGGTGTAGGCGAGCATCCACTTGGCCACATGCCGTGTCGCATGCCGCTCGGCAACGATGAGATCGGCCTTGGTGCGTAGCGCACGTCGGACGATCGCCTCGGCGGGTGGATAGTCCCACTCGGCGGCGCAGGTCACCTCGATGTCGTGTTTGCGAACACCCTTGGCAATCACCTCGAGGCGCTTGAGCGTTTTGGCGAGGCGCTCCGACTCGTAATCCTTGAGACTGATCCGCCGCGCATCGAGCGCGTCGACGAGGACCGTATCCGACAGGGCGTGGAAGAGCTCGAGCGTCGCCTTGCTCGCCTTGGCGAGCTGCGCGGCCTTGCGGACGGCGGGCATCGAGCGGGCGTCAACATCCTTGATGGCCACGAGAATCTTTTTGATGGGCTGCATGAGGCCTCCGAGTACCCGACAATCGGGATCGAGTTATAGGTACAAGTCTCGCGGCACCTTGTCGAGAGCGCATCCGTACGTTCACGTATCATCCGCAAAAAGCAGGAGACAAGTGTCTTGTCCTCAAAACCCGATTTACCAACCGAGTGGTTGGGCGACTATTCTGAAAACGATGTCCTGATATCGGTCGAGGAGTGTCGGGCGTACTCGAGCGACGTGTACTCCGCGGGGCGCCAAGCGGTCGCCGTGCTGCGTCCCAAGGATCGAGCAACCTGCATCGACATGGTTCGCAAAGCCCGAGCCGCCGGTTGTGTGCTGATTCCGCGAGGAGGCGGGCTGTCCTATACGGGTGGTTATCGGCCCGTCGACGATCGGAGCGTGATCATCGATACCTCGAGACTCAACCGAATCATCGAAGTGAATGCCGAGGACATGTATATCACCGTGGAAGCCGGTGTCACCTGGAAACAAATCCACGACACCCTCACGCCCCTTGGCCTGCGCCTGCCGTTCTTCGGCACGTTCTCGGGTGCGCAGGCGACGGTGGGCGGCGGCCTCTCGAACGGTGCGCTTTTCTTTGGCACGGCGCGCTATGGCACTGCTGCCGACCACGTGCTTGGATTGGCCGTCATTCTTGCCGACGGTCGGGAGTTACGCACTGGACAGAGGGCTTTTGCCAAAGCCCACAAACCCTTTTACCGCACCTGCGGACCGGATTTCACGGGCTTGTTGACCCACGATTCCGGAAGCTTCGGCATCAAGGTGGAAGCCACTTTCAGGGTGATCCAAGCGCCTGCCTCTACAGGGCATCTTTCGTTCGTGTTCAAGGGCATGGGTGCGGCCGCCGCGGCCTTGTCCGCCGTCGCCCGGTCTGGCGCTGCCGAAGAGGCCTATGTTTTCGACCCTGAATCGACACGAAAGAATCTGACCTCGACCGGGCTGCTCAATGATTTCGGAACGCTGCTGAAAGTCGTACGGAGCGAACGCAAGGTGTTCAAGGGCCTGACTGCGGGCCTCAAGTTGGCATTGGCGGGCCGCTCGTTTCTGCCAGACGACGCTTTTTCTTTGCACATGACCTGTGCAGCGCGAAGCGATGCCGCGCTGCAGGACGACCTTGCCGCATGTCGCGCGGCCTGTCTTTCGCTCGGGGGCAAACTGATCCCGGATTCCATTCCTCGCGCCGTTCGCGCGAGTTTGTTTCCGCCACCCGACGCGGTTCTTGGCCCGGAAGGGGAGCGTTGGGCCGCGCTCAACGCGAAGGTTGCGCACTCGGACGCTCCTCGCATCATGGCGGCGAGCGAAGCGTTGCTCGCCGCTTACCAGCAGCGCATGAAAGAAACCGGGGTCTGGATGAGTCACCTGCTCATCGCCATCGGTCAGTCTGCATTCAGCTTCGAGCCAGTATTCCATTGGCGCGACGAGTGGCTGCCGGTGCATGCGCGGTCGCTCTCGGCGGCAACTCGAGCTCGACTGGTCGAGCCCGCTCCGAACCCCGAGGCGCGGGCGCTCGTCGAAGAGCTGCGACAAAAACTTGTTGCGCTGTTTGCCGAATTCGGGGCGGCATCGAACCAGCTCGGAAAAACCTATCCCTACCTCGAAGTTTTGCGTCCGGAATCGGCCGAGCTTGCGATTGCCGTCAAACGGGCGCTCGATCCGCAAGGCGTGATGAACCCCGGAGTGCTTGGTCTCGAGGGGCCGTAGCCTGTATTCTTCGTCGCCCTTTTTTCCGGAATAACCATGCCTTCTTCAAAGCCAGTGCGGACGAGCGAGAGTCTCGCCAATGTGAGGTACGAGATTCGTGGCAAGCTCGCACGGCGCGCCCTCGAGCTTTCGCGAAAGGGCTACGAAATCATCTCTCTGAACATCGGCAACCCTGCGCTCTTCGGATTTCGAACGCCGGAGACCATGCGGCTCGCGATGATCGAGAACTTTCCAGACAGCGAAGGCTATTGCCATCAGAAGGGAATCTTTCCTGCGCGCGAAGCCATCGTCATGCAGCAGCAGGGCCGCGGCGTATCCGGCGTCACGGCCGAAGACGTGTTCATCGGCAACGGCGTCTCCGAACTCATCGACATCGCTCTGCGTGCGCTACTGAACGAAGGGGATGAGGTGCTCGTTCCGAGCCCCGACTATCCGCTTTGGACGGCGGCGGTCAATCTCAATCGCGGCAAAGCGGTTCACTATCCGTGTCGTCCCGAAAACGGATTCGTGCCTGATCCGAACGAGATCGAATCTTTGATCTCCCCACGAACGCGAGCGATCGTGATCGTGAACCCGAACAATCCCACGGGTGCCGTTTACCCGCGTGAAGTCCTGAGCGCGATTGCGAGGCTCGCGGAGCGCCGAGGCCTCGTGCTGCTGTGCGACGAAATCTACGACCAGATCACCTATGACGGGGCGGAATTCGTCCCCATGGCGACGCTCGTCCAGGACGCGGTGTGCGTCACCATGTCGGGCCTCTCCAAGGTCTATCGAGCCTGCGGTTATCGGGTGGGATGGGCCATCGTCTCGGGAGACGTCGGTGCGGCCAAAGATTTCATCAGCGCGATGGAGCTGCTGGCGTCGCTCAGGCTTTGCAGCAATGTCCCCGGACAATGGGCTGTGCAGACCGCACTCGGCGGATACCAGAGTATTCGCGAGTTGACGGCGCCGGGGGGGCGGCTCTACGAGTCGCGGAAAGCGATCATCGATTCCGTGAGTCGCAATCCGTCGTTGCAACTTCGCGCACCCGCGGGTGCGTTGTACGCATTCGTGGGTGTGGGCAACGACCTTCCCGATTTCGACGATCAGGCATTCGCGCTCGAACTTCTGGAGACGAAACACGTGTTGGTCGCCCCGGGCGTGAGTTTCAACGTCCCGTACAACACCCACTTCCGCATCACCAACCTCCCGGATGCAGCGACTTTGCATACCGTGTTCCAGCGAATGGGTGAGTTGCTGGAGGACTACCGAGCGCGGCCTCGGGCCGCCAGTTAAAAGCGACCCTCGACCTCGGCTTCTACCGGGGTGCCGGACAGAAACCCCGGCAAAACGCCTGAGACTCGGGTTTCCGCGCGAACCTTTGCCTTGAAGGATCCAGGCACATCGAGAACAACGGTGGCGTAAAGGGCGAGGGGTCCGCCCCGATCGCGCAGCGTGCCGTTTCGACCCTCGAAGCGTCCCTCGAAAGGTCCGATGGCGGATCCCGTTTGCAACCAAACCGCCCGACTTAGCATCGCCTCACCTTTCAATCCCGAAAGTCGCCCCCGATCGAGCTCAATCTGCAGATTTGAGGCTTCGAGGCGCCCCGCCAGCCCCGCGAGAGGACCGAGGCTTACATCGGCAGGAAGGGCGTTGCGCAGCGTTTGCAAGTCGACCGAGAGGGAATGCAGATCGAGCGAAGAGGCCTCGAACCACGCCAGGTATAGCGTTGCTGTGGCGACCGAGTGATCTTTGGTCCAACGCATCCGAAGCCGCGGGGCCGTCGGTTTCTCGAGCGCGAACCCCACTTGCCAGGAGAGATCGCCGGATCGACTTCCTCGTATCTGAAGATCGGAGCATCGCCCGCGCCACACCGTTCCGGACAATGTCTTGCACGCCACTGCGCTCGGCAGCAGCGGGGACATCAACGCCGCGGGCAACCAGAACGTCGCTCCGATCAGAATGCCAAAGGCGAGTAGTGCAAAAAGCGATCGCCGTCGAATCACGGCGCGGACTTTTGCAATTCCAGATCGAGGTCGACGCGACCGACTTGAGTCGAATTCAACGTGGCGCGCCGAACCGACACCGAAGCGGCTTCCAGATCGGCCAGCACCTCGACGACGGCATCGAACGGGACAGCCGCCGCTCGCAGCCGGAGCGAAGAATTACTCTGCGTATCAAGGGTCGACTCGATACCGTAGCGAGCGGTGACGCGCTGTACGAGACTTTCCAAAGGCAGACCTGTATCTGCGCCGAGTCGCTGCAGGCGTTGACTCCGATCGCGTGCGGCGGGTAAGTCGGCGAGCCACGCCCGTTTTATCTCTACCCGATCGACCGCCGCCCGCGACTCGCTGAAGACCGTGACGAAGAGAGCGACGACCAGGATACCGAGTACCAACGGCGCTCCGAGCTTCAATGCGCGCTGGTCACGCTCCGACATCGACGCCCATCGGTCTTTCAATGTTTGTGCGAGATCCATCAATTCGCGCTCCGCTCATCGATCAGTGCCAAGACGGCACGCGACTGATCATCCTGGCTCGTCTCGACGCGCCATCCTGAAGCGCTAAGTGATTGCTTGGCTGCCTCCGGCGAAACCTCAACGGCGAGCGTCACCCGGACGACCTTGCCTTCTTGGGCGATGGACGCGACGGCGCCATCGCGAACGCCCGCCTTGGCAAGATCGGTCAATGCCCTGCGCAGCGCAGAGGGCGGTGAGGGCGCGAATGCACTGGGCACCACGCCCCCCTGAGATAGCGTGAGATCGATGAGGGCCTCTTCTGCGACCGATGATCGCCACGTGTTCGCCTGATCGATCAGCACGAGCGACAACAGACCCGTCGCCAGCGCAGCGGGCAACTTCCAGCGCGCTGAGACCCATCGGTATTCGCGACGCGGCGTGAGTTCGCCCTGAAGCAGATCGACGGGATCCGCAAGGGTGCGTTGAGCGACTAGCCAATCGAGGATGTGTTCCTCCGATTGCCCGAAGAACACCTGGGAGAAGCGACGCTGTAGTTCATCGAGTCGAATCTGCGAGGCGACGTTGGATTCCGTGCGACCGACAAGTTGCAAGCCAAGGGTCGACAGCGGCGGGTCGGGTGGCAAGAACTCCAGGGTCGCCACCAAATCTTTGACATGACACCTCAGTCCGACACCGGTCGGTGATCGGAGGAATATCTCGTCGCCTTGAACCCAGCCAATGACATCGCCCGGTTTTGCGGCGATGCAGCCTTCATCGAGATGAACGTGCGACGGTTCGAGACCGGCTGATCGGAAGGTCGACACATAGGCTTCGATCCTCTCGCGCCGAAGGACGACGACGGGCACTCGGAGACCATCTTTTGTGGTGGCATCGGCCAAGGGCGAAGGACGACCCATCGCGAAGTGTTGCTGATCGAGCTCACCGGCGATCTGCTCCTCGAGGGCGAAGGGCAGCATTTTGCGAATCTGTCCCGACCGGACTTTCGGCAGCAGGGCATCGGTGCACAGCGCCTCGAAACCCGGGATGAGACCGACGACCTTCGCCGTGGGGTAAGAGGTTGCGAGATCCGCGAGCGATGAAGTGAACGCCGCACGTTCGACCGAGCCATTTGCCGATCGCAGCGTGGCGACGACGGGCGCCGTTGGATCAGGTGTCGAGAGATGAATGAATAGCGTGTCGGTCATGGTCGCCACTCGTCACTCTGCGGTATGTCGCCAGAGAACCCGAACACCGGGTGGCGAAGGCGGAGCACTTTCGTAGCGGAGGAGACTGTACAAGGAGAACTGGGTCGTGCCAATGACAGCCTCGGTCCTCAGCTGGAAATACAGACTGCGCTCGCCGATCCCGAGTGAGCGCTCCAGAGCGGCGTAAGCCCCCGGGTCCTGGAAGCCGGATCGAAATACATCGCGACGCGGAAAGCATTCGCGCTCGCGGTTCCGAGCAAGGGCGTCTTCGGCGCCCACCCATTGGCGTTCGTTGCTGAGCGCATCCAGCACGGCGGCCGTCGCCGAGCATAAATTGATTGCGGCATCGCGCGGGAGCGCCGCGACGTGCGGCGCCAATCGCGCAAATCGCACTAGATCGAACTCCGGCAGCCACATCAATTCCGACACGCTCGTGAGGGGGCGATTCGGGGGCCGATAGCCTGGGTCGAGGCCGCTATACACGTCGTCCTCCGCGCCGCCCGTCGTCGGCAGATCATCGACATCTATCCAGTCGGCAATCTTTGGTGCCCAACCGGGTTCGATCTCCAGAACGACCAACAATCGTTCGAAGGTCTGCAGTGCGACCGGATCAATTTGTCCGCTCCGATCTCGCAGGCTGTTGAGATTGAAGCGCCCCTGCAGATCGACGAGTTCACCGGTGACGATTCCGGCATGCTCGATTTCCACGGGACCCAAGGGCGTGGACCAACGTTGTGCCGGATGGATGGCGGCCTCGCCTGTGTCGAGCTCCTCTCGCAATATTCGTGCTGCGGTCGCTTCGGCGGCGCCCGCAAGCAGCATCGCTTGCTCGCGCGCCGCGCCGCCCTCCGATCGCCGTAGCAGCAATCCGGTGTCAAAGAAAATCGCCGTGGAAATCGCCGTAGCGATTGCGACCACGATCAGGGCGGTCAGCAGCGCGACCCCACGGATTCTCATCGCGGCACCTCGATCACCCTGCGGATCGCGCCGTGTGCGTCGGTCGTCAGGGTGAACTCGATCGCGCGAGGACGAATTCTCTGGGGCAACAGGTCGTTCTGCCCAGCAATCCCCGTGAGCTGCCAGTCTCGGCGCCACTCTCCGCGTTCATCGAGATACCGCAGCTCGAGTGATCGTACGCCGCGCATTAACACGCGGCGCGAGGCGTTCGTCGACTGGACGCGATCGAGCACAGGCCACGCGAGCCGAACGAGGCTGCCCGACTCGACGAGGTACTCGATGCGCTGGAGACTGCTGCGCGAATGAGAGGAGGTCGTGGGTCGTCCGCCACGCGTCAACGCGAGCGGCGAGGGTGTTCCGGGCTCGGTAACCAAGGCGGGCGCGTAGGATCGCCCGAGCGCATCACGAATCGGCCGCGGATGCAGCTGCCCGATATCGTCCGCCAGCATTCGAACGGCACGCCGCAGTTCGCTCAAGTTGGTTTGATTTTCTTTGATGGCGGAGCGATTGCGAGCCACCTCGGTCAGGGCGCCATAGCCGACCGCAAAGACCACTGCGGTCACGAACAGCGCCACCAGAAGCTCGAGGAGCGTGAACCCACGCGCGCGCCGCTCGTCGTGGTGTCTGGTCGTTGTCGGCTGTCGGATCATGGCGGGCTTCGCTCAGCGGTATCCCAGATCCCGTCGTCACTGTCCGCCACGATGATGTCGCGTCCACGTGCGCCGCTCAGCGTCACGAGCCAGCCCTCGGCACCCCGAGGACGAACGTCCACGACGATTTGCACCAGGCCCTCGATCGATGTGGCCCGGACATCTTGTCGCCAGTCCCAGTCGCGATCAGCCATTCGGACGATGCCTTCGGAGCGCCCCAAACTCGGAAACTCGGACGCGACGCGCACCTCGACGATCCGGTTTGCAGCCACCCATTCTGCGTAGGCTCGATCTCGCAGACGTTCCGTGGAATTGGCGGCGGACAACATCGAGGACATCAATGCTGCGACGCCGAGTGCCACCACAACCAAAGCGACCAACACCTCGATGAGGGTGAAACCACGAGGGCGCGATCTGTACGATGCGCGCATCATCGCTCGAGCTTCCGCAAGGCGAGATCGCCGTTGTCGTCGGGCCCGAGTCGCCACATCACTTCGGATCCGTCTGATCCGATTCGAAGCTCGAAGGGCGTGAACTCACCCGTGCCATCGACACCGAACTCGGGGATCACTTCCTTCACGGAGGACGGGCGCCGCCCGACGATCACCCGCCGACCGTCCACGTCGAGCTCGAGCTTGGCCCCGGGGGGCCAATCGCCTTCGGCAAAGCGACGATCCGCCAGGTCGATCCATCGCATCGTGCGCGAGTCGTGGACAAGGAACGCGTAACCGGTCGCGGTCACCCTGACCCCGTAGGCGCGATTTTCGAGCTCGGCGCGCTCTCGCGCATCGTTCAAGAGTGTGCCGAGACGTTCGAGTTCTTCTGGAGGTGACTCTCGATTACCGACCAATCCAAGCGAAAGGACCGCGCCACCCAACACAATGGCGATGATCGCGAGGACGACCAGAATTTCGACGAGTGTGAACCCTACGGAGCGCCGGTTGCGCACGGATCACTTATCGAGAGCCCAGTTGCCGATATTGTCCTGATCGGTATCGGGGCTTCCTTCTAGACCGTCGGGCCCCAAAGAATACAGGTCGAACTCGGGGCCTCGCGTACCCGGTTGGCGATAACGGTAGTCGTTACCCCAAGGGTCAGCCGACACGCGCGACATGTATCCTCCCGAGCGCCAATTGCGTACCGACGGGTCTTCCGGTTTTTGTACCAATGCGGCGAGGCCCTGCGCCGTCGTGGGAAGACGAGCGGTATCGAGCCGGTACATCGCCAGAGCCGTCTCGATCGCCTGGAGGTCCGCGCGGACCTTGGTTACGCGGGCTTCGTCCACCCGATCCATGACCCGCGGAACGATGAACGCCGCCAACAGGCCGATGATCACGACCACGACCATGATTTCGATGAGGGTGAACCCTCGAGTCTTGTGTCGGCGCAAAACCGATCCTCCCGTAGAATCCGCGACGATCATATCAAAGGCCGATGTCGGGGCCGTGACGGATCCTGGACGTATAATGCCGGCAGAACAGGGGAGTGCAGGGATGTCCTTAGCTTTTGTTTTTCCTGGCCAAGGATCGCAGTCCGTCGGGATGATGGCCAACCTCGCCAGCGTCGATCCAGTGGTTCGAGAGACCTTCGATGGCGCCTCGGCTGTCCTCGGATTCGATCTCTGGAAGTTGTCGCAGGAAGGCCCCGGCGAACAACTCGCCTTGACCGAAATAACCCAACCCGTGATGTTGGTGGCGGGCGTCGCGACCTGGCGCGTGTGGCAGAACCGCCGGGGTGCGAGGCCGGAATGGGTTGCCGGTCATTCACTCGGAGAGTTCTCGGCGCTCGTGGCCGCCGGAGTACTTCGTTTCGAAGATGCTGTGGCGCTTGTTCGGTATCGCGGCGAGGTGATGCGTGACGCGGTGCCGAGCGGACAAGGTGGCATGGCCGCGATCCTCGGGCTATCCGATCACGACGTCGAGGCGGCGTGCGCCGAGGGCGCGCAGGGCGAAGTCGCAGAGGCCGTCAACTACAACGGACCGGGTCAGGTCGTGATCGCAGGGCATTCAGGCGCGTTACAGCGCGCGATGGACGCGGCCAAAAGTCGCGGAGCCAAGCGTGCGCTGCCTTTGCCGATCAGCGTGCCGTGCCACAGTTCGTTGATGCGACCCGCCGCCGAGAAACTTCGCGAACGGCTGCGATCGGTGAGCGTGGCCGCCCCGACGATCCGCTTCATGAGTTCGGTCGATGCCACGGAGTATTCCGATCCCACCGCCATCGTCGATCTCCTGTATCGGCAGCTGGCGAGTCCCGTTCGTTGGGTTGCGACCATTCAGGGGCTCGTTGGGCTCGGTGTCGATCGACTCGTCGAGTGCGGACCCGGAAAAGTGTTGACGGGGCTCAATCGCCGCATCGACAAATCACCATCTTTGTCTTGTCTTGCGCTCGAGGACGTCGCGAGTTTCGACTCGGCGCTGGCGCCGGTGGGGGAGTGACGCATGGCTGTTCAAATTGATCTATCGGGTCAGACTGCGCTCGTAACCGGCGCGTCTCGAGGGATAGGCCGAGCGATTGCCGAGCAACTCGCTCGAGCTGGCGCAAAAGTGGTGGGCACCGCCACGACCGAAGCGGGTGCCGCGGGGATCTGCCAATGGATCGCCGAGCTGTCACCCAGCAGCCGCGGTGCTGTCATCGACGTTACCCGCGCCGAGTCGGTCGCCGCATTGCTCGAGGATCTCGAAGCGAAGAACGAGCAACCGGGCATTCTGGTCAACAATGCGGGAATCACCCGCGACAATTTGTTGATCCGAATGAAACAGGACGAGTGGGACCAAGTGATCGCTGCCGACCTGACCTCGGTGTTCTCCCTCAGTCGAGGCTGCCTTCGTCACATGATGAAGTCCCGTTTCGGGCGGATCATCAACATCACCTCGGTGGTCGGGTCGCTCGGTAATCCAGGACAGACCAACTATGCCGCCGCCAAGGCGGGCATCATCGGATTCACGCGATCCCTCGCCCGCGAAGTCGGCAGCCGGAACATCACCGTCAACGCTGTGGCGCCCGGGTTCATCGATACCGACATGACCCGCGCCCTGGATGACGCCCAGCGTGAGTCCTTGGCCAACGGGATCCCCTTGGGACGACTCGGAGCGGCGGACGATATCGCCGCGGCGGTGCTGTTTCTGGCTGGACCGGGCGGGGCGTACGTGACCGGGCACACCTTGCATGTGAACGGCGGAATGTATCTCGGCTAAGCGTTGGTTTTTTGAGACTTGTCGGTTTTTCGTGACAAAACAGCAGGTTATTGCAGGGCGCATGGCGCGAACCCGTCACATGGCCTAAAATGCCGGTCCCGGTCTGGCCTTTCGCCTAACCGAACCTACTGGTCGTTAAGAGGACAATCCACAGATGAGCACTGTCGAACAACAGGTCAAAGCCATTGTCGCCGAGCAACTGGGCGTGAAGCTGGAGCAAGTCACCAGCACTGCCTCGTTCGTTGACGACCTCGGTGCAGACTCCCTCGACACGGTCGAGCTGGTCATGGCTCTGGAAGAAGAGTTCGAAACCGAAATCCCGGACGAAGACGCCGAGAAGATCACGACGGTCCAACAGGCCATCGATTACGTCTCTGCGCGTCGCAAGTCCTGATCGAAACGTTTACTACCGCCGAGGCCGGCTTGTCGCCGGCCTCGGCTTTTTGAATCCCTCGAAATCGCATCGCGTGAGGCTCCCGTGAGCAAGCGTCGCGTCGTCGTCACCGGTCTCGGTATCGTTTCCCCGGTTGGCAGCACCGTCCAGAGTGCGTGGGAGGCCGTTCTGCGTGGAGAGAGCGGCATCGGGCTGATTACCCGCTTCGACACCAGCGCGTATGCCACCAAGATCGGCGGGGCGGTACGCGGGTTTGACGTGACCCAGTACATCACCCCGAAAGAAGCGCGCCGCATGGACGAGTTCATGCATTACGGCGTGGCTTCCGGGATCCAGTCGGTCACCGACGCCGGTATCGACTTCAACACGCTCGATACCGAGCGGTGTGGCGTCATCATGGGGGCGGGTATCGGCGGTCTCGCCACCATTGAGTCCGAGTACGAGGCGATGGTCGAGGCCAAGAGCCCTCGAAAGATCTCGCCGTTTTTCATCCCGGCCACCATCATCAACATGATCTCCGGGCACTTGTCGATTCGATATGGTCTCAAGGGGCCAAATCTCGGTGTCGTGACGGCGTGCACGACCTCCACCCATGCCGTGGGGCTCGCGATGCGCGCCATCCAATACGGCGATGCCGACGTCGTCATCGCCGGCGGTGGAGAAATGTCGACGACTCGCCTCGGGATCGGCGGGTTTTCGCAGGCCAAGGCGCTGTCCCAGCGAAACGACACTCCGACGGAAGCGTCTCGACCCTGGGATCGCGACCGCGACGGGTTCGTCGCCTCCGACGGTGGCGGCGCGATGCTCCTCGAGGAGCTCGAGCACGCCAAGGCTCGCGGGGCGCATATCCATGCGGAACTCGTCGGTTTCGGCATGAGCGGTGATGCGTATCACATCACGGCGCCGCCCGAGAACGGCGCGGGCGCAGCGCTCGCGATGCGCAATGCCTTGCGAGATGCGCAACTCGATCCGACGGCCGTCCAGTATCTGAACGCTCATGCGACCTCGACGATGCTCGGTGATCGAGCCGAGACGGTCGCGATCAAACAAACCTTTGGTGCGCATGCCGCGCATCTTGCGGTGAGCTCGACCAAGTCCATGACGGGACATCTTCTCGGCGCTGCCGGTGTGGTCGAGGGCGTGCTCAGCGTATTGGCGCTACGCGATCAAGTCGCTCCGCCGACCATCAATTTGCAGCACCCCGACCCGGAGTGCGATCTGGATTACGTGCCGCATACGGCGCGCTCGATGACCATCGACGTTGCGGTATCCAACAGCTTCGGCTTCGGCGGGACCAACGGTACCTTGGTGTTCCGACGCTTCAACGGCTGACCGCTGTTGGCGACAAAGGGGGCGGGGGCGATCGCGCCCGCAACGGGTTAGACTTTCCACGTGCGTATTTCGCGAATTTTGCTCGTGCTCTTCGCCTTGTCGCTGGTCGGCGTCGGTGCCGCGGCGTGGTGGCTCTCTGCGGCCGTTGATCAGCCCGGTCCGCATGCCGAGCGTGTCCGCATCGACGTTCGCCGAGGCGAGACCGTCCGATCGGTGCTCCTAGACCTCGAACGAGCCGGCGCCATCAAGGATGCCGCGGTCGTCGAGTGGTGGTCGCGCACGCTCGGCGATCCGCCTCGAGTCCGGGTCGGACGTTACGACATCGCGCCGGGCGCATCGGCGCGAGACATTCTTCGACAACTCGATGAGGGACGAGTCCTTCTCGAATCTTTGGTCATCATCGAGGGCACGCGTTACGCGGACTTTCGGCGTGCGCTCGCCGCGCACGAGGGTGTCAAGCAAACCCTTGCCGGGGTGAGCGATGCAGAAATCATGGCCCGTCTGGGGCGACCCGGAACCCACCCCGAGGGTCGATTTTTTCCAGACACCTATCGATTCGCCTGGGGCACCACCGATTTCGATCTCTTGAAAGTCGCTCACGCTCGATTGGAATCGCAACTTGAGGCTGCCTGGGCCGAGCGCGCGGCAAATCTGCCACTGGTCGATCCTAATGAGGCGCTGATCCTGGCCTCGATCGTCGAGAAAGAATCGGCGTTGACAGCGGAGCGGCCGCGGGTGGCGGGCGTTTTCGTTCAAAGATTGCGCAAGGGAATGCGTCTGCAATCCGATCCGACCGTCATTTATGGTCTCGGCGACACCTATGACGGCGACATCCGCACCCGAGATCTGCGCACCGATACGCCCTACAACTCCTATACCCGCAAAGGTTTGCCGCCGACACCGATCGCGCTGCCGGGTGAAGAGGCCCTTCGTGCGGCGACCCGGCCACAAGAGACGGGCGAGCTCTTCTTCGTAGCGACCGGCTTGTCTGACGGGTCACATACCTTTTCGAAGACCTACGACGAGCACCGCAAGGCCATTCGGCAGATGTTGCAACGGCAACGCGACGGGCGGGTCGCGGCGACAGGCAGGCCGCCCTCATGAGCCGCGGAAAGTTCATCACCCTCGAGGGCATCGAGGGAGCGGGAAAGTCCACTGTCGCAAGTGCGCTCGTCGAGGCGCTACGCGCGCGAGGGATCCCCGTGTGCCAAACCCGCGAACCGGGCGGAACGCCGCTCGCCGAACGGTTGCGGCAACTCGTGCTCACGCGCGGCGACGAGTCGTTGTCGGCCGAGGCCGAAACGCTCTTGATGTTTGCGGCGCGAGCCGTCCACCTCGACAACCTAGTACGTCCCGCCCTCGAACGAGGCGAGTGGGTGATCTGCGACCGGTTCACCGACGCGACCCGCGCCTACCAGGGGGGCGGTCGCGGGGTGGATATCGAACTCATCGAACAGCTCGCGGTATCGGTTCACAAAGGTCTCGAGCCCGATCTGACATTACTGCTCGATCTGCCGGTGGCCGTCGGACTCGACCGCGCACGCGCGCGTCGCCAGGCGAACGGTGAATCGGTGACCGATCGCTTCGAAAGCGAGACCCTCCAGTTTTTCGAGCGCGTCAGAGCCTCGTACCTAGCGATCGCTCAGCGCGACGCGCGGCGTTGTCGCCTGATCGATGCCGCAGCGGATGCTCAAACCGTCCGAGCAGCCGCGTTGTCGGTGCTGAAGGAGCGCTGGGGATGACCGAGCGCGACATGGCTTCGCCAACGGCCGTCTTGCCCCTAGCCGCAGAGATCCCTTGGCTCGTGGCGCTGCAGCGATCTTTGAGCGAGGCGATAGAGCATGATCGTCTCGGACACGCCGTGCTCATCCAGGTCGATCCGGGACTTGGCGGCGAATGGCTCGCAACATGGCTCGCAGCGCGTCTTTTTTGTTCGGCCGCCTCGTCAGCGAAGCCCTGTGGAGACTGTCGTGAGTGCCGACGCGTCGTGGCGGGTGAACAACCCGACCTCCTGCGCTTGAGCCCCATCGAAGACTCCAAAGAAATCCGGATCGACCAGGTTCGCGACATGGCGGCGGAACTCGCCCTGACGGGTCACGGTCGCGGCAGAAAGGTGGCCGTGATCTCCCCTGCGGAGCGACTCAATCGCAACGCGGCGAACGCTTTGCTCAAAACGCTCGAGGAGCCCGCCGGAAATTCTTTGTTGCTGCTGGTCACGGGCGAGCCCTCGAGATTGCCCGCCACCGTCCAGAGTCGGTGCACGCGCGTTGGGGTACCCGTTCCACCGATCGCGGAACTCGAGGAGTGGTTGCGCAGTCGAGGCGGAAAGAGTACAGACTGGAAGGCCGTCATGAACGCCATCGGACCTCGACCGCTTGCCGCCCTGCAGTCCGAGGCCGAGTCCATCGCGGATTTGCAACGCGAAACGGCGAGGGCCCTCGATCAGGTCATCGCAGGAACACTCGATCCCGTCGAAACGGCCGAGAGTTGGGGTAAAGAGGCCTTCGCGCTGCGCATCACCTGCATCGAAAACTGGCTCGTGGCCCGCATTCGTGAATGGGCAAGCGGCAAACGACCCGGACCCACCGAGGCGTTATTCGCCGCGCTCGATGAGGCCAGGGAAGCGCGCCAGTGGGCCGAGACACCCATCAACAAGCCGCTCGCGCTCGAGCGTTTGCTTTGGCGGCTCAACGCAATTGCGACCAACCGGCGTCCGGCTTGAAACGCTCACCGTAACGAACGGACAGTTCTTCGAGGCGATCGACGCAGGCGGGCGCGCCACGAGTGTTCGCATCCTGCAAGGGCCCACCGCGGAACGGGGCGAACCCACAGCCAAAGATCACGCCGGCATCGATCATCTCTCGTGACTCGACGAGACCCTCGCGAAGAACGGCCACGCACTCGTTGAGCAAAGACAACATCAACCGATCTTGCAGATCGGCACGGGCCGTCGCATCGGGTCGCCTCTCGACACCCGGAACGGGCGCTGCGGAGCTTGCGTCACGGACGACGCGGCCCTTCTCCCAACGATAGAAACCCTCGCCGGTTTTTCGGCCGAGCTTCTTCGCTGCGATGCGCGCATCGAGCGCGGAGGTATCGTCCACGGGTCGACCGAGCGCGTGTCCGACGATTCCGCCCACGTGCCGACAAACATCGAGTCCGACCATGTCGGAGAGCTCGACCGGGCCAACCGGCATGCCGTAATCAGTGGCGGCTCGATCGATCTCGTCGAAACTGAAACCATCTTGCGCGGCGTACATGGCTTCTTGCATGTACGGCACCAAGACACGGTTGACGAGAAAACCCGGGGCACTGCGGCAAGACAGCGGAAGCTTGTCGATCTTGCGCGCCACGGCGGTCGCCAGAGCGATCGATCCCGGACTTGTCGCCGAGGTATGGATGACTTCGACCAAAGGCATCAGGGCCACGGGATTGAAAAAATGCAGCCCGACCAGACGAGCAGGGTCGGCCAGACCCGACGCCAGCTGATCGAGGGGGATCGACGAGGTGTTGGTCGCGAGGATCGCGCCGGGTTTCATGCGCGGTTCGATCGACCCGTAGAGTGCGCGTTTGGCGTCCGCGTCCTCGATGATCGCTTCGAGCACGACATCCGCCTCGGCGACACCTCGGCCTTCGAGATCGCCCTGAAGCCGGGCGGCGACAGCCGCTCGTTTCGTGGTGTCCTTCACTCGTTTCTCAAAGAATTCGTTGGCGCGTGCGAGACCCGAATCGATGAATCGCTGCTCACGATCTTGCAGGGTGACTTCGAGACCACGGAAAGCGCACCAGGCGGCGATATCGGCACCCATCACACCCGCCCCGACGACATGCACCCTCTTAGGGTTGACGCTCGCGCTTTTCCCTTGCGACTTCAGCGCATCTTGCAGCATGAACACACGGATGAGATTTCGTGCTGTCGGCGTAGCTGCCAGCGCGGCGATGGAGTCGGCCTCGGCCGAGTACGCGTTCGATCCTCTGCCGCCGTGGCGAACCCATAGATCGATGATGGCGTATGGGGCAGGGTAGTGGGCCTTGCGCACCTTTCTCGCCACTTGCCCCTCGAGCTTCGAACGCAGCAACGGTCTCACGATGCCGAGTCCGGCGATGCGCTGCAGCAACGGGGGTCTGTGAGCTCCGGGATTTTGTTGAATGAGCTCGCGGCAGACGGCGAGAGCGTGGTCACGCGAATCGGCGAGTCGGTCGATGAGCCCCAGGGTCAAAGTTTTGTGTCCTCGGACGTTACGGCCCGTCAACATGAGATCGAGTGCCGCCAGAGATCCGATGGTGCGTACCGCTCGGACCGTGCCGCCGAATCCGGGGTGGATGCCCAACATGACCTCCGGCAACCCAAGCGTCAGACGATCGTCGTTGACCGCAACGCGGTATCGACAGGCGAGGGCGAGTTCGAGCCCGCCACCTAGCGCAAAGCCTTCGATGAGGGCGACTGTGGGGCAAGGCAAGGATTCGAGCGCCGCGAGCACCCGGTGACCGCGCTCGACCAGCGCTCGTGCCTCCTCGATGCTGCTCAAGGTCGTGAATTCCTTGACATCAGCCCCCAAGACGAACCCGGACGATTTACCCGAGCGCAGGACCACTCCGCGTGGCGATCGTTTTGCGAGGTCGGCAACCAGTGCGCCGAGCTCCTCAAGAACCGGTGTCGACAAGGTGTTGACCGATGCACCGGGTTTGTCGAGCGTCAGCCAAACAACGCCTTCAGCATCGGTGTCTTCACGCCAGCAGCGGGCTTCGTGTCCGTTCGTCACGTTGGGCAATCTCCGTCGGGGTCAATACTTTGAAATCGCATATCACAGGGCGGTGATCCGAATGCTGCACATTCGGCACTCGAAAATCGATGAGCTCGATCTCGCGGCTCACCAGAACGAAATCGAGTTCGAAGCGGGGGATTCGCGCCGGGAACGAGGCAAGGCCCTTGAGGTTGGCGCTGCGAAGGCCGGTGGCTCGCATGAAAAGATAGAGCTCGTTCGTTCCGGAGAACGTGTTGAAGTCTCCGGCTACGACCACCGGCTTCTGTGCGGCGAGCACGAGATCATGGAGATGCCGAAGCTGCTCTTGTCGATGTCTATATTTGAGCGAAAGGTGAACGAGGAATACGCAGACGTCATCGAGCTCCATCTCGATGATCAGCCGCTTGATCCCGGTCGGAAAATAATGGAATCGCTCACCCGTGACTCGGGGAGCCGCCAAAATGGCGTTGCCTTGCTTGCGCACGATCGGTAATTGGTTGTTGATCGACGCGGCGCCGTACTTGCACTCGTACACGGTGTAATGCCCGAGATGCTGGGCGATGTACTCGGCCTGGTTCACGAGCGCGCTGCGCACCGATCCCGTATCGACCTCGATCAAGCCAACGAGATCCGGATCTTCGCCGCGAATGAATTGGGTGATCTCGTCGAGCACGCGCCGACTGCTGCGCAGGTAGCCAGCGCCGGGCAACGGCAAGTGGAACGCCGGACCGGTCCCGGTGGCGTAGCGGATGTTGTAGACGAGCAATCGCAATGGAGACTCCGGGCGACCACGCCCAGAGGATCAGTGTACGCGAAGGCGGATCGAGGCCGCGATCCTGAGACATTCGTCACGAATACTGAAAGCCGAAGTTGTCACAGTCGTCTCGACCCATACGATGGACCGCGTGGATGCAAAACTCTCCATGACGCCGGCGATCGCGCTGGCTCGCGCGCTTGAGGCGCGGCATCCGGCTGGCTCATCGGGGACCCGAGACGCTGGGGTCGACTCGATCGACCAGTCCGTGTGGGTGTCGCCGAAAGTCGCAGCGGTCATGCCGCGCTCGCAGGAGTCGGCGCGGCCGACGCGTTCGGACGAGGTCGACACAGTCGAATCGCTTGCTCAAGCCGCGGCATACGTCGCGGGGACGCTGGATATGGTGGCCTATGCGAGGGCGCGAGCCGACGCACTGGTGGCGTATCCGATAGACCGTGATACGGTGCCTTAGCGCCGAGCTGACGCCATCCGGGCTCATCCTTGAGTGCGCATAATGTATATTATGTAAAGTTAAAGAATGATCCTGATCTTATCGGCGATGCCGGAAGAACTCGCCGCGATTACGGACTCGGTCGACCGCCCCACCGTCCATCGTTCAGGCGGCCGGCAGATCACCCAAGGGACCATCTCCGGGCATCCGGTGACGCTGGCGTTCTCCCGCTGGGGAAAAGTCGCAGCGGCCTCGACGGCGGCCCATTTGGTCACCGCGCTTCGCCCGTCCCACGTGGTGTTCACGGGTATCGCGGGAGCGCTACGGGACGACCTGTCGATCGGCGATGTCGTGTTTGCCAAGGAGCTCTTCCAGCACGACCTCGACGCCTCCCCTTTTTTTCCGCCCACCTATATCCCGCTGCTCGATCGCGCGGGGCTCTCGACCGACCCTGGATTGACCGAGAGCCTGCGAGCCGCCTTGCTGCGAGCCCATGGCGCACAGGGGCCTCGGACTTGGGTAGCGGACATTGCCACGGGCGATCAGGTCATCGGCCGACCGGGACAGCGTGAGCGGGTGGTGGCTGCGGTGCCGAGTGCCGTCTGCGTCGAAATGGAGGGCGCGGCGGTGGCTCAGGTCTGCCACGACTTCGAGGCGCCTTTCGCTTGTGTCCGAATGATCTCCGACCGGGCCAATGAGTCCTTGTCACCCGCGGAGGTTTTCGCGCTCGCGCGACGGTCAGGTGACTACGCGGCGGCGATGTTTCGCGAATGGCTCACGACCGGTGGGCCACCCGGCGACGGTCGATCGGCGTAGGCGCTTCGTTCAGCGCGGTCCCTGCGCTCGGGATCGAACCCAAGCCTCGGCGGTCCCTCGATCGATGACATCGGCATAGCGTCGACCGACGTCTCGCAGAGTGTCGTCGTGCGGACCCTGCTCGGCGTCGCCGCAACAATCCCCGATGACCTGAACCCGAAAGCCAAAAGAAAACGCATCGACGATCGTCGCCCGTACGCAACCACTCGTTGTGCATCCGGTCACGAAGACTGTATCGACCTGCTGCTTGACCAGCCACGTGATGAGCGGCGTCTGGAAAAACATCGAGGGCGCATTTTTGCAGTACGTGAAGTCTGACGGATGGTGAATTTTCGGATCCATCTCCGTGCACTCATGCCCATAGAAAAACTCGCGACGAACGGCAGCCACCTTCCAAAGCGGCATGTCTTTCTGACTGCAGTAGGCCGTATAGCAGGCGGCGACCGGCGTTCCGGCTGCCCTCGCCACTTTCAAAAACTCCGCCGTGTTGTCGCGGGCCGCGTGCAAACGGGCGAGTCCGCCGAGTTCGAACCTCGGGTCCGTGAACGCGAGCTGCCAATCGACGACGAGTACCGCAGCTTTTTCGCCCATGCCGATCCTGGTGGAGGCATAGCCGACATCGACGTAGGTATCACTCATGATCACCCTCCAAAAAAAAGTCCCCGCGCCTCGCGGTGCGGGGACTCTTGCCCGTTACCGTGGGGCGCTCGAACTCAGGCGGCCTTGATGCCCTTCTTGCGCAGCATCGCTTCGGCCGCAACCGCCGCCCACTTCGTGAAGCGAGGCTGAGCCGGCGGATCGAAACCTGTCTCCGCCTTGCAACGACCCTTGAGCTCTTCGATCGACTCGAAGCCGCGATCAAAGATTTTCTTCGGTCCGCGCTTGGCGCGCATCTTCGCACGCAGCGTCTCGGTTGCCGCCTCGTCGACCTTTCCGTCTTCGTCGCACACCACGCCGTAACGCTTGGCGCCCTGGGCCGTCACGAGACCCGCGGCGACGTCGAAGCCAACCTTCGCACTTTCGCGCTCAAGCGGATCGCCCCAACCGCCACCACCCCAAGTGTCGGCGAGCAGAAGATCGCCCGCTTCGACTTTGACGTGATCGATCTTGGACGGCAGCAACTGCTCGGACCCGTCGGCCCGCACCAGCGTCTTGCGGCTGCGCGCACCCGGTTCGCCGCCGTTGGCGCCCCACGGATAGGTCAGCCAACGATCGTCGTGGATCGAGATTTCGCCCGGCTCGAGGAAGCGGTAGCCGATGCGAAGTCCGTTGCCGCCTCGATTCTTGCCCGCACCACCGGTATCCGCGATGGTTTCGTAGATGTCGATACGCAGCGGGAAGTAGCTCTCGAGGAACTCGTTCGGCACGTTGGTGAACGAGGGCCACAACGAGTGACCGTCCGGACCGTCGCCGAACGGCTTGCCCGGGATACCGCCGAAGGTGATTTGGTAGAGCTGATACCACTCGCCGTTCTTGTCGTAGCCCGAGTACATGAAGTGCGGACTGTCGGAGAAGCCCGCACCACACATGAAGTCCGGATTACCCTGACCGAGCAAGCCGGCGAGGATGTCGAAGATGCGTCCGAGCGCATGCGTTCGGCACGAGAGCGCAGCCGGCTTGAGCGGTTTGAGCAAGGTGCCCGGTGGAATACGGACTTCCATCAGGTCGTAGAACCCGTCGTTGAACAAGATCTGCGGGTCGAACACCATGATCATGTAGATGCCCGCAAACATCTTGAACATCTCTTCGTTCAACAAGAAGTTGATCGATGAGATGGACTGCGGGTCGGTGCCGGTGAAGTCGAAGATGCACTTGTCACCCTCGCGCCACATGCTGCACTTGATGCGGTACGGCCCCATGTTGAGCCCGTCGTCGCAGATGTAGTCCTCGAAGTGTTGTTTGGCCTCGGGAACGTTTTGCCGAATGAGCGCACGCATCGCGCGCTTGTTGCGCTCGAGCATTGCGTCCATCGCCGAATAGAACACGTCATCGCCGAAACGATCGGCGATTTCGACGCAACGGGCGGCTGCCGTTCGGAGCGCCGCAGTGATGGCGTTGAAGTCCGACAGGTTCCATTCAGGCAAACGGCAGTTGTGCAACACCACGCGCAGCACGTCTTCGTTGAGCTTGCCGCCTTTGAAGATCTTGACCGGTGGCACCACGATGCCATCTTCGTAGATCGTTGTACCGTCGGTGGGCAATGAGCCCGGGACCTTGCCGCCGACGTCGGTCATGTGCCCGAACATCGCCGACCAGGCAATGATGCGGCCGTCTCGGTAAATCGGCATCAGCATCAACCAGTCGTTGGCGTGGCTGATGGCGCCATTGACGGAGTAGGGGTCGGAAGTCAGGAAGATATCGCCCTCCTCCACCGTCCCTTCATAACCTTGCATGAAGCCCCAGATGAACGAGCCGAACTGCCCGACGACCATCTTGCCGTCGGTGTTGGCGATCATCGGGAATTCGTCGTGCTGTTCGCGGATGCCCGGCGACATGGCCGTGCGGAACAGCACCGTATCCATCTCGTAACGCGCATTGCGCAGCGCGCTTTCGATGATGTCGATGGTGACGGTGTCGACCTTGACCTTCTTGAAGGACTTCTTGTTGCGCTGAACGATTGTTGCAGGCATGGGTGTGTTCCTCGAGATTATTTCTTGCCCGACTTACGCGAAGCGCCCTTTTTGGGAGCCTTGTAATTGTCGGGGTAAATCAGGATGCAGCCAGACTTGTCGACGTGGCCGGTGTGCTTCGGCAGGATGACCGTCGTCGAGTCCATTTCCATGACGATGGCCGGTCCGGCGACTTTGTTTCCCGCCTTGAGCTTTGCACGGTCGTACACGATGGCGGTGACGTCTTTGCCTTCCATGAACGACTTTTGCTTGCCGACAACGGCAGCCTTCGGACTCGAGCTTCCCTTGGCGAGCGGCTGACGCTTGATCTTGATGCCCTGACCCTGGACGGCCGAGCGCAGCGTGACGAGTTCATGCTCGAGCGGCAGCGCAAAGGTGAAGAGCCGCTTGTGCTCTTCGTCGAACTTGTCGGAGATCGCCTTCAAGCCCTTCTTTTGAAGTTCTGCGAGGTTGACCTCGACGGTGAGGCGCAGGCCTTGACCGTGATAGCGCAGATCGACCTGATACGAAGTCTTGATCTCCGACTTCTTGACGCCCTCTTCTTCGAGACCCTTCGAGGCCTCGCCCGCGAGCGCCTTCAGAATTTTGTCGATTTCTTTGGCGCTGGTTTCGCTGAACTTGCGAACGTAGGTGCGAGCGCGTTCGTCACGCACCGCCGTCGTGGCATCGCCAAGCGCGCAGAGCACGCCCGGTCCAGGCGGAATGATCGACGGCCACGAGCCGAGGAGCCGCGAGAGCGCGTTGGCGTGCAACGGGCCGGCGCCACCGAAGGCGATCAGCGCGTAGTCACGCGGGTCGTAACCCTGCTCGACCGACACGAGGCGCAGCGCACCCACCATGTTTTCGTTGACGATGTTGTAGATGCCTTGCGCTGCCTGTTTGACGTTGAGACCGAGCGCGTCACCCACCTTCTTGACCGCCGCATGAGAGAGCGGACGATTGAGGACCATGTCGCCACCGAGCTTCTGCATCTCCGGGAGATACCCGAGGACGATGTTGGCATCGGCGACCGTCGGCTCCGTGCCGCCACGGTTGTACGCGGCCGGGCCCGGGTCAGCGCCGGCCGATTGCGGACCGACGCGCAGCGCCTTGGTGAGTTCGGGAACGTGGGCGATCGAGCCGCCGCCCGCGCCTACGGTGCGAATGTCGACCGACGAGGCGCGCACCGTGACGTCACCCACCGTCGTTTCGCGACGAAGCCGCGGCTGTCCGCCCTGGATGAGCGCAACGTCTGTGGAGGTTCCACCGACGTCCACGGTGAGCAGATTCGGAAACCCTGCCTGCACCGCCACCCAAAGTGCACCCGTCACGCCACCGGCGGGACCGGACATCAGCAAATTGACCGGATATTCGGCCGCCGATGACGCCGAAGCGAGACCGCCGTCGGAACGAAGGATGTGCAGCTTCACATCCTTGGCAACCTGACCGAGCTTCGCCTTGAGGTTGTTGACGTAACGATCGACGCGCGGACGGACGTAGGAGTTCGCCACCGTCGTGACGGTGCGCTCGTACTCCTGCATCTCGGGAACGACATCGGAGGAGATCGACACCGGGGTACCTGGCAACTCTTCAAGCGCGATCTCGCGCACACGACGTTCGTGGGCGGGATTCGCGAAGGAGTTGATCAAAGAAACCGTGAGCGCTTCGATATTCTGCGCTTTCAGCTTGCGCAGGTTCGCGCGCAGGGCTTTCTCATCGAGGCGCTTGACGACTTCGCCCTTTGCGCTGACGCGCTCGTCAGCTTCGATGGTGCAAGCGAGCGGCGCCATCGGCAAAGATTTGTTGTAGATGATCCAGCCGCCGAGACCACCGGGAACGTACGAGCGCGCGATCTGCAGCACTTGCCGATATCCCTTGGTGGTGACGAGACCGCAGCGCGCGCCAGTGCCCGTGAGCACCGTGTTCGTGGCCACTGTCGTGCCGTGCATCACGTGATCGATCGCGCTCGGGTCGATACCCGCACGCTCGCATACACGCTTGATGCCGTTGAGTACGCCAATCGACTGGTCGGCGGGGGTCGAGGGCACCTTCGCAGACCATGTCTGACCGGATTTTTCGTTAACAAGCAGCAGGTCCGTGAACGTGCCGCCGACATCTACACCCAAACGATATGACATGCGCCCTCCGGGGCCTCGTTTAATCGGGAACGAAAACGGTTGCCAAGTATCCGGCCACCCCGCCAGCAGCGCAATCGGGCATCGTCTAACCCGACCACGACTACCATCAGGTGGCGTTCAGCTCACGCGGCTCAGGTTACGCGGCGCAGGCCGTTGCCTGCTTGGGAAAATTTCCGGCCTTGAGCAACATACCGGGGACGGTGCGACCCAAGGTCTCTTGCAGCCACTCGGCCGTGCTCACCAGCTTCTCGAGATCGATCCCGGTCTCGATGCCGGAGCGACCGAGCATGTAGACGAGATCCTCCGTGGGGATATTGCCCGTCGCGGCCGGCGCGAACGGACAGCCCCCGATCCCGCCAACACTCGAATCGAGCGCCGAGACCCCCGCAGCGACCGCCGCATACGCGTTGGCCAGACCCGTATTCCGGGTGTTGTGGAAATGAGCTCGCAACCGAATGGTGTCGGGCAACGATTCTCGAGCTCGACCGATGATTTCGCTGACCTGCGCGGGAACGCCTACGCCGATGGTGTCGGCAAAGGCGATTTCGAAAGGTTCGGCCTCGGCGACGCGTTTGGCGACCTCGATCACTCTCGCCACAGGCATCTCACCCTCGAAGGGGCATCCGAACGCGGCAGAGACGGTGACCTGAGCGCGAATGCCGGCGGCCTTCGCTTCTTTCGCAATCGCGAGCCACGCGGCGATGGATTCGTAGGTGCCAACGCCCTGATTGCGCCTATTGAACGTGTCACTGGCCACGACGGCCATGCCGACCTCGTTGCAGCCCGCCGCGAGCGCACGCTCGAATCCTTTCTGATTGAGCACGAGCCCGATGTAGCGCACATCCTCGCGCTTGCGCAGTCCCGCGAGCACGAGCTCGGCATCCGCCATTTGCGGAACTTTCTTGGGATTCACGAAGCTCGTGACCTCGAGCCGGCGAAGCCCCGAATCGACGAGGCGCTCGATCAGCTCCACCTTGGCGGCCGTCGGCAATACGCCGGGCTCGCTCTGCAGCCCATCGCGCGGCCCGACTTCAACGATTTCGACCTGTCGTGACATCTCGGTCTCCTGAAGGCCCACCGGACTACCGTTCTCGCGACCCATTCTAGCAATCGTGGCGAGGAGCACGCCTCAACCTTGACCCGCAGGAGGACGGCCGGTACAAGTTTCGCCGGTTCCCTCACACGCACGGCCGAGGTTCATGCATGTCCGGTGATTCGACTTTCAAACGTGGCCCACTTTCCGATCTTCGGGTCTTGGAGCTTGGGACGCTGCTCGCCGGCCCGTTCTGCGGTCAGTTGCTCGGCGACATGGGGGCCGAGGTGATCAAGATCGAGCCACCGGGACAGGGCGATCCGATGCGCGTCTGGGGTCGGCAAAAAGCGGGGGAGCCTTCGCTTTGGTGGCCGGTTGTCGCGCGCAACAAAAAGGCCGTGACCCTCGACATGCGACAGGAAGAAGGTCAGAGAATTTTCAAGGACTTAGTCAAGAATGTTGATTTCGTACTTGAGAATTTTCGCCCCGGCACCATGGAAAAATGGAACTGTGGTTACGAGGAGCTTTCGAAGATCAATCCCAAGCTGATCATGATCCGCGTGTCGGGCTACGGGCAGAACGGTCCGTATTCCCATCGGGCGGGCTTTGGCGCGATTGGCGAAGCCATGGGCGGCCTGCGTTACGTATGCGGCGATCCGTCCACCCCGCCCTCGCGCATGGGCATCAGCATCGGCGATGAACTTGCGGCAACCTTCGCCTGTGTGGGTGCGTTGGCCGCCCTGCACCACCGCGAGAAAACCGGTCGCGGACAAGTCGTCGACTCCGCTCTGTACGAGGCGGTGCTTGCGATGATGGAGTCTCTCATCACCGAGTACGACAAGACCGGTTACATCCGCGAACGCACTGGCGCGATACTGCCCAACGTCGCCCCCTCTAATGTCTACAAGACGAGTGACGGTCTCGTATTGATCGCCGCCAACCAAGACACCGTATTCGGCCGCCTCTGCGAGGCCATGCAGCAGCCCACGTGGCCCACCGATCCTCGCTTCGTGAACCACCAGGCCCGAGGCGCCAACCAAAAATTGCTCGACGGCCTAATCGAGGCGTGGACGCAGACGCTACCCACGAAAAAAGCACTCGAGATCATGGACGAATACGGCGTTCCAGCCGGTCAGATCTACCGAGCTCCGGAGATGCTGGAGGATCCACACTTCAAGGCGCGAGAGGCGATCATCACGACCAAGCATCCCTACTTCGGCGATCTGAAAATGCAGAACACGGTGCCGAAGTTTTCCGCGACCCCTGGCGGTGTGCACAGCCCCGCTCCCACGGAACTCGGTCAACATAACGACGAGGTGCTGTCCGAACTGCTGGGATACGGTGCCGAGCGTCTCGCGCAACTGCGCGCGACGAAAGTCATCTGAGCGCGACGAACGTGGGGGAATCACTCGGAGAAAATTACGCGCGCGGCGGTTTCGGCAAAACACTCTCGCCGGGTGCGCGCCCAGCCTTGCTCGTCATCGACTTTGTTCGTGCCTATCTCGTCAAGAGCTCACCGCTTTACGCGGGTGTCGAACAGGCTCGAAGCGACTGCGAGACGTTGCTTCACGCGGCGCGACGGGCTGGGATTCCCGTACTCCACACCAACGTGGTGTATCAACCAGGCGGGCGTGACGGTGGCGTGTTTTTTCGGAAGGTTCCGGCGCTGAGCTGTTTCGAAGCCGGGGCGCACCCGGAGCTCGCCGCCTTCGCCGAAGGTCTCGAACCCGTCGCGGGTGAGACTGTGATCTCCAAGCAGTATGCGAGCGCATTCTTCGGCACGACTTTGGCTTCGACGCTCACGGCCCTCGGCGTCGACACTGTCCTGATCGCGGGGCTGTCGACGAGCGGATGCGTCCGGGCGAGCGCGGTCGACTGCTGCCAGCACGGCTTCATTCCGATCGTGGTGCGCGAGGCGGTAGGTGATCGCGCTGCAGGTCCCCACGAGTCGAATCTCTTCGACTTGCAAGCCAAGTACGCCGAAGTCGCCGCGCTGTCCGGTGTTCTTGCCTATCTGGACCAACTCAAAAGTAGAGCCTGATCATGCCCTCAATCGGACCGATCTCTTGCATCACGATCGCTGCGCCCGAGCTGCAGCACATGATCGACAGCTATCGACTGTTCCTCGGTTATCAACTCGTCGATCACGGAAGACTGAGCGACGAGCATGCGCGTCTTTGGGGGCTGCCGGGTCTCACGGGACGCCGCTATGCGCTGATGCTGCCCGAGGGCGAAGGACAAACGTTCCTGAGGTTCATCGAGAGTAAACCCGCACCTGGGTACGTGCCGTTCAAGCACATGGGATGGAACGCCGCGGAACTGATGGTGCAAGACACGGATCAAGCTGCCGCGCGTTTGGCCGGTTCCCCCTTCCGCATCATCGGACCTCCGGCCAACCTGTCGATTTCCGACAAGATTCGCGCCGCTCAGGCTCTGGGCCCTTCGAATGAAGCGCTTTATCTCACCTCGTTCTCCGAGAAGCTTCCTCAATTCGATACGCCCGATGCGAAGCATTTCATTGACCGTGTCTTCATCGTCATCCTGGGCGGCCCATCGGTTGAACAGGTCAACGCGTTTTACAAAACGCACTTCGACGTGGCCGATGCGGCAGTCGTCCCCTGTGTGATTTCCGTGCTCTCGAACGCACACGGAATCCCGCCCGACACCCGACACGACCTTGCGGCGCTACCGTTGCAGGGACAGTCCTACATCGAAGTCGACCGGATGCCGCCGGGTACGCAGGCTCGCGACAGCCGCGAAGGCGAGCTCCCGCCCGCCATCGCCATGGTCAGTTTCGGGATCAAGCAACTCCCCTCGACCCTCGACTGGATTTCGCCGCCGTGCGCCCTGCCGCAAGCGCCTTATCACGGACGACGATCGGCGATTTGTCGTGGGGCCGCCGGGGAACTCATCGAACTGATCGAGACCGGCGCCTGACGATTTAGACGGCTGTTTTGCGCCGCAGGTTTAACCACCTTTCGGACACGACACTCGGGCCACGCAGCTCGTCGCTCGGCAATCGGTAGGATCGATTCATCAAGTTCAGTGCGGAGTGGCCGCGATGCCCGTCTTCAACCGACATGCGATGCAGCCCGTCCCCAATCTCGACGAGCAGGCACGACAGGATTTCGTCTCGTCGTTGCGCGGCCATCTTTCCGCCCGGTTGATGCCTGGCGCATACAAAGTTTACGAACATCGCGTGGAGCCTGGTTTTCGGGCGGCGAACGGACGTGCGCCGTCCGACCACGACGAGATCCGCAAGGCGATGACCCAAGATCCTTTTTATCAGTTCTGGAGTGCCATGCAGCGGCGCAGTCAGGAGCTGCTCTGGGAGTCCGTCATCGATCCGACCGAAAGAGAGCTTGCGACGCTGATCGACACCTCGAAATCTCTCACCCGAAACGCCAATCGTCCCGTCCGCGGCAGCTTGCGGCTCGACCCGTCTCTGCCGTTGCCCCGTTATCACGCCGCAGTCGATATCCATCTGCAACCGGGCGGGTATCACAGCGAATTCACTGAGGATGACGTGGCCGCGGGCGTCGTCTACGACAAGGGCATCAACCTTTACATGGGAGGCGCGCTCGGCGCCGAAAACAACCTGATGGGCGATATTCTGCTCGCCTATTTGCGTGAGAAGCACCCCGACTTCAGACCGAAGAAAATACTCGATCTCGGCTGTGCGATCGGCAACAGCTCGGTGGTCTGGGCGCGCGCTTTTCCCGAGGCGCAGGTTTACGGTATCGACGTCGCCGCGCCGGTATTGCGCTATGCGCATGCACGGGCGGAAGCGCTCGACGTGCCCGTGCATTTCAGTCAACAAAACGCGGAGAAAACCGACTTCGCCGACGGGTCGTTCGATCTCGTGCTGTCACATATCGTGTTGCATGAGACCTCGAAATCCGCACTGCCGCGCATTCTCGGCGAGTGTCACCGCCTGCTCGAGCCAAATGGACTCATGCTGCACCTCGAAATTCCGCGAGGAAAAACCATCATCGAGAAGTTCATGCACAACTGGGAGAGTTACAACAATAACGAGACGTTCAGCCGGTTCATGACCGGTATCGATCTCAAAGCCGAGGCGCTCAAGGGCGGCTTCTCGGATGAGCAGGTCCTCGTCGACGAGTTCGCACCGAAACTCGATGTGGCGCAGATGAACTACGCCGAGAACTTCGTCTGGAAAATCCTGGCGGCCCGCCGATGAACAAACCCGGTGCTCAAAAACCCCGACTCGCGCGTGTTGCGAAGGGCAAGCGCCCGCAATACTTCGCCGACCCGGCTACGGACAAACTGCTCTCCATGACGATGACGCTCATGGAAGAGTTGTCTGTCACGAGGGAGCGCCTCGACAGCCTGGAGCGATTGCTGGCGTCCAAACAGGTACTCGACCGAGCTGACCTCGAGGGGTGGACCCCCGACGCGCACGCGGCGCAGGAACGAGCCGCCGCGCGAGGCGCTTACGTCGAACGAATGATGCGTGCCATGCACGCTGAACTCGAGGAAATCACCCGCCGCGGAAAACCCGCAGCGGATATCGATCCGCTCGAGGCCGTCGGCTCGTGAAGGATTGAACGGCCGACGCCCGGCTACTTCGTGCGTAGCGCCCAGAGGCGCGCAAGGCGCTGTAGTGTCTCGTCACCCTTGACCGAGGCAAAGGTCGCTGCAGCGGCCTCTTTGTTGCCGGCCTTGAGCTGAGCAATTCCGAGATTCAGTCGAGTTTCTTCAGGGTTTCGAACATTGCCCTTCGAAAAGCCCCGTTCGTAGGCCGCCACGGCCCGTTCGAAGTCGCCGTAGCTCAGGAAGGCCGTCGCGATTCGCGCATCGACTTCGCCGTTCTTGCGACCTGCAGCTTCCTTGTCTTGGGCCAAGAGCGTCGGCTTGTCGGCAACCGCCTGGGCTTTCGCCGTATTGAGAAGCCGATTGGCGAGTTCAAGGTTGGACTTGTTGGTGAAGAGACCCTTTTCCTTGCCCTCTTCGATGACCGACTGCGCTTCGCCGGGTAAACCCTTCTCGATCGCGAGCTGCGCCATCTCGGTGTACTCCTCACCGCGAAGCAGACCACCCATTTCCCGAGACAACCGGAAAACATTGAGGGTGTTCGCTTCGCCGCCGGAGCGGAACATGAGCAAGGTGAGATTTGGCCAGGTTTCCTTTTTGGGGAAGTACTGCGCTTGCTTCTCGAGCGCGCGCAACGTGCAAGCGTCGTCGTCTTGCTTGATGCAAGAGCTCGCATAGAGCTGGAGCGCCATATCGGGCGGCGATTGGCCGGCTGCTTCCATCGAAGCGACGTACCCGGCAGAAAGAGTCTCGGAACCCTTGAAGTCATTCTGCAGATAAAGCGACTGGATCGTGAGCAGGTAGACGGCCTCGTCAGCCGAACCCAGTTCGATCATGCGCCGCCCATACCCCACCGCACCGGCGTAATCCTTCGCCTGATAAGACAACTGCAACAAGCCCTTGCGCAAGCTCGCCGATCGATTCGGATCGGCAAACTCCGAGTCGACGACCTTCGCCCACGAGGCGATCGCGAGGGCGTTGTCGTTCGAACGAAGGGCGCAGAACCCTAGGATGTCGTTGATGACGTAGTTGTCGTAGGGCGCGTTGGTCGGCTGCCCATCGAGCGCCTTGAGCTGGGAGATACACTCGGCCCACTGCTCTTTCTTTGCCGCATCCTGTGCAGCGGCCAAAGGTTTCAGCAATGGCTTGCTCACCGTAGGTCCTTTTGCCGCAGCCGGTGCCGCTTCCTTTTGGGACTTCTTGCTCTGCTGCGCAAAGCCCGAGGAAGAAAACAAAACGGCGACTAAAGCTATCGATACCCCGATCGTGAGCCTACGCATAGACCGTTCCCCCATCATGCGTTGATGACAACCAATTATTGAGCCCGGAGGCTCCAGAGTTTCGCGACGCGCTGAAGTTCGGCGTCACCTTTGATGGCGCGCAGTACGCGCCCGGCTTCCGCCTTCTCTCCCGCCTTGATCAACGCGATCCCGAGGATGAGTTGGGCCTCGGCCGGATCGGCTGCGTTGCCCTTGGCGATTCCCCGACGAATCGCAGTGACGGCCGGAGCGTACTGACCGTAGCTCATGTAGGCCTGTCCGACCCGAAGATCGGCGTCCGCGCTTTTTCCGGCAGCGGCGTCGCGGTCCTGCTTCGCGAGGCTCGCGCGATCCGCAGCCGCACGCTCCTTCGTCGTGTTCAACAGTCGCGTATTGCGATCGATGTCGCGCTTGTCGGTAAACACTTTGCGAGCGAATGCCGCTTCGAGCGTGGTGAGCGCCTCGCCGGGAAGACCCTTCTCGAGAGCTCGTTGCGCCATTTCAGTGTAATCGTCCCCGGCGCGCATCGCGCCCACTTCCGTGGCGAGGCGATACGCGTTGAACGCCGCCGCCTCGTTGCGCGAGGCAAAGAGCGACTGCATCAAGTTCGCCCATCCGGCAGGGTTCGGATAATAGGTGACGAGCTTCTCGAAGCCGGCGGCCGTGCAGGCCTCGTCCTTCAAGCGCATGCAGGAGGTGACGTAGATCTGGATCGCGTTCTCGCGAGGACGCTGTCCACGCTTCTCTTGATCTTTGATCCAATTACCGACGAACTCCTTGGCGTTACGGAAATCGTTCATCTGGTAATAGGACTGCGCAACGACCAGATACGTGTCCTGATCCCCGTATCCCTTGGTGATCGCATCACGCCCGACTTCCACGGTCTTTTTGTAGTCGCGCGCATTGAAGTAAATCTTGGCGAGGTCGCGAGTGCGTTGCGCAATTTTGTCGGCTGCGAACGGTGATGCCAGATTGGCCTCGTACGCCCGAGTCGCACCAGCTATGTCGTTAGAACTCAGCGCGCAAAACGCCGTGAGCTCATTGATGATGAACGTGTCGTAGGCGCTCTTGCCTGCCGTGGCATCCGCGGTCTTGAGATTCGAGAGACATTCCGCCCACTTGCGGGCCTTGCTCGCGTTTTGCGCAGCCTGCAACGGCTTCGCGACGGCGGGACTAACCTTTTCCGCGTTCGCGACGGAAGAGAACTGCAAAACCAACGCAACCGAAGCTGCGAGCAATCCGACTGACTTCCTCATGTGCTCCTCTCTAGACCATCGTCCTTAGGTCTAATAAAAAAATCGCCGCATGACCCGAGGGGGCTGCGGCGATAGGGTGATTTCTACTCTGCCAATCTCGTCTCGTCTTGCCGCCTTGCGGCGGCTCACTCACTCTCCGAATTCGGAGATATTGACGAATCCGATCTTCTTCATCCGATTTCGCTGCGCCGAGGCGAGAACCTTCGCGACCGTGTCGTACTTGGCTCGCTTGTCGGGACGCATGTGAAGTTCGGGCTGCGGGTCCTTCTGAGACTCGACGCGGAAATAGCGTTCGAGGGCCTCGAGGTCCGGGATAGCGGTTCCGTTCCATACCACTGTGCCGTCGAAGTCGATTTCGATATCGATGACTTCCGGCTGTACCGGAGGCGGCGGAGCACCCGTAGGGCGCGGCATATCGAGTTTGACGGCATGCGTCATCACCGGAATGGTGATGATGAACATGATGAGGAGCACCAACATGACGTCGATGAGCGGCGTCGTGTTGATGTCGCACATCGAACCGCCTTCATCACCACTTCCAACATTCATTCCCATCGCAGTGCGCTCCTGAAACTCAGCGTGAGCCGCGGATGCCGCGATCGGGTTCGGTGATGAACCCGACCTTGACGATACCGCCGCGCTGAATCGAATAGATGACGGCGCCGATGTCTTCGAATCGCGCATCGGAGTCGCCGCGAATGTGAATTTCGGGCTGAGGATCCTTGACTGCTTCGAGCTTGATCATCTCGATGAGCTGATCGCGACCCGCAACTTGCTCGTTGTTCCAGTAAATGTTGCCGCGAGAATCGACAGCCACCGTGATGTTCTCGGGCTTCGTCTGGGTGGCGATGTTTGCCGCCTTCGGCAACGACACCTTCACCGTCTTGGTTATGACCGGAATGGTGATCAGGAAGATGATCAAGAGCACCAACATGACGTCCACCAACGGAGTCGTGTTGATGGTGGAGTTCAACTCCTCTTCACCACCACTGGATCCAACGTTCATCGCCATGAATCTAAACCTCGTGTGGTCCCGGTTCGGAAGCCGTCCGGCATCGATCCGGACGGCTTCCCCCAGAGGAACCTAAACGAAACGCCTTACTTCTTGGCCGCAGCCGGGGCAGCAGCCTGAGTCGGCACCGCCACGCGCGCGCCGCTCACCAGGAACGAATGCAGGTCGGAGGTGAAGTTACCCAACTCTTCCTGAACTTCCTTGTTGCGACGAATCAGCCAGTTGTAGCCCATGACCGCCGGAACGGCGACCGCGAGACCGATGGCCGTCATGATCAGCGCTTCACCGACCGGTCCCGCGACCTTGTCGATCGACGCCTGACCGGACACACCGATCGCGACGAGGGCGTGATAAATGCCCCACACCGTACCGAACAGACCGACGAAAGGCGCGGTGGAACCGACCGTCGCGAGCCACGGCAGGCCGCCGGTCAACGCCATCGACACGCCCTGATTCGAGCGCTGCAGAGACATCGTCACCCACTCGTGGAGGGCGATGCGCTCACCGAGGCGACCCTCGTGATGCTGCGAGGCACGAAGGCCGTCTTCAGCGATCTGGCGGTACACGTCGTTCTTGGGAAGGCGCTCGATCGCTTCACGAATCGAACCGGCGCTCCAGAACTTCTGCTCGGCAACCTTCGCGGAGGCCATGAGCTTTCGCTGATCGAGCAGCTTCATGATGATGACGTACCAAGAAGTCAGCGACATGATCACCATGATGATCAGCGTGCCCTTGGCGACGAAATCGCCTTGTTCCCAAAGGGCCCCAAGGCCATACGGGTTTTCGACGACAGCGGTGGCTTCAGTGTTTTCCATGTTTTCCTCAGGGAATGAAACGCTTTACTTGATCTCGAACTTCACGCGGAACGAAACGCAGGACTCCGGCAGTGCCTCTCCGCCCGACGTGCCAGCCTGATAGCGACCTGCACGAGCGAGCTTGACCGCGCCCTCGTCGAGACGGGCAAAGCCCGACGACGTGACGACGGAGGGATTACCGATGATCTTGCCTTTGGCATCCACGCAAACTTTGACGGTGACTGCGCCCTGCTCCTCGGCACGCTTCGACGCGGCGGGATAATAGTCTTCACTCGAGGGCATACGACCGATCTTCGCCGGAGTACCCGCGGCCACCACACGCGGTGGGGGAGCCGGCGGCACGGCCTTGTCCGTCACGTTGCTGATGGCCGTCGTATTGGTTTCCATCGGAATGTCGATGGTCACGTCGGGCGGCGGAACCTGCACCGGCGGGCGCTCAATCTGGGGAGGCGGCGGCGGAGGCGGTTTATCCTCCGGCTTGATTTCTTCGATGATGTCGGTGACGAGTGGCGGAGCTACGACCTCGACGACCTTTCTCGCCAAGCCGCTGACGAGTGCATACCCGATCAGCACGTGTAAGCCCACGATGAACCCGAAGATCGCCATGCGGCGGGGCTGGTTCTGTTGTACGTACGTCGCCATGTTCTCTCGTGGCAGTTGCGTCTGATGCGATCGACGGGGCCCGAAAACTACCCGGCTTCCCCTTCTCTCGCAACCTCACCCTTCGATTCGAGACCGACCCTTCGGCCTACTCGAAACGAAGACCTTACACTTTGCGTAATTCACGACCGGCCCGTTCCGTTTCGGCGGCGAGTCGTAAAACACTGACTAGTGTGATCGAAGGACTGCATTCCCTGAAGCGAGTTCCGAAACGGCTGCAAACCGATGCTTTCGAAACTTGCAATCCCTTGCGGGCCCCCAACCGGACCCAACTCTACCCGCCCTTTGTGAACGATACAACCGTGCCCGGGAATTCGAGAGCTTTCAATCGGTCACGGCACCCTCGGAAGCGCTGCTGACAGTCCGCGCGTACTTAGCCAAAACCCCTCGGGAAGCATAGGGTTTCGGCGCCTTCCACAAGCGGCGACGGCGTTTCATTTCGATGACAGACACGTCGACGTCCACTCGATTTTTCACCGCGTCGATGCGAATCCGATCGCCGTCGCGAATCAGCGCGATCGGCCCGCCGTTCGCTGCTTCCGGGGAGACATGTCCGACCACGAAGCCGTGACTGCCTCCCGAAAAACGCCCGTCCGTGATGAGCGCGACTTTGTCGCCAAGACCCAGACCCATGATCGCGCCCGTCGGACTCAGCATTTCGCGCATGCCAGGTCCGCCGCGCGGCCCCTCGTAACGAATCACGACGACATCACCCGCCTTGACGCGTCCGCCGAGAATCGCGCGCGTCGCACGCTCTTCGCCATCGAAGACCTTTGCGCGACCGACGAAAGACAGCCCTTCCTTGCCCGTGATTTTCGCAACAGCCCCTTCGGGGGCGAGATTGCCGCGAAGCACGACGAGATGACTATCCTTTTTGATGGGATCAGAGAAATCACGAATGATCGTCTGCGTCTTGGGGTAATCGCGTACGCCCGCCAAGTTCTCGCGCAAGGTTTTGCCGGTGACGGTAAGGCAATCGCCATGGAGCAGACGTGCGTCGAGCAAACGCTTCATCAGCGGTTGAACACCGCCGATGGCGATCAACTCGGACATCGCGTAGCGGCCGCTCGGACGCAAATCCGCGAGGACGGGCACGCGACGTCCGATGCGCGTGAAATCATCGAGAGTGAGTTTGACGTTCGCCGCGCGAGCGATTGCGAGCAGATGCAGCACGGCATTCGTCGATCCGCCGAGCGCGATGGTGACCGTGATCGCGTTTTCGAATGCTTTGCGAGTCAGGATCATCGACGGCGTGATGCCGGCATTGATCAGGCGAACCACAGCCTCACCCGCCTTGAACGAATCACCCTGTTTGTGTCGGCTCACGGCCTCTTGCGAGGAACTCCCGGGAAGCGACAGACCGAGCGCCTCCATCGCCGAGGCCATGGTATTGGCGGTGTACATACCCCCGCAGCTGCCCGGACCCGGGATGGCCGTGCGTTCAACCTCCGCGAGTTCGGCGTCACTGACTTTGCCCGCTGCATGACCTCCGACCGCTTGGAAAACCGACACAATGTCCCGGCGCTGCGCCCCCGGGCGAATCGTTCCCCCGTAAACGAACACAGACGGTCGGTTGAGACGAGCCATCGCGATCGCACATCCCGGCATATTCTTGTCGCAGCCACCAATCGCCACGAACCCATCGAAGCCCTCGGCTCCGACGACGGTCTCGATCGAATCCGCGATCACCTCTCTCGACACCAGGGAATAGCGCATTCCCGGTGATCCCATCGAAATGCCATCGGAGACCGTGATGGTATTGAAGAGCACCCCCTTGCCTCCCGCGGCATTGGCGCCCGCCTCGGCCTCGGACGCCAAAGAATTGATGTGCATGTTGCAGGGCGTGAGGTTGGCCCAAGTCGAGGCGATCCCCACCTGCGGCCGCTTGAAATCTTTGTCCGTGAAGCCGACCGCGCGAAGCATGGCGCGCGAAGGAGTCTGTTTCGGACCATCGACGACCTGACTCGACCATCGACGGGGATCCGGTTTCTTTCTCATTTTCCGAAGCGCTCCAAGATGAGGCGATCTGCAAGACGAAGACATTGAGCCTCGGCACCCACGGGGCGTCCTGGGCGTTCACGCGCGTTCCACGCATATAAATCGAAATGCGCCCATGAACGACTCGTGGAGACGAAGCGCCTTAAAAATAGAGCACCGAAAATGGCGCCCGCAAAAGACGAACTGGAAACGTTGTTGAGATCGGCGACGCGACTTCCCAACTCTTCGTCGTACGGGTCCCACAAGGGCATCGGCCAAACCGGGTCCGCTTCCTGATCGCCCAATCGTTTGAGGTCATCGATGAGTGCGGGGTCGTTGCCGAACACCGCGGGGAGTTCAGGTCCGAGGGCGACTCGCGCCGCACCCGTCAAAGTCGAGAAATCGAGCAACAAGGTCGGGCGCTCGCCGTCCGCCTCGGTCAGCGCGTCGGCCAAGATCAACCGGCCCTCGGCATCCGTATTGCCGATCTCGACGGTCAAACCTCGGCGCGAACGCACCACATCCCCGGGGCGGTAGGCCGTTCCGGCGATGCTGTTTTCGACGGCCGGAATCAAGACTCGCAGGCGAACCGGAGCGCGACGGGCCATGAGCGAGCGGGCCAGACCGAGCGTGATCGCCGCTCCGCCCATGTCCTTCTTCATAAGGGCCATACCCGATGAGCCCTTGATGTCGAGCCCTCCGGAATCGAAACACACGCCTTTGCCCACCAGCGTCACGGTCGGATGACGCGGATCTCCCCAACGAATATCGATCAGCCGAGGGGCTCGGGAACTCGCCCGCCCCACTGCATGAATGAGCGGGAAGTTGTGAGCAAGCAGGTCATCGCCTTCCAGGCATCGAAACTCCGCAGCGAATTCCCGGGCAAGATCGGCACCGGCGGCAGCAAGCTCGCTGGGACCTAACTCATTGGCCGGTGCGTTGATCAGGTCGCGAGCCCAATGGGTCGCTGTGGCCTGCCTGACGAGCAAATCTCCGTCGACTCCGGTAGGCATGACGAGCCGCGCCCGTACCGTTTGGGGCGCCGAAGATTTGTACCGACTGAGGCGATAAGCGCCGTGCAACCAACCGGTCATGACCTGGTGAAGGCTCAAGGCAGGCAGTCCACCCTCGATGCGAAAATCACGAGCCGGGAGCCGATCGGCAAGACCGGCGGTATGCCACCAGGCGAGCTGACCCCAGTCCGACAAGGCTCCCAACCCCACCACTGCGCCTTCAACTTCGCCGCGCGGGCCGGGAATTACGAGAACCCGCTGCCGCTCCGCCAAAAATCCGTTCTGCTCGATCCAAGCGGAGAGTTCCGGGTGTGAGGCTTTGAACGCACCGAGATCACTCTCCCGCACGAACCAGAGCGGCAAGCATGGAGACTCGGAGGGGCCGATCAACGCGTCTGCAATCATCGCGAAATCTTATCCGGAAACCGGGCTCGACCACCGAGGACGTTGACAAAAACCCGTTCCGCGTGATCGTATTACCCGATGTTTTGCGCAACCCCCTCCTCGTCGATCAGCACGGCGGCTTCGGTCGGCCTAGCCCTATCGGTGAGCCTATCGCTACCCCTATCGGGTAGCCGGAGCGGGTCGTTCCCTGGTTTTTTGGCGTAGCGCCAGAACTCAAAAGCGGACGAGGATCAACACCAAACCCCGCACCGGCACCCGCCGATGCGGGGTTTTTTTACGTTCAGGTTTTCCAGCGGACTCGATAAACGGATCAGGAGTAGCAGAGATGAAGTTGTTTGCTCAAAAAGACGTCGACAAGAAGGCCCTGCGCGGTGCGCGTATTTGCGTACTGGGATACGGCAGTCAGGGGCGCGCCCATGCGTTGAACCTCAAAGACAGCGGCTTCGACGTCGTCATCGGTGTTCGCAAGGGAGACAGCTGGAAAAAGGCGCGCAAGGACGGCCTGCCGGTCGCGTTGCCCGCGGCAGCCGTGAAAGATGCCGATCTCATCGCGGTGCTCGCGCCCGATCTGGCGCAGAAGGCGCTTTACGAGAGCATCGTCGCGAATATCAAGAAAGGCGCGACGCTCCTCTTCGCCCATGGATTCAACATCCACTTCAAACAAATCAAACCCCGAAAGGATCTGGACGTCATCCTGATCGCGCCGAAGGGCCCCGGCGACCTGGTCCGTCGGCAGTACGAACAAGGGCGCGGCGTGCCGTGCCTGCTCGCCGTGTTTCAGGATCCGTCGAAGAAAGCCTTTGCCAAGGCTCTCGCTTATGCCGACGGCATCGGTGGCACCCGAGGTGGGGTCCTCAAAACCACCTTCGCCGAAGAAACCGAGACCGATTTGTTCGGCGAACAGGCCGTTCTTTGCGGTGGTGCCACCGAGCTGGTCGTCAAGGGTTTCGAAACGCTCGTCGAAGCCGGATACCAGCCGGAGGTCGCCTACTTCGAGTGCATGCACGAACTCAAACTCATCGTCGACCTTCTTCACGAGGGCGGAATCTGGAAGATGCACAAATTCATTTCCGAAACGGCCAAGTACGGCGACCTCACCCGAGGCCCTCGCGTCGTGAATGCCCGAACGAAGACGGAGATGAAGAAAATTCTCAAGGAAATCCAGCAAGGCAAATTTGCCAAGCAGTGGATTCGCGAGAACGCTGCAGGTCGGCGCAAGTACGAAAAGATGCTGAAGCAGGATCTCGATCGCCCCATCGAAAAAGTGGGCTACGCCCTCCGAGGCCGCATGCCCTGGCTCGACCAGGGACGATGACCCGCCTCGCCTGAAAAAACACGGCTACCTGACGGAGCACTTTCGATATGACCTCCAACACCGATCGAGTGATGATCTTCGACACCACCTTGCGCGATGGCGAGCAATCGCCGGGATGCAGCATGACGCAGTCGGAAAAGCTGCGTGTTGCGAAGGCGCTCGCCGAGCTTGGCGTCGACGTCATCGAAGCGGGCTTTCCGGCCGCCTCGCAGGGCGACTGGGACGCCGTGCATGCCGTGGCACGAGAAGTTCGTGGTCCGATCATTTGCGGACTCGCTCGGTGTGAGCGGGAAGACATCGCGAAAGTGGCCTCGGCGCTGGCCCCCGCCGAAAAACGGCGGATTCACGTGTTCCTCGCGACCAGTGCGATCCACAGAGAATTCAAGCTCAACATGGCCAAGGACGAAATCATCCGCAGGGCCGTGGAAGGCGTGAAAATCGCGCGCGAGTTCTGTGACGACGTCGAGTTCTCGCCCGAGGACGCTTCACGTACCGAAGTCGAATTTTTGGCGCAGGTGGTTGAGGCCGTCATCGACGCGGGCGCCACCACGGTGAACATCCCGGACACAGTGGGATACACCGTCCCGCACGAGTTCGCGGAGCTGTTCCGCTATCTGCGCAAAAACGTTCCCAACATCGAGAAGGCGCGCCTGTCGGTTCACTGCCACGACGATCTTGGTATGGCAGTCGCCAACAGCCTGACGGCGGTGGTGTCGGGCGCTCGGCAGATCGAGTGCACCATCAACGGCATCGGAGAGCGCGCCGGAAACTGTTCGCTCGAAGAAATCGTGATGGCACTGCGGACCCGGGAGACGTTCTTCAACGCCACCACGAATATCAACTCTCAACGGCTGTACCCGACGTCCCGGCTCGTCGCCAGCATCACGGGCATGCCGATCCCGCGGAACAAGGCGGTCGTCGGCGAAAATGCCTTCGCTCACGAGTCGGGTATCCACCAACACGGGATGCTCAAGCACGCGAGCACCTATGAAATCATGCGGCCTCAGGACGTGGGTCTTGCGCGCTCGAGTTTGGTGCTCGGCAAACACAGCGGGCGTCATGCTCTTCGCGAGCGCGTGAAGGAGTTGGGATTCGCCCTCGAAGAACAAGAATTCGAGCGCGTGTTCATCGAGTTCAAGGCGCTCGCAGACAAAAAGAAAGAGCTTTTCGATGGTGACATCGAGGCCTTGGTATTGCGCGCCGAGGGCACGGACACCGGCCCCTGGACGCTTGCGGCGTTGCGTACCAGCTCGGAGGTCGATGGCGGCGGCAAGGCAACGATCGCCCTGCTCCACTCAGACGGCACTCGACTCGAACGCAGCGCGAGCGGTGATGGTCCGGTGGATGCCGCGTTCAAAGCGATCGAGGATGCCACGGGAATCCGACCTGCCCTACAGAAATTCGAATTGCGAAGTTTGACTGAGGGCGAAGACGCCCAAGGTGAAGCGGTGGTCTACGTCAACTTCAACGATCGCAGTTATCGGGGAGCGAGCGCCACGACCGATATCGTCGAGTCGGCCACGCGCGCCTTTCTCGAAGTGATCAACCGCATCGAGCAGTCGCAGCGCGCCCAAGCTGCGGCCTGACCGAAGCCGCCTTCATAGGAATATCGAACGCCATGACTCAACCGAAAACCATGTTCGAGAAGGTGTGGTCTGCGCATGAGGTAACACCGCAAACCGCCGACACGCCTGCCGTCATTTTCATTGATTTGCACCTCACCCACGAAGTCACCTCCCCGCAGGCGTTCACCTTGTTGCGCGAGCGCGGCCTGAGGGTGCGCCGACCTGATCTGACTCTGGCCACCATGGATCACTCGACTCCCACCCGCACCGAGCAAGTGTTCGGCGGGGCGCCGATCTCCATCGAGTCTGCCGCCAAACAGATTCGGCAACTCGAGACGAACTGCGCGGAGTTCGGTGTCGAGTTACTGGGACTGCAAGATGCGCGACGCGGCATCGTCCACATCATCGGACCCGAGCTCGGTATCACCCAGCCCGGCAAGACCATCGTGTGCGGCGATAGTCACACCTCCACGCACGGCGCCTTCGGTGCACTCGCGTTCGGCATCGGTACCACCGAGGTGGGACACGTGCTGGCAACTCAGTGCTTGCTCCAAAAGAAACCCAAAACCTGCGCCATCGAGGTTCGCGGAACATTGCCGAACGGCGTGACGCCCAAAGATCTCATTCTTGCGATTATCGGCAAGGTGGGTGTCTCCGGCGGTACCGGCTATGTCTTCGAATATCGCGGTGAAGCGATTCGCGAGATGTCGATGGATCAACGCATGACCGTCTGCAACATGTCGATCGAAGCCGGCGCGCGGGCCGGCATGATCGCGCCGGATGACAAGACCTATGCCTATCTCAAGGACACGCCGCGAGCACCGAGAGGCAAGGCTTGGGACGATGCGGTCGCCTATTGGAAGACGCTCCCGAGCGATGAAGGCGCGCAGTTCGATAAAGTCGTCGAGATCGACGCCTCGGCGCTCGAGCCCATGGTGACCTATGGCACCAACCCCGGCATGGTGGTCCCCGTGACGGGTCGAATCCCGGATCGTCGGGGCGACGCCGTGTTCGAGGCCGCCATGCGCTACATGGGTCTTTCTCCCGGACAACCCATCGCCGACGCACCGGTCAACGTGGTCTTCGTCGGCAGCTGCACCAACGGTCGTTTGGTCGATCTTCGCGCGGCAGCAAACGTGCTGCGCGGGCGAAAAATAGCCAAAGGTGTGCAGATGCTCGTCGTGCCCGGCTCTCAGGAGGTCAAGCGCCTCGCCGAAGCCGAGGGGCTTGCCGACATCTTTAAGGCGGCCGGCGCCGAATGGCGCGAATCGGGATGCTCGATGTGTCTCGGCATGAATGGCGATACGGTGAACAAGGGCGAGTACTCCGTCAGCACCAGCAACCGAAACTTCGAGGGACGACAAGGCGTCGGCGCTCGAACCTTGCTCGCGAGCCCCGAGACCGCCGCCGCCTCTGCCGTACTCGGCCACGTGGCCGATCCCCGACAATTTTTGAACGCCTGAGCACCGGACATGAAACCGATCACCACCATACGCTCACGAACGGTCGTCATGCCGTCGACCAACATCGACACCGACCAGATCGTGCCGGCTCGATTCCTGACAACCACATCAAAAGAAGGGCTCGGCTCAGCGCTGTTCTCCGATTGGCGATACGACGCCGAAGGCCGTCCACGACCAGAGTTCATTCTCAATAAACCCGAGGCTTCGGGCTGCCGGATTCTCGTAGCGGGCCGAAACATCGGCTGTGGGTCCTCGCGGGAACATGCGCCTTGGGCGTTGGTGGACTACGGCTTTCAGGCGGTGATCAGCACGGAGATCGCCGACATCTTCAAAAACAATTCGCTCAAGAATGGTCTCCTGCCGATCGTGGTCGACGAAGCCACCCACCGCTCACTGATCGAAAATCCGGGCGCCGAAGTGGAGATCGACCTTGCCTCGTCGACCCTCAAGCTGCCCGATGGCTCGGCCGTGAATTTCCCGATCGATGCGTTCGCGCGCTTTTGCCTCATGAACGGCGTCGACGAGCTCGGATTTTTGTTATCAAAAAATTCCGAGATCGAGGCCTACGAGTCACATCGTCGAGCATGAAAGCTCGAATCGCCATTCTCGGCGGCGACGGTATCGGTCCCGAGGTCACTGCGGAGGCCGTGCGGGTCATCCGCGCCGTCGCAGAAAAATTCGAACACGAGTTCGTCCTCGAGGAGTTTCCTTTCGGTGGCATCGCCATCGATGGTTTCGGTGATGGACTGCCCGAGCACACCCTGAAGGGCTGCCTCGCTGCCGACGGCGTATTGTTGGGTGCGATCGGCGGTCCCAAGTGGGGACCGACCGCTCCGATCCGCCCTGAACCCGCGCTACTTCGACTCCGCGCGGAACTCGGGGTATACGCGAATCTCCGGCCGGTCGCCGTTCAGCCCGCCTTGGTCAACGCATCGCCGATCAAGCCCGAATACATCGAGGGCGTCGATCTCGTGTTCGTCCGCGAGTTGACCGGCGGCATTTACTTCGGCCGCAAATCGAAGCTCGCCGATCGGGCGATCGACGAGTGCGCGTACTCCGTCGCCGAGATCGAACGAATCACTCGAGTGGCCGGAACGCTGGCAAAGAAGCGTCGCGGCAAGATCACGCAAATCGACAAGTCGAACGTGCTCGAAACTTCACGATTGTGGCGCGCCGTGAGCGAGCGCGTTATCAATGAGGAATTCTCCGGTGTCAATATCGAGCACATGTTCGTCGACGCGGCGGCGATGCATCTCATTCGAAACCCGAGAAGTTTCGATGTGATCTTGACCGAGAATCTCTTTGGAGACATTTTGACCGACGAAGCTGCGATGCTCGCCGGATCGCTCGGCGTGCTGCCCTCTGCCGCACTTGGCGATAACCGACGCGGGCTATACGAGCCCATACACGGATCGGCGCCCGACATTGCAGGCCGGGGCATCGCGAACCCCTGCGGCACGATTTTGAGCGCGGCGTTGTTGCTGCGGCATTCCCTCGGGCTCGAGGCGGAGGCCGTAGCCATCGAAACGGCCGTCTCCAACGCACTCGCCGCCGGAGCAAGAACAGCCGACCTGTGCGCTTCGGGCACACCGGCGCTCTCGACTCGCCAAATGGGAGATGCTGTGCTGTCAGCGCTCTGAGCAGTGCTTAGCGGAGCGCTTTGAGACCCTGCTCGAGGTCGTACCTGAGATCCGACTCCGCCTCGATACCAATCGATAGACGAAGAAGGCCATCGACCAATCCCGCTGCCGCCCTCGCCTCGGGCTCCATGGCTGCGTGAGTCATGGTCGCCGGGTGTGCGATCAGACTTTCCACGCCCCCCAAAGACTCCGCCAGGGAGAACAACTCGAGAGCCGAGACAAAACGCTCGACGGTCGGCGTGCCCCCGTCGAGCTCCAGCGTCAGGATGGATCCGAAACCTTTTTGTTGACGGCGTGCGAGGTCATGCCCGGGATGGGACGGAAGCCCCGGGTAGTAGATCTTGCGAATACCCGGCTGAGCCGCGAGCCAGGGAGCTAACGCATTCGCGTTGCCCTCGTGAATCGACATCCTCGCATGCAAAGTACGCAGTCCGCGTAGCGTCAAAAAACTATCGAAGGCCGAACCGGTCATGCCCAAGGCATTCGCCCACCACGCAAGCTGCTGCGCGACTTCGGACTTTGCGGCGACTACTGCGCCGCCCACCACGTCGCTGTGACCATTGATGTATTTGGTCGTCGAGTGGACGACGATGTCGGCGCCAAGCTCCAGGGGGTTTTGCAGAGCCGGTGACAAGAAAGTGTTGTCAACGGCGACGAGCGCACCCGCAGCCTGTGCGGCCTTCGATACCGCTTCGATATCGGTGATACGCAGTAACGGGTTACTCGGCGTCTCGATCCAACACAGCGCGAGCGGCGCGGACAGCGCGGATCGAAGCGCCTGCGCGTCGTCGAACTTCACGAACTCGACGACGAAGTCGCCTCGTCGATGCCACGCCGAGAACAAACGGAACGTTCCACCGTAGCAGTCGTGCGGTGCGACGATTCGCGCGCCCCGCGGAAGTAACTGACCCACGAGCGCGATGGCCCCCATCCCGGAGCCCGTAACCACCGTACCCTGCCCCCCTTCAAGACCGTTCAAAGCCTCGGCCAGCAGATCACGGGTGGGATTACCCGAACGGGAGTAATCGTAGCGACCCTTTTCCCCAAACTTCGGGAAGGCATAGGTCGAGCTCAGGTGGATAGGCGGCACGACGGCCCCAGTGGTTACGTCCGTCTCGAGCCCGGCGCGCACCGCATTCGTTCTCGGATCTTTATTTCGGCTCATGGCGTATTCATCTCCAGGTGCGTCAGGGGGCCGCCGGTAGTTCGGAAGCAAAGATTTTCCCGAGGACCTCGGACTCTTTCAAAAAAGCGTCGTGACCAAACACCGACGAAATCTCATGCAGTCGCGCTTTGGGCAATCGCGCGCACATCGCGCGAATGTCCGCGATCGGGACGAGCTGGTCTTGTTGTACTGCGATTGCGGTGACCGGCACGGGCACTCGATCAACATCGATGCGATGCAGATCGATCGACTCGGAAAGCGTCAAGAAGGAATCCGGTTGATAACGCTGCGCGTAGTCGGCACCGCGTGCCATGAGGTAGTCCTCGACCGGGAAAATGAAACGTCCGTTCCGCTCCTGAGGAGCCCTGTCGAATCGTTCGGAAAACTCTTCGGCGCTGCGGTAGGTCGCCATCGCGAGCGCCCGAGCAAGTTCGAGCCCCTTCGCGGGTTCGCCAACGTCGATACCGAAACGAACGACACGACGCTGAACACTGCGCCAGGCCGTCGACATGGGGCTGGTTCGATCTGCGGCACTGATGACGATGAGTTTGGCCACGCGCTCCGGGTGTCGCTCCGCAAAAGCCAAACCGACCATGCCCCCATACGAAGCGCCGACAATCGCATTCAACTGCTCGAGACGGAGGTGATCGAGGATGTGCAGCAGTACCTGCGCCTGATCGTAAGTGGATATCGAGGGAAATGGACGCCCAGCGCGTGGCCCGCTGGTGTCGCCGCTGCCACCCAGATAATCGAAGGACAGGATCCGATATTTCTCGGCGGGCAACGCAAGCCCGGTACCGACGACCTCGGACCACCATCCCGAATTCTTTTGCTCATCGGCGGCCGCGACGACCCGTCGATGAGCGGAGATACCGCCCTGAAGCAAGACGAGCGGCGCCCCCTCTGGGCCGACCAGCCGCCAGCCGACCTGCAGCGAATCGATCGTGTCCCCGTGATGGAGTTTCAACGGCGCCTCGAGGCGCAAAAGGCCCTCACGGCAACTCGTTGCCCCGCTACCGATCTCGACGGCGGAACTCCTCAAACCCGGGTTTTGCTCTGTGGAAAACGTCATGTAGGCCTCAAAACCGCTCATCTGACGCGCCCCTCAGGGAGTCGCGCGGAGTTGGCACCTTGCCCAGAGCGGGCGGGCTCTGGCGGTTGCCCCGGCGTCTCAGGGCCTTTCCCTCAGCCGGTCTCGATAAGCACGCGAATGGTACGCCGCGACGGCGCTCACAGTCAACGCCACGATTGCCAAAAGCGCTACAATGTTTTAACGTACTAAAATATTAGTACGTTGAACCTCTCGCTGGTGACCCACATGAAACCCCATACTCGGCAATCGCCCCGGCAAGAAGCCAAGGCTGAGCGGAATTTGTATCAGGCCATCCTGACTCTTCGGTCCGTCGAGGAGTGCCGCGCTTTTTTCAGGGATCTGTGCACCCCGGCCGAGTTGCAAGCGATGTCCGATCGATGGGCTGTGGTGGAACTCCTCGAACGAAACCTGCCCTATCGGGAAATCAACAAGTTGACGGGTGTCAGCGTCACCACGATCACCCGAGTGGCTCGGTATCTGGGTTCGGGCAATGGCGGATACGACGTCGCGGCTCGGCGGCTTGCCAACACCAAGTCTGCGAACGCGGCGAGCCGCTGAGAGAACCACCATGGACAAACCACTTCGTCTGAAACTTGCCGTCCAGAAATCGGGGCGACTGACCGAACAGTCATCCGACCTGCTGATCCGCTGCGGCCTGAAATTCTCACGAGCCAAAGATCAGCTTCTCGGCTTCGGCGAGAACATGCCGCTCGACCTGCTCTTCGTCAGAGACGACGATATTCCCGATCTCGTCGAAGAAGACGTCTGCGATCTCGGACTGGTCGGCCTCAACGTGGTCGAGGAAAAACGACTCGAACTCGCTTCCAAGGGCGCTCCGGCTCGTTTCGAAATTCTCCGCTCGCTCGACTTCGGCAGATGTCGCCTGTCCATCGCCGTACCCGAGGGTTTTTCTTGGAGCGGACCTTCCACCCTCGAGGGACTTCGTATCGCAACGACCTATCCCCATGTACTGGCGAAGTGGCTGTCCGATCGAAACATTCGCGCCGAGATCGTGACGCTCTCCGGTGCCGTGGAGATCGCGCCGCGCCTCGGACGAGCGGATGCCATTTGCGACCTTGTTTCGACGGGCTCAACGCTCGAAGCCAATCGATTGCGAGAAGTTGAGGTATTGCTACAGAGTCATGCGGTTCTCGTCCGTACGCCTGTCGAGCTACCCAAGGAGAAATCGGACTGGGTCGAGAGACTACTCATGCGTATCGACGGGGTGCAGCAAGTACGCGAAAGCAAATACATCATGCTGCACGCTCCGCGCGCCGCCTTGCCTGCGATCAGAGGTCTGTTGCCGGGCAGCGAGTCGCCGACGATCATGCCGCTCGAGGGTAGCGCCGATAAAGTCGCGATCCATGCGGTCTGCCGCGAAAACGTCTTCTGGGAAACGCTCGAGGCGCTCAAAGCCGCGGGCGCAAGTTCTTTGCTCGTCCTGCCTGTCGAAAAAATGCTCGCATGATGCTTCCGATTTTCGAGTACTCGAAGCTGGATGACTCGGCGCGCCGCGATGTCTTGTCGCGACCCGAGGCGGACGATCGCGAAACCGTCATGGCGCTCGTCCGTGAAACGATCGCGCGAGTCAAAGTCGAAGGGGACTCGGCATTGCTCGATTACGCGAGGCGTTTCGATGGCGGAGCGCCCGTCAATCTGCGCGTACCGAAAATCGAAATCGACGCGGCAGTCGAACGGGTTGGCGCAAACGCACTCGCAGCGTTGCGTCGTGCAATCAAAAACGTGCAACGGTTTCATTCGGCGCAGCTCGCGACGCCCGTGTCCCTCGAAACTTCTCCGGGCGTTCGTTGCGAACGCATTGTCAGACCCATCGATTCCGTGGGTCTCTATGTCCCCGGCGGGAGCGCACCGCTACCGTCCGCGTTGATCATGTCGGCGATCCCCGCCGCCATTGCCGGCTGCGAGCGACGCGTGATGTGCTCGCCGGGCACCCAGGCCGGACGCATCGACCCGGTCATTCTCGCTACCGCAAGGCTTTGCGGGATCGAAGAGATTTTCGCCATCGGAGGCGCCCAAGCGATCGCCGCGATGGCCTACGGGACGACCACCATCCCTAAGGTCGACAAGATATTCGGGCCCGGATCCACGTGGGTGACTGCCGCAAAGCAACTCGTTGCCGGCGATCCAGCTGGAGCAGCGCTCGACCTTCCCGCAGGGCCCTCGGAGGTCCTCGTCATCGCGGACGAGAGTGCAGATCCCGAGTTTGTTGCGGCCGATCTGCTCGCGCAGGCGGAGCATGATCCGTTATCCCAAGCCATACTGCTGACCCCAAGTCGCGCGCTCGCTGAGAACGTTCGCGTTCGGGTTTTGGAGTTTCGGCAAACGCTCTCGCGTGGCGCAATTCTCGATCAGTCTCTCGCCCGTAGTCGAATCATCGTGACCACCGATGTCGAAGAGGCCGTGCAACTGTCGAACCAGTACGCACCTGAACACCTCATTCTCCAAATCGACTCGCCCCGTCGCTGGCTCGAGCGCATTCGTGCGGCCGGTTCAATATTTCTTGGTCCTTGGAGCCCGGAGCCCATGGGTGATTACTGCTCCGGAACCAACCACGTTCTGCCGACCTACGGCTACGCTCGAGCGTATAGCGGATTGTCCGTCGCCGATTTCCAGCGGCGGATCACGGTGCAAGAACTTTCGCCCGAGGGATTGCTTGACCTCGGCCCCACCGCAAGCACTCTGGCGGGTCTCGAAGGACTGGATGCGCACGCACTCGCCGTCGATCTGCGTCTCAACGTCTTGCGAGCACGCACCGAATCTGAAAGCACCGGCGTATCGATCGATCAGTTCATCGCGAGACTCGCCCGTCCTGCCATCTTGTCGTTACGGGCGTACGAGCATGCGCATTGGGATGCGCGTTTCGAACGTTTGCATGCCAATGAGTCGCCGTGGCCACCGTCGATCGATCCCGACGGCGAGCGTCTCGCACTCAATCGCTACCCCGAGCCTCAGCCGCCGACATTGATCGAGGCCTTGGCGAGCACCTACGGCATCGCGCGCGACGAGGTGCTGGTGACGCGCGGCAGCGACGAAGGAATCGATTTGCTTACCCGCGCATTCTGTGAAGCAGGTCGTGACTCGGTCATCGTGTGCCCACCCACATTCGGCATGTACGCCGTCGCCGCCTCGACTCAGGGCGCGCGGGTCATCGAGGTACCGCTGACCGACCAATTTCAGCTCGACGTACCCGCGATCCGTGCTGCCATCGATGACGACGCGAAAATTCTCTGGATTTGCTCCCCGAACAACCCCACGGGCAATCTCCTCGGTTCCGCCGACATCGAGAACGTCGTGGAATATTCACGCGATCGATGTCTCGTAGTGATCGACGAGGCCTATGCGGAGTTCGCCGCAGCCCCGTCCTGGACCACGAGGCGCACAAATCACCCCCAGTTGGTCGTTCTTCGAACGCTATCCAAAGCCTACGGATTGGCCGGTGCGCGGATCGGCGCCGTGATCGCAGACGCCTCTCTCATTGCCTTGCTTCGCAAGATCGTACCGCCCTACGCCATCTCGACCGCCAGCACCGATGAGGCCGTCAAGGTGTTGCGAGACGCGTCCCGCGCCGTCGTGTCCGCGCGTGTCGAAACGACTCTCGCCGAGCGCGACAGGGTTGCGGATCGGCTCCGTTCCTCGTCCCTAATCCGAAGGGTATACCGCAGCGACAGCAATTTCCTTTTGGTGGATGCACAGGACTCGAAACGCGTGTTGGCGCTCTTGCGTGATATCGGCATCCTCGTTCGTGATTTTTCGGGCCGTGCAACACTTGGCGATGCCGTACGAATCACGATCGGCACCCCCGAACAGAACAACCGAATCATCGACGCCTTGTGTTCAAATTCGACCGGGAGTACGCCGCAATGAAAGTGCTATTCATCGATCGGGACGGAACACTCATCGAGGAGCCCGCCGACGAACAAGTCGATGCACTCTCAAAGATCCGTTTTGCTCCGGGGGTATTCGCGGCGCTCCAAAAACTGCAAGCTGCCGGATTCCGACTCGTCATGGTAACCAATCAGGACGGACTTGGAACGCACACTTTCCCGACGGAAAACTTCGAGATCCCGCAGCGCTTCATGATCGACGCCTTCGCCTCGCAAGGCATCCACTTCGATCACGTATTCATTTGTCCACACCGAAAAGACGACGGGTGCGATTGCAGAAAGCCCAAAACCGCTTTGGTCGACGAGTGGATTCGATCGAATCACGTCGATCTGGCGTGTAGCGCAATGATCGGCGATCGCGACACCGACTTGGTCTTCGGGGCTAATGTCGGCGTACGCCCTTTACGCTTCTCCTTGGACGGCCCCGCCGACACACGTTGGGCGGGCATAGCCGAGCAACTGCTCGCTCGTGTAGCGACGGTCGAACGAGTGACTCGAGAGACGCGTATCTGCGTCTCGGTGAACCTCGACCGAGACGGACCGGCGGAAGTATCGACGGGGATCGGCTTCTTCGACCACATGCTCGAGCAGATCGCCAAGCATGGCGGCTTTCAACTGAAGCTCAAGTGTGAGGGTGATTTGCACATCGACGAGCACCACACCATCGAAGATTGCGCGCTCGCCTTGGGCGAGGCGTTGCGAACGGCGCTCGGCGACAAGCGTGGAATTCAACGCTATGGTTTTCTCCTGCCCATGGACGAAGCCCGCGCGCAAGTCGCCCTCGATTTATCGGGGCGAGCGTACAGCGTGTTCGAGGGGAAGTTCGGCCGTGACCAGGTCGGCGGGCTGCCGACCGAGTTGGTACCGCACTTCTTCAGATCGTTGAGCGACGCGCTCGGTGCCGCGCTCCACGTTTCGGTAAGCGGAGACAACACGCATCACCAGGTCGAGGCTTGCTTCAAAGCGGTCGGTCGGGCGCTGCGAATGGCGTGCCGTCGCGAGGGCGACGACTTGCCGAGCACAAAAGGGGTTTTGTGAGTCCCGTACAACAGGTCGTCATCATCGACTCGGGCGGCGCCAACCTTGCTTCGGTTGGATACGCCTTCGACCGTTTGGGCGTCGAGTCGATCGTGACTCGCGACGCCGATCGCATCCGATCCGCCGACCGGGTCGTTTTACCGGGCGTCGGGAACGCCTCGACCATCATGGCGCGGCTGAACGAGTTTGGCCTGGTTCAGGTCATTCAATCGCTACGTTGTCCTGTACTCGGTGTATGTCTCGGGATGCAGCTGCTGTTCGACTGGTCGGCCGAGGGAAATACAACGGGACTCGGGCTGATCTCCGGAAACATCGACGCGTTGCATGCACGGCCCGAGCTGCCCGTTCCCCACATGGGTTGGAATACCCTGCGCCGCCATGTCGATGATCCGCTACTGCACGGCGTCGATCACGAACATTGGTTTTACTTCGTGCACGGCTATGCGGCCCCTTCGGATACCCCGCACTCGATCGCCTCGACGCGGTACGGAGAAGAATTTTCCTCCGTCGTGCGCCAATCCAACTTTTGGGGGGTACAGTTCCATCCCGAGCGCTCCGGCCGATCCGGGTCGCAGTTGCTGTCCAACTTCCTGAAGCTGACTTCATGCGTCTGATTCCCTCCATCGATTTGCGCGGCGGCCAGTGCGTGCGGTTGTTGTACGGTGATTTCCGTCGCGAGACCGTTTACGACGTCGATCCTCAAGCTTTGGCGGCTCGGTATCGGGCGCTCGGCGCGCGATGGCTGCATATCGTCGATCTCGACGGCGCACGCGATGGTGAAGTTGCCAATCGTGAGGCCATCGCCGAGATGGCCAAAATACCGAAGTTGTCCCTGCAGGTCGGTGGAGGCGTGCGCAATCTCGCCGTCGTAGACGAACTTCTATCGGCGGGCGTCGCCCGCGTGGTTGTCGGAAGCGCGGCCATCGAAAAAACCGTGGAAGTCGGCACGTGGATGCGGTTTTTCGGGAAGGCTCGGGTGTGTCTCGCCTTCGACGTTCGGATCGAATCGGGAGATCCGCTCATACAAACGCGCGGCTGGACGCACGCGACCGACATGACGCTCTGGCGTGCCGTCGAGCAGTTTTTACCCTCGGGTTTGCAGCATGTTTTGTGCACCGATATCGGCAGAGATGGCGCCCTCTCGGGGCCGAGTATCGACCTCTACCAGCAGTGCGTCAGTCGTTACCCCAAGATCAAATGGCAAGCGTCCGGCGGCATCAGAGACGTCGCCGACCTCGAGCTGCTGAGCGGCATGGGCATGGCGGCCGCCATCAGTGGACGAGCCTTGCTCGAAGGCCATGTGAGTGACGTCGCATTACGAAAATGGTTGAGAGTCTGACGTGTTGGCGCGACGAATCATTCCCTGTCTCGATGTCCGAGACGGACAAGTCGTCAAAGGTGTGCGATTCCGCGATCATCGGATCGTCGGAGACATTCTCGAGCTGGCGACCCGCTATCGAGACGAGGGCGCCGATGAGCTCGTGTTCTACGACATCACCGCGAGCCCCGACGGGCGCACCGTCGATCGTAGTTGGATCACAAAAATCGCTCGGGTGCTCGATATCCCCTTTTGTGTCGCCGGAGGTATCCGGAGTGTCGGCGATGCCGAGGACATCCTCAACGCCGGCGCCGAGAAAATCTCCATCAACTCACCGGCGCTGGAGAATCCCGTGCTCATCGAACAACTTGCACGGCGATTTGGCAGTCAATGCGTCGTGGTCGGAATCGACAGCGACACCACGGCAGAGGGTTATCGGGTCCGTCAATATACGGGTGATCCCTCGAGGACCCGAGATGCCGGCCGAGTCACGCAGGAGTGGATCGCCGAGGCCCAAGATCGCGGCGCCGGCGAGATCGTCCTCAATTGCATGGCGAGTGACGGTGTTCGGACGGGTTACGACCTGGCCCAGCTCTGCGCACTGAGACCGACTTGCCGCGTCCCCCTCGTCGCCTCCGGCGGCGCAGGTGCGACCAGTCATTTCATCGAAGTATTCGAACGCGCGCGCGTCGACGCCGCTCTCGCTGCCAGTGTTTTTCACAGCGGCACACTAAAAATCGGCGATCTGAAAAACGCGCTACGCACCGCTGGTATCGAGGTTCGTCCATGATCATCACGCACCAAAACCTCGCGGAACTCGACTTCGGCGAAGCCGGGCTCATTCCTGCCGTCGCCCAGGATATTTCCTCTGGCGAAATTCTGATGGTGGCTTGGGTCAATTCCGATGCTGTCAAAGAAAGCCTTCAACGTGGACGTGCAGTGTTCTGGAGCCGGAGCCGTCAACGTCTTTGGGAGAAAGGCGAAACATCCGGGAATACGCTCTCGATCGTTTCGGTACATGCCGATTGTGATCGAGACACACTCCTCATGCTCGTGCATCCAAAAGGTCCCGCGTGTCACACGGGCACGGCAACCTGCTTTGGCGATGGGCCGTTGACCCGGTCCGCGACCCTCGCCTTTCTCACCACGCTCGAGGACGTGATCGATCGTCGCATGGCCTCACCGGATCCGAAGAGCTACACCTCCCGACTCGTTGCTGAGGGTCCAAAGCGACTCGCGCAGAAAGTCGGTGAAGAGGGTCTCGAGACAGCTCTCGCACTGACCTCGGGCGATGATGACGAAGTTAGGAGTGAAGCAGCGGATTTGCTGTTTCATCTCGCCGTGGCCCTGAAGGGGCGAGGTCTTTCTTTAAATCAGGTCGTCGAAGAACTGCATCGTCGGCACAAGCCCGACTAGTCCTCGAATACGATCTCTTCGGCAGGAGCGCGCAGATTGTAGTGCGACGACATCGATGCGCCGTACGCTCCAGCAGTTGCAATCAATATGACATCGCCCTCGGACGTCCGACGCGGAAGGACACGCGAGTGACCCAGGACGTCACCGGTCTCGCAAATCGGGCCGACTACATCACACATCATTGAGTCTTGATCGTCGATCCGACTGAGATTGACGATGTCGTGGTGGGCGCCGTAGAGCGCGGGTCGAATCAGCGAATTCATGCCCGTCGCCACCCCCACGAAACTTGCATCGCCCTTGCCCTTGGTTTGCGTGACCTTCGCGAGCAGCACACCTGACTCCGCCACAACGAAACGCCCAGGCTCGATCCATAACGAGACACCTCGGAGAGTGCTCTTGAGTTCACGAACCATTTCGTCGAACGCAGGGAAGTCGAAATCGGCCGCGCCGGATCGATCGGGGACGCCGATACCACCCCCGAGGTCGATCACGCGCACATCCGGAAAACTGTCCAATACGCCCGAAAGGTAGCGGCCCGTGTCCTGCCAGTTCGCGACATCGAATACACCGCTACCGGTGTGAGCATGCAGTCCGATAATTCGCGCCCCTGCCCGGCGTGATGCCGCGACCAGAGCGCCAAGATCGCCGCGAGCGACGCCGAACTTCGACTGACTTCCGCCTGTGCGTACATGCGCGTGATGCCCACGACCCGTGCCCGGATCGAGCCTCACGAACAGATCGCGCCCGGCAAACAGCTCAGGCCAATTCTCGAGCGGATGGAGATTATCGAGCGTCACCTGAATGCCTTGCTCGAGCGCCCACTCGTACTCGCCACGCGTCGCGAAATTCGGCGTGAACAAGAGATCAGAGGCGGGCAACTCCGGCAACGCCGAAAACGCTCGCTCGATCTCGCCGCGCGAAACGCACTCGATGGCAAGCCCCGCCGCTCGCGCCGCCTGCAGAATTGACGGATGCGGATTGGCCTTCATCGCATACGCAACGCGGTCGATCGCGCGCAGGCTCTTCAACCGATTACAACGCTCGCGTACGGTTTCAAGATCGTAGACGTACGCGGCATCGCGTCGATCCATCGTCGCGATCAGACGATCCCTTTTATGCATCCACCAAGGTGAAGCGGTCGCCCGAGCCTTTCGAGCCGGCTCGAAAAGCTGTCTCCACGTCGGGCCGAGCACGACATCGTCGCGGACAGGATCGACGAGCAGATGGTGCAGGTCATCAACTAATCGATCCCCCTGCGCTTCGTCGACGACGAAGGTGAGATTCAGATCGTTTGCCGCCTGGCTGACAAGATAAATTCTCTGCTCGGCGAATAGCTCGAGCGCAGGCCCGAGCTGATGCAGAATGCTTCGGATATTTCGCCCCACCAGACTCACCGAGGCGCATGGCCCGATGATTTCCGCTCGTCCGAGAGCGGTCAGATCGGCCTGCAATCTTTGAAGGATCGCTTGGTCGATGGCATTCGCCTGCGGATCCAGAGACACCGTGACGTTGGTCTCGGAGGTCGACACGAGGTCGACAGACAGTCCGTGTTGCTTGAAAATCTGGAAAGCATCGGCGAGGAACCCCACCTCATGCCACATGCCCGGACTTTCCAGCGAGATGAGCGTCACCCCTTTCTTGACACAGACCGCTTTGACTTGAGCGGCATCACTCGGAGGACTCGAACTGATTCGAGTACCCCGCATCTCCGGCGCTTGGGTGGCATACACGTAGATCGGAATCGAACGCTCCCGCGCCGGTAACAGGCAACGCGGATGCAAAACCTTTGCTCCGGCGGTGGCGATCTCCTGCGCCTCGTCGTACGTGAGCTCGAGCAGTTGGCGAGCACCGGATGTGGATCGCGGATTCGCACTGAACATGCCCGGAACGTCGGTCCAGATTTCGAGCTGTCTCGCCCCGAGGATCGCCGCAAAATAGGCGCCGGAAGTGTCCGATCCGCCGCGTCCCAGCAGGACCGTTTCGCTGGCGCTGTTGCTTGCGATGAAGCCTTGAGTGAGCAACAAGCGCCCGCGGGCAGACAATCGAGTAGCGATATCCATGTTCGGCGAGAAATCGCAGGTGGCAGAGAGGTACTCCGCCCGGATTGTCGCAGCCTCTCGCGACTCGGCCTTGAGGTAGTCCCGCGCATCGACCCACACGGCATCGAGCCCATCGAGACAAAGAAATTGTGCACCGATCTTGGTCGACAGCAACTCGCCCATCGCCATGACTCGGGCGCGCGTACGATCGTCCGCCCCTCCCACCGCAGCCACTTCAGCCAGCAGGGTGGAGAGTTCACCGACTAACGGCTCGAGCAACATCGCGGCATCGAACCCGAGCGCGCGAGCCAGTTCGAGATGTCGAGCTTTCAACTCCTCGAGCAAGGATCCGTGCGAGCCCGAACAGGCCGCAGAGAGCAACTTCTCGAGGCGATCCGTGACGCCGCTCAGCGCCGAGTGAACGATGAGCACCTGTGCGTCTTGCGTGAGCCGGTCACGCGCGATCGAACGAATGTTTTGCCAATTAGCTAAGGAGGAGACGCTGGTCCCACCGAACTTCAGGACGATCCAATCACTATCGGAGGAAGTCATGGCTACCGTCCGATGTCAAAGTTCGTCGTCGTAGAATTCTCTGAGATCTTTGGCGAGTTTTTTATCTGCAAGCACTTCCTCGAGCTTGCTCCACGCGGCTTTACCGCGCTTTCCGGGGGTCGGACGCGCGCGCCGGTCGACACGATCGAGAAAGCGATCGTAATCCTGATCTTCTTCGTTACTGGCGGCCTCGCCGAGCATCTCTTCATCGAGATCGAAGCCTTCGGAGTCTCGTTCGGACATCTTAAACCTTTAAAAATCAATGGGTTACGAAGAACCCCGGGTAAAGGACCGGGGAACTATAACGAAAACACGGCGAGGTGCAAGTTCAGCTGCGGCGGACGCCGTCGCGTACGGACACCGGAGCGCCGCGCGAGAGTCCGAGAACGTCCACCGCCCTACCCTCGGCGACCGCGATCTCGACGACGCCAAAAGAGTTGAACAAGGCGATGGGATCACCCGGTCGAACGTCGCCGTAGGTGCGCCGCAACGACAAGGAAAGCTTTCCGGCATGGACGACGGGATCGATGAGGCGCTCGCAGAGACCTCGATCGATATTCGTGATCAGATTTCCGAAATGATCGATGGTGATCACAACCCCGGAGACACGCTGCTCGTTGGCACTGGCCTCATCAACCCATCCTGGAATCAACGTGTCGACAGGACGACCGATCCCTTCCGGCTTGACGTGGTCGGCCGCCAAGGCGGCAGCCACCGGTGCAAAAATATCTCGCCCATGAAAGGTCGCGCTCGGACGATCGATGCCGAGTCCTTCCAGACGATTCATATCGAGATGCCAAAGCCTGAGGTCGGCATGCCGATTGGTGATCTCGCCGAGTAATCCATTATCGGGCGCGAGAAAGACATGACCCTCGAGCATCACCATCGCAATGTCACGTGCCGTGCCGACCCCGGGATCGACCACAGCGACGTGCACCGTGCCCCGCGGAAAGTATTGAAACGACCGGCGCAGCCAGAATCCCGCCTCGGCGGGCCAATGAGCCACGATATCGTGGGTGAGATCGATGATTCGCACACTCGGCGCCACGCCGAGGATGCGCCCTTTCATCACCCCCACGAATGGATCACGCAGACCAAAGTCCGACGTCAACGTGATCAGGCCGCTCGGTTTGAACATTGATGTCACCCGGCCGGAGCGTGGAGTAGCGCCACAGCAGGAGCCGTGTCACCCGCAGCATCGATCGGCTGCTCGTCGGGGTCCGGACCCAGTTCGAGTCCGATCATGACCGGGATGCCGCTCGCCTCACGCAAGGCCTGGATCGCGATGTCCCAATTGATCGCGACCTCGGATTCACCGAGCAAGCCATCGAGGCGTTTTTCGAAGTCTTCGAGTTTCACGGCGACCGACTGACCTTGGTCGTCGACCGGCGGATGAACCTCGATCCACACTTCACCGTCGACGCGAGTCATCTTGAGCGGCTCGTTGATCAAACTCACCTGCGTACCCACTTTGACCGCCTCGAATAATATGGCGACATCTTCGGGATACATGCGAAGACAGCCATGGGTCACGGCCATCCCGACGGCATCGGGATTATTGGTGCCGTGGATCAAGTACGCACCGCCAGGGATATTGAGCCGCAAGGCATGTTGTCCCAAAGGGTTGGTCGGACCGGGAGGAACGACTCGCGGCAACGGATCGCCGCGAGCCTCATGCTCTCTGCGCACCGACTCCGGGGGATACCACGGAGGGTCTTTTTGTTTGGAAACGACTTTGGTCCTGCCGATGGGCGTTTGCCAATCCATCTTTCCGACACTGACTGGAAACGTCATCACCTTGGCCGGTTCACCGGACTTCGCATCCGGAAAAAAGTACATGCGATGTTCGGGAAGATTGACCACGATCCCTTCCCTTTCCGAGGGGGGCAATAGTCGTTGACCGGGAATGACGATCTGCGTGCCTTCCCCCGGCAACCAAGGATCGACTCCCTTGTTGACCCGCACGAGCTCTTCGTACCCGAGACTGTATCGCCGGGCGATTTCGATCAGCGTGTCTTCGTAGCGCGTACGAATGCGCTCCACCTTGCCAAAGATATCGCCACCGTCCGCTCGAAGCTCGTACTCGATGGCGAAAGACGAAACCGGCAGAAAACTTAGAAGCGCGAATACCGCGACCCGAACGATGTCGGTCACGTCAGAGCCCCTCCGAACGAGGCAGCCTCGCGACGAGCGAGCTCGAGGATGAGATCGGGCTTGACTTGGGAAAGTCCGAGCCGAGCGGCCGATCCCGACATCGAGAGCCGCGGAGCGACGATTTCGAGGTCACCGTTCGAGTCGGCAAACATTCCGGCCACGTGGAGCAAGTCGGCGACCGTGTCATCCGACTGAGGGGCTTTCCCGTCGCCGGAGGCGGTCGCAGCGCGAACGACGGAGGATGGGAAATCCCAGTTACTGAGCATCGCTTGGGTAAGTTTCACGTGCCAAGTCTGCAGCAGATGCTCGGTTGCTGCAAAGTCATTGAGCACCTCTTCGTGCGCCGCCATCTCGGCAAGGATGTAAATCTTGCCGACGCCGGAGAGCATGCCGCCGAGAATCATGGCATCTCGATCGATTCTGCGGCCCTCCACATGCGTCGACAACGCGCGCGCAAAGGTTGCCATGGAGACACACCGACCCCAAATCTCCCCCATACGTCCCTGGACCGGCTTGTAGAGTTTGAGCTCGCGAAGACTCGCAAACGCATAGGCCAACACGACTGTTCGAAGTGCGGCGAGCCCGATACGAGCGATGGCGCCTCCAACGGTGTGGGTCGGACCCGTCGTCGATTGATACGCCGCCGAGTTGGCCATCGAGATTACGCGGAAAGTCAAAGCGGGATCACTCTTGACGATACGCTCGAGGATTTGGGTGGAGACGAAATCGTCTTTCAAAGCGACCAAAAGACGCACGCAAGCGTCGGGAAAGCCTGCAATCTCTATCGAGCCTGCGGCGAGGTCGTTTTGCAGCTTGGAGAGAAACTCCCGAGCGTCCAGTCCCATTCGACTCTCCTGAAACGACTCATCGACTCGTTGGCGGCGGTGCCTTCGGAATCGATTGATCGATGACGGCCGCCGAGTCGCGACTTTGGGAGTATAAACTTTGACCCATCCGATCCGGGGAAAGAATGGCAAGCAGAACGCGGCGATTCGCCGCACGGCCCGTCACCGTCTCGTTCGATTGCGTCGGTCGATACTCGCCGAATCCGAGCGCGGTCATCTGGTTGGGTGACACCCCGCCAGTCGTCAGCAGTCGAATGACCGCTGCAGAACGCGCGGCAGAGAGCTCCCAATTACTCGGAAAAACCGGACTCGAAATTGGCACGTTATCGGTATGTCCCTCCACGAAGATCGGATTGGGAAGCCCCGACAGCACGTTGGCGAGTTGCCGAACGACGCCCGTTGCCGAGGGCGTGAGCGTCGCCGACCCGCTTGGAAACAGAACGTCGTTTTTGATCTCGACCTCGAGCCAGTTCTGGTGTCGTCGAATGATCACTTCATCTTTGAGCACGAGCGGCGCCATCGCACGGGCGATTTGGTCGCCGATATCGGCGAGCGACGCCGGGTTCTGCCTCATCAATGCGGGAGGGATGGCATTTTGACCGGCCATCACAGGGTTTTTGAGGGCGATCACGTCGGCGCTGGGCATACCCTCTTCCGTGTTCGTTGCAATCGGTGTCTGTCGCATCGGTTCGCCGCGAAAAGCGGCCGACATGGAGTCCGCCATCACCCGGTACTTTCCTTCGTTCAAGGACGAGATAGAGTACATGACGACAAAAAACGCGAGCAGCAGAACATCAGATCCTCAAACGCCACTCTCGTCTTTTTGAAGCCTGTGGTATTGACGTTCGCCAGGTTGTTGGCGACCACCGTCATGCGCGTCTGCTGCGCCTCGAGTCCGGTCTTCGCTGCCCAAAGTGATGCGTCCATTGTCGTTAACCTCTCAGGTAATCGTTTAGCCTGTCATCGACAGCAGCGACTGCGCGCTGCGGGCGTTTTCTTCCACCGCACGGATCGTGCGCATCTGCATCTCGAAACTTCTCGAAAGCTCGATCATGTTCACGAGCACTTCGGCACCGTTAACGTTGCTGCCTTCCAATGCCCCGGACTGAAGGCGTACCGCTGGATCGGATGCTGCGAAGACACCATCACGCGTACGGAAGAGCCCATCCACTCCGCGTTGCAAGGCGAGCGGATCGGGGTTCACGAGCTTCAACTTGCCGACGACCGTGGTCGCCTCCGGCCCCTGACCGATCGGCACTACCGATATCTCTCCCGTCGCGGCGATGGTCAGGGAAGTATTTTGCGGAATGACCAAGCGGCCGCTTTCACCGAGAACATATTGATTCGCAGCGTTACGGAGCTCGCCTAATTCGTTGATGTGCAGACTGCCGGCGCGCGTGAAGGCCTCACGACCCAACGCGTCTTCCACCACCAACCATCCTGGACCCGCCAGCGCAACGTCGAGATCCCGGTCCGTAACCTGTAACGGACCGTGGTCGGTACTGAACGTTTCGCGCGCGCGAACGACGTTGACGCGTGCAGCACCGCCGGACTCGGCCGGCTCCGACGAAGTCAGATGGGCGCGAAAACCGGAGGTATTGATGTTGGCAAGGTTATGGCTGTTGATGCCTTGAGCGCGGAGCGCAACTTTTGCTCCGCCCATCGATGTATAGACCACTTTGTCCATGTGCAGGCCCTCTTCTTGACCTAGCGGATGTTGATGATCGACTGCGCGATCGCGTCAGCAGTAGAAATCGACTTAGCGTTCGCTTGGAAATTTCTTTGTGCGGTAATCATGTGCACGAGTTGCTCGGCGATATCGACGTTCGAGCCTTCCAGAGCGCCAGCCTCGATCTTTCCGCGGTCACCGACTCCCGGCGCCGCGAGAGACGGGCCGCCCGAACCCAGGGTCGCGCGCCATGTGGTATCGCCCAACTGGGCGAGATTCGTCGGCGTGGAGAACGTCGCGACGGCAATTTTTCCGAGGTCGGAGACTGAACCGTCCGAGTACGACGCTCTCAATATTCCAGATTGATCCACATCGAGACGCGTGAGTGGCGCACCGTTAGCGTTGGGCGCATCCGCCTTGATCGAAATCAGCCCGCCTTCGGTCTCGTTGAACCTGCCGTCGTCGGTTGGAGCGAAGAACATCAGCTTCGAACCTGACGGATTGACGATGTCTCCGAAAGTATTGAGGCGGAAGTTGCCGGAACGCGTATAGGTGAATTGCTCGTTCGAGTCGCGCATCACGAAAAACCCGTTTCCGTTGATCGCCAAGTCGAGATTCTGACCGGTGAACTCGAGGCCACCCTGCTTCATCATCTGGGTGACGCCAGCCACCCGAACACCTGCGCCAGGAGTCACCTTCGACGCATCCGCTGCAAAAATATCGGCGAACTCGACTCGGGAGGCCTTGAACCCGGACGTCGACGCATTCGCGAGGTTGTTCGCGATGGTCGACAACTCCGTTTGTGCCGCATTGAGCCCGGTAACCGACGTGCGCATGGACATGAAAGGAAACTCCTAAGTGCTTCGCCGTCGCGTCAGCGGATATTCAAAACGGTTTGCGCCACTTGATCCGCGGTGGTGATCATCTTGGCGTTAGCCTGAAAGTTGCGTTGTGCAGTAATCATGTCGACCAGCTCCTCGGTGATCTCGACATTGGACGCCTCGAGGGCACCGGCTTCGATCGTTCCGCGATCACCGGCAGCCGGGGCGTCGAGCTGCGCGGGCCCCGAGCCGAACGTTGACTTCCAGGTGGTATCACCCAACTGAGCAAGGTTGGTCGGTGTCGAGAATGTGGCGACGACCACCTGCCCGATCGCGCGGATTTCTCCATTGGAGTAAGTCGCACGCAAAACCCCCAAGCGATCGAGGTCGAGCCGAGTGAGCGGGTAATCCACCTCGCCGATGCGCAAAGGCTGATTCGCATCGATCGACGTGGGGTTATTCGGCGTGCCCGTCGAGACGACACCAAAGGAGGTAGTCATCGCCGTACTGTTGTTTTGGTCATCCCGCGGAATGGTCGGCGGATAGAACATCAACGGATCGCCTGAGGCGGTGACGATGACGCCATCCGTATTCAGTCGGAAATTTCCGGCGCGCGTGTAACTCGTCGCTTCGCTGTTTCGAAGCATGAAGAAGCCGTTCCCGTTGATCGCGAGATCGAGCGTGTTCCCCGTGAACTCGAGTCCACCCTGCTTCATGATCTGAGTGACGCCGGCAACCCGGACGCCCGATCCGGGAGTCGTCCCGTTGGCATCGGCCGAATACAGATCAGCGAATTCCGTGCGTGATGCTTTGAACCCCGTCGTCGAGGCGTTCGCCAAATTATTGGCGATGGCCGAGAGTTGGGTCTGCGAGGCATTGAGCCCGGTGACTGCGGTTCGCATAGACATTGATCGTTCTCCTCTTTATGCCGCCCGAATCAGAGCACTCGCCTGACCGCGGCTAATGGCAAGGCACCGTGAGATGTATTGAGAATCAAACCGCCATTGGCGGAATCGAGGGTCACACTGTCGACTCGTCCGTAAAGCAAGGTGGGAATCGACTCGGTGCGACCCGCGGACACCGCGGAAACTTCGATGCTGTATCGACCCGGAGGCGCGGAGACACCGGCGTCATCGCGTCCATCCCAGGAAAATCCGTTGAGTCCGGGGCGCGCCGATAGGGGGATCTGGCGAACGACCGCCCCTGAAATATCTTTGACGACTGCAAACGCTGCCGATGTTCCGATCGGCAAGTCTGCGGCGGCATTCACTGCGGTGGCGCCGTCGAAGGTCGCGGCGTTCGACGCCCCCAACACTTCACGCCCGACCATTCCGGTGCCGGAGAGCATCTGCGACGAGCGCATCGCCGAGACCATGTCCGACATCGAGTCCTGCATCGCTCGCACTCCGGATACCGTACTGAACTGAGCGAGCTGACCCAGGAATTCTGCAGGATCGGCGGGTTTGAGCGGATCCTGATTCTTCATCTGCGCAACCATCAGCATGATGAACTGGTCGGATCCCAGTTCCTGAAGCTGGTTTTTTCGCTGCGGGCTGGCGATCGGCGCAGAACTGGACACCATCGAGTCAAGCGTGTTCATGAGTGCGCTCCTGATCAGCCCTGACCGAGCCGTAGCGTGGCCATCATCAAGTCACGCGCCGTGCGCATGACCTCGATGTTGTTTTGATAGGAGCGTGATCCCGAGACCATGTCGGTGATCTGTTCCACCGTGCTGATGTCGGGCGTGTAGACGAAACCGTTCGCATCCGCGAGCGGATTCGACGGCTCATATCGCTGGTTTGGCGCCCGGTCGGAGACGAGCACTTCTTTGACGATGACGGCGGCACCGGTCTCCTGGCCGTTGACCTCGCCTCGAATCGCCTCGAATACCGGATAGCGAGCCTTGTAGGTTCCCTCTACCGTGCTGCTGACGCTGCTTGAGTTGGCGAGGTTGCTGGCGACCGTATTGAGTCGCACGTTTTGAGCGGCGACGCCCGACCCCGCAATATCGAAAATTCTGAAGCTGGACATGATTATTGCCCCGTAATCGCAGTCATCAGACCGCGTAGCTGGGAGTTGAGAAAATTTAGGGATGCCTGATAGCGGATGGAATTCTTTGCAAATTCCGCCTGCTCCAGCGAGACGTCGACCGTGTTACCGTCTAATGAGGGAGCGAGCGGTGCGCGCTCTATCGTCGTCAGGGGAATCCCGGAACTCGAAAGCCCGCCTGGACCTGCGATATGACCGCGCTGAGTGGTCCGCAATGATTCCGAATTGGATGTTCCGATCTCCCGGTCGAGCGCGACGCGAAAGTCGAAATCGACTGCCTTGAAGTTCGGAGTATCTGAATTCGCAAGGTTTCGTGCGATAACTTCCGAACGCTGCGCGCTCAGCCGAAGCGCGGCCGCATGAACTGCGAGATGTTTGTCGAGATCGAGCATCGGCTCCTCCGCCAAAAAATTGGCTCCCGACCGGTCTTTGCAACCGCCGTGCCAATCACCGCGAGGACTGGCACGACCATTGCAAAGTCATCGGCAAGTCTCTTTGAAGGACGGTTTTATGACGCTCCGAACACGATCCATATTCTTTGATATCGGACGCCTGACCTGCGCAGTTGGACTCTGCGCCCTCGTGCTCGCCGGGAGACCCGCCCAGTCATCGAACCTGAAAATCCAGGATCTCGGCGCGATTGAACGGGCCGCCGAGTCGGAAGTCCGAAGACAGGCTCCTGAATCCACCGCCGAGGCGGTACCGCTCGATCGTCGATTGCAATTGGTCGCCTGCGATCGTCCTTTGCAAGCAAACCTGGCGGCCAATGTGACCCTCGGCGCGCGAGTGACCGTCAGAGTTGCGTGCACGGACGGGATGATCCAATGGTCGGTCAGTGTCCCGGTCAGCATTTCGACCGAGACGATCGTCGCGGTCGCAAACCATGCGATCCCGATGGGTACGACCATCGGTCAGGCGGACATCCGTCTCGAGACTCGCCGATTCCCAGGTACGGTTCGATGCTGCTCGACCTCTCAGGAGGCGGTACTTGGGCAGTTGGTCCGAAGAAGCATTTCCGCCGATGCGGTGATCCCGCTCGACGCGCTCGATCGCCCTCCCACGATCAAGCGGGGCGAGGTGGTCACGGTGCTGGCCGCGATGCCGGGAATCGAGATCCGCTCGAGCGGTGTTGCTCTCGCCGATGCCCGCTCAGGGGAAACAGTTCGCATAAGACACGCGACCTCTCTCAAGGTGATTCAGGCCAGAGCCGATACCCCAGGTGTAGTGCGAGTGGACCGGTGAGCCGGCACGGAAACGGAACGGGCGTCACATTTTTCAAATGAGACCCCTAAAGTTTTCGGCAACCCGGCCGTTACAGACTTTGAGCAGAACGTGAGAGTGATGCCATGACTATCAAAATCAGTGGTTTGGATCCCCGCCCTTCCGTAGGGGTCGTCCCCTCCGCCGGCACCCGAGGGAAGCCGGTCGAAGGAGACTCGAAAGACAACGGGTCCGGTCGCCCGAACGTCGAGGTTTCGTCCTCGGCGCGACGGATGGCCGATCTCGAAGCCCGAGTTGCGGTGTCCTCCGGAATAAACGAAGCCAAGGTCGAGGCCATTCGACTGGCCATCGAACGCGGTGACTATCAAATCGACACCAAAAAGATCGCCGATCAGCTCATGAAGCTCGATTGGGAGATCGGCAAAGCCTCGGGTCGGATCTGAATCGACTCTGACCGAGATCTGCCAAGATGTCGACGCGTGAAGAGATCAAACAAATCTTGACTCGTTTTCTCGAAGACGAGCAACGATTGCTGACTCAACTCGAATCCCTGCTCGAGACCGAAAAATCCATTTTGCTGCGAGATGAGTCCCCGGAGCGGCTCGAAGCCGCGTGTCGCTCGCGCCAGGACTGCATGCTCTCCATCCTACGACTTCAAGGCGAGCGTCATGATTTGCTGAGACTGCATGGTTTTTCGGTCGATAACGCAGGGCTTGCAAGCTTGATCAAGGCTTGCGATCCCGAGCGCGCACTGCCGCCGCGGTGGGCCGAATGCGCGGACCTCGCACGTCGCTGCCGAGACCTCAACGACCATAACGGCGCGCTCGTCGCCTCACGCATGCGCCGCATCCAGGGAATGCTCGAAGTGTTGACCGGCAAACGGGTCGAGAAAGTGACCTACGGTCGGCAAGCACATCAAGGGTTCGGAGCCAGAGGCCGGGTCTTTGCGACCGAGGCCTGACGCGAGACCCCACGCAGGCGCCGCGCTGAGGCTGAAAATACAAAGGGCCGCGTTCGCGGCCCCCTGCATGGTCTCTCCCTGAGACTTCAGCGCCTACGGCGCTTTTTCTTGTGCTTGTGTTCGACGTGCCCATCGCCGTGGTGATGAGGCATATCGCCATGGGCGTGTCCGTGGTCGTATTCGAAGTCGACCGGATGATTATGCCCGTGGGTGTTGATCCACTTATAGAGATCGGGCTTCCACTGCATGATGCGATTGGCAGCGCGATCGCGATTTTCTTCGATATTGGTCCAGGGATTGAAATGGAAGTGGTTGTAGAGCTGGGTATCGGTGCGACCGATAGCCAAGATGCCAAGCTTCGAGGCAAAGGCACCGTGGTTGATGTAGGGCGGCCGCCAGAAGTAACCGCCGGTGGGCAGGTCGCCGAACTGCATCATCCATGAGGTTCCCCAGATGTGATACGCCTCCTCACAGCAGTCATGGTAGGAGATGTTGTCCTGCCAGAAGTTCGGCGTCATGCAATACAGGAACGTGAAGCCCTGGGTACGCGGATCGAAACGCAGGATCTTCACCATGCATCCCGGCGCGGTCGCCGGATAGAAATTGGTGGAGGTCCATTGCATGTCGTCATACGAGTTGACGGCTGCAAAACGATTGCGCTCGGCGTTTTTGTGATCGCTCGTCGACTCGACGAAAGAAGGCTCGCCGTAGTTGTAGAAGATGAGTCCCGTCGCTCCGCGCGGCGAGGTCAACTCTTCGATCGCCACGCCGGCGGGAACGAAGAAATAACTACCCGGACCCCACACTTTGTCGCCCACCTTGATGGAGCCCGACATGATGAAGAGTTCGTATTCGGTGTAGCTCATGCCCGGCGGCTGCCGATAACCCGGCTCGAAGAGACAGGTCATCGTGCACGCGCCGTCGTCGGTATCGAGCGACAGCATCTTGTAGTGCATACCCTTCGGGAAACCCGGCAGGGTCATTTTCTTGAAGGGTACGTCGCGGTCGACGAAGGGTTCGATATGCGGTCTAGCCATGTTGATGTACTCCCTTGACGTCGATCAGAACACAACCTTGAACTTGCGCTTGGGCTTCACCGGAATTTCTTCCGGGGCGACCTTGCGCATCTGGTTGTAGTGGACGTGGACCCCGCGGGTCTGAATTCTGTAGAGGAAGTCGGCGATCCACTTGTCGCGCTTCGGCGTCAACGCCTCTTGCTCACCGACGATCTTGTTGTAGCGCTTTTTCTGTTCGGCGATTTCTTGCTTGAGCCAAGCTTGAACCGCTCTGCTTCGCTTGTGGGCGATGAACTTCATCTGCTCTCCTCCGGCCGTAACGGCCTGCGACCTTCCCGGAATATACGCCGACGAGGGCGTTCGGGTGGAGCCCACCCCCCTGCTGCTCGGCTCAACTGTCCACTGTGCGACCTCTCCGCCACTCAGGAGGGCTACACTGCTCGGCATGCTGCGCGCCATTCGGATCGTGACTCTCTCGGTCTCCGACCTAACGGAGGCCGAGTGCGCGTACGTGGACTGGCTCGGATATCAGCGGGTCGAGCGCGGTCTCATCGAGAATACCCTCGCGCAGTGTTGGGGAGCCTCGCTTCTCGAGGGCAGCCCTTATGCTCTTTTGCGAAGCGCCGGCGGACCCGAGGTCGTGCTTCGACTCATCGAGCGCCCCATCACGCCGGGGTTCGCACCGTTACGAACCCATGGCTGGAATGCCAATGAAATACTCGCGCTCGATCCGGTGGCACTCGAGCGACGATTACGTAAACCGGACTCGCCCTTCGAGGTCATCGGAGCGTCTGCGCCGCTCGACTCCAACCCGAAGATAATCGCGATGCAGGCGATCGGACCCAATCGAGAACTCAACTATTTCACGCGGATTCCGCCCGAGGGCGGCACCTTCGTCAAATGTGCCGCGCGGGCATTCGTGGACCGCAGCTTCATCATGGTGATCGGCGGAAGCTCGATGACGGCGCTGCGTGAGTTTTACGGTGAGCATCTCGCGATGCCGGTGACCGAGCCTTTCTTGTCGAAAGTGTCGGTCCTCAACGACGCGCTGGAACTACCCGCCGATCACCGTACAGCACTCGCGCTGGTTCCCTTGTCGTCGAGTTTCGTGCTCGAACTCGACGAGTACCCATCGGGAACGATCCCGAGACCCTGTCGCGAAGGCGATATTCCCCCCGGGATCTCGATGGTGAGCTTCACGACAGGCACCTTGAAAGACCGCTTGCCGTGGCGAACTCCGCCAACCGCAATCGACGCTCAACCCTACTGCGGACGCCGCGCCGGCGTCATCGTCGGGGCGGCGGGCGAGTGGATCGAACTTATCGAGGAGTCGAACTAAAGCTTCGATGCCACGATGAAGAGCGGGTTATCGGCCATGCTTTGGAACGTGGCCGCCACTTTTTGCATGGTTTCGGTGGACACGTCTTTGCCGAGCTGCTCGAGGCTGTTGACATCGATCACCTCGACATAGGCGAACGGAGAGGTGCCGCCGCCCAACAGACCTTGGGCCTTCAGAATCTCGAATCGGTCGACGGAGGGCAACGCATTGACGATGGGCAAATCGGTGTCGCGCGCGAACGCTTCGTAGTCCGCCACGCTCACACCCGGCTTGAGATTGAAGAGCACGATGATCTTTGACATCTGAGAGACACTCCTGAATTTTCGAACCGATTGTATTTGGACCCGATCGTCGGTAACAGGCCATAATTCCGACCATGACCGTTATCCGAAGTTCGATCCCCGCATTCGAGTATTCCATTCCCGTCGTCGTGGTCGGCGGCGGCGCCTGTGGTCTCACCGCCGCGCTCGCCGCCCATGACCGTGGAGCCGAGGTCATCGTGCTCGAACGTGATAAACGGCCTTGGGGCAGCACCTCGATGTCGCTCGGCGCCATCTGTGCCGTGGGCAGTCGCAGTCAGCGCGAGAACGGCGTGGACGACCATCCCGACGCCTTCGTCGCAGATGTCATGGCCAAGACGCAAGGCGAAGCGGATAGCGCCCTCGCCAAGCGCATCGGCCAATGCTCAGGGCCCACCATCGACTGGCTGACCTCCTCTCACGGCATTCCACTGACGGTCGATTTCAAGTGGACGGGTCTCGGCCACTCCAAGCCTCGGCTGCATCTACCGCCGGGGCGTACCGGCGAAGAATTACTCTCGCTGTTATCCAACGCCTGCGCACGCGCAGGGGTCGAGATCATGACCGAGGCCGATGTCATCGCGATTTATGCAGACCACGACGATCGCGTTCTCGGCGTCCGGATTCGTCGCCCGGGCGATGTGATCGAAGACCTCGGGTGCGACACCCTGATCCTTGCCACCTGCGGCTATGGTGGAAATCACGACATGGTCGCTCGCCACATCCCCGAGATGGCGGGAGCGCGTTATTTTGGCCACGAGGGTAATCGAGGCGACGGCATTCTATGGGGGCAAGCGCTCGGCGCTGCGCTCAGGGACATGTCGGCGTACCAAGGTCTCGGCACACTCGCCGAACCTCAGCAAATCGTTGTCCCGCATCCCCTGATGATCGAAGGGGGCTTCCTCGTCAACATCGAGGGACGTCGCTTCACCCACGAGCTCGCCAACATCTCCGGCATGTGTGTTCCGGTGTTGGCGCAACCGCAGGGCCTCGCCTGGGTGGTATTCGATGAAAAGCGCCACCGCGAATGCCTCGAACATTCATTCGATCAGCGTCAACTCGCGGAGGTCGGAGCGATTCGTCAGGGCAACAGCTGGGGCGCGCTCGAGCGCGCCTGCAACCTGCCGGAGGGTTCACTCACCAAAGAAAATGCCGAAATCGAAGCCGCGCGTCATGGCGGTGGTGAGGACCGGTTCGGTCGACGATTCGACACCACGTCCACCCCTCTGCAGGCCCCTTTCTGCGCCGTCCGAGTCACCGGGGCGATCTTCCACACCCAAGGCGGCCTGCACATCGACGGCGACGCGCGGGTCTTGCGAGAAGACGGCACACTTCTGCCCAATCTTTACGCAGGTGGCGGCACGGCGCGCAGCATCTCTGGCTCACGCGTCACCGGCTATCTGCCGGGAGTCGGGCTATCCATGGCTGTGACGCTCGGGGCATTGGCTGGCGCCGATGCCGCACGAAACGCCCTGAGCGCGCAGCAGGAGAGCAGCCCCTGATCAAACTCGACGATTGAGGATCATTGGGTGGCCGCCTTCAAGGCCGCCACGATCTGTCGGCGCTCCTCGGCATCGGTGATGGGCTTGTAGCGCATGCGATGTCGGCCATCCAAAAATTTCTCGGGGTCGGCGATCAGCGCATTGATTGATTCGTCATCCCACACGAGACCGCCCTCGCCCGCTTCAACGAACGCCTCGGAGTAGTAGAACCCCGGCGCACTCGCCGCGCGCCGACCAAAGACTCGATGAAGATTGGGACCTACGGCGTGCGCTCCGCCTTGCTCGAAACTGTGACAGAAGCGGCACCACATGAAATCCTGCTGCGACTGCGAGCTGAGCTCCGGGGCGGGACCGAGGTCGAGGTAAGGATCGACCGCAGGCGGTGGCCCCGATGCGACGAGCTGCTTCGAAGTCGTGAACGGGACGACGCCGAAAATCTGGTACGGCGTGTAAGCGGAAATCGCAAGGAGGACCATCAGGGACAACGCATGGACCACGCGCCACGAACCCGGTGTCTTGGCGAGATCGTTGGCGTCGGATCCACCCCAGCCCATCGCCGGCAGCATGCGCCACGGACCGATCCGATAGCGTAGCGCTTGCCATAGCGCCACGAGGACGGAGACGACGAAAAGGTAAATGATCAAAAATCCGAACGCGCTATGCAGATAACCGAAGGTCACCGACAATCGATAACTTGCGGGCAGCAAGGCCGGAATCGTGAAGAGCCCGAACCACGAGGTCGCGTGCCCTTCGGACCACGCAAACAACGGACCCGTGATGCAGAAACCCGCCAAGGTGAGGTACAGCGCAAGCGTGCAACCGCGAGCGAGATCATCGGCAGCCGGCGGCACTCTTGTCGGACGGACGGGTCGCGGCAATTTCGCCCAAAGCCAAAGCCTCGGCAGGAGCAAAGCGAGGACGGTGATTCCGTTGGAGATGTGGAGGTGCTGTAACGCCTCTCTCGCCGCCGTTCCGCGCGGGGTCACACCCACTTTGGTGGATTGATACATCTGGAACAGCACGAGCCCGAAGATCGCAAGCGATAGCACGCGTTCGAGCCATTGAAGTTTACGATTCACTGAATACCCCCGTTCGATACTGCGCGGATGACCGCGTTCGGAATGACCGCGTCGTCCCACGAGGTCGTCGATTTACCGGTGCGTACGATCACGAGTTGAAGCGACGGGATGATGTACACCCGCTGCCCACCGAACCCATCGATATAGATGATGTCCTTCGCCGCGAACGGCTCGGAGTGATAAGCCTTCACCGTGTAATCGTTGTACCGCCGTTCGGTGCTCGGTGGCGAACCGAGCCAGACTTGGTATCCGAAGTTCGAATTCTTTGGTGCGGGCATCACGGTGTCGGCAATCCACTCGGTCGGCACGAGCTGGTCATCACCCACCCGACCGCCATCCAGAAACAAACGCCCGACGCGCAACCAGTCGCGTGCCGTCGCGAAAAGACAGCAGAAACCCCGCGGCAATCCGCCCTCTCGATCCATCCAGAGCGCAGCGTCATCGGCACCGAGGCGTTGCCAGAGACGACTCGACAGATAAGACGAGTAACGCTGACCCGTCGCACGTTCGAGCAAGATCAAGAGCACCTGCGAATTGGCATTGCTGTACTGGTACTCGCTCCCGCTGGCCTTGACACTTGGCAAGCCGAGCACACCGGCCGAGAGATCCGAGCCAAACAGGATCTTGGCGGACTTCCAGGTACCGAATATCGGCACCTGCAACCCACTCGACATCTGCAGAAGATCGCGCACGGCGATCTTCCGCCGTTCATCGTCTTGCCACTCGGTGATCCACTTGGATGCGGGAGCATCGACGGAGTCGATGAATCCATCATCGATCGCCGCCCCCACGAGCAGGCCGAGCACTGTCTTGTGCATCGAGTTGGGGTTGGTGCGGGTCGACCGGTCGAACCCCGGCCAATATTTTTCGTATCGCAACGCGCCTTGATGGTAGATCAACAACGCCACGGAGCCCGTGGAGTCGGCGTATTGCTCTGCCTCAGTGATTCCTCGAGGATCGGACCAGGACGCAACCCCCGAAGGAATGTTGTCTCGTGGGTTACCACCGACGGCCTCCTGAGGCTGGGACTTTTCTATACCTGCCGGATCGGTCGGTGATTGTCCGGACACGAGGTTGCGCAGCACCATCGGATCAGCCACCCAGATCATGATCATCAGCGTGACGATGAGACCGACAAGCGCGCCCAGAAGTCCGCCGATACCCTTGAGAATCCAGCCCAGAACTTTTTTCATGTCATCGACCTCCGACGCCCGTCGAGCGCAGCGCGAATTTCTGCGTGACGGACGCTATCGATGGGATAGCGCCACATCATGAGCACTGGGATCAACAACATGAGCGCCGGCAGCCACGATGCGCCGAGTCGCACGCCCTGCTCCACGTGCGGATCCAGGACCTGACTCATGTCGACATAGCCGAAGAGCGACAGGAATCCGATTCCGACGAACAGGCCAAGTCCCATTCCGAACTTGAAGATCGATGCGAGGAACGCCATGTGCCCGCCCATCTGGGCGACGCCGGTCTGCAACTCGTCCGAGTCGACCGCATCGGCAGTCATGGCCGGCGGCGTGATCATGGTGCCGCCATTTCCGAAAGCCATCACCACGTTGGCGAGCAGCACCGGAACGATGGCGCCATCAGGCATGAAAAAGAGCGCAAGGTACCCGACCGCCGTGATCACGTTGGCGACGCAATACGCCCGATGCTTGCCAAGCTTGTTGGCGATCGGGATCCAGGTTGGCGCGAGCAGCACTGCCGCAACGGTGTTGACGATCGCGACGGTCAACACGTGTTGCTGCATGCCGAGCGCTTGCGAAATCAGCACCGGCTGAACGCCAAAATAAACCCCCAGCGCCAATCGGTCGATGAAATACGCGCCGACGAGACGACGAAAAGGTGCATTGCGCGAGAGGATGCCAAGGAGCTCTCCCCAACCCGGGGTGCGCTCTGCCTGCACCGTGCTCGCAGGCACCCTCGAGAAACACCAAAGAATTCCGAGAGGCAGCGCGAAGGCGAAGAACACCCCCACCGACTGGACGATCTGCGCATAACTCGGAAAGGCCACGCCCTTGAAACCGATCCAATAGAAGATTCCGACGGCGCTCGCGCAGAGATAGCCGAAAAACGCGCCGCTCTCTCGAAAGCCGGCAATACGCGTTCGCTCCGAGTAGTCGTCCGATAACTCACCGCCCCAGGTTTGGTGCGGAACATAGACCATCGTCCATCCTGCATAGAACGCCACGAGCCAGCCTGCCAAATAAAACACCGACGCACCTTGCGGCGGCAGCAGCAAAAACCATGCGGACAAGAGCGCAATCGGCGCACCCGCCACCATCCAGATTCGACGACGACCAAAACGACTTGTTGTGCGATCCGACAAGGCACCGACGAGAGGATCGATCAGCGCTTCCCAGATCCGACCAATCGCAAAGACGATCGCGACGGTCATCGCCACCATGCCCACCTCCGCCGAGTAGTAAACCGGCGGCAGGAAGTTGTAGAGCGGGACGAGCATCGCCTGAAGCGCGACAGTCGGCGCCGCATAGGCGAGCAATTGTCCTGTGCTGAGTTTCATTAGCCCCCCTCGTGCCACGGCACATCGCGGCAACGAGCCGATTATGGTCACGCTGGCGGGCCAACCGGGCATTCGCCGGTTCATCCTGCGGTTTACCGACCGCTGAGTGGACAAGTACCGGAAGGCTCTTCTACACTCCTGCGCAGACTCTGAATTACGGGGGTAATGATCATGGAGTCCACTCGTCCTATCCGCGCCTTGATTCGCGGCCTCGATGCTTTGACCGTCCTCAATTTGCGCAATGGCGCCACCGTATCCGAGGTGGCGCAGGAAATCCGACTTCCTCGCACCACCACTTACCGCATTCTCGAAACACTGAGTCACGCCGGCTTCGTGTACCGAGATGCGACCGACGATCGCTACCGCCTCACCATCATGGTTCGCGGGCTGTCGGACGGCTACGACGACGAAGCGTGGGTGACGCAGATCGCACGCCCATATATCCACGAACTCGGCAAAGACATCGTGTGGCCGGTAGCCATCGCCTCGCTCTCGGGGACGTCGATGATGGTTCGTGAATCGACCGATCACCGCAGCCCGCTCGCCGTCGAGCGTTATTCGGCCGGATTCCGGGTTCCGTTGCTGACGTCATCGTCCGGGCGCGTCTATCTCGCTTTCTCGTCGCCGACTCAGCGGGAATCGCTCTTGGAGATTCTCGCTCGCTCGAATCGCGAAGAGGATTCCCTGGCGAAAAATCGCACGGAGCTCATGAAGATTCTCAACGATGCGCGGATGCAAGGTTACGCCTCGGCGGTTCGCGCGCGCCGAGTGTCGGATGAAATCAGCATGGCGGTACCCATCATGATCGATGACCGCGTCCTCGCTGCCGTGACCATCCGCTTCAGCGGAACAGCGGTTCCCCTGAAACTCGCCGTGGAGCGCTTCTTGCCGAAACTGCGCGATACCGCACAAAAAATTCGACAAACCTTTTCCGAGCAACAACGCGATCCGCCGCACCACCAAACGCCGCGTCTCGTATCAGGTTCTCGCTGACAGGAGTCACGACCGATGAATGCAGAACTCCAAGATAAATCGCACACCCTGATCTCGCGTCTGGAATCCTTGCTCGGACGTGACGGCGTCCTCACCGATCCGGTCGAACGCAGCTTTTACTCGACCGACATCTACAAGTCGGGCGCTCTGCCGGCCGCAGTCGTCCGCCCGACGAGCTCGGCCGATGTGGCACAAATCGTCCGTCTGGCCGTCGAGGCCGGCGTTTCGGTCGTGCCACGAGGCGGCGGTGCGTCCTACACCGACGGCTACACGCCGAGCGAGGCTGGCTCGATCAGCATCGACACCTCGCGCATGAACCAGATCGTCGAAATCAACGAGCGCGACATGTACGTCGTCGTGCAAGTGGGCGTGACCTGGGCAGCGCTCAACGAAGCGCTGGCCGCAAAGGGTTTGCGCACGCCTTTCTTCGGTCCCTTCTCGGGTTTGGCAGCCACGGTCGGTGGCTCGCTCTCGCAAGGAAGCGTCACGTGGGGAACCGGTGTGTTCGGCGTGTCGGGCGAAACCACACTCGGCGTCGAGGTGGTCCTCGGAACGGGACAGATCGTGCGCACCGGCTCCTGGGGCGCTGCCAATTCCGCACCTTTCTTCCGATCTTATGGGCCCGATCTCACCGGTCTTTTCATGGGCGACTGCGGCGCGCTCGGCATCAAAACCGCCATTGCACTCCGCCTGATGACGCGCAACTCGCATGTCATGGGCTTGTCCTTCGGCTTCAAAGATTTCTCGAGCCTCGCCTCGGGCATGGAGGCCGCAGCCAAGCTCGGCCTCAATCTGACCAACTTCGGACTCGATCCGGCCTTGCAACAAGGGCAGCTCGGAAAAGCCGATGCCGCGACGGCGATGCAATCGGCGCTGGCGGTTTGGAAGACGTCGCGAGGTCCGATCGACGGGCTCGCCCAATTGACCAAAATGGCCTTTGCCGGGCGAGGGTTTCTCAAGGGCGCCGTCTTCTCGGGCCACTGGATCGTCGATGGCGTCGATGATGCCGCGTGCCGTGCCGCCGTCGCCAAGTTGCGCGCTGCGCTTCAGCCTCATGGGGCAGAAGTCCCGGCAACCGTGCCGACCGTCGCCAATGCGATGCCCTTCATGCCGCTCTACAACGTGCGCAGCCCTCGCGGTGAACGCTGGGTACCGATCCACGGCATCTTGCCGTTCTCGCGGGTCGAGGCGTTCCGCGCCGAGATCAGCCGCTACTACGCGTCTCACGAGGCGGACATGAAGCGCCTGCGTATTCGTTACGGCGCGATGTTCATGACAGTCGCCACCAATGCGTTCTTGTACGAGCCCGTGTTTTATTGGGAGGACGGCTACAACATCGCTCAGGAGCGACTGTTGCCGACCGGCTACCAGGAGACCTTGCCGAAGTTCGCCGATAACCCCGAGGGTCGAGCGCTCGTCGACAAGATGAAGCACGGCATCGCCGATATCTTCCAGCGTCACGGCGCCATCCATTTGCAGATCGGCAAGTTCTACCCGTACATGCGGGGACGCGATCCGCAGACCGCAGAGCTCATCCGAAGCCTCAAGCAGCTCGTCGATCCGCAGCGGCGCCTTAACCCCGGCGCCTTGGGACTGTAGAATCGCAGCCGGGCCTCCAGGCCCCATTCCCTGTGCCTGAGGAGTCGGTTTTTTCATGAAGCGTATTCTGGTTTCGATCAAACGAGTGGTGGATTACAACGTGCGGATCCGAGTCAAACCGGACGGCACGGGAGTCATCACCGATGGCGTGAAGATGAGCGTGAACCCCTTCGACGAAATCGCTCTCGAAGAAGCCCTGCGCATCAAGGAAAAAGGCCTCGCGGAAGAAATCGTCGCCGTATCGATCGGCCCGGCGGACTGTCAACAACAGTTGCGAACCGCTCTCGCGATGGGCGCCGACCGAGCCGTCCATGTTCAAACGGACGCGGCCATCGAACCAGGATCGGCAGCCAAACTCATGCTCAAGCTCATCGAGCGTGAGCAACCGATGCTCGCAATTCTCGGCAAGCAAGCGATCGACGACGACTGCAACCAGACGGGGCAGATGCTCGCGGCACTCTGGGGCCGACCCCAAGCCACCTTCGCCTCAAAGGTCGAGATCGATGGCGACAAGGCCCGGGTGACTCGTGAAGTCGATGCAGGTCTCGAGGTGCTCGAAGTCGATTTGCCCGCCGTGATCACCAGCGACCTGCGACTCAACGAGCCGCGGTACGTCAAACTCCCCGACATCATGAAGGCCAAGAAAAAGCCGCTCGAGACGATCGAGCCCTCAGCTTTGGGCGTGTCGCCCGTCGAGCGCCTGAAGGCCGTCAAGTTCGATCCTCCCTCACAGCGCAGCAAGGGGGTCATGGTCAAAGACGTCGGCGAACTCTTCACGGCATTGCGCGGCAAAGGCCTCGTCTAAGCACCTTCACTCCGCACAGAGAGACTCATGAGCAAAATTTTGATCGTGGCCGAACATCAGGGCGGCAAGCTGAACCCGGCGACCGCCAAGTGCGTGAACTGTGCAAGTCAGATCGCGGGAGCTGAAATTCATGTCGCGGTGTTCGCGTCGAACCCTGCCCTCGTCGCCGAGGATGCCGCTCGGATCGCGGGTGTCTCCAAAGTGATCACGGTCGCCAGCGACATCCATTCAAACCCGATGGCCGCCTGCATCGCCCCGCAACTCGCCGAACTCGCGCAAGGATACAGCCACGTATTCGGGCCCTCGACGACCTTCGGAAAAGATCTCATGCCGCGCGTCGCCGCGCTGCTCGATGCTCCGCAAGCCTCGGACATCATGGCGGTAGAGAGCGCGACCCGGTTTCGACGACCGATCTACGCGGGCAACGCCATCATCACGGTCGAAGTGACGGCCGGGACCCAGGTCGTCGCAACCGTACGGACGGCCTCGTTCGATACCGCCCCGGCGTCGGCATCTTCCGCTCCTATCGAGAATGCAGCGCCCTCCGCTGCCCTGCCGCAGCACACGCGATTTGTTTCCGTCAGCGCGGCACGCAGCGATCGACCCGACCTGCAGACCGCCAAGAAAGTCGTCTCCGGAGGTCGTGCGCTCGCGAGCGCAGACAATTTCAAAATTCTTTATCAGTTGGCCGATCGAATGGGTGCGGCCGTCGGCGCCTCGCGAGCCGCAGTCGATGCAGGCTACGCGCCGAACGACATGCAGGTCGGTCAAACGGGAAAAATCATCGCTCCCGAGCTCTACATGGCTTTCGGTATCTCCGGGGCGATCCAGCATCTCACGGGCATCAAAGACGCCCGCACGATCGTCGCCATCAACAAAGACCCTGAGGCACCGATTTTCGAAGTGGCCGATTACGGCCTCGTTGGCGATTTATTCCAGATCGTTCCGGAACTCGAGGCGCTGATCGCGAATAACGCCTGAGCAAAAGCGCTCAGGACGTGGGGACCGCGCCGACCTGCACCAGCGACTTGCCGAAATTCTGTCCGCGCATGAGCCGGCAGAAGGCGTGAGGCGCCTGCTCGAGCCCATTGGTGACATCTTCCTTGAATCGAAAGGTCCCTGCGCGAATCCAGCCGCCTATGACGCGGGTCATCTCGGGAAGACGTGTCATGTGGTCGTACACCACGAGCCCCTTCATGGTGGCGCGCGCGCCGACGATGGGACCGAGCCAGGGACCCGGCGGCGGTGAATCCATGCTGTAGGCCTCGATCATTCCACACAGCACGATTCGGGCCCCCATCGCGAGATTCAACGTGACAGCCTCGAGGGTCGAACCGCCGACATTGTCGAAATAGGCATCGATGCCATTGGGACACGCCGCCTTGAGTTGGCTCGCGAGATCACCAGCGCGGTAATCGACGCAGGCCTCGAAGCCGAGTTCGCGAACCGCGTAGTCACACTTTTCTTTGGAACCCGCGATGCCAACGACACGCGCCCCCATGTGCCGTGCGACCTGCCCCGCCGTACTGCCGACAGGGCCCGTGCAAGCCGAGACGACGAAGGTTTGTCCCGGCAAGGGCTGCGCAAGGAAGACCGTTCCGGCATAGCCCGTGAGCCCGGGCATCCCGAGCACACCGAGCGCCGTGGACACCGGCGCGGCGGCCGGGTCGATCTTGCGAACGCCCTGACCATTGCTCAACGCATACTGTTGCCAGCCGTTTCGTACCGCCACCACATCGCCGACGTTGAAGTCGGCGTGCCGTGAGACGAGTACCTCGGCCACCGTTTCGCCCACCATGACATCACCCGGGGCCAGCCGATCGGCATAGATCTGGCTGTTCTTCATGACGTTGCGGTAGTACGGATCGAGCGACAGGTAGATCGTCCGAGAGAGGAACTGGCCGATGGCCGGATCAGGAATGTCGACCTCGTCGGCGCCGAAGTCCTCGGGGACCGGAAGGCCCCGAGGACTGCGCAGAAACGTGATGCGCTTGTTTCCGCCGCTCACGGATCGTCGGATCAGAGTTGCCCGAGCACGTATTCGGCTGCGGACACTTCGAACTTTCCGGGCGCCTCGATGTTGACGTGCGCGGCGACGCCATCTTTGACGATGACCGCAAAGCGCTGTCCACGCATGCCGAGGCCGAATCCACGGGCATCGAGCTCGAGACCCAGGGCTCGTGAATACTCGCCATTGCCATCGGCGAGCATCATCACTTTATCGCCCACGTTGCTCGCCTTGCCCCAGGCGTTCATGACGAACATGTCGTTCACCGCCATGCACGCGATGGAATCGACGCCCTTGGCCTTGAAGGCATCGGCATGCTGCACGAAGCCCGGCAGGTGGCGCGCGTCACACGTCGGCGTGAATGCACCAGGTACCGAAAAGAGCACGACGGTCTTGCCGCCGAACAGCGCATCGGTGGAAATTTCTTTGGGACCCTCGGCGCTCATGAATTTGAACGCGCCCGCGGGCATTTTGTCTCCGGCCTTGATGGTCATCGACTCACTCCTTGTGTTGGTCTAAGGAGCGAGTGTAGCCGATCGGAGGGGTCGAACATCACCGGTACGGGCGATGCAGGTATTGGCCACCCGGCTGCCCGATCGCTTGCCCATTGTCGTAGATGAGCCTTCCGCGCAAAAAGGTGCTCGTGATCGAGGCGGACATTTCCATGCCCTCGAACACGGAGTAGCCCTGCTGCGATTCGGAGCCATCACCACTTGCCACGAAACTCTTGTTCGGATCGACGAGCACGATATCCGCATCGAATCCGGGGGCGAGATCACCCTTGCCCTTAAGACCAAATCGGCGGGCGGCCGTCCAGGATGTCAGCTCGGCCATTTTGTTGAGCGACATGCCGCGCCGCTTGCCCTCGGTGATGAGGGCCGGCAGCATGAACTCTGTCCCGCCGAACCCGGACTTGGTCAAGAAAATATTCTGTTTGTCCTCTTTACCGAGCTTCATTTCGAATTTGCAGCAGGCGTGGTCGGAGCACACCCAATCGAGCTTGCCATCGAGCAGCGACTCCCAAAGAAATTCGACATCAGCCCGCGACCGGATCGGCGGATTGACCTTGGCGAGATTGCCGATTTTCGAATCGTAGTCGAGACACAGGTGGCCGATCGTGACCTCGCGACGGAAGTTCACGTGAGGGAATGCCTTCGCCATCTTGAGGGCCGCCTCGACCGCCTTCCTGGAGGTCAGATGCAGGAGGTTGATATTGAGGCAGTTGGTCTCGTGCGCGAGGTAAGACGCGATGGTGATCGCGAGACCCTCGGAGTGAGGCGGTCTTGCCGCACTGTAAGCCCGCAAACCTGTCAGTGGCGCGCAGTCGATGCACTCCGGATCGTGAGTGTCGCCGGTGAGGTAAGTATCGAGGTCGGTGACCTTCGCGCCGCCCTCCACCATCTTGGTATAGGCACTCAGAATATCCGCAAGCTCGCAGTGCAAACCGAGCGAGATCGAATCCTTGATCGACGGATTTCGCAGCATGGCGCGATGCACGCCGCGCATGACGAACTCGAAATGCGCGATGTCGTACTTCTCGTTCTCGCCAATCTTCAGGAATTCGCGCTGCGACGTCGACGCACCATGCAGGCCATAACCGCCGTAGAACATGAAGATCTTGAATGACGTCACGCCATACTTGCTGATCAGCATGTCGATCTCGCCGATCTGCGTGCGATCGAGCGGCGCAAGGTGGTAGGCGTAGTCCACCCAGAAGTTGTCCTTCGAAGCAGCCAATATCTCGGGGTAGACCTCGGCGTACGGACCGCCGCGATCCATGTAATAGCCGCCGGTGCGCATGTAGTTGAGACTCGAGGTCACCCCACCCTGCGCCGCTGCGAGGCTCTCGCTGCGGGCATCTTGCGCGAGCGGACCGTAGATGCCGGTATGCATGTGCGGGTCGACGAGCCCCGGGAAAGCCAGTCGGCCTCGACCATCCACGACTTCTTTGGCCTCGGTCGCATCGAGACCACCGGCGACTTTCTTGATCTTTCCGCCCCGGATGGCGATGTCGCACTCATCGACCGTGTTCTTGCGCGGACGCACGACGCGGACGTTTTTGAGCAGGAGGTCGTATTTTTTCCGGTTCTCGGGCATGGGGCACCTGTTGCGAACTACAGGCGGATTATGCAAAACGCAGCGACTACCGAGGGTGAATGCCCGCTCGGACGTCTACGCTACGGCCGACCTCGGTCAGTCGAGGACCACGCCGCCCGAGATATTCATCACCGTTCCCGTGACGAACGCTGCCGCGGGACTCGTGAGATAGTCGATGGCATGCGCCACGTGCTCGGGTTCACCGAGCGTACCAAGCGGAACCGAGGCCTGAAGTGCCTCGAGCACATCGGGCGTCAATCGCCCGGTCACCATCGGCGTCTTGATGGGCCCTGGCGCCAGACAGTTGACTCGAATGCCTTCGGAGGCCCACTCCTTCGCAAGATAGCGCGAGAAATTGATCAAGCCTGCCTTGGCCACGGCATAGGCCGGACCCGACAGCGCGCTTCCCCCATTGGAACCGTTCGTGGAGGCTGCGAACGTCAATGATCCGCGTGTCGCGCGAAGCATCGGATGAACTGCCTTAGCGAGCAAAAACGCAGAAGTCAGGTTGGTTTCGAGCAGACGATTCCACTCCGCGACAGTCACCGCCTCGAGAGGACCTCGACCCGCTGCGCCGGCAAGATGAATGACATGATCGAGCCGACCGTGCTCACCCTTCACACGCTCGATCAAGGCGGTGATCGCCGCCTCGTCGGTCACGTCGAGGCTCGCCACCATCATCGGCGCACCACAGGGAATTTCGGCCAACGCAACATCGGTGGCTACCACGCGCATCCCGCGATTCCGCAACCGAGAGACGGCCGCACGACCTAAACCTCCGGCCGCGCCGGTGATCAAGGCAACCGGTGCAGTGTTCATTGCCATACTCGCTGAGTCTCCTGCCACCGACTGGTCAATCAGACAAGGTTATCGAGACTTGTCGGGCGCGCGTAATATGATGACACGCTGCGTAAAGGTGTGCCCTGCATGACCCTGTCAATTACCCGATCATTCCCCATCGCCCCCCTCGTAACCAGCTTGATCGACGGGGAGTCCGTTGCCCCCAAGCCCAAGGGCTTCGATATCGAGGTCGTCAATCCGACGACCGAGCTCGTCATCAGTCGACTGCGCGAAGCCGATGCCGACGAAGTCGACGCCGCGGTCCGCTCGGCTCGCCGAGCCTTCGACTCCGGACCCTGGCCGCGCATGGATATCAACCCGCGCAAAGATATCCTCTACGCCATCCGCGACCACCTCCGCAAAAACGCAGAGGAACTCGCCTATCTCGAGTGCATCAACACCGGCCTGCCCTTGCAAAGCGTTCGAGGACACGTCGAGCGCATGGCCCGTAATTTCGAATTCTTTGCAGAGGTGGCTAGCAACGTTCACGGCGAGACCTACACCCAGACGGCCGGCTATCTCACGTACGTCACTCGAGAGCCGAAAGGCGTCGCGGGCTGCATCTCTCCCTGGAACGCCCCGCTCACACTGTCCTCCATGCGGGTCGCGAGTTGCATCGCCTGGGGAAATACCTGCGTTCTCAAACCGTCGGAATTCACCCCGCTCTCGGTTCGTCGGATGGTCGAAATCTTTTACGAGGCGGGCTTGCCGCCGGGCGTCGTCAACCTGGTCAACGGTCGCGGCTCGATCACCGGCAACGCTCTAGTTTCGCACCCCGACATCGACATGGTGGGGTTCACGGGCGGCACGACGACCGGGCGCGCGATCGCCGAGATCGCCGGCCGGCAACTCAAGCCCGTCGCTCTCGAACTCGGCGGAAAATCCGCCAACATGATTTTCGATACGGCAGATGTCGAGCGCGCCCTCGATGGCGCACTCGCCGGCATCTTTGCCAACAATGGACAACAATGCCTCGCTGGCTCGCGCATCCTGGTCCAGCGCGGCATCGCAGACGCCTTCATCGAGCGTTTCGTCGCCAGAGCTCGAAAAATCCGGCTTGGCGACCCGATGCTCGAAACCACCGAAATCGGCCCTCTCGCCTTCCGGGGACATCTTGAGCGCGTACTGTCCTTCGTCGAGGTGGCGCGCGCGGATGGCGCAACACTTCTGACGGGCGGCAAACGCGCTGCGGCTCCGGAAAAAGGCTGGTTCATCGAGCCTACGGCCGTCATGGCCACCTCGAACGATGCCCGAGTCTGTCGCGAAGAAATCTTTGGACCGTTCGCTACCTTCCTGACCTTCGACACGCTCGATGAAGCGATACAGATCGCCAACGACTCGAAGTTCGGCCTCGTCAATTACGTGTGGTCAGAAGATCTGCACACGGTGATGCGCTGTTCGCGTGACATTCGCGCCGGAACCGTTTGGGTCAACACACCCATGATGCGCGACCTGCGTGCGCCGTTCGGCGGCTACAAGGAATCGGGAATCGGACGGGACGGCCCGCAGTCGAGTCTCGAATTCTTCACCGAACTGAAGTCGACCATCATCCCCATCGACTCCGTGAAAATGCATCGTTTCGGCGCGACCTGAGGATAGAGACTGCCGTGATCGACCTGCACACCGTCCCGACCGCCAACGGCTACAAGGCCTCGATCATGCTCGAGGAGCTAGGCCTCGCGTATCGAGTGACGTCCTACGATTTGCTGAAGGGCGAGAACCTCAAACCCGAGTTGCTCGCGCTGAGTCGCGTCGGACGCCTGCCGCTGATCGTCGACCATGAACTCGACGGAGCACCGCTGCCGATCTACGGCTCGGCCGCCATCCTCCAGTACCTGGCAGAGAAAACAGGACAATTCCTTCCCTCACGCGGACGCGAACGCGCCAAGGTCATCGAGTGGATGGGTATCGTTTCGAGCGACATCTCACCGGCGTATAGCGGGCAGTTCGTCTTCAACGTCGTTGCGCAAGAGAAACAGCCTTGGGCAATCGCATTCTATGATCGACTTTGCAGTCGCTTGATCAAGGTCATGGATGACCAACTCGAAACGACCCGGTTTCTGACCGGATCCGACTTCACCATTGCCGACATCCTGGCGTATCCCGTGGCGGCGATTTCCATGAAACGTTTTCCAGGACACCTCGATGGGCACCCGCACATCGCACGCTGGGCCGCCGAGATTGGCGCTCGTCCCGCCGTGCAACGAGGCATGGCCGTTCCTTTTTAAGCCCTCAAGGACTCATCACGATGCCGATTGCGCACATCAACCACCACGACATGTACTACGAGGTTCTCGGGAAAGGCGAACCGATTCTTTGCATGGGCGGGTGGGGAACGTTCTGCCACGATAATCACCACCACCTCGCTCGCGGATTGACCGAACGCTACCAGGTCATCATTTTCGATTATCGCGGCATATGCGACTCGACCGACGATCTGTCGACTCCGTCGACCATGGCCCTCCACGCCGAGGACGCGATCGGCCTGCTCGATCACCTCGGTCTGAAGAATGTCCATCTGGTCGGCCTCGTCGGCATGGGTGCCTGCGTCGCGCAGGAGATCGCCATTCGACGACCCGATCTCGCCCGAAGCATGCTCAACACCGGCGCATGGTGCGAAGTCGACCTCTTCCTGCGCGGTCAGCTCGAAATGTTTCGCGATACCCATCGCGATGCGGGGTTCGCCGCTTTCCAGAAACTGGTCACGCTGATGTCGTTTACGCCCGAGTACTACATCGAGAACCACGACAAACTCCTCGGACCTCAAGGTGGCTGGAAGGAACTCAATGGGCGATACACGGCGCACGCGCGACTCGTCGAGGCCTGCCTCAGTTTCGAGTCGAAAAGTCGACTGCACCAGGTGAAGTGCCCCACGCTCGTAATCCATGCCGCGCTCGACATCGTGACGAGCCCGCGCACCACAATTCCGATCGAACAGGCCATTCCAGGCGCCATCGGCGAGACTTGGGACGATCTCGCACACGTAGTCGCCGGAAAATCGCAGAAGATCAGATTTTGCAATCGACTATTCGACTGGCTGGATCACCACTGATGTCAGGACTGGAGCCTGCAATTCGACTGCTGCTGATCATCAACCTCGCAGTGTTCGGGCTGCAGTGGTGGATGCCATCGCTCATCGACCAATTTGCGCTGTGGCCTCTCGCCAGCAACTTTCAGCCGTGGCAACTCGTGACCTACGCGTTCTTGCACGGTGGGTTCGCGCACATCGCGTTCAATATGATCGGCCTCGTGACCTTCGGCAACGAACTCGAGCAATATTGGGGCACGCGTCGCATGCTCGCGTTTTATTTCGCAAGCGTTCTCGCAGCCGGCCTGACTCAGCTGGCCGTCACCGCTTCGATCGGTGAAATCGCGCCGACGGTTGGCGCATCGGGCGGAATCTACGGGTTGTTGCTCGGCTTCGCGATGATGTTTCCGCAACGCAAAATCGTGCCTCTCATTCCGCCGATCCCGATGCCCGCGTGGTTATTCGCCGTGCTCTTCGCGGGACTCGAACTGTATTTCGGCGTGACCGGCACCGCCGCCGGGATCGCCCACTTTGCTCACCTCGGCGGCATGATCGGCGGATGGATCATGATCCAGCGCTGGCGCCATCGCGCGAGCCCCAGATATTGATCTTTTGCCACCGGCCGCTGCGCCAGCGCCAATACATCGTGGTGCCGAGCACGGTGACGTAGCTCATCAGAGCGAACCATCCTCCAAGCGCTCCGAGTCCAAACTGCGGTAATCCGGGGATCCACGCCTGCTGCGCATCGAAAACCATTGTGTGTGCGAGGGGGATGAGGATCACCCACGACAAGATGAGCGCTACAGCGGCGGGGACTCGCGTGTCCCCCGAGGCGCGTAGCGCGAAGCTCGAACCAAAATAGAGCCCGTCGAACATCTGATAGCAGGCCGCGGGCAACAGGAGCACAAGCGCTGTGGAGACGACTGCAGCCGTATCGATATCTTCCGGGTTGAAGAAGAGCGGCAGCAACCAAGGCCCCACGACAAGCAAGAGCAACGCTACCGACAGCATGAGCGCGGAACACGAGCGGGCAACGAAGGTCCCGAGCCGCATCGCCCAATCACGATCTCCAGCGCCGATCGCCTGACCCACGACCGTGGTTCCGGCGGCGGCGAGACCTAGCGCCGGCATGTACGCCACAGATGTCAACATGATGACAATTTGCGTCGCAGCCGCCCCCACTTTGCCCACTTGGGTGACCATGAGCTGCATGAGCGCAACACCGAGCACGTCCGCGCCGTACATGACACCGACCGGAAGCCCCACGGCCAATTGGCGCCGAATCATCGGGAGTCGCGGTCTCCAGGTCAGCAGCGTTTTATAGCGCCGCGAAAGTCCCCCGCGGAGCAGGAACGCCAACCCGACCAGCAGCCCGACGAGTTGCGCGAAGTTCGTCCCCCACGCCGCCCCCGCCATCCCCATCTCGAGTTCGAACATGAAAAATTGATTGGCGGGGACGTTGGCGATGGTCGTCACGAGCGCGACGATGAAGGTCAGACGAGTCGCTCCGATACCGTTGAAGAAACTCACGAGGCCCCAGCTCATGGCTCCTAGCACGGCACCCGCCAGACGTGGTTCCCAGTACTCCTCGGCGAGCCCTCGGATGTTCGCGTCGAGATTGAAGGCGGCGAGCATCGGGCCACCCGCCCAAGCCGCGAGGAGAAAAAACGGTAACGCGGCCAGCGACGCCCACATCGTGTTCCAGAGGCACTGCGACGCCCGCGCTCTGCGGCCGGAGCCCTCTGCTTGCGAGACGAACGACTGCGTCGCGAGACCCACACCACCCAGCACGAGAATCGCGCAAGTCATCAGCCAGTAGATGGAGCCCATCGCAGCCACGGCATCGGTCGACAAACGACCGATGAACCACATATCCGTCAAGTTGAGCAGCGCCTGCATGGCGTTCGTCACCATCAGCGGCAGCGCAATCGCGAACAACGCGCCGACATCGACACGCAGCCGACCCTGTCCGTCGCGACGTGCGACGGGCAAACGAGAGAGGTCTTCAGTCATTGATTGGTCGCTCGTTGCTCGTCGCGGGCGAACACTGAACCCAGCCACAGCGCCACGGCGAGCATCACGGCGCTGACCCCTGCCAGCACCCATGACACTCCGGCGAGCCCGAACCCCGCCACCAAAGGATAGGTAAGTTGGCTGACACTATCGCCGCCTCGCTGCAGGAGCGTATCGATCAGACTCTTGCTTTTGAATTTGCTCTCGGGATTGAGGATCGTGAACAGCATCTCTCGAGACGGCTTGAACAGCCCGTAGTCGACAGCGCGACGAATCACCTGAGTCACGATCAGCACGATACCAACGGGCATCAGCGCGAGAAGCACCAGCGAGCCGATGAGCACCACCGGAACGAGCCCGAGCGCCGCGCGCACTCCGCCCCGCGAGGCGACCCAGCCCACGACGACGGTCTGGAAGAAAAGCGCCAACACACTCACAGCAAGATCGATGCGTGCGAATAGCGCCGCTCGCTCCGTCAAGGTGGTGTAGGCCGCCTCGACATACTCGGCCTGCTCCTGGTACATGAATCCGCCCAGAATTTGTCCACCGACGATCAACCCAGCAATCGCGATCAAATAAGGCGAGGTCACGAGTCGCTTCAGATCGTCAATCGCGCGCCCACCGACAGGAAGCGCAAGCCGCGCGTTGGGATCGAGATCGGCGCCCTCACTGCGTACCTCGAAGAACTGTGCCTGGCGACCGAGAACCGTCGCCAACAGGATGACGACACAGGCGACGAGGATGGTCGTCGTCGGCCCGAGTCGCTCGACGAAGAGCGCATTGAAGGCGGGCCCCGCGATCGCCCCCGCACTACCCCCCGCCGCGATGTACCCGAACAGCCGTTTGGCAGACGCCGAGCGCCACGCATCAACCATCACGCTCCAGAATACGGAGACGATGAACAGATTGAGCGATGTCACGGCTACGAAATACGCCGCAGGCAGCCATTTGTTTCCGGGACTCGCCGCCATGCCGAGGGCCAGCGCCGCGAAGAGCACCACGACGAATGTGTAGATCCCGGGAAACAACCAACGACGCGGCAGTCGCGCGACCACGAACCAGTAGACCGGCAGGATCGCCATCATCACGAAAAACGTGACGTAGAACAGATTGGCGATTTGCGAGCGTCCTACCTCGAGCGCGAATGCCTCGCGCAGACTGCGAAGCATGTAATAGCCGCCGAGCAGCAAAAAGTAGGCGCCTGCCGCCGCGAACAAGGCGCGTCCTTCGCCTGGCGCCACCAGCCATCGCAATCGACTCGAAGGTTGGATCGCCACATCGGTCACGGCGTCAACTCGTCGATGACGACCGATTTTTTGAAGTCACGTCCGACGATGTATCGCGTGCTGCCGATGGGATCGCCGCTGCGCGGCGTCGCGATTCCATCACTCGATACCTTGGCCGACACCTCGACGGTATCGTTCGCCGCGAAAGTCAGCCCCTCGACCATGCTGTCGGCCGACGTGAGCTCGACGGATACGGGGAACACGGCAGGCAATCGCTTCACCGCCAGCGGCGGACCGGGTCGGCCCGGCGCCCGCACGAAGACGAACAGCGTCGAGCCGGGCGCGATTTCTTTGGCGAGCGATGGCTTGATGGACACGGCCACGATCACGCGAGGTTTTTCAGGCGCCGTGCTCGACGACGAGGCCCGAAGGCTGTTCCCGCTCGACGAGGAGTCCTCGGCTGCCGCCCCCGCGGGCGCACTACGGAGACGCTCGATCTGCTCCTGCAGGATGACCCGAATGTTCTCGGGCGGCCCGAGTCCGAGCACTCGCTCGAAACGCTCGATGGCAAGAGGGAACTCGCCACGTCGCTGCGCCGCGACAGCAGAGAAAAACAAGGCCTTTTCGGAGTCGGGTTCGAGTTTCAACGCCTCTTCGAAAATTCGGCCCGATCGCTCGTCGACTGTACCGTCTGCCTGCAACACCATCGCCTCGGCCATGCCGATGAGCGCTTCGGCGTTGCGCCCGCCTTCAAGGCGGTCGGCTCGACGATACGCGCGCTGAGCGAGCGGGTATTGACCGAGCGCCAGATGCGACCTGCCGAGCATGAGCCAACCCTGCACGTCCTCCGGCTCGCGCTCCAGCCGACGTGCCAAGCGACTGACCATCGTTGCGGGGTCATTGGCGGCGATCTCCTCGGCAGGCCAAGTCCAAACGCTGGCGTAGCGATAAAGCGCGATCGCAGACACCGCCAGGAAGACGACGACGACAACTGCCACGATGCGCTGCGATCGATCACGCCACAGTGGACGCAACATCCACAGCGAGCCGGCCAGAGTCAGCACGATGGCAATTACGACGAAGGTCGTCAGCGCACTCGTATTCATCGATCTCGCGCCTCGCCATGATCGACTTCATCGGGATCCGAGCGATCTGTGGGCGCCAAGGTCACGCGCTGTCGAATGATTCGGAGCGCTACGAAGAGTCCCGTGAGAAGCAACAGAATCGGCGTGATCCAGAGCCACGCATTGCGAGGTGAAAACTCCGGGCGGAACAAAATGAAATCTCCGTAGCGATCACGCATGTGCTGGCGGACCTCCTGATCCGTCTTCCCCTCTTCGAGCAGCTGACGAACCTCGCGTCGAAGGTCGCCCGCCAGACCGACAGGCGAGTCCGCGATCGATTGGTTCTGACATTGCATGCAGCGCAACTCGTGGGAGAGGTTCCGATAGCGCTCCTGCAATGCGGGATCGGACATTTCGATCGGGTCGATCGCCAGTACCGAGGGGATCAGACAAAACGACAAAAGCATGACAATCAAAACTCTCACGTTGCGCTCTCCGTCGAGGGCAGGCGAGTCAGAAACTCTCTCTGCCAAATCTCCCGCGTGAGCGGTCCCACGTGCTTGTACACCACGATACCGGCAGGGTTGACCAAGAAGGTCTCCGGAGCACCATACACGCCCCAGTCGATGGCGACCTCTCCATCGCGATCGACGGCCACCACGTCGTAGGGATCGCCGAGCTGGGACAACCAGGACACGGCAGCCGCGTCATCGTCTTTCCAATTGAGGCCGATGAGGGGCAACCGCTCGGACCGCGCCACCTCGAGCAACATCTCGTGCTCGTTGAGACATTCGGGGCACCAAGTGCCCCAAACGTTGAGCAGGTACCAACGCCCTCTCATGGTCGATTCGGAGAACACGCCCGACGACCCGAGCACAGGCAGCGTGAACTGTGGCGCCGACTTACCGATGAGTGCCGACGGAATGACAGTCTTCTGCGGTGCTCGCTGAATGCCGATGAACAGCACGGCGACCAGCAGCGCGAACACGAACCCCGGCAACAAAAACCGTTTCACTCCTCGGTCTCCTCTCGCCGACGATATCGACGATCGGTTGCGGCGATGACCCCGCCGATAGCCATCAGCAGCGCAGCAAACCACACGTAGTTGATCAACGGTCGAACCTGCGCACGAACGCTCCAACGACCGGCGCCGAGATCTTCGCCGAGCGCTGCAAAGATATCGCGGCTCCACTGCATGTCGATGCCCGCCTCCGTCATCATCTGTCGCTGCACCCAGTAATTTCGCTTCTCGGGATGCAGGAGACCCACCGGCTTCCCGTTTTCGAGCACCTCGATCTCCCCACGCAAGGCGTCGTAATTGGGACCCTCGGCAGTAGCAAGACTGAGCAGCCGATATTCGAACTCGCCGACCGTACCCGACTCGCCGACGGCGAGCGCGAGATCACGCTCTCGGGTGTAGGACTCGACCGCCGTCACCGACACCACGAACAAGCCGAGCGCTGCGTGGGCGATTGCCATGCCAATGACGCCCCGACTCAAGGACAAACCACGCCGCCATCGATCGACCGGATCCACAAGCGCCGAGAAGAACAGCCATAACCCTACCGCAAACCCGATGGGCGTGAGGATTTTTGCGCCTTCCCAAACCCCCAGCACGAGGACGAGCGTAATCAAGACACCCACGATCAAAGAAATGAGGATCGCTGCGCGGCGCTCGCTCACTCGACCTTTCTTCCAGCTCGAATGGATGCCGACCGCTGCAAGCGCGAGCAACGGCAACGTGGGCAGCAAGAACACCGGGTCGAAATACTGACGGCCGACCGACAGGGTTCCAAGTCCCAATGCATCGGAGATGAGCGGCGCCATCGTTCCCGCGAAGACCGCCCCGGCGGCGACCACGAGCAAGATGTTGTTGAATAAAAGGAAAGACTCTCGCGCCGTGAATTCGAACCCCGCCTCGCTGCGCAGCAGCGGCGCCCGCCAGGCGTAGAGCGTCAGCGCACCGCCGATGATGATGACGAGGAACGCCAGGATGAACATGCCGCGCGCCGGATCCGCGGCGAAGGAATGGACGGAGACCAACACGCCCGAACGGACGAGAAAGGTGCCGAGCAACGACAACGAGAATCCGAGTATCGCGAGCAGCAGCGTCCAACTTTTGAAGAGTCCGCGTTTCTCGGTGACGGCCAGCGAATGAATGAGCGCCGTGGCCACGAGCCAAGGCATGAACGAAGCGTTCTCGACCGGATCCCAGAACCAATAGCCTCCCCAACCGAGTTCGTAATACGCCCACCAACTTCCGAGCGCGATTCCGACGGTGAGGAACGCCCAGGCGATCGTCGTCCACGGTCTGGTCCAACGCGCCCACGCCTGATCGAGGCGGCCTTCGATCATCGCAGCGCAAGCGAATGCGAAGGCCACGGCGAGACCGACATACCCTGCGTAGAGCATCGGCGGATGCGCGGCGAGCGCCGGGTCTTGCAGCAGAGGGTTGAGATCGCGTCCGTCCGGCGCAGCCGGGTCGAGGCGCATGAACGGATTGGACGTGAACAACGTGAAGGCGAGAAAACCGAGGCTGACGAGACCGAGGACTCCGAGCACGCGTGCCGCAAAGGACGGCGGCAGGCTCTTCGAAAGCAAGGACACGGCAAGCGTCCAAGCGACGAGAATCCACGCCCACAACAGCAAGGATCCCTCGTGAGCACCCCAAACAGCGGCGATCCGATAGCCCGTCGGCAGCGCCGAGTTCGAGTTCGCGGCGACGTACTCGACCGAGAAGTCGTTTTGCACGAACGCCGCCACCAGGACGCCCAAAGAAAGCGTGGTCGTCAAGAATTGAACTGTCACGGCCGGGCGAACGACCGCGGTCCAGGACTCGCGCCCCAGCCAAGGCCCGGCAAGACCGAATACGGATTGGGCCAGCGCCGCCAACAGCGCCAACACCATCGCGAAAAGTCCGACTTCGGCGAGCATGTCAGGTACCGCTTCGCGGAACGGCGCGAATATCCGGATCAACCGGCATCACGCCGCCGTGTTTTTCTTTGATCGCCTCGGCGACCTCGGGAGGCATGTAGTTCTCGTCATGCTTGGCGAGAATTTCGTCGGCCACGAAGATTCCATCGGAACCGAGACGACCGTGGGCGACGACGCCCTGATTTTCGCGGAAAAGATCGGGTACTACGCCCGTGTAAACCACCCGGACATCATGCTTGAAGTCGGTCACGACAAAACTCATGTCCAGACTTCCCGCCTCGCGATCGACCGTTCCGGGGCGAACCATGCCTCCGAGTCGAAAACGCTTCTCGATCGGCGCCTCGCCCGCCGCCACCTGCGACGGATCGAAAAAGAACATCACGTTCTCGCGAAAAGCACTCAAGGCCAGCAGACCAGCGAGCGATACGCCCGCGAGAATTCCGACGACGAGCGTGATTCGACGTTGACGCGGGGTCATGTTGAGCTTCCTTCATCTTCGAGGGCGAAACGGCGACGGGCCTCACGTTTCGCTTCGTCATGGGCGCGACGAGCGAGCACGATGTTCGCGACGATCGCGAGCATGGTCACCAGATAGGCAGGCCAAAGAAAGATGGCATATCCATCCATCGCCAAAAACTCGGTCATCGCAGCACCTCCCGAATCCAGCTTGCGGTCCGCTCTCGTCGAAGGATCTCTGCGCGCAGACGAACGAGCAGTACCGCCGCGAAGTAGAGCGTGAAACCGAGCAGCATCATGAGCAGGGGCGCGAGCATGTCGATGGGCATGGAGGGCCGATCCATCTTCATCACCGACGGCGCTTGATGGATGGAATTCCACCACTCCACGGAGTAACGAATGATCGGGATGTTGATGACACCGACGATCGCGAGCACCGCACTCGCCCGATCGGCACGACCGAGATCGTCGATGCCCGCACGCAATCCCATGTAGCCCAAATAGAGGAACAGCAAGATCAGTTGGGCAGTCAGGCGCGGGTCCCACACCCAGTAAGTGCCCCACATCGGCTTGCCCCAGAGCATGCCGGTGGCCAGAGACACCGCCGTGAACCATGCTCCGACGCCTGCACAACTCGCAGCGACGGCGTGAGCGACTTTCATTCTCCAGATCAGCCCTACCGCAGCGGCCGACGCCATGACGCCGTAGATCATCACGGCGAGCCATGCCGAGGGTGCATGCACGTACAGGATTCGGAAGCCCTCGCCTTGTTGGTAATCGGGCGGCGCAAGCACGAGCCCGCCGTAAAGCGCTGCCAAGATGAGCAAGCCCGCCGGCCACGCAAACCACGGGGTCAACGTTCCTGCGATTCGATAAACGTGCGGGGGTGATCCGAGCTTGTGGAACCAGGTCCAGTTCATTCGATTTCCTTTTATTCGAGCCCGATCCGAACCGCTGCCGCCGCCGCGAGTGGCGCGAGCGTGATGCCGAGAACCGCCAAGGCTCCGAGCAGATACAACGGACCCATCAGACTTTCGCCAACGATCGCAAGTTCCGTCGCGCGAGCCCCGAAGACGAGCACCGGCACCGCGAGCGGAAGCGTGAGCAGGGAGAGCAGCACCCCGCCGCGTCGGACACCGAGCGTGAGCCCCGCCCCGACGGCGCCGATGAGACTGAGGGTGACCGTGCCCAGCAGCAACGACGACAGTATGCCGGGCATCGCCGCAACTGGCACTCCGAGCGCCATCGCCAGGATCGGCGCCATCAAGGCGAGCGGCAAGCCCGTCAACAACCAGTGGGCAAACGTTTTGGCGGCCATCAGCGCCACCAAAGGCTGACCGCAGACGACGAACTGCTCGAGCGTGCCGTCGGAGGCATCGTCGCGAAACAAGGACTCCAATGCGAGCATCGAGGCCAGCAACGCGCCCACCCAGAGCACTCCCGGCGCGATCGCACGCAACTTACCGAGCTCGGGCGTATAGCCGAGCGGGAACAACAGCGCGACGACTGCGAAAAACGCGAGCGGCTGGATGATCTGCGCAGGTCGTCGAACTGCCAGACGCAGATCGCGCTCCAACACGAGCCACGCCGCCGCCACCGCCGAGGTTCGAACCGCGCTCACGATGCCACCTTCCGAGTTCCGATCTCGAGCGTCGATCGCCGATCCTCCGGGAGACCGAGGTCCTGGTGCGTTGCAGCCATGACAAGTCCGCCGCGATCCAACTGCTCCTCGATCAACGATGCCACGAGCGCCTGACCGTCGACATCGAGATTGGTCGCCGGCTCATCCAGTAACCAAAGCGACGCGCCCGACAACCAGAGCGCCGCAAGGGCCACTCGGCGGCGTTGCCCGGCCGACAGCGCGCGCACCGGACGATCGGCGAATACCTTCGCGCCGACTCGGGCAAGCGATTCGTCGATCGCCGACAAGGTGATGCGGCGCCGAATTCCGACACCGAAGGCGATGTTCTCGATCGCAGTGAAGTCAGCCTTGAGCGCCGTATCGTGGCTGAGATACGCCATTTCCGAATGAAACCCGGGGTCGTTCGGCTGCACCCGAGCGCCGCGCCAGTACAACTCGAGCGACTCAGGCTCCAGCAATCCGGACAACACGCGCAAAAGAGTGGTCTTGCCGGCGCCATTGGCACCGACCACCTGCAGGCAGCCTCCCGAGGGCACCTCGAAAGACAGGCCCTTGAGCAGATGACGCTCGCCCCGAAAAACGTGAAGATTTTTTACCGACAGCTCAGACATTTAGACGACTATCTTAAGACGGACTCGCAACAGCCGCGGTCCCGCCCATCCCTGCCATCGGCACCGACGGGGCAAGCCTAGCACAGGGCTCCCCTATGAAGGTCGGCGCTAGCCTAAACTTGCCCCTCGCGTGGCCCCGGTGGCGAAACCCGGTAGACGCAGCAGACTTAAAATCTGCTGGCCGTAAGGCCGTGCCGGTTCAAATCCGGCCCGGGGCACCACGCATCCTGATCGTCGAGGGAAGTGACGTATGAGCCGAATGTCCAAAATTTTCTTCGCGCTGGCCGCATCGCTGACTTTATTCGCGTGCACCTCGCGCCCCTCGAGCTCCGTCGCGCCGGTCGCCGACCCCATCTCCTCTAGAACGCTCGCGAGCGGCGAGATCATCGGCTTCCAAAACGCCGCAGGCGGACATAGTTGGTTGGGCATTCCCTACGCCGCGCCACCCATCGGCGATCTGCGTTGGCGCGCGCCACGCCCTCACCCGGGTTGGTCGGAGCGTCGGGCCGCACTCGAACCGGGTAGCCCCTGCATTCAATACGGCTCGCCACTCGGTGGCGTCGGTGAGGCGGGCACCCGTCAGGGTAGCGAGGACTGCCTGTTTCTGAACGTCTACGCGCCGCGTCTGTCGGCGTCCGAGGCCGCCGCGCAGCGTTTGCCCGTCATGGTGTGGATCCACGGCGGCGGCAATACGGTTGGTCACGCAGCCTTCTACGACGGTCAGGTGCTCGCCCAACGCGAACGTGCGATCGTCGTGATGATCAATTATCGACTCGGACCTCTCGGCTGGTTCGTGCCACCCGAGAATATTTCTTTGACCCTGGATACACCGGATCCCGACTTGTCGGGCAACTACGGGAATCTGGATGCCGTCGCAGCCTTGCGCTGGGTACGGGACAACGCTGCGGCGTTTGGCGGCGACTCCGCCAATGTCACCGTGCTCGGAGAGTCGGCGGGTGCGACCAACGCGCTCGCACTGCTCGTCACGCCGGCGGCCGAGGGACTCTTTCACCGCCTCATCGTCCAGAGCCTTGGCTTCGGTTTTGCGAGAACCCCGAACATCGACTCACCCTCGGGGACTGCGCAGGTGCTCCGCCGCTCGCTGATCGCCGCGGGTCGAGCCAAAGATGCTGCAAGCGCCGAACGAATCGCTGCACAGATGACGCCAACCGAGCAGTCGGCATTCCTGCGTAGCCTCGATCCTTGGACGATCTACGGCACCTATCGACGCGATGGTGATTACGATCGCGTGCCGACCGTGTTTCAGGATGGGAACGTGATTCGTCGCGGCGACCTGCGCGCGTTGCTCGCAAATCCTGCGACCCACATCGACGTACCGGTCATTTTGGGAACGAACCGCGACGAGCCAAAGATTTTCATGGCCTTCGATCCTACGCACGTACGCACCGTCGCCGGGCTGCCGTTCGCGCTGCGCGATCCGGAAGCCTACGATCTCGAGGCGCGTTACCGGTCGCTCGTCTGGAAAGCCGATGGCGTCGATTCCATCGCCGGCTTGCTCGCGCAACACGGGTCACCCGCTTGGGCGTATCGATGGGATTGGGACGAACAAGGTCAGCTTTATGGCCTCGTCGATCTCTCTCGTATCGTCGGTGCCGCACACGGACTCGAGATCCCCTTCGTCTTCGGATTCTTTGACGTCGGCCCGCAAGGCAAGATGCTCTTCAACGATGACAACGCAACGACTCGCGTCGCGCTCAGCGAGCGAATGATGGCGTACTGGGCGGCCTTCGCTCGGGATGGCAAACCCGGCCGCGGGAGCGACGGACTCGGCATCGAATGGTCGCCCTGGACGGTCGACGCCTCGGCGCCGCGCATGATCGTGTTCGACACGCCGACCGATGGCGGTATTCGCATGACGGCATCCGATGTCTCGAGAGACTCGGTACTCGCGGAAATGGAGAAAGAAACCCTCCCCGTCACGCAGCGCTGCGCCTTGTTCCGGGCGACCTTCCGCAATCGCCTCGATGATTGGGCGGATGGCGCGTGGCGACGGTTCGCCGGCGGCGCGTGCGAAGGTCAGCGACTCGGTTCGCGCGCCGGTTCGTAACGAACGCGATACACCACGCCTGCATAGTCGTCCGAGACGTAGATCGAGCCGTCGGGTCCTTCCGCCACATCGACGGGGCGACCGATCAAGCCCGACTCGCCGCGGAAACCATCGAGAAATGGCCGCTCTTCGATGACGCCGTCCTCACTCCAGTGGAGTGAGACCACTTTGTATCCATCCGGCTCGCTTCGGTTCCAGGAACCATGCAGCGCGACGAGTGCCGCCCGTTGAAACTCCTGCGGACGATCGCCGTATTTCAAAAATCGTATGCCGAGCGGTGCGTTGTGAGCGCGGAACTCGTGCGCCGGAGCAATCGACTCGGCGATTCGCGCCGCGTTGCCCTCACCGTACTGCGGGTCGATTACTCCACGTCCGTGCACGAAAGGCCAACCGTAGAAACCCCCGTCCACGATGCGATTGAGTTCGTCGGCTGGGAGGTCGTCTCCCAACAGATCTCGACTGTTCTCCGTGGCATACAACGAGGAATCCCACGGCGCCCAATCGAATCCGTACGGATTGCGCACGCCAGTGGCGATTATTTTGCCGTTCGTCCCATCGAGGTCGAACCGCATCATGGTCGAACGCCTCGGATCTTTCTCGAGGCAGACGTTGCAGGTCGAGCCCTGCCCCAGGTACAGCTTGCCGTCCGGACCCACTCGTGCTGTTTTTCGCCAGTGATTGCCGTCGGCCGTGAGCCCGCTGATCAAGGGCTCGAGCGCGCCTTGCGTCGAACCACTCGCGGCGTCGAAGCGAACACGTGACACAGTGGTCCCCTCGGCGACGTATAGCCAACCGTCGTGCAAATCGACGCCGTTCGGACGATCGAGGCCCTCGAACAGATTTTGACGCCCATCCGAACGACCATCTCCGTCTCGATCAGCCCGAAGCAGCACCACGAGCCCGCCCCGAGGTTGACTCAAGATGAGATCACCCGTCGGCGTCGGGACCATCAAACGCGCGCTTGGAAGGTCGGTGGCCCAGAGGCTGACGGAAAATCCCTTCGGGACCTTGAGCTGGCGAGCGACCACCTCGGCGGGAGGCGGGTCGATACCGCCGTCGCGCAGCATCCGCCAGATCATCGTCCGATCGGAGAGCGCAACGCCACCGAGGAAAAAAATCCAGACGAAACCGAGGATCGCCAGCGCCGTCAGCGCTAGGCCGAGCCCGATCAGCCACCGCAACCACTTTGGCAAGCGACTTCCCATCGACGAACCCTCGTTTATCAAAAGATCTTCCCGAGCCGTTCTGAGAGTATCCCGCAAAGAGCCCGGACGCCGTTAGAATCCGCCCATGAAATCGCTCATCGCCGCTCTGGCGCTCGCCGCCATCCTGCCCCTCTCCATCCACGCCTCGGCCGCCGACAAGGCCATCAAGGGCATGCCCGGAGAGCCCGACAAACTTTTTGCCCAGCTCGACACGCTCCTGCCCACTCCGGGTGTGACCCGGGCGGCCTCGGGTGCGCCGGGCGCTCAGTACTGGCAACAGCGCGCCGACTACCGCATTCAGGTCACGCTCGACGAAAAGCGTCATCGTCTCTCGGCGAAGCAGACCATCACCTACATGAACCGGTCGCCGGATACCCTCAACTACATCTGGTTGCAGCTCGATCAAAATATTTTCCGCGACGACTCGCTGGCGCGACGCTCGGAAGTAGCCGCCAACGCAGGCACGCGGCGCGACACCGTGGGAAGCGGTGACAGTCTGAGCTTCGCCGCGATGCGTCGTCACCAGGCCTTCGAGGACCGCGAGTACGGCTTCGAGATGGGTTCGGTGCGCGACGCCTCGGGGCGCACGCTGCGCACCACGGTGAACGACACCATGATGCGCATCGATCTACCGACGCCGTTACGGCCGGGTACGAGCATCGAGATCAACTTCGAGTGGCAGTCGAACATCGTCGACGAAGCGGCCATCGGAGCGCGTGGCGGTTACGAGTATTTCCCGAAAAACGACACCTACCAGTATTTCCTCGCTCAGTGGTTCCCGCGCTTGGTGGCCTACACCGACTACACCGGCTGGCAGCACAAGCAATTTTTGGGGCGCGGCGAGTTCACCCTCGAGTTCGGTGACTACGACATCGAAATCACCGTTCCGGCCGATCACATCGTGGCCTCGACGGGCGTACTGCAAAACCCCGACGCTGTGCTGACGGCAGAGCAGCGCGCCCGGCTGAAGCGCGCCGAAACCGCGAAGAAGCCGATCTTCATCGTGACGCCGGAAGAAGCACTCGCCAACGAGAAGGACGGCACGAACCGCGCCAAGACCTGGCGCTTCAAGGGGGAAAACGTCCGCGACTTCGCGTGGGCAAGTTCGCGAAAATACATCTGGGACGCGATGGGCTATCGCCAAAACGATTCGAAGCGACCCTTCGTCATGGCCATGTCGTTCTACCCCAACGAGGGCGAGCCGATCTGGTCAAAGTATTCGACCCATGCCGTGATCCACACCATGGAGGTGTACTCGCGCTTCTCCTTCCCCTATCCGTACCCGGTTGCGATCTCTGTCAACTCCTGGGAACGCGGGGGCATGGAGTATCCGATGATCACCTTCAACGGATATCGACCGACAACCGACGAGAAGACCGGCAAGGTCACCTACTCTCGCAACACCAAGTACGGCCTCATCGGCGTGATCATCCATGAAGTCGGTCACATCTACTTCCCGATGATCGTCAACTCCGACGAGCGTCAGTGGACCTGGATGGACGAGGGCCTCAACACTTTCCTCGAGTACATCGCCGAACTCGAATGGGAAGAAAACTTCCCGACGTTCGGTGACAAGACCAACGTCCTCGACTTCATCACCGCCTACATGCAGTCGACGGATCAAGTGCCGATCATGACCAACTCCGACACCATCGTGCAGTTTGGTCCAAACGCGTACTCCAAGCCTGCCGCGGCACTCGCCGTGCTCCGTGAAGCCGTGATGGGGCGCGAACTTTTCGACCATGCGTTCCGCGAGTACTCGAACCGCTGGAAGTTCAAGCGACCAACCCCGGCTGATTTCTTCCGAACCATGGAAGACGCCTCGGGTGTAGACCTCGATTGGTTCTGGCGCGGATGGTTCTACGGCACGGACCACGTGGACGTCGCCGTGGGGGACATTCGCGAGTACCAGGTCTCGACCCAAGATCCCGACGCAGAGTTTCCGCTGAAGCGTCAGGAGTTCGCCGCGAACTGGCCGGAGTCTTATTCGCAGCGACAGAACCGCAGCGAAGGCCTGAAGACCCGCATCGAGCGGTACCCCGAACTCAAGGATTTCTACAACGAGAACGATGCCTTCGTGGTCACCAACAAAGACCGCAACGAGTTCAAGGATTTCCGCGAAAAACTCCGCGACTGGGAACGCACGGTCCTCGATCGCGCCATCAAGGCGGGCGAGTACGTGTATTTCGTCGACTTCAAAAACCTCGGCGGGCTCGTCACTCCGTTGCCGCTCACCCTCACCTACGCCGACGGCAGCACGGAGGAATACCCGATCCCGGCAGAAGTGTGGCGCTACAACGCAATCGAGGTCACCAAACTTTTCGTGCGCAAGAAGCGGCTCGTCAGCGTGGAGCTCGATCGAAACCACCTGATCGCCGATGCGGACAAGACCAACAACATCACGCCGCGCCGAATCGAGCAGAGCCGTATCGAGTTGTTCCGCGGTCGCGATCGTGATCGTAACCAGATGCTCGACGCGCTCGCCGAACTCAAGACCGAGCCCAAGGTCGACAAGGCGGACGGCGTGACCGGCAGCAAGGACGTTCCGCTGCAACCTCCCGCTCAGTGATGGGTCGCCTCATGCCGCGACGGCGAGGACTGCGAACTCTCGCAGCACTCGCCGTCGCAGTGATGATCGGGACCTCTTCGCTCGCGCACGCTCACCGCTCTCACGTCACGCTCACCCGAGTCGCTCTCAACGAGCGAAGCGGGCTGTGGGAAATCGTCCACGCCATCCATTACCACGATGCGTTGCGCCTGCTCGCCTCACTCGGCGTTCCCGACAACGTTCAGCCGGGTTCGATCGAGGGGCGCGCGCGCGTCGCTCTCGAGGTCGAGAAATCGTTTCGTTGGTCCACCCTTGACGGGCAGTCGTTGACACCCCTCACGGTCGGAGCGGAGCTCGAGGGCGACAACCTGCTCGTGTACCAGGAGATGTCGGCGCCCACGTCGGGCGGCCGAATGGTGGTTGAGACGACGTTCATGCAAGACGTGTTCGCCGACCAGTCCAATCACATCTTGCTCGACTACTCGACGCCGAGAGTGACGCTGAAGTTATCCAGAGGCCAAAGACGGGCCGAATTCGGCGCCCCACGGGCGGTGAGAGCTGGAGGCTAGGGTCGGAATCGAACCGGCGTAGACGGCTTTGCAGGCCGCTGCATGACCACTCTGCCACCTAGCCGCGCCGACAAGGATGAGAAAAATGGAGCGGGAAACGAGACTCGAACTCGCGACCCCGACCTTGGCAAGGTCGTGCTCTACCAACTGAGCTATTCCCGCCCGGGTACAGAGGGCGCAGATTGTAGTGGCGACCCCCGTGAAGTCAAGTTTGGACCACCCGGATCACGGGTAAGCAGCCCGGAAAACTCACTGCGCCTTCAAGTCGGGCCAAGCCGCACGCAGGTAGTCGGCCGCAGAGACCAAGGTCAGAACCGCCGCAATGACGGTCAGGATGAGGCCGACCTCGTAGGTCGGCAGGATCCAGACGTCCCAGCGGATCAGCATCATCGAAAGCCCGACGATCTGGACGATGGTCTTGATCTTGCCGAGCGATGAGACAGCCACCTTGGTGCGCTGACCAATCTCTGCCATCCATTCTCGAAGCGCCGAAATGGCGATCTCGCGTCCGATGATGACGATGGCCGGCAACACCACGATCAAACGCGGGTCTTTGCTCACGAGCAACACGAGCGCCACTGCGACGATCAATTTGTCGGCGACGGGATCGAGGAAGGCGCCGAGCCGCGACGTCTGGCCGTACTTGCGAGCGAAATATCCGTCGAGGCTGTCGGTGATCCCCGCGATCGCGAACAAGGCGCCCGCCGCCGGATCCGACCACGGAAACGGCATGTAGAAAAGCACCACCACGACGGGGATCGAGAAGATCCTCATCCAGGTGAGTACGTTGGGGACGGTCAACAACATGTGGCGTGTCCGGACGTCGCTCGGCGATCAGCCGCCGGGGTGCAACGCATCATAAAGGTTTTGAGCAAGAGCCGGACCAATGCCCGGCGCACGCTCGAGATCCATGCGCCCCGCCTTCAACACACCCTGCAGACCACCGAAGTGCTGGAGCAAAGCCCGGCGCTTCGCAGGACCGAGGCCTGGAACCGTTTCGAGAATCGATTCATTGAATCGTTTGGCCCGCCGACGTCGGTGCCCCGTGATGGCAAACCGGTGTGCCTCGTCTCGAATGCGCTGGATCGCCTTCAGCGCCGAAGACTGCGGACCGGGAATGAGCGGCGGCCGCAGCCCGCCGGGGAAATGGATACGCTCCTGACCCGCCCGACGGTCCGGCCCCTTGGAAATACCGATGACCGGCTGGTCGGCGAAGCCGGCGGCAGAGAGTACTTCGACGACGCCGCCGATCTGGGCGGGACCCCCGTCGATGACGAGCAGATCGGGGCGCGGAATTTCTCCTGCGGCGATACGCGCGTAGCGGCGGGTGATCGCCTCCCGCAACGCCCCGTAATCGTCGCCCGGCGTTACGCCTTCGATGTTGAATCGTCGATAGTCTTTTTTGAGCGGCCCCTCGCGCCCGAACACGACGCAGGAGGCGACCGTACCCTCCCCCTGCGTATGGCTGATATCGAAGCATTCCATTCGTTCCGGCGCGACGGGGAGCTCGAGTTCTTCGGCGAGCGAGGCGAGCAAGGCTTCGTAGCCGTCTCGACGCGCGAGCCGCATGCGCAACGCATTGGCCGCATTCTCCTGAGCCATCTCGACCCATCGCGCCGCAAGGCCCCGCTGGGCGCGTCGGACCCTAACCGCATGCCCGGCGATCGATGCAAGCGCCTCGGCGATCGAGTCGGAATCCTCGAGCACGAGGTTCGTGTAGATCTCCGGGGGCGGTGACTGCTCGCCGTAGTACTGCATGATGAATGACGACAGCGCTTCGACCGCCTCGACGAATACCGCTTTCGGGAAGAAGCCGCTCGTCCCGAGGCTGCGTCCTCCCCGAACCGGCATCACGCTGATCGCGTAACCGCCGGGGTCTCCGGTGATGGCAAAGATGTCGGCATCGCGCTCGTCGTCGGCGGCGACGACTTGCTGTGCCTGCAATTCTTTGATAGCGGCGATTTGATCACGCAGCGCCGCTGCTCGCTCGAACTCGAGCCGCTCGGACGCTTCTTCCATTCTCGAAGCGAGCTGTTTCTGCACGTCGTCGTTACGCCCCTCGAGCACCTGCACGGCCGCCTCGACATCACGGGCATAGTCCGATTTCGAGATCAACTCGACGCACGGCGCCGAACATCGACCGATCTGGTGTTGCAGACACGGACGACTGCGATGGGCAAAGTAGCTATCGCGACAGTTGCGAAGCCTAAAGATCTTCTGCAGGTAATGCAGCGACTCGCTCACGGCGCCCGCGTTCGGATAGGGCCCGAAGAACCGGCCCGGTACATTCCGCGATCCTCGATACACCGACAGACGCGGAAAATCATGATCTGCAGAAAGCCAAAGGTAAGGGAAACTCTTGTCGTCCCTCAGGACCACGTTGTACTTCGGATGCAGAGCCTTGATGAGGTTGTGCTCGAGCAACAAGGCTTCGGTTTCGGATCTCGTGACCGTCACTTCCATCGAGACGATCTGCGCAACCAAGGCCTGAACCTTGGGCATCACATTCGAGGGAACGAAATAACTTCCGACCCGATCGCGCAGATTTTTCGCCTTGCCTACGTAGAGCAGCGACCCGTCCGCGGCAAACATTCGATACACGCCGGGTCGCTTCGGCAAGCTCCCCACGAATTCCTTCGAATCGAAAGCGACGCTCACACGGCCTGTTCCGACGACTGCACAGCAAGACTTTGAGCGCGCGCAAGCACCTTGCGGAACATGTCTGTGGTCAGTCGTTTGGTTTGCGTGTTGTATCGGCTGCAGTGGTAGGAATCGACGAGCCATCGGCCATCGGCGAGCTGATGCTCGGCTGCATGTGCAAAGCGATAGGCTCCACGGCTCTCGCCCGCGGCGTCGAGGATGGCATCGTGGGCGATTCGTCCGAGCGCGACGAGCACTTTCACTCCCACGTGGGCGGCGAGTTCGGCGCGAAGAAACCCATTGCAGGTGCGCGCCTCGGCGGGGGTCGGCTTGTTCTCCGGCGGGAGGCATTTCACGGCGTTGGTAATGCGAACGCCGAAGAGCGAGAGCCCGTCGTCGAGGGACTCGGAAGCGGCCGCCGAGGAAGCGCCGAGCTCGTGCAGCGTTTGGTACAGCATGATCCCGGCATGATCACCCGTGAAGGGTCGACCGGTTCGATTGGCGCCGTGCATGCCCGGCGCCAAACCCACGATCAACCAACTCGGAGCCTCATCGCCAAAAGCGGGGACTGGCGCGGCGTGATAGCCCGGGTACCGCCGACCCGAATCCTCGCGAAACTCCGCGAGTCTGGGACAGCGTCGACACGCCGGATCGAAAAGCATGGAGGACATCCGCGACCCTCGAACGAAGGCCGCGGATTGTACCCGAGCCGCGTCAGCCGACGGCGAACTGCTCTTCTTCGGTCGAGCCCTTCATGGCCGTCACGGACGACTGTCCGGCGGTCACGGTCTGGGTGACGTCGTCGAAGTAACCCGCGCCAACTTCGCGCTGGTGCTTGGTCGCCGTATACCCGTCCTTCTCGGAACCGAACTCCGCCTGCTGCAGCGCGACGTACGCGGTCATCTGCGACTCGCGATACCCCTTGGCGAGGGTGAACATCGAGTAGTTGAGGGCGTGGAAGCCGGCGAGCGTGATGAACTGGAACTTGTAGCCCATCGCACCGAGTTCACGCTGGAACTTCGCGATCGTCGCGTCGTCGAGCTTCTTCTTCCAGTTGAACGATGGCGAGCAGTTGTACGCGAGGAGCTTGCCCGGGAATTTCTTGTGGATCGCCTCCGCGAAGTGCTTGGCCTCTTCGAGATCGGGCGTGCCGGTCTCGCACCACAACAAGTCGGCATACGGCGCATAGGCAAGCCCACGCGCGATGGCCTGCTCGAGACCCGCGCGAACGAAAAAGAACCCTTCCGACGTGCGGCCCTTCGAGGTGTCGATGAACGGACGGTCACGCTCGTCGACGTCGGCCGTCAACAAATTCGCACTCTCGGCATCCGTGCGCGCGACGAGGATCGTCGGCACATCGCATACGTCGGCCGCCAAACGCGCCGCAACGAGCTTGTTCACCGCCTCCTGAGTCGGCACCAGGACCTTGCCACCCATGTGTCCGCACTTCTTCGCCGATGAAAGCTGATCCTCGAAGTGCACACCGGCCGCACCGGCCTCGATCATGCCCTTCATGAGTTCGAAGGCATTGAGTACGCCACCGAAACCCGCTTCGGCATCGGCCACGATCGGTTGCAGCCAATCGATGGAGTCATTGCCCTCGGCGTGGTGCAGCTGATCGGCACGCAGCAAGGTGCTGTTGATCCGACGAACGACCTGCGGAACGGAATTAGCCGGATAAAGCGACTGGTCCGGATACATTTCGCCAGCGAGATTGGCGTCACCGGCCACCTGCCATCCCGAGAGATAAATCGCCTTGAGGCCCGCACGTACCTGCTGCATGGCCTGGTTGCCGGTCAACGCACCGAGCGCATTGACGAACGGCATCGCCGACATGTGGCGCCACAGCTTCTCGGCGCCGTGTCGCGCGAGCGAATGCTCGACGTGGACGGTACCGCGAAGACGAACGACATCCTCGGCCTTGTATCCGCGCGTGACACCGCGCCAACGGGGATTGTCTTGCCACTCACGGGCGAGCTGTTCGGCGGTTTTCATCTGCATGACTTCGGTCCTCGAAATTACTGAAGGTTCAGGGGGGTGGGTATTTTTGGAAGGCGGGAGTGTCGTGACTCGCGCACCGTCACTCGAGCTCGCGGTACGCGGCCAACGTCAGGAAGGTCGCAAACTCCGGCGCCGTGGTAATCGAATCGAGCAAGCGCGCCGCGGCATCGAAGCGCCCTGCGTCGTACGCCGCATCGCCGAGTCGGGCACGAAGCGTTCTGCACTCGGTTGCGAGCATCTCGCGGAACAACCCGTCGGTGATCTTCCGCCCATCGTCGAGCACACCGCCGGCATGTCGGATCCACTGCCAAATTTGTGCACGCGAGATTTCAGCGGTCGCCGCGTCTTCCATCAAATTGTTGATCGGCACACAGCCGTTACCGCAGAGCCACGCTGCCATGTACTGGAGCGACACGCCGACGTTTTCGCGCAAACCCTCTTCGGTAATCCGGCCTTCGGGGATCTTGAGAAGATCCGCAGCACTCACCGACACGTCTTCGCGCAACCGATGAAGCTGGTTGGATGTCGGCATGAGCCGATCGAACACTTCCATCGCGATGGGTACCAGACCCGGGTGAGCCACCCAAGTTCCGTCGTGCCCGTCGCCTGCTTCACGCTCCTTGTCCGCTCGCACCTTGGCGATCGCTGCATCGTTCGCAACCGGATCATTCTTGATCGGGATCTGCGCAGCCATGCCTCCCATCGCGAAGGCTCCACGGCGATGACACGTCTTGATGCAAAGCAGCGAATAAGAGCGCATGAAATGGGTGGTCATCGTGATCAGACGCCGCTCCGGCAACAAGAAGTCTGCGCGTCGGGCGAATTTTTTGATGAAGCTGAAGATGTAGTCCCATCGACCGCAGTTGAGCCCGACGATGTAGTCGCGAAGCTCGAAGAGGATTTCGTCCATTTCGAAGGCCGCGAGAATGGTCTCGATGAGCACTGTGCACTTGATCGTTCCGTGCGCGATATCCAAACGTCGCTCGGCGAAGTCGAACACTTCAGCCCACAGCCTCGCCTCTCGATGACTCTCCATCTTCGGCAAGTAAAAGTACGGCCCGGTGCCGCGCGAGCGCAGCTCGGCATGGTTATGGAAGAGGTAGAGCCCGAAATCGACGAGTGCACCCGGAATCGGCTGCCCGCCTTGCAACAGGTGCTTTTCGTAAAGGTGCCAGCCTCGAGGCCGAACGATCAGGACAGCCGTCTTGTCGGCGAGTCGGTAGGCCTTGCCCTCGGGAGTTGTGAAATCGATTTGCCGGCGAACTGCATCGCGCAGGTTCGCTTGCCCAGCGATCACGTTGTCCCACGAGGGCGCCAGAGAATCCTCGCAATCCGCCATGAACACCCGCGCACCGGAATTCAGCGCGTTGATGATCATCTTGCGATCGGTCGGCCCCGTGATCTCGACCCGTCGGTCTCGCAGGTCAGCCGGGATCGGCGCCACAGTCCAGTCGCTCTCGCGAACCGAGCGTGTCTCAGGCAAAAAATTGGGCAACTCGCCCGCGTCGAGCCGCTGCTGGCGCTGCTCTCGCGCCTTGAGCAACTGCTCCACCCTCGGCGCAAAACGCTCTCCGAGCTCCTGAAGAAAAGACAAGGCCTCGGCCGACAGGATTCCTTCTTCCTGCGGTCTCGCTGGCGTCCCTGCTGCGAATTCCACGGCGGCCATCATTCACTCCTGAGTGCTCTGGCGGTTGAACTTTAAGGCCCTCGGTGAGAAGATTTACACAATAGAAATTTCACAATGTGAATTTCACTCGCAACCCCGAGAGCCCGCCCATGACCGGATTGCTGCGACAGGGCCATTTCCTCGGTTCCAAGCTGCGCACCTTGCGCAAGCGGAACGGACTCACCCTGGAAGAACTCTCCAGCCGTTGCGTTCAGCTGAGCACCGACCATGCCCCCTCGGTCAGCTACCTCAGCATGGTAGAAACCGGCAAACGGATGCCATCGACCGAGATGCTCGAGGTCCTCGCCTCGGTATTCGGCAAAGAGCTCGGGTGGTTTCTCGATCGAACGGAATCGATCGCGCCTGAGGCAACAAAGGGACCGAGGACGAGCGCCGCCGAACCCATGCCCCTCGAGCCCGCGTTTTTGTTCTCGCGCGATCTCCTGCAACTCGCGCTGCCGGAACTTCTCGCGCAAACCGGAACCAGCGGCAGACAGTTCGCCCGGCTCCTCGTCAGGGTCTGGCAAGAGTCGCGTCAAAACGAATTTCCGGATATCGAACGCGCGGCCGAGTCGGTCGGCCGTCGGCGTATGCCGCTTTCACTCGATGACGTACTCAAAATCGTCAAGGACGTCGGACTTGCCATTCGATGGGTCGACGAAGATCGGCCGAAAAAATCCGCTCCCGTGCTGCGCGCGCGATTCGAGGCGCCCTCGACCATCGTCATCAACAACAATCTTCGATCGCACGAAGCGAGGCTCAAATACACGTTGGCCTTCTTCATCGGCCATCGCATCCTGCACAACGGCGACGGTGTCGTACCGCCGCACAGCGCCGCCGGAGTCGGTTACGAAGAGCCGGGCGCGCTCGGACCCGTCGGCGGCATGGCACCGCGAGACGTACTACTCGCCTGGCGTGACTTCGAGTGCAGCGCGTTTGCCGGAGCACTGCTCTGTCCGAAGCAACCCTTCAGGCAGTTTCTCGTTCGTGAACGCCACGAACTTTCAGCCGTCGAAAAACTGGGGATCACCGAAGCCGTGATGATGCGACGCATGACGAGCGTCTCGCCATATCGCCACTGGCATTTCTTTGATGGTTATGCCCCCGGATATCTGCGTGCCGTCTACCGAGGCAACGGTATCGCACTGCCTTGGGGAAACATGAGCCTCGTGCCCGACCCCTGCCCGAACTGGGCGGTCTTCAGGCTACTGCGCGAGGGGTCCGACTCTCCGAGCGAGACCTTCGCTCCGGTATCACAGGTGTCGATCATGCGTGATGGCGGCACCCCTCAACTCTACTGCTGCCACTCTTTGCGAACTCGGGACGCTGCGGATGTCTTGCACGTGCTGTCGGTCGGCATCGACTTGGCACCCGCCCTCGATGCACAAGGCTTCGACTCGAGGACAATCATCGATCTCGTCGATGAGCACTGCGGCCGCGGCGGCGGTGTAGCCAAGGTGCCGAAGGAAGCGGCCGAGGCGATCCGCACCGTGAGTCATGTCTTGAACATCGCCTGGGTAGCGCGCTCAATGGAATCACCGGCGAGCATCATCTGCCCTCGAAGCCGGTCCTGCCCGCGCAGCGCGCCCTGCGGAACCCACTGAGCGGCAAACGAACGACCTTATTCGCCCCTTCGCGGCGCGCGCAACCGCTCGGCCAGCATCAGCGACAACTCGAGCGACTGCTCATAGTTGAGGCGAGGATCGACGCTCGACTTGTACGCGCGCTGAAGATCGACGTCCGCCAAGCCCCGCGCACCGCCCGTGCATTCGGTCACGTCCTCTCCGGTGAGCTCCACATGTACGCCACCGAGGTGCGACCCGAGCGACTGATGGAGAGCGCTGGCGAGCTCGAGCTCGCGAAGGATGTTTTCGAAACGACGCGTCTTGAGCCCACTTTGACTCGTCTCCGTATTGCCGTGCATCGGATCGCAGATCCAGAGCACGGAGTGGCCGGTCGCCCTCACCGCCTGGATCGCTTTCGGCAAGGCCGCTTCGATGTCCTTGGCACCGTAGCGATGAATGAGCGCCAACTTGCCCGGAATATTTTGAGGGTTGAGCGTGGTGACGAGACGTTGAAGCCAGGCCGCGTCCATCGCCGCGCCGATCTTCACACCCACTGGATTGGCGATACCTCGGCAATACTCGACGTGAGCGCCATCGATCTGCGCCGTACGCATGCCGATCCAGGGCATGTGGGTCGAGAGGTTGTACCAGCGATTCTGGCGCGGGATGAACCGAGTCTGGGCTTGCTCGTAATGCAACACCAAAGCCTCGTGACTCGCATAGAACTCGGCCCGCAGGGCCTGGTGGACTTCTTTGGCGCTGATCGTTTCGAAGAACTCGAGACCATCGGCAACCGAAGCCACGATGCGTTCGTACTTCGCCTTGAACGGCGAGTGTCCGACGAAACCGAGGTCCCAATACTCGGGATGGTGCAGGTCGGCGAATCCGCCGTCGATGAGCGCCCTGACGAAGTTGATGGTCAGCGCCGCACGTTCGTAGCCTCGAAGCAGAAGCATCGGGTCGGGTTCTCGCGCTTCCGGTGTGAACTCGCCACGGTTGACGATGTCCCCACGGTAGGAAGGCAGTGTCACGCCATCACGAGTCTCGGTATCGGCCGAGCGAGGCTTGGCGTACTGCCCTCCCATGCGACCGACGCGGATGACGGGCTTTTTGAGCCCGTGGGTCAGCACGAGACTCATCTGCAACAAAATCTTGAGTCGCTTGGTGATCGTGCCGGACTCGCAATCGTCGAAACTTTCCGCGCAGTCACCCCCCTGCAGGAGGAACCGCTCTCCTCGCTGCGCCGCCGCGAGTTCCTCGCGCAAACGCTCGACTTCCCAGGAGACGACGATCGGGGGCAATCGAGAAAGCTTCGCCACGGCATCGGCGAGCGCGGCCGGATCGCGGTATGCCGGCTGCTGCTGGGCGGGTCGGGTTTGCCAGCTGGTAGGGTTCCAGGACTGGTGGTCTGGCGTTTTCATCGTGCGACGATTCTAGCGCGGGCACGCCCCAACCCGCGAAAAAAACGGGTTTTTACACCGATCGTGATCGCTCCGCGGCCTTGGCCTGCTGCCAAAGCTGCTCCCACGCTTCGAGATCAAGCTCGAGCAGCGGCGTCCCGGCGGCGGCGGCGAGACGCTCCATCTCCGCAAAGCGACGTTCGAATTTTTGATTCGATCCGCGCAACGCCGCTTCAGGATCGAGGCGCAGATGACGAGCCCAGTTGGCGATGACGAAGAGCAGATCGCCGAGCTCATCGTGCTGTCGATCGACGCCTTCATTCCCCGAGAGCGTCGCCTCGAACTCGGCGAGTTCCTCGTCGAGTTTCAGGCGCATGCCCGACGCATCAGGCCAATCGAAGTTGACCCGAGCAGCTCGCTTGCCGAGTTTGACCGCTCGAGTCAGCGCCGGTAGCGAACGCGCGACACCGTCGAGCACGCCCCTTTCCCCCGACGCCGCGCGCTCCTTGGCCTTGAACGCCTCCCACGCGCGCGTCTGTTCGTCGGCGCTGAGACCTGCACGCTGAGTGAACACATGCGGATGCCGCCGAACCAGTTTGTCGGAGATGCCGCGAGCCACGTCGTCGAAGTTGAATAGTCCGCGCTCCTCGGCGATGCGCGCGAGGAACACCACTTGAAACAGCAGATCGCCAAGTTCGTCGCGGATTCGATCGCTGTCTGCGCTGCCGATGGCCTCGGCTACCTCGTAAGCCTCCTCGAGCGTGTGAGGAACGATGCTTTCAAACGTTTGCTCGCGATCCCAAGCGCAGCCTGAATTCGGATCGCGCAGCGCGCGCATGATCTCGAGCAGGCGATGGATGGACTGATCCATGCGGACTCAGGCGTCAGCCCGGCTCGCCACGAAGCGTGCGGTAAAGGGTCATGAGCATCCCTGCCGTGGCACCCCAGATCGTGTGATGGCCATAGGGAAAATCGATGAAGTGGACATCTTCACCCTCGAAGCGCCGCACCGCAGGAACGTGGTTTCGCTCATCGAGCACGAACGACAAGGGCATCTCGAACACCTCGACGACCTCGGTCGGATCCGGCGTGACCGTGAAATCGGGATGAACGAAACCCACCACCGGCGTGACCCGGTAACCGGTGATGACGAGGTGGTCCGGCAGATACCCCGCGACTTCGATTCGATCGGCACTAAGGCCGATTTCTTCTTGCGTCTCTCGCAGAGCCGCGCAGAGCGGATCGGCATCGGCGGCCTCGATACGGCCCCCGGGGAAACTGATCTGACCGGCGTGATGTTTGAGATCGGACGAACGCACCGTCAGCAAGATGCCAAGATCATCGCCTCGATCGACGAGCGGCACCAACACGGCCGCAGGGGTCGGATGTTCGGGAAAAAACTTGCGTAGGCGTCGCCTTCGCGACTCGGATACCTCACCGAGGCGCCAGTCATTGGCGGGCGCATGGCAGGGGCTCGCGAGCAACCGCGAGCGCAGGGTCGTCTTGAGGTCCGAAAAACGGGGGAAAACGGAGGCGGCGTCAGGCATGGGGTATAATCCGCATCCTAGCATTTTCAGCGTACCGAGCTCTGCATGGCTCTCGACCCACTCGACGCCCTTTCTCCGATCGACGGCCGCTACGCGAGCGGCGCGGACGCTCTGCGAGCCCACCTCTCAGAGTCAGCCCTGATCCGGGAGAGAATCCGCATCGAAGCCGAATGGCTACTGGCGCTCCACCGCGAGAAACCGTCGGATCTCGAGGCCGCGGCAGACCTTCCGGAAGGGGTGCTGGCCGCCGCACGCGAATTGGCCTCGAACCCCCCGAGCGATGCGGCTCAGGCCGTCAAAAAGATCGAGCAGCGCACCAACCACGACGTGAAAGCCGTCGAGTACTACGTGCGCGACCGACTCGCCGCCGCCGGGGCGTCCGCGGCCGCGTTGGAACTCGTGCATTTCGGCTGTACCTCCGAAGACATCAACAACCTCGCCTACGCCCGCATGCTGCAGTCCGCTCGGACCGCGCTGCTCGCGGAATGGTCTGCGGCGCTTGGCATGCTGCGGGGCTTGGCAGAACGTCACGCCGAACTGCCGATGCTCTCGCGTACGCACGGGCAGACCGCGAGCCCGACGACACTCGGCAAAGAATTTGCCAACGTGGTTGCGCGGCTCGATCGAGCCATCGACCGATGGCGCAAGGTCGTGATCCTCGGCAAATGGAATGGTGCAGTCGGCAACTTCAACGCCCACGTTGCCGCTCTGCCCAAGGCGGATTGGACAGGGATTTCCGGCCGATTCATCCGGTCTCTCGGACTCGAGGTCAATGCGCTCACCACGCAGATCGAACCCCATGACTGGATCGCCGAATATTGCGACGCCGTCGCTGCCGTCAATGTCATCGTCATCGACCTATGCCGCGACACGTGGGGATACATCAGCCTCGGTTACCTGAGGCAGCGCGCAGTCGCGGGCGAAGTCGGTTCCTCGACAATGCCCCACAAGGTCAATCCCATCGATTTCGAAAATGCAGAAGGCAATCTCGGCATCGCCAATGCATTGCTGCGTCATTTTTCCGAGAAGCTTCCGATCTCCCGTTGGCAACGCGATCTCACGGACTCGACGGTGCTGCGTAACATCGGCGTAGCGCTCGGGCATGTGCTCATCGCCTGGAAAGCGCTGCAGCGCGGTCTCGGCAAGATCGACGCTGACGCCTCGCGCATCAGCGCCGATCTGGAGCAGGCTTGGGAAGTGCTCGGCGAAGCGGTACAAACGTCGTTGCGTGCAGCCGGCGTCCCGAACGGCTACGAACTCCTCAAAGATTTTACGCGCGGGCGCAAGATCGACGGCGTAGCCTACGCGGAGTTCGTGTCCAAACTTCCCTTGTCGGCGAGCGAGAAAACCCGGCTCGCCGCATTGCGCCCCGAAGCATATGTCGGGCTAGCCGCCTCTCTCGCCGGCACCACCGGCGATAACCCGCACCATGACACTCGGCCTCGCGACTGAGTCGCGATCGCCCTCGTCCGCGAACAGGAACACGCGGTGATTGTCGTCGGACTCTCGGGTGGCGTCGATTCAGCCGTCGCCGCGCTACGCCTGCGACAACAGGGATACGAGATCGAAGGCCTCTTCATGGCCAACTGGGAGGAAGCCGACGCCTACTGCACGATCGCGGCCGATTACCAGGACGCGTTGGCCGTCTGCCGTGAACTCGGCATTCCCCTGCACCGGGTCGACTTTGCCGCCGAATACCGTCAGCGAGTGTTCGATTATTTTTTGACGGAATACCGGGCAGGTCGAACTCCGAATCCCGACGTGCTCTGCAATCGCGAGATCAAGTTTGGCGTTTGTCTCGAACATGTCCGCCGTCTCGGCGGGACACGTTTCGCGACAGGTCACTATGCGCGACGCATCGAAGGCGCGAGCGGCGTCGAACTCCACAAGGCCCTCGATGGCGCCAAAGATCAGTCCTACTTTCTCCACGCACTCGAGCGCTCTCAACTCGAAGCGGCGATGTTCCCCTTGGGCGAACTGACGAAGCCGGAGGTTCGCGCGCAGGCTCGCGCCGCGGGACTTCCCGTTCACGACAAACCCGACAGCACGGGAATCTGTTTCATCGGCGAGCGTCCGTTCCGCGAGTTTCTCAATCAATACATTGCCGACACCCCGGGCCCCGTACTCACCCCGGAAGGCGAACGACTCGGAAGACATCACGGACTCGCCTTCTACACGCTGGGCCAGCGCGGCGGGCTCGAGATCGGCGGCCGAGCCGGGCACGCCGAAGCCGCGTGGTACGTCGCCAACAAAGACCTCGAAAGGAACGCCTTGATCGTGGTTCAGGGACACGACCACCCTTTGATGTTGTCGAAAACCGTCACGACCGGGACAGTGCATTGGCTGATCGATACGCCGTCGCAACCCTTCGAGGCCAGCGTGAAGCTGCGTTACCGACAAGCGGATCAGCATTGCCGGGTTTTGCCCATGCAAGACGGAAGACTGCAGATCGAATGCCTAGAGCCACAGCGAGCCGTGACACCCGGCCAGTTCGCCGTTCTGTACTCCGATACGCGCTGCCTGGGCGGCGCCGTAATCGAATCTGCGGCGCCCTGACGCACGGCGCATCGTCACGGAGCAAAGCTCGACGCGGGCGGCTATAATTCGCGCCCGTTTTACAGCCTGTTCATGGTTTTCGGCCGGGGGTTCTCATGACCGACAGTTACAAGAGTCGCACCACGCTCAACGTGGGTTCGCAGTCCTACGATATCTGGAGCCTTGCGGCTCTGCCCAAAGAAAAGGTGTCTCGGCTGCCTTACTCGCTGAAGATCCTCCTCGAGAACCTGCTGCGCTTCGAGGACGGCGTCAACGTCACGCGAGGCGATATCGACGCGCTGCTCGACTGGAACGCTACCGCGACGCCCGATCACGAGATTTCCTTCACGCCTGCGCGCGTGATCATGCAGGACTTCACGGGAGTGCCTTGCGTCGTCGACCTCGCCGCCATGCGCGAGGCCATCAAGAAACTCGGCGGTGATCCGCAGCGCGTCAATCCGCTCGCGCCCGCCGAGCTCGTCATCGATCACTCGGTGCAGGTCGATCATTACGGCACCGACGACGCGCTCGCCAAAAACACCAAGATCGAATTCGAACGAAACGGCGAGCGCTATTCGTTCCTGCGTTGGGGACAAACCGCGTTCCGCAACTTCAAGGTGGTGCCGCCGAACACCGGCATCGTCCACCAAGTCAACCTCGAATACCTTGGGCGAGTCGTCTTCGAGAATGCTGACGGCGCTCGGCCGCAGGCCTATCCCGATACCCTGGTCGGCACCGACTCGCACACCACGATGATCAACGGTCTCGGCGTACTGGGCTGGGGCGTCGGCGGTATCGAGGCCGAAGCGGCGATGCTGGGTCAGCCCGTGACGATGCTCATCCCGCAAGTCGTGGGGTTCAAACTCACCGGTCAATTGCAGCCGGGCGCCACGGCGACCGACCTCGTGCTGACGGTCACCGAGATGCTCCGCAAGAAGGGCGTAGTCGAAAAATTCGTCGAATACTTTGGCGACGGCCTTGCCAACCTCCCGCTCGCCGATCGTGCCACCATCGCCAACATGGCGCCGGAATACGGCAGCACCTGCGGCATCTTCCCGATCGACGAAGAAACGCTGCGATATCTCGAGCTGTCGGGACGACCGAAGGCTCAAATCGAACTCGTCGAGGCTTACGCCAAGGCACAGGGCATGTGGCGCTACAACGGAGCGCCTCAAGCCGACTACACCGACGTCCTCGAACTCGACCTCAGCACGGTCGAACCCTCCCTCGCGGGTCCCAAGCGTCCGCAGGATCGCGTGCCGGTTCGAACACTCAAGCAGGTCTACCAAAAGACCCACGCCCAAATGGCCGAAGAGCGCGCCAAGAAGAACCCGTCCGCCTCGGGCGTTGGAACCGTCAACAACGGCGGCTCGTACGACGTTCGGGACGGCGCGGTGCTCATTGCAGCCATCACGAGCTGCACCAACACGTCCAACCCCTCGGTCATGCTCGGCGCCGCCCTGCTCGCGCGCAATGCGGCTCAAAAAGGCCTCAAGGCCAAGCCCTGGGTCAAAACGAGCCTCTCGCCGGGCTCCAAGGTGGTCACCGATTACCTCACGAAGGCCCAACTGCTCGACGACTACGCCGCCGTCGGCTTCCACGTCACAGGCTATGGCTGCATGACCTGCATCGGCAACTCGGGCCCCTTGAAGCCCGAGATTTCCGCCGCCGTCAAATCGGGCGATGTCATCGCCACGTCGGTACTCTCGGGTAACCGAAACTTCGAAGGACGAGTGCATCCGGAAGTGAAGATGAATTTCCTCGCCTCCCCGCCGCTCGTGGTCGCCTACGCCCTCGCCGGCACGACGAACATCGATCTCAACACCGAACCGCTCGGCACCGGATCGGACGGCCAGCCGGTATTCCTCAAAGATATTTGGCCGAGCCCCAAAGAAGTCGCCGACACCGTACGCGCTTCGATCGATTCGAACATGTTCCGTGGAAGCTACGGTGACGTGTTCGCAGGCGATGCGAACTGGCAGGCGATCAAAGTCCCGGCGGGCAATCTCTATGCCTGGGACGACAAATCGACCTACGTCCGCAATCCGCCCTACTTCGATGGCATGGGCATGCAGCCGGAAGCGGTGAAGCCCATCCGCGGCGCTCGCGCGCTCGCGCTGCTCGGCGACTCGGTCACGACCGACCACATCTCACCCGCCGGCGATATCGCCAAGGGAAGCCCGGCTGCGAAATACCTCGAGTCACACGGCGTCCAAAAAGCCGACTTCAACTCCTACGGCGCACGCCGCGGCAATCACGAAGTCATGATGCGTGGCACCTTCGCCAACATCCGCCTGAGAAATTTGCTCGTTCCCGGAACCGAAGGCGGCGTCACGCTGCATATTCCCTCGGGCGAACAAATGTCGATCTATGACGCCTCGATGAAGTATCAAGCCGCCGGCACGCCACTCGTGGTGCTCGCGGGCAAGGAATACGGCACTGGCTCCTCTCGTGACTGGGCGGCCAAGGGCACCATGTTGCTCGGCGTCAAAGCGGTCATCGCGGAGAGCTTCGAGCGCATTCACCGCTCCAACCTCATCGGCATGGGCGTGCTCCCCTGCCAATTCACGAACGGCCAGAACGCCCAGAGCCTCGGTCTCACTGGCCTCGAAACCTTCGAGTTCGGCGATCTGCAAAACGCCGAGGCTCGTACTGTGTCGGTGACGGCGACGCCGAAGGACGGCGGCAAGCCGATCGTGTTCGAGGTACGAGTCCGCATCGACACGCCGAAGGAGCGCGATTACTACCGTCACGGTGGCATCCTGCAGTACGTCCTTCGTCAGCTCGCGCAGGGACGCGGCAAGTAACGCGGGAGGCTCGCGTGGACGATCTCGAACATCCACGCGAGCCCGCCCCCCGGCTCGTTTTCTTTGATCTCGACGGCACGATCTCCCGTCGAGACACGCTGTTCGGCTATGTGGCCGGCTTTGCGCGGCGACACCCCTTGCGTATGCCGCGATTCATGGCGGCGCTCCCCGCTCTGATCGGCTATGCGCTCGGTGTTCGCGATCGGGGCTACCTCAAAGGCGCCTTGCTGCACGCCGTGATGGGCGGTGCCCTTCGACGAGACGTGCAAGCCTGGACCGACGAGTACGTCCCGATGCTCATCGAGCGCGGCATTTTTGACGAGGCGCGGGCCGCCATCCGCAAACATCGCGATGCGGGCGATCATCTTGTTCTGATGACGGCGACGGTGGACCTCTACGTCCCGGAGCTGGCTCAGGCTCTGGGGTTCGACGCCTACCTGTGCAGCCACGTGACCTGGAGCGAAGACCGCCTCGAGGGCTGGCTTGCGAGCCCGAACATGCGCGACGAAGAGAAGGCCGCGGCGCTGCGACGGACGGTGGCGAAATTTCCGGGCAGGAGATTGGTGGGCTACGGCAACTCGACGCCCGACCTGCCGCACCTCAAGCTCGTCGACCAAGCCTATCTAGTCAACGCCAGCAAATCTTTACGAAAAGCCGCCTCGGGACTTCCTGTAGAGTTCAAGTACTGGCTTTGACGATATTGGCTTTACGCCTCGGCTTTCAAGGAAGAAGTCATGAACCGGTATCACGACCCCTCGATTCAGCCATCCGAAATTCCCTCGGAATCCGAATACTTTGATCGGCGGCGCGTCTTGACTGCACTCGCCGCCTCGGCTGCCATGATCGGCGGCGGGATAGAGGCCTCCGCGCAAGCAGGCCGACCGGCAACGCCTTCTTTGCCGCCGCCGCGATACACCCGTAATCCCAAGTTCTCGACGAGCGAACCACCAAACTCCTGGGAAGACATCACGACCTACAACAATTTCTACGAGTTCGGCTTCGAAAAAGAAGACCCTTACGAGCGAGCACAGAACTTTCGCAGTCGCCCCTGGAGCGTCGAGATCGATGGAGAAGCGGAGATTCGAGGGCGGTTCACCCTCGAAGACATTTTGAAGCCGCATGCCCTCGAGGAGCGCATCTATCGCTTCCGCTGCGTCGAAGCCTGGTCACGCATCGTCCCGTGGATGGGTTTCCCGCTCGCAGATCTCATTCGTCGATTCAAACCGACCTCGCGTGCGAAGTTCGTCGAGTTCACCACCCTCCTCGACCCCAAACAAATGCCGGGTCAGCGAACGGGCGTACTCGATTGGCCCTATCGCGAGGGTCTGCGGATCGACGAAGCGATGAATCCGCTGACCTTGCTCGTCGTCGGCGTCTATGGAAAATGGTTACCCAACCAGAACGGCGCTCCGCTCCGACTGATCGTTCCGTGGAAATACGGCTTCAAGAGTATCAAGTCGATCGTTCGCATCCGGCTCACGGAGCGCCAGCCCGCAACCAGTTGGAACCTCTCCGCGCCCGACGAATACGGATTTTTCGCCAACGTGAATCCTGCCGTAGACCACCCGCGTTGGAGTCAGGCCAAGGAGCGCCGAATCGGTGGAAACTTCCTCGCCTCCCGAATCGACACCCTGCCGTTCAACGGGTATGCCGCAGAGGTCGCCTCGCTCTATCGGGGCATGGACTTGAGGCGCTTTTACTAGCCAATGTCTGCGCGCAACCTCACGGCACGCCCGACGGCGGAACGCGTGCTCAAGGCTCTGGTCTTCCTCGGGGCGTCGATTCCTGTCGTGCTGCTCATCGCGGGTGCAGCCGGCGTCGCAGGGCAGTCGCTCGGCCCCAACCCGATCCGCGAGATGCTGCATGTCACCGGCAAGACCTCGCTGAATTTGCTGATGATCACGCTCATGGTGACCCCGGTGCGACAGGCCACGGGTTGGATGGCGGTACACGCCGTTCGACGCGCGCTCGGTCTTTTTGCATTCACCTACGCGCTACTTCATTTTTCGATCTACGCCGTTCTCGAACTCGATCTCGATTTCAGCGACCTCGGACGCGAGATCGCGCGCCGTCCGTTCATCATCGTCGGAATGGTCGCGCTACTCGCGCTCATTCCACTCGCCGCCACCTCGACGAACCGGATGATGCGCAAGCTGGGCCGTCGTTGGCAGACCTTGCATCAACTCATCTACCCCATCGCCATCCTGGGGGTGTGGCACTACTACTGGCAGGTCAAGGCGGACATCCGCGAACCGCTGATATACGCCGGACTACTGACGGCGCTCCTGGGGTATCGGCTCTGGCTCAGGCGCCGACGTCGCTCGCAGTGAGTCTCAAGTAAAAACCCAACTCGGCACACGCTTCCACCCCTCGGTGAGTTCGCGATCGAGACGGCGCCAGTCGGGACAGTGTTCGGCGACCGCCGCCCAATACGCAGCAGAATGATTCATGTGACGCGTGTGCACCAACTCATGCACGAGCAGATATTCGAGTACGGCCGGGTCTTGGAATACCGCGCACACGTTGAGACTGATCACGCCACGACTCGAACACGATCCCCAACGCGTCCGCTGCCGACGCAATTGCAAACTGCGATATCGAAAATCGCCTCGTAACGCCGCCGCTCGCAATCGCGCTTCGAGCGCGATCCGCGCGTCTTCCGTGAGCCATGAGAGCAACGCCCGCCTCGCCGACGCCGGCGTCGCGCCGTCCCACGCCCCTCGCAGTGACAACAGGCTGCCGCGCACCTCGGCTCGCAATCGCCCTCGCCCTCCAGCCAGATGAACTCGATACCGCTCTCCAAGAGCCGATAGCGTGACCTCGGTGGGCGGAAACGGCTCGCGCTCCACTCGAGCAGGACGTGCGGTCAGTTTCTGATCGACCCAGTCGCGGTGCCGCGCAACGAAAGCCTCGACTGTCGACATCGTCACCCCACGGGGAACGACGACCTCGACCCGTCCATCGAGATGAACGCGCAGCGCCAACCGACGCGCCCGCACGCTCCGGCGCAGGGTGAGCTGGATACGGGAAGAACCGCGACCCTCGTCATCGAGGGGTAATGCGATCTGGTCGAGCACCGAATGATGATGCCATGCCGATCCGCCGTAGGTTGGAGTACGATTCGCGCCCAATGGCGAGATACTTCAAAAGCGACAATACGGCTCCGGCGGCCCCCGAAATACTCGAAGCCATCGCTGCAGCCAATCACGGTTACGCCCGCGGCTACGGCGACGATGAATGGTCAGCGCGTCTCGAGAAACGGTTCTCGACGGTTTTCGAAAAGCCGGTCCGCGTGTTCCCCGTCGCCACCGGCACTGCGGCGAATACCTTGGCGCTCGCCACGCTGGTTCCGCCCTATGGCGCCATCCTCACCCACGAGGAAGGTCATATCGTGCGAGATGAATGCGGCGCACCCGAGTTCATGACCGGGGGCGCGCGGCTGATCCTGATGCAAGGCGCGGACGCCAAGGTCACCCCCCACGCGATCGAGAACGCGATTGCGGCAAACCCCGCATCCGTTCACACCGTCCAGCCGAGAGCGTTGTCGATCACGCAAGCAACGGAACTCGGTACGGTGTACACCCCGGCGGAAGTTCAAAGATTATCGACGCTCGCCCACGCACGAGGGCTCATCGTGCACATGGACGGAGCTCGTTTTGCCAACGCAGTCGCCTCGCTCGGCTGCACACCGGCGGATATCACTTGGCGTGCCGGGGTCGACGTCCTGTCGTTCGGGGCTACCAAGAACGGCGCTCTGACGGCGGAAGCCGTCGTATTCTTTGATCCTGACCGGGTTGCCGACTTCGAGTTCCGACGCAAGCGCGCGGGCCACTTGCTCTCCAAGATGCGCTTCGTTTCTGCGCAACTCCTGGCCTACCTCGATGACGATCTTTGGTTGCGTCTCGCCTCGCGCTCGAACGCCCTCGCAAAACGACTGGGTGAAGCGGCCGGAGCGGCTTTGATGCATCCGGTCGACGCCAACGAGGTGTTCGTACGCATCGGGGAGGGCGGTGCCGCGATGTTGCGTGAACGAGGGTTCGAGTTCTACGACTGGGGCGCAGTGGGCTCTGGCGAGGCGCGTCTCGTCGTATCCTGGGATCAACCCGAAGAGGACGTCGCGGCCCTGTGTGCCGCGCTCATCGACCTGCAACGCAAGGGCTGAAAGCGATGAGCCTCGAGCTGATCGACATCGGCATCAACCTGACCCACGACAGCTACGACTCCGATCGCGAACAGGTTCTGCGTCGAGCGTTGGAGGCTGGGGTCGTCCAGTTCGTCGTGACTGGCGCCTCGCTGGAAGGCAGTCAAGACGCTCTTGATCTCAGTCGAGCAGCGCCTCGCGTCTTGCGTTCCACCGCAGGCTGTCATCCGCACCATGCCATCGATCTGGACGATGCCGCCTTCGAGGCGCTATCGATGTTGGCTGAGGATCCCTTGGTCGCCGCCGTAGGCGAAACCGGCCTCGACTATCACCGAAACTTCTCTGCGCCTCGCGAACAGCGGCTCGCGTTCGAGCGTCAACTTGGGCTTGCGATCCGTCTTCAGAAACCGCTCTTCCTGCACGAGCGCGATGCCCACCAGGATTTCCTCGCCATTCTGCGCGCGCATCAAAAAGAGCTTCCTCCGGCGGTCCTGCATTGTTTTACGGGTAACGGCGAGGCGCTCGAGGTTTGTCTGGATTTCGGTCTCCATATCGGCATCACAGGGTGGATCTGCGATGAGCGTCGCGGCCTGCACCTGCGCGATCTGGTTCGGAAAATCCCGATCAACCGATTGATGGTGGAAACCGACGGTCCGTATCTTTTGCCTCGAGACCTCGTACCGAAGCCCGAGTCGCGCCGCAATGAGCCGATGTACCTGAGGCACATCGCCGAAGTCATCGCCCGAGCTCGCGGTGAAACGATCGAAGAATTGGCCGCGCATACCACCGCGACGGCGAGACGATTCTTCGATTTGCCGCCGCTCGCCTAGCCCTCAACCACGACCCACGAATTCGCTCGGCGACAAAGATTCTTTCAGCCGCTGCCAGTCCGATTTCCAGACCTCGACCAGCTGCTCGGCCTGCGTGCGATCACCGAGCGGAAACTCCGCCTCGAGAGACTCCTCGCGCAACGTGAGGCGAGGCAAACCTTTGGGGAAGGATGAGCCACCCCCGAACATCACTCTCCCCTCGATCGGCAGGTCTCCTACGATGGCGCGCAGTGCCGCAATACGGTCGTACAAGGGGCCCTGCGGATTGGGGAAAGTCTGTCGTCGACCTTGGTGCATGACCGTCCACTCGACCATGGGGTCGGACCCGAAGACGTTCCCCACGACCTCGCGTACATCGAGCAGCAAGACCCCGCGCACCGTCAGCAACACGAAGTCGATATGCAGCATCCCGCCGCTCGCATCGGGAACAGAGACGTTACGTAGACGATCGACCGACACGGCCTCGATACGTCGTTTTCGACGCAGCTGCTCGCGACGGCGAACGTACCACCGCCAAGAAAGCGTGACGAGAACACCTATCAGAATGCCGAGCAACACCGCACCGGCGACGAGTCCCCATTGTTCAGGTCTAAGATTCACCATCGTTTTTATTTTAATTCAGTTCGGAGGGACTCGAGTGACGCATCGATCTCTTCGAAGACCGAAGGTCGATCGAACAATCGCGCCAAAGTTTCCGGGACCGGTACTCGGCTCCCGATCAAGGGCTCGACCACTTCAGGAAACTTCGCCGGCGACGCCGTCGAGACCACGCACCAGGCCTCGGAACAACGAAGCTCCGCGGGCATCGTCGCCCAAACTTCCGCCGCGACGGCCGTATGCGGGCACCAGATTTCTCCAAAGCGCGCACGGTCCTCTCGAATACGGCTGCGAATTGCCGGGTCATCGACGCCTAGCGCACTCACGGCGCCGCGCAACGACTCGAGATCCGGGAACAAATCCCGGATGCGCTCCATGTTGGACGGGTTACCGACGTCCATGGCCGACGCAAGCGTCGCCACACTCGAGCGAGGCCGCCACTCTCCCGTGGACAGAAAATCCGGGACTGTCCGATTGGCGTTGTGCGCCAGCACGACGCGCCCGATAGGCAAGCCCATCCGCTTCGCCCACAGACACGCGACCGCGTTGCCGAGATTCCCGCTAGGGATGATGAAGGAGAGCGAACCGCCTCGTTGCCGGCGCCACGCAAGACTCGTGGCGGCGTAGTACACCGCTTGCGGCAACAACCGACCCAAGTTGATGCTGTTTGCCGACGAGAGCTGCTGATGTGGGCGAAGCGAGGCATCACCGAACGCCTCTTTGACCATGCGCTGACAGTCGTCGAAGTTGCCGCGCACGGCGAACGCCCGAACGTTGCCACCCCAGCAGGTCAGTTGATGTTGCTGTGTCGGCGAAACCAAGCCCTTCGGAAAGAGGACGGTGACCGACATTCCCGCTCTGCCGTGGAAGGCCGCGGCAACCGCACCGCCCGTATCACCGGATGTCGCCACCAGAATATTGACCGGCGCAGCATCGGATTTTCGAATTCTTTGAAAACATGCCGAGAGAAATCGCGCACCGAAATCCTTGAATGCGGCAGTCGGGCCATGCGAGAGCTCGAGAACGGTCAGGATCTCGCCATCGGTCGTACCGAGCACCGACCGAAGCGGAGCTGGAAAATCGAAGGCCTCACGGACGATTTCCCCGAGCTTCGGCGCAAGAGGATCCCCTGCGACGAAGGGCGCGAGCAGCCGCTCAGCAACCTCCGGGAGCGTCTCTGCACCGTCGAAATCCGAAAAAGCGAATTGCGGCCAGGACTCGGGGACATACAAACCGCCGTCCGCCGCGAGTCCGCGCCACAGCGCTTCGGAAAACCCGAGCCGCTCGTCACCACCTCGAGTGCTGCGAAACCTCACCGGAGCTCCGCTCAAGCGACGACACGGGCGCCGTCGGATTCGACGGGAACGACCCAGTGATCCGTCGCGACGCCGTTGCGCGCGAACTCGGCGACCATCCGCTCGCGAACCGCCTGGGCGTCATTCGCGAGCGCCCACGCGAACATCGTCGGACCCGCGCCGGAAATTGAACAGCCGAGCGCACCAGCAGCCAGCGCGGCCGCGCGAACCGCCGAAAAACCCGGGATCAACTGCCGACGCTGCGGCTCGATGACGACGTCATTGAGACCCTCGCGAATGAGCTCGAGATCGTTGGTATAACAGCCGGAGATGAAGCCTGCGAGATTGGCGGTTTGCCAAACGAAATCCGCCATCGCGACATCGCGCTTGAGAATCGCCCTCGCCTGCCGTGTCGAGAGAAACATGTGCGGATGCGCGATCACCGCCGTGATACCCGGCGGAATCGGAATGCGTTTGACCCTGGGGTTGTCGATACCAACCGTCAATACGAGACCCCCGAAAAGAGAGGGCGCGATATTGTCGACGTGCAGCGAACCGCTCGCGACCGCCTCGCCCTGCATCGCAAACTTCAAGAGCGCGAGCCGATCGAACGGCTCATCGAGCAGCGCATTTGCGGCGATCACGGCGCCGACTGCGGACGCGGCCGATCCACCGAGACCCGAGCCGAGAGGAATTCCCTTCTCGATATGCATCTCGAAGCCGAAAGCCGGCTTGGCCGCGATGTTGAGTGCGATCAGTGCACGCCCAGCCGTATTTTTCTCGGGCTCGAGCGGCAAGTCCGTCGCAACGCCAGAACAACCCGAGATACGGATCCCCGGTTTTTCGCTTCGCGACACCGTGATGCGATCACCCAAGGCATCGACGGCGAACCCCAGGATGTCGAAGCCGATGCCGACATTACCCACCGACGCCGGCGCAAAGGCCGTCGCCCGGGTCAGCCCCTTTGGCTGCGAAGTCCCCGTCACAGCCGCGCCCCGAGATAGGCCGACAAACGCAACAAGTCGGCAAAGATTCCGCCTGCGGTCACCTCGGGCCCTGCCCCCGGCCCCTGAACGATGAGCGGATTCGAGTTGTACCGGGCTGTGGCGAAACGAACGACGTTATCGGTAAGCGCGATGTTCGCGAAGGCATGCCTCGCCTCGAGCTCGACGACGCCGACGGTGGCGTCTCCGGCGGCCGTCAATCGACCGACGTAACGCAGCACCTTGCCGCGCGCGCGAGCCGATTCGAAGCGCGCCTTCATGGCCGGATCGTGCTGAGGTAAGCGCGCGAGAAACTCGTCGATGGAGCCCTGCTCGAGACCCGCCGGAACGAGGCTCTCGACTTTGACGTCGGACATCTCGAGCGTCAGGCCCATCTCGCGCCCGAGAATGATGAGTTTGCGCGCGACATCCATGCCGGAGAGATCATCACGAGGATCCGGCTCGGTGTAGCCGCGTTGCTTCGCATCGATCACGATTTCACTGAACTCGCGCGAGCCATCGTAAACATTGAAGAGATACGCGAGCGTGCCCGAGAAAATGCCCTCGATGCTCGTCACGTCATCACCCGTTTCGCGTAGATCACGAAGCGTCTGGATCACGGGGAGCCCGGCACCGACCGTCGCCTCGTAAAGATAGTGGGTACCGCCCACTCTTCGCGCCTCGCGCAGGGTCCGATAGAACTCCATCGGTGCACTGTTCGCTTTTTTGTTGGGCGTGACGATATGGATGCCCGAGGCGAGCCACTTCGGATAATGCTGTGCGACCTCACCGCTTGCCGTGCAATCGATGATCACGCGATTCGGCAAATAGTCGACACCCACATGCGCGGCGAACACGTCGAGATCGGGCGCGGCAACCGAGGCGGACAACTCGCTTTGCCACCGACCGAGCGGCACACCCATGTCCGACAACAGCATGCGTTTGGATGACAAGAGTCCGCGAATGCGCAGATCGAGCTTGAAGTCGCGACGCAATCGCTCGCTTTGCGAGGCCAGCTGCTCGAGCAGCACGCGCCCGACGGTTCCCGGCCCGATCACACCCACCGAAACGGTATGCGCCGAGAGGTAAAAGCTCGAATGCACGGTACGCAGCGCGCGGGTCGCCGCTTTCGCAGGAACCACGACCGAGATGTTGCGCTCCGAGGCGCCCTGGGCGATCGCGCGAACGTTGACGCCCGCTGCGCCCAGCGCACCGAATACCTTGGCCGATATTCCGGGGATACCCGCCATGCCATCGCCCACCACGGCAAGGATCGCAAGCTCGCGATCCACTTCCACGGATTGGATCTGCCCATCATCGAGCTCTCTTGCAAACGCAGCGCGAACGGTCTCGACAGCGCGATCCGCTTGATCACGCGGCACGGCACAGCAGATCGAATGCTCGGAGCTGCCCTGAGAAATGAGCACCACGGAGATGCCCTCCTCGCGCAACGCCCCGAAGAGCCGCGAGGCCGTGCCGGGCACGCCGATCATGCCGGCGCCCTCGAGATTGAGCAGCGCGATGTTCTCGATCGTGGTGATGCCCTTGACGGCGAGCGCCGACTGCGGCCGCGCGCAAATCAGCGTGGCAGGATGCCGAGGCGCAAAGGTGTTTCGGATCCAGATGGGAATCTCGCGACCGATCGCCGGGGCCATGGTCTGCGGATGGATGACCTTCGCTCCGAAGTACGCCAACTCCATCGCTTCGTTGTACGACAACGAGTCGATCACTTGCGCATCGGGCACCCGACGCGGGTCGGCGGACAGGACACCGTCGACATCGGTCCAGATATGGATCTCCGATGCATCGAGCAGCGAACCGAATATCGATGCCGAAAAATCACTGCCATTGCGACCGAGCGTCGTCTGTATGCCGCTCACGTCCGTGGCGATGAACCCCGTGATCACGAGCGTACCGACAAAATCGCCGGCGACCTGAGTCGCAAGACGACGTCGCGACTCCTCCCATTCGACGCGCGGACCCAAAGGCCCCCACTCGACGACGACAACCTCACGCGCGTCGAGCCAACGAACGGCACCCGCACGATGTGCTGCTGTCTCGCGCCGACTCTCGTAGAAATCGCGGAAGAGACGTGTGGACCAGATCTCGCCATAGCCGGAGATCAGATCGGTGATGTGACGACCGGCAGATCGCGTGAGACGCACCGCCTGAAGGATGCCCTCGATGTCATGTCGATCGCGATCGAAAACTTCCAGGTAACGCGCCGCGGCATCCGCAGAGAGCAACTCAGCGGCGATACCGGCATGACGGTCGCGTAGCGCATCGAGGCCCGATTGGAGCCCGAGATCTCGACGCTCGGCTTGGGACACGAGCGTCAGCAATGCGTCGGTGACCCCCTTGCATGCCGACAGCACCACCCCGAGACGGTCGGTCGGTTGCTCATCGAGGATGGCCGCGACGCGGCGAAAGCAATCCGAGTCGGCGACGCTGGAGCCGCCAAATTTGTGTACCGACCAAGGGGAACCCGACATGGGTGTCAATCCGTGCTGACTAAACGGGTAACTCTATCGGCGCCCACCCTTCGAACGCAAGGAAGGCCAAATGGGCTCGACGCTCCCCTAAACTGCCGCCTCCATGAGCCTTGTCTCCGACCCCCTCTCGATCGCACTACTCGCCGCGTTGCTTGCCGTGACCGGCCTGGTTGCGGGTCTGATCGCAGGACTCCTCGGCGTTGGAGGTGGCATCGTGCTCGTCCCGGTGCTCGATTACGCCCTTCGGTTTGCGGGATTTCCGGAAGAATGGTGCATGCACGTCGCAGTCGCGACGTCACTCGCCACCATCATCCCCACCGCCATCTCCTCGTCCCGTGCGCATCACCTGCGCGGCGGTATCGACTGGGTGATCGTCAAATCCTGGGCGCCCGGGATGATCCTCGGCGGACTCGCAGGCAGCCTGCTCGCGGCGCGCGCGAGCGACGCCGTGTTGACCGGGGTGTTCGGGTTTGTCGCTGCACTCGTCGCCACGAAAATGTTCCTTCCCCTCGACCACATTCGACTTGCCGAGCACACGCCGCGCGGATTGCCGGGCAATCTTCTGTCCGCGTCGATCGGCGGCGTGTCGTCGATGATGGGTATCGGTGGCGGAACACTCTCGGTCCCGGCCATGACCCTCACGGGCGGACCGATGCACACTGCCGTGGGTACGGCGGCATTCTTTGGTCTGCTGCTCGCAGTTCCCGGAACGATCGGCTACTTGTTCGCGACGCCCGACGCGTCTCTGCCGGGCTTGACGGTCGGACTGGTGAGTTTCGCCGCGCTTGCCGTGATCGCGCCTATGTCGATGCTGACCGCTCCGTTCGGTGCACGGCTCGCGCACACGCTCGAGCGCCGAACGTTGTCGCGAATCTTTGGTGCATTTCTCTGTATCGTTGCCGTTCGAATGCTGATCAGGACGTTTTCATGAACGTAGCCGGCCCTTATTTTGAGGACTTCCATCGCGGCCTCGAATTCGACGCACCAGCCGTAACGCTGACGGCAGGTCATGCCGCCCTGCATCAAGCGCTGTTTGGCGACCGCCTGCGCCTGCCGCTCGATCACGCCACCTCTGCGCGCATCACGGGCTCCTCGACGCCACTCTGCCATCCGCTACTCGCGATCAATATCGCAATCGGGCAATCTACTTGGGCTTCGCAGCGCGTCAAAGCCAATCTTTTCTACCGCGGTCTGGTGCTGCGTCGGCCGGTATTCCTGGGCGACACGCTCTACACCCGTACCCGCGTCGTCGGCCTTCGACAAAACAAGGCTCAAGCCGGTCGCGCCGCGACCGGCATCGTCGCGCTCGAAATGACGACCACCAACCAGCACGGTGAAACCGTTTTGCATTTCTGGCGCTGTCCCATGATTCCGTGTCGCGATCCGCAGGCTCGAACGGGCCACCTCGATGACCTCGAGACGATCGGTACTTCGGTGACCTTCGACGACGTGCTAGCCGCCGCGCCATCCCATTGGGATCCGACGCCCGCCTCCGCATGGCTCGGAACGCGCGCATCGAGCATTACGCCTGGCCAGCGATTCGTCATCGACGCGCGCGACACCATCACCTCGGCCCCGGAGCTCGTACGCCTCTCGCTCAACATGGCGATGGCCCATACCGACTCGAAGCTCTCTTATCTTGGCGAACGCCTCGTCTTCGGTGGTCACACTATCTTCATGGGATTTGCCCAGCTCACGCGGGGGTTACCCAACTTGCTTACCGTGTTGGCCTGGGAGAGTTGCGACCACGTCGCGCCGGTCCTCGAGGGTGATCGACTTCGCACCGAATTCACGGTGACCGACATCAAACCGCTCGGCACGCCGGGCCTGTCCGCGCTTCGAATCGAAGCCGACTGCTTTGCAGCACGAGGCGACCCGGAAGAAGAGGCGCGTGTACTCGACTGGAAATTTTGGGCGCTCGGAATCTGAACGCGCTGGCGTCTGCGCCTTTCTATCGATCGGCTCGACTACTTTACCGACTTGTCCTGAAGCGCATCGACCTCCTGCTGCAAGATCCGCAACAGTCGCGCGATGTATTCGATCTGCCACCGCCCGCGCTCTTCGGCTGCCACCGCATCGGGGCGGTAAGCATCGATTTGCGCGCGATCGAGCAATTGCCGCTCGGCGAGCAAACGTTCCACCGTATCGAGACGCTCTCGGGTGACGGCAAGCTCTCCGGCCATCGCCCAGACGATGGCGAGCAATCGATCGACGTCGTGATCACCAAAGAAATGGGGCCGCTTGCCGCTCGCCGCAGCGTTGATCAGCTTTTGCAGCTCCAGATCGTTCATGCGTCGTACCCGCAGGCGTACCACATGCCTCCACGGCCGTAGTCCTCGACTTCGGCAGACACTTTCGGCATTTCGTCTTCGACGAGGGCATGGATCTCCGTCTCGAAGATCTTCTCCGTCGCAATCCCGAGCTCTGTCATGAGCTCGGGTAATCGAGTGTCGTGCAGAGCGCTCCAGAAAGGCTCGTTGTTGTACTGGCAGTCCCAATCACGAAGGAATTGCTCGAACGCCCCCATCCCGCGATAGGGAGGCTGCTCGAGATGCACCTGCAGACCGCCCGGCGCAAGCAAACGTTTCGATTCACTCAAGATGTTGCGAAGTGCCGAGTGCGAGGTTTCGTGCAAAAACATCGTGCTGTAGATGAAGTCGAACTCACCGTCTTCGAAAGGCAACGACTCGGCGTTCGCCTGCTGAAAAGTGACGTTCTTGATTCCCATGCCGACCGCGCGCGCGTGTCCGTAGCGCAACATGGGCGCCGCCAGATCGACGGCGATGATCTCTGCCTTCGGGAATGCCCGGGCGATCGGCAGTACGTTATGACCTAGCCCTGCGCCGAGATCGAGAATTCGGCGTGGCGTCCAACCCGGACGTCGATGTTTGAGCCACTCCGCGGTTCCGCGTCCTGCACCATCGAGGTACCGGCCAAAAAGCCCTGTCGTGGTCGCGAACATCCCCGCGTCGTAGTTGGCGGCGGCGGCGACATCACCCTCGATGTATTCGGCGTAATAGCTGCCCGGCATGCAGTGATTGTCGAGCTCGCTTTGATAGCGCGGTGCCGATACCGAAGGATCGAGTCGCAGCGAGTCCGGCTGCGAGGCGTTGAGTGACTGCGCACGATCGCGCAGCGCCTGCATCTGGCGCAGCACGAGTGCTCGCCCGGCTTGCTGTCGCATTTCCATACCGGTGCGGCGCAGAGAACTCCACATTCGGTAATAAGGGTCCTCACGCATCGCCTCACGGATTTCGCGCCGGGTTTCCGGAGGTGTCCCGTGACGCGCCGCCCACTGCGGTGCCGCACGCTCTTTGAAGACCACGGAATTACCACCCACGACGACGCCGGCCATGAACTTGTTGAAGTTCGCGAGGAAGTTGAATCGCGCGATGTCGTCATGCGAGGCCACGGGCGACATCGCGTGCTGCCCTGCGTCGGTCCAGGGCGGCGCACATCCGGGCCGTGTGGCGTCTGTCATGGTCAAAATTGTAGCATCGGGTCTCACATGAACCCGCACAACGACATCACTCACCGCCTCGTGGAACGATCGGTCTCGACGCGTTTCTCGAACCTCTCTCCCAAAGCCGTCGAATCCGCCAAGACCTTCATACTCGACTCCATCGGCGTCGGTCTTTCGGGGTCTCGCGTTCCGCTCGTCGAAGATCTCGAAGCGATCGCCGAGCACTGGGGCTCAGGCACGGCGGCCCGAATTTGGGGCTCGGGGCGGCGCGCTCCGGCGAGCACGGCCGCGTTCATCAACAGTTATCAAATCCATAATCAGGAATGGGATTGTTTGCACGAGGCAGCCTTGGTTCATCCGATGGCCGTGATCCTCGGCTCCCTCGTCGCCTGGTGTGACGCACGCGGCAGCGTTCGCGGCACACAACTCATCGAAGGCTGCTCCGTCGCCGTCGATACCGCCACGGTGATCGGACGCTCCGCCAAAAACAAACTTCGATTTTTCAGACCGGCGATGTGCGGGGCCCTGGGTGCGACGGCGGGCATCGCCCGCATCGAAGGCCTCGATGCCGCAACGACGCGCAGTGCACTCGGTCTTGCCTACAGCCAACTTTCCGGAACCATGCAGGCCCACGTCGAGGGATCGCCCATGCTGCCGATGCAGATCGGTTTCAATGCGCGCATCGCACTCGACGCCATCGGCATGGCCCGGCGTGGTCTTCGCGGACCCATGAATTTCCTTGAGGGCCCTTTCGGATACTTTACGCTCATCGATCCCGAATGGGATCCGGGGGCGTTCGACGATTTCGACTCGCGCGAAGCGATCACGGAGCTTTCGCACAAACCGTTTCCGAGTGGGCGTGCGACGCATGGCGGAGTCGATGGTGTGCTCACCTTGCGCGAGCGACACAGATTCAGTCTGGAGATGATCCGTGAGATTCGCGTTCTCGCGCCACCGCTCATCATCCAACTGGTCGATCGCCCGCCCTCACCGACGATGGCCCCGTCCTACGCCAGACTCTGTCTTCCCTACGTCGCGGCGACGGCTTTGTTGAACGGGGACGTCCAAGTCACCGATTTCGATCCCGCCGCGCTCGCGGATCCTGCGCGGCACGCACTGGCGGCGCGCATTCGCATCGTTAAAGACGGCAACCCTGCAGTGAATGTGCTCGCGCCGCAGCGCGTCGAAATCAGCCTTCTTGACGGCTCCGAACTCGCCCTCGACTTGCCCGCAGTACTCGGCGCACCGGCGAGACCCCTCGGACGCGAGCGGCACCTCGCGAAGTTCCGTCGCGCGGCCTCCTCCGGCCTGCGGCCGATGAGCGAGAGGAACGTGGAACGACTCATCGACCTCGTCGATCATCTGGAGCGACTCGACGACGTCCGGACGCTCGTCGATGCGCTTCAATTCGACGCAGGGACGACATGAGCTTTCCGCACTATTTCGAATCGTTCGACTACGCGCAAATGCTGCGCGACTTTCCGATAGGCGACGCCTTCACCCAAGATTTCGCCCGTCGGTCTCGGGCCGACATCCGCGCCCATCAGGATCGCTTGTTTCGGCGCTGCGTGGCCCGGGCGTGGGAAATTCCGTTCTACCAAAGGCTATGGAACCGTCACGGCATCAACCGCGACGATGTAAACGGTCTCGACGACATCGGTCGACTACCCATCTTCGACAAAAGCGATCTCATGAAAAGTCTGGCGGACCATCCGCCTTATGGCGACTACCATGGGTTCGACAAATGGCCGCTCGCGGAGCGGCCGATCACCGTTCTGCACACGACGAGCGGTACCACCGGCCGCCCCCAAGTCGTGCTCTTCAGCCCTAAATCGCGCGAGGTTCAGGCCCTGCTCGTCGCGCGCATCTGGCGCATGCAGGGGCTGCGACCCGATGACGTCATCCACTCGGTATATGGGCACGGCATGATCAACGGTGGACATTTCGTTCGCGAAGCCGCCCTGCACTACACGAACTGTCTTTTCCTTTCGGCGGGCACGGGCAAAGAAACACGCTCCGTGGCGCAGATCGAGCTGATGCGCGACATGCGCGTCACCGTGATCGTCGGCTTCGTCGACTACATCCGCCAGCTTGCCGAAACCGCGCGCGGGATGGGGCTGGAACCCGGTCGCGATCTACCCGTTCGGGCGATTTTCGGTCATGTGGGCCGGGAATCCCGAGCGGCACTCTCCAATGCGTGGGGCGGCGCGGAAATCTTTGATTGGTATGGCGTGGCCGATACCGGTCCTATCGCTGCCGAGGGTCCCGATCGTGACGGCATGTACGTCATGGAAGACGCGCAGTACCTCGAGCTCGTCGATGACACGAGTGGTACGGTGCTCGAAGACGACACACCGGGCGACATGGTCGTCACGTCGCTCTATCGCGACGACGTCTATCCGTTGATTCGATTCAACACCCACGACTTGTCTGCCTGGCGTCTCGATGCACCGAACTCGGGAATGACCCTGAAGCGCACGGTCGGCGTTCTCGGTCGCAGTGACAACATGGTCAAATTACGTGGCATCAACGTGTATCCGCTTGCGCTCGCGGCCATCCTCAACGAGCGCCCCGAGTTCGCGGGCGAATACCTCTGTCGAGCAACGCGCGACGCCTCTGGTCGTGACGAATTGACCGTCATCATCGAGACTCGCGCCCACGCGACGCTGCCGAACCCCGCGCTCGAGCGGCACTTCGCCGATCTGCTCGCCCAGCGTATCGGCGTCGAGTTGCAGGTGGAGCTCGTGACCAGCGGAAGCACGGCGTCGCTCACGCAAATCGAAAGTCGACAAAAACCCATTCGCCTGATCGACGAACGACCAAAGATCGGCGCATGAGACAGTCCTGCGCCCTGACGCTCGAGCGCTCGCTCGAGAGGATCCGCGAAGACGAAGCGCTCAACGCCTGGTCGTATTTGGCCGTCGATGAGGCGCGAGAGGCCGCCATCACGAGCGACGCTCGGCTCGCCTCGGGCGCTCCGCGCAGTGCGCTCGAAGGCCGTCTCGTGGCGCTCAAAGGAAACATCGCCGTCCGCGGCTGGCCCTTCGAGGGAGGACTGCTCAGTCGACGGGGCGTCGTCGCCGAACAGGACGCCATGCTCGTTCGTCGCTTGCGAGATGCGGGTGCCGTTCTCGTCGGCCAAACACGCATGGACGCCGGGGCGCTGGGCGCAGAGGGACGATCGATCGACGGTCCGATTCGTAACCCGCATCGACCGACCCATTCGGTGGGCGGGTCGAGCGGCGGATCAGCCGCTGCGCTGGCTGCCGGTCATGTCGATCTCGCCGTCGGGACGGATACGATCGGCTCAGTGCGAATCCCGGCCTCGTACTGCGGAATCGCAAGCCTCAAACCCTCGCCGGACCGTATCTCACTCGACGGCGTGCTCCCGGTACATCCCGAGTTTGATCACGCGGGTCCGATGACCTCTCGCTCGAACCTCCTTCGCCCCCTGCTCTGCGTGCTCTCCGGGCTCCCTCATTCGATATCGGCTCCCACGGGGATGAGCGTCGATCAGATCCTCGCCTCGAGGCCGATCGGGTTCATGATCGACGCCGAGTCGCTCGGCAGCACACCGAACGTGCTGCGTCATTACCGGCACGGACTCGATCGACTACGTGCGCTTGGTGCGAAGCTGATTCCCGTCGAGCTCGCACCGCTCGATCCCGCAAAAACTCGTCGAGCGGTGTTCTCGCTATGCGAGCACGCCATGGCCGAACAACATCGCGACGGACTCGCACGTCTACCGGAGCGTTATTCGCCCGAACTACGCGCCATGCTCGAATATGGCGCGTCGTTGACCCCCGCCAAACTCGATGAATTTCGATCGCGGGTACGAAAGTTCGCCCTTGCCGTGCACAGTCTGATGCCGCCGCTCGGGGCGCTGGTATTGCCGACCACACCCGGTCAAGCCTTCGACTATGCCGGCCCGACGCCGACCGACCTTGCCGATCTCACGGTCGTCGCCACCGCGGCAGGCTTGCCGGCGGCCTCATCACCGCTCTGGACGGGTGACGACCTGCCCGTCGGAATGCAGATCGTCACGAACCACGGCGAAGACCTCCTCGCCTGCGATCTGGCTGCGGCACTCGAATCAGCCGGGTGATCCGAGTCCCGTCGAGCCCACGCCCGAAAAATTTCACCCCTTGAAATACGAGGCGATATCGCATCGCTTGGCGATCCACACCTGGTCTCGTCCACGATCGCGGACGTGATCTAGGAACGTCTCGAGCGCTCCGATACGTCCCGGTCGACCGATGATGCGCAGATGCACACCGAGGGACATCATCCGCGGTCTCGATTCGGATTCTTTGAGTAGCCAATCGAACGTGTCGATGGCGTACTCGCACCACGCTCTCGGCGTCAGCGAGGGTGCATTCCACATTTTCATGTCGTTGGAGTCGAGTGCATAGGGCAAGACCACCATGGGCTTGCTCAAGGACTGATCGAGGAAGGGCTCATCACGGCTGTAGTCATCCATGTGATAGAGATAGCCTTCCTCCGACAACAATCGTCGCGTCTCGCTCGTATGCAGATACCGCGACAGCCAACCGACCGGACGAACGCCCGTGCTGCGCTCGATGCTCGTCGTCGCCTTGCGGATGAACTCTCGCTCCTGCTCTTCGCTCATCCCGAGCTGATGCGCCCAGCGATAGCCGTGCGCACACACCTCGTGACCACCCTCCATGATGGCCGAGGCCACTTGAGGCGCTCGCTCGAGCGCCACAGCCGCCGCGGTGAAGGTCGCCGGTATGGCGTGTCGGGCAAGCAAACCGAGGACGCGCGGCGCACCTTCGTTGATGCCGTAGGCGTAGTTGCTTTCGTTGCCGAAATTACGTACCGGCTTTTTGAGTGTGATGCCGAGTTCGTCCACGGGTTCGGGCCCACGGTCGCCATCGACGATATTGAACTCGGCGCCCTCTTCCACGTTGACGACCAAGGAAAACGCCAATCTTGCACCCGATGGCCAAGCATGACTCATCAGTGATACTCCTCACCGCCCGAGACGTTCATCGCTTCTCCGGTGATGTACGTCGCTTGATCGGAGGCGAGAAACGCACAGGCCTTGGCGATGTCTTCCTGCAGGCCCGGACGTCCGAGCGGAATTCTCGCCTTCATGTCGGCGAGATATTTCTCATGGCTACGGCCCGTCGCCGCACTGAAGAATTGGTTCTGCCACGCGCCAAGCCCCGTCGTGACGTGATTCGGACAGATCGTATTGACGGTGATTCCTGCGGCGCCGAACTCGATCGCTGCGCTGCGCGTGAGACCGATGAGTCCATGTTTCGAGGCCGTATACGCCGAAGCGAACGGGAAACCGGACTTCGACGCCTGGCTACCGATATTGATGATCCGGCCACCGTGGTTTTGTTTGAGCATCTGGATCGCGGCATGCTTGATGCCGAAGAACACGCCCCGCAAATTGACGCCAAGCACGGCATCCCAGTCCGCCTGACTCATCTCGACGATGCGTTTCATCAGATAGCCGATTCCGGCGTTGTTCACCATGATGTCGAGGCGTCCATAGTGCTCGACCGTGCGCGCGACCAGAGACTCGACCTCGGACTCCACGAGCACGTTGCAGGCAAGACCCATGGCCTCGCCCCCCGCCTCCCGAATCTCGGTAACGATCTTCTCCATCTCGGACGTCGAACCAATGGCCGAGGCGGGCATGGCCTCGCCCTGCGGAGCGCAGAGATCGCTCACCACGACTTTGCAGCCCTCAGCCGCGAGACGTTTCACCATCGCCTCGCCGAGGCCTTTGGGCCGTCCCGAGCCCGTCACGATCGCGACCTTGCCGCGCAAATCGGAGTATGTACCCATCGATCTTGATCCCCCTTTTGGTACCGTTTTGGCCGACTGCTAACATGATGGCATGACTGAGCTTTTGACGGACATCCACCCACCGGTTGCGCGCATCACGCTCAACCGCCCCGATCGACGAAATGCGCTGTCGAGCCAAATGTGGTTCGGCCTGCTCGAGATCACCGCGCGACTGGCGTCGGAACCCTCGGTCAAGGTCGCCCTCATTACCGGCGCCGGCGATGCAGCGTTCAGCGCGGGTGCCGACATCGCCGAGATGCGGGACGGCCTCGCGGACCCATCGGCCATGAAACGGATGCAGCAAGCCGTGCTCGATGCGCAAGCCGCGTGGGAACGTCTTCCCATCCCGACCATCGCCGTCATTCGTGGCGCGTGCACGGGCGGCGGCTGCGGCCTCGCGCTCGCCTGCGACTTGCGGCTCGCGACTCCCGATGCGTTTTTCGCCATTCCGCCGGCGAAGCTCGGCCTCGCCTATAGCCTCGCCGACACCAAACGCCTCTACGACCTCGTCGGCCCCTCGCGCGCCAAGGAGATTTTGTTCACGGGGCGACGAGTGAACGCCGAAGAAGCCCTCGCGCTCGGCATGATCAATGAAATTGCGCCCTCTGATGCGCTCGAGGACCGCGCTCTATCTCTCGCACGGGAGATCGCCGGCAATGCCGGGAACTCGGTGCGAGCCGCCAAAGCCGTGGTCAACATGATCTCCGACGGCGTACACGCCGAGACCCCGGAATCGAAGCGCTTTTACGATGAAAGCTTCTCGTCGCCGGAATTCCTGGAAGGCGCGCAAGCGTTTCTCGAGAAACGCACCCCGCGGTTTTGACGGATATCCGAGCAATGTCCGCGCGGCTGCCGCGCGTCGCTTAATTCGTCACATCCGGCGCCGACACGTCGTCGAGATAGCGCCGGATCAACTGTGAACTCGCCTCCGGTGCCTCCTGGACCAGCATGTGGCCGATCCCCGGTAACACTTCGAGGCGAACTTCGGGCGAGTTGACGAGTAAATCTTTGGTTTCGTAAGCGAGTGCGAGCGGGACGCGCTTGTTCTTCTCGCCCCAGATGAGCAACACCGGAACGCTCACGGCACGTATCTTGTCCTCAACCCCGCCCGAGACGTACTGCCGGAGCAAGTTGAGCATCGCGAGACGATTCCCCTCACGCATCCACATTTCGTACCACTCGTCGACGACGGCATCGGTCACGCGCTCCGGATCGCCGTAGTCGTTGGTCAACATGAATCGCGTAAACGATTTCGGCAGGATGTATCCGAGAAGATCCGCTGCCTTTGGGACGTTCGCAGGGGTTGTCCGTCCGCGCACGCGCGGCTCGAGCGACCCGGGGCTGATCAAGACCAATCGCTCGATCCGCTCAGAATGATCGGCGGTATAGCGCATCGCGACCGTACCCCCGATGGACGTCCCCACCACCGTGAAGCGCTCAAGACCCTTTTCATCCACGAATTTTTCGAAGAGCTGCTGAATGCGCTCGAGCGTGTAATTCCCACTCGGCTCGGGACCCGTCAGACCGTGCGCCGGCAAGTCGAGCCGGATCACGCGGTAGCGCTCTCGGAGCGCCACGACCCACGGCTCCCACATGAACAGACTCGAATAGTTGGCGTGCAGCAGGACGACGACCGGCCCCGCCCCTTCATCCCGATAGTGCATTCGAACACCGTCGATCTCGACGAACTGCGACGGCGGAGTCGCCCACTTCGCCTCGACTTCGGCCACGGGTGTGTCGCGATAAATCACAGCGCCGATGATGAGCAAAACGCCGATCAGGGCGATCACGCCCAAAAGCCCCTTCGCTATCCCTCTGATCCATCGCATGAACACCCCCATCGGCATCGCCGCACCGAGCCGTCTTCGGCAGATATACTCCGGCGCGGGGATCTTTCAAACAGGCGGCCAACAGCTTGACCACTTCGAGCGCACCCGGGGTCGTACCCGGCAATCGAGCCCAATTCCAGCCCGTCTACGCGTGGTTCGTGGTTCTGGTGCTGGCTCTCGCCAACTGCGTCTCGTTCATCGACCGGTTGATCCTGTCGTTGCTGGTGCAACCCATCAAGGCGGAGCTCGGAATCTCGGACACCGCCTTCAGCTTGCTCGCGGGCGCCGCGTTCGCAATTTTCTATTGCGGCATGGGTCTCGTCATAGCGCGCTGGGCCGACCGCTATAGCCGCAAGTGGATCATCACCTCTGGCATCACGCTTTGGTGTCTCATGACCTCGCTTGCGGGAACCGCAAAATCCTACGGGCAGCTGTTTTTGTATCGCGTCGGAGTCGGTGTGGGCGAGGCAACGCTCTCGCCCTCGGCGTACTCCATGCTGGCTGGCTATTTTCCGCCGCAGCGACTCGCGCTGGCGATCGGCATTTTCAGCGCGGGCGTCACCGCTGGGACAGGTATGGCCTTCCTGCTCGGTGGCGCCATGATCGGTTGGGTCTTCGCACAAGGGCCTGTCGCGCTACCCCTCCTAGGCGAGCTCGGTGGGTGGAGGCTCGTCATGGTGCTCGTCGGCGCGATCGGACTGCCGGTCGCCGTGCTGATGCTGTTCGTGAAGGAGCCGCCTCGCCCGGCAGGTTTCACGCGCTCGTCGGTCGCCGAAGTTTGGGCGCACTTTCGAAACAACCTCTCCCGCTACGGATACGTCTTTGCGGGATACGGCACGACCTCCGTGACCGCCTTCGCCGTGATGACCTGGACCCCCGCGCTCTATCAACGCCAGTACGGCGCCAGCATTCCCGAGGCCGCCCTCGTGATCGGCACGGTCGCGCTCACCGGAGGCTTGCTCGGGGCATTCTCCGGCGGTTGGCTCTCGGACCACCTTGAATCGCGGGGCGACCGGCACGCGAAGCTGCGCGTGCTCTGCGGTTGCGGCATTGGCCTCTTGTTGCCGGGCATCGTCGCGCCCTTGATGCCCACCATGCACTCGCATGCCGCCATCATCTTCTTGATGTTTTTCTTTGGCTCGGCGGCGACCGGACCTGCCGGTGCCTATGTTCAATCGATCACGCCCGAAGCCATGCGCGCGCAGTTCGGTGCGATGTATCAATTTTCTTTGGTACTCGTCGGCGCGACGCTCGGCCCCTTCCTCGTGGGCTTCACCACCGACTATGTGTTCGCGGACGAGCAAAAGGTGGGTTGGTCGCTCGCCTTGACGTCCCTCATCGCCAATCCGATCGCCGCGTGGCTGCTGTGGCGGGCGTTCACGGGAACACGTGAACAGCCTTCACCTGCGAGTAACTGAATAGCTCCTCGAGACACTCCTCGCCCCCGAGACCGCTGTCTTTCCAACCGCCAAAGGGCGTGCCGACGAAGTGCTGTCCAGCCGTGTTGATCCACACGGTACCTGCCTGTACCGCCCGAACCATACGCAACGCGAGCGGGAGATCGCGCGTCCAAACAGCCGCCGTGAGGCCGAAGTCCGTTCCGTTGGCGATCGCCACGGCTTCCTCTTCGGTTCGAAACCGCTGCGCGCAAATCACGGGACCGAAAACCTCTTCGCGAGCGATCCGCATGGCGGGAGTCACGTCGGCGAACAACGTCGGCTCGACCCAATATCCGCGCGCGAAAACGTCGCCGTGAGGACGTCCACCACCCGTCACCAGGCGCGCGCCCTCGACGCGCGCCGAGTCGATGAGCGCCATGATGCGATCGCGATGCCGTTCGGAGTTGACCGGACCCATCTCCGACGTCGGGTCGAGCGGACTGCCGAGTCTCAAGGTCTGCAATCGAGCGGCGACACGCTCGACGACCGCATCGTGAATCGACTCGTGCAGCACGAGACGACTCGTCGATCCGCAGGATTGTCCTGCCCAGGAAAAGTTCATACCCGCGACCGCCATCTCGACGATGCGATCGAGATCCGCATCGGGAAACACGATGAACGGATTTTTGCCCCCAAGTTCCAGCGTGACGTGCTTGACCCCGCTCTCGGCTGATGCGCGCTGAATGGCGAGCCCCGTCCCGACGGAACCGGTGAAGCCGATCCGCCTGACGAGCGGATGACGCACCAGCGCATCGCCTGCGGGCATGCCGTGACCATGGAGAATGTTCACGAGCCCCGCCGGCAAGACCGTCTGGCAGAGCTCACCCAAAATCGAACCCGTCAAAGGACTGGTTTCGGGAGTTTTGACGATAACGGCATTTCCCGCCATCAGCGGCGCGGCAAGGTGAGCCGCGGCGAACATGAACGGATGATTGAAGGGAACGATACGGGCGACGACGCCGTAGGGCTCGCGCAGGGTCAAATGCAGACCCTTCGCCGTCGCGGGGATCGTCTCTCCCTTGAGCTCGGAGGCGAGACCTGCAAAGTATTCGAGGTAACCCGCGGCGATCTGCACGTCGGCCTGAAGCTTGCCGATGGTGTTGCCGGTGTCCCGCGCCTCGAGGGTCAAAATCTCGGACCCTCGGGCACGAATGGCCGTCGCCAGCGCCCGAAGCGCTGCAGCACGCTCCCAGACTGAGCGCGCTGCCCACTCGACCTGGGCCTTCGCGGCCGCGCGAACCGCTCGATCGACGTCCTGCGCGGTCGCAGCGGGCACCCGACCGATGGGCTCGAGCGTTGCAGGATCGTGCGAATCGATCCAGACGCCCGTTGCGCCGCCCTCGCCGACCGTCATCTCGCCATCGATCAGCATGCGACCCTGAAACATCACGAGGCCGGCTCCACGATCACATGGGTCCGCTTGATCGCGGGACCCTCGATGATCTGCTTCGCTCCGGAAGGCCAGACGATCTCCACTCGATCGACGGTGCTTCGAGTGCCGAGCCCAAACGTGAGCGTCGGATCGTTCGTCGAGTTGTAGCCGTGCGCGCTCTGCACCTCGTGGTGCTGCTCGAGATCACCCGAGACGACCTTGATCCGCGCGCCGAAGGCATCACGATTACTGCGCGTGCCCTGCAAGCGCAGTTTGATCCAGCCATTGCCGTTGCCGCGGTTGATGAAGAGACGGTTCTGCCCGGCCGCGGGACTCACCTGCTTGCCCATCGCGTAATAGGTTCGGTTCGTGACGAACAGATCGACGAACCCGTCGTCGTTCACATCCGCCGCGCCCACACCTGACCCGATGCCGAGACCTTCGGCCCCCGAACCTCGGGTGACCTCTTCGAAGGTGCCATCCCCGCGATTACGCAGCAAGGTGTTCTCCGCGGGCTCCCACGCGATGTAGAAGGTCACGAACGGCGGAAAGTCGGCAATGACGTCGTTGATGAGCACGTTCGAAGGTCCCCCATTATTGAGATAGAGGTCGACATGCCCGTCGTTGTCGAAATCGGCTGCCGTGCAGCCGCGCGTCCCACGGATGACACCCGCACCCGATTGGGTGGTCACGTCCTGAAAAGACAGCGTGCCTGTTTCTTTGAGTCGATTCGCGATCATCCTGCCTGCTTGATCCGCGGTCGGCAGGAACACGTCCATGTCGCCGTCGTGGTCGAAGTCGGCGATACAGGCGCCCTGCGCATAACCCGGATTCAGGAACGGCAAGGCATTGGGCGGCCTGCGGGCACGCGTGACATCCTCGAATCGGCCGTCACCGAGATTACGCAACATCAGCTTGATATCTCGCTCGTGGGTCACGAGCAGATCGATCCAGCCGTCCTGATCGAAATCGATCCAGTTGGGCGAGCCCTGTGCATTGGAATCTTTGAGCTTCGACTGCAACGCCACGCCGGCGGCCGCCGTCACGTCCGTGAACTTCCATCCTCCGTCGTTCCTGAACAGCACGTTGTCGACGTCGCCATCGGCATTCTTGATGAAAAGATCGAGGTCACCGTCGCGATCGTAATCGGCGCATCCGGCGCCACCACCCGTGTCGCCAACACCGCCGATCTTTTGGTCGTTCTCGTTCCCGGCTCGCATGAGACCCGACTCTCGGGTCACGTCCTTGAAGCGCGCCTCACCGGTCTCTCTCGATTCGTTTTTGTAGAGCGTCGTGGGCACGTGGCGCTGACGAGCCTGCCCGGGCGGCATATTCACCGAAAGCAGGTCGAGATCGCCGTCGTTGTCGAGATCGCAGAACACAGCGCCGCGGCTGTAGCTGCCAGGGTTCTGCACCCCCCTCGCAGCCGCGACATCCTTGAAGACCCCGCGTCCGTCGTTCTCGAAGAGACGATCGGTCAACCCGGGAGCGAGATCCTCGACCGGTACGAAGATGTCGAGATCGCCGTCCCCGTCGTAGTCACCGAAAGTCGGACCCGTCGAATTGACGGCGAGATCGGTCACACCGCGTGCGGCCGTCTCATCCTTGAACCGAATCGGCGTCTTCCCCGACGCGGACGCGGCGACTGCCACAGCCGTACCGAGAATGACCGAAACCAGCGCGGCACTCATCTTGGACCCTTTCATGTAAACCCCCTCAAAAAAATCATCGTGGTTTGGCCGTCATGCGTTCGGGATACTCTCGCTCTGCACGCTCGCGATACTCGCGCGGCAAGTCCGCCAGACTTCGTAGTTTCGCGCCCGAGGCGTGCCAGATCACGTGACCCGGCTCGCCCGTCATGTTCATCCATTTGAGCCAGCCCATGAATACGGTGGACGAGAACGTCGTCGGTAGCGCAGTGATACGCGAGTCGAGAAAGTCCTGCCGTCGCGCAAACATCGTTTGCCTCTGACCATGCATGGGCGGCATACCGGGCGGATAAACCGTCTGGTGTTGCAACCAAACGTGGTCGCCGATCGCGTGCCACTGCAGTCTCAAAGGCGCCCTGCGTGGTTCACCGATGGGCGTCCCGTCGAGTCGGACCGGCCAGATCCCCTCCTCGCTGTAGCTGAAGCCGAGGTTTCCACCTTGCACCGCAGGCTTGACCTCGTCGACACGGCCCGTCCACGGGTTCCGAAACTCGCGCAGGTATTCGTTTGTCTCGACGTCTCTGAAGAACGTGACGGTATGACCGCCGAGTTGAAAACCGTTCGGACGGTGAGAGAACCAGTAGATCTCCATACCCTCGAAGCGCACGAGGGGACGAGGGGTTTCGTGGTCACCCCTTACCGCGAAAATCATGCCGGTAAACCACCAGGGAACGTCCTGCTCGAGCAAATTTCCCTGCATTCGAACGATGTTCTTGAGGTTGACCTGCGGGTCGGCCAGATCCGGCAGTTCACGACGAGTCGCTGCATCCGCCTCGGGGAGCAACATCGCGTGGCTCGCAGCAAAGCCCGCTCCGAGCGCAAGCGAACTCAGCCACTGCCGACGAGATAACAGCGTGTTGTGTGTATCGACCATGCGTGAGCCCCCAGATACCACTCCAACCTCCGCTCAACGATAGACGGCGGGATCGGACCTCTCCAAAAGGAACGGGGCCGCCCACCATGTGATGGGCAGCCCCGCTTGAGGATGAACGCGAGTGCGTCCTGCCGTCGCTTAGAACTTGTACGCCATGCGCACGCCGACGACGCGCGGGCTCGGCAGGTTCGCGAACACCGTCGTCGGGATGCTCGGCGCGGGCACCAATCGTGTACCCGTCGGCGCAGGTGAGCCCGGCGGGAAATAATTGAAGAAACCGAATCGGAAATCCGACGCATAGATCGCAGGGCCAGAGCCTGCCGATCGAATCGTGCGGTCATCCGCCACGTTGTCGACGAACAGCACCGCAGACCACTTGTCGGAATCGACGCCGACCCGCAGGTTCGCGAGCCAATAGCTGTCGAGCCACGAGGTGTTGTCGTCCTCGATGAATCGCTCGCCTTCCCAGTTGGCATCGAAGTCGACGACGAGATCCATGCCCGAGTCGCCCATCGGCCGGCGATAACCGATCGACATCGCCATCGCGAGCTCCGGCGTGTCCTCGATGAACTTGCCCGTGCGATCGAGCTGGCAAGTCAACGAGCGGAACGCCGTCGTGCTGCCCGCCGCGTAGGGCACGGTGTTGTTCGACAGCGGAACGAAGTTCGAACCATCGAGATAGCCGACCACGCAATTACCGACGCGCGCGACTTCACCGGCACCCGTCGAGGTGGTCTTGTAGTTGGTGTACTTGTAGGTCGAGAAGTAAGTCAGACCCGCCGCCACCAACCAGTTCTCGCTCGGACGCCACTGCATGCCGAGTTCGACGCCCTCGAGGAGCGCCTTGCCGGCGTTGGTCACGCGGTTGCTGATGGTGTTACCCACCAGAACCTGCGTACCCACCTGCTTGTCGGTGAAGTCGGTACGGAACACCGAAGCCTCGACGCGTACGTTGCCCGAAGGCGAACGCCACTTGGCACCGATTTCATAGACCTTGAGTTTTTCCGCCGCGAAGTACACGTCATCGCCACTGGCCGGAGCGCCCGTACCCGAGAACGTCACCGTCGAGTAACCGCCTGGCTTGCGCGCCTGAGCGTACGACGCGTAGAGGTTGAGATCATCGCTCGGCGTCCACTGGAGGGTGCCCTTCGGCGTGATGTAGTCCTCCTTGAGCGTCGGATACGCGATCTGACGGGTCACATCCGGCGGGTTGAATCCGCGCGCGGCGACCACCGGCGGGAAGCCGGGAGACGGTACGCCAGCGCCATCACGGCACGGACCATTCGAACCGCAAAGCACGATGGTACCCGGGCCGTTGGAACCGTCCGTGAAGCCCGAGGACACGTCGTTCACTTCCTCGACCCAGCGGGCCTCACCGATCAAACGCAACGAATCGGTGATGTCCCATTCGACGTCCAGGTAAAACGACTTGTGATCGATATCGCGCGTGGTCAACGTCGGCTCGCGCGCCCCGTAAACCGACGCCATGTACGGCGACACGTCCACCGAGGTGAAGCCACCCGTCGGGCTGGTGCAACTGTTCAAAGGAATATTGAGCGATACACCAGGACCGAGTGGTACCGGGCCGGGCGGCGTCTGGATCGTCGCGGTGCCCACCGTCAGACCAGGACCCACCGACGGATTGGGCGGATCGAATGCGAAGCAGAGCGTGCCCTCACCGATCACGGTGATGTTGCGCTCTCTCTGCTCGACGCTTTCCGTCCAGTACTGGAGACCCGCGAAGAAGTTGAGCGGCCCTTCGAAGTCCGAAGTGAATCGAATTTCCTGACTGAACTGGCGCGTGCTGGTGTAGGTCTCGAGCGTCTGCTGAATCGGCAGGAAGCTCGTCTTGTCGATGTCGAACAACACGTCGACGTCGGCGTTGGTGTAACCCGTCAACGAGCTGAAACGACCGATCGAGGTATCGAAATTTTGCACGAGAGAGACGCGTCGAACCGAGCGATCGCTGCCCGGGAAATCCGGCGCTGTTCCACCCGTGACCGCGCGAGTCGAGTTTCGGTTGAACGAGGGCTGCAGACCCTTCGCGCTACCGATCGAGCCCGTGAATGCCGGGATCGTCATGTCGTCGAACACGCCGCGGTTACCCGTTAGCCTCTCGAGATCGCGGTAAGCGTTAAGTCCGAGCGCAAATTGACTCGCGACCAAACCGGTGGGCGCCGGACCCGGCGCACCCGTCTGGTTGGCGGCGCAGCTCGCATCGATGATGAAGCCGACCGGCGCCAAACCGCCCGCGGCGTTGGTGCCGACGTTGCAGATCGAGGCGTTCGCCGGAACCGCATTACGCGAATTGAAGGCGAGCGCCGCCTGAGACGACGGATCGAATTTGTCGTTGGTGAACTCGGAGCGGAACTTCGCGCTGTAGTTGTCGCTGGGTTCCCACTTGAGAGAGAGCGCCACACCGCGCCCTTCGCCACCACCGGTCGACTGTTGCGTCACTTTATTGAAGTAGTAACCGTCGTCCGTGAAGGCATAAACGCCCAGTCGATAACCGAGCGTGTCGGACAACGGACCGGACATTCCGCCCTTGGCTTCGTATTGCCCTTCACTGCTGAGGTCCATCGAGACGCTACGCGTCGGCTCGCTGGAAGGATCTTGCGTGGTGTAGGAAATCGCACCGGCGAACGCGCTACGTCCAAAGAGCGCGCTCTGCGGACCCTTGACGATTTCGACCTGAGCGATATCGAGCAGCCGAGGACTGATGAGCAACGAGCCACCGGCTACGCCGATGGATTCGCTCGAGACGTCCACGCCATCGACGAGGGTTGCCACGTTCGGGCGGCCGCGAGTCGGCGAGAGACCACGAATGACGATTCGGGTGTCGTAGGGCACGAGGCCCGTATCAAAACTCAAACTCGGATCGCGATCGATCAGCCCGGTGACGTCCTTCACGCCCTGCCGCTCAAGCTGCGCGGCGGTGACGGCGGTGATCGCCAGCGGCACGACGAGGAGATTTTCCTCACGCTTGCGCGCCGTGACGACGATTTCTTCGAGCGCGACCGCTTCGTCCGGAGAAGGAGACTGAGCCTGTGCGGCCGCCCCCACTCCCATCGCCAACGGTATAGCCCAAAGGCTGTGAAGAACCTTCTTGAGTTGTTTCATTTAGACCCCCGAGGACAACATCTCCGCCGGATCGCTCGTTGCGCTTTCGCCACAGCGAACTTCCGGCCCCTGCGGCGTGTATCCACCGCTCGTTTCAGTATCTACCACTATGCGGAAAATTTTTGGATTGCTCCCCCGGTTCTTGTTCCACCTAGCGGACAATTTTATGGTCATTTCGACAAGCGGACGGTCACCTTGTTCGCAGCGTCGATATCGGAAACCTCGAGCCGGACTCCCAACTCTCGGGCATAGCCCAACAGCCTCGGCCGCAACCAGATGTCGTGGATCTCGGCATCGGTCATGTCGAACTGACCGATCTTTCGAGAGATCGCGAGGACCGTGGAGAACGGGAAGGTGAACCGCCGCATCCCGGGGGATTCTTCGAGATCGAGACACAGCTGATAGAACGCGCTGCTTCGGTCAAAGATTCCGGACAGCGCAAGCTCGGGATCACCTTTCGCCTCGATTTCTGCACGAATCCGCTGCAGTGTCGGCGCCATGCACCGAACATCGTGCTCGACGTATTGCGCGCTCAACCCGGCGTTCTTGGCGAACTGCACCGAGTTCAGATGCATCTTCACGAGGGCATCGTTCATCTCGTGCTGGTATGGCATCGCATCTTTGAGCGTGCGGATGGCGAGCCCAATGGCTTTACCCAACTCCTCCTCGCGCCCCTCGAACGGTCGACGCGGAGCCAGGCTCGTGGTTTCAGTCGCAACAGCCTCGGACATGACGAACTCCCTACCCGAATAAGACGTGACAACCTGAAACATACACCCCGACGATCCTCGCCGGCACCCATCCAACTAGTGGACGCTTCGGACTTCCCGTACTACGCTCCCACCTTGGACTATCGTACAAGGGCGCGGATTTCAGCGTTCCTGTTTGGCAGGGAGGTCAAGTCGATGTTCATCAATTTCTGGTACCCCGTCGTCCGCGCCGAAGATCTCGGTTCGACTCCGCAAAAGGTTCGCATCCTGGCCCACGATTTCGTCGTGTTCCGCGACGAGGCTGGTAATCCGGCCGTCCTCGCCGACACCTGCATCCACCGGGGCGCATCTCTGTCGGGCGGCAAGTGCAAAGAAGATGGCACGGTGCAGTGCCCCTACCACGGTTGGCGATTCAATCGGGAGGGCGTGTGCACGCGCATCCCCTCGATCGGCAAGACCACCAAGCCGCCTCCGCGCGCCCGCGTGGACGCGTACCCCGTTCAAGAAAAGTACGGCATCGTTTTCGCGTTTCTCGGTGACCTGCCGGAAGACCAGCGCCCGCCCATCATGCCGGTCGATGAGCACGGCACCGACGAGTGGCGCGCCACATTGGTGACCTTCGATATCAACTATCACTACGAGCGCTCCATCGAGAATGGCCTCGACCCGGCGCACAACGAGTACGTGCACCCCACTCACGGTTATCAGGGCGAGCGCGAAGACACCTACCTCATGACCGAGCTGCGTCCCCATCAAAACAATCCGTGGGGATACGGCTTTTTGTCGACCTTCGATGCGCCTCCGCTCAAGAACCCCATCATGCGGCAGTTCCGCAAGGAAGGCGGCAAGATGGAGGCGGGCTCGGGCACCTATGGTCCGAACCACATGTGGACCTACATCAACTTTTCGCCGAAGACAGCGATGCATCAGTACATGTTCGAGGCGCCGATCGACGAAACCAAAACTCGCGTCTTCCTGCTCAACCAAAGAAATATCGGATTTTTCAAGAAGAGCAAGATGGGATTCATCGGTCAGTACATCAAGCCGAAGATCAATGCCTGGCTCGACAAGAAGATCAACGAACGCAACATGTTCATCGCCTCGCAAGACATCAAGGTCATGAACAACGTCAAGCCGACGCTCACGCCGCCCTCGCGCGCCAAAGAATTGATGATGCCTGCCGACAAGGTCATCCTTCAGTACCGCGACAAACTCGATGAGTTCGAGGCACGGGGCTGGAAACTCGACATCGAGACCGTCAAGGCGGCGCGCGCGAAAGGTGACGTGGTGTTCGCGATCCCCTGCCCGGCTCGTCGCGAGACGAACGCTTGGGTGCTCGACGAAGCGCCCCGTCTGCCGGCGAAATCGGTCACCTCTCAGGCGACACTTCAGGCTGCCGGAGGCGGTTGACGTCGTTGGGGCGCGGAGATGACCGCGCCGTTTGCGCTCGTGCTGGCCGCAGGCGGCTCCCGCCGCTTCGGCTCGCCGAAGACGCTTGCCCGCTTCAAAGGACGCACTTTCCTCGAACTGGCAGTCGAGCGCGTGCGTGCCGTGGTCGCTGATCACTTTGCCGTCGTACTCGGCGCCGACGCCGCCGCACTATCGGAAACTCTCGACCTCTCGACGAGCCAGGTCATCCGTCAGGGCGACTTCACGAGCGGCCAGTCCTCGAGCTTGCGAGCCGGCCTCGCGCGAGCACCCGTCGATGCGCGAGGCGTGCTCGTCACCTTGGTCGACCAGCCGCTCGTGACGGCAGAGGATCTGCGTCGCCTGATCGCCCTCTGGTGTACCGATCCCACCTCGGCGGCGGCCGCGGAATTCGTCGACGATCGGGGATCCCGTCTGATTGGCGCGCCCTGCATCCTCCCGCGGGCGTGGTTCGGTGCCATAGATGGAATTGAGGGCGACCGCGGCGCGAGCGCCCTGCTGCGAGCATCGCCGAACGTGCTGCGCGTCCCGATGGCAAGCGCCGCATTCGACGTCGATACCCCCGCCGACCTCGATCGAATCGCAAAACTCGGCTAGCCACTCACGGGTGGCGCGATACACCGACGGGTGCGGTGGCGAACAGCGGGACACGTCCCTGGTTGTAACACACGCGTGAAAACACATCGGCATCCCACCGTCTGAGCAGCGGTGGCAAGACGAAACTCGCGGGAGCAAAGAAAAGTTCCCTGCAGTAACGCACCTCAAGGCGGCCGATCTCGACATTCGGCGTCTCGACGAGCCGCTCCGAGAGCGACCACACCAAACGATCAGGACGCATCGTTTCGGTCACGGCGATCCGCCAACGCTCGAGACCCTTCGAGGCGTCCGCGGCCTGATCGAAGGATCCGCCGAAAAGGGGAAGGAGTCCCCGCGCAAGCGATAACCGGATCGAGGCCTACCCGGGCGGCACCGGGAACTCTGAGTCCAAATGGGGAGAGCGATCATCCATCGTGGCGATGGCGAGGGATCGCGCGGCTTCCGACGTCGCGACTGCGAGAATCTGGCGAGCCGCGGCAAGCTGCGCAAATTCGAGGATGCCCGAAATCAGCGGCAACAAGTCCGCTGCAAAGCGAGCATGGCCGTGCCGAGATAAGGAACGGCCGAGGTGACGAGGCTTGCGCGCGGCAAGAGATGATCCATGTACGAGGACCAGCCACGCAGACTCACCGACTGCGCAATCACCGCTTCGTTGGCGACGATCGCGCGGTTCATGTACGCGTCGAAATTGAGAACCTTGGCCTGCCAGACTGCCGCCGAGAGCGCGGCAGCATCGGCCGTGTTGCGCAGACGCTGTTTCTCGGCGGCCGCCTCGCCCGTCTCGAGCACCCACCAAAGCGCTGCGACAAGCACGGCAAGCAAAGGAAGCAATACCGCCAGCGCTTGCCCCCGCATCGACCTGCGGGGACAAGGCACACATGCGACGCCATGACCCACCCGACAGGGGCCACGAACGAAGCCGCGGGTGTCACGGGGAGCGGAGGACGACCTTGCGATCGCCGCTCGCTCGGCGTGACAGGGGGTTCCCGCGCTTCGTCCGTGGCGCGTTTTCATTTCTCGAAGTTCTCGAGGGTGGCCTCGTCTGCCTCGTCGTCCGCGCGATCTCGAGCTTCGCTCACGAAGTTCCGGCCGGAAGAGTTGGTTTTCCCGGAAAGCGCCACGGCGGCCACTACCGTTTGACCACGGACGACATCGCCGAAAGCCGAGTACACACCGATGGCCGCGACCGCGATTAGCGCAACGACGATGATGTATTCGGTCATTCCCTGGCCGGCGTTACGCCGCCGGCGCGCTTGATAAGTGAGCATGTCTGGAATCTCCCTCGGGGGCACCGACGGAATGTCGGCTCGCGCATTCGACCGCAGCCCGCTCTTCGCGGTCTGCCTGTGAATCGCGAAAGCCCCGCAGAAATGCGCACGGCTCGGCGTAAACCCGGACGTCCGCCAGAAATGACCGAGCTGTGATTTAATGACCGGACTTCAGCAAGATTCCGGAGTTGTGACCGATGAAACGCGTTCTCGCCTCATTCTTTGCCATGGCCCTTACCTGCAGCGCTGCAGTCGCCGATGAGGGGATGTGGACCTTCGATAACTTTCCGTCTTCTGCCGTGGAGAAATCCCATGGCGTGAGGATCGACGGACCTTGGCTCGATCGGGTTCGCGAGTCGACCGTCCGCCTTGCAGGTTGTACGGCTTCGTTCGTTTCGGATGAGGGGCTGATCCTAACGAATCACCACTGCATCGCCGCCTGTCTTGCAGAGAATTCTTCGAAGGACCGAAGCCTCCTCGACGAAGGTTTCGTCGCGCGCGGCAAATCAACCGAGATCAAGTGTCCGACTCAATTAGCCGACGTGCTCGTCGCCATGGAAAACGTCACCAGCAAGATCGATGCGGCGACGCGAGGTCTCGATGACCGCGCCGCCAACGATGCGCGAAAGAAAACTTTGACGGAACTCGAACAGGCTTGTGAGAAAACGACCGGCAACAAGTGCCAGAGCGTCACGCTCTACAACGGCGGCCAGTATTTCATTTATCAATACAAGCGCTACACCGACATCCGCCTCGTCTTCGCACCCGAAGCGGGCATCGCGGCCTTCGGTGGAGACCCGGACAACTTCCAGTTTCCGCGATGGTGTCTCGACATGGCGTTGCTGCGCGCCTACGAGAATGGCGAGCCGGTCAAACCGATCCGCCACCTGAAGGTGAACTTCGACGGTCCGAAAGCCGGAGAGTTCGTACTCGTGTCCGGGCACCCAGGCTCCACCGATCGACTGTTGACCGTCGCGCAGTTGCAGCAGTTGCGGGAGGTCGACCTGCCGCCCTCGCTGCTGCGTAGCAACGAGCTGCGCGGGCGTTACATCCAGTTTTCGAAGACGGGCGATGACGCCCGACGCATCGTCGAAGATCCGCTCACCGGTCTTGAGAACGGCATCAAAGTGCGCCGCAAGCAACTCGATGCGCTCCTCGATGAAAACATGATGGCGCAGAAGCGTCGCGAGGAAGCCGAGCTGCGAGCGAAAGTCGGCGCTGATCGCGAACTCGCCTCGATCGGAGATCCTTGGGCGGACATCGAGCGGGCGAACGCCTTTGCACGCAACCTCGACACGGAGCTCACCTACCTAGAAGGCGCGGCGGGCTTCAACAGCCGATACTTCCGCCTCGCTCGCACGCTCGTACGTGGTGCCGCCGAGCGCGAGAAGCCCAACACAGAGCGCTTGCGTGAATTCACCGACGCGTCTTTGCCGCGAATCCGTCAGCAGCTCGCGGCGCCCGTCCCGATTTACCCTGAGCTCGAAAAACTGACGCTGTCGTTTGGTCTCGAGCGCATGCGCGAGTGGCTCGGTCCCGACCACCCGACCGTGCGCAGTCTGCTCGCAAAAGACTCTCCTGATACCTTGGCGCAATCTTTGGTGACGGGCACGAAGCTCGGCGATCCGGAGGTGAGATTGGCGTTGTGGAACGGCGGCGCAGCGGCGATCGCCGCTTCGAACGATCCCTTCATCCAACTCGCTCGCAGCATCGACCCGCAAGCTCGCGCGCTTCGAAAGCAATACGAGGACGAAATCGAGGCGCCGATCAGCGTAGCCGAAGAAAAAATCGCGCGCGCTCGGTTCAAGTTGTATGGCACCAATGTTTACCCCGATGCCACCTTCACTTTGCGCCTCAATTACGGAACGGTGCAGGGATGGGTTGAAAAAGGTCGCCCCGTCGATCCCTTCACGCGTCTGTCGACGGCTTTCGATCGCGCAACCGGTCAGCCGCCCTTCCGGATTCCGGATAGCTGGCAACAAGTGAAGGCATCGCTCGATCTTTCGACGCCGGTTAATCTGTCGACCAACAACGACATCGTCGGCGGCAACTCGGGTAGCGCCCTACTCAATGCCCGGGGTGAGGTGGTTGGTCTGATGTTCGACGGCAACATCCACTCGATCTCGGGCGCCTACTGGTTCGATACGGCAAAGAACCGCTCCATCGCCGTTCATCCGGCGATCATGAAAGAGGCGCTCTCGAAGGTGTATCGAGCCGACGACTTGTTGCGCGAGCTTGGCGCAGAGAAATAAGTCCGTGATCCGAGGCATCGCTCTGTCGTCTCAAAAAACGTAGAGCGATGCCTCCGGTGCGGAGCGGACGACCCAGGCGAGCGCCGCCCCGACGATCACCGCCAGGATGATCGCAAGCCAAAGCCTCGAGCTCGAAATGCGCTCCTCTTCCGGGACCGACTCGATCGGTTTTCGGCCCGTTATCATGGGCAGAATCAGGTTTTCTCTTCGGATCCAAAGATAAAAAAACGCCGCGGCGACGTGGACGGCAATCGCTGCAGCGATCCAGTCGAACAACTGCTTGTGCAGTGTCGTGAGGCGATCGCTGGTCTCGATGGTGACGTAACCGAACAAAGGACCTGTTTCGAATACTTGGTCATTGGCGAATAGCCCCGTCACTGCTTGCACGAGCAACATCGCCAACATCGCAAGAATCATCAAAGCGCCGAGCGGGTTGTGTCCGACGGAGTTCCGAGGCGAACCGCGAAGATAGTCGAGGACGGTCTTCGGCCCTCTGACGAACCGCGCGAATTGCGCATGCCTCGTACCGAAGACACCCCAAAGTACCCGCGTGACCACCAGCACGAGCACCGCATATCCGAAGCGGGTGTGCCACACGAACCAGTCGCCCTCGAGTTCACGCGTGAGCCACGATCCGAGGACCGCGGCGAGCAACGACCAGTGGATGATCCGGACAGGAAGGTCCCACACCAGCGCGGTGAGCGGCTTCCCGGGGGTCGGCGTCTCGTTCACGGATTCCTTACTCATGACGCTCATTGAACTCGATGAAAAAATCATCTGGGTCCCACAACGAGAGCGATGTCATGCTGATCATTCTTCCATCGGCTCCGCGCACCTCGAATCGATGCGGGGCCGCATGGATGCGCGCACCAAAGTCGATGGCTCGTCGATGGACGCGATCGACGTCCTTGCCTTGCATGACGAACACCGTATCACCAATGCCTAGCCTCGTTCGAGGCGCGGGCTCAGGCATGCGCGGCTCGATGAATTCGAGCAGACCGATCATGCCGATGACCGGATCATCCGCCTTCATGATCACGAGTCTCGTCTTGTCGCCTTTTGACCCCGCAGCAAGACCGACTCCCGACAGGATGATTTCATCGTCGTACCAGACAGATAGGCCGAGCACATCGCGATAAAACGAGATCGACCGACGGAGATCCCGAACAATAAGCGTCGTTCGTTTGACGAGCGGTGGCGTGCTCATCGCGTTCGATGAATGAGCAACATGGCGGCAGCGCCCATCAGCACGGTTGGAAGCCAGGCGAACACGGCGGGATTTCCGTCGAACACGACGGCACCGCTTTCGAGCATTCTTTGAACGAGGAAAAATCCGATTCCTAGAATGAGGCCGAGAGCGACCCGCGCCCCCGCCCCGCTGGCGCGCAACGACCCGAAGACGAACGGCAGCGCAAGCAGCACTGCAAAAACCGGCGCGAGAGTCCGGGCGATCCTAGACCAGAAGGCGAAGCGTGGCTCGCGCGAATCGAGCGAGTTGGCTTCGAGGTGCACGATCATGCTCCGCAAGGCCCGGGTCGGCAGTTGCGAAGGAGAGGATGCTGCAATGCCCAGGAATTCCGCCGTGACGTTCGATTCGAGATCACGCCTCGCCGCACGACTGCTCGAGACTTGTTCAGCACCGAAACGCGTCTCGGCATACTGCTCGAGAGACCACGATCCGTCCCTTTCGGCCTTGGCACTCACCGCACGGCCCATGGCGAGCAAACGACCATCCTCCGCCAACTCATAGACCATCATTCCACCGAACTGCGACTCTCCCGTCTGGCGCTCGACATTGACGAGCAGATTGCCATCGCGAACCCAAGCGTCTCCGGACCCGGCGACACTGACATCATTGAACTTCGCAAAGGCTTTTTGCTGACGGGCGTACTGCTCGAGGGGTGGCGCGATCACCTCGCCCACCAGCGCGCCGAAGAGCGCCAAGAGCAAACCCGCTACGGCCACCGGCCGGGCGACTCTCCACACCGAGAGCCCCGCCGTACGCATGATGATCAACTCGCTGCCGCGAGCCAGATTGCCAAGACCGATCAGCGCGCCGATGAGCGCGCTGATGGGCAACAACTCCCAACCCTGCTGGGGGAGATTCAGCAACACGAATTGCAGGGCCGCGAGCGCCGAGTAACGACCGACACCGATATCGTCTTGCTGTCCGATCAACAAAAACAACCCGCCCAGCGACAGCAGCACGAGCACGACCATCCCGACGCCCGTGAGCACACTACGCAGCACATACCGATCGAGCACACCGAACGCGCTCATGATGGCCTCGCGAGGGAGGGCAGATCTCGGTGACGGAGACGGGCACGAAGATCCGGAAGCACGATCAAAGAAAGCGTCAGCACGATGACGACGGCGTGCACCCACCAGAGCCCGAGCACCGCGGGAATTTGTCCCTTGGCCATCCAAACCTTGGCCGCCGAGGCCAGACTGAAGTAGACGAAGTACACGACGATCGCGAGCCATACCCGCGCATAACGCCCTTGCCGTGGTCGAAGCCGAGACATGGGGACCGCAAGCATGGCGAGCACGAACACCATCAGCGGGGTCGCCATGCGCCAGTGCAGTTCGGCACGGAGCGCCGGATCATCGGATTGCAACAAAGATGACGTGGAGGTGGCGTCGAGCTCTCCGGATCGCGCACCGACCGGCGGGACTCGAACTGGGATGACATTCGTCGCGAATCGCACGATTCGAAACTCGCGCGAACCGGGCAGACCTTCGTAGCGCTCACCGTCGAACAAGGTGAGTTGATGCAAATCACCCTCGGCGGACACTTCGTGTCGTGCACGAGCCGCCACGGCGATTTCGTAGCGATCGTCCCGGACGCGCTTCACGAAGACACGCTCGAGCGTGCCGTCGGCGGACACCGAGCTTGCATAGAGAACGACCGAGCCGCCACCGAAACTCCGAAATCGCCCCGGCGTAATCGGCGCGAACTCTCCGGCTTGGAGGGCGCTCGCACGCAATGCCTCGACGCGAGCTGCGGCGGAGGGGGCGCCCACCAGGGTGAGCCAGGCCACGAGAGTCGCCACGACGAGCGCGATCAACACCACGGGTGCATGGATACGCCAACGATCTACGCCGCATGCGAGCACTGCCGTCATTTCGCCGTCGTGATAAAGCCGCCCGAGCGCTACCACCACCCCGAGCAACAGACCGATGGGCAGGAGGACGGCGAGATTGGACAAGGTTCCGAAACCGACCAGCTCCAGGACCACTCCGCGAGGGAACCCCTGCTCAGCCGCTCGCGCCAAAACCGAGGCCAGTTGATTGGTCAACAGGATGACCAGCAGCACCCCGGTGACCCCCAGCCAGGCACCGAGGGTCTCTTTCAGGATGTAGCGGGACAGGATATGCGGCACGGCCTGGCTTCCCCGGAACGCCGGGATTGGGAAAACGATAGAATGTTACGGTAACTCACGCGGTTCGTGGTGCAGGCACGCACCCATTTGGAGGTCAGCATGCAATTCGAGATTTTCACCGGTAGCGCAGCCCAGACTCAGGCCGACTGCCTCGTCATCGGGGTGCACGAATCGGGCACCTTGTCCGCGGTGGGTGCCGGCGTCGATCGCCAGTCCGGCGGCAAACTCTCGAAGTTTCTGAAATCAGGGGATTTCCCGGGTCGCCTCGGCGATACCCTGCTGTTGCCGGCCTTTCCGAAGATGAAGGCGACTCGAGTATTGCTCGTGGGCCAGGGAAAAGCGGACGTCACGCGCAAAGCCTGGCGGAAGGCCATGCAAGCCGCCATCGGAGCCCTCGCCCGTACCCGCTGCAAGAGCGCGGCGATCGCCCTGTCGCGACCCGCCAATCGTGAACTCGACGATTATCTCTTCGCGCGCTCGGCGGCCGAGATTACCCACGCAGCACTCTATCGCGTCAACGATCTGAAGTCCGGCAAGCGCCCACCCGCACCCGAACTCGCTCGGGTCAAGCTCGGTCCCGTTCGCGCCTCGAGCGCCGCTGCGGCACGTCGCGGCCTTCGGCATGGAGACGCCTCGGGTAACGGTGCCGCCCTCATGCGCAACCTCGCCAACCTTCCCGGAAATGTGTGCACCCCGAGCTATCTCGCGGATCAGGCGCGCCAGCTTGGCGGGCGTCACAAGGACATCAAGGTTCGCGTTCTAGACGAGTCGGAGATTCGCGCCGAGAAGATGGGCTGTTTCCTGTCGGTGACGGCGGGCAGCGATCAGCCCCCGCGATTCATCGTCATGGAATACAAGGGTCCGCGGGCGCCGCGCGCGCCCATCGTGCTCGTCGGCAAGGGCATCACCTTCGACACGGGCGGCATTTCACTCAAAGATCCGCCGGGCATGGACGAAATGAAATTCGACATGTCGGGCGCCGCTGCGGTGATCGGCGCCATGTCGGTGGTCGCCGAGTTGCAGTTGCCGCTCAACGTCGTCGCGCTCGTACCCACCTGCGAGAACATGCCGAGTGGGCGCGCGACGAAGCCGGGTGACATCGTCACGAGCGCCGCAGGTCTCACGGTCGAAATTTTGAACACCGATGCCGAAGGACGGCTCATCCTGTGCGACGCCCTGCACTACGCGCGGCGTTACAAGCCTCAAGCGGTGATCGACCTCGCGACCCTCACCGGCGCCTGCGTCATCGCGCTCGGCCACCATCACACCGGTGTGATGGCCAACGACGAGGCATTGGCTCAGGAACTCGTCGCCTCGGGTGTTCGCGCCGACGATCGTGCGTGGCACTTGCCCTGCACCGAGGAATACGCCGAACAGCTCAAGAGCAACTTCGCCGATCTTGCAAACGTGGCGGGTCGCGATGGCGGTGCGCTCACGGCTGCGGCCTTTCTCGCCAAGTTCACCGAGGGCATGCGCTGGGCTCACATGGACATCGCCGGTTCGGCGTATGTCGGCGGTGCCGCCAAGGGCAGCACGGGTCGACCGATTGCGTTGTTGACGGACTTCCTGATCCGTCGCGCCGCGCGCTGATCCTCCGCCGACTCGCTCGTCGACATCGCCATGGATAAGGCTTACACGCCCGCGGAAATCGAAAAGCGGATTTACGACCGCTGGGAAGCGTCGGGACTTTTCGCGCCTCAGGGCGCGGGTCCCGGCTACTGCATCGTGATCCCGCCACCGAACGTGACGGGCACGCTGCATATGGGTCACGCGTTCCAGGACACGATCATGGACGCCCTGACGCGTTATCACCGCATGCGCGGTGAGGCCACGCTCTGGCAGCCCGGCACCGACCATGCCGGGATCGCCACGCAAATGGTGGTCGAGCGACAGCTCGAGGGTGAAGGCACGAATCGCACGGCGCTCGGCCGCGACAAATTCATCGAGCGCGTGTGGAAGTGGAAAGGCGAATCGGGTGGCACCATCGCCAGACAGATGCGTCGGTTGGGCGCCTCGGTCGATTGGTCGCGCGATCGCTTCACCATGGACGAAGGCCTGTCGAAAGCCGTATCGGAAGTTTTCGTTCGGCTTTATGAAGAAGGCCTGATCTATCGCGGCAAACGTCTCGTCAACTGGGATCCGGTGCTGCAGACGGCGGTGTCGGATCTCGAAGTCTTGAGTACCGAAGAAGACGGCGCGCTCTGGCATCTTCGCTATCCGCTCGCCGACGGTTCGGGTCATGTCGTCGTCGCCACCACTCGCCCTGAGACTTTGCTTGGCGATACGGCGGTCGCCGTCAACCCGAAGGATGAGCGCTACCTCAAGCTGATCGGCCAGCAAATTAGACTACCGATTACCGATCGACTCATTCCGATCATCGCGGACGATTATGTCGATCCTGAGTTCGGCTCAGGTTGCGTGAAGATCACGCCGGCCCACGACTTCAACGATTACGAGGTCGGGGCGCGTCATGGCCTGGATCAAATCAACGTCTTCACGCCCGATGCCCGCATCAACGACGTGGCTCCCGAGCGCCTGCGCGGCCTCGACCGATTTGCCGCTCGCGAACGCGTGATCGCCGAACTCGAAAGCGCCGGCCTCATCGAACGCATCGACAAACACAAACTCATGGTGCCGCGAGGCGATCGCTCCGGCTCCGTGATCGAGCCCTACCTCACCGATCAGTGGTACGTGAAAGTGGCGCCGCTCGCCGAGCCCGCCATCGAGGCCGTTCGAAACGGCTCGATCAAGTTCGTGCCGCAGAACTGGGAACGCACCTACTTCGAGTGGATGCGCAATATCAAGGACTGGTGCATCAGCCGTCAGCTCTGGTGGGGCCATCGCATCCCCGCTTGGTACGACGACGAGGGGCGCGTGTTCGTCGGCCGCTCCGAGGCCGAAGTGCGTGAGCGCCATGGACTCGCCGCGCATGTCCTGTTGCGTCAGGACGAGGACGTACTCGATACCTGGTTTTCCTCGGCCCTTTGGCCGTTCTCGACGATGGGCTGGCCCGCCGACGCGAGCGAACTCAAGCGGTTCTATCCCACTTCGGTGCTCGTCACCGGATTCGACATCATTTTCTTCTGGGTTGCCCGCATGATCATGATGGGCATCAAATTCATGGGCGATGTGCCATTCAAGGAGGTTTACGTGCATGGACTCGTGCGCGACTCCGAAGGGCAAAAGATGTCGAAATCGAAGGGCAACGTCATCGACCCACTCGACATCGTCGATGGCATCACGCTCGAAGATCTCGTTCGCAAGCGAACTACCGGCCTCATGCAACCTCGCCTCGCGCCCTCGATCGAAAAAGCCACGCGCAAGGCGTTCCCCGATGGCATCGAGGCGCATGGCACCGATGCGCTGCGACTGACCTTCGCCTCGCTCGCCACACAGGGCGCCGACCTACGTTTCGACCTGGCCCGCGTGGGCGGCTACCGAAACTTCTGCAACAAGCTCTGGAATGCCTCCCGCTTCGTTCTGATGTCACTCGAAGACGGCGAAGGCCGCGCGCTCGACTCGAAACTCCTGACGGGCGATGTCACGCAGGGTGTCGCCGACCGCTGGATTCTCTCCCGCTTCGCTCACACGCTCCGCGTCGTCGAGCAATCCTTCGCCGACTATCGCTTCGATTTTGCAGCCACGGCGCTCTATGAATTCACGTGGTACGAGTTCTGCGATTGGTACCTCGAACTCACCAAGCCCGTGTTGCAAGGCGAAGGCTCGAGCGATGAGGCCAAGCGCGCGGCGCGACGAACCTTGGTGCAGGTCCTCGAGGGCTTGTTGCGTGCCTGGCATCCGCTGATGCCGTTCATCACCGAAGAAATCTGGCATAGAGTCGCCCCGCTTGCAGGAAAACAAGTGGCGGGCGACTCCACGATCATGACGGCACCCTGGCCGAAGATTTCGGATTGGACGATCGACTCTGCTGCCGAGTCGGACGTCGAATGGATCAAGGCGTTCGTGCTCGGCGTGAGACAGATCCGCGGAGAGATGGATATCAGTCCCTCGCGCAAACTGCCTGCGTTGCTCGAAAACGTCGACACCGCCGAGCGCGCCCGCTTGTTGACCTACGCCTCGTACCTGCAGCGCCTCGCGGGCCTCGAGAGTTTGCGGGTTCTCGAGGCGGGCGAGTCGGCACCACCCTCGGCGACCGCAGTGGTCGGCGCGATGAGGGTGCTCGTGCCGATGGCTGGACTCATCGACCCCAACGCCGAGGCCGTCCGCCTCGATAAACGGATCGCCAAGATCCGCGACGAGATCAGGCGCGCGACAGCCAAGCTTTCAAATGAGAATTTCGTGCGCAATGCGCCGCCCGAAGTGGTCGAGCAAGAGAAAACCCGTATCGCCGACTTCGAGCGCACGCTCGCGAGTCTCGAAGGGCAGCTGCAACGCGTTCGCGAATTGCTTTAGTCCTTCGCCGCGAGCGTACATAGCGTGCTGCGCATTCTCCTCATCCTCGGCGCCGTCGCGCTCATCGTGTTTTTTCTTTGGCGGCGATTCGGCTCGCGAGGTCGTATCGATGACGGATTAGATTCGCTCGCCCTGCCAAGACCCGACGACGATCTGCCTCAAGTAATGAAACGCGAAGTGCCGCTTTGGGGGCGCCTGCCCGACCCGCTGAAAGACAAACTGCTGCCGCGTGTCCGGGAATTCATCGAACGCATTCCCTTCGAAGGCGCACACGATTTCGAAGTGACCGACGACATGCGTGTCGTGATCGCGACCCAAGCCTGCATCGTGACCTTGGGTCACGACGACTACCCGTTCGACGAGTTGCACGGCATCACGCTTCACCCCGACGAGTTCGTCGTCGAAGAGTCCGAGGAGGACGAGGAAACGGGTGTCGTCACCGAAGGATATCGTGCGATATCCGGTCAATCGAAAGGCAGCGACCGAATCGTGCTGTCATGGCGAGATGTCGCGGAGGCGCGCACCAGGGACGACGGATACAACGTGGTGATCCACGAGGTGACTCACTTTCTCGAGCATAGCCATCCCGGCGGAGACCCCGCAGCCCGCGCGGCGCTTGAGGCGGCGTACGAGGCGCTCTGCGATGCCGTCGATCGCGGCGAGGACACCCTGCTCGACCCGTACGGCGCCGAAGATCTCACAGAATTCCTGGCTGTCGCTGCAGAGTTTTTCTTTGAGCGATCCGAGGATCTCAGGGCGCGTCATCCCACGCTCTACGTGCTGCTGCGCGATTCGTTCCGACTCGACCCCGCGGCGTGGGCCACTAAGGATTCTTAGGCAGCGACTCGTCGTATTTGGACGGGTCCTTGGCCATTTCAGCCTTGAAGAATGGCTTGATCCGTTTGAGGTCGGCGACGTAATCGTCCGTCGGGAAAATCGGTGGCCCGAAGACCGCGCGACGACGAGAGAAGTCGAGCGCCACAGTCACGATCGGCACTCCCGCTCCGCGGGCGACGTGGTGAAAGCCCCGCTTCCAGTCACTGACCCGGCTGCGTGTCCCCTCAGGCGTGAGAGTCAGCACCATGCGGTCACGCTTCGCAAATTCGTCGATGTAGGCCTGTACGACGTTTCCGGCACGGGCACGGTCGATCGCCACGCCACCGAAATATCGGCCGATCGGCCCCAATGGGCCGCGTAATGCGGTGTGCTTGGCCAGCCAGATGGTCTCGAGCTGGAGCGCAAGGTAGACCATGAAACCGATGATGAAATCCCAATTCGAGGTGTGCGGCGCCACGATCAGGACGAACTTGCGGAGGTTGGGCAAATTGCCCTCGATCCGCCAGCCAAAAAGACGCAGCACGAGCTGACCCACTCCGCGCCGCCACCAACTTTTGACCTGCGGCGTCTCGGGCGGCAGGTAGGGAAATCCACTCATCGACTCGGCACCTTCAACAACACGAGACCCCCTGCAATGAACAACACGACGAGCGAGGTGACGGACAAGCGAGAGTCTCCGGTGATGAGCGCCACCGAGGCGATCAGCATGGGACCGATGAAACTCGCGAACTTGCCCATGAGATTGAAGAACCCGAAAAACTCCCCGCCCTTTCCTTCGGGAACGAGTCGACCGTAGAGCGACCTCGAGAGGCTCTGCACACCGCCCTGCACGAGCCCGACCACGACCGCCAGTCCGAAAAACTCCACGACGGTGTCGAGAAAATACGCGTAGAGGGTGGCCGAGAGGTACACGATGATACAGAGCAGAATGCCGCGCTTCGGACCCCAGCGATTGCCGAGCCACCCGAGCGCCAAGGCCGACGGAAACGCCACGAACTGCGTCAGCAACAAGGCCGCAAGCAGACTCGATGAGGGCAAGCCGAGTGCTACGCCGTAATCGACGGCCATGGTGTAGATCGTGTGGACCCCATCGATATAGAGCCAATACGCGACCAGGAAAAGAGTGATGTGCCGGTACTGCCCGATGTGCTGGATCGTCGTCTTGAGCTCACGAAGCCCATCGCGCGCTGCGGCAAAAAGACTCGAAGACGGCGCTCGCGCCGGTTTTTCGCGAACATTACGCGCAAGGGGCAGCGTGAAGAGAAACCACCATGCCGCCACGGTGAAGAACGAGAACTGTACGGCCTCTGCGGCGCTCTCGAGACCAAACCACTGCGGGTTCAAAGTCATGAGCACGTTGATCGCGAACAAGAGACCGCCCCCGAGATAACCCATGGCGTACCCGAATGCCGACACCTGGTCGAGTTCGTTTTCGGAAGCCACGTCGAGCAGCAAGGCATCGTAGAAAACATTGGCCGCATTGAAGCCGATACCCGCCATGACGAAGCATGCTGCCGCCCACCACCACTCGCCCTGACCGATGAAGCCGAGTGAGGCGGTACCGATCACTCCGAGCGTCGACCACATGACGAGCTGACGCTTTCGACCCGCCGTTCGATCGGCGATCGCACCGAGCACTGGTGCGAGCACGGCGACGATGATTCCGGCGATGCCGTTGGCAAAGCCCAACCGCGACGTGCTGATCGTGGGATCGACGCCCGTGCTCCAGAACTGCTGAAAGAAGACCGGGAAAAACCCGGCGAGCACGGTCGTGGCGAACGCGGAATTGGCCCAGTCGTACAGCGCCCAGGATACGGTATCGCGGCGCTTGTACGGACTCGTCATGTCAGTGGGCCTGCTCGCGAGTTTCTCGGAATACGATGTCTGGCCAACGCTCGATTATCAGACCGAGATTGACCCTCGAGGGAGCAAGATATACGAGCGCGCCGCTGTGATCCACCGCGAGGTGATCGTAGGCCTTGGTTTTGAACTCCGCGAGCTTGCGCTCATCCTCGCAATAGACCCATCGGGCGGTATGGACGCCGATCGGCTCGAAGTTGCACTGAACCGAGTACTCGTCGGCCAATCTGAACGCCACCACCTCGAACTGCAGCTGCCCGACCGCCCCCAGAATCTGATCGTTGTTGCGCAGCGGCCGGAACAATTGCGTTGCACCCTCCTCGCACAGCTGTCCGAGCCCCTTCGACAAGGCTTTCATCTTGAGCGGATCTTTGAGGACCGCGCGACGGAAGAGTTCGGGTGCGAAGTTCGGGATGCCGGTAAACCCCAACTCCTCGCCCTCGGTGAAGGTGTCACCGATGTTGATGGTGCCGTGGTTGTGCAGCCCGATGATGTCGCCGGCATAGGCATCTTCGGCCGCCGATCGATCGGAGGCCAAAAAAGTGAGCGCATCGGCGATGCGAACGTCTTTGTCGAGGCGGACGTGATGCAGCTTCATGCCTCGCGTGTATTTGCCGGAGCACAACCTCAGGAAGGCGATGCGATCGCGATGCGCCGGATCCATGTTCGCCTGGATCTTGAACACGAACCCCGTGAGCTTCGATTCCGTCGGCGCGACCTCTCGCTGCCGAGTCGCGCGCGGCAAGGGCCCGGGCGCATGACCCGTGAACGCCTTGAGCAGTTCCTCGACCCCGAAGTTCGCGATGGCCGAGCCAAAGAATACGGGCGTCTGACGCCCGGCCAGATACTGCTCGAGATCGAACGCCTGCGTCGCACCACGCACGAGCTCGATCTCCTCGTCGAAGGCATCGGCCTGGTCGCCGAGCAGTTCACGACCCGCATCGCTGTGCAGACCGTCGATCACCAGATTTTCACCGGCCCGCCCGCGCTCGCCGGCTTGATAAACGTAGATCCGATCCTCGAGAAGGTGGTAAATGCCCTTGAGTTCGCGACCCATGCCGATGGGCCAGGTGACCGGTGCCGTGGAAATCCCCAGCACTTTTTCGATCTCGTCGAGAAGCTCGATGGGTGCACGACCGTCCCGGTCAAGCTTGTTAATGAACGTCATGATGGGGGTTGCACGCAGTCGGCAAACTTCCATCAGTTTGATGGTGCGCTCCTCGACGCCCTTCGCGCAGTCGATGACCATCAAGGCCGAGTCGACGGCCGTCAACGTTCGATAGGTGTCTTCGGAAAAATCCTCGTGACCCGGCGTATCGAGCAGATTCACGATGCAATCACCGTACGGAAACTGCATGACCGATGACGTCACGGAAATTCCGCGCTGCTGCTCGAGACGCATCCAGTCGGAGGTCGCGTGCCGCGCCGCCTTGCGACCTTTCACCGTGCCCGCGAGCTGAATGGCGCCACCGAACAAGAGCAACTTCTCGGTGAGCGTGGTCTTGCCCGCGTCCGGGTGGGAGATGATCGCGAACGTGCGGCGCCGCGCGACTTCGTCGCCAAGAATCATGAGAAAGCCTTGCAGTTAGGGATTGAGTGCGAGCCGCATCACCACCGCGTCTTCGCGGCCGTTGTCGGCTTGGTAGTACCCGCGACGGATTCCGACTTGCTGAAATCCGGCGGACTGATAGAGACGGACGGCGCCGACGTTACTCGGCCGTACTTCGAGGAAGAGATCGGCCGCGCCACTTGCGCGCGCGAGGTCGGTGAGATGCATCAGCATCTTGCCGCCCATGCCGCGACACCGATACTCGGGTCGGATGCAGAGGTTGAGGATATGCGCTTCGCCCGCCCCGACGCTCACGATGCCGTAGCCCACGAGGAGGCCGTCGACATCGGCCACGCGGCAGATGTACCCCGCGCGCAGACAATCGCGAAAGATGCCCTCGCTCCACGGATAGGCATAGCCCGCCCGCTCGGTCTCGGCGACCGCCGGAACGTCGTCCTCCAGCATTCGCCGGAAGCCGAATTTCGGGATGGGTAAATCTTTGAGTACGGTGGCCATCGTGTTCGTTGCAGGACGCCTTACGCCCCGACATTCAGCTCTGCGTAGATCCGACGCGCAAATTTGAGGTCTTCCCAGGCCTTTCGCTTTTCGCCGGGGCTTCGCAACAGATAGGCAGGATGATACGTGACGATGACCGGCGTGTTGAGAGCGCCGAATCGATGCACGCTGCCCCGCAATTTGCCGAGAGGCGCTTCCGTTCCGAGGAGGTTTTGGGCCGCCACTCGCCCGAACGCCAGGATGATCTTCGGCTGGACGAGCACCACTTGCCGATGAAGGTATGGCAAGCATTCGGCCACTTCCTCGGACTTGGGGTCGCGATTGTCGGGCGGCCGGCATTTGAGGACGTTGGCGATGAACACCGTCTCGCGAGGCAGATCGATTGCCGCGAGCATGGCATTCAGCAGCTGGCCGGCGGCGCCGACGAACGGCTCACCCTCGCGGTCCTCGTCAGCGCCCGGAGCCTCACCGACCACCATCCAATGCGCGGCCATATCGCCGACGCCGAACACTGTCTGGGTTCGTGTCCGGTGCAAGTCGCAGCGCTGACACTCTCGAACACAGGCTCGCAACGCAGGCCAGTCGAGCGCGCCGACCGAGATAGTCGTACCGACCGATATGGCCGCGTCAGACGAATCGGTGGCGGCCACCTCAGACGCAAGCGGCATTACCCGGCGCACCCATTGATCGATTCCGAGCGCATCGAGATAGCGCGCCCGGCGCTGATCGTCAGTCATTTCCCGTCCGACGCAGGCGTCGGATGACGTACATCACCGGCGCGAGCAGTACGTAGATCGTGAACAGGACCAACAACATCGTCGGCGGCTCGGCGGCCACGAGCGCCAATGAAATCGGCACGATCACGAAGTAGAAAAACTTCATGCGTGCGTTCCAATCGATTTGTTTGACGCTCGGATAGGGAATGCCCGAGACCATCATGATGCCTGCGAAGAGACAGACGACGAAGGTGAGTACGAGCCCGAGGAGCTCGAGGTCGTACCACTCGCTCGAGAACCAGACGAAGGCCGCCACGAGCCCTGCAGCCGACGGGCTCGGCAGACCCTCGAAGTAACGTTTGTCGACGGTCGCAGCCCGCGCATTGAATCGCGCGAGTCGCAGCGCTGCACAGGCAACATAAAAGAACGATGCGATCCAACCGAAACGGGCCCAAGCCGTTCCGTACTCGGCGATCGCGGCGAACCCCCACTTGTAGGCGACCAAGGCCGGAGCCACCCCGAAGGCCACCATGTCGGCGAGGCTGTCGTACTCCTTGCCGAATACGCTTTCGGTGCGCGTCCAGCGGGCGACACGACCATCGAGACCATCGAAGATCAAGGCGAGGAAAATCGCTGCGCTCGCTCGACCGAACTCGCCATTGATCGCCGAGACGATGGCGAAGAACCCGCAGCCCAAACAGGCCGTGGTCAGTAGATTGGGCAGCAGGTAGATACCCCGGCGTGGGCCGGAAGGGGGCTGCGAAGCACTCTGGGGGCTCGTCAAGGGCCGGGAACTCCCGTGGGGCACGAAAAACCGCGTCATCATAGGGGTCGGAACCTTTCGGGACAATCTCTGCGCCCGTAACATGGCGCACCTTCATCCGACGAGAGCTCCGTCCCCTCATGCGCTGGTCCCGATATCCGATCAATACCGTCAAGGAAACCCCCTCGGAAGCCGAGGTCATCAGTCACCAGCTCATGCTGCGTGCGGGCCTCATCCGCCGCCTCGCTGCAGGGATTTACACCTGGACCCCCTTCGGTCTTCGAGCCCTGCGAAAGGTCGAGCAGATCATTCGTGAGGAGATGGACCGTGCCGGCGCCCTCGAGGTGCTGATGCCGGCCGTCCAGCCCGCCGAGCTTTGGCAGGAATCGGGTCGGTGGGAGCAATACGGCCCGGAGTTACTCCGTCTCAAGGACCGCCACCAGCGTGACTTCGTGATCGGGCCCACGCACGAAGAAGTCATCACCGATCTCGCGCGCCGCGAACTCAAGAGCTATCGCCAACTGCCGGTGAACTTCTATCAGATCCAACTCAAGTTCCGCGACGAGATTCGCCCCCGCTTCGGCGTGATGCGAGGTCGAGAGTTCATCATGAAGGACGCCTACTCCTTCCATCTCGATCAGGCGTCGTTGCAAGAGGGCTATGACCTCATGCGCGATGCCTATGTTCGAATGTTCACACGCATGGGGCTCGAGTTCCGTCCCGTCAAAGCCGACACGGGCTCGATCGGCGGCACGGCTTCCGAGGAATTTCAGGTGCTCGCCGATTCCGGCGAAGATGCGATCGCGGTCTCCGACGGCGCCGATCAATACGCCGCCAATCTCGAACTGGCGCCCGCGCTGCCGCCGTCCGAGCCGCGTCCCGCCGCGACGGCATCGATGCAAAAAGTCTCGACGCCGGGACACAAAACCATCGAAGACGTCGCCGCATTTTTGAACGCGCCGACACGGCGAACCCTGAAACTCTTGATGGTCGAGGGTAGCGAAGGCGGTGTGGTCGCGTTCGCCATCCGAGGCGACCACGAACTCAATGCCATCAAGGCGCAGAAACTGCCGGGTGTGGCGAGCCCCTTGCGCATGGCCTCGCGCGAGGCAGTACTCGCGGCGACAGGCTGTGAGCCGGGCTTCCTCGGCCCCGTCGGACTCAAGTGCCCGCTTTATGCCGACCACTCGGCACTCGCCCTCGCCGACTTCATTTGCGGAGCGAACGAGGTCGACCATCACCTCACCGGTGTGAACTGGGCGCGCGACCTGCCGGAACCGACACCTGCCGATCTGCGTAACGTCGTCGAAGGCGATGCGAGCCCGGGCGGCCAGGGCCAACTGCGCATCCGTCGCGGCATCGAGGTGGGGCACATCTTCCAACTCGGCCGAAAGTACAGCGAGGCGATGCAAGCGACCGTGCTCGATGAGGCCGGCAAACCCGTCGTCATGTTCATGGGCTGTTACGGTATCGGCGTGACACGCATCGTCGCGGCAGCCATCGAACAAAACCACGATGCCGCCGGCATCATCTGGCCCGAACCGATTGCGCCATTCACCGTCGTGCTCGTACCGCTCAATGCCGCCAAGTCCGATAAAGTCCGCGCACTCTCCGAGCAGCTTTACGCCACGCTTCGGCAGGCTGGCCTCGATGTGCTGCTCGATGATCGCGATGCGCGACCCGGCGTGAAGTTCGCCGATGCCGAACTACTCGGCATCCCACATCGGCTCGTCATCTCGGATCGTGGAATCGACTCGGGCAAGCTCGAATATCGTCATCGGCGCGCGAGCGCCAACGAAGACTGGCCGGCCGACGAAGTCGTCGATCGACTGATCGCGGCACACGCGAAGGCCTGACGGGGGATCATCCGATGAGCCAATCAGAGATTCTGGTGGTCTATCACTCGCGTCACGGAGCGACCGCGGAACTCGCGCGTCACATCTGCCGAGGGGTCGAGTCGATCGACGGCGCAGTGGCCACGCTGCGCAGCCTGCCGGTCGTGTCGGCCGAGAACGAGCGCCCCGTGCAACAAGTGCCCGAGTCGGGCGCACCGTGGGCCACTCTCGATGATCTGCGACGCTGCGACGGACTCCTGCTCGGCAGCCCCACCCGCTTTGGCAACATGGCGGCTCCCGTCAAACATTTCCTCGATTCGACGAGCGGACTCTGGGCGGACGGCTCTCTGATCGGGAAACCCGCCGGTGTTTTCACGGGCAGCAGCAGCCTGCATGGCGGCCAGGAGAGCACGTTGCTCTCGATGATGGTGCCGCTCATCCATCACGGCATGGTGATCGTCGGCATTCCGTTTTCGGAATCCGCCCTCTCGAGCACGCGATCGGGTGGAACCCCATATGGTGCCTCGCACTTCACACCCTACGGCAAGCCCACGGCATTGACCGACGAGGAAAAAACGCTGGCGCAGGCGCATGGCGCTCGGGTGGCCGAGATCGCCCTCGCCCTCAAAGCTCGCCGAGGATCTCGCGAACGAACGGCACGGTGAGCCGACGTTGAGCGCTCAACGACGCGATATCGATGTCGTCGAGCAGCTTGCCGAGCGAACGCATGTCTCTCGGAAATCGGCGCAGCAGATAACGAGCGGTGTCATCCGGTAGTTCGAGTCCGCGTTGCGCGGCACGCAAGCGCAATGCCTCGTGCTGACCCGATTCATCGAGCGCCCGTATCTGGAAAATCTCTGCTGCGCCGAAACGTGAACCAATGTCGGCCAGACCCCAGCGCAACGCCGCGGGTGCGCCTGAAGCGGTGGCGATGATACGACCCCCCTGCTCCTCGATTCGGCGATACGCGATGAAGAGCGCCTGTTCGATCGCCGGCACTCCGAGACCCGACTCGACGTCGTCGAGGCAAAGCAACTCGACGCCGAGGGCGCCGCCCAGAAAATCGACCGTCGCCTCACCGAGCTCACGCAACGGCAGATACGCGATACGCGATCCGAGCGGCGCGGCAGCACACGCCGCCTGCAAGAGGTGCGTTCGACCCGACCCCTCCGCCCCCCAAAGCCACAGCACGGCCCGTTCGCGCTGAGAAGCAACCCGCTGCAACCTCTCGACAGGCTCTGTATTGACCCCCGTCACGAACGTCGCAAACGTCGCCCGCTCGCGCAGCTGAACACTGAGCGGGAGCTGCTGCATGATCATGACGAGCGCGGCGCCGGCAAGCGCGCCCAAGCTCGGATGAATGAACGTCGCGCATAGTCGATACCCGAGAGTACCGTCGTCACGAAGGTCACGACAGCGAGGATCAGGACGAGGGTTCCGGGGATCAAAGATAGCGCCGCATTCAACATCACCACGATGACGACGATGATCTGCAGCATCGTGTTCACCTTCGAGAGCGCGCTCGGATTACCCTCGATGCGACCGAACCACAGTCGATAGATCAGCGCCCCGCCTCCCAGCATGAGATCGCGCGCGACCGCCGCCGCAGCGAGCCAAACCGGAATCAACCCCTGCCACGTGCAGGCCAGAAACGTCGCCACCAGCAGGATCTTGTCGGCGATCGGGTCGAGGATGCGGCCAAGGTCCGACGCCCACCCGTTGCGCTTGGCAAGATAACCGTCGACCCCGTCTGAAATGGCGGCGATGGTGAAGAGTACGAGCGCGAGGACCGCGTCGCCGCGCTCGATGGCGAGCACGGTGGGGATCGTCAAGACGATCCGCAGCACACAAATGGCGTTAGGTAGATGACGAAGCAAGGCGGACTCTCTGTTTCCCCGGCTCAGCGCCCGTAGCGATATCTCAGCGGCGAATCACGCCCCGACTCGCGACGAAAAAGCGGTTGGGATGCGAGCGCCTCGGCAAGTCCCACAGCTCCACCGGCCACTTCGATGCGATACAGCGCGCCATCGCCCTCTGCAGCCACGAGCTCGGCGGACTTCACCGCAGGCAGCGCGACCAGCATACGCCGAATGTCCGCATAATCTTTGAGCGTCAGCACACCGCCGATGCGAACTTCCGTCTCGGAAACCGGCTGCGTCACCGTCGCCAAAGAATTGAGCGCGAGCACATCTGCCGCGCCCTCGACGCCGGCGGTCGCCCCGCCCTGGAAGACCGTAGCGGTCGTTCCATCGAACAAGGTCCACTGCCATTCGGCACCATCGGCTTCGCCGATGAGCGCCATGTCGGCTCCGCCACGACGAGCAGCATCGAGTGCCGCCTCGGGAGTCACTGTCCGTCCCGGCACCAAACCCACCGACGCTGCGGCACTGAGCCGCAGCGGCAAACCGCGCTCACTCGCGGCACGCTCGAGACTGGCCCGCACCTGCGCAGGATCTGCCCCGGACGGCGCGGCGGTGACCGCCCCGAGCACCAGGGGGCGCTCACGCGACCAGACTGGCTGCCCTAGCCCCTGCATCGCACGTTCGATCGCCACCGCATCGAGCGTGATACGCGCTGCGTTGCCGTTGGCTGGCGGTCGCACGATTTGGGCATAGCGCCTTGCCTCGCGTACCAAGGGCTCGAAGACCGGGTCGTCCGCGGCAGAGCGCCGACCCGACAAGCGCACGAGCGCGATCCGCATGGCTTCCTGGAACGCCGCCTCGCCGGTGGATTCGACTTCGACTTCGCCGATCGCCACGCTCTGAGTGGCTGACGCATCCGGCGAACACGTCGCCGCGACGACAAGCAGCACCGCAGCGACACAGCGCTGCAAATACTGGGAAAAGCTGGCGAATTCCGTGGTCATGCGTGAAGTCGCGTACAATATCACACCGTTTTTTGCCGCCCTGATACCCATGACCCAACCGCCAGAGAAGACTACGGGACTCACCTATCGCGATGCGGGAGTCGACATCGATGCCGGGGACGAGCTCGTCGAGCGCATCAAACCCCTCGTCAAGCGCGCGCAGCGTCCCGAAGTGCTCGCCGGTATCGGTGGATTCGGTGCGCTGGTCGAGTTGCCCGTCGGCAAATGGCAGCGGCCCGTGCTCGTGTCGGGCACGGACGGAGTCGGGACCAAGCTGCGCCTAGCCATCGATACGGGGCGACACGGCACGATCGGGATCGACCTTGTCGGCATGTGCGTCAACGACGTCGCGGTGCAGGGTGCCGAGCCGCTCTTCTTCCTCGATTACTACGCCACCGGGAAACTCGATGTCGATGTCGCCGAAAGCGTGATCGCCGGCATCGTCGAAGGCTGTCGCCAAGCCGGTTGCGCCCTCGTCGGCGGCGAGACTGCAGAAATGCCCGGCATGTACCACGGCGGTGACTACGATCTCGCCGGGTTCTGTGTCGGTGTCGTCGAGAAAGACGCCATCATCGACGGCTCGAAGGTCGCGGCGGGAGACGCCGTGATCGGCCTCGCCTCCTCGGGCCCCCACTCGAACGGTTACTCCCTCATCCGACGACTCGTCAGCCTCGCCAAGGCCGACGACCAAACCACGGTTGACGGAACACCGCTCTTCGATCGGCTGCTCGCGCCGACTCGCATCTACGTGCGCTCGATGCTCGCGCTCGCTCAATCACTGCCCGTTCACGGATTTGCGCACATCACGGGCGGTGGCCTCACCGACAATATCCCGCGAGTACTGCCAGAGCACCTGGGTGTCACGCTTCAAAGAAAGACGTGGCATCGCGATCCCGTGTTCGATTGGCTGCAGCAGACGGGCGGCATTGCCGATGCCGAGATGCACCGCACGTTCAATTGCGGCATCGGCATGGTAGTCATCGTCGCTCGTCAGAACGTGGACGCGGCGTTGCAGCTGCTGCGAGCGCAGGGCGAAACGGCAACGCTGATCGGCGAAGTGCGTCACGGCCACGGCGACGTCGTCATCGAGTGATGCCCTTGCCCGCGCGGCTCGTGGTCATGATCTCCGGTGCGGGCAGCAACCTGCTCGCCCTCGACGACGCTTGTCGAGGCGGACAGATCCAAGGCCAAATCGTTGGGGTACTTTCCGATCGCTCGAACGCTGCGGGACTCGACCGGGCTCGCGCCCGCGGGTTGCATGCCGAGGCCTTGCCCATCATGGCGGACGAGACGCGCGCCGCCCACGATGTGCGCCTGCTCGCAGCCGTCTCGACGCTCCAACCTGATTTTGTCCTGCTCGCCGGTTACATGCGCATCCTCGATGCGGCATTCGTTCACGCGCTACAGGGCCGTCTGCTCAACATTCATCCGTCCCTCCTGCCTCGATACAAGGGCCTGCACACACATCGGCGCGCCCTCGAAGCGGGTGATGACGCGCACGGCGCCACGGTCCACTTCGTGACGCCCGACCTCGACGGCGGACCACCGGTGCTGCAGGCGCGGATCAAAGTCAGAGCAGTTGACGACGAGACGACCCTCGCCTCGCGGGTACAGCGCTGCGAACACGTGATCTACCCGACCGTGGCGCAATGGTGTGCGACGGGCCGGTTGCGCTACGACGACGGCAAGCCCATGCTCGACGGACGTCCGCTCGATGAACCTGTTCGCCAGGATTTCGACTTTTGAGCCTCTCGTGAAAACGCTCGCGTTGATTGCTTCGGTACTTGTCTCGGTCGCGCTGCCGATGGCCGAGGCTGCCGCATCCGATACGGAGCTTGCTCCGTTCAGCGTCAACTTCGAAGTCAACTTCAGAGGCATGAATGCGGGTACTGCGAGTCTCGAACTCACTCGAGACAACGGCGGTACGTGGCGCTACGTGTCGCGCAACACTGCCCGCGGTCTGTTCCGCCTCGCGTTTCCTGGCGAGATCCGCCAGACGAGCGTGTTCTCGATCATCGACTCCGAGGTCAGACCCCTGCGCTACAACGCAGACGACGGCACCGATTCGAAGGAGCGGGACATCCAGCTGCAGTTCGATTGGAGCGCCGGGCGAGTGCGTGGCCTCGCGGAGAACGCTCGAGTCGACTTGCCGATCGAGCGAGGGTTGCAAGACGGCATGTCCGTGCAGATCGCGCTACTGCGAGCCCTCGCTCGGGGCGAAAGCCCGAGCGGTTTCCAACTCATCGACAAGGATGAGATCAAGGAATACGTCTACTCAGCCGAGAAACCGGTTCGACTGAAGACCGCAATCGGCGAACTCGACACCGTGGTTTGGAGCAGTCATCGACCTGACTCCAACCGTCTGACGCGCGTGTGGTACGCGCCGACCCTCGGCTACATGCCGGTACAAGCCGAGCGCCGCAAGGGCGACAAACTCGAGTGGTCGATGCGCCTCAAGAATTATCGGCGCTGATTGTTCAGCCTCGTCGGCCGATCGGCGGCGAATCAAGTTCGCGGCAGCGTGACCCCTCGCTGACCCTGGTACTTGCCGCCACGGTCTTTATAGGACGTGGAGCACACCTCGTCGCTCTCAAAGAACAACATCTGCGCAACGCCCTCGTTGGCGTAAATCTTCGCCGGGAGCGTGGTGGTGTTCGAGAACTCAAGCGTGACATGCCCTTCCCACTCCGGCTCGAGCGGCGTCACGTTCACGATGATGCCGCAGCGCGCGTAGGTCGACTTGCCGAGACACACGACGAGGACATTTCGCGGAATGCGGAAATACTCGACGGTACGGGCCAACGCAAAAGAGTTGGGCGGAATGATGCACACGTCCGAGTCGACGTCGACGAAGCTCTTTTCGTCGAAATTCTTTGGATCGACGATGGTCGAGTTGATGTTCGTGAATATCTTGAATTCCCGGGCACATCGCACGTCGTACCCATAGCTCGACGTTCCGTAGGAAACGATACGCCCGCCGTTGGCGGTGCGAACCTGACCCGGCTCGAACGGCTCGATCATGCCGTGCGAATCGGCCATGCGACGGATCCAGTGATCGGACTTGATGCTCATGTGTCCTCGACGATGATTTTTGGAAACGCAGCGCTGCGGTCTTTACCCCGCCGCGCAAGCTCGCCGGCCGTACGCCGGGCGAGACGAAGATAGGCTTGGGCGCGGGCGCTCGCGGGATCGGCGACGACACTGGGCTTGCCGCCATCCGCCTCCTCGCGAATGCGACCATCGAGCGGAAGCGACCCCAGTAATTGAACGCCGTATTGCGACGCCATGCGCTCGCCACCGCCGGTGCCGAATACATGTTCGCTGTGTCCGCACTGGGAGCACACGTGCACTCCCATATTCTCGACGATGCCGAGCACCGGCACGTTCACCTTCTCGAACATGCGCAAGCCCTTACGCGCATCGGCGAGCGCAATGTCCTGCGGTGTGGTGACGATCACGGCACCCGCCACGGGCACGCGCTGAGACAACGTCAGCTGGATGTCGCCGGTGCCGGGTGGCATGTCGACGACGAGATAATCGAGATCACCCCAGTCGGTGTCGGCCAATAATTGGTTGAGCGCCGAGGTGACCATGGGGCCTCGCCATACCATCGGCTGTTCCACGTCGACCAGAAAACCGATGGACATCGTGACGATGCCATGAGCACTCAAGGGAATGAGGCGCTTACCATCGCGTGACGACGGACGCTCGCCCTGCAGCCCGAGCATGATGGGCTGGCTCGGGCCGTAGATATCGGCATCGAGCAAACCCACTCGCGCACCTTGAGCGGCCCAAGCAAGAGCGAGATTGACGGCCACCGTGCTCTTGCCGACACCGCCCTTTCCAGAGGCCACCGCCACCACATTCTTGATGCCCTTGAGCGGCGTCAGCCCACGCTGCACGGCATGAGCGGTGATGTTGGACTGCAGTTGCAGCTCGAGTGCTGCCGGAGCGAGCCCGGCTTCGCCGAGATGACGCTGCAGCGCAGACGACAGCTCATCGCGGTAACCGCCGACCGGCAGACCGAGCTCGAGCACCACGCGAACACCCGCTGCGGTCGTCTCTACGGTGCGCACCGCGCGGGCCTCGGCCAGGGTCTGGCGCAAATTAGGCTCGAAAAAACGCACGATTTCGGCTTCGAGCGCCGCCTGATCAAGGGTCTGGGACATGCCGCAATTCTAGCCGCTCGCGCGGCGGCGAGGCGGGTCGCTGTGCGATAATTTTCCGATGACTCGGAAGATCCTCGTCACCAGCGCCCTGCCCTACGCCAACGGCCCCCTGCACTTGGGTCACATCATCGAGGCTGTGCAGACCGACATTTGGGTGCGCTTCCAGCGCATGCAGGGTCACGACTGCCTGTACGTGTGTGCCGAAGATACCCACGGCACCCCGATCATGATCAAGGCGCAGTCCGAAGGCATCACGCCCGAGGAGCTCATCGCCCGGGTCGCAGAAGGGCACCGCGCCGCCTATCAAGGCTTTCTCATCGGTCACGACCAGTTCCACTCGACTCACTCGGCCGAGAATCGCTACTTCACCGACCTGATGTTCGGTCGGCTGAAAGAAGCCGGCCACATCACGACCCGCAGCGTCCGTCAGGCGTATGACGAGAAGGCCGGCATGTTCCTGCCCGATCGTTATGTGCGCGGCACCTGCCCGCGGTGCAAGGCTGTCGATCAATATGGCGACAGCTGCGAGGTCTGCGGCGCGACGTATGCGCCCGCGGACCTCATCGACCCGAGGTCGACGGTCAGCGGCACCACTCCCGTATGGCGCGAGTCGGAACATGTCTTCTTTTCTTTGGGCCGCTTCGAAGAAATGCTCCGCGAGTGGGTCCGCAGCGGATCGCTGCAAGAGTCTGTACGCGCGAAACTCGACGAATGGTTTTCGACCGGTCTGCAGGACTGGGACATCTCACGCGATGCACCCTATTTCGGTTTCGAGATCCCAGGCTATCCCGGCAAATATTTTTACGTCTGGTTCGATGCCCCGATCGGTTATCTCGGCAGCTTCAAGGCGCTGTGCGATCGGCGCGGACTCGACATGCAGTCTTACCTCGCACCCGACAGCAAAGCCGAACTTCATCATTTCATCGGCAAGGACATCAGCTACTTCCACACGCTGTTTTGGCCAGCGGTGCTGCATGGTTCGGGCCTTCGTCGCCCGACCGCCGTGCACGTGCACGGCTTCCTCACGATCAATGGCCAGAAGATGTCCAAGTCGCGCGGGACGTTCATCACGGCGAATCGCTATCTCGAACTGCTTCCGGCCGAACCCCTGCGTTATTACTTCGCGGCGAAACTCGGCCCCGGAGTGGACGACATTGATCTCTCGCTCGACGATCTCACCGCGCGAGTGAACTCCGACCTCGTCGGCAAGCTCGTCAACATCGCGAGTCGTTGCGCAGGATTCGTGGCGCGAGGCGGCGGCACGCTCGCCATTCGTCTGCCGGATCCCGCCCTTTACGCAGAGTTCACGTCGGCGGCACCACGCATCGCCGCGCTCTACGAGCAGCGCGATTACGCCCAGGCCATGCGGGAGATCATGCTGCTCGCCGACCGAGCGAACCAGTACGTCGACACCCATAAGCCCTGGGCGCTCGCCAAAGACCCGTCCAAAGCAGACGAGACTCTCGGCATCGCGACCCAAGGCGTCAATTTATTCCGCGTGCTCATGGTGTATCTCGCGCCCGTGCTGCCTGACATGGCCTGCCATGCCGCCGGATTTCTCGGCGCGCCCTTGTCACGGTTCAGCGAAGTCGACTCGCCGCTGCTCGGTACGCCACTTGCCGCGTACCAACCGCTCGCGCAGCGACTCGATCCGAAGGTCGTGAACCAACTCGTGGCGACTGCCGCGACACCGGCAGCGGCCACGACAACGAACTCTACGGTCGGAACCGGAGCCAAAGCGACGACGCCCGCTGCGGCCACTGCATCAGGAGTGCCTTACGTGACCATCGACGATTTTTCCAAACTCGATCTGCGGGTGGCCAAAGTCACGGCTGCCGAGGCGGTCGAAGGCTCCGACAAACTGCTCAAGCTCACGCTCGACCTTGGTGGCGAGACTCGCACGGTGTTCTCGGGTATCCGCAAGTCGTACACACCCGAAAGTATGGTCGGTCGGAATGTCGTGATGATCGCCAATCTCGCGCCGCGCAAAATGCGCTTCGGCGTCTCCGAAGGCATGGTGCTCTGCGCCTCGGGTGAAGATGATCGCGTGTACCTGCTCTCCGCCGACGACGGCGTCGCAGGCGGCATGAAGATTTCCTGAGCACGCGAGGCGAGCCCCCTGTGATGCGCGCCGACGCCGACCGCATCCACGCGCTTCTGCCGCAGACCCAATGCACGCGCTGCGGCTATCAGGGCTGTCGTCCGTACGCAGAAGCCATCGCTGCGGATGAGGCCGCCATCAATCGCTGTCCGCCCGGAGGCGCCGCTACCATCGGCCGTCTTGCAGCCCTGCTCAAACTCGATCCCCTGCCGCTCGATGAGACCTGCGGAACCGAGGGACCGCCAACCGTTGCCGTCATCGACGAATCGAAGTGCATCGGCTGCGCGCGCTGCCTGCCGCCCTGCCCGGTCGATGCGATCGTCGGTGCGCAACGACAGATGCACACTGTCATCAACGACCTGTGCACGGGCTGCGAACTCTGCATCGCACCCTGCCCCGTCGACTGTATTCGTATCGTGCCGAGGGCTTCGCTCAGCACACCCTCCGCAGAGCCCTCTGCCGAGAGCAACCTCCACCGTTTCGAGTCGCATGAGACTCGACGCGGGCTGCGCGAAGCAGAACGGAGACGACTACTCGATGAACGCAAGCAGCGTGTCTCTCGCCCACTCGCATGAAGCCTGAACTTCGACAACAGATGTTCGAACGCCTGCGGGCGCGTAACCCGCATCCCACGACGGAGCTCGAATACTCAACCCCCTTCGAGTTGCTGATCGCCGTGATCTTGTCGGCCCAGGCGACCGACAAAGGCGTAAACATCGCGACGCGAAAGCTTTTTCCCATCGCCAACACACCCGCGACGATCCTGGCGCTCGGTGAGCCCGGGCTCACCGAGTTCGTCAAAACAATCGGCCTCTATAAAGGTAAAACCAAAAATATCTTGGCCACTTGCCGACTGATCATCGATCAACACGATGGCGAAGTCCCGAGAACACGCGACGCACTCGAGGCGCTGCCGGGTGTCGGGCGAAAAACCGCCAATGTCGTGCTCAACACCGCTTTCGGCGAACCCACCATGGCCGTCGACACCCACATCTTTCGGGTCGCCAACCGCACGGGACTCGCGCCGGGCCGAACGGTACTGGCCGTCGAAAAAAAACTGCTCAAAAACGTGCCGGCAGAATTTTTGAAAGACGCCCATCACTGGCTGATCTTGCACGGACGCTACGTCTGCAAGGCACGAAAGCCCAACTGCCCCGCCTGCCCGATCGCCGACCTTTGCAGCTACAAGCGCAAAACGCGCGCGGACGCCTGACATGCTTTTCGGCAACTCCAGAGATTCGTTACGTCGCGGTTGGCTCGAGGCCTTCAAGAAAGCGCAAACCGGCGCGTTACTCACCGCGCTCGAAACGCAACTCGCTGATCTGATTCGAGAGCATCCGGAGTATCACGCCTGGCTCGAGCACGGCGAGGGGGCGCTGCAGGCGGAGTTCTCGCCCGAGAGCGGCGGGACAAACCCTTTTCTGCATTTGTCGATGCACCTTGCCCTGCGCGAGCAAGTCGCGACCAATCGTCCTCGAGGCATCGCTCGTATCCATGCCGCACTCGCGGCGCGCAGCGATGCGCACGACGCCGAACACCGCATGATGGAAGCTCTGGGAAAAGCCTTGTGGGAGGCTCAGCGCGCCGGTCGCATGCCCGACGAACGCCACTACCTCGAAGATCTCGAGCGACTCGTTACTTCCGCTTCGGGACGTAAAGATCGGTAAGCGTTCCTTCGAAGGCCTCCGCTGCGAAGGCAATCGACTCCGACAGAGTCGGATGCGGATGGATCGTCAGGCCGACATCGGCTGCATCGGCACCCATCTCGACGGCAAGAGCGACTTCGCCGATGAGCTCACCGGCATTCGGACCGACGATGCCGCCGCCGACCACTCGGTGAGTGTCGGGGTCGAAGAGCAGCTTGGTGAACCCTTCGTCGCGACCCTGAGCGAGTGAGCGTCCGCTCGCTGCCCACGGGAACATCCCTTTTTGAATGGCGATGCCTTTGGCTTTCGCCTCGGCCTCGGTGAGACCCACCCAAGCGACTTCGGGATCGGTGTACGCCACCGAAGGAATCACTCGCGCATCGAACGCACGTTTCTCGCCGGCGATCACTTCTGCGGCCACCTTGCCCTCGTGCGTCGCCTTGTGCGCGAGCATCGGCTGACCGACGAGATCGCCGATCGCAAAGATATGCGGCACGTTGGTCCGCATCTGTCGATCGACCCGGATGAAGCCACGTTCATCGACACTGACGCCGGCCTTGTCGGCATCGACCAACGCTCCGTTCGGCTTGCGGCCGACGGCGACGAGCACACGGTCATAGACTTGCGGTTCAGGGGCGCCCTCGCCCTCGAACTCGACTCTCAAGCCTTCCTTCAGCGCGGAAACGGCTTTGACCTTCACGCCGAGCATGACTTGCTCGTAACGCTTGCGCAGGCGTTTCTCGAGTGGTTTGACGAGATCGGGGTCAGCCCCCGGCATCAATTGCTTCATCACCTCGACCACGCTGACGCGCGTTCCGAGCGCGTCGTAGACGCAACCCATCTCAAGGCCGATGATGCCACCGCCGATGACGAGCAAGCGTTTCGGAAGTTCGCGCAATTCGAGCGCGTCGGTCGAATCCATGACACGAGGATCTTGCGGCACGAACGGCAGTCGCACCGGTTCAGAACCTGCAGCGATGATGCAGTAGTCGAAACTGATCCGACTTGCGCCTTCATCGTTTGCAACTTCGATCACGCGGGGCGCGACGAAACGACCCGTGCCGCGCATCACCGAAACCTTGCGTTGCTTGGCAAGTGTCTCCAGGCCACCGGTGAGTTTTTTGACTACACCACTCTTCCAGTTCCGAAGCTTGTCGGCATCGATCTTGGGCGCACCGAAGTCGATGCCGTGAGCCGCCATGGACGCTGCCTCGTCGATCACCTTCGCGGCATGCAACAAGGCCTTGGAGGGGATACAACCGACATTGAGACAGACACCCCCGAGCGTCGGCCAACGCTCGATGAGGGTCACCTCGAGCCCAAGATCAGCAGCTCGGAAAGCCGCGGTATAGCCACCAGGCCCCGCGCCAAGTACGAGCACCTGAGTGTGCTTCGGGACGCCGGACACAGGTCCGGTCTCGACCGCCGCAGAGGCCGCCGCGGGAGTGGCGGTCGGGGCTGCGGTCGGAACTGCGGTCGGTACTGCGGCCGCGCCTTCGGTCTCGATGCGCGCAATCACGGTGCCCTTGGAAACCTTGGCTCCCTTTGCCACCAAGATCTCGGTGAGACGCCCGCCCACCGGCGCGGGAACATCCATCGAAGCCTTGTCGGTCTCGAGCGTGATCAGCGGCGCCTCAGCCTCGACGGTATCGCCCGCACTGACGAGCACGTCGATGACCGGCACTTCGGCGAAGTTACCGAGATCGGGAACAGCGATGTCGATGACCTTCATCAGACGAGCGCCTCAGGTTTCGCAAGCGTCTCGGCGAGCCAGCTCGTGAACCGAACGCCCTCCGCGCCATCGATCACGCGATGATCGTAGGACAGCGAAAGCGGCAGCATCAGTCGCGGGACGAACGCACCCTCGCGCCAGATCGGTTTCATCACCGACCGCGATACACCGAGGATGCCGACTTCCGGCGCATTGATGATCGGCGTGAACGCCGTTCCCCCGATGCCTCCGAGGCTCGACACGGTGAAGCATCCGCCCTGCATGTCTGCACCCGAGAGCTTGCCGTTTCGCGCTCGTTCCGAGAGCGTCGCGAGGTCGTGAGCAATCGTGAAGAGATCCTTTTTGTCGGCATCACGAATGACGGGCACGAGCAAGCCGTTTGGCGTATCGGCGGCGAAGCCGATATGACAATATTTTTTGAGGACGAGACTTTGTGCCGACTCGTCGAGCGATGCATTGAAATTCGGAAACTGCTTCAAGGCGCGCGCGCAAGCCGCCACGATGAACGCGAGCGGCGTGAGCTTGACCCCTTTGGCAGCCGCCTCGGCTTTGAGTGCCTGACGCTTGTCTTCGAGAGCGGTGATGTCCGCCTCGTCGAACTGCGTCACGTGCGGAATGTTGACCCACGAGGCGTGGAGGCGCGGCCCCGAAATACGACGAACCCGACTGAGGGGCTGGGTGTCGATCGGTCCAAACGCGGCAAAATCGACGACAGGCACTTTGGGTAGCGCGGGAGCGGCCGCAGCAAAACCACCCTGCAACGCCTGCTTGACCCAGGCTTTGACGTCATCGTGGGTAATGCGCCCCTTAAGACCCGAGCCGCGAACACGACCGAGGTCGACCCCAAGCTCCCGAGCAAGGCGACGCACGGAGGGGCCCGCATGGGCCCGCGAGAAGCCCGCCTCCTGGATGGGCGCGAGATCGGTGCGAGCGCCCGGGATCGCCGCTGCGGCGGACGAAGGTGCCAATTCGGGCCGTACAGACGCAACAGCCGTCGCGACAACAACCGGCGGAGGCGCCACCGACGACGCGGCAGGCGGCGTCGATACCGGCTTGACCGCCTCGGCGACCCCGGCCACGACGGCGGACTCATCGGCTTCGATCACGGCGGCGAGATCGCCGGTGTTCACCTTGGCACCGCGCTCGATGTGCAACGACTTCAGAACGCCTGCGGAGGGCGATGGCACATCCATCGTGGCCTTTTCGGTTTCGAGCGTGGCGATCGGCGTGTCGACCTCCAGCGTATCGCCCGGTTTGACGAGCAATTCGATGACCACGACGTCCTTGAAGGAACCGAGATCGGGAACGCGTATTTCTTTGAGTGCCATGATCTTTGAGTCCGTCAGCTGACGATCGGATCGGGTTTCGCCGGATCGATGCCCAGCGTTTCGATGGCCCGCTCTGCAACCTCGATCGAGATCCGCCCGTCGTCGGCCAAGGCCCGCAGCGTTGCCAGAACCACGAAACGGTGATCGACTTCGAAGTGGTAGCGCAGCGCTTCTCGCGCATCCGAGCGGCCGTAACCGTCGGTGCCGAGCACGACGTAGCGTCCCGGCACCCATTGGCGGATTTGATCGGGCACGTTGCGCACGTAGTCGCTCGCGGCGACGAACGGACCCTCGAACGACGCCAAGGTAGACGCGACGTAGGGCACACGGGGCGTCTCGCCCGGGTGCAAGAGATTCCAGCGCTCGCACTCGAGCGCATCGCGTCGCAACTCGTTCCAGCTCGGCGCAGACAGCACCTCACTCTCGATGCCGTAGTCCGCAGCCAACTTCTCGGCCGCCTTGATGACCTCGCGCAGGATGGTCCCCGAGCCGAGCAACGTCGCCTTCGCTTTTGCCTTGCCCTTCGGCTTGACGGTGGAGAATTTGTAGAGCCCTTTGAGAATACCCTGCTCTGCGCCTTGCGGCATGGCCGGCATGACGTAGTTCTCGTTCATCACCGTCACGTAATAGAACACCGGCTCGCCTTCGGCATACATGCGGCGCATGCCATCCTGAATGATGACCGCCACTTCGTAGGCGAAGGTCGGATCGTACGAACGACAGTTGGGTACCGTCGTGGCGAGCAACTGGCTATGACCGTCCTGATGCTGCAAGCCCTCGCCCGCAAGCGTGGTACGCCCGGCCGTCGCGCCAAGCAAGAAGCCTCTCGTCTGCATGTCTCCCGCAGCCCAGATGAAATCGCCGACGCGCTGAAACCCGAACATCGAGTAGAAAATGTAGAACGGCACCATGTTGATACCGTGGTTCGTATAGGCCGTACCCGCTGCCATCCAGGAGCACATGGCTCCGGCCTCGTTGATGCCCTCTTCGAGGATCTGTCCTTTCTTGTCCTCGCGATACGACATCAGTTGATCGGCGTCTTGCGGCGTATAGAGCTGCCCCACCGATGAGTAGATACCCACCTGTCGGAACAAACCCTCCATACCGAACGTGCGTGCTTCATCGGGAACGATGGGCACGATGTGCTTGCCGATCTGCTTATCTTTGAGGAGCGTGGTCAGCAAGCGCACGAAGGCCATGGTCGTCGAGATCTCACGACCTTCACTACTCTCGAGCAGGGGTTTGAACGCCTCGAGCGGCGGCACGACGAGCGGCGCAGCCGTGCGTCGACGCGCCGGCAAATAGCCCCCGAGCGAGACACGACGTGTGCGCATGTAACGCATCTCGTCACTGTCTTCTTCCGGCTTGCAGAACGGCAGACGCGCGATTTCGTCGTTCGACACCGGAATATTGAACCGATCGCGAAACTCACGAAGATCTTCGTCGGAGAGTTTTTTCTGCTGGTGACTGACCATCTGGCCCTCACCGGCTTTACCCATACCGAAACCTTTTACGGTCTTGGCGAGAATCACCGTGGGCTGACCCTTGTGCTGCATTGCCGCGGCATAAGCCGAAAACACCTTGCGCGGGTCATGACCGCCTCGATTGAGACGCCAGATTTCCTCATCCGACATGTTGGCGACCATCGCCTTCAGCTCGGGGAATTTGCCAAAGAAATTATCGCGCGTGTACGCGCCACCCTTCGCCTTGAAGTTTTGATATTCGCCGTCGACACACTCTTCCATCACTCGCCGCAACAAACCGAGGTTGTCTTTGGCGAGCAGCGGATCCCAACGCGATCCCCAGAGCACCTTGATGACGTTCCAGCCTGCGCCAAGGAAAGCCGCTTCGAGCTCCTGGATGATCTTGCCGTTGCCGCGCACGGGTCCGTCGAGACGCTGTAGATTGCAGTTGATGACGAAGACGAGATTATCTAGCTTCTCGCGCACGGGCATCGTCAGCGCGCCCATCGACTCGGGCTCGTCCATTTCACCGTCGCCGAGGAAGGCCCAGATCTTTCGATCGGAGGGCGCGACGAGACCACGATGCTCGAGGTAACGCTGGAAGCGCGCCTGAAAGATCGCCTGCATCGGGCCGAGCCCCATCGACACCGTGGGGAACTGCCAGAAGTCCGGCATGAGCCAAGGATGCGGATAAGACGACAGACCATCGCCGGCGACTTCTTGCCTGAAATGGCGCAGCTGGTCTTCGGTCAAACGCCCTTCGAGATAAGCCCGCGCATAGATTCCGGGTGAGGCATGCCCCTGAACGAACACCATGTCTCCGGGATGCTCGCTCGTCGGTGCGCGCCAGAAATGATTGAACCCCACCTCGTAGAGCGTCGCGGCCGATGCGTAGGTCGAGATGTGGCCACCGTACTCTGACGAAATACGATTGGCCTGCACGACCATCGCCATCGCATTCCAACGGATGTACGCCTCGATGCGCCGCTCGAGTTCGCGGCTACCTGGATAATCCGGCTGCTGTCCCGTCGAAATGGTGTTGAGGTACGCCGTGTTCGGCTTGAACGGCAGATAAGCGCCCGATCGACGGGTGTAGTCGATCAGTCGCTCGAGCAAAAAATGGGCACGCTCTGGACCATGCGCCTTGAGCACGGAGTCGATGGACTCCAGCCACTCCCGGGTTTCGCCCGGATCGATATCGGCCTTCGGACTTTCGGACATACCCCCGTCCTGCTTTCCGTGCTTGTGAAAAACCGTATGTTAACTTGTCGGAGCCGTCTCGGGGGAGCGGTACGCCTGTGCTAGCATCCCCGCCCCCATGACCGTCGAAATCACCCTGCGTCGCCCCGACGATTGGCATGTGCACTTGCGCGACGGCGAGGCACTCGCGTCGGTGCTTCCGCACACGGCGAAACAGTTTGCCCGGGCGATCGTCATGCCCAACCTCAAGCCTCCCGTCACCACGGTGGCGCTCGCCAGGGCCTATCGCGATCGCATTCTCGCCGCGCGCCCGCCGGGCAGCGATTTCGAGCCTTTGATGACGCTGTATCTCTTCGACAAGATGCCCGTCGAAGAAATCGATCGCGCCAAGGCCGCTGGTTTCATTGCGGGTTGCAAATTGTATCCGGCCGGTGCGACCACCCACTCCGATGCCGGCGTCACCGATATCCGACATATCGATGCCGTGCTCGCACGCATGGCCGACCTTGGTGTCGTGCTGCAAGTGCATGGCGAAGTCACTCACGAGCATGTCGATATCTTCGATCGCGAGGCGCGGTTCATCGACGACGTGCTTGCGCCGCTCGTCGAGCGACATCCGACGCTCAAAGTGGTGTTCGAACACATCACCACTCGCGCCGCCGTCGATTTCGTCGCGAGCGCCCGCGCCGGTGTAGCCGCCACCATCACGCCGCAGCACTTGCTGTTCAACAGAAACGAGATCTTTCGCGGCGGCATCCGACCCCACTTCTATTGCCTACCGGTGCTCAAGACCGAGCCAGACAGGCAGTCTTTGATCGAGGCGGCGACGAGTGGAAACCCTCGGTTTTTCCTCGGCACCGACAGCGCACCTCACGCGCGCGGGAGCAAAGAATCCTCTTGCGGTTGCGCGGGCATGTATTCGGCCCACGCGGCACTCGAACTTTACGCCGAAGCCTTCGAAGCAGCCGGGGCACTCGACAAACTCGAGGGCTTTGCCTCGCTCTTCGGTCCCGATTTTTACCAGATGTCGCGCAACGCCGGCACGATCACGCTGCGTCGCGAGGAGTGGTCCGTTCCCGGTGCTTACGCCTTCGCGGGCGATGTCGTGGTTCCCATGCGCGCCAACGAGACGCTTCGCTGGCGAATGGTTTCCTCGTGAGCACCCCCATTCCGAGCCTCGCTCGCCGATTCCGCGGCTTTCTTCCTGTCGTCATCGACGTCGAGACCGGCGGTCTCAACGCCTCGAAAGACGCCTTGCTCGAGATCGCCGCGGTCCTCATCGAGATCACGCCCGAGGGGTTGCTGACTCGAGGCGAGACGCACTCGTTTCACGTCAAGCCTTTCGAAGGCTCGAACATCGAGCCCGCCTCGCTCGCGGTGACGGGCATCGACCCCTTTCATCCACTGCGGCCGGCCATCGACGAAAAAGATGCGTTGACGCGAATCTTCAAGGAAGTACGTGACGCCGTGCGTCGACACGGTTGCAAGCGCGCAATTCTCGTCGGACATAACGCGTCGTTCGATCTCGGGTTTCTGAATGCCGCGGTGACCCGCACGGAGATCAAGCGCAACCCTTTCCATCCGTTCTCGAGCTTCGATACGGTCACGCTCGCAGGCGCGGCGCTCGGCCAGACGGTACTCGCCAAGGCGGTGATGGCGATCGGGCTTGAATGGGATTCTTCGGCCGCGCATGCCGCGGCCTACGATGCAGAGCGTACCGCAGACATCTTTTGCAAAGTGTGCAACGACTGCCAGCCGAGCTTTCTGGCTGCGGAACAACGTGCAAGAGCAATGGGATGGATCGACGAGCCGAACGGCGACGGCGGTCCCACCTCGCCCGTCGCCGACGAGAATAATCCCTGAAAATTTACGCGATCGCGCCGGCTTCGCCGAGCAGGGTCTTCAGTTCGCCGTTGTGATACATCTCGAGTGCGATGTCGCAGCCACCAATCAGCTCCCCTTTGACGTAGAGCTGCGGGTAGGTCGGCCAGTTCGAGTAGCGCTTGAGCGCTTCGCGCAGTTCGGAATCTTCAAAGATATTGACGTGATGGAATTTGGCGCCGCACGCACGCAGTGCGCCGACGGTCTGCGCCGAAAACCCGCATTGCGGGAAATCGGGAGTGCCCTTCATGAAAAGCACGACCGGAGCCGCCTCCAATTGGGCCTTGATTCTTTCGGTGACATCCATCGCGATCAACCTCCTGAAAACGTGCGTCGCGGCAGCTTGCCGACGCGTCGCTGCTCGAGCTCTCGAAGCAGGTCCCATTGCTGCTCGGCCGTCATGCGAATCCAGCCCGCGATTTCGTCGCGCGTGCGCAAACACCCGGCACAATGCCCCGAGTGGTCGAGCGCACAAACACTGATGCACGGCGACATCGGCCGCGCACGCCGGGCTTCTGAGCCAGCATCCGCCATAAATCCCTTCCATGGGTTGCCCGAGCAGGGCTAATGCGTTGAATTATGGGGGTTCGTCCCCTATTCTTCAAACCCGATCGATCCTTCACCTGTTGGAGCGTAAATACCAATGAAAAACCCACTCGACAGTGTTGGCGCAACCGTCACACTCGGCGTCCTGTTCTCCATCATCGTGATGGTCCTGCCCGGCACGCCCGGGGGCGAGTTCAACAACCTCGGACTCGGCCGATGGCTGCACATCGTCACCGGAATTTTCTGGATCGGGCTGCTCTACTACTTCAACGTCGCCCAGATCCCTGCGCTCGCTGCAGCCAACGCCGATCAAGGCGGCCCGGGCGGTGCTGGCATCGTCAAATACGTCGCGCCTCGCGCTCTGCTTTGGTTCCGCTGGATGGCGCTCGCCACCTGGGTGACGGGCGGATGGCTGCTCGGCGGACGTTTCATGGACGCTTTCACGTTGCAGGAAGGCAGCGTGGTCATCGGCATCGGCGCGTGGCTCGGCACCATCATGTTGTTCAACGTGTGGGTGTTGATCTGGCCGAACCAGAAAAAGGTCATCGGCGTCGTGCCCGCCACCGACGAAGAGAAGGCCAAGGCGCGCCGCACGGCCACCCTCACCTCTCGCGTCAACTTCCTGCTGTCCTTCCCCATGCTGCTCTGCATGGGCGGTTCGGCTCACGGTCTGCCGTTCTGAATTACAACGGCTCCGGCGTGGGGTAGCGGATGACCTTTTGCGGGTTTCCGCGCTCCACGCACTCCGGTGAAGGCTTTCCGGTAACGAGATACCAGCGATCGTCGCTGCTCTCGCCCGCGAACTGCCTCGGGTTCTGACCGAAACACGTCTCAATGAAATGTTCGGGTACGAGCAGCACTCGCTGCTCGCTACCCGAGAGCCATCGCGCCGCATCGAACGCCTCGGCATCGCCCTCGCGCCATCGCGCGTGTCCGAAGTTCACGGTGTCCCGATCGATATACAGCAGGAATTGTTCCTTGTAGGCGAGCAAGCCGAGTTCGCGATCTTTGGATACGGCAGCCGTCACTTGACGGATGAACTCCGACGCCGAGCGCTCCCCGTTGATCTGCGGCGCGATTCCGAATCCCCAGGTGAGCGTGAGGCACGCGAGGACAGATGGCCACGCGAGCATGGGTTTGATCTTGAGCGCAAATACCCACGCGAGACTCGCGGAGACTGCGAACACGTAGACCGGCGTGAGCGAGCGCAACTCCGAGTCGGCAAGCAGATCGACGATTCGGGGAACGGCGAGCCAAGAGCCGAGCGCGATCACGACGCCCGGCATCACGAGCAATAGCGCCAAGACAGCAGACAACCGCTGCACCCCACGCTGAGCGAACAAGACTGGCAAATGCGGCGCTGCAGCGATCGCCAAAGCGGGCAGCGCCGGTAGTACATAGACCCCCCGCTTGCCCGTGCTGAGACTGAAAAACGCCACTACGAAAATCGCCCAAAGCAGCGGCAACCATACGGTAGCGCGGCCTTCTCGCCAGTCGTTGCGCCACCGAGGCACGAGCCAAAAGAGCAATGCGCTCAGCGGTAGCCACAACACCGGGATGACTTCGACGAGGTAGTAGTACCAAGGTCGGATGTGATGCCATGCCTGGGTGTAACGCGTCACCGTTTGCTGGAACAAGATTTCGTCACGATACGCGGCCAACTCCGGAGTGCCTTCGCTCGCCACATGCCAGAGCATCGGCACCAGCCACAACAAGATCGTCGCAACGAAAACCGCCAGCACGGCGAGCGCCGAGCTCGCGCGGACTTTGCGCGAACCCATGCGGCCGGCCAGCCAAGCCGCAAGCGGCAACAGCACGAGCGCGAGCACGCCCACCGCCTTGTCGATGACACCGAGCCCCGCCCCGAATGCGCCGATCATCGCCACCCAGAGCGGCGCGCCCTGCAGCACGTGGCGCATCAATCCCCATAACGCCAGCGTACAGAAAAAAATCAGCGTGGCGTCGATCTGGGCGCCACGGGTCGTCATCACGAAATGGATGCAGCACGCAAGCGTCAGTGCGGCGAGGCGTCCCGCCTCGCGACCATGCAAACGCGACACGAGGTCATAGACCAACAGCAAGGTACCGAGCGAGGCGAGCATCGAGGGCAACAGAAAACCGAATCTGAACGAATCGGTGAGCAGGAACCCGACACCCATCAACCAGAAATGCAGCGGCGGCTTGTCCTGGTAGAGATCACCCCCCGCATGGGGAATGAGCCAGTTCCCGCTTCGAACCATGTCGAGCGCCACGCCGGCGAACCGCGGCTCATCTGCAGGCCAAGGGTCGCGCAGACCATAGCCCGCGAGGATCAACAGCGCGAACCATGAACCGATCCAGAGCAGATCGGCAAGCGTATCGCGCGAGGATCCGATCACGCGTCAGCCTTTTGGCGACCCGAGCGGATCAAATAAAGGTTGCGGATGTAGACGACGAGACCCAAACCCTGGCCCGCGATGAACACCGGATCTTGTTTGTGGATCGCATAGGCGAGCAAGGTGACGCCGCCGGCGAGACTGAAATACCAGAATGCCTGGGGAATGATGCTGCGCTTGAGGCGCTCGCTCGCGATCCATTGCACGATGAATCGCATCGAGAACAGCGCCTGACCGATGAAGCCGATGACGATCCAGACCAGGGTTTCGGAGCTTTGCATGTCTATCCTCAAAAAATTTATGCGTTAGTCCTCGGTCACCCGAAGCCCGGGCTTCGCCCGTCGACGCAGCCACATCACACCAAAAATATCCACGATCCCCACCCAGAGCCGATCGAAGAGTCCGTATTTCGAGGTACCGCGCTCGCGCGGCCGATGAGCGACGGGAACGGACACGACTCGAGCTCCCGCTCGAAGAAACAGCGCCGGCAGGAAACGGTGCATGTGATCGAATCGGGGGAGATCCATGAAGACTTCTCGACGCATCACCTTGATGCCGCAGCCCGTATCGGGCGTCCCATCACCGAGCAGCCGACCGCGGACACCGTTGGCGACTCGCGACTGCAAGTGACGCAGCCAGGTATCACGACGCTGCACCCGGTTCCCCATCACGAGTTCCGCCGAGTGGCGCACTTCAAAAAGCTTCAGGATATCCGCCGGATCGTTCTGACCGTCACCGTCTAGGGTGGCGATCCATTCGGCTCGCGCATACCGAACACCGGAGCACACCGCCGCGCTTTGCCCGCTGCGGAAAGAGTGACGCAGCAGCCGCACCTCGGGAATGTCATGGCGTAAGGCACGGACCGCGGCGGCAGTGTCATCCGTACTGCCGTCATCGACGAAAATGATTTCGAACTCGCGATCCGCCAGCGCGGCGACGATCTCGCGAGCGAGTGGTCCGACATTGTCGAATTCGTTGCAGACAGGGATGACCACCGAGATTTCCATGGGCGGCGATTCTCGTTCAACTGCGCTTGAGCCGCCAGCGCTTGTGCGACCACGGCCAATCGGCGGGACTTTCGTGTATCTGCCGCTCGACCCGCCGCGCAAAGCGCTCCGTCAGCTCGCCAGGTGCCAACGGTTCGTTTTTCGCTCGCATCAGCTCGAAGGTCGCCTCGTATCGGCCACGCCCCGTTCGATGAATCGCCGCGAAAAACACTGGGTAATCGAGACTGCTCGCAATCACGTCCCCACCCATGAAGAATGCCGTTTCGCGATTGAGAAACTGGGTCCAATGGCGCCGGTCGCTCGCCACCGGTTCCTGGTCGGCAGCCAAAGCGATGAGTCGGGGCACACTCCGGCGAGCGAGGATGTCACGCATCACCCGGTCGGCCGGAATCATCCGGGCCCCGAATCGACTGCGCAGCGCCAACATCTCGCGATCGGCCCAATCGTTCTTTAAAGGCTTGTACGCGGTATCGACTGGAAATCCGAGCCGCTTGGACATACCGAGCAACAGCCACTCCCAATTGCACTGATGCGCGGCGAACAGCACGGCCGGTGTACCTGATGCGATCGCCTCTCGAACAATTTCGAAGTTCGTGAAATGCATGCGCTCGTCGAATTCACGTTCGTCCATGGAGGCAGATTTGACGATCTCGACCATGACATCGCCATAACCGCGATAGAACTCGCGGCGAAGAAATTCGATCTCGGCGGGAGATTTTTCAGGGAAGGCCGTGGCGAGGCTGTCGCGGATGACCGTCGGCTTGTAAGGAGCGACACGCCACGCCAGGAACGCGAAGACACGTGCAAGCCCGTGCAAGGCGCCGAGGGGCAAGGCGGCAAGCGCCCGCACCCACCATGAGGGCCGAGGCACGGATTCTTCGAAACGTCGCATGCCGGCGCCATGTTACGCGGCGTACAATCGCCGCTCAATGCACACGCCAGCCGACGCTTCGAGACGCTCTTGAGCACCCTTCATCTCATCCGACACGGACAGGCCTCATTCGGTACCGAGGACTACGACCGTCTCTCGCGTCTCGGCGAGCAGCAAATCGGTCATCTCCGCGACCATTACGCGCGAACCGGTCAACGACTCGATGCGATCCACAGCGGCACGCTCAAGCGACAGCGCGCGACGGCCGCCATCCTCGCTTTGCCCTCGGTCGACGCCGTGAAAGACCATTCCGCTTTCGACGAATACGACGCGCACGCCCTCTTCCAAGCACACGCCAAACTCACCGGTATTCCGCTCATCGCACTGCAGGGCTCCGGCCCGCCGGATGCGCGGGCCTTTCAAAGACGTCTCGAAGAGGTCGGTCGCCAGTGGATCGCCGGCGCACTCGACGGTCCCGGCATCGAGCGTTGGCATGACTTTCGTTCGCGAGTGGTCGACGGACTCGAACGCGTCATGCGTGATTCGGGCCGGTCGACGGACGTCGCGATCTGCACATCGGCAGGAACGATCGGTGCAGCGGTCGCTCACGTATTGGGTCTTGGCGATGAGGCGTCGCTGCGTCTGTCCTGGACGGTGTTCAACGCTTCGATTACGCGAATCCGATTCGACGCTTCGCGCCGAACCCTCGAGGTGTTCAATGCAGTGCCGCATCTCGAGGCGCAGGCGGATCCGAGGGGCTTGATAACCTTCCGCTGATTGCGTTTCGTCGCATCAACCAGACGCAGGGCAGCAGAATCGCAGGCATCAAAGCCAGCAGCACGTACTGATTCGAATATGCGATGACCAACGCCTCGCGACAGATCGGTTGAAGAATCCAGATGAAGGATCCGGGCCGAATCGAACCAGTCGAGTCAAATCATCGCGAACGCCCGGACTTGTAGAGACTTCCGGTCCGGGTTGAAAGAAACGCCTCGAGCGAGATGTCCTCTTGTTTGAGGAACCCACGCGCCGGCAGACTTCCGTTGCGCACCAACTCGATGACCGCGACGACAGAGGCCGAGGTCGTCCATGCAATTGCGGTTCGCGAGCGCCCCGCAATATCGATCGGATAATAACTGCGCACGAATTCCTTGCGCTGCAATCGCCCCTCGGACCAGCCCTCCGCCGACGCATGCACATACACCACATCGGCGTCGACCGGAGGCTTTGCGTTGGAGAGGATCTGCCCCGCGAGTTCGCGCTTCTCACGCATGAGCAACTCGTGGAAAAAAAAGTTCATGAGCTGAACGTGCCCGGGATAGCGCATGGTCTTGTAGTCGAGGTTTTCGACACGACCCGCGAACGTCTCGCACATGGTGCCGAGTCCGCCCGAGGTGGTGAAGGCCTCGAGCTGGACGCCGTCGATATAGACGGTCTCGATCCACTCCATCGCCGATACCATCTTCCGAACGCCCTCTTCGATGACTTCGCAATCATTGAGGTATTCGTTGACGACACCTTCGGACGACCAGTTGAACGCGTAGCCGAGCAACCCGGTCGGATTTTGGGGTAATGCGCCCACACGCAACCGAATGGAGCGCACCCGATCGAAATCCGCAGCCAGACTCGCTCCGACAATACCGATGAACCCAGGCGCAAGACCGCATTGAGGCGCCATCAGACCCCGGCTCGTCGCCGACAGCTCGCGGATATGGTTCGTGGTCGGAACGTCTTCGGTGAGGTCGAAATAGTGGATGCCGAGCTCGTGGGCGATGGACGACACACCTTTGTTGAGCGCATAGGGCAGACAGGACAGCACCGCCTGCTGACCGGTAAGCGCGCGACGCAGCGCCGCGGGGTCGGCGACATCGACGCTCTGCACGACGAATTCTTTGCCGGCGATCGCCCGCGCATCGATAGCCGTCACCTTGAACCCGGCGCCGTGCAAAAGCTCAGCGGCGAGATGCCCGACTTTGCCCAGCCCCAGTACCGCGATTTTTTCGAATGTCATGATTCAGATCTCGAAGCTGACGCCCTGAGCGAGCGGGAGTTTGTCGGAATAGTTGACCGTCGCGGTCTGGCGGCGCATGTAACCCCGCCAAGCGTCGGAACCGCTTTCGCGTCCGCCGCCCGTTTCTTTTTCACCGCCGAACGCCCCGCCGATCTCGGCGCCCGAAGGACCGATGTTGACGTTGGCGATGCCGCAGTCGGAACCCGCTGCCGAGAGAAAGGTCTCCGCCTCACGCAGATCGCGCGTGAAGATGCACGACGACAAGCCCTGCGGCACGTCGTTTTGCATGGCGATCGCCTCGGCGAGCGTGTCGTAACCGAGAACATAGAGAATCGGCGCGAAGGTCTCTTCGCGGACCATTGCAGTTTGTTTCGGCATTTCGATGATTGCCGGTTCGACGTAGTGACCGCCCGAGGGCACCCCGTGACTGCGTCGCCCACCGCCGAACACCACACCGCCTTCGGCGCGTGCCTTGTCGATGACATCCTGCATGCGCGTCACAGCGTCGGCATCGATGAGCGGCCCGACGAGTACACCGGCCTCTCGCGGATCGCCGATCGACAGACTGCCGTAGGCTTTTTTGAGTCGCTCGAGCAATTCGGCGCGGCGACTGTGGTGCACGATGAGTCGTCGCAATGTCGTGCAACGCTGCCCCGACGTTCCCACGGCTGAGAACACGATAGCGCGAACTGCAAGATCGAGATCGGCCGTCGGACTGACGATCATGGCGCTGTTGCCGCCGAGTTCGAGGATGGTGCGGCCGAAGCGCGCTGCGACGCGAGGACCGACGATGCGGCCCATGCGCGTGGAGCCGGTCGCAGAGACGATCGGTACGTCGGGTGACTCGACGAGGGCCTCGCCTATTGCCGCTCCACCGATCACGCATTGCACGAGCCCATCGGGCGCATCGCTGCCGAAACGCGTGAGGGCTCGCTCGACGATGCGCATGGTGGCAAGAGCCGTGAGCGGAGTCTTTTCCGACGGCTTCCAGATGACCGGATCGCCGCACACGAGCGCGAGCGCTGCATTCCAGCACCACACCGCCACCGGAAAATTGAACGCCGAGATCACGGCGCAAGGACCCATGGGGTGCCAGGTCTCCATCATGCGGTGGCCGGGACGTTCCGAAGCGATGGTGAGACCGTAGAGCTGGCGCGAAAGACCGACTGCAAAGTCGCAGATGTCGATCATCTCCTGAACTTCGCCGAGCCCCTCCGAGGCGATCTTGCCCATCTCGGCGGTCACGAGTGCCGCGAGAGAATCTTTGTCGCGGCGCAACTCTTCGCCGAGCAGACGGATGAACTCGCCTCGTCGCGGCGCGGGGACCACGCGCCAGACTTCGAAGGCCGACTTCGAACGGGCGATGACAGCCGGCATGTCTTCGACCGGCGTGACGGGTGCACGACCGAGTTCACGGCCGTCGATCGGCGAGCGAATGACCAATTCCTGGTTTGATGCAGACATCATGTGCCTCCTGAGGGGCGCGAGGATTACTCAGTCGCCCCGATTCCACAAGAGTCGATAGGTGCCGTCGGGGTCGTACATTCGACTCTGTCGTACGGGATCGAAACGCCGACCCTCTCTCGGATCGGTGCCGCGGCCCGCGAGATAAAGCCAGTTCCCCTGGTTGCTGCAGGGATCGTAATCGACGAGTTGCGATTCGAACCATGCCGCCCCGGCGCGGTAATCACCGTTCAAATCATTGATGAGCCAACTTGCGACATTTTGTCTCAGGCGATTGGACAGATAACCTGTCGCCGCGAGCTCTCGCATGCCGGCATCGTTGAAGAGCTCGCCGCTGCGCCCCGCGCGCCACGCATCGAAGCGCGCCGCGTCGTGCGGCGGGGGTGGCTCGCGAGTGAGTCCTGCCGCTCGATAGAGACGTGCGCCATGCTGCAGATGCAGGAATCGAAAATAGTCGCGCCACAAGAGCTCGAACCAAATCCAGTACGTACTCTCGTTGGCGCCCTGACTCCCCTCATGAGATTTCAACGCCGCATACAACACCCGAGGCGACAGCGCCCCGGTCGCGAGCCAAGGTGAGAACTTGGTTGAGTAGTCGACGCCTTCAAGACCGTTACGGGTGTGTTTGTAACGCTGCGGCAGCGTACCGGCGAAATAACGCTCGAGATGTCCAAGGGCCGCCGACTCACCACCTCGGAACTCACGCTGCGCGTAGGGAAAAGACGAGCGATCGTCATGCACCACGGAGGTCGATCCGAACATTCGATCGATCGATGTCGACTCCGGCGGGAGCGTAACGGGAGGCGGTAATTCGTTGGGCGTCGCGATCGGGGGACGCGGCTGTACGCCCTCAGCCTCCAAGCGCTTGCGGAAGGCTGTAAAGACCTGAGGAAGCGCCGACATTTCGAACGGAAGATCGTCGGGATCGATCAGGCTCGACTGCCAAATCGTCTCGACTTCGATACCGGCTGCACGAACGTCAGCAACATCCTGCTCTTCCTCCGGGGCCGCAATGCGTTCGCAGAAGACGCTCGTCGCGTTCACGGCCTTCGCGAGCTCGGGCAGTACCTCGGCCGGTCGACCACGCGACAGCCAAAGACCATGTCCCGCTCGCATCAGCGCCGAGTCGAGATCCCGAAGGGTATCGGCTAGGAAAAACCGCCGATGCCGATCCATGCGTGGAAAACCCCATCGCGTCGTTACATCGTGTCGCGGATCGTGGACATAAACACAGATCAGGCGATCGCCCTGCTCGATGGCTCGCGCCAGCACACGATTATCGTGAAGACGCAAGTCGCTGCGGAACCAGACGATGACTGTTTTCATTCTTTGACTTGCGCCATCTTGCCGTCACGGCGACAGCGCTCGGAGCAGTACTTCACGCTGTCCCAGTTTTTGGCCCAGGACTTCCGCCAGGTCATCGGACGACCGCAGACCGCGCAAGACTTGGAAGGCAGAGACTGTTTATTGCCGCGGAAACCGCCGCGCTCCGGGCTCATCGACGGCGCGCAGCCGCCAGCACTCGCTCGGCTTGCTTGACGTGCGGCCGATCGACCAGCTTGCCCTCGACTCGAAGCGCACCCACATCGGGCGATTTCGAAAACGCGGCGAGCACCGCCTCGGCATGAGCAACCTCTGCAGCGCTCGGCGTGAACGCCGCATGCAAGGCCGCGATCTGCGCAGGGTGAATGGCAAGCTTTGCCGTGTATCCACTACGGCGCGACCCGCGCGCACGCTGCTCGACCGCAGCGATATCTTTGATCTCGGTATCGACCGTGTCGATGGCACTGACACCCGCCGCAGCAGCCGTGAAGAGACAGCCCGCGCTCGCCATCTGGTAAGGCAGGTCGTACACACCCGCCTCGTCGCGGCTGGCCGCGGCACCGAGCTCGGAAGCGAGATCCTCTGCGCCCCAGGTCATACCGACGACCCGCGCGGGTGTCGGCACGAACGAGGCGAGCTGCAGCATCGCCCCGGCGGTCTCGGTGATCATCGGGATGAGTTTGATGCCGCCGGCGGCCAGACCGTGGGCCGCCTCGAGCACCTCGAGCCAATGTTCGAGCCGCAGGACATCGCCTCCGTCTCGCGCCTTGGGAAGAAGGATCCCGTCAGGTCGCGCCGGGACCACGGCGGTGAGATCGATGAGCGCATCGGGACTGTCGATGGGGTTGATGCGAACCCAAAGCGGCACAGGCCGCGAAGATCGCTTCAAGTGGGCCGTGATGGCCTCACGGGCCTTCTGCCTTTGTGCGGCCGCAACGGCGTCCTCGAGGTCGAGGATGACGGCGTCCGCCCCACTCGCCTCGGCTTTTTCGAAACGCTCCGGCCGGTCCCCGGGAACGAACAGCATCGACCGCATGCCACATCCTCGCCGCAACCCGTGCGGACTTCGCCCATGATAACCCGCCGGCTCGATACTGTTATCCTGCCGCTCCTGCGCCAGCGGTGCGGTCCGCTGCGATGGAGTGATGATGTCTACCGAGATCCTGGATGTGCTGATCGTGGGTGCCGGCCTCTCCGGAATCGGCGCCGCCGCCGAAATCCGCCGACAGTTCCCCGCCAAGAAAATCGCCATCCTCGAGTCGCGTGACCGACTCGGCGGAACGTGGGATCTCTTTCGTTATCCCGGCATCCGTTCGGACTCCGACATGTACACGCTTGGCTTCAAGGCGAAGCCCTGGCGCAAACCCAAATCGATCGTCGATGGCCCCGCGATCCTCCAGTATTTGCGCGAGATGGCGGACGAAAGCGGCGTCGCCTCCACCATCCAGTATGGCAAGCGAGTCGAATCGGCGGACTGGTCGAGTGCACGCTGCGAGTGGACCGTCACGGTACGCGATCGTGAAGGCCACACGTCGACGCTGGTTACGCGCTTCCTGCACCTCTGCACGGGCTACTACAGCTACACGGAAGCATATCGACCCCTCTTCGAAGGCGAGGCGGATTTCCGTGGTCAAATCATCCACCCGCAGTTCTGGCCCGAAAACTTTGACTACACGGGTCGTCGTATCGTCGTGATCGGCAGTGGCGCGACGGCCATCACGCTCGTACCCGCGCTGGCCGAGAAAGCCGCGCATGTGACACAACTGCAGCGCACGCCGTCTTATGTCGTCAACCAGCCTGGCGTGGACCCTTGGGCGCGCGTGCTCTCGAAAATTCTCCCTGCAGCGATCGTCTATCCGATCGTGCGCTGGAAGCACATTCTGCTGACCTCGTTTTTTTATCGATTGGCGCGCAAGTATCCGCGCTGGTTCGGCCAACGTCTCGTCGAACTCGCCGCGGAAGACCTGCCCAAAGGTTACGACGTCGCCCGGCACTTCAAGCCGGATTACAACCCGTGGGACCAGCGCGTCTGCGCTGCACCCGATGGCGACCTTTTCCAGGCGATTGCGAAGGGTCGCGTCAGCATCGTGACCGATACGATCGATCGCTTCGTACCGGAGGGCATCAAACTGAACTCGGGCGAGACGCTTGCTGCCGACATCGTCGTGACTGCAACGGGTCTCAAAGTATTACCGCTCGGCGCGATCCAGTTGTCGCTCGACGGCAAGGCCGTCAATTTGGGTGACTCGATGGTGTACCGAGGCGCCATGCTGAGCGGCATCCCGAACCTCGTGCTCACCTTCGGTTACACCAACGCCTCGTGGACCTTGCGTGCCGACCTGATCGCAGCCTATGTCTGCCGACTGCTCGGTCATTTTGATCGATACGGCTACCAATACGCCGTCCCGGTGTGCGATTCATCGGTAGGAGAGATGCCGTTCATCGACTTCAACTCGGGCTACGTCCTGCGCGCGCTCGAAGGACTGCCCAAACAGGGCGACCGATTCCCGTGGCGAGTGCATCAAACCTATTTGCGCGACCTCGGCGTCACGCGCTACCGACGCATCACCGACCCGGCCTTGAAGTTCGGTTGCGCGCAGAGTTGAGCCCATCATGAAGACTTCGCTGCTCGATTTCCGCGACAAGACCGCCGTCATCACGGGCGCCGGAAGCGGCATCGGCCGCGCGCTCGCGCAATCTCTCGCCTCTCGGGGTTGTCATCTCGCGCTCGCCGACATCCACGCGGAAAACCTCGCCGAAACGGCCTCACTCGTGGCGCCTGCGGGTGTTCGCATATCGACCCACGAACTCGATGTCGCCTCGCGCGAACTCGTTGCCGCATTCCCGAGCGAGGTGATGCGCCATCATCCGGCGATCGATCTGCTCTTCAATAACGCCGGCGTAGCCGTCGGCGGCCACTTCCTCGAAACGACGGAAGCCGACTTCGACTGGCTGTTCGAGATCAACTTTCATGGCGTGGTACGCATGACCCGCGCCTTACTGCCGATGCTGCTGACGCGACCCGATGCACACATCGTCAACACTGCGAGCCTCTTTGGCATCATTGCACCGGCAGGACAAACGCATTACTCGGCGAGCAAGTTCGCTGTCCGCGGGTTCAGCGATGCTCTGCGTCACGAACTCGTGGGCACCTCCGTCGGCGTCAGCGCCGTCTGCCCCGGAGGGGTTGCCACCGCCATTGCGAGCAGCGCCCGGTTTTCCTCGACACTCTCCAAAGAAACCATCTCGCATCAACTCGAGAAATCGCGACGTCTTTTGCGCAAGCCTCCGGCGAAAGCTGCAGAGATCATCCTCGCGGGCGTCGAGCGCCGAAGACCACGTATTTTGGTCGGGACCGATGCCCTCCTTGGCTACTGGCTCGAACGCCTCCTGCCGACGACGTACTGGTCGGTCCTGCAGCGGTTCGGCGTATGACCCTCATCGGGATCCTGCTCGCACTTCTGGCGATCTCGGCTGCTCTTGCGCTCTTCTCTCGACGCGTGGCGATGAAGGTCGAGTACGCGATCCCGCCTTGCGGCAAATTCATCGATGTACCGGGCGTACGACTGCATTACGTCGATCAAGGGGTCGCACCGACGGCGAAGCCGGTCATCGTGATGATCCACGGCCTTGGCGCACATCTTCACCACTTCAAGTACGCGCTCGTCGATGATCTCTCCCGCGATACCCGCGTGATCGCCGTTGATCGACCGGGATCAGGGTACTCGACGCGCGAACCGGGTTGCGCGATCAGACTCACGGATCAGGCCGATGCCATCATCGCCCTGCTCGATGCGCTGAAGATCGAACGTGCATTGTTCGCCGGACACTCATTGGGCGGCGCACTGTCGCTGACCCTCGCCCTACGCCATCCGAACCGCGTGGCAGGCCTCGCGCTGATCGCGCCTCTCACCCACTACGCAGGAAGATTTCCAGAAGTCTTCCTCGCCTTGACGGTGCGCGGGCGAGTGGCCCGCCGAGTCGTCGCTCACGTGCTCGCCGCACCCGGGTTCATCCTCGGTCGGCGGCGCGTGCTGCCGAAAATCTTCGGACCCGAACCCGTTCCTCGCGATTATCGTCTTCGGGGTGGCGGGCTGCTGACCCTGCGTCCGAGCCAGTATATCGGCGCATCCGAAGACCTCGAGGCGACGCCGGCCGTCCTGCCGTCGCTCGAAGCAAGGTACGAATCTTTGAACCGAGACGATGCACCACCGATCGTCATGCTCTATGGCCGCGAGGACGCCATCCTCGACTACCGCATTCATGGCGAGCGTTTCGCCGAACGAGTACCCGCATGTCGACTCGAACTCGTCTCCGGCGGACATATGCTGCCGCTTACTCAGCCCGAGCGCGTTGCACGTTTTCTTCGTGACGCCTTGGAGCGTAGCCGGATCTGAGAACAGTCATGGCCTCTCACGACCGACATCGGCGCGTGGCTTCCCTTGCGGGACTTTATACGCTGGCCGTCGCGCTCGGAATCGGAAGCGCCTGGCTCTGGCTGACGCAGGTCGGGATCTCGGGTGTCGACGCGGGCGCGTGGCGCGTGAATCTCCTCGCGGGTAGTCGCGACGCCGACGCGTACACCCGCGCGCGGATCGCGCTCGGAGCCGTACTCGCGCTCGGGCGAAGCGAGACGCTTTACTACACGACCGATCACGACGATCGGGGCGCACCGCTGCGGGCCGAGTGTCGGTATCGCATCGAAGGCCCGCCGCCACCCTCGCGTTGGTGGAGTCTGACCGCCTATGCGGCTGATCACTTCCTCTTTCCCAATGACGCCAAGCGCTACAGCGTCAGCGGTGAAACCGTGGCACTCGATGGCCAAGGACGATTCAGTGCAACGATCGGTCCGCCCTCGGACTCTTCTTTCGACGATGCTTCGTGGATCCCCACCGCAGGCCGCGGCGGGATGCGTCTGACGTTGCGACTCTACGGCGCCTCCGAGACCGTGCAACGCGCCCCCGGTTCGCTCGTCACCCCGAGCATTCGACTGGATGGAGCCTGCCCGTGAGTCCAAAGAAATCGAACTGGACCAGGCACCTGATCCTTGCGGCCATCGTCGGGGCAACGGCGCACGCGCTGACGGTGTGGGCCGTCCCCCGACTCATCATGGATCGCATCATCGCCTTGGGTGCAGCGGACTCGGGCCTCGAGCGTGCGAATGGTGTCACCCTGCCCCCGCCGACCGATCACACGCAGCGCCGCATCGTGATGCCGAGCCCCGACCTGCTCTACGCGACCTGTTTCTTCGATCTCACCGACGAGCCGATGCGGGTGACGCTCTCGACCGATTACCCTCGTTACTGGTCGATTGCGCTCTATGCTTCGACCTCGGACAACTTTTTTGTCGTGAACGATCGAAGCGCGCCGGACGGACGGGTCGAGCTCATCGTGACGGCTGCGAGTCACGATTCGGCAACCTCGATACCCCAGAATTCGGGAACTCGAGTGGTCTCGCCGACTCATCGAGGCATGCTGTTGATGCGACTGCTGGTCAACGACGACCCGGAGGTACGTGCCGCAGCCGAGTCGGCGCGGCGCAGCCTTCGCTGTTCGGGAGCATATCCATGACCGATCGTATCCCCGTCATCATTGCAGTCATCGCCTTCGCCACGCTGATCGGCGCGGCGCCTCAAGTCCTCGCCGAACCCGTTCAGCGAACACCTTGCGAGTCGGTCGAGTCGGGTGATTTCAAGCGCTACCGGGCACGCCAGCTCGCCACGCTCGATGCCGAGCAAGCCGCTGCCAAGCGCCAAAAATTGGGAGTCCGCGAGGTACGCGACCTCGATACCGATCTCGGGACAGAGGCTGAGTACGTTGCCCGCAACCAACCCGGCGTTCGCTGCGAACGAATCGTCTACGAGAGCGATGGGCTCAAGATACGCGGATTTCTTTGGACGCCGTCGACGCTAGAAGCCGATCAAAAGCTCCCGGTGATCGTGTTCAACCGTGGCGGCTCGGGCGAGGACTCCAAACTCAGACCCAATACCCAGTTCGGCTTCGAACGCTTCGTTCGCGCAGGCTACGTCGTGATCGGTTCTCAGTATCGGGGTAACGACGGCAGCGAGGGGGCCGACGAACTCGGCGGTAGCGACGTACGCGACGTCTTGCGTCTTGCCACGATCGCAAGCGAGCTCCCGTTCGCCGATACCCGGAATATCTATGCGCTAGGTTATTCGCGTGGCGCCATGATGACCTTGTCCGCCCTGCGTGACGGCGCGAAGTTCAACGCCGTGGCGCTCGTGGGTTTACCGTCGGATTTTCGAACTTCCCAATTCGATCGTCGGTTTTCGCCAAGCTCACCCGAGACGATCATGGCCCGAGCTCATCGCTCCGCCATCCTGTGGGCCGACCGACTCGACACGCCGATGCTGTTACTGCAAGGCAGCGGTGACCCGCTCGTCTCGACAGCCGAGCAGACCCTGCCCTTTGCCGCCCGACTCCAAGCGCTCGGCAAGCGTTACGAGCTCGTCGTGTATGAGGGCGACAGTCACGGGCTGATCCTCAACGGAAAAGACCGCGACTCCCGAATCCTCAGCTGGTTCGAGCGGTTCAGACGCGCAGATTGAAAACCTCGAGTACCCGCGCAGGCTACTGCGCTTTGCTCGGCGGAAAAACCGGCAACAACGGAACGTTGCTCGGCGGATAGATCATTCGACCCTTTCCCGTCCGTTTGCCGAGTCGGAACTCGCCGACGTGCTTCCGGCCGTCGGACCACGTGTAGGTCCCTTGGCCACTGGGTTCGCCATTCTCGAACTCGCCGACGTACCGATCACCATTGGCGTATTTAATTGAGCCACGGCATGCCGTCCATGCGCTCATGTCGCCCTGACAAGGCAGCAGTGTCGGCTTGGCTTGCAGCGACGAAGAAATCAACCCGACGATGATGACAACCGGCAACGCTCTCACGGATCACGCCTCTTGAAGAATCGTTCCTACTCTACGCCGAACACGGTCGAAGAGCGTCCGATTCAGGCGATCCAACCCCTTCGGGTCGACTCGGAATCGGAAGGTCGGGATTTGCGAAGACACTCTTCGCATTCGCGCGCCGCCGGGAGCCATGACAGTGTCGCTTGCCAGCGTTTGCCACACCGCACGCAGTTGAAGATTCGCGGTGTCGCCGAATCTTTGACGGCGTGACGGTAAAGCAGCCTTGGCGTGTGACTGATCTGCATATCCAATCAGTCGACACTACTTCGACAAAGATGAATCTCCGCCCAGGTCCTCCGGACCCTTGGCCTTGGCGACAAAGGCTCGACAGTGATCGCCGTCGGCGGCGAAGACTTCGACACTCGGCAATTGCCGACTCTTGAACCCCATTTTTTGACAGGAATAGGGGCGCGACGGCTCCCAAGTCACCCTGAAATGACGACAGTTCCAGCAGTTCGGTAAATCGGACATCGCCCAACGAAGAGGTTTTCTTCGTAACTTGCTGATTTTATTGCGAAAAAAATGGTGCCGGAAATAGGATTCGAACCTACGACCTACGCATTACGAATGCGCCGCTCTACCAACTGAGCTATTCCGGCGTCCAGGCCCGGTCTTGGCCGGGGCGGCGAATCTTAAACGCGCCGCACGCGGATGAAAAGTTCGATCCGGGCATCTCCCGCGCGCTGCCCGGCGCAACCCAAGCCTTTCGAGGCCCGATTCGGTCGCGCGAAAGGTCGTGATCGCCTGCTGGAACCGCCCACGCCCTCGCGACAGCCGACCGGTCGAGTAGACGGCCTCAATCCACCGTGGGCCCCGAGCGAGCACCTGCTGCCGTCTCGGGAGGCTCTACGCCGTGATCAGCTGTGGCTCGAACGGCCACCTGGCAGGGGCGGAACGGGCACTCGCAGCTCCCGAGGCAATCCGAACACCACGTTCTCCTCGCGTCCGACGAGCTCGCGCGGCACCTCGGCGCCCCACTCCCGCAGTCGATCGATGACTTCGCGGACCAATACCTCGGGCGCCGACGCCCCCGCCGAGAGTCCGACACAGCGCTTGCCCTCGAACCACTCGCGACGCAAATCGGCCGCTCCGTCGACGAGGAATGCGGGAATGCCCGCGCGCTGCCCGAGCTCGACGAGACGATTGGAGTTAGAGCTTGCGACCGAACCGACCACGATGAGCACATCGCACTCGCGCAGCAAATCTTTGACGGCATCTTGCCGATTCTGCGTGGCATAGCAGATGTCTTCCTTGCGCGGACTCGCGAGCTCTGGAAAGCGTTTGCGCAAGGTCTCGACGATCTCGGCGGTGTCATCGACAGACAGCGTCGTCTGTGTGACGAAAGCGAGATTCGACGAGTTTTGCACGTTGAGTGACGCCGCATCTTCGACCGACTCGACGAGGTGGATCTTGCCGCCGAACGACGTATCGAAACGCCCGAGCGTCCCCTCGACCTCTGGGTGCCCATCGTGACCGATCAGAATGACCTCACGGGCCTCGCGCGAATAACGACGAACCTCCATGTGTACCTTGGTCACGAGCGGACAGGTGGCATCGAACACCGCGAGCCCGCGTCGACTGGCCTCGTCCTCGACGGCCTTGGAAACACCGTGAGCCGAGAAAATGACCGTGGCGCCATCGGGAACTTCATCGAGCTCTTCGACGAATACCGCGCCCATCGAACGCAGACGCTCGACGACATGTCGGTTGTGGACGACTTCATGTCTCACGTGGATGGGCGCCCCAAAAAGCGCAATAGCACGCTCGACGATGTCGATGGCCCGGTCGACGCCGGCACAAAAGCCGCGCGGATTCGCGAGCAGGATATTCATCGGCTACGCCTCCAGTCGGCAAAGGCGTCGTAGATGAGGAAGATAGCCCCTACGGTGATGGCCGCATCAGCGATATTGAACGCCGGAAAGTATGCCTGCTGCCAGTGCACGTGGATGAAGTCGATCACGAAGCCGTGCTCGAACCGATCGATGACATTGCCGATGGCCCCCGCGAGCACCAGCGCAAGCGCCAGGGTGAGCACACGATCACGGCGCGCATGCAAGCTCCGCAACCAGACGACGAGCGCCACGCTCACGACGACAGCGAGGACACTGAAGAACCAACGCTGCCACCCGCCGGCATCGGCGAGAAAACTGAACGCCGCTCCGGGGTTGTGCAGGCGCGTGATGTCGAGCCAAAAAAATACCGGCGTGAACTCGCCGAGCTCGTAACGGCTTTCGATCCAGCCCTTGCTCACCTGATCGGCCACGACAAGGAGCACGGACAGCCACAGCCAACGCCAGCCGCTCTCTCGCCAACTCACCGTCGCCATTGCCTCGCGAAGGGACGATCCACTCATGCGTAACGACGCTCCTCTCCGGACCCTGCGACATTGACGACGCATCGGCCACAAAGTTCAGGATGTTCGGCTTGCTGGCCGACATCGTCCCGACGATGCCAACACCGAACGCATTTGGGCGCTCCCGTTGCTTTCACACGCACGGTCGCAGCGGACACGGAGGGATCGACGATGACGCGGGCCGCCGACGTGATGAAGAAAAATCGCAAATCGTCGCCGAGGACGCCATAGCGCGCCTCGTCGGCAGCCGGCACGGCGATCTCGACTACGGCCTCGAGAGGCGAACCAATTTCGCCGGCCTCACGCAGACGCTCGAGATCGCGTGCCACCTCGCCTCGCAGAGCGAGCAAGGCATCCCAGTCGATCGTCTCGGCGGGAACTTCGGGCAGTGCATGCCACACCGAATGGAAGACCGAGGCTTCGCGCCGAGCCGGAAGATGCGACCAAATTTCCTCGGCTGTGAACGACAACACCGGGGCGAGCCAGCGCACCATGGCCTCGACGATGTGATACATCGCCGTCTGCGCCGAACGTCTCGCATGACTCTTGGGGGGCGTCGTGTAGAGGCGATCTTTGAGCACATCGAGGTAGCAACCGCCGAGCTCGACGACGCAGAAGCCGTGCACCTTCTGATAAACGAGGTGGAACTGGTAGTCGCGATAAGCTCCGACGACTTCCTCGTGCAGCACCCTCGCCCGACCGAGCGCCCAACGATCTAGCGCCACCATTTCCTTAACCGGCACGGCGTCCGTGAGCGGATCGAAACCCGCCAGGTTTCCGAGCAGAAAACGTACGGTGTTGCGGATGCGACGATAACTGTCGGACATGCGCTTCAGGATTTCGTCGGACACGCTCATTTCATTGGCGTAGTCCGTCGAGGCAACCCACAGGCGAAGCACATCGGCACCGAGGCTCTGCATCACCTTCTGCGGAGCGATGACGTTGCCGAGCGATTTCGACATCTTTCGACCCTTGTCATCGACCGTGAAACCGTGGGTCAGCACACCCTTGTACGGTGCGCGGCGATGCAGAGCTTCGGACATCAAGAGCGACGAATGGAACCAGCCGCGATGTTGATCGGAGCCCTCGAGATAGAGATCGACGGGTCCTTCGATCTCGGGACGCTCGGCCGCGACACACTCGAACGAGAGACCCGAGTCTGCCCAGACATCCATGACGTCGGTCACTTTGTCGTACTGATCGGCCTCGGCTCCGAGAAGCTCGGCGGGGTCGAGCGCGAACCAGGCTTCGATACCGCCCTGCTCGACTTTCGCCGCCGCGCGATCGATGAGTGCGACCGTGTCCGGGTGCAACTCACCGGTGACCTTGTTCACGAAAAGCGGGATCGGCACACCCCAAGTGCGCTGCCGCGAGATGCACCAATCGGGTCGATTTTCGATCATGCCCGTGATGCGCTGCTCTCCCCAGGCCGGCGTCCAAGTGACTTTTTTGATGTCCTCGAGCGCGCCCGCCCGCAGTCCTCGCTGATCCATGCTGATGAACCACTGAGGCGTCGCGCGGAAGATCACCGGCGTCTTGTGACGCCAGCAGTGCGGATAACTATGCCGGTACGGTGCGTGCTTCACGAGCGCGCCGCTCTCGCGCATGAGTCCGATCAGGGTGTCCCCGGCTTCGTTGAGCTTGAGCCCGGCAACGAGCGGCGTACCCTCGATGAACTTTCCGTCACCGCCCACGGGGTTGCGGACCGGGAGTCCATATTTTTGACCGACGGCAAAGTCTTCCTGTCCATGTGCGGGCGCCGTGTGCACGGCACCTGTGCCGGCATCGAGCGTGACATGATCGCCGACGATCACCGGCACCTCGCGGTCGAGGAAAGGGTGTTGCAACATCAAACCTTCGAGCGCCACGCCTTTGAAGCGCGCCACCTGCTTGAGGCTTTCTGCCTCGAGATCGTAGCGGGACGCGATCGCCGGCAGCAGTTCGGCGGCGAGCACGACGAGCCGTGAGGGGAACTCGCCCTGCGCCGGAATGTGCACGAGTGCGTAGTCGATTTCGGCACCGACTGCCACGGCCTCATTCGCAGGCAGCGTCCACGGCGTCGTCGTCCAGATGACGAGCGCGGGTCGAAGGCCCTCGGCCATCTTCTCGCCAGGTCGCAGGCCGATGCGCGCGCGCAGATCGTCGACGTCGACCACCTTGAATGCAACGTCGATCGCCGGCGACGTTTTATCTTCGTACTCGACTTCGGCCTCGGCGAGGGCCGAACGACAATCGAGACACCAGTGCACCGGCTTCGCGCCCTTGTAGAGGTGACCGTTCTTCACGATACGACCGAAGGCCCGCATCTGCTCGGCCTCGTAGGCCGGATCCATCGTGCGATACGGACGCTCCCAGTCTCCGAGCACGCCGAGTCGCTTGAAATCGGCGCGCTGCAGTTCGATCTGTTCGGCGGCAAACGCCCGGCACGCCGCGCGGAAGGCGTTGACGTCGAGTTTTTGACCGGGTCGTCCGTGTTTCTTTTCGACGGCGAGCTCGATGGGCAATCCGTGGCAGTCCCAGCCCGGGATGTACGGCGCATCGAAACCGTCGAGGGTGCGCGACTTGACGATGATGTCCTTCAATATTTTGTTGAGCGCATGACCAATGTGGATGCTGCCGTTGGCATACGGCGGGCCATCGTGCAGCACGAATCGCGGACGCCCTTTTGCAACTCGACGAAGCTCGCCGTACGTATCGTTCGCCTGCCAGCGCTCGACGAAAGCGGGCTCGCGCGTGGCGAGATCCGCCTTCATGGGGAAGTCCGTCTGCGGAAGATTGACCGTCTGCTTGTAATCCGTCACTGCTTTGTCACCCATTCACGCGCTGTTCGCGCATCGACCTGCATCTGAACCACCATCAAATCGACGCTCTCGAACCGCAGCTCGTCGCGCAGGTGGGCGACGAACTCGATTTCGAGCTCACGACCGTACAGGTCGCCTGAAAAATCGAACACGAACGTTTCGAGCAAAGGCTCGACACCACCGACCGTGGGGCGCGTGCCGAGACTGGCCACCCCGCCGAGGGGCGAACCGCCGATGCCGTGTACCCGAACGGCGAAGACCCCGCTAAGAGGGAGTCGTCGTCGCCGAACGCGAATGTTAGCCGTCGGGAAGCCCAGCGTGCGGCCAAGTTGCTGACCGGCGACCACTCGACCCCGCATCGTATAAGGTCGACCCAGGAGGTGCGCCGCCCGCGGCAGATCACGCGCCGCCAGGGCAGATCGCAGTTCCGAACTGCTGACGCGCTCGCTACCCAGTCGAACGGGCTCGATCACTTCGACCCAAAAGTCACCCTTCTCGCTTGCGGCCCCGAGGAACGCCGCGTCGGCCTGCCCATGGCGACCGAAACGGAAATCGTGCCCCACGACGATGCCGGCGACTCCAAGATCATCGGTAAGTAGACGCAAGAAGGCTTCGCCCGGCATCTGGCGCAGCGTGTCGTCGAAGCGCAGCAGCACGAAGGCATCGAGCCCCGAACGCTCGAACAGTCGCCAGCGCTCGCGGAAATTGGTGAGGCGCGCAGGCGCCGTGTCGGGAGACAAAAATTCCCGCGGCATCGGCTCGAAGCTCACGATGAGCGCCGGGCGCCCCTCGGCCCGCGCTCGTTCGAGGGTGCGCGAGATTAGGGTCTGGTGACCTCGATGCACGCCATCGAAACTTCCGATGGTGACGATGCCACCGCGCAACGCCTTGGGCACGGCACGCGTGCCGCGCAGCAGCCTGAGGTGCGATCGCGAGGACATCATGCCCCCCGCAGGTGCGCGGGGCGCAAGCCGAGCAACGCGAGCGCGGCGCCGTAGGTTGCCATACCGGCAAGGATGCAGCCCGACAACAGCAACGCACGATCGAGGGGTGAGGCATCGAGCCAAGCGTCGAGCGCAGGGCTGGCGGCCCAGAGCGCGATCGCCATCAAAGAATTGGCGATCAGCACCCTTGTTCCGAGAGCACCCCAACCCGAGGACGGACGATAGACGCCCTCACGCCGCAGTCCACGCCAGAGCAAGAAACTGTTGAGCGCTGCAGAAAGACAGGTCGACGTCGCCAGCAATACGAACGGCGTCGCAAAACCCGCAAAGTGCGCAGGCAAGACCACCACGAGATTGAACCCCATGTTGACGGCGAGCGCGATGAGTCCGACGCGGACCGGGGTTCGCGTATCCTGTCGAGCGAAGTAACCGGGCGCCAGCACTTTGACGAGACTGAATCCGATGAGGCCCCACGAGTACGCCATCAGTCCGTACTGGGTCATCATCACGTCTTTGTTGGAGAATTGACCGTAACCGAAGATGGTCGCGGTGATGGGCCCTGCGAGCACGAGCAAGCCCACCGTCGCGGGCGTCACGATCACGAGCACGAGGCGCAGCGACCAATCGAGTGTCGCCGAAAATCGATCGGCATCGCCCGCCGCATGCTGCGCAGAGAGCCTGGGCAAAATCACCGTGGCGAGCGCGATGCTGAATACTCCGAGCGCGAATTCCATCAGGCGATCGGCGTAATAGAGCCACGCGATGCTGCCCGTCACGAGAAACGACGCAATGAGCGTGTCGAGCAGCAGACTCACCTGGGCCATCGACGAGCCGAAGATTCCGGGGATCATCAACTTGCCGATGCGGCGTACGCCTTCGGCTGCCGGCCTCCAGCGCGGCATCGACAACAAGCCGAGTCGCGCGACCGATGGCAACTGGAATACCACCTGCGCGACTCCAGCGACGAACACGCCGATGGCCAGCGTCACGCCAGGGTTATCGGAGTTTGCGGCGATCGCAACGGCGAAGAGGATCATCACGAGGTTCATCACGACCTGCGTGAACGCGGGCACCGCGAATCGACCGTAGCTGTTCAGCACGCCACTGAAGAGCGCGGTCAAAGATATAAAAAAGAGATACGGAAACGTCCAGCGCAGCATGTCGACGGCGAGCTCGTACTTGCCCGCCTCCTGCGTGAAGCCGGGCGCGAAGAGCAGAATGATGAGCGGAGCGGCCACGACCCCGATCGCCGTCACGACGAGCAGCACACCCCCGAGCGTGCCCGCCACGCCCGCCACAAGCTCGCGCACCTCACCCTGCTCACGGCGCACTTTGTACTCTGAGATGACGGGCACGAAGGATTGCGAGAACGCACCCTCGGCGAACAAGCGGCGCAGGAAATTCGGGATCTTGAAGGCGACCAGAAACGCGTCCATCAGCGTGCCGGCCCCGAAGGCCTGCGAATAGACCATGTCGCGCAGCAACCCGGTCACCCGGGACAGCAAAGTGGTGAGGCCCACCACCGAGGTACTCTTGAAGATCGCGCGACTCATGACTGCCGTGTGAGGACTCGCGGACGAACTATACCGGAGCCAACACTCTTTAGCGTTGACAACCCCCCGTCACACCCCGAAAATACGCGCCTTTTTACGACCCCGAGCATCATCCGTGGCCAACACCAAGTCTGCCGAAAAAGCCGCCCGTCAAGCCGTCAAGCACCGCGCCCGCAATATCTCGCTGCGTTCTCGCTCGCGATCTGCGATCCGCGATGCCGCCGAGGCCATCGCCAAGGGCGACAAAGCGGCCGCGCCGGCTGCTGTGCGCAAAGCGTCCTCCGCAGTCGATGGGATGGTCAACAAGGGCCTCGTGCACAAGAACAAGGCTTCGCGTCACAAGAAGCGTCTTGCGGCCAAGCTCAAGAAGCTCGCCGGAAAGTAAAAGACCTCTTCGGTCTCCTCTCCAGAAAAACCGGCCTAGCGCCGGTTTTTCTTTTTGGGGGCGCCGCCCTTGGGCGGTTTTCGACTCGACTCGAAAGGCAGCCCGGGCACCCAAACCGTCGTCGAGGTGGATCTCACCGCGCGCGCTCCGGTCTTTTTCGGGCGCTTCGCTTCACTCTTCGTCGCCACACCACCCGCTTCCAGCGCGCTGCGACGCGCCGTCAGACGCGACTCGACGGCGAGTAACCACGGCAAACGCGCCTCGCTCGCCGCAACCTCCCGCCAATCGCGACCCTCGGGCCAGGGCTCGAGCGCGCCGACCAAGGCCCAAAGCAAGTTGAGCGATCGCGTGAGGCCGGCATTGCGCACGGCGAGATACGCTTCGAGCGCACCGCGTCGACGCAAGGCCTCGACATCGTGGATGCCGATGGCGGCAAGCAGGCGCTCGGATTGGGGCCCGAGGTTGCGCAAGTCGCACAGGCGCAGGCGAAGCTTGCCCTGTGCCAGGCGGCGGCGAACCTTGGGATTGCGATCAGGCATCGTCGCCCGGTGTGTCCGCTGATTTGGCGGCTTCTTTTTCGAGGAAGCGCATCACGGCCTCGGTGAGTTCGCGCGTACCGGCACCGGTGACGCCCGAGATCAGGAACCACGGACCTTTGTACCGCAGCGAACGCACGATCGCCTTGGCCTTCTTCTCGGCCTCATCGGGCGGCAGCAGATCGCTCTTGTTGATCACGAGCCATCGCGGCTTCGTGACGAGATCTTTGGAGAATTTTTTGAGCTCGGCGACGATCGAGCGCGCATCTTTGACAGGATCCGCCTCCGGATCGAGCGGCGCGATGTCGACGAGGTGCAGCAGCACTCGCGTTCGCTGCAGATGCTTCAGAAAGCGGATGCCGAGCCCCGCTCCCTCGGCCGCACCCTCGATCAGACCCGGGATGTCGGCCATCACGAAGCTGCGGTGCTGACCACAATAGACAACACCGAGGTTCGGATGCAGCGTCGTGAAAGGATAATCGGCAACTTTCGGGCGCGCAGAGGACACCGCTCGGATCAGAGTGGATTTGCCCGCGTTCGGCAAACCGAGCAAACCCACGTCGGCGATGACCTTGAGCTCGAGTTCCAGGACCCGCTTTTCACCTGGCAAACCCGTGCCGAACTGTCGCGGCGCGCGATTGGTGCTGGTTTTGAATCGCGCGTTTCCCCAGCCACCCTTGCCGCCGTGGGCGACGAGCAAGGTGTCGCCTTCGCGCACAAGGTCGCCAAGTTGCTCACCCGTTTCGGAGTCGCGAACCACCGTACCGATCGGCACCGGCACATAAAGATCGTCACCGCCGCGGCCAAAGCAGTCGTTACCACTACCGCCCTCACCCGATTTCGCCTTGAATGTTCGCTCGACGCGAAAATCGGCCAGCGTGTTGATTCCAGGTGCCGCCCGCAGATAAACACTGCCGCCGTGACCGCCGTCACCGCCATCGGGTCCGCCGAAAGGCACGAACTTTTCACGACGGAAACTGAGGCAGCCTCGCCCTCCGTTACCGGCCTGCACGCGAACTCTGGCCTCATCGACGAACTTCATGAACGCATCCTCTGCAAAAGCCGCAAACAAAAACCCCGGCTCGCGGCCGGGGTTTGAGATGCGGAAGGCGTCTCGCCGTCAGTCGGCAACCACGCTCACGAACATCTTCTTTTCGGCGCCGCGGCGCTTGAACGCAACCTTGCCGTTCGTCAACGCGAACAACGTATGGTCCGTGCCGATGCCGACGTTGGCACCCGGTCGGTACTGCGTTCCGCGCTGGCGGATGATGATGTTGCCTGCCAGAACCTGCTCACCGCCAAAAGCTTTGACGCCGAGTCGCTTGCTGTGGGAATCGCGGCCGTTACGAGTACTGCCGCCTGCTTTTTTGTGTGCCATGTGATCTGCTCCGCAATCAGCCGGCGTCGATGCCGGTGACTTTGATTTCAGTGAACTGCTGACGATGGTTCTTCATGCGCAGGTAGTGCTTGCGGCGGCGGAACTTGATCACGCTCACCTTGTCGCCCTGACCATGACGCTGGACCGTCGCCGAAACCGAAGCGCCCGCCAACATGGGTGCGCCCACCTTGACCGACTCGCCCGACCCGACGAGCAGGACTTCGCCGAACTTCACTTCTGAGCCCGGCTCCACGGGAAGCTTTTCGATGCGGAGCACACTGCCCGCTTCGACCCGATATTGCTTTCCGCCCGTGGCGATGACCGCGTACATGTAGAGACCTCCGGAAAAGGCCGCGCATTCTACTGAGCGACCGACGGTCGGTCAAACCCCTCGTTCCGGGCCTGTTTCCTTCGCTTTCAATGACTTACCCCTTAGGCGTCTGGGTCGGCTACCATCGCACCCCGTGAATACGCTGCTGGCCTCGGTCAAGGAGCTGGTTCGTCAGGATCTCTTGGCCGTCGATGCCGTGATCCGCGCCAGCATGAAAAGCTCAGTCGCCCTGGTGGACCAGGTCGCCGAACACATCATTTCGGGGGGTGGCAAGCGGCTTCGTCCGCTCATCGTGCTGCTCGCCGCCCGCGCCGGCGGCTATCGGGGCTCGAGCCACATCGACGCGGCCGCGTTCATAGAATTCATCCACACCGCAACGCTCCTGCACGACGATGTCGTCGACGGTTCATCGCGACGACGCGGACGCGCCACGGCGAACTCGTTGTATGGCAATCAGGCAAGCGTGCTCGTCGGCGACTTCGTGTATTCACGGGCTTTCCAGATGATGGCGGCGATCGGCTCGCAGCGCGTCATGGAAATCATGTCGCAAGCGACCAATGTCATCGCCGAAGGCGAAGTGTTGCAGCTCATGAATGCCGGGGATCCCGACACGACGCAGCAACGCTATCTCGAAGTGATCTACCGCAAGACCGCGAAACTCTTCGAGGCAGGCGCCGAGGTCTCGGCCGTGATCGCCGGCGCGAGCCCAAGTCAGCAGCGTGCGCTAGCCGACTTTGGTCGCCACCTCGGAACGGCTTACCAGCTGATCGACGACGTGCTCGATTACCAATCGAACCCCGCCGAGCTCGGCAAGAATTTGGGTGATGATTTGGCCGAAGGCAAACCCACCCTGCCCCTCATCCAGGCCCTCAAAAAGGCCAAGGATCCGGGGATCCGGTCGATTATTCGAGGCGCCATCGAGAACGGCGGCCTTGAGCAACTGGATGTCATCGTTGGCGCAATTGAATCGACCGGCGCTCTTGAGTACACTCGCGCCCTCGCTCAGGACGAGGCCGATCAGGCACTTACAGCCCTCCAAGCGCTGCCAGAGTCGCCGTTCAAACAAGGCCTTGCCGCTCTCGCCCGGTTCGCCGTCGAGCGCACCTCCTGACACCGGCCCCCGCGGGCCCGCCAGCATCGGGATGTAGCTCAGCCTGGTAGAGCACTACGTTCGGGACGTAGGAGTCGGAGGTTCAAATCCTCTCATCCCGACCATCTCCCGCCCAAAGAATATTGTTGTTTCGAGGGCTTGTCGCGCCGATGAATGACCGAGCCACCCAACTCGTAGAGAGTTTCTACGCCGACATTTGGAACCGACACGACAAGTCGGCGATTCCAAAACTGCTCTGCGCGGATTTCACCTTTCGCGGCTCTCTCGGGCCCAGCAAAGTCGGTCACGACGAGTTCGTCAGCTACGTTGATTTCGTTCATGACGCACTGGGTGATTATCGCTGCGACATTCAGGACTTGGTGGTCAGTGATCACAAAGCTTTCGCCAAAATGCTGTTTTCGGGAATACACCGAAAGTCATTTTTGGGCTATGAGCCCACCTCACTGCGTGTTGAGTGGGCTGGCGCTGCGCTGTTCACTTTCAAAGAGGGGATGATTTCCGATCTTTGGGTATTGGGCGATTTACATGGACTACATCAACTGCTGGAACGAAATCGCAGGACTTAGATCGTTACGACCGAACGACATGATGGAGCAACCCTCCCTCAAAGGAGACGCACATGGAACTGCAACAAGTGCTCATCATCGCCGTGGTCAGCTTCGTGGGCGTCGCGGTACTGTCTTTCGTTGCTCGTCGCCAGATCAAGGATCGCCCCTCGGCGAGCGATGAGGAGATCCTCGAAAGGAACGCGACCGCGTACAAGATCACATCTTGGCTTTTTATCGGGAGTCTTCTCGCCCCCGTATCGTTTTATTTTTTCGGCGTGGATGACAATTCAGCATGGCCCGCAGTCATGGCCCTTCTTCTGTCCAGCATCCTTCCTATCGCCTACCTCAGCTGGCGAAAACTTCGCGGCGGTCCTGACCTCGATGAATTCCTGCGCTACGGCGAACTGAAAGACGGCTGGCCCAGGAAGTGGCAGATTGCGATTTTTTACTTATGGCTCGCTTTTGTTGCGGGAGCGGTCGTGGTTGTGGCGTTGATGGATTAGCCAACAACACCGGCACCCTCTATCTCGCGGACCACCCCCTCGGCCTCGCGGCGCAAGATGGACGCCACCTCCCCCGAATCTTTGATCACTACGCCCTCGTGAACGAGCGGATGCCCAAGACGCGCCAGCGTCGCAGCCACACTCGCTGCGATTGACGTGGCATCACGCGCGCCGGCTCGTCGCGCGCCGAGCGCGAGCAGCGTGCGCCAACCGAGCTCGACACCCCCACCCGTTGCAGGCGAGGCAAGCGTACTGAGGTACGGCTCATCAAGGGCGCGTTGCAGCAAACGCGCATTGAGCTCGTCGATCGATGCGCGCTCGACGATCACATGATTCTCTGCGGAGCCCTCTGCCACAGGCGCTCGCGGCGCACGCAGCGCGCGCGATCGAACCCAAAGGTCTCGTCGAAAGCCGGAATCTTTGGATCCCGCGTTAGCCTGCGCACCATATTCCAGCCCGAGCGGCTCGAGGGTGGCGGCCATGTCGGTCTCGTCGAACAACGCCCAGTCCCGATTGAAGTATTCGTGAGCGAGGTACGCCTTCGCTTGATGACGAATCTTGCGCAAATGTCTCTCGAAAGCAGGATCGTCTCGAGCGGGCGGCAGGTCTTGAGCCACCACCTGCTGCGCCGCGACCAGCGCCGCTTCGATGCGTTCGGCCAAAGGCAGCGATGCCCGCTCCGACCTCCCGGCCTCGGCGACGAGGAACTCTCGCAGCGACAATGCCGACTCCCATCCTCTGCGGGTGTTGTACGAGAGGTAAAGCACTCCGCGAGCCGCCAGCTTCCGGTCGATGAACGCTTTGATGATTTGCCGATTACCCTCGGAGATCCAGCTCCAAACACCGTGCATGGCGATAAAATCGAAGTCGGGTAAATCCTCGCGGGTACAGAACTCCGCAAAGGTCTCTGCGGACACATGAAGGCGGTTCGTGAGTCCGCAAGTGAGCGTCTGCACTTCCTCAACATGCCGCGGCAGCACATCGTTGCCCCACCACTCGGCATCGCCGGCGACGGCGTGGATGGCGAGACTCAAGCCTCGACCGAAGCCGAGCTCACACGCGCGACGAATGGGCGCGATCTCGACACCCGCGCACGCGAGCGTCTCGCGAACCCGACGCGGATCGAGTTCGGGGTAATAACCGAGCGTATACGGAAGCTCGGTGACATAACCCTCTGCGCGATCACGCATCGACGGCGTCAACGCCACATTCTCACCGCCACGCAATCCGGTCTCCCGCGAAGGTACCGAGATACAGCCGGCCTTTGAAAGGCAGTGCGACGGTCACCGCTCCGATGGGCGAACCTTGCTGATCGAGGATCACTCGCGAGGTCAGCGTTTCTGGATCGACTTCGACGATCTGGAATCGGAAGCCGCAATTACCGCGCTCGATGCCAAGACACTTGAGCAAATCGAAGGTGCTCGCATGGTGCGAGGCGACGAGCAGCATTCCATCATCGGACCAGGTGACGTTATCCGGCCCCATCACCGCAACCTCGCCCACGCGCTGGCCGGTGGAGGTGTCGACCTTGATGAGGGCATTTTCGAAATAGCCGTTGAGGTAGACGAAGCGCCCGTCCGGTGACGACTCGATGCCGTTAGCATAGGCGGTCTCGCTGCCCGCAACGCGCGAGTACCCTCGACCCGGCCGCCACTCCCAGGCAAAACCCGGGCGATGCGACCCATACCGCATGCGTAACCCGGAAATAATCGTGTTCTCGCTGCGACGAAAACTGTCGGAGACTCGGAACCCGCCATCGCCGAGCACGACCACATCGTTCGTCGTGGAATCGGGCGGCGCCAGCACGCAACCTCGCGGCTCGAGGGCAACCTCTCGACCATCATCAAAGATTTCGAAGATCTCGATCGATTCGCGCGCGCCATGGTTGACGACGTACAGCACGTATCGACCATCATCGAGACGCCGGGCGTTGATACCGTGCGGGACAAATCGCCCCGCCTCGAGCGCGGGACAGTCGGGATCGCCGAGCCGCTCCGCCCCTGCAGCGGCGGTTATCGTGACGGACGAGCCCGAGACCCGCGGCCACAGTGATCGGATAGCACCCGCGCTCCCAGCAGCGCCGGGCACGTAGGCCACGAGACGACCGGAGCGCGACTCGAGACTGCCCTGCCCCATTTCACTCACGATGAGCGCCGTGTCGCGGGGGCTTTTGGCGAAGTCCTCGGGATTTTGAAAACGGCAATCGGGGGTCAGGCCCTTCGCCGCGCGGCATTCGAGAATATCGGGCGTCGTGCAGGCTCCGAGCGACAACAGGAATATCCAAAGTACCGATCGAATCAGCATCGGAAAATCTCCACTGGGAATCCGTCCGGTGTGGCGATCACCATCGAGCGTCGACGCCCGGCACCTGGCAGATCGAGTTCGATCGGCGAACTCAGCACAGTCGTACCGTGGCGCATCACGCGATCTTCCACCTCCTCGAACTTGGAGGTCGGAAAGGACCACAGGCCGATCCCGCAGTTCTTCAAGCCAAGACCGTTGGGCGCGCGAAGACTGCCGGAGAGCAACTGCATGATAACGAGATAGCCCGTTCGGGAACCTGGTGCAAACCATTGCTGGAAGCGAATACGAATTCCTTTCGCGAGCTTCATGCCGCCCTGCGGCCCTTCGCTCTCGAACGTGAACTCTCGACGCAGTTCGTAGCCGAGCACTCCGTCCAGGAATTCACCGTGCCGATCAGCATCGCTGACGAGCGCGCTCGAGTAACTCGGTCCACCGATCGCGAGCGCAGGGTCGATCGGCCCGACCGGCTGCAGATGCGCGCGATCGACGCCGGGCACCATGACATCGTCCGGTGCGACCCAATGCGTCTCGCCGATATCGTAGGTCGTGCCGTCGGCACGCGGGAAGGTCATGGTCGTGACACCCGCGTTGGCTCTGAAGCCGTGGGCCTCGACGATGGCGTGCCGAGCCGCGAGACCCCTCACGGGCACACCGAGGCCGAGCGGCCCATCGAAGCGACAGTCGAGCCCCGGGCGTGAAGTCGGGCGTTCGGCGACCCCCACAATGCGCAGCTGAATGGCTTCAGGGAGACCCGGCCGACTCAGGAGCAAGACATCGAGATCGTCGCGAGACGCGATCCCCCAGTGCCGCGCGAGCTGCTGCGCGGCCTCGCCCGACCAACGTACCGTATCGGCGCGAAGATCCAGGGCGTCGCCGTAAAACCTTCGACATTGAGCAAGATTGTCCGAGGCCAACGTGATGCCGGCGAGCGGCTCGCACAACACCGGCCGGCCATCCTGTCGTGGGGTCATGGGATCGAGAGGCGCAGCCGGCTGAGTCATCGACACACTCCCGTGAACTCGACATCAAAACTAGCATGCTGACGACTACACTAGGCAGTCATGCCAGCCCGTCGTGATTTTCTCTCCGCTACGCTGCTCTCGGCAGCGTTCGCCGGCTCCTCATTCGCAATACCCGCCTGGGGCGCCACACAGCAGTCAGTGCGGCGTCCGCAGTTCAAGAGTGATCCGTTCGTGCTCGGTGTCGCGTCCGGATATCCGGTAAGTGATGGCATGGTGCTCTGGACTCGACTTGCCACGGCGCCAACCCATTCCGAAGCACATCTCGGCGACCACGATTACGCCGTGCACTATGACATTGCGGCGGACGCCCATTTCGCGAAGATCGTGCAGTCAGGCGTCACGAGAGCCGAGGCGCGCCATGCGCATTCGGTTCATCTCGAAGTTCAGGGTCTCGCACCCGGCCGCGAGTATTTTTATCGGTTCAGGGCAGGTGACTACGTGAGCCCCGCCGGTCGAACTTGGACGTCACCGCTCGGCGAGCGACAGACACCGCTGCAGATTGCCGTGGCCAGCTGCCAGCACTACGAGCAAGGCTATTTCCACGCCTACTCCCACATGATGGAGCGCGGCACCGATCTCATCGTGCACGTCGGCGATTACATCTACGAGGGCAATACTGGCTCTCCCGTACGCCGACACGACACCGGTGAATGCAAGACACTCAATGATTATCGACTCCGTTACGCTTGGTATCGCAGCGATCCCGTGCTGCGCGCAGCGCACGCCCACTGCCCTTGGCTCGTCACCCACGACGACCATGAAGTCGATAACGACTACGCCGGACTGCAAGCCGAAGATCCGGATCAGCAAGACGGCTTCGTCGCGAGGCGCGCGGCCGCCTACCAGGCGTATTGGGAACACATGCCGCTGCCACGCTCGGCTCTGCCGCGTGGCAATGACATGCAGCTCTACATGACGCGCACCCTCGGCGATCTCTTGGCGATCCACATGCTCGATGAGCGGCAATACCGATCACCTCAGGTCTGCCCCACGCCTCCGCGACGTGGTGGAGGATCGCGTGTTCATGTCGATACCTGTCCCGCCTGGAACGACGAGTCACGCAGCATCCTTGGCGCCACTCAGGAGCGCTGGATCGACGGGCAGTTGCGCGCGTCGAAGGCGCGCTGGAACTTCGTTGCGCAAGGTGTCGTGATGACCTTGGTCGATGAAGACCCGGGTCCGCGGCAGCAACACTGGAGCGATAGTTGGGCGGGCTATCCGGCTGCGCGTCGTCGCCTGCTCGAATCGGTGGCCGCAAGCCGCTGCAGAAACCCGGTGATGTTGGGCGGCGATATCCACGCATTCATCGTCGCGGATCAACGCATCGTTTCGCACGACCCGAGCTCACCGCTCATTGCGAGTGAAATCGTCACCACCTCGGTCACCTCCGGGCCCCCGCCTCAGAAAGTGATGGAGGTCTACAACCGTCCCGATGCCTCGGACGTTTTCTTTGCCAGCGGCGCTTATCGGGGTTACGCGCGTCTGACCCTCACGCCCGCGAGGCTAGAGGCGGAACTCATCGGTTACGCCTCGGTGCGCGAACCTGAGGCGACGGCGCAATCGCTCGCGCGTTTTGTCATCGAGGACGGGCAGCCAGGACTGCAACGCGCCTGATCCGACCGATCACGATCGCGCACGGTCAGGTGCGAAGAAATCCGACGATCTCTCGAACCCAATTTTCTGGCTGCTCGTCGATGATGTCGTGGGAGCCACCCTGCAGTTCGGCGTAGGCAAAGAAATCGGGCTGCACGGCTTGTGCACGCTTCGTGGCGGCATACAAGTCCTCGCCGGTATTCGTGAACATCAGCGTCGGCACCACGATACGCTTCAAAACAGCCTCGAGATCGGCGGAGATCACGAGCGGGAATGCCCGCCAGTTGCTGCCGTCACGATGCAGTGCCTCGACGGTGTATCGATGCATCAGTCGGATATCACTCCAACCTGGCGTCGAGCGCAGGCGGTTTTCCCAGGCGATGAGCAGATGAGACCCGTCGGGTTTGGGATCTTTTGGCCCGAAATAAAAAGTCGCGAAGTGATCACGCTCGGCTTTGCCGAGCAGAGGGAACCCATTGAGCACGAGCTTTCGCACGGCTTGCGGATTCGCCGCTGCAAACACGGCACCGAGTACGGCACCGGTGTGATGACCGACGAGATTCGCGCTTTTCCAACCCATCGCGCGCAGACCCGCAGAGATGATGCTCGCGAAATCTTCGAGGGTCGCACCCTCGGCCGCCACATCCGACATCCCGAACCCTGGCATGTCGAGCGCCAGCGCATCGAAACCCGCCGCCGCGAGCGACGGCATCACCGACTCGAACTGAGTCGAGGACAGGGGCGATTGGTGGAGCAGCACGAGCGGCTCACCCGCCTCGCCACCCGCAGCAAGACCCATGCACCGACGGTAATGGACTTGTCCCGTGGGCCCGTCGAGATAGCCGCGCCGGATCGGTGAGCTCGTGGTGGTCATGAGTTCGAGTGTATCCGGACCATGCTGAATTAAGCCTACAATCGTGCCGCGTCGCCTCTGCATGAACATGAGTACCTCCCACCGCACACCAATGACTCGAATCGTGGTCGCCTCCTCGACGGACACGGTGTTCGGGTTCCGCGACCTCGTCTTATTGGGGACAGTCTTCGTACTCGCACTCTGGATCGTCCCTGAGACGCGCGGGCGCCCGCTGTGACCACCAACACCCAGTGGGTGCTCGCCGCAAGACCCGTCGGCGCGGTGAAAGAAAGCGACTTCAGACTGATCGAGTCGCCGTTGCGTCTTCTGGCAGAGGGTGAGTTCCGGATCGAGGTGCTCTACCTCGGCGTGGCGGCAGTGATGCGTGGTTACATGTTGAATACCGAAAAATTCGAGCGGCCGCTCGAACTCGGCGACGTCATGCATGGACGCGGCGTCGGACGGATCATCGAATCGCGAAATCCGGATTGGCGTGTTGGCGAGATTGTGCACGGCAAGATGGGCTGGCAGCGCTATGCCATCGCCGACGGCTCGCCCTATTACCTGATGTTCAAAGTTCGGCAACGCGTGGTTCCGGTCTCCACGGCACTCGGTGTACTCGGTCTGACAGGTTTCACGTCCTACCTCGGTCTCGTCGATGTCGGCGGAGTGAAAGCCGGCGACCAAGTGCTGGTGTCCGGCGCTGCGGGAGGTGTCGGCTCCAACGTCGGACAAATCGCGCGCAACCTCGGCGCCGAAGCCGTGGGTATTGCAGGCTCAGCGGAGAAATGTGCGCTGCTGACGAGCTCGCTCGGCTATCGCGCAGCCATCGACTACAAATCGGAGAACGTCGAGCAGCGTATCGGCGAACTCTTTCCGGCCGGCCTCGATGTGTTCTTCGATAACGTGGGAGGAGAAACGCTCGATGCCGGACTCGCGCATCTTCGCCGGCATGCTCGGGTCGTACTCTGCGGGGCAATTTCGCAATACATCGATGGCATCGAACGACCTTACGCGCTCAAAAATGCCTTCGCCATCTTCAAAAAAATGGCGCGCATGGAAGCCTTTTTCATTTATGAAATGAGCGAGCGATTCGAGCGTGCCGAAGCGCAGCTCGCCGACTGGATTGCGGCGGGCAAACTGACCTATCGGGAAGATATTCTCGAGGGACTCGAACAGATGCCCTCTGCGCTGATCCGGCTCTTCGAGGGTCGCAATGTCGGCAAACAGCTCGTGCGCGTGACGCCCGACCTCGGATAACCTGCCCATCGCGCTGCCAAACGGCCCCACGCAAAAAGCACTTCATGCAAAAAGAAAAAGGCCCGGTGATTAACCGGGCCTTTTTGTTCGACCGCGTTGCGGTGAACGTCAGCGCGCTTTACCAGCGACCGCCGCCACCACCGCCACCGCCGCCACCGCCGCGATAGCCACCGCCACCGCCGCCGCCGCCGCGGAAGCCGCCACCCGGACGACCGCCACCGCCACCGGTGCGGGGACGATCCTGCGCTTCATTGACGCGCAGCGGGCGACCGCCCATGGAGTAGCCGTTGAGGGCCTGAATGGCGCGAGCCGCGTCATCCTGACCCATTTCAACAAAGCCGAAACCGCGCGGACGACCGGTATCACGATCGACCGGAAGGGCGACCGAAGTTACCTCGCCGTGCTGTGCAAACAGCGCGCGGACTGCCGCTTCATCAGCGGTAAAAGGCAAGTTGCCTACGTAAATTTTTGCCATCTCTGGAAACACTCTCTAACTTAACGGAACACTAACGCCTCGAATGCAGCGACGCCTTGCGACGACGACAGCCTTCTCGGCCTCCTGATCGATGTCGATTCAGCAATGCAGACCGGCGTTAGGACGCCCAGAGATGCAGACAGAAAGGCAACGATCGCCCGGGAGTCTAACACCGAACTTCGACTGCAACACTACAATTTCGCGCGCTATAGTGTTGATCCTGCTCCAAAATGAGTGTTGCAACCCCGCAACGGATTGACCCTAGCGCCCCAAGACCCCATGGCTTCCCCCTCCTCCCATCCCCCGACCTCCCACGACCCCTCTGCCTTGTCCTCCCAGCTTCCGGGCCTGCTGCTCGCCGCCGGGGTGGCAGCCGCCGCCTTCGGCGTTCGCGCCCTCGAGCTACCCGGGCTCTCCAAGATCAGCCCACTGATGCTCGCCATCGTCATCGGCATGGCGCTTCGCAACACGGTCGGTCGTCCGGAACGTGCGCGTGCCGGAATCGCCATGTGCCTGCGGCGACCCCTGCGCACAGGAATCGTGCTGCTCGGCCTGCAGGTCACCCTCGCCGAAATCCTGGGGATCGGCGTCGCGGGTCTCGCCATCCTGGCCTTCGCGCTGATCGGTACGTTCTTTCTGACTCAGTGGCTTGGCGCCCGTCTCCGGGTCCGCGCGGGCCTCGCGACGCTGATCGCCACGGGCACGGGTATCTGCGGCGCCTCTGCGATCGTGGCCGCCAATACGGTCGTGCGAGACGATGAGGAGGCCGTCGCCTACGCGCTCGCGACGGTTACCCTGTTCGGCACGATCGCCATGTTCGCGTATCCCGTGATCGGCACGATGCTGGACCTCGATGCGCGCAGCTACGGCCTCTGGACCGGCGCCTCGGTGCACGAAGTCGCACAGGTCGTGGCCGCCGGCTTCGCTCGAGGCGAGGCGGCCGGAGAATTCGCGACCGTCGCCAAGCTTGCCCGTGTCCTGATGCTCGCCCCACTCATCATCGGAATGGGGCTTTGGGCGCAACGTCAACTCGAACGTCGGACCGATGCCAACCCGGCAGAGGTTCGAGGCCGCGCACCGATGCCCTGGTTCGTCTTCGGCTTTCTCGGCATGGTCCTGCTGTCAGGTAGCGGCTGGTTGCCGATGGAAGCGAAGCAGATTGCAGCGCCCATCGCGCAAGCGCTGTTGGCGCTCGCGCTGGCCGCTGTTGGACTCGAAACCGACGTCCGCAAACTGATCGCTCAGGGCTGGCAACCCCTCGCTCTCGGCGCACTCGCAACCTTGTTCATCGCCTCGAGCACGCTCGCGCTCGCCCTGATCTGGCAGGGCTGAGTTGTCTCAAGCCGCCCGGGTCTCCCCGGAGGTCAATAATTTCGCGAACCGCGGCGCCAACCAGCGCTCGAGGTCGTCGATCACCGAGAACATCGAGGGGACGATGACGAGCGTGAGCGCGGTCGAGGTGATGAGTCCGCCGATGACGGCGATGCCCATGGGCGCACGAAAACCGCCGGCGGCCAAACTCACGGCGATCGGCAGCATGCCCGCCACCATCGCCACGGTGGTCATGACGATCGGTCGCGCCCGCTTGTGACCCGCTTCGATCAGCGCCTCGAGTTTCGGTGTACCCGCACGCATCTCCTCGATGGCGAAGTCGACGAGCAAAATGGAGTTCTTGCCGACGATACCCATCAGCATGAGAAAGCCGATGACGACGGGCATCGAGAACGGCTTGCCCGTGAGCATGAGCGCGATGATCGCACCCCCGACCGAAAGGGGTAACGCCGACAAAATCGTGATCGGCTGAAAGACGCGCGCAAAGAGCAGCACCAGCACCGCAAAAACCAGCAACACGCCGGCGACGATGGCGAGCGTGAAGTTGGAGGCAAGCTCCTTCAAGAACTCGGCCTGCCCGACTTCGACGAGTCGTACGCCCTCAGGCAAATTTTTGATCTCGGGCAGCGCATAAACCTTGGCGAGTGCCGGACCGATTTCGACGCCCTTGGCGAGATCCGACTCGACCACGACACGCCGAGTCTGGTTGTAGCGACGAATCACCGACGGACCCTCGCCGAATGAAATCTCGGCGACCGCCTTCAACGGCACCGTCGAGCCCGATGCGGTACGCACCGGCAGATTTTCGAGCGTCGAAAGATCTCGTCGGGATTCCTCGAGCAGACTTACGCGAATCGGAATTTGGCGATCGCTCAAGGAAAACTTCGCCGCGTTCTGGGGAAGGTCGCCGAGCGTCGCGATGCGAATGGTCTGACTGATCGCCGCGACCGAAACGCCGAGTTCGGAAGCAAGATCGAGGCGTGGACGCACCAACACCTCGGGCCGCTGCATATCACCGTTAACTCGCGGATCGCGCAATTCGGGCAACGCTCGCATCGCCGTCACTGCGCGCTGAGCCGCCGCTTCGATCTTCACCGGATCCTCACCCGTCAGGAACAAAGTGATGGGGCGACCACCCGGACCCGCATCGTCACCGCTGAAGGCAACACGCGCGTCGGGGATGTCGGTGAATAGCGGCGTGACTCGGTCTTGCCACTCCTTCTGACTGACCGAGCGCTCCTTGCGCGGCACCAGAGTCACGTAGAGCGACGCCGTACGAACGTCACCGTCTCCGATGGACTCGATGATGTCCGTCACCTCGGGCTGTTTCGCGATGAGCGCGGTGACCTGCTCTGAAATCTTTGCGGTCTGCTCGAGCTGCACACCAGGTGGCAACTCGATGTTGATCTGCGCCGAGGAGAAATCCTGCGGTGGGATCAAGGCCTTGGGTATGGCGACCAACAGTCCGATCGAGAACAGGAAAAATGCCAAACCACCGAGCAAAGTGACGCGGCGATGCTGCAGCGTCCAGCGCAGCGCATCGAGATAGGCGGACATCATCGGTCCGTCGGCTGAACGGATTTCATCGTGCGGCTTGAGTGTGTGGGCCGCGATCAGCGGCGTGATGAGGCGCGCCACCAGCAGCGAGAAAAACACCGCCGCCGCGACGGTCAATCCAAACTGCTTGAAATACTGACCGGTGAAACCGCCCATGAAGCTCACCGGCACGAATACCGCAATGATGGTCGCAGAGGTGGCTACCACCGCGAGACCGATTTCGTCGGCGGCATCGAGTGCCGCTTGGTAGCCGCTCTTGCCCATTCGCATGTGGCGGACGATGTTCTCGATCTCGACGATGGCGTCATCGACGAGCACCCCCGCCACGAGCGACAGCGCCAAGAGACTGATGCTGTTCAGGGTGAACTCTTGCCAGTACATGAACGCAAAGGTCGGGATCGCCGAGAGCGGAATGGCGAGAGCCGATATCACGGTCGCCCTCCAGTCGCGCAAAAAGACGAATACGACGAGCACGGCCAGAATCGATCCCTCGATCATTGCCATGAGCGCCGAGCGATAGGTCTCGCGCGTGTGCTCGACCGTCGTGAAGACACGCTTGATACCGATATCCGGATTTTCTTTGAGGATGGTTTCGATCTCGGCTTCGACGAGATCGAGCGCTGCAACATCCGAAGCACCGCGCGCCTTGAATACCCCGAAATTGGTCGCCTGACGACCATTCAGCCGCGAGATCGAGCGCTGCTCACCGACGGCATCGCGGACCTCGGCCACATCTTGCAGCCGAACGCTCGCGCCGTTGGCGAGCCGAATCTGAGTTGCGCCGAGCTCCAGAGCCGTGGTTGCCGCTCCGAGTACGCGGATCGACTGCTCGCCGCCGCCCACCTGGGCACGTCCTCCCGGCGCATTGAGGTTGAGCACACGAAGTTGCTGGTTGACCTCAGCCGCCGTGATCCCGAGCGCCTGCATGCGCGCGGGATCGAGCTCGACGCGGATCTCGCGCGAGACTCCACCGCCGCGCGCTACTTGCGCGACGCCCGGTACCGCAAGCAACCGCTTGCTGATGGCATTGTCGACGAACCAACTGAGCTGCTCGGGGGAGCGCTCGGTGGTCGCGACGGCATACCAGGCGATCGCCCCACCCTCGACATCGATGCGGTTGACCTGCGGCTCATCGACACCTTCAGGCAAGTCCGAGCGGATCTTGCTGACAACGTCGCGGATATCGTTGAGCGCACGATCGATGGGAGTGCCGATCTGGAATTCGATCGTCGTGCTCGAAAACCCCTCCGAGGCGCGCGAGCTGATGCTGCGGACATCCGCGACGCTGCGGACCGCGCCCTCCACCTTCTGCGTGATCTGGGTTTCGATTTCGGACGGCGCTGCGCCCGGTTGCGACACCTGCACCGACACCAGCGGAAAACTGACGTCCGGGTTCAAGTTGATCGGCAGTCGCTGAAAGCTCACAAGGCCGACGAAGGTCAGCACCATGAAAAGCACGATGGGAAACGTCGGGTGACGAATCGCCCATGCAGACATGTTCTTCATCGAGCGATCCTCACCGCCTCACCCGGCCGCAGATAAGGACCCGCCGTCGTGACGACTTTTTCTCCCCCCTGAAGCCCGCCGCCAATCACCACACCCTCGGCGCGCGAGCCCTCGACACGAATGTCACGACGCTCGACTTTGCTCGCGGCATCGACGATGAAGACGTAGTTACCCGTGGTATCGCTCATCACCGCCGTCTGCGGCAGCAGCGGACGACGACCCGAACCCACGGAGATCTCGCCTCGTGCGAAAGCGCCCGGGCGTAGATCCCGGTTCGCGGGAAGATCGATGCGCACACTGCCAAGCCGCGTCTGCGGATCGATGACCGCGCCGATCAAACGGACTTTGCCCTCGAAAGCTTGTTCCACACCCGTAACCCGAACACGCGCGGGCTGCCCTGCCGCAAGTCGCGGCAAATCGCGCTCTGCGACGTTGCCGCGCATCTCGATCCCGCCGGCACGTCCGAGCCGGAAGAGTGGCGCGCCACCGGGCCCCGCGAGTTGGCCGACCTCCGCAGAACGCGTCAGCACGATACCGTCGAAGGGCGCTCGTACTTCGGTTCGACGAAGACGTGCTCGTGCCTCGGAGAGCTGAGCCGAGACCACTTTGACCTTGGCTCCCGCAGCGATCGCCGCTGCACCCCGACGCTCGATTTCCTGAGCCGACAGCGCGCCTGTGGTGGCAACAGCTTGTGCACGTCGATAGTCGGCCTCGGCCACGGCCGCATTCGCCTTGGATTCCTCGAGCGAGGCCTCGAGGCTCGCCACCTGCGGCGCCACCAAGGAAGTGTCGAGACGCGCCAAGACTTGCCCGGCCTTCACGCGATCGCCCACTTCGGCGTTGAGCGCCGACACACGTCCACCCTCGCCCTCGGCGCTGATCGCCGCCTCATCGCGCGCGGCGATCGCCCCTGAGAACGTCACGACATCCGCAAGCTCGATGGCCTCGACCGTCGTGACCGACACCAGCGGAGCCGGGTTGACCGCGCCGTCATCACGGCCCGAAAACAGGAACGTGCGGATGAGCCCGAGAGCGGCGAGCAGCAGAAGCACCGCAATGGTCCAAAGAATACTGCGCGGGACGGTGGTCAAAGAAAACTTGGAGGTCGGGAACGGGGACATGATCACTTCCAATGGGTACGAGAATCCAAAGTGTTATATTCAACTACAACAGTATAACGCAGATCGATTTTCGAGGGACCTGCGGGGGGGCGCAGTTTATGCTTTCGCGACCATGCGTATCGCGAAACCCATCCTGCTCGTAAGCACCCCGGTCGGGGTGGTGTTCGGACTGATCGAAGCCTGGCGAGTCGGGGCTTGGCTCGGCACCCTGATGCTCGCGCTGCTTGGCGTGCTCAGTGGATTTTCATGGCTGACGGTGCGACGGATTCGAGCGGAACGCGAAGGAGAACCGCGCGACGATCGATGAGTCGACGGGCGACCTCGGTACGATCAACGCATCACAAGTGATCGAGGACAACAACGCCTCGAACTGAGACACCCGCGTCGATGCGTGTTGCGATGCCTCGGGCGCCGCCAAGACGAGGATATCGGCTTGCCTCCGCCCGACCCTCTCGCAAAGCGCCGAAGGATCGGTCGCGTCATCGAGTTCGGGCTCGGAGAACCACTCGTGGCACTCGCGTCGCAGACGATGGGTCAGCTCGAGCATCTGCGACTGAGTGACGCCGTCGGGGGCGTTGAAATCATTGGCGACCACGATGCGAGGTGACGGCGCCCACGGGCTGCCCCGGGTCAGCAGTATGGGAGCCGTCACCTGCTTCACCAACTGAACGAGTTCCGGTCGCAGCAAAAGTCGCGATCCGCGCTCCCCGCCCTCGACGATGCCGCGAATCACGAGCAGAGGCGTCAGCGCCTCGACCCGAGCCGCGAGACCCTCGGCAACCGACGCGGCGCAGGCGACGCAATGTCGGATATCGAGATCGCGAGCGGCGACCGATCCACTGAGCGCCTCGAGATATCGCTCGCTGTCGTCGAAGCATTCTTCGATGATGCGCCTCGATGAGGCATCGGCATCACAGCGGCGGACCGCTCCGGCATGCTCGGTATCGCAGGAAAAGAGTTCGATGACCGCACCGAGATATCGGGCGAGCGCGGAGGCCTTTTGCAAGGCGGCCTGTGCGCCACCGCCTCGATCGACGAGTACCAGCAAAGTGGCGGCGGCATCCATGGTTCAGTTGACGGATTACTCGGCGCAGCGCGAGCAGAACGACGTCTCGGGCAAGGCCTCCAGACGACCCGGCTCGATCGGACGACCGCAACGCGCGCAATCAAAGTATTCGCCACGATCGAGGCGCGCCAGTGCGAAATTGACGCTCTGAAGCACCGTCCGCGCAGAAAGCCCGATGCCGCGCAGGACATCTTCGTTCTCGCGCTCGGTGACCTGTTCGGCGAAATCCGCCGACAATGGTGCACCCTCGTGCCGGAGGTCGGCATCCGTGAGTTGGGCGCGCCTCGCAAGTTCGGCGCGCTTGGCGAGTAGACGCTTCCTTGCCGTCTCCACGTTGTTGGACATATGCGGCCTCCATTGCTCCGCACGAACTTGGACCGCACGGTGGCACGGGTCGATCGCTGCAACCATCGCGGTAAGTACTTATCCATGCCTTGAATGCCGTTTTTGGGTATCTTTTGCCCTGACATTCCATGACATCTCGCACCGAAAACTCCTCCGTTCAGCGCGATCTGCAAGCGCTGCTCGATGCCACCGTCGATGCGGTGGTCGTCATCGATGCGCGCGGTCGCATCGAAAGCTTCAATCGCGCCGGCGAGCGGCTATTCGGCTACTCGCAGAGCGACGTCATCGGCCGAAATGTCAGCATGCTGATGACGGCCATCGACCGTGAGTCGCACGACAGCTACATGGAACGCTACATGGGCACCGGAGTCGCCCACATCATCGGCATCGGTCGCGAGGTCGACGCGCGTCGAAAAGATGGCTCCACATTTCCGGTGTTTCTCTCCGTGGGTCAGGTCGAGGGTTCGGACCCGCCACGTTTCGTGGGTCTGTTGCACGACATCACGCTGCGACGCGAAGCGATGGCCGCCATCCGACGCGAGCGCGATCGAGCCAATCTCTATCTCGAGATCGCCCAGGTCTTCTTGCTCGCCCTCTCGGCGGAGCGTCGAGTGCAACTCGTCAATCGAAAAGGCTGCGATATTCTCGGCCGGCGGGAGATGGACCTGCTCGGTCGTGACTGGATCGACATCGCCGTGCCGGAAGACCAACGAGCACTCGTGCTCTCCGAACTCGACGCTCTCGCCGAGCGTCCCATGCATGAAGAGCGTTACTTTGAACACGACGTGTTCGCCGCCGACGGTCGTCGTCGACTCATCGCCTGGCGCAGTCTCGCCATGCGAAACGCCGAGGGAGAGCTCATCGGATTTTTTGCATCGGGCGAGGATGTCACCGATGCGCGACGCGACGCGGAAGAAGCTTCGCTCGCCCAGCAACGGGTCACGCAGGTCGGTCGGCTGGCGACGATGGGCGAAATGGCTGCGGGTATCGCGCACGAACTCAACCAGCCGCTCGCCGCGATCGCCAACTATGCCAATGCGGCGCTGCGCATGACCGCCACCGCCGGAATGAACGCGACGTCGGACGAAGACTTCCAACTCGCCTTGAACCAGATCAGTCAACAAGCCTTGCGCGCCGGGGAAATCATCCGCCGTCTGCGTGCTCTCGTGCAGAATCGCGAAACCCGGCTCGAACCGGCGAGCCCCAACGAGCTTATTGTCGAGGTGCTGAGTTTCCTGCAAAGCGATGTCCGCCATGGCGAAGTGCGCGTCATCCGCGAGCTCGACAGCCAGCTTCCGGTCGCACTGCTCGACAAGATCCAGATCCAGCAAATCCTGCTCAATCTGATTCGTAATGCCATCGAGGCATTGGCCGACATGCCCGCTGCGGACCGCGAACTGCGCGTGGTCAGCCGCGTCGATGAATCAGGTACATTGTTCATCGAAATCATTGATCGAGGCCCCGGTGTCCCGAATGAACTGATCAGCCGGATATTCGATCCGTTCTGCACCACCAAGGCGACGGGAACGGGACTCGGGCTCGCGATCAGCCGTACCATCGCCGAGGCCCATCAGGGCAAACTTCTTTACGAGCCGGCCGAAGGCGGCGGCTCACGATTCATCCTGCAATTGCCTGGCCGAACGGAGGACGCTTGATGGCCCGTCAAACCACCGTGTTCATCGTCGATGACGACGACGCCGTTCGTGGATCGTTGCGCTTGCTCCTGAAGTCTTTCGGCCTACCGTCCGTAGCCTTGGGTTCGGCGCAAGAGTTCCTCGACACCTGGCATGCCGAGCAACCCGGCTGCCTGATCCTCGATGTGCGCATGCCGGGGATGAGCGGCTTGGAGCTGCAGACCGAACTCAATCGTCGGGGCGCCATCATCCCGGTGATCTTCATCAGTGGTCATGGCGACATTCCCATGGCAGTCGAGGCGATTCAGCATGGCGCCTTCGACTTTCTCTCGAAGCCCTTCAGCGATCAGGATCTGATCGACCGCGTGCGACGAGCGATCGCGGTCGATGCGGAGAACCGCAAAGCGCTCGCCGAGAAAGAAACACTGCGCAGTCGCCATGAATCTTTGACGCCGCGCGAACAAGAAGTCTTGCTGCTCGTCACCCAAGGCAAGGCCAACAAGGTCATGGCGGGCGATCTTGGAGTGAGCCAGCGAACAGTCGAAATCCATCGCGCCCGAGTCATGGAAAAAATGGGTGCCCATTCGCTTGCGCAGCTCGTGCGCATGACCATCGACCTCGAGATCAATCGAGAGGGGTGACCCGCGAGAGCCAGTCGGCGATCGCCGCGGCGCGTTCCGGAGGCAGTCTCGAGACGATCGGTCGATGAGATTGACCGAGCGAGTTTTGACCTGCCGACGCTTCGCGAAGCTTTCTCTCGAGATAGGTGGCGTGCTGGGCGGCGAGCGCCGGGATGCCACGCGACTCCACGGCCCGCCCCTCTGGGCCATGACAAATCGCGCAACTTCGTGCGAACTCGGTCGCGCCGGCCGCGAGTTCGCGACCGGACCCCTTGGCGGGCGGCGTTACCCGACGCAGCCCTGCGATGTACCGCGAGACGGCATCGACCGCCTCTGCTCCGGAAAGATGATCGTCGTTCGAAAAGTGCTGCATCCGCAGGTCGGTACGCGTGCCGCTGCGAAATCTTTGGAGCTGACGCCTGACGACCTCGGCCGGTTGCCCGCCGATTGCAGGTACGCTGCCGTCGATCACACCGCCGCCATCCTTGCCGTGACAGGCTGCGCAGTCGCGATACAGCGCAGCACCTGACTCGAGCACATCGCCCGATGCGAAAGCCGTCGGGAACACCTGTGCGGTCAAAAGCAAAATCCACGGAAGGATCGATTTCATGGGCGCATCGTAACCCACACCCCTTGCCGTCGATGCGCACAGACCTGCGACATGTACTTATTCAATGCGCACCGTGCGGACTCCAACATGCGCGGGGTCCGGCGGATCGGCGCCGGGAAACGACCACTCGGGGGTCAGCAGTCATGTCCGCACAAACCACAGCCGTGTCATACAACGACAAGGTCGTCCGGCAATTCGCATTGATGACCGTCGTCTGGGGCGTCGTCGGAATGTTGGTCGGCGTCATCATCGCCGCGCAACTTCTTTTTCCGGCACTGAACTTCGACCTGCCCTGGCTCACCTTCAGTCGCCTGCGACCGCTGCACACCAACGCAGTCATCTTCGCATTCGGTGGCTCGGCGATCTTCGCCACGTCGTACTACATCGTGCAGCGAACCTGTCACACACGGCTTTTCTCCGACGGGCTCGCAGCCTTCACGTTCTGGGGCTGGCAGCTCGTGATCGTCCTCGCAGCCGTTTCGCTCCCGTTGGGATTCACGAGCGGTAAAGAGTACGCCGAGCTCGAATGGCCGATCGACATCCTGATCGCGCTCGTCTGGGTCGCTTATGCCGTGGTCTTCCTCGGCACGCTTGCCAAGCGAAAGGTCGAGCACATTTACGTCGCCAACTGGTTCTTCGCCGCATTCATCATCACGGTCGCCATTCTGCATATCGTCAATAGTGCGGCGATGCCGGTCGGACTCACCAAAAGTTATTCGGCTTATGCGGGCGTCGTCGATGCGATGGTGCAGTGGTGGTACGGACACAATGCCGTCGGATTTTTCCTGACGGCCGCCTTTCTCGGCATGATGTATTACTTCGTGCCCAAGCAGGCCGGGCGTCCGGTCTACTCCTACCGCCTGTCGATCGTGCACTTTTGGTCGCTGATCTCGATCTACATGTGGGCAGGCCCCCACCATCTGCACTACACGACGCTGCCGGATTGGGCGCAATCCCTCGGCATGGTCTTCTCGGTGATGCTGCTCGCTCCCTCCTGGGGCGGCATGATCAACGGCATCATGACCCTTTCGGGGGCGTGGCATAAGTTGCGCACCGATCCGATCCTGAAATTCCTGATCGTGTCCTTGTCGTTCTACGGCATGTCGACCTTCGAAGGTCCGATGATGTCGATCAAGACGGTCAACGCCCTCTCCCACTACACCGACTGGACCATCGGTCACGTGCATTCCGGTGCGCTCGGTTGGGTGGCCATGGTGTCGGTTGGTTCACTCTACATGCTGATCCCGCGCCTCTACGGCCGCACCGAGATGTGGAGCACGCGGCTCATCGACATCCATTTCTGGACGACGACCATCGGCATCGTGCTCTACACCGTTTCGATGTGGATCGCGGGCGTCATGCAGGGCTTGATGTGGCGGGCGACCAATGCCGACGGCACGCTCACCTACACCTTCGTCGAGGCGCTCAAAGCAACCTACCCGTACTACGCGATCCGACTCGTGGGCGGATCACTCGTGCTCTTCGGCATGTTCCTCATGGTCTACAACGTCATCAAGACCATCGGACAGGGACGGGCCGAACCGGTGTCGATCCCGGATCCTCAGCCCGCGCACGCCTGACTCATCGGAAGTCATACCAATGAAACACTCCGTCATCGAAAAAACATCGGTCTGATGAGCGTACTGATCGTGATCGCGATCAGCTTCGGCGGCTTGGTGGAAATCATCCCGCTGACCCAACAAGATGAAGTCACCAAAGCCGCGCCGGGCATCGAGCCGTACTCCCCTCTCGCAGTCGAGGGTCGAGACATCTACGTGCGCGAAGGCTGCTACACCTGTCATTCGCAGATGATCCGGCCGCTGCGCGGCGAGGTGGAGCGTTACGGTCACTACTCCCTCGCAGGCGAATCCGTATACGACCGCCCGTTCCAGTTCGGCTCCAAGCGCACGGGTCCCGATCTTGCGCGAGTCGGCGGTAAATATTCGGACGAATGGCAGCGACTGCATCTCATCAATCCGCGCGACCTCGTCCCCGAGTCGAACATGCCTGGGTTCCCATGGCTCGCCACGCGCACCGTCGATGCCGCGTTGACCCCCAAAAAAATGGAGGCTCTTCGCAAGCTCGGCGTTCCGTATTCAGCAGAACAAATCGCCGCATCGAGCGCGGAAGTCGCCGGAAAAACCGAGATGGACGCGCTCATCTTCTACCTGCAGGGGCTGGGAATCGCCTCGAAGCAATGGAATTGACCGGGAGCCCGGAGCATGAGCCCTGAAACCCTTGGATTACTTCGCGGACTCGCCACCCTGCTCGCCATGATTGCATTCATCGGCGTATGGATATGGGCGTGGGGACGCAAACGCAAACAGAAATTCGATGATGCAGCACGACTGCCGCTCGAGGAGGACGCGCCGTGATGAGTGATGGCATGAGTTGGTTCGTGATCATCCTGACCACCGTCAATACCGTGGCAGCAGTATGGTTGCTCGTTTGGATGCGCAAACGCCGCAGCGAAACGGACAAGACGACCGATACGACCGGCCACATTTGGGATGGCGACCTCAAGGAATACAACAATCCGCTGCCGCGTTGGTGGTTATGGCTATTCATACTGTCCGTGATCTTTGCGGTGGTTTACACCGTGCTCTACCCCGGCCTCGGCAAGCATCCGGGTACCTTGGGCTGGACTCAGGTCAACCAGTGGGAAGCCATGCAAGCGAAGCAGGAGATCGAGGCACAGCGCATCCTGGCGCGCTTCGCCGATCGTGACCTGACCGAACTTTCGCTCGATCCTTCTGCCGTCTCGATCGGCCGAAATCTTTTTGCGAACGAATGCGCTGCCTGTCACGGCTCGGATGGTCGGGGCAGCGCGGGCTTTCCCAACCTCACCGATGCCGACTGGCTTTGGGGAGGTGAACCGGAGTTGATTCAGACCTCGATCACCGAGGGCCGCGTCGGAATCATGGCTCCGTGGGTCGACGTGATCGGCAAGACGGGCGTGAGCGACGCGGCGGCGTACGTGATGTCCCTGTCCGGCCGGGACGCGCCCGAGGGGGACCCGGTCTCCGGCGAAGCCCACTACAAAACCTATTGCATCGCCTGCCATGGCGACAACGGTCAAGGTAATCATGCGCTCGGCGCACCCAATCTGACCGATAACGTCTGGCTGCACGGTGGCTCGTTCAACTCGATCCGCTCGGTCATCGAGCAAGGCCGGCAGAACCAGATGCCCGCGCAAGGCGATCGATTGGGAGACACCCGTATCCGCTTGCTCACGGCGTACGTGATCAGCATGGGTGAGACCCGTGTCGCCCAGCGAACGCCCTGATCCGGAGCGCGAAACGCTCGGCGAGCGCAGCCGCGTCGTGCTGACGGTGACCTGGTGCGCGTTCCTCGCGGCAAGCGCGGCCACCATGGTTTTCTTTGCCTTCGTCGACCCCTCCCCGGTCATTGCCGTACTCAAACCGACCGGTGTCCTTCCCGGGCGAACAGAGCTCTATAGCCTCGGGTTCCTGTTTTTCTTTGGCGTCTGCGCGCTTTCGGCGTCGTTGACGGCATGGCTCGTCGCCCCTCGCCCTCCCGAGCGCCCATGAACAACGCAGACCCCGGCGCTGCAGACGACTCCTACTACGCGCCACATCAGAAGATCTACCCGCGAGAGATCAGCGGCACATTCTCGACACTCCGAATCACGGCCGCCTGGGTGTTACTCGGTGTGTTCTACCTGCTGCCATGGGTTCCATGGGGAGAACGACAAGCGATTCTCTTCGATCTGCCCGCGCGAAAGTTCCATCTTTTCGGCCTGACGCTGTGGCCACAAGACTTCATCTTTCTCGCCTGGTTGCTCGTCATCGCCGCTTTGAGCCTTTTTTTCTTCACGGCCGTCGCAGGTCGCCTCTGGTGTGGGTACGCCTGCCCGCAGACTGTCTGGACCGAGGTCTTCCTCTGGATGGAGCGCGTCACGGAGGGTGATCGTGCGCGACGCATGAAACTCGATGCCGCCCCGTGGTCCTCCGAAAAGCTTTTCCGGAAATCCGCGAAACAATTTCTTTGGATCACCTTCGCACTCTGGACCGGATTCACCTTCGTCGGATTCTTCACGCCTGTCACCGACCTCGCCGCTCGCTCGTTCACCTTTTCGCTCAGCGGCTGGGAAACCTTCTGGGTGCTGTTCTACGGCTTTGCGACCTATGGCAACGCCGGCTTCCTGCGCGAGCAAGTCTGCAAATACATGTGCCCGTACGCGCGCTTTCAGAGCGCCATGTTTGATCGCGATACGCTCATCATCACCTACGACCAGAAGCGCGGAGACCCACGCGGTGGTCGACGTCGCGGCGTCGACCCACGGACGATGGGACTCGGAGACTGCACCGACTGCACCCTCTGCGTGCAGGTGTGCCCGACCGGAATAGACATCCGCAAAGGTCTGCAGTACGAATGCATCGCCTGCGCCGCATGCATCGATGCCTGCAACGGCGTCATGGACAAGATGGGCTATCCGCGCGGCTTGGTACGCTACGACACCCAACACGCCCTCGATCAGGAAAGCACGCGTATCGTACGGCCGAGAGTGCTCGTTTATGGCGCGCTGCTCGCTGCGCTGATCGTCGGATTCGTCGCGACGCTGGCCATGCGCGAACCTCTCGCACTCGATGTACTGCACGACAGAAACACGCTTTATCGCAACCTCGACTCTGGCGAGATCGAGAACGTCTACTTGCTCAAGATCATGAACAAGGCCGAGCAACCGCGCACCTTCGTGGTATCGCTCGACGATGACGGCGACCACCGCCTCGACCCTGCAAGACCCGTTTTCGAGGTGGGTGCCGGTGAAGTCTTCAATGCGGCCGTTCGCGTACGTCGCGATGCATGGCAAGACGATGCAGAGGAAGATGATGACCGACAAAGCGAGGTGATACGTCTGACCATCACCGCCCTCGACGATCGGTCGTTGAGAGCCTCCGCGGCATCACGATTCTTTGCTCCGAGAGATTGAGGTCGATCGAGCATGACGCAGAAACGCCGCCCGACTCCCGTAAATCCCGCTCTTTGGGTCATGATCCTCATCCCGACCGCCACCGTAATCGCGAGTTTCGTCACCCTCGGACTCGCCTTCAAGGGCGCAGACCCGGAGCTTCCGAAATCCTATGCCACCGAAGGCCGTGCGCTCGATGCGGACCTGGCTTTGCTGACGACCGCGAAAAAGCGCGGCATCAAAGTTTTGCTCGATGTCGATCGCTCCGGAAGCATTCGCGCACGAATTCAACACTCGGCGGCCGAGCTCTCGCCGGCCCGACTGAGCCTGACACTGACCCATGCCAACGACGCCCGGCGCGATCGAAAAATAGAATTGACGGAAACCGACGAAGCCGGCGTATATGTCGGCGGACTCGCTGCGAATCTCGAAGGTCGATGGTGGGTTCAGCTCGATCATGACGCCGTGTGGCGCTTGCGCGGGCGAGTCGAAGTGCCTGCCAACGGCCTCTTGCTCGGTGACTGATCATGGCCACCGCCGCCGCCAGCCCCCTGCTGCTCGAAGGTCACTGGACCAGTGAGTCCGATGGCGAGGGACATGCCGTCTTCAATGCGGAGGGTATCCACTGCGCTCGATGCGCGAAGGCCATCCATCACTCGCTCGACAAGCTTCCCGGCATCGTCAAAGCAGAGGTGAACGTCGTCAACGGACGGGTCTCCGTCAGCTGGCGACCCCAGGACGTGTCGCTCCCCCGCATCTTGCGCACGGTGGCCGAAGCCGGATTCCGACCCGTACCGCTCGTCGGAGAGGCAGCCGTGACGGCGCAGCGAGAGGAGCGACGAACGGCTCAAAAACGCATTGGTCTCGCCGCCCTCGGCTCAATGCAACTCATGATGTATGCGGCCGGACTCTATGCCGGTGCGTTTCAGGGTATCGATCCGATCATGGCCGAAATCCTGCGCATTACATGCCTCGTGATCGCTACACCCGTACTGTTCTACTCGGGCGCACCGATCCTGCGCGGTGCCGTGGCCAATCTCAGACGCCGAGCGCTCGGCATGGATGTCACCGTGTCGCTCGCCCTCGTGCTCGCCTACCTCGCGAGCGTCTACAACACACTGCGCGGTGTGGGTGACGTCTACTTCGATTCAGTGACGATGTTCATCCTGTTTTTGCTGCTCGGTCGATACGTCGAGATGCGCGGGCGACACCAAGCCACCCACCTCACCGAAGCGCTCGCGAGATCACTTCCGACGAGCGCGTCGCGTCTCGATCCGGTCACGCAATCGATCACACGGGTTCCTTTGGACCAGGTGGCCGTCGGTGACTGGCTGCGGGTCGGCAGCGGGCAGGTCATCCCTGTCGATGGCGAGGTCGCCTCGCAGGATGCGTGGGTCGACGAGTCCCTCGTGACCGGTGAGTCCCTGCCGCATCGGCGTGCCGTCGGAGAGCGCCTGCTCGGCGGTTCCCTCAACGCCGGCGCGACGATCACGCTGCGGGTCTCTCGCTGCCCGCAAGACTCCACGCTGCACGGGCTCGTGAGGTTACTCGAGCGAGCCCAAGGCGAGCGACCGAGACTCAGCCTCGCCGCAGAGCGTATGGCATCTTGGTTCGTCGTCCGCGTGTTGATACTTACTGCACTCGTCGGAATCATCTGGTACGTCATCGATCCCTCGCGTGCTTTCCCCGCTGTGCTCGCCGTGCTCGTTGCCACCTGCCCTTGCGCGCTCTCCATCGCCACGCCCGTTGCCATTGCTGCGACCACCACACGTCTCGCCCGACTTGGAATTCTCGTCACCAAGAGCGATGCGGTCGAGGGACTCGCGACGATCGACTCGGTGATGCTCGACAAAACCGGCACGCTCACCGCAGGAAAGCCCGGAATCACGTCGGTCGAGGTCGCCTCGGGTGACCTCTCGCGCGAGCGCGCGCTCATCATCGCTGCCGCACTCGAAGCGCACTCCCAACACCCGATCGCCGCAGCATTCAAACCGTTTTACGATCCGCGCGTGGTTTGCGCCGATGCTCGCGAAATCGCCGGCGAGGGTATCGAGGGCACCGTCGAGGGCGTTCGCTGGCACATCGGACAGCCCGGCATCACGCTGACGGGCGACTCAGGGGTCCACGTGTCGATCACGATCGAAGACATGATTCGAGAAGACGCTGCGGCCACGGTTTCCGCCTTACGACAACTGAATCTGCGCGTACTGTTGGCGAGCGGCGACTCGGAAGAGCCTGTCCAACACGTGGCTCGCGAACTTGGCATCACGAACGCCGCCTCCGCACTGAAGCCTCAACAGAAACTCGAACTCCTGAGTGCGGAACAACGCGCCGGTCATCGTGTACTGATGTTGGGCGACGGTATCAACGACGGGCCGGTACTCGCCGCTGCCGATGTCTCGATGGCGATGGGTCGCGGATCGTCGATCGCGCATGCAGCCGGCGACTTGCTGTTGCTTCGCGAGTCGCTGTCATCGTTGCCACGGGGAATCATCGTCGCGCGACGAGGTCTGCGTATCGTCCGCCAGAATTTGCGATGGGCGGCGTTCTACAACATCGCGGCGATCCCGATCGCCGCCCTCGGATTCATGCCGCCCTGGGTCGCTGCACTCGGCATGTCGTTGTCGTCGATGCTCGTCGTGTTCAACGCGCAACGCATCCTGTACATCGCCGAAGGAGAGCGCTGATGGAAAGCGTCTACTTGCTGATCCCGCTGTCGATTCTGATCGGCGGGATCGCCGTCTGGGCATTTTTTTGGGCGGTGGATCGGGGCCAGTTCGACGATTTCGAGCAGGCCGAGAGGCTCGCTTTGGAAGAAGACCGACCGCCACCCCAAGTCAGCGAGGCTGCCAGCGAATCGAGACCCCCGCGCTCGTGAACCGGGCGAAAGCATAGACTTCGTCGTTGTCTGCACCGCCGTCGAGGAACCGCACACTGGCGCCGACGGACCACTCGTCGTCGATCGCTTTCATGACTTTGACGCCTGCATCGACGGCATATCCGGGCCCGCCAGCCAGCGCATCGATGTCGCCTTCAACTCGCCAACCTCGCCCCAACGGACGCTCGAATGCGCCATGGATCAAGGGTACGAAACCGGTGTTGTTTTTCTCGGCCGAGCGCGCACCCTGACGAAGTCGAATGCTGGCGTCACGGATCTTCGCCGTGAATCCGACTTTGACCACGAGATCCTCGCGATCGATCCACCGCCATCGCACCGTGCCGCGCCACGAGTTGAACTGGTAACGGGCATCGACCCCACCGGCAGAAAAATTTTCGCCCTGAAAACGGATGGGATCGACGCTCACACCCGCGTCTGAGAGCGACAGCGGAGCGAGCAGCACTCGCCATTCCCTTCGCCCACTCGAGGGCCAGGACACCTGCAGACGCGGCGCCATGTAGGGCCCGTCACCGGTCAATCGATCAAGGGAGAAACGCGATCCGCTCACATTGTTCGGCACCTGCACGTCGTTGCGACCCTGCCATGCCGCGTACAAGTCGGTATCGATGACCCAGCCTGAAGGTGAGGTCTCGGCCCGCGCCAAGTCAGCCGAGAAGAAGGCGCTCAAAGAAACCAGCGCCATCCCGACGGCGACCTGTCGCATGACAGAACTGCGGTTTCGAATGCGATCAGCCGGTGTCCTGAAGGCCTTGGGCAATACCATTGACACTCGCCAGCAAGGCTTCGAGTAGATCGCGGTCATTTCGTCCTCCTTCTCGCCAGCGGCGCAGCAGATCGACCTGCATAAGATTCATCGGGTCGACATAGGGGTTGCGCAGAGCGAGGGCCCTCTGCTGCGTTCGATCGCCGTCGAGCAGGTTCTGTTGGTCTTTGACGAGCAGCAGAAGTTCACGAGTCAGGCGATATTCGCGGCGTACTTCGCCGAAGAACCGGTCATCGGATCCGGGTCGCAACGCATCGTATTTCTCTGCGATGTGCAAATCGGAACGAGCCAGCATGATCTCGACGTCATCGATCAAGTTGCGCAGGAAAGTCCACTCGGTGAGCACCTGTCGTATCGCGGGGAGCCCGAAGGTATCTACGGCAACACGTAGCCCGGTGCCTGCTCCGTACCAACCGGGCAGCAGCATCCGATTCTGAGTCCAGGCAAACACCCACGGCACCGCACGCAAACCTGCGAGACCGCCGATACCTTCGCGCGCGATCGGACGACCACCGATTTGCATGCGCTCGATGACATCGATCGGCGTCACGCAGCGAAACCACTCGTGGAACTCGGGGGAGTCATCGACGAGGGCGCCATAGCGTGCCGCGCTGGCGCGCGACAACTCCCTGGCGATCTTGAGTCGCTCTGCCTCGGATCCAGTTGCGCCGACGCCCCGCGCGGTGGCATTTGCCAAAGACAAGGCACTGAACGCGCGCTCCAAGGTGCGCAGTGCAATAGGGCCGAGCCCGTAATGCTGGATGATGCTCTCGCCCTGCTCGGTCAAACGTAGCCAGCCGTTGATCGTGGATGGGGGCGATGCACTGACCACCGCGTCGATCCGTCCACCCCCTCGGGGAATACTGCCGCCTCGGGCGTGAACGATGCGGTGCTCCTCGCCGGCAGCCGCCAACGATGCGGCGATCGCCGCTTGCGCCTCGTAAACCGAAAGACGCGAGGCGAGGATCCCCTCGCGCTTGTTGCCTTCGGAATAACCGACGAGCACGGTTTGTTGACGGCCCCGAGCATCGAGGTGCTTGCGGTACAGAGGCTCGGCGAGCAACTCGCCCATGAGCTCACCGGCGCGATTAAGCGCATCGGGGGTCGTGAACATCGGCGATACGTCGACGGCGAGCTCATCCGTCGTCTTGTCGAACGCTTCAGCCCATCTCGCGAGCAACATGGCGGCCAGAACGTCATCGGCCCCCTCGACACCGTTGACGATGTACGACCCGATCGCCTCGGGACCATGACGTCGACGACACTGCAACATCGCCTCGAACACGGCGAGCGCGCGCTTGCCCTCCGCGTCGAGTTCGACGCGCGGACCGATATCGCGGCTGATCCAATCCACGAGACGCTGCTGGCGCGTCGAGCGATCGAGAGTGGTCCAACTCGGCTCATCGAGCGCCCGAGCCAGCACGCCGTGATGGACTCCCGAGTGCTGACGTACATCGAGGGTCGCGAGGTGAAAACCGAAAGTCGCGATGCGTCGCTGCAGTCGTCGCACCGCGAAAAGCCCGGCATGCTGACCGCGATGCGCAAGCAAACTGTCGACGACGAGATCGATGTCACGTTGCAACGGCGCGGGTCCCTCGTATCCCGAGGGCCTGCCGTCGTAGGTAGCCCGCAAACGCTCGGCCACCTGAGTGAGAAATACTCGATAAGGCATGCGGTCGTGGCGTGCGGGAGCCGACGAGCGCGCACCGGGAATCAAGGTTGCATATTCATCGCTGCGTTTTTGCAACGCTGCGCTGATGCCGACTCGACTCGCGCTCTGCGACAACAACTGAGCGAGCGACTGCACTTCGAGAAAGTAAGCGTTGACGATGGTCTGCTGCTGCCGCGCGAGCGTGTCACGCAGACTCTTGGCGTGCACGTCGGGGTTGCCGTCCATATCACCGCCGACCCAGGTACCGAAGCGCAGCAGTGTGGGCAATTCGACTTGTTGTGATTCGACGCCGTAGTGCTTGCCGAGAGCCTCCGCGATTTCCTCATAAAAATTGGGGACGATGCGATAGAGGACTTCGGCGAGGAAAAACAGCACGTGCTCGCGCTCATCCGACACCGTCAGGCGCTGACGCGGATGGTCCTCAGTCTGCCAATGGGTCGTCAGCTCGACGCGGATCTGTCCGATCGACGCACGCCGCTCGTTTGGTGCGAGGGTAGGATTCAGTCGGTCGTACAAGAGTTCTGCGAGCTTCAGTTGTTTGCGCAAGATGGTCCGACGCTTGGACTCCGTCGGGTGCGCCATGAAGACGGGCATGATGTGCAGCGATCTGAGCAGCTGCATCAACTCATCGAGCGAGAGTCCCTGAGCTTTCAGTCGACCGATCGCATCGTCCACACCACCCGGCTGCGGACGCTCCGCATCATCTTGGAAATACGCGCGACGCCGACGGATGCGATGAACCTGCTCGGCGAGATTGACGGCCTGAAACCAACTCGAGAAGGCTCGCTCGAGATCCCGAGCGAGCGCGGGTGCGCGGCCGGCGACGCGTGCTTCGAGTTCGGCATCGGCCGCCACGTCACCGCGACGTCTCGCGATGGCGAGCGTGCGGTCGCGCTCAACGGTCTCGAAAAGCTCGACCCCACCTTGATCGCGCAGCACCTCGCCGACCAGTGCTCCGAGCATGTGGACATCGTCACGCAACGCCGCGTGCTTGGGCGGGAACTCGATGTCGGTGCGGCTCACGGCGGAATGTTACACCGGCAACGGATCCTGAAACGAAAAGGCCGGAAGGGAAACCCTTCCGGCCTTGTTCGTCTCCACGCCGTGAACGGCGTCGAATGAGATCAACGGAACGAGTAGGTGAAATCCACACCGTAGCTCTGGCCCGCCGAGTCGTGGATGAACGATCCGCCGAATTCCGGCGCCGGGATGATTTCCTGGAGATACTCCTCGTCGGTCACGTTGCGTCCCCAAGCCGTGAGGCTGAAGGTGCCGTTGGAAACCCCGAGGCGAGCATTGATCGACTTGTACGGATCACGCTTCATCTTCGAGAACTCACCCTGTCCGAAACCGAAGTAGGTGAACAGGTTCGGCAGACGCTGCTTTTGCACCGGGTGGAACCAGGTCTCGCCGACGAACGAACCGTCGATGCGCGCATTCACCGTCCAGTTGGTGGTGATCGGGAACTTGATGTCGATGCCCGCATTGCCCGTGTACTTTGGCGCATACGGCACTTCACCACCCTTGGTGTACGGACGACCGACGTACTTGTCGATCTCGCCGTCCGTCGAGGCGTATCCCGCGAAGAGCGAGACGTTCTCGTTGACGTTCCAGCGCGCGTCGAGTTCGTAACCCTTGATCGACACTTCGTCGATGTTGGTCACGACTCGCAGCAGACCGAAGGGACCGGCGAAGAAGTTGAAGAACTGCATGTCCTCCACCTTCGTCTGGAAGGCGGCGAAGTTCACGCTGATCGTGCGATCGGCAAAGAACGACTTGAAGCCCACCTCAGCCGCCTTCGACACTTCCTTGCGGTAGAGATCGTTGACGTCCGTGATGTTGAGCGTCGCGTTGGCACCGCAAGTCGGCGGCGCGAAGTCGGCGCCGAGACACAGCGTGGTGCCACCCGCACGGCCGTAAGCCGAAGCGATGGTCGCCGCGCTACCCGACGAGTTGAAGCCACCGCTACGGAAACCGTAACCGTAAGAGGCGTACACCGCGAAGTCCTCAGAGGTCTTCCAATTGGCCGACAGTTTCGGCTGCAACTGGCTGAAGCTCTTGGAACGGCTCGGGATCCCCGCTGCGGCGAACGCGGGGTTCGCCGTGTAGGCCGGGTTGATATACGGGTTCGAGAAGAAGCTGAACCCGACGGTTTGAGCGCGGCACGGACCCGACGCTGCACCGGCGCTCGAGCAGCGCGGCACGTTGTTGTCGACCGAGCGATCCTCAACGTCGTAACGCAACGCGAGCGCGAGCTCGAGGGCGTCCGTCACGTCGTAGGCGACCTGACCGAACGCGGCATAGACCTTGCTCGAGAAGTCGTCATCGTAGAGAAGGTCGGTCGGGTTCTTGCCGGAGGTCGGCACGAAACCGGCAGCCGTCACGCCACGAGCGAGATCGGAACCCTGCGACACGACCACACGACGCTCGATGTCGGCGGCGTAGAGGCCGGCGACCCAACGCGGCGACTGATCACCCGCCGAGGTCAGACGAACTTCGAGGCTCGTGTCCTGCTGATCACGCTGCTGGTACTGATAACCGTCGCAGGTGGTCGGACCGTACGGCGGCAAGAAGCCCGCGCCGTTGTTGCCCGCCGGGGTCAACCAGATGTTCGACGGAATGCCGAAGAACGGCGGGATGTAGCCCGGGTTCGAGAGCTTCGCATCGTTCGACGAGCGGCAGGTGGCATCGAGCGAATAGAGCAGGAACGCGCCGCTCGTGCCGTCGGTGAGGAAGTAGTTGGTCTGATCATTGAACGCCAGGTAGCTCGAGAGCGTGCCAAGCGAAGTCTCCCACTCTCCTTTGACGGAGAAGTTAAGGTTTTCCTGCTCGTTCTGCGGCGCAATGTTGTTGATGTATCGGAACGTGTGCTCGTTCGGGTTGGCGTAGAACGCCGGTCCGACGAACGGGGCCACGTCGGCGAGCGCAATGGACGCGTTGAAGTTGATCGCGCCCGCATCGATCGTCGAGTACTTGGCCTTCACATCGACGTCGCCACCCGCAACCGGGAACAACAATCGCGCTTGGAAACCGGTTTCCTCGTAGAAATCGACGCAATCGTCACAACGAAGGTCAAGGTTGTTCCACTGACCGTCGGTCGTGCGGGTGTAGGCCGAGATCGAACCACGAGCCGAATCGCCCACGGGGCCGCCGAGGTAGAAGTTGCCCTTGAAGCTGCCGTACTCGCCGCCACCCAAGCCGATGTCGAACTCGACCGTGTCGCTCGGCTTGCGAGTCGAAATGATCATCGCACCAGCCAGGGCGTTGCGGCCGTAGAGCGCGCCTTGCGGACCTTTCAGGATTTCGATCTGCGAAACACCCGAGAGCTCCTGGTTGAGCGCGTTCGGGTTGGTCTGCAACACGCCGTCGATGACGAGCGCAAAGTTGGTCTCCGCATCGCGCGCGGTGTTGATGCCGCGGATGTTGACCTGCAGGTCACCGGCTTCCGCCGTCTGTACTTGCGATACACCCGCCGTCAGCGCGATGAAATCTTGAGGACGCTCGATACCCGCGTTCTTGATTTCGGTCTGCGTGAAAGCGGTGATCGTGACCGGGACGTCTTCGATGCGCTCTGCGCGCTGACGAGCCGTGACGACGATTTCTTCGAGCTGAGCCTCTTGAGCGCCCGACTGAGCGGCCGCCAATACGGCCATGACGCTCGCCCCGACTAGGGAAAGCTTGCGATTGCGGTAAGACATTGATCCTCCGTTTCGGTCCCTGAATGGAGTAGGGAATAAATCTACGCGAGTCTAGGGCCGCGGATGACTGTCAGGCAACGGAAAAACCCCGTTCCCCGCGATTTTTCCGTTGTTAAAAAACAACACCAAAAGATCTCAGAACGGCCGCTCCGTCGCGCGCGCGGGCATACCCCGGAGCCGTTGCGGCATCATGGCCCTGGTAAAACCCGACTGGAACCGATCGACAGAGGAAATCGCCCGTGACACGCACCCCGCCCGTTCCTGCCATCGATATCGTCAGCGGAATCTGGACCGAGGAGGCGATCTCCCACCGGCCCGGCTGGCAAGACCAATTCTTTGCCGGGAAGATGAAATCGAAGACGAACATGAAGGGCGTCCCGCTCGAGGATCAGCTCGCCCAAATGGCCGAGGCCGGCATCGAGCGCGCATTTTTGTTTGCCCCGAAGGCTGGTCGCAAGGGATTACCGGGGTCCTTCCACCTCCCCTACGAGATCATCGCCCGAGCCATCGAGAAGTATCCCGGACGTTTTTACGGGATGGCCGGAGTCGATCCTTACGAGGGCATGAATGGCGTGCGTGCACTCGAAGATGCCGTGAGGAACATGGGATTCATCGGAGCCCATCTCTACCCGCATTGGTTCGATCTGCCGCCGGACCACGCCAAGTACTACCCGTTCTACGCCAAGTGCTGCGAACTCGGCGTGCCGATCCAGATGCAGGTGGGCCAATCGATGGTCTATTCAAAAGACCAGCCGATGCGCAGCGTAGGACGACCCATTCTGCTCGACGGCATCGCCTGTGATTTTCCGGAGCTCAAACTCATCGGCATCCACGTGGGCATTCCATGGACCGACGAAATGATCGCTATGGCCTGGAAGCACGAGAACGTGTTCATCGGTTCCGATGCGCATAGTCCGAAATATTGGCCGCAAGCCTTCGTGAACTACATCAATAGTTACGGACAGGACAAAGTATTGTTCGGCACGGATTTCCCCGTGCTGGGTTTCAAGCGCACCATGGACGAAGTACTCGCGCTCGAGCTTCGCCCCGATCCGCTGCGGAAATTCCTGCGCGATAACGCGATGCGTGTCTACGGACTGAACTGACGGTTATTGCGCAGCGTGACGGGTTGAGTCGTCGTCGGGTCAATCACCGCCGACGCCAACCGACTTCGCCGCTTGCTCGGCGTTGAGTGCAGCGCCGCTCTGTTCCAGAGCATCGATCGTGGCGTGATCGAGGCCCGCTTCACGCAGCACCTCTTCCGTATGTTCGCCAAGACGCGGCGCCGGCGTGCGAATGGAGGCCGGTGTCGCGCTGAAGTTGATTGGGAACGACGGCATGCGCAGCCGACCTTCGGTCGGATGGTCGTAGGATTTCCAGAATCCCGTCGCATTCAGGTGCGGGTCTTCGGCAAGCCCCTCCAAAGTATTCACCACGATGTGCGGAATTCCGGAGTTCGCGAGCACCTCGAGCCACTCGGCCGTGGTGCGAGTCGCCATGATCTTGGCGGTGGTCTGATTGGTGGCGTCGATGTTGCGCACCCGATCGGCCAAGGTCTTGAAGCGCTCATCCTCGATCAATTCTGGATGCCCCGTGACACCGCAGAACTTGACCCAGTGCGCATCGAGGTAAGGCAGTACCGCGATGTAACCGTCCCTGGTTTTGTAGGGCTTTCGGTCCTTGCTCATGAGGCGCGTGTAGCCGGGCTTTCCTTTGGGCGGATCGAACGTCATACCCCACAAGTGCTCAGCCATCACCCAATTGACCATGGTCTCGAACATCGGGACCTCGAGCTCCTGGCCCTCGCCCGTCCGCTCGCGATGAAAGAGTGCAGCCAGTACTCCGTACACCACCGTGATGGCGGTGGTCTTGTCGGCTACGACTGTCGGCAGGTAACGAGGCTCGCCGAGCACGGCATCGTTGAGCATCGCGATACCGCTGGCGGCCTGGATCGAATCGTCGAGCGCGCCGAGTCGCCCGTAGGGTCCTTTCTTTGAGTAGCCGTAGGCGCCGCAGTAGATGATGCGGGGATTGATCTTGCGAAGGTCGGCGTAGTCGAGGCCGAGCTTGGTCATCACTTGGGGTCGATTGTTGTGGACGAAAACGTCGGCATCTTTGATGAGTGCGAGCAGCGCATCCCGGGCGCCCTCGATCCGCAGGTCGAGCACGATGCTGCGCTTGTTCCGGTTGCAGGTGAGATACAGCGCGGCCATGCCCGGGTTGTTGGCCGCCCCGAGCGAGCGGTTGCTATCGCCGCGCGGCTGCTCGATCTTGATGACGTCGGCACCCATGTCGGCCAGCATTTGGCAGGCCCAAGGTCCAAGCACCACGCTCGTCATCTCGACCACTTTGATTCCGTGCAACGGTCCACTCATCGGCCATCTCCCTGAAACAACCCCGCACCGTCAATGATACGCTTGGCCCATGTACTCGGAGCTCTTCCTCTTTCAAGCTCTCCTGCAGGCGGTCTTGGTCGTCTGGTTGTGGCGAGTCTGGAAATCGACAGGTCTCTTGATGGCGGGGCTGCTGCTCATTCCGCAGTTCGGCCTCGTCTACGACAACCTCATCGTCGGGGCGGGTCGATTCATCGGCTTCTCTCCACTGCTCGAGGCCATCTCCTGGCCGCGCTTCTGGATCCACTGGCTCTTCGGCACCTGGCTCATCGTCGCCGCGGCGGTCGCGCTACGGCTCGCAGGATTCGAGTTCATGCGCAGCACCCGCGCCATGCTGCTCTTCTGCTCGCTGACCCTCGCCCTGATGTTCTACGACCTGCCACATTTCTGGAACGAACAGCTCTACCCCGTCTGCGAGTTCGATCTCATCCGTTACTCCACCGCAGTATCGGCCGACACACTGTGCTTCGAAGGTCAGGAAGTCGTGCGTAGCAGTCCACCCCTCCCATCGATCATCACCTGCTTCGTCGTGATCGGCAGCGGTGCCGCACTCATGATCAAGCGTAAATTCCCGTGGATGTTTTTGGGTGGTGTCTTGATGTTGGCCTCGGCGATGCCACCGCTCCGAAATTTCAAGCTCGACAATTTCGGCGAGATTCTCATCGCCGGCGGCTGCATTTGGGCGCTCGCGCATTTCTCGCGAGGCCGCAAGGCCGGTCGTCTCGCGCTCTCCTCCGACGCGACCTCGTGAGCACAACCTCTTCGAACAGAACGGGTCTCATCGACCCTTGGGGCGCGCTCGCCTGCGCGGCTGCCGCGATGTTGTTCGCCGCCAAAGGCATCTTCGCCAAAAAACTCTATGCCCAAGGCTTGAGCTTCGAGGGCGTCGTCGCCATTCGCGCCATGATTTCGTTACCGCTCTTCTGGTGGTTTGCGCTGCGACGCGAATCTTTGAGCGTGATCGTAACGACGCCACCGCGGGCGATTGCCGTCGCAGCCTTCGCCGGGGCGCTGTGCTATTACGCCGGTGCCTTGCTCGACTTTCTGGCACTCACCATGATCGAGGCGAGCATCGAGCGAGTGCTCATTTTCAGCTACCCGGCGATGGTCGTGATCTTCACCTCGGTACGCGACCGACGTTGGCCGGCACCTCGAGTGCTCGCGGCGACGCTGCTCACTTATCTCGGAATCTTTTTCACGATGGGCGGATTCGATCTCGAAGAGCTGCGAGCCAACCTGCTCGGTGCACTGCTCGTCATCGGTTCCGCACTGTCTTATGCCATCTACTTCATGGTGAGCGAGACCTACACACGCTCGGTCGGTAGCGCACGTTTCACGCTCATCGCCATGACAGCGGCGACTGCCTGTCTCGTACCCCATTATTTTTTAATCAGCGGAACACAAGAGCTCACTGCCATCGACTCTTCCGGTTGGTGGCTACTGATCGGTATCGCGGTGTTCTGCATGTTCCTGCCCGCGTCGTTCCAAGCCGAGGGCGTGCGGCGCATCGGCGCAGAGCGCGGCGCAGTGCTCTCCACAGTGGGCCCACCGACCACCGTCTTGCTCGCGTTCACACTGCTCGAAGAACGATTGTCGGCCTGGCAGTGGACCGGGATGGCGCTGATCGTGCTCGGGATTCTGGTGCTCGATCTCGCTCGAACGCGAAAATCCTGAGGCGCAGCACCCGCTCGGCGATGGCATACTTTCGGGTAGCCAACGGAGACCTGACGTGAGCCACACCCCGGTAAAAATCGCCCCGAACCGTTACAGAGAATCCTTCGGTCGTTACTACGAGGACTTCGTCGTCGGCGATGTCTACGAACATCGTCCCGGACGCACCATCAGCGAAACCGACAACACGTGGTTCACGCTGCTCACCATGAACACGCACCCGCTGCACTTCGACGTCGAGTACGGCAAGGCATCGGAATTCGGCCGCTGCCTCGTCGCCTCTCCGCTCACGCTCGCCATTCTCGTCGGCATGAGCGTGACCGATGTCAGCCAGAAAGCCATCGCCAACCTCGGCTGGAAAGACATTCGCATGACGGCGCCGGTATTTCCCGGTGACACGCTCTACGCCGAGTCCGAAGTGCTCGAGAAGCGAGAATCCAATTCGAGACCGACCGCAGGCGTCGTCACCGTGCGCACCACCGGAAAGAACCAGGACGGAAAAGTGATCTGCACCTTCGAGCGCAGCATCCTCGTGGCGAAAACCGGCCATGCCGTCGAAGACCGGATGGGCTACTGAGACATTTTTCGGAGTTCAAAGAATGAGCGACAACGTCGATCAGGACATCATCGACAGCATCGAGCGCTGGGCCGTACGCGAGCTCAAACCGGTCGCCAAAAAGTTCGACCATGCAGACGAGTATCCCGAAGAGATCGTCGAGCAAATGAAGGCGCTCGGACTCTTTGGCGCGACCATCCTCCCCGAATACGGCGGCCTCGGACTCTCGGCCTCCACCTATGCCCGAATCGTGATGAGCATCGCCTCCGTTTGGATGGCGCCCGTCGGCATTTTCAATTCACATCTCATCATGGCGGCTTGCGTGCAGCGCCACGGCACCGACGCACAAAAGGCGAAATGGTTGCCCCGCTTTGCAAGCGGAGAGATCCGCGGCGGCATCGGACTCACCGAACCCAACGCGGGTACTGATCTTCAGGCCATCCGCGCCGTTGCACGTCGCGACGGCGACCACTACATCATCAACGGCACGAAGACCTGGATCACCAACGGCGTGTATGGAAGCTGCTTCGGCGTACTCGTGAAGACCGACCCCGACGCCCAGCCGCGTCACAAGGGCATGACCATGTTCTTGTGCGAGAAGGGCGACGGATTCGTCGCAGCCAAAAAAATCCGCAAGCTCGGTTACAAGTCGATCGACAGCGCCGAGCTCGTGTTCACCGATTTCAAGGTGCCGGCCGACAATCTCATCGGCGGCATTGAAGGCCGCGGTTTCCAGCAAGCCGTCGGTGGTCTCGAGCTGGGCCGCATCAACGTGGCGGCGCGCGGAGCGGGTATTGCGGCGGGCGCCCTGCGTGATGCACTGCGTTACGCACAAGAGCGACAAACCTTCGGAAAACCCATTGCCCAACATCAGGCGATCCAGCTCAAGCTCGCAGACATGGCCACGCGCGTCGAGGCCGCGCGGCTGCTCATCGAGCAAGCCGCACGCAAATACGACACGGGCGAACGCTGCGATCTCGAATCGAGCATGGCGAAACTCTTCGCCTCGGAAGCGGGCGTCGAGAACAGCCTCGAGGCCATGCGCATCTTCGGTGGCTACAGCTATTCCACCGATTTCGACGTCGAGCGCTATTACCGCGACGCACCACTCATGTGCATCGGCGAAGGCACCAATGAAATGCAGCGCATCATCATCGCAAGACAACTGATCGAGAGGAACCCGATTTGACCGACGCGGCACAATCGAAAGGCCCGCCCCTCCCGCTCGAGGGACTACGTGTCCTGACCTTCGAGGCCTTCGGCGCAGGACCGTTCGGCTCGATGTATCTCGCCGATCTCGGCGCAGAGGTCATCAAGATCGAAAACCGCGCGCAAGGGGGCGACGCCACGCGAGGAATGGGCCCCTACTTCCTCGGCGAACACGACTCGCATTTTTTCCAGACCTTCAATCTGAACAAGCGCAGTGTCTGTCTCGACCTGAAAACCCCGGAAGGACAAGAGGCGTTTCAAAAGCTCGTCGCCAAGTCCGATGCCGTACTCAACAATCTCCGCGGCGATCAACCCGACAAACTCGGACTGACGTACGCGGCGCTCAAGGGGGCAAACCCGCGCATCGTCTGCGCCCATCTGTCGGCCTATGGTCGCGACAACGAGCGGCGCGGATGGCCAGGCTACGATTATTTGATGCAGGCCGAGGCCGGTTACCTGCATGTCACCGGGGAGCCAGGCTCGCCGCCCGCGCGAATGGGCCTCTCGATCGTCGACTACATGACGGGTATCACCACCGCCCTGGCGTTGCTTGCTGCGCTCTTCGGTGCCGCACGGAGCGGCACGGGACGCGATGTGGACGTGAGCCTGTTCGACGTTGCGCTGCATCAGCTTTCTTATCCAGGCACCTGGTATCTCAACGACGGGCTCGTGACCGGACGCATGCCCCGAAGCGCACATCCCACCGCTACGCCGGTTCAACTCTTCAAGACGGCAGACGGCTGGATTTTCGTCATGTGCATGACCGAAAAGTTCTGGCAGGAACTGATGCGAGTGATCGACGCGCCGCAGATCTCGAGCGATGCGCGCTTTGCCTCGATGCCGCTGCGACGGGAGCATCGAGAACTTTTGACGCCGCTCCTCGATGCCGTGTTCGAGCGTGAGACCACGACTCACTGGCTCGCAAAGTTGCAAGGCGTGCTGCCTGCAGCGCCGGTCAACGATATGGCGCAAGCTCTGCAGAACCCCTTCCCCATCGCCACCGGCATGATCCGATCGACGCCACATCCGATGCGAGCGGACTTTCGAAGCTTTGCCAATCCCATCAAGCTCGATGGGAAACGACTTCCTGCTCAGTCTGCGCCCGGCCTCGGCGCCGATACCGACGCGGTGCTCGCCGATCTCGGCTATTCGTCATCCGACATCGAGTCGCTGCGCCAGCGAGGCATCACGTGAAACTCGAGGGCCTGCGCGTCGTCGACTTGTCGCAGTTCCTTCCGGGGCCGCAACTCACCTTGATGATGGCGGACCATGGAGCCGAGGTCATCAAGATCGAGCCACCGGGCGATGGCGAACCCGGCCGTTACATCGGACCGCGTGAGGGCGGGCACACCGTTTTTTTTCGTAACACGCAACGAGGCAAGAAAAGCTTTTGCGTCAATCTCAAGTCCGATCCGGGACGCGAAGCGGTTTTACGTCTTGCTGAAACAGCCGATGTCTTCATCGAAGCCTTCAGACCGGGCGTCGTCGATCGACTCGGCGTCGGCTATGCCGCCGTCGCGGCGCGCAACCCGCGCATCGTTTATTGCTCCATCTCCGCGTTCGGACAGAACGGCCCTTATCGTGAACAACCGGCGCATGACCTCGCGACCGAGGCCTTGAGCGGCATCGTCAGCCTGAATCAGGGCAACGATGGTGAACCCGTGATGCCGCACGTGCCCGTAGCCGACATCACCGCATCGCTGCACGCACTCTCGGGCGTGCTGATGGCGCTGCTGCGGCGCGAAAAAACAGGTCGAGGCGACTACATCGACGTCGCGATGCTCGACTCCGCCCTCGCCTGGACACCCAACATCACCGGATCGACTTTCGCGAACAAGACACCACCGACGCCGCGCGAGGAGCGCAGCCTCGGCGGCTCGGCGTTCTACAACATCTATCGGACGAAAGACGGACGCCACGTCGTGCTTGGGGCTCAGGAGCTCAAGTTCGTGCGTAAACTTTTGGGCGAACTCGGCCGCCTCGACTTCGTCGCGCTCTGCGAACGCGGACCCGGCACTCATCAAGCGCCGCTCATTGCGTATCTGCGCGAACTCTTCGCCACCCGTACTCGGGCGGAGTGGATCGACTGGTTCCGCGACAAAGAGGTCGGTTTCGCCTGGGTCAACGACCTTCGAGAAGCCTTCGACGATCCCCAAGTTCGCGCGCGCGGCATGCGATTGCTCGACGAAAACGGGCACGAACACATCGGCCCGCCCGTGAAGTTCCTGGACGAACCCGCCGCGCCGCGGCTACGGCTGCCTGCCATTGGCGAGCACAATGCCGAAATCCTCCGCGAACTCGGCTACGATGATGAGGCGATCGAGGCGTTTGCGAAGACCCTTGAATCCGGCGGTCCGAGCCACCGGTAACCCCGGCAGCCCTTGCCTTCGATCGCGAAGGAGATGGCATGCACTTCGATTACAGCGACCACGTCAAGGCACTCCGCGGGCAGTTGCTCGCGTTCATGGATACGCACGTTTACCCGAACGAGCGACGGTTCTTCGAAGAAATTGCGGCAAATCGCGCGGCGGGCAATGCCTGGGTGCCGACCCAAATCGTCGAGGAATTGAAAACCAAAGCACGCGCAGCGGGGCTGTGGAATCTTTTCCTGCCACGCAGCTCGCGAGCACCCGAGGGCCTCAGCAATCTCGAATACGCCCCACTCTGCGAAATCATGGGTCGAGTGCCTTTCGCCGCCGAGGTATTCAATTGCTCGGCCCCGGACACGGGCAACATGGAAGTGTTCGAGCGCTACGCCAGCGAGGAACTGAAAGATCGTTGGCTCGAGCCCTTGCTCAAAGGCGAGATCCGATCCGCCTTTCTCATGACTGAGCCGGATGTTGCCTCGTCCGACGCCACCAACATCGCCTGTCGCATCGAGCGCGATGGCGATCACTACGTCATCAATGGTCGCAAATGGTGGAGCTCGGGCGCGGGCGACCCGCGCTGCAAGGTGTACATCATCATGGGTCGGAGTAATCCCGACGCACCCGCCCACTCGCAACAGAGCATGGTCGTCGTCCCGGCAGACACACCCGGCATCAAAGTGCTGCGCGCATTGCCCGTATTCGGTTACGACGATGCGCCGCACGGCCACATGGAAGTGTCGCTCACCGACGTGCGCGTGCCGGTCGGCAATATGCTGCTCGGCGAAGGACGTGGCTTCGAAATCGCCCAAGGACGTCTCGGGCCGGGACGCATCCACCACTGCATGCGTTCCATCGGCATCGCCGAGCGCGCCCTGGAACTCATGTGCCATCGACTGGCCAGCCGAGTTGCTTTCGGCAAGCCGCTCGCAACGCAGGGCGTTTGGCGAGAGCGCATCGCCGAATCGCGCATCGCCATCGAGCAAGCGCGCCTGCTCACGCTCAAAGCCGCATGGATGATGGACGTCGCCGGCAACAAGGTCGCGCGCAACGAAATCGCGATGATCAAAGTCGTCGCACCGAACGTCGCGCTGCGAGTACTCGACTTTGCGATCCAGGCATTCGGCGGCGCAGGCGTCAGCGACGATTTCCCGCTCGCCTACGCCTATGCCTCGCAGCGCACGCTGCGTCTCGCCGACGGCCCGGATGAAGTGCATCGCGACGCCATCGCCAAAGGCGAGTTTCGAAAATTCATTCCGAAAACCTGAGCATCTTCCACCATGAACACCATGAAAAATCTGTTTTCCGTCTCGGGCAAAGTGGTGCTGGTCACCGGCGGCTCACGCGGCATCGGCGAGATGATCGCTGCAGGCTTCCTGGCCAATGGGGCGAAGGTGTACATCAGCGCCCGCAAAGCCGACGCCTGCAAAGAAACCGCGGCGCGGCTCGCGCGCGAATATGGCGGCGAGTGCGAGGCGCTCCCCGCCGACCTGTCGAAAATCGAAGGTGTTACCGCGCTCGCCCAAGCGCTTGCCGAGCGCGAAGCCCGACTCGATGTGCTCGTGAACAATGCCGGTGCATCGTGGGGCGCACCACTTGGCAGCTTTCCGGAGACCGGTTGGGACAAAGTCATGGACACCAACGTCAAGGGTGTCTTCTTTCTGACCCAGGCCCTGTTGCCGCTGCTGCGCGCTGCCGCCACACGCGAGACATCCGCGCGAGTCATCAACATCGGCTCCATCGACGGCCTCGGCAAACCGCTCTTCGAGACCTACTCCTACGGGCCGTCCAAAGCCGCGCTGCATCACCTCACTCGCATGCTCGCGGCGCGCCTCGCTCCCGAACATATTTTGGTGAATGCCATCGCGCCGGGTCCGTTCCCCACCTGGATGCTGAGCACCGGCGTCGGATTCGGCGGAAAAATCGAGGGTGACGGCGTCGACTGGGACGCCGTGGGCCGCACTAATCCGAGTGGCCGAGTCGGCACGCCCGAGGACATCGCGGGGCTTGCCCTCTTCCTCGCCTCGCGCGCGAGCGCCTACACCGTGGGCGAAGTCATCACCTGCGACGGCGGGTTACTCGTCTCGCGCTGATGCATCTTTCTTTGATGTGCCTCTCGATGATGCGTCTCTCGCCGATGCGTCTTTCGCTGATGCCTGTCGCCCTCTTGTCGGGTCTCGCCGTATTCTCTCTCGCAGCCCTCCAGGAGGCGCGTGCGATGGAGCCGCAAAAAACGCCGCGTCCGAATATCGTCGTAATCGTCGCCGACGATTTTGGCTACAGCGATATCGGCTCTTTCGGAAGCGAAATCTCGACGCCCAACCTCGACGCCCTCGCTGCCGAGGGCACTCGCTTCTCGAGCTTCCATGTTTCGGGAGAATGCTCACCCACCCGAGCGATGCTGCTGACCGGGATTCGCAGCCACCGAACCGGCGTCGGCGCGATGCGCGAATCGGTACCGCCGTCACTCGAGGGCCAGCGCGGCTATCTCACGGTACTCGATCGCAACGTGGTCACCGTGAGCTCGCTCCTGCAGCGCAGCGGCTATCGCACGTATGCCGTCGGGAAGTGGCACGTCGGCAAGGAAACTCACAACCTGCCGCCCGCACGGGGGTTCGATCGCTCGCTGATCCAGGGTGATAGCGGTTCGGACAACTGGGAAACGGACCAACGTTATCTCGCGCTGACCGACCGCGTGTATTGGTTCGAAGACGGCAAGCCGGCGAAGATGCCCAAGGAGTTTTACTCCTCGCGTTTTTTTGCGGACAAAGCCATCGACTATTTGCGCAACGACTGGGCGACGACCGGGCCCGCCGAACGAGCGCCGTTCTTTCTCTACCTCGCCTTCCAGGCCAATCACATTCCGTTGCAAGCGCCGCCGGAATTCATTGAGCGGCAGCGCGGTCGATACGACTCAGGCTGGACGGCGCTACGCGAGCGACGTCACGCCAGATCGATTGAACTCGGATTGATCCCCGAGGGTACGCCACTCGGAACCTGGCCCGGACTCGAGGATTGGAACGCCCTCGACTCGAAGCGTCGCAACTACGAAGCGCGCCGCATGGAAGTTTACGCGGGCATGGCAGAGGCTATGGACCACGAAGTCGGAAGGCTGCGGGAGACGATCCGGGCACTCGGTGCAGATGACAACACGATCTTCGTGTTTCTCTCCGACAACGGCGCGGAACCCTCCGATCCGTACGAATATTTGAGCGGTCGTCTCTGGCTGGCGACGCAATACACCCGCGATATCGACCGCCTCGGCCAAAAAGGCGCCTACGCGACGATCGGACGCAACTGGGTGAGCGCCGCTGTGTCCCCACTCTCGACGCACAAGTTTTATGCCGGTGAAGGCGGCTTGCGTGTACCGCTCATCTTTCGCCCGGCCGCCTCACTCGGAGAATCTCCGACACGCGGCCGGGTCGCACCGAGTTTCACGCACGTCACGGATATCACGCCGACCTTGCTCGAACTCGCCGGCGTCTCGCATCCGGGTGCAGCCGGTGGCCCGGAACCGATGACAGGCAGAAGTCTCGTGCCCATGTTGCGCGACATATCCGCACAAATCCGCGAACCTCGCGAGACGCTCGGCTACGAGCTCGCGGGAAACGCCGCTCTCTTCGAGGGCGATCTGAAGCTCGTGCGCAACCTGCCTCCCGTCGGTGACGGCCGATGGCAACTGTTCGATATCGCACGCGATCCGGGCGAGACACGCGACCTCAGCGTGAGCAGGCCCGAGGATTTTCGACGACTGCTCGCCGCGTATCAAAGATTTGAAATCGAGGACGGGGTGCAGGCGCTTCCGGAGGGCTACACGCCGCAGCGGCAGGTGTCCCTCAACGCTGCACGCCGCGTCATCTTGCCGCAACTCGCGTGGCCCGCCGCCATCACCGTCGGCTTGGCATTACTTTGGCTGATCATCCGCAGACGTCGCAGACCGACATGACTTACAATGCGGCCTTCACGCAAGGATGCCGCATGAAATTCCTAGTTCGCTCAGAGACCGCTCCCCTCGTCCTGCTTGCGCTTTGTGCCGGTGCTCTCGCGGCACCCACCGCGAGCGCCCAGCAAAACACGGGGCCGCAGAGCATGGACGAGATGGGCCTCGAAGAGGTGGTCGTGACGAGTCGTCGCGAACCGGGTGCCGTCATCGGCGACATCGCGCCCGAGTTTCAGCTGTCGGCGCAAGAAATTCGTGCGCTCGGCGTCGGTTCGGTCGCAGAGCTGCTCGTGGCGCTCGGTCCCCAGCTCGGCAGCAACCGCGGCCGAGGCGGCGGACGCCCGATCGTGCTCATCAACGGGGTACGCGCCTCGGGCTTCGCCGAGATTCGCGATATCCCGACCGAAGCGATTCTGCGGACCGATATCCTTCCCGAGGAGGTCGCACTCAAATACGGCTATCGCGCCGACCAGCGCGTCATCAACTTCGTGTTGCGCCCACGGTTTCAGGCCTTCACGACCGAAGTGGGCGCCCGGGGCACGACCGACGGCGGTCGCGAGGGTGCCGATCTCGGCGGTAATTGGCTGCGCATCCGACGAGACGACCGACTTCAATTCGATTTGAAGGCGCGGCGTGAAGAGGGCCTTCTCGAAAGCGAACGTCGCATCGTGGGCAACAGTGGCGAGCCCAATGCGGACGCCGCCTTCCGCTCGCTGGCCCCCACCGTCGATCAGTTGACGGCCAATGCGGTACTCGCGAAGCCCTTTTCCGAAGGATCATCGTTCACGATCAACGGAACCTTCGATGACACGCGTCAACAGTCGCTGCTCGGACTTCGACCCTCGCCCGCGGGCGCCGTTCCGCTCCGCCGCGACATCGACTCTCGCGAAGCGCGACTGAGTGGGCTCCTTCAAGGAACGAGTTCGGGCTGGAGATGGTCGTCCAACCTCACGGCCGAGCGCAGCGATTCGACGACCGAGACGAGCGGTGAAACCTTTGCAGGTCGCTCCCGCAACGACTCCCTCGACATCGATCTTGTTGCCAACGGCACGCCGCTCGATCTTCCGGCCGGGCCGTTGAGCGTCACCCTGAAGGCGGGCGCAGGCACCCGCAGCATCGACAGCGTCTCTCGGCGACTCGGCACCGACCTCATCACCGATCTCTCGCGTAGCAGCCAAGACGCGCAACTCAACTTCGACTTGCCACTCTGGCGAGGCGAAGCCGAACAAGCCGCTCTCGGCGCACTCGGCGCGAACTTCAACTACGCGATCGAAGAGGTTTCCGATGTGGGCGCGCTGCGCACGCTCGGCTACGGACTCAACTGGTCGAAGGCGCGCACGCTCCGAGTGATCTTTTCATTGACCGACGAAGAAGGCGCGCCCTCCATGCAGCAACTGGGTGGCGCCGTCATTTCGACCCCGTTCTCGCGGGTGTTCGATACCACTCGCAACGAAACCGTCGACGTCACGCGCATCACGGGTGGAAATCCAGCGCTCACACCCGATCGACGAAAAGTCTTCAAGATCGGCGTCGGTTCTCGCCCCTTCGAGGAAGTCGACTTCGACGTCAACGCCGATTACGTCCGAACGCGCTCGCGCAACATCATCTCCGGACTCCCTCTCGCCACACCCGACCTCGAGCGCGCGTTCCCCACACGCTTCCAGCGTGATGTCTCGGGCCGACTCACCACGCTCGATGCACGCGCGGTCAACCTCGCGGGGCGAGATCGAGAAGAACTGCGTGTCACGCTGAATCTCAGCCGGCCTTGGGGTCCGCAGCCTGAGGCGCCGTTCCCCCAACGAGGCAACGGAGGCGGTCCGCGAAACACGGAGGGACGCCCTGCATCGCTACCGGGAGCAATGCCGGCATCGGCGTCGGGATCGGCGTCGGGATCGGCGTCGGGCGCCCCGCCGGCCGCGGCCGAAGACGAAGCGGCTCGACGTGCCCGAATGGCGCAGATCGGCGAACGCTTTCTCGCGTTCGCGCGTCGCGGTAGCGCGCAGTTCTCGCTCACCTACACACAGCGCTTAGAGGACGAGATCGCGCTTGCGCCCGGGTTGCCGGTGCTCGATCTGCTCGATGGCGACTCGCTTTTCGATACCGCAGCCGCCGCGCGTCATGAGCTCGAAGCGGCCGTCGGCGCGAATCGTGACGGCTTCGGTGGACGCCTTACGACCACCTGGCGCAGCAGCAGTCACGTTGCAGGTTCCGCGGCCTCGCAGCGGGGCTATCTCGAGTTCGCCTCGCTCACCACCGTCAACCTGCGGGTATTCGCCGATCTCGGCCTGCAGCCATGGGCAAGGGACTACCCCTTCCTGCGCGGGGCTCGCGTCAGTTTGGTCGTCGGCAATCTGTTCAACGAGCGACAGTCCGTCAAGGCGCGGGAAGGTAACGTGCCCGTGATCTACCAGCCCGATCTGCTCGATCCGCAAGGCCGCACGCTCCGTCTGACATTCCGCAAACTTTTCTTCCCGACCTTTCAACCGCCCGGAGGTCGCGCGGGCTGACGCGGGCTGCGATAATGCGGCGGTACCCACGCTGCGCAGGCCCGTCATGCTCGAGACTCTCACTCGCGTCCCGCCCGATCCGATCCTCGGCGTCTCCGCCGCCTTCCAGAAAGACGACTCACCGGAAAAAGTGGACCTTGGCGTAGGGGTCTACAAAGACGAATCAGGCAAGACGCCGATTCCTCGCGCCGTGAAGCGTGCCGAGCAGGAGATGCTCGCCGCTCAAACCACCAAGACCTACCTCTCGCCGATCGGCAACCCGGGCTTCAACAGCCAAGTGGCCACCCTCACCTTCGGAAGTGACCTCGTCGGTCGCAAGGGTGATCTCTCGCTCGCGCAAGCGCCGGGCGGCAGTGGCGCGCTTCGACTCGGCGCCGAACTACTGCTCGCCGCTCGACCCGGCTCGAGCATCCACGTCAGCGATCCGACTTGGGCGAACCACGTACCGCTGCTCGGCAATGCAGGTCTGCGCCTCGAGCGATATCCGTATTACGACGCGACGCATAACACGCTCGCATTCGATCGGATGATCGACTACTTCGACGCACTGCCTACAGGATCCATCGTGCTGCTGCACGCCTGCTGTCACAACCCGACCGGTCAGGATCTCGATGCCTCACAGTGGGCTGTCGTGGCCGATGTGCTCGCACGACGTCGGCTCGTTCCCTTTATCGACATGGCGTATCACGGCCTCGGGGAAGACCTCGACCGTGACGCGGCATCGATTCGGCTCGTCGCCAAAGCCGTCCCCGAGTTGCTCGTCGCCGTTTCCTGCTCAAAGAATTTCGGACTCTATCGTGAGCGGACGGGCATGTTGGCCGTGCTTTCGGCGGGTAGCGAGCCCGCCTCCATCGTCTCGGGCCAGCTCGGTCGCCTCGCCCGCACGCTTTGGTCGATGCCGCCCGATCACGGCGCCGCGATCGTCGATCGCGTGTTGTCGCAACCCGAACTCCGACAGGACTGGATGACCGAACTGCGTCACATGGCAAATCGCATCAATTCTTTGCGCACCTTGCTCGCCGACCGGCTCACCGAGGCGACCCAACGCGACTTCGGCTGGATCAAAACGCAGCGCGGCATGTTTTCGCGTCTGCCGCTGACCGCCGAGCAGGTCGTGACGGCGCGTGAAGCCTTGCACATCTACATGGCGCCCGACGGTCGCATCAACATCGCGGGCGTGAGTCCGGCGAACGTCGAGCATGTCGCCACGGGCCTCGCGGCCGTGATGCGCGGATGACGCACGATCCGACAGCGGGCCTCGGCGAGCCCGCGCTGCGCGCGTGGTGGATGCCCTTCACACACAACCGCCACTTCAAGGCTCATCCGCGACTCATCGCCTCGGGCAAGGGCGCCTACTACACACTGACGGACGGCAGACGCGTATTCGATGGCCTGTCGGGCCTCTGGTGTTGTCCGCTCGGGCATTCACCCGATCGCGTCGTCGAGGCCGTGCAGCGCCAAGTCGCGACGCTCGACTTCAGCCCGAGTTTTCAGATGGGGCATCCGGCGGCCTTCTCGCTCGCCGAACGCATCGCCCGTTTCGCAGGTCGCCCGAACGATCGCGTGTTCTTCGTGAACTCGGGCTCGGAAGCAGTCGACACGGCACTCAAGATCGCCGTCGCCTATCACCGCGCTCGTGGTGAAAGCTCGCGAACCCGCATCATCGGGCGCGAGCGTGGCTATCACGGCGTCGGAATGGGTGGCATCTCCGTCGGTGGCATCGCTGCCAACCGGAAGATGTTCGCCCCGCTCATGATCCCGGGCGTCGATCATCTCCCCCACACGTTCGATCCGACGCATATGGGTTATTCGCGCGGTCAACCCGAGTGGGGCACTCACCTCGCCGACGAACTCGAACGCCTCGTGGTTCTGCACGATGCCAGCAACATCGCTGCGGTCATCGTCGAGCCCATGCAAGGCTCGACTGGCGTCATCGTCCCGCCGCGAGGCTATCTGCAACGACTGCGCGAGATCTGCACACGCCACGGCATTCTTCTCATATTCGACGAAGTGATCACGGGCTTCGGTCGACTCGGCACGCCCTTCGCAGCGGATTTCTTTGGCGTCAAACCCGATCTCATCACCTTCGCCAAAGCCGTCAACAACGCCGCCGTGCCGCTGGGTGGCGTGATCGCCTCAGAGGCGATTTACGACGCGTTCATGAGCGGGCCCGAGCATTTGATCGAGTTCTTCCACGGCTATACGTATTCGGCGCATCCGCTCGGCGTAGCCGCCGCTCACGCCACGCTCGATGAACTGCTGGAAAGCAAATTGATCGACCGTGCTGCGACACTCGCGCCCGTGCTCGAAGAGGCGATCCACTCTTTGCGCGGTGAGCCGCTCGTCGCCGATATCCGCAATCTCGGTCTTGCCGCTGCGGTCGACGTGACGCCGATCCCCGGAAAACCCGCCTTGCGGGCGTTTCAGGTATTCGAACAGGCCTTGTCTCGCGGTTTGCTGCCTCGCTTCACGGGCGAGACGATTGCGCTGGCGCCACCTTTCATCTCGACGCAAGACGAGGTGCGCCACGCGGTGGAGATCTTGCGACTGTCGCTGCGCGCAGCAGCCCAGATCACGAACGGCTAGATCACGCAGGACACGCCGGTCCCGCCAAGACCGCAATAACCGTCCGGATTTTTCGCGAGGTACTGCTGATGGTAGTCCTCGGCATAAAAGAATTCGGGCGCAGCAACGATTTCAGTGGTGATGCCCCCATAGCCACCGCCAGCGAGACTCGCCTGATAACGATCGCGGCTCGCCTTGGCCTCCGCGAGCTGGGCGTCGCTCGTGCAGTAGATCGCCGAACGGTATTGCGTGCCGATGTCGTTACCTTGGCGCATGCCTTGCGTCGGATCGTGCCGCTCCCAGAACGCACGCAACAACTCCCCGTAGGACACTTTGGCCGGATCGAAAATCACCCGCACCACTTCGGTGTGTCCGGTGAGGCCACTGCAAACCTCTTCGTAGGTGGGATTCGGCGTATAGCCGCCCGCGTAGCCGACCGAGGTCGACACGACACCCGGAATTTTCCAGAAGAGCCGCTCGGCACCCCAGAAGCAGCCCATCCCGAACACCGCTTCGGCGGTGCCGGTCGGAAACGGCGGTTTCAGCGGCGCGCCATTCACGAAATGCTTCGCGGGTACGGACAAGGGCGCAGTGCGCCCGGGCAGCGCTTCGGCGGCGCTGATGACTTCGGTTTTGCGACGGAACAGTGACATAAGCGTAATTCTGGGGGTCGACCGCCGCCTCTTCAAGCGGCGGGTTGTTCTCGGGCGAGCCGCTGCGTAACCTTTGCACTCATGACTGCCTGCCACCCGCACAATCTTCGACGAGACCCGAACGAGACACCCAAAGCCTACGGGTTACGCGTGTCCCTCAAACCGGGCGACCCCTTCCGAGCGCTACTCGGTGCAGACTGGAGCCGCACCCACTGGTTCACCACCGCCGAAGAACGTGACGCCGCACTCGCCGAGATGAGTCGCAAGCACGAGTACTCTCGACCGGGCGATCGTCCTGCACACGTCTACGAAAAAGTCGCGAGCTTCGCCCATCAGCGACGCCCCTAATTCAGCGCGACCGTCACTCAGAACGTTCGGCCAAGGAACAGGTAGAAGGTGTTCTCGCCGCCCTCGCCGAAACCGGTGCCGAGGTAGACGGGGCCGAGCAGCGTGTCGAGCCCCACGAAGACGCTGCCGTGGGTGAGCGAAGAGCCGAAGCTGATATCGCTGCGGCGGTCCCATATGTTACCGGCCTCCAAAGATAAGCCCGCGTAGGCCGGTACGTTCAAAAACCCCTCCCCTCCACGCCCGATCTGCCGGTAATACAACAGACGGGCCAGGGCATAGTGTCGGCCGCTCAAAGAATCGGGCGCCAAGCCCGAAAGATTGAGAAATCCGCCCACGGGAAAGAGGGACCGAACGGTGTCGGGATTGGAATTGATGTTGGTGCCGAAAGACGTCCACAACACGCCCGTGTGCCGTCCACTCGAGCGCGCCGCGAGCCAGTCGACCGACACGAGATCGGCCCTGCGATCCGAGCCCAGGCTCGGCGTCTCGGCGCGCCACTCCGCCACTAAATATTGTCCACGGCGCGGGAAATTCCGGTTGTCGAGCACGTCGTAGGAAAACCGTCCGTAAAACTCTCGCAAATCGAAATCTTCGACAGCCGGCGCATCATCGTCCCCGATACGCAGCCGAGCCTGACCCGAGGCACGTCGGACACCGGCACGAATCTCGCCCCAATTCGACAACTCGCGGCCGATGTCGATTCCGTACTCGGTCGTACGCAGACGATATTCGGCTCGTCGAACGCCCTCCTCGATGAGCGGCACGTTGCGAAGATCGAACCTCGCCTGCGGCATCACGAACCATCGGACCGAATCGCCAAGCGGGATATGGAATTCCGTGGCGACCTTCGGCTCCGAACCGACCTGAAAGTCCCATACCCACTCGGCTGCGAGCGGGCCGATGTCGGCGAGCACGATACGTGCGGCGGCGTTGTAGCTGGAGTTGCCGTTGAAGTCGTCTTCGAGGTTGAGCCCGAAGCGCATGTAGTTCGGACCCCATGAATTTCGACGGGCACTGAGCTCGAGCAGATCACCTTGAGCTCCGTCGCGCAGTCGATAATCGACACTTTCGAAATTACCGCGGCCGAACAAGGTGGTAAGACCCTCATCGAGCGCCTCTGCGCTCGACAGATCGACGACACCCGCACGCAGCAACCGTTCGTAGCGGAGCGAGTCCGCCGCCACCCGAACATCCTGCACGCGCGGCGCACCGCCCCTGACGGCACCACGTGTCGCGAGGTAGCGCGAGTAATCGTCTTCGCTGAGTCGCAACCCGGCCAGCCGATCGCTCGCGGCACGCGCCGAGGCTTCACCGAGCTCGACTGCCCGCGAAAGAATGTCGAAATCGAAACTCGAGGCCTCGCCGAGCTCAGGGGTCAACAAAATATCCGTCGGCTGCAGCAACTGCCGTTGGGCATCGCTCCCGCGTCGGATGAGGATCGACAGCATCTGATTGGAGATGGTCGCCACGGAATCGAGCGTGTCGCGCTTGCGCAGCGGAAACCCCACATCGACGACGATGAGCACGTCGACGTCCATGCGACGCGCGAGCTCCACGGGCAAATTATTGGCGAGTCCACCGTCGACGAGCAGGCGACCGTCCAGTTCCACCGGGGCGAAGACACCCGGCGCGGCGAGACTCGCCCGCATGGCCGTGACGATATCGCCTTGCTTGAGGTCGATCGCCTCGCCTGTCTCGAGATCGGTGGCGACCGCCCTGAACCGTGTCGGCAGTGCATCGAACTGCTCGATTCTCGCCACCGGCAGGGTGATGCGACGCAGCGCTTGGGAGAGACGCTGACCCGAAACCAGCCCTTTCGGCAGTCGGAACGTTCCGCCTTTCAGGCCGAGCGGAAAATCGACCAGAAAATTTTGGTCCTCACTCTTGCGTCGGAAGCTGAGTCGATCACGGGGACCCGGTTCCTGGAAGGCCTGACGCCACTCGGGAGACTCGACGAAGGCGGCAATTTCGGCTGCGCTGAGACCGCTCGCGTAGAGACCGCCCACGACAGCACCCATGCTGGTACCTGCCACGGCATCGATGGGGATGCGCTCGGCCTCCAGGACTTTGAGTACCCCGACATGGGCTGCCCCACGCGCTCCACCCCCCGAGAGCACCAGCCCGACACGCGGACGCTCGCCCGCCGCCTCGGCCGTGGAGGCCAGGAGCGTGAACGCCAGCAGCAGTACGGAGGTCAAACGCACGACCGCAAGGATACCAAGCGATAATGCACCCATGCTCGAACTTGCCTTGATGGCCCTGCTACCCGCGTCCGCCGCCTCGCTCGAGGAGGTGGTGGTCACTGCGCGGCGCCGCGAGGAGCGCCTCGTCGATGTCGCGGCCAGCGTCTCGCGTCTCACGCCCGGTGAACTCGGGCGGCTCGATCTCGCCCATCACGCCGAGAGCCTCAACCGCGTCCCCGGAGTCTTTTTGCAACGCGGTAGCGGCCAAGAGAGTCTGCTGGCGATCCGCTCTCCCGTGCTCACGGGCGCAGGCGCCTGCGGGGCCTTCCTCTTCCTCGAGGATGGTTTTCCGCTACGACCTACCGGCTTTTGCAACGTCAACGAACTATTCGAAACCAACACGGCCCAAGCTGCGGCGGTCGAAGTCCTGCGCGGGCCCGGTAGCGTCGTGCACGGCGCCAACGCCGTCCATGGCGTGATCAACGTGCTGACGCCCTCGGCGGCAGATCTCGCGGGCCTGCGACTCACCACCGTTCTGGGTGCCGACGATTTCAGATCGCTCGGCGTCGCACTCGGCGATGGGCGCCAAGCGCTGCAGGGGCTCATCCGTCACGACGGCGGTTTTCGGGAAGACTCCGAAGTCACCGAACTGAAGCTCAATCTCTTTCACGATCGAGAGTTCGCGGGGGGCGATCTGCGATGGCGCGCCGCCGCGACACGGCTCGACCAAGACACCGCAGGGTTCATCAGAGGACTCGATGCGTATCGAGATTCCGTCCTCCGCCGCTCGAACCCCAACCCCGAGGCCTTCCGAGACGCCGATAGTCTTCGAATGTCGACGGTCTGGACGCGCAGCGACTGCGCGGGCTGCGACGATGAAGCGCGACTGATCCTTCGGCACTCGTCCATGACCTTCCTGCAGCATTTCTTGCTCGGCAAGCCTCTCGAGAAAAACTCGCAAACGAGTGCCGCGATCGGTTTCGCGCGGAGCCGCCCCCTCGCGCTCGAAGGCTGGTCGTGGCGCGCGGGTCTCGATGCCGAGTGGGCCGATACCTCACTGCTCGAGATCCAGGACGGACCGACTCTCGAGGGCAGCGCCTTCGCGCGCTCGATACGACCCGCAGGGCGGCATTACGACTACGGGGTCGAGGTGGCCTCGGTCGGCGGCAATTCCTCCATCGAACATCGCAGCACCGACTGGCTCTGGCGCGCGGCAGTCCGGGCGGACTACATCGCGTACTCGTATGACAACCTTATGCGCGACGGCAACACCGCCGAAGACGGCACGCCGTGCCCTGGCGGATGCCTCTACAGTCGCCCGGCGGATCGCAACGACCGATTCTCGCGACTGACGCCGCGCATCGAGGTCATCCGCCACCTGAGCGAGACGCAGCACGTCTACGCCGTCCTCGGGGAAGGCTTTCGTCCGCCAGAAATCACCGAGCTTTATCGACTTCAACGAAATCAATCCGTCGCCGATCTCGATGCCGAGCGCATGCGCAGTGCCGAGCTCGGTTGGCGTTTCGCATTCGGCGGGGGCGCGGCACCTGCGCTGCGCGGCAATCTCGCGCTCTTCCGCGCGCGAAAGAGCGACGTCATCCTGCGTGATGCGAACGGCTTCAACGTCATCGGCGGTCGGACACGTCACGAGGGAGTCGAATACGAACTCGGCTGGCGAGCACTGCCCGGCTTGCGCGTCGATCTCGGCGGAACCTTCGCGCGCCATCGTTACGATTTTTCTCGGGCCATCGAGGGCGGCGAAACGATCACTGCCGGCCTCGACATCGACACGGCGCCGCGACACATCCATCGTCTTGCGCTGAGCGCGCAGCCGTACACTCGTTTAGGTGTCGAGGTCGACCTGCGCCGCATGGGCGCGTACTTCGCCGATGCCGCCAATGCTCGAAAGCATCCCGCACAGACGGTACTCGGCCTTCGGGGAAAGTGGCAGTGGACACCGGAGTTCGCGCTGACGCTCGAAGTCGACAACCTCGCCGATCGCTTGCTCGCCGATCGAGCCGATTTCGCTCAAGGGGATTGGCGTTACTTCCCGGCAAGACGACGCAGCGTTTATCTCGGGGCAGACTGGAGTTCGCGCTGACGCCCACGTGGAATCTGCTGGGTGATGCAATGAATATTGCCACCCCCCAATAAAATCTCTCGCGCAGCAACTCCGACGACGCGGCGAGTTGGAAAAATACCCTGAATCTGTGCGATCACCTTCGCATCGAGTCGTCGATCGAGCATCGGCACGATCACGCCGCCGTTGGCGATATAAAAATTGACGTAGCTCGCCGCGAGACGCTCACCTCCCCTGCGAGATTTGGTGCCCGGCCGAGGCATGAGGCCCGAGGCCTCGACGTCGGTCATCTCGAGCGGCCCCGGCATCGGAATTTTGTGGATCTTCAATCGTCGACCCCGAGCATCGCGTGCATCGCTCAGCCGCGCGAACGCGTCGCGCGAAATTGCGGTTTGCGGATCGCGACGATCGTCGCTCCATAGCAGCGCCACCTCACCCGGCGCGACAAAGCAGGCCAGGTTGTCGACGTGTCCGTCCGTCTCGTCGTTGAACACTCCGCGACCGAGCCAAATGATCTGCGTGGTTCCCGTATAGGCCTGCAGCAAAGTTTCGATTTGACGACGACCCAGACTCGGGTTGCGATTACGATTGAGCAGACACTCTTCCGTCACGAGCAGCGTGCCCTCGCCGTCGGAGTGGATCGCACCGCCTTCGCACACGATGGGTGCGCGATAACGATCCAAGCCCTCGAAGGTCAAAACCCGACGCGCCACGAGCTCGTCGCGATCCCACGGGAAATACAGACCACCATCGAGCCCACCCCAGGCGTTGAAGTGCCAGTCGACACCTCGAACCTCGCCTTCGGGTCCAACGAGGCAGGTCGGCCCCACATCCCGCATCCAGGCGTCATCGCTCTCGAGTCGAACGACCCGAATACGCGGCTCGAGCAAACGCCGCGCCTCATCGAAATGCGCATTCGAGACGCCCACCGACACCGGCTCGAATCGAGCGATGGCGTGTGCCACCGCCGCGAAAGCGCGTTGTGCCGGAGCGGCGTGATCGCGCCAGTTGTCCGACCGAGTTGGCCAGAGCATCCAGCAGCCCCGATGCGGCTCGAATTCCGCAGGCATGCGAAAACCGTCCGCCAGCGGCGTTGATGTCAAGGGGTCGCTCATCTGCCGGATTCTATCGGAGCCGCCGCATGGACGGGCCGGCCCCGAGCCCCATGGTAGAATTCGCGCTCGCAACGGCGGGGGTTTCGAAAAATCGCCGGGCGTTTCAGAAGGAGTTCACAGCACATGACCACGGCTTCCAAAGTCACCCTCACGCCACCGGCCGGGGGCGCGAAGATCACCATCCAGGACGGCAAGCTCGTCGTCCCGAACAACCCGATCATCCCGTTCATCGAGGGTGACGGTACGGGGCCCGATATCTGGCGCGCCAGCGTCCGAGTCATCGACGCCGCCGTCGCCAAGGCTTACGGCGGACAGCGCAAGATCCACTGGCTCGAGGTCTATGCCGGCGAGAAGTCGAACAAGCTGTTCAACACCTGGTTGCCCGACGAAACCGTCGCGGCGTGTCGCGAGTACCTCGTGTCGATCAAGGGCCCGCTCACCACGCCCGTCGGCGGCGGTATCCGCTCGCTCAACGTGGCGCTGCGTCAGCTGCTCGACCTTTACGTTTGTCTGCGCCCCGTTCGTTGGTTCAAGGGTGTGCCCTCGCCTGTGAAGGCGCCGGAGAAAGTCGACATGGTGATCTTCCGCGAGAACACGGAGGACATCTACGCCGGCATCGAGTTCGAACTCGGCTCCGAAGAGAACAAAAAATTCAAGGAACTCTTCAAGGCGAACTTCCCGAAGGCCTACGCGAAGATCCGCTTCCCGGAGACCTCGGGCATCGGCATCAAGCCCGTGTCGCTCGAAGGTACCGAGCGCCTCTTCCGTGCGGCCGTCGAGTACGCCATCGTCAACAAGCGCAAGAGCGTGACCATCGTCCACAAGGGCAACATCCAGAAGTTCACCGAAGGCGCGTTCCGCAACTGGTCCTATGCACTCGCCGAGCGCGAGTTCCCGGGCCAGACCTACGGTTGGGAACAATGGGAGCGCACCAAAGCCGAGAAAGGCGAGAAGGCGGCGAACGCGGAGATGGATGCCGCGAAGAAAGACGGCAAGGTCATCATCAAAGATGCCATCGCCGACATCACGCTGCAGCAGGTGCTCACGCGTCCCGACGAGTTCGACGTGCTCTCAACCTGCAACCTCAACGGTGACTATCTCTCCGACGCCCTTGCCGCACAGGTTGGAGGCATCGGCATTGCACCGGGTGCGAACATCAACTACGTCACGGGTCACGCCGTGTTCGAGGCCACGCACGGCACCGCGCCGAAGTACGCCAACCTCGACAAGGTCAACCCGGGCTCGGTACTGCTCTCGGGCGAGATGATGCTGCGCTACATGGGCTGGACCGAGGCGGCCGATGCCGTCATCACCGCCATGGACCGCACCATCGGCCAGAAAACCGTGACCTATGACTTCGCACGCCTCATGGATGGCGCGAAGGAAGTCAAATGCAGCGAGTTCGCGGACGCAATGATCTCGAATCTTTGAGGTCGGCGCGGTGACCGCCGAGAACCTGATCGAAGAAGGATCTCGGCGGATCGCCGCGGCCTTCGCGGCCTACAACCGTGAGTTCCGCGACATCACGCGGCGAGCGCCCACGCGGTTCGACGAGCGCGATTGGCAGGGAAGCCAGCAAGATGCCGTCGAACGCATCGAGCTCTACGATCGGTGGGTGAATCTCACCGTCGCAAACGCCAGACAAGAACTCGGCGATGTCGCGCTCGATCGTCAGCTGTGGTCGGCGATGCGCGATCGATTTCATGCGCGCACGGCAGGACTGCCCGATGCCGCGTTCGCGCGAACCTTTTTCAGTTCGGTCTCTCGTCGCGTGTTTGGTACAGTGGGCGTCGCGACGGACATCGAGTTCGTGGGTGTCGATCTCGACCCTCTCGAGGGCGCCGGCGATAACGCCGAAACCGAGCTCTACCGGAACCGTGGCAGCCTCGAGCTCGTCATCGAGGATCTGCTCGGCGATATCCGACTTCGCAGTCCGTGGATCGATTTCGAAAAAAGCGTGCGTACCGTCACGCTCGAAATCGGCAAGCAAGTGCGGCGCCACCTTCCAGCAGGCGTCGATATCGATGACGCGCTGCAGCATATCGAGATCCTGAAGCCGCTTTTCTTCCAGAGCACTCGAGCTTATATCGTGGGCCAGCTTGTGGCGGACGGACTGCGGCTGCCACTTTCGCTCGCACTCAACAACACCGACCGCGGTCTCTTCATCGATGCCGTGATGCTCGATGAGGACGAACTCAGTATCGTCTTCGGGTTCACACGCTCCTACTTCCATGCCGATCTCGAGCGCGTGGTCGAAGCCGTCGTCTTCTTGCGTCATCTGCTGCCGAAAAAACCGTTGTCGGAGCTGTTCACTGTTCTCGGACGTGCGCGTCAAGGCAAAGCGGAGCGCTATCGGGAGCTCGCTCGACACCTGCAGCAGTCCGACGATTTGTTCGCGCATGCGCCGGGTGAACGGGGCCTCGTGATGATTTGCTTCACCCTGCCCTCGCTCGATGTCGTGTTCAAACTGATTCGCGACCGTTTCCCGCCCGTGAAAACCGTGCTGCGGCAAGACGTGATCGACAAGTACAAGTTCGTCTTTCGTCATGACCGCGCGGGCCGCCTCGTCGACGCTCAGGAGTTCAAGCGTGTACGACTGCCGAAGGCGCGCTTCACGGCGGAGCTGATCGAGGAGCTGCTCTCCGAAACCGGGGAGACCGTGCATGTCGAGGGCGACGATCTCGTTTTCGACCACATGTACATCGAGCGACGCATGGTGCCGCTCAATCTCTACCTACGAGAAGCCCCGTCGGAAGAAGCCGACAAGGCGGTGGTCGACTACGGTCAGGCGATCCGAGATCTCGCCCTCTCGAACATCTTTGCCGGCGATCTGCTGCTCAAAAATTTCGGCGTGACTCGCCACGGTCGGGTGATCTTCTACGACTATGACGAACTTTGTCAGGTCACCGACTGCCGATTCCGCGAAATGCCTCAAGCCGACAACGACGAGGACGAGATGCGCGGTGAGACCTGGTTCTATGTCGCCGACAACGACGTGTTCCCCGAAACGTTCCTGAACTTCCTCGCGTTCAGCGACGCGCAGCGCGAACTTTTCCGACGCACCCACGGCGATCTGCTCGAGGCGGATTTCTGGCGCGGCATCCAGCAACGCGTTAAAGAAGGGGTCATCCTCGAGATCCTGCCCTACCGGCCACGGCGCCTCGGGCAGTCGGTCAGCGCACCAAGTTCGTCCTGATTCATTGGCAGGCCGACCCGCACAGCGTTAGGATCAGGCCATGCCGGCCCCGGATCACGTCGAAGTCAAACCTCGGGACATCCATTTTTCGATGGAGTCGGCCCGTGGCCGTTACTGGCTCGGAGGCGATCCGGTCGGGACCGCCGTCCTCAATGCGCTGTCGCTCACGTTTCCCGATGGCGAGAAGCTGTTCATGGATGCCGTCAGACATTTTCGCGGCAAAGTGACCGGTGCACTCGCAGACGATGTCCGGCAGTTTCTCGCTCAGGAGGCCATGCACTCGCGCGAGCACCACGCCATGAACTCCATCATCGATCGCGAGAAGTATCCGGTGGACGAAATCCTCGGACGTATTCGATCCCGCATCGCGTTCAACCGATCGAAGGGTCCTTATGCGATGCTGCTGTCGACCATCGCGCTCGAGCATTTCACGGCCATGATGGCCGACATGCACATGCAGAACCGGGGCTTGTTCGCGAACGCCGATCCCGAGATCGCGCGCCTTTGGCGCTGGCATGCGCTCGAAGAGACCGAACACAAGGCCGTAGCCTTCGACGTCTTTCTCGAGGCGACTCGGCATTGGTCGCCGCTCAAGCGTTATCTGCTGCGTTGCTGGTCCATGGTGTATATCACCTTCAATTTCACCCGGAACATCGCCAGCCACGCCACCTGCCTGCTGCAAGCCGACGGTTATAGCGAAGCCGAGGCCCGCCAGGCCGTGTCACGATTTCTTTGGCGCGACCCGGGTATCTTCCGGCAGGGCTGGCGCAGTTATTTCGCGTGGTACCGACCGGGCTTTCACCCCTGGGATCTCGACAACCGGGCTGCGCTCGCCGAGTGGCGCGCCGAGTTCGACGTCACCTGATCACAGCCGCGGGCGTCCGGCCATTCGGCGATCCAGCGCCGAATCAACTCCACCCCTTCCTCATGCGCCAGGGCTCGCCCAAGCTCGGGCATCATGGCGCCCGGATCGGTCGAGGCCATGCGATAGACCGTGATCGACTCGTCGGGCGCTCCTGGCACGAGACCGAATCGACGATTCCCGGTCCCCCGCCCGGCGGCAATCGGCGATTTGCAGACCCCGAGCGCGACCGGCGAGGTCTCGGCAGCGTCCAAGGACAAGCCTGAGGTGTCTGCAGGCCCCAAGCGGTTGTGGCAGTGCCCACAGTTGATGTCGAGGTAAGCCCGCGCACGCGCCTCGAGCGGCGCCTGGGTGTCATCCCAGACCGCGGCCCGCGGAAGCGCAAGCGCGCTGCCCGTGCGCTCTCCTGGCGCCGAAAGACGTCCGGTACTCACCCAGTGCTCGAGTTGATTCGCGCGTCCTATCGCCTCGCCGTAATCATGCTCGCGATTGAGATGACGGGCCTTGAGACCGATCGGCGACAAGCTGCCGCGCTTGACGTCGGTGGCATGACACCCGGCGCATTGGTTGACGTCCGGCACGACGTAATCGAAATCGACTCGACTGCGGCCTGACTCGCCCTCGCTCACGAGCGTGAGCTCGCGCACCGTACCCGCCCGCTCGAGTCGCGCCTCGCGTTGCGCGGCGTCCCAGACATATGTCGAGGCCGCCCACCCCGAGGCACGACGCACCATCACCCGCGTCTCGATCAGACGAACCTGATCGAGCACGAGTCGACCGCCGCGCTCGAGCCCCCGCGCCTCCGCCGTTCGAAGCACTTGCGAGGAATCGCCCTCCGACGCGAGCGGGTAGTAAAAAGTCTTGGTGACGATGGTTCCCACCGGGAACTCGAAGGCCCCCTCGGACACATGGCTCGCCCGAGTACCCTCAGGCATCCAAACCGTACGGAGCTTGTGTGCGTAGTCGCTGAAGAGCGGCGTGTTGAGTTCGTAATCGATGACCGACTCGTGAGGCACGAGTCGCCCGGATTCGATGCCGAGCACTCCCCACTCGACCAGCGTCTCGGGGTCGGTCGTCTCGTGAAACACGGGACCCGCCGGGCCTCGCGAACAGCCGGCGCTCACTGCGAGCACGATCATGAGCACGATCGATCTCGTCGCACTCAAGACCGCTACGCGTGTCACAACGCGAGCTCCACCGCCGGCAGCGGCGCGAGTGCACAGTCGTACTCGGCCGACGAGACGCGAGGATTACGGTACTTTCCGGGTCCGTCAGCATTCAGCACCGGCCCCGCATCTCGCACGCAAATCGCAAGGTCCGCGGGCAGCGTGCCGCCTCGTGTTTTCTTTGAGTCGACATAGCCATCCCACACTACCGGCGGGAATCGGCCACCGAGACCGAAGACTGCGAGTTTCAACGCCTTCAGGTCGAGCCCATCGGGGGTGTCGCCGCCGCCGGAGTAACGGTTACCGTGGACATGGATGGCCTCGGGGTACGGATCGAAGATCTCGGCCACCCCTTTTTCAGTCATGTAGCCCGTCGAGAAATAGCTCGAGATGATCACGTGCGCCGTGGCGTTGTCGGCGAAATCATTGTCGAAGATCTCGACTCGATCGTTGGAGTTGATGACGACGCCAGAGCCCGCCGGGACACTGGCGACCGGCGTGCCCTCGGCACCGAAGTTGGCCGTGTTATTGCCGTGGATCTTGTTGCGGAACACACGCGTCCCTTCGCCGCGTTTCGGCAGATTCGGCATGTTGAATACCAGTACGCCACCGGTATTTTCGGTCGCGGTGTTGTCGTAGACATCCGCGCGCTGCGAGTTTTCGATTTCGATTCCGGCGACGTTGAGCCGCGCGGTGTTGCGGCGCACGACGATATCCTCCGACTGCCCCACGTAAATGCCCGCATCGGACGCGCCGATGACCAGACAGTCTTCGATGAGTACGTGTCGCGTGCGGACCGGATAGAGTCCATAGGCCCCGTTCGACGTGCTCGGACCCCCGGTCCACTCGATGCGCAACCCGCGCAAGGTGATCCGCTCTCCCTCATTCACCTTGACGGCATCACCGCGAGTATCTTCGATCGCCAGATTCTCGAGCGTGAAGTCGCTGGCGTTCACGAGCAGGCCTTCCGCGCCGACTGTTTGGCCTTTGAACGACAGCACAGTTTCGTTCATGCCCGCGCCACGAATCGTGACGCCGCTCACCCGCAGACTGAGGCTGCGATCGAGCGCGTAGCGTCCCGCCGGGATCTCGATGACCTCGCCCGGCTTGGCATCGAGGAGCCGTGTTTGCAGTTCGCGCTGAAAATCATCATCGACCGTGGCCTCCTCTTTCGAACCGCATGCGGCAAGCACGAGCGGCAATACGAAGAGAACCCACAGACCCCGTCGAAAAAACGTATCGACCTGTTTCATATACCCGCCTTCTCCAACGCCTGGAGGAGATCCGCTTTCAGATCCTCGATGTCCTCGAGTCCGATCGACAATCGAACCGTGCCCGGTCCGATTCCCGACACGGCGAGGTCTTCCGGTGAAAAATCTTTCGGCTGCATCATCTGCGGCGGCATGGCCAGAGACTCTGTGGAGCCAAAGCTCGGAGTGCGCGCAAAGAGATGCAGCGCCTCGGTGAAGCGCCGACCCGCTTCATAACCCGCCACGAGATCGAAACAAATCACCGAGCCGAAATCACGCATTTGTCGTCGAGCCAAATCCGCCTTCGGATGCGAGTCGAGCCCCGGATATCGAACACTCATGCATGCCGGATGCTGCGCCAAGAGCTCGGCGACGGCTTGCGCGTTCGCAGCTTGCTGTCGGTAACGGACGAAGTAGGTCTTCAAACCTCTGACCATGATCGAGGCCGACAAGGCATCGAGGTGCGCACCGAACAAACGGAAATCGCTGCGAAGCCGATCGATGAGTTCGCGCCTGGCGATGACCGCACCGCCCATGACGTCGCCCGCTCCGGTCGCAAACTTGGTCAGGCTGTGCACGAACAGATCGATGTCGAACTCCCCGTGCTGATGAAATCCTGCGGCGGTGTTGTCGATGACCGTCAGCGCGCCGTGCGCGCGCGAAAGACGCGTGATCGAATCGATATCGGCGATTTTGTTGATCGGATTGGTCGGACTCTCGAACCAGACGAGCCGGGTTTTGCGGCTCGAGAGTTCTCGCTCGAGTCCGTCCAGATCGTCGATGGAGAGCATGCGGTGGGTGACTCCGAAACGCGCCAGCATTCCGCGGATGATCTGACGCGTGGGCCCGTAGCCCTCCGTGAAGAACACCACGTGATCGCCCGCACGCGTGAGCCCGACGAGCGTCTGGGCTACGGCATTGACGCCCGAGGCCGTGACCAGGCACTCGTCTCGACGCTGTAACTGCGCCAGCATGAGCTCGAGTTGCCGGACCGAGGGATTCGATAGACGAGAGTAAAAGAAACCGGGTCGCTCTCCGCGCGCGATCCGCTCGCCCTCGAGCACGGTCTCGGTCTCCCATTTGACGTTCTGGAAGATCGGCAGATTGAGCGGATGATTATCCTCCGGCAGTTCGATCGCCGGCGGGTGGTTGACCCGGGTTTCGTCTTTCATTCGTTGAGTCAGTTGCCGCTGCGGGCCATCTGTTCCTCGCGTAACCGACGTTTTTCCTCGTGCCGCATGTACAGCGTCGAGAGCACCACGCCGGTCGCGACGATCAGCACCAAGATGGTCGCGAGCGCATTGATGTCGGGACTGACGCCACGACGTACTCGAGAGAAAATTTCCATGGGTAGCGTCGAGGAACCCGGGCCGGAAACGAACTGCGAGATCACGACGTCGTCCCACGACAGCGTGAAGGCGAGCAGCCAGCCCGAGACGAGTGCCGGCACGATGAGTGGCAACGTGATTCGAAAGAACACCGTTGCCGGCTTCGCGCCAAGATCGAGCGCCGCCTCTTCAAGCGCGTCGTCGAATCCCGCCAGACGCGACTGAACGATCACCGTCACGTAGGCCATGGCAAACGTGATGTGTGCAATGGTGATGGTGAGCATCCCCCGACCCTCGGGCCAACCGATGAGTTGTTCGAGGGAAACGAAGAGCAAGAGCATCGCAATACCCGTGATGACTTCAGGCATCACGAGCGGCGCAGTGGTCATGGCAGAGAGCAACGCCCGACCGCGAAACGGCCCGAACCGCGCAAGCACCAAACCCGCAATGGTGCCGAGAATCATGGCACCGGTTGCCGTCATGGCGGCGATCTGCACGCTGATCCAAGCGGCGCCGAGAAGTTGGTCGTTCTCGAGAAGTCTCACGTACCAGCGCAGCGTCGGCGAGTTCTCCGCATCCCACACCGTGACGAGGCGCGAATTGTTGAACGAGAAGACCATCATCGAAAGGATCGGGATGTAAAGGAACGCGAGGCCGAGCCCCAGCATCCCGTTGCGGAACCAGCCCCGATTATTCATCGCCGGTCCTCATCGCTTGGCCGCCTCGAGCTCACGTCTCTGGTAGCGCTGGAACAGCAAGATGGGCAATAACAGCATCAGCAAGAGAACGATGGCCACTGCACTGGCCACCGGCCAGTTTCTTGCGCTGAAAAATTGCGCTGAAAGCACGGTGCCGATCATGAGCTGGTCGGTCCTGCCGAGCAGCGAGGGAATGACGAACTCGCCCACCGCCGGAATGAAGACGAGCAAGCAGCCGGCCACGATTCCGGGCATGGAGAGCGGCAGCGTCACCTTGAAAAATGCCTTCATCGGAGACGCCCCAAGATCAGACGCCGCCTCGAGCAGCGTGAGATCGTGCTTCTCGAGATTGGAGAACAGCGGAAGAATCATGAACGGCAAATAGGAATAGACGATACCGATGTATACCGCGAAGTCGGTATAGAGCAGGGTCAGCGGTTCATCGATGACGCCGAGCGCAAGCAAGGTGTTGTTGATCACGCCGTTGGTCTTCAGCAGACCCACCCAGGCGTAGACGCGCAGCAGGAACGACGTCCAGAACGGCAGGATGATCAGCATCAGGAAGAGATTCCGGGTGCTTGGCCCGCATCGTGCGATGGCATAGGCCATCGGATAACCCACGAGAAGACAAAACACCGTCGAAATCGCCGCGACCTTGACCGAGTAAAGAAACGTACTGAGGTAAAGCGAGTCCTGCCATAGCACCTGGTAATTGGACAGGTTCAGCGTCGCCACGAAGCGCTGAGTCTCTTCGACCCAAGCGAACAACGGCGCGTAGCCGGGCTGGATCGGCTGCATCCAAGAGAACGAGATCTTGAAGACGATCAGGAACGGTACGACGAAGAAAAGCAGCAGCCACACGGAGGGCACGCCGATCACGAGTCGCTTTCCGAACAACGAATGCAGCGTGGAGAGGGCCTTGTCCACGGGCTTAGATCGTCAACACCACAGGGCTAGAGGGATGCCAGCTGAGATGTACCGTCTCTTCCCAGACGATACGCTCGTCGGCATGTCGCTCGACGTTGGGAATGGTCACGCGCACCATCCGCCCAGACTCGAGACGCACGAGGTAAACGGACAAATCACCCATATAGGCGATTTCCTTGACCACGCCCTTGGCGCAGTTCTCGAGACCCGACGGCGCCGAGCGCGACATCTCAATTTTTTCAGGCCGAATCGCCACCGAGACTTTGGCCTCGGGCGGCGCACTGATCCCGTGACTCACGAACACGGTCGCCTCGAGATCATTGCAGCGGATACGAACATGTCCCGGCTCGTCCTCGACGAGTTGCCCATCGAACATGTTGACCGAACCGATGAAGTCCGCGACAAAACGAGAATTCGGAAATTCGTAGATGTCCGTCGGCGTCCCCACTTGAACGATCTGGCCCTTGTTCATCACGCCGATCCGCGTGGCGAGGGTCATCGCTTCTTCCTGATCGTGCGTCACCACGACGAAGGTGACTCCGAGCTGCTCTTGAAGGTTGATCAACTCGAATTGGGTATGCTCGCGCAGCTTTTTGTCGAGCGCACCGAGCGGCTCGTCGAGAAGGAGCAGCTTGGGTCGCTTCACGAGCGCACGAGCCAAGGCCACTCGCTGACGCTGACCACCCGAAAGCTGGTGGGGTTTCCTGCGGCCAAAATCGCCAAGCTTCACAATGTCGAGCATTTCGCCGACACGCTTGTCGATCTCGCTCCTCGACAAGCCCTCTTGCTCGAGACCGAAAGCCACATTCTTCTCGACCGTCATATGCGGAAAGAGCGCATATGACTGGAACATCATGTTGACCGGGCGGTCGTAGGGCGGGATGCCCGCCATGTCCTGTCCGTCGATGAGAAGACGACCCGAGGTTGGAGACTCGAAACCGGCGAGCATGCGGAGCAAGGTCGTCTTGCCGCAGCCTGAGCCGCCGAGCAGACAAAAAATCTCGCCTTTGAAGATGCTGAGAGAGACGTTATCGACCGCGACGAAGTCACCAAAACGTTTGGTGACACCCTCGATCCGAACGTACTCGTGACTCCGGTCGATCGTTTTTTGCGACACGTCCCGCCCCCACCCCGAGAATGCCGTGGCCGCGCGGAGACCCCTCTCCGCGCGGCCTGCGGGTTATTGTCCGGCCTTGAAGCGAGTCCAGGTCGCCGTCAGCGACTGCGTGAACGCATCGCTCTCGGCGAGATCGACCTGAAGACGCGACTTCACCTCGTCGGTCGGATAGATCGCCGAATTTCCGAGAATCTCGGCCTTGATCAATTTTTGCGCGGGCACATTGAAGCTCGCGTAATTGACGAGGTCCGTGTTCTTGGCAGCGACTTCAGGTCGCATCAGGTAGTTGATGAACGCGTGGGCGTTGTCGACGTTCTTGGCGTCCTTCGGGATCGCCAACATGTCGAAGAACATCATGGTGCCTTCACGCGGGATCTTGTAGTCGATCTTGATGCCGTTCGAAGCCTCCGCCGCACGATCACGCGCCTGGAAAATATCTCCCGACCACGCCATCGTCAGGCAGATTTCACCGTTCGCGAGATCGTCGATGAACTTCGACGAGTGCACGTACTTGATGAACGGCCGAACCGCCATCAAAACCTTCTCGGCCGCAGCCAGGTCTTCCGGCGATTCGCTGTTCGGGTCTTTGCCGAGATAGATGAGTACCGTACCGGTGATCTCGGTCGGAGAATCGAGGATCGCGACGCCGCAATCTTTGAACTTCGAAACGATCTTCGGATCGTAAAACATCGCGAGGCTGTCGGTCGGCGCATCCTTCATGCGCTCGGTAATCTTGTCCTGGTTGAAGCCGATGCCCGTCGTGCCCCAAAGATAATTGATCGAGTGGGCATTGTCGGCATCGTGCCGCGCCACCTTCGCCATCAGTTCCGGATCCATGTTCACGAGGTTCGGCAGCTTGCTCTTGTCGAGCGTCTGGAAGATCCCCGCCTTGATCTGACGCTCGAGGAAGTTCGCCGAAGGAACGACGATGTCGTAGCCCGTGGCGCCTGCGAGCAATTTCGACTCGAGCACTTCGTTCGAATCGAATACGTCGTAGGTGACGTCGATGCCCGTCTCTTTCTCGAAGTCGGCGATGACGCTTTCGTCGATGTAGTCGGACCAGTTGTAGACGTTGAGCACCTTGGACTCGGCTGCCTCCTCGGGCTTGCCACCGCAAGCGGCAAGCAGCGCGGCAACGGACAGGGCAACGAGGGCCGGTCTGAAAACCTGTTTCATTTAAGTCGGACTCCTTCGGGAGAGGAAACCTCCCGCACCACGCGGGAGGAAGCGAAGTTATAGCGCAGACCCCTGCCCCGCGAAAGCCCGTCCGAGGACGGGAGGTCGTTCGAAGTCAGCGGGTGATCCACCCATCTCGGCGCAGCTCGGCCTCGAGTTGATCCAGCGTCGCACCGGCTTTGGTGATGAGCTCGTCGATCTCGCTGCGGGTGATGACGAGCGGCGGCGCGACGATCAGGGTGTCCCAAACCGCCCTCATCACCAGGCCATTTCGGATGGAAATATCCCGCGCGCGGGTACCGACCGTCCCCCGCTCGGGAAAAAACTCACGCGACGGCTTGCGGGGAACAAGTTCGAGCGCGCCGAAGAGTCCCAGACTTCGCGCCTCACCCACGAGCGGATGCGCCGCAAGCTCGCGCCAGCGCGTTGTCCAATAGGGAATCAGCTCGTCACGGACACGATCGATCACCCGCTCTTTTTGCATGATTTCGAGGTTCGCGAGCGCGACTGCCGCAGCAACCGGGTGGCCGGAATAGGTATAGCCATGGGCGAACTCCCCGCCCTTTTCAATGAAAACCTCGGCCACGCGATCGGACACCATGAGTGCCCCGAGGGGTTGGTATCCCGAGGTGATGGCCTTGGCCAGCGTCAGGAAATCCGGTCGGGTGCCGAAGTACTCACAGCCGAACCACCGACCGGTACGGCCAAATCCGCAGATGACCTCGTCGGACCCGAAAAGAATGCCGTAGCGATCGAGGATGCGCTGAACCTCAGGCCAATACGTCTCGGGCGGAATGATGACGCCCCCGGCGCCCTGCACCGGTTCGGCGATGAAGGCCGCCACGCGCTCGGGACCGATCTCGATGATTTTGGACTCGAGCTCTCGTGCCGCCTGTAGGCCGAACTCGGCGGGATCGAGATCACCCCCACGCTCGAACCAGTACGGCTGGTTGATGTGCACGACACCGGGAATGGGCAGTCCGCCCTGGGCGTGCATCGCTTTCATGCCGCCGAGGGAAGCGCCGGCCATGGTGCTGCCGTGATACCCGTTCCAGCGGCTGATGATCACCTGACGCTCCGGTTCGCCGCGCAGCGCCCAGTAACGCCGCGCGAGTCGCACGAAGGTGTCGTTCGCCTCGCTGCCGGATCCCGTGAAGAACACGTGCTTGAACTGCGGTGGCGTGACCTCGGCAAGCTTGGCGGCCAGCTCGATCGCAGGCTTGTTCGCGCACTGGAAAAAGCTGTTGTAGTACGGCAGCTCCTGCATCTGCCGATACGCCGCCTCAGCCAATTCCCGCCGTCCGTAACCGAGCGCCACGCACCAAAGCCCCGACATCCCGTCGAGGATGCGATGGCCTTCACTGTCGTAGAGATAGACGCCCTCGGACCGCGTGATCACACGGGTGCCGCGTGCGGCGAGCGCCCGCGAATCGGTGAAAGGATGCAAGTAGTGGGCGGCATCCAACGCCTGCCACTCTGCCGTGCTGCGCTCTGGAATCGGGCTCATGCCGACATCTTACGACGGCAAACCCTCAAACGTTCAGCAGCAGGTGCTCCCGCTCCCAGGAGCTGATCACCTGCAGAAACACCTCGTGCTCGGCTTGCTTCACGAGCGAGAACGCCGACACAAAGCTCTCGCCGAGAATCTCGATGAGCGGATCGCACTCGCGCAGCAGGCGAATGGCTTCATCGAGATTGCGCGGCAGCGAGAACGGAAGATCGTGGGCGCTGCCCGTGATGGGCTCGGTGGGCGTGAGTCCCTGGACCATGCCGAGATAGCCGCAAGCGAGCGAGGCGGCGCTCGCGAGGTACGGGTTGGCATCGGCACCCGAGAGTCGATTTTCGACTCGGCGCGATTGCGGATCGGAACCCGGCACGCGCAACCCGGCCGTACGGTTGTCGTAACCCCATTGCACGTTGATGGGCGCAACCTGAAATCGGGTGATCCGGCGATAGGAATTCACGTTGGGTGCGAGCAGCGCCATGGCGGCAGGCAGATACCGCTGCATCCCCGCGATGTGCGAGAAAAAGAGCGGCGTTGGCGAACCATCGGCATTCGAGAACACGTTCTTGCGGGTCTTGGTATCCACGATGCTTTGGTGGATGTGCATGGCGCTGCCCGGCTCCTTGGCGTGGGGCTTCGCCATGAAGGTGGCGTACATCTTGTGCCGCAACGCCGCTTCACGCGCCGTCCGTTTGAACATGAACGCCTGATCGGCGAGATCGAGGGCGTTGCCGTGCAGAAGATTGATCTCCATCTGCGCGGGACCATCCTCGTGGATCAGCGTGTCGATGGCGATGTCCTGATCCTCGCAGAACTGGTACACGTCATCGAAGAGCGGATCGAATTCATTGACCGCCGCGATGCTGTAGGACTGACGCCCGGGCTCCGCGCGGCCCGAACGGCCGATCGGCGGCTTGAGCGGATAGTCCGCATCGATGTTGGGCTCGACGAGATAGAACTCGAGCTCGGGCGCCACCACCGGCTCCCAGCCCTTCTGCGCATAGAGATCGAGTACGTGACGCAGCACTTCGCGCGGCGCCATCTTCACTCGACGACCATCCGCGTAGAAACAATCGTGAATCACCTGCGCCGTCGGCTCGGGCGCCCACGGCACGCGACGCACCGTTCGCGGGTCGGGTTTGAGAAGGATGTCGATTTCCGCCGGACTCATCGCTTCAGCGGTCTCTTCGGGGTAATCCCCCGTGACCGTCTGCAAGAAGATGCTCTCGGGCAGTCGCATTCCCTGATCACCCTGGAATTTTTGGGCAGGCATGACTTTGCCGCGGGCAATACCGGCCATGTCGGGGACGATGGCTTCGACTTCCTGGATGTTGTGGTCGCGAAAAAAATTGGATATCGGATCTGTCATGACTCGTACCTCTATCGCGCGCCGCCGCTTCGTCGAGTTGCGCGGACTCGCGCGGCCTCCCCGAAAGCAGCGAACAGCGCCACCGAAAAATTGTTGGCCATCACCCGCCACTCGGGATGCCACTGCACCGCCCAAGTGAACGCGGGGGCACGGGGCATCCAAAACGCCTCGATCAAACCATCGGGGGCGCGAGCCGCCACCGTCAGATCGGGCGCCAGTTGTTTGACCCCTTGACCATGCAAAGAATTCACCTTCACGCGATCGGCGCCGCCCGCCCACTCGCGCATCGGCCCCGGCTCGAGCACGACCTCGTGCGCCGGGCCGTACTGAATCTCGAGGGAGGCCGATTTGGCCTCACGATGATCAAATAAATTCGGCACCTCGTGGACCTTCTGCCAAAGCTTGCCACCGAGCGCGACGTTCATCTCCTGGAACCCCCGACAAATACCGAGGATCGGTACGCCCTGCTCGATGGCCGAGCGGATGAGCGGCAGGGTCGTCGCGTCCCGCTCCGGGTCGTGCAACGTGCCGGGCTCACTCGGACCCTCGTCGTAGTGATGGGGCTCGACGTTCGACGGACTGCCTGGAAACAGCAGGCCATCGAGACGAGACAGCAATTCCTGTGACTCGAGCGGCTCGGGCAACACCGGAATCAGCAACGGAAGTCCGCCAACCGCTCTTGAAACGGCGTGTGCGTACTTCTCACCGACCATGTGAAAAGCATGGTCGCCAACCATGCGACGGTCGGCAGGAATTCCGATTAGAGGGCGAAGGGACATGCGAAGCGCAATTCCGGGATTGGGCCGGAAAGCAGTTGGATTAGATCACAAGGGCTGCTGTATAACCGTCCAGCTCTTGAAGATTTTGTTGTAAGTCACTGTTTTTATTGAATCTATATTGCTAGGCTCTGTTCGGACCCGTATGCTCAGCGGCCCACTCGCGAGTTCCCATGAGCGCCTATCCCGAGCTCGACCGCTTTCTCGAGCGCCACCCCGACACCCGGCACGTCGATGTCTTCCTCAACGATCTGAACGGCGTCGAGCGGGGCAAGCGCATCGAGCGCGAGGCCCTCGAGCGACTCTATTCGGAGGGGATGCCCCTGCCGGGATCCATGTTCGCCCTCGACGTGCTCGGCGGAACCATTCAAGAGAGCGGCTTGGGGTTCGACGAGGGCGATGCCGATCGGCCCTGCAAACCCCTGCCCGGCTCTTTGGTGCCCGTGCCCTGGCAAACGGGTGGGGTTGCGCAGGTGCAGGTCGCGATGTTCGAACCCGATGGACGCCCTTTCTTCGCGGACCCGCGACACGTGCTGACCCGGGTACTCGATAAATTCCATCGACTCAACCTCACACCGGTGATCGCGCTCGAGTACGAGTTCTATTTCATCGACCGCGAGCGCCTCGAAGGCGGCATGCCACAACCACCGCCCCTGCCCATCGCAGGACGTCGTGAGTTCCGCACTCAGATCAATTCGATGACCGATCTCAACGAATTCTCGAAGGTGCTCTCGCGCATCGACGAAGTGGCACGACTGCAGGGTCTGCCCTCGACGAGCGCGCTGGCGGAATATGGTCCGGGACAATTCGAGGTGAACCTCGAGCATCGACCCGATGCGCTGCTCGCCTGCGACGAAGCCATGCGCTTCAAGCGCGTGGTACGCAGTGTCGCGCGCGAGCAAGGTTGGGACGCCACCTTCCTGCCGAAACCCTATCGCGATATGGCCGGCTCCGGCCTGCACGTGCACGTGAGCTTGCTCGATGCCGCGGGTCACAACATCTTCGCTTGTCCGGACCCGGCCGCCGCGGCCGACGATGCAGCCGATCACGGCATCGAGAGCCCGGCCTTGCGCCACGCCATCGGCGGCATGCTCGCCACGCTCGCCGACGGCATGGCAATCTGCGCCCCGGGGCCGAACTCCTACCGACGCTTCAGAGCCGAAGCCTACGTCCCCCTCATCCCGTCGTGGTCGATCAACAACCGTGGGACGGGCGTGCGCATTCCTTTGAGCGACGAGAGAAACCGGCGCGTCGAGCACCGACTCGCAGGGGCCGATGCAAACCCGTATCTCGTCACGGCCTGGGTACTCGCTGGAATCCATCATGGCATCGCCGAGGGGATCGAGCCCGGCGCTCCGATCCGCGGCAATGCCTATCGGGAATCCGGCGAGCGTCTGCCACTGCATTGGGCGAGCGCCATCGAACGCTTTGCGCACAGCGACTTCGCAGCAAGCTATCTCGGTCGTCCGTTCCGCGATCACTACGCGAAGGTCAAGCAAGGCGAACTCGACGAATTCAACTCTTACCTGACACCACTCGAGATGCAGTGGTATCTCGGCGCGATCTGACCGACCGATGAGCGCGCACGTCGCCTCGTGGTACGCATCGAGTACGGCGACCACTGCCTCCAGACCCGAACTCACCGAAGACCTCGATTCCGATGTGTGCATCATCGGCGGCGGTATCGCAGGTTGCTCGGCAGCCCTGCACCTCGCGGAACGCGGGTACCGAGTCGTCCTGCTTGAAGCCGAACTCATCGGCTGGGGCGCTTCGGGACGCAGCGGAGCGCAAGCGATCACGGGCGTCGCCTGCGGGCAAACCAAACTCGAATCTTTGGTCGGCGCTGGCGATGCACGTCGCATCTGGAACATGACGGTCGAGGCGCTGCAGCTTCAGCGCGCCCTCATCGATCGGCACCAGATCGACTGCGATTACGTGGCCGGGCAGATGCATGTCGCGCTCAAACCGCGCCAGGAAAACGAGTTGCGAGAGGATGTCGAGGCCGCTCATGCGCGTTACGGATACCACTCCTTGCGCATGGTCGAGCGCGCCGAAGTACAGAGTCTGATCGCCTCCGATCGATACATCGCCGGCACCTTCGACTCGGCCTGCGGTCACCTTCATCCGCTCAAGTACACCTTGGGCCTCGCCGCTGCGGCCGAGCGCGCCGGAGCAAAGATTTTCGAGCGCTCGCGGGCGCTCGGTTATCAACGCACCGCATCGATCTCATCGACAAACTCCCTCTCGAGCGCTCCCCTGCTCGTTCGCACGGAGCGCGGCGCCGTCCGCTGCCGATCGATCGCGCTTTGCGGGAACGCGTGGCTCGGCCCGCTCGCACCTGCGCTAGCCCGCAAGATCATCGGCGTCGGCACCTACATCGTCGCCACCGAGCCACTCGGCGCCGAGCGCGCCGCAGCCCTCATCACCAACAACGCCGCGGTCACCGATATCAATTGGGTCATCGATTATTTTCGCCGATCATCCGATCATCGCCTGCTCTTCGGCGGACGCGTGAGCTATTCAGGACTCGACCCCCTCGGCACACGCCGGGCGACGCGCGCCCGAATGCTCAAAGTATTTCCCCAATTGGCGGACACCCAGATCGACTTTGCCTGGGGTGGACTTGTCGACATCACCCTCAACCGAGCCCCGCATTTCGGTCGCCTCGAACCTGACGTCTACTTCGTGCAGGGATTCAGCGGGCATGGCATCGCCCTGACCGGCATCGCCGGCAAACTGCTGGCCGAGGCCATCGGGGGCACTCACGATCGATTCGATGTTTTCGCACGCATCAAACACCGGGATTTCCCGGGCGGCACGGCCCTGCGCCGACCGGCGCTGGTGCTCGCGATGCTCTGGTACCGACTGCGCGATCTGCTTTGATCAGCCGCCGGCGGCGTGGGACATCAGACGCGAGAAGAACGGCCTCAACCGTTTCTCCGTGATTTCCGCGACGGCCGAATAGGCGGCCGGCACCACGACGAGCGATAACAGCGTCGAGGTGATGAGCCCTCCGATCACCGAAACACCGAGCGGAGTGCGGAAATTGCCGTCTGCACCAAGGCCGAGCGCGATGGGCAGCATCCCCGCGCCCATGGCAAGGGTCGTCATGATCACGGGTCGGGCACGTTTGCGACAAGCGTCGATCAAGGCTTCGTCACGCGACATGCCGGCGCGCTCACCGAGAATGGCGTAGTCGACGATCAGGATCGAATTTTTGACCGCAATGCCGTTGAGTAGCAGCAGACCGATGAGAGACGGCAACGACAGCGAGTTGCCCGTCAGCAGCAGCAAGCCGAACGCGCCTCCGCCGCACAGCGGGACGGCAGCGAGGATCACGAGCGGCTGTGTGCCACTGTGGAACAACAGCACCAGCACGATGTAGACCGACGCGATGCCGGCGAGCAACGCGAGCGCAAACCCGACGAAGAGCTCGACGAACGCCTCGGAGTCTCCGGCCGGCAAGATACGCACGCCCGCGGGTAGATTCTGCATCGCCGGCATATTGCGAACTTTGGCCATGACATCGCCGAGCGGAAGCCCATTGAGCTCGGCAGACACCGTCACCGTGCGCTCGCGATTGAGTCGATCGATACGCGCAGGACCACTGCCCTCGGTGATATCGGCGACGGCCGACAAGGGCACCGGCCCGCCCTTTCCGGGAACACGAAGCTGACTCAGGACCGCCGGATCCGTGAGCGACGAGCCTGCCAGTTGCACGCGGATCGGCACCTGGCGCTCCGCCAAATTCAGTTTGGCGAGACGCTGCGTCACATCCCCGCTCGTCGCGATTCGTGCCGCATCGGCGATATCGATCGTGGACACGCCAAGATCGGCTGCGCGCGCCGGGTCCGGGCGGATGACGATCTCGGGTCGCAGCAAGGCCGCGGTCGTCGACACCGAACCCACCCCCGGGACGGTGCGAATCGCGGCCGCGATTTCTTGGGCGGCGACCGACAACTGCTCCGAATCTTTGCCCCCGATGGCCATGGTGAGCCGATCGCCTGGACCCCCTGCGACGAAACTCGCCCGAACACCCGGCAACGGCATCAGGGCCTTGCGGACGTCGTTCTCGATCTCGGCGCTGTTTCGGTCACGATCCTCCGCGAATTCCAGAGTCATCGAGATCTTGCGCACCTCGGGAAAACTGAGCCCGCCGCCCATGGTCTCGCCACGCTCGCCACCGACAGTCGTAAACGTCCGCACCACCTCCGGTACTTCGGCACGCATCCGAGCACGAACCTCGGCCGCGACTTCGAGTGAATCGGACAGTCGCGCGCCGGGTGGCAACTCGACCTGCAGCTGCGCTCGAGAGGTATCCGAGGTGGGAACGAAGGTCTTGGGAATGAGCGGCACGAGCGCGAGGGAGAACACAAACGTCCCCATCGCGAGCACGATCACCCGACGTCGATGATGGATGGCGTACTCGACCCAGCGCAGATAACGAATCATCAACGGCGAATCCGTCACGGTCTTCGGCTCGCCGCGCATGAAATGTCCCGCCAGCATGGGCGTGAGCAGTCGGGCGACGAGCAAAGAAAAGAGCACGGCCGCCGCCGCAGTCCAACCGAACTCGCGGAAGAACTTGCCGGTCACGCCTGGCATGAAGGCAACCGGAATGAACACGGCCGCGAGCGTGACCGACGTCGCGATCACGGCGATGCCGATTTCATCGGCGGCATCGAGGGCAGCTTGCATGGGCGGTTTGCCCATCGCGCGATGCCGCGCAACGTTTTCGACTTCGACGATCGCATCGTCCACCAACACGCCGATCACGACCGCCAGTGCGAGCAAGGTGAGCAGATTGAGCGAGAAACCGAGCCAACTCATGACCGCGAAGGTCGGGATCACCGACAGCGGCAGTGCCAGAGCCGAAATGGCCGTCGCGCGCCACTCTCGCAAGAAAAACCAGACCACGATCACGGCGAGCAGCGCACCCTCGATGAGCATCGCCATCGAGGCGTTATACGAATCTTTGGCGGTCTCGACCGTGGACTGAACTTCGGTAAAACGAACTTCGGAGTGCTCGGCCTGCAATTTTTTGATGCTCTTTCGAACACCCTCCCCCACCGCCACTTCGCTTGAGCCCGCTGTTCGCCGAACAGAAAATCCGACGACTGGTTTGTCGTCGAGCAACGCGGCCGCACGCGCTTCCGCAGCACCGTCCGACACGGTTGCGATCGCCGAGAGGCGCACGGTGCGGCCATCGGGCAGATAGATCGGGTAATCGGCAAGGTCCTGCGCACTTCGCACGACGGCGACCGTGCGGACCGATTGCTCGGCGCCCCCGGTCTCGGTGCGTCCACCAGGCCGCTCCACCTGCAAGCGCGCCAACTGATTCGATACCGATCCGGCCGTGACACCGAGCGCCTGCAACGCCTCGGGTCGCAGATCGACCCTCACTTCGCGCTCGACGCCACCCACGCGCGATACCGAGCCCACGCCCGACACCCCGTAGAGCGCTTTTGCGACCTTGTCATCGACGAACCAGGACAACTCGTCGGGCGCGAGACGGTCTGATTCGACGGCAAATCCGATCAGCGTCCCACCGACGAGATTGATGCGCTGGATGACCGGCTCGTTGATGTCTTGCGGCATGTCGCGACGAACCCGCGACACGGCATCTTTGACCTCATCGAGCGCCTGGTCGATGTTTCGCCCCAACTCGAATTCGATGCGGGTGACCGAGGTACCCTCGCTCACCGCCGAGTTGATGCGTTCGATTCCGGGGATGCTCGCGATCGCATCTTCGACGCGACGCGTCACGTCCGTCTCGAGCGTCGAGGGCGACGCACCGGGTAGCCCGACCGACACTTGAATGGTCGGCAAGGCGATATCCGGCAACTGGGAAATGGGCAACTGCCTCAAGCCCCAAAATCCGGCGATCACGAGGACGACGAACAACAGGACGGAAGGCAAAGGGTATTGAATACCCCAGCGCGAGAGATTCATGAGCTCTGACCGTCGACGACCTTGACGATGTCGCCATCGCTCAAGAAGCCTGCTCCTCGAGCAACCACTTTTTCGCCGTCTTTGAGCCCAGAGCGCACTTCGACGGAATCACCCTGCGGCGGGCCCGAATCGATGCGTCGCTGCAGCACCTTGTTGTTCTCGCCCATGACGAAGACGTACGGGTAGCCATCGCGAAACACGACGGACTGGCGAGGGATGACGGTGACCTCGGCCTGACCGACCCGCAGACGACCCTCGGCGAACATGCCCGCGCGCAGCGCGCCGGGTTTCTCGAGATCGGCGTACACCAGCGCGGTACGGGTCTGCGGATCGATGGACGGCGAGACGGCACGGATGATGCCCGTGACGACATCACCCGACGGGCCACGCAAGTCGACGGTCGCACCGACCTTGATGCGTGTCAGATCGTTCTCGGACACCTCGGCACGCCATTCGAGTCGCCCACGACGGATGAGACGAAGCAGCTCGCCACCGCCGGAGACGATTTGTCCCGGCTGAATATTGCGGGCGGAAATCACCCCGGCATCGGGCGCGCGAAGCGTCGCGAACCCGAGGCGCAACTTGGAAGCATCGCGTTCAGCCTCAGCCGAGACCACTTGCGCCTCAGCCTTCGAACGGTTGGCTCGCAGGACTTCGAAATCATTGGTCGAGATGAGGTTGCGATCGAGCAGACTCGCGCCACGCTTTTCCTGCGAGACAGCCAACTCCGCATTCGCGCGGGCTTGGGCAAGGCTCGCCTCGGCCTGACGCGCCTGGACGTCGAGTGTCCGCCGATCGAGTTCGACGAGAGCCTGACCTGCGACGACCTTGTCACCCGGTTCGACGAGCACGTTCGCGACGCGCAGTCCCGCCACCTCGACCCCCAGGGACATCTCCTGCCACGCGGCGACCGAACCGGACGCGACGATTTCGCGGTCGATCTGGCGACGCTCTGCCGCGACCAAGGTGACGGTCAGCGAGGAGGCCGAAGGCGCATCGCCGCCACCGCCTCGCGAGCAGGCTGCCAAAGTCAGGACGGACACCAAGGTGACCGCAACAAGGGGAAATTTTGGGGGTTTCACGGTTCGCACGATACGCACCTCGGACGGGCCGTGACCATGACGCCACCCCCCGACGTCCATGGCCCGGTCAAATCGACCTAACGAATCTCGAAAGCCCGGTGGATATCCGTATTTCGCGCAAAGTCGGGCGGGATGGTGTCACGGCTGATGTCGCGCACCGAATGACGCGCCGACAGCGCCTCGTCCAAGCGAAATCTTTGTGCATTGGTCGAGAAGACCAAGACTCCGCCGGGCGCGAGGACGGCCAGGCAGTCCTCGATGAGCCCCGCGTGATCGCGCTGCACGTCGAACACCCCCTCCATGCGCTTGCTGTTCGAGAACGTCGGCGGATCACAGAAAATGAGGTCGAAACGTTCGCCGCGCTGCGCAGCGGCCATGAGCCACTCGCGTACGTCGGCTCGTTCGAAGCGGTGTCGCGGGCCCGAGAAATCATTGAGGGCGAGATTGGCCTGTGCCCACTCGAGGTAGGTCGTCGAGAGATCGACCGTCGTGGTGGACGATGCGCCACCGGCCGCGGCATACACGGTCGCCGTACCCGTGTACGCGAAAAGATTGAGGAAACGCTTGCCCACCGCCGCTTCGCGCAATCGCGCGCGAGTAATTCGATGATCGAGAAACAAGCCCGTATCGAGGTAATCCTCGAAATTCACCCGAAAACGCAGCCCACCCTCGCCGACGATGCGGAACTCGCCGCGTTCGTCTCGCTTGGTGTATTGGTCTCCTCGCTTGACACGGCGACGCGTGCGCAGGTGCACGTGATCGGGCTTGATGTCGGTGGCCACCACAAGACCTGCGAGCGCCTCGGAGCGTCGTTTGCGAACGGTTTCCTCCGGGATTTGCGCCGGCGCCTGATATTCCTGCACCACGAGCCAACGCTCCGACTCGTCCGCCGCCGTGTAACAGTCGATCGCGAAGGCGTACTCGGGCATGTCGGCGTCGTAGAGCCGATAGCAACCGACCCCTTCGCGACGCTGCCACGCCGACAGTTGCTTGAGATTCTTGCGTATCCGATTCGCGAACATCACCGCGCCCGGCTGCTCGGCGAGCGCGAGATCGATCTGCGACCCCTGACGCGGGCGCAGATCGCGCGCCGACAACTCGCCAACTCGCAGGCGCAACAATCGACACTCGAGTGCACCGACGAACACGTTGTGTACGCGATGTGCGCGCAGCCCGAGCTCGAGCCCGAGCGAGGCGTCGCCGCTCAGCACCGCCGCGTCCCAGCCCTGAAAACGTTCGCGCAGCACCTGGCCGAGCTCGGCATGCACCGCGCGTGCGGCGGCTTGATCGCCGAGCCGAACACCCCAAGGCGGATTCGTGCAGAGTAATCCCTGCGGCGTCGGTGGTACGGCTGTTTCGAGCGCACCCGCTTCGAAGGCCGTGATCTCCGCAACCCCGGCATGCGAGGCGTTGATCGCCGCATCGCGAAGCAATCTTTTATCTTGATCTCGCCCGAGGAGCCGCAGCCCCCTCGCCTTGCACTCGGCCAACCCGGCAGCCGCTCTCACCTCCGCGGCCTCGACGAGTCGACTCCAAAGTTCGGAATCGTGTCCCTTCCAACCGAGAAAGCCGAAGTAACGGCGTCGATGATTGGGGGCGATACCCGCCGCCATGCGCGCGGCCTCGATCACGAACGTCCCCGCACCACACATCGGATCGATGAATCCGCCACCTCCGGCGGCGATCTCGGGCCAGCCCGCACGCATCAAGATGCCGGCGGCAATGTTTTCGCGGAGCGGCGCCTCGCCTGTATCGCCCCGCCAGCCTCGACGATGCAAACCCTCACCCGAGAGATCGAGCGACACCGTCACCCGAGTCCCCACCGCATGGGCATGGACCCGGACCGACGGCTCGAATATGGCGATGTCCGGACGTCTGCCGGTTTTTTCACGCAACGCGTCGCAGATCGCGTCCTTGAGACGCAGCGTCCCGAAGTGCGTATTGGAGATCGCCGGATGTCGACCGGACCATTCACAGGCGAGCGTGCCCGCCGAATCGATGTGAGCAGCCCAATCGATCCCCCGCAATGCGGCGTAGATCGCCGCATCGTCCATCGCCTCGAAACGCAGCAACTCGAGATGAACGCGACTCGCCACCCTCGACTCGAGACAGATCCGATACGCGACCTCGAGCGCGCCCGTGAACGCCACAGTGTTGCCTCGTTCGCGCACATCGAGTCCGCCGAACTCGACGATCTCGCGCGCGAGCAGATCACCGAAGCCGCGCGGCACGCTCGCGACGAATGCACGGGTCGTACTCATCGGGACGGCGGCCACGGTCGAAGTTTTTTCGCGCCAGGCTTCAGGTATCGACAAAGAATTCGGTAGGCATCGGTATCGAACCCCTCGATCGCGGTCCGCAGACGCGGCGTCGGCTCATCGCGTTGATCGAACTCGTCGGCGACCACCGTGCCAAGATATTGCCAACCGTCGATCACATGCCAATGGCGTACGCCGAGCGCACTCACCTCCTCGACGGCCATCGGACCCTCATGAGGCCAGGTCCGCAATTTGAGCGAGGCCAGCTGCAGCTTGAGACGTGCGCCATGCCGCACCAAGGTCTCTTCGCCGACGCAGGCTCCGGCGCAGCGTCCGACCTGATAGCCGAAGCAAGATCCCGAGACCGACGATTCGAGCCCAAGCACGCGCAGGCAAAACTTGTGGTCCCGAGCGAGGTTGACGAGCGCGGTCTTCGCCTGGCGCGCACTGCGAAAGAGTCCGAAGGCATCTCGGCCTGCAGGTATGGGTCCATCGAGCGAATGAAGTTGCGGGGCATGACCGCCATCGTCGACGAGCCAGGTATAGGCTTCCCCGCCCCGTAGCCTGCGGTTATAGACCGGCTGCAATTCGCGCACGAGGCGCGACTCGAGCAACAAGGCACCGAGCTCGCCCGCGGTTTCGGTCCACTCGATACGTCTCAGTTGCGAGGTCAAACGCTGCGACTTGGAGTCACGGCTTGCGCCCATGAAATGTTCGAGCACCCGCTCACGCAAGTTGTTGGCTTTGCCAACGTAGATGAGCGCATCACCCTCACCAAAGAAACGATAGACCCCTGCCGATTCGGGCAGATCGTCGATGAGATCGGGCGACAGATGCGAGGGCAGCGAAGGCCTGCGACCGACCCGCTCGATGGCGGCATCGAGCGTCGCGGCGGGCCACGTCGTGCGCAGACGTTGCCACAGTTGCGCAAGAACCTGTGCGTCGGGCAAGGCACGATGACGTGAACTACACTCGAGTCCATGCCGCTCGATGATGGCGTCGAGGTTGTGTCGACCTGCTTCGGGGTACAACTCTCGCGAGAGGCGGACGGTACACGTCAGTGGCGCCGAGAATCGACGGCCTGCACGGCGCATTTCGGCGCGCACGAAACCATAGTCGAATCGTACGTTGTGGGCGACGAATCGACGCTGCGCGAGCCGGGCCTCGATCTCGTCTGCGATGTCTTCGAATCGCGGAGCATCCCGCACCATGTCCTGCGTGATGCCTGTCAAACGCTCGATCGACGGCGGAATGCGGGTGCCGGGGTTGATGAGCGAACTCCACTCCCACTCGATTTCGCCGGATCGCATCGCGACGATGGCGATCTCGGTCATCCGATGCCAGGCCGGATGCCCACCGGTCGTCTCGACATCGACGAACGCCAGCGCGCCGTCGGCGAGCGATGAGTCGTCTACGCCCGAGGTCACCCGAGCTCGATCCAGGTGGTCTTCAGCTCGGTGTACTTGTCGAAGGCATGCAGCGATTTGTCGCGCCCGATGCCCGATTGCTTGTAGCCACCGAACGGCACGGTGATGTCGTCCGCGTCATAACAATTGACGTACACCGTCCCGGCGCGCAGGCCGCGTGCGATACGATGCGCTGTCGACAGATCGCGACTCCACACCGCTGCCGCAAGCCCGTACTCACTGTCGTTGGCGATCTTGAGCGCTTCCTCGGGCTCTCTGAACGAGAGGCACGACAGCACGGGACCAAAGATTTCCTCGCGCGCGATGCGCATGCCCGGCGTCACACCGTCGAAGATGGTCGGCTCGACGAAGCAGCCGCCCGTCTCGGCACGCACTCGCGAACCACCGAGATGCACGCGCGCGCCCTCCTCGCGACCCGAATCGATCAGCCCGAGCACGCGATTCATCTGGATGTCGTCGACGATGGCGCCAAGACGTGTCGCCGGATCGAGCGGATCACCCGGCTTGAACTCGCGCGCGATTGCAGCCACTTTTTCGAGCATCGCTTCGCGGATGGACTCGTGGACGAGCAGACGTGAACCCGCCGAGCACATCTCGCCCTGATTGAAGAAAATCGCGAACGCCGCCGCGCGAGCGGCCGCATCGAGGTCGGGACAATCCGCCAGCACGATGTTCGCGGATTTCCCGCCGCACTCGAGACCCACGCGCTTCATGTTCGACTGGCCGGCGTACTGCATCACGAGCTTGCCCGTCGCGGTAGAGCCCGTGAACCCGATGGCATCGACCCCCATCGAGAGCGCGAGCGCCTTCCCGGCGGTACCGCCGAAACCGGGCACCACGTTGAAGACCCCGGCAGGAATCCCCGCCTCGATCGCGATCTCGGCGAGGCGCAGCGCGCTGAGCGGTGACTTCTCGGATGGCTTGAGCACCATCGAGTTACCCGAGGCCAGCACGGGGCCGAGCTTCCAAGCCGTCATGATCATCGGGAAATTCCACGGCACGATCGCACCGACCACACCCATCGGTTCGCGCGTGATCGTCGCCAGCGAGCCTGGACCGGTCGGCGCCACTTCCCCGTAAATCTTGTCGATGGCCTCGGCATACCACTCGATGCAGCGGGCGGAGGACGTCACGTCGACCTTCAAGGCATCGGAGATCGGCTTGCCCATGTCGAGCGTCTCGAGAAGCGCGAGGTCTTCCTTGTATTTGAGGATGAGCTCGGCAAAACGTTTGAGCACACGCTTGCGCTGAACCGGACTCTTCGCCGACCAGACACCGGAGTCGAACGCCGCACGCGCACTCGCCACGGCGACCTCGACGTCGGCGGTATCGCACGCTGCCACGTCGGCGAGTACGCGCCCGTCGATCGGACTTTTCTTCTGAAACGTCGCGCCGCTCAATGCCGGGACGAAACGCCCGTCGATGAAGGCTTGGGTGGCCGGACGAAGGGTTGTGGCACGCTCGTGCCATGGAGAATTGTTTTGCGCGGACATGGCGCGAAGTTTAGCAGCCCCTGCACTATTGCCCTGCGCACCCAGATTTGCCCGCACCAAACCGGTGCGTAATATGCGATAAAATTCAGCGCGGGCAACGTTTCATGCCGGTTTGTTCTGGCATGGCGTTTGCTTCGGTCTCCAAGTCACCCTTCAACCCCCGAGGTCATTCCCACATGAAGACTGCCCCCGTTCTCGCCGCGCTCGCTCTCGGAGCCGCGGCGGTCACCGCCAAAGCCGAGGTGTCCTCGACCATCACCCTCGCCTCCGACTACGACTTCCGTGGCATCACGCAAACCGCGCGCGACCCCGCCCTGCAAGCCAGCCTCGACTGGTCGTCCGAGTCGGGCTTCTACCTCGGCGCCTGGGCGAGCAACGTCGATTTCGGAGACGGCACCGAATCCGAGTTCGAACTCGACCTCATCGGCGGTCTCTCGGGTAACTTCACCGACGACTTCGGCTACGACATCGGCCTCGCGCGCTACAACTACTTCGACGACGGCGACGACATCGACTACACGGAGTACTACCTCGGCCTGTCCTTCAAAGCCGTCTCGTTCAAATATTGGTACTCCTCCGACTTCGTCAACTCGGGCGACGGCGCCACCTACCTCGAAGCCAACACAGAAATCCCCCTGCCCAACGATTTCACGTTGTCGCTTCATGTGGGTCGTTCCGGCGGCGACTTCTGGGGCGACGACAAGTACACCGATTACGCCATCGGCGTCGGCAAGACCGTCGGCAACTTCGATCTCGGTCTCAAGTGGGTCGATGGAAGCGACTTCAAGCCGGGCGTCGACATCGGTGACGCCAACTCGTCGGAGAGCAAAGTGGTATTCACCATCGCCACCACGTTGCCCTGGGGCAACTGATCCGCACGATCGAGCTGCGGTTTTTGCAGGCATGAAAAAAGCGCTGGGGCTCAAACCCCAGCGCTTCTTTTTTTGGATCAATGAAGGCCTGCCCGCCGCGTTCGGCTTTAGGCCATCACCTCAGGCCATCACGCTTAGGCAATGACTCGTTGACGCGCACCGAGTACTCGCTCGACGAGCAAGCCGCCCGCCACGTACGCGGCCATCGTCATCAGGTAGCCCGGGAAGTAACCGGCGACCGCCGAAGCAAACGCGGTCAGCGTGGGAGCTGAGGGCGACGGGGCCAGCCAGAACATGCCGAGGTTGGCGACGACGAATGTCGCGAGGGCGCTGCCCGCCACCGCGACGCTGATACGACCATAGCCACCCTCTGCTACCCAACGTCCCGCCACGAACAAGGCGCCGTACGCCGGAATCAGGAAGAGGTAAGCGATGCTGTAACAGTTGGTCGGCGTGCCGAGCGCAAAGGCGGCGAGGTCGACGACCCAGCCGAGCACGAAATAGCCGGGGAACAGCCGCAGATCGCGCAGCCAGAGACCCGCAAGGAAGAACACGGCCCAAGACGCATCGAGCGGACCGCCGTACTCGCCGAAGTGGCCGAGTCTCGTGACCGCCATGACGAGCGCCAGAGCCAGCGCCACCCACCAAAACCCGCGACGGGCCGACGATGTGTTTTCGATCATCTACCGAACTCCCCAACAATCTCAACGCGGCGCACGATAGCGCAACGTCACGAAAAACTCCCGCCCCAAGGCCGGATAAAGCGTCGCGGTTTCGTAGCGACGGTCGAATGCGTTTGCGAGTCGGAGCTGAACCTCCGTGTCACTTGAGACCCGCCAGGCGCCGGTTAGATCGACCGTCGCATAGCCGCCGAGCTCGCGCGAATTCGCGAGGTCATCATACCTGCGGCTCGCAAACTGCACACTTGCACCCAGATCGACCCGGGGTCCGCTCCACTCGATGGACGAGCGCCCCGACCAGGCCGGTCGACGCGGAAGCTCACGTCCGCGATTGAACCCTTGGCTGCGATCCTCTGCCGAGAGCCATCCGAGCGTCTGGGACATTCGCCATGGACCACCCTGCCACTCGATCGCGCCCTCGATGCCGCCCAGCGACGCTTTCGAGACGTTCTTCGGAAGATAGGTCTCGACGTCGAAGGCGATGAGATCTTCGACTTCGCTGCGATAGGCGCTGACCGACCAACGCCCCCAAGAGAGCCGCTGCTTGAGACCGATCTCGGAGGTCAAGGCGCGCTCGGGAGCGAGGTTCGGATTGCTGAAATCGGGGTAGTAAAGTTCGTTGAACGATGGCGCCTTGAACGCACTGCCGACGCTGGCATAGGCCTGCAAGCCGCCCGAGAGACGCATGCCCCAGGCCAAACTGCCCGTCGCGTTGGAGCCGAACTGCTCGTTGTCGTCGAGTCTCGCCGCGAGCGCGAGATCTTGCGAACCAAAACCGAATGCGTACTGCGCGAACGCCGCGAGATTGTCGCGAGACGGACGAGTGAAAGAGACGTCGCTTTCGACACGGTCTTTCAAAAAATCCGCACCGATCAAAAAATCTCCGGTCCCGGCACGCCACTCGTTCTGCCAAGTCACGGTGTCGCGCGAGGAGTTGAAAACGCTCGTGAAGCTCGCTGACGCACTGAAGCTCGTCGATTCGTCCCAGGAGCGACCCGCCGTCACGGTGCTGCGCCAACCCGGGACCGGCTCGGCGACGAACTTGAGGCCCGCGGCCTGGTTGATGAGATCAGACTGATTGAGGAACGAGGAGTCGAACGACACCCGCGCCTCGGCGCGCTGCGCGAAGACCTCGAGCGTCGCGCCCCCGTCGAAACGATAGCCCGTACCGAGGTTGACGCTCGTGTTGCGGTAGGGATCACGATCGGGTTCGGACGTGAAGCACCCCCCGCCCGGCGGAAAGGGCAAGCCCAAGCAGGCGTTGATGCCGTCGGTTTCCAGATGCGAGACCTGCAGATCGATCCACGCCGACTCGTCGCCGATCCCGTGACCGAGCGCAAGCTGGCGCGTGCCGTTCGACCCTGCCGTCACGCGCAGCGAGCGATCCGCCCCGCCGCCGCGGCGCGTGAAGATCTGCACGACGCCCCCCATCGCATCGGCGCCATAGAGGCTCGAACGAGCTCCGCGCACGATCTCGATGCGCTCGACGGTGTCGAGCGGCAGGTCTTGCAGCGCCGGGATGCCGGTCGTGACCGAACCGATGCGCACGCCGTCGATGATCCAGAGCACGTGGTCCGATTCGCCGCCACGAACATAGACCGAAGTCGGTTGACCGATCCCGCCCTGCCTCGCGATGGCGACGCCCTCGACTCCGGCGAGCAACTCATCGAGAGTCCGCGCCTGCGAACGTTCGATGTCGGCACGCTCGATGACGGTGACCGAAGACAACGTGTCCTCGAGTTTTTGGAGCGTACGGGTCGCCGTGATGACGTACGAATCGTCGGGCGAGCGACCATCGGCCGCTGGCAATGCAGCCGCGGATAGGCCCGCAAGAATCGGGATCAAGGCCGTTCGGGCCGGAAACTGAGCGCTCATCGATACTCCTTCTCGCGCTCCCACCGAGCACGCCATGGATATCGCGAGGCCGGTCTCCGGACTTGCGAGTGGCGCTGCTTGATGCGCCTCGGATGATCGCCTTCCCGTTCCCACCCTTGCGGTGGAACCAGTGGCCGAAGATCACCCTGCCTCGCTTACCGTTGCGGGGGCAGTGTCGGAATTGCGCGCCGAAGCGCCCTCACCGACTTCCCGTTTCACCTTCGTTGCGACCACCGCACCGAAGGCACCTCACGAACGGATGAGAGGCTACCTCCTCGGGCCGCGCGGAGTCAACGAAGGCTGATCGCAGTCCGCGAAGGATGATCCCGGTCCGCCAAACGAGTGCGCTCAGGAGCTGCAGGAGAGCGCGGAGCAGCCCGCTCGATGGCGCGCCCACTCGGGTCGTCGGGCGGCGTAAGACTCGCGGCCCGACTGGCGTTCGTAGGGATTGCGCAGCACGGTCAATAATTCTTCGAGGGGCCCGACATCGCCCTGCGCCGCCGCATCGATGGCGAGTTGCGCGAGATAATTTCGCGGGACGTAACGCGGGTTGCTGGCGCTCATTCGGCGCTCGCGCTCTCCCCGCTCGAGACCACTCGCTTCACCCCGCTGCCGCCATCGGGCAAACCAGGCCTGCCATCTCGAGCGGAGCTCCGTCGAGAGATCAGCCCCTTCGTACAACGCCGGTTGGACCACGCGCTCGACGAATCCGCCCTCGGTTTCTTCGAGATGGTCACCGAGCCCCCGGAAGAGGATCGGCATGTCGGTCTCGACTGCAGTCATCAAAGAAAAAAGATCATCGACGAGCGCCGTGTCGCCCTCGCGGTCGATGCGATCGAGCCCGAGCTTGTTGGCAAGCATGCCCTGCCAAGTACGGCTGTAGGTGCTGCGATAGAGTTCGAGGCCCTGCTGCAGCGCGTCGCGATCATCGATGATCGGCAACAGCGCACCGGCGAGCCGCGCGAGATTCCAGAGGCCGATCTGCGGTTGATTGCCGTAGCAATAGCGACGACCCGAGGCGTCGGTCGTGTTCGGCGTCCATTGCGGGTCATAGCCTTCGAGCCATCCGTAAGGACCGTAATCGAGTGTCAGCCCGAGGATCGACATGTTGTCGGTGTTCATCACGCCATGCACGAATCCGACCCTCATCCAATGCGCGATCATCACCGCGGTGCGTCGGCAAATCTCGGCGAACCACGCCGCGGGCGCGGCGGGATCGGCCGCATCGAGCTCGGGGTAATGGGTGCCGATGACGTGATCGACAAGACGGCGCAGCACGGCGTGTTCGTCCGCAGCCGAATGGATCTCGAAATTCCCGAAGCGAATGAACGTGGGTGCGACTCGGCACACGATGGCGCCCGGCTCGGGCTGCGGATGGCCGTCGTAAAACATGTCGCGGACCACCGACTCGCCCGTCGCCACGAGCGACAGCGCTCGCGTCGTCGGCACACCGAGGTGATGCATCGCTTCGCTACAAAGAAACTCGCGCAGCGAAGAGCGAAGCACCGCGCGCCCGTCCGCGAATCGCGAATACGGCGTAGGGCCCGCCCCCTTCAGCTGCAATTCCTGTCGCGAACCATCGAGCGCGATGAGCTCGCCAAGCGTGATGGCCCGGCCGTCACCGAGCTGCCCCGCCCAGTTGCCGAACTGATGTCCGCCGTAGCGCGCGGCATAAGGACGCATCCCGATCGCCAAGGCATTGCCGGCAAGGATGTCGACGGCAGCGCCCGTGGAAGACGGTCGCGCGAGGCCCAGACGCTCGGCAAGATCTGCCGACCACGCGATCAAACGCGGCGCCGCGACCGGTGTCGGCGTCACGAAAGTGTAGGCCGCCTCCGACACCTGTCGCGGTGCGTTGTCCGAATGAGGATCGGCCGGCAAAGCCTCGACGACCGTCGATTCGAAACGTACGTCCTGAAGTGCGCGCGGCGCAGGTGTTGTCATGGCTCGATTGTAGCCCGCGAGATCGCGACCGCGGCGCTATCATGCGGCGGTGAACGCTCGAGATCTTCGCATCCATTCGCTGCATATCTATCCGGTCAAATCGGGGCGCGTCATCGATCTCGATGCGGCGCGCCTGGGTCCGCGGGGTCTGCAGTACGATCGCGAGTGGATGTTCATTACCGCCGAGGGTCGTTTCATCACCCAACGCAGTCATCCCGTATTGGCGCTACTCGTGGCCGAGCCCGATGAACTCGGGGTCACGCTCGTTCATCCGCAAGCGGGACGATTGCGACTCGAGAGGCCCGCGCCCATGACGACGGCGCCCGGAGACTGGCGCACCGTGAACGTTTGGAAACGCGACATCGAAGCGATCGATCTCGGGCGGGAAGCCGCGCGTTTCGCGAGCGCGGTGGTCGGCGAACCCGCACGAATCGTGGCCGCCGGCTCCGACAATTTTCCCGATGGCTACCCCCTGCTCGTCTGCACACGGGCGTCGCTCGAAGATTTGAATCGTCGGATGCCGTCGGCTCTGCCGATGAGTCGATTCAGGCCCAACATCGTGCTCGACGGTACCGACGCCTGGGAAGAAGATCACATCAAAGAATTGCGCATCGGCACCACGCGCATGAAGCTCGTGAAGGCCTGCACGCGATGCGTCGTGACCGGGATCGACCAAGAGAGCGGCCGCAAGGCCTTGAGTCCGCTATCCGTGTTGCAGGAGTTTCGGTTCGACGCCGCCCTGCGCGGCGTCACCTTTGGTCAGAACGCCCGAGTCGAAAGCGGCGCCGGCAATGTGATCCGCGTCGGCGACGCGGTGCAGATCTCGGGCTGACCGAACTCGGGCTGACCGAACTCGCGCTGACAGCCCTCAGCTCGAAGGCGCGTTCAGCGGCACCCGCGACGTGACCTGACCTCTGAAATCGAGCCAGGCGTGGTTGGTGTAGTCGTAGAGTTTGCAACGGCGCACGCAGTCGACGTAGGTCCGCCAGTTCATGCGGTAAACCTGGAACTGGTCGTTGAAGCGCTCGGTGAGCAAGGTCTGCGCTCTTCGCAACGAATACATCGGAATGCGCGGATTCAGGTGATGAGCGTTGTGCTCCATGATGTTGTGGAGCAGACGATCGATACCCAAGGGCAGCCGCACCTGGACGGTCGCGGTGAGATAAGCGCGGTACTGCTGCCACTCGTGTCGCTTGAGGAACCAGGCGATCTTCGGATGGGTGTGATGCACGAAGACGACGAAACCCATCACGACATTCCAGAGCGCGAACGGCACGATCACGCCGAGCGTCAGCAGCAACCCGAGGCTCTGTCCGGTTTCCAAGGACACCAGCACGATCAAACCCACCCACGACATCATGCCGACGGTGACGAGCGCACTGTCCCAATGATACTTGGCGCGACTCGCGCCGATTTGCTTGCGCGTGGCGAAGTAGAGTTTCTTCCACCACAGCTCAAGGAAATAGTAGAGACCCCAACCGAGGCCGCTGCGGTAGATGCGCTCGAGCGCACGACGATAACGAGGCAGCGCATCGAACTCGTCTTTGGAGAACGGCGCCCACACCTGGTCGCGCCCTTTGAGGTTGTTGAATCCGTGATGGGCCACGTTGTGACCGACGTCCCACAAACTGAACGCCGTCATCGATGGCAGGAAAGCGATGCGGCCGACGACCTGATTGAGCCACTTGCTTTTGAAAAACGAGCCGTGGCAAGCGTCGTGGCCGATGAGGAACAGGCGGACGATGCCGGCGGTCACCATGACCGACCCGAGCACTTTGAGCCAGACCGAGGCGTTGATGAGGACGAGTGCAAGCCCTCCCGCGAACAGGCAAAGATCGATCGCGAGTGCCAGGAAAGGCTTGAGGTAGCCCGCGTTCTCGAACGCGATCAACAGCGCCTTTCGACTCGTGGTCTCGGTTGCGGTCTGCATTGCGAAACAACCCCTTGACGTTCAATCTGGGAAAGCATTGTACCCGGCCTCATAATACGGGGTATGACATTCGTTTCCCCGCGCCCGCGCAGCGAGACGGCGGACGTTCAGCATCTGGTCGACTCGCTCGACGACGCTTGGCGCGAGTCCGCCATCGCGACCGGTCGTGCGCTCGTTTCGGGTGCACGACGCCGTGCCGACGAACGCCCGTATCTCGACGCTTTTCTGCAGGAATTCGGCCTTTCTAATCAGGAGGGGATCGCACTGATGTGCCTCGCCGAGGCACTGCTGCGCATCCCCGACGATGACACGGCCGATCGCCTGATCGCCGAAAAGGTATCGAGCGGCAACTGGGACTCGCATTCCGGTCGCTCGACCTCGCTCTTCGTGAACGCCTCGACCTGGGGCCTCATGTTGACCGGTCGACTCGTCGACCTGCCCGCGGAGATGACGGGCGACGCTCGCTCCTGGATGCGTGGACTGAGCCAGCGCATGACCGAGCCGGTCGTGCGCAATGCCTTGCGTCGCGCCATGCGCATCATCGGTGGCGAGTTCGTCGTCGGCCGTGGCATCGAAGAAGCCCTCGAACGTTGCGCCTCGGAATCCGCCCTGTCGCTCTGCTCCTTCGACATGCTCGGCGAAGGCGCTCGAACGGATGCCGATGCGGAGCGTTACACGGCAGCCTACGCCTCGGCGATCGAAGCCATCGCCGCCGCCCGGCCCTCCTCAAACGTTTCGTCGTTGCATGCGTATCACGCCATCTCCATCAAGTTATCGGCGCTCGATCCGCGTTATTCCCTCGTGCAACGCCGTCGGACGCTCGATCGATTGTTGCCGCGGGCGCTCGAACTCGCACGACTCGCCGCATCTCGAGGGCTTGGCCTCACGCTCGATGCCGAAGAACAAGACCGTCTCGAGTTGTCGCTCGAGCTCATCGGTGCGCTCGCGCGCGACCCCGCGACGCGCAACTGGCCAGGCCTCGGTCTGGCAGTGCAGGCTTATGGCCGACGAGCTCCGCAGGTGATCGACCACGTCACCGATCTCGCGACCGAACTTCGTCGCCCGCTTGCCGTGCGTCTGGTCAAAGGTGCGTACTGGGATAGCGAGATCAAGCGCGCGCAGGAACGCGGCTTGGCCGAATACCCCGTCTACACCCGAAAGTGCTCGACCGATGTCGCCTATCTGGCTTGCGCAAAGAAATTGATCGCGGCGGCGCCGTTGATCTACTCGCAGTTCGCCACTCACAACGCCCACACGATCGGCGCCATCCTCGCCATGAGACGTGCCGCACCGACGCTGCCCGCGCTCGAGTTTCAGCGACTGCACGGCATGGGAGTGCTGCTCTACGACGAAGCACACCGCCAGATCACGGACTTCCCGCCGGTACGCGTCTACGCTCCCGTGGGGCCTCACGCGGAGCTGCTCGCATATCTCGTGCGTCGACTACTCGAAAACGGCGCAAATACGTCGTTCGTCAACCGCTTCATGGATGAGCGGGTGTCGGTCGATGATGTCGTCGTCGATCCGGTCGCCGAAGCGCGTAAACGACTCAAAGAGTCCGATCTCGCACACCTCGGCATCCCGTTACCACCAAAACTTTTCGGCGAGGCGAGGCGTAATTCTTTGGGTCTCGATTTTGGACTCGAGACTTCTCTGCAAGCCCTGCGAAAGATCTGCCAACTGCACCCGATCTGTGAGATGCCGCCGTTCGAACCGGCGAGCGCGGTAGCGCCCGCCTTTGCGGCCGCCCATGCCGCCCTGTCCGACTGGCAACGTCGCGATGTCGCGGAACGCGCGGCATGCCTCGAACGCGCCGCCGATCTGCTCGAGGAACGTCGCGACTCATTCCTGTCGCTGCTCGTCCAGGAGGCAGGCAAGACGTTCGGAGATGCGCTCGCTGAAGTTCGGGAGGCCGCGGATTTTTGTCGATACTACGCCGCAGAAGCGCGCCTGCTGCAGGGCGCACCGCAGCGACTTGCGGGGCCCACCGGCGAGACCAACGAATTGCAACTCCTCGGCCGGGGCGTTTTCGCCTGCATCAGTCCGTGGAATTTCCCGCTCGCCATCTTTTCAGGTCAGGTCGTGGCCGCACTCGTCACCGGCAATACGGTCGTCGCGAAGCCCGCTGAAACCACGCCGCGTGTCGCACTCGCGTTCGCGGCGCTGCTTCGAGAAGCGGGCGTTCCGAACGACGCACTCCAGGTCCTGCCGATGATCGGTCGGGACTTCGGCGAGACGGCGCTCACGCAAGCCTCACTCGCGGGGGTAGTATTCACCGGCTCCACGGCCACGGCGCGCTGGCTCAATCAAAAATTGGCCTCGCGCGAGGGTGCGATCTTGCCGCTCATCGCCGAGACCGGCGGCATCAACGCGATGATCGTCGACTCGACGGCCCTGCCCGAGCAAGTCGTCGACGATGCCATCACGTCGGCGTTCGGCAGCGCAGGTCAGCGCTGCTCTGCGCTGCGCGTGCTCTGCGTGCAAGACGACATCGCCGATCGCATCATCGACATGCTGGTGGGCGCGATGGATACGCTCGTCGTGGGGGATCCGCGCGATCTGGCCGTGGATGTCGGTCCCGTGATCAGTCTCGAGGCCGCGCGTCAGTTGCGCGTGCACGTCGAAGAGGTCGCGCGCAAAGGCCGACTCCTGAAGGTGGGCCGCCTGCCGAGCGCCACGCCGGTCGGCTTCCCCACCACGATCGATCCGGGACGCTACGTCGCGCCTCATTTGATCGAGCTCGAATCCGTGCGCGATCTCAAGCGCGAGGCGTTCGGCCCGGTGCTCCACGTCGTTCGATACGCTTCGCACGAACTCCCTCGATTGCTCGATGATCTGCGCGCAAACGGCTATGCGCTCACGCTCGGCATACAGAGTCGGCTGGAGGCCACTCGGCATCAGGTCTACACGCTCTCGAGCGCAGGCAATGTCTACGTGAATCGCAACATGATCGGGGCCGTCGTGGGCGTGCAACCCTTCGGAGGCTCGGGACTCTCAGGCACAGGCCCCAAAGCAGGCGGCCCGCATTACCTGTCGCGCTTCGTCACCGAACGCACGCTGACGATCAACACCACAGCGACAGGCGGCAACACCGCCCTATTGAGTCTCGATTAAGCGTCGCTGCCAGCGTCCGTTGGCGGCGGCAAGAGCGCCGAACTCAGCGCGTCCAGGGCGGATCGGAACTTGTCATGCCCAGTCGGCGCACAGCCCCGGCCAGTTTTTCGCGCGGCAGGCGTCCAGACTCGACGAGTACCTGTACCGCAGCGAGCGCAATGCTCGCACGATCCACTTCAAAGAATTGCCGCAGGGCTGATCGCGTATCGCTACGGCCGAAGCCATCGGTGCCGAGCACGATGAACCGTCGACCCGGCAGATAGCTTGAGAGCATCTGCGGGACAGCGCGAACGTAGTCCGAAGCGGCGACGATGGGCGTCTCGCCTGCGAGGCAGCGTTCGAGATGCGATTCGGTATGCGATTCCGTGGGTGATAACCGACGAATGCGCTCGAGAGAAGCCGCCTCACGGGCCAACTCGCTGTAGCTCGTCACGCTCCAGATTTCGCTGGCGATGGCCATCTCTTGCTCCAGCCATTCGCTGGCGGCGATGACCTCGCGCAAGATCGCACCCGAGCCGAGCAGACGAACCGCGGGATCCGACCCTCGAGTCGCGTAGCGATACATCCCGCGGATCACACCATCGCGCGCTTCCTCCGGCAACGACGGTTGCGCGTAGTTCTCGTTCATCACGGTCAAGTAATAAAACTCGTCCCGCCCCTCTTCGAGCATGCGACGTGCGCCATGGTCGAATATGACGGCGAGCTCCCCCGCGAACGCAGGGTCGTACGCGCGGCAGTTGGGGATGGTCGCGGCCACGAGATGACTCGATCCGTCCTGATGCTGCAGGCCCTCGCCTCCGAGCGTCGTGCGACCGGCCGTGGCACCGAGCAAGAAGCCGCGTGCGCGCTGATCGGCTGCGGCCCAGATGAGATCGCCGACGCGCTGAAATCCGAAAATCGAGTAGTAGATGTAGAGCGGGAGCAACGTGACGCCATGGACGCTGTAGGACGTGGCAGCCGCCACCCAGGACGACAGCGCACCGGCCTCGGTGATGCCCTCCTCGAGCAGCTGACCCTCGCGACTCTCCCGATAGGACAACAGCGATCCGGCATCTTCAGGCTCGTAAAGCTGCCCGAGCGGAGAATAGATTCCGATCTGGCGGAACAAACTCGCCATGCCGAAGGTGCGCGCCTCGTCGGCGACAATCGGCACGATGCGCGGACCCAACGTCTTGTCGCGCAGCAGATTACTCACCATGCGCACCACGGCCATCGTGGTGGACATTTCTTTGCCCTCGGCTTCGAGCGCAAAGGCGCTGTAACTGTCGATCGAGGGGACGCTGATGCGCTCGCCTGTTCGGCGACGACGGGGCATCGCACCGCCGAGCGCCGAACGACGATCGCGCAGGTAGCGCATCTCGGGGCTATCGTCGGCAGGCTTGTAGAAACGCAGTTCCGAAACTTCCGTATCGCTCAGCGGCAAGTTGAACCGGTTGCGAAATTCGAGCAAGGCATCGACGTCGAGCTTCTTTTCTTGATGAGCCGTCATGCGCGACTCACCCGCACGCCCCATGCCATACCCCTTTTTCGTCTTGGCCAGGATCACGGTCGGCTGCCCTCGATGAGCCGCCGCCGAGGCGAGGGCTGCATAGAGTTTGCGGAAGTCATGGCCGCCGCGCTTCAGGGCGTCGATGTCTGCCAGCGACATATGCGCGACGAGCGCACGTAGCTCAGGATCGAGGGCAAAGAAATGTTCTTGGTTGTAGGCGCCGTCGTTGGCACCGAGCGTCTGATACTGCCCGTCTACCGTCTTCGAGAAGGCGCGGAGCAATGCATGGTTGTGATCGCGCGCGAAGAGCGGATCCCAGTCCGAACCCCAGAGCACCTTGATGACGTTCCATCCCGCGCCGGTAAAGAGCGCCTCGAGCTCCTGGATGATCTGGCCGTTGCCGCGCACGGGCCCATCGAGACGCTGCAAATTGCAATTGATGATGAACGTGAGATTGTCGAGCTTCTCTCTGGCCGCCAACGTGAGCGCGCCGATGGACTCGGGTTCGTCCATCTCGCCATCACCGAAAATTCCCCAGACCCGCCGACTCTCATTCGACGCGAAACCTCGATGACCGACATATCTCAGAAAACGGGCCTGGTAGATCGCGTTGATGGGGCCGATACCCATCGAGCCTGTCGGGAATTGCCAGAAATCCGGCATGAGCCACGGGTGCGGATAAGAACTGAGTCCGCCCCCTCCGACCTCTTGCCGATACCTCGCGAGCGCCTGCTCATCGAGCCGCCCCTCCAAATACGCTCGCGCGTAGACGCCGGGCGCCGAGTGCGGCTGAAAGAAGACGAGATCGCCCCCGTCCGGCGCCTCAGGGCCTCTGAAAAAATGATTGAACCCGGTCTCGAAAATTTCGGCTGCGGAGGCATAGGTGGCGACGTGACCGCCGAGCTCACCGTAGGCCTTGTTGGCCCGAACCACCATGGCGAGCGCATTCCACCGCATGAGGGCGGTGAGCCGCTCTTCCATTGCCACATCACCGGGATGTACGGCCTGCTCATCGAGCGGAATGGTGTTCTGGTACGCCGAGTACGGCATCACATGGGCGACGACGCCCAGTTGCTGTGCTTGTTGCTCGAGCTGCGTAAGCAGGAAGAGACCCCGATCGCGGCCGCCGGTGGCAACGGCCGCCCGCAGCGCCTCGAGCCACTCCGCTGTTTCTTCGGGGTCGATATCTCGAGCGGGATCGATGCTCATGCAGGTAGTCGATGATCTTTGAATCGCTCGCGCAGCACGCTCTTCTGCATCTTTCCGGTCGCCCCTAGCGGAATCGCCTCGACGAACACGACGTCGTCGGGGATCTGCCACTTGGCGAGCTTGCCCGCAAAAAATGCAAGCAACTGCTCGCGATCAACCTCGACTCCCGACTTTTTGACTGCCACGAGCAACGGTCGCTCATCCCACTTCGGATGCGGCACGGCGATACATGCCGCCATCGCCACCGCCGGATGAGCCATCGCGATGTTCTCGACGTCGATGGAACTGATCCATTCGCCGCCCGATTTGATGACGTCCTTGCTTCGGTCGGTGATCTGCAAAAACCCGTCGTCATCGATGGTCGCCACGTCGCCGGTGTGGAACCAACCATCGATGAGCAGTGGTTCGTGCTCTTTCTTGAAATAGCTCGAGATGATCCACGGACCGCGGACGAGCAGATCGCCCGAGGTTTTGCCATCCCAGGGTAATTCTTTGCCTGCCGGGTCGACGATCTTCATGTCGACCCCGAACACTGCGCGCCCCTGCTTCGCGAGGATGGGCAGTTTCTCTTCCCAGGAAAGACTGGCGTGCTTTTCGCGCAACGCGCCCACCGTACCGAGCGGTGACATTTCGGTCATGCCCCAGCCGTGCAATACATCGACGCCGAGTTTATGGAAGGCATCGATCATGGCGGGCGGACACGCCGAACCGCCGACACTCGTACGACGCAGACTGGTGAACTTCTTGCCTTCGCTCGCGAGATGATTGAGCAAACCGAGCCAGACCGTCGGCACGCCAGCCGCGCAGGTCACTCGCTCGGACTCCATCAATTCGTACACCGATTTGCCATCGAGCGCCGCACCGGGCCACACCACTTTGGCGCCCATCATCGGCGCGCTGTAGGGCACGCCCCAGGCATTGACATGAAACATGGGTACGACGGGAAGGATGCAGTCGCGCGCCGACAGGAACGTGGAATCGGGCAGCGCACCCGCATAGGCGTGCAAGGTCGTCGAACGGTGACTGTAGAGCACGCCCTTCGGATCGCCCGTGGTGCCACTCGTGTAGCACAGGCCCGCCGCGAGTCGTTCGTCGAACACCGGCCAGGTGTAATGCCCGTCCTGTGCACCGATCCAGGCTTCGTAGCTCAACAAATTCGGGATTCCCGAATCCTCGGGCAAAGCCTCCGCCTCGCACAACGCCACCCAATGGCGCACCGTCTTGCAGTGCGGCGCAATCGCTTTCACGAGCGGCAAGAAGGTCATGTCGAAGCAGAAGACTCGATCTTCTGCATCGTTGGCGATCCAGGCGACCTGCTCGGGCTTCAGACGCGGGTTGATCGTGTGGACCACCCGACCACTGCCACTTACGCCGTAGTAAAGCTCGAAGTGTCGGTATCCATTCCAAGCGAGCGTGGCCACTCGATCGCCCTGGGCGAGCCCGAGCGCATCGAACGCCTGCGCGAGCTTCTTGGACCGAATCAGCGCGTCACGATAGGTGTAGCGGTGAATGTCGCCTTCGACCCGACGAGATACCATCTCGACGTTGCCGTGATGACGCGCCGCATGTTCCAAAAACCGCCAGATCAGCAGCGGTTCGTCTTGCATCAGTCCGAGCATGAGTCCCCCTTGGCCACGACGAAGAGCGCATCCGGCATCGAACGATCGAGTTCGAAGTCCGTCCAGATGATTTCGTTTTGTTTGACGCCGTCGTAATAGAGTCGCACGAGCCCGGGCTGTACCCAGGAAATGCCCGGTTTGCGAAAGAAGTTCGAGTAGAGTCGCTCGTGCCAGCCGCGTGATGTGTCGAAGCCGAGACGCAGGATCGCATAGTCGTCCTGGGCGATCGAGAACAGTGTCACCTGATTGGACGGATCGATGATGCGAACGACATAGACAGGTCGCCCATCCACCGAGTCGTCAGGCAATCGCTCTTGCCGAAATCCGGGTTCGATCGCGAAACGGATCACACCGAAACCAAAATTCTCCGACCACTGCTTGTCCGCCTCGGAGGGCGGCTGCGGCCCCTCGAGCGTGTAGGAGCGTTGACCATCGAAGGTGATGAGGCGAGCACAACGACCCTGATGCCGCGACTCGATACGCACCTTGCCATCGGCTGCATGGGCCATCCCTTTCTGCTTGGGATAGACGCGCCACATATCGTAGCGCTCATGACGTTCGACCCCTTTCGGCGTGTAGAACACCGCATGCCCCCGCATCAGCAAGGTCTGAGGATGAATCCACGTCTCTCCGCCCGCGGCCGTCTGCGCACGGGCGACGATCTCGCGCGCCGAAATCGGCACGCCCTCCTCGGCGTTTGCCGCAGGAGCGTTCGACACGAGCATCACCGACACGACGATCGCGAAAACGCGAGTCACAGTCGATCCTCCGCAATCAGTTGAGACACATCCACCGACACACGGCTTTGGCGCCCAAGCAAATCGAGCAGCACCATCGCCCGATCGGCCCCTTCCTCCATTTCGAATACCGCCTCGAGACTCGCGTAAGGCCCCGCGACGATGCGCAGTTTTTGACCCTGCGTGAACAAGGGACGGTGAACCTGCGGCTCCTCGGCACCCGAACTCAGCACATCAATCAAAGATTGAGGCACCGTGGCGTAGGTTCCACCGAACTTCACGAGGGAGGCGACGCCAACAGTGCTGCGGACCGGGGCCCAGGACTGCTCGGGCTTTGCGCCGACGAAGAGGTACCGCGGAAACAGCGGCTCTTCGACCCAGGTCCACTTGAGGCGCCGCTGCTTCTGCACGCGCATGAGCGGACAGAGCACCTCGAACCCCTGACGCTCGAGATGCTCCTGAGCCAAAACCTCGGAGCGAGGCTTGGTGAAGGCAACCAGCCAAGTGACCATGACGGCCGACAGTGTACCGGTGATCGAGGCCCGCGAGCTCAGGCTGCGGGCTTCGAGCTCGCGATCCAGTCGGTAACCGCCTGATCGAGAATCTCGAGTGGCATCCCGCCGTTCATCAAGAGGACGTCGTGGAACCCCTTGATGTCGAAGGAATCGCCAAGCTCGCGCTCCGCGCGCTCACGCATGCGCAGGATGGCAAGTTGTCCGACCTTGTAGCCCGTTGCCTGCCCCGGCCACACCACATAACGCTCGATCTCACGGGTGATCTCGGCCTCGGTCATGCCGGTCTTGGCGACCATGTATTCGATCGCTTGCTCTCGCGACCAGCGCTTCGAATGCATGCCTGTATCGACCACCAGTCTCACGGCACGAAAGATCTCCGCCTGAAGACGACCCAGATCGCTGAGCGGATCCTGGTCGTAAAGACCCATGTCGGTCTTCGCGAGTCGTTCGGCGTAGAGCGCCCAGCCTTCGGCATAGGCGTTGAACGGCAACACTTTACGCAAGAGCGGCACACCCTCGATGAGCTGCGCGGCAGAGAGCTGGAAGTGATGGCCCGGCGAACCCTCGTGCACCATCAAGGTCGCCAGACCATACTTCGGGTTGTCGGCCGTGTTTTTTTGATTGATGTAAAAGCGACCGGGACGCGAACCATCGAGCGCCGGCGGATTGTAGTAACCCCCAGGCGAAGAGTCCTGCGAGTATTCCGGTACGCGAACGATCTCGAGTGGCTGAGGCGGAATCGTATTGAAAAACTTGGGCGCAACGGCCATCACGCGCGCATCGAAGGCCTTCAGATACTCGAGCATCTGCGCGCGACCGGCATCGTCATTCGAGAAAACCTGATCGGCGCGGTTGTTGAGCTGATTGACCCGCTCGGCAAGAGTCGCACCCTGTATTCCCTCGGCATCCAGTATCGCGAGCATTTCCGTCTCGATCCGCGCTACCTCGCTGAGTCCGAGCTGATGGATTTCATCGGCAGAGAGATCCGTCGTGGTGTTCGACTTGAGTGCCGCCGAGTAAATCGCTTCACCGCTCGGGATACGCCAGATGCCCGCGTCGTGGTTCGCGGTTTTTCGAAGATCCTCGAAGAGCGTGATCATGGCCTCGTAACCAGGGATCACCTCGCGCTGCACGATATTGGTCGCCTCGGCGAGCATGCGAGTGCGATCCGCCTCCGAAAGCCCCTCGATCTTCTCGAGCTTGGCGGGCAAGGTCGTCACGAGTGCATTGCTCGCCGCCCCACCCTTCACGAAGGCTCGCATACCCGTGAGGGCTTGATCGATCACGAAATCGGGAGGTACCACGCCATTGGCACGATCGTCCTCGACGCGCACCTTGACCTCGCGCAGCACGCGACCGAATTCATTGAGGCGCGACAGATAGCGCTCTGCGCTGCGCTCGCTCTTGATGACGTGACCGTCAGTGAGGAATTGCGGCAGATCGACCGTCGCACCGGAGATCTGATTGACTCGGTACCCGGAATGCTCGAATTCACCTTGGCGGATGATGTCGTTGAGGAACCACGCCGTCACTTTCCAAGTGAGCAGCTCCTGACCCTCAAGTCCCTCCGGCCCGTAGCGATCGAGGCCAGCACGCGCCGCACGCATCCGCTCGAGCATGCGCTTCTCGTTCGCCTCGGTCTGCTCGTCGAGCTTGCCACTGTGGAAATCGAGCAGCGTATCGTCGATCAGACCCAACGCCGTGAGCGTCTGCGGCGAGGACAGCGCCATCTGCAAGGTGATCTTGTTGACGTAGTTGTTGAGCCCGACGGGCGTGAACCAGAACCACATCGACGCGCCGGCAACCGCGAGCACAAACAACCCGAGGAACCACGCCAGAACCTTTTTGAGAGTCTTCATCGGAACTCCGCGTTTTTTAAATGACAGATGAGCTGACTTAACACAACCACACTAAGCCTATGATTTATATGTACTAACTAGAAACTAACGAGTCGAAATACCCCGGGATACGTCCAGAACCCTATTTGTTCTCGGAGGGTCATTTTGGAACATCGCGACGCGCACGAGTAGCCCCGCGACTCCTTTATATCGGGTGACGCGATGCCTCCGGGCCGTAGAGCCAAAGCGCCTAAGGCGGCCGGTTGAAAGGGTCACGACGGGCTTTTGAAACATCTCGACGTACTACTCGTACTACTTCAGTTATCTTGGGCTAGTGTTCTCAGCCAGCCAACGTGTGTTGCTTCACTCCATGCGGTCTCGAATTCAAATACTGTCGCTTCTAATGTCGGTTCTGGCGCCATCGGTCGCTCATGCCGAGTGGGTCACCGTTTGGGTCGATGACACCAAAGACCGTTCTGGTTGGTACAACAACTGGCTCGTCGATGTCGAATCGTTGATCGGCAAAGATCAAACGCGTCGCGCTTGGGTTGTGATCAATATGAGAACCGACGCCAAAGTCTCCTCCGGCAATCGTCGATCTATGAGGATGCTCTGGCATATCGATTGCGCTGAACAGCGTTTTCGTCGTCTCTCGTTCAGCGCGCACCGTGGCGCGATGGGTAACGGGCGCGTCATCGCCTCCGACGATCGTGAAACCGATTGGGACTACGCGCCGCCGGGCACGGGCACTGAAGCGACGATCAAGTTCGCTTGCTCGGTTGAGGCGGATGCCAAGCCGAGGCAACCGCCTCAGAATTGACTTCCAGGAGACTTGGTGGAAAGGGAGGGACTCGAACCCTCGACCCCGGCATTATGAGTGCCGTGCTCTAACCAGCTGAGCTACCTTTCCAAGTCGGCGGCCGAAAAGGGCCGCGAGTTTGGTCGGCCCCGCCCCGCCCTGTCAAGGCAGGCTCAGACCCGGGTCAACCAGCCGTGCGGATCGGGTGCCTGGCCCTGCTGCACGGCCACGAGCGCCGCGCGCAGCTTGAGGGTCTCAGGGCCGACCTGCCCGTCGCCCACCCGATGCTCAACGCCCTGACGCACCAGCGTGCCGACGCTCGAGAGTACGGCCGCGGTACCCGAGAGTGCCGCCTCGCCGGTCTTGATCCACTCCATCATTTCGTCGACCGAAAACACGCGCTCCTCAATGCGATACCCCATGTCGCGCGCGATCGTGAGCAACGAGTCTCGCGTGACGCCATGCAGGAAGCTGCTGTCGAGGCTGCGCGTCAGGATGTGGCCCGGGCGGATCAACAGGAAATTGGAGGCGCCCGTCTCCTGAACTTCGCCACCCGGACAGAAGAGCACCTGATCGATGCCATGCGCTTTGCGCGCTGCGAGTGTCGGGCCCATGGCCGCCGCGTAGTTGCCTCCGGTTTTCACCATGCCGAGGTGCGGTGCGCAACGCTGTGCCTGTTCTTCGACCAAAATTTTGAGCGGTCGAATGCCGCCTGCGAAGTAATCCCACACGGGGCTCGCGAGCACGACGAGACAGGCCTCGTTGGAGGGCGTGGAGGCCGCGCCGATATTCGGCATCGTTCCGAACAGCAGCGGACGAAGATAGAGCGCCCCGGGCGCCTCGGGTACGTCAGCGCGAACGCGATCGACGAGCGCGTTGACCATGTTGGCGAGTAGTGCGGGATCAGGTTCGGGAAGAATCAGTGCCTGAGCACTGCGGCGCATACGCTCGATGTGTCGCGCAAGACGGAACACTTGCACCGAGCCATCGGGATGACGGTAGGCCTTGAAGCCCTCGAAGCAGGAACTGCCGTAGTGCAACGCGTGTGCAGCCGGATGAATCTCGAGCGCGCCCGTGCGACGCAACTCCATCGGCGACCACGCACCCTCGCGATACCAGGCAATCGCCATGGTGTCGGTGAGGATGCTGCCGAAGGGTGCGTTCTTGGGGCTGGTCGTCATCGTTTTCTACTCCGAGTCTTGGGCGTCAATGATGCACCACCTGCGGCGGCGATGGGGAGCCCGAGGTCGATACCGGCGAGCTCGAACCCACGGCGATAGTCGCGAATATGCTTCTCGCACCACGTGCGGGCGGCTGCGGCATCACCACGCTCCACGGCCTCGAGAATGCGTCGTTGCGCCGCAGCGATACGCGAGCGCGCTTGCGGTACGACTTCGATGAGTCGCACGAGGGACGAGCCCAGTAATTGCAGCAGCGGCTCTTGGCTCAACGAGAGCACGTTGTTGGCTGCCGCGGCCGCGAGCGCTCGAAAAAACTCGGCGGCCTGCGCGGCGGCACGTGCCGTGTCGGGATGCTCCGCATCGGCCATCGTTGCGGTGAGCATCGACACGGTCTCCGGCGTTCGACGACGTGCGGCGAGCTCTGCGACCTCGGGCTCGATGAGCGTCATGGTCTCCCAGACCTCCGCCACCGTTGCCTGGTGCAGCGTGAGCGCGCGAGTGACGCCGCTCGCGACCGCCAGCCGATCGGGCCGACTCACCATCATGAGCTTGGAGCCGCGTTCGCGGCGCAAAAGTCCACCCGACTCGAGCTCACGTAGCGCTTCACGAATGGTCGAGCGATGAACACCGAGTTGCCGCGCGAGCTCGAGCTCGGCGGGCAATCGCTCGCCGGGCTGCAACGTACCTTCGGTAATGCGCGCCGTGAGAACGGCAGCGACCTTGCGGTAGGCCGGTTCGAGCTTGAGCGGAACGAAAGGCTCAGTCATGGACGCCCTCAGGCTGAGCGCTCGAAGAGCTCTCGACCAATCAACATGCGGCGAATTTCCTGGGTGCCGGCGCCGATTTCATAGAGCTTGGCGTCGCGTACCAGGCGACCTGCTGGGTAATCATTGATGTAGCCGTTGCCGCCGAGACACTGCAGCGCCTCGAGGGAGATTTTTGTCGCTTTCTCGGCGGCGAACAGGATAGCGGCCGCCGCATCGTGACGACGACATCGACCTTCGTCGCAGGCTCGACCCACGGCGTAGACAAGCGAACGCGCCGCAGCGAAGTCGGTGTACATGTCGGCGAGCTTCGCCTGCATGAGCTGGAACGTGCCGATCGGCGCGCCAAACTGACGACGATCGTGCAGGTAGGGCAGCGCGAGATCGAGCGCCGCCGCCATGATGCCGAGCGGTCCGCCGGCGAGGACCGCGCGCTCGTAGTCGAGACCGCTCATCAACACCGCCGTACCGCGATCGACCTCGCCGAGTACGTTTTCAGCAGGCACGACACAGTCTTCAAGCACGAGCTCGCAGGTGTTCGAGCCACGCATGCCGAACTTGTCGAGTTTGGGCGAGCGCGAGAACCCCGGGAAACCCGCCTCGACGATGAAGGCCGTCACGCCCTTCGGTGCGAGACTCGGGTTGGTGCGCGCATAAATGACGAGGACATCCGCGTCGGGGCCGTTGGTGATCCACATCTTCCGGCCATTGAGCACGAAGTGGTCGCCGCGACGGTCGGCTCGCGTCTGCATGGAGAGCACATCGGACCCCGCGCCGGGTTCGGACATGGCGAGAGCCCCGATCCACTCCCCGTTCACGAGACGCGGCAAGTATCGATCGCGCTGCGCATCGCTGCCGTTGAGTCGGATCTGGTTGACGCAAAGATTGGAGTGCGCACCGTAGCTGAGTCCCACCGAGGCGGAGGCCCGTGAGATCTCTTCCATGGCGATGATGTGGGCGAGATAGCCGAGATCACTGCCACCCCAACGGGCCGGCACCGTCATGCCCAGCAAGCCCTGCTCGCCAAGCTTGGACCACAGAGCCTTCGGGAAATCATTGAGGCGGTCGATCTCCGCGGCCGCCGGGGCGATCTCGGCCTCGGCGAAGCGGCGAACCGTATCGCGCACCTCGGTCAGCGTGTCGTCCTGCAGGGGATCGAGGAAAAGCTCTGCTGCCACCGCCATGGCGTTGCCTCCGAACCGTGAATGGTAGTATTGTCGGACAATACTGCAACCCTTTACTGATTTGTACAAGAGGGGCCGGCATGGCGGTCATCGAGTCGACGGTCGATCGAAATAGCGCTGATTTCGCCGCGCGCTCGGCAGCCATGCGAGAGCTCGTGGCCGACCTGCGTCGCAAGCTCGAGGAGGTCGCGGCCGGCGGCGGAGCCCAAGCGCGCGAGCGCCATGTGGGCCGCGGCAAGCTGCTCCCGCGCGATCGCATCGAGTTGTTGCTCGATGCAGGAACACCCTTTCTCGAATTCTCGCCGCTCGCGGCAGACGGTATGTACGCCGGCGAGGCCCCGGCTGCGGGGCTCATCACCGGCATCGGTCGCATCGCGGGTCGCGAGTGCGTCATCGTCTGCAACGATGCCACGGTCAAGGGCGGCACCTACTACCCCATCACCGTCAAAAAGCATTTGCGCGCGCAGGAGATCGCCAAAGAAAACCGTCTCCCCTGCGTCTATCTCGTCGATTCGGGTGGCGCGAACCTCCCTAACCAAGACGAGGTCTTTGCCGATCGCGAACACTTCGGTCGCATTTTTTTCAATCAGGCGAACTTGTCCGCCGAGGGCATCGCACAAATTGCCGTCGTGCTCGGCAGTTGCACGGCCGGCGGCGCCTACGTGCCGGCAATGAGTGACGAGTCGATCATCGTGCGCAATCAGGGCACCATTTTTTTGGGCGGACCGCCGCTCGTCAAAGCGGCGACCGGCGAAGAGGTCTCGGCCGAAGATCTCGGCGGGGGCGACGTCCACACACGCTTCTCGGGTGTGGTGGACCATCTGACTGCGAACGATGCCGAAGCTCTGGCGCGCGCGCGCCAGATCGTCGGCGCCCTCAACAGCACGAAGCCTCCGGGTCCAGTCATGCGCGTGCCGAAACCGCCGCGCTACCCCGCCGAAGACCTCTATGGCCTCGTGCCCACCGATCTGCGCATCCCGTTCGATGTGCGCGAGGTCATCGCGAGGCTCGTCGACGACAGCGAATTCGACGAGTTCAAGGCGCGATATGGCACCACGCTCGTGACGGGATTCGCGCATCTCGAAGGCATGCCGATCGGCATCATCGCCAATAACGGCATCCTGTTCTCCGAGTCGGCGCAAAAAGGCGCGCATTTCGTCGAGTTGGCGTGCCAGAGAAAAATTCCGCTGGTGTTCCTGCAGAACATCACGGGGTTCATGGTCGGCCGAAAGTACGAGAACGAGGGTATCGCACGCCACGGCGCCAAGATGGTGACCGCGGTCGCCTGTGCCCGAGTTCCGAAACTCACCGTCGTGATCGGCGGAAGCTTCGGCGCGGGCAATTACGCGATGTGCGGACGCGCGTACTCGCCCCGATTTCTTTGGATGTGGCCGAACTCCCGCATCAGCGTCATGGGCGGTGAACAGGCGGCTCAGGTGCTGGGTCGCGTGCGTCGTGACGGTATCGAGTCGCGTGGCGGCAGCTGGAGCGCCGACGAGCAAGAGTCGTTCATGGACCCGATACGACGGCAGTACGAGACCCAAGGTCATCCCTACTACGCGACTGCACGCCTCTGGGACGACGGCATCATCGATCCGCTCGATACCCGTCGGGTACTCGCGCTCGGCCTCGCCGCCTCACTCAACGCTCCCATTCCCGAGACGCGCTTCGGCGTCTTCCGCATGTGAGGTCGACCATGTCGAACGCCTCCCAAACGCTCGAGTGTACGGTTCAAGATGGCGTCGCAAAGCTTTGGCTCGCGCGCCCCGACCAACGTAACGCACTCGATGAATCTCTGATGGCCGAACTCACGGCGACGATTCAGGATCTCGGCAAACATTCCGACGTTCGGGTGATCGTGCTCGGGGGTCGGGGTAAAGCGTTTTGCGCAGGCGCCGATCTCAACTGGATGGCGCGCGCTGCCCGTTACACCCGCGAGCAAAATCTCGAAGACGTTGCACGACTCTCGACTCTGCTGCAGGCGCTCGATCAGGTCTGCAAACCGACCATCGCTCGAGTGCATGGCGCGTGTTACGCCGGCGCCACGGGTCTCGTTGCCGCGTGCGATCTAGCGATCGCCGAAGAGGACGCACGGTTCTGTTTTTCGGAAGTCCGACTCGGACTCGTCCCCGCGACGATTTCTCCCTATGTGCAACGAGCCATGGGCTACCGCGCCTCGCTGCAGCACATGCTCATGGCTGACGTCTTCGATGCAACCACCGCCTTGCGCACCGGACTCATCAACGAAATCGTGCCAGCCGATCAACTCGATTCACGCATCGACGCGCTCGCTCAAACTCTGCGCAGCGCGGGGCCTCGCGCGCTCGCGGAAACCAAACGTCTGCTGCGACATATTCATGGCCAGCCGATCAATGAGGAGATCGCTCGCGCAACGATCGAGTGCATTGCCGATACACGGGTGTCCGACGAGGGCACCAAAGGCGTCCGTGCCTTGCTCGCCGGCGAAAAACCCCGTTGGAGCGGCGAATGACGTCTCTACCCCGGCGCTTGCTCATCGCAAACCGCGGCGAGATCGCCTGCCGCATTATCCGCACGGCAAAGCGTCTCGGCATCGAAACCGTAGCCGTGCATTCCGATGCCGATCAGAACTCGCGTCATGTACGCCTCGCTGACCGAGCCGAGTGCATTGGACCCGCCGCCGCTCGTCAAAGTTATCTCGATATCGAGGCGGTGATCGCCGCGGCGAAACGCAGTGGCGCCGACGCTGTGCACCCGGGCTACGGCTTTCTTTCGGAGAACGCCGCTTTCGCCGACGCCTGCGAGGCGGCGGGGCTGCTGTTCGTGGGGCCGCCGGCGTCAGCCATTCGCGCCATGGGTTCGAAGTCCGAGGCGAAGCGCCTGCTCGAAGATGCCGGAGTGCCGCTCACGCCGGGATACCACGGCGAACGACAGGACGCCGACACGCTGCTCGCCGAAGCCGATCGCATCGGCTATCCGATCCTCATCAAGGCGAGCGCAGGCGGCGGCGGCAAAGGCATCCGCCGCGTCGATCGCGCGGAGGATTTCATCTCCGCCCTCGCCTCTTGCCAGCGCGAAGCGAGCGCGAGCTCCGGTGACCCCAAAGTATTGATCGAGCGATACATCACGAAGCCTCGCCATATCGAGATACAGGTGTTCGCGGATCGGCACGGCAACGTGCTGCACCTCGGCGAGCGCGATTGCTCCATCCAACGCCGTCATCAAAAGGTGCTCGAAGAAGCCCCCGCGCCCGGCATGACCGTGGCGCGTCGTGCCGCGATGGGCGAAGCGGCCGTGAACGCTGCGAAGCGAGTCGGATATGTGGGCGCCGGAACGATCGAGTTCATCGTCGAGCCCGACGGCACGTTCTATTTCATGGAAATGAACACCCGTCTGCAGGTGGAGCATCCGGTGACCGAGATGATCACCGGCATCGATCTCGTCGAGTGGCAGCTGAGGGTTGCCGCTGGCGAAGCGCTGCCGCTCACGCAGAGCGACATCACCCTGACGGGTCACGCCATCGAAGTTCGACTCTATGCCGAGGATCCGGAGAGAGGCTTCCTGCCCTCACCGGGCCGTCTGCTGCGATGGCAGCCGCCTAACACCGACGATCTGCGGGTCGACACCGGCGTCGAGTCGGGTGACGAGATTTCACCGCACTATGACGCCATGATCGCGAAGTTGATCGTCCACGGGGCCACCCGTGAGCTGGCGCTCTCCAAGATGGCGGGCGCCCTGCGAGAGACCTTCATCGCCGGGCCTCGAAACAATCTGCAGTTTCTCTCGCGACTCTTGACGACCCGATCATTGCGCGACGCCGATCTCGACACGCATCTCATCGAGCGTGAACACGATCTTCTTTTCGCCCACACCGAGCGTGCTCATCCCCAAGTTTGGCTCGCCGCTCTCGCAACCCTGCTGATCGACGAATTCCCCAAAGATCACTCACCGTGGACGACCCCTGACGGCTTCCGATTGGTTGGACAGGCTCGTCGACGCCTGACACTCGAGTGTCGCGAGGAGCGCTGCACCGCGACGGTCGACTACCACGCGCGTGGCTGGCGTATCGCGCTCGACTCACCGAGCGCCCTCACGCTCGAATTGCGCGCCTGCCCTGCCGAAGACGGTCGTCTCGCCCTGTGGGTCGACGGCGCATCACACTACGCGCACGGCCACCTGCACGATGGCACGGCCTACGTTCTGATCGACGGGCATCAGGCTGCCGTGCGTATCGTCGATCCTCGCGAGGCCAGCGCGTCGGGCGAGGCACCGAACGGCGGATTACGCTCGCCGATGCCGGGTCGCGTCGTCGCGGTGCACGTCAAAGCGGGCGATCGCGTGAAGCGCGGAGCACCGTTGCTCGCCATCGAGGCGATGAAAATGGAGCACGTGCTGACGGCACCGGCCGATGGCGTGATCGAACAGCTGCACGTGTCGGAGGGTGCGCAAGTGGCCGAGGCCGTCGCCCTCGTCGACTTCAAGTCCGACTGAGCGGTCGTTCAGCCAAAGATTTCGGCGGGTGATTCCAGCTTCAGCTTGAGCGCCTGGATCATGGCGGCGGCATCGAAGCCGTCGACGAAACGGTGATCGAACGACGACGACAGATTCATCATCCGTCGAATGACCATCTTTCCATCGATGACGACGACGCGCTCGACGGCCTTGTTGATGCCAATTATGGCGACTTCAGGCAGGTTGAGAATGGGCGTCGAGACGATACCACCCAACTTGCCGAGACTCGTGACCGTGATCGTGGAGCCCGAGAGCTCGTCGCGGCGCGCCCGCCCCATCTTGGCCGCCTCGCTCACCCGTCGAATCTCTCCAGCAAGCCCCTCGAGATCTCGCGTCATCACGTCTCGTACGACGGGCACCTTGAGACCATCCGGGGTCTGCGTGGCCACGCCGGCGTGAACCGCGGCATGGCGGAGGAGCACGTTACGCTTTTCGTCGAAGAGCGCATTGCACTGCGGGAAATCTTTGAGCACCAAGGCAAGCGCGCGGACGATGAAGGGCAAATAGGTGAGCGAGGCCGACCCGGCCGGGCGCTGCGCATTCAGCCTCACACGCAAGGCTTCGAGTTCGGTCACGTCGACTTCTTCTACGTAAGCGAAATGCGGCGCGACGCGTTTGGCCTCGGCCATACGCTGCGCAATGAGTCGGCGCACGCCGATGACCGGGATTTCCGTGATTCCCGGGCCACCGCTGCGTGCACGCTCGACATCGAGCGCGAGGATGCGACCTTGAGGGCCTGACCCCGATACCGTCGCCAAGTCGATGCCCGCCTCGAAGGCGCGTCGGCGCGTGGCCGGCGAAGCCATGACGCGGCCGGAGGACATTACCGTCCCAGCGGCCGACGCCGTCGACGACGTCTTCGCCGATGCCGACGCCGAAGCCGATGACGCGGCAGGTGTCTTGGCGGGTGTCGCCGCCGAAGCTCGAACATCCGCGGTCGACGGCGCGGGAGCGGCTGTCTTGGCCGGCGCCGAGGTCGCCGCGCCCAACTTCGCTTCGATTTCGAATACCGCGAGCTCGGCACCCACGGCGATCACGTCACCGGGATTGCCCGTGATGGAGACGACCTGACCGGTAACCGGTGAAGGCACCTCGACGACAGCCTTGTCGGTCGACATTTCGACGAGCGGAGAGTCTTCACGCACCACATCGCCGGGCTTGACCTTCCAAGCGATGACCTCGGCCGACACCGTGCCTTCGCCGAGATCCGGCAGTCGCATCACATGTCGGGTCATGACGCCTCTCCCATGAGCCGCCGCAACGCATTCATCACGCGACGCTTGCCGGGGAAGTATTCCCATTCGAAGGCATGCGGATACGGTGTGTCCCAGCCGGCTACGCGCATGATCGGCGCTTCGAGGTTCCAGAAGCAGTGCTCCTGGATGGACGCGGAAAGTTCGGCACCGAACCCGGCGAAACGCGTGGCCTCGTGGACAACGAGACAGCGTCCCGTCTTGCGGACGGATGCGGCGATGGTGTCGATGTCTAGCGGAACCATGCTGCGAATGTCGATGACTTCGGCATCGAGCCCGAGCGCCTCGGCGGCCGCAAGACTCACATGCACCATCGTCCCGTAAGTTACGATCGTGAGCGCCCCGCCCTCGCGCGTGACGGCCGCCTGGCCGAGCGGCACGGTGTAATACCCCTCGGGTACCTCGGCGAGCGGATGACCCGCCCAGGACTGCGCGGGCTTGTCGGGCTCGCCGTCGAATGGTCCGTTGTAGACACGTTTCGGCTCAAAGAATATGACCGGATCGTCGTCTTCGATGGCCGCGATCAACATGCCCTTGGCGTCGTACGGGTTCGACGGCATCACGGTCTTGATGCCGCTGACATGCGCGAACACCGCCTCGGGGCTCTGCGAGTGCGTCTGACCACCGCGGATGCCGCCGCCACAAGGCGTGCGGATCGTGAGCGGCGCCGAGAACGCGCCGGCACTGCGATAACGCAGACGAGCTACTTCGCTCACGATTTGATCGTATGCGGGGTAGATGTAGTCGGCGAATTGGATCTCGGCGATCGGCCGCAAACCGTTGGCACACATGCCGACCGCCGCACCGACGATGCCCCCTTCGGCGATCGGGGTATCGAGTACACGGTGGGCACCGTGCTTTTTCTGCAGGCTCTCGGTGACGCGAAACACGCCACCGAAATAACCGACGTCCTCACCGAGCACGACCACTTTCGGGTCGCGGGCAAGCATGATGTCCATCGCCGAGTTGAGCGCCTGAACCATGTTCATCGTGGGCATGGTCTTACTCCCCTCGCTCCGCCAACTCCGCCAGCAATTCGTCGCGCTGGGCGCGCAGATGCGGCGGCAATTCTTTGAAGACGTCTTCGAACATCAGCGACGGATCGAGACGCGGTCCCTCGTTGAGGGTGCCGTAGGAGACCGCCTCGTGCCACGCGGCCGTGACGGACTCGTCGAGCTCTTTTGAAAGGGATTCGTGACGAGCATCGTCCCATTCACCGAGAGCGACGAGATGCGACTTCAAGCGCTCGACGGGATCCCCGAGCGGCCAGGCGTCGAATTCGTCTTTCGGACGATATCGAGCCGGATCATCGCTCGTGGAGTGCGCTCCCGCGCGATAGGTGACGTGCTCGATCAGCGTGGCGCCGTGACCCGCCCTCGCACGCTCGGCTGCCCAGGCTGTCGCGGCGTAGACCGCAAGAAAATCATTGCCGTCGACGCGGAGTCCTGCGATGCCCATGCCGGGACCTCGCGCCGCAAATGAGCGTTGTTCGCCACCCGCGTAGCCCTGGAAGGTCGAGATCGCCCATTGGTTGTTGACGACGTTCAGGACTGCTGGCGCCTTGTAGACCTTGGCGAAGGTGAGCGCGTGATGGAAATCGGCCTCGGCCGTGCTGCCCTCGCCGAGCCACGCCGCAGCGATGTTCGTCTCGCCCTTGATGGCCGAGGCCATCGCCCAGCCCACCGCCTGGGGGAACTGGGTCGCGAGATTTCCGGAGATCGAGAAGATGTGTCGCTCGGCCGAGTGGTACATCACCGGCAACTGGCGACCCTTGCACATGTCATGCGAGTTCGACAGCAACTGCGACATGAGCTCGACGAGCGAGAGCCCGCGTGAGAGGAACAAGCCCTGATTGCGATACGACGGAAACAACATGTCGCCATCGCGCAGTGCGATCGCAGCCGCAGCCGACACGGCCTCTTCGCCGAGCGATCGCATGTAGAACGTGATGCGCCCCTGACGTTGCGCGCGCTGCATTCGATCGTCGAAGGCCCGCGTGAGCATCATGACGCGCAAGCCGCGACGCAGCGTCTCGGCATCGAGCGCCGGCGCCCAAGGACCCACAGCACGATGATGGTCGTCGAGCACGCGAATCAGATCTTCGGCGAGCGGCGCGGTGGCGAGGACCGGCACATCGATCGGTGGACGCGGCGCGTCGCCCGCGGCGGCGACTTTCACGTAACTGAAATCCGGCTGCTCGCCGGGCCTGGCGGGAACCGCTGGGACGTGTAGTCGGGATGTCATGAGCGCCGAGAGTAAATCAGGACTCGCCAACGAGCATAACTAGTTCGATTTGCTACCCCGCTGTTTTGAGAATAAATTATCCAATATTAATAACTCTTTTGGGGCGACAATCCATGAAGCTCGATAAATACGATATCGCCATCCTGAATGAGGTCCAGCGTGATGCCACGCGCTCCACGGCCGATATCGCGCAAGACGTCGGTCTCTCCCAATCTCCGTGCTGGCGCCGCATCAGCCTGCTCGAGCAAGCGGGCGTCATCAAACGGCGCGTCGCCCTCCTCTCACGGGAAAAGGTGGGGCTCGAGGTGCTCGTATTCGTCAACGTGAAACTCGCCAGTCACGGCTGGCAGTCGCTGCCGAAATTCAAGAACAAGGTCGTGAGCTTCCCCGAGGTGCTGCAGTGCTACGTGCTGATGGGCGACATCGACTTCATCCTGCTCGTCGCCACGCGCACCATCGAGGACTTCAACAATTTCCTGCAAGGCAAGCTTGCGCAAATTCCCGGAGTGCAGTCGATCGAATCTCGCATGGTGATCGAAGAGACGAAAAACACCACCGAGCTGCCGCTTGGGTTGATCTAGCCGACGAGATCACCACCGACGCCGAGCAGCACGAGCGCACCGAGCAGCGCGAAAATCGTCGCAGCGATGCCGTGGACCAGGCGCATCGGCAATTTCTTTGCCGCAACCTCACCGAGCAACACGGCCGGAACATTGGCGATCATCATGCCGAGCGTCGTGCCACCGACTACAGCCACGAGTGAGGCGTACTTCGCCGCCAGGGCCACCGTCGCGATTTGGGTCTTGTCGCCGATCTCGACGATGAAGAACGCGATGAACGTCGTGAGGAAAACGCCGTAGCGCGCCGGCTTCACCCCTTCTTCGTCGTCCAGCTTGTCAGGCACGAGCATCCATGCCGCCATCGCGAGGAACGACACACCCAAAATCCATCGCATGAGTTCGGCGCCGACCGCCGAAGCCACCCAAGCGCCGACGTAACCCGCGACCGCATGGTTCACGAGCGTCGCAACGAGGATCCCGAGGATGATCGGCACGGGCTTGCGGTACTTCGCCGCCAACACGAGCGCGAGCAGCTGTGTCTTGTCGCCGATTTCGGCGAGCGCCACGATACCGGTCGAAACGAGAAACGCTTCCATCCGCGACGTGCCCTTACACGTTGAAGCGGAAGTGCATCACATCGCCCTCGCGCACGATGTACTCCTTACCCTCGAGACGCAGCTTGCCCGCCTCTTTGGCCCCCTGCTCGCCCTTGAGGGTGACGTAGTCGTCAAAGGCAATCACCTCGGCGCGAATGAACCCGCGCTCGAAGTCGGTATGGATGACGCCCGCCGCCTGCGGTGCAGTCGCACCCTTCTTGACCGTCCAGGCTCGCACTTCCTTAGGGCCGGCCGTGAAGTACGTCTGCAGACCGAGCAAGGCGTAACCCGCGCGGATCACGCGGTTGAGGCCCGGCTCCTCGAGTCCGAGATCCTTCAAGAATTCGGCGCGATCAGCATCATCGAGTTGCGAGATCTCGGCTTCGATGGCCGCACACACCGCCACGACCTGAGAGCCCTCGGAGGCCGCATGCTTGCGCACGGTTTCGAGCATCGGGTTGTTCTCGAACCCGCCCTCTTGCACATTCGCCACATAAAGCATGGGCTTGAACGTCAGGAGCTGCATTTCTTTGACAATGGGCCGCTCGATGTCATCGAGTGTGACTGCGCGAGCAGGCTGTCCCGCATTGAGTGCATCGCGGACGCGGCGAATGACCTCTTTAGCCTTGATCGCCTCTTTGTCCATCGCTTTCGCCGCTTTCTCGGCACGCTGCAGCGCTTTTTCCGCTGTCTCGAGATCCGCGAGCGCGAGTTCGGTGTTGATGGTCTCGATGTCGGAAAGCGGATCGATACGACCCGACACGTGCACGATATCGTCGTTCACGAAGCAGCGTACGACGTGCGCGATGGCATCGACCTCGCGGATGTTCGCGAGAAACTTGTTGCCGAGCCCCTCGCCGGTCGAGGCGCCCTTGACGATTCCCGCGATGTCGACGAACTCCACGGTCGTCGGCAAGATGCGTTCCGGAGTGACGATTGCCGCGAGCTGATCGAGGCGCGGATCGGGCACGGGCACGATGCCGACGTTCGGATCGATCGTGCAGAACGGGTAGTTCTCCGCCGCGATCGCCGAGCGTGTCAGCGCATTGAAGAGAGTCGATTTGCCGACGTTGGGCAGACCGACGATGCCGCACTTGATTCCCATGAATTCAGTCCTGTGTGTGGAGGCGGTTCATCGCTTTTTCGGTGCCCTGAGCGAGCAGCACCGGAAGCACATCCGCCGCATTGTTGACCGCAGTTTCGATGGCACGCTCCTGATCAGCCGGCGCGCGCTGCAAGACGTAGTCGTGCACCAAATCCTTGTGGCCGGGGTGCCCGATGCCGAGACGCATGCGCCAGAAGTCGGCTCCGAGAGTCGCGATGGTATCGCGCAGTCCGTTGTGCCCGCCGTGACCACCGCCGAGCTTCAGGCGCGCCACGCCGACCGGAAGATCGAGCTCGTCGTGCGCGACGAGCACTTCGCCGGGCGCCACTTTGTAGAAGTTCGCGAGCGAGCTGATCGCAGCACCGCTCTTGTTCATGTAGGTGTGGGGTTTCAGCAGCCAGATCTCGGTTTGTGCGCCACCGTCGAGCGTCACGCGCACACGAGCCAGCTCGCCCTGGTGACGCGATTCGGCACGAAACACGCCACCGTACCGTCGCGCGATCTCGTCGGCGAACCAGAAGCCCGCGTTGTGTCGGGTCCGAGCGTATTTCTCGCCAGGATTGCCGAGTCCCACGATGAGCTTGAGCACTGTGCCTGCCACTCGACCTCCGCAAAAACGGAGGCCGCCTGTGGGGCGGCCTCCATTGGCGTCTTCCAGAGGAAGATCGATGAATGCGCCGCGAAATTATTTCTTCGCAGCGTCCTTCTTCGGTTCTTCCTTCTTCGCCTCGGCTCCCGCAGCCGGAGCCGCAGTGGCCGCCGCAGCAGCCGCCTCGGCCGGAGCCGCTTCCGGCTCTTCCGCACGCGGGCTGTGGATCGACACCACGACTTGGTCCTTGCCTTGCAGCACGGCCGTCGCGACGACGCCCGCCGGCAACTCGATGTCCGAGATGTACTTGGACTCGTTGAGCTTCATCTGCGACAGATCGAGCTTGATCTCTTCCGGCAGATCCTTGGGAAGGCAGGTCACTTCGATGTCGGCGATGCGGTGCGACACGATACCGCCCTGGGTCTTCACGCCCGGAGAAGCAGCCTCACCCTTGAAGTGGATCGGCAGACGGATACGGATCTTCTCGTCATCGAGCACACGCTGCAGGTCGAGGTGCAGCACCTGCGGCTTGGCAGGATGCAATTGCAGATCTTTGACGATCGCCGCTTGCGTCTCATTGCCGACCTTGAGGCCGATGATGGTCGAGTAGAACTTTTCATCCTCGATGAGGGTGATCAGTTTTTCGTGATTGAGCGACAGCATGCGCGGATCGCGCTTGCCACCGTAGAGAATGGCCGGGACTTTTCCGACACGACGCAGGCGGCGGCTCGCACCCTTGCCTTCGTCGTCGCGGAGTTCCGCAGCGAGTTCGAACGAGATTTTCATTGACTGACTCCTGAGTTGACGTTTTTCCGTTCCGCGACCAGAACGGACTCAATCGACGTACAGCGAACTCACGGACTCTTCGTCCAGAATTCGACGTATCGTCTCGCCGAGCAGACCCGCCACCGATAGCTGACGGATTCGCCCGCACGTTCGTGCCGACTCGGAGAGCGGTATGGTGTCGGTCACCACGAGCTCATCGAGCGCTGATTTGCTGATCTTCTCCACGGCCGCGCCGGAGAGAATGGGATGAGTGATGTAGGCGACGACGCGCACGGCGCCCTCGTCCTTCAATGCCTGCGCCGCAAGGCACAAAGTGCCCGCGGTATCGACCATGTCGTCGATGAGCACGCAGGTCTTGTCCTTGACCTCGCCGATGATGTTCATCACCTTCGATTCGTTGGGTCGGGGACGCCGCTTGTCGATGATCGCGAGCTCCACGTCATCGAGACGCTTGGCAAGTGCACGGGCGCGCACCACGCCACCGACATCGGGCGACACCACGATCATGTTGGGATAACCCTGTCGCCACGCGTCGCCGAGCAGCACGGGCGAGGCATAGACATTGTCGACGGGAATATCGAAGAACCCCTGGATTTGCTCGGCATGCAGGTCGACCGTCAACACGCGACCGATGCCGGCTCCCGTGATCATGTTGGCGACGAGTTTGGCCGAAATCGCCGAACGGGTTGCGCGTGGCCGACGGTCCTGTCGCGAGTAGCCCATGTACGGCACGACGGCCGTGATGCTCCTCGCCGATGCGCGTCGACATGCATCGGCCATCACGAGCAACTCCATGAGGTGATCATTGACCGGCGGACAGGTCGGCTGCACCAGAACCACGTCGCGGCCGCGAACGTTTTCCATCAGCTCAACATTGACTTCACCATCGCTGAAGCGACCCACGACGGACCGCCCGAGCGGCACCATCAGGTGTCGCGCGATCTCCTGAGCCAACGCGGGATTCGCGTTGCCGGTGAACAGAGCGAGGGTCTGGCTGTCCAATCGTGCCTCTGAATCAATGCCGTGTCCTGTCGGTGCCGTCACCGAGTGGCTGGGGTGGAAGGATTCGAACCTCCGAATGGCGGGATCAAAACCCGCTGCCTTACCACTTGGCGACACCCCAGCAGACGCGGTGCCTAAGCAATCATCTCGGCGGGGCACGATCCTGCAGACGGGAGAACACGGGGGATCGCGACAAGGCGCGCACCACCCACACTCGCCAGAGATCCGGCACACGCGCCGCGACCCGCTCGGCCTCGGCCGCGGAGCCGAAACTCGCGAAGATGCAGGACCCTGTTCCCGTCAGCCGCGCCGGGGCGAACCTCGCCAACCAGTCGATCGCCTCTGCAACCTCGGGGTAGCGTTGCCGCACCACCGGTTCGCAGTCGTTTCGACCCCCCGACGCCAAAAGGGCCGGTATTGTGAGGACGGGGGAATTTCGTGTCAATTCAGGCGCCTGGAACACGGCAGCCGTAGGGACCGGGACACCCGGGTGCAGCACGAGAAACCACCGCTCGGGCAGCTCCAGCGGGGTAAGGTGCTCCCCCACCCCCTCCCCGAGGGCGCAGCGCCCCCGAACGAAGACAGGCACGTCAGCGCCCTGCGCAAGACCGATCTGCGCCAGCTCGTCCTCGGTCATCCCGAGCTCCCAGAGGTGATTGAGCGCAAGGAGGGTCGTCGCCGCGTCGGAACTGCCTCCGCCGAGGCCACCACCCATGGGAATTCGCTTGCGGATGCGGATGCGGACGCCCGATCGGATCGGGGCTCCGCCTTTGGCGAGGGAGGCCGTCATCAGCGCTCGGGCTGCACGGACGCAGAGGTCTTTGTCGGACGGTATCGCCGCGAGTGCGCCGGACTTTGCCAACCCGTCATCCCGACGCTCGATCACGCCGACCGGCGCGGCTTCGAAGGAGAGCTCGTCGCACAGATCGATGAGCTGAAAAATGGTTTGCAGCGCGTGATAGCCGTCGGCGCGTCGACCCGTGATGTGCAGACAAAGATTGAGCTTCGCCGGCGCCGACCACCAAGCCGGATGTCCTTCGGTCGACCACCCTTGAGCGCTCATCGAGCGCCTCCGCCCCAACCTTCGATGACGAGACGCACCCGGAGCGATTCTCGACTCGCTTCGATCCGCTGCGGCAGCTCGTAGTCGACTCCGGACACCGGCGCGTAATTTTTGAAGATCACCGTCCAGCCTTTTTGCCGAAGACTCTCGAGACGCGCGGCGTCGGACGACCTCTGCTCCTCGAAAGTCTCGCGAGGGTCAGGCACGCCGAGCATCCAGTAACGCAATGATTCGACGGGCAGCACAAAACCGATCTGCTGCTCGAGCGCGAGGCGCGAGATCTCATCGCCGGCGCCGTCGGAGTCGAAATCGAGACGCAGCCCACCGACACCGAGCGGTCCTTCGAGTTCGAGGGTCGAGCGTCGCGTCCGCTGCACCCAGCGCCAAGAGCCCGAGAACCCCTCGTCGTCCCGCGCGATCGCCACACGACCATGGGATTCGAACCGTCCCCAAGACTGCAGGACGTCGCGCCGCGCCTCCCAGGAGGCAGGAAGCATGTTGGGCAAGGACTGCACTCCCGAGAGACTGGCGCAGCCCCCGAGCGCAACGGCGAACAGGAGGACGACGAAAATGGTGAATCGAAGCGAGCGGTTCGAAGACATGAGGATCACTACCGAGATCCTCAGCGGGACCCGGTTTTTCTTACCTCGTCGGCGAGGCGCTCGATGGTAGCGCGCAAGGGTTTGGACTCCGGAGCGATCACGAGCGCGCGCGCCCAGATCTCGCGCGCCCGCGACTTGTCGCCGGACGCCCACAGCGCCTCGCCAAGGTGCGCACCGATCTCCGCCTCGCGCGAGAGGCGCCACGCACGCTCGAGAAACGAGACGGCGCCTTTGTTGTCACCGCGCCGGAAACGTACCCATCCAAGGCTGTCGACGAACGCGGCGCTGTCCGGACGCTGGGTCACCGCCTCCCGGATCAATGATTCGGCTCGCGCGAGCTGGCGCTTGCGATCGGCGAGCGTGTAGCCGAGCGCGTTCTGGATGTTGCCATCCCCCGGACGCATCTTGAGAAGCCTCTCGAATACTTTGACGGCCTCGGTCGTTCGATCATCGGCATCGAGCAGTACCGCACGCTGGTAGAGCAAATTGGGATGATCGGGAAAACGTTCGAGCGCTTGATCGAGCGCCTCGAAGGCCGCCGCAGCGAGACCGGCATCGAACAAAGCACGCGAGCGCACGATTTCGACTTCGATGGCATCGACCCGACCGCCGCGCAGCGCCTGATCGAGAATGGACATGGCCTCTTGGCGATCATCTCGCGCAAGCAGCAATTGCGCCGCTCGTACGCGCGGCGGCAACCCCGCCCCCGCCGCGATGAGTTGCCGGTAGCCCTGCAACGCGAGATCCGGCAAACCTTTGCGCTCGGCGATGAGTGCGAGGTAATAGAGCGATTCGCCCGAACTGCGATCGGCCGCGAGGCGCGCGCCGAAACGTCGCTCGGCTTCCGCCTCATCGCCCGTTGCGAGCGCCAACAGCGCAAGGCGGCGGTCGGCTTCGACCGCCACACGTTCGTTACCCGGCGTCGACTCGCGCTCGATGACGAGCAGTTCTTCGCGCGCAGCCTCGAGTCGGTCGAGCGCGGTCAGCGTTTCGACTCGCGCAAAGCGATGATTCTCGGGGTCACCCTGGACGAGCAGATCCGCCTCGGCGAGTGCCGTGTCCTCTTGACCCATCGCAGCGAAAGCCGCCGAGGCCATGCGAATGGTGCGGGCATCGCTTCCTGCGCCTTTGGCGCGTGCCGCCTGAACGAGCGACAGACAGGGGTTTAGGTCGTCCGCGTTGCAGGCGATGCGTGCGAGCGCCGAAAGGGTTTGTCCCGACACCGACTCGCGCGGGATGACCTCTCGCAGCACCAGCCACGCCGCATGGGTGGCATCGCCCTCCGCAAGCTCGGGCAGCAACTCGGCGAGCGCACGATCGGGCTCGACGTCCGGTTTGGAGAGCAAGGCGCCGTACACCTTGCGCGCGAGATCGAGCCGCCACGTCTCGAGCGCCACCAGCCCCACGAGGCGCAGCGCCTCGACGTTTTCGCCATCGAGTTCGAACAGGCGATCGGCGGATTTCGAGGCGGCAGGCAGGTTTCGACAGGCCCGAGAAATCTGCAGGGCACGCTCGATCACTCTGGGATTCCGATCGGTCATACCGGCCGAGAGATAACCCTCTACCGCCCCCCGACAATCCCCCTTCATCAAGGCCTGATCGGCGGCAACGATATCGGCGGTCTCCTGCGCCAGCGCAGCCCGCACGGACACCAGGCAAAGGGCGAACAGGCAGGTGAAAACAGAGATCCGAGACATCGTCCCCCGACTATATCGGAACAGAGCCGCTTGTCAGCACTCGTCCGCACCCCGAGAATCGCGCCACCCGCCGCCCCCGCCCGCGGGGTCGCTTCCCCAATGAAAGATTCCATACGTCAACGACTCGATCGCCAGGCCGACCGCTACGAAGAGGTCGGTCGTCTGCTGGCCGATCCCCAGATGGATGGCGGTTCCAATCAGTTTCGTGAGCTGTCGATGGAGTACGCGAGGCTCACCCCCCTCGCAGAGCGGTTTGAGGCGTTCCGTCACTTGGAACTCGAACTCGCCAACGCGCGCGCCCTGGCCGAAGATGCCGACCCGGCCATGCGCGCGCTCGGTGAGGATGAGGCGAAGCGACTCGAGACGTCGATCGCCGAAGAGGAGCTCGCGCTGAGGCAGATGCTCGTGCCGGTCGATCCTCGCGACGGTCAAAATGTTTATCTCGAGATCCGCGCGGGTACGGGCGGCGACGAGGCCGCCATCTTCGCGGGCGATCTGCTGCGCATGTACAGTCGATACGCCGAGCGCAAGGGTTGGCAGATCGAAACTTTGAGCGAAAGCCCCGGCGAGCACGGAGGTTATCGAGAGGTCATCTGCCGCGTGATCGGTTCAGGCGTCTTCTCCAAGCTCAAGTTCGAGTCGGGCACGCATCGCGTGCAACGCGTGCCGGCGACCGAGGCGCAGGGACGCATCCACACGTCTGCCGTCACCGTCGCCATCCTGCCGGAGCTCGACGAAGTCGAAGACATCGAGATCAACCCGGCCGATCTGCGCATCGATACATTTCGCGCATCAGGCGCGGGCGGTCAGCACGTCAACAAAACCGACTCGGCGATTCGCATCACCCATCTTCCCACCGGCATGGTGGTCGAGTGTCAGGACGAGCGCTCGCAGCATAAAAACCGCAGTCGAGCGATGTCCTTGCTGAAGGCGCGACTGAAGGCGCAAGAGCAGGAGAAACGGGATGCGGCCCAGGCTCGCGAGCGAAAACTTCAGGTGGGAAGTGGCGATCGCTCGGAACGCATCCGCACGTACAACTTTCCGCAAGGACGCGTGACCGATCACCGCATCAATCTCACGCTGTATCAGATCGACTCGATCATCGACGGCCGGCTCGAAGATCTCATCGACCCGTTGTCACAGGAACATCAGGCGGAGCTGCTCGCCGAAGAAGGCATCTGAGCGCGTCGGTTGCGCAGATCGGCGTAGGCCGCGAGTCCGAGGGCGATGAAGAGCGGTTGGAAGACGGCGCTCAACGCCCCCGTCAGTACGCCGCTCATCCAGGCGTCGGCCCCAGGCACCATGGGACCCAGAAATTCTAAGAAGAACAAACCGACCAGAGCCCCCATCACGAACAGACCCATGACCGTCATGACCACCACGAGCAGGTTGATCGCAAGCGGACGCCATGAACCGCGCACGAGCTGCAGCGCTCCATCGAGTGCCTCGCGCGGACTCGCCGACTCGAACGCGACGAGCGCGAGAGCCGGCCAGAATGCCACGATCAAATAAATGCCCGGCAACACCAGCAGCAACGCCCCCAGGATCACGGCGCATAAGCCGAGCAGCAGAACGCCGAGCGCAGCGGGCAGACGAAAGAGCGCGAGCCGCCATGCTGCGACCTGCGTCGATGACACCAGCGTCGCGCGCTGTCGGAACATGATGGCGAGCCAGCACCAAAGCGTACCGGCCGCCGACAGCAGCATGAGAACCCACCACGTCATGTCCTTGGTCTCCGCCAAAGACAGTGACTGATTCGTCGCGAGCAGATGAGCCGACGGCAACTGTCCGAGCAGCACGGCGATGAGCGAAAGGGGAAAGCAGGCGACGAGCGAACGTCGATACAGCACGAAGCCGGCGTCAAGCACTTCGCTCAACGTGGCGGCTCGTGGCGGCAACAAACGATCGGCGGGAAAAGAACTCTCTTTCACCCGCCCAATCTAGCAGAGCTCGCATCCGATCGTGCCAAACTAGCGGCATGACGCCCGACGATCTCATCGCGCATCCGAGAAGCATTGAATGCCCCTCACGACTCCGCGAGGCGATCGCTGTGGCCGCCTCCGCGCTCGAGTCGATGTTTCGCACGCCGACCGACCTGGCCGCCAACGATGGGCCCCACTTCGACGCCCTGCGCGAAGCACAAGCCCTGGTGCTCGGTAGTCTCGGATTGCCTCGCAGTACGCTCTATGCAGACCCCGATCGACTGCTGACCGCACTCGAGCGCGCCAAAGTCGAGGCGTGGCTATCGCGGCGCTGCAACGGCGAACCTCTCGCGTATCTCATGGGCGAACGCGAATTCTGGTCGCTTACTTTCGAAGTCAGCCCGGCCGTACTAGTGCCTCGACCCGAAACGGAGTTGCTCGTCGAGCATGCGCTGCGCATCGGTGATGCACTCGAGCGCGCCGGCAATGCCCTGCCTCGAGTGCTCGATTTGGGAACGGGATCGGGCGCCATCGCCATCGCCATCGCGCACGAGCGCCCCGGCTGGCGGGTGACTGCCATCGAACGATCCGTCGACGCCCTCGCCATCGCTCGGCGCAATGTCGTGCGGCATGCCGTGACCCACCTCGAGTTGTTGCAGGGTGACTGGTTCGGGCCCGTTGTCGATCGGCGCTTTGATGTCGTGGTATCGAATCCGCCCTATGTCGCTGCGGACGATCCACTCCTTGGCGGTGACTCGCTGCGTCATGAACCGCGTGAGGCGCTGACACCCGGCAACGACGCCCTCCGCGACCTCGCGCATCTCATCGAGGAAGCTCCGCGCCATCTCGATCACGGGGGCCGTTTGCTGCTGGAGCATGGTTCGCGACAGGGCGCGGCGTTGCGGGCAAAACTTGTCGCGCAGGGTTTCGCTCACGTAGTCTCGCACTCGGACCTGTCGGGTCAGGAGCGCGTGACTGAAGGTCAATGGCTCTGACGTCCCAGCACCCCAATATTTTCAACGTCAACGGAAGTTACGCATGCTCAAGTTCAAGACCAGTGCCGGCGAGTTCACCGTCGAGCTCTACGAAAAAGAAGCGCCGGAATCCTGCGCCAACTTTTTGCACTATGTCGACGATGGCCATTTTGACGGTACGATTTTCCATCGCGTGATTCCGGGCTTCATGATCCAGGGTGGCGGGTTCGCTCCGGGCATGGAGCAGAAAGATACCCGTCCGCCAATTCGCAACGAGGCCACCAACGGTCTCGAAAATCTGCGCGGCACACTCGCCATGGCGCGCACAAGCGACGTCCATAGCGCAACCTCGCAGTTTTTCATCAACCTCGTCGACAACGATTTTTTGAACCACCAGCCCGGCAACTATGGTTACGCCGTATTCGGGCGCGTGACGACGGGGATGGACGTTGTCGATGCCATCGCGGACGTCCCGACCACGCGTCGCCGCGGACACGGTGACGTCCCCGTCGATGATGTCGTCATCGAATCGGTCACCCGAGAGAGCGCCGCCTGAGTTTCGCTCGAGCCGGTCGTTGGCTGCTGCGTGCCGCACTCATCGCGGTCGGCGCGTCGATCGCGTTCGTCGTGCTGCTGCGCTGGATACCCCCTCCAACTTCAGCCTTCATGATCGCAAGCCGCGGAGCGGCCTTGGCACAAGGCGATTTTCGCTACTCGAACGCCTACGACTGGGAACCGCTTGAACGCATCTCCCCTCACGCTGCAATGGCCGTCATCGCATCCGAGGATCAGCTTTTCCCGTTCCATGCCGGTTTCGATTTCGAGTCGATCCGCAAGGCTGTGCAACACAACTCGAAGAGCAAGCGAAAGCGCGGCGCCAGCACCATCTCGCAACAAGTGGCAAAGAATATTTTTCTTTGGTCCGGGCGCAGCTGGGCGCGCAAGGGCCTCGAGGTGTACTTCACCGTACTCATCGAGGCGGCATGGCCCAAGGAGCGCATCCTCGAGGTATATCTCAATGTCGCGGAGTTCGGACCGGGCACCTATGGCGTGCAGGCCGCTGCTCAAAGATTTTTCGGGAAGGACGCCTCTCGCCTGACCCGCCGCGAGGCCGCCACACTGGCCGCCGTACTCCCGAATCCGAAGCGATTCCGGGCCGACCGACCGTCCAACTACATTCAGAAGCGACGCGACGCCATCATGGGGCAGATGCGGGCACTCGGCGGCCCGTCATTCCTCAAACAGCTCGACGACGACGATCCGACCGTCGCACGGAGCCGATGACGTCCTGAAACCCCCGTCGGTCTCGCACGGTGGCCGAGCGCGTCAGGCCCGATCGTAGCCGAGGTTCGGCGAGAGCCAGCGCTCCGCCTCCTCCACACTCTGCCCTTTGCGACGCGCGTAATCTTCGACCTGATCCCGATCGATCTTGCCGATGGCAAAGTAATGGGACTCCGGATGCGCGATGTACCAACCGCTCACCGCCGCCGTCGGATACATCGCAAAACTCTCGGTGAGTCGGATGCCCGTGTTGCGTTCGACGTCGAGCAACTCCCACAACTTCGCTTTCTCGGTGTGATCGGGACACGCCGGATACCCCGGCGCCGGTCGAATGCCCCGGTACTCTTCGCGAATCAATTGCTGGTTGGTCAATTGTTCCGCGGTGTCGTAACCCCAAAGTTCACGTCGGGCACGCTCGTGGAAATGCTCCGCCGCCGCCTCGGCAAATCGATCGGCCAGCGCCTTGAGCATGATGCTCGAGTAGTCATCGTGCGCCGCTTCGAAACGCGCCACGTGCTCCTCGATGCCGATACCCGTGGTCACCGCGAAGGCGCCGATGTAATCGCGCACGCCGCTCTCGCGCGGCGCGACGTAGTCGGAGAGGCACTCGTGCGGCTGGCCCACCGGCTTGCCTTTCTGCTGTCGCAGGTGGTTCAGCGTCATCAAGACTTCGCGACGATCCTCGCCGGTGTAGACCTCGATATCATCGCCGACCGAGTTGGCCGGGAAGAATCCGAGCACCGCGCGGACCGATAGCCAGTTACCCGCGATGATCTGCTTCAGCATGCGGCGCGCATCGGCGTAGAGGTTGCTCGCCGCTTCACCCACGATGGGATCGGTGAGGATGTCCGGGAATTTGCCGGCGAATTCCCACGCGTTGAAGAACGGCATCCAGTCGATGTAGTCGAGCAGATCGGCGAGCGGATAATCCTCGAATACCTGTACGCCGGGACGTAACGGCGCGACAGGTCGGTATGCCTGCCAGTCGATGCGCCGACGATTCGAACGCGCCGCAGAGAGATTTGCCTCCGGCTGTTTCACCGTCTTGCCGGCGTGTTGCTCGCGTCGGCGCTCGTGCTCTTCGGCGATCTTCGCAGCGAAGGCCGACTTGGCAGTCGGCGTCACCAAAGATTGGCAGACACCGACGGCACGCGAGGCGTCTTTGACATAAACCACGGGCTCGCGATATTGGGGCGCGATCTTCACCGACGTATGAGCGGGTGAAGTCGTCGCGCCACCAATCAACAGCGGCACCGAAAAGCCTTGTCGCTGCATCTCGCGCGCGACGTGCACCATTTCATCGAGCGACGGCGTGATCAGGCCCGAAAGACCGATGAGCGCGGCATTCTCGCGTCGGGCGGCATCGAGAATACGCTCTGCCGGCACCATCACACCGAGATCGATGACTTCGAAATTGTTACACTGCAACACTACGCCGACGATATTCTTGCCGATGTCGTGCACATCGCCTTTGACGGTAGCGAGCACGATCTTGCCGTTGCTGCGCGCAGCGCCCGATTTCTCCCGCTCGATGAAGGGCACGAGATGGGCCACCGCCTTTTTCATCACGCGCGCGCTTTTGACCACCTGCGGCAAAAACATCTTGCCGGCGCCGAAGAGGTCGCCGACGACGTTCATGCCGTCCATCAGCGGCCCTTCTATGACCTTGATCGGATGATCCGCCTCGAGTCGCGCAGCCTCGGTGTCCTCGACGATGAACTCGTCGAGCCCTTTGACGAGCGCGTGTTCGAGTCGCTTCGAGACGGGCAGCGAACGCCATTCGAGATCCGCTTCGCGCTTGGTTCCCGACTCGCCCTTGTAGCGTCCCGCGATCGCGAGCAGGCGCTCCGTGGCGTCTTCGCGACGGTTGAGGATCACGTCCTCAACGGCTTCGCGCAGCTCGGTCTGGATGTCCGCGTAGATCGCGAGCTGCCCCGCGTTGACGATGCCCATGTCCATGCCGGCGCGGATGGCGTGATAGAGAAACACGCTGTGCATTGCCTCACGCACCGGATCGTTCCCCCGGAACGAGAACGAGACGTTGCTGACGCCGCCGCTAACCATGGCATGCGGCAAACGCTGCTTGATCAACCGGGTCGCTTCGATGAAATCGACTCCGTAGTTCGAATGCTCCTCGATGCCGGTGGCGACCGCAAAGATATTGGGATCGAAAATGATGTCTTCGGGCGGAAAGCCGACCTTCTTCGTCAGCACCTCGTACGAACGCGAACAGATGGCAACCTTGCGCTCGATGCTGTCAGCCTGACCTTTCTCATCGAAGGCCATGACGACCACCGCCGCGCCGTAGGCGCGAACCTTGCGTGCCTGCGCGATGAATGCCTCCTCGCCTTCCTTGAGGCTGATGGAGTTCACGATGGCCTTGCCCTGAACACACTTGAGCCCGGCCTCGATGACGGTCCATTTGGAGGAGTCGATCATCACGGGTACCCGGGCGATGTCGGGCTCGGAAGCGATGAGATTGAGGAAACGGACCATGGCCGCTTCGGAGTCGAGCATGCCCTCGTCCATGTTCACGTCGATGATCTGCGCACCCGCAGCCACCTGCTGCCGTGCGATGTCGACGGCCGCGGCGTAGTCGTCGGCCTCGATGAGTTTGCGGAACTTCGCAGAACCCGTGACGTTGGTGCGCTCGCCGACGTTCACGAATAAGGTGTCTTCGCTGATGTTGAGCGGCTCGAGACCCGAGAGGCGACACTTCACTTCAGGCTTGGCGCGCTGTCGCGGTTTGACGCCGCGCACGGCTTCGGCGATCAGGCGGATGTGATCAGGCGTCGTACCGCAACACCCACCCACGATGTTGAGCAATCCGGACTGCGCAAACTCCGCGAGGATCGCAGCGGTTTGCTCGGGAGTTTCGTCGTACTCGCCGAAGGCGTTGGGCAGTCCGGCATTGGGATGGGCCGAGACGTAACGATCGGAGATGCGCGAGAGCTCGGCGATGTAGGGTCGCATGTCCGAGGCGCCGAGCGCGCAATTGAGACCGATGGCGAAAAGCTCGCCGTGTTGCACGGAGTTCCAGAACGCCTCCGTGGTTTGACCTGATAGCGTACGACCCGACGCATCGGTGATCGTGCCCGACACCATCACGGGTAGATCGATGCCAAGCTCCGACTGCACCTGCCTCACGGCGAACAGCGCCGCTTTGGCGTTCAGGGTGTCGAAGATGGTTTCGATCAACAAAATGTCCGAGCCGCCCTGCACCAGTGCTCGGGCCGCCTCGGCATAGGCGATCACCAACTGATCGAAATTGACGTTACGTGCGCCGGGATCATTGACGTCTGGCGAAATCGAGGCGGTACGATTGGTCGGACCGAGCGTTCCCGCGACGAAACGCGGCGATCCCGTCGCCGCGGCGACCTCATCGGCGATCTCGCGCGCGATGCGCGCAGCGCGATAATTGAGCTCGGGAACCAACGCTTCCATGCCGTAGTCGGCCTGCGCGACCGTCGTCGCGTTGAACGTATTGGTCTCGATGATGTCGGCACCCGCCTCGAAATAGGCGCGGTGGATACCGGCGACGATCTGCGGCTGCGTCAGCGTCAAAAGGTCGTTGTTCCCGCGAATGTCTCGACCGTAGTCTCGAAAACGATCACCTCGATAACCCGCCTCATCGAGCTTGTGGCGCTGGATCATCGTGCCCATCGCACCGTCGATGATCAGGATCCGCTGCTCGATGAGCTCGCGCAGCTTGCGAATACGCGTGTCCCGGGCTTTGACGTCGACGGGGACCACCGAATACGGCGACGACTTTGCGCTCACCGATCGGTCGTCGAGCGCCTGCGGGCAGCCCGCATGGGACAAATGCGGCAGATGCGTCGGGCAACAACTCATAATCAAGCTCCGGAGGTCTGCGGTCTCAAGCCGAGCGCATGGCAAATGGCGTAGGTCAGTTCGGCACGATTGAGCGTGTAGAAGTGGAATTCGTTGACGCCATGCCGGCGCAGACGCGATACCTGCTCGATGGCGACGTTCGCCGCGATGAGGCGGCGCGTATCGGGGTCATCATCGAGACCGGCAAAGCGATCGGCGAGCCAGCTCGGGATCTTGGCACCGCAGCGCGCGGCGAATCGTGTCACCTGCGGAAAGCGCGTGATCGGCAGGATGCCCGGTACGATGCTGATACCGATCCCCGCGGCGACACAACGATCGCGGAAACGCAAATAGTCGTCGGTATCAAAGAAAAATTGCGTGATCGCCCTCGTGGCGCCCGCATCGACCTTGCGACGGAAATTCTCGAGATCGTCCTCGGGGGAGGTCGCCTCCGGGTGGGTCTCGGGGTAAGCGGCGACCGAGATGTCGAAATCGGCGACCGAACGCAGCCCGGCGACGAGATCAGCGCCGTAGGCGAAGCCGTCCGGGTGCGGTTCGTATTTCGTGACGCCCTGAGGCGCATCGCCTCGCAACGCGACGATATGACGAACGCCCTCATCCCAATATTTTCGAGCGATATCGAGGACCTCACCGCGCGGCGCACCGACGCAAGTGAGATGCGGTGCACCGGTGAGCGCCGTCTCGGACTGGATGCGCTTGACGAGCGCATGCGTACGATCGCGCGTCGAGCCATCGGCGCCATAGGTCACCGATACGAAGCGCGGCGCAAGCGGCGCAAGGCGCTGCACCGACTGCCACAACGTGGCTTCCATCGCCGCATCGGCAGGCGGGAAAAATTCGAAGGAGACGCGGATCGGTTCGGCGGACATGGGCTAGCTCCTCAGGCGAGTACGGCGAGATCAGCCGCGAACGGCGGCGGACTGAGAGGTCGAGGTGTTGAGGACGGATCGCGTGGCACGCACGCGACCTCGCGCGACGAGAACATGACGACCCTCGGCCTCGACCGGCGCGATGGCCAGACAGTCGATACCGCAGTCGGCCAACAGCGAGCGCAAGCGCGATGGTGGAGAGCCCTGCGCTTCGAGCAGATCGTAGGGGACCACGCACCACAGCACGCCTGAATCCCCGAGCCGCGCGCGTGCGCGCTGCAGCAGCGCGGGAAGCTGATCGCTCTCGCGGAGCTCGTCGGGCAACGGCGCTTCGAGACAGACATCAAAGATTCCGCCGGTACGAACCTCGCCGCTCGTCAGTACCTCGGCCTGAAACCCTTCGGCCTCGAGCCAGGACTGCAATACGTTTTTTTCGGGCTTGGAAGCCGCGCGCAGCGTGACACGAGGCGGACCGCCCGCAGCCGAACCACGCTCGTCATCTTGCAGCAGCGCCTCGAGGACCTCTCGATGCTGACTGCGGACGAGCACCCGCGCCCCGACGATGTCGCGAGTGAACTCGCTGCCGAGTGCCCCACGCAGACTGCGTCCTAACCGACTCGTGACCACCCAGTCCGCGGCAGAGCCCCGCAGACTCGCCCGTGCACCCGCCTCGATGGCATGCAGACGCGCCCTCGCCTCGCGTAGTGCGGCATCGTCGGGCGCAAGCCGGGAGAGCAACAAGCCGAGCAGATCGGCCGAAAAGCCCGTGTCGGTCGCCGGTTGGTATTCGACGCGCTGACCGCGACGAACCCGACGCAACAACCCGGCCTGCGCGAGCTGTTTCAGATGTCGCGACACATTGGGCTCGCTGTCGGACGTGGCGGCCGCCAATTCAGACACGCTGGTCGGGCGATCGGCACAGAGTCGGAGCAAGCGCAGACGCGCCGCATCGGCGACCGCCCGAAGTGCCCGAGACATGGTGTCCGCATCGGCCCGAGTTTCTGAATTTCTCAACATTGCAATAATCCTACCCCCTAGACGGCGAGAATCACAAAAGTTACATTCGAAACAGTTTCATATGCAACTAAAGGCGCTGCCATGAATGCCGTCCTGAAGGAAACGCCCCACGCCAACCCCATGGGCCTCGATGGCTTCGAATTCGTCGAGTTCGCCTCCCCCGACTCCGGCCTGCTCGATCCGATCTTTCGACAACTCGGCTTCGAGGCGGTGGCTCACCATCGATCGAAAGACGTCACGCTCTATCGTCAAGGCGCGATCAATTTCATCGTCAACCGCGAGAAGCGCAGCCAAGCCGGATATTTCGCCGAGGAACACGGTCCTGGCGCCTGCGGCATGGCGTTCCGAGTTCACAACGCACAGAAGGCCTACGCGCGGGCGCTCGAGCTCGGCGCGCAACCCGTGGACCTGCCGACGGGGCCCATGGAGTTGCGCCTCCCGGCCATCCGCGCGATCGGCGGAGCGGCGCTGTATCTGATCGACCGCTACGGCGATGGTGCAAGCATTTACGACATCGACTTCGAGTGGCTCCCGAATGTCGATCGACACCCGAAGGGCGTCGGCCTGCAACTCATCGATCATTTGACGCACAACGTCTATCGGGGACGGATGGCGCATTGGGCCGCTTTCTACGAACGCCTGTTCAATTTCCGCGAGATCCGGCACTTCGACATCCACGGTCAGCACACCGGCCTGCAATCGAGGGCGATGACGGCCCCCGACGACAAGATCCGCATCCCCCTCAATGAAGAAGGCGGTCAGGGCGGCGGGCAGATCGAGGAGTATCTGCTGCGCTTCAATGGCGAGGGCATCCAGCATATTGCGCTCTCGACCACCGACCTTTGCGCGACGGTCGATGCGCTCCGCGCCCGCGGCGTGCCGTTGATGACGGCGCCGCCCGAAACCTACTACGAAATGCTCGAGGAGCGATTACCGGGCCATGGGCAGCCCACGGCAGCGCTGCAGCAGCGCGGCATCCTCCTCGATGGCACGACGAACGGCGAGCGCAGACTGCTGCTGCAGATCTTCTCGGAGTGCCTCATCGGACCCGTGTTCTTCGAGTTCATCCAGAGAAAGGGCGACGAAGGCTTCGGCGAGGGCAACTTCAAGGCCCTGTTCGAATCGCTCGAGCGAGACCAGATGCGACGCGGAGTACTCAAGCGATGAGTCTCATCAAAAAAATCCATCATGTGGCATATCGCTGCCGCGATGCGAAGGAAACCGTCGAGTTTTATCGCGATGTCCTCGGCATGGCTTTCACCACCGCCTTCGCCGAAGATCGCGTCCCCTCGACCCACGAGCCCGACCCGTACATGCACGTGTTCCTCGATGCCGGGATGGGCAATGTGCTCGCGTTCTTCGAACTGCCGACGCGCGATCCGATGGGGCGCGATCCGAACACGCCGAGCTGGGTGCAGCACATTGCTTTCGAGGTCGATGATCTCGTCACGCTGGAAAACACTCGCCAGAAACTGCTCGAGCGCGGCATCGAGGTCGTAGGCCCGACAGACCATGGACTTTTCAAATCGATCTATTTCTTTGACCCGAACGGTCATCGCCTCGAGCTCACCGTGAATACGGGAACTCCCGAGCAGGAGCGCCGCGCTCGCGAAGTCGCGCCCGCCATGCTCGAGGAATGGAGCCAGACCAAGCGCGCCCCGAGACACGCCGCATGGCTGCACGCGGCGGAATTCTCTGCTGAAGAGAAATCGCCATGAAGCTCGCAACCCTGCGTGCGGCGGACGCACGTGATCGCGACGGTCGCCTCGTCCTCGTCTCCAAAGACCTCTTGCGGATGCTGCCCGCGGAGTCGGTCGCGCCGAGCTTGCAAGCGGTCCTCGACAATTGGGCGCGCCTCGAAGTATCGCTGCGCGCCATCGCCTCACGACTCGAGTCTGGTGAGGGGGAGGCGTTCGATCCGCGCATTTGCCTCTCGCCTTTGCCGCGCGCCTATCAGTGGGCTGACGGCTCGGCGTACGTGAACCACGTCGAGCTCGTCCGCAAGGCGCGCAACGCACCGATGCCAGCCTCGTTCTGGACCGACCCGCTCATGTACCAGGGCGGCTCCGACACCTTCCTCTCACCCACCGGGGCGATCCCGCTCGCCGATGCGTCGTGGGGACTGGATTTCGAGGCCGAGGTCGCTGTCGTCACCGACGATGTCCCGCGCGGCGCCTCGGCCGCCGAAGCCGCCTCGCGCATCCGACTCGTGATGCTCGTGAACGACGTCTCACTGCGCAATCTCATTCCCGACGAGCTCGCCAAAGGATTCGGTTTCTTCCAGTCGAAGCCTTCGAGTGCGTTCTCGCCTATCGCCGTGACGCCCGATGAGCTCGGACCGCATTGGGATGGCGGTCGCCTGCACCGCCCGCTTGCCGTGGACTACAACGGCACGCCGTTCGGACGCGCGAATGCGGGGGTCGACATGACCTTCGATTTCCCCACGTTGATTGCGCATGCCGCGAAGACCCGAGCGCTCGCTGCCGGCACCATCATTGGCTCCGGTACCGTCTCCAACCGCGGCGCCGACGGCGGCCCGGGCCGGCCGATTGCGGAGGGTGGCGTCGGCTACTCCTGCATCGCCGAGCAGCGTACCGTCGAGACGCTTACGCAGGGCGCGCCACGAACGCCCTTCATGAGCTCGGGCGATCGCATCCGCATCGAGATGCTCGATGACGCCGGGCGTTCGATTTTCGGCGCCATCGAGCAGCAAGTGGCCTGACCTGCGCTCCGGAAAAAAAAGACACGCACCCATGAGCGATACGCCGCGACTACAACTCGATCGCTTCTTGCCGTACCGACTGTCCGTGCTCAGCAATCTCGTGAGCTCGGCGATCGCCGGAAGTTACTCCTCTCGATTCGGCATCAGCATCCCCGAATGGCGCGTGATGGCCGTACTTGCGATGCAACCGGAACTCTCGGCTGCACAGGTCGCGGAGCGCACCGCGATGGATAAAGTCGCCGTCAGTCGTGCCGTGTCGAGCCTGCTCGAGAAGGGACGCATCGAACGCAGCGTCTCGCCGGGCGATCGGCGGAGATCGATTCTCAAGCTCTCGGTCGAGGGCGCACGCATCTATCGCGAAGTGGTGCCGCTCGCACTCCGTCACGAGCAATCTTTGCTCGATGTGCTCGATGTCGCAGATCGCGTGGCGTTGGAGCGAATTCTCGATACCTTGCTCGGGCGCGCTCGCGTGCTCGGCGAGCACCGTTGAAAGATCCAAAAGGGGACCCGAAAAACCATGCTGAGCAAAATTCCGCGACAAAGGATCGCCCTCATCGACAAGATCACGCGTGCAGCACGCAACATGCGTGGCGCGCCGTCTGCAGCACTACTGCGCGATTACTTCCGCGGCGTAGGCGAGGAAGATCTGGCGGCTCACGATCCGCGTACGCTCGCCCTGCTCGCCAAGGCTCACCACGAACTTGCCCGTCGCCGGAAATCCGGCGAGACACTGGTGAAGGTGTTCTCGCCGGAAGCGGACGACCCGATCGGCGACCGTCACAGCTACGCGCTCATCGTCACGGAAGATCGACCGTTTCTCGTCGACTCCATCGGGCTCGCCTTCAGCGCGGCCGGCGTCGGCGTACAGATGCTGATACATCCCGTGTTGCAGACGACGCGTCGCTCCGACGGCGTGCTGCAGCACGCCACGCTCGCAAGTGGCTCCACCTCCCTCGGTCGGGAGTCCTGGCAGCTCTATGAAATCGATCGTCAGTTCGGCGATGCCCGGCTCGAACGCATCACGCAGGCGCTGCGCACGACGCTCGAGGACGTCCGCGTCGCCGTCGAGGACTGGCGCGCGATGCGCGCCAAAGTTCTCGGAGTCCTAGTCTCATTGCAGTCTCCGATCTCGGAGCGCCGACGCGAAAGCAGTTCCGTGCGCGCAGCGCGCGCCGAAGCGATCGAGCTCCTGCGCTGGGTCGAGGGCGCGCACTTCGTGTTTCTCGGCTATCGATACCACGCTCTGCGACGGGGTCGTGCCACGGATCGCCTGATGCCAGTGGCCCGCAGTGGACTCGGCTTGCTGCGTCCCGGTCGCTCCGAGGGGCAGCAGGTCGAAACGCTCGGTGGAGCGCTGCGCGAGGCGGTTCGCAACTCCGATCCGCTGCTCATCACCAAATCGCCAATCACATCCACGGTGCATCGGGCCGGGCATCTCGATCACATCGCCGTCAAAGATTTTGACGCACAGGATCGCGTGCGCGGTGAACATCGATTCGTCGGTCTATGGACCTCCACCGCCTACTTCGCCTCGCCCACCGAGATACCGGTCGTACGAAAGAAAGTGGCCGAGGTCATCGAGACCTTCGGTCTCGACCCTCAGAGCCACGATGGCAAGGCGGTGCTCGCCGTGCTCGAAACCTGGCCTCGCGACGAACTCTTCCAGTCGCCGGTGTCGGGACTCGTGTCTTTCGTTCGCGGCGTCGTCAATTTGTATGAGCGTCGGACGAGTCGTCTCATGATGCGATACGACGCACTGGGTCGATTCTGGTCGTGCATGGTATTCGTCCCTCGCGATCGCTACACCACCGAAGTCAGGCTGCGTATCGAACGCCTGCTGCTCGAGCGATGCGGAGGATCCAACCTCGAGTCGCAGGTACAAATCGCCCTGTCGAACCACGCGCGACTGCACATCACGGTTCGGGGCGATGACATTCCGGCAAAGCTCGCCGTGGCAGCGATCGAGGCCGAGGTGGCGACGCTCGTGGCGACCTGGTCCGATAATCTCCGCGCGACGCTGCTCGATTCGATGCCGACAGCGAACGCCATGGAGCTGCTCGATCGACACGGCTCACGCTTTCCCCTTGCCTACCAGAGCGAGGTGAACCCTCGCGAGGCCATCGGCGACCTGCAAGCGCTCGAGGCGCTACGTGTCACGCCCGAGCTCCCGCACCTGCGTCTGCATCGCCCGGCAGGGACACCCAAACACATCGTCCATCTGCGCGTGGCGCGGCACACCGAGGCGCTGCCGATCGCGGAGCTTGTTCCATTGCTCGAAAACTTTGGGCTACGCATGCTCGCCGAGAGGCCTTGGACGCTTGCGGGTCTCGATGGCGGACCGATCGTCTCGCTGCAAGACTTTTCGCTCGAACTCAGAGACGGTGCCACCGTGGATCTCGCCCGTGACGGCGAGCGTCTACTGCTCGCGCTGCGCCTCGTTCGTCGCGGCGAACTCGAGAGCGACGGATTCAATCGACTCGTGCTTCGTGCCGGACTCTCGGCCGACGAGGTCAATGTGCTGCGAGCCTGCTGCCGTTACCTGCTGCAGACCGGCATTCCGTTCAGTCAGAGCTACATGGAGCGGGCGCTCGCCGCTCATGCCGCGCTAGCGGCTGATCTGTACGCGCTGTTCGAGCAGCGACTGGCTCCCGCACGTCAGCGCAATACGGGCGAGAGTCGTTTGCTCGCACGGATCGATCGCGCGCTCGAGGCAATCGTGAGCGCCGACGAGGACCGCATCCTGCGCGCCTTCCTGGCCGTGATTCAGGCCATCGACCGAACGAACCACTATCAGCGCAACGACGACGGTACCCGTCGCCCTACGCTCGCGTTCAAACTCGACCCGAAGGCGATTCCCAACTTGCCGCTGCCCCGTCCTCATCACGAAATCTACGTGCTTGGACCTCAAGTCGAGGGCGTGCACCTGCGCATGGGTGATGTCGCGCGCGGCGGCATCCGCTGGTCCGATCGTCGCGAGGACTTCCGAACCGAGGTTCTCGGTCTCATGAAGGCCCAGAACGTCAAGAACACGCTGATCGTGCCCGAGGGCGCGAAAGGCGGATTCGTGGCGCGACGGCTGCCTGCGGGTGGAACACGCGAGGCCATCCAGGCAGAAGGCGTTGCCGCATATCGCGCCTTCATCCACGCACTGCTCGATGTGACCGACAACATCGTCGGTTCGAAAATCGTTCCGCCGAAGGGCGTTCGTCGTCGCGACGGAGACGATCCGTACCTCGTCGTGGCCGCCGACAAAGGCACGGCGACCTTCTCGGATACCGCGAACGCCATTTCGGTCGAGCGCGGTTTCTGGCTCGGCGACGCGTTCGCCTCGGGCGGCTCGGCCGGCTACGACCACAAAAAAATGGGCATCACCGCACGGGGTGCCTGGGAGTGCGTGAAACGACACTTCCGCGAGCTCGGCATGGACATCCAGTCGCAACCCTTCACGGTAGCCGGTATCGGCGACATGTCGGGTGACGTGTTCGGCAACGGCATGCTGTTGTCGCCGGCCATCAAGCTCGTCGCCGCGTTCAACCACGCGCATATTTTCATTGACCCCGATCCGGACACGGCGAAATCCCTCGCCGAGCGCGAACGACTGTTCGCGCTGCCTCGCTCGGCCTGGAGCGATTACAACCGCACGATCATCTCCAAAGGCGGTGGCATCTTCGATCGCAGCGCGAAGTCGATACGGTTGTCCGTCGAAGCACGAACGCTGCTCGACATCGACTCCGATACGCTGACACCAACCGAACTCATTCGCGCGATCCTGCGCATGCGCGTCGATCTGCTGTGGAATGGCGGCATCGGTACCTACGTCAAATCTTCGCTCGAGCCCCAGTCGGCCGCCGGCGACCGCGGCAACGATGCGGTCCGAGTCGACGGTCGCGAGCTGCGTGCCCGAGTCGTGGGCGAAGGGGGTAACCTCGGATTCACGCAACGCGGACGCGTCGAATACGCGCTCGCGGGAGGTCGAATCAATACGGACTTCATCGACAACTCGGCGGGCGTGAACACCTCGGACGTCGAAGTGAACCTGAAGATCCTCACGAGCGGTGTCGAGGCACGCGGCCGACTGCGGCGCAAAGATCGCGATCGGCTGCTGGCGAGCCTCACCGACGAAGTTGCCGCGCTGGTACTACGCAACAACTACTTGCAGAGTCAGGCGCTCTCGACCCTCGAGTTGCAATCCGCCGAACGACTGCCGGAGCTGCGTGGCGTGATCCGCGAACTCGAGCGCAATGGAGAGCTCGACCGAGTGGTCGAACACCTGCCGGATGAAGAAACGCTCACGAGCCGGCGCAAACAGGGTATCGGCCTCACTCGACCCGAACTCGCCGTGGTACTCGCCTATTCGAAGATTTCCCTGAACCGACAACTGCTCGCATCGGATCTGCCCGAGGATCTTTATTTCGCGGCAGAGCTCGCCCGTTATTTCCCGAACGCGGTACGTCGACGCTTCGACAAAGATATCGGTCACCACAAACTTCGGCGCGAGATCATCACCACCGCGGTGACCAACAGCCTCGTCAACCGCATGGGCCCGAGCTTCGTGTTACGCGCCTGCGCCGAAAGCGGCTCACGCGCAGCGGACGTGGCACGCGCCTACAACATCGCGCGCGAGATCCTCGGCATGCGCGATGTCTGGAGCAAGCTTGAGGCGCTAGATAATCGAGTGCCGAGTCGTGCGCAGTATGTGGCGTATGCCGATACGGCACGCCTGCTGCGACATGTCACGCTATGGCTGCTGCGGCAACGTCGCGGTGCGCTCAACGTCGACCAATCGGTGCGGGAGCTGTCGGCGCCGATGCAGTCCCTGCGCGCGGCGGTTCCGAAAGCGCTGGCCGGGAGTCCTGCGGAGCGATATCGATCAGCGCTCGCCGAGCTCGGTCAAGCCGGTCTTCCGCCCGCGCTCTGTGCCACGCTCGCCGAACTTCGCGTCCTCGATAACGCTCTCGATATCCTCGAGTGCGCCGCGGCCTCGCGCCGGAGCGTCGGGAACACGGCCGAGGCGTGGTATGCGACCACGGCCGCGCTCAAGCTCGACTGGCTCGCCGATCAGATCACGGGGCTGGCCGTCGACTCGTCGCTGCAAGCCACCGCCCGCATCGGGTTGCGTGAAACGAGCCGCTCGCTGGAGCGCAGGATCGTGGAGCGGGTGATCGCGAGCGGCGGACTCGAACGCTGGCGCGCCAACCGCGAGTCGTCGATCGCCGAGTGGGAGAGAACCGTGACGGAAATCGCAAGCCACGGAGCCTCCGACTTCGCCTCGCTATCCGTCTGTCTCGATGCCCTGAGACCGCTCGCCAACTGATCGTCGGCGGCGGCCTCAGGTCGATCTCAGTTCGAGGACGACTCGCTCGCCTGAGCGAGCTTCTGCTTGGAGAGCTCCGCCTTCTGGTGCATGGGCGTTCGGGCCGCCAGCCATGCGGCGAGAGCGACACCGACGGTGATCGCGATCAACTCGATGGCATGCTTCTCCGGGTACTCCCAGAACTCGGTGAAGAGTTTCCAGCGCCCACCGAGCTCTACCGCATTCCAGGCCACGATAGCCGTCGGAATGCCGTAGCGGATGGCCGTGGTGACCTTCCAGAACAACATGAGACGACGGAAGAGATAGACCGCCCAGATGATGTTGAGTCCGAAGACCACGTAGGCCGCCGGATGACGATCGCCAAAGAATGATTCGTCATACAGGAAAAGCAAGAACAAGTAGAAGAACCAGATGACGTAGATCGTCTCGAGTGCCGTGATGCCCGCGAAACTGCGCTCGTGCGCGGGGTTGGGTTTTCCGGTCTTCAGGCCGAGGTGACGTTGAAACCAGATGAAGAAATTGCACTTGGTTTCCTTGTTGAAGAGAAAATAGACGAGCGTCGCACCCATCACTCCGATCGACGACATCATGACGAGATATTCGCCCTTGGTCGCGATCGAACCCGGGCTGTACTTGTCCATGAGGTCGGGAACGCCGAGCACCTGCGCAGACCAAACAAAGGCAAACTCGATCCAGCCCGTCCAAAGAAAAGTACCCGCCCAGAAGCCGTACCACGTCGCGGCAACCTCGTTGGGATTGCGCATGCCGAGCCAAAGCAGCACGGCACCGAACATTCCCATCGCGATGGCCGACTCGTAGACGTAACCCGGCCCCGGCCATATGTCTTCCATCATGATCATCACCGTGTGGCCGAGGGCCTGCACGACGAAGACGATGATGAAAGCCATCAACCCCGGCCAAGGTGGCCGTGCCAGAAAACCCTTCATTCCGCCGGTGGTCGGCGGCAACCCCTTCTCGACGTTGGCATTCATGATTTGACCCCTCCGCCCATCCCCGTGGGCTGATCGAGTCTAGGCCTCACTCTTGCACCCGTGGGTCAACAGAAGGTAAACGTGGCACCGTGATGTCGACCCTGCCATCGAATGAACCCCGCCTCCTCCTGGTGGATGACGATCGAGCCCTCGCCGCCATGCTCGGGGAATACCTCACCTTGCAGGGATTCTCGGTCGAGTCCGTCGCGAGCGGCGAGGAAGCCCTGACATCGATCGAGGGACGAGCACCCGATCTGGTGGTGCTCGACATCGGCCTGCCCGGCATCGACGGTCTGCAGACTCTCGAGCGCTTGCGGCATCGACATACCTTGCCGGTGATCATGCTGACCGCCCACGGCGAGGATCGAGATCGGATCGCGGGGCTCCTCGCCGGTGCCGACGACTACTTGCCGAAACCGTTCAATCCACTCGAGCTCGCCGCGAGGATCCGCGCTGTACTGAAACGCAGCATCGCTGCGACGGGCGAGAGAGCCCTCCTCGGCTATGGCAATCTCGAGCTTCACATCAAGCGACGAGAGGTTCTCGTCGAAGGACGACCCGTCGCGCTCACGGCGACGGAGTTGCGGATTTTGGAAGTCCTGCTCAACCGAAAAGGCGAGGTACTCTCACGCGCCGAACTCACCGAAGCGGCCGTGGGACGTCCACTCGAGGCCTACGACCGCAGCGTCGACACGCTGGTGAGCAAGCTGCGTCGCAAGCTTGGTGCGGCAGGCGCCAGCGGTGCGGAAATCCGCAGCCTGCGCGGACACGGCTACGTGCTCGACCTCGCTCGCCCATGACGCCTCGCCTCTCGAGACTCTATCTGCGCATGGCGCTCTACATCGGCGCAGCCATCGCCGGTTTTGTTTTGCTCGGGCTCGCGAGTCTCGTCCTCGTCGCCTCGAAGCAATTGGAGAACTATCTGGTTGCGCGCGAGGGGAGCCTGGGGCGTGATGCGGCACGCGTGCTCGCCGAAGGCGGAGCACCGGCGCTCAGGCGATGGATGTCGACCCCCGAGACCCTGCCCGATGGCGTCGCGCTTTACGTGCTCGATGGCGAGGGACGCGATCTCGGCGGTCGAGAGCTGCCCCCACAATACCAGCGATTCGTCGAGCGCTTCGTGCTCGGTGCGGTCCGGGAAGACGACGAGTATTTTCGTCCGATCCGTCTCGCTCCACTTTTGGTGTCTCCCGATGGGCAGCGCTATGCGTTTTTGTTGCTGCCCGAACGCATCGCACCCTGGGGCAGTCCTGCCGCACTCACCGCGCTCATCCTTGCGGCGCTCGTCGTGATCGCCGTGGTGGCTGCGCTCATCGCGCGCGCCTTCGGGCAACCCATCAGCGAACTTCAATCGGTCGTGCGAGCCCTGGCAGGCGGTCGAATCACCTCTCGCGCGCCAGCGACGCTCGTCGCACGCAAAGATGAGCTGGGTGAACTCGCACGAGATTTCGATGCGATGGCGACCCAGATCGAGCGTCTGCTCGCCTCGCGGCAACAATTGATGCGCGATATGTCTCACGAATTGCGCTCGCCGCTCGCGCGACTTCAAGCCGCGATCGCCCTCGCGGAACGCAAGCATCCGCTGCCGCAAGCCGAGCATGCGCGTATCGTCGCCGAACTCGATCGGATGAATCAGGCCATCGGTGATGTGTTACGACTGACACGTCTCGAGTCGGAACCTTTGAGCAGGAAACATTTGCTGAAACTCGACGAGCTTTTGGCGACGCTCGTGACCGATGAGCGCGATGAGGCGACCACTCGGGAGGTGGATCTCGTCCTCGAAGACGCCGGTGCGCTCGAAGTGGTGGCCGATCCGCAGTTGCTCCGTAGTGGGTTCGAGAATGTGCTTCGCAATGCCATCCGTTATGCGCCCGCGCGCTCCGCAGTCAAAATCGATTCACGCCTCGAGAACGAGAAGACCATCGTCGTGACCATCGAAGATCGAGGGCCCGGCGTCCCGTCGGAGATGCTCGAGCGAATCTTTGAACCGTACACCCGACTGTCGGCGGATGCCGACGACGGCCAAGGCTCGGGGCTCGGACTCGCCATCGCGCGACGAGTCTTCGAAGCGCACGGCGGCCGAATCACCGCGGAAATCGCCGAGCCATCCGGGCTTCGGATACGCATTCTGCTGCCCGCTGCGTGCTAGGATTCGCGCCTTCCCGAAAGACCGCTGTTCACCGAAGGAGCCCATCGTGCCCGGCAAACTCGTCCTCGTCCGTCACGGCCAAAGCATCTGGAACGTCGAGAACCTTTTTACGGGCTGGCACGATGTCGATCTTTCGCCGCAGGGCCGGCTCGAAGCCGCCACCGCAGGACGAGAATTGCTGCGCGAAGGCATTACGGTCGATATCGCCTTCACTTCCATGCTCAAGCGAGCCATTCGCACCCTGTGCATCATGCTCGATGAAATGGATCGCATGTGGATTCCCGTCGAGCGCAGCTGGCGACTCAACGAACGGCACTATGGCGCGCTGCAGGGCCTCAACAAAGCCGAGACAGTCGCTCGCCACGGCGAGGCGCAGGTCAAAATCTGGCGTCGCAGCTACGACATCCCGCCCCCTGCGCTCGAAGCGAGTGATCCTCGTCATCCACGGTTCGATGTGCGTTACGCGGGGGTCGACCCTGCTCTGCTGCCGGCCACCGAATCTTTGAAAGACACACTGGCTCGTGTACAGCCCTTCTGGGAATCACGCATCGCTCCCGAACTGCGCGCCGGCCGCAACGTGCTTGTCGCGGCGCACGGCAACAGCCTGCGTGCAATGGTCAAAATGCTCGATGGTGTAGCCGAGAGCGAGATCGTCGAGCTCAATATCCCGACCGGGGTACCCTTGCTTTACGACCTCGACGACGCGCTCAAGCCGCGAGGCAGTCGTTATCTCGGTGATGCGGAAGCCATCAAGGCTGCGGCGGAGGCCGTCCGACGCCAGACCGAGAAACGCTGAATCGCCGAAGCGAACGCTCAGTCGGTCGGCTTGTCCGGGCCAGGCGCCCAGCCGTCGTAACGACCACCCACCTCGTCGGCCAGCTGGCGCAGTCGCGTCGACACCTCGCGCATGCCGTGGGCGTTGAGCGACATGTTCTTGAGCGCGTGGACGCTCCAAGTCTGATCGACGCTATCCCGCAACTCGCGAATATCCGTCTCGAAGCCTTCTGCCCGCAAGCGAGACGCCATAGTCTCCGCCCGATCTTTTGAAGGCACCGCGAGAAAGAAATCGACGTCGACGGGCTTGAACGGATCCATGCCGCTGCGGCGCAGGCGCTCGATCATGCGCGCATCCCAGTCGTCCTCGCGAGGTTTGGACGCGTTGCGGACGTTGTAGATGATGCGCCAGACGGCGATCGCGGCACCGGCGACCAGAAAAACCACCACCCAATCCATGCAGCACCCCTCCGAAGCTGGCTGAGGTCACGCCCAAGCGTGACGCGTCCGAACGATCACTCGTCAGGCGCGATCGTCACTCGCAGACCGTCGAGTTCCTCGGTCATGTCGATTTGGCAGGAGAGGCGAGAGCCGTCCTTGTGATGAGCGAGCTCCTGCAACAACTCGCGCTCATCCGACATCGGCGCGGGGATCTTGCCCGACCATGCCGGATCGACGTAGACGTGGCAGGTGGCACAGGAGCACATGCCGCCGCAAATCGCTGCGATGCCGTAATCCAGCTCGCGGAGTGTTTCCATGATTTTGACGCCGGCCCGGGCCGGGACGTCGTGTTCGTGACCGTCACGATCGATGACTTTGAGTGTAGGCATGGGCCTAGTTTGCCCGGGTCGGGCATCCGATGCCAGCGCAGCGGCGAGCTCCCGCCAGAGATCATCGAGTAATCCTCGCGCCCGCACGCGAACGTCGAACTCTTCGGGGGCGAGGGACCACTCGTCGAGTCCGCGCGTCGCGAGCGCAAGCCCAGCGAGATCCTCGTCGCCATGTCCCCGATGCGCATATTCCCAATCGATGAGACAAAGGGATCCGTCGGCGCGAACGAGCACGTTGTCCGGAGTGAGATCGCCGTGGACGAGTGCGGTGACCGGACCTCCGATCAGCGCCATCCGCTCGCTGCACCAATCGAGCTCATGCCGATACGACCGAGCACGTTCAGGCGCATGTCGCTCGAGTCGATCATGCAATTCCAGAAGTCTCGCCGCGACATCGAGCGTCGGCAGCGGCGACGGGTCGATCGAGCGCAAACGCGAGATCAACTCGTGCATCGCGCGACGGCGTGCCGGTCGCGTATTCCAGTCGGCCTCCAGAGGCTCACCGTCGACGAACGGCATGACCATGAATCGACGCGTTCGATCGTACTCGAGAACCGCAGGCGCAAGCCCCTGCTCTGCCGCCAGACGCTGGGCATCGACTTCGGCATCCGGGTTGATACCGAGTTCACGCGCCACACGAGGTGCCGCCCACTCGCGACGGACGAGACGTCCGCGCTCATCCTGCAGCATGATCACTCGATTGACGGCGATCACTGGCGGCGATATTGCGCGAGCCATTCACGCCAACCGAATACGGCGATGATGAAGTACACCACGTAGAGCCCTGCCACCAACGAGAGCCCCTGCACGCCATAAAGGAAAATGGAGACCGCGTTGACCGCGAACCAATACAGCCAGTTCTCGAGCACGCTACGCGCCGTCATCCACGTTGCAAGCAAACTCGCACACGTGACCGCCGCGTCGAGTCGAGGCCAGCTCGCACCCGTCGTCTCGGCAAGCGCCGGCGACAAAACGAGGGACGCGGCGGCAATGCCGACGAACGCCAGAGCATGCCCCCACAGTGGCCAACGTCGGATGACAGGACCCTTCGCAGCATCATCGAGCCCCGCATCGTGCGCGCCGACCTCGGTCTTCCGTGCGCTCCATTGCCAGAAGCCGTAGACCGCCATCCCGACGTATATGGTTTGCAGGCCGGACTGCAACGGCAGCGCCGAGCGCGCCGCCAACCAGGCCAACAAGGCCGAGGAAATCCCGCCGAACACCCAGGCCCAACGGATGCGCCGAACCGCGAGCAAGGCGTAGCCGATGCCGGTGGCGACAGCAAAGTATTCGATCCAGGCGCTCACTCAGCGCACCTGCCATGTCGCCGAGACACCGATCGAGCGCGGGTCGGCCTGCTGTACGTAGAGTTTGTTGGGGTAGTCGGGAGGCTCGTTACCAAAGAAAAACCCTCGCATGGCGTAGTTTTCATCAAGCGCATTGCGCATCCAGGCATCGACTCGCCAACGATCGGCGTCATACCCCGCGCGCAGGTTGACGAGTGAGTACGGCGTCGACCGCTGGTCATGACTATCGCTGAAATAGAATGCTGCGGCACGCTGCGCGTCGACCCTCGCAAACCAGCCCGTGGGGTGTCGATAATCGAGCGACAACGAGAACTGGTAATTGGGCGCATGGGCCTGACCTCGCCCCGAGAGGTCGCGGTCTGCCACCACATAGTCCTCGAACCGCGTACGCAACAGGCCCAAGGTCGCGCCGATCGACCACGACCGAGAGACTTTTGCATACACGGAGCCCTCGAGACCGTAGTTGGTGCTTCGAGCCGCATTATCGGTGAGATAGATGAAGGAGAGCGGATCGCCCGGATCGAGCTGTGCCGACGTGCTCACCTGCTGGGCTCGGCGCCACATGTAAAAAAACGCGACGTCATACCGCAGCGCTCGCGAGGCATCGTCGAATTTATAGCCGAGCTCTACGCTATGCAGCAGCTCCGCGTCGAACTCGCGTCGATCGACCGGCACGACCACGCCGATGTTGAACCCCCCCGCCTTGTAACCGCGCGCGAGTGCCAGGTATCCCATGCGATGTTCATCGAGGCGATATTCGATCGAGGCATTGCCACCGATCATCGTCTCGGTCGGCGCAAGGTCGCTGCCATCGGTGTCGCGGTACCGCGCCTCACGAGTCTCGAGACGCAGACCCAAGCTCGCACGCCAACGTGAGCTCAACTCCCGCGCCACACTGCCATAGGCGGCGAGCGAGTCGGCCGAATAATCACTGACGAGGGCACGATAGAGCTCTCCCCCGTAGAGATCGAGCTGGTCGTTGCCCTCGGTCAAGCGCTGCGCATACAGGCCACCGATGAGTTCCAACCCCGCCCTCTCGAGCGACCAACGGAAATCCTGTGTGAGACTGCGTCGGTCACGAAAGAATCTCGATGTGAAATCGTACTGCGGGTCTGCCGCCCAATCGCCGTCGAACGAATACACGATGTCCGCATCGACGACGGCAGTCACGCTGCGAAACTCCATGGCTTCACCCGCGTGTTGCAACGTGAGCGATGCCCCTCTCGACTGCTGTCGATCTCGCCCCGGATCATCCGAGCGCGTGACTCGGGAGTTGTCGGTTGCGAAGGCGTCGAAGCCGTTATCGAGGTCGACGGCGAGCACGGAAAGATCCGCCTGCCATCGGGAGTTCAATTCATGGCGACTGCGCCAACGCAGCGTCCGTTCGTCGAAACCGTTGGTGTCATCGCGGGACAACGTGACATTCCGGCGTGAACCATCACCTCGAAATCCTTGAGCCACGAAGCGGAATGTCGAGTCGCGATCGACTCCGATCGCACCTCCCGCAACAAGCCCGAGAGCGCCCACGCCAAAATCGCCCGCACTCGCCTCGAGGCGAAGCTCGTCACCAATCGTCGGCGCGCGCGTACGCAGATTGATCAATCCCGCGAGCGCGTTGGCACCGAGCGTGGTGCTCTGCGGCCCGCGCAGCACCTCGAGTTGACCGAGATCGATCAGTATTGCCGGCATGCCGATCCCCGAAAAATCCATGCCGTCGATCAAAAATCCCACGGAGGGATTCGGCGCGCCCTGCCACTGATCGTTTTCGCCGATCCCACGAAGTTGGAAGTAACGCGGACGAGAGGTACCGGCCGCCCAATTCAAGTTTGGAACCAACGGGAGAACGTCTTGGAGATGCTGCACACCCGCTTCGCGCAGGGTTGCAGTGTCGATCACGGTGGCACTTGCTGCCAGGGAGATAACCGACTGCGGTCGCAAGGTCGCGGTGATGACGACCTCTTCCAACTCCGTGGCAACCGCGGTCGTTGCCAACAAGCCCACCAAAGAATAAAAGGCGCCAAAAGATCTTAAGTTCACCTGCTCCCTCCGCCGGTACTAACCGGATCAGGTTCAACGGGTTTGCCGCCCCATGCGGCATCTCAGGTCCTTCCGGACCACCCCAAGGTCCCGCGTATTCTCCATGCGAATCATGGGTTTGCAAGGGTCTTGCCATCCTCCGACGAAAAGGGGTGACCTGCGGGGCCCTCTTCCCTACAATCGCGGCCCTTGCGGCCCGCGCCACAGGCTTCTGGAGTCCAAGCTCGATGGCCAGATCGATCAAAGTTTTCCAAGTCGACGCCTTCACGCAAAAGCTCTTCACGGGCAACCCAGCCGGAGTGGTGCTGGGCGCCGAAGTGCTGAGCGACGATGAGATGCTGGCGATCGCGCGCGAACTCAATAACGGCGATACGGCATTCGTGTTGCCCCCCGAATCAGACGATCATGACGTTCGAGTGCGATTCTTCACGCCGCGTACCGAGTCGTCGTTCGTCGGTCACGCGACCATCGCCACGCAGTACGTGCTCTCGGAGGCGGCGAATTCACCACGACGACTTCGCCAGCGTCAGAAGGCCGGACTCGTCGACGTGGACATCCGGGGAACTGGACCCGACCGACGCATCGCCGTGCGCCAACCGGCCCCCATCCTCGGTCGCGAACTCAATGGGCGAGAACGACTCGCCGTCCTCGATGCACTCGCGCTCTCGAGTGCAGATCTCGATCCGCGTTGCGAAATGCGCATCGTCGGCTCGGCGGGCAATCGTTTGCTCATCGGCGTGCGCAGTCCGCAGCAGCTCAAGCAGATGAAACCCGATTTCAATCGTCTGACGACCCTCTCCGCGCAGTTCGGCGCATCGGGGCACTTCGTGTTCACACTGGACTCAGGTGTAGAGGGTTGTCTCACCCAATCACGGATGTTCTGCCCGGCGATCGGCATCCCGGAAGATCCCGTCTCGGGCAACGCCCACGGGCTCCTCGGTGCCTATCTGTTGCATCACGGCCTGCTGAAGCGCGAAGGCGATCACGTCCATTTTTCGGGCGCGCAGGGACAGTTCATGAATCGTCCGGGTCGCGTCGACGTCGACCTCGAGTTCAAGGACAACTCGCTCGAGGGCGTCTGGATCATCGGCAGCGCGGCCATGGTCTTCGAGACCACGATCGCGCTGCCCTAATTCTCGAAACGCTGACCCAAAAAAACGCCGGCGTAACCTCTCGGCCACGCCGGCGCTCGTGATGCGATCACGGTCGATTTAGAACTTGTACTCCATCAGCAACGTGAAGCTGCGATTGCGCGGATCTGCCACGCGCGGCTCCCACGAACTGCCCGAGCCGAAGTTGCTGTCGTACGTGATGGCGAACGGCGGGTCCTCGTTGGTGAGGTTTTTGATACCCGCCGTCACCGTCATTCCTTCGAACCCACGCCAGGTCACCGACGCGTTGTAGGTGACGTAGGTATCGACGAAACGATCGAGATTCGAGGGCGAGACAATGCCGGCTGTCACGCCTGGCAATTCCTGATTAAGGTAGCCCGATCGATAGATTTGCGAAATCGACGCGCTCCAGTCGCCACGACTAAAGGTGAAGAACGCGTTGTGCTTCCAGTCAAGTCCAAGATCACCGGCGAAGGTGAAGAGTCCGATCTCGCTTCGACCGAAGGGTAGACTCGGCGCGATGCGCGAGCGCTTTTGGAGCATTTTGGTGCCATCGAGACCGGCGCTCCAGTTGCCGCCCCACGCCTCGCCTCGTAATCGGGTCGCGAACTCCAGGCCCTGAGTTTTAGATTCGCCGGCGTTGAGCCAGCGCTGATCGATCGAGATCAGGTTTCCAGAGGCGTCGCGCACGTATCGATCGCTGAAGGTCGCGTAGTTGTCGGCGAGCTGCTGGAGCGAAAGGATCTGAATCGTACCGATACGATCGACTCGCCACCAATCCACCGAAACGCTGAAGTTGTCATTCGCCTCCAGCACTAGTCCGAAGCTCGCCTGCTCCGCCTCCTCAGGTCCGAGGTCGGGCTTGCCGCCCTGGATGATCGCCGGTTGCACGACCGCGCACTGGGGCTTCGTCGCATCCGGACGTCCCCCGGGGCATTTGGCCGGGTCGGCGATGTCTCGCCCCGAGTACGGCGCCTGCGAGGATGAGTTGAAGATCTGATTGAATGACGGTACGCGGAACCCCTCGTTGTACGAACCACGGAACATTACCGACTCGATGGGGCGATACTTCAAGGAAATCTTCGGATTCACGGTCGATCCGAAACCGTCATACTCGTCACGACGGACCGCAGCGGTGAGTTCCATGCCTGAGACCAGAGGAATCATCACCTCGCCATAAATCGCCTTGACGTCTCGTGACACACCTGCGAGCGCATTACCGTCGTCGAAAGGCGCTGCGATGATGACCGGACGGGACGCAGCCGCGCGTCGATCGCCATTGAATCGGTATTCTTCTTTGCGCCAGTCGACACCTACGGCAGCCAGCACATCTCCTGCCGGCATTGCGAAGACAGGACCGGACATCGAGGCATCGACCTGAGTGACGGAGAATTTTCCGCCATAGAGAACCACGCCCTCGGCAGAGGCCCCTTTCAGCAGATCGAGTGCGGCCTGCGTCTGGGTTTCGCCCGGACGCAAGAACGGATTGATCAATCCTGTATTGAGCGCATCGATGATGCCATTGGCGATGATGCTGCCCGTCGAGTCACGTGTCGTGTTGCGGTAGTAGTAACCCGTGCCGAGTTGCGACTCCGCTTCGCTGAACGCGTAAGACGCGCCCGTGCGGTACTCCCATTCGTCGAGAAACCCAACCGGACCGTCGGCTCCGAGGAACACACGACCAGTCTCGGTGGTGGTCTCGATTTCACGACGACCGCACTCCATGCAGCGCCAACGGTAGGACATCGGCAATCCTCGCCGTGCCTCCAGGGTCGGGAATACAGCAACTAATTGGTTGAAGACCCGATCGTAGACCGCCTGCGAAGCAGAATTTCGCGGGAAGGCGTAATTCTGCGTGCTGGTGTTCGGCGTGAGCTGCAAGTTCGAGAAGCGCTTCGCCGAGTCGGCCTTTGAGCCCGTCACTTCGGCAGCAATTTGATGCGAGCCGAGCTGCAACACGCCGCGACTGACGAAATTCAGAGTCTCGATAGGCTGCTGCAACACCGCCGCACGGCCAGTGTCCCACGCACATGCGAATTCTGCTTCGGGGAAATTCCAGAGCCGCGTGTCGTAGGCCTGCATGCCATCGACTTGGTTGCAGCCTCCGCCCCCCGGAAGGTCGAGTGGATTGATACCGCCCGAAGCACGAATCGTCGTGCTTCCAGGCAGAAACGGCGCCGCACCACTCGAATTCATGATTGTGCCGAGCGGCGTGTTCGGACCGACACCAAGCGGAAGGATGGTCGCAAACGGCGTTCCGCGCGTATCGACCGATACTCCTCGATCGGGCTGGAAGGTATTCACGAAGTCACGCGAATCACCCCGTAACTCTCTATGGTCGCTGAAAGCGACCGTAGCCATGATGTTCCATCCGTCCGAATCCACATCACCGAGACCGCCCGTGATAGACGCGCGGTAGATCGCTCCACCGCCGAGTTCGGTCACATCACCGAATGCGTTGGCGGTCAGTCCTTGGAAGTTGTCTTTGAGAATGAAGTTGATGACACCGCCAATCGCGTCGGTACCGTAGATCGCCGAAGCGCCGTCTTTGAGAATTTCGACACGCTCAATCGCCGCCATCGGGATCTGGTTGATATCTACGGCGCCGCCATTGAGACCGTGGGCCGCGACACGCCGTCCGTTGAGCAACACCAGCGTCGCCGCAGATCCCTGGCCTCGAAGGTTGGCGGACGATGCGCCGTTGTTACCACGTTGCGCTCCGCCGACAACGTCCGCGTTGGACGCAAGATTGTCGAGACCGTTTCCGTTCGAGTTGAGGAAGCTGATCAATTGCTCGGCACTCGTGATGCCCTCGCGACGGATGTCCTCCGTGCTGACCACTTGGATGGGTAGCGCACTTTCGGTCACCTTGCGTTTGATGCTCGAGCCCGTCACGACCACGGTTTCGATCCGGCGATCATCGTCAACGCCTGCCGACCCGGACGACTGCTGCGCCCAAGACGCGCTCGTCATCACCATGCCGGCGACAAACGCACTCACTACCAATCCACGCGGTAAGGACATAGAGAACTTCCCCTGTTGGTTGATTCTTTTTGGGTCCAAGTCGACCCCGTCACGATCTTATTCGAAATTTTACGGCCGTACGACTATCGATTGGATGCGGCACCACCCCGCCATCGCAGCGCCAGATCCGCCACGTGAGCGACGAGGGACAAGATCAGAAGGATCGCAACATCCCACCACGGGGCGTCCGCGAGCGCAGCGCCCACAGCCAGCATGAGACAAGCCCCCGAGACGAGATTGCCGAGCACCGCGCGCGGCGCAATACCCAGCCCTCGGGCTCGCCAAAGCCAAACCATCAAAATGGCTTCCAGGACGACGAGTCCCGCGATCAACCTCGGCAGGCTACCGTTTTCGATCCCGCTGGCGACCCAGTCGACCACCACGTCAGGCGGCTTTCGCGATACCGAGGAGGTGTGCGAGATCTTTGAAGAACACCCGGACGTGCGCCATCGGGCTCTTTCGAACCAGTTTTTTGTGCATGTAGGCCTCCCAGGTGAGGCGTTGCACATCAGGATCGCGGCACATTTTGACGAAGCGCTCTCGGCGTTGATCGTTCACGTACCAAAAGCGTTGCAGCAGACCGAGCACCCAGAAGACCCGACCGTGCGCTCGCATGAAGTCGCGTCGCGCCTCGCGCAAGGCGTGGGCGTTGCGCGTGAGCAGGCACTTATCGACCGCGAGCGCGGCCATGCGGCCGCAGGCCATCGCGTAGTAGATCCCCTCGCCCGATGCCGGAGCGACGACGCCGGCGGCATCACCGGTCACGAGCACGTCGCGTCCGTTATCCCAGCGGCGCAACGGCTTGAGCGGAATGGGAGCACCCTCGCGGCGCAACACTTCCGCGTGCTCGAGCCCGGTCGCTCGACGCAGACCACCGACCGCGTTGCGTATCGAAAAACCTTTGTGCGCCGTACCGGCTCCCGCACTGATGGTATCGCCGTGCGGAAACACCCAGGCGTAGAAATCGGGTGAGAGTCGGCCGTCGTAGTACACGTCGCAGCGCGCGCGGTCGTAGTTCGCTGGCGGCGCCTCGGGTGTACGCAATATCTCGTGGTAGGCATACACGAAGGGAGTCTCGCGCCCACCGGCGATGCACTGCCTCGCCACTTCGGATCTCGCCCCGTCGGCGCCGAGCACGATCCGCGTGCGCACCTGCCGACACGCGCCGCCACGCTCTTCGAAGATCACGATGGCGTCGCCGTCATCATCACGCTCGACCCGCGTGAAAGTGCCATCCACGCGTAGCGCGCCGGAACTTCGCGCGCGCTCGCGCAACCACTCGTCGAACACCTCTCGATCGACCATGCCGACGAATCCACCGTCGATCGGCATATCCACGGACCGCGCCGAGGGCGACACCATGCGGGCCGACGAAATACGCGCGACCAACAAGTGTGCGGGTATCTCGAATTCCTCGATCAGCTTCGGCGGAATGGCGCCCCCGCAGGGCTTGATGCGCCCTGCACGATCGAGCAGCAATACGCGCCACCCGATACGGGCGAGATCGTCGGCCGCCGTGGCACCCGAGGGCCCGCCGCCGACCACGACGACGTCGAATTCTTTGACCAACTCAGATGAGTCGAGCTGATGCATGAGTTACCCCCGTCCCGCCTCGGCTACATAGCTTGCTGAGACACCCTGAAGATCCACCTGGACCGATGACTGCGTGTCCTCACGGCTGAGGCGCACCGCAAAAGCCGTCGCCACCACGAAGAGCGCCGCCTCAGCGACGAACACGGAGCCGTAGGCTGCGGGCAAAGAACCGGTCAGTGCGCGCGCGAGATCGACGGCGCCCGTGGCCGCAATTCCACCGATGCCGAAGGCGATGGCTTGTGCGGCGCCCCATAGACCCATGCGGGTGCCCTCGCGCGACTCGCGACCCCGACCGACAAGTCCCATCATCGAGCCGATCGCCGCGACGGCGTAGGCACCGTTGGCGAGGCCGAGCAAAAACACCGTCGGCTTGAGCGGCCATGCGGGACCCACGAAGCCCGCTACCGCCAGCGTGACGAGCATCAGCGCCGAGGCCACGCATCCACCGATCGTCCACAAGCGCAGTGCACCCATCCGCGCTTGTGCGCCGACCGTGCAGATGAGCGCGACCAGCAGCATGCCGACGAGCGTCCCGCCGCTCATCATTCCCGAGAGCTGGGTGGATTCTCCGGGCGTCATGCCGAATACGGCACCCGCAAAGGGCTCGAGGACGAGGTCCTGCGCGCTGTAGGCCAACATCGACACGAACACGAAGCTTGCGAGTCTTCGCGAGTGCGGTTCGGCCCACACTTCACGCAATGCCGTCATGAAGTCAGTGTTCGAGGCCGTGGGCGTTGCCCCGGCCGCACCCGCGGCACTCGCGCTGACCGGTCGCTCGATTCCGTACACCGCAAGGCAGGTCAAAAGAAAAGCACCCGCCGCCACACTCGCCGTCACCTCGACGAGCCGAGTCAAAGAAAACGGATCGAGCATCTTGCCCGCGATCACGGTGGTGACGATGAATCCGACGATCATCATGACCCAGGTCACGGTGGCCGCCGCGGCGAGTTTTTCCTTGGCGACGGTTTTCGACAAGAGCACGAGCATCGTCGTGCCGCAGGCGCCAACACCGAGGCCCACCGCAAGGAACGCCACGACGGCGCAAGCGATTCCCAACCAAAGATTGGAGACCATGAGCGCGGTCGACAGCGTGGCACCGAGCGCACCGAGACCGAGTACGGCCATGCCGCCGATGATCCAGGGCGTACGTCGCCCGCCGACGTCACTGCCATATCCGAGACGCGGTCTCAGCACCTGAACGAAGTAATGCAGGGCGACCAGGATTCCCGGCAACATTGCCGGCAGCGCGAGCTCGACCACGAGCACCCGGTTGAGCGTCGAGGTGGTGATCACCACCACGGCACCGATGGCGGCCTGCACCAGACCCAACCGGAAAATGCCGAGCCAACCCATCGTCGTCGCAGGAGTCGTTCTCATCGTCGTTACCTCCGGATCGCTCACGGGAGCGATCTCAGGGCGACTGCGCTCACCATCATGCCGAGCACGTACAACGGAACGCCGAGGGCGTTGTACCAAACGTCGAGCTCCGCAGGCCGGCGCAGCAGCCGTCCCATCATCAAAATCTGTCCGATGAGAAGCGCAGCGATCAGGCCGGCGTACACCTCGCGGCTCCAGAGCGCGAGCAAACCGATTACCGCCACTTGAGCGAGCACCATCACCACGCAGGCGACTCGTGCCGCATTTTCGACGCCGAGCCGAACCGGCAATGAGCCCACGCCCATGCGCCGATCGCCCTGCACCGATTTGAAATCATTGAGGGTCATGATTCCGTGGGCGCCCACGCTGTAGAACAAGGCGATGGCCACGGTTTCGAAACGAGGAAGCACGCCTGTCATCACCACGACGGCTGTGAGCCAAGGCACGCCCTCGTAACAGAGCGCGACCGCCGAATTGCCCCACCAACCGTTTTTCTTCAGGCGGAACGGCGGAGCGCTGTATGCCCATGCGAGTGCCATCCCGAGCGCCGATGCGGCAAGTACCCACGGACCGAGCAGGGCCGCGACGGTGAGCGAGATGACGGTCCAGACGATCGCGATGTAGAGACCCCAGCGTCCGGGCATACGGCCCGAGGGGATCGGTCGCCGTGGTTCATTGATGGCATCGACGTGTCGATCAAACCAATCATTGACGGCCTGACTCGTACCGCAGATGAGCGGCCCTGCGAGGATCACGCCGGACAAAATCAGCGGCCAATGGCCCGTCGTCGAGGCGCCGGAGGCGACGATGCCGCAAAGGAATGCCCACATGGGCGGAAACCAGGTGACAGGCTTGAGCAGCTCCAGCATGGCCGGCCATGCGGGGCGACGTTCGAAAATCAGCCTGCCAGCGGGCCGTGCCATGACTGGAAAATAGCTATGACACCTTGATGTGTCAATTGAAGATTACACGTCGCCCGTCAAATCGGATGTCCGACCCACCCGACCCACCCGCTCAGCCCTGGCCGTCGAGATCCCCGAGACCGTACCGACGCAACTTCACGTAGAGACTTTGGCGAGACAGACCCAGCATTTCGGCGGCCGAAGCGCGATTGTCTCGGGTGAGTTCGAGTGCCGCCTCGATGCACAGCCGCTCGATGACATCGGTGGTCTCGCGAACGAGCTCCTTCAGGGACACCCGACCGACGAGTTCGGTGAGCTGTTCCACCGAACGAGGCAGCTCTCGACCCGGACGTACCTCGCTAGGACGACGTCGATCGACGTTGCGAATCGAGAACCCGAGACAGGCCTCGGCGCCCTCGTTGATGGCGACCGCTGAAATCTCGACATCGGTCACCGCGCCGTACTCGCCACGCAGGGTCGTCGCGAACAGCCGTACGCTGCCATGCTGCTTGAGGTTGGCGACCAGCACGCCGAGATCGACGCCCGGGCGCCCGAGCCAACGCTCGAGCGTCTCATTCCGCGCCTGCTCGTCGGTCGCCAACTGAGCCAGATCGAGGAAGGCCCGATTACTCGTGATGATCCGCCCTTCGGAGGTGGTGACGACGATGGCATCGGGCAAGCGCATCGCGACTTCTGCGAGTGTGCCGGGCCCGAGCGCGAAACCGCCCGAGACAGCAACCTCGCCGAGCGGCTCGAGACGCAAAAGCGCATGCGAGGCGTTCTCGTGACGAAACAGAATTCCGTTGAGACGAAAGTCGCGCGTTGCACCCGCGGGCCTGACCCGCAGCGGTTCCGCGCGACCCGACGTGCGCAGACCCGTCAGCCAATCCCCGACCAACCGTCCCGTCTGAGCACTGAAAAACTCGTCGAACACGCGACCGACAAGACGTTTGGGGTCCTCGCCGAATAGTCGGGCTGCAGCCGGATTGACCTCGATCACTTTCTGCGTGGCTGCATCGACCGTGAGTACGGCATCGCCGACGGACTGCAACAGCAAGCGGTAGCGCGTCTCGGCGAGACGGAGCTTGGTGTAATCGCGCTCGAGTGCCTGCTCGGCTTCGATGAGCCTCTGCTGCAACGCCGCGACGGCGCGCAGGTCTCGTCCCTGAGCGAGACAGCGCCCCTCTTCATCGAGTGGCGAGAGCGCATAAACGATGGGGATGGTGCGCCCGTCACGAAGCGGATGGTTGACCTGTCGCGCACGAACTTCGCCCGCGGCCCGATCGGCCAGCAACAAATCGACTTTGGGGCGACTGTCTTCCGTGACGGTGTCGATCAAAGATTTTCCGACCCAATCACCGCCGAGTTCGTCGAGCAATTCGGGATTCGGGATAGCGAGGTCGCGGATCACGCCTCGACGATCGACGATGAGGGCGATATCCGTCGAAGCAACGATGAGACCGGCAACCGTCTCGGCATCGAGTCCGGTCAGGGCCTTCCTTGGCGCCTTGAAATTCTTCACATCTTGACCGTGTCAGTTCCTTCGACCCAGCAACTCCAGCAGTTGTTCTGCACGCTCCACCGCGTCTTTTCCGTCGATGGCCGTAGCGTCTGCACCCACTTTGGTCACCCGCTCCGGGTGCCCCGCAAAAGGCAATCCGCCCACCATGATCCGAACGTTTCGGTTGGCCGAAGCACGCCGGACCTTGCGAATGAGCGCGGCCAGCGAGGGTAGTTGGGAAGCCGTGCTGATCGAGAGACCGACGACCGCGAACCACTCCCTGCCGACCAGCGAAAGTATATCCGGCTCGTTGGCACCGGGCGCATCCCATACGTCCCATCCCGCTCGTCGCAAGAACTCGCCGACGAGTTGAGCACCGAACACGTGCTGCTCTTTGGGCAACGCAACGAAGAGCGCTCGGCGTCCCACTTTCGTCGGCACCTGCGCGTCGCTGTTGGCCTCGCTCAATTGATGTGCGAGATCCTGCAGTCTTTTGAGACCCACCGTGACCTCGACGAAATCGCTTGTCTCGTCTTCCCAGCGGGTGCCGAAGTGTCTTGCAACCGGCGCAAGCAATTCGAGGTAAATGGTCTCGGTACTCATGCCGAGCGTTTGCAGCCCACGCAGGTACGCGAGCGCCTCGGCGGCGCTGCCGCGGAGCACGATGCGAGCGAGCTCGAATACTTCGGAGGAACCCGGTCGAAGCGGGCTGGAGAGATCGTCGCAGCGATTGCCCTCGACGATGGCGCGGTGGGCGAGGATGAGGCGCGGGATCACCTCGCCTTCGATCGTTTTGAGCAAAGCCGAGTGCTCGCCTTCGGCTTCGCGATTAGACAGCGAATCAGTCATCGGCCTACCTCGCCTATCAAAAGCGACCCCTTGATCGCTCTCAAAAAGGCCCTGCGCGACGACTTCCGTGTACCCGTTGAGGGGGTGATGAGTCCAAGTCTCAACCCCGTTGTCATCGCAGGATGGCACATATATCCCCCGGCCGGCTACCTGTCAATTAATTTGGACGTAAATCTAGATTGACATCTGCGCCCCCCTTCACTAGATTCGAGGGTGATTCTTCTATTACTGGTACTCAGGCCCATGCCCCAACGCCCGCCGGCGGTTGTCGGCCGCCAGCTTTACACCCCTGAGGAGCGCGACCGTCGGGACCGCTCTCGATGGACCGTGGTCCAGGGGGTGCTCGCGCCCCTGCAATTGCTCGCCTTTCTGGTCAGTCTCTGGCTGGTGCTGCAATTCCTTCGGACCGGGGAAGGCGCCGACGCGGCAACGGTCTCCGTCATCGTCAAAACGGCCTTCCTCTACGCCATCATGGTGACGGGCGCGATCTGGGAAAAACAAGTGTTCGGGGTCTGGCTGTTCGCCCGACCCTTCTTCTGGGAAGACGTCGTCAGCATGGCCGTCATCGCCCTGCACTCCGCCTACCTCTACGCCTTCCTGACCGACGCCCTCGATCTGCGTAACCAGATGCTTCTGGCACTCGTGGCTTACGCCGCGTACGCCCTCAATGCGTCGCAGTTTTTCTACAAATTGATGCTGGCACGGCGCGAGTCGGGCGCCGAAGAGAATCGACGCTGGGTGACCTCCACATGAAACCCGGCCGATTACGCTACGACCCGCGGTTCCTGCCGTTCGCCGACGCCGCGAGCGACGACCTGCCGCTCGCGAGACTGCTGCGTCTGTCGTTGTTCCAGGTGTCGGTAGGCATCGCACTCGCGCTGCTCAACGGAACGCTCAACCGCGTGATGATCGTCGAACTCGGCGTACCCGCCTGGCTCGTCGCCACCATGATCGCGCTGCCGCTGCTGTTTGCGCCGATGCGTGCCTTCATGGGTTTTCATTCCGATCAACATCGTTCGGTACTCGGCTGGCGTCGTGTGCCCTACATCTGGTTTGGCACGCTTTTGCAGTACGGCGGACTCGCGATCATGCCCTTTGCGCTGCTCGTGCTGAGTGGCGAGGGCCGCGGCCCGGCCGAAGTAGGTCAGGTCGGTGCAGCGGTTGCGTTTTTGTTGATCGGTGCGGGCCTGCACTCCACTCAAACCGCAGGCCTGGCGCTCGCAACCGATCTCGCGCCCGATCACACGCGCCCTCGCGTGGTCGCGCTGATGTACGTGATGTTGCTGCTCGGCATGGTGGGTTCCTCTCTGGCTTTCGGCTGGTTGTTGAGCGGCGAGTTCTCGCCGCTGCGATTGATCCAGACCATCCAAGGCGCGGCGGTGGTCACTCTGCTGCTCAATGTCCTCGCCCTCTGGAAACAAGAACCTCGTGACCTCAAGCGTCTCGAGCAACCGAAATCCGACGTCCGTTTCGCCGCCGCGTGGCGAAGCTTCACTGCAACGACCCACACGAAACGACTCCTTGCCACAGTCGGTTTCGGCACCGCGGCCTTCAGCATGCAAGACGTGCTGCTCGAGCCTTACGGCGGTCAAATTTTGAACATGGAAGTCGGTGCCACGAGCCAACTCACGGCGCTCTCGGCGGGCGGCGCCCTGCTCGCTTTCGGCCTCGCGGCTCGAGCCCTCAAACGCGGCGCCGATCCGCTGCGAGTGGCGGCTGTCGGCGCCTTGGTCGGCGTACTCGCGTTCGCGGCTGTCGTATTCGCCGAGCCCCTCGGCTCCGCACTGCTCTTTCGCGTCGGCGCCCTGCTCATCGGTTTCGGCGGCGGACTCTTCTCGGTCGGCACCTTGCTTGCGGCCATGGCGCTGCGCAAATCGGACAACGGTTTGGCGCTGGGCGCGTGGGGTGCCGTTCAAGCCACCGCGGCGGGCGTGTCGATCGCACTCGGCGGCGCCGTCTGCAATCTCATCGGTGATCTCGCCGTGCGCGGCCAAATGGGTCCGGCACTCGAGTCGCCCGCCACCGGCTACTTGTTCGTTTATCACTTCGAGATCGCGCTGTTGTTCGCCGCGCTCGTCGCCGTCGGTCCGCTCACGCGGAAACGCGCCGGCGATAAGGCGGCGGATCACGACGGCCGTCTCGGGCTGGCGGAGCTACCGGGTTGATCTTGGCGATACGAATTTTTTGAAGTTTGGTTTTTCAGGGAGGACGACATCATGGAGTCGAACGCATTTCTCGAGTACTTGGACACGGCGCAGATCGCGCTCTACGGTTTTTGGGCTTTCTTCGCAGGCCTGATCTGGTATCTGCACCGCGAAGACAAGCGCGAGGGCTATCCGCTCGATACGCATCGAGTCGACCGTCACGGTAACCCGGTCACCATCGAGGGATTGCCGGGCGTACCCTGCCCCAAGACCTTCAAACTCGCCGATGGCAGCACGGTCGTCGCGCCCGATCCGGCTCGCGCCGATCGCAGACCGATCGCCGCACGCCAGGTCGGCTCGGATGATCGTTACGGAGCCGATGTTGGTGCACCCCTCGAGCCGACGGGCGATCCGATGCTCGATGCCGTCGGTCCTTCGGCCTACGCGGCACGCGCCAACCAACCGGAACGTATGGTCGACGGCTCGCCGATGATCGTCCCCATGAGTTCGGTGTCGGGCTGGGGCGTTGAATCACGCGATCCGGATCCGCGCGGGATGACGGTATGTGGTCTGGACGGCGCCGCGGCAGGCAAGGTCGTCGAATTGTGGGTCGACAAGGCGGAGCCGCAGATCCGCTACCTGCAAGTCGAGTTGTCAGGGGGTCGTCACGTGATGCTGCCCTCGGGCTTCGTGCGTTACGACGCCGGCAACCGCAAGGTCAAAGTCGCCTCGATCACCGCAGCCCAATTCGCGGGCGTGCCGGGCATCGCGAGCAACCAGCAGATCACCAAGCTGGAAGAAGATCGCATCTGCGCGTACTACGCGGGCGGTCATCTGTTCGCGATCCCTTCGCGCAGCGAATCGTTGATCTGACGCCATGAGCATCCGCGCGACGTTCAGCGAACACGACGATGAGCCGGTGCGGGGGCTGCCCTCCGCACTGCCCTCGGGTGAATACGTGTTGTGGCAGGGAGCGCCCTCGTGGCGTTCCCTCGCCCTACACGCCTACCGCGTGAAGATCTTGTCGGTGTATTTCGCACTGATCATTCTCGCTCGCGGCATTTATCTGCTCAGCGGTGGAAGCTCGCTGCTCGAGGCACTTCGAGGCTGCGTGGGACCCGCGGTGTTTTCGATCGTGTGTCTCGCCATCGTCGCCGGTATCGCAAAGCTCTCGGCGCGATCGACGATCTACACGATCACGACGCGTCGAGTCGTCATTCGTCAAGGTATCGCGCTCTCGAGCACGATCAATCTGCCCTTCAAGGCGATCGAGTTGGCACAAATCCTGATGCGCGACGACGGCTCCGGCGACATCGCCCTCACCGTCGACAAGGAACAGCGCGTGTCTTATCTTTGGCTCTGGCCTCACGTTCGTCCCGGGTACATCACCCGCCCGCAACCCTCGTTGCGCAGCCTCCCTAATCCGTCGTATGCGGGCGAGGTCCTCGGACGGGCCTATGCCGATCACACTCCGGGCACGATGCTCGGTCACCCCAACTCAGGCTCGCAGGACGCGTCGGCCACAGGCTCTGCCCTCGGCGCCTCCGCGTGACCGCCGAACATTCGCAAGATCTGCCGAAACCGCTGCTGGTCTCCGCTGGCCTGCTGATCCTTCTGGCCGTCTCGCTGGTAGTCGTCGGCGACGAGCTTCCGCAGGCGGCGCCCTTGTCCGAAGACATCGTGGTTTCGAGCCATGATATTCAGCTGCGTACGCTTGAAGACGGAGCGATTCAGCCCGTGCTCGCCGACGGCACGCGACTGCCCGCCATCAAGGCGGAAAAAGCCGGATTCGTGAGCGGCGTGATGCGCGGCTTGTCGCGAGGTCGCAAACTTGCCGGCAGCGATCCCGATGCGCCCTACCGCCTTTCGCGTCTACGCGACGGACGGTTGCTGCTGACCGATACAGCGACCGGCACCACCATCAATCTCGATGTCTTCGGCACCGATAACGCCAAGACCTTCGCCTCACTCTGGGAGCAGGGTGAAGCGAGAGCAGGACAGGTCCCGCGCTGAGCGCGGGGCTGCAGGGCGGGGTGATGAGCTGGTCGCAACATCTGATCCCGATGCTTTTGACGATCGTGCTGTGGTGGGGTTCGACCGGCGTGATCGCACGACTCGTCGGCCGTCCGGCGAGCACGTATCCCCGGCTAATCTTGCTCTCTTCAGTGCTCGGACTGATCGGCCTCGTCACACTCTTTGCGCTTCGCGAGGTAACGTCCCTGAGTTCTGCACTCGTCTCGCTCATTGCCGCACTCACCGTTTGGGCCTGGATCGAAGTGACGTTTCTCACCGGGAAAGTCACGGGTCCGTCGGTAGCCCGTCCGGCAAGTGATGCCGCGCTGCTACCCCGAGCCGGCGCCGCATTCACCGCCATTCTTTGGCATGAGTTGCTCATTGCCGCGACCGTTTCGATCGTTGCTGTCGCGCTGCTGGGTCACGCCAATGATTTGGGCTTGCTCGTACTCTTGCTGCTCTGGCTCATGCGCAGCAGCGCCAAGCTCAATCTGTTTCTCGGTGTTCGCAATCTGGGCGAGGGCTTTTTGCCGGAGCATCTGCATCACCTGCTCGACTTCATGCGTCAACGCCGGATGAACCCGTTGTTGCCGCTGTCGATCTTGCTCGGGCTCGCCATCGCCGGGTGGTTCGGCATGACCGCCCTCGCCACCGACGACATACATCAGGCGGCTGCTTCGACCATCGTCGCCTCGCTCGCGCTACTGGCGGCGTTCGAGCACCTGCTGATGGTATTGCCATTACCGGCCGAGGCGCTGTGGCGCTGGAGCCTCTCCAACCGGCGAACCTCGCCATGACGACGCCGGGAGTACAGACATGAGATCACCCGTCACCCAGTCGCTTCTGGCCAACATCGACGAGCCCTCGATGTTGCGAGCGCTGCCACGCGAGAGTCTGGGTCAAGTATCGGACGAACTGCGTGATTTTTTGATCCGCAGCGTCTCGGCGAGCGGCGGTCATCTCGCCTCGGGTCTGGGTACCGTCGAACTATCCGTCGCGCTGCACTACTGCTTCGACACGCCTCGAGACGCCCTCGTCTGGGACGTGGGTCATCAGTGCTATCCGCACAAGGTGCTCACAGGTCGACGCGAGCAGTTGCGCTCCATCCGCAAGCGCCCGGGCATCTCGGGATTTCTTCGGCGCGACGAGAGCCAACATGACGTCTTCGGCGCAGGTCACTCGAGCACCTCGATCAGCGCCGCGCTCGGCATGGCAAGCGCCGCAGCGCTACAGGGCAAATCGAGTCGCTCGGTCGCGGTGATCGGCGATGGCGCACTCACCGCCGGGCTCGCTTTCGAAGCCCTCGATCACGCCGGCGGCATCGGTGCCAATCTGCTCGTCGTGCTCAACGACAACGGGATGTCCATCTCGGAGAACGTCGGCGCCCTCTCCCAACGTCTCACGACGCAGGGACGCGAGCCGCCCGATGATGCGGCGGCGTTTTTCCGCACCCTGGGGTTCGCTTACCACGGTCCGATCGACGGACACGACGTCGGTGCACTCGTCGACACGCTCGAACGCTTGCGCGACGAACCGGGCCCGCGGCTGCTGCACGTCATCACGACGAAAGGCAAAGGCTATGCAGCGGCGGAAGCCGATCCCATCAAATATCACGGCGTCACCCCGTTCGATCCCGAACGAGGCATTGTTCCGAGCGCGCCATCGGCGCCCACCTACACGCAAGTCTTCGGCGACAGCCTCTGCGAACTCGCCGAGGCCGACCCGCGCATCGTCGCCGTGACGCCTGCGATGCGCGAAGGCTCGGGACTCGTCGCCTTCGCCAAGCGTTTTCCGGAACGCTACTTCGATGTCGGTATCGCCGAGCAACATGCGGTCACCTTCGCCGCAGGCCTCGCCACTCGCGGGATACGTCCCGTCGTCGCGATCTATTCGACATTCCTGCAGCGCGCCTACGACCAACTGGTCCACGACGTTTGCCTGCAGCGCCTACCCGTCACCTTCGCGATCGATCGCGCCGGACTCGTCGGGCCGGACGGTGCCACGCACAACGGCAATCTCGATCACAGCTTTTTGCGCTGCGTACCCAATCTCACGGTGATGGCGCCCTCGAATGCCACGGAGCTGCGCGCCATGCTGCGCACCGCCGTCGAACTCGGCGAGCCCTGCGCCGTGAGGTATCCGCGTACCGCCGCGACAGGCTCGCTCGCAGCGGGCGAACCGCTACCCCGTGCGCTGCCCGTGGGACGCGGGGAATGGGTGCGCCGAGGCTCCGGGATCGCGCTGCTCGCCTTCGGTACCTTGCTCGATACGGCCCATGACGTCGCCGAAATCATTGATGCCAGCGTCGCCAACATGCGTTTCGTGAAACCGCTTGACGAATCCTTGATCCTCGAACTCGCCGCTCAGCACGAAATCCTGGTGACGCTCGAAGAAAGCGCCATCGCCGGAGGGGCCGGATCAGCGGTGGCAGAGTTCTTGAGCGCCGAGGGTCTGAGCACCCCCGTTCTGCGCCTCGGCCTGCCGGATCGCCCGATCGAACACGGCACGCGTGAGCAGTGCCTGAAAGAGGCCGGGCTCGACATTCCGGGGATCTTCGATGCCATCGCGCGTCACTGCGCGGTGATCGAAGCGCAAGGAAGTCGCGGTCGCAAGCCCCTGCGCATGCGCGACAACGCCATGTTCAACGGTGTGTTGCGACTGCTGACCCGCAGTCAAATCGACTGAGCCCTCAGGCGATCTGGCGTAAAACTTCGGGTAATCGGAAGCGAGTCGTCTCGGCGAGACCGGGAAGCTCTCGAACCGATCCGGCACCAAACTCTCTCAGCCGATCGCAGACCCTGCGGACGAGATGCTCCGGGGTCGAGGCTCCTGCCGTGACACCGACCGTCTTCACACCCTCGATCCAGACGGGTTGAAGGTCCGTCTCGTCCTCGACGAGCCAAGCCGGTACGCCGTGATCGGCGGCGACTTCCTGAAGACGATTGGAGTTCGAACTGTTGTGGGCGCCCACGACGATCACGAGATCGACACGACGCGCAAGCTGCTGCACCGCGCGTTGTCGGTTCAAGGTGGCGTAGCAGATATCGTCGAGTCCGGGACCGACGATGTCGGGGTAACGCGCTTCGAGCGCTGCGATCAGACTACGCGTGTCATCGATGGAGAGCGTGGTCTGAGTGACATACGCGACCGGGTCCGTCGCACTCATCGGCAACGCCTCGATTTCGTCGATACGACCAACGACGTGGACCGGTCCTGTCACCGAGCCCCGCGTACCCTCCACTTCCTCATGACCGGCGTGCCCGACGATCACGATCGTATAGCCGCGTTGCGAGTACCGCTCAGCTTGAAGATGAACTTTGGTGACGAGCGGACAGGTCGCATCGATGACCTGTAGCCCCCGTTCGCGCGCCTCGTTGACCACCGCAGTCGATACACCGTGGGCGCTGAACACGGTCACTGCGCCCTCGGGTATCTCCGCAATGTGCTCGACGAAAATCGCACCTCGCGAGGCGAGATCACCCACCACATGACCGTTGTGGACGATCTCGTGATAGACGTAGACGGGAGCGCCATACATCTCCAAAGCGCGCTCGGCGATCTCGATCGCCCGCGAGACCCCCGCGCAGAAGCCGCGGGGTTGCGCGAGCAAGACATCCATCATCGATTACCGGTCGAACACCGCAGCGATCGTCGTCGATCCGCTGCGCTGCGCCATCTTCGAACTGTCCTTCGGTTTCGCTTCGGTTGGCGCGGCCACCGGCGTCGCTGCCGGCGTTGCGGCACCCGCAGGTGCGGCCGCCTCATCCGCGGGCGCGGCGCTCGGATCGACCGGCGGCGCCTTCACGCCTTGCAGTTCCGGATAAGCCTTCGCCATGCTCTCGCCGAAGTACGGCTTGTACACGCCCTGATGACAGGTCTGGCAGTTGATCTTCGCCACATCACCGAGTGGTCCCTTGCGATTCGTCGGGAACACGTCGGTGAGCGGAACGAGGTACTGGTTGTTCAGACCGCGAGCCATCCGGATACCGTGCCACGCCACGGTGCGCTGCGGCGTGCTCTGCTCCCACTCCGCCCAAGCGCGTGAGTTATGGCAGTACGTGCAGTTCACGCCCAAAGAATTGGACATGTGCACCATGAGCGAGTACGTCCACTCCGCTTGCTTGATCGACTTGCGATTGCCCGTCGGCAGCGCAGTCGGACCATTCACGCGGATGTCGAGATCGCCCAACAGGAACGGCGAGTACGGATCGTAAGGCAGGCTCGAGTGACCGATGGTCGTGATGCCAAGGCCGGTCACGGCGGAGTTTTGACCCGCACGCGTACCGACGAACGCATTCTCGCGACCCGAACCCGGATCGGCGTACCACACGTACTGGGGAACCGGACCGCCACGATGACAAGTGTGGCAGGTCACACCGGTTTCTTTGACGTGCGACTTCCAATTCGTGTTGATGTCGCGAGTCATTTTCAACATGCTGCGAGCGACCTGGTACTGGTACTTGCTCTCATCGGCGTAGTTCTCGCCGTTGTGGCAATACGTGCAGTTCTTCTGGTCCTCCGGGGCCACCCACTCGGTCATCGACAGCATCACGCGCGTGAACTCGCCGACCGAGAGGTCAGAGAGCACTTGCACGTTTTGGTAGATGTCCTTGGCGAGCGGTCCGCTGGCATCGGCCGCGGGCTGAATGCCCCCGACCTGATTGACGGCTTTGAGTTGCTCGCGCAAGCGCGGGTTGACGTTCTGCTCCATACCCGTGCCGCGATATCCAATTTGCTGAACATCGATCGGCGGGCGCTCACCACACCCCGCCAACAGGCCGAGCGCGACGGACAGAGCCCCAATCAAACGGATCTGGGTTTTCATTGTGCGGCTCCCGAAGTCAGTGCCGGATCCGGCATCGGTTCGAAGGTGGTCGGGTACGCCGGCGCGACGCCGTGCTTGACCGCCCACAGGTACCAGTTGTCCACCACGGTGCCCGTCAGCAGGATGCCGATACCGCCCGTGAGCGTACACAGCACCGCAAACCACCAGGCCCAACGGTGAACGGATTCCATCGTCGCGTTGAAGCCCATAGTCCAGCGCCAGAAGAGCGCCGCGCGCTCGGACGCGGTACCACGATCGAGCGACTGCTCGACTTCGCGCTCACCACCGAAGCGGCTCACCGCCATGATCGTGCCGGCGTGCATCGCGAAGAGCAGCACCGATCCGTAGAGGAACACGATCGAGAGCGCGTGGAACGGGTTGTAGAGCAAGTTGCCGTAACGCAGCGAGAACGCCGCCGTCCAATCGAGGTGAGCAAAGATTCCGAAAGGAACGCCCTCGGACCAGCTGCCCATCAACACCGGACGAATGAAGCCGAGCACGAGGAACAGGAAGATCGCCGACGCAAACGCCCAGGCCGTGTGCGTACCCATTTTGAGTTTGCGCGCGAGGTTATACGTGCGCACCCACCAGAGCAGCACCGACATGGTCAGGAAGAAACCGGCCATGAGATGCCAGCCCCCGTCACTCAACGGCGGAATACGCAGTCCGTATTGAGGTGCGGGCGGCTCGAGCGCCAACCAGAACAGCTGCCGGATGAACTCGAGGGGATTCCAGTTCACCGAGGCGAGCATGTTGAGGCCGACGATTTCGAAGGCGATGATGAAGCAAAGAATCGAGGCGACGCCCGTCGAACCGAGATAGAACGGTCCGATCTGCGCATCACCGATCTTGCCCAGCCAATAATTGGCCGACGCCTTGACACCGCGTACCCATACGCCGCGAGGGTCGTGAGGGATGCCGGGATAGTGCGGGGCAGTGACCTGCACGCGCGTAAAGAGGTTTTGATATTCAGCCATGGTTGCTTACCTCAGTTCCAGATCGGAAGGTTGAGCCACCACGCCCACCAATCCGTCCAGCTTCGAGTCCAGAAGGGACCACTCACCACGATGCAGATCGCGCTCCAAACGCCCGCGTTGATGGCGAGCAAGAGACCGAAGCGGTGAATGCCGAGTGTGCCGATCGAGTAGCCGATGTTGTCGCGGAAGAACGTGTTCTCGTGTTCCGCGCCCTTCACCACTTCGCCTTTGGGCGGGTTGAGGGCTGACAGCACCAGCGATCCGTGCAACGCGAGCGCGAGAACCGTGGTGAAGAAGAACGTCACCGCGATCATGTGCGCCGGGTTGTAGTGGAAATGCAAGTATTGGTACGCGATGTTCGACACCCAGTCGAGGTGACTGAAGATGCCGTAAGGGAACGCATGCCCCCAGGCTCCAAGCAGTACAGGTCGTATGACCTGCAGCGTGACGTACGCGAGGATCGCGCTGCCGAACGCGACTGGGACGTGATATCCCATGCCGAGCTTGCGACAGATCTCGACCTCACGCAGCGCCCATGACACGAACGCGCCGATCGCGCAGATCGTCACAAGCTGCCAGATCCCGCCTTCGTGCAGCGGCGCGAGCCCAAGACCGTAACTCAGGTCCGGCGGCGCGATGTTGATCTGCCAGAGATTCCAGGTGGGCCCGATTGCGGCACCGTAAACCAGCAACGCGGTACCGAGCAGCGAGAAAAACGCCGCGGTGATACCGAAGAAGCCGACATAAAAGGCGCCGAACCAAAAGTCGAACAGGTCGCCGCCCACCAGGGTGCCACCCCGGATCCGGTATTTTCTTTCGAAGTTAAGCATTGCCATGACTATTCCCCGTCAAGCGTCGCATCGGGCGACGGAACGCGAGGCAATGCCCACGTCCGTCGCCTTCTGCGTTGTTTTCGGTCAGTTCGGCAGCGGAGCGTTGTGCTGCACGTTGCTGGCCGCGGCCGGAGCCTCGACCAAGCAGGTGCCACTGCCCTTACCGTCGAGCCAGCACGAGTACTTCGTGCTGAGTTGCACGAAGTGATTCGTTGCAACGATCGACGCCACGGCGATGCCGCCAACCACGATCACCTTTCGGGGATCCATAACCATCCATATACGCCACATAGTCTTTCTCCTAAGTAATCGAATGAGCGATCAGAACCAGGGGACCCAGTTCCAAATCAGGTAGTGGGCAGCCACGGAGACTGCAAACCACAACCAGGTGCTCATCCAGAAGAACCGGTTGATGGCTCTCGCCTCGTCCGGTGTGGCACCTGAGATGCTTTTTCCTTCAGCCATTTCATTTCCTCCTAAACAACGTTGCTTAATCCGCGCTGTCCCGCGCGGCAGGGACTGTCGGTCTTGACCCGGGTCACGACCTGCGACCGCCACCGAAGCGACGATCGCCCGACAATGCTTTCCCCCTCACGACATCGTGTTGTCGACATGAAATTCCCTCTCATGCCGCACGCCCTCCGGCGAGCTCCGACCGCGCGCGTGCGACGCGGTCCGCCGTGACACGCTCCTCACCGGCGAGGCGTGCGTCGCGCTCGGCGCGATCACGCAACTGCTTCGCGGCAGAGATGCGTACCAAATAAGGTTCGTTGGCGACGAGTTCGTCGAGCAGCGCGAGCGCCTCGGGATCCCAAGGGCTCGCCTCACGCGCGACACGCGCCGGCGTGGCATCGACTTTGTCCATGTCGGTGCCGAGCGGCAGGATGTTGAACAGCGCGTCAAAGAGCGCGTTGCAGACTTCCTGCACAAGATAGGTGGCGCCTGCGTAGCCCATGAAGGGCGTGCCGGTATGGCGCCGGATGATCGCTCCCGGAAAAGAAGCCGGGATGTACATCGCACGAGGTCCGAGCTCGGCCAGGTACATACGCTCGTTATAACTGCCGAATAGCACGAGGGGGGTTTTCTCGCGTACAGCTTGACGAACAGCCGCGTTGTCGGGCTTGACACCGGGCTGCCGCGCAAACGAGAACATGCACGGCAGACCGAGCTCGGATTCGAGGAAATGGCGCACACCACGCGCGTAGGTTTCGCTCGCCACAATAGCGAAACTCGCAGTGCCAAAGAAATCCTGCGTGACGGATCGCCACAGGTCCCACATTGGCTTGATGGTGGTGTGTTTTTCGCGCTCGATGAACGGCTCCGGGTCGAGACCCGTGAGCTCACCGAGTTTGCGTAAAAATCGTGTGGTGCTGTGCAAGCCGATCGGCGCCTGCAGATACGGACGTTCGAGCCCCTCGCACAGGAGCCGACCAAATTCGCGGTACATGCACACGTTCACGTCGGCGTCTGCAAGCTTGCCGATATCGGCGAGATGACTACCGAGCGGGAACGTCATGTTCACCTCGGCGCCGATCCCCTCGATCAGTCTGCGAATCTCCGCAAGATCTGACGGCATGTTGAACGTGCCATAGGCGGGCCCGATGATATTGACCCGCGGCTTCTCGCCGTCCTTGCGAACGCGAGCAGGAACTTTCTTGGGACCGAACTCGGTCCACAACCACCACATCGCCCGATTGGCACACTGCCATTGGTCTTCATCGATCGTGCGCGGCAGGAAACGCTTGATGCCTGTGCCCTCGGGTGTCACGCCGCCGCCGATCATCTCGGCGATCGACCCGGTGACGACCACGGCCGGCAGATTCGGATCGAGCACTTTGTGGGCGCGCTTCATCGCGCCTTCGGTGCCGTGCTGCCCGAGCTCTTCTTCTGCGAGACCCGTGACGACCACGGGCAGCTCGTGCGGCGGCAGCGCATCGGTGTAGTGCAGCACCGAAGTGACGGGCAGGTTCTCGCAACCGACCGGGCCGTCGATCACGACCTGCAGCCCTTTGATGGCCGTGAATACGTACACCGCACCCCAGTAGCCACCCGCGCGATCATGGTCGAGGACGAGCATCAGAGCATCTCCTCGGCTTTGCGCGCCTTCGCTTGTTTTTCGATTTTTCGTTTCCAGCTTTCGCGAAACTCGGGACGATGGACCGGCGTGCTCGGCCAGACTCCGGCATCGTCTCCCGAGCCGGTCTCGCCAAAGAATGCCTTCATCTCGTCGAATCGCGACTTGCCGGCGATCGCCGTATTGATGAGCTGCGCGAGCGAGCCCGCGCCGGCCGGACCCATGAGCGGCCGCGAGGAAATTAGATTCGTGAAATAGAGCGAGGGTGTCGCCTGCTGCTTCGCTTTTTGCACGACGGGCGTCGTGCCGATGGCGAGATCGGGTTCGAATTCGGCGAGTGCCGCGAGATCTTGCTCGAGCGAGGCACGGAACTGCACGTGCACGCCGCGCGCCTCGAGCCACTCGCGGTCCGCATCCGAAAAACGAGTACGCGGACACGCGGTACCGACATAGCGCAGATCGGCGCCACTCTCGACGAGCAAGCGCCCGACGAGCAACTCGGAGCCCTCGTAACCCGATAGCGTGATCCGTCCCTTGATCGGCGCCGCCGATAGCGCACCCCGAATGGCCGGCAGCACTCGATTCTTGGCGGCTTCGATCTTGTCGCGCGAGACGTTGCAGACTTCGCCGATCGCTTCGAGCCACGCTGCGGTGCCGTCGTGTCCGACGGGCGCGGAGCCGACGATCGACCGCCCTGCCGCTTCGAATTCGCGGAAGACGCTGGTGTAGAACGGATGGATCGCCGCCACCGCCGCGCAATCGAGCGCCGAGTACAGCTCGCGCCACTCGCGCGTCGGAACCACCTGCCCTGCGGCAAGACCCATCGGTTCGAGCATCATGCCGATGCCCACTGGGTCCGCCGGGAACACCTCGCCGACGAGCGAAATCGTCGGTTTTCCGGAACGTGCGGTTCGCGGCGCTTGTACCGGGCCGGTTTCCGCTTCGCCACGCGCGTAGCGCAACATCGCCCCGGCGAGCACGTCCTTCGCCTCGGCGTGGGTCGGAATACCGAACCCTGGCACATCGATGCCGATGATGCGGACACCGTTGATTTCTTTGGGCAACAACTGCAACGGCACGCCGGAGGCGGTCGGTACGCAGAGATTGGTGATGACGATGGCGTCATAGAGCGCCGGATCCGCCGTGCTGTGCACGGCGTCCCGGATGTCTTCGAACAACTTGCCCGTGACCAGCGTCTCGGAATTGAACGGCACATAGCCGACGGTGCGTCGCGCGCCGTAAAAATGCGAGGTGAACGTCAGCCCGTACACGCAGCACGCCGAACCCGACAGAATCGTCGCCGTACGCCGCATGCGCAGACCGACTCGAAGGCTGCCAAAGGCAGGACACATGCTCTGAGGCTGATCGTGCGGACCGGCCGGATAATCTTTGGCGTAGGCATCGAGTGTTGCGCTCTTGCCCGCTGCCGCTGCCGCGGCACGCATCGTTTCCTTGCCACCATGACATCCCGCGCCCGCCGCAGCACTCGACGGCGGGGAGTCGTAGACGACCTCCGCGCTGCTGTCGAATTCCGTGTTCAGGGCGTTCATGTCATCACACCGCGTCGTAAATCACTTCAAGTGAGGGCTTGCGAATCTGGGACATACCGCACATGTCCTCGAAGGTGGCGGGCTGCAGCTGGTAGCCGCGGCCGACGGCCTCACCCTTGAAAAGACCGAGCAGTTCGTCTTGCGATAGCGGCTTCGGACGCTGCGGCGGAGCTTCGGCGACATTGCGACCGAGCTCATCGAAGAGACCTGCCCACTCCGTGCCTGGGCGACCGATGATTTCGTAATTGGCGCTCTTGCGACGGATGTCTTCGTTCGCCGGAATCGCAGCGAGCACCGGAATGCCGGCAGCTTTCGCGAAGGCTTGTGCCTCGCCGGTGCCGTCGTCCTTGTTAATGACGAGACCCGCAACACCGACGTTGCCGCCGAGCTTGCGGAAGTACTCCACCGCCGAGCACACGTTGTTGGCAACGTAGAGCGATTGGAGATCGTTGCTGCCGACGACGATGACCTTCTGGCACATGTCGCGAGCGATCGGCAGGCCGAATCCACCGCAGACCACATCGCCCAGGAAATCGAGCAGGACGTAGTCGAAGCCCCAGTCGTGGAAGCCGAGTTTTTCCAGCGTTTCGAAGCCGTGGATGATGCCGCGCCCGCCGCAACCGCGACCGACCTCGGGACCCCCGAGCTCCATGGCGAAGACGCCATCCCGTTTGAAACAGACATCGCCGATCTCGACCTGCTCGCCGGCGAGCTTCTTGCGCGAGGAGGTTTCGATGATCGTCGGACAAGCGCGACCTCCGAACAGCAGCGACGTCGTGTCGCTCTTGGGATCGCAACCGATGAGCAGCACTTTCTTCCCTTGCTGCGCCATCATGTAACTGAGATTGGCGAGAGTGAAACTCTTGCCGATACCACCCTTGCCGTAGATCGCGATGATCTGCGTTTCTTTGGTCACGGCCGAGGGTTGCGGAGCAGCGGGCTCCACGGCAGCTTCGGCGCGCAAACTGCGCTTCAGCTTTTCGACGGGGATCGACACGGTATCGCCTGGCGGGGTCATGCAGCCTGCCTCCAATCGAGAATCATCTTGAGACACAGGGGATCGACGAACGCTTGTCGATACGCTTGGTCCGCCGCATTCGCCTCTCGGCGATGCGTGATCAAGCCTTCGAGCGACAAACGTCCCGCCGCGATCCATTGCAGCACTGCAGTCAAATCAGCGTCCTTCCACTCTGCGGCGACACGCAAACGCGCCTCCCGCATGAATGCAGTCGTGAAATCGAAACTCATGGGCTCGGTGTAGAAACCGGCAAGCACCACCTCGCCGCCCGGGGCGAGTCGTCCGATGAGCGAATCGAGAATGCGGGCATCGCCACTCACGTCGTACACCGCGCGATAGTCGCGACGCGTGTCGTCCTCGGGTGTACAGACGCGATATCCGTCAGCACCGGAGGTGCGTGCCGCATTTCGCTCCCACACCGTCGGCGCGGGCGCACCGCTGGCGATCGTGATCCGTGCCAGCAAACGACCGAGCACGCCATGACCCACGATCAATTGCGGCGCCTCGGCATGCGGAGCGGCCATTGCGTGACGAGCCGTCGCCGCGAGTGCGAGCAACACGGCGTGCTCACCCAAAGATTCGTCGATGAGCGTCGCTCGTGCAGCCGGAACGACGAGTCGGGAAGCGGCTCCGCCGAAGAGTCCGCGAACATCCCGGTAACAGCGGGCACCGGGAACGAACACACGCTCGCCCACTCGGCGATCACGAACGTTGCGACCGACCGCTTCGATACGGCCGACGGACTCGTAACCGGGCACCAAGGGATAACCCATGCCCGGAAACGACGGCATCTTCCCGGACCACAGCAAACGCTCGGTGCCGGTGCTGATTCCGCTCCACTCCGTCGACACGACGATGTCGTCGTCCGCAGGGCTTTGGAGGGCGAGCCGGTCCAGCGCCAAGCGCTCCGGTCCCTCTATCACCACCGCAAGAGTGTTCAGTCCCTGACCCATTCAGGCTCCTCGGCCTGTTTTTCCAACTGTCAGTCTACGCTTACGTTTTTAGGTGTCAATTAAATCGGACACTTTTGCAGAAAAAACTTGCCCGGGTCCGCCGGCGAAGGCGCCGTCCTCAAACGGTTTTTTCCGCGATCAGAACGCTCGTTTGCAGGGGGATTCGGGTCGGCAGGCGGCGAATGCGCGAAAAACCCGCTTTTTCGAGCATTCCGGTGAGCTCTTGGGCCGCCCTGGGGCGCCCACTGCCCATGGCCCAAAGGTAGATCCCGAAATAGGCGTCACCCATGCGCTCGGCACCCGATGTGCCGGCCAGGGGCTCGGCCACCAGCAGACGACCCCCGGCGGGAAGCGCCCGATGGGCCGCGCGCAGCAAGGTCTCGACGAGCGGGTCGTCATGGTCGTGGAGCACCCTTACGAGCGTGACGAGGTCGGCACCCTCGGGCAGGGTGTCGCGGGAAAAATCCCCACCGAACACGCGGACCCGATGACTCATGCCGCGCTCCTCGAAACGACGACGCGCCATCTCGGCGACACCCGGCAGATCGAAAAGCATCAACTCGAGCGTCGGTGCGCGTGTTCCGAGCGCCCGCAGAAAAGTGCCGTCGCCGCCGCCGACATCGAGCACACGTCGATGACCCGACACGTCGTAGGCATCGAGAATTTCTTCTGCGACGAGGCCCTGAGACGCGGCCATCAGTTGGGTGTAGTCGCGAGTTCCCTCGCCTGCGACCTGACCCGGAACGCTGGCGCTGGCGTATGGCCAATACTTTGACAAGGCCGTTGATCCTCGCGGCGCTCTGAGCATCGCGATGGGATCGACGAGATCCGCGTACAGCACGGCATGATGCTCGATCATGGCGAGCACGCCCGGATTCCCAAGCAGCGCCGCACCACGCCGCCCGAGTGCCCATGCCGATTCGCCGTGTTTGGTACAGGGATCGAGCAACTCGATGGCGCCGGCTGCGCGAAGCAGCGTCCGCGCCGCAGCCTCGGGCATTTCCATCGAGGCGATCAGAGAATGTTCGGACATCTCACCAACACGCAGACGCTCGAGCAGGCCGATCCGAACGCAGGCCAGTGCGATCTGTGAATAGGTAAACCCGGCAACGATATCGAACAGCTCGCGAGCTTCGCGACGCGCTCTTGCGCGGGTGAACGGGAATGCTGCGGCGGCACGCTGGAAGCGTGGGCTCATCAACAGGCGATTTCGCCAGTCACGCCACACGGCGGATACGCCCGGTCAGACTGCGCGCTGCAGCAACGACGCGGGCAACAAGCGCTGCGCCTCGAGATCGACGAGATCGCGCAGGAATTCTGCTCGGGGACACTCGGGAATCGATGCCGTCGCCTGTTCGATCAAGCACTGGAAATGTTTGACGGCACCCTGTACGCCCATCTCTGCGAGCGTCGTCGGTCGTCCAAGATCGGCGTCGCGGCCCGCGGGCTTGCCGAGCTCGTCGTCTGTTCCGAGTGCATCGCGAATATCGTCGGCAATCTGGTAAGCCTCACCGAGCGTCTCGCCGAGTACCCGCCACGGTGCCGGATCGGCACCCGCCGACAAGGCACCGCCCACGGTCGCGGCGATGAACAGCGCGCCGGTTTTCTGCCGTCGATATTCTTCGAGCGGTGTGGTCTCTTCGCATTCCCACGCCTGCCCCGCGACGATGCCGCCGGGCGCTCCGACCGCTCGCGTCAACGCGAGCACGAGATTCGGCAAACGCTCGGGTGAGTTCGCGAACGCACGGGCGACGTTTTGGAACGCGAGCACGATGAGTGCATCGCCGACGAGCAATGCGATCCGCTCATCGAAGGCGCGATGGACGGACGGTCTGTTGCGACGAACCTCGGCGTCGTCGAAGCACGGCAGGTCGTCATGGACGAGCGAGGCGCAGTGCAACAACTCGATGGAGGCCGCCGTAGCGATGGCAAGTGGTGATTGGGGCTCACCGCAACCGGCGGCAATGGCCAGGCACAGTCGGGGTCGGATGCGTGCCCCACCCGGGAAGACGGCGTAGCGGATCGCCGCAGCCAAACGAGGTGGACAACCGAGCGCATCGCACGAGGCGACGGCCGTCTCCAACGCCGATTCGATTCCCGATGCACCTTCCATTCGCGCCTCCGCGCTGCTGGGGTCGCCCGTCCGGATCGACTGGCAAACGTCAACCGCGATTGTCACACTAGCTCGTCATGGAATATAGACACCCCTCAGGGGTCAGTCAAACCGGCCCGAACTTCGCTACATCCGTCACCACCAATGGCTACAGCTGGTGGTATGTCGACGCCCTGAGCGACTGCGGGCGTCACGGTCTCACGGTCATCGCGATGCTCGGCTGCGTGTTTTCGCCTTGGTACGCCGCAGCGCGGCGCCGCGGCCCGACCGATCCTCTCGAGCACTCGGCGCTGAACGTCGTGCTCTATGGCGCCGCCGGTCGCCGATGGGCGCTCACCGAACGCGGCCGTCGCGATGTCGACCGGGATCATGATCACCTCGCCATCGGACCGAGCTCGCTCACCTGGGACGGCTCGCAACTGCAGATCGACGTCAATGAAATCACCTCGCCGTGGCCGAGCCGCCTTCGCGGTCGGATCACGGTGCGACCCTCGATTCTCTTGCACCAGGGATACCCCATCGACCGTCTCGCCCGACATCTGTGGACGCCGATCTCACCGTACTGCACCGTGGAGGCCGTCTTCGAACGACCCGCCCTCTCCTGGCGCGGCGTGGCCTATTTCGATTCGAACGAGGGCCGGGCGCCCCTCGAGGCGGATTTCGAGTCCTGGAACTGGTCACGGGCCTCGGCCGCCGATGCGAGCAGAATCTTTTACGACACGCGATGGCGCAGTGGTGGCGGTCGATCGATTTCATTGAGCATCGATTCGACTGGGCGCGTGAACACCCCGCCCGCACCGACGCAAAAGGCCCTGCCGTCGACCCTCTGGGGCATCCGACGCGAGACACGCTGCGATGCCGAAGCGATGCCTCGTCTCATCTCGACTTTCGAAAGCGGCCCTTTCTACTCCCGATCGCTGATCGAGACCCAGGCCGAAGGGCGCCAATGGACCGCTTTCCACGAAAGCGTTTCGCTGCAAAGATTTTCGAAGCGCTGGGTACAGTCGTTGTTGCCCGTTCGACTCCCTCGAAGACGAATTCGTCGCTAGCGCTCAGCCCGTGGCGGGCGAATCGCGATCGAGACGCTCGAGACGCTCGAATACACCCAGCACACGCGAGAGCTCACGCTCGAATAGAGTGCCGCCAGCAAGCGGATCGCCCGCGAGCCCTCTCGCCCGATCGTGACGCGCGATCGCCTCGAGCAGATAGTCCGCCTCGGGCAGCGTCGAATGCTCGACGATGTCGTTGCGACGGGTCGCCGCAATCAACGCTTCAGCAAGCAAAAACAATTTGCGACGTGCCGACACCACGGCACGCGATGACACGGAGTCCCCTCCCCGACGACTGACTTCTCGACCGATCGCCGCATACATCAGTCTCGCCGCATGGATCGCCGGTCGACATTCGACGGGAAGTTCGTCGATGCCCGCTGCCGCCCGTCGGTACAGTTGCTCAGCTTCCCCGATGAGACGATCGACGAGCGCGCCCAAACGCGGTTCAAACTTCGGCTCGCGCAACCACGCATCCGGATCGATACCCGCCTCGCGCAACCATTGCCGCGGCAAATAGAGGCGACCCATGCGTGCATCCTCACCGACATCTCGGGCGATATTGGAAAGCTGCATCGCCACGCCGAGATCGGCTGCGCGCGCCAACGCGCCTTGAGATCGCACGCCCATCAAGAGCGACATCATCACGCCCACCGTTCCGGCGACCCGAACACCGTATGCGCGAACCTCGGAAAGAGAGTCGTATGTTCGGGCCGTGGCATCCCAAGCAAATCCCTCGAGCAATGCGCCGGGCAGTTCCTGGGGAATGTGAAACTGCATCACGACCGCGGACAAGGCACGGTCGGCCGCGTTGTCGATGGGGACCCCGCGATAGGCCAAATCGAGACGCTGCTGCAGTGCCTCGAGCGCTCGCAACGGATCGTCCGAGCGATCGATGGCGTCGTCCGCTTCGCGACAGAACGCGTAGAGAGCGAGCGCCGAGCCTCGAATTCGCCGAGGCAGCAACAACGAAGCCGCGTGGAAGGTCTTGGATCCCACTCGAATCGAGGCCCTGCACGCTGCGAGATCAGCCGCCGAAGCGCGAAGATCGCGGCCGGCAATGCTCAACGGGCCCTGGTCGACGGCAATATTTGGAGGCGCGCTCACAGTCCCCTCACTCTACGACGTCGCGTTCGCCGCCGGCAAATGTCGCGAAATCGAGCATCGCCACTTCGCCGAACGTCATCCCTTTACGCGAGGCGAGCGCAATGATGTTCCAGGCCGTATAGGGCATACCGACGAAGGGCCAGGGGTCCGACGCCTTCCATGTGACCTCCCGAGCTTCGAGCAGGCAGCGCAGGTGGTGACGGAATCGCGACGTGAACACCGACTTTTGAGTCTCGGTGAGACAAGGGAAAAACTGCTGTGCCAAGCGCTCGGGGCGCAAGGTCGGTGCATCCGCCGTCGAAGGATCGAGCAGCGCACGCGCAAGCCCCGCGGGCTCGACGAAATGGATTCCGCTCGTTGCGCGCGGATTGCACTCGATTCCGTGGACCACACCTTGCTCGTCGATGATCAAATCGAAGGAGATGAATCCGTCCCAGTTCGTATGCGCGACGAAACGTCGGATCCACGCATCGACTTCGACCGGGATGTCGATGCGCTCGAAGCACACGGCCACCGTCCCCTGCATGATCGCCCCGCGATACAGCACCGTGCATCGCACATCGCCCGCTCGCGCGAGACTGAAACTGCTGACGAGTTGACCCTGCACGCGGCGCTGGATGATCGACGGCTCGGCAACATTCGGTAGCGCATCGCCGCGCAAAAAAAACCGTACGCCTCGCCCCGAACAGGAGGACACCGGCTTCACGACGTAATCGTGAGTTGCCGCCAAGGATTTCGCCTCGGTGGCACTCGTATCGGCGCTCTGTGGTGCCGTGACACCCGCCGCCCGGCACACTTCGATGAAGCGGGCCTTGTGATGCACCGCGAGAATCGACGCCTGCGGCATCGACACCACGCGGCAACCGGTCGGCAAGCGTCCATGCAAAGCCGATACGTGCACGATTTCCTCGGAGATCGGAATCACGAGATCGACGCCCTGCGCGATCACGAGCTCGCGCAGTTCTTCGAGATAGCGCGGTCCATCGACCGCCGGCGCCGTGACCACGAAACTTCGATCGACCGCTTTCGAAACGCCACTCAAATGTCGACGAAACGGCTCGGCCACGATCACTCGAACGCCCGCGCCATGCAGGGCTCTTGCGATATCGAGCGCCTTCGGCAGTCGTCCCAAGGTCAGCAAAGCCGTCGTCATGTCATCACTCGGACGCGCGTCGGACGACCCGCGCCATCAATTGCTGCTGGGGGCGGATGGTCAGGCGTGCGATCGGCCTGACCTTCGCCGCATCGATTACCTGGAGATCGTAACGACAGACGAGGCGCGCAAGAATCAACGTCGCTTCGAGCGTCGCAAAGCCCGCACCCACGCAGGTACGCGGCCCGAGTCCGAACGGCAGATAGGCCCCCGGAACGAGCTCATGCTCGCGCTCCGGCGAGAAGCGATCGGGATCGAAGGCGTGCGGATGACGCCAATGATCGCGATGTCGGTGAATCGTCCACGGCGAAACCATGATCATCGCGCCACGCTTCACCTTGTAGCGACCGATCGTCGCCGCTTCGGCGGCGACGCGCGGCATGAAGGGAATCGGCGGATAGAGCCGAAGGCTTTCGCGGAACACGTTACGAACGAACGTGAGTTTGCGGACGTGCTCGAGCGTCAACGGCTCCTCGCCGGCGATTGTCCTGACTTCCTCGCGAATGCGCTGCGCCAACGCGGGCTGCATCGAGATGATCAGAAACGCCCAAGTAAGCGAACTGGCCGTCGTTTCGTGTCCCGCGAGAAACATCACGCCGAGCTGGTCGAGCAGTTCTTTGCGAGTGAATCCCTCGCCCGTCTCGAGATCGCGAGCGGCGATGATCTCTGCCGCGATGTCATCCCAACTCAAGGGGCTATCGGCGATGTGGGTGTCGACGAGATCGCTCAAGTGACGGCGGATACGCTCGCAGGCCTCGAGCACGCTCGGTTGCTGCGGGATATTCGAAAACGGCGGATCAAAAATCAGACGGCGCAACTCGACCTGGGCGCACGTACGCTCGAAGACCGTGAAGGCCTCGAAAACGTCGATGGCAGTCTGCGACTTGAGCGAGGTCGAAAACACCGTGCGACAGATGATGTCGGCGGTCAGATGACTCATGGCGAGATCGAGCGAGAAGCGCTCACCGGTCGCCGCGGCAGCATCGAGTCGCGACTCGTACTCGTCGACCGCCGCGTTCATCGACGCGAAGGCCTTGCCGAGCCGCATATGCGAAAACGACGGCTCGATCATCTTGCGCTGACGTCGCCAGACCGAGCCGTGCGACACGAAGATCGAGTTGCCGACGAGAGGCTCGAGCGCTCCGACCATGAGATCACTCTTCGGAAAGATGTCGAGCGGATCGGTCATGACCTCACGGAGCATCTCCGGGTCGTTCACGATCAAGATCGATCGACGCGAATACCCCATCCACCCCGCGTCGACTCGATACGCTTTTGCAGGCAATAGACTGAGCAGGTCGCCATCTCCGCGCAGTGCGACGCGCAGGAGCGAAGCGATGGCCGCCAGGGAGGTCGGTCGCGGTGGCTCGTACATGCCGTCACCCTAACGCCACGGCACGTCACTCGCAAAGAGGGCTCGATGGAACGACCACGGCGGTGTCGGCAACGACCGGATTTTGACAAGGCTCAGCCCGCCGGCGCAGCATTCCGCTCATGCAAGCGTCAGGGATGTCGGCAATCGTGATCGCCTTCGAGAGTTTCGTGGTGCTGCATATCCTCGCAGGCAGCCTCGGTCTCGTGTCGTTCTGGATTCCCGTAGCGAGCCGCAAGGGCAGCCTTCAGCATCGTCAATGGGGACGCGTCTTCACCTGGAGCATGCTCGTCACAGGGACCGCCGCCATCGGGATCAGCATCTCGACACTCATCGACCCGGTCAACACGCATCCGCATCTTCAGGATGCCGAGTGGATACGCGGTATCTTTGGCTGGATGATGCTCGGCCTCGCCGTGCTCACACTCAATCTGGCGTGGTACGGACGCTGCTGCCTCGCCAACAAGGACGATCATCGCCAAAATCTGGAATGGCGAAATACCGCGTTGCAGGTCCTGTTGCTGGTCGCATCGGTCAACTGCGCCTGGCAATCGATGCGCATCGGCGAACCGATCATGCTCGGCATGCCGGCGATCGGTCTCGCCACGGTGGCCTCCAATCTCGCCTTTATGCTGAAGCGCGAACCGGCCTCCATCGACTGGCTCAAGGAACACATCAAGGCCTTGGTCGGTGCGGGGATCTCGGTTTATACGGCGTTCTTCGCCTTCGGTGCCGTGCGCACGATCCCGACGCTCGCCTTGCACCCGGGGCTTTGGTCGATCCCGCTCATCGTGGGTCTCGCGCTCATCATCTACCACCGCTTGCAAGTCGAACGTCAAGCGAAAGCGGCCGTCCCGCGTCCGTCGGGTAGCTGAACGCCACTCCCCCTCGATGCGTCACGGCAGGCATCACGTCGCGATCGTCGGCGCCGGCATGGGCGGTCTCGCCGCAGCAGTCGATCTCGCCCATCAAGGATTTCGCGTCAGCGTATTCGAGAAGGCCGCCACTTGCGGCGGAAAGATGCGCGAACTTCACGTCGGCGATGCGGCGATCGACGCGGGCCCCACCGTCTTCACGATGAACTGGGTCTTCGAGGATCTTTTTGCGCAAGCCGGCGCGCAGCTCTCGGATCATCTCGATCTCGTTCCGGCGAGCGTGCTCGCGCGTCATGCGTGGCCCGATGGCGGTCGACTCGATCTGCACGCGAGCCTCGATCGCGCTTGCGCCGCCATCCGCGAATTTTCCGGCGATCATGATGCGCAGGGATATCGCGATTTTTGCGCGCGCAGCGCCTCGGTGTACTCGTCGTTGGTCGATCCCTTCATGCGGCGCTCGAGACCATCCCAGCTAGAGCTCGTCAGCGCGCTCGCGCGACGAGGACTATCCGAAGACGGCCTGTGGGCCATGTTGCGTACCCCTCCCTGGCAAAGCCTTTGGAGTGCGCTCGGTTCGCACTTTCGCGATCCCCGTCTGCGCCAACTGTTCGGACGTTATTCGACGTATGTCGGCTCCTCACCGCTCGCCGCTCCGGCAACCTTGATGTTGATCGCCCATGTCGAGCAATCCGGCGTCTGGCTGGTTCGCGGCGGGATGCGCCGAATCGCCGAGGCGTTGCGGTCCCTCGGCGAATCCGCCGGTGCCACATATCGGTACGGCACCACCGTCCAGGAAATCCGGGTTCAGGACGGACGCTGCGTCGGGCTCCAACTCGACACCGGCGAGTTCGTCGCGGCCGATGCCATCGTATTCAACGGCGACGCCCACGCGCTCGCCTCGGGACTCCTCGGGTCGGCGGCGACCCGTGGCGGAGCGACGATGTCTCGGGAAGAACGCGCGCTCTCGGCCATCACGTGGTGTCTGCATGCGCCGACTCGGGGATTCGATCTCGAACACCATAATGTTTTCTTTGGAGATCGTTACCCCGAAGAGTTCACGAACATCTTCGAAGGTCGACGCATCAAAACCTCGCCGACGGTCTATCTCTGCGCGCAAGATCGAGGCGCCGCCGCGACGAGTCTCGCGCGCAACGAACTGATCGGCCGACCCGAGCGCATACTGATGCTCGTCAATGCGCCCGCCGACGGCGATTCCGGGGGCATAGACGATGCCACCCTCGCCCGAGTCGAACGCGAAGCCTTCGGATTGCTCGAGCAGTGCGGCCTGCGGGTCGAGCGCCGCAGCGATGACTGCATCGTCACGAGACCTCAAGATTTCGACCGACTGTTTCCCGGTACGGGCGGCTCGCTCTACGGCCGCGCCAACCACGGCGCCTTGGCGAGTTTCGCGCGCCCGGGCGCAGCAACCGCTATCGCCGGACTTTACCTCGCAGGAGGTTCGGCTCACCCCGGACCGGGTGTCCCCATGGCGACTCTTTCGGGTCGAGTGGCGGCTCGACACATCGTCAAAGATTTCGAGTGACGGTTTTTCACGCGACGGGATCGGGGACGATCCGATCGAGGATGTTGGCCGAAGACACGACTCCCGGCAGTCCGGCGCCCGGATGGGTGCCCGCACCCACGAGATAGAGCCCCCGAACTTCTTCGCTCTGGTTGTGCGGTCGGAACCACGCACTCTGAAAGAGTTTGGGCTCCATCGCGAACGCCGCACCGTTCACCGACGAGAGGCGGTCGCGGAAATCGAGCGGCGTCAGCATGTGCGAGGTCACGATCGACTCGCCAAGCCCCGGCATCATCGTCTCCTCGAGTCGGCGCTGTACCGCAGCGCGATACGGTTCCGCCCTCTCGCGCCAATCGGTACCGCTCTGCAGATGCGGAACAGGCGCCAACACATAGAAGGAATCACACCCCGGAGGTGCGAGCGACGGATCGCTCGCAGTCGGTCGGTGCAGATAGAGGCTGAAATCTTTGGCGAGCACTTTTTTCTTGAAGATATCGTCGAGCAGCTCGCGATAGCGCGGCCCGAGCACCATCGTATGGTGATAAACATCGTCCCAGCGCCGATTGGTGCCGAAGTACCACACGAACAAACTCATCGAGTAACTCGAGCGAGCGAGCTTGGCGTCGGTCCATCGGCGTCGCGGATGTTTGGCGAGCAACTTGCCGTAGGTCCAGGCCGCATCGGCATTTGAGACGACGATGTCGGAGCGAATCTCCTCGCCGCTGACGAGTCGGACGCCCACCGCTGCGCCATTCTCCACGAGGATTTCCGCAACCTCCGCATTACAGCGAACCTCGCCTCCGTGAGTCTCGACGAGCTTGACGATGCCGCGCATCAGCGCGCCCATCCCACCCTCGGCGTAATGCACGCCGTATGTGCGCTCTAGGTGGGCGATCAGGCAGTAGTACGCCGTTGTCGTGAACGGATTGCCGCCGATGAGCAAGGGATGAAAACTGAAGAGGACTCGCAACTTTTCGCTGCGAAAATAGCGACTGACTTCCTGGTAGACCGAGCGATAGCCTCCGAGACGAACCAGGTCGGGCGCGGCGCGCAGCAGCGTTGCGATCTCGTGGAACGGCTGCTCCGCTTGACCCTTGAACGCGACCTCGAAGATTTCCTTGCTGACGCCAAGGAATCGGTTGAACCCCTCGACGTCGCGCGGTTCGATGCGGGCGATCTGCTCGCGCATCGACTCGAGGTCGGAGGTGTAACGGAAGACATCGCCGTCGTCGAAGCGCACCTCGTAGAACGGATCGATCGCCTTCAGGGTCACATCGTCCGAAATATTCCGACCGCAGAACTTCCAGAGATCGGCGAAGAGATAGGGTGCGGTGATGATGGTCGGGCCGGCATCGAACGTGAATCCATCCTGACGGTAGACATAGGCCCTGCCGCCCGGCGCGTCGAGCTTCTCGAGCACCGTAACTCGATAGCCTCGCGCACCGAGTCGAGCAGCGGCGGCAAGTCCGCCGAAGCCACTACCGATGACGATGGCGCGATTCTTTGCTGTCATGACATGCCTCCCGTCTGCCGCACCACGCTGCGTCGAACTTTGCGAACGGCAGTGAACACGAGGCCACCCACCACCGGAATACTGATTGCAGTGACGATGCCGGCGTCGATCGGCCAACCCGACTCGACGAGCCCGTCGGCCAAAATTTTGATGAGTGCGACGATGTAGTAGGTGATCGCCGCAACCGAGAGCCCTTCGACTGTCGCCTGCAGCCGCAACTGCGCGGCCGCCCGTTGGTTCATGGACTCCAACACCTGTTGATTCTGGGTTTCCCGGGTGATGCCGATCCGGGTCGACAACAATTGCGTCGCGCGAGTCGCGTGCTGCGATAGCGATTCGAGCCGCGTCATCGCCGCTTCGCAGGTATTCATGGCCGGCGCGAGTCGTCGTTCCATGAACTCTTTCAAAGTTTGCAACGATCCGCAGCGACTCTCTCGCAGTTGCGCGAGTCGGCTCTCGACGATGTCGAAGTAAGCGCTCGCAGCACTGAAACGATACCGATGATCTGCCTCGAGTCGCTCGATCTCGGCTTGCAACGAGGTCAATCGATCGAGCAATTCGGGCTCGAGGGTCGAGTCGGCCTTCACGAGCTGGTTGGCGATCTGCGCCAACTCCTGTTCGTTTCGCGACAGCACAGGCGCGAGCTCACGGGCCACCGGAAATGCCAGCAGCGCGAGCATGCGATACATGTCCACCTCGAGCAAAGCCTGAACGAGCCGCCCCGCCTGCGCAGGCTTCAAGCTTCGGTCGACGACGAGTACTCGACTGTACCCCTTGGAATCGATACGAAAGTCGGTGAGCGTGGTCGCCGCCTCGTCGGCGATGACCGAGCCGACCAAAGGTCGATCACCGAAACTTTCTTTGGAGAGGCGCGAGAGATCGGCCTCGTCGCAGGCTCTGGCCGGCACGACTTCGACATGGCCTGCGTAGAGCGTTCGCCCCGGTAAAGCGCGGACCCACTCCTCCGGCACGGCGTCGATCGCAGGTCGCGAAAACGGCGCACCCGCGGCACCGTCGACGACGAACACATAGCGTGAAAACTCCGTGTGACGTTCCCACTTCAGGCGGAATGTCCCGAAGTCGGCTGCAAGATAGCCCGCCGGCGTCTCCTCGATCTGCAAACCGAATCGCACGCCGAGCTCGCGCAGCATTCGCCATTCGTCGTTTCGCGATTCGTTACCCGAAAGCAAAGCCAGGCACGAGACGCGGCACGGCGATGCCAAAGGCAAAGGCGGGCGCGCATGTACCTCATCGTGCAATTCCTGGCGCAGCGGATGAACGGCGGGCAGTGACACGTTTGGAAGAACCTCGAGGGCGAGCGTCGTCAATCGGTGGTCGTCGATCGGCAGTCGACGACCACCTTACCGCGGCGGCCCTCAGGATGGAATCCGCACACCCCGGGAACGAGCGCGGCCGACAATCATGTCGGCGATCAAGTCAGGCCGCTCCTCGTGACTCAGATGACCGAGATCGGCGTACTGGATCACCTCGGCCGCGGGCAGCAACTGCTGCACTCGGGCCGCTTCTCCCGGCAAAATCATTCGATCTTTTGCGCCGACGACGAGCGTGAGGGGGAACTGCAGTTGCGGGAGCTCGCGCTCGAGAGGTCGAACGTCCCACACGGCCATCATCGTCAAGGCTGCGCCTGCATGAGCGGGAAAACGTGACAAACGGCCGTAGAGATCCATTCCCCGAGGATCGATGGTCGAGCCCGTCGCCGCGAGCATTCGACCGACCTCGCCCGGTGACTCCAGCCGTCGGGCAAAGAAACGCGAGACCCAATCGCTGCTGGCGATCGCTCGAATGAGCGGCGTGACGGCGGGATGCTTGAACCCGGACAGCGGCAGCAGCGCACCATTCAAGCTGATGATTTCCGCAGGATTCAGTCTGCCGTCTAGGCAGGCTCGACAAAGAATTGCGGCACCCGCCGAATGTCCGACGACGAGCGTCGGCGACACATCGAGCACGTCGAGCAGTTCGACGAGTCCGTCGACCATGCCACGCAGCGACAAGCCCATGTCGTCTCGCGGTCGCGAAGTGAACCCATGTCCGGGAAGATCGGGTGCAATGACCCGGAAAAACGGCGTCAATCGTGGCAAGAGATCACGGAAGGAGTGGGTAGACGCTCCGGTGCCGTGCACGAGCAAGCAAACGGGCCCCAATCCGGCGTCTTGTACGTGCCAACGAAGCCCTGCCGCGTCGATGAAACGGCTGTGCGCTCTGTTGGGCCAATCCGCTCCTTCGCGTTCCCAATCCGGAGCCCGCAAACTGCTCACGAGATCCCCTGCTGCAGTACGATGCACCGCATGATACGCCGCTTGCTGATCGGGCTGGGTGCCCTCCTCGTCCTGACCGCCCTTACCTACCTAGCCGGTCCGGTCCATGCACTCGATACGCGCGACACGCCGATCGATTTGCCGCGCGAGAGCGACGCGCTCGAACGCTGGCTGGAAGAATCCGAACAAAGATATGGGGATGTCGTCGAAGGCACCGAGAAACATATTCGGTGGGCGCATGAAGATCGGCGCCGAACACCCCTGTCCATCATTTATCTGCATGGCTACACCGCCACGCGGCAAGAGGTCGATCCGCTTTGCGATGAACTCGGAGAGGCCCTCGGCGCCAATGTCTTTTACACGCGACTCACCGGCCATGGCCGTAACCCTCTCGCGATGGGTGAGGTCCGCGGCAGCGATTGGTTGCGTGACGCACGCGAGGCCCTGGAGATTGGTCGTCTCATCGGTGAACGCGTCATCGTCGTCGGCACGTCCACCGGCGGTACGCTCGCATTGTGGCTGGCTCAGCGTGAGGACGCCTCGACCATCGCTGCGCAGATCCTGATTTCGCCGAACCTCGGCCCGCGCTCGCAATCGGGCGAACTGCTCGCAGGTCCTTGGGGTGCGCAGTTGCTGCAAGGACTCGTCGGCGATGAATATCGCTGGAAGCCACACAACGCCGAACAGGCCAAATATTGGACCTGGAAATATCCGTCGCAGGCGTTGTTGCCGATGATGGCGATCGTCCGCGAAGTCCGCGAGTCGCCCATCGAGAACATTCGCCAACCGACGCTCGTGATCTACTCACCCAACGATCGAGTGGTGAGTGCCGAAAAAATCGTGGACGCCCACGCGAGACTCGGCGCATCCGTGAAGCCCATCATCGCCGTCGACACGAGCGGCGATCCGTCGAATCATGTGCTTGCGGGCCGCGTACTCGCGCCGAACGACACCCCGCGAGTGCGCGATTGGATCCTCGCATTCACGAGCGAAATCGGGCTTTCGCCCGCTACGGGTACGCCTTGAGCGACTCGCGATACTGCTGGGCCCGTCGCGCATAGCTCGCCGCAGCGCCGCGGATGAGCGCAAGATCGCGCTCGCTCACCTCGCGCACGATCTTCCCCGGAGACCCCATCACCACGCTGCCGTCGGGGATTTCTTTGTCCGGCGGCACGAGTGCACCCGCTGCGATGATGCAATGCCGACCGATCACGCTGCGATCGAGCACCATCGCGCCATTGGCGATCATCGATTCGTCACCGACCGTGCAGCAGTGCAGAAATGCCATATGCCCGACGGTCACCCGCGCTCCAAGCCGCGTCGGTACGCCCTCATCCGTGTGGATGACCGAACCATCCTGGATGTTGCTGCCGGGGCCGATATCGATCCAATCGTTATCACCACGCAACACGACGTGGAACCAGACGCTCGCGCCTGCCGCGAGCCTGACGCTGCCGATCACGTCCGCCGAGGGCGCCACGTAAGCGTCGGGTGCGACATCGGGTCGACGCTCAGCGATCGAATAGAGCATCAGGGCTTGGCCGTCGTGTCACGCGAGGCTTTTCGATCGGCTTTCATTCGCGCCACATCGACCGGACGCATCTCGATGATCGGACAGGACTCGTTTTCGACAAGCACCTTGTCGAAGCGGGTGATCGTACGTCCCGTTTGCGTCACTTGGATGGCGTTGGCGAAGCTGAGGTTGATGCAACCGTCCCAAACTTTGATCAGCCAGGCTTCGTTGAACCCCGTCCAGATGACAAGTTGGTTGCGCGATACCGGAGTCCAGCCGTCGATCCCCCGCATGGACCGAATCTGCTCGACGGGTTCGCCCGCGTAGTCGAGATAGCGGATATCCACGTTTTCGCGCTTGGCGAGGCCCGACGCACAGGCGGAAAGCAGCACAACCCCGATCACCCCAAAAACGAACCTTTTCATGACTTTGCCCTCAAAAACCACAACCTCAGTGTACCGGCCCGTCCTTCAGGCACAATGCGCCTCCCCACCTTGACGCTGTTATACTGTTGTATTTAAATATAACACCTACATCCTGAGCCCAACACCATCATGAACGTCTTCAAAAACCTCAAACTCGACAAGCGCTGGATCGTGGGCGGTGTCCTCGTCCTCGTGCTCGCCGCCTGGCAGATCTATCGACAATTCTCCGGCTCCGGTGCGACGCCCGTCGATTTGGGTACAGCCGCGCTGCAAGACGTACGACCGAGCATCTTGGCCTCGGGCACCCTCGCCTATCGGACCGAGGTCAATCTCACGGCCGAGGTCACGGCGCGAGTGGCGAGCATCCTCGTGCAAGAGGGTGACAACGTGACGCAGGGTCAGCTTTTGCTGCGCCTCGATCCCGAAACCTACAACAACATCATCGCGCGCGAAGAAGCGAGCGTTCGTCAGAACCGCATCAGCATCGATCGTCAGCGCGCCGTAGTGGCGTTGCGCAAGCAGCAATATGAGCGCAGTCAAAAACTCGCTGCCTCGAGTCTCATCGACAAGAACCGGCTCGACGAAGATCGTAATCAGTTCATCGTCGCCGAGGCGGACCTGCGCAGCTCGGAAGAAGCCTTGCAACGCGCCACCGCCGTGCTCGGTGACGCCAAAGAGCAGCGAGCCAAAACCGAAATCCGCGCGCCGATCCCGGGCCGCATCGTCTCGCTACCCATCAAGGTGGGCGAAGTCGCCATTCCCTCGACGGCCTCGCTCGCGGGTGCGCAGCTCATGAAAATCGCCGATGTGTCGGCGATCACCGCCGAGGTGAAGGTCGACGAGGCCGATGTTGCCAAGATCACGCTCGGTCAGCGCGCGGACGTGTTCTCCGCGGCCTACCCTGACACCGCGCTACCGAGCACGGTCGAGAAAATCGCGCTCACGCCGACCGTCGATGGACAGGGCCGATCGTACAAAGTCACACTCGCGATCGATGCACCGAAAGATCTGCTGTTGCGATCGGGCATGAGCGCGCGAGCGCTCGTCTACCTTGGCGATGGCGCGCGCCGACTCGCGGTGCCCGTGGAAGCCGTGGTCACGGAAACCCCGGAGAAAAACGTCGTCAAACGCTATGTGTGGCGCAGCGACGGCGGTGTCGCACGCAAAACCGCCATCGTCACCGGCCTCTCCGATGATCGCTGGGAAGTCATCGAGTCCGGCATCACCGAGGGCGCCAAGATCATCATCGGCCCGAGCAAAACCCTGCGACGACTCAAAGACGGAGAACGAGTCGTTCAGCGCCCCGCCGATGCGAGCGGAAGAAATGGCGCCGACACCGAGGGCGAGGCGGAATGATCGAGCTGCAAGGCATCGTCAAACGTTACGTCCTCGGCGAAGAGGAGGTGCTCGCGCTCGCGGGCGTCGATCTTCACGTCGGACGTAACGAATACGTCGCGCTGATCGGCCCCTCCGGATCGGGCAAGTCCACGCTGATGAACATCATCGGCTGTCTCGACTCCCCGAGCGAGGGCCGGTACATCCTGAACGGTCGTGACACCTCGTCGTTGAGCGAAGAAGAGCTTGCGTCGGTGCGTAATCGCGAGATCGGATTCGTGTTTCAAAGTTTTCATCTGCTGCCGCGTCAGACCGCACTGCAGAACGTGATGCAGCCCCTCGTCTATCGACGGATGCCGCCTGCCGAGCGTCGCGAGCGGGCCGTCGAGGCGCTGCGCAAAGTGGGACTCGGCGATCGTCTCGATCATCGACCGAATCAATTGTCGGGTGGTCAACGGCAGCGTGTGGCCGTCGCCCGTGCGCTCGTCGGTGAGCCCTCGATTTTGTTGGCGGACGAACCGACCGGCAACCTCGACTCGCGCACCTCGGCGGAGATCATGTCCCTGTTCGACGCCCTGCACGCACAAGGGCAAACCGTCGTCGTCGTCACCCATGAACCGGATATCGCCGCGCATTGCCGGCGCACCATCCGAGTCTTCGACGGTCGGGTCGTCGAGGATTATCAAAATCCGGCTCGAGCCGCCTAGGTCGACCTACCGATGAACCATCTCGCAGAAGCCTTCCAAGCCGCCCTCGCCAGCCTCAACGCGCATCGTCTGCGCAGCTTCCTGACGACGCTCGGTATCCTCATCGGCACGATGGCCGTCATCGCCGTGGTCTCCGTATTGCAGGGCTTCTCCGACTCGATCAGCAGTCAGTTTTCGGACCTCGGCAGCAATACGCTCACGCTCGAAGCCAAGAACGAGCAGGAGAATTTCCGAAGCGGGCAGATCAACCGTCTCTCATTCGAAGACGTCGACGCCCTGCGTTTCAAGGTCTCAGGTATCGATCGCGTCGCGCCCATCATCAGCGCGCCACTCGGTGCCACGCTTTACCGCGGTCGCAGCGTCACCCCGCAGGTCCTCGGTGCGACCGAAGAAGCCCAGGACGTGCTCGGCGTCGATACGTCGATCGGCCGATTCATCACAGCGAGTGACGAGCGCAACAGCCGACGCGTCGTCGTGATCGGCACCGAGGTACGTGACGAATTGCGCATGCCGCAGAACCCCATCGGCGAGTTCATCCTCATCGGTCGTGAGTGGTTCCGAGTCGTCGGGCTGCTCGAGAAGCGCGGTGAAATCTTCGGCTTCAGTCAGGACAATCGCGTCTTGATCCCCTTCAGCGTGGCCCGCTCGCTGACGGGCACGTTCGAACGTACGTTCATGGAAGTGTCGTTCACGGTCACGAATCTCGCGGAAGTGAATCAGGTCAGAGAGCGCGCCATGCGTACGGTGCGTGCCTCGCGGGGAATCAAGCCGGGAAAACCGGACGACTTCGAAATCAAGGCAGCCGATTCCTTCGTCAAACAATTCAACCGCATCACGGCGACGGCTACGGCCGTGCTCGCCGGCATCGTCGGCATTTCTTTGCTCGTCGGCGGCATCGGCATCATGAACATCATGCTCGTGTCGGTGACCGAGCGAACACGAGAGATCGGTATCTTGAAGGCACTCGGTGCCACCCGTCGCGACATCCTCGTGCAGTTCCTGCTCGAAGCGGCCTTGCTGTCGCTGCTCGGTGGCTTGATCGGCATCGTGCTCGGACTACTCGCGGGGATGGGCATTGCGTCGTTGATTCCGAACTTCCCACCGGCGCACGTCCCGATCTGGGTGATGATCGCGGCCGCAGGGTTCTCCGCGCTCGTCGGCGTCGTGTTCGGTATCGCGCCGGCTTCGAAAGCGGCGAAGCTCGATCCGATCGAAGCCTTGCGGTACGAGTAAGGTCACGCGGCGCCCGAGTGTCGGGCGCCGCGACGCCAAGCTGCCTTAGCCCGCGTACTCTGCGATCCCGGCGACCGCCTTCGGGGCGTGGGTCGAAATGCTGCCCACCTTGGTGCCCGATTGAAGATCGATCTTCGCCACTTCGCCGGTGAAGAAATTACTGACGAAGACGTGCCGACCGTCGGAAGCCAGATCGATCAACGCCCACCCGAAACCCTCGAGCGGGATCTGCCTCGTCGTCACTCCCGCGGCATCAACGAGATGGATCGAGCCACCGCGCAAGGCATAGACAAGGCCGTCCTTGCCGTAGGCCATGCCGAAGAACATCGGCGGCGGTCCGGGCGGGAACGGCGGCAGGACCGCTTGCAAATCGGGCAGCTGACGATCGTTGACGAGGTCGTAACGCATGAGACGAGTTCCCGTCTCGGAGGTGTAGACCAACGTCTTTTCGTCGGACGACAGGGTCGACATGGTGACCCCGAGAAAACCGCCCATGCCGCCATGGGTCTCGGTGCCATATTCTTTGACGAGCTTGCCCTCCGCGGTGAATCGGAAGACGTGACCATCGCCGAAACGGCTCGTCCCCGGCATGAACGGCAACCGGGTCTTCATGCGGGCTTGCACCTCGGGCCGAATCGAATCGCCGACCACGTGCTCACCCATCAGCAGCGTGCCATCCGAAGCGAAGTTCACGTGCGAAAACGCGCGAGCGCCGAACTCGGGGCGACGCACGACACGTCCATCCTGATGAATATTGAGCACGACGAACGAGTGGCTGTCGAACGCCCAAAGCACACCCTTGGAGTCGAACTTCAAGCCGCCGACGAGGTGCGTGGTCTCGTCGATCCACAACTCGCCTTTGGGTGCGAGGTTGGCGTCGAACTGTAGGATCCGTCCGCGCCCGGCGTGATCGTCCTCGGGGTTGTTGAGCAGCGTGGCACCGACGAAAAGATCGCCCTTTGCGAAGGCTTGCAGGGTGGAAGTCATGGGGGATCAGGCCTCGAAAGAATAACGTGAGAGGAAATCGCGTCGCGAACCCAAGAGCATGGAGAACGCGCGTCCGAGCATCCGCCCGGTCGTCAACCAAGTGATGTCGTTGCCCTGCTTTGTGTCGGCCAGAATGCGCTCGACGATCCAGGGCGTGGTTGTCTCGACGTGCTCGCCGATGAAACTGAGCTGCTTCAGTGCCTTCGCGCGCCGATCGGAGGGCAGCGCACGCATCTCGCGGATCATGCCCTCGGTGATGTTGATCCCGGGGCTGATGGTGCCGATGAGTATCGACTCGTCACGCTCGTCCTTGCGCTCTTTCACGAGACAATTGGCGAGATATTTCACGGCGCGCTTGGTCGTCGAGTAGACGGTCATGCCCGGCACCACGCGGCCCGTCGCACCACCACCGCCGAGCGTGAGGTACAAGGTTCCGCCGCCCTGACGTTTGAACCCCGCGATCGCCACCTGCGCGGCGTTGATCGATCCGATCACGTTCGAACGCACCATGGCTTCGATTTCGGCCGCGGTGTTGTCGGCGAACTCAGCACCGGTTCTCGCAAAGCCCGCATTGTTCAACCAGATGTCGACGCGTTTAAATCGGGACACCCCGAAATTCCACAGGGCCTCGACGCTACCGAGATTCGAAACGTCACAGGCGATACCGGCGACCCGCTGATCCGAGCCTGGACACTCCGAGGCGAGCCTTCTGATCGCCTCATCGACGCGCGCCGCGTCGCGGCCGCTCACGATGACCTGATGACCTCGACGCAGAAACTCTCGGGCGTACCCGAAGCCGAGCCCCTGCGTACTGCCCGTGATGATGATTGTTCGAGTGGCCAAAGCGAGACCCCCTTCCAGCTGCGGCTCCGAGCACCAAAGGATACCGGCGCATGACTCGTGCGCGTACGCCGTCCGGGCGATGTCCAACAGTCGGACGCGAGAACCCCGGCGGCTCGCCGGAGCCTCCTGCACGGGCGGGCATCGCCTAGGATGCAAGCTCAAGGGGGTGATTCATGAGCGCCAAACTCAACGTCGTCGTCACTGGTAGTACCCGCGGCATCGGCAAGGGCCTCGCCGCGGAGATCCTGAAGCGCGGCCATAACGTCGTGGTCAGCGGACGAACGTCGAAAGCCGTCGATACGGCAATGGCCGAACTCGCATCGAGTGCGACGGAAGGCGCTCGTGTCGCCGGCGCAGCCTGCGACGTCTCGAAGCGCGAGGATTTACAAGGTTTGTGGGACGCCGCCGTCGCCGCGTTCGGTCGCGTCGACATCTGGATCAACAACGCGGGTATCTCTCATCCCCGTCAGCGCGCCGGCGACATGCATGAGGAGGACATCAACAACGTGCAGGAGATCAACCTGCTCGGCATGATGCTCGCCACGCAGATCGCGCTGCACGGCATGCGCAAACAAGGTGGCGGTACGATCTACAACATGGAAGGCTTTGGCTCGAACGGCATGGTCACGCCGGGCATGGGTCTCTACGGGGCGAGCAAATTCGCGCTCACCTATTTCAACAAGGCCCTCGTATCGGAAACCGGTGATGGGCCGGTGAAGGTGTGCTACCTGAGCCCCGGCATCGTGATCACCGATCTCGTCAAGCGCGACATGGGCAGTAACAGCGCCAAAGAAATCGAGCGTACCCGACGCATCTACAACATCCTGGCCGACCGCGTCGAAACCGTGACGCCTTGGCTCGCCGACCGCGTGCTGCAACCTCAGAAAGCCGGAGCACGCGTGGCGTGGCTCACGGGTGCCAAAGCAGGACGCCGTTTTTTGATGTCGCTGTTCCGCAAGCGATCGGTACTGACGGACGCGGACTTCGCAGGCTGACGCTGACCTCGCAGGCGGACCCCAACGCCGCCACTTGCCCGGCTTCGCAACCCGAAGTCGACCTCTAAGGTGATACCGCGACCGCTCGGCCTTCGCGCCGTGGATCGGCAGCGCCCGTGAGTCTGCCGTCGGGTAGTACGCGAACGGCATGCAAACCCGAGCCCTCTCCGGCGCCCCGGTTGCTTCTGAACGAATGGCCCATCGCCGCGAGCTGCTCGAGCAATACGGGATCGGCTCGAGAGACCTCGGCGACGAGTGTCCCACGCGCAATCATGTTCGGCAGATCGACGGCCTGTTGCGGCGAGAGATTCCAGTCGAGCATGCCGACGAGCGCCTTGCTGACATACGCGATGATCGCATTACCGCCCGGCGAACCCACCGCGAGTTCGAAACGACCGTCGCGAAATACGATGGTCGGCGACATCGACGAGCGTGGTTTCTTGCCAGGCGCCACCGCGTTGGCGATCGGCGCACCGGAGTCGTCAACGGGACGAAAACTGAAATCGGTGAGCTGGTTGTTGAGGAAGAACCCGCCCGCCATCCGCTGCGAACCGAACAGCCCTTCGACCGTCGTCGTCATCGACACCACATTGCCGCGCGTATCGACGATGACGAAATGACTCGTTCCGGTGCCCACACCCGTCGCGTCGCGACCACGCGGCGTCGAGCCCGGCGGGCTACCCGGCTGCACGCTCGTCATCGCGCGGCTCGGAGAGATGAGCGCAGAGCGCGAACGAAGATAGGTCTTGTCGATGAGACCGGCGAGCGGTACCGAGGTATAGCGATCATCGGCGACATAAGTGTCGCGATCCGCGTAAGCGAGACGCTGCGCTTCAATGAAATGATGCCAACCCGCGACGGTAGCCGGCCCCATCGAGGACATCTCGAAGTTTTCGAGCGTTCCGAGCACCGAGAGGATGGCGATGCCGCCCGACGACGGTGGCCTCATGCCGCAGACGACGTACACGCGATAGGTATCGCACACCGGCTCGAGACGATTGGGTCGGTACGCCCGCAGATCCTCGTGAGACAAGGTGCCCGGCACCGGATCACGACGAGCCGCGGCGATGATCTCGTCGGCGAGCGGACCTTCGCGGAAGGCCTTCGCACCCTCGCGCGCGATACGACGGACGGACTCGGCATATTTACGATTGACGAGACGGCTGCCGACCGGCAGCGGCGTGCGGCCATCCGTCGTGAGATAAGTCGCCGCCTCGACGGGAAATCCCTCGCGAGCCACCGCGGTCGTGATCATTTCATTGAGGCGCGGCGAGACTGCAAAACCCTCGTCGGCGATTATCGCCGCACGCTGCCATGATCTTGCCCAAGGCAATTTCCCGTGCTCGCGATGCGCCATCTCGAGCATGGCGACCGCGCCCGGCACACCGATGGAACGACCCGAACGGATGGCCTCGAGAGAGCTCATCGGTTTCCCATCGGCCATCAGGAACATGTCGGGCGTCGCGCCGCGCGGCGCAACTTCGCGACCGTCGTAGGTGACGACATCGCCCGTCGTCACGTCGTAGTGGACGAGGAATGCACCGCCGCCGAGCCCCGAGGACTGCGGCTCGACGAGGCCGAGTACAGCCTGCACCGCAATTGCGGCGTCGACCGCCGAGCCACCGGCCTTGAGGATCTCGACACCCGCCTCCACCGCGAGCGGATTGGCCGCAGCGACCATGCCGCCCGATCGCCAGGCGGGATTGGGCTTGGCCTCGATGACGGGCGTTGCGGTCGCACTCGGTGCCGCAGGGACCGCGCTACCGTACCCTGCACCGCCCGCACATCCGGCGAGCGCGATCAGCGTCATCGCCCCCAACACGGCACGATGCACCACACCGTTCGACACGGTCAAAGATTTCACGACAAGAATTTCACAGCAAGGCTTCGATATCGGCGGCGAGGCTCTCGGGCTTGTCGTTCGGCGCGTAGCGACGAACGACGCGACCCTCACGATCGATGAGGAACTTGGTGAAATTCCATTTGATGCCCTCGGTACCGAGAATGCCTTTGGCTGAGGACTTCAGATGCTCGTAAAGCGGATGCGCCCCGCCTCCGTTGACCTCGATCTTCGCGAACATCGGGAAAGTCACATCGTAGTTGAGCGAGCAGAAATTTCTGATCTCGTCTTCGTTGCCCGGCTCTTGATGTCCGAACTGATCACAGGGGAATCCGAGTACCGCAAAACCGCGGTCGGCATATTTGCGCTGCAATCCCTCGAGACCCGTGTACTGCGGGGTAAATCCGCACTTGCTCGCCACGTTGACGATCAACAGCACCTTGCCTTTGTACTCGGCCAATGAACGATCCGTTCCATCGATCGCCCGGGCCGAAAAATCATGCACACTCGACATAAGGCCTCCTCAGCCGAAAGGCGCCACGCCAAAGAGACGCTGGTGCCAACCCATGATGAACGCGGCATAGAGCGCGAGCCCGCCGAGCACCGCGATGACGTCATTGATGGCGCTCGAGGGCGCCATCGGTCGCGGGCGCTCCGCGCGACGCTTGAGCGAAATGCGATCGGCGACCGCCCACACCAAAAAGCCACCGAAGAGCAATACGTCGGCCAGCATGCCGTTGGCGAGCAGGTGCGAAAGCGCCCAAAATTTGATCGCGACCAGCATCGGATGCTTCGCCACCCGCTGCAGACGACCCGGCAGGTAGGCCGCAAGCAGCAGCGGGAACACCGGAAGCATCAGCAAGGCCGCGACGTGTCGCAGACCGACGGGCGGCAGGTAGACGATGTGGGGTTCGAGTCGCAGTGCGGCGTAGCCCGTGACCATCAGAAAGAACCCGATGATCGAAGGTACCGAGTAAATGAGTTTCCATCGGATTTCTCCGAGTTGACTCGCGAGCCCGTCACGCCAACCCGGTGCGATGATCGATACCGAGTGCACACCAAAGAAAAGCAGCATGCCGACCAGCATCGTGATCATGACACTTTAGCCCTCGCACGACTCAAGAAGAGCACTCCGAGCACGGCCAGAACAGCCGACATCGCGAAGGGTGCGGCCGGTCCGAGCTTGAAATAGATCGGACCCGACAACGCAGGCCCGACGATACGACCAGCACTGCTCGAGGCATTGAATAATCCCATCACGGTACCGCGCGACCGTGCGTCCGCTTCGAACGACACGAGACTGGTGATCGCCGGAAGGAAGAGACCGTTCGCGAGACCAAAAATGCAGATCGCCATCCAGACCATCGCATCATTCTGGGCCGTGGCAAAGAGCATGAGCCCTGCCACCACACCGATTCCTGCCGTGATCGCCAGGTGCTTCTCGCCGAAGCGCTTGGCGAGCGGACCTACGAGCCCCGCCTGCCCGACCGCCGACAACAGTGCGAACACCATGAAGTGCACGCCGATGTCGCGAAGCGTGTAATTGAAGAGATCACGGCCCCAGAACTGGAACACCGACTGCATCACGCCACCGGCGATCGCGATGAACAGCGAAGCCGATACCAACCCGAGCAGCACCGGTCGACTGCGTAGCGCCTCGAGAGGAGAACGACGCGGTGCGGGGGCTCCCGCTTCACTCGTCGCGTCCGTCGAGGCTCCGGTGTCCTCGGATTTCGCAGCGCTCTTGCCGAACGGTTTGCGCAACTCTGCGGGCAGACTCTCGGGCAGGAAGAACACCGTGCCGAGAAACGCGAGCAACGACAAACCCGCAGAAGCGAGCGCCGGCCAATGCATATTGGGTACGCCGCCGATGGTGCCGAGAAACCCGCCGATCACCGGACCGACCGCGAAACCGACACCGAAAGCCGAAGCGACGATGCCGAGACCCTTGGCACGATCTTTCGGATCGGTAACGTCGGTGGTGTAGGCAAACGCTGCGGCCAAGTTGCCCGACATGATGCCGCCGAAGGCGCGCGCGACGAGCAACGACTCGAGTGTCGTGGCATAGGCCAACCAGATGAACGACAGAATGGTCCCCGCGGTACTCAGGATGAGAATCGGTTTGCGGCCATACGCGTCGCTGAAACGACCCCAAATGGGCGTGGCGATCAGCTGGAAGAGCGAGAACACACCCGAACCGCCGAAGGTTTTCCAGAAGTCGGACGCCCCCAGATTTTCGGCGACGAAGGGGAACGGGATGGTCGTGATGCCGAACCCCGCGAGACTGATGAACACCACCAGCCACAGCACACCGAGTCTTTTCATGTCTTTTCTGTCCAGCCGTTCGACGAGGAACTGGCGCGCCCGGAGAGATTCGAACTCCCGACCCTCAGGTTCGAAGCCTGATGCTCTATCCAACTGAGCTACGGGCGCGTGACGGGCAGTCTAGCACCGGCGACTCGCTGACCTTAAGATACCGGCAGGCATCGCCGCCCCTTGATCAACGAGTTGCGCTGGAGAACCCACATGAAGACTCTGCTTTCCCTCGCCCTGGTTGCCGCTTCGATCGCAGCCGGCCCCGCTTTCGCAGCCTGCACTTATCCCAAGGCGCCGGAGAGCATCCCCGACGGCAACACGGCCACGCTCGATCAGATGCTCGCCGCGCAGCGCGCCGTCAAGGCCTTCGATGCCGCCATCACGGCCTACCAGAGCTGCCTCGATAGCGAAAACAACGCCGCTTTCGCGGCCAACCCGGATCTCACCGAGGATCAGAAGAAAGAGCGCCTCAACATCCTCGGCCAGAAGCAAAACGCGGCGGTCGATGAAGCCCAGGCGCTCGCCGATCGTCTGAACGCGCAGATCCGCGTCTACAAGGAAAAGAACGCCAAGAAGTAATCCGGCCCGCCACCGTGCGGGTTGTCGGATCAGCATGCCGGGATACACTCCCGGCATGATTTCTCCTGCCGAGGCCGATGCACTCATCGGGCAGCAGTTCACCTGTCTGCCCATCGAGTCCCTGCCGCTCGTCCAGTGTACGGGCGCGGTCTTGCGCGAGAACGTGTACGCCGAGCGCGACCAACCCCCCTTCGATCGCGTCGCCATGGACGGTATCGCCCTCGATACCTCGGGGCTACGCGGCGGTAAAACCACGTTGCATATTCAAGCGATGCAAGCGGCGGGCGAACCACCGCTGAAGCTCGAGACCGCCCATCACGCCATCGAGATCATGACAGGCGCCGTACTGCCGCTCGGCTGCGATACTGTCGTACCGATCGAACAGATTGAAATCCGTGACGGCATCGCCACGCTGAAAGAACCCTCACGGATCATCGCTGGACAAAATATTCATCGTCGCGGCTCCGATACGACCCAAGGTGCGCTGCTGCTGTCCTCAGGGATGCTGCTCGGCGCACCGGAGATTGCCGTCGCCGCAAGCGCAGGCATGGCGCGCATTCGCGTGAGCGCACAGCCGACGATCCTCGTCATCTCCACGGGCAACGAACTCATCGAGCCCGGCGATCCGATCGAAGCGCATCAAGTCAGACGATCGAACGCCTACGGCATCGTCTCGGGACTGCGACGCCGAGGCTTCCAGCGGATCGCCGACGATCATCTGCCCGACGATCTCGATGTGCTGCGTCGAAGACTACGCGTTCATCTCGATACGCACGATGTACTCATTCTGTCTGGCGGCGTCTCGATGGGTCAGCTCGATCTCGTGCCGCGCGTGCTCGCCGAACTCGGCGTGCGAGAGGTCTTTCACAAAATCGCTCAGCGTCCTGGCAAACCCATGTGGTTCGGCATCGGACCGACCGGCACCGCCGTGTTCGCGCTGCCCGGAAATCCCGTCTCGACGCTCGTCTGTCTTGCGCGCTATGTCATCCCGGGTTTGTACGCGGCCATGGGAGAGACAGCGCGCCCTCTGGAAAAAATCGCCATCGCCGCGCCCATCGAGGTAAAGGTCGCGATGACGAGCTTCATGCCCGTTCGAGTGCAGGGTGATGAGTGGGGGCGTCTGTGGGCGCATCCCTGCCCCACCAACGGCTCGGGCGACTTCACCTCGCTCATCGGCACCGAAGGCTTCGTCGAGTTGCCGCCCGGCCCCAACACGTATGCCAAGGGCTTCGTGACGCGACTCTGCCGCTGGTAAGGTGCACAGGCTCATGAGCGTTTCCGAACACAAGTTGATCCCGCTGCGCTCGACCGATGGCCCGCGCGATACGCTCGGACGACCGATGCGCGACTTGCGCATCTCGGTGATGGATCGCTGCAACTTTCGATGCCCCTATTGCATGCCGCAGCACACGTTTCACGACGGCTACCGGTTCTTGAAGTCGGCCGAGCGGCTCGATTTCGACGAGATCGTCCGTCTTGCTCGGTTGTCGGCCTCGCTCGGCGTACGCAAGTTGCGTATCACGGGTGGCGAACCGCTGCTGCGCCCGAACCTCTCCGATCTCATCGGCGACCTCTCGACGCTGCCCGGCATCGACGACATCGCGCTCACCACCAACGGCGTGCTGCTCGCCAAGTACGCCACCGAGCTCAAAGCTGCAGGGCTCTCGCGCATCACCGTCAGTCTCGACAGTCTCGATCCCGAGGTGTTCAAAAAAATGAGCGGCGGCTTTGGGGGTGTCGAGGAGGTACTCGAGGGCATCGAAGCGGCACAACGCGCCGGACTCACTCCGATCAAGGTCAACGTCGTCGTGCAGCGTGGCGTCAACGAGCACACCGTGTTGCCGATGATCGAACATTTTCGCGGCACAGGCGTCATCGTTCGATTGATCGAATACATGGATGTCGGCAACCGCAACGAGTGGCAAGCCGGCCTCGTCGTGCCATCGCGCGATCTGCTCGCCGCGATTCACCAGCGTTGGCCGCTCTCACCTCGCGAGCGCGACTACCGCGGCGAAGTCGCCGAACGCTATGCCTTCGACGATGGCGTAGGCGAGGTCGGTTTCATTTCCTCGGTCACGCAGCCGTTCTGCCAAGACTGCTCGCGCGCTCGCCTCTCGTCCGATGGCAAGCTCTACACCTGTCTTTTCGCGACAGTCGGCACGGACTTGCGCAGCCCGCTGCGCGCCGGCGCGAGCGATGCGGAGTTGCTCGATCTGCTCTCGGGAACTTGGCGACGACGAAGTGATCGTTACAGCGAACTGCGCGGCGGAATGCCGCTGCCCGGCCGCAAGGTCGAGATGTTCCACATCGGCGGCTGAGAAGACGTGATGGCTCAGGCAAAGCGAAAAAATCCGAGCAAGAAAAAGGCCGATCGCGCTCGGCCCAACGCCGGCCTCACCCACCTCGATGCCGCGCGCCGACCCACCATGGTCGATGTCAGCGACAAGGCCGTCACGCGCCGCAGTGCGACGGCCGAAGCGCGTATCACGCTTCCGATTTCCGTTGCTCGGGCCCTGGCTGCCACGGGACACCGAACGCGCAAGGGTCCGGTGTTCGACACCGCGATCATCGCAGGCGTACAAGCCGTCAAGCGCACGCACGAACTCATTCCGTTCTGCCACCCGTTGCCGATCGAGCACTGCGACATCGACATCGACGCGCAAAAAACCCGCGTCACCGTGCGCTGCACTGTCGCAACGATGCACAAGACGGGCGTCGAGATGGAAGCCCTCACCGGCGCCACGGCGGCGGCACTCACGATCTACGACATGTGCAAAGCCCTCTCCCACGATATCGTGATCGAGTCGGTTCGACTGCTCGACAAATCAGGCGGTCGGCGTAACGTTTCTCGGAGACGCTGATGACCCTCGCGCAGCACGACTCGCCCGTGTTCGGGTTGTTGCTCGCCGGCGGCCGAAGTTCGCGCATGCGACGAGACAAGGCGGCGCTCGAATACCGCGGTCGTACCCAACTCGAGGACGCCTACGCCCTGCTCGCATCGGTCACGCCACGGGCCTTCGTCTCGGTACGCCCCGATCAGGTGACCGATCCACTGCGCCAAAGATTTCCACAAATCGTGGATGAGCACACTGACCTCGGCCCCCTCGCCGGCATCCTCGCCGCTCAAAGCGCGCATCCCGACGCCGCATGGCTCGTGCTCGCCTGTGACCTGCCTTTTCTCGATGCCGCCGTCCTCCAGCATCTGCTCGAACATCGCAACCGGCAGGGCTATGCGACGGCCTTTCGATCCACTCACGACGGCCTGCCCGAGCCGCTCTGCGCGGTGTACGAACCCAAGTCGGTCGCGGCCCTCGCCCGATACGCAACGGGCGGCAAGAGCTGTCCGAGAAAATTCCTGATCGAGCACCAGGCGACCCTGCTCGAGCCCGTGCGCGCCGAGGCTCTCGACAACGTCAACTCGACCACGGACTATTGGGCCTCCATGCAGACGCTTTCACCCGACGCGCTTCCTTCGCGCACGTTGCGCGTGCAGTACTTCGCGCTGCTGCGCGAACAAGCCGGTCGCAGCGAAGAGACTCTGACGACCGCCGCGCGCACCCCCGCCGAGCTCTATGGCGAACTACAGGCGAGATACGGGTTCACACTGCCCTCGGACATGCTCAAGGTCGCCGTGAACACCGAGTTCGGTGATTGGAACCAGCCGCTGCAAAACCACGACGCCATCGTGTTCATCCCGCCGGTCGCCGGAGGCTGACCTCGCCATGAGCACGGCGTGCTTTCGGTTCAGTTCGTCGGCGCTCGACCTCGAGTCGCTGCGCACGGAACTCGCGGATCCGACATGCGGAGGCTATAGCGCGTTCGAAGGTTGGGTGCGCAACCACAACGAAGGCCGGGAAGTTCGGCGCCTCGAATACGAAGCCTTCGCCGAACTCGCCATCCGCGAGGGCGAACGCATCATCGCCGAGGCCTGCGAACGATTCGGCGTCGAAAACGCGCGCTGCGTGCATCGAGTGGGCGCTCTCGCCCTCGGAGAACTCGCCGTGTGGGTGGGCGTGAGCGCCCGTCACCGCGACGAAGCTTTCAAGGCCTGTCGCTACATCATCGACGAAGTGAAACACCGCGTGCCGATCTGGAAAAAAGAGCACTACGTCGACGGTGACTCCGGTTGGGTCAACTGCGAACGCTGCGCCGCGACCCCTGCGCACGCCGAACCTGGGCACACGCACGCTCACGCGCATCGCGATCACGCCCATCACGAGCATGCGCATCACGGCCACACACATCAAGGCCATGCACATCACGGGCACGGGCACGGGCACGGGCACGCGCATCAGCACGTCGCGACCCATCATCATTCCGTTGAGGCACCACGAGTCCCCGATTACTCGCGGCAGATGAACCTTCGGGAGGTCGGCGCCGCAGGTCAGGCGCGCCTGCGCGCCGCGCGGGTCGCCGTGGTGGGTGCCGGTGGCCTCGGCGTGCCGGTGCTGCAATATCTGGCCGGCGCGGGCATCGGACGGCTCACGGTCATCGATGGTGATCGACTCGAACCCTCCAACCTGCACCGCCAAACCTGGTACGCCCTCGCCGACTGCGGCTCACCCAAAGCGGAACTCGCCGCCGCCCGTGTGCGTGTGCTCAATCCGGACGTGGACGTGCACGCCCACGTCGGGCGACTCGACATCGAGAACGGCGCCACCCTGCTCGCCCATCACGATCTCGTCATCGACTGCACCGACAACTTCGCCACCAAATTTTTGATCAACGATCTCACTCAGTCGCTCGGCGTGCCGGCCGTGTTCGCGAGCGTCCACCAATACGAAGGTCAGCTGCAGGTCGTCGATCCGATACGGCGCAGCGCCTGTCTGCGCTGCCTGTGGCCAAACGCCACGCGTGACGGCGTCGTCGGCAACTGCGCCGAAGCCGGCGTACTCGGCCCCGTGCCAGGTGTGCTCGGCGGTCTGCAGGCGCTCGAAGCGCTCAAAATCTTGCTGAATTTACCCGGTCGACTGGGTGATGAGCTGTTGACGGTCGATCTTGTCGGCCTCTCGACGACGCGATTGCGCGCGCGCCGAAACGCCGCCTGCGAGGCGCGCTGCGAACCTTCCACCCTTGCGCTACAACGCGCCGCCCGCGAACGCCGGAACGCCGGAAGCGCGCCACTCGAACTCGAGTTCGACGACTTGCAGAGCGCCCTCGCAGAGGGTTACTCGCTCGTCGACATTCGCGAGCCCAAAGAAATCGACGAGACGCCACTCGAGACCGACGCCCTGCCCGTCCCCATGGGCGAATTGCTCGCGGGACGCAATCTGCCGCCCGACGGGCGTTACCTGCTCATTTGTGCGCGCGGCGCACGCAGCCTCGGCACGGCTCGCAGCTTGCGTGATCGCGGCCTCGATAATGTTTATTCTTTGAAAGGCGGCGTACTCGGCCTGCCCGAGCGTCAGGGCCGGATCTGACCCGAGCCGCGCACGACGTACTTGTAACTCGTCAACTGCTCGAGCCCCACCGGGCCTCTTGCATGGAAGCGGTCGGTCGAAATACCGATCTCGGCACCCATGCCGAACTCGCCCCCATCCGCAAATTGCGTCGAGGCGTTGTGCAGCACGATGGCGCTGTCGACACCCTCGAGAAACCGACGCGCTGTCGCATCGTTGTTCGTGATGATGGACTCCGTGTGTGAGGAGCCGTAGAGAGCGATATGCGACATCGCCTCCTCGACGCCCTCGACCACCCGCACGGCGATGATCGAGTCGAGATATTCCGTGTGCCAATCCACCTCGGTCGCAGTCGTCACGCGAGTGTCGACCTGTTGCGTCGCCTGGTCGCCGCGCACGAGGCAGCCGGCATCGAGCAGCGAGCGCACCAGCACCCCAAGATAATCGGCAGGCGCGCCGCGATCGACGAGCAGCGTCTCGGCAGCGCCACACACGCCCGTGCGCCGCAGCTTGGCGTTGAGCGTGATGGCGACCGCCATCGCAAGGTCCGCATCGCGATCGACATAAACATGACAATTGCCATCGAGATGACCGATGACCGGCACTCGCGCCTCGCGGCGCACGCGCTCGATGAGCCCCTTGCCTCCGCGCGGCACCACGACGTCGAGGGTCCCATCGAGGCCCTCGAGCATCAGACCGACGGCCTCGCGATCGACCACGGGAACCCGCTGCACGCAACTCTCGGGGAGCCCGGCCTCACGTAAGCCCGCCACGAGACCGGCATGGATTGCTGCCGTCGAATGCAGACTCTCGGAGCCGCCCCGCAAGATCACGGCATTCCCCGACTTGAGACAGAGTGCGCCGGCATCGGCGGTCACGTTCGGTCGGCTTTCGTAGATGATGCCGAGCACCCCGAGCGGAACGGCGACCCGCGCGATACGCAGCCCATTCGGTCTCGTCCACTCGGCGAGCACCCGTCCGACGGGGTCAGGCAAGGACGCGATGTCCTCGAGCCCGCGGGCCATCGCCTCGATGCGCGCCGAATCGAGACGCAATCGATCGAGCAACGCCGCGGAGAGATCGCGTTCTTCAGCGGCGCGCATGTCCTGCGCGTTCGCCGCCAATATCTTTGACGCATCACGGCGCAGCGCCACAGCCGCCGCACGCAGTGCTCGATCTTTTTGATCGCGCGAGGCCGATGCAAGCACCGGCGCCGCCGCCCGCGCGGCCCGGCCGAGCTCCTGCATCAGCGCTTTCATCGCATCACCAAGTCGTCGCGATGGATGAGCTCATCGCGACCCGCAAACCCGAGCAGTGCGGCGATCTCGCTCGTTCGTCGGCCGAGGATGCGCGAAGTCTCGTCATCCGAGTACGCGACGATGCCGCGTGCAATCTCGCGCCCGTTGCTACTCTGCACACTGACGGTATCGCCGCGATCGAAGCGCCCACTCAGGGCCGTCACGCCCGCAGGCAGCAAGCTCTTGCCCGCCCGCAGCGCCCGCTCGGCTCCGGCATCAACGAGCAATGCTCCGGAAGGACGCAGACTTCCGGCGATCCATTGTTTACGCGCCGCGACCGGCGAGGACTTGGGTCTGAACCAGGTGCACCGCGCGCCCTGCTCGATGCGCCGCACGGGATGTCTCGGCGACCCCGGCGCGATGCAAAAGTGAGCGCCCGCCTCCACGGCGATCTTGGCAGCCATGATTTTGGTCGTCATGCCGCCGCGTCCGACTTCCGAAGCGGACTCACCGCCCATCGATTCGATACGGGGCGTGATCTCGCGAACGAGCGGGACGAACTTCGCCTTGGGGTCGAGGTTAGGGTCGGCCGTATACAGGCCATCGATATCCGAGAGCAGTACCACACAGTCCGCGCTCACCATCTGCGCGACCCGCGCGGCAAGTCGGTCGTTGTCGCCATAACGAATCTCGGCGGTCGCCACCGTATCGTTTTCGTTGATGACCGGGACCGCCCCGCGCTCAAGGAGCGCATGGAGCGTGGCGCGCGCATTGAGATACCGCACGCGCTGCTCGCTGTCTTCGAGCGTCAGCAGTACCTGGGCAACCTGAATATCCCACTGCTCGAGCAGTTCCTTGTACGCGTGCGCCAACCGGATCTGGCCGACGGCGGCGGCAGCCTGACTCTCTTCGAGCCGCAACGGACCCCGGGCGAGCCCGAGATGACGCCGCCCGAGCGCGATCGCCCCGGAGGAGACCAGCACCACCTCCTTGCCCTGCCGACGCAGTCGCACCACGTCTTCGATGAGCGTTTCGAGCCAGGCGCGATTGAGGCGTCCCGATTCGCCATCGACGAGCAGCGCCGAGCCCACCTTGACCACGATGCGGCGGGCGCGAACCAGAGGCGATGGGCGGGCAGATTGTGTTCGGGAAGGCATGATGCGGCAGCCTCGACGCGTGGCACTATAGAGGAGACTCGAAGTAAAATCCCATCCGGTTTTCCGAACGTCCCGTGTCGAGGTAGTCCCCGTGAGCAGAGATAACGAACCCGTCAAAGGCCAGTGGTACGAGAACGTCGAAGACGAAGAAACGTTCCGAGTGCTCTCCGTCGACGAGGACGCCGAGACGGTAGACATCGAATATCTCGATGGCGAGATCGAAGAACTCGACCTCGAGGAGTGGCGTGAATTCGATCTCGAACTCATCGACGAGCCCGAGGGCTGGTCCGATGAAGACGATGAAGATGAGGATGAGGACGACGACTTCGACGACGAGGACGAAGACGAAGATGACGACTGGGATGAAGATGAGGATGAGGACGAGGACTACGACGACGACGGCCGCGAGCGCTGATCGTCCGCGCCCGTGAGCGACAGCCTCGACAGTTGGTATCACGAAAAAGAGTCCGCTTGGCTCTACGGCCGTGTCGCAGCCTGCGAGCCTGATCCGGCTAAAAGTCGCATGTTTCGTCAGCTCGGCGAGGCGGCGGCCGAGCAAGCGCTGAAGTGGCAGGCACTCGACCCCACGAGGCAATACGCCTTCACGCCATCGACCCGCGCACGCATCGTCGCCTCACTCGCCAAGCGCTTCGGTCCACGAGCGACACGTCACGTGCTCGCCGCCATGAAATTGCGCGGCGTCTCGGTCTACACGGTCGGCCCCTCGGCAGGTCACGACATGCCGACCTCCCTCGCCGAAGTCGGCCAGCGACACCGCGGCATCTCGGGCGGAAATCTCAGAGCGACCGTCTTCGGCATCAACGATGGGCTCGTGTCGAACGCCGCACTCGTGATGGGTGTGGCCGGCGCAGGGGCCGCGCCCGGCACCGTGCTCGTCACGGGTGTCGCGGGATTACTTGCCGGCGCCCTCTCGATGGCGGCGGGCGAATATGTGTCCGTGCGCTCTCAGCGCGACATGTACGAGTATCAAATTGCGCTCGAGCGCGAAGAGCTCGACGAATACCCCGAAGAAGAAGCCGAGGAACTCGCCCTGATCTACGCGGCGCGCGGCATGGATCTCGACAAGGCACGCGAAATCACTCGCGAACTCGTCACACGACCCGAGCAAGCCCTCGAAGTGCTGGCACGTGAAGAGCTCGGTCTCAACCCGAGCGATCTCGGCTCGCCTTGGGGCGCCGCCTCCTCGTCCTTCATCGCCTTTTCGGTGGGCGCGATCCTGCCTTTGCTCCCGTTTCTCGCCGGCCCCTCCCTCGGTCTCGCCTCGGGTGGCGCCATCGGCTGGACCATCGGCATCACCCTCGTCTCGCTCGCGGGTATCGGACTCGCCATCAGCCTCTTCACGGGACGCCAAGCGTGGCGCGGCGCCCTGCGCATGGTGCTCATCGGTGGCGGCGCGGGGGTCATCGCCTGGCTCGTCGGCCGCCTGCTCGGCGTCGCCCTCGCCTGATCAACCGCGCAGTGGGCTGCCCCCGGCGACCGCCGCGGCCGCATGGGAACCCGTGGTAGTTTTTCCCACGATTCCGATGGGAGGTTGGGAATGAATCTTTCGGTACTGCTCTGGGGCATTCCGCAGGCCATGCGGGCCATGTCGAAGCTTTACCCCGAGTACGCGAGTCGACTCAAAGAGCGCGACCTCGTCGCCCAGTTCCGCTTGCGTGATGTGCCCGAAGGCCGCTGGATTGCACTCAAGGGCGGCAAGGTTCGCTCGGGTGCGGGTCTGCACGACTCCCCGGACATCACCCTCCATTTCAAGAATCGCGAAATCGCCGAGAATTTCCTGACGCCGCCGTTCGACATGCTCGAGCGCATCGATGCGGCAAAGAATTTCAAGATCGGTCTCGACGGACCCGATGATCTCGCCGTGTGGTTTATGCAGACCCTCACGCGACTCGAGACGGTCACGTGGAAAGCCGGCACCGATGTGGGCGACGGTGTCACCCGTTACACCAACGGCACCAACAGCGGGCCCATCTTCGTCTACGTGAAAGACGGCAAGATCATCCGCACGACGCCCATCGACTTCGACGACAGCGACGCGCCCTCTTGGTCGATCAACGCGCGCGGGAAGACCTTCACCCCTAGCCGCCGGACCACGGTCGCGACGCACGGCTTGTGTCTCAAGTCGATGGTGTATTCGAAGAACCGCATCCTGCATCCGATGAAGCGTGTCGACTTCGATCCGGATGGCGAGCGCAACATCCAGAACCGCGGCAAGTCGAAGTTCGTGCGTATCAGCTGGGACGAAGCACTCGAGATCGTCAGCAAAGAAATCAAGCGCGCCAAGGCCGTCGGCCCCGGCGCCATCTGCGTCGCCAACGGCTCTCATCATCAGTGGGGCAACCTCGGTCACTATCTGAGTGCCTTCAACCGTTTCTGGAACCTCATCGGCGTCACCAAACTCGTGCACACGCCCGACAGCTGGGAAGGCTGGTTCTGGGGAGCGATGCACCACTGGGGCAACAGCCTGCGTCTCGGATGTCCCGAGTTCTATGGCACGGTCGAGGACTGCCTCAAAGAAGCCGAGCTGATCGTCTTCTGGTCGAGCGACCCCGATGCCACCTACGGGTTCGACGGCACCGAGCGTCGCGAATGGGCGAAAGAGCTCGGCATCAAGATGGTGCACATCGACCCGTACCTCAACCACACCGCCGCGCACCTTGGCGGCAAGTGGATCTCGCCGAAGCCCGGTACCGACGCAGCGATGGCCCAGGCGCTCTGCCATGTCTGGATCACCGAAAATCTCTACGACAAAAAATTCGTGGCCGAACGCACGACCGGCTTCGACGAGTGGAAGGCCTATATTCTCGGCGAAAGCGACGGCATCCCGAAAACGCCCGAGTGGCAGGAGAAAGAAACGGGCGTTCCCGCACGCGACGTCCGCGCTCTCGCGCGCGAGTGGGGCTCAAAGAAAACCTACCTCGGGGCGGGTGGCTGGGGTGTCGGCCTCGGCGGCGCCGGCCGCAGCCCGATGGGTGCGCAATGGGCGCGCATGATGACCATCCTCGGCGCAATGCAGGGTTATGGCCGCCCGGGCTCGAACTTCGGCAATCTGCAGTTCGGCGCACCGCTCGACTTCAATTTCTATTTCCCGGGCTATGGTGAAGGCAGCTTCTCGGGCGAGCTCATGGCGAGCGCGAACTCCGCCAACAACTATCAGCGCATGCCGCACATCGTGACCATGAGCTCGGTGCGTCAGGCGATTCCGCGCATGTGGTTCCCTGAAGCGATCACCCAGGGCAAGGCGATGGGCTATCTCACCGACGTCTCGTCGATCCAGGGGCAATTCTTCCCCTTCGGCTACCCCTCGCCAGGGCACGTACGCGTCGAGATGCTCTACAAATACGGTAGTTCGTCGCTCGGGACGCAGGTGGGCTCGAACCGTTGGATCAAGGCGTATCAGCACGAGAGCCTGAAATTCGTGGTGAACCAGTCGGTCTGGTGGGAAGGCGAAACACCCTTCGCCGACGTCATCTTGCCGGCCTGCACCGTCTTCGAGCGCTGGGACATCAGCGAGTGGTACAACGTCGGCGCAGGCTACGTGCACCACATGTACTCGATGAACAACCACCGCGTCATCACCATGCAGCACAAGGCGATCGAGCCGCTCGGCGAGTCGAAGTCCGACTACGACATCTTCCTCGCCATCTCGGAGAAGCTCGACATGGGCTCGGTGTACTCCGAAGGCGGCACCTCCGAATACGATTGGTGCAAGCGCGTGTTCGACTCTTCCGATCTCGCCAAAAAAATCTCCTGGCGCGAGTTTTTGAAGAAGGGGTACTACGTGGTCCCACCCGATCCCGAGTCGGCCCGCGCACCCACCGCAAACCGCTGGTTTTATGAAGGGCGCAAAAAAGATACGCCCGAGCCCTACCCTCTACCTTCAGAGTATGTCGGTGGCCTTGGCAAAGGCCTGCAAACACCCTCGGGCAAATTCGAGTTCATCGCCACGACGCTCAAGCGCATCGATGACCCCGATCGTCCGCCGCTCAACCAATACATGCCTGTGTACGAAGACGGCAAGCGCGAACCCGAGCTTGCCGAGTTCCCGCTGCAATTGCTCTCGCCGCACTCACGTTACCCGTTCCATCTCATGGGTGACGACGAAGGCTCGAGCGTGCGCGACATCCGCGAGCATCGTGTGTTCAAGGACGGACACCACTATCTCGTCGCGCGTATCAGCCGCGAGGACGCCGACGCCCGCGGCATCCGCGACGATGATCTCATTCGTCTGTGGAACAACCGCGGCTCCGTCGTGTGTGCCGCACAGATCACCGATCGACTGCGACCGGGGGTGATATCCGCTTCGACGGCCTCGGCCGAATACCGACCGGTCGGCGAGCCTGGAAAATCCACCGACCTCGGCGGCTGCATCAACATGCTGAACCCGAGCAAGGCGATCGCGCGCAAGACGCACGGCATTCGCCCCAATACCACGCTGATCCAAATCGAAAAATGGACCGGCGTCGACACGTGGCAACCGCGCGCGGAGACGGCGTGATGGCAAAGAAATGGAATCTGATCGTCGACGTCGAGCGCTGCGACAATTGCCGTAGCTGCTACATCGCGGTCAAAGACGAACACGCGGGCAACGACTTTCCGGGCTATGCCGCGGCACAGCCGGCGCAAGGCCACCATTGGCTCGACATCCGTCGCAAGGAGCGCGGGTCTTACCCGCTCGTCGAAGCGAACTTCCAGCCCGTCATGTGCAATCACTGCGACGATGCACCCTGCATGAAAGCCGCGCGCGACGGCGCCGTCCAGAAACGGGCCGACGGCATCGTGATCATCGATCCCGTCAAAGCCAAGGGTCAGAAACAAATCGTCGACGCCTGCCCCTATGGCGCCGTGTCGTGGAACGAAGAGACGCAGTTGCCGCAGCACTGGATCTTCGACGCCCACCTGCTCGATGCCGGCTGGGACAAAGTGCGAGCCGAACAGGCCTGCCCCACGAACGTCTTTCGCACCGTCCGGCTCGAAGACGCCGAAATGCAGCGGCTCGCCGAGCAGGAGGGGCTCCAGGTCGAGCGCCCGGAGCTGGGCACGCGACCCCGGGTGTTCTACAAGAACCTGCACTTGATGACGCAGTGCTTCGTCGGGGGCACGGTGGTGCATCATGTCGCCGGAATCGAGGAATGCGCCCCGGGCGTACTCGTCGTCCTGCGGCAAGCCGGCCGGGAGGTCGGTCGGGCGACCACCGACACCTTCGGCGAGTTCAAGATCGACCGGTTACCCCCCGGAAGCGGCCATTACGAGCTCGAGGTCTCCGGAACCTCCGGACGGGCGACGGCTTCCTTCGATCTGGGCGCCGAAAGCCCCTACCTCGGGGTCCTGACACTCGCCTGACCGCCGGCGTAAGCGCCGGCCTGAGCGCCGACCCAACCCCCCGCCTTAGCACCCGCCTTAGCACCCGCCTAAGCCCTTGAAATCCTGTGGGTAAGCCCCACCTCTGGCGGGGAAGCGGGCGCTTGGCTACATTGTGGCGCGCCGTGAAACTTCATTGCTCGGAATGAGTCCAAATCGCTGACCTAGAACTTAGGAGTTCTCGCAACCCATGAAACGCATCCTGCTGTTCCTCGCCACCAACCTCGCCGTCGTGTTCGTGCTGTCGGTCGTCATGAAGCTGCTCGGCATCGACCAGTACATCGCCGCGCAGAACGGTAGCGCCTACGGATTGCTGGTCTTCGCAGCCGTGTTCGGTTTCGGCGGCGCGCTGATCTCGCTCGCCATGTCGAAGTGGAGCGCGAAGCGGATGATGGGCGTACGCCTCATCGAGCAGCCGCGCGACAACATGGAGCGCTGGCTCGTCGATACCGTGCGTCGTCAGTCTCAGGAAGCCGGAATCGGCATGCCGGAAGTCGGTATTTTCGACTCGCCGGAGCCGAACGCTTTCGCCACGGGCGCCAACAAGAACAAGGCCCTCGTCGCGGTGAGCACCGGCTTGCTGCAGCGCATGCGCAAAGAGGAAGTCGAAGCAGTGCTCGGCCATGAAGTGGGCCACGTCGCCAACGGCGACATGGTCACGCTCGCCCTCATCCAAGGCGTCGTGAACACCTTCGTGATCTTCCTTGCACGCATCATCGGCAACTTCATCGACAAGGCCGTGTTCAAGAACGAGAACGGCGGTGGCATCGGCTACTTCGTGATCGTCATCGTCTGCGAGATCCTGCTCGGCATCCTCGCGAGCGTCATCGTCATGTGGTTCTCGCGCAAGCGCGAGTTCCGCGCCGATGCCGCCGGTGCGTTGCTCTCGAGTCCGCAGGCCATGGTCGGCGCGCTCGAGGCCTTGAAGCGGGCGCACCAGCCCGAGGGCTTACCGCAGCAGATGGCCGCGTTCGGCATCAACTCGGGCGTTCCGAGCGGCTTCAAGCGACTCTTCATGAGCCATCCGCCGCTCGATGAGCGCATCGATGCGCTCAAGCGTCAGCACGGGCTGATCTAAAAAAACCTCTCGTGGCGCTCCCGCAAGCTCGGGGGCGCCGCGAGGTGGTCACCAAAGCCCTGTGCCTAGAGGCCGACCGCCCGGGCACATTTACTCGGGGAGCGGGCTTTGGCATCTTTGAAGGCAGGGATCGTTGAGACATGACTGAGCAAAGCCTCCCCCTTTGGCGTCGTTGGGTAAACGCCTTCGTCAATTGGTTCGACACGGGTCCGCTCGTGACCGCGCCTGAGGGCGGTGCGCTGCCCGAGATCCCCGATCGCGTCGAGTGGGCACGCATCATCCCCTTCATCGCCGTTCATGCCACCTGCCTCGGCGTGATCTGGGTCGGCTGGAGTCCCATCGCCGTTCTCGTGGCCGTCGTCGCGTACCTGGTTCGCATGTTCGCGATCACCGGTTTCTATCATCGATACTTCTCGCACCGCTCGTTCAAGACCTCGCGCGCGGGGCAGTTCATCTTCGGTGTGCTCGGCGCATCGGCCGTGCAGCGCGGTCCCCTTTGGTGGGCCGCACATCACCGACATCATCACGCCTACTCCGACAAGCCCGAGGACGCGCACTCACCGGTGCAGCACGGCTTCATCCGCTCGCACATGGGCTGGTTTCTCACCGCCCGCGGGTTTCGCCCCGACCTGCGGCGCGTGCGCGATCTCATGCAATTCCCGGAGCTGCGCTGGCTCGATCGTTTCGACATCCTGATTCCGGTCGCGCTCGCGGTGTTCATGTTCGGTCTGGGTGTCGTACTCGAACGTGTGGCACCCGAGCTCGGCACGAGCGGCGGGCAGATGCTCGTGTGGGGTTTCTTCATCTCGACGGTGGCCTGTTACCACGGCACGTACACGATCAACTCCCTCTCGCACGTTTTTGGTCGGCAGCGCTATCGCACCGGCGATGCAAGCCGCAACAACTGGCTGCTTGCCCTCATCACCCTCGGCGAGGGTTGGCACAACAACCACCATCACTTTCCGAGTTCCACGAGACAAGGATTTTATTGGTGGGAAATCGACATCACGTACTACGTCCTCAAGGTCATGTCCTGGCTCGGCATCATCTGGGATCTGAAGCCCGTTCCGGTCGCGATCCGCGACCTCTCGCCGCGTCGCATCCGCTGAACCCTGCCGCGTGAGTCGTATCGCCATCATCGGTACAGGTGTCGCCGGCCTCACCGCTGCCTGGCAGCTGCACCGCGATCATGACCTCGTGCTATTCGAAGCCAATGATTACGTTGGGGGCCACACTGCGACCAAAGATATCGAGCTTGGCGGGAAGCGCTACGCCATCGATACCGGCTTCATCGTCTTCAACGATTGGACCTATCCCAACTTCATCGCTCTGCTCGAGCAGCTCGGCGCAAGCTGGCAATGGTCGAACATGAGCTTCTCTTTGCGATGCGAGCGCACCGGGCTCGAGTACAACGGCACCTCCGTGAACTCGCTCTTCGCTCAGCGTCGCAACATCGTCAATCCCTCGTTCTTGCGCATGATCGCCGACATCCTGCGCTTCAATGGTCGGGCCAAGACACTGCTCGCATCCCCCGATACGCCGGGGCACCCGGATCCACTCGGAACGCTCACCTTGGGCGAGTTCCTCGAACGAGGGGGCTATTCGCGGGCGTTTATCGATCGGTACATCGTTCCCATGGGCCGCGCGATCTGGTCGGCGACCGGCCGCGGCATGCTCGATTTCCCGGCACGCTTCTTCGTCGATTTCTTCGATCGTCACGGATTCCTCAACGTGGACGATCGCCCCACCTGGCGCACCGTTCGCGGTGGCTCGCGCGATTACGTCAGCAAGATGCTCGCGCTGCTGCGCGCGGAAGTCAGGCTCGGCTCTCCCGTACGGCGGGTCCGGCGCGACGCCGAGGGCGTCACGATCACGAGCGAGTCAGGCGTAAAGGGCGTGCAGCAGGAACGTTTCGATCATGTGTTCTTCGCCTGTCATAGCGACCAGGCCCTCGCAATGCTCGACGATCCGAGCGACGCCGAGCGCAAGGTACTCGGCGCGTTCCCGTACCAAGCCAACGATGCCGTGCTGCACACCGACCGTCGCATGTTGCCGCGTTCACCCCTCGCCCGCGCAGCCTGGAACTACCATCTGCTCGAGCCCGACAGCGGCCAGGTCGCCCTTACCTACGACATGAACATCCTGCAGTCCATCGAGGCTGACGACGTGTTCATGGTGACGCTCAACCGCGAACCGCATATCGATCCCTCAAAGATTTTGGGCCGCTACACGTATCATCACCCCGTCTATACGCCGCAAGCCGTCGCCGCTCAGGCGCAAAGACATCTCGTCAGCGGTGTGAACCGCACTCAGTACTGCGGCGCCTACTGGCGTTACGGATTCCACGAAGACGGCGTGGTGAGCGGCCTGTGGGCCGTTCAAGACTTCGCTCGCGCGACGGGCACGGCGCCACCGCCGCCGCCCATCACCGAACCCGTACGTCGCAGCTTGCGGGACTCGTGACGATGACGGCGAGTGCGCTCTATACCGGACACATTCGCCATCGCCGCTTCGGTCCGCGGCGTAACGACTTCCGTTATCGGATCTACCTCACCTACCTCGATCTCGCGGAGCTCGAGACGGTGTTCGCCGGGCGCTGGTTCTGGTCTGCGCGGCGACCCGCGCTCGCACGGTTTCGGAGGGCGGATTTTTTGGGTGATCCGTCCATACCTCTCGATACGGCGGTGCGCGACCGCGTCGAAACCGAAACCGGACGGCGACCCCAAGGGCCGATCCGACTGCTCACCCACATTCGGCAGTTCGGCTACAACTTCAATCCAGTGAGCTTCTATTACATCTTTGATCCGACCGGCACCCACCTTGAAACCGTGGTCGCCGAGATCACCAACACGCCGTGGGACGAACGCCATGCCTACGTCCTCCGCGTTGATCGGGCCGAGCGGGTCGGGGCTCAGGTGCTGCGCTGGCAGTTCGACAAGCAGTTCCACGTATCGCCCTTTTTACCTATGGACATGCGGTACGACTGGCGCTTTGGCGAGCCGGGCGACACACTGTCGGTGCACATGGAAAACTGGAAGGACGGTCAGTCGCAGTTCGATGCGACCCTGACGCTGCGACGCGAGCCCATCACAGGCCGCTCGCTGGCTCAGGCGCTCGCTGCGTTTCCACTCATCACGTTCAAGGTGAGTGCGCTCATTTACTGGCAAGCACTCGTGCTGCTGATCAAGCGCACGCCGTTCTTCACCCATCCGGACAAGATCGCAAGCTGACTGGCAGCCATGAACGAGCGGACTCAAAAACCAAGCATCATCCCGACCCTGCCGAACCTCAGCGCGGCAGATCGACCGTCGGCACTCGCCACGCTCGGTCGTCGACTGTTGCTCGGTCAATTCACCGCGCTTCGCGAGGGCGAACTGCACATCGTCGAATGGGATGGCTCCCGCCATTCATTCGGCTCGCGTACGACGCGACTCGATGTGTCGGTGACCTTGCACATCGACCACCCGCAGCTCTATGCCGATGCGGCCTTTGGCGGCACCGTCGGCGCGGGTGAGGCGTACATCCGCGGCCTCTGGCGCTGCGACGATCTCACCGGTCTCGTGCGGATCTTCGTCGCCAATCGTGAGGTCATGAACGGCATGGACAGTCGCTGGGCGCTGCTCAGTCGACCCGTGCTGAAGGCATTCCACTTCCTCAATCGCAACAGCAAGGTCGGGAGCGCGCGCAACATCTCGGCGCACTACGACCTCGGAAACGCGCTCTACGAACTCATGCTCGATCCGACGATGGCCTATTCCTGCGGCATCTTCGAGAGCGAGCACGCGACGCTCGAACAGGCCTCGATCGCGAAATTCGAAGCAATCTGTCGCAAGCTGCAATTGAAGCCCGAAGACCGCGTGGTCGAAATCGGCACGGGATGGGGTGGTCTTGCGATCCATGCGGCATCGAAGTACGGCTGTCATGTCACGACAACCACCATCTCGCGCGAACAGCACGAGTACGCCAAAGAAAAAATCGCGCGCGCCGGGCTCGAAAGCCGGATCACGCTGCTGCTCGAAGACTATCGCGATCTTAAAGGCCGATACGACAAGGCCATCTCGATCGAGATGATCGAAGCAGTCGGCGCCAACTACCTCGACACCTATCTTGCCAAGTGCTCGTCCCTGCTCGCCCCGCACGGCGCCATGCTGCTGCAAGCGATCACGATCCAGGATCAGTTCTACGAACAGGCGAGAAAGTCCGTCGACTACATCCAGCGCTTCATTTTTCCGGGCAGTTTCATACCGAGCGTCGACGCCATCAGTCGTTCGTTGACGCGCGCGACCGACCTCAAGATATTCAACCTCGAGGACATCGGTCCGCATTACGCTCGTACCTTGCGTGAATGGCGCCGGAATTTCTTCGAGCACCTGCCCAAAGTCCGCGCGCTCGGCTATCCCGACTCCTTCGTGAGACTCTGGGAGTTCTACCTGTGTTACTGCGAGGGTGGCTACGCCGAACGTCAATTGGGTGACGTGCAATTGTTGCTCACCAAACCCGGTTGTCGGCTGCCGCCGGTGGCTTACGCCCGATGATGCCGGGTGGCGCAGGCTCGCCGCTGCAGCAACTCATTGCGCAGTTCGGCAGTTCGGTCATCGTCACCGACCCGAGCCAACTCGCCGCCGTCAACGTCGATCACCGCAAGCTTTACGAGGGCAAGGCTCTCGCCCTCGCCCTGCCCCGAAATACCGCCGAGGTGTCGAAGCTGCTCGCGTTTTGCAACGTTTGGCGCATCGGGGTCGTGCCTCAGGGCGGCAATACGAGTTACTGCGGTGGCACGGCACCGGACGCTTCGGGCACTCAACTCGTGCTGTCTCTGCGACGGATGAACACCATCCGCGAGATGAACCCGGTCAATGATTCGATGGTCGTGGAAGCGGGCTGCATTCTGGCGGACGTGCAACGGGCGGCGGCGGACGCGGGACGTTTCTTCCCGCTCAGTCTCGGCGCCGAGGGCAGCTGCCAAATCGGCGGCAACCTCTCGACCAATGCGGGTGGCGTGAACGTGGTGCGCTATGGCATGGCCCGAGATCTCGTCCTCGGACTCGAGGTGGTGCTCGCCGACGGTCGAGTGCTCTCGACCCTTCAGGCCTTGCGCAAGGACAACACGGGCTACGACCTGCGACACCTCTTCGTCGGCGCAGAAGGCACTCTCGGGGTGATCACCGCTGCGAGCCTGAAGCTCTTCCCGGCGCCGCGCAGCGTCGCGACGGCATTCGTCGCGGTGCCAAACCCGGCTTCGGCGGTCTCGCTACTCGCCGAGCTTCGACAACATTGCGGCGATCTCGTCTCGTCGTTCGAGCTCATTCCCGATGTGGCGATCGATCTGGTCCTTCGACATCTGCCGGGCAGCCGAACGCCGCTACAGGGCGCTTCACCATGGTATGTGCTCTGCGAAATCACGAGCGCCATGTCGAACGAGCCGCTCGCCGAACGCCTCGAGGTCGCCTTGGCCGCTGCACTCGACGCGGGTCTCGTCACCGATGCCACGCTTGCACAAAGCGAGCGCGAACGACAGGACTTCTGGTTCGTACGCGAACACATCCCCGAAGCCCAGCGTCGCGACGGGCCGAGCATCAAACACGACATCTCCTTGCCGCTCGATCGCCTGGCGGAGTTCATCACGAGCACGAGCGACTGGCTGCGTGAGCAAGTTCCCGAGGGTGTACTCGTGTGTTACGGCCACGTCGGCGACGGCAACCTGCATTTCAATATCAATCAATCATCGAGCGCGTCGCAGTCGTCGAATCCGGCCGCAGCCGGCGCACTGCTCGTCCGCCAAGACGAGATTCGTCGGGTCATCCACGATCGCGTACACGCACTCGGTGGCAGCTTCAGCGCCGAGCACGGCATCGGTCGTCACAAAGTCGAGGAGCTCGAACGCTACGCCTCCCCGCTCGAACTCGAGCTCATGCGGACGATCAAACGGACCTTCGACCCGAACGGCATCATGAATCCGGGAAAGGTGCTGCGTGCAGGAGCCGCCTCGCGATGAGCGGCCACTGTGTCGGCGGCTTGCATGAAGTGTGCGTGGGTGTGCCAGACCTCGAGATCGCCGCAGCGGATTTCGCCGCTTATGGTTGTCGTCCCGCGGAGTCGGGCGCGCTCAATGCCGCAGGCGCTCGTGCGCTCTACGGCGTCGATTCGGCGGTTCGCTCGTTGCGCTTGTCGCATCAGCAGTCGGACCACGGTCTCGTGCGGCTCATGCAATGGGAGCGCCCGATCAACGAGGGCTTGGGCCTCGGTGAAAATTTGCGCTGCGCCGGATCGCGCTGGGGCGTTCGCGTGACCTCGAGCGCATTCAATATCTTGAACCATGCCGAGCGGGCGCGTCAGGCTGGCCAACCCCTCGCCCTCATCGAGCCGCTGCTCGCAGTCATCGGCGAAGTGAGCGGCACGGGCGCTGCGCAGCCGTTTCGCGACCCGGTGGTCGGCGTTCGCGAAATGGTGCTGCTGCAGCCGTTCTATCGGCAAGTATTCTTTGAGCGTTTCGGCTACGAAAGTCCGCTTTACGGGCAAATCGATGCTGCGAGTCTGCTGCGCACGAGTCAACACACGCACTTCGGACTCATGATCGCGAACGACGATCCGACGATCTTCGATTTTTACGACAACGTGCTCGGCCTCAAGCGCATGCTCGACGAGGTGACGCCGTACGAGAATGCCACCGGCTCTCGACGCATCTTCGGACTCGAGTGCGGCGAAGGCTTTCACATGGTCGATTTCGACGACCCGGCTTCAGGTCAAGCGCTTCGCGAACGCCGATCCGGCAAACTCAAGTGTGTGCGATTTGCTGCCTCGGCCAAGATCGAACACAAACTCGATCGATCACGGGCGGGCTGCCTCGGATACAGCCTCTATTGCTGGCGCGTCGACGACATCGACGCCATGCGAAAGAAGGTCGACGCCAGCGCAGCCACCCGAGTCACACCCGTTGAAGCAGACGAATTCGGCAGACGAAGCTTCACCTTCTTCGCGCCGGACGGCTATCACTGGATGCTGCTGCAAGCGTGAGGCCGCGCCTGCGGCGAACGCCGCGCGAGGTCTTCAGCGTCGCGCGCTCTCGATTTCGATGTAACGGATGAGAGCCGCACGATCGGCGGCATTGGCAACACCCGCGAACGCCATGATGTTGCCGGGAACGACGGCACCGGGTTTTTCGATCCAGCGATCGAGCGTCACCGTGTCCCAGACGATCTTCGAGGATGACAGCGCGGCCGAGTAGCTGAAGCCTTCGACCTGCCCCGCGCGCTGACCGATGATACCCGCGAGATTGGGCCCGACCTTTTCCACCGCGCTCGGCTGCAGGTCATGGCACGCACGACACTGGATGTAGAGCAGTCGCCCGCGCTGGTACTCGGGCGACTGAATAACCTCTGCGCGAAGCCAGGAAGGTCCCAGAGCGGCCAAAGTCACGATCGAAATCACGGTCAGGCGTCGAGCCATCACCCACCTCGTGCATCAAAGACCCGATTTTTACGACCGACGCACGCGCATCAAACCCTCTTGTGCGACGCTCGCCACCAGTCGGCCGTCACGACTGTAGATGCTCCCGCGCGCAAAGCCACGGCCTCCGGAGGCGCTCGGACTCTCGACGTCGTAGAGCAGCCAGTCGTCGGCACGGAACGGTCGATGAAACCACAGCGCGTGATCGATGCTCGCCATGACCATCTCGCCGATGGTGAACTTGCCGTGGTGGGGTCGAGTCGCGGCCGTCAGCAAGTTGAAATCGGACAGATATGCCAGCAGACATCGATGCAAACGGTCGTCACCCAGGATCGGCTCGGGAATCCGAAACCAGACGCGTTCACAGGCCGGGCTTGCGGTGCGGCTCAAAAAATCGATCGGCTCCACAGGGCGCATTTCGACGGGACGCTCGCGTATCAGGAATCGACGCAATCGCTCCGGCAGTTTCGCGGCGACTTCGGGTGTCGGACGACTCCAGTCGGGCAACGTCTCGGGCGCCGGCACATCGGGCATCGTCGACTGATGATCGAGCCCCGGCTCTGGTCGTTGGAACGAGGCCGCGCACGTGAAGATTTGCTCGCCATTCTGCACGGCGATGACGCGACGCGACGAAAACGAATGTCCGTCGCGGCTGCGATCTACTTGGTACACGATGGGTCGATTGAAATCACCCCGACGCAGGAAGTAGGCGTGCAACGAGTGCACCTCGAGATCGTCGATGGTCTGGTACGCCGCCATCAGCGCCTGGCCGAGCACTTGCCCGCCATAGACTTGAGGGCTACCGATATCCCGACTCTCACCGCGGAACAGATTGACCTCGAGTCGCTCGAGTTCGAACTGTCTCAGCAGATCGGCGACGCGGACGTTCACGAGGCGCTGACGCCGAGTCGCTTCTGCATCACCGGGCTCGTCGTAGTGTATTGAAGGAACTGCTTCTTCTCGGGATACAACCACGCCTGGATGGCGAAGGCCGCCAACGCCGCTTCGTGAAATCCCGACAAGATCAGTTTTTTCTTGCCCGGATAGGTGTTGATGTCACCGACCGCAAAGATTCCGGGGACGCTGGTCTGGAATTTTTCCGTGTCCACCTTGAGCGCTTTGCGCTCGAGCTCCATTCCCCACTCGGCCACAGGCCCGAGTTTCGGGTGCAGACCAAAAAATGCGAAGACGTGATCGGCGGGCAGTTCGTGCAGCGTGCCGTCGACCGCCTTCACGCGCACGCCGGTCATGGCCTCGCCCTCGAGCATGAGCGAGTCGGCGAGCCCCTCGATGAACCGAACACGCCCGGCAGCCTCGAGTTCGCGCATGCGCGCGACCGAGGCGGGCGCTGCGCGAAAATCGCTGCGACGATGGACGAGCGTCACCGACGGTGCCGTAGAAGCAAACTCGATCACCCAGTCGAGCGCCGAGTCGCCACCACCAAAGATCACGAGGCGCTTGTTGCGATAGTCGTCGGCGCCCTTCACGCGATAGTGGATGGAGCGACCTTCGAATGTCTCGCAACCCGGAACCCCGAGACGACGCGGCTGGAACGATCCGACGCCGGCCGCGATGACGATAGCCCCCGCATCGAAACGCGTACCGGCCGACGTGACGACGTCGAATCGACGATCGCGCGGGGTGACTTCCATGACCTCCTCACCGAGATGGAACGTCGGTTCAAAGGGTTTGATCTGCTGCATCAGCCGATCGACGAGTTCCTGGGCGCCGCACACGGGCAAGGCCGGGATGTCGTAGATGGGTTTGTCGGGATAGAGCTCCGTGCACTGACCACCCGGCGCCTTGAGGGAGTCGAGGACGTGTGCTCGCATGCCGAGCAGACCGAGCTCGAAAACCTGAAAGAGACCGCAGGGCCCCGCGCCCACGATGACGACTTCTGTTTGAATGGTCTCGGACACGCGGATACTCCGTCTGGTATGTCGGAAAAGACTCGAAAAAACGGGTAAATTCTAGCAGAGGACGCCGTCGCTGCCGACCTCGACGTCAACGGCGCCGAAGTCGCAGCGACCCCATCTGCCCGGAGCGACTGAGCCATGCCGACCAATGCCGATCTTTCTCGTCGACGCACTGCCGCCATCCCGCGCGGCGTGGGTAACTCGCTGCAGGTATATGCCGATCGCGCGAGCAACGCCGAGATCTGGGACGTCGAGGGGCGGCGCTACATCGACTTTGCGAGCGGCATCGCCGTACTCAACACCGGCCACCTCCATGCCAAGGTGCAGGCTGCAGTCACCGCGCAGATGGCACGACTCTCCCACGCCTGCTTTCAGGTCACACCCTACGAAAACTATGTCGCACTCGCCGAGCGACTGAACGATCTCGTTCCCGGCACCTCACCAAAGAAAACGATCTTTCTCACGACGGGCGCCGAAGCGATCGAGAACGCCATCAAGATCGCACGTCATCACACACAACGCTCTGCCGTCATCGCCTTCGGCGGCGCGTTCCATGGACGAACGATCGCGTGCATGACGCTTACGGGAAAAGTACAACCGTACAAGGCAGGATTCGGACCGATGCTGCCCGAGGTGTATCACGCGCCCTTCCCCATCGAGTACCACGGTATCAGCACGGCACAGTCGCTGGCCGCGCTCGAGCAACTGTTCAAATCCGACATTGATCCCGCGCGCGTGGCGGCAATCATCGTCGAGCCCGTTCAAGGTGAAGGCGGTTTCTACATTGCGCCACCGGAGTTCCTGCGCGCGCTGCGATCGATCTGCGACGCACACGGCATCGTGTTCATCGTCGATGAAATCCAGACTGGTTTTGCCCGCACCGGACGCATGTTTGCGATCGAGCACTCAGGCGTCGAGCCCGATCTCGTCACCCTTGCAAAAAGTCTCGCCGGTGGCGTGCCCCTCTCAGCCGTGACGGGAAAAGCCGCCATCATGGACTCTCCACCTCCGGGCGGACTCGGCGGCACCTACGCCGGCTCGCCACTCGGCTGCGCCGCTGGACTCGCCGTCCTCGAGGTCATCGAATCCGAGCAACTTTGTGCGCGCGCCACGCGCGTGGGTGAGGCGGTGCGTGCCCGACTCGCCGATTTGCAGAGCCGCTGGTCCTGCATCGGCGATGTCCGCGGACTCGGCGCGATGATCGCGATGGAGCTCGTCAAAGATCGCCGCCCCGACGCGCCGGATGCCGAACTCACCAAGGCCCTGGTCCAGGCCGCGGGGCGACGCGGCCTCGTGCTGCTCTCGTGTGGGGTCTATTCGAACGTCATCCGATTTTTGATGCCGCTCACCATCCCCAATGCCGAGCTCGCCGAGGGTCTCGCAATCCTCGAAGCGGCGCTCGAAGACGTGAGTCGCTGATCAGGACGCGCAGGTCAGGCGCGGCCGACGTTCGAGTCGTTGGGCGAGTGGAAATACTCGCTCTCTTCGGAAAGCTGACGAATGAGGCGCTGCAACTCGGCCATGCGCCCCTCGGCCGTGCTGATCGGCATGCACTCCACGCAGCGAGGGTCTTTGCAGGGCTGACGCGAATACAACCAATATTGGATCGCCCCGGCGAGCAGCCCATCGGCGATGTCCCAGAGGTCCGCTTCCTTGTCCCGGTCTGCAATTTGGTTGCCCAAGTTCACCGCATCGGTGAACGCAGCGTCGAACCCATTGCCGGCATTTGGAGAATCGTGAGCCATGCGCCAATCTTAGCCGAACCCCCGGAAATGACTCGTTCGCAGGCGCGATAAACCTCAAAATAGAACTTTATTGCGCAATTAATTACTGATTCTTAATCCAAGTGCTGGCCGGCGACGCCTACCATTAAACCTCGTGATGGTCAGGTTAGCGAACTAAAGAGCTGCAGCAATGAAGCCGAACGTCGTCGCTCCGGTAGCGCCCCCCCGGGCAGTCACCCTGCCCCCCGACGAGCAGGTAGAACGGGCTGTCGCAGGCCTTGCCCCCTCCCATGCCGGGGTGCTCAAGGCCACCGATTTCGTTCGCGACCACTTCCACGAGAAGTTCGCCGCGAGCCAGATCGCCGCCCATTGCGGACTCAGCCGATTCCAGTTCAGCCGATGTTTCCATGCCGTGTACGGCATCACCTTCCGCGAGTACCTGCTTCGCTACCGGATCATCGAGGCCTGCAATCGTCTACAGGAGGGCAAACTGCCCGTGACGCAGATCGCCTTCGCCGTGGGCTTCCACGACGGCTCGTACTTCGCTCGCATGTTCCGGCGCTACACCGGTGTGCTGCCCTCGCAGTATGCTCCAGCGCATGATGGCCACACGCCGAGCTGATTCACCCGCTGATTCTTTGACGCGCCGCGTCTGGCGCACCCCCAAAGCCGGCTCACTCGCGACACTCTCGCTCATCGAAGAATCGTTGGACGCGCCTGCTGCAGGTGAAGTCCAAGTCGAGGTCGAGGCCGTCGGCATCAATTTCGCCGATGTGTTCGCCTGTCTCGGCCTGTACTCCGCTACACCAAAGGGCAGTTTCGTGCCCGGTCTCGAATGTGCCGGGCGCATCCGCCGCCTCGGCGCGGGGGTCGACGGCTGGCGCGAAGGCGACGCCGTCCTCGTGCTGACGCGGTTTGGCGGCTACGCCTCGCATCTTAATGTCGATGCCCGCACGCTCTCGCCCGTCCCGCAAGGCTGGTCGCTCGAAGAGGCCGCCGCCTATCCGGTGCAAGCCTTGACGGCGTGGTATGGACTCGTGCCGCTCGGCGCAGCCAAAGCCGGTGCCGTCGTCCTCGTGCAATCCGCCGCGGGCGGCGTCGGCCTCAACGCGTTGCACGCGTTGCGACGTCTGCACGCTCGACCGGTCGCCATCGTCGGCAGCGCCGGCAAGCGCGACTGGCTCATCGACCGGTTTGCGCTCGATCCGGCCACCGTGGTCATCCGCGGCGCCGCTCTCGGTCGCGATCTCGATGCGGCGCTCGCCCATTACGAGCGGAGCGGTTTCGATTTGGTGCTCGATGCCGTCTACGGCGAAAGCTTTCGCACCACCTTCGACCGACTCGCTCCGGAAGGTCGATACGTGCTTTACGGAGCGGCGGATTTCATGGGCACGGGTCAGCGGCCGAATTTTCTACGCCTCGCGTGGCAGTACCTGCGACGACCCCGGCTCGATCCACTGGCGATGATCCCCCTCAACCGAGGACTCCTCGCCTTCAATTTGATCTGGCTGTGGGAGCAGGCTTCGCGATTGCCCGAATCGATGCGGGCCACGCTCGAACTCATCCCCGAGCGACCGTACATCGGTGCAACCTTCCCGTTCGAACGCGCACACGATGCACTCGAAGCGATCCAGTCGGGCCGCACCACAGGCAAGCTCATCCTGCGGCTGTCGTAATCCGTCGCGCGCCGCGCCCGAGAACCGCGCGCTACAATCGTCCCATGTCTGATTCCTCTGCGTCCGAGCGCCCCAAGGCGAAATCCGTCCGTCCTCTCGCTGCGCTCTGGCCCTATCTCAACCCCTATCGACGCGTGCTCGCCTTGGCGATGGTGGCCCTGTTGCTCGCATCGGGTTCGATGCTCGCTCTGCCCGTCGCGCTCTCGCAGCTCGTCGACAAGGGCATGAGCGCCGGCAACTCCGAGACCGTGAACATCTACTTCATCGCCTTCCTCGGCGTCGCCGTACTGTTCGGAGCGTTCGCGGCCATGCGTTTTTACCTCGTCACCTGGCTCGGCGAGCGTGTCGTCGCCGATGTACGCGAGGCTGTCTACCGCAACGTGATCCGTATGGATCCGCAATTCTTTGAAGTGACGCGGACCGGCGAAGTGCTCTCGCGACTTACCACCGACACCACACTCGTGCAGTCGATATCGGGTGTCGGCATCTCGATCGCCCTGCGCTCGAGCATCAACCTCGTCGGCGCTACTGTCATGATGGCGATCACGAGCATCAAGCTCCTCGGGCTCATGCTGATCGCGATGCCGGCGGTCATCGTCCCGGTGATCTCGCTCGGTCGCAAGCTGCGCAAATTGTCCCGCTCTTCCCAGGATCGCATCGCCGACACGAGCGGACTCGCCGGAGAAACGCTGAACGCCATCCAGACCGTGCAGGCGTTCACGCTCGAGGCGCTCAACACCCGTCGCTACGATGCGGCCGTCGAAGAGAGCTTCAAGGTCGCCGTCGTCCGCACGCGCGTCCGCGCCTGGTTGACGGCGCTCTCGACCACGCTCGTCGTCGCCGCCATCACGATCGTGCTGTGGTTCGGCGCGCACCAGGTGCTCTCCAAAGAAATGACGGGCGGTGAACTCGTGCAGTTCCTGCTCTTTGCCGTGTACGCCGGGGTCGCTGCCGCGTCGCTCAGCGAAATGTGGAGCGAAGTCCAACGGGCGGCCGGCGCGATGGAGCGCCTCGTCGAGCTGCAGCAAGCGACGCCCGCCATCGTCGCCCCGCCCAACGCCCTGCCGATGCCCGCCCTCGAACTCGGTGTGAAAGCCGGACACGTGCGTTTCGAGAACGTCCGGTTCAACTACCCGTCCCGACCCGAAACACCCGCTCTCGACGACTTTTCGATCGACATCGCTCCCGGCGAGACGGTGGCCTTCGTCGGGCCCTCGGGCGCCGGCAAGAGCACGACGTTCCAGTTGCTGCTGCGGTTCTACGACCCGCAGTCCGGTCGCGTGCGACTCGATGGCGTCAACATCGCCGAAGCCGACCCGCTCGCCGTCCGCCAACGCATCGGTCTCGTGCCCCAAGACACCGTGCTCTTCGGCACGAGTGCCCGAGAGAACATCCGCTACGGTCGTCCGGACGCCACCGACGAGGAAGTCGAAGCGGCAGCGCGCGCGGCGGCGGCGGACGTATTCATCCGCGCACTACCCGAAGGGTACGAGACTTTCCTCGGTGAACGAGGCACCCGCCTCTCGGGCGGACAACGGCAACGCATCGCGATCGCACGAGCGATCTTGAAAAACCCGCCCTTGCTGCTGCTCGATGAGGCCACGAGCGCACTCGATGCCGAAAGCGAGCGCGTGGTGCAGCAGGCGCTCGAGCAACTCATGGCCACGCGCACCACCATCATCATCGCGCATCGTCTGGCGACCGTACTCAAAGCCGACCGCATCGTCGTGATGGATCACGGCCGCATCATCGCGACGGGCAGCCACGAAGAATTGATCGCCTCGAATCCGCTCTATGCGCGGCTCGCGGCGCTGCAGTTCACCTCTTAAGCACACAGACGATTGAGCATCCAGACGTCATGAGTCCGCAGGCGATTCTCTTCGACTTCGACGGAACGCTCATCGACTCGGCGCGCAGCATCCTCGCCGGATTCGAGCTCGCGCTGGCCCGTGAAGGTCTGCAGCCGGCCGTACCCCTTGCGCCGAGTCTCATCGGTCCACCGTTGCCGAAAACGCTGGCAACGCTCGCGGGTACCGAAGACCCTGCAGTGATCGCGAAGCTCACCATGGCTTACCGAGAGGCCTACGACGGTGGAGGTTATCGCCAGACCGAGGTCTATCCGGGCGTGACGTCCATGCTCGAGGGGCTTGCCGCGCATCGCATCTCTCTGCATATCGTGACCAACAAGCGCATCGCACCGACACGACTGATCCTCGATCATCTCGGATGGACGCGGTGGTTCAAGGGGATCTACGCGCTCGATGCGCTCGAGCCGGCCGCGCCGCACAAGCGCGCCCTCGTGCACGAGGTGATGCAGCGTGAATCTCTCGCGTCGCCGCAAACCTGGATGGTCGGCGACTCGGCCGAAGACCGCAGCGCCGCCGAAGGCAACGGCCTGCGGTTCTTTTCGGCGACCTGGGGCTACGGTGTTGCCGGCCCCGACGGTCTACGCACGCCCGACGAGTTGCTGCGCCTCGTGCGCAGCGCCTGACGTACTCACCGGCAGAAGGTCAGATCCTCATGCCGCCGTCGACATCGACGCAGCGGCCCGTGAAGAAGTCGTTCTCGACGATGAAAATTGCCGCGTGGGCGATTTCGCTCGCTTCACCGAGACGACGCAACGGCACCTGGGCCGTGAGTTTGTCGAGAATCTCCGGACGCATTGCAGCGAGGATGTCGGTGCGGGTGTAGCCCGGAGCGATCGAGCCCGTTCGGATGCCGTAGCGCGCCAATTCTTTGGCCCAGACCTCGGCCATGGCGGCAACGCCTGCCTTGGTGGCCGAATAGTTCGTCTGACCCGGATTGCCGTGACGCGACACGCTCGAGATGTTGATGATCACGCCGCCCTGCCCGCGCTTGACCATGCGCTCGGCCGCCTCGCGACCACAAAGAAATACGCCCGTGAGGTTGATGTCGATGACCGCCTGCCACTGATCGAGCGTCATCTTTCCCGTCACTGCACCATCCTTCGATTTGATGAGCAGACCATCCTTGACGATGCCGGCGTTGTTGATGAGTACGTCGATGCCGCCGAAATCGGCGGCGACCGCATCCATGCCAGCCGACACCGTCGCCTCTTGCGTCACATTGACGAGGTAACCGCGGGCCTGAACGCCGTGGGCTGCACAGAGACGGGCCGTTTCATCGAGATCGGCCTGGTTCAGATCGAAGAGCGCGAGGTTCGCGCCACGCTCGGCAAAGCTCTTGGCCATTTCGCGTCCAATGCCGCGACCGCCGCCCGTGATGATGACCGTCTTGCCTTTGATCTGCATGTCGAACTCCCTGAATACCTCGTGCGAGAATGCCGGAGTATACCGGAGGTCAAATGCTCACCCTTCGACCGGCACGCCGAGACGACTCAAGTACCTTGCTCGGACTCATCCGCGAACTTGCCGAGTACGAAAAATTGCTCGACCAGGTCGATGCCACGGCGGCTTCGCTCGAACGCGCCCTGTTCGGCTCGCCCTCGGATGCGGTCACACCGAAGGTGTTCGCCGATGTCGCAGAGTGGACCGAGAGCGGGACCACCACCGTCGCGGGCTTCGCGCTGTGGTTCTACAACTTCTCGACCTTCCGCGGCCGACACGGCCTCTATCTCGAAGATCTCTACGTGCGTCCCGAAATGCGCGGTCGCGGCATCGGCAAGGCGCTGCTCGTCAACCTCGCCCGTCGCTGCGTCGACGAAAATCTGGCCCGCCTGGAATGGGCCGTACTCGACTGGAACACGCCGGCGAGAACGTTCTACGAATCACTCGGGGCACAGGGCCTCACCGAGTGGGTACCGCACCGCGTCACGGGCGAGGCGTTGAAACACCTCGCCGCTCAAGCGACTCCCGCAAGGCCAGTGCCGCCTCGATCGTGAATTCGCCGCGATCGAGTGCCGATTCGGCCTCGGCGACCGACAGACACAGAAATTCACTGACCTCGCCATCGCGACCCGCCGGCTCGAACCCTACAGGCAGATCGAGATCGGCGACGATCACGAGCTCATCGTGTACACCGAACGTCGTCTCGCGCACGCTGCGAATGACCATCCCCGGAAAATCGACGCGACGCGCGAGACTCGAGGGCACCCCGGCCTCTTCCCAGGCTTCGCGCAGCGCCGTGCGTCGTGGCGATTCCCCCGCCGAGACACCGCCCGCCGCGAGATTGTCGAGCTTGCCGGGATCGGCGCGCTTGAGGTCGCTGCGCCGGGCCACCCAAACACGTCCATCGGCACGGTAGCCATTCACGTGCACCGCACGGTTCTGCAGACCGAGTGATCGAAACGCACCTCGCTCGCAGCGCGCGATCTCGACGCCCGATTCATCGAGCAGCGCGGACCGTTCGTTGCGCCAATCGGCAATCAGTCCAAGCTTGCGCAGCTGCAACGCGAGCGCTTGCAGCGCCTTGCTGCGTGCCGTCCTCGAGGTACCCCGTTCGCGCAGCTTGAAGCCGATGTCGGCCGTCTCGATGCCGTCGAAGCCGCTCAACGCCTGCGCCACGTCGCGCCGTAATCGACCGCGGATGGCGCCGTCGATCCAGAACGGCAGGTAGGAGCCCGACAGATCGGTGGTCACACTCAGTCGCGCAGGAAATCGGCGACGGCGGTGGTGAATTCCGCAGCCTGCTCGACGTTGGAGAGATGTGCGGCATCGAGCACCAGAAGATCGGCGCCGCTGATGCCGAGGGCCAACTCTTCGGAGCGCTCGATGGGTGTCGAGACATCCTGCGCGCTGCCGATCACGAGCGTCGGCGCCTGGACGTCGACGAGGCGAGGATGCAGGTCGACGTCGCGCAAGGCGCTGCACGCCTCGATGTATCCCTTGGCCTGAGTGGAATCGAAAAGTCCGAGGATGCGCTCGACTTCGGCTGCTTCATGCGCCCGGAACGAGGGCGTGAACCAACGTTCGGGAATGGCGGCGAACAACGGGGCGAGCCCTCGCGATCGCGCCGTCTCGATACGTTCGTCCCAATTGGACGCCGGCGGAAAACTCGCGGCCGTGTTGGCGAGCACGAGACGAAGCACCCGCCGCGGCGCCATCACCGCCACCTGCAAGGCGATCGCCCCGCCGATGGACAGTCCGCACCAGTGCGCGCGATCGACTCCGACCGCATCGAGGACCGAGAGCGCATCGGCAGCGAGATCTTCGATGCGACAGGGCTGCGGCGCACCCTCCTCGAGCTGCGATCCTCCGTGACCGCGCAGGTCGATTCGGATCACGCGGAAAAATCGCTCGAACTCGGCGAGCTGCGCTTGCCAAGTCCCGCTGTTCGCGCCGAGCGGATGCAGCAACACGAGTGCCGGGGCGTGCTGACGCCCCGACACGACGTAATGGATCCCCTCGCGCGTCTTGTTTTCGATACTCAATCGAGCGTCGACGTTCAGTCGGCCTTGTACTTGTCGTGACAAGCCTTGCAACTTGCGCCTACAGCGCCGAAAGCGGGCTTGATGGCCTCGAGATCACCCCCGCGCGCAACGTTGGCGAGCGTCGTCGCTTTCGTTTGCATGTCACGCATCAGGCGTTGGAACTCCGCCGACTGCTGCCACAGCTCAGCCTTGGCCTTGCTGTTCGGGGTAATCGAGCCAGCCGGGAACAGTTCGGGGACGTAATTGGCCATCGCCGACGCACGCTCGGCGGCGATACGAAAGGTGTTGGCATCGTAGGGTGCCTTGCCCGAGGCCATCGCCCCCATGAGCCCCATCTGCGCCCCGAGCACGGTGTAGGCGGACTGTCGGAGCTTTACTTGCTGCGCCGCACGGGCATCCTGGGCCGAGGCGATGCCGGAGCCGGCCAAAGCCGTGGCGACGATGATGGCGAGATAACGCGTGAGCACATTTCGAACCTGGATCATGAACGACTCCTAAAAATTCCCAAGGTCGGTTGGGCAGGTTTGACCTTTCCGGATTCTACGCTGAACCCCCTTTACGGTCGCAACCGCAGCGCGGCTCTGGTACGCTCCGCGCCCTTTTCCTCCCCGCGGCAAGCCCGATTCTCCCCATGTCCACCGCCCGCCCGATCCGCAACATCGCGATCATCGCCCACGTCGACCACGGCAAAACCACCCTCGTCGACTGTCTGCTCAAACAATCGGGTACTTTCGCTGCGCACGAACGCGTCGCCGAACGCGTTATGGACTCAAACGATCTCGAGCGCGAACGCGGTATCACGATCCTCGCCAAGAACTGCGCCATCGAATACCAGGGTACCCGCATCAACATCGTCGACACGCCGGGCCACGCCGACTTCGGCGGCGAAGTCGAGCGCGTGCTTTCCATGGTCGATGCCGTGCTGCTGCTCGTCGATGCGGTCGAGGGCCCGATGCCGCAGACTCGATTCGTCACGCGCAAGGCACTCGCCCTCGGTCACAAAGCGATCGTCGTCATCAACAAAGTGGATCGCCCCGGCTCGCGCCCCAACTGGGTCATCGATCGCACGTTCGAACTCTTCGACAAATTGGGCGCGAGCGATACCCAACTCGACTTCCCCATCATCTACGCCTCGGCACTTCAAGGCTGGGCGACTACAGATCTCGAAAAACCTGCGACCGACATGACGGCGCTCTACGAAGCGATCCTCGCCCATGCCCCGGCGCCCCCGACGGAAGTGGACGCGCCGCTGCAGCTGCAAATCTCCCAACTCGACTACAACCCCTATGTCGGACGCATCGGCATCGGTCGCATTCGACGCGGGACCATCAAGAGCGGTCGTAACGTGGCGTTGCGCTGGGGTGACGAAGAGCGAGGCACAGGCAAGATCGGGCAAATTCTGAGCTTTCGCGGCCTTGAGCGTATCCAAGTCAACGAAGCCTCGGCGGGCGATATCGTCGCCGTCACCGGCATCGACGACGTCAACATCGGCATTACTTTGTGCGATATCGAAAATGCCGAAGGCTTGCCGCCCATCAAGGTCGACGAGCCGACGCTTTCCATGACCTTTCAGGTCAACACCTCCCCGCTCGCCGGCCGTGAAGGCAAGTACGTCACCAGCCGACAGATTCGCGATCGACTGCATCGTGAGCTGCAGAGTAACGTCGCACTACGCGTCGAGGACACGAACGAGGCCGATATCTTCCGCGTCTCGGGTCGTGGAGAACTTCACCTCACCATTCTCATCGAGAACATGCGACGCGAAGGCTACGAGCTCGCCGTCGGCAAACCGCAGGTATTGAAACGCGTCGTCGACGGCGTCACGCAGGAGCCGTTCGAAGCCCTCACCATCGACATCGACGAAGGCTACCAGGGCAGCGTCATGTCCGAGCTCGGCATCCGTCGCGGTGAGTTGCTCGACATGACGGTCGAAGGCGATCCGACCGGTCGAGGTCAGGGCCGCGTACGACTCGAATATCGCATCCCGGCGCGCGGACTCATCGGTTTTCAGGGCGAGTTCATGACCATGACCCGCGGAACGGGACTCATGAGCCACATCTTCGATGGCTACGACATCGTCAAGGGTGACATCCCCGAGCGGCACAACGGTGTGCTGATCAGCAACGAAGAAGGTACCGCCGTCGCCTATGCCCTCTTCACCTTGCAGGAGCGCGGACGACTCTTCGTCGAGCACGGTTCAAAGGTGTACGAAGGCATGATCATCGGCATTCACAGCCGGGACAACGACCTCGTCGTGAACCCCATCAAAGAAAAGAAGCTGACGAACGTTCGCGCCGCCGGCAAGGACGATGCGCTGCTGCTGACGCCGCCCATCCCCCTGACGCTCGAGTACGCCGTCGAGTTCATCAACGAGGATGAACTCGTCGAGGTGACGCCGGAATCGATTCGTCTGCGCAAGCGCTTCCTGAAGGAACACGAGCGCAAACGCGCCTCGCGAGACGCCGAGTCCTCAGGCTGACGCCACCTGCGCGGCACGAAACCGTCGTACCGCGACCCGCGAGCGGTCAGTCCTTGCGCGGCCCCGGAATGAAGGCGTTGGTGCGGCGGATGTAGTCCGCATAGGCCGGACGTCGCTCACCGATATCCTTCTCGAGCAGCGCCACACCCGACACGCGCAACAACAAGACGGTCATGAGGATCGGGCCGAGAACGCTCCACCAGGCGCCACCGGCGACGGCGATGAGATAAAAACCCCACCACTGCGCACAGTCTCCAAAATAATTGGGATGGCGCGTGTAACGCCAGAAACCGCGGTCCATCACCTTCCCCGCGTTCGCCGGATCGCGCTTGAACCGCGTGAGCTGCCAATCACCCCCGGCTTCGAACATGAAGCCTACGATCCAGAGGCCAAGTCCCAGATAGTCGAGTACACCGAGTGGCGACTCGCTGCCGACCGCACCATGCAGAGGCATCGAGATGATCCAGGCGAGCACGGCCTGGAAGGCGAACACGCGATAGACGCTCGTGAAAGTGAAGTTCGGTTGGTTGCGCGCGCGGATCGCTTGGTATCGACGGTCTTCTTCGTGACCCCAGTTGCGAGCGGTGATGAAGATGGACAGCCGCAACGCCCAGATCGCGACCAGCACGAACAGAAGCCTGCCGCGCACGGTTTCCGGCGGAAAGCCCGCGTAGACCGCGATGGATATCAGGAACATCAGCGCCCAGAGCGAGTCGACGACGTCGACGTTACGACGCGGCAGGGAAATCAACCAACCGATCACGGCGAGCCCGAGCATGTAGGGCAGTGCCGACACATAGCCTAAGAAATCGAACATGTGCATCTCCTGATGATCGCTTCGTTGCCGCCTCGGCAGGATCTTGCCGCGCGACCGCTCGATCGCTCCAGTTTGAACCTACCTGCAGCCCCCGACAACCCGGTCGACTCTACTATCGACTTCTATGATCGCGCTGGTCGGCTCCGTCGTCGTGATTCTTTCCGTGGTCATCGGGTTCCTGATGGCGGGCGGCAACCTGCTCTTGCTCTGGCATCCCTCCGAAATCGTCATCATCCTCGGCGCCGCCATCGGGGCGTTCATCACGAGCAACTCCGTCAAAGTATGCAAGGCGGCATTTCAGGGGGCGATCGGTCTCGTCAAACCCATGCCCTACACGCGCGAGGTCTATGTCGAATTGCTCAAGCTGGTCTTCGATCTGCTCGTGAAGTCCCGCAAAGAGGGGCTCCTCGCCATCGAAAACGACATTTCCGATCCTGCCAAGAGCCCGGTGTTCTCGAAATATCCGAAGATCCTCGAAGACGCGCACATGATCGAGTTCATCACCGACTGCATGCGCCTCATGGTCGGCGGCAATCTCGATCCGAACGAGCTCGAGGCCCTGCTCGACTACGAACTCGAGACGCATCACAAAGAAGCGCACGAACCTGCGCACGCCGTCCAGCAGGTCGCCGACGCATTGCCCGGCTTCGGCATCGTCGCGGCGGTGCTCGGAATCGTGAACACCATGGCAGCGGTCGCCGACTCCACGAGCGCCGAGCTCGGAGCGAAGGTCGGCGCCGCGCTCGTCGGTACCTTCCTCGGCATCCTCGTCGCCTACGGTTTCGTGGGGCCCATCGCCTCGGCAATGAAAGGCCGAGCCGAAGAAGAGGGCAAAGCCTTCGAGGTGGTGAAGATGGCGCTCGTGGCGAGCGTGCGCGGGTATCCGCCGCAAGTGGCGGTCGAGTTCGCACGAAAGCTTTTGTTCAGCGACGTCCGCCCCACATTCTCGGACCTCGAAGATTCTTTGAAGAAGAAGCCCAAGGCTCCCGAACCACCCAAGGCCTGAGGCGGCGCGTGGAAAGTCGCCTACGCCGATTTCGTCACGGCGCTCATGGCCTTCTTCCTGGTGATGTGGCTCGTCGCCTCGGCTAACGATCAACAAAAATCCGCGATCTTCGATTACTTCAAGAACCCGAGTCTCTCAAGAGGAACGGCACCGATGCCCGCTCCCGGACAAGAGGGTCCCGGCGGTGCGAGTACGAGCCCCATCGATCTGCGAGGCGGGCTCACCGCCTCGGCCCCCTCGCCCGTCGCCGAGTCGGGCGCCGGCACACCCGCCTCGAACGACGCCGAGAAGGCCCGCGAGACCCAGAAGTTCGAGGAGATCCGCAAGGAACTGCTGCAGGCCATCGACAAGAACGAGACGCTGCAGAAATACCGCGAGCAACTGCTCATCGACATCACGAGCGAAGGCTTACGCATCCAGATCGTCGATGCTCAGAATCGTCCGATGTTCGATCTCAGCAGTACGACCATGAAACCCTACGCGCGCGAGTTGCTGCTCGAGGTCGGAAGATCGCTCGAGAACGTACCGAACCGCCTGAGCATCTCGGGCCATACCGACGATACGCCCTTCGTCGGCGGCGCCCGATCACGGTACGGCAACTGGGAGCTCTCGGCCGATCGCGCGAATGCCGCTCGCCGCGTACTCGTCGAGGGGGGTGTCACCGAGGACAAAGTCGCACGCGTCGTCGGAATGTCGTCCTACGTCCGCCTCGACACCGAGAACCCGAGTAACCCCATCAATCGACGCATCAGTATCGTGGTGCTCAACAAGGCCACCGAAGACGCCCTGAACCGCTCCGATACCTTCACGGCAAGCCGCACCGCACCGGGCCCGATGGCGCAGCGCACACCCTGACAGTTACCATAGCGCCCCTATGGGTCGCATATTCGAAGTTCGCAAGGCCACCATGTTCGCCCGCTGGAACAAGATGGCCAAACAATTCGCGCGCATCTCCAAAGACATCAACATGGCCGTGAAGTCGGGAGGCCCCGACTCGCAGTCGAATCCCACGCTGCGTCGCATCTTGCAGAATGCCCGCGCGATCAACATGCCGAAGGACAAGGTCGAGGCGGCGATCAAACGCGCCTCCGGCCGCGACGCCACCAACTACGAGACCGTGATTTACGAGGGGTATGCGCCCCACGGTATCGCACTACTCGTCGAAACCGCGACCGACAACCCCACGCGTACCGTCGCCACCGTCCGCAATGCTTTTCAAAAAGGCGGCGGTAACCTCGGCACCAGCGGTAGCGTCTCGTTCATGTTTCGCAAGATGGGCGTCTTCCGACTCGATCCCACCGGAATCGATCAGGATGATCTCGAGCTCTATCTCATCGATCACGGTCTCGACGAAATGGGTGAGAGCACCGGCGAGAAAGGTGAACCCCAACTCGTCGTGCGCTGCGCCTTCGAAGATTTCGGGCGGGTCCAAGAGGCACTCGAAGCACGCAAGATCTCGCCGCTCAAGGCCGAGCACGAGTACATCCCGATGGCACCTACCGAACTACCCGAGGCCGATGCGGCCGAGGTGCTCGCGCTCATCGACAAACTCGAGCAAGACGACGACGTCCAGAGCGTGTTCCACACGCTCGCCTGATTTGCGCGCTCGCCTGAGCTGAACGCTCGACTGATCAAGAATCTTTTGACGCTGATGCCCCATCGGCTTCCGCCGAATCTCGCTGCGGCTGCTCGGCCTCACCCGAGTCTTCCGGCTGTGAGAGCGTCACCCCGCGCCGCTTGATGGCTTCGCGCAGGATGAACTCGACCTGACCGTTCACGCTGCGCAGCTCGTCCGCCGCCCAACGCTCGATCTCGCCCCAGAGCGCGGGATCGATCCGCATCAAAAACGACTTGCGTTCAGCCACGCGAGACTCGCGATCGCCTCAGCCGTAGAGCGTGCCGGTGTTGATCACAGGCTTGGCTTCCGAGTCACCGCAGAGCACGACCATGAGGTTGCTCACCATCGCGGCCTTGCGCTCGGAATCGAGCTCCACGACGCCGCGACGAGCGAGATCGGTGAGCGCCATCTCGACCATGCTCACCGCACCCTGCACGATCTTCTGACGCGCAGCGAGCACCGCCTCGGCTTGCTGACGACGCAGCATCGCCTGGGCGACTTCCGGTGCGTAAGCAAGGTGCGTGAGTCGCGCTTCTTCGACGATCACACCAGCGGGTGCAAGCCGTGTCTGCAACTCCGCCTGCAAGGCCTCGGAGACTTCGTCCGTTCCGCTACGCAGCGTGATCTCGTGCTCTTCACCGTGGTCGTAGGCATATTGGCTGCCGAGGTGACGGACCGCCGACTCCGACTGGATCCGCACGTATTCCTCGTAATCGTTCACATCGAACATCGCCTGCGCCGTGTTCTGCACACGCCACACGACGACCGCCGCGATCTCGATGGGATTGCCTTGCTTGTCGTTGACCTTCAGGCGATCGCCATTCATGTTTCGCGAGCGCAGCGAGATTTTCATGCGTGGGTTTTTTTTGACCGTGACCGTCGCACCTTCCTTGTTGGTGGCGTGGGTCGAAGAGCCGTTGGAGTAGAACGGGTTACCGAAGTGGAACCCCTCCTTTCGAACGGTTCCCTTGTAGTCACCGAAAAGCACGAGCACCCGCGCCTCGTTCGGCTGCAAGGTGAAGAAGCCCGCGAAGGAGACGAAGAACACGACGAGGAGTGCGATGCCGATACCGAACAGGCCCGGTGAATCGTCGAGTTCTCCCCCGATGCAGGCGGCAATACCGAGCAGGAGGATCGCGATGACGATCGGCAGGGCGAGCCAACCGCTCATGATGGTCACTTCGCGCTCGCGGCTCACGGGACGGGAGGAAGTCAGGGAGGGGGATGACATGGTCGACGCTCGCTCCTTGCCGAAAGAGCCCGGATTGGGCCCCGATGCGTCGATTTTAGAGTGATATCACAGTGATATCAACCTCGGTTAAGACCCCTCGATTCTGGCGCGCCCGGAGAGATTCGAACTCCCGACCTCATGGTTCGTAGCCATGCGCTCTATCCAACTGAGCTACGGGCGCGTCGCCGAAGGGGCGCGAATCCTACCATAAGCGGCCGGATCAATACCCCTCGAGAGCGGCCAACTGATCCAGGTGGTAGTGCTGATCCCCGTAGGCCTGCTCCAGAACCCGTGCACGCTTGATGTAGAGGCCGATGTCGAAGGCGTCGGTCATGCCGATTCCCCCGTGCATCTGGATCGCCTCGTTGGTTGAGAGCTCCGCCACCTGCGAGAGCTTCGCCTTGGCCATGCTCGCGAGCGCACGGGCACGCAGGCGCCCGCCCTCATCCGATGCCTGATCGAGCGCGAGCAAGGCCTCCTGGACGATCGTCCGCGCGAGCTGCAGCTCGACGAACCAATGGGCCGCCCGATGCTGCAACGCCTGATAGCTGCCGATCAGCTTGCCGAACTGCGAACGCTCTTTGAGGTACTTGAGCGTGCGCGCGAAAGTTTCCTCGCAGATGCCGAGCAACTCGGCCGCGAGCCCGGCGTTGATGACTGCAGCTAAGTGCTCGAGCGCCGCGGTCGTAGCGAGGTCGGCGGAGCCTGCGCTCGGAGCCGCCGAAAGTCCCGCACCGGGGTGAGTACCCCCAAGCCGCGCGGCGTCATCGAGTACCACCCCATCGAGCGTCAGCGTGCCGCAATTTCGCGCATCGACTCGTGGTGTGACCACCACGCTGACGCCGTTCGCATCGCGCGGCACCATAAATACGGCAAGGCCCTCGCGAGCTGCAGAAGTCACGCGCGCGACCACGACGAACTGATCGACGGACGTCAGCTCCTCCACGTGTCGCTTCACACCGGTGAGTCGCCACCCGCCCTCGATGCGCTCGGCGCGAGTCGAAATAGCCCAGAGCGAAAAATGTGCACCCTCGTCCCAAGCGAGAGCGAGCGTGAGCGTTCCGCTCGCCACGGCGGGCAACCGAGCTTTTTTCTGCTCGGTGCTGCCAAGCAATGAAATGGCCGTCGCGCCCGCAAGCACCGTGGCGTTCATCGGCGTGATGCTGAGGTGTCGGCCGAACTGCTCGAGCACGAGGGCGAGCCCCGAAAATCCGAGACCCGATCCACCGTACTCGTCGTCGAGCGCGATGCCACACCAACCCATCTCGGCGATCTCGCGCCAGAGCGCAGGGTCGAATGCGGTCTCGCTCGTGCGCTCGCGCCACTGTCTGAATTGTGCGAGCGACGCTCGATCGGCGACGAACTCCGACACCGAGCGACTCAGCATGTCTTGTTCTTCGGTCAGCGGGAGCGTCATGGCAACCCCAACACGCGCTTGGCGATGATATTGAGCTGGATTTCGGATGTGCCGCCCTCGATCGAATTCCCCTTCGAGCGCAGCCAGTTGCGCGCCCAGGCCTCGCCCGCTGGACCGCGCGCGTCCCAGAGCAACGCCTCGGCACCCTCGATGTCGAGATACAGCTCGTTACGTCGCTTGTTGAGTTCGGTGCCGTAATACTTCACGGCCGAGGACATCGCACCCATGCCGGCGCTCGCGCTCGGATGACGTTCGCCATGCTCGATCCACAGCCTGAACGCCGCCGCATCGAGCTGATAGCGCGCGAGCGTTTGTCGAAGTGAGGCATTGCGCAACCGACCCGATTCATCGGTGCCGATGATGTCGAGGGCTCGCCGACCCGGGTCGGTGTCGTGACGGATCTTGCCGAGACTCGAGATCATCTCTCGCTCGTGGGAGAGCAGATAGGTTGCGATCGCCCAGCCCTGCCCCTCCTCGCCCACGCGGTTTTCTTTGGCGACACGCACGTTCTCGAAAAACACTTCGCAGAACGGCGATGCGCCGCTGATCAGTTTGATCGGCCGTACCGTCACGCCAGGCGTGTTCATGTCGAAGAGCACGAAGCTGATGCCTTCGTGCTTCGGCACCGCGGTATTGGTGCGCACGAGACAGAACATCCAATCGGCCTCGTCGCCATAGGAGGTCCAAATTTTTTGACCGTTGACGAGGTAGTGATCGCCCTTGTCCTCCGCTCGCGTCATCAAGCTTGCGAGGTCGGACCCCGAGTTCGGTTCCGAATAGCCCTGACACCATCGAATCGCCCCACGCGCGATGTCGGGCAAGAATCGTCGACGCTGATCTTCGGTGCCGAACTTGAACAGCACCGGCGAGAGCATGCTGATGCCGAAACTGAATAGCGGTTGTTGCGCGCCGATCCGTCGCATTTCCTCGCGCAGGATCGCCGCCTGTTCGCGCGAGAGCCCGGCACCCCCGTACTCGAGGGGCCATTCCGGCACCGTCCACCCGCGCGAGGCCATTGCCGCACACCAGGCTGGCTGATCGGCATGCCAGACCTTGGCCCGTCTACCGCCGCCGTAGAGGTGCGAAATCTCCGGAGGAGCCACACGCATGGAGGGAGGGCAATGGGCTTGCAGCCAAGCCCGAACGTCATCACGAAAGGCATCGCTCATGCCTCATTATCCGCGAGATTCTGTTAATTTTGCGACGCAAATATTTTTTCGACGGCAGTCATGAATACGCCTCCGATCCCCAGCCTGCGCTTCAGCACCACGAGCGACATCGTCTTCGGCGCAGGGTGCCTGCGCGAACTCGGGGCGCTCGCCGCGCAAAGCGGCATCCGCCGAGCACTGCTCGTCACCGATCGCGGCATCGCCGCACGCGGTATGCATCAGGCGGCCTGCGCGAGCCTTGCGGCCGCCGGCGTCGGCGTCACGGTTTATGAGCAGGTGGTCGCCGACCCGCCGACCGAGGTCGTCCTCGAGGCGACCGCGCTCGGCTTGAGCGTCGGCTGCGACGGCGTGATCGGCTTCGGCGGCGGCAGCAGCATGGACACCGCCAAGCTCGTCGCCGTACTGCTCTGCGAGGAGCAAGCCCTCGATGCGATGTATGGCGTCGACAAGGTTTGCTCGAATCGCAAGGCACTCATCCAAGTGCCAACCACCGCGGGCACAGGTTCGGAGGTGACGATGGTCGCCGTCGTGACGACGGGCGCGAACACCAAGCAAGGCGTGGTGAGCCGGACGCTGCTCGCCGATCGCGTGCTGCTCGACCCCGAACTCACCGTATCGATGCCGGCCGAGGTGACCGCCGCGACAGGGATCGATGCCATGGTGCATGCCATCGAGTCATACACAAGCGCTCGGCTCAAGAATCCGGTGTCCGACATGTTCGCGCGCGAGGCGCTGCGACTGCTCTCGAGCCACATTCTGCGAGCTGTTCAGACCCCTTCGGATCTCGACGCCCGCGGCGCCATGTTGCTCGGTGCCATGTATGCAGGCCAGGCGTTCGCGAATGCCCCGGTCGGCGCCGTCCATGCACTCGCCTACCCGCTCGGCGGCAACTATCACATTCCTCACGGGCTCAGTAATTCTTTGGTGTTGCCGCATGTGCTGCGCTTCAATGCCCCAGCGGCCGAGTCGATGTACCGTGAGTTGCTGCCGATCGTGCTGGGCGATGGCGCAGCGCGAGGCTCGGCGGCGACGCAAAGCCCCCCGGCAATGCAAGTCCCGGCAGCAGCACAGAGTCCAGCGACAACGCAATCCTCGAGTGCTGCCGAGCAGCTGGCCGTACACTGTCTCGCGCTTGCCGACGAGCTCGGGCTGCCCACTCGACTGCGCGAGCTCGACATTCCGCAGGCCGATCTGCCCAAACTCGCACGCGAATCAATGCTCCAGCAGCGACTGCTGATGAACAACCCTCGTCTCGTCAACGAGGCTGACGCCCTCGCGCTCTACCAACAGGCCTATTGAGAATGCCCATGGACGACACCCGACAACGCCGCGCAGACTATTTTTACTTCCAGACCATGACGACGCGCTGGATGGACAACGACGCCTACCAGCACATCAACAATGCGGTGTACTACAGTTTCTTCGACACCGTGGCCAACAATTATTTGATCGAGGCAGGCGTGCTCAACGTCACGAAGTCGCCCGTCATCGGCTTCATCGTCGCCTCATCCTGCAACTACAAAAAGCCGATTGCGTACCCCGCGAAAGTGGATGCCGCATTCCGCGTGAACCGCATCGGCACGAGCTCGGTGGAATATGGGGTCGCCGTCTTTGCGGAAGGTGAGGACGAGCCGGCGGCATTCGGCACTCTCACCCACGCCTTCGTCGACCGCGCGAGCGGGAAGTCCGTTCCGATTCCGGCAGAAACGCGGAAAGCCCTCGAGCGGGCGATCACCACGCGATAAGAACTGGCGGAGAGAGAGGGATTCGAACCCTCGAAGGGCTTTTGGCCCTTACGCCCTTAGCAGGGGCGCGCCTTCGACCACTCGGCCATCTCTCCGCTTGCGAGGAGGCGGGATGGTACTTGCCAACCCCCGGCAGGTCAAAACGACCGGCCTCGACGATCGAATCAGGCCCTCATGCCGCCTTGTTCGCGAGGCGGGCTGTCGGAGGGACCCTCGGATTTGATCCTTTCGAAGATCTCCTCGCGATGGACGGCGACATTCTTGGGCGCGTTGATGCCCACGCGCACCTGATTGCCCTTGACGCCGAGTATGGTGATCGAGACTTCTTCGCCGATCATGACGGTCTCGCCGACACGTCGAGTGAGTATGAGCATGTGAGCCCCCAATGAGGCGCTCTCTTGAGACCGTCGAACTCGGGACACCGCACCCCCTGTGGGGTCCCGCCGACGGCCCGACTTCCATGACGGGCGCCTTCATGCCCGAAGATAGAAGAATCCGTCGGGTCCGTCTACCGCTATCCGATTTTTTGACGGACGAAGGCCGCCACCCCGGCCAGGGCTGCCGAAAGCTTCGACGCATCGGTCCCGCCCGCTTGGGCAAAATCCGGTCGGCCGCCACCTCGACCCCCAACCTGGGCCGCTACGTACCCGACGATCTCGCCTGCCTTGATACGCCCGACCTCACCGGCCGTGACGCCTGCCACCAAAAGCACCTTGCCCGAGGCGTCCACCGAGGCCAGCACGATCACCGCCTTCTTGAGCCGGTCTTTGAGCTGATCGACCGCGTTGCGCAGCGCGCCGGCGTCAGCCCCGTCCACTGTAGTGGACACCACCTTGAGATCACCGACGTCGACCGCACCGGAGGCGAGGTCGGTCCCCTGCCCCGAGGCAAGCTTGTCGCGCAGGGTGCGGGTTTCCTTTTCGAGTTGGCGGATGCGCTCGAGGGCGTCACGCACCTTGGCGCCGAGATCGTCGCGGTTGCCGCGTACGAGTGCGGCCAGATCGCGCACCAGCGCATCGCTCGCCTCGACCTCGGCAAGCGCTCCCTCGCCGGTGACCGCCTCGATACGGCGCACGCCGGACGCCACACCGCTCTCGGCGATTATTTTGAAGAGTCCGATGTCGCCCGCGCGGCTCACGTGCGTGCCGCCACACAATTCCATCGAAAAATCACCGATCCGCAGCACGCGCACACTCGAGGTGTACTTCTCGCCGAAGAGCGCCATGGCCCCTGCCGCGACCGCATCGTCGTAAGCCATCTCGCGCGTCTCCGCCGACGCGTTGAGGCGGATCTGCTCGTTGACCCGTCGCTCGATACGTCGCAACTCCTCAGCGCTCACAGCCTGGAAGTGCGAGAAGTCGAAACGCAATCGATCGGGTGCGACGAGTGATCCTTTTTGCTGGACGTGCGTGCCCAGCACCTCGCGCAAGGCAGCGTGCATGAGATGCGTCGCCGAATGATTGAGCGCAGTGGCCCGCCGCAGCCTGGCGTCGACCTCGGCGGTTACCGTCATGCCCTCGCGGATCGCTCCACCCTCTGCGGCAACACGACCGATGTGCGAGTGTGCACCGGCTGTACCGCGCTTTTGAGTGTCTTCGACAATGAAGCGGGCATGGCTGCCAGAGGCGCCCTTGCCGCTCGACTCACGCAGCTCGCCGGCATCGCCCACCTGACCGCCAGATTCGGCGTAGAACGGCGTCCGCTCGAGAATGACTTCGCCGGTCTCGCCCGGCTTCAATTCTTTGACACGCTCACCGCCGCGCAGCAAGGCGATCACCTGCGACTCACCGCGCGTACCGTCATACCCACAGAAGCCCGTGGCGAGATCGATCTGCGCACCACCGCGCAAATCGACGCCGAAGCGACTCGCGGCTCGTGCTCGCTCGCGTTGGGCCTCCATCGCGGCTTCGAAGCCTGCGCTGTCGATGCCGAAGCCCCGCTCGCGAGCCACGTCCGCCGTCAGGTCCGCCGGAAAACCATAGGTATCGTACAGACGGAACACCGTCTCGCCGTCGAGCACGCGCGTGGCGCCCGCCTCGCTCGGCTGCTTCGCAAGGCGATCGAGCGCCTCGGTGAGCAGCACCATGCCGGTGCTGAGCGTTTCGGCGAAACGCTCTTCTTCCTGCAGCAAGACGCGACGAGCGTGGTCGGCCCCCGAACGCAGTTCCGGATAGGCCTCTCCCATCTGGCCTTCGAGCGCCGAGACGAGCTTGTGGAAGAAAGCGCCGTTAATGCCAAGCTTGTGTCCATGACGAATCGCGCGGCGGATAATGCGACGCAGCACATATCCTCGGCCCTCGTTCGAAGGCAGCACGCCATCGACGATGAGGAAGGTACACGCGCGAATATGATCTGCAATCACCCGCAGCGACGGGTTCGTGAACTCTTTCGTGCCCGCAAGATCGGCCGTAGCGCGCACGATGTCGTGGAAGAGGTCGATGTCGTAGTTGTTGGTGACACCCTGCATGACTGCCGAAAGCCGCTCGAGTCCCGCGCCAGTGTCGACCGAGGGCTTCGGTAACGGCGTGAGGGTGCCATCAGCCGACCGTTCGTACTGCATGAATACGAGGTTCCAGATCTCGACGTAGCGATCGCCGTCTTCGTCAGGCGATCCCGGCGGTCCGCCCGGGATATGCTCGCCGTGATCGTAAAAGATTTCACTGCAGGGCCCGCAGGGACCGGTATCCCCCATCGCCCAAAAGTTCGATTTCTCGCCAAGACGCGTCAATCGATCGGCTGGTACGCCAATTTCTTTGATCCAGATGTCGGCCGCTTCGTCGTCATCTTTGAAGACGGTGACCCACAGACGGTTCGGATCGAGCTTCAGCGTGCCCGTCACGAAGTCCCAGGCGAAGCGAATCGCATCGCGCTTGAAGTAGTCGCCGAAGGAGAAGTTGCCGAGCATCTCGAAGAAGGTGTGATGGCGCGCGGTGTAGCCCACATTCTCGAGATCGTTGTGCTTACCGCCCGCACGAACACAGCGCTGCGACGTGGCGGCGCGAACGTAGTCGCGCTTGTCCTTGCCGAGGAAGACATCCTTGAACTGCACCATGCCTGCATTGGTGAAGAGCAGGGTCGGGTCGTTGCCCGGGACGAGGGAACTCGAGGCGATCACGGCATGGCCGCGAGCCTTGAAGAATTCGAGGAAGGCGCGTCGCACATCGGCGGCGCTCATGAAGGGCGGCTTGCCCGGTTTAGCTGTACTCATCGGCGGGATTTTCGGGTGTGTCGGGGTCCTGGCCCATTGCCAGCCGGATATGATCCGATGAAAAGCCCCGATACTGCAAAAATCTCGACTGCTTGCCCTTTTCGGCCCAGCTCGCCGGGGCCTTCTGTCCGAACTTCCGTGCCCGAACCTCGCGACAGAGGGCCACATAGTCAGGCCCAGCCGCAATCGCGGTTTCGATCGCCTCGCCCGCAAACCCGAGCTGCCGCAGCTCCTGCCGTATTCGGGCCGGCCCCTGCCCCCGAGCCGTATGGACCCGCACGAAGTTCTCGAGATAGCGCCCGTCGTCGAGCAAACGCTCGGCGCGCAAGGCCCCTAGAGCCTCGTCGATCGCCGCTGGGGAATACCCTTTGGCGGAGAGTTTGTCCGTGAGCTCGAAGGACGCGTAGTCACGCCGGCCGAGCAGCAAGAGCGCTGCTCGGCGCGCGGACTCGGGTTGATCGGGATGGTCAGTCAATCCTTGGAGGACTCTGCCGCAGCACGCCCCGGCTTGACGACCAACAGCTTGGCGCGAATTTGGTCTTCCACCTCGCGGGCGATCTTCGGGTTGTTCTTGAGGAACTCGCGAACGTTTTCCTTGCCCTGGCCGATACGCTCGCCTTTGTAGGAGTACCAGGCACCCGACTTCTCGATGATGTTGTGTGCGGCACCGAGCTCGATGATTTCACCTTCGCGCGAGATGCCCTCGCCGTACATGATTTCAAACTCCGCTTCGCGGAACGGCGGAGCGACCTTGTTCTTGACGACCTTCACGCGCGTTTGGTTACCCGTGACTTCCTCGCCGTTTTTGATGGCGCCGATGCGGCGAATGTCGAGGCGGACCGAGGAGTAGAACTTGAGGGCGTTGCCACCCGTGGTGGTCTCGGGGTTACCGAACATCACGCCGATCTTGAGGCGGATCTGGTTGATGAAGATGACGATGGTGTTCGAACGTTTGATATTGCCGGTGAGTTTGCGGAGCGCCTGCGACATGAGGCGCGCATGCAGACCTACCTGCAACTCGCCCATCTCGCCTTCGATTTCGGCCTTGGGCGTCAGCGCGGCGACGGAGTCGACGACGATGACGTCGACAGCGCCTGAGCGCACGAGCATGTCGGTGATTTCGAGGGCCTGCTCGCCGGTGTCGGGCTGCGAGACCAAGAGGTCGTTGACGTTGACGCCGAGTTTTTCGGCGTAGACAGGGTCGAGGGCGTGCTCGGCGTCGACGAAGGCCGCCGTGCCACCGTTGCGCTGGATCTCGGCGATGACCTCGAGCGTGAGGGTGGTTTTACCGGAGGACTCGGGTCCGTAAATCTCGACTACGCGGCCACGCGGCAAGCCGCCGATGCCAAGCGCGATGTCGAGACCGAGCGAGCCGGTGGAGACCGCCTCGACGTCATACGCTGCGGAGGCGTCGCCGAGGCGCATGACTGAGCCCTTGCCGAATTGTTTTTCGATTTGGCCCAGCGTTGCGGAAAGGGCTTTCTTGCGGTTGTCGTCCATGAATCCCCCACGAGGAAAAAACTTAGGAAAAATAAGAAGCGGAGTGAGCGGAATTATCCCACACGAAAACCATCGTGGAAGCCTGTAAAACCCGATGAATGCGTTTATTTCACATCGCGTTCACGCGGTATACAGGAGCGATCAAGAAGCACTACTGTATAAACCGCGCAGCGCAAAGACGACGGCCTTGCGACGGACCGCGTCACGATCGCCGCGGAAACGCTTCACCACCGACGTGACACTCACGCGCTGCCCCCGCCGACGGGCGAAAGCAAACCACACAGTACCGACAGGTTTGCCCGGTACCGCACCGCCCGGCCCGGCGATTCCGCTGATCGCGACGGAGAGACCTGCTCGGCTACGCTGCAAGGCCTGACGGGCGAGCGCACGCACAACGGGCTCGCTCACCGCGCCATGCTGAGTCAACGCACGACGCGGGACACCAAGATCCCGATGTTTGGCCTCGTTGCCGTAACACACCCAGCCAGCGACGAACCACTTCGAACTACCGGGGAGATCGGTCAGCGCTTTGGCGAGCCAGCCGCCGGTGCACGACTCCGCAGTCGCCACGGTCTGATCCGTGGCAAGTAACCGGCGAGAGAGTCGTCGAATGTCCCTTTCCATTAGGATCGGGACGATATCAGATCAGTCCGTGGCCGACGGCGCGCTCTCTGGCGGAGCAGGCGGACGCTTTTTGAACACCAGCTTGCGGATGACCACCGTTCCTTGATCGGTACGTTCGAGGACGAGATCGACATCCCGACCCTTTACGCTGTTGACCATGGCGCGCTCGTTCGAGGCCGCCTCGAAAGTTTTCATGAAATTGTAGAGACCACTGAAGAGGCCGACGACCGCCATGACACTGCGCGTGTTCGACGCGTTCTGCGGCTGCACGATGCCAACGCTGCCACCGTCCTTACGCAACGCAGCTAATCGCCGCTCGATACGCGGCGGAATGGCGTTCGGCGAAACGGGTGAATAAAACTCGACCTCGACGTTGCGGTCGCTCGCCTTCTTGAGTTGAGAATTCAGATCATCATCGAAGGCCTCGAAATCGAGGAAGCTGACGACGATCGGGGCGGGAGCCGCAGCGACTGCGGGCGCCGCGTCGATCGGAACCGACTCAGGCTCTACCGGCTTCGTAACCCGCTCTTCGGTAGTGACCGGGGGTGTTGCCTCCTGGGAAACACCCCACACGGCAGGCGACGCCAAGAGCGCAAAGACCACGAACTTGATCGATTTGGCAGTGGACACGGTGACCTCCCTGAGCTTGGCAACCTTTGTTATCTCTCCTTGTATCCCCGGAATTATGTTGCCGTCAAATAATCGGATCACGGGAATTGGGGAGTCCCCTGCCGGGGAGGTAAACTCGCCCGCCTCTTTTCCCGAGTGCCGATGATGACAGCGTCCGCCGACCATACCCCGGTCATGCAGCAGTACCTTCGCCTGAAGGCTCAGCATCCGGATGCCCTCCTGTTCTATCGGATGGGCGATTTCTATGAGCTTTTCTTTGATGACGCTCGGCGAGCGGCGCAGCTCCTCGATATTACTTTGACGGCGCGCGGTCAATCGGCCGGCGCGCCCATCCCCATGGCCGGCGTACCGGCCCATGCCGTCGACAATTACCTCGGGCGTCTCGTGCGCAAGGGTGAATCGGTGGCCATCTGCGAGCAGATCGGCGATCCGGCGAAATCGAAAGGCCCCGTCGAGCGCGCCGTCGTCCGTGTCGTGACGCCTGGAACAGTGACCGATGCCGCCTTGCTCGACGAACGGCGCGAGACGCTTATTGCAGCTCTCATGCCCCTCACCGCTTCGAGCGATGAACCCCTCGAGGGCCGATTTGGTCTCGCATGGCTCGATCTCGGCGCAGGCAGATTCTCCGTGCTCGAAGCGAGTGGATCGCAGGCGCTCGCCGCAGAGCTCGAGCGACTGCGTCCTGCCGAACTTCTGATCCCCGAGACCTTGAGCCTGGCGCTCGATCGCTCGTTACCCGAAGCCTTGGGCGCTTCATTACCCCCATCGTTGCGACGCGCTCGAGCGACCTGGCATTTCGAGGAAGAGACGGCCACCCGCATACTCGCCGAGCAGCTCGGCACCCTCGATCTGCGAGGGTTCGGCGTCGAATCCTTGCCACTCGCCATCAGCGCAGCAGGCGCCCTACTTCAATACGTCAAAGAAACCCAGCGCACGGCACTTCCCCACCTTCGTGCACTGCGGGTCGAAAGACGTGACGCCACGCTGCAAATCGACGCGGTGACGCGGCGAAATCTCGAAATTGATTCGAGTTCAAATGGACGGGAGGACGCAACGCTCGTCGCCCTACTGGACAGCACCGTGACGGCGATGGGCGCACGCGCCTTGAGACGACAGATCAATCGCCCGGTCACGGATCACGAAGAACTACGTCAAAGATTGGCGGCGCTGGGGGAACTCATCGACGCCGGACGCTACACGACTCTGCGAGAGACCCTGCAGCCGATCGGAGATATCGAGCGCATCCTCGCTCGGGTCGCGCTACGCTCCGCGCGACCCCGTGACTTGACCGGTCTGCGCATGGCTCTCGCCGCCTTGCCGGCGATGCGTGAGTTTTTGGTCACGCTTGTCTCACCTCGTCTGTCGGCGCTTGCGGCCACCGTATCGGATCATGAGGCCGAAGCAGCGTTGTTGCTTCGCGCAATCGCCGAAGAGCCCTCTGCCATGATCCGCGACGGCGACGTGATCGCCACAGGCTACGACGCCGAACTTGACGAACTTCGAAGAATATCGACCGACACCGATGCTTTCCTGCTCGAGCTCGAAACGCGCGAGCGCGAACGCACAGGCCTCACGCAGCTCAAGCTCGGTTATAACCGGGTGCAGGGTTTTTTCATCGAGATTCCCCGCAGTCAGGCCGATAACGTTCCCACCGAATATCTGCGCCGACAGACCGTCAAGAACGCCGAACGGTTCATCACTCCCGAGCTGAAGGTATTCGAGGACAAAGTGCTCGGCGCGCGCGAGAAGTCTCTCGCCCGCGAGAAAGCGCTTTACGACGCGCTACTCGATGATCTTTGTAGTCGCCTTACCCAACTACAAGACACGGCGATCGCCCTTGCCGAACTTGATGCGCTCGGAGCGCTTGCCGAACGGGCCGTGAGCCTTCGATGGTCAGCCCCCGCGCTGACCTCTCAGCCGGCGCTACGCATCACAGGCGGCCGACATCCGGTGGTCGAGCGATTCCTCGCAGAGCCTTTCGTGCCAAATGACATTGCGCTCGATGCCGGCACCCGCATGCTCGTGATCACCGGACCCAACATGGGCGGCAAGAGCACCTATATGCGCCAAGTTGCGCTGATCACGCTGCTCGCTCACATCGGAAGTTACGTGCCCGCGGAGTCGGCCACCTTAGGTCCGATCGACCGCATCTTCACCCGCATCGGCGCCGGCGATGACCTGAGCGGAGGTCGCTCCACATTCATGGTCGAGATGACTGAAGCTGCGAATATTCTTCATAACGCGTCGACACGCAGTCTCGTACTCATGGATGAAATCGGTCGCGGCACGAGTACGTTCGATGGACTCTCGCTCGCGTGGGCAACGGCGCGTCACCTCGCCTCGAAGATCGGCGCGTTCACCCTGTTTGCGACGCATTATTTCGAGTTGACAGCGCTCGCAGCCGATCTCCCCGGCGTACTCAATGTGCATCTCGATGCGACCGAGCATCGACAGGGCATCGTGTTCATGCACTCCGTCAAGCCTGGCCCAGCAAGCAAAAGCTACGGCCTCGCCGTCGCGAAGCTTGCGGGAATACCTCGGGATGTCCTCGTCGAAGCTCGGCGCTATCTCAATGCGCTGGAGACACAAGCTCGCGATACCAACGGCCCCCAAGGACGGCTCGAGCTCGATTCGCCCGAAGTCTCTGCGCCTGAGCCCCACCCCAGCGACGAACTCTCGTCCCTCCGTGCGGCTCTGCAGGGCTTGGATCCCGACGCGATGACCCCTCGGGACGCTCTCCAAAAGCTGTACGAGCTTAAGAAGCTGCTCACTCGCTAACCGCTGCTGCGCTTGGCGAGGGGGGACCTGGGTATTCGTGTCGGTTTTTCGTGAATTGTCAGCATGCTGACAAATCGCAAAAAGCTCAGACTCATCGCATGCCCCCGCCCCGTACGACCGCCACCACCACCCACACAGCCCGCCGCTTCACCTTCGAGCAGCGCGTCCAGCTCGTTGACCAACTGGTCCACAAACTAAAAGCCTTCGATTGCCGGTTCACGCGCCTGCTCGGCAACCTGAATGCCGACTTCGGACTAACGCGCGCACGACTGAGAATTCTGGACTGGGTTGCCCGATATCCGGGCTGCAACATCAGTCGGATCGCGTACGACCTCGATTTATCGCGACAAACGGTCCAAAGGACGGTCCGCGCCATGGAACGGGCGGGTCTCCTTGATCTGGATGAAGGACCCGATCGACGCTCGATCTACCCGAGCCTGACGAGCACGGGGCGAGTGGTCACCAAGCTCAGAGTAACGCAGGCTCACGCGTGGTCCCATCGGCTCGCTGCGCCGGTCGACACTCCCGCGGTGAGCGCAGCGGAATGGCTCTTGCAAACGATGTTGTTCCACCTTCCCGAGCGCCTCGACCCCTATTCGATCGATCCGAATGATCTCCCTGGGGGCATGCCTTGGAGTTTTGACGAGGCACTGCGAAGACAACGGCAGCGGCAGCCAAGGCAAGTGCCGGAAACGCCGGTTCATCCGATCATGGAGAATGGGGGAGACCGGCTGTGGCCCGACCGCGAAGTAAAGCGCGGGCCGCTCTCCCGACGCGCCACACAGGGGACACGCGCCGATCGCACGGCCGATCGCACGGCCGATCGATCAGGCTGAGGGAGTCGGAGCCTGTCGGATACGAATGTGCAGTTCGCGCAACTGCTTCTCGGAGACCTCGGTCGGGGCGTCCGTCAACGGGCACGCTGCGGTTTGGGTCTTCGGGAAAGCGATGACATCGCGAATGTTGTCGGCGCCAGAGATGAGCATGGCGAGTCGATCGAGGCCGAACGCGATGCCGCCATGCGGCGGCGCTCCGAACTTGAGGGCGTCGAGCAGGAAGCCGAACTTGCGACGAGCCTCCTCGGCGTCGATGCCAAGCAGGTCGAACACGGTGGACTGCAGATCCTGGCGATGGATACGCACTGATCCTCCGCCGATCTCGGAACCGTTCAACACCATATCGTAAGCCTTGGCGAGCGCCTTGCCGGGATCGGCCCGCAGCGCTTCGGGATCGAGATTCTTGGGCGACGTGAACGGATGATGCATCGCGCTCCAGCGCTTTTCGTCTGCGTCGAATTCGAACATCGGGAAGTCGACGACCCAGAGCGGCGCCCACGCGCCCTGCACGAGCCCGAGGTCGTGGCCTATCTTGAGGCGCAACGCTCCGAGGGCGTCGTTGACCACCTTCGCGGAGTCGGCACCAAAGAAAATGAGATCGTTGTCCGCTGCGCCCGTGCGCTCGAGAATTCCCGAGACTGCTGCATCGTCGAGGAACTTGATGATCGGCGACTGCAGACCGTCGCGACCCTTGGCCCGCTCGTTGACCTTGATGTACGCCAAACCTTTGGCGCCGTAACGAGCGACGAAGGTGGTGTAATCGTCGATTTCCTTGCGGGTGAGTTTGCCGCCGCCTGGTACGCGCAGTGCAGCCACTCGACCGCTCGGGTCTTTGGCAGGCCCTGCGAATACTTTGAAATCGCAAGAAGAGACAAGATCGGCGACATCGACGAGTTCGAGCGGGATACGCAAATCCGGCTTGTCGCTCGCATAGCGACGTATCGCCTCGTCGTAACTCATCCGCGGGAAGGGGTTCGGAAGCTCGACCTTGGCCACGGTCTTGAAGATATGGCGGATAAGTCCTTCCATGATCGACATGATCTCGTCCTGCCCGAGGAAGGACGTTTCGATATCGAGCTGGGTAAAGTCGGGCTGCCGATCGGCGCGCAGGTCTTCGTCGCGGAAGCAACGCACGATTTGGTAGTAACGATCGAAGCCGGAGACCATCAGCAACTGCTTGAAAATCTGCGGCGACTGCGGCAACGCGAAGAATTTCCCGGGATGCGTGCGCGAAGGCACGAGATAGTCGCGCGCGCCCTCGGGCGTCGCCTTCGTGAGCATCGGCGTCTCGATATCGCAGAAGCCGGCATCGTCGAGATACTGCCGCATCGCACGCGTGATCTGATGGCGCTGACGCAAGCGCTGGCTCATCTCGTCGCGACGCAGGTCGAGATAACGATATTTGAGACGCACTTCTTCGGAGACGTTTTCATCGAGCTGGAACGGCAATGGCTCGGAGCGGTTGAGCAGCTCGATGCGTCGGGCCAGCATCTCGATCTTGCCCGAAGCGAGGTTTGCGTTGGTCGTCCCCTCGGGTCGGGCGCGTACGAGCCCGGTAATGCTGACCACGAACTCGTTGCGCAGTTTTTCGGCTTCGGCGAACACCTCGGCGGCATCGGGATCGCAGACGATCTGCACGAGACCTTCGCGATCACGCAGGTCGACGAAGATCACGCCACCGTGATCTCGACGGCGGTGGACCCAGCCTGCGACGGTGACCGTGCTGCCGATGAGGGTTTCGTTGACGTGACCGCAGTAATGTGTGCGCATAAGGGGCGGGATGTTACAAAGTCGGCCGCCCTGCCGCCACTACGATCTGAGATACCACGCGCGATCGAGCTCGGTGACCTCGGCCGAAAACCGGTCGCACTCCTGGCGCTTGATCGCGAGGAAGACCTTCAGAAACCCCTCCCCCAGCGCGCCTTTGAGGAAATCCGACCCGGCGGCACGATCGATGGCCTCCTGCCAGGTCTGGGGAAGCTCGCGAGGGCTCGCGCTCTGCGACCCCGCAGTCTGCAAACCCTCGCTTTGGCGATACCCGTTGCCGGTGACGGGCGGGCCGGGATCGAGCCTCTCTTCGAGGCCCCGCTCGATCCCTGCGAGGATCGTGGCCGCGGCCAGGTAAGGATTGGCATCGGCGCCCGCGATTCGATGCTCGACATGTCGCGAGGCGGGAGGCCCCACCGGAATGCGCAGCGATACGGAGCGATTGTTGACGCCCCAGTTCGCCGCGACCGGCGCATAACTTTGACTACGGAAACGCCGATAAGAATTTCCGTTGGGCGCGAACACCAGCAAGCTTTCGGCCATGGTCGACTTGAGACCCCCGATGGCCTGTCGCAGCAGCGGCGTCCCGGCCGGATCGTCGGACGCGAAAAGATTTTGACCGGCACCGCCGCCTTTACCCTCACTGGCAAGGCTGACGTGGAGATGCATCCCGCTTCCGGCGAGATCGACGAACGGCTTGGCCATGAACGTGACGAGCAGTCCATGACGGGCCGCAACGCCTCGTAGCAAACGCTTGAGCATCACGGCCTCATCGACGGCGCGGAGGGCATCATCGCGATGGGTGAGCGTGATTTCGAACTGCCCGGGCGCGTACTCGGACATCAGGGTTTCGGCGGGGATACCTTGGGCGCGGGCGGCGGCATACACCTCATCGAACACGGGGGCGAGTTCCTCGAGGCGCGCGAGGCTGTAGGCCTCGATGCGACCGGAGTCGCGCGCGATGGAGCCTGCGGGCGACGCATCGCTCTCGCGCAGCACGTAAAACTCGAGCTCCACGGCGAGCACCGGTCGCATGCCGCGACCTTGAAGACGCGAAATCGCACGCGCGAGCGCATGTCGCGGATCCGCGGGCGCGGGCTCGCCTCGCAAGTTGTACATGGACAGCATGACTTGCGCCGTGGGTCGCGAGAGCCAAGGCGCACGCGCCAGCGTTCCTGCGACAGGTCGGCAAATCAAATCCGCGTCGCCCGTATCCCAAACGAGCCCCGTCGCATCGACGTCCGTTCCGGTGATATCGAGACCGAGAATGGACCCCGCGACGGGACGTCCATGCAGAAAGAGTCGCTCGAGCTCGCCGACGCTCGCCGTCTTGCCGCGGGCGACACCGGATGGATCGGTGATGAAAAGCTGCACCGCCTCGATGTCGGGGTTTCGACCCAGGAATTCTTTGAGTTCGTCGCTCACGATTCGAGCCCCTCGCTCATGACTGCAGTGACGATCGATCGACGGCGTCGAGAAAACTTCCGATGCCCGCGCAAAGTGCATCAATCGCCGGCGCCTGAAGCATCGGCGCAGTCAGCATCATGTTGTGGAACGGCGTGACCAGCAAGCCGCGATTGAGCAACCAAAGATGAAGGGCATGCTCGAGCTCGGGTCGCATGGCCGCCTCGGCCGCGCTGCCGTTGACGGGCGCGGGTCCGAAACCGAATTCGATCCGCGCCCCGACGCGCGAGACATGCCAATCCAGATTTCGAGTGGCAAATAATTCGAGCAAGCCCTGCTCGAGACGGCTCGCCGCCGCCTGCATCGCAAGATGTGTCGAGTCCGTATGCAGGTACGCAAGCGCCGCTTCGAGCGCCGCAAAGACGAGCGGATTGGCCGCGAGCGTCGTGCCCATCCCCGAATGACCGCCCGTACGCGAGGCGAGAACGCGTTGCATGCGCGCCTCGACTTCCGCGGTGAACCCGAGCACCGCACAGGGCAGTCCTCCGGCGATCGCCTTGCCACAAACCCAGAAGTCGCCATGTACACCGTGAGTTCCGGCGTAACCGCCGGGACCCGACGACAAGGTATGGGTTTCGTCGATGACGAGCAGCGCACCATGACGACGGCACAGCGACTGCAGCGTCGCGAGATAACCCGGCGCTGGCAGCACCATGCCGATGTTCGTCATCACGGGTTCGGCGATCACGGCTGCGATGTCACCCGACTGAAGGGCGTGTTCGAGCGCCGACACGTCGTTGAATTCGACGGCCACGGCCGCCTGAGCATGATCGAGCGCAGGCCCGATCGCACCTTCGCGCAGCACGGTACGTCCCTGACGGAGGCGGACGAGGGTCTCGTCGACGGTGCCGTGGTAACACCCCTGGAAGACGAGGGTTTTCGATCGACTCGTGAGCGCGCGCGCCCAACGCAGTGCCGCACGATTGGCATCGGTCGCTGTCTGCATCACCTGCCAGAACGGCAAATCGAATCTTTGAGCGAGCTGCTCGCCGACAGCGGCAACGCGCTCATCGGGCAGCATGCACGTGAGACCGCGACCCGACTGCAATGCGATGGCCGCAGCGACGGCTGGCGGCGAATGACCGAACATCGATCCCGTATCGCCCAGACAAAAGTCGGTGTAGCTCTCGCCGTCGACGTCGGTCAGCGTCACGCCCTCCGCGCGGGCGACGAAGAGCGGATGGGGAGTGCCCCAATCGGCCATCCAATGCATCGGTACGCCAGAGAGCCAATGCGCTCTCGAGCGCTCGGCGAGTTCACGCGAGCGCGGGCGCTTGACCACGAACGCCGCCCGCTCACTCTCGAGGAGGCGGGTCAGCGTGGTCGTCATCATTTCGCCTTGCGAGGTTTGGCGCGCGAGGGCTTCGCGGCGGGTTTGCTGCGCGTCGATTTGGTGGCAGCCGCTTTGTCGGCGGCAGGCTTTGCGCTCTCGCTCTTGGAGGCGTCGGACTTCGGAGCGTCGGACTTCGGAGCGTCCGCCTTTGCCGCGTCAGACTTCGAGGCCTCGCCGTCTTTCGATTCGGGCTTCGATTTCTCCTCGCCTTCACCGGCAAGGTTGCGTTTGCGATCCTGATCGGACTTGAAATCGGTTTCGTACCATCCGCCGCCCTTCAGTCGGAAGATCGGCGCAGACACCAGTTTGACGAGGGAGTTCTTCCCGCAGGCTTCGCACTTGCGCAGCGGCTTGTCGGAAATTTTTTGCAGGACCTCGGTCTGCGCTCTGCAGGCCCGGCACTCGTATTCGTAAAACGGCATGGCGAAGGATTATAGCGGCTCAGTGAATGAGCGATCGATCATGCGTTTTTCCCGAAAGCGAGTCGACCGTCCTCCCCCACGCCGACGTGGATGCGATCACCAGGCAAGTACCGGCCCTGCAGCAACTGCTGCGCGAGCGGATTTTCGATCTGTTGCTGGATCGCGCGCTTGAGCGGGCGTGCGCCATACACCGGATCGAAGCCGGCTTCACCAAGGAGGTCCCGCGCCCGGTCGTCGAGGGCGAGATCGAGACCGCGCTCCACGAGCCGCTTGCGCAGCTGACCGAGCTGGATGTCGACGATCGCGCGAATTTGCTCGGTGCCGAGCGGGTGGAACACGACGATGTCGTCGATGCGGTTGACGAACTCGGGTCGGAAATTCTGCTGCACGATTTCGAGCACCGCACTCTTCATGCGAACGTAGTTCTTCTCGCCCGCGTGCTCTTGAATGACCTGCGAGCCGAGGTTCGAGGTCATGATCACGACCGTATTGCGAAAATCGACGGTGCGGCCCTGACCATCGGTGAGGCGGCCGTCATCGAGCACCTGCAGCAAAATGTTGAAGACGTCGGGGTGCGCCTTCTCGACCTCATCGAGCAAGATCACCGCATAGGGCCGACGACGGACGGCCTCGGTGAGATAACCGCCCTCTTCGTACCCGACATACCCCGGCGGCGCGCCGATGAGTCGCGCGACCGAGTGCTTTTCCATGAACTCCGACATGTCGATGCGCACCATCGACTCTTCGGTGTCGAAGAGAAATTCCGCGAGCGCCTTGCAGAGCTCGGTCTTGCCGACGCCCGTGGGCCCGAGGAACAGGAACGACCCGTTCGGTCTTCGCGGATCGGAGAGGCCGGCGCGCGATCGGCGGATGGCGTTCGAGACGATGCGTACGCCCTCCTCCTGCCCGACGACACGTCGCGACAGCGCTTCTTCCATACGCAGGAGTTTTTCTTTTTCGCCCTCGAGCATCTTCGACACCGGAATACCGGTCCACTTCGAGACGACCTCGGCGATTTCTTCGTCGGTGACTTTGTTTCGTACGAGCTGGGTGGCGCGACCCTCTGCAGCCTGGGCGGCGGCGAGTTTTTTCTCGAGCTCGGGGATACGCCCGTATTGCAGTTCGGCCATGCGAGTAAGGTCGCTCCGCCGTCGCGCCGCATCGAGTTCGTTGCGGACTTTTTCGAGTTCTTCTTTGATGCCGGAAGCCCCCTGCAGCGTCGCCTTTTCGGCCTTCCAGACTTCTTCGAGATCAGCGTACTCGCGCTCGAGTTGCGAGAGATTGTCTTCGAGCGCCGCGAGTCGCTTGCGCGTGGCTTCATCCTTTTCTTTCTGGAGCGCGACCTGCTCGATCTTCAGCTGGATGATGCGTCGCTCGAGCTTATCGAGCGCCTCGGGCTTGGAGTCGATCTCCATGCGGATGCGCGCGGCAGCTTCGTCGATGAGATCGATGGCCTTGTCGGGCAACTGACGATCGACGATGTAGCGATGCGAGAGCGTCGCGGCAGCGACGATGGCCGGATCGGTGATGTCGACGCCGTGGTGCACTTCGTATCGCTCCTGCAAACCGCGCAGGATGGCGATGGTGTCTTCGACGGAAGGCTCGTCGACCAACACCTTCTGGAATCGTCGCTCGAGCGCGGCGTCCTTTTCGATGTATTTGCGATATTCGTCGAGCGTGGTCGCGCCCACGCAATGCAACTCGCCCCGCGCCAGCGCGGGCTTCAGCATATTGCCGGCGTCCATCGCACCCTCGGCCTTACCGGCGCCGACCATGGTGTGCAGCTCATCGATGAAAAGAATGACCTGTCCCTCCTGCTTGGACAGATCGTTGAGCACACCCTTGAGGCGCTCCTCGAACTCGCCGCGGAATTTTGCGCCGGCGATGAGCGCACCCATGTCGAGCGCGAGAATGCGCTTGTTGCGCAGACTCTCGGGCACTTCGCCGTTGATGATTCGCTGGGCGAGTCCTTCGACGATGGCGGTCTTGCCGACACCCGGCTCGCCGATCAACACCGGGTTATTTTTGGTCCGGCGCTGCAGCACCTGGATGGTCCGACGAATTTCGTCGTCTCGTCCGATCACGGGATCGAGCTTGCCGTCGCTCGCGCGCTTGGTTAGATCGATGGTGAACTTCTCGAGCGCCTGTCGACCCTCTTCGGCATTGGGGTCCTGCACTTTTTCCCCGCCACGAATCTCGTCGATCGCTTTCTCGACGGCCGCCTTGGAGAACCCGGCGTCCTTCAGAAGACGCGCAAGCAGCGCCCGATCCTCGAAAGCGGCGAGCACGAAGAGTTCGCTCGAGATGAATTGATCGCCTTTGCCCTGCGCCAACTTGTCGGTGACGTTGAGCAAGCGCTGCAGATCGTTGGAGATATGGACGTCGCCCGGCGTGCCCTCGACCTTCGGTAACCGGTCGAGCGCCTCGCCAAGATCGCTGCGCAGACGCTGAACATTGCCGCCCGCCTTCGCAAGCAGGGGTCGAACGGTGCCGCCCTGTTGGTCGATCAACGCCAGCAACACGTGCGGCGAATCAATGATTTGATGGTCGCGCCCGAGCGCGAGCGATTGGGCCTCGCCGAGGCCTTGTCGGAATTTTTCGGTCAGCTTGTCCTGGCGCATGAGCGCTGCCCTCGCGTGAGCCGTCTTGGGTTACCCAATTTAATTAGGGCATCGCAGGGGGTTTCAAGGGTGCGGCCGGCCGCTCTGCCCCCGAATGACGGCCGGGGCGTCAGTGCAATTGCGACTCGGCGAGGATGACGACGGCGACACCGACCCCAATCCAGAGCACTTGGAAGGCGCTCGCCCTCAAATCCGTCTTTCGATGCAGACCCGGGATGAGATCGGCAACGGCTACGTACAAAAGGCTCGCGGCCGCGACGGCCAGCGCGTACGGCAGCAAGGCCATTGCATCGCGCAGCGCCCACCAGCCGACGAGCCCGCCGAGGACCGCCGTGAAGCCCGAGAGCAGGTTCCAGGTAAAAGCCCTCGCCCGACTGAATCCACCGTGGAGGAGAACGGCGAAGTTGCCGACCTCCTGGGGAATTTCGTGGGCCATGATGGCGAACGCGGTCACGACGCCGAGATGAAAATCGGTCAGGAACGCGGCCGCGATCAGCACGCCGTCGATGAAGTTGTGCAGGCCGTCGCCGACCATGGTGAGCCAACCAGAGGCTTCGCGACGGTGGTGTTCGTGGGTGTGCGCCGTCTCCACCGCTTCGGTATGACAGTGCCGCCACAGCAAGAATTTTTCGAGGACAAAGAAAAGCGCGATGCCGCAAAGCAGCGCGACGCCGACCCCGTGCACCCGAAAAGGTCCTGCCCCGGCCATCGCATGCGGGATGAGCGCAAGTAGTGCCGTGGCGAGCAGCGTGCCCGTCGCAAAACTCACGCTGTGCGGCATGACCCGGTCCCGACTCGCCGCCGGGAGCAACAGGAATACACCGGCGATCAGGGCCGAGAGCAGCCCGCCGAGCGCAGTGAACAGGAGGATCGCCGGGAGGGTGTCCATGAAGTGTTATATTCTAACACCATATCAGCGCCGCCATCCGACCGGTCCGCTGGTCGCGTCGGTGCGAGAAGAATCGGACCGGATCGGCGGCCGTGCACCACTCCCCGCCGTCGACCTGCCCGACGCCGAGCGCCGCGAGCCGCTGCCGCGCGAGCGCCGGCAGATCGCATTGCCAGCGACCCTTGGGGTTTCGCTGGAACGCCGCCTCGACGGCCCCTGACACGCCAGAGTGACCCGGCGGACCAGCCAGAAAGGCCTCGCGGACCTCCTCGCCCACCTCGAAGTGCGCGGGACCGATGGCGGGACCGAGCCAGGCCACGAGGTCAGAGGGCGGCCTCGCCATGGCCGCGACCGTCGCCTCGAGCACGCCGGCGGCCAGCCCTCGCCAACCAGCATGGGCGGCACCGAGCACACGCCCGTCGCGACTCGAAAAAAGTACCGGCAGACAATCGGCCACCTGGATGGCGAGCACGATACCCGGGGTGCGCGTCACGATGGCATCCGCTCGGGGCCGCGATCCGCCTTCGGGTCGAGAACGCTCATCGACCTCGATGACGTCTTTTCCGTGAACCTGATCGAGCCACACGGGCTCGGAGGGCAAACGCAGCGCATTGGCGAGTCGGCGTCGATTCTCAAACACGGCCGATAGGTCGTCGCCCACGTGCACTCCGAGATTGAGCGTGTCCCAAGGCGACTCGCTCGCGCCGCCACTTCGCAAGGAGAAAGCCGCGCGAACGCCAGCCGGCGCCGCCCAGCGCGGCTCCAGGACGAGAACGGTCATTTTCCGCCCTCGCCGACACCGCTCTCGCCTTCCCCTTCGCTCAATATTTTGAGCAGCTTCGCGAAATCTTTGGGCAACGGTGACTCGAAGCTCATCTCGCGCCCATTCTTCGGATGCGTGAGCGTGAGACGCGAGGCGTGCAGCGCTTGCCGACCGAAAGACGACATGGCCTCGCGCACGGCGGGCGCCACGCCCGCCGGAGTGCGGCGCCGTCCCGCGTAGACCGGATCGCCCACGACCGGATGTCCGATGTGGGCAAGATGCACGCGGATCTGATGCGTGCGCCCCGTCTCGAGCTGCACGCGCACGAGCGTATGCGCACCGAATCGACGCTCGATACGGTAATGCGTGATCGCCTCGCGACCATCGCCGCGCACGGCCATGCGCGTACGCTGGGTGCGATGTCGGCCGATCGGCTCATTGACGGTGCCGCCTCCCGTCATCACGCCTTGGCAGAGCGCGAGATATTCGCGACCCATGTCCCGCTCGGCGAGCGCACGAACAAGCACTGCTTGAGCTTCGGGCGTACGCGCGACCACGAGCAACCCCGAGGTGTCCTTGTCGAGACGATGAACGATCCCTGCGCGAGGAACGTGGGCGAGTTTCGGATCGAGTTGGAGCAAGGCGTTCTGAAGCGTGCCCTCCGAAATGCCGGCGCCCGGGTGGACGACGAGCCCCGCCGGCTTGTCGATGACGAAAATCGCGGCGTCACGATGGACGACTCGAAACGGCACGGCCGGGTCACCCGCGCTCACCCGCTCGTCGGCGATGAATTCGGCCTCGACCCGTACCTGAGCACCCGCACGCACGGGCTCGCGCCGGGCAGGCGCGACCCCCTCGACGAGCACGCGCCCGTCGTCGATCCAGCGTTGCAACCGCGCCCGCGAGTACTGCGGCAGCAATTGAGCCAGGGCGACATCGAGACGCTCGCCCGCAAGGGAATCGGGCAGCGTGAGTGTGTGAATCTCCGGGGGGGACATGCGCTCAGATATAATGCCCGTCCCTGCCACCCGGAATCCAACCCACCCGATGCGAGCGCCACAAAGCAAAATCTCGGCGATGACGTCCGTGCAGCGCCTGCTGCGCACCGGACTCGTGCTCGGCCTCCTGCTCGCGATCGGCGCCTGCGCCTCGGGACGGGACGAACTCGACACCGCTCGCGGCGGCGCCGGCGTGGTGTACGAACGTGCGCGTAAGGCGCTCGACAACCAGGATTACGAGAACGCCATCCGCGTATACGAAGCGCTCGTGGCGCGCTATCCGTTCGGACCAGAGGCCCGCCAGGCGCGGCTCGATCTCATCTATGCGTACTACAAGGGCCGCGAGACGGAGTCGGCACTCGATCAGGCCGACACCTTCATGCGCGAGAACCCGACGCATCCGCGCCTCGACTACGCGTGGTACGTCAAAGGCCTCGTCGACTTCGAGCGCTCGGCGAACTTCATCGAGCGCTGGTTCAACGTCGATCTGGACGAGCGGCCGCCGCAAACCGCGCAGCGCGCTTTCAACTCGTTCCGCAAAGTCGTCGAAGACTATCCGCGCAGCGAGTATGCGCACGACTCGCGCCGGCGAATGATCTATCTGCGCAATCGTCTGGCCGACTACGAAATCTACGTGGCACGTCATTACATGGAACGTGGCGCGTGGGTCGGCGCTTCGCGACGCGCCAAAGAAACCATCGAGCAATACGACGGCGCGCCGGCCGTTCGTGACGCACTCGAAATTCTCATCGAGTGCTACGACCGCCTCGAGATGAAAGAACTCGCCGATCAGACGCGCGAGATCTACGCCGCCAATTACGGCGGCGTGGCCGAGAAAGTCGTCCCCATCAAGAAACCCTGGTGGAGAATCTGGGGCTGATACCCGGGCGTCGGGCTCAACGCCGATAACCGCTCGTGATCGGATATCGCCAGTCGCGCCCGAATCCCCTTCGGCTTACACGCACTCCGGGCGGCGCCTGACGCCGCTTGTATTCGTTGCGCTTCACGAGATCGAGCACCCGACCCACCGTCGCACGATCGAACCCGCGTGCCACGATTTCCTCGACCGAAAGATCCTGCTCGATGAAGGCCTCGAGGATCGGATCGAGCACCTCGTAGGGCGGCAACGAATCGGCGTCTTTCTGGTCATGACGCAATTCGGCCGAAGGCGGCCGCTCGATCACCTTGACGGGAATGACCGGCGTCTCGCCCGCTGCGGTGGCGAGCGCATTCCGATACGCCGAAAGTTTGTAGACCAGAAGCTTGCTGCAATCTTTGATCGGAGCGAATCCGCCCGCCATGTCGCCGTAAAGCGTGGCATAGCCCACCGCCATTTCGCTCTTGTTGCCGGTGGTGAGCAACATGCGGCCTGTCTTGTTGGAGATGCCCATGAGCAACTGCATGCGGCATCGCGACTGGATGTTCTCCTCCGTGGCATCAGGCTCGCGACCTGCGAACTCGTCGCTTAGCGCCGCGAGTGTCGCGTCGAACATTCCCTCGATCGGAATCACCGAATACTTGACCCCGAGGCGCAGTGCCTGCGCAGCCGCCTCATCGAGACTGAGTGCAGACGTATAACGCGAAGGCATCATTACCGCCTGCACGCGATCGGCACCAAGCGCATCGACGGCGATGGCGAGCGTGAGCGCGGAGTCGATGCCGCCGGAGAGCCCGAGCACCACGCCCGGAAAGCGATGTTTGCCGACGTAGTCGCGCACGCCGAGCACCAGTGCCTGATAGACCTCTGCGACCTCATCGAGCGACGCGGCGATCCGATCCTGGGGCACCGGCTCGACCGCGCCCGAGCTTGCCCGCCTGAACTCGATGTACTCCAAAGATTCGACGAACGCCGGCGAGCGATGCACCACCTCGCCCCGCGCATCGACGACCACGCTCTGCCCGTCGAACACCAGCTCGTCCTGACCGCCGACGAGGTTGACGTACACCACCGACACGCCCGTTTCGATCGCCCGCTTCTGCAAGAGCGCCTCACGCGCGACCTGCTTGCCATGCTCGTAGGGCGAGGCGTTGGTGACGATCAGCAGTTCGGCGCCCGCGGCGCACGCCGCTTTGGCGGGCGCTTCCTGCCAGATGTCTTCGCAGATCAGTACACCGATCTTGATGCCGCAATGCTCAAGCACGCAGGGCTCGCCGCCCCGCGCGAAGTAGCGTTGCTCATCGAAGACGCCATAGTTGGGCAGGGAGGCTTTGCGATATCGCGCGCGCTCGACACCGCCCTCGATCCAGGCGATCGAGTTGTAGATCCCCTGATCGGTGTACTCCGGAAAGCCCACCAACATGGCAGGAAGGCCGGTGGCCTCGACGCAGCGCGTGAGCGCGGAGTCGACCTGCCGACGAAACCCGCGATGAAAGAGCAGATCTTCAGGCGGATAACCCGCCAGTGTGAGTTCAGGGAAGACGACGAGGTCCGCCCCTGCCGCCCGGGCGTCGGCCGACGACTGCAACACGCGGGCGGCGTTGCCACCCACATCGCCCACGAGCAGGTTGACCTGCGCGAGAGCGATTCGCAGCGACTCGCGCGTCAAGCCTTCCGGCGCTTGCGCAACTGCTCTTCGATCGCCGAGCCGAGTTCGGCTGGTGATCGAACCGTGCGCACGCCTGCCGCCTCGAGGGCGCGGAATTTATCGGCGGCCGTACCCTTGCCACCGGCGATGACCGCGCCCGCATGACCCATGCGCTTGCCCGGCGGAGCCGTGACACCCGCGATGTAGGCGACGACGGGCTTGGTGACGTGCTGACGGATGAACTCCGCGCCCGCCTCTTCGTCGCTACCGCCGATCTCGCCAACCATCACGATACCTTCGGTCTTCGGGTCGTCCTGGAAGAGCGCGAGCACATCAATGAAATTCATGCCGCGCACCGGGTCTCCACCGATGCCCACGCAGGTGCTCTGACCGAGGCCGTTGTTCGTGGTCTGGAAGACTGTCTCGTACGTGAGCGTGCCGGATCGCGACACGATACCGACACAACCCGGCTTGTGGATGAAGCCCGGCATGATGCCGATCTTGCACTCGCCCGGCGTGATGATGCCGGGACAGTTCGGACCGATGAGTCGCGATTTCGATCCCGCGAGCGCAGTCTTCACGCGCACCATGTCGTTCACCGGGATGCCCTCGGTGATGCAGACGATGAGCTCGATGCCGGCATCGGCCGCTTCGAGGATCGCATCGGCGGCATACGCCGCCGGCACGTAGATCATCGAGGCGTTGGCGCCCGTGGCCGTGACGGCATCGTGCACGGTGTCGAAGACCGGTCGGTCGAGGTGCTTGTCGCCACCCCGTCCCGGCGTGACGCCGCCGACGACTTGAGTGCCGTAGGCGATGCACTGTTCGGAGTGGAAGGTGCCTTGTTTGCCGGTGAAACCCTGGCAGATCACTTTGGTGTTCTTGTCGACGAGAATGCTCATGAGTCGAATCCTGTCAGCTTGTGGTACGGGCGCGAACGACGAAGTGCGTCAGCGCGCGGCCGCGACGACTTTTTGCGCCGCATCGGTGAGATCTTTGGCGGCGATGACCTTGAGCCCACTGGAGGCCAGCATCTCGCGCGCCTTTTCGGCGTTCGTGCCCTCGAGGCGCACGACCACCGGAACCTTGACGCCCACGTTCTTGACGGCCGTGATGACGCCCTCGGCGATGAGGTCGCAGCGCACGATTCCGCCAAAGATATTGACGAGGATCGCCTTCACCTTGGGGTTGGAGAGAATGAGCTTGAACGCCACCGTGACGCGTTCGGCAGTCGCGCCACCACCCACGTCGAGGAAGTTCGCAGGCGAACCGCCGTGCAACTTGATGAGATCCATCGTGGCCATCGCAAGTCCCGCGCCGTTGACCATGCACGCGATGTCACCGTCGAGCGACACGTAATTGAGATCGTGCTGGCTCGCCTGCAACTCCATCGGATCTTCTTGTGCGGTATCGCGCATTTCCGCGAGGGCCTTCTGCCGGTACGTGGCATTGGCATCGATGTTGATCTTGGCATCGAGCGCAACGAGATCGCCCGCCTTGGTGACGATCAGCGGATTGACCTCGAGGAGACTTGCGTCCTTGTCGAGATAGAGCTGATAGAGCGCCATCGCAATTTTTTGAAACTGGGCGATCTGCGCGTCTTTGAATCCGAGCGCAAACGCCATGCGACGACACTGATGGGGCTGCAGGCCCGCCGCCGGATGGATATTCACCGTGGTGATTTTTTCGGGTGAGTGCTCGGCGACTTCTTCGATGTCCATGCCGCCCGCTGCGGAACCCACCATCGCGATGAAACCCTTTTCGCGATTGAGCGTGAGCGAGAGATAGATCTCCCGATCGATGGCCGAGCCCGTCTCGACATACACGCGATCGACGGGCAATCCTTCGGGTCCCGTCTGCTTGGTCGCAAGACGCGTGCCGAGCATCGCCTTCGCGGCATCGCGAACCGAATCGATGTCGCGCGCGAGCTTGACGCCGCCCGCTTTGCCGCGACCGCCGGCATGTACCTGCGCCTTCACGACCCAGACCTGACCGCCGAGCGCTTGCGCTGCGGCCACGGCCTCCTCGGGCGTCGCCGCTACGCGGCCGGTCGGAACCGGTATTCCGTACGCCGAAAAGACTTCCTTCGCCTGATATTCGTGAAGATTCATCGAGACCCCCGACTAGCTGGACTAAACTCCCATTTTGGTCGAAACCCGAGGTTTAGGGAACCGCTGATGACCGATGCGCTCTCCTCCTTGCTTCAGGGGCTCGCCGCCCTGACCACCCCGGGGGTATTTCCCCTCGTGGCGGCCGTGCTCGGGCTCATCGTCGGCAGTTTTCTGAACACGGTGATCCACCGGCTTCCCCGCATGCTCGAGCGCGAGTGGCGCGAGCAGTGCGCCGAGCTCGAGGGCGGCGACCTCGACTCCCCTCGCTTCGATCTCATCGCCCCACGATCGCACTGTCCGGCTTGTCAAACGCCGCTTCGCGCCCCGCATCTCGTTCCCGTCGTGAGCTGGCTCGCATTGCGCGGTCGATGCGCAGCCTGTGGAACGTCGATTTCGCCGCGCTATCCACTCATCGAGATCGGTACCGCGATCGCCTTTGCGATCGTCGCGACGAAATTCGGCGGAGGACTCGAAGGGTGGGCGGCCCTCCTGGTCACGGCATGTCTCATCGTGCTCGCGGTCATCGACTTCGACACGCACTATCTGCCCGACCAGATCACCCTGCCCTTGCTCTGGATCGGACTCGCTGCCGCGCTCGCCGGCGACGTACGCACGGCGGTGATCGGAGCGATCGTGGGCTACCTTTCGTTGTGGACGTTCTATCACCTCTTCAAGCTCATTACCGGCAAGGAAGGCATGGGCTACGGCGACTTCAAATTATTCGCAGCACTCGGAGCCTGGCTCGGACCGGCGGCGCTCATGCCGATCATCCTCCTCGCCTCCATCGCCGGTGCGGCGGTCGGTCTCACCCTCGTATTCTTCTTCGCACGCTCACGAGAGCAGCCGCTCGCCTTCGGGCCATTTCTCGCAGCCGCCGGTTGGCTCGTGATGTTGCTCGGCGAAGGCGTCCCCGGCAGTCTACTAATCAAAGATTGGACGGGGTTCTGATCGATGTTCAAGGTCGCCCTCACCGGAGGAATCGCCAGCGGCAAGTCGCGCGTCGCCGATATCTTTGAGGCGCTCGGCGTCACCGTCATCGACAGCGATGCGGTCGCGCGCGAGGTCGTGGCACCCGGAAGCGAGGGCCTCCTCGCCATCGTGCAACGATTCGGTCCGTCGGTATTGACCGAAGACGGCCAACTCGACCGGCGTGCGCTGCGCGAGATCGTCTTCGCTGATCCTAGCGCTCGAGGCGATCTCGAGGCCCTCACCCATCCGCGAATTCGCGCCCGGATGGGAGCGCTCAATCGTCAGGCTCATGGGCCTTACCTCATCAATGCAATTCCGTTGCTCGCTGAGACCGGAGGACGCCGCGACTTCGATCGGGTGCTGGTCGTCGATTGCCCGGAGGATTTGCAAATCACCCGAGTGATGACCCGCGATCGCATCGATGAAACAGCGGCACGGGCAGTTCTGGCGGCGCAGGCCTCGCGTGCGGCGCGGCTCGCCCTCGCCGATGACGTCATCGTGAACGACGGCGATCTCGAGAGCCTCCGGAAGGCGGTCGGAGCGCTCCACGAGCGTTACCTCGACCTCGCTCGGGCGGGTTCGACTTCCTGATCGGAACAAGTCGGGTGGCGGTCAGCAGCCGGCTGTAACAGAATAGCCAGATGACCGAGGTGGCCGCAGAGGGGGCAGCCACGGCGCCTGCGGGCAACGAGGGGCCCTTGGTTTTCGAACAACCGCTGAACGAGCGGATGCGGGCCTATTTGCGCATCGATTTCCTCTACAACCAAGGTCTCTTCCACGCGCACTCGACTTCCCAGTGGGGTAGTCGGGCCTCAATCTCGAGTCTGCTCGACATCCTCGCCATCATCACGCGCAGCGACATTCGCGCGGACGTCCTCAAAGAACTCGAGCGACAGATCGCCGTGTACACCGAGTTCCAGCGTAGACCCAACATCGACGTCGATCGACTGCAAGCACTCGTCGCCAATCTCACGCGACTGCGCACCGAGTTGCTTGGTGCCGGATCAAGCTGGCTGCAGCCGCTGCGTGACTCGAACTTCCTCGCCGCGATTCGACATCGCAGCACCATACCGGGCGGCACTTGCGACTTCGATCTGCCCGACTTGTCGTTCTGGTTGGCTCAACCGAGTGCGTCGCGCGAACACGCACTCGCCGAATGGCTCGCGCTGTTGCGCCCACTGTGTGATTCGATCGCGGAGCTCTTGTGGCTGACGCGTCAAAGCGGTCGTCTGCGCAGCGAGGTCGCCTCGAACGGCGTCTTCCACATCACCTTCGATCGCGGTCAGCCGGTGCAATTGCTGCGTGTGGCAGTTCCTGCAGAGCTTGGCGTATTCCCCGAAATCAGCGGCAGTCACTATCGCGCGAGCGTACGCTTCGTGAGCTGGCAAGGGCTCAACGAGCGAGCCCGTCAGGTCGAAAACGATATTCCTTTCGATCTCATCTGCTGCAGTTGATGAAACTCTACGACAACGACTTCGCGCCGAGCCCGCGCCGAGTGCGCATGTTCATCGCCGAAAAAGGTCTCGAAGCCCGGGGCGTGGTGATCGCCCGAATACCGGTCGACATCGCAACCAACGAGACCGGCGGTGCCGCATTCCGCGAAGTGAATCCGCTCGGCGAAGTGCCCGTGCTCGAACTCGACGACGGGACTCGCATCCGCGAGTCCCTCGCGATCTGTCGATATCTCGAGGCGCTCTACCCTGACCCCTGCCTCTTGGGCACGACGCCGATCGAGCGCGCCCGCATCGAGGCGATGACGCTCGAGCTGATGTTCAGGGTGTATGTGCCGACCACTCACGCGTTTCGTCATACCCACAAGTTTTGGCAAGGGCGCGTCACGCAGGTTGCGGACTACGGCGCCTTGGCTCGCGAGCAGGTGCTGGATGAATGGCGACGCCTCGACGGTGTGCTCGCCGACCGGCCTTACGTTGCGGGCGACGCGTTCAGCATGGCGGACATCGTCGCCTTCACGACGCTCGAGTTCGGCAAACCCTCCGGCATTCGCCTGCAACCGGATCAGGTCAACCTCGGACGCTGGCACGCGGCGATCGCCGCACGACCGAGCGCCAAGGCCTGAACCCTCAGGGCGTTTGGATGCCGAGCATGGCTGCGGCGAACGCCCACTGATCCGCGAAGTCTTCGATCTGCATCCAGGTCGGCTTGCCGGCACCGTGTCCCGCTCGCGTCTCCACACGCAGCAGGATCGGTGAGGCACAACCCTGGGCATGCTGCAGCGCTGCGGCGAATTTGTAGCTGTGCCAAGGCACGACGCGATCATCTCGGTCGGCAGTCGTGATGAGCGTTGGCGGATAACAGGCGCCCGATTTCACGTTGTGTACCGGTGAGTACGCGAGCAAGGCCTCGAACTCCTTCGGATCCTCCGAGAGACCGTAGTCCGACGACCACTGCCGCGCATTGGCGCTCGCCGTGTGATACCGCAGCATATCGAGCACTCCGACCCCGGGTAGCGCCGCGGCGAAGAGATCGGGCCGCTGCAGCAGTGTCGCACCGACGAGCAAGCCGCCGTTGCTGCGTCCCGAGATAGCGAGTCTGCGCGGATTCGTGAACCCCTCACGGACGAGATATTCGGCCGCCGCGATGAAATCGTCGAAGACATTTTGCTTGCGCGTCTTGGTACCCGCTTCGTGCCAAGGCTCGCCGTACTCGCCGCCACCGCGAAGATTGGCCTCGACATAGATGCCGCCCATCTCGAGCCAGGTGATGACGGTAGGTCGGAAGGTCGGCGTCACCGACACGTTGAACCCGCCGTAACCATAAAGCAGCGTCGGCGCCTCGCCGTTCTTCACGAGATCACGACGGTGCGTGATGAACATCGGTACGCGTGTGCCGTCCTTGCTGGTGTAGAACTCCTGCCGCGTCACGTAGCGCGAGGTGTCGGCGCCGAACGCAGGCGCCCGCCAGACGCTCGTGGACAGATCGCCGAGATCGAGGCGCATCACCTGTCCTGGTCGCAGGTAGTCGGCATACGCAAAAAACGTTTCGGTATCGGTCGCGTTGCCGCCGAAGCCGGCGATGGTCCCCAATCCCGGGACGGATACTTCACCGAGTGCACGCCCATCACGATCGAAGACTCGCGCAACACCATGCGCATCGCGAACATAGCGAACGATGATGCGCCCGCCGACGAAGCTCGCCTCATCGAGCGCAAGCGTGTCTTGCGGCACGAGCTCGCGCCACTTTTGAGGTGACGGATCGCGCGCATCGACGGCGATCACCCGACTCTGCGGCGCGTTGTTGGTGGTGACGACGTAAATCGTGTCGCCTTCGCTGCCGATGATGGAGTAGCGAGCATCCCATGCGCCGAAGAGCGTACGCGCCGGCGCCTTCGGGTCGCGCAAGTCGATGAGATCGATGCCATTGGTACGATAACCGTCGAACATCGACACGAAGAGCCAACGGCCGTCGTCCGAGACGCTGGCCGTCGGTGCGCGTCGCGGATGATCCTTCACACGATAGATTTCGGTGTCGCGATCTTGCGGCTCACCGAGACGGTGGAAGACGACGACCGGCTGAGCCTGATCGTCCCCACGCGAGGCATCGTCGGCGCGGCGTGGATAACGACTGTAGTACACACCAGATCCGTCGGGCGCCCAAGAGAGCTCCCAGAACTTCGTGAAGCGAAGTTCGTCGGGCAGATCGACCCCGTCGGAGGTCCGACGGAATTTCCAGATCTCCCAGTCGGTGCCCCCATCGGACAACGAATAGGCGATGAGACTGCCATCGGGGGACGGCTCGTAGCGCGCAAGCGCGACGGTGGCGTCACGGCTCGCGGCATTCGGGTCGAACAACACGCGCGGCTTACCCTGCAGCGAGTCTGCGACGTACAACACGCTTTGGTTCTGTCGGCCGTCGTTACGGACAAAGAAATACTTGCCGCCTTTCTTGCGCGGCACGCCGACCCGCTCGTAGTTCCAGAGTTCGGTCAGCCGCTTCTGGATCCACTCGCGCTGGGGCAGCGACTCGAGCCAAGGCTTGGCGAGCGCATTTTGCGCAGCGACGAACTCGCGCGTGGCCGGCGCGGCGGGCTGTTCGAGCCAGCGGTAGGGGTCGGCGACGGACTTGCCGTGGTAGACGTCGACGACAGAGCCCCGCGCTGCGTTCGGATAGGACAGCGAGGCAGACGATGCTTTGTTTTCGGGCATGGCGGTCTGGGTGGTGAGCATGACGAGCAGAGCGGCGGCGAGCGCGAAGCGTCGCGGGTGGCGATGGGACATATTCCTCTCTACACTGGGTTTCATCTGGATGACGCATGTTACTGGACACCTACGCATGATGTGCAGCACTTTGAAATCACGGTTCCTCGGGGCGATCGTACTGACCGCCCTCGCCTGGTCGGCCGTCGCCTCGGCCGCAACGTCCGAGCGCCTCAGCATCGACCGGCTCTTCGCCGCACCCGACCTCTCCGGTCCGTCATTGCGCGGCGCGAGGTTCTCGCCCGACGGCAAGCTCGTCACCTATCTTCAGGGCAAGCCCGACGCCAAAGACCGCCTCGACATCTGGGCCTACGACACCTCGACCCGTCGCACGCGACTGCTCGTCGACTCGGCCGCACTCGTCGCCGACGAAGGCAAACTCTCCGCCGAAGAAGAGGCACGCCGCGAGCGCGCCCGGACGTCCTCGCTGGCGGGCATCATCGAATACGAGTTCTCGCCGAACTCGCGTTATCTGCTCATTCCGCTCTCGGGAGATCTCTATCTTTACGATTTGCGCGCGGTCTCGGCAGCCGCCGCCGTGCGCCGCCTCACCGCGACGCCTGCTGCCGAAACGGACGCGCGCTTCTCGCCGCGCGGTCGCTACGTCAGTTACGTGCGCGATCAAAACCTGTTCGTGCTCGAACTGAATACGGGCAATGAACGCGCGATCACCCGCGCGGGGGGCGGCCTGCTGTCCTTCGGTGTGGCCGAGTTCATCGCCCAGGAAGAAATGGATCGAAGCACCGGCTACTGGTGGTCACCCGACGAACGACGTCTCGCCTACACCCGCGTGGACGAATCCACGGTCGACGAAGTCGAACGCTTCGAGATCTACGCCGAGACGGTCAAAGTCATTCGACAACGCTATCCGGCCGCGGGTCGCCCGAATGCCCGCGTCGATCTTTTCGTCCATGATCTCGATCGCGCGAGCGACCGCGGGTTGCCCGCCGCCTCGGCGGGAGACGGCTATCTCGCGAGGGTCAATTGGTTTCCCGACTCGTCGGCGCTTGCCGTTCAGCGTCAACCCCGCGATCAAAAATTACTGCAGCTCTGGCGAGTCGATGCGAACTCCGGTACAGGTCGACTGCTGATCGAGGAGCGCAGCGACACTTGGGTCGATCTGCACGATGAACTGACGTTCTTGAAGCAACGACCTGCTTTCATCTGGTCGTCCGCGCGCAGCGGCCATGACCATCTCTATCTCTTCGATTACGACGGCAAATTGTTGAGGCCGATCACGGCAGGCCCATGGATGGTCGCCGGCAGCGGTCGCGAGCGCGCCCTCGAAACGGTCGACGAGACCCGCGGACTCGTCTACTTCACGGCCAATCGCGACACGCCGCTCGAGCGACATCTCTACGTCGCGCCGCTCGAAGGAGCTTCGGATGTTGCGGGCATCGAACGCCGAATCAAGCGACTGAGCTCGGAGTCGGGTTGGCATGCGAACAGTCTGTCGGCCGACGGAAAATATTGGCTCAACACCTTCTCGACGCCCGACTCCCCTCCCTCGCTGAGCTTGCGCCGGACCGACGGCAGCCTCATCGACGTACTCGTAGCCAACAAACTGGATGACTCGCATCCGTACGCGCCCTACCTTCCGCTGCATCAGCCGACCGAGTTCGGCACCCTCGAGGCGAGCGATGGGCAAACGCTGCACTATCAACTCACGCGACCGGTCGGCATGCAGCCGGGACGGCGCTATCCCGTCATCGTCGAGGTGTACGGCGGCCCCGGCGTACAAAATGTGCGCAAAGCCTGGGGCGGTCTGTTCAGACAATATCTTGCTCAACAGGGATACGTCGTATTCACGGTGGACAACCGCGGCTCGGCATTCCGAGGCCGTGCGTTCGAGGGCGCGCTCCATCGACGCATGGGCACGGTCGAAGTCGAAGATCAGGTCCGTGGCGTCGATTTCCTGCGTACGCTTCCTTTCGTCGACGGCACACGCATCGGGGTTTTCGGTTGGAGTTACGGCGGCTACATGGCCCTCATGAGCATGGTGAAAGCCCCGGGACACTTCGCGGCCGGGGTGTCTGGCGCGCCCGTCACCGACTGGCGCCTCTACGACACCCATTACACCGAACGCTACATGAGCACGCCCGAGGACAATCCGGAGGGTTATCGCGAGGGCAACGTCATGACCTACGCGGATCAACTCGCCGGCCCGCTTCTCATCATGCACGGCATGGCCGACGACAACGTGCTGTTCACGCACAGCACCGCGCTCTTCAAGCGGCTGCAGGACCTGCGCAAACCCTTCGAGGTCATGCCCTACCCCGGCAGCAAACACGCCCTGCTGCGCTTCGGGTCGACGGGACCGCACGCCTACGACACCATCGCGCAATTCTTTGCCCGCACGCTGCGTCCCGATCGACCGAAGATCGAAGGCGCGGCGGGCGAACCCATCGCCGCCGAATGAATCCGCCGAATGACCAGATCTGATTTGGAGAGCCTCGCCGCATGCGCAGCCTGAAACCGCTTTTCGATCGCAATCGCGAGTGGTCCGCGGACATCACGGCGCGAGATCCGGCTTTTTTCGAAAAACTGGTGGGACAACAATCGCCCGATTACCTCTGGATCGGCTGCGCCGATAGTCGGGTACCGGCCAATGAAATCGTCGGCTTGTTGCCCGGCGAACTCTTCGTGCATCGCAACGTGGCGAACGTCGTCGTGCACACCGATCTCAATTGCCTCTCGGTCTTGCAGTACGCCGTGGATGTCCTCGACGTCGAGCACGTGATCGTCTGCGGTCACTACGGGTGCGGCGGCGTGCACGCCGCGATGCGCAACGACCGGTTGGGACTCATCGACAACTGGCTGCGGCACGTGCAGGACGTCATGAAAAAACATCACGCACGACTCTCCGAACTGCCGGACGAGGCGGCCCGTCTACGCCGCCTCTGCGAGCTCAACGTGATCGAACAGGTGCTGAACGTCGGACAGACGACGATCGTGCAAAGCGCATGGGATCGCGGCAAGCCCCTCGAGATCCATGGCTGGATCTACGACCTGCACGATGGGCTGCTGAAAGATCTTTCGGTCTGCGTGAAATCGCAGACCGAGTTCGCCGAGGTTTACCGGCAGGTCGCCGACGCCTAAGGCATCTTGATCTTGCCGCCGAGCGTCTGGCCGAGCGCGGCACCGGACTCGGGCACCACGATGCGCGAGGCCGCCTCGCGGCGCATCTGCTGCGCTTCCTCGATGGCGTCTTCGAGGGCTTTCTTGACGGCGTCCGGAAACTTCTCGATGGCCTCGGCCAAATCTTTGGCCTCGATCTCGAAACCGAGGGGCAACACGCCACCCGGGGTCATGAGCTGCGTCTGGCCCAACCAGAGCACGGGGCGCGACGGATCCGGTGAACCGTCAGTGAGCACCGGAATCATGCGGCGCAGCGTCCCCGCGCGACGGTCGGTGAACACGTCCTCCCGGTAGAGACTGGCGGAGTCGATTTTGATTTCGGGGAGCCCGAGGTCCTGATTGCTCATGGAGTCTTTCCTTTGCTGAGATTCGATTCGGCGACGCTCGCGATGGTAGCCGGTTGTCCGTGCTGCCGGATGAGCACTTTGCGACGGAAGAAGCGCAGGTAGCCGGCCGGGCCCATGCGTGACCCGCCGAGGCCCGAGAGCTTGAACGAATGCTTTTCCATTTCGTGGCAAAGCGCGGTCAGCGAGCCGTCATTGAGACTGATACCGCCGGCATCGATCTGTCGACCGATCGCTTCGGCCTCTTCGAGCGTGCCGGCGATGACGCCCGCAGAGAGTCCATAGACACCCTCGTTGGCGAGCGCAATGGCTTGGTCGATGTGATCGAACGCCATGACGGGAATGACAGGCCCGAAGGTCTCTTCGGTCATGAGGCTCATTCGATGATCAACGTCGACGAGGACCGTGGGTCGCAACCACTTGCCGCCGTGGTCTTCGACCTGACCCCCGCAGAGCACTCGCGCACCCTTGGCCACGGCGTCGGCGATCTGAGCAGCGACCACATCCGCCTGCTTGCCGAAAATGAAGGGGCCGATCGTGCCTTGATGGATGTCGGGCCAGTTCGGTTCGATCGCCTTCGCCTTCTCGACGAGACGAGTCACGAACGGCTCAAAGATTTGCCGATCGACGTACACCCGCTCGATGCTCTGACAGGCCTGCCCCGTGGCGAGACAGCTCGAGCGCAGCGCCACATCGGTGGCGCGCTCCAGATCGGCCGTCGCCGTCACGATGAGCGGATCGTTGCCCCCAAGTTCGAGAAAGGCCGGAATGAAATGCTGCGCGGCATTGGCCGCGACGAGTCGTCCCGTCGCGACACTGCCCGTGAAGCACACGACATCGACGCTTTCGACGAGCTGCTCGCCGGTCTGCCGGCCGCCCGGTTGCAAGTGCAACACCTCGGCGAGCTCGGGTACGGCGGCGATCGACTCCAAAGCCGGACCGACGAAGCGCGGCGTGACCTCGCTCGGCTTGATGAAGACGGCACAGCCCGCGAGCAACGCGGGGATCGCGTCGATGAAGCAGAGTGTCGCGGGAAAATTCCAGGGACTGATGATGCCGACGAGCTCGTACGGTACGTACTGCGAGCGATAGGAGATCTGCGGCAGGCTCGTGGAGCGCGCCTCTTCTTCACGCGCCAGCGACGGGGCGAGCGCCGTCCATCGATCGATCATCCCCGCCACGGTCGAGACTTCGCTCATCGCGATCAGATAGCGGCCCGTATCCTCGGCGAGCGCCTCGACAATCCGGGGCTGGCGGGCGACCCACTCGGCACGCCAGCGACGAAGAATGGCGATGCGCTCGTCGAGCGAGCGCGTCCGCCAACGCCTCTGGGCAGCGCGCAGGCTCGAGAGCCGAGCGGCGAGCTCCGCTGACGTCGGTGCGGAGAATGCGAAATCGACCTGTCCGCTGCGGGGGTTGCGCACCTCGATGCGCTCGGTTCCGTGGCTCATGCGACTATCTTGCGCCGCCGCGTCGTCGCTGCAAAGCATGGATGAAGGGCAAGTCCGCTTCGAGGATATCCTCACGATCGAGCCTCTCGAGCGGGACCCATCGCAGCGCCTGACCGTCGAGCGATGCGGGCGTACCGCTCCAGGCCTCGACGACATGGAACAGCAGCTCGACCTCCCGGTCGGGGTAAGCGTGGACCCGCGACATTTCGAGGCGACATTGCTGCACCTCGATGCCGAGTTCCTCGCGAAGTTCGCGACGCAGCGCCTCCTGCGGCGTCTCGCCATCGGCGATCTTGCCTCCGGGAAACTCCCATCGACCCGCCATGTGCTTGCCGGGCGGTCGAGCCGCGATGAGCACTTGGCCCTGCTCGTCGATTAGCGCCCCGGCCACGACGAGGATGCGCGAATTGTGGACGGTGGAACTCAGGACTCGAGCGCGCCGTGGCACTGCTTGAATTTGCGACCCGATCCGCACGGGCAAGGCTCGTTACGACCGACCTTGCGCTCGCCGCGCACGAGAGTCGCAGGCCCTGCGCGTTCGCCGGCAGACGGCTCGCCGGGTGCACCCTCGGCGCCGCCGAGTATCGATTGAGCCTCGGCATGCTGCGTCTGCAGCGCCGCGAGAAGTTTTCTTTGACGCTCTTCTTCTTCGCGCTGCAAATCGGCTTCGCTGCGAACCTCGATGCGAGCGAGCAACGAGGCCGTATCGAACTTGACGCGATCGAGCATGTTGCTGAAGAGTTCGTAGGCCTCGCGTCGGTACTCATACCGATAATCTTTTTGGGCATAGCTGCGCAGGTGAATGCCCTGCCGCAGATAGTCCATGGCCGCCAGATGCTCGCGCCAGTGCTGATCGAGCGTGCGCAGCATGACGTCCTTCTCGAGATGCTGCATGAGCTCGGCACCGTAACGCCGGGATTTCTCCGCGTAGTGCGCTGCGACAGCCTCGAGCACGCGCGTGCGCAGCGCACTCTCGTCCATGTCAGGCTCGGCCGCGAGCCAAGCCCGCGGATCGATGTCGGTGTGGAAATCCTTGCGCAGACCGTCGCGCAGGCTCTCGAGATCCCAGTCCTCGTGCGGCACGTTGCGCGGCAAGTACTCATCGAGCAGCCGTCCGACCACGTCCGCCTGGATGCCACGAATGGCGGAGGACAGATCGGTCGCGCCCATGATCTCGGTACGCTGCTGGTAGATCACCTTGCGCTGATCGTTCGCGACGTCGTCGAACAGCAGCAACTGTTTGCGGATGTCGAAGTTGTGCGACTCGACCTTGCGCTGCGCCACTTCGATGCGCCGGCTCAGCATGCGGCTCTCGATGACCTCGCCTTCCTTCATGCCGGCGGCGGAGAGCAAGCGCTTGGTGAAGTTCGGGTCACCGAAGATGCGCATCAGGTTGTCTTCCATCGACAGATAGAAGCGCGAAGATCCGGGATCGCCCTGTCGGCCCGAACGGCCGCGCAACTGGTTGTCGATGCGGCGCGACTCGTGACGTTCGGTACCGATGATGTGCAGACCGCCAGCCGCGAGGACCTGGTCGTGACGTTGCTGCCAAGCCGCGCGCACCGCGCCACGCTGCTCGTCGGTCGCCTCGGCGGGCAGCGCGTGCAACTCGGACTCGAGACTCCCGCCGAGCACGATGTCGGTGCCGCGACCCGCCATGTTGGTCGCGATCGTGACCGCGCCCGGACGACCCGCCTGCGCGACGATCTGCGCCTCGCGCTCATGCTGCTTGGCGTTCAACACCTCGTGGGCGATGCCTTCTTTTTTGAGCACGCCCGAAATCAACTCGGATGCCTCGATCGATGTCGTACCGACGAGGACAGGCTGCTGCTTCGTCACACACTCGCGAATGTCCTCGACGATGGCTTTGAACTTGTCTCCCTGAGTCAGGTGCACGAGATCGGCCATGTCCTTGCGGACCATCGGCCGGTGCGTCGGGATGACGTTCACCTCGAGGTTGTAGATCTGCAGGAACTCGGGCGCCTCGGTATCGGCGGTGCCGGTCATGCCAGAAAGCTTTCGATAGATACGGAAGTAATTCTGGAACGTGATCGAGGCGATGGTCTGGTTTTCTTCGCGGACGCGCACGCCCTCTTTCGCCTCGACGGCCTGGTGCAAACCATCGGACCAGCGACGACCCGGCATCGTTCGTCCGGTGAATTCGTCGACGATGATCACCTCGCCGCCCCGCACGATGTATTCGACATCACGCTTGTAGAGCGCGTGGGCGCGTAGCGCCGCGTTGAGATGGTGCATGAGACGGATGTTCGCCGGATCGTAGAGGCTCTCGCCCTCGCGAAGCATGCCGGCTTCGATCATGAGGGCCTCGACCTTCTCGTGACCCGCCTCGGTCAGATGCACCTGTCGCTGCTTCTCGTCCACCATGTAATCGCCGGCCGGCTCGGGTTCGGACTCGCCCGACAACATGTTGCCGGTGCGCGGCGGCGGACCTTCGGCACGCTCGAGACGCGGCACGAGTTTGTTGATGGCGAGATAAGTATCGGTGCTTTCTTCGGCCGGGCCCGAAATGATGAGCGGCGTGCGCGCTTCGTCGATGAGGATGGAGTCGACTTCATCGACGATGGCGTAGGCGAGCGAGCGCTGGACGCGATCCTCGAGACGAAACGCGAGATTGTCGCGAAGGTAATCGAAGCCGAATTCGTTGTTGGTGCCGTACGTGATGTCGCAGGCATAGGCCTCGCGCTTTTCGACCGAGGGCTGCTGACTGCGAATGACGCCGACGGTCAGGCCGAGGAAACGGTAGACCGGCCCCATCCAGTCGGCATCGCGCTGCGCGAGATATTCATTGACCGTGACGACGTGCACACCCTCGCCCGTGAGCGCGTTGAGGTAGGCCGGCAGCGTCGCGACGAGCGTCTTGCCCTCACCCGTGCGCATTTCGGCGATGCGGCCTCGATGCAAGGCGATGCCGCCGAGAAACTGCACGTCGAAGTGGCGCAGACCGAGCGCGCGACGGGCGGCCTCGCGCACCACCGCAAACGCCTCGGGCAGGAGCGCATCGAGGGTCTCGCCGTTCTTCAGGCGACCGCGGAACTCGTCGGTCTTGGCTCTCAGCTGCTCGTCGGAGAGCGCCTGCAGAGCGGGCTCGAAGGCGTTCGCGGCCCGCACCTCGCGAGCCATGGCCTTGACCAACCGCTCGTTGCGGCTACCGAAAATACGCTGGAGAAAATTGAGCACCCGGGGGACCCCTGGACAGAAGCCGACTAAAAGCGCGGCATTTTACGTGGTTGGGGTCCTGTCGGTCGAATTCAACCCCCGAGATAGGAAAGCGGGTTCACAGGAGCCCCGTTTCGCAGCACTTCGAAGTGGACGTGCGGACCGGTCGAACGGCCGGTCGAACCCATGATGGCCAGACGCTGGCCGCGGGACACGGTCTCGCCCTGACGCACGAGAACCCGTGAATTGTGGGCGTAGCGCGTCACGTAACCGTCCCCGTGCGTGACATCGACCACATAACCGTAGTCCGGGCGATAGCCCGCGAAGGTGACAACGCCAGCGCCCACCGCAATGACGGAGTCGCCCCAGTTCCCGGCGAAATCGACGCCGCGATGGAAACTGAACTCGCCCGAGACGGGATCATGTCGACTGCCGAAGCCCGAAGAGAGGAAGCCTCGCTCGACAGGACGTCCTTCCGGGAGAATCTGTTTGCGCAACTCGCGTTGCAGGATGATCTGCTCGAGCACGTTGAGTTGCGTGTCGCGCTGTTCGAGTCGCGATTCGAAGTCGTCGATCATCGAGGAGAGCTCGGGCGCCTGCACCCGCACGCCGGCACTCGATTCGGGTCCACCCGCCGAGGGCGCCATCGAGAAATCGAATTCACGCGAATCGACGTCGGCGAGTTCGGCAAGTCGCTTGCCAAGCGCATCGAGTCGGATGACATGCGCGTTGAGTTGACCCATGCGTGCGGACATGGCGTCGATGCGCTCCTGAAGCCGCGCGCGCAATTCGTCGATGTCGCGATCGTCCGAGGCACTGAAGCGGGCAACGAACGACGCGGTCTCGCCCGATATACGTTCGGCGACGCTGAAGCCCGCAAAGAACGAGGCGCCGAGCAGGAAAACCAATGCGGAGACGCCGATCCCGATCACCCAGGAGCCGGGCAGATCGAGGCTGCGGACTTGCGCGGCGCGCTGACGCAGTACGACGAATTTCACGGCTCCCCCCCATCCGGATTCCCGGTGCCATAATCGGCGAACCGCGACTATGCCCAAACCACCCCCTCGCCTCAACCCGAAATCTTCCGATCCGGGGTTACCTTCGGGCCGACAACCCTTGCCTGGGAGGCCCGGCAAGCCCCGCGAAATCAAGGACTTGCTGTCCCGATCAGGTCTCGCCCAAGCGGCCAAAAAATTTGAGGGCCAGCAAAGGGATTGGCGGGATTTTTTTGCGGAAAAACTCGAACCCGGGCTGCTCGAGGCCATCGTCCACTATGTCGAACGCGATGGCACGCTGACGGTGCAGGCGAGTTCGGCCTCCTGGGCGGCGAGACTTCGCTTCGCCCTGCCCGCCTTGTTGGAGGACGCCCAGGCCTTTCGCCCGGGCATCAAAAAATTCGTGGTGAAGGTTCAGCCCGTGGCGGCGAGTACGGGCGCGCGCACGTAAGAAATCGGAGCATCTTCCGGGCGCTCGAACACGATCGCCTCCCAAGCCGACTCGTCGGCGAGCAAGGTACGCAGCAATCGGTTGTTGAGTCCGTGACCGGACTTGAAGGCCGAGAATTCGCCGATGAGGCTGTGGCCGAGCAGATATAGATCGCCGATGGCATCGAGGATCTTGTGCTTGACGAATTCGTCCTCGTAACGGAGGCCGCCCTCGTTAAGCACCTTCGAGTCGTCGAGCACGATGGCGTTGTCGAGATTGCCGCCGAGCGCGAGGTTGCGAGCGCGCATCGTCTCGAGGTCGCGCATGAAACCAAAAGTGCGCGCACGGCTGATTTCTTTGAGAAACGACGTCGTGGAAAAATCCATGCTCGCCCGCTGGCCATGGCGCTTGAAGATCGGATGGTTGAACTCGATCTCGAAATTGACCTTGAAGCCGTCGAACGGATCGAATCGCGCCCACTTGTCGCCATCTTCGACCTTCACGGACTTGCGGATACGGACGAACCGCTTCGGCGTGCGCTGCTGCTCGAGACCCGCCGACTGCAACAAGAACACGAAGGGACCCGCGCTGCCATCCATGATGGGAACCTCGGGACCGCTGATCTCGACGAGCGCGTTGTCGATGCCAAGACCCGCAAAGGCCGACAGTAAATGCTCGACCGTCGACACGCGAACCTCGCCTTTGACGAGCGAGGTGCCGAGAGTGGTTTCGCCGACATTACCCGCGCGAGCCGGAATGTCGACGGGAACTGACAGGTCGGTGCGTCGAAAGACGATTCCGGTGTCCGGAGCCGCCGGACGGATGGTCATCAGAATGCGCTTGCCGGTGTGCAGACCCACACCGCTCGCGCGGATGACATTTTTCAAAGTGCGTTGACCGACCATCGTTTCCCCCGACTGCCCCAGGGCATGCCGCCTGAAGGCGGCATGCCGGGGGAGTCATCGAAGGCGGCGAGTGTACCCCAAACCGACCGTCAGTCGGCCTGACGACGCAGGAAGGCCGGGATATCGAGGATGTCCTCGGCGGCCTCGGGCTCATGGCGCAAGCCATCGCCCGCCGCGGCTTTCAGACGCTCGTAGGCCGGAACGTCGAGCTTGCTGTAGTCGGAGGAGACCACCACCGGCCGACGGCCGACACGGGGCGCATCGAACGCGGCCCGAACCGGCGCGGCTCGCACGCTGCTCGCGCTCGCTGCGCCGCGCGTTGCCGTCATCTGCGATTGCGAACGCGCGAGACCTGTTGCGACCACCGTGACACGCAGTTCATCGGTGAGCGAAGGATCGATGACCGTACCCACGACGACCGTGGCATCGTCGGAGGCAAACTCCTTGACGATGTTGCCGACCTGCTCGAACTCGCCGATGCCGAGATCGAGTCCCGCCGTGACGTTGACGAGGATGCCGCGGGCACCCGCGAGATTGACGTCCTCGAGGAGCGGCGAGGACACAGCCATCTCGGCGGCGACGCGCGCCCGATCTTCGCCGGTCGCATGTCCCGAGCCCATCATCGCCATGCCGGTTTCGCTCATGACGGTGCGTACGTCGGCGAAGTCGACGTTGATGAGACCCGGACGGGTAATGAGTTCTGCGATGCCTTGCACGGCGCCCTGCAACACGCCGTTCGCGCTCTTGAACGCGTCGAGCAGTGTCGTCTTGGGGCCTAGCACGGTGAGCAACTTCTGGTTCGGGATGGTGATGAGCGAATCGACATGCTTGGCAAGTTCGTTCATGCCCTGGTCGGCGACGAGGGAGCGCTTGCTGCCTTCCATGGTGAACGGACGCGTCACCACGGCGACGGTGAGAATGCCGAGTTCCTTGGCGATCTGCGCAACCACCGGCGCCGCGCCCGTGCCCGTGCCACCGCCCATGCCGGCGGTGATGAACAGCATGTCGCAGCCACTGATCATCTCGATGATGCGATCACGGTCTTCCATCGCGGCCTGACGCCCGACATCGGGGTTTGCACCCGCGCCGAGACCCTTCGTGATGTTGCCGCCGATCTGCAGCGATGTCTTCACGTTGGAATTCTTCAAGGCCTGCGCATCGGTGTTGATGCACATGAAATCCACGCCCTCGATGCCGGTCTGCACCATGTGCGAGACGGCGTTGCCGCCGCCACCGCCCACACCCAGCACTTTGATTACCGCGCTCTGGCTGTAAGAGTCCATGAGTTCAAACATTGCACGTCGCTCCTGTAGTCGAAGTTGTCAAAATAAAAAACGAAATCAGAAATTGCCCTGGAACCAATCCCGCATGCGCTCCACCATGCTGCGCGCGTTGCCCGCTATCGCCCGAGTGCGCGAACCGCGCGGCACGAGATGATCGCGGCCGTAGAGCAGCAGGCCTACGCCGGTCGAATGAATCGGATTGCTCGTCACATCGGCGAGGCCACGCACGCCGACCGGCATGCCGAGGCGTACCGGCACGTGAAAGACTTCCTCGGCGAGCTCGATCGCGCCTTCCATCTTGGCGCTGCCGCCTGTGAGTACGATGCCCGCGGCGATCACCTCTTCGAAACCGCTGCGTCGCAGCTCCTCACGAATGAGGCCGAAAAGCTCCTCGTAGCGCGGCTCGACGATTTCGGCGAGCGTTTGTCGCGCGAGCCGACGAGCGGGTCGGTCGCCGACGCTCGGAACCTCGATGGTTTCATCGGGGTTTGCGAGCTGCGAGAGCGCGCAGGCATAGCGCAGCTTGATCTCCTCGGCGTTCTGCGTGGGAGTGCGCATCGACACGGCGATGTCGTTGGTCACTTGATCGCCCGCAATCGGGATCACCGCCGTATGGCGGATCGCGCCGTGCGAGAAGACGGCAATGTCGGTCGTTCCCCCGCCGATGTCGACGAGGCACACGCCAAGATCTTTTTCGTCGTCGGTGAGTACGGCATAGCTCGAAGCCAGTTGCTCGAGCACGATGTCATCGACGTCCAGACCACAACGCTGGATGCATTTTTCGATGTTCTGCGCCGCGCTGTCGGCGCCCGTCACGATGTGTACCTTGGCCTCGAGACGAACGCCCGACATGCCGACCGGATCGCGTATGCCTTCCTGCCCGTCGATGATGAATTCCTGGGGCAGGACATGCAGAATTTTTTGATCTGCGGGGATGGCAACGGCCTTGGCGGCATCGATCACGTGGTCGACGTCAGCGAGCTGGACTTCCTTGTCGCGAATCGCGACGACACCGTGCGAGTTGAGACTGCGGACGTGGCTGCCGGCGATGCCGGCGAACACGGAGTGGATTTCGCAACCGGCCATGAGCTCGGCTTCTTCGACCGCACGCTGTATCGACTGCACGGTCGATTCGATGTTCACCACCACGCCACGCTTGAGTCCGCGCGACGGCTGCGAGCCGATGCCGATGATCTCGATGCTGTTGTCGGGCCCGATTTCGCCGACCAGCGCCACCACTTTGGAGGTGCCGATGTCGAGACCGACGATGAGTTGTCTTTCTGGTTTCTTCGCCATGTTCCTTGAGTCCGTCCGTCAACCTTCCGACGCGTCGTCGAACTCGTCGACGGCTGCGACCTTGGTGCTCCCGCGCCAACCGACCGAAAATCCGTTCGTGTAGCGCATGTCCACGTAATTGATCTCGGCCGAGCGCTGCACCACGATGCGCAGTGCAGCCGCCACGAAGCGTTCGAATCGCTCATCCACCTGACGTCGCCCGAGTCGGATGCGAACGCCGTTGTCGAGATCGATCTCCCAGGCGCCGCGGGCATCGAGCCGTAGCGCCGCAATCCGCACGCCACCTTCGACGAGGCGACCCTGGATGGCGAGGTAGCGCTTCGCAACCAGCGTCTCGGTGCCCTTCGGACCGGAGAGTCGCGGCAACTCGGGAGGAATGAACCGCGCCTCCGAGAGAAAGAGCTCTCCCCGATCGTTCAGCAGACCATTTGCGCCCCATCGGGCCGCGGCCACTTGCTCGACGACCCGAACCTGGAGTCCACGCGGCCAGGAACGACCGACGCTCACGGTGTCGACCCAGGGCAAGGACTCGATCCCGCGCTGCACCGTGTCGAGATCGACCGTCACGAGCCCCGCGTCGTGCACGCGATCGCGGACGGCCTGCTGGACATCCATCGACGAAACGCGCTGGAACCGTCCCTGCACGACCACACGATCGATCGGCTGGTCGAGTGCCGTCACGATCAACCAAAGAAATGCGGCGACCGCGGCGAAGCCCGATGCGGCATAAGCGAGTCGGCGCCAATCGATCTCGGGCATCTCCCAAGACGGTTTCTCCGAGCGACGTCGGTTGCGGGCTTTCCGATTTGCAAACAGACTCATGTCCACTCTCCTGCCCTCAATCCTTGCGCTGTCGAGCGAAGCTCGTCTCGAGTACACGCCAGACGAGCGTTTCGAAATCGATGCCGCTCGCACGCGCGGCCATCGGAACGAGGCTGTGGTCGGTCATCCCGGGAACCGTGTTGATCTCGAGCAACAGCGGTCTGCCGGTGGCGTCCATCATGAAATCGACGCGGCCCCAACCCTCGGCGCCGACTGCGGCGAAAGCGCCGAGCGCGAGCGCACCAAGATGTCGTTCGGCCTCGGCCGAAAGACCCGACGGGCACTCGTAGACCGTATCCGAGCGCAGGTACTTCGCTTCGTAGTCGTAAAAAGTTTTCGGTGTAGCGATGCGGATCGAAGGTAGCGCTTGGCCATGCAGCACGCCCACGGTGTACTCGGCACCGGGAATGAACGCCTCGGCGAGCACGACATCGTCGGTGGCCGCGGCTGCGGCGTAGGCCGCAGCAAGATCGGCCGCGCGCTCCACCTTCGAGATGCCGACGGACGAACCCTGGGTTGCCGGCTTCACGAACATCGGCAAACCGAGTCGAGTCAATGCGGTGTCGAAATCGGCGGGTCCGCGCAGCACCATGAACTCGGCCGTCGAGATACCGACCGCGGCAGCGAGGCGCTTCGTTCGGACCTTGTCCATGCAAACGGCCGAGCCGAGTACGCCACTTCCGGTATACGGCAATCCCAGACACTCGAGCGCACCCTGCAGGGTGCCGTCTTCGCCACCGGGGCCGTGCAGCGCAATCCACACGCGATCGAATCTTTGGTCGAGCAGCGAAGAGAGGGCGACATCGCGCGGATCCACCGCGTGGGCGTCCACGCCTTTCTTGACGAGCGCCGTAAGGACGGCCTGACCCGTGAGCAGCGAAATCTCGCGCTCGCTCGAGTGACCGCCGAGCATCACGGCCACCTTGCCGAATTCGCGCGGATCGGTCGCGGCATGCCGGGCAGATGGATCGTGAGCGAGACGCATCAGGCGGCCTCCCCCACGATGCGCACCTCGGTGTTGAGGTGGATGCCGAAACGCTGCGCCACGGTCTCGCGGACGCGATGGATCAACTGCTCGAGATCGGCCGCGGTCGCCTCGCCGTCATTGACGATGAAGTTGGCATGCTTCGGCGAGACGAGCGCCCCGCCGAGACGCGTACCTTTGAGCCCCGCCGCCTCGATGAGTCGAGCAGCGTGGTCACCCGGCGGATTGGTGAACACCGAGCCGCAACTCCATTCGCCGATCGGTTGCTTCTGTTTGCGCTCGACCAGCAAATCGCGGATCGCCTCGCTGCTCACGCCCTCGCGCTGTTCGAATTGCAGCGTGGCACCGAGGAAGGCTTCACCCTCGAGCGGTGACTCGACATGTCGATACGACACGCGATACTCGGACGCATCGCGCAGGCGGATCGTGCCGCTACGATCGATGACCTCGACGTTGCGTACATGGCGCCAGGTCTCGCCTCCGAATGCTCCGGCGTTCATGGCGAGCGCGCCACCGAGCGTCCCGGGAATACCGGCAAAGAATTCGGCGGGCCCGAGGCCCCACTTGACGCACTGCCGCGCGATACGCGCACAGGGCACGCCGGCTTCGCACCACACTTCGGTCTCGCCGCGACGCTCGAGCTCGCTCAGGGCGCCGTGCAAAGAAATGACGGCACCGCGCAAGCCACCATCACGCACGAGAAGATTGCTGCCGAGCCCCACCCACCATAACGGCGCATCGGGGGGCAGTGCGCGCAGGAAATCGGCGAGATCGGCACGATCACGCGGCTCGAAGAACATCTCCGCCGGACCACCGACGTGCCAGGACGTGTGTCGCGACATCGGCTCATCGAGTGCGAGACGACCGGCGAACTTCGCCTGCATGGCCATCCGCGAGGTGGCATCGATTCGAGCCGTACTCATCGAGCGCCCTCCGCAAGCTGTTTCGGCAGACCGTGAGCGACGGCGCTGATGTTGCCCGCGCCCATGGCGAGCACCACGTCGCCGGCGTGCAGCAGGCCCTGCAGACTCGCTGCAAGCTCTTCGACGCGCGGCACGAATACCGGCTCGATCTGACCGCGCGAACGCACGGCACGGCAAATCGCGCGACCATCGGCGCCCGCGATCGGCGCTTCGCCTGCCGCGTACACCTCGGTGACGAGCAACACGTCGGCGCTCGAGAGCACTCCGGCGAAATCATCGAGCAGATCCCTCGTGCGCGTGTAGCGATGAGGCTGGAAGGCGAGCACGATGCGACGATCGGGATGTGCCTGTCGCACGGCATCGAGCGTCGCCCGGATTTCCGTCGGGTGATGACCGTAGTCGTCGATGATGACCGCGCTGCCTGAACCGATGCGCACTTCGCCGACTTGCTGCAGACGACGATCGACGCCCTGGAACTTCGCGAGACCACGTTGGATGGCCTCATCCTCGACTCCGAGCTCACTCGCCACGGCGATCGCGGCCAATGCATTCTGGACGTTGTGTCGTCCCGGCAGGTTGAGACGAATCGCAAGCGGTACGGCGTGACCCGGACGCGCCACATCGAACATCGTTTGCGGTCCCTGCCGAACCAGGTTGATCGCGCGAACATCCGCGCCTTCTTCGATGCCGTAAGTCGTGATGGGACGACCCACCCGGGCGAGGATCCCGCGCACTTCCGGATCGTCGGCACACAGCACCGCGAGGCCATAGAACGGCAGGTTGTGCAGGAAATCGACGAAACTTTGACGCAGGCGATTGAAATCGCCCTCGTGCGTACCGAGGTGATCGTTGTCGATGTTCGTCACCACGGCGATGAGCGGCTGCAGATGCAGGAACGACGCATCGCTCTCGTCGGCTTCGGCGACGAGGTAGCGTCCCGCACCGAGTCGGGCGTTGGTACCGGCGCTCTTCAATCGGCCGCCGATCACGAAAGTCGGATCCTCGCCTCCCTCGGCGAGCACGGAGGCGACGAGACTCGTCGTCGTGGTTTTGCCATGCGTTCCGGCGACGGCGATCGCCGATTGGAAGCGCATGAGCTCACCGAGCATCTCCGCACGCGGCACGACCGGAATTCGATGCGCGAGTGCCTCCGCGACCTCGGGGTTTTCTTTGGAGACCGCGGTCGACACGACGACCACGTCGGCACCGGAGACATTCTCCGCGGCATGACCGAAGGTGATCTTTGCGCCGAGCCCCGCGAGGCGCTCGGTCACTGAATTGGGCTTGAGGTCACTTCCCTGTACCCGATAACCGAGGTTCAGCAACACCTCGGCGATGCCACCCATGCCACTGCCGCCGATGCCGACGAAATGGATGCCGTGGATGCGGCGCATGCGCTCCATGTTCATGCTGCAAGACCTCCGGCAATGAGACAGGCCTTGGCGAGCGCCTCGGTCGCATCCGGCCGCGCAAGCTCGCGGGCGCGCTCGGCCATGCGGCAGAGCAGCGCGCGATCGCTCACGAGACGCTCGAGTTCCGCGGCGAGTCGCTGCGTCGTGAGCTCGCGCTCGGGCAGAAGCACGGCGGCGCCATGTTCGACGAGGAAACGAGCGTTGCAGGTTTGATGATCGTCGACGGCCGCCGGGAAGGGTACGAGAATGGCCGCGACCCCTGCGGCGGCGAGCTCCGAGACCGTGAGCGCACCCGCGCGGCAGATCACGAGATCCGCCTCGGCGTAGGCTGCTGCGATATCGTCGATGAAGGCGCTGACCTCGGCGGAAATCCCGCGCGAGGCATATGCCTCGCGAGTGCTCTCGAGCGTGCGCACACCGCTCTGGTGACGCACGCGCAGTTCGATCTTCCCCGCGAGGGCTGCGACGGCCTCGGGCACGACCGCATTGAGGCGCTGCGCGCCCTGACTGCCGCCGACGACGAGTACGCGGAGCGGACCCTGCCGTGAACCGTAACGAATGGCCGGTGTCGGCAGTCCAAAGAATTCCGTGCGTACCGGATTGCCGACCGTCGTCGCACGCGCGCCTGCGCCGAAGCTTCCCGAGAAGGCCTCGAGCACGCGCGTGGCGAACCGAGCGAGGATGCGGTTGGTGAAGCCGGCGACGGCATTCTGCTCATGGATGACGAGCGGACGACGGGCGAGCCATGCGGCAAGGCCACCAGGTCCGGTGACGTAGCCCCCCAAACCGACGACCACGCGTGGCTGGTGACGTCGCACGGCGGCGAGAGCCTGCCACAACGCACGAGCAAGACGAATCGGCGCCCCGAGCAGCGTCGAGAGACCCTTGCCACGCAGTCCGCCGATGTCGATCCACTCGACATCGATACCCGCTGCGGGCACCAGGCGTGATTCGATGCCCGCACGCGTGCCGAGCCAAACGATCTCGATATCCCGAGCGCGCAGCAGACCCGCCAACGAGAGCGCGGGAAACACGTGTCCGCCCGTTCCACCCGCCATGATCATGATGCAGGGCTTGCTCACGCTTCGACCGCCTCCCCTGCTCCGCCACGCATGCGCACCGCGCTATCACCGCGCAGGCTCGCCGCAGTCGTCCCGCGCGAGGCTTGCGCCGCCTCGTGGTACACCCGCAGCACGATGCCGACCCAGGCAAGGGTGACGATCAAGCTCGAGCGTCCATAGCTCATGAACGGCAGGGTCAAACCTTTGGTGGGCAGTGCACCCATGTTCACGCCCATGTTGATGAACGCCTGGATCGCGACCCAGATGCCGAAACCGGCGGCGAGGTAGGACTGGAATTTGAGACCCGCCTCGTTGGCAAGCCGCGCGATGTAGAGCGCGCGCCAGGCGAGCGCAACGAAAAGACCGATCGTGAGCAGCACGCCGAAGAGACCAAGTTCTTCTGCCAGCACCGCGAACAGGAAGTCGGTATGCGCCTCCGGCAAATAGAAGAGTTTTTGCACGCTCTCGCCGAGTCCGACGCCGGTCCAACCGCCGCGTCCGATGGCGATGAGACTCTGCGTGAGCTGGAAACCACTGTCGAAAGGATCTTCCCAAGGATTTCTGAACGAGGTCAGACGACGCAGACGATACGGCGAGGACACCGCCACCGCGGCGAGCAGGCCTGCACCGATGACCGCGAGTCCGATGACATCGCGCCAACGGGCGCCCGCGACGAAGAGCACGCCGAAGGCCGTCGCCGTGAGCACTACCGCAGCGCCGAAGTCCGGCTCCATCAGGAGCAGGCCAAAGAATATCCCGACCACGAGCAGCGGCTTGATGAGCCCCATCAACGAACTACGCAACTCCGACTCGCGACGGACGGCGTAGCTGGCGATGAAGATCAGCACCATCACGCGCGCAGCTTCCGAGGCCTGGAAGTTGAATCCGGCGAGGCGGATCCAGCGACGGCTACCATTAACCGAGTGCCCGATGCCGGGGATGAGCACCGCAACCAGCAGGATCCCGGCGAGCGCGAGCAGCAACAGTGCCGATTTTTCCAGCCACTCGGTTCGTATCGCGAAGGCGAACGACGCGGCGATGGCGCCGGCCACGACGAGCACGAATTGCCGCTCGAGATAGAGGAAGGGATCGCCGGCCTCCTTGCTCGCGATCGACATCGAGGCAGAGGTGACGATGACGAGGCCGAGCAGCACGATCGACGAGACGATCAACAACGTCACGAGATCGAGGTGGATGGTCGTGGGGCGAGCGCCGCCGCGAGCAGGCAAGGTAAACGTACTCATGAGGGCAACCTCCCGACGGCTGCAGCGAATCGCTCGCCGCGCTCAGCGTAATCACGAAACATGTCGAGGCTCGCGCAGGCAGGCGACAGCAGGACGATCTCGCCCGATGCGGCGCGTCGGGCAGCCTCATCCACCGCCTCTTCGAGCGAAGCGCATCGCACGATCTCGCAGGAATCCTTGAGGACGTCGGCGAGCCGCGGTGCATCACGTCCGATCAGCAACACCACGCGCACTCGACCGGCGAGCGCCGAGGCGAGCGGAGCGAAGTCCTGTCCCTTGCCCTCGCCGCCGGCGATGAGCAGCAAGGTACCCGGCATGCCCGATACGGTGGCCACGGTGGCACCGACATTCGTGCCTTTGGAATCATTGATGTACCGTACTCCGCGCTTCTCGCCGACCCACTGTGAGCGATGCGCAAGTCCGGTGAACTCGCGCAGCTCATCGAGCATGGGGGGCAAGGGCAAACCGCAGGCCTCGCCGATCGCGAGGGCCGCGAGTGCGTTGGCGGCGTTGTGCAAGCCGGCGAGGCGCATCGCCGAGAGCGCGAGTACGGGACGACCGCGTACGGCGAGCCATCGCTCTCCGCCCTCCTCGATCAAAGAATAGTCGGCGCCGGTGGCACCCTCGACCGAAAATCCGACGACCTGACGCGCTGAATCGCGAGGCATCGCACTGACCCACGCATCATCGACGTTGACCACGGCCGTCTCGCAGTGACGGAAGATGCGCGCCTTGGCGGCCGCATAGGCTTGCATCGATCCGTGGCGATCGAGGTGGTCCTCGGAAAGATTGAGCACCGTGGCCGCCCGCAACTGCAACGAGTGAGTCGTCTCGAGCTGGAAACTCGACAGCTCGAGCACGTACAGCTCAGGCACGGAGGCGCCGAGCAGATCGAGCACCGGCGTACCGAGATTGCCACCGACCGACACGTTCCGACCGGCGCGCGCCGCCATGCGACCGACCAAGGTCGTGACCGTGCTCTTGCCGTTCGTACCGGTGATACCGACGACCGGTGCTTTCACCTCTCTCGCGAAGAGTTCGACATCACCAACGACCTCGAGCCCTCGGGCGAGCGCTTCGGCGATCAGCGGCTCATCGAGCGCGATCCCCGGTGACGCGACGACGATCTGCGAGCCCTTGAGCAGCGCGGCATCGAGTCGCCCGAAGCGGCACTCGGCCTCGGGTGCGACCGCAGCGAGCTGCTCGCGACCCGGCGGCTCGGCGCGCGTATCCGTCACCGCGACCTGCCAACCGCGCTCGACGAAGTGGCGCGCCGCCGACACCCCGGTCTTGCCGAGGCCGACGATCAGCGCCTTGCGATGTTCGAGGGCGTGGGTCATCTGAGTTTCAGCGTGGCGAGTCCGGCGAGCACGAGGAAGAACGTGATGATCCAGAAACGCACGATCACCTTGGGTTCGGCCCAACCCTTCAATTCGAAGTGGTGGTGGATCGGCGCCATCCTGAAAATGCGCTTGCCCGTGAGCTTGAACGAGGCGACCTGCAGGATCACCGATGCCGTCTCGAGCACGAAGATGCCGCCCATGACGAGCAGCACAACCTCTTGCCGGACGATGACCGCGATGGTGCCGAGCGCAGCACCGATGGAGAGCGCACCGATGTCACCCATGAACACCTGGGCGGGATAGGTGTTGAACCAAAGAAATCCGAGCCCTGCACCGACGAGTGCGGCGCAGAAGATAAGCAGTTCGCCGGCTTGCGGCACCGCCGGGATGGCAAGATATCCGGCGAACACGGCGTTGCCCGCTGCGTAAGCAAACACTCCGAGTGCTGCGGCGACCATCACCGCCGGCATGATCGCCAGACCGTCGAGACCATCGGTCAGGTTCACCGCGTTGCTCATGCCGACGATCATCAGGTACGTCAGCAGGATGAATCCGAAGGCACCGAGCGGCAGGGCGAATTCCTTGAGCATCGGCAGGTAGAGCGTGGTGTTGACAGGGGATGTCGAGGTCTGCCAGAGCGCGATGGCCGCAGCGAGTCCACCCACCGATTGCCAGAAGTATTTGTAGCGCGCGATCAACCCCTTCGGGTTCCGCTTGACCAGCTTGAGGTAGTCGTCCCAGAACCCCACGAGTCCGAATACCAGCGTCACCGCGAGAACGATCCAGACGAAACGGTTGTCGAGGTTCGCCCAGAGGAGCGTGGAAACCACGATGGCCACGAGGATGAGCAACCCCCCCATGGTCGGAGTTCCGACTTTCTTCTGGTGAGCTGCCGGAATGTAATCGCGAACGACCTGTCCGATCTGATCGCGCGTGAGCTTGGCGATCATCCAGGGGCCGACGGCCAAAGAAATCACGAGCGCCGTGACCGCCGCAAGAATCGCCCGAAAGGTGAGATACGAGACGACGTTGAACGCCGAGATCGACTCAGCCAGCCACTGTGACAACCAAAGCAGCATTTAGTGCATCTCCACTGAGGACGGTACGGACTCGAGAGCGGCAACGACACGCTCGAGACGATTGCTACGAGACCCTTTGACGAGCACGCGGACATCCGAGGCGAGCTCTTGCGACACGGCCTCGGCCACGGAAGCAGTGTCCGCGTGCCACGCCGCACCCTCGCCGAAACTCTCGACCGAAAGCTTGGTGGCCTCGCCGACGGCGAAGAGCCGCTCGACACCGTGCGCGCGTGCATAGCGACCCGCCTCGAGATGCGCCTCACGCGAAAAGTCGCCGAGCTCACCCATCTCGCCTAGCACGAGGAATCGTCTACCCCCCAGGGCCTCGAGCACGTCGATCGCCGCTTGCAGGGAACTCGGGTTCGAGTTGTAGGAGTCGTCGATGATCCACGCGTCTTGGCGAGCACCGCGCAACTGGAGTCGGCCTTTGACCGCGCGCATGCGCGAGAGACCGAGGGCGATGTGATCGAGCGTCGCGCCCGCCGCGCTTGCCGCTGCCGCAGCCCCGAGCGCATTGAGCACGTTGTGCTTGCCGGCCAGATGCAAGGTGATGGCTTTCTCGCCCGCGGGCGACACGAGCGTGAAGCGGGTGAGAAACCCTTCGGCACCCACCGCCGTTTGGATGTCGCGAGCACTGAAATCGGCTTTTGAGCCGAGACCAAAGGTCACGATGCGCGCGATCGTCATATCGCGCCAAAGGCCCGCGAAACCGTCGTCGACGTTGAGGATCGCCGTACCGTCCTGGCCGAGCGCAGCGAAGAGTTCACCTTCGGCGCGTGCAGCACCTTCGAGACTGCCGAAGCCTTCGAGATGTTCGGCGCCCGCATTCGTCACGATGCCGATCGCCGGTGACGCGAAACCGGCCAGTTGCGCGAGCTCCCCGGGGTGATTCGCGCCCATCTCGATGACCGCATGACGATGTGACGGTTCGAGCCGCAGCAGCGTGAGCGGCACCCCGATGTGGTTGTTGAGGTTGCCTGCCGTCGCGAGCGTTGCGCCGCAGCACGAGAGAATCGAAGCGATCATTTCCTTGGTGGTCGTCTTGCCGTTGCTGCCGGCGACGCCGACGAGCGGCATCGTGAACCGCTCCCGCCAGCGCTGCGCTGCGCGTTGCAACGCGACGAGCGCATCATCGACGAGCACGAGAGGGAAATCCGCCGGGCCCTCGCGCTCGGCGATCGCACCCGCGGCGCCTTTGGCCGCCGCCTCGGCGAGGTAGGTGTTGCCGTCGAATCGCGGGCCGCGCAGGGCGACGAACAACTGCCCCGATGCGAGCGTGCGCGTGTCGGTGTTCACGGACGAGAACGCCTGATCGGCACCGACCAAGCGACCGCCGCAATCTTTGGCGATGTCAGCGAGCCGACGCATCGGGTGTTCCGTAGATCGAATGGATGATCTCGCGATCACTGAACGGACGACGTTCAGCGCCGACGATCTGATAATTCTCGTGACCCTTGCCTGCCACGAGCACGACGTCGCCCTCGCGGGCGCCGGCCAAGGCGTGGCGGATCGCCTCTCCCCTATCGTGAATGACCGTGGCTCGTACGCCTTGCGGCAAGCCTGCGATGATGTCTGCGGCGATTCCTGCAGCAGACTCGCTGCGCGGATTGTCGTCGGTGATGACGATGCCATCAGCCATCGCCGCTGCGACGCCCGCCATCAGCGGCCGCTTGCCTGCATCACGATCGCCGCCGCAGCCGAAGACGAGATGCAGCTTGCCACGGCAGTGCGCCCGAGCGGCGCGCAGCGATTTGGCAAGCGCATCGGGCGTATGCGCATAGTCGACGATCGCGAGCGCCCTGCCCGTCGCGGTCAGCGCCTCCATGCGTCCGGCCGGTGCACGACACTCGCCGAGCGCGCGCAAAGCCGGTTCGAGTGCGACACCCAAGGCGCGCAGCAAGCCGAGCGCCACCAAGGCATTCTCGACGTTGAATTCGCCGATCAGCGGCAGGGTCACCTTGCGTCGCGCGACATCCTGCGATCCCTCGCGACACTCGATCGTGAACGAGAGTCCCTCGGGCAGCGCCTTGATCTCGGCGGCGAGTAACGATCGAACGCCCGGGGCGCGCGAACGAATGTCGTCGATGACGGCGATTCCCGCAGCCGTGCGTGCCGTCAATGTGAGCGGCAACATGTTCGACTGTCGTCTCGCAAGCTCGGCACCGAAGGCATCGTCGACGTTGATGACACCCGCCTCGAGCTTCGGGCTGTCGAAGAGGCGAGCCTTCGCCGCTCCATAGGCCTCCATCGTGCCGTGATAATCGAGATGGTCGCGAGTCAGATTCGTGAACGCCGCCACCCGGAATCGCACGCCGGCGACACGATACTGATCGAGCGCGTGCGAGGAGACCTCCATCGCCACGCACTCGGCACCGGCCTCGCGCATCGCCGCGAGTTGACGCTGCACACTCACGGCATCCGCCGTCGTGTACTCGCCGGGCACGACCTCATCGGGCGCCATGCCCACACCGAGCGTCCCCATGTAGGCCGCTTTCGAGTCGCAGCGCGTCAGCGCCTGCGCGAGCAGCCAGGCCGTCGTCGTCTTGCCGTTGGTGCCGGTGATTCCGGCGACGCGCAAGGTCTCGGAGGGCAGATCAAAGAATTTACCCGCGATCGAACTGGCGACCGTCGAAAGTTTTTCGACAGGCTGAACGTGTACGGCCGAGGGGACGATGGGCTCCGACACGCCCGGCGCCGGCTCCCAAAACACCGCGCTCGCCCCACGCGAAATCGCCTCGGGTAGCGCCGCGAGTCCGTGCGTACGCCGACCGGCGCAGGCGAGAAAAAGTCCGCCCGCTGAAACCGTTCGACTGTCGAGACTGAGATCGGTCACCCGGATCGAGGTCGGGATTTCGGCGATACCGCTGCAGAGATCGGCAAGTTGGCGCACGCGGGCGCCCATCAGCGCAGACCTCCGGTTGCCGAGCGACGCGAGGCATCGGCCGTCGCGATGTTCTGCGGCAGATCGGCGGGCGCGGGCGCCGCCTCGGGCATTTCGTCGACGGGCATGTCGATCGGAGCGTCCGGCGCCACGGCGAGCAGTCGCAACGCACCACCGACGACGCCGGAGAATACCGGTGCGGCCACATCACCGCCGTAATAGAGGCCACCGGTGGGCTCGTCGATCACGACCACCGTGGCGAGACGCGGATTGCTCGCCGGCGCAAGCCCGGCGAAAACGGCAAGGTAACGATTGGTCGAGTAGCCGCCCGCGCTCGCCTTCCAGGCCGTGCCCGTCTTGCCGGCCACGGTGTAACCTGGAATCGAAGCGCGCTTGCCGGTACCAACGTCGGACACCACGCTTTGCAGCATGCGCACGACATCACGACTCACCTGCTCCGAGAGGACACGCTCTCCATCCACCGCCTGATCGACCCGCGTGAACGATACGGGTCGCTGCAAACCGTAGGCACCGAGCGTGGCGTAGGCATGGGCGATCTGCAGCGGCGTCGCCGAGAGACCATAACCGTATGACACCGTCGCCGTGGTGATCGGACGCCAGTGCGCGTACTGACTCAACAATCCCGCCGACTCACCCGGATAACCGCTCGTGGTCACACGACCGAAGCCGAGGCGACTCAGCGTCCCGTGCAGCGCCTCCGGTCCGAGATTGAGTGCGATGCGCGTCATCGCGACGTTCGAGCTCCTCGCCAAAGCCGTCGACAGATCGATGGCACCGAGGTTGTTCTTGTCCTCGATCATCTTGATGCCGACCTTCACCATGCCGGGGTTAGTGTCGATGATGCTCGTCGGAGTGTATTTCCCCGACGCCAGCGCGGCGGCGACGACGAAGGGCTTGATGGTCGAACCCGGCTCGACGAGATCCGTGACGGCGCGGTTCTTGTATCCCGCAGGCCTCAGCTGCGCGCGATCATTCGGGTTGAACGTCGGCTGATTGACCATGGCGAGCACTTCGCCCGTGGTCACGTCGATGACGACCACCGAGCCTGCCTTGGCGCGATGCGTCTGGATCGCGGCCTTCAACTCGCGATACGCGAGATATTGAATGCGCATGTCGATCGACAGCTGCATGTTTCGACCGGCGCGCATCGGGCGGATGCTCTCGACCGTTTGCACGGTGCGACCGAGGTTGTCCTGAATCACCCGCTTCGCACCATGCTCGCCAGCGAGCCAATGGTCGTAGGCGAGTTCCAATCCTTCCTGGCCCGAATCGTCGATCGAGGTGAACCCGAGAACGTGGCCCGTCACCTCGCCCGCCGGATAGTAACGACGATACTCGCGCGTGAGATGAACTCCGGGGATGTCGAGCGTGCGGACCTTAGCGGCATCGGCGGGCTGCAGATGACGCGCGACGTAAAGAAACTTTCGATCGAGCTTCGTCGTGACGAAGCGCGTCAACTCGTCGGGGTCGCGGCCGAGCGCTCGCGCGAGGTTCGGAATCTGATCGTTGGCGAGCGTGAGCTCACGCGGGTTGACCCATACCGAATCGACCGGCGTGCTGACGGCGAGCGGCTCACCGGCACGATCGGTGACGCTGCCACGATGTGCCACGACCGAGGCCACGCGCGTGAAGCGCTCATCGCCCTGCCCACGCAGGAACGCACTTTCAACGAATTGCAGCGTCGCCGCTTTCCAGACGAGTACGCCGGCACCGCAGGCGACCAGGACGACGATCACGAGGGCGCGCGACGTGAACGAGGGATTCGGCGTTTCGGGTTTGCGGGAGAGCCCGCTGCGCGAGGATCGCGCGCCGCCGCGCTGTCCCGCAGACGGTCGACGCGATTCCGATTTTCCGAAGGGCCAGCGGATCACGGTGCGACCACCTCGATCTGCTTCGGTGGCGGCGTACGCATGCCGAGATTGGCGGCGGCGACGTTTTCGACGAAGGCATGCGTTGACCAGGCACTCTGCTCGAGCTGCAGCTGACCCCATTCGATCTCGAGGCGATCACGCTCGCGATTGACCTTCTCGAGCTCGACGAAGAGTTCGCGTGCGCGGTGCTTGACGAAGATCGCGCCGGCCGCCGAAGCGAGGACGATCAGCCACAAGAGCGGAATCAGCATGGCGATCGCGCGGCGACTCGACAAGTTCATGCGACACCTCCGGCCAACGGATCGAGTTTCTCCGCCACGCGCAGCACCGCACTGCGCGAGCGCGGATTGCGCGCGATCTCCGACTCGGTGGCTCGACGCTTGCGGCCGATCTCGCGCATGACGGGGCGAGCGGCAGGCGGAATCACCGGAAATCCTGCGAAAATCGGGTCGACCGTGCTCTTCCCGCGGATGAATTGTTTGACCATCCGATCCTCGAGCGAGTGGAAACTGATCACGGCCATTCGCCCGCCCGGCGCAAGCACGGTGAGCGCCGCTTCGAGCGCGGTCCGAAGTTGTCCGAGCTCGTCGTTGATGAACATGCGGATCGCCTGAAAAGTGCGCGTCGCCGGATGCTTGCCGTCGCGTGTGCGCACCGCGCGCTGCACGATGGCGGCGAGCTGTGCGGTGCGCTCGATCGGCGCCTCCGCGCGCGCGGCGACGATCGTCGCTGCAATGCGGCGCGAAAAGCGTTCTTCGCCGAGCTCGTAAATCACCCTCGCCAACTCCCGTTCGTCGACGTAGGCCAGCCACGCGGCCGCCGACTCTCCATGGCGCGGATCCATGCGCATGTCGAGCGGTCCATCCTTCGCGAAACTGAAACCCCGTTCTGGCTGATCGAGCTGCGGCGACGAAACGCCGAGATCGAGCAGCACACCCAAGACCGGCCGCCCTCTCGCGTGTTCATCGACGACGCGCGCGAGTTCGGCAAATTCCGCCTGGATGAGCGTGAGTCGCGGCTCGTCGGCGAAACGTCGTTTGCCCGCGTCGATCGCTGCAGGATCGCGATCGAGTGCGAGCACGGCGCCTTCCGGACCGATGACCTCGAGAAGTCGTGCTGTGTGACCACCGCGCCCGAACGTGCCGTCGACGTAGAGTCCGCCAGCACGAGGGGCCAGCCCCTCCAGCACCTCTTCGACAAGGACCGGGACGTGCTCATCCACCTGTCCATCCGCCTCAAAGTGACAGCGAATCGAGTTCTGTCGACAGATCGGTCGCGGTTTCCTCGCTCTTCACCCAGTAGTCACGACGCTCGTTCCAGCGCGTTTCATCCCAGAGCTCGAGTCGGTTCCCCTGACCGATCAACATGGCGTGCCGAGTGAGCCCCGCGTACTCGCGCAACTCAGGCGGCAGCAGCAAACGCCCTTGGGCATCGAGATCGATTTCCGTCGCGTGACCCACCATCAATCGCTGCAAGCGGCGCGAGCGCTCTTGCAGCGTGGGCAGGCCCATCAACTTGCGTTCGATCTGCTCCCAGTCGGGCAGCGGATAAATGAGGAGGCAAGGGTCGCGGTCGATCGTGACGACGAGCTGCCCCTCGCTGCGCTCGAGCGCACGTTGCCGCTGTCGGGTGGGCAGAACCATCCGACCTTTGTCGTCCAACGTGACTTTGCTTGCGCCGCGAAACATGACCCGTCAGGCGTAAAACGCCCACTTCGCCCCACTTTTTTCCACTTGTCGCCACTATAGAAATCGGCGATCGGGGGTGTCAACGGTTTAGCGCGAAATTTTTTCCGATATGCCAATAACTTACAGTCGACTGAGCGTTTCCGCAACAACCGATTTTGGACAAAGTTTTAGGGGTTTCAGAGAGTTGCCCGCGAATGCTTACGCGGGCACTCAAGAGAGGGGGAGTCGGCCGATAAGCCGGGTTCTGTCGTGGACGATCATTCCTCTGGGACATTCGTCACCGAATGCCTCAAGCAGCCTACCCGGAAGTCACGCTCGGACACCGCGCTGCAGGTTTCCCTGCGACTTCCCTATTTGGCCTTGCTCCCGGCGGGGTTTGCCGTGCCACAGGTGTTGCCACCTGCGCGGTGCGCTCTTACCGCACCATTTCACCCTTACCTGCGATCCCTCCCACGAGGGGAGTTCGCGCGTCGGCGGTATCTTTCTGTTGCACTTTCCGTGGGCTCGCGCCCCCCAGGCGTTACCTGGCGCCGTATCCGAAGGAGCCCGGACTTTCCTCTACATCTGGTTAGAAATGCAGCGATCGCCTGGCCGACTCCGGGGTCCACGATACGCGCCGATGATCTCAACCACAAACGCGTTGTCGCACGTTTCCCGCAAAAGGCGATCCCGAGGGCCCGCTCCGTCAGCGACGCTCGGCGGCAAGTTCGATCGCCCGGGCATACGCGTCGTCGCGGCTCACGCCACTCACGGCAGCCGCGATGGACGCCGCTTTAGAGGCCTGAAGATGCGGCAAGGCTGCGCGCAAGGTGCGCTCCATGAGCGCTCGTCGCTCGAGCGCGGCAGCCGGGTCCGTCTCGTCGCCACTTTTCGCCACCGTCGCGCCGGCGACCACGAGCGTGATCTCGCCGAGCTTGAACTCCGTTTCGTCGGTGGCTCGGCGGGCGAGTTCGGCGAGCGTGCCGCGGTAGACGCTTTCATGAAGTTTGGTGAGCTCACGGGCGACGGCCGCCTCGCGTCCGCCGCCGAAAGCCGCGGCGCAGTCACTCAAAACTTCTTCGATGCGATGCGGCGCCTCGAAAAACACCAGCGTGCGCGGCTCGAGCGCGAGGGCCTGCAAGCGCGCCCGCCGCTCCCCCGCTTTGGCCGGCAGAAAACCCTCGAAGCAAAAACGATCTGTCGCGATACCGGCCACGGACAGTGCCGCGGCAATGGCCGTGGGCCCGGGGATCGCCCGAACCTCGATGCCCGCCGCCGCCGCACGCCGCACGAGATCGAATCCCGGGTCGGACAGCAGCGGCGTGCCGGCATCACTGACCAGCGCGACCACCTCACCGGCAAGCAGACGGGCGAGCAGGGCCTCTCCCCGTTCGCGCTCGTTATGGGTGTGCAGCGAAACCAGGGGTTTCTGCAAGCCGAGTGCCGAGAGCAGTTGGCCGCTTCGTCGGGTGTCCTCGGCCGCGACGACATCGGCGTCCGCCAAAGCCTCCCGGGCCCTCGGCGAGACGTCGGCCAAATTGCCGATGGGCGTTGCCACCACATCGAGACGCCCGCTCGCCGATCCCTTGCCAGCCACTATAATCTCCCGCTCCGTGCCGCACTGCGCGCGGGCATCGTGCCCGGCTGCGCTCCGGTATTCAATCGGCGCCGGCCGAACCGCGCACCGGCCCACCGCTGAAGTGGCACCGGCTGGAGCACCCCGACCGGCTGGAGCACCTCGAATGATGGCTACTCGATCCTTGTCCACCCTCGCGCTGATCGCGCTCGCTCTGGTTGTCGCCAGTTGCAGCACGAGCACCCGACCGCCCGCGAGCCTCGAGCGCGCGGTCGCCCTGTCGGCACGGGGCGATCACGCCGCCGCCGCGCGCGAGTACGAAGCGCTGACGATCTCGGGACGCGGCAACGCGGTCAACGCCACCTGGCTTGCCGCGGCCAAAGAATGGCTACGCGCAAACGAAGCCTCTGCTGCCGAAGCGGCGCTCACCCGTCTCGTCGCACCGCTCGAGTCAGGCCAGTCCGACACCCGCGCCCTGTTGCTCACGGAAGCCGCGCTCGTCCGCGGCGATGCCGCGCGCGGTTGGGAGCTCCTCGGCACCGTCGGCACACCGGTCGGAGCTGCGCGCATCGACGAGTTTCACGCCTTGCGACAACGACTCGCCCTCGCCACCAATCGCCCGCTGCAAGCCATTCGCAGTCAAACCGATCGAGAGACCGCGGCGCCCGATGGAGCGGCTGCGCAACGCATGCGCCGCGAGTTTCTGGACGAACTCATCGCAGCCGTCGATCGCGGTATCACCCTCGACCCGCGTGTGGCCGGCCGGGATGCGTCGGCACGAGGTTGGATCGAAGTAGCACCGCTGGCCGCACGAGCCGCGCGAGCTCCTCGAGAATCGAACGCCGGGATCACGGCGGCGTGGCGCAAACGATATCCCGCGCACCCGGCCGCTGCCGCCCTCGCCTTGCTCGGTCAAGCACCGGCCGCGGCGGCGTCGAGTGGCGAGTCGCCGGCCTCGACGACGGTCGCGAGCTCTGCAACCCCCAATACTTTGACGGCGACGTCGTCCTTGCTGCCCCTCGGAACACCCTTGCCACGCGTGGCCCATGTCGCCGTGCTGCTCCCGCTCAGCGGTCGCAACGGCGCGCTCGGCGCGCAGGTCCGCGAGGGGCTCCTGGCAGCCTATTTTTCGGAGCCACAGTCGATGCGCGCGCCCCTGCGCTTTTACGACACGGCCAGACAATCCGTCGCCGAAGCCTTCGCCGCAGCCACGCAAGGCGGAGCCCTCGCCATCATCGGCCCGCTGGCCCGCGACGAAGTCGTGGCGATCGCCACGAGCGCGAGTGCGAGCGAAGCGCCGACGGTGATCGCGCTCAATGCCTTGCCCACCGGGCAGTCGGCACCGCCCCACGTCAGACAGTTCGCGCTCTCCCCCGAGGACGAAGCGCGCGCCGTAGCGCGACGCGCCCTCGCAGAAGGCCATCGACGCGCCATCGCGCTCATTCCCTCAGGTGATTGGGGTGCGCGGGTGTTGCAATCCTTCCGCGAAGAACTCGAGGCAGGCGGTGGCGCGTTGCTCGGCACCGAGACACTGGCGGGCCGCGATCTCGGCAATGCCGCGCAGTCGTTGTTGCGCCTCGATGCGAGTACCGCGCGCCATCGACGCCTGCAGTCGGTGCTCGACATGCCGCTCGCCTTCCAGCCGCGCCGTCGCGCCGACGTCGATTTCATTTTCATGCCCGGGACCGCTGCAACGCTGCGCCAATGGCGACCTCAGCTCCGGTTCCAAGGCGCTGGCGACATTCCCGCCTACGCAACGTCCGACGCCTTCGACGGTCGAGCGGGCGATGAACTGCAGGGCCTCATCTTTCCCGACATCGACTGGATGATCGCGCCGCAGGCGCCGATCGTCGCGACGCTGCGGGCCGCCGCCATCGACGCGCTCGATGACACCCCGCGCCGCAGTCGCTTGTTTGCGCTCGGACACGATGCTTGGTTGCTGCAGAGCGCCGTGCGTGCGGGCCGCACACCGACATCCGCCGTGCCTTTGTCGGGCGCAGTCGGCTCGCTGTTCGTGGACGAGGACGGTCGCGTGCAACGCAGTCTGCGCTTCGCGCGCATCGACGACGGTCAGGTCAAGTTGCTCGACCCTCAGGATGGCGGCGGCTGAAGCGACACTGCCGAGACATCTCGTACTCGGCCGCGAGGCCGAGGAACGCGCGGCGCAGCACTTGAGCGCAGCCGGCGCGGACATCCTCCTCAGAAATTACAGACGGCGTCGCGGCGAACTCGACATCGTCGCGCTGCATCGCGGCGTATTGCTCATTGTCGAAGTCCGACTGCGCTCCTCGGACAGTCATGGCGATGGCGCCGCGAGCATCGATCGGCACAAGCAAAGAAAAATCACGACTGCCGCCCAGCAGTTGCTCCAGCAACACCGCGATCTCGCGCGTTATCCGGTTCGTTTCGACGTGATCGCGCTCTCGCGCGAACCCTCGGAAAATGACCAAGGCGAGACTTGGCGTCTCGAGTGGATGAAGCACGCGTTCGAATCGAGTCGCTGAAGCGCAGGGCTTACTTGACGACCTTGAGCGTCGGCCGCTTGCCGCCCGTTGGCGCCGCCGGCGGCGCACCACGATCGGGTATCGGGCCCGAGGGATTGGGGTCGATAGGCGAGGCTGGCGGAGAATCGGGTGGCGAGTCGTCCTCACCCGGCGGAAACATCAGGCCCTCCCCCGTCTCGCGGGCGTAGATGCCTTGTACGGCAGCGGCGGGGAATCGCAGCAGCCGAGGAACGCCTGAGAATCTCGCTTCGAAGCTCACCCACTCGTCGCCGATGTCCAGATGCCGCGTCGCGTCGTAGCTCAGGTTGAGCACGATCCGCCCTTCGCGCACGTGGGCGACCGGCACCTCGACGCCCGGCGCCGTGGCATCGACCATGACGTGAGGCGTGAGACCGCTATCGGTCATCCATTGGTGCATCGCCCGCAGCAGATACGGGCGACGAGGTTTTCGGGATCCGGTCACGTGATGCGCTTCGCGAGAAGTGTCCTGCGACCGGATCCGCGTCTTACTTCACGTCTTTCCAATATTCCTGCTTGAGCAGATAGGCGAAGGTCGTGAAGACGAGCAAAAAGAGGATGACCCACACGCCGAGCGACTCTCGCTTGGCCTTGACCGGCTCACCCACATACTCGAGGAAATTGACCGTGTCGCGCACGAACGCGTCGTACTCGTCGGGAGACAATTGTCCGGGCGAGGAAAGCTCGAACGACTCCCAGTGCAGCTCGGTGACCGGCTGACCGTCCACCACCGTCTCGACAGTCTTGAACTTCGCTTCCTGGACGCCCTGCAGCGCCGACAAGACATGCGGCATGGCCGTGTTGGGCAGTGCGAGGTTGTTGGTGCCATTGGCCGACTTCGGGTCGACGTAGAACGTCTTCAAAAACTGGTAGACGTAGTCCGAGCCCTTGGCGCGCGTGGTGAGCGAGAGGTCGGGCGGCGCCTTGCCGAACCAGGCCTCGCCGTCGACCTTCGACATCGGCGAGAGGATGTAGTCCCCCTTCTTCGCTCCCGGCAACAGCAGAAGCTTTTCCATCTGCTCTTCGGGGATGTTGAGATCTTTGGCGACGCGCGAATAACGCTTGTACTTGAGCGAGTGACAGCCCGCGCAGTAGCCCATGAAGTTCGCGGCACCGCGCTGCAAGGACGCGATGTTGCCGACGTCATTGCCCGGCTGCCAGTCCATCCAGGCGGCATGCGGACCGGTCGTCGCAGCCCACACGGCAGGACCGGCGAACGCGAGGGTGAAGCCGAGCGCAACGGCTACGAAAGACTTACGCATGGTACGTGACCCTCTCAGGAGCAGGCTTGCACTTCTCGATGCGCGTGTACCAAGGCATGAGAAGGAAGAACGCAAAGTAAACAGCGGTGAACACGCGCGCGAGGATCACGTAGAGATCGTTCGCGGGCTGCAGACCGAGATAGCTGAGCACTACGAAGGACACCACGAACAACGCGAGGGCGATCTTCGAGAGCCAGCCCTTGTAGCGAATCGACTTCACCGGCGAGCGATCGAGCCACGGCAGGAAGAAGAGCACCACGATGGCGAGCAGCATGAGCAGCGCACCGAGCTGCTGATCGGGCACAGCGCGCAACATGGCGTAGAACGCCGTGAAGTACCACACGGGCGCGATGTGTTCAGGCGTCGACAGTTCGTTCGCCGGTTCGAAGTTCGGCTTCTCGAGGAACAGCCCGCCGAAGGTCGGCGCGAAGAAGATCACGCCGCAGAAGAAGATCAGGAACACGCCCACACCGACGATATCCTTGATCGTGTAATACGGGTGGAACGGAATGCCGTCGATCGGCTTGCCGTTGGCACCCACCTTTTCCTTGATTTCGATGCCGTCCGGGTTGTTCGAGCCCGTTTGACGCAGCGCGACGAGGTGCATCAACACCAGGAAGGCGATGGCAAACGGCAACGCGATGACGTGCAGCGCGAAAAAGCGATTGAGCGTGGAGTCCGCGATGCCGTAGTCGCCGCGAATCCACTCGACGAGCCCCGGACCGATGACCGGGATGGTGCCGAAGAGGTTCACGATGACCTGCGCACCCCAGTAGGACATGTTGCCCCACGGCAGCACGTAGCCCATGAAGGCCTCGGCCATGAGGGCGAGGTAGAGCAGCATGCCGAGGATCCACAGCAGCTCGCGCGGTGCGCGGTACGAGCCGTAGATCATGGCGCGGAACATGTGCAGGTACACCACGATGAAAAAGAAAGACGCACCGGTCGAGTGCATGTAGCGAATGAGCCAGCCCCATTCGACTTCGCGCATGATGTATTCGACCGAGTCGAAGGCTGCCGCTTCGCTCGGCTTGTAGTGCATCGTGAGGAAGATGCCGGTCAGGATCTGGAGGACGAAAACGAGCAGCGCGAGCGACCCGAAGAAGTACCAGATATTGAAGTTCTTCGGCGCAAAGTAGCCGAGGAGCTGGGAGTCGATGAATTCATCGACCGGGAGGCGCTTGTTGAGCCAGGCGCGGAAGCCGGTCTTGCCGGCGCTATCAGACGAGGCGGCCATCAGGCAGCTCCTTGTGCGGCATCGACGCCGATGACGAGCAGGGAATCGGATTCGAACTTGTGCGGCGGAACGCGCAGGTTGGTCGACGCCGGCGAGCCGTTGAACACGCGTCCGGCGAGGTCAAAGCGCGAACCGTGGCAGGGACAGAAGAACCCGCCCGGCCAGTCGGCACCCATCGCCGGGTCGGCCACGGTGAAGTATTGCTTCGGCAGACAGCCGAGGTGGGTGCACGCTGCGTACAGCACGAGCACCTCGGGCTTCAGCGACCGCATCTCGTTCTTGGCGTACTCGGGCTGATCGGACGCCTCGGAATTCGGGTCTTTGAGGCTGGCGGCCACACCGCCGAGCTTCGCGACCGCCTCCGGCGTGCGACGGACCACGTAGATCGGCTGCTTGCGCCAGCTCTGCGTGATCATCTGCCCGGGCTCGAGCTTCGTGATGTCGATCTCGAGCGGGGCACCCAGAGCGCGAGCGCGCTCGGAGGGTTTCCAGGAGGAGATGAACGGGACCAAAGTAAATGCGACGCCGACGGCGCCTGTGGCCGCTGTGGCCACTGTCAGGAACTTGCGCCGATTGACGTCGATGTCGTCGGCAGTCACCTTCTCGTCACTCATGCCAAGACTCTCCCAACCCAGCCTCTGCGGCGGGCCGCTATCCGTGATGCGAGGAACCGCGGCATTATACACGCGAGGCGCCGATCGGGGCGTCGCCGCCCGAGGTGAGCAGTCGCGATGAGCGGTTGGCAAAAGGCAGCAATCTTCGTCAGTGGGTCGGTCATCGGCGGCCTCGCCCTCGCCTTCCTCGGCCTGCTCGGCGCCTATCTCTGGCGACCAGAACTTCTTGCAGCGCTCTCGCGGGATCGATCCGCGCCTCCCACCGAACTCCCGGCGAACGTGGGCGTCGATCCAGGGCCCATCGACAACGAAATTCCGGTTGAGCCTGCGCCCGTCGTCGCGCCCGCGAGCCGGGAAGCCGCCGCCAGCTATGCGGCTGCCGTTCGTATCGCCGCGCCCGCGGTCGTCAATTTGTATGTGACGCGGGTGGCGACCGAGCCGGTCCTGCGCAGCTTCCTGGACGACCCTTTCGGTGAGTTCGCGCCCCGCTATCGCCGCCGGGTCGAGCAGTCGCTCGGGTCCGGGGTCATCCTCGATCCTTCGGGCCAGATCGTCACGAACCATCACGTCATCGACGACGCCGCGGCGATCCGCGTGCAATTGGCCGACGGACGCTCGGCCCAAGCCGACATCGTCGGGCGCGATCCGGACACCGATCTCGCCGTACTCAAGATCGACTTGCCGAACCTGCCGAGCATCCGGCTCGGTCGATCCGATGCCCTGAGCGTGGGCGATGTGGTGCTCGCAATCGGCAATCCGATCGGGCTCGCGCAGACGGTGACGCAAGGCATCGTCAGCGCGACCGGACGCGATCAACTCGGGATCGCCACCTTCGAAAATTTCATCCAGACCGATGCGCCGATCAATCCCGGCAACTCCGGCGGCGCGCTCGTCAACACGCGCGGAGAATTGGTCGGCATCAACACGGCGATCATCGCCAAGAGCCTCGGCGTCGAGGGCATCGGCTTCGCCATTCCGGTCAACCTCGTGCGCGGGGTCGTCAATGAAATCGTCACGCGCGGCAAGGTGCTACGCGGCTGGATCGGTGTCGGCACCGAGACGATCGACGAAGCGCGAGCACGGAGCGCGGGTTTCGACGGCCCCGTGGTTCGTATCACGCGAATCGCGGGCGGCAGCCCCGCTCAGCGCGCCGGCTTGCTGCCCGGTGATCTCATCATCGGCCTCGATGGAAAAGCCCCGCGAAGTTCGCGCGAAGTGCAGTTGCGCATCGCCGACACGTCGCCGGGTCAAAATATTTCGATCGAAGTTCTGCGCGGAAACCAACGCGGCGAGATCAAGATCCGCGTCGACGAAGCGCCGCAGAAAGTACGGCCGCGCTGAAGATTTCTTTGAATGTCAGCCCGGGACGCGTTTGATCGCGGCACCGAGGGCTGCGAGCTTTTCTTCGATCGCCTCGTAACCGCGATCGATGTGATAGATCCGATCGATCTCCGTGCGCCCCTCGGCGACGAGACCGGCGAGCACGAGCGAAGCCGAGGCGCGCAGGTCGGTCGCCATGACGGGCGCCGCCTGCAATCGCGGCACACCTTTGATGATGGCCGTGTTGCCTTCCAGTCTGATTTCCGCACCCATGCGTCGCATCTCGAGCATGTGCATGAAACGATTTTCGAAAATGGTCTCGATGATGGTGCCCACGCCCTCGGCCACCGTGTTGAGCGCGGCAAACTGCGCCTGCATGTCCGTCGGAAACGCCGGATAAGGCGCGGTCCGCAGGTCGACGGCTCGCGGACGTCGGTCACGCATGTCGAGGTCGATCCAGTCGCTGCCCACTTCGATCGAAGCACCCGCTTCCTGCAGTTTTGCGAGCACGGCATCGAGATGCTCGGGACGCGTGTGCTTGATGTGCACGCGTCCGCGCGTGATCGCGCCGGCAACGAGATAAGTGCCCGTCTCGATACGATCGGCGACGACGCGGAACTCGCCACCGTGCAGACGCTCGACGCCATCGATGATGATCTTGTCGGTGCCAGCACCACGGATGCGCGCGCCGAGCGTGTTGAGAAAGTCGGCGAGATCGACGACCTCGGGTTCGCGAGCGGCGTTCTCGAGGACCGTCTGTCCGTCGGCGAGCACGGCGGCCATCATGAGATTTTCGGTGCCCGTCACCGTGACGGTGTCGAGCACCAATCGCGCGCCGCGCAGTCGCTTGGCACGCGCTCGGATGTAGCCGTTTTCGATCGACACCTCCGCGCCCATCGCCTGCAAGCCCGCGACGTGGATGTTGACGGGTCGGGCGCCGATCGCGCATCCGCCGGGCAACGAGACATCGGCCTGCCCAAAGCGTGCAAGCAGCGGCCCGAGCACCAGGATGGAGGCACGCATGGTCTTCACGAGTTCGTAAGGCGCGAACGGCTTTTCGAGGGAGCTCGCGTCGACTTCGACGTTCATGCGTTCGTCGACCGTCACCGTGACGCCCATCCGACCGAGCAGCTCGATCATGGTGGTGACGTCCTGCAGGTGCGGCACGTTACCGACTGCGACCGGTTCGGAGGCGAGCAGCGTCCCGGCAAGGATGGGCAAGGCCGCATTCTTGGCGCCGGAAATCCGGACCTCGCCCTCGAGCGGCGCGCCGCCCTCTATTTGAAGTTTGTCCATGGGGAGTGAAGGGTTCCGGGAGTGAGTTCAGCCGCGGGGAGCGGCGCCCGCCTCGGTCGGCGTCAGTGCCTCGATCGACAGCGCATGGATTTCCCGGCCCACGAGCTCGCCGAGCGTGCGGTAGATCATTTGGTGGCGAGCGATACTGCGGCGGCCCTCGAAAGCCGCCGAGACGACCCGCGCCTCGAAATGGGTCTGGTCGTCTGATCGGACCAGAACCTCGGCACCGGGCAGACCGGCGCGGATGAGTTCAGCTACTTTTTCCGGGTGCATGGAGCGGTATGATGCCACCTCATGGATAAACCTGCGAAACGAACCGCATCGCTCGGCGAGGCCGATCGTCTGATCGCCGCGGGGCGAAGAGCCCTGGCGACCGAAGCGCGGGGTGTCGCCGCCCTCGAGGATCGCCTCGGGCCGGCCTTCGCCGCCGCCTGTCAGCTCTGCCTCGACTGTGCGGGACGAGTCGTGGTGACCGGCATGGGCAAGTCCGGTCACATCGCAAGCAAGATCGCCGCGACGCTCGCAAGCACGGGCACCCCCGCATTCTTCATGCACCCGGCCGAAGCGAGCCACGGTGATCTCGGGATGATCACGCGAGACGACGTGGTCCTCGCGCTCTCGAACTCGGGTGAGACGCCCGAGATCCTCGCGCTGCTCGCGCCGATCGCGAGGCTCGGCGTGCCGCTCATTGCGCTCACGGGCAATGCCGATTCCACTCTCGCTCGCGAAGCGCGCGCCCATCTCGATGTCGGTGTGGCCGAAGAAGCCTGCCCGCTCAATCTCGCGCCCACCGCGAGCACCACGGCCACGCTCGCCATGGGCGATGCGCTCGCGGTCGCGATGCTCGAGTCGAGAGGCTTCACGGCCGAAGATTTTGCACGCTCTCACCCGGGCGGCTCGCTCGGTCGACGCCTGTTGCTGCGCGTGAACGACGTCATGCGCAGCGGCGAAGCGGTTCCCCGTGTCGGCCCGGACACGAGCATGGCCGATGGATTACTCGAAATGTCCCGCAAGGGCTTGGGTATGACCGTGGTCGTGGACGAGGCGGGTCATGTCGTCGGTGTCTACACCGATGGCGACCTGCGGCGTTCGCTCGATCGGCGCGTGGACGTCCACGGCGTCCGCATGCGCGATGTCATGACGACGCCCTGCAAAAGCATCGGCGAGCGCGAACTCGCAGCCGAGGCCGTGCACCTCATGGAAACCTACCGCATCACCTCGCTGCCGGTCGTGAACGACGCCGGTGTGCTCGTCGGTGCGCTCAACGTCCACGACCTGCTGCGCAGCGGCGTGATGTGAACGGACGAACGGCCGTGCACCCGACAAGGCTCATCGTGCTCGGCGCCGTGGTGCTCGCCTCGTCCTGTCTCGTGGGGTGCAGCTCGGATCGCGACGGCGCGGGTCGCCTCACGGACGACACGCGTGACCCCGGATACTCCGCAACCGACGCGGAAATCATCCAGACCGGCGCAGACGGCGAGCCGCGTTATCGCTTGCGAGCGGGACGCATCGAACAAAATCCGCTGTCGCTCGAAACCCGCATCGAAAATCTCGATCTCGAAACCCGCACGGGTGAGACGACCACTTGGCGGGTCGTGGCGCCCCGAGGCACGCTGTCGCGCGACTCGCGTCGCATCGATCTCGAGGGTGGCGTAGCACTCGAGGGAGGCACCGCAGGGGCTGCCGAGCCGCTGCGGCTCGACGCCAAGACACTGCAGTACGATCTGGATACGGCTCGGATCCGAACCAATGGCGAGGTACGTCTGACGATGCAGGGGCACGCGCTCTCGGCCACCGGTCTCGATGCCAATCTGCGCACGCGTCAGGTGCAGTTGCGGACCGACGTCCAAGGGCGCTTCTCGCGCTGACCGCCGTGATCCGTACTCTCGCCCCTCATCACCCAGAAGGCGTCACCTTGCGCCTCGCGCGTTTTGGTCTCGCGATTTTTTTGATCGCCATGCCTGCGGCTCATGCCGCTGAACCGCCGGCGCAGAACACCGACATCACCCTCGATGCCGCCTCGTCGGAAGTCGACTACCGTGCCAACGCGCTGCTCTTTCGTGATCTCATCATCACCCAGGGCTCAGTGCGGGTGGTCGCGCAGCGCGCGCGGTCGACCGGTCTCGACTTCGAAGATTCCACCTGGACGCTGAGCGGCGCAGTGCGCATCGATGTGGATGGCGGCACGCTGACGTCCGAGGAAGCTGCCGTCACGTTCGAAAAGAACCGTATCGTTCGCGCCAGCATCCGCGGGAAGCCCGCGGAGTTCGCTCAAAAATTGAAGGACGGCGGTAGTGCTCGCGGTCGTGCCGGCAATATCCTCTACGACATGGCGGCCTCGACCGTCACCCTGCGCGAAGACGCCTGGCTGAGCGACGATGGTCGCAGCGAAGTGCGAGGCGACCAACTGGTCTACAACGTTCGCGAGCAACGCGTCCAAGCCGGCAAACCCGCCGGCAGCGACGAACGCGTCCGCATCATCATTCGTCCGCGGCCCTCGCCATGAATCGGCTTCGCGCGAGTCACCTAGCCAAGTCTTACGGCAAACGCAGCGTCGTGCGCGATCTCACGATCGAAGTGGCTGCAGGGGAAATCGTAGGACTGCTCGGACCGAACGGCGCGGGCAAGACGACGGCCTTCTACATGATCGTGGGCCTCGTTCCGGCGGACGCCGGGCGGATCGAGCTCGACGATCGTGACCTCACCCATTCGCCCATCCACCTTCGGGCCAAAGCCGGCATCGGCTACTTGCCGCAAGAAGCCTCGGTGTTTCGCCGGCTGTCGGTCGAAGAAAACGTCCGCGCGATACTCGAGACCCGCGCGGATCTCGACACCGAGCAACGCAACGCACGATGCGAACAAATTCTCGCCGATCTGAGGATCGATCACGTACGAGGCTCCCTCGGCATGTCACTGTCGGGTGGTGAGCGTCGACGAGTCGAGATCGCTCGCGCACTCGCCGCGAACCCGAAGTTCCTGTTGCTCGACGAACCCTTCGCCGGCGTCGATCCGCTGTCGGTGGCCGATATCCAGCGCATCATCCGGGAACTCGCCGATCGCGGAATCGGCATCCTCATCACCGATCACAACGTCCGCGAGACGCTCGGCGTCTGCGCACGCTCGTACATCATCGGCGACGGGACGGTCATCGCTTCGGGGTCGGCTGCGGAAATCCTTGCCAATCCCCGCGTGCGTGAGGTGTACTTGGGAGAGTCATTCAGTCTCTAGGATCGATCTTGCGGAGCCGGCAGCTCCGCCTCGCTCAACCAGGCCCGACGATGCTCAAGCAGTCCCTGCAACTCAAGCTTGGTCAGTCGCTGACCATGACACCGCAGTTGCAGCAGGCTATTCGCCTCCTGCAGATGCCGACGCTCGAGTTGCAGGCGCACCTCGCCGAAGTGCTCGAGAGCAATGTCATGCTCGAGCAGGAGGATCCCGAGGACGAAGTCGAGCTCGAAGCCCATTTCACCGCGGTTCAACAAACCCCCGACACCTCGCAGACCGAACCGGTCGAGGTCGAGGTCGTGGAACAACCCTGGGCCGATCGGCCCGGTACAGGCAGCGATTCGTCGCGGGCCGAGGACGACGAGCAACCCGAACGTGACATCGCCGATGAGCGCGGAGAGTCCCTGCGCGATCACCTGCTCGGCCAGCTCGAAATCGCCGGCCTCTCGAACAACGACCTGTCCGTCGCGGCGGCGCTCGTCGATGCGCTCAACGACGATGGCTATCTCACCGAATCTTTGACTGACATCGCCGAGGCGTTGCGACCGGAGATCGATTGGGACGAAGAAGAAATCGAACGCGTGCTCTTGCTTGTGCAAACGCTCGAACCGGTCGGCGTGGGTGCCCGCAACCTCAGCGAATGCCTCAGCATCCAACTCTCTCAACTCGATCCCTCGACGCCAGGGCTCGCGCTCGCCCGCCGCATCGCCGAGCATCATCTCGACTTGCTCGCCCAACGCGACTCGTCGCCGCTGCGCAAGGCAATCGGGGCCGACGAGGACGAACTGGCCGAAGCGGTTGCACTCGTCCGATCCTGTCACCCTCGCCCGGGTTCGCTCGTCAGCGCCTCGAAGCCCGAATACGTCGTCCCCGATGTCTTCGTGCGCCGCAAGGGCAAGGGTTGGGCGGTCGAACTCAACGCCGGGACGATGCCGCGGATCCGGGTCAACCAGGAATATGCAGGTCTGCTCGGACGGGGCGGCGCCCACACGACCCTGCGCACCCAGTTGCAGGAGGCGCGCTGGCTGCTGAAGAGCCTCGAGATCCGCAACGACACGCTAGTCAAGGTGACCCGCGCGATCGTCGAGCGCCAAACCGACTTCCTCAACCAGGGCGATGAACACATGCGGCCGATGATCCTCAAAGACATCGCGACCGCCATCAGCATGCACGAGTCCACGATCTCGCGCGTGACCTCGGGCAAGTACATGCACACGCCGCGGGGCGTTTACGAACTGCGGTATTTTTTCTCGAGCCAGGTCGAGGGTGGGGACGGCCAAGGGACCTCCTCGACCGCCATCCGCGCCAAGATCCGCAAGTTGATCCGCGAAGAAGACCCGACCCAGCCGTTGTCGGACAGCCGTCTGGCCGAAATATTGTCGGGAGAGGGCATCCCCGTGGCCCGCCGCACGGTGGCGAAGTATCGGGAGGGGTTAGGAATCGAGTCTTCGGCCGAGCGCAAGAAGGCCAATTCGCGTTAACCTTGATCCCATCAGGAGGATGCCATGCAAATTTCCATCACGGGTCACCATGTCGTCGTCACCGACTCCATGCGCGCCTACGTTCACAAGAAGATGGACCGCATCGTTCGCCATTTCGACCACCTCATCGATGTCCACTATGTGTTGTCCGTCGAGAAACTCCGTCATCGCGCCGAAGCGACCCTGAAAGTCAGCGGCGGCGACATCCACGCCGATGCGGAGGCCGAAGATATGTATGCGGCCATCGATGCTTTGGTCGACAAACTCGACCGACTCGTCAAAAAACGCAAAGAAAAGACCACCGACCATCACGCCGAGGAGGGGCGACGGGCGCGTCACTGACGCGAGCCCGGCCCTGCTCCGCGCGCGTGTCCGCCCCTCTGCGACTCATCCTGGTCAGCGGGCTCTCCGGAGCGGGCAAGAGCGTCGTACTGAACGCGCTCGAAGATCTCGGCTATCGCTGCATCGACAATCTCCCCGCCTCGATGCTCGAATCCTTCGTGTCCCACATCTTCCGCGAGGGCTCGTCGGCGGGGCAGACCGTGGCGGTCGGCATCGACGCGCGCGATACCAGTGACGGGCTGGAAGGCATTCCCGGGACTCTCGAACAACTTCGGCGCAGCGGCGTACGCTGCGAGTTGCTGGCGGTCATCGCCTCCGATGCCGAGTTGCTGAGACGCTTCGGTGAAACCAAGCGACGACACCCGTTGTCCCGCGATGGATCGGGCCTGCAAGACGCCGTCACACGCGAGCGAGCGCTGCTCGATCCGGTCATCCAGGCCGCCGATCTCGTCGTCGACACCACGCATATGGGCGTGCACGAACTGCGCGACGCCATCGTGCAACGCATCGATCAACGGCGAGGCATGGAACTGTCGGTCACCCTGGTGTCCTTCGGCTTCAAGCACGGAGTGCCGGGCGACTGCGACTTCGTCTTCGATGTGCGCATGCTGCCGAACCCCTACTGGACGATCGCGCTGCGACCGCTCACGGGACGCGATGCTCCCGTGATCGCTTACCTCGACGAACAGCCCGCCGTGAGCGCGATGCTCGACGAGTTGCAGCAGTTCATTTCGAGGCGCATCCAGGATCACGGCGCCGCACGGCGTCGTTATCTCACCATCGGTATCGGCTGCACGGGCGGCCAGCACCGCTCGGTATATCTCGTCGATCGTCTGGCCGAACGATTGCGCGGCAAGTCGCCGACGCTTGCCATCCGCCATAGCGCGCTCGCGAGCCTGGGTTTCCCATGAGCGTGATCAGTCGAAAAGACGCGCGGCTCGCCGCGCTGCGCGAGGCGCTCGACTCGGGCACGCTGCGACCTGCGCAGCGCATGGTGTCGGCTCTGCATCCGGCGGAGATCGCCTTGCTGCTCGAGTCGGTTCCACCGCGTCAGCGCGAGATCGTGTGGAGCATGGTGGACTCCGAGCTCGAAGGTGATGTGCTCGTCGAGCTCAACGAAAACGTCCGACAAGAACTCATCGAAGAGATGGAGGCCGAAGAACTCGTGGCAGCGGCCGAGGGTCTCGAACTCGACGACCTCGCCGACCTCGTCGGCGATCTTCCGGAGACCGTGACCCGACAGGTCCTGCACTCGATGGATCAGCGTGATCGCGAGCGACTGCGTACGGTGCTGTCGTGGCCGGAGGATAGCGCGGGCGGTCTCATGAACACCGACACCGTCAGCGTGCGGCCCGACGTCACGCTCGAAGTCGTGCTGCGTTATCTGCGCATGCGCGGTGAACTGCCGCCACGCACCGACAGTCTGTTCGTCGTCGATCGTCACGATCGTTATCTCGGTACGGTCTCCCTCACCCGCATCATCACCGGCGACCCCGAGGACACGGTCGGCGAAAGCCTCGACACCGAAGCCCCGCGTATCGAACCCGAGACCGCCGCACATGAGGTCGCCCAGCTTTTCCAGGACCGCGATCTCGTTTCCGCGGCCGTGGTCGGTTCCGAAGGCAAGCTGCTCGGGCGCATCACGGTCGACGACGTGGTCGACGTCATCCGAGAAGAGGCGGAACACTCGGTGCTCTCGATGGCCGGTCTGCAGGACGACGAAGATCTGTTCGCGGGTATCGTCACGTCCACGCGGCGCCGTCTGCTCTGGCTCGGCATCAATCTCGTGACGGCCTTCATGGCTGCCGCGGTGGTCAAAAATTTCGAGGGGACCATCGAGAAGGTGGCCGCCCTCGCCGCACTCATGCCCATCGTCGCCTCCATGGGCGGCATCGCCGGCACCCAAACCGTGACGCTCATCATTCGCGGCCTGGCCCTCGGTCAGGTTCAGTGGTCGAACGCACGCTGGTTGTTGTTCAAGGAAGTCGCCGTCGGCGGGCTCAACGGCTTGCTGTGGGCTCTCGTCGTCGGCGCCGTGACCGTTTTCTGGTTCGACACGTGGGAGATCGCCATCATCATCGCGGCTGCCATGCTCATCAATCTGCTGGCCGCTGCAGCCGTGGGAGTGTTGGTGCCACTCGCGTTGCGTCGATTCGACATCGATCCGGCGCTCTCGGCGGGCGTCATCCTCACCACGTTCACCGACTGCATCGGCTTTGCGACGCTGCTCGGACTCGGGGCGATTTTCCTGGTCTGATTTATCCCGCGGCGACCAAGCGCCCGGACTGATAGTCGCGAATCGCCTGATCGATTTCCTCGCGGGTGTTCATCACGAAGGGGCCATACTGCACGATCGGTTCGCCGAGCGGCGCTGCCGCGAGCAACAAGAAACGCGCTCCTTCACCCCCTGCTTCGACGACGAGTGACTCGCCCTCGCCGAGCACACCGCCATGCCGCTTCGGCAAGGAGGTCAAACCTCCGCCCGGCTTGGCGATCGATAGCTCGCCCTCGAAGACATACAGATACGCGCTGTGTGAGGCCGGAAGGCCTTCGGAAAACTTCGCGCCCGCTGCGAGCGCGACATCAAAGAAAATCGGCTGCGTCGTAACGCCCGTGACCGGGCCGTTGATTTTTTTGCCTCCGCGCTCAATGGAGCCCGCAATGAGTTTGATCGTGGCGCCATCGGCCGATACCGTCGGGATGCGCTCCGCCTCGATGTCCTCGTAGGTCGCAGGACACATCTTTTCGCGCGCGGGCAAGTTGATCCAGAGTTGGAAGCCTCGCATGAGGCCGTGCTCCTGCTGCGGCATCTCGGAGTGGATGATGCCGCGGCCGGCCGTCATCCATTGCACACCGCCCGTCTTGAGATGCCCGCGATGTCCCAGATGATCTTCATGCAGCATGTGACCTTCGAGCATGTACGTCACGGTCTGGAAGCCGCGATGCGGATGCGGCGGAAAACCGGCGATGTACTCCTCGGGGCGATCACTCCCGAACTCGTCGAGCATCAGGAACGGATCGAGCCGCGCGAACGCCGACTGGCCGAGACTGCGGTACAGCGTCACCCCCGCTCCGTCGGAGGTGCGCTGTGCCGCGATGACGCGTTTCAGGACTCTCTGCACCTTGGTCCTGGTTCACCGAGCCTTTACTTTACCGGCGCGGGTTTCTGGCGCAGGGCGTAGTGCTCGAGGCTCGAGAGGCTGCGATCTTCGCTCCACTCGGTTGGCGCATCGAAATACTTGGCGTAGTTCTTCTGCGCGTAATCGAGCACGGGACGCGAAAGCACCTCGTCGAGGTTCTTCGTCGTTCCCATGAAGCACGCGTACTGACAGAAGCCCGGACGCTGACCCATGAGCATCCACGGCAGCCAAGGCGTGACGCGGTTCCAGGTACCGGTGTAATCGAGCGTGGTCAGTTTCGGATTTTGCAGATCTTCCACTTTGACGTGATGCGCGAACATCTCCGAGACCTGCACGATGGGACCCGAGGACTCCCGCGGCCATTTGTCGGGCTGCAGTGCATTGGGGTACGCGAGATGGATATGAATTTCCATGTCCGCCCAACCGCCGTGCTGATACCACGGCATGATGAACGGCACGCGCGGCGGCGGCGGCCCCTGATTGAGACCACCGAACTTCGGCGGCGCCGGGAAGAATTCTTCGATGAGGTAGTTGAACGGGTCGTTGTCGACGTGGACCGCTTTGACGACCTCATTCGTGAGCGGGTTCTTCCACTCGTCGAGCACTTCGCCGCTGCGCAAATCGGTATAGACGATGATCTCGCGGCACAACCGACGGATCGAACCATCCGGGCCCGGCAACAGGCGGATCACGCCGAAGCCCGAGGTGCCCATGAGATCGACGATCTTTTTGTGGGGCTCGACACCCATCAGATAGCCCTTGAACCAGAAGTACTTGGGCTTGCCGAAGTCGAGGTCGCCCTGGATGCGCGCGTAGGCGAGCTGGTTGCCCTTGCCCGTCGACAGATCGAGATACGGGCCCTTCAGACCCGGACCCATGCCATAACGGGAGCTCGTGAGCGCCGAGGCCATCGCCATCGGACCGCCAAGCGTCATCGACGCCAAGCCCGACGCACCGATCGCGAGCGCACCGCCGACGCCACCGGCCGTGGTGAGGAAATCCCGACGCTCGGGACGAAGCAGATCATTTTCTTTGGACATGCAAATAACCCCCGATGAAATTCCGGATTCTTGTTGTGTCACGCTGACTCAGGCGCCCGGCGCCTGCAGCTTCTTGAGTTCGTTGAGGACGAGCTGGGAATGACCCTTGGCATCGACTTTTTCCCAGTGACGGGCGATCCGACCCTGCGGATCGATGATGAAGGTGTCACGGCGGGAAAATTCCATGAGGCCCATCATGCTGGTGAGTACGCCGTATTGCTTGGTGACCGCCTTGGTCGGATCGGCGAGCACTTGGAACGGCAAACTGTGTTCCTTCGCGAACGCTTTCTTCGACTCGACGTCGTCCACGCTGACCCCGAGGATCACCGTATTGGCGCGGCGGAACGCGAAGATCTCATCGCGGAACTCGCAGGCCTGCGTGGTACAGCCCGGAGTGTTGTCCTTGGGGTAGAAATAGAGCACCACCCACTTGCCACGGTGTTCGTTGAGCGTCACCCACTTGCCCGTCTGGTCTTGCAAGCGGAAATCGGGGGCGGGTTGGCCGGCTTTGGGCGAGTCGGCGAAGGCCACGGGCGCCGGCGCGATGCCAAGGGTCATCGCCGCAAGGGCGAGCACGGTGAAGAATCGTCTGCGTGGCGTCATAAGTCTGAGCTCCAGGGTCGAAACAGCGTCTGGGTATCTTCCAGACTGCGCCGCTGCGGCACAATAGGGCCCGTGACAGAGCGTACCGATGACCACGCCGTGACCAAGACCCCGCCTCGATCGGGCTGCCGCGCACTCGTCCTTTCGGGCGGCGGGGCTCGCGCGGCGTACCAGGTCGGGGTTCTCAAGGCCTTGGCCGAGATCTGGCCGGAGGAATCCTCTCCGTACGATGTGATCGTCGGCACGTCGGCGGGCGCCGTGTGTTCAGCCGTGCTCGCCACTCACGCGGCAGACTGGCGCGAGGGTATCCGGCGCCTCGAATACGTTTGGGCGAATTTCACGGTCGAGCAGGTCTTTCGGGCCGATCTCGGCGCGATGGTCGGAGCGGGTCTGCGCTGGATGAGTTCGGCGCTCACCGGTGGCCGTCTCGGCACCGCACCGCTCGCCCTCTTCGACAACTCGCCGCTGCGCAACTTGCTGCGCGAGCGCGTGGACTGGGGGGCGATCCGCCAACACATCGAGCAGGGCCGGCTGCGCGCACTCGCCTTGACGGCCACCACTTACGCAGGAGGCCATCATCGCGTTTTCTTTGAAGCGGCGCCGAATGTCACGGAGTGGGCTGGCGTTCGGCGCGCGGGCACGCGTTCGACGCTCGATCTCGATCACCTGATGGCGAGCGCCGCGATCCCCTTTCTCTTTCCGCCGGTGCGGATCGGCGAGGTGTTCTACGGTGACGGCGCCATGCGCCAGCTTGCCCCGCTCTCGCCGGCGATCCATCTCGGCGCCGATCGCCTGCTCGTGATCGGCGTGCGCGCGCAGAACGCCGCAGGTCTCGGCGGCACCATCGGCGTACATCACACCCCTTCGTCGGGCGAAATTTTCGGTTTCCTGCTCGATACGTTGTTCAGCGATCAGGTCGATGCCGATCTCGATCAACTCGAGCGCACCAACCGAATGGTGCGTGAGGCCGACTCGTCCCTCGATGGGCTGCGAGAGATCAGCGCGCTGCGCCTCGTGCCGGGCGCCGATCCGCGAACGAGTGCCGCCCGGCACATTGAAGCGCTTCCGAAAGCACTGCGCACCTTGCTGTCGGTCATCGGTGCGGGCGGAGAGTCCGGCAGTCTGCTCGCGAGCTATCTGATGTTCGAGGCGCCTTACACTCGGGAGCTCATCGCGCAAGGCTATGCCGACGGCATTACTCAGCGTCGCGCGATCATCGACTTCCTGCGTTGACGAGCTTGCGACTCAAGGTCGCCATCGCCCGATCGAGCCCACCGAGCGTCAAAGGAAACATTCGGCCGCCAATGAGCTCCTGCGTCAGTCTGATCGAGGGGGTCCAGTCCCAACGATCTTCAGGCTCGGGGTTGAGCCACACGAGACGCGGAAAGTGCGCCGTCATGCGTTGCATCCAGGTGCTCCCCGCTTCGTCGTTGAAATGTTCGACGCTGCCGCCCGGCTGCACGATTTCGTAGGGGCTCATCGCTGCATCGCCAACGAAGATCACCCGATAATCGCCGTTGAACGTCCGCAGCAGCTCGAGCGTCTTGATTCGCTCGGCCTGTCGCCGTCGGTTGTCTTTCCACACCGTCTCGTAGATGAAGTTGTGGAAATAGAAATGTTCGAGCTGACGGAATTCCGATCGCGCGGCGGAGAAGAGCTCTTCGCAAACTCGTACGTGATCTTCCATCGAGCCGCCGACATCGAGCAGCAACAATACTTTGACGGCATTACGACGCTCGGGGCGAAGCTTGAGATCGAGCCAGCCTGCGTTGCGCGCCGTCGCTTCGATCGTCCCGTCGAGATCGAGTTCGTCGGCGGCACCCTGACGGGCAAACTTCCGCAAGCGACGCAGCGCCATCTTGAGGTTGCGGGTCCCGAGCTCGCGACGATCGTCGAAGTTGCGGTACTCCCGCGACTCCCAAACCTTGACGGCTCGACGCTGTCTCGCACCCGTATCCCCGATCCGGACACCCTCGGGGTTGTAACCGCCGGAGCCGAACGGCGACGTACCGCCGGTGCCGATCCATTTGTTGCCACCCTCGTGCTTCGCCTTTTGCTCGGCGAGACGCTGCTTGAGGGTCTCGAGCAACTTGTCCCAGCTCCCGAGCGCTTCGACCTTGGCTCGCTCCTCGTCCGAGAAGAGTCGCTGCGCCATCGCCTGCAGCCATTCCGCCGGCACCTCGGCAAGCAGCCGCTCGAAGATTCGTTCGGCGCCGGCGAAGTGCTCGGCGAACACGCGATCGAAGCGATCGAAGTGACGCTCGTCCTTGACGAGGGAAAGACGGGCGAGCCAATAAAACTCTTCGGCCGAGCATGAGGCCACGCGAGCCTCGAGCGCCTGCAGCAGAGACAAGAACTCCGTGATCGAGGCCGGTATGCCTGCAGCGCGCACTTCGAGGAAGAATCGAACGAGCACGCGGTGCTTCTGCTCAGCGCACGCGTCGGTTCAGGAACACCAGCTGCTCGAACAAGTGCACGTCCTGCTCATTCTTGAGTAACGCACCGTAAAGCGGCGGAATCGACTTCTTCGGATCTTCGCTGCGCAGCGCCTCGGGCGGGATGTCCTCGGCGAGCAGCAATTTGATCCAGTCGAGCAGTTCCGAGGTGGACGGCTTTTTCTTCAGGCCTGGCGTTTCGCGCACGCGGTAGAACGCACCGAGCGCCTCGGCGAGCAACTCGCGCTTGAGGCTCGGATAGTGCACGCCGACGATGCGGGTCATCGTCTCCTCGTCGGGGAAGCGAATGTAGTGGAAGAAACAGCGACGCAAAAAGGCATCGGGCAATTCCTTCTCGTTGTTGCTCGTGATGATGATGATCGGCCGGTGCCGGGCTCGCACGAGCTCGCGAGTCTCGTAGACGTAGAACTCCATGCGATCGAGCTCGCGCAACAGATCGTTGGGGAATTCAATGTCCGCCTTGTCGATCTCGTCGATCAACAACACGGGTTGGACCTCGGACTCGAAGGCTTCCCAGAGTTTTCCGCGGACGATGTAGTTGCGAATATCGGCGACGCGCGCCTCCCCGAGCTGGGAATCGCGCAGTCTCGACACTGCGTCGTACTCGTAGAGTCCCTGCTGCGCCTTGCTGGTCGACTTCACGTGCCATTCGAACAGAGGCCGACCGAGCGCCTGCGCCACCTCGATGGCGAGCTGGGTCTTGCCCGTACCCGGCTCGCCCTTGATGAGCAGTGGGCGCGCGAGCGTGACTGCGGCGTTGACGGCCATTCGCAGGTCGTCGGTCGCGATGTAGCGATCGGTACCGGAAAATCTTTGATCAGTCACGCGTGGTCCTCGGTTCAGCGCTGTCGGGCGACGAGGCCTTCAGCGTCAAGGTGTGTACGGCGGGACCGGGCAACAGCGGCCGCATCCGACCGCTGACCCAATCTTCGTATCCCGCACGGTAGAACGGCGACAGCGGATGTCCGCTCGCTCCGCCCGGCAACTGCATGTAGGCCTCGGCCTCGCGACCCGGAGACACGGCGAACCGCTCCGACGCGCCGAAAGTGGGACCCGTGACGCGCGGCGAGTTCATGTCTCCGGCGAGCGGCCGCGCCGGCATGTCGAGATAACGACCGAGCGGACCGAGGGACGGTGAAAGCGGATGCCGAAACCTCGACGTATTGCGCTGACCCCACGTACATCCGACGAGTGCGCCGCAGGATACTTCCGCAGCTTCGATGACGGCGTCGGCCTGACGCAAGAGCAAATCCCGCCAATCTTTGTAGTCCGCGCTCAGCATATGCGGCGGCTGCTCGGTCACTAGGCGCCAGAGTGATCCCTCGAAGAGCGGAAACGCTTGCGATCCCTCCCCCGCACCGAGTGCCGCGGTGATCATCGACCACACCGCCCCTCGAGTGCGCTCGCGGAAATCTCGGGCGAGCCGGTAACTCACCGAATCGATCGTCGCATGACCCTTCCAGTCAGCGACGAGTCGTCGTAATTCGGCTCGTTTGGGTTCATTGCGAACGGCGTCCTCATCGAGCGTCGCGAGCAGCAGACGTTGCCAGCGATCGATCAACAGTGCGCGATCATCGAGTTGTATCGAAAGCATGTCGGCAGGTACCGCCGGACGCTCGATCGCGAGCAGCCGGTCACGAATCTGTCGCTGGCGAACGCCTTTGTCGTAGTGCATGCCGCTGTCGGCTTCGTCGTTGCCGAGCAATTCTTCGAACGCGCCCTCGACGTGTCGCGCATTCGCGCTCCACAGGCGACCGATCTCCGGATCGAGGATGGCGGGCGTCTCGCCCGGACCTCGCCAGGCAATGGGGCGCGGCGATTCGGGACCGAACTCTCCTTGGGGAATGCGGCCGATGATCGTCCAGGCGATGCGACCCGCGCGATCGCCGACGGTGAAATTCTGATGCGGAATGCCGACGCGCGGCGCGAGCGCCAGAGCGGACGCCACATCGCGCACTTGCTGCAACTCGAACGACGCGAGCGTCGTGGCGCCCGGCTCCGTAACGAGCCAACGCGCAAGCCAACACGTATGCGCCGCGCCACTCGCGCCTTCTTCCGGCGCATCCGTGCGCATGACCACCCCGAGGGGTGACTCGCGAACCTCGAGCACGACAGGCGCACGCCCCGCGACTTCGAGCGTTTCGCGATGGACCGTGAAACGGCGCTCGCCCTCGGCGGTGAAGTAGAGATTGCGCTCGGGGTCACAGGCCACGGGTCGCACGTCGCTCCAGTCACCGTAGCTGTTGGTGAACGACCAGGCGACCTCGCCGTTGCTGCCCGCCACGACGGCAGGCAAACCCGGAAGCGTGACGCCGTTGAGCTCGCGCGCGAGCCCGTTCGCATCTCGCGCGATCCGCAGACGCGCGCGATACCACGTGGTCGGAACCCGCAGCCCCAGATGCATGTCGCCCGCAATCAGCGCGCCGCCACCGGCGGCGTGGCGACCCGAGACCGCCCACGCGTTGCTGCCCGGCAATCCCCGTTCCTCGACGCGCGCTGTGCGCGCGGCACGCGTGCCGCGCAGATCGAGCAGCTCGGGCGGCGGCACGACGGGTGCTCGATAGGGCTCGCCGCCATTGGCTGCGAGTTGTTCCGCGAGCGTCTGGAAGTTGGGCGTGTCCCATTCATCGCCTCGCGGGAAGAGGAATCGGGTCACCTCGCTCGCCGGTCGAACATCGGCCTCGCCGCGAGCCGAGGCGGCAACGCGCTCCTCGATGCTCAAAGAAATTTCCCGACGCGACAACTCGTCGACCAATGCCTCGTACTGCAGGCTCCACCACATGGAGTGCACGACGAGTACGGAGTCTTCGCTGCGCCAGGCTGCAGGCGCCGCGCGCAACACCACGTACTCCCAAGGACGAACCGAGAGCGACGAAACACCGGCATTCACGCCCCGCGTGTAGGCCTCGATCCAGGCGCGCTCGCTCGGCGTCGCCTCGGCGATCACCCGGCGCGCGACTTCGCGGAGTCGGAAAATCCTGGCGCGCTGGTCTTGGGCCACGAGCGGCTCGCCGAGGAGCGCGGCGAGTTCGCCTGCAGCGAGACGTCGGGATAAATCCATCTGGAAATAGCGATCTTGACCGTGGGCGTAGCCGATCGCGTAAGCAACGTCGAACGGGTCCTCGCCAGCCGCCGTGACCACGCCGTCGGCATCACGCTCGAGCCGGGCGTCTGCACGCGGACCACCCGCACCCGAGATCACCTCGCCATCCAGCACCGGCAACGACCCTCGAAGCACCCACCACGCTGCGACCGCCACCACCGCCGCGACGACGATCAGCGTCGTCAACCCGCCGAGGATCCACTTTTTCATGATGTCCCGATTTCTTTTAGGACGGAGTGCGAAGAACCTTGAGGATCTGCAGGGAGTTGGTCCCGCCCTGTACGCCACTCAACTCGCCCTTGGTCAGGATGATGCGATCACCCTCCTCGACGAGACGCAGGCTGAGGAGCAGATCGAAGATCTTTTGGTGCAACATCGACCGCTCATCCGGTCGAACGTCGAACGACACTGGATAGACTCCGCGGTAGAGCGTCACGCGTCGTCGCGTCCCCTCATGACGGGTGAACGCATAAATGGGGATGTCCGAACGCAGACGGGACATCCACAGCGTCGTCGAACCACTCTCCGTGAGCGCGACGATCGCGCGAACGTGAAGGTGGTTGGCGGTGTACATGACCGCGTGAGCGATCGCCTCTTCCGTTTGCGAAAACTCGAGTTCAGGACGCTCGCGAGGCGCGTTCATCGTCAAGTGATAGGTCTCGGCGCCGAGGATCACCTCGGCCATCGCCGCCACGGCCTTGACCGGATATTTGCCGGTTGCCGTCTCGGCGGAGAGCATCACGGCGTCGGTTCCATCGAGCACGGCGTTCGCCACGTCGCTCACCTCGGCCCGAGTCGGCACGGGGTTCTGGATCATCGACTCCATCATCTGCGTGGCCGTGATCGCCACCCGATTGCGCTTGCGCGTCTCGTGGATGATGGTCTTTTGCAGGCCGGTTAGCGCGGCCTGCCCCATCTCCACACCGAGATCACCGCGAGCGACCATCACGACATCGGTCGCCTCGATGATGCCGGCGAGCTGCGCCACCGCCTCGTGACGCTCGATCTTGGCGACGATGCGCGTGAACGGCGCTCCAGCCGCGCGCAGAAGCTCACGAGCCTGACGAATGTCCGAGCCATCGCGAACGAAAGACAAGGCGAGATAGTCGAAACCGTTTGCCGCGGCAAACCGGATGTCCTCGAAATCTTTGTCGGCGAGGGCGGGAGCGGAAATCCCGCCACCTTTGCGATTGACGCCTTTGCGGTTCGAGAGCTCACCGCCCGCCACGACCTTGGTCTCGATACGCGTGCCCTTGACCGACAGCACTTCGAGCACGATGAGTCCGTCGTTGAGCAACAAGGTGTCGCCCGCCGTGACGTCGGCGACGAGCTCCTTGTAGGCCACGCCCACTTCACGGATGTTGCCCGCCTTCTTGTCGAGCGAGGTGTCGAGGGCGAACGGCTGCCCCTCGATGAGCTGAACGGCACCATCGACGAAACTTTCGATGCGGATTTTAGGGCCGGCGAGATCTCCGAGAATGGCGACGTACCGACCCGCCCTCACCGACGCTTCGCGCAGCAACTCGATGCGACGCAGATGGTCGACATGATTGCCGTGGGAAAAATTGATGCGCGCCACGTCGAGACCGGCGTGACACATCTCGAGCAAGACGTCGACGTCGTCCGTCGCCGGTCCGAGCGTCGCTACAATCTTGGTCCTGCGGGGAGTCGTCATGAGCTGCGTAATCTCCGTGAAGCGTGAGGCGCGACAAACGTCAGTGTGCAGCTCTCGCCTCGAGTGCCGCAACGGCGGGCAAAGTTTTACCCTCGACGAACTCGAGGAACGCCCCGCCGCCCGTCGAGATGTAGGAGATCCCGCGCTCGACATCATACTTCTCGATCGCGGCCAAGGTGTCGCCGCCACCAGCGAGCGAGAAGGCTTTGCTCCGAGCGATGGCCTCCGCGATGGCGCGAGTGCCTGCACCAAACTGGTCAAACTCGAAGACGCCGACCGGACCGTTCCACAGAATGGTACCCGCCGACTGCAGGATCTCGGACAGTTGTGCTGCCGTACGCGGGCCGATGTCGAGGATGAGTTCGGATGCGCCTACGGCAGCCGCCTCGCGCACCGTCGCTGCGGCGGTGGGCGAAAACTCCGATGCAACGACGACGTCGGTCGGCAACGGGATCTCGGCGCCGCGAGCGCGGGCCTGCTCGAGCAAGCGCCGGGCGGTGTCCAGCATGTCCGGCTCGTGCAACGACTTGCCCACGTTCACGCCAGTGGCCGCGAGAAAAGTATTCGCGATACCGCCACCGACGATCAGCTTGTCGACCTTCGCAAGTAGTGACTCGAGCACCGTGAGCTTGGTCGACACCTTGGACCCGGCGACGATCGCCACGAGCGGACGAGCCGGTTTGGCGAGTGCACGCTCGAGCGCGTCGAGCTCGCCCACGAGCAAAGGACCCGCGCAAGCGATGGGCGCAAACCGCGCGACACCGTGGGTGCTCGCCTCAGCGCGATGCGCGGTACCGAAGGCATCCATCACATACACGTCACAGAGTGCCGCCATGCGGCGCGACAGACTCTCGTCGTCTTTTTTCTCGCCTTTGTTGAATCGGACGTTTTCGCACAGCACCACCTCGCCGGGCTCGCAGGCGACGCCGTCGAGCCAATCAGCCACAAGGCGCACCGGTTGATTCAAAAGTTCGGCGAGGCGCGCCGCGACCGGAGCGAGCGAATTCTCGGCCGAGAACTCGCCCTCCTTCGGCCGACCAAGATGCGAGAGCAGGATGACACGCGCACGCTTCTCGATGGCCAGACGAATGGTCGGGAGCGCCGCACGAATGCGCGCATCGCTCGTGATGGACCCACCCTCGACCGGCACGTTGAGATCCTCGCGAATCAACACTCGCTTGCCCGCGAGATGGAGATCGGCCATCCGCAAAACGTTCATCGAGGCGCGCTCCTCAACCGGCCTTCGACCAAGCGAGCGTGGTGTCGAGCATGCGGTTGGAGAAGCCCCACTCGTTGTCGTACCAGGAGCAGACTTTGACGAGATTGCCGCCGATGACCTTGGTCATCGTCGCATCGTAGTTCGACGAGTGCGCATCGTGGTTGTAATCGATCGAGACGAGCGGCGCTTCGGTGTATGCCAGCACACCTTTGAGCGGACCCTCGGCCGCCGCCTTCATGAGGCTGTTGATCTCGGCCACGGTGGTCGCACGCTTCGGCGTGAACGTGAGATCGACCAGGGAAACATTGATCGTGGGCACACGTACCGCGAAACCGTCGAACTTGCCCTTGAGCTCCGGCAGCACGAGGCCGACGGCCGCCGCGGCACCGGTCTTCGTCGGAATCATCGACATCGTCGCCGAGCGCGCACGTCTCAGATCGGAGTGGTAAACGTCCGTGAGCACCTGATCGTTGGTGTAAGCATGAATGGTCGTCATCAAACCGCTTTCGATCCCGATGTGCTCCTGCAGCACCTTGGCCATGGGCGCAAGACAGTTGGTCGTACACGAGGCGTTGGAGATGACGGTCATCGAAGATTTGAGCACGTCATGGTTGACACCATAGACCACCGTCGCATCGACGTCGTCGCCACCCGGTGCCGAGATGACCACCTTCTTTGCGCCCGCCGCGATGTGCGCCGAAGCCTTCGCCTTGCTCGTGAAGAGGCCGGTGCACTCGAGCACCACATCGACGCCGAGCTCACCCCACGGCAGCTTGGACGGATCACGCTGGGCGACCACGCGGATCCGATCGCCGTTGACGACCATGGAATCGCCATCGACGGTGACTTCACCCGGGAACTTGCCGTGGGCCGTGTCGTAGCGAGTCAGGTGGGCATTGGTGTTGGCGTCGCCGAGGTCGTTGATGGCGACGATCTGGATGTCCTTCTGCCGAGCGCCCTCGTAGAGCGCACGCAGCACGTTGCGTCCGATGCGACCGTAACCGTTGATGCCTACCTTGATTGCCATGATGCGTTGTCCTCTCCTTGAAATTCCCTGGATTTTCTTTGATTTCAGCCTGCGAGCAGGTTATCGAGCGCACGGCCGATGTGAGCGGCCGTGAGGCCGTAATGTTCGAAAAGCGCCGCCGCCTTGCCTGAAGCACCGAAGCGGTCGATGCCGATCACGCAACCACCGCCGCCCACGTACTTCCACCAGCTCTGCGAGGCCGCAGCCTCGATCGCGAGTCGACGGGCCACGGCTTTCGGCAGCACCTGATCGCGCCACGCCGCGTCCTGCGCATCGAAGACGTCGGTCGAGGGCATCGAGACGAGACGAACGCGACGGCCCGCCGCGTTGGCCGCACGCACCGCTTCGGCAGCCGGCGCGACTTCGCTACCGGTGGCGATGACGATGGCCTCGGGCAGCGTGCCGGGGACGAGTTCGGGCTCGATCAGCACGTAACCGCCTCGGCGAATGTGTTCGACTTGCTCCGCGCTGCGGGGTTGCTGCGGCAAAGCCTGACGCGTGAGCACGAGACAAGTCGGCCCGTTGCTGCGCTCGATGGCAGCGACCCAGGAGACCGCGGTTTCGGTGGCATCGCAAGGGCGCCAAAGTCCGAGGTTCGGCATCGCACGTAAGCTCGCAAGATGCTCGATGGGCTGGTGCGTCGGACCGTCCTCACCCAAACCGATGGAATCGTGCGTGTACACGAGCAACACGCGCTGATGCATCAGCGCCGCAAGGCGAATCGCGTTACGCGCGTAGTCGGAGAACACGAGGAAGGTACCGGCGTACGGCACGAAACCACCGTGCAGCGCGAGGCCATTCATCATGGCCGTCATCGCAAACTCGCGCACACCGTAGTAGACGTAGTTGCCCGACACGTCCGAAGGCGTGACGGCCTTGGAATCTTTGCGCAAGGTGTTCACCGAACCCGTGAGGTCGGCCGAACCGCCGAGCAACTCGCCCATGCCGGGTCCGATGGCATTGAGCACCACCTGCGACGAGGCTCGGGTCGCTTGTGCGGCACCGACGCCGGCCGCAGCGGCCATCGCCGCCTCGCGCAACTGCGCCCAGTTCGCAGGCAGCTCGCCGCGCATGCGGCGCTCGAACTGCGTCGCGAGCTCCGGGAACTCGCGCTTGTAACGATTGAATCGTCGACGCCAGGCTTTTTCGGCGCGCGCGCCCCGCTCGCGCTGATCCCAGGCCTCGCGAACCTCGGCGGGAATGACGAACGGCTCGTGGTTCCAGCCAATCGCCGCACGCGTGGCGGCGATTTCCTCGGCTCCGAGCGGCTCGCCGTGAGTCGATTTGCTGCCCTGCTTGTTGGGCGCACCGAACCCGATGACGGTACGCGCACAGATCAGCGTCGGTTGTTTGCGGTTGGCCTTGGCACGCTTCAATGCCTTGGCGACCGCCTCGCCGTCGTGTCCGTCGATATCTTTGATGACTTGCCAGCCATAGGCGGCGAAGCGCTTCGCGGTATCGTCGCCCATCCAATCTTTGACCTTGCCGTCGATCGAAATGCCGTTGTCGTCGTAGACACAGATGAGCTTACCGAGACCGAGCGTACCCGCGAGCGAAGCCGCCTCGTGCGAGATCCCCTCCATGATGCAGCCGTCACCGAGGAACACGTAGGTGTAGTGATCGACGATATCGTGACCCGGCCGATTGAACTCGGCGGCGAGCAGTCGCTCGGCAAGCGCCATGCCGACGGCCGTGGCAACGCCCTGGCCGAGCGGGCCCGTGGTCGTCTCGATGCCGATCGCCGGATCGTGCTCGGGGTGACCCGCCGTGCGCGAGCCGAGCTGACGAAAATCTTTGATGTCGTCGATCGAAAGCGGATGACCCGTGAGGTGAAGCACGGAATACAACAGCATCGAAGCATGACCGTTCGAAAGCACGAATCGGTCGCGGTCTACCCAGCGCGGATTGGCCGGGTTGTAGTCCATGGTTTCGCGCCAGAGAACCTCGGCGATGTCGGCCATGCCCATCGGCGCACCCGGATGACCCGAGGCGGCGCGCTGCACCGCATCCATGGACAGGGCGCGAACGGCGTTCGCGAGGAGGCGGCGTTGGGACATGGGAAAACCCGGGTTGTTTACAGGAAACCGCAATTGTCCATTACCGGAGCACGGTTTTTCAACGAAAAAGGTTCTCCCTACCGCTGATGATTCGTACTTAGCCGCTATAATTCGCGCCCGTTTTCCTCTTCAAGAAATTTCAGAGTGCGCCATGTCCAACAGCTACCTCTTCACGTCTGAGTCGGTTTCCGAAGGTCACCCGGACAAAGTGGCCGACCAGATCTCCGATGCCATCCTCGATGCCATCCTCGAGAAGGACAAAGGCTGTCGCGTCGCCGTCGAGACGCTCGTCAAGACGGGCGTCGCCATCGTCGCCGGTGAAGTCACCACCCACGCCTGGGTCGACATCGAGTCCATCGTGCGCAAGACAGTGCTCGAAATCGGATACAACTCCTCCGAGATGGGCTTCGACGGCGCGAGCTGCGGCGTCCTCAACGTCATCGGCAAGCAGTCGCCGGATATCGCCCAGGGCGTCGATCGCAAAGATCCGCGTTTGCAAGGCGCAGGCGACCAGGGCCTCATGTTCGGCTTCGCCACGAATGAAACCGACGTGCTCATGCCCGCCGCGATCACGTTGTCGCATCGACTCGTCGAGCGCCAAGCCAAGGTGCGCAAGCAGGGCAAACTCGATTGGCTGCGCCCGGATGCGAAGAGTCAGGTCACGCTGCGTTACGAGAACGATCGTCCGGTCGCGATCGACGCGGTCGTGCTCTCGACTCAGCACAGCGACGAAGTGTCCACGAACAAGCTTCGTGAAGCCGTCATGGAAGAGGTGATCAAGCCGGTCCTGCCGAAGAAGTGGTTGCATCGCGGCACCAAGTTCCACATCAACCCGACGGGCCGATTCGTCATCGGCGGTCCGGTCGGCGATTGCGGCCTGACGGGCCGCAAGATCATCGTCGACACCTACGGCGGCTTCGCCCGTCACGGTGGTGGCGCGTTCTCCGGCAAGGATCCGTCCAAGGTCGACCGCTCGGCCGCCTACGCGGCACGCTATGTCGCCAAAAATATCGTCGCGGCGGGGCTCGCCGACCGCTGTGAAGTGCAGGTGTCCTACGCCATCGGCGTCGCCAAGCCGACCTCGGTCATGGTCGAAACCTTCGGCACCGGCAAGGTCTCGCGCGAAAAGCTCACCCAGCTCGTCGATCGGCACTTCGACCTCACGCCCTACGGCCTGCGCGAAATGCTGCGACTCGCCCGTCCGATCTACCGCAAGACGGCGGCCTACGGTCACTTCGGCCGCGAAGACCGCGATTTCACCTGGGAACGCACCGACCGTGCTGCCGCGCTCGCGGCCGATGCCGGTCTCGGCAAGCGGGGGCGTCGCCGGGCATAATTGGAAAAACCGCTTCCGTGAGGGGCGCTGCAGCACCGGGTCGGCCGGTGCCAGGCTCGCGGAACGGCGAACATCGTCAACGGCGCCCGTCAATCTTCAACCAAAGATTAACGGAGACCTGACATGAACGCTGTGATCAAACCCGCCCAGGGAAAGGGCGATTTCCACGTTGCTGATCTCTCGCTCGCCGAGTGGGGCCGCAAGGAAATCCGCATCGCCGAAACCGAAATGCCGGGACTGATGGCGATCCGCGAGGAGTTCGCCCCCACCCAGCCGCTGCGCGGCGCCCGCATCACGGGCTCGCTGCACATGACCATCCAGACCGCCGTGCTCATCGAGACGCTCCAAGCGCTCGGTGCTCAGGTGCGCTGGGCGTCGTGCAACATCTTCTCGACCCAGGACCATGCCGCAGCGGCGATCGCCGTCAATGGCACGCCGGTGTTCGCCTACAAGGGTGAGTCGCTCAAGGAATACTGGGATTTCACCCACCGCATCTTCGAGTGGCAGGACGGCGGCTACTCCAACATGATCCTCGACGACGGTGGCGATGCCACGCTGTTGCTGCATCTCGGCACGAAGGCCGAGACGGATCTCTCGGTGCTCACCAACCCGGGCAGCGAGGAAGAAGAGGTTCTTTTCGCCTCCATCAAAGAAACGCTCAAGCGCGATCCGAAGTGGTACTCCACGCGTATCGGCAAGATCCGCGGCGTCACCGAAGAGACGACCACGGGCGTGAAGCGCCTCTACCAAATGGCCAAGGACGGCGATCTCGCGTTCCCGGCCATCAACGTCAACGATGCGGTCACCAAGTCGAAGTTCGACAACCTCTACGGCTGCCGCGAATCGCTGGTCGATGCCATCAAGCGCGCCACCGACGTGATGATCGCGGGCAAGGTTGCCGTGGTCGCCGGTTACGGTGATGTCGGCAAAGGCTCGGCGCAGGCGCTGCGTGCCCTCTCCGCTCAGGTGTGGGTGACGGAAGTCGACCCGATCTGCGCGCTGCAGGCCGCCATGGAAGGCTATCGCGTCGTAACGATGGAATACGCCGCCGACAAGGCGGACATCTTCGTCACCGCGACCGGCAACTTCCACGTGATCAACTACGATCACATGAAGCGCATGAAGGACCAGGCCATCGTCTGCAACATCGGGCACTTCGACAACGAAATCGATTGCGCCTCGCTGAAGCAGTGCACTTGGGAGAACATCAAGCCGCAGGTGGACCACGTGATCTTCCCCGACGGCAAGCGCATCACGCTGCTCGCTGAGGGTCGCCTCGTGAACCTGGGTTGCGGCACGGGTCACCCCTCGTACGTGATGTCCTCGTCCTTCGCCAACCAGACGATCGCGCAGATCGAGCTGTGGGCGAACCACGAGAAGTACCCGGTCGGCGTCTATGTGCTGCCGAAGCACCTCGACGAGAAGGTGGCCCGCCTGCAGCTGAAGAAGCTCGGCGCGGAGCTCACCGAGCTCACCGACCAGCAGGCTCGCTACATCGGCGTCGCCAAGCAGGGTCCGTACAAGCCTGAGACTTACCGTTACTAAATCGATCGCCGCGTTCTGCGGCCTCTGACACCGGGGCGGTCATGGCGTTAGCATCAACGTCATGACCGCCGTCCGCGTCCTCCAAATCACCGATACCCATCTCGTAGGCGACCCCGCTGGTCGTCAGCGCGGCCTCGTCGTGCTCGACTCGCTGCGAGCGGTGCTGTCCCAAGCCCTGCGTGAACCCACCGACCTCATTTTATTGACGGGCGACATCGTCCACGACGATCCACAGGGCTACGCCATGCTCCGAGAAGTGTTCGACACCGATATTCCGGTGCTCTGCGTTCCCGGCAACCACGACGTTCCGCAAGCCATGCGGGACATCCTCGGTGTCGCGCCGTTCCGGATCGGCGGGCATCATGACCTCGGCGCATGGCGGCTCGTCATGCTCGATTCGCAGCAACCGGGACAAGTGGGCGGCAGGCTCAATAACGCCGAGCTGCAACGCCTCGACGAGGCGCTACGGAGCGCACCCCGGCAACACGCGCTTGTCGTCTTGCATCATCCGCCGATCGCCATGGGCAGCACATGGCTCGATGCCATCGGCCTCGAGAATGCCGACGATTTCTTTTCCATCCTCGATCGACACGCCCAAGTTCGGGGTGTGCTGTGGGGTCATGCGCATCAGGCGCTCGATGACGCGCGACAGGGGCGACACAGTTCCGTACCGCTCATGGCCACGCCCTCGACTTGTGTGCAGTTTCGTCCGAAGGTTCCGAACTTCGACATCGACGAACGTCCGCCCGGATACCGTCGCCTGACGCTCCACGAGGGCGGGCACATCGAAACGACGGTAGGATGGCTCGAATGAACGGCGCGTCTCACGTGACGAAGATCCTGATCGGCCTTCTTGCGAGTCTGCTGCTCGTCGTCGGACAACCGACACACGCGAAAGACTCATCGACCTCATCCGCGACCCAAGAAAACGGCGGGCTCGTCTGGGTCGTGCAAGGGCCGCGCGGCAAGGTCTACATCGCCGGCTCCATGCATCTGTTGCGCCGTGACCGCCCCGCCCTGCCCGAGGGCATCATCGCGGCCTACCGCGCGTCCGAGTCGCTCGTCATGGAACTCGACGTCGACGACATCGACGAGCAGGCCATGGCAAACCAGATGCTCGGTGCCGCGTCGTTCCGCGATGGACGCACGCTGCCTGCGGTGGCCGGCGAGGCGCGCTGGGCCGCGCTACAGCCCGTGCTTGCGACGCTGCAGTTTCCGGAGCCCTTCGCGGCCACGCTCGAGCCTTGGGGACTCGCAATCCTGCTCACCACGCTCGAGTACGCCCGTCTCGGTTTCGACGCCGAGGTCGGCGTCGAAAAACAACTGCAAACACTGGCTGCAACCGACGCGAAATCCATCTCGGGTCTCGAGACTCCAGAGTTCCAGATCGGCCTCTTCGATTCGTTGCCCATGGACGAGCAATTGCAGCTGCTCGACATGACGCTCACCGACATCACCCTACTGCCGGAGATGGCCGAGGATCTCTACCTCGCTTGGCGCAGGGGCGACACGCAGCGTCTCGAATCGTTCCTGCTCGAGGGCTACGAGACCATGCCGAAGCTCTACGACGATCTCGTCGACCAAAGAAATCGGCGTTGGGTGCCGCAGATCGTCTCGCTCTCGAAAAAGCGCGGCGATACCCTGGTAGTGGTCGGCGCACTGCATCTCGTCGGCGATCGTGGACTCATCGCACTCCTCAAGAAAGAGGGTCTCCAGGTCAAGCGCTACTCACCCCCGGCAGCGCGGGCGAAGCCATGAAAGCCTTCGTCTGGTTCATGGGCCTTTTCGTGTTCGGCTTCGCCATGATGGCGCTGCTCGCTTGGCCCCTCTACGACTGGCTGACGCCGACTTTCGATTTCAAATTCCACCGGGTAGCCAATCGACTCGGCATGCTCGTGTTGCTGATCTCGTTCGTGCTGGTGGCGCGTCGGCTTGCGCTTGCTGATCGCAACAGCCTCGGCTACGGCTTGCCCCGTCGCGAGTTCCTGCGCGAGAGCGCGCTCGGCTTGCTGATCGGTGTCGCGACGATGCTGCCGATCGCCGTCATCATGCTGGGCCTCGATCTGCGCGTGCTGCGCGAAGGTCTCGATCCGGCAAACGTGCCCTGGCTCGAGTTGGCTGCGGGCGGTCTTGCCACCGGCCTCACCGTTGCCCTCATCGAAGAAACGTTCATTCGTGGCGCGATGCACACGGGGATCGCGCGCGAGTCGGGCGCGCGGGTCGCCATCTTGCTGACGGCGGCGCTCTACTCGTCGTTGCATTTCGTCGGCCGTTATCGAATTCCCGTCGAAGAGCTCGGACCGGACAGCGGTCTTCGTCATGTGCTCGGTACGCTCGCCGATTTCGCGACGCCTCTCGACATTGCCGACGCCTGGCTCGCCTTGTTCGCCGTGGGTGTCCTGCTCGGCATGGTGCGCACGCTCACCGGCAACATCGCCGCATGCATCGGTCTGCATGCCGGTTGGGTGTGGGTGATCAGTTTCCTGCGCGAGACCTCGCGCCCCGACGAGGCGAACCCGCTTCGATTTCTTTTGTCCGAGTTCGACGGCGTCGTGGGTTGGCTGGTACTCGGCTGGACGCTCGTGATCGGCGCCGTGCTGTGGCGGTTCTACGCGAGGCGCGGTCCGCCGAGCTCACTCAGCCCGCCAAACTCAATCAGTCCGGCTCCTCATCCGCCCGCTTGATCAAGGGCGCAATGAGCGCGAGTCGCTCGAGCGGATCCATCAACTCCAGACAGCTTTGCTTGTCCTCGAGAGCAAGCGGCAAGATCTCGATGAGTCGTGCTCCCACCCACTCCGCATCGTCATGGCGCGGTTCGAGGCCGGCATACATATCGCCGAGCTCGGGCAAGACGCGACGCAGAAGGTCGGAGAGATGTCTGAATTCCGAAGGAACCCTGACGACCTCGGGCGTTGCCGCATCGAGCCACTCGATCGTTCCCATGTTGAGTCCGTCGGGCTCGCGCCGACGTTCGAGCACACGAAACCGTCGCTCGCCTCGACAGGTGATGCCGAGCAAGCCATCGGGCAACAAATTGAAATCGACGATGCGCGCCGTCGTACCCACATCGGCATAACCTGCGGGCTGACCGACCTCGGAACCCCCGCTCACGAGCACCACCCCGAAGCAGGCATCCTCGCGCATGCAGCGCTTGACCATGTCGACGTAACGGGTTTCGAAGATGCGCAGCGGCAGCGGGCCGCGCGGGAAAAGCACGGTATTGAGCGGAAAGAGCGGGATCTCGGTCGAGTCGGTCATCCCCAACGCTTCATGAGTTCGTGCTCGATGCCGAACTGATCGAGTACGCGGGCGACGATGAAATCCACCAATTCTTCGACACGCGCCGGACGATTATAGAAGCCGGGGTTGGCCGGCAGGATGCTGACGCCGGCACGAGAGAGCCTCAACATATTCTCGAGATGGATCGTCGAGAACGGGGTCTCGCGCGGAACGATGACGAGATTGCCCCGCTCCTTGAGCACGACATCGGCCGCACGCTCGAGCAGATTCTCGCTTGCGCCGTTGGCGATCGCCGAGACCGTCGCCATACTCGCAGGACAGACCGCCATACGCAGTGGTGCACCCGAACCGCTCGCGACAGGCGACGTCCATTCCTCGTCGCCGAAGACCCGCAGCTGCCCGTCGCGCGCGCCGAAGAGCGTGGAGAGATATCGGGTTTGTTCGGCGGTGCGTCCCGGCAAGCGACAGTCCGTCTCCGAACCCACCACGATCTGCGCCGCCTTGGTGAACATCACGTAGACCGTGTAGTCCGCCTTGACGAGGCATTCGATGAGGCGCAGCCCGTATTGCGCGCCCGAGGCGCCCGTCAGGCCCACCGATACGGTGCGATCATCTTTGCGAGCCATGCGACCTCCCTCAGACCGCGCCACGTTCGAGCGCCGCCAATAATTTTCCGTGCAGTCCGCCGAATCCGCCGTTCGACATGATCAGCGCGTGGTCTCCGGGGCGCAAGCGCCGGGCGAGCTCCTCGGCCAGCGCGTCGATCTCCCCTGAGAGATGCCCCCGACTGCCCAGCGATCGAACGACCGACGCCGCATCCCAGCCAAGGTCGGATGGCACGTGGAACCAGACCTCGTCCGCGAGCGCGAGCGATGCAGCGAGCGTGTCCTTGTGCACGCCACGCTTCATGGTGGCCGAGCGCGGCTCGAGCACGGCGATGATGCGCTCGCCTCCGACGCGGCGGCGCAAGCCTTCGAGCGTGGTGGCAATCGCCGTGGGGTGATGCGCGAAGTCGTCATAGACATGGATGCGACGCACCGTTCCCCGCAGCTCCATACGCCGCTTGATGCCGCGGAATTCACTGAGCGCCGCGCAGGCGACTTCGGGCGGCACGCCGGCATGTCGGGCCGCAGCGATCGCCGCCAACGCGTTGTCGACGTTGTGACCGCCGATCTGCGACCAGCTCACATGACCGATTTCGACACCCTCGAGCAGGACGTCGAATTGCGAACCATCGACCGGCGTGCCGAGACGCGCGCTCCATCGCGCCTCGGGGGCGCTGTCGCGTCCGAAGGATTCGCGCGGCGTCCAGCACCCTCTCTCGAGTGCCCGAGCAAGATGCGGATCGGTCGCGTGGTGAACGATCAACCCCGAGCCCGGGATCGTTCGCACGAGATGATGAAACTGCCGCTCGATCGCCTCGACGTCCGGATAGATGTCCGCATGGTCGAACTCGAGGTTGTTGAGGATGACCGTGCGCGGGCGGTAGTGGACGAACTTTGCACGCTTGTCGAAGAAAGCGGTGTCGTACTCGTCGGCCTCGATCACAAAGAAAGGACTCTCGCCGAGTCGTGCACTGATGCCGAGATCATGAGGCACACCCCCGATCAAAAACCCGGGTGAAAGTCCCGCGCACTCGAGAATCCACGCGAGCATGCTCGTCGTCGAGGTCTTGCCATGCGTGCCGGCCACGGCCAACACCCAGCGATCACGCAGCACTTCGCGAGCGAGCCATTCCGGCCCTGATTCGAAGGGGATCTGTCGCTCGAGCAGCGCCTCGATCACCGGCGCTCCACGCGTCATGACGTTGCCCACCACCACGACATCGGGCGCGGGATCGAGCTGCGCCGCATCGAAGCCTTCGACGACCTCGATGCCGAGCGCCGCGAGCTGAGTGCTCATCGGCGGATAGACGTTGCGGTCCGAGCCCGTGACGCGATGCCCTGCCGCTTTCGCGATCGCCGCGATGCCACCCATGAAGGTGCCGCAGATGCCGAGGATGTGGACGTGCATGCTCAGGCTTCGGGACTGCCGATTCCGAGTGCCAGCGTGAGTGTGAACACGAAGAACTCGCCGAGCAGAAAGAGCACGATGCATTGGAACAACGGACGCTCGATGGCCGAACGCAGGATGCGACCGTTGATGTAGATGAGATAAAGACTGATGAGAAAGGCGAGCAACGCCAACGGCGAGACGGCAACGGGTCGACCCGGCTCGGGCTGGACCGTGGCCAGCACCGGGATGGCGATGGGCGCGAAGACGCAGGCGATACCGAGCATCGCCGTGGCGGTCTGGACGAACCGCTCAGGCTTGCCGAAGAGCCGCAGCACGAGCGCCAGCCATCCGAGCGACACCAAACCCGACAGCAGCGCCTGAGGCAGCAGGGCACCCTCGTTCGGCATGAGCCAGGCACCGAGGCCCGTCTGCAAGGCAACGAGCACGACGAAGGTACCGACGAGCAGCTTCGGCGAGGTGGGCAGATCTTCAGGGCCCGCACGCAGCGCAAGAATGTCCAGAAAGGTTTTGATCATCGAATTCATCAGCGTCCGTTCCCCTCGGGTCCGAATTCTTGCATAGTCGGGTCATGTCGTCGTCCACCGCCCTCATCGAGAGCCCTGCGGCCCTCGAGGACCTCGCCGGTCGACTCGACGGCGAGGCGCTCGCACTCGACACCGAATTCCTCCGCGAACGCACGTACAGAGCCGAGCTCTGCCTGCTGCAGCTTGCCTCATCCCGCGAAGCCGTCTGCGTGGATCCGCTTGCACTCGAGGATCTCGGCCCCTTGCGCGCCGTGCTCGGCGCCGCCGGCCCCGTCAAAATCCTTCATGCCGGCCGACAAGATCTCGAAGTTCTCGCACCGGTGGTCGGATCGGTCGCACCCCTCTTCGATACGCAAATCGCCGCGGCACTGTCCGGCTTCCCCGCGCAGGTGGGTTACGCCGAACTCGTGCGTCGACTGCTCGATCGCGAACTGCCCAAAGGCCAAACGCGAACCGACTGGTCACGACGACCGCTGACGCCGGAGCAAATCGAGTACGCACTCGACGACGTGCGCTATCTGCACGCCCTGCGCGATCGCCTGCTCGACGAACTCGCTCGCCTCGGGCGCGAGGCCTGGCTCAAAGAAGACCTCGAGGCGCTTCACGATCCGAAGGTGCTCATCGCCGATCCCGACAAGGCCTGGCAGCGATTCAAGGGAACGCAGGGATGGGACGAAGGGCGGATGACGCTGCTGCGCGAGCTCGCCGCCTGGCGAGAACGTCGCGCCATCTCAAAGAATAGACCGCGAGGGTGGATCCTCGATGACTCGGTCTTGCGCGAGATCGTGCAACGTGTGCCGAGAGATCGCGACGCGCTCGGGCAAATTCCCGAGATCCCGGAGGGTGTCGTCAAACATTCGGGAGACGATCTCCTCGGACTCATCGAAGCCGCGCGCATCGAGCAACCGCCGCCGCCCCTGCCGCGACGCGAACGGCCCGACCCGGCGCTGCTCGCGCGAACGAAACGACTCTCTCAGGTGGTCCAGGCGTTCGGGCAGGAACTCTCGATCGCTCCCGAGGTATTGGCGACCCGAAAAGACCTCGAAGACATCGCTCGCGGGGAAGATGCCGCAAAAACGCTCTGCGGCTGGCGTGCTGAACTGCTCGCCGAGCGCTTACGCGCCGTGCTGTAACGCTGCTTCGACTCGCGCCGTCACGTCGGCGAGCGGCGCATCGGCATCGACCGTCTTGAGTAATCCACGATCGCGGTAAAACCCGACGAGCGGCGCCGTCTGGGCTTCGTACACGCCGATTCGCTTGGTCACGGTCTCCTCGACGTCATCGGGACGCTGGATGAGACGCGGCGTGGTGCACTGCCCGTTGCAGGGCGGTGGCACCGGTACCGGAGCGGTGTGAACATTGAACACGCGGCCACAATCCTGACAACTGCGACGACCCGAGATGCGCTTGATGAGCAATGCAGGGTCGACGTCGAACAGGATCACCGCATCGATCGGCTTGCCGAGTTCGGCGAGCATCGTCGAGAGGCCCTCGGCCTGCGGGATGGTGCGGGGGAATCCGTCGAGGATGAATCCGCGCTGCGCATCGGGTTCGGCCAGGCGTTCTCGAACCATGCCGAGAATGGTGGCATCGTCGACCAACTGGCCCGCATCCATGACCGCTTTCGCGCGACGGCCGAGCTCGGTGCCCTCACGCACGTGGGCGCGCAAGAGGTCGCCGGTCGAGATCTGGGGGATCCCGTGTCGTTCGATGAGGCGCTGGGCTTGGGTGCCCTTGCCGGACCCGGGGGCCCCGAGAAAGACGATTCTCATTGAAATCTAAGATTCTTTTTTGACTCGCGGAGCCGGCACAGTACCCGGGCGATTCCGACAGGTCAAACCCTGCGTTATGCTCGCCGCCCATGAAAAAGCCCAAGCCTCGCAACGCGTTCTACGCCCAGTCCGGCGGAGTGACCGCCGTCATCAATGCCTCGGCCGCCGGCGTCATCGAGACCGCCGCCCGTTATCCGAAGGTCATCGGCAAAGTCCTCGCCGGCCGCCATGGCATCGTTGGCGCCCTCGAGGAGGACCTGATCGACTGTTCCAAGGAGAGCAAGGCCACGATCGCCGGCTTGCGCCACACCCCATCGGGCGCCTTCGGTTCGGCCCGCTTCAAGCTCAAGGGTCTCGAGCAAAACCGACGTGAATACGAACGACTGATCGAGATCTTCAAAGCCCACGACATCGGGTACTTTTTCTACAACGGCGGCAACGACTCCATGGATACGGCGCACAAGGTGGCGCAGATGGGCGAGCAGCTCGGTTATCCGATCACCTGCATCGGCGTGCCGAAGACCGTCGACAACGACCTGCCCTTCACCGATGCCTGTCCGGGTTTCGGCTCAGTGGCCAAATACGTCGCGGTCTCGACCCTCGAGGCCTCCCTCGATGTGGCCTCGATGGCACGTACCTCGACCAAAGTATTCGTGATGGAGGTCATGGGTCGGCACGCCGGCTGGATCGCCGCGGCAGGTGGCCTCGCGGGCAAGGGTCGCGACGCGGCGCCCCATATCATCCTGTTCCCGGAAATCGCCTTCGATCGCAAGGCCTTCCTCAAGCGCGTCAAAGAAACCGTCGACCGCGTCGGATACTGCGTCATCGTGGTCTCCGAAGGCACCGCGTACGCTGATGGCCGCTTCCTCGCCGATGCCGGAACAAAAGACGCGTTTGGTCACACGCAACTCGGCGGCGTCGGACCAGTCGTCGCGAACATGGTGCGCGAAGCGCACGGCTACAAATATCACTGGGCCGTCGCCGATTACCTGCAGCGCGCTGCGAGGCACATCGCCTCGAAGGTCGACGTCGATCAGGCCTACGCCATGGGTCAGGCGGCGGTCGAACTCGCCGTGAAGGGTCACAATGCCGTGATGCCCATCGTCGTGCGCAAATCGTCGAAGCCATATCGCTGGACGGTCGGCCACGTGCCGCTCGCGAAGGTCGCCAACGTCGAGAAGAAAGTCCCGCGCGATTTCATCACGCCCGACGGATTCGGCATCACCGAGAAATGCCGCCGGTATCTATTGCCCCTCATCGGCGGCGGCGATCCGCCGCCCTACGAGGATGGCCTGCCGGTGTACGTCAAACTCAAGGGCGTCGCCGTCAAAAAGAAATTGCGGCCGTTCAAGGTCTAGAACTCGATTCCGCAGCGCCCCCGATCGGTGGCTCGGGGGTGCTGTGCTATATTTCGCCGCCGTTTACATACGTATTCCTAGGCTTTTTCAGGGGGACTCAAGAACATGGATGCCAATCTCTGGCTCTGGATCGCCATCGGCGCCGGGGCTCTCGCCGTCGTGTACGGTGCGATCGCCGCAGCCCAAATCAACGCCCTGCCTGCCGGCAATGCCCGGATGCAGGAAATCGCCGCGGCCATTCAGGCCGGTGCGCAGGCGTATCTCAACCGTCAGTACTCGACGATCGGCGTCGTCGGCGTGGTGCTCTGCCTCGTGCTCGGCCTCGCGCTCGATTGGGCGACCGCGGGCGGCTTTGCGGTCGGCGCGATCCTCTCGGGCGTCGCAGGCTACATCGGCATGAACGTCTCGGTGCGCGCGAACGTGCGCACGGCAGAGGCGGCCAACCACGGCCTCAACGCCGCGCTCGGCGTGGCGTTCAAGGGCGGTGCGATCACCGGCATGCTCGTCGTCGGCTTGGGCCTCCTCGGCGTCGCGGGCTACTACCTCGCCATGCGCGGCGTGGTCGGTGACGATCTCGCGTTGCGCTCGCTCGTCGGCCTCGCGTTCGGTGGCTCGCTGATCTCCATCTTCGCGCGTCTCGGTGGCGGCATCTTCACGAAGGGTGCAGACGTCGGTGCCGACCTCGTCGGTAAAGTCGAAGCCGGTATCCCCGAAGACGACCCGCGCAACCCGGCCGTCATCGCCGACAACGTCGGTGACAACGTCGGCGACTGCGCCGGCATGGCCGCAGACCTCTTCGAGACCTACGCCGTGACGCTCGTCGCCACGATGCTGCTTGGTGGTCTGATGCTCGCAAGCTCCGATGGCGCTGCGGTGATGTATCCGCTCGCGCTCGGTGCGGCCTCCATCGTCTCGTCGATCGTCGGCACCTTCTTCGTGAAGGCGAGCGAAGGCGGCAAGATCATGAATGCGCTCTACAAGGGCGTCATCGTCTCGGGTGTGATCTCGGCCGTAATGTTCTGGTTCATCACCGACATGATCATGCCCGACAGCTTCGTCGGCATGTTCGGCTGCACGCTGATCGGTCTCGCGCTCACCGCGGCGATGATCGTGATCACCGAGTACTACACCGCCACGGAGTACAGCCCGGTCCGCAAGGTCGCCGAAGCGTCCCAGACGGGTCACGCGACCAACATGATCGCGGGTCTCGGCGTGTCGATGAAATCGACCGCGCTGCCGGTCATCGCAGTTTGCGCCGCCATCTGGGGTGCCTACACGCTCGAGGGTCTCTACGGCATCGCGATCGCCGCGACCGCCATGCTCTCGCTCACGGGCATGATCGTCGCGCTCGATGCGTACGGTCCGATCACGGACAACGCCGGTGGCATCGCCGAGATGTCGGGCCTCGACAAGAAAGTCCGCAACATCACCGATCCGCTCGATGCCGTGGGCAACACGACGAAGGCCGTCACCAAGGGTTACGCGATCGGCTCGGCCGGTCTCGCCGCCCTCGTGCTCTTCGCCGATTACACCCACAAGCTCGAAGAAGCCGGCAAACTCGTCGACTTCTCGCTGTCCGATCCGGCGGTGATCATCGGCCTCTTCATCGGCGGTCTCGTGCCCTATCTCTTCGCGGCGATGGCGATGGAAGCCGTCGGTCGTGCCGCGGGCTCGGTCGTCACCGAGGTTCGTCGCCAGTTCCGCGAGATCAAGGGCATCATGGAAGGCACCGCGAAGCCCGACTACTCCAAGGCCGTCGACCTTCTGACGAAGGCGGCGATCAAAGAAATGGTCGTGCCGTCGCTGTTGCCGATCCTCGTGCCGGTCGTGGTGGCCTTCGGCATCAACGCGCTGATGGGTCCGGGCGAAGGCATCAAGGCCTTGGGTGGTCTGCTCATCGGCACCATCGTCACCGGTCTCTTCGTGGCGATTTCCATGTGCACCGGTGGCGGTGCCTGGGACAACGCCAAGAAGTACATCGAAGAAGGCAACTACGGTGGCAAGGGTTCCGAAGCTCACAAGGCTGCGGTCACCGGTGACACCGTCGGCGATCCGTACAAGGACACCGCGGGACCGGCCATCAACCCGTTGATCAAGATCATCAACATCGTCGCACTGCTGTTGGTACCGCTGCTCTGATAGCGCTCCGACAGAGTGTCGATTACTCAAAAAGCCCTGCCGAAAGGCGGGGCTTTTTCTTTGGTCGTGTGCCCGCGTACGTCACCGAGCCAGCCCGCGCTGACGGGGTCATGGCGGCGGGCGATCAGTAGATTTTTCCGGGCTCGCCAATGCGCACCCGATGAGCACCGGGCGGTTCACGCGGTTCATCGCCGTCTCGCGTCGGCACGATGACGTTTGGATCGGGCAACAGCAGACGCCAGCTTTCGGCAGGATTACGCACACCCCAGAGCAAGCCGCCGAGCCCTTGGGGGACGGCTTTGCGATCGGGAAGTTCGCCAGGTTGCCGACGACCACGGACGATGACCTCGTCGAGCTCCGGAGGCAGAGGCGCAAACCATTCCTTGGGCGCCATGAACCCGTTGAGCCGACCGATGGACAGACCGAGGGGCTTGCGCGCGGATGCCGGGTCGGCTGCGCCAGCCTGGGCCACCGTCGGGCTTGTTACCCCCGGGCTTGTTACCTTCGGGCTCGCGACCGGCGGCTCGGCCATGGCGGGGGACCTGCACAGAACGAGGGCGATCACGCAAGACCTTGCAAAGACCGTGCGGACGGATACATTGGCCGCCTCTGTCTGAAAGCTTGGAGTGTCTCCTGTGCGCAATCTCGTCTCCCGCCTGACCACGGCGTTCGTCGCGTTCGCCCTGGTTCTCGCCCTGCCCGTCGGCGTTACCGCCGACAAGCCGGCCGCCTCGAAGGCGACCCCGTCAACCCGACTTGCACCGCCGGAGAAGATCACATCCGTCGAAGGCATCACCGAATATCGTCTCGCCAACGGGATGAAGGTCCTGCTCTTCCCGGATCCCTCCAAGTCCACCATCACGGTCAACGTAACCTATCTCGTAGGTTCGCGTCACGAAGGCTACGGCGAAAGCGGCATGGCGCACCTGCTCGAGCACCTGGTGTTCAAGGGCACGCCCCGCTTCCCGAACATCCCGCAAGAACTCACCAAGCGCGGTGCGCGCCCGAACGGCACCACGTGGTACGACCGCACCAATTACTTCGAAACGTTTGCGGCGACGGACGACAACCTGCGCTGGGCGCTCGACCTCGAGAGCGACCGCATGATCAATTCGTTCATTAAGGAAGAAGATCTGCGCAGCGAATTTTCGGTCGTGCGCAACGAGTTCGAATCCGGCGAGAACGATCCGAGCGGGGTATTGCTCGAGCGCGTGATGTCGACGGCATACCTCTGGCATAACTACGGCAAATCGACGATCGGCTCGCGCGAAGACATCGAGCAGGTACCCATCGAAAACCTGCGGGCGTTCTACAAGAAGTTCTACCAGCCGGACAACGCCGTGCTCATCGTCGCCGGAAAAATCGACGAAGCGAAGACGATCGGCTGGGTCAACGAATTCTTCGGCAAGATCCCGCGGCCGGCTCGCGTACTGCAGCCGACCTACACGGTCGAACCGGTCCAGGACGGCGAGCGGCATGTGGTGCTCCGTCGTGTCGGCGACGTGCAAGTCACCGCAGCGGGTTATCACATCCCGCCCGGCGGTCATCCGGACTTCGCAGCCGTTCAGGTGCTTGCCGACGTGCTGACGAACGAACCTTCCGGGCGTCTCTACAAGGCACTCGTCGAAACCGGCAAGGCGAGTGGTGTCGGCGGATTTGCGTTCAGCCTCAAGGACCCGGGCTACATGTATTTCGCGGCGGAAGTCCTCAAGGACAAACCCGTCGCCGATGCGACGCAGACCATGCTCGCCGTGCTCGATGGCATGAAATCCCAGCCCGTCACCGAAGAAGAAGTCGCACGTGCGCGAAACAAATTCCTGCGCTTCTTCGAACAGACCTACAACAACAGCGACCGTGTGGGCCTTGGCCTCTCGGAGTACATCGCCAAGGGCGACTGGCGGTTGTGGTTCCTCTCGCGTGACCAGATGGAAAAGGTCACGGCGGCGGACGTCAATCGAGTCGCGGCCGCGTACCTGAAGCCCGCCAATCGCACGACTGGCTTGTTCGTCCCCGACGCGACCCCCGATCGTGCCGCGATCCCGCAGGCACCCGATCCGGCGGTCACGCTCAAAGATTACCAAGGCAAGCAGGCGCTCAAGCAAGCGGAGGTGTTCGATCCCTCGCCCGCCAACATCGTCTCGCGCACACGCTCCGAGACTTTCCCGGGCGGCGCCGAATACAGCTTCCTGAGCAAATCGACTCGTGGCAGCTCGGTCAACCTCACGATGACACTGCGCGTCGGCAGCCTCGCTTCGCTCGAAGGCAAAGCGACCGTCGCAGAACTGACTGCGGCCATGCTGCGTCGCGGCACGAAGACCCGGACGCTGCAGCAGATCAACGACGAACTCGACAAGTTGAAGTCGTCGGTCGGCATCGGCGGTGGCGGTCAGAACGTGTCGGTGAGCATCACCTCGACCCGCGAGAACCTCGTGCCGACGCTCGAGATCGTGGGCGACATCCTGCGTAATCCCGTGTTCCCTGACGCCGAGCTCACCAAGCTTCGCGACGAGGTGCTCGCGGCCATCGAGCAGCAGCGCAGCGAGCCGCAAGCCATTGCGGCGCAGGAGATCAACCGCATCACCTCGCCCTTCCCGGCCAAAGATTTCCGTCGCACGCTCAGCTTCGATGAGCAGGCGGCGGCGGTCCGAGCCGTGACTGCGGCCGACCTGCGCAAGTTCCACGCTGAGTTCTACGGCGCGGGCCGCGCCACGGCGGCCGTCGTCGGCGACTTCGACGAAAGCATGGTGCGCGCGGCGCTAGGCGCCATCCTCGCCGGATGGACGTCCAAGATGCCGTATGAGCGTGCGGTTTCGCCGTACTTCGACGTGCCCTCGGTGATCCGCAAGATCAACACGCCCGACAAGGCGAACGCCGTGATGATCGCGGGCGCCAACCTCGAGATGCGCGATGACCATCCGGACTACCCGGCGCTTGTTATGGCCAACTACATGCTGGGTGGCGGCTTCCTCAACTCGCGTCTTGCGGTACGCATCCGCCAGAAGGAAGGCATCAGCTACGGCGTGTCGTCCTTCCTCACGGCCGACCCGCTCGACAAAGACGGCAACTTCGGCACCTTCGCCATCTATAACCCCGAGAACTCCGCACGGCTCATCGCCGCGTATCGGGAAGAGCTCGCGAAGATCCTGACAGAAGGCTTTGCCGAGACCGAGCTCAAGGACGCCAAGAACGGCTGGCTGCAGAGCCGCAACGTCAGTCGCTCGCAGGATCGCGAGCTGGTCGGACGACTCTCGAGCTACCTGTTCCTCGATCGCACCCTCGAGTGGGATGCCGACTTCGAGAAGCGGGTGGCGGCGCTCACCGTGGGCGACGTCAACGCGGCCGTGAAGCGCTGGATCAAGCCCGACACACTGAGCATCGTCGAAGCCGGCGACTTCGCAAAGTCGACAGCCAAGTGATCGCGCTCTGAAGGGCTCTTGAATCAGGTCGCCGGCTCGGGAAAAGCCGGGCCGGCGACCCTCCTCTGCTGCTCCGTAGTTCTACTGTCTTGGCAGTGAACGGGAAAACCCGTATTTTCCCCGCCCTTCGCTTGAACCAGACGGATATCGACCGATGCCGATGACCCCCGCCGCCACCGAGGCTGCACGCGAGCAGATGATTCATCAGCAGTTGCGCGCTTGGGAGGTGCTCGACCCTGGCGTACTCGAGGTCTTCGCGCGGGTGCCGCGCGAAAAGTTCGTACCGCCTGCCTATGCCGAACTTGCCTTCGCCGACATCGAGATTCCGCTCGGCGGCGGCGACCGCATGCTCGCGCCCAAAGTCGCGGGACGGATCGTGCAAGCCGTGGCTCCGCTGCCCACCGATCGCGTTTTGCTCGTCGGAGTCGGCAGCGGCTATCTCGCCGCGTGCCTCGGCGCTCGCGCCTGCAGCGTGCGTGCACTCGAGTTGCGCGAAGATCTCGCGACTGCGGCGACACACCATCTCGCCAATGCGGGCGTCCGCAATGTCACCGTCGAATGCCGAAACGCTTTCGAGCCCGAAGCGCTCGGGAGTGGGGCGTACGACGTGATCGTGCTCACGGGCTCATTGCCGGTTCCCGATGAGCGCTTTGCGCGGCAACTCGCTATCGGCGGCAGAATGTTCGCCGTGATCGGCTCCGGCCTCATCATGGAAGCTCGCCTGATCGAGCGCACCGGTGCCGATTCCTTCAGATCCACCGGACTCTTCGAAACCGCTCTGAAGCCACTGGTTGGCGCCCGGCAGCCCGAACGCTTCAATTTTTGATCGCCCCCACGCAGGATGCGCCGATGATCAGGGAAATGACCGTTGAGGAGTTGAAGGCGAGCGTCGATGGCGGAGAACAACCGTTCGTGATGGACGTACGCGAGGGCTGGGAGCTCGAAATCTCGAGCCTGCCCTTTGCACGCCACATCCCCATGGGGCAAGTCATCGAGCGAATTGGCGAACTCGATCCGGCCAAGCCCCTGATCATCATGTGCCGCTCGGGTGGACGCAGCCTGCAGGTCGCTCGGGCTCTGGAGGCTCGGGGTTTTGGTTCGGTAGCCAACCTGACGGGCGGAATTCTCGCTTGGGGTGAACGCATCGACCCCTCGTTAAGTCCATACTGACTCGCCCGTCCCGTTGTCGGGGCAGGGTTCTATCTGTTATAGTGATATATAACACTAATTGAGGTTTGAATGATGTCGCGCCTACTCGTACTCGCCTTCGGCATGCTCCTCGCGGCCACTGCAGCGCCCGCAGAAGACCTCAAGGCCGTGTACGAACGCGCCCTCGCCAACGACCCTCAGATCCGTGAGGCCGACGCCCTGCGCCGCGCAGCGCGCGAATCGAGGCCCCAGGCGTGGGCGGCCATCCTGCCGCAAATCTCGGGCTCGGCGAGCAAGACCAAATCGGACAATTCGAGTACCGGGCAATTTCCCCAGGAGCAGCGGCTCCCGGACGGGCAGACCGTCGTCCTCAACTTCCTCTCCGCGAGCGTCTCCGAGCCAGAGACTGATCGTTGGAGCCTCGATCTGCGTCAGAGTCTCGTCTCTTGGGACAACTGGGTCGCGATCAAGCGCGCGAGCCGTCAGGTTGCCCAAGCCGAGGCCGACTTTCAGGCGGCCGAGCAGCAGTTGATCCTTCGCGTCTCCGAGGCCTACTTCAACGTGCTCGCCGCTCAAGATGCCGTCGAGGCGCAGTCTTCTTCCTTCGAAGCCATCTCACGTCAGCTCGAGCAAGCGGAGAAGCGTTTCGAGGTGGGCCTCATCGCCATCACCGACGTTCAAGAAGCCAAGGCCGCTCGCGACAGTTCGGCGGCATCGGTCATCGCAGCGAAGCGTCAGCTCGCCTCTGCCGAAGAGCTGCTGCGCGAAATCACCGCCGAGAAATACACCACGCTCGCCAAGCCGGGCGATGCGATGCCGCTCAAGTCACCCGAACCCGCCGAGGAAGCTCAGTGGGTCGAGCGCTCCATGGAGCAAAACCTTGCGCTCGTGTCGAGCCGTCTCGCCGCCGATATCGCTCGCGACAACGTGCGCGCGGCGTTTGGCGGTCACCTGCCCGAACTCGATCTCGTGGCCAGCAAGAGCAAGGTCGAGACCACGAGCCCGATCAATTTCGTCAGCGGCAATGTCGGCACCCGACTCTCCGACACCGAGGACGAGAGTTACTCGCTGCAGGTCACGATGCCGATCTTCAGCGGTGGCGCGACGCAGTCGCGGGTCCGCCAAACCGAATTCCAATGGCGCGCGGCGCGCGAGCGACTGACGCGGGTGTCCCGCCAGACCGAGCGACAGGCGCGCGACGCTTATCTTGGCGTGCTCAGTGAAATCTCCCGCGTGACGGCGCTGCGCCAAGCGCTCGAATCGAGCCAGACCGCACTCAAGGCCACCGAAGCGGGTTACGAAGTGGGTACGCGCACGGCCGTCGATGTGCTCGAGGGTCGTCGCAGCCTCGCCGTGGCGCAAACCAATTATTCGCGCAGTCGTTACGATTATATTTTGAACGTGATGCGCCTGCGCCTCGCCTCGGGCACGCTCGACCGCACCACGCTCGAGGAAGTCAACGGCTGGCTGTCGACGAGCGCTCCGACGACTCAGCCATAAGCGGTTCGAAGCGCGCGAGCAATCGCTCGAGCGTGCCTCGATTTTCCTCGACGAACGCTCGGCCCTGCGCGCCACGCCGTGAGCGCTCCTCGGTGCTCGTCGCGAGCGCCCGCACTTCCGTCAACAAACTCTCTGTATCCCGCACGATCGCAAGCGCTCCGGCGGTCTGAAGCGCCGCCGCGATGTCGGGCGCGTTATAGCCCCGCGGCCCCGTGATCGTCGCCACGGCGAGCGCAGCGGGCTCGATCAAATTGTGTCCGCCGACGTCGTCGACGAGACTTCCGCCGACGAACGCGAGGTCGGCGGCCGCGTAGGCGGTCATCAATTCACCGAGCGTATCGAGCAGCAGCACATTGGGCGATGCGCTCGGAGGGCTCGAAGACGAAGCGGATTCCCCGGACATTCCTGCGTTGCTGCCGAGCCGGCTGCGACGCAAGAACGTCACGCCCGCGCTCTGCAGGCGCGCCGCCACCGCCTCGAAACGCGAGGGATGGCGCGGTGCGAGCACGAGCGCGACGTGGATGCCCTCGGAGCGCAGTCGACCTTGCACCTCGAGCAATGCGGTCTCCTCGGGCTCGTAGGTACTGCCGCCGACGAGCAATAGCCGATCCTTCCATCCGCAAGCAACCCGCAACTTCGTACCCTCACCGGCGAGTTGCGGCGACAAGGACAGGTCGAACTTGAGGTTGCCCACGATCTGCACTCGGGACGACTCGACGCCGATCTGCCGAAAACGTCCCGCATCGACCTCCGATTGCGCGGCGACGAAAACACTGCGCTCGAAAGCCTCTCGAAACAAAGGCGCAACGAGAGGCCACCGACGCACGGTGCGTGCCGATACGGTCGCGCTCGCCAGCACGATGGGGACTCCTCGCGCCGCACACTCGCGGTAGAGATTCGGCCACAACTCTTTTTCGATGATGATCGCCAGACGCGGCTGGACACGATCGAAAAAACGACGGACACAGCCCAAAGAATCGAATGGCAGGAAGCGCACGTCCACGGCATCGCCCAACGTCTCTCGGGCGCGTGCAGCACCCGTGCCGGTCGTCGTCGTCACTGTGAGAGGGACCTCGGGATAGCGACTTCGCAAGGCGCGAACGAGCGCCGTAGCCGCCTGAACCTCGCCGACCGAGACCGCGTGGATCCAGATCGCTCTCGTCGCGTGTCGAGCCCCGAAGCCGAGGCGCTGCGAAAGTCCCTGTCGCTCACCCGGATGGCCACGCAGGCCTCGCACGACGAAGAAGACCAAGGCGAAGGGCAGCGCAGCCCCCACGAGCACACGATAGAAAAGTCGAGTCATGGGGATCCACCGCGGGACGAGGTCTCGCGATAGCCCTGCAGCAAGGCCGCCCACATCGCCTCATCGAGCGACGCGTTCAAAGAATCCAGAATCTTGAGGATCGAGCGACGCAAACGCACGAGGTTGGCATCACACCACAAGCCCGCCTCGCGAAAACTCGCGCGGTCGAAATCGATGAGAGACCAGTGGCCAGCATCGTCGACGAGCAGGTTATGGGCATTGAGGTCGGCATGATGCAACCCGACCCGATGGAAACGCGCGACGGTCGCGCCCACGCCCGACCAATCGATCGACCCCGGCGATCGCACGAGACGATCGGCGAGCGTGCTGACGCCCACGAGACGACGGGTGATGAGGTCACCGCGGCACCAAAGCCCCTGCGGATCGTGCAACGCCGCTACCACGGGCGCGACGGGCAGACCGAGACGCTGCAGCCGCTGAGTCACACGAAACTCACGGAAAGGTCGGGAGCGCGATTCGCCTGCGTCGAGATAGCGATCCCCAAGCATCGCGGCAACGAGGCCTCCGCGACGATAATGTCGCAGCGCATAGGCGGCGCCCTCGCTCTCGAAGAAAACCGTGCTGCCCCGCCCCGGCGCCTCACCGCGCAGGGCGTCGATGCGGCTCCAATGTCCGGGCTCGAACCAGCTCGGATCAAAATTGCCGACGAGGGAGGGGTCATATAGCATCACGCGGCGGCCGGCTTGGATCCTGTTCTCCAGCGGTTCGTGTGCGCGACCCTCGTTCATTCCGCCCTCACCGCCTGAAGCCATGCTGCCGCTCATCACGCCGCCCGACTCCGTTTGCCTGTTGAGACTTTCGGCCATCGGCGACACCTGTCACGTCGTGCCCCTGCTGCGCACCTTGCAGCGCGCGTGGCCGGATACACGTTTCACCTGGATCATCGGCCGTGCCGAAGCGCGACTCATGACCGTGTTGCCAGACGTCGAGTTTATCACCGTGGACAAACGCGCCGGTTTTGCGGGCCTCAAAGCCCTCCGCGCGACGCTGCAGGGTCGGCGGTTCGATCTGCTGCTGCACTTGCAGCTCTCGTTCAGGGCGAGCGTCGTCGCGGCGCTGGTTCCGGCGCGCTTGAAACTCGGATTCGATCGGGAACGCGCCCGCGAACTGCAGTGGCTCGTCACGAATGCGCGCATCGCCCCGCGCCAGCGCGAACACGTGCTCGACAGTTTCATGGGCTTCGCCGAAGCCGCCGGCGTTCGTCAACGCGTACTCGAATGGAATCTGCCTTTACCCGACGAGGCCATCGAGTACGCCCGTCGCCTCATCCCGGACCACGCGCCGCGCACGCTGGTGATCAGCGCGTGCTCGAGCCACGCACGAAGAAATTGGCTCGCGGAGCGCTATGCCGCCGTGGCGCGCCATGCCATCGAGGCTCACGGCATGCGGGTGATCCTCGCGGGCGGCCCCAGTGAAATCGAGAAATCGATGGCGCGTGCGATCGCTGCCGAGTGCCCGGGCGTGATCGACCAAGTGGGCAAAGATACCCTGCCGCAACTGCTGGCCCTGCTCGGTCGCGCGACGGTGCTGCTCGCACCCGACACAGGTCCCGCACATATGGCGACCGTGGTCGGCACACCCGTCATCGGACTTTACGCTGCAACCAACCCGGCGAGAAGCGGGCCCTATCTTTCGCGCGAGTGGTGTATCGACGCCTTCCCGAGAGCGGCTCAAAAGTTCAGACGCAGCACCCCCGAGGCGCTGCCGTGGGCGACCAAAATAGAAGAGCCGGGCGTCATGGAACTGATCGAGGTCGCCGAGGTCTGCAATCGTCTCGATGCCCTGCTAGCATCACGCCCATGAAAGACATCCTCGTTCCCATCTCGCCGGGCGAACTGCTCGACAAAATCACCATCCTGCGTATCAAGGCCGCGCGCATGACCGACCCGACCAAGGTCCGCAACGTGCGTCTCGAGCTCGACCTGCTCGAGAAAACGTGGCGCGACAGCGGTGCCGCCATTCCGGAAGTCGCGGCGGACGAAGCCGAACTGCAGCGGGTGAACGAGGCGCTGTGGGATATCGAGGACAAGATTCGCGACAAAGAACTCGCGCAGGCATTCGATGCCGAGTTCATCGAGCTCGCACGGGCCGTGTACGTGACCAACGACGAGCGCGCGGCCGTCAAGAAGCGCATCAATGTGGCGCTCGGCTCGCGCATCGTCGAAGAAAAATCCTACAAGCCGTATCGTCCCGCCTAATCGGCGCTCAGCGCTGCAGCGAGTACTCGGCTCCGCAGTAGGGGCACTTGGCCCAGCCCGTTTTCTCGATGGGCAAATACACTCGCGGATGCGAGTTCCAAAGTTGCATCTGCGGCATCGGACAAGAGAGCGGCAAGTCTTCGGACGTGACGTCGTACTTGTTCTGCGCGTTCGGCGGGATGAGGGGTATCGTCGACATGCGGCGATTATACCGGCGATGACACACCGGCAAAGGTGTCTTCCCAAATACGGGTGACGGCTGCGCGCTCGGCGACGAATTCACTGGCATCGATGACGCCGCGCTCCTCCCGCAGCGACCGATGATGATTGCGCATCCGATAGGCGCGATACGCGGCGGTCAAGACGTCCACCGTTGCCTGAGGGACAAGATCCCCCGAGGCCAGCGTCTCGAGCTGTCGGATGGTGTCGCTGAACATCAGCACCGCCGGATGCCGCGCCCCCTCGCGCAGCGCCCAGTACTGGGCGAGGAATTCGATATCGGCGATCCCGCCGCGGTCTTGCTTGAGGTCGAACTCGCCGGACTTCGACTTGGCGAGTTCACGTCGCATGCGCTCGCGCATGGACGCCACTTCCTCGCGCAGCGAATCACGTCGCACGAATTCACCGAGGATGCGGACGCGCTCACGCTCGAACCTCTCGCGCAGTGCGGATGAACCGGCCACCGCTCGTGCATGAAGCAGAGCCTGATGTTCCCAGGTCCATGCAGAAGAATGCTGATAATCGACGAAGGCTTCGAGCTGGGTGATCAGCATGCCACCTTTGCCACCCGGTCGTAGACGAACATCGACGTCGTACAGACGACCCGCGGCCGAGTGCACCGTGAGGATATGCACGATGCGCTGCGCGAGCCTCACGAAGAACAGTTGATTCTCGATCGGACGCTCACCGGAGGTCTCCTGCACCGCGCCGATCGAATCGTGAAGGAACACGAGGTCGAGGTCGGATCCATAACCGAGCTCGATACCGCCCAACTTCCCGTAGCCGACGGCACAGACCTCGACCTCCCGAGGCTCGGCATCGTCCGTGGCGCGGCACGTCGGCACACCATACTGGCTCGTCATCTGCGCCCAGGCTTGATGCAGTGCTTTCTCGAGCACGAGTTCAGCGATATCGGTCAATCGATCAGACACCTGCATCAAGGGCAGGCTGCCCGAGAGATCTGCGATGGCGACACGAAAGACTGCGGCCCGCTTGAACTGCGCGAGCGCCTCGACGAGACGCTCGGGATCATCTGCATCGACTCGCGCGAGGCGATCATCGAGATCTGCGAGCAACTCCGAACGTGCCGGCGGAACCGTCAAGGCCCGTTCATCGAGCAACTCATCGAGCAAGAGCGGATGCGCCGCAAGCTGCTGCACCAGGAAATCGCCACCCCGACACACGCGGACAAAACGTTGCCGCGCAGCAGGGTTTTCGTTGAGGAGTGCGAAATAGGCCGAGCGTCCACCGATCGCCTCGAGTACACGAAGGAGTCGGCGGGCCATGACGAGATGATCGTCGTCGGGTTCCAGCGAGCCCAGCAATTGCGGCACCAGCAACTCGAGACGACGCAGACCCGTCGCATCGAGTCGCCGAACCTGTGAACTACCGCGGAAGTCGATCAACAGTTGCGCAAGCTCAGCGGGGTTCGTCATCTCTCGGGACGCGAACATCTCGATGAGCGCTGCGACGTCCGCCGTATCGTCCCAGATGAGCGAAAGCCCGGCCCCCTCTCGCGGGGCGCGAGCAGAGCCGTCACTCGCACCATCGGCGCCTCTTGGGGCGAAAACGAGCGCGTTGAATTCGCGATGAACATGAGACGTGTGTCGCTCATAGTCGCGCCGCAAGGCTTGCCAACTCTCCTTGCCCATCGCCCGCGCCAATTTCTGCTGTGTCGCCGGGTCTTGCGGCAGCGAATGTGTCTGGGCATCCCCGATCATCTGCAGCCGGTTCTCGAGCACTCGCAAAAAACGATAGGCCGCATCGAGCTCGATCACTGCTTGCGGGCGCAACAGTCGACTACGCGCGAGCTGAGACAAAATCTCGAAAAGCCTCGAACCTTGCAGGCGACGATCCTGGCCACCGCGGATCAACTGCATGGACTGCACGATGAATTCGATCTCGCGAATCCCACCCGAGCCGAGCTTGACGTGATCGATCAGGTCCTTGCGAGCGACCTGCTTTTCGATCAACTGTTTCATTTCCCGCAGCGATTCGAAGACGCCGAAGTCGAGGTAACGGCGATACACGAAAGGCCTCACCGCCGAGTCGTAGAGTTCGGTGTAGGCCTCGGGCGCCGTGATCGGTCGCGCCTTGATCCACGCATAACGTTCCCAGTCGCGGCCGTGCTGCAGCAGATAATCCTCGAACGCAGAGAAGCCGCAGGCGAGCGGTCCCGAGTCGCCGAACGGACGAAGACGCATATCCACCCTGAACACGAAGCCGTCGACCGTCACGGACGACAGCAGACGCAACAACGCTTGGCCGAGACGAACGAAGAATTCTTCGTGACTCACCGGCGCCGCGTGGATCGTCTCGCCATATCCCGGAAAGAGAAACACGAGATCGATGTCCGAGGAGAAATTGAGCTCGCGGCCGCCGAGTTTCCCCATGCCGACGACGACGAGCGGCATCGCACCGCCTTCGGCATATTGCGGTGTGCCGTAGCGCTCACAGGTGCTGTGCCAGGCGACCGCCATCGCACGATTCACGGCGTCGTCCGCAAAAGCGGATAAATCCTCCAGCGTCTCTTCGAGACTTGCGCGTCCAGTGAGGTCTCGCCAGGCGATGCGTACCATCTCGCGGCGACGCCATCGACGCAGCCATGCCTGCCACTGCGGCTCGGGGGAGGCGAGCGCCGGAGGCTCCTCCCCTCGGGGCCAGCACAGCGACCCTCCTGCAAGACGCAGCCGCTGCAAGGCGTCGGCTCGATGCAGGTCACCGAACAACTCGGAATCCCGCGCCACGCTCTCGGCGACGAAGTCGCTACACGCCAAGACCTGTGCAGCGTCATCACGCCATTCGAGCGGAAAAACATCAACGATGGATTCGGACATGAGAGTCATGAGGATACAAAAAAAGCCCCGCACTAGGCGGGGCTATCTCTGCGTGACCTGATCGGAGGGGGGAAAATGATCAGGGCACGAACAGGAGACTAATGCCCAAACCCTTGGCAGTATGTACGGAGTAGTACCTACCGTGGCCGACATGAACGTCTCGATTACCGATTACCGCGCAGCGATCAGCCGATTCTTGACCGGAGTCACCCTCGTCACTGCACGGCATGAGGGGCTCGCACAGGGCATCACGGCGAGCGCGGTGGCATCGGTCACCCTGGAGCCTCCCACCCTGCTCATTTGCCTCAACCGCCAATCCGCCACCTGCCATGCCGTCAGCGGCGCGGGTCGGTTTTGCGTCCATATTCTCGCGGACGATCAACTGGAACTCGCGAGGCACTTCGCTTCGCGCATACCGGACAAATTCGCGAATCTCGTCGAACTCGGTCTCGGATCCACGCACGACAGCCCGCTTGGCAATCCGATCGTCGATGGCGCTCTCGCCTACCTCGAATGTCGGGTCGTCACCCAGACGGATGTCGGCACCCACCGCGTCTTCTTTGGAGAAGTCGTCTCCGTCGATGCGCGCGAAGGTTCGCCTCTCGCGTACTTCAGAGGTCAGTTCGCGAGTCTCGGGGGCGGCAAAGCGAGCTCGTGAACGGCCGCCGCAGCGAGCAGTACAGGCTCGCCGAATGGTGCGCCGACAAGCTGAACCCCAATCGGCAAGCCTCGATCGTCGAGTCCCGCTGGTACGCTGATCGCCGGCAATCCTAGATAATTGAATGGTGCCGTGCAGCGCACGAGATCGCCGAGCACTTCCCACAAGCGCGCGCCGGCACCGACATCCGTTTCGTCTCGACGCGGGACGCAAATAGGCAGAGTCGGCGTGAGCAGCAGCTCGCAACGACTGAATACGTCGTTGACGAAACACTCGAGTATCGGAATGCGAGCCTGCAAGGCCTCAAGGTAATGCGTGCCGGAAATGGCAAGGCCGGTGCTCGCGCGAACCCGCACCTGAGGCGAATATTTTGATCCGCGTGTACGCAGGGTCTCGCCGTGCACGGCCGTCGCTTCGGAGTACACGATCGCGCGACTGAGTTCGGACAGATGGGCGGCGAACGGAACATCGACTTCGACGAGTTGCGCCCCAGCCCCTTCGAAACTCGAGAGCGAGCGCTCGCAGGCCGAGCGCACTTGCGGATCGAGCCGCTCGAAGAAATGGTTTTTCGGAATCCCGATGCGCAGACGCTCGACTCCTCGACCGAGTGCCGACCCATAGTCCGGCACCGGACGCAGCGAGCACTGGGCATCTTTGCCATCGCTGCCCGCCACGATCCCGAGGATGAGCGCAAGATCACGCACCGAGCGTGTGATGGGTCCGAGTACGTCGATCGAGGGTGACAGCTTCATGCTCCCGCTGCGCGGCAAGAGCCCGTAGGTGGGCTTCAAACCGAATACGCCCTGCACGGAGGCCGGGATCCGTACCGATCCCCCGGTATCGGAGCCGAGACTCGCGAATGCGGCGCCGCAGGCCACCGCTGCGCCCGAGCCGCTCGATGAGCCACCAGAAATGTAGTCCGGGTTCCAGGCGTTACGGCAGTCACCCGAGGCGGCGTTGTGACCCGTGGCACCGATGGCGAACTCGGCCATGTTGAGCGCGCCGAGATTGATCGCTCCTGCCTCGTCCAAACGCTGCAATACCGTCGCGGTGCGCAGTGCGATACGCGGCTCCAGCGCCTGCGAGCCAAAGCTTGCCGCATGCCCTTGGCGATCGAACATGTCCTTGTGCGCGAGCGGAATGCCGAGCAGCGGAGCGAGCGGCTTGCGACCCTGTCGTCTCGCCTCATCGAGCACGGCGTCGGCCCACTCGGCGGCACGCAAGGCTCCGTCCGCTTGCAGGCTGAGAAAACAATGCGTCCTTGCCTCGGCCCGCTCGGCCCGCTCGAGCGTGGATCTCACGAGTGCCACGCTGCGTAATTCTCCCGACACCAGTTGCTCCGCCACGGCCACCAAATCGTCTTCGAGGCCCTCTTTTCTTTCAGGCGAAACGAGACTTCCCGATGACGGGCGGGGCATGGGTCTGACGAGCGACTCGAGCTTCGGCAGATAATCGGCGGGCTCGACGACGCTGAGGACATCTTTACCCAGCTGTCGATGGGCGGCGTTCACCGCAGCCGTTGCTGCCGCTCCGCCCACCGCGATACGCAAGGCCATCGCTTCGTCGTCGACGGGGATCCCGTTCAGTCGTGAAAGCTCGAGTACGGTCGCCGCAGACAGGTGGCTCGCGGAGTCCATCGGAGTCATCGCCTCGCTCAAAAAATAATCAACGAAAGTGCGGCATGACATCGCTCGCGTAGAGCGCCGCCTGCCGGACCATGGCTTCCTGACGCGCGCCATGTGGGTGTGCGACCGGCGATCCGCCGAGCTGATAGACGTGATCGAGCCCCATGGCGAGCAATTCACCCAATCGATCACGACACTTGGCCGGCGGCCCGCAAATCGAGAACCAGTCGACGAAGCTGTCCGGTACTTCGGCCAGGTGGCTCCCGCCCTCCTGGGCATGGTGCTTCATGTCGTAGCCGGTCTGCATCTTGGCGGCGAGATCTTTGAGTTGTGGCGGAAGGTGATCGAGCGGCGCGTCTTTCATGCCCGCGAAATGCGCGACCATGCCGGAAATCATGCGGCCGAGCGCGATCGCCCGACGCTCGTCGGGATCACAGACCAGATTGACATAGGCGCCGATACGGATGGAGTCACGCGGGCGCCCGGTTTCTGCGAGCCGTGCGAGTGCCACGTCCATCGCCCACCGGATGCGCTCAGGCGCGCTGCCCACGGCAAAACTGATGCGATCGCCGGCGTCGACCGCCATGCGAATGGTCTGCGGTCCCGTGCAGGCGATGTCGATCACGAGCGGCGCTACCGGCAACGAATCGTACCAACGGATGCGCGATGGCGTGCCGTCACGATCCACGGTCTCCCCGCGGGTATAGGCACGAAGCCGTTCGACGAAAGTCTTCAACTGTGCGGTGGTGCCGTTTCGGACGCCGATATGGGCCGCCGAGGAATCCCCGCGACCGATCCCGCAGATCATCCGACCGCCGGACTCGGCCTGCAGAGTGGAGAACGCGCAGGCCGTCACGGCCACATCACGAGTGACGGGGTTCGTGACACCGGTGCCGAGGCGCAAGGTTCGGGTAGTCTGCGTCGCGAGCGCCAACTGCGAAAACGGATCGGGACTCAGGTTTTGTGTGTCGGGGCACAACAAAACCTCGTAGCCCATCGCTTCGATTTCTCGGGCAAGTTGCGCGGTGTATCCCGGCGATGCCTCCATCACGATTCCGAACTCGGTACTCATCGGCAGAGTGTAACCGCTCGGCAAACGCGCTAGCATTCGCAACATGGATCGCCCGAGATCGGGCGCAGGTTCAAGGAGACTCCACGAATGACTCGTTCGCTACGCAGCCTTCTGATCGCGGCACTCGCGGCCCTCACCCTTACGGCCCACGCCGTCGCCGACGAATACAACGACACCAAAGAACTCTTCCGCAACGCCGGACAGAGCGCCTCGTTCTTCGATCGCAGTTACGGGTACGCCATTTTCCCGACGATCGGCAAAGGCGGCTTGGGTCTCGGCGGTGCCAGCGGTAGTGGCCGTGTCTACGAGCAAGGTCGTTATATCGGCGACATGCAGCTCACCCAACTGAGCATCGGCTTCCAGGCGGGTGGTCAAGCGTATAGCCAAATCATCTTCCTGCAAGACAAACGCGCGCTAGACGAATTCACGGGTGGCGAGTTCACCTTCGGTGCGGGCGTCAGTGCTGTCGCCATCACGGCAGCCGCGAGCGCCACCGCCGGTACGACGGGCAGCAGCGCCGGCGTGAGCGGCGGAAAACGAGACGCCACCACCAAGGGCGAGTTCTACCGAGGCTTTGCGGTGTTCACGATCACCAAGGGCGGGCTCATGTACGAGGCGGCCCTCGCTGGTCAAAAATATTCCTTCACGCCAGTTGGCGCCGAAGAGAAGAAAAAGAACACCGACCGACGCACGCCGCGGCGCTGACGACGGCGTGACGCAGATTCTCGCGTCAATCCTCGATCCGCGACGACCGATCTTCGATCAGCGACGGTAGTCGAGCGGCGGCGCCCGATCGCCCACGGCACTACGATATTTGAACTCGGCGCCGCGGCGCTGCTCGAACTCGGCGCGCGCACGCGCGATGAGTTCGGGCTGGGTGAATAAATCGACTGCGGTAAGCGCAAGAATCTTGCTTGCGTTCTCCATGCCTTTGAGACCGATCGTCATGCCGCCCGCCGCAACCGCCTGCCACGAGTGCGCGGGTGTACCCGGCACCCAAGTCGCCGTGCGGAATCCGATGGTGGGCACCACCCAACTCACATCGCCCACATCGGTTGATCCCATGCCGAGACGTCGACCGACCGGCTGAACCTCACGCTCCGAACCGAGCGCGAGATCGGTTTTACCGAGGGTCGTGAACAGCTTTTCCGCGAACGCCTGCTCGGTCGCGTCGTAGGTCACGCCACCTACCCGCCGCAGATTGACGTCCACCGCAGTCGCCAGCACGTCGTTGGGCAACAGACTGTATGCACCGTGAATCACTTCGTGCTTCACCGTCGTGCCTGTTCCGAGCGCTGCCGCCTCCGATACCGCCACCAGTCGATCAAAGATTTCCGCCATCACCATCGGATTCCGATGTCGGACGTAATAAAACACCTCGGCAAACTCGGGCACCACGTTGGGTGCATCGCCCCCGCGCGTGACGATGTAGTGCAAGCGGGAATCCTCGGGGATGTGCTCACGCATGAGATTCGCCATGAAATTCATGGCCTCGACGCCATCGAGCGCGGAGCGCCCACGCTCGGGCGCGGCGGCCGCATGGGCGGCGACACCATTGAACCGGAACTTCGCGCTCTTGTTGGCGAGCGTCGGCTCGTTGGTCACAGCATTGCGATCACCGGCATGCCAGTGCAACGCGATGTCGACGTCGCTGAACAAGCCTTCCCTAACCATGTAGGACTTGCCAGCCCCGCCCTCTTCCGCGGGCGTGCCATACACGCGGATCGTTCCGTTCCGCCGATTTGTCGCCAGCCAATTTTTGATGGCGATTCCTGCCGACGTCGATCCCGTTCCGAAGAGGTGATGCCCGCAAGCATGGCCCGAAATGCGCCCCTTCAAAGGCGAACGCTCGGGTGTCGCGGCTTGCGATACACCGGGCAAGGCATCCATTTCGGCGAGGATGGCGATGACGGGCTTCCCGCTGCCGTACTCCGCGACGAATGCCGTCGGCATGCCTGCAACGCCTGCCTTCACGGAAAATCCGGCGTCGCGCAACTCTTTCTGAAGCCGCGCACTGCTCTGCTCTTCCTGGTAGCCCACCTCCGCCCAGTTCCAAAGTTGCAGGGCCACGGCGCGATCGTTCGCGCGACGCGCCTCGACGAGCTTCAGCAGAGAGTCGTCTGCACTCGCGACGACGGAAGCGAAAACCAAAGAAAACGTCGCAATCAACGCACCGACATGCGCTGAGCATCGGGAGAGTCGAGTCATTGGAGAAACTCCGATCGAACGATTACCAACGAAGACCGAGACTGCGATAACCCTTGGCGAGTACCCAAGGCGGCCCGATCATCAAATAAACGAGGTCGGTGAAAAAGCTCGGTCGCCGCCCTTCGATGTGGTGGCCGATGAACTGACCGATCCAGGCGACGATGAACACCACGGCGCCGATCACGAGGAGAGCCGTCGGACCCATCGACTCGAGAATGAGCGAGTTGACCCAAAGGCCGACGACGGTGAGCAACGTGATACCCAAACCGAGAGGCAAGGACAGCCAGAGCCAGAACATCACCGACAGCGCGGCGAGCAAGCCCGCCACAACACCAAATGGCGGAAGCGCCGGAACAAACATTTCCGGCGTCGGCACCACGTAGAGAACCGCCATGAGCGACCAGACGATCGCGGGTACGCAGAACACGTGCAAGCGCTGATTGAGCGGATGCTGGTGATCTTGCGAGTAGGCGTTGAACCACCGGTCGACGGGCCGAGCAGTCAAAGAGACATCTTGGGTGTTCATGGCCTTCAGCTTACCTCAAGCGCCTTGCGATAGCCGCGCTCGAGCTGTGCGAGTCGATCCTCGAGACGCCCCGTGTAGCCCGCCGACAGGCGTACCCAGCCCGGGCTGATTCCGGCAGCCTTCAGCGCGCCCTCGTCGAGCTCACTCGAGGTGCTCGAGGCGCTGGCGCTCATGAGCGTGTCGCTGAAGCCCAGACTCACGGCCATGTAACCGAAATCTTCGGTATTTTGCAGGTGTTCCATGAATCGGCTCGCGCGCGCGGCGCTCCCGAAATCGACGCTCAGCAGTCCGCCTGCGCCATAGCCGGGGTTGGCCAGCTTTTTGAAGAGCGCGTGATCGGGATGGGACGTTAGCCCCGGGTAGACGACCTTCGCGCCGAGCGCCTCCAGGCGCTGTGCATACGCCAAGGCGCGCTCGGCGTGAGCCGTCATGCGCAGCCCGAGATTCGGCAGTCGCGTCGCGACTTCGTAGGCAGCCCGCGGATCCATCGCCGGTCCGAGCAACATCAAGCTTCCGGTGTGCAGGTCGTACATGCCATCAATGAAATCGCCATCGGCACATACGCACCCGGCGACGATGTCCGAGGCACCGTTGATGAACTTGGTCAGGCTGTGGATGACGACATCGGCCCCGTGCAAGGCGGGAGTGACCGTCAGGGGCGAGAAGGTGTTGTCGACGATCAACCGTGCCCCGTGCTCATGGGCGATTGCGGCAAGCGCGGGCAAATCCGCAACCCGCAAGGTGGGGTTCGAAACCGTCTCGCAATAGAGCACCCGAGTCTCTTTCTTGAATGCCGCTCGGACCGCCCCGAGATCAGAGAGGTCGACGAAGCTCGTCTGCACGTTCGCCTTGCGCGGCAGAAAATCGTGCAACAGCGCCCACGTGCCGCCGTAGAGCGCCTGACCGGCCACGACATGATCGCCCGCATCACAGGCATGCAGCAGCGCGCCGGAGATCGCCGCCATGCCGCTCGCCGTGCAATAAGCGTGGGGCGTGGCCTCGAGGGCGGCGAGATGTCGCGCGAGCACCATCACCGTCGGATTGAAATGCCGTCCATACAGGAAGCATCCACCCTTGGGGCCTTCTCGACCCTCGAAGAGCGCCGGCATTTTACCGGCCTCCAGGACCGTGAAGGTCGCACTCGTCTCGATGGAGAGATTCACGCCGCCATGCTCGCCGAACTCGTGTCGCGAGCGTGCCACTCGAGCCATCGGGTCAGCGACGAAGACCTGACCGGAAAGATCTTTCATGAGTCACCCCTCTCAAAGATTACTGAATCAACCGTGACTGACCGTGTCGTCGAGCGGCTCGATCCGCGATGCATCGGTGCCCACCGGTGCGGCTCCCGTCGGCCTCTCGATGTAACGTCGCATCTTGCCCCGCTCGCCCTCGATGAGCTGCGAAAGTCGATGCCGGATCTCCTGATCCGCAAGCGTCGGACGAGTTTGACGGCGCAGGTAATCGATCCAGGTCGGGCTTTCGAATCGCTCGATCCAGATCGTGGGATCGTCGAGATCCTGACACACCGACCAGCGTCTCGCACCGTCACGTCGGCGAATGCGGCCCAATTCATTGATGACGCCCACGAACTCGACGGCGTTTGTCGAAGGGACCTGATACTCGAGCGTGACGACGATGGGCCCTGCCGCCTCATGAGGTGTCACCCGCGGCGGCTCGAACGAGGCGGCCACATGCGGGTCGAGTGACCCCGACCGCGCGACCTCGACCGGCAGCCAGCGCGCAACGGCGAGCGTGATCAACACCGATACGCCGGCGATCGCCAGCGAGGAGCGCAGACCGATCTCGCTGGCAAGCAGCCCCCAGAACCAGGCGCCCACAGCCATGCCTGCGAAGGCAAAAGTTTGATAGGTCGCGAGCGTCCGTCCGGTCACCCAGCGTGGCGAGGAGAGCTGCACGGCGATGTTGAACGTCGCAAGACTCAAGGTCCAAACGAATCCCGCCACCACATGAGCCAACAGGGTGGTCGCCGCCCAAGGGCTCTGCGAGATGCCGAGCATCGCGACCGTGGCCACGACGCATAACCCGCGCAACAGCGAATCACTCGAAAAACGAGCGCGGAAGGCGGCGCTCGAGAGAGCCCCCAACATGGCGCCGACGCCGAATCCGCCGAGCAGCACGCCATACGTCGGCGCGCCGCCACCCAGAAGGTCGCGAGCGACGACGGGCATCAAGGCAGGCACCGCCGTGATCGGCACGGTGAAGAGCACCGCGCGAACCATGATGGCGATCAAGTTGGGCGATAGACGCACGTAACGGATGCCGGCGGAGATCGCCGTGCCGAGCGGTTCGGGTGGCAGCGAGCGTTCGGGTTTCGCCAATTTCCAGCGCTTCAGAACAAAGATCAGACCGATGTAGGACACCGCATTGATCATGAACGCGGCCACGGCGCCGGCGGCCGCGACGATCACGCCTCCGATCGCAGGACCGATGCTGCGCGCCAAATTGAACCCCATGGCGTTGGCCATGACCGCGGCAGGGATCACCTCGCGCGGCACCTGCTCGGCGATGCTCGCCTGCCATGCGGGGGCGAAAGCGGCAGCACCACAGCCGATGAGAAAGGTCAGCCAGAGCAACGACGCCGGCGTGATCATGTCGAAAAAAGCGAGCCCGGCGAGGGCGACCGACGCCGATAGCGCCAGGAGCTGCGACACCAGCATGATCCAACGCCGATCGTAATTATCGGCGAGCGCACCCGCGATCAGGGACAAGAAAAAGAACGGCAAGGCGCCGACGGCCTGCACGAGCGCCACCTGATCGGGCGCCGGGGCGATGAGCGCCATCTGCCACGAGGCGCCGACCGTCTGGATGAGACCGCCGAATGAGGAGGCGAGCGAGGCCCACCACAACGTCGCGAAAATGCGATATCGGAACGGCGCGAGGGTCGATACGCGCCACAGCTGGAAACGGGACTTCGATGACTCGCTCATTATTGGATTCGGCGTTGCGCAGCGAAGTGTACAGCCTGACAGGTATCATATTCACATGACTGTCACCCTCGACTCTGTTCGCGAGGCCGCCTCCCTCTTGAAAGGTCGCCTCGTCCGTACGCCCTGCCGACGCTCCTTGACGTTGTCGACCATCACGGGCGCCGAGATCTACCTCAAGTTCGAGAATCAGCAGTTCACTGCCGCCTTCAAGGAACGAGGCGCTCTGATTCGCCTTCTGAAGCTCGATGCCGATCAGCGTCGACGCGGTGTCGTGGCGATGTCGGCGGGCAACCACGCCCAGGGTGTCGCCCATCACGCGACGAAGATGGGCATTCCGGCGACCATCGTCATGCCGTCCAACACGCCGTTCAACAAGGTTCAGCAAACCCAGTTGCTCGGCGCCAAGGTCGTGCTGCACGGCGACCAACTGGCCGAAGCCGAAGCCTACGCACACGAACTCGCCGCTCGAGAGAACCTCGTCTTCGTTCACCCTTACGACGACGAGGACGTCATCGCCGGTCAGGGCACCATTGCGCTCGAAATGCTCGAAGAGCATCCCGAGATCGAAATTCTTTGTGTGCCGATCGGTGGCGGCGGACTGATGTCGGGGATGGCCGTTGCCGCGAAAGGCCTCAAGCCCGAGATCGAACTCGTCGGCGTACAGGCGGCGGCATTCCCGGGCATGGTCAATGCCGTCAAAGGCGAGCAGCGCGAATTCGGTTCGCAGACGATCGCCGAAGGCATTGCCGTCAGAAACGTGGGCAAGATCACCCGTGAAATCATCGCCGAGCTCGTCAAGGAGATTCTGCTCGTCGACGAAGCCGATATCGAACGAGCCATCAGTCTGCTCATCTCCATCGAAAAAACGGTTGCCGAGGGAGCGGGCGCCGCCGGCCTTGCCGCCGTGCTCGCCCATCCGGATCGCTTCAAAGGTCGAAAGGTCGGGCTCGTTTTATGCGGTGGCAATATCGATACGCGCCTGCTCGGCATCGTGTTGCAGCGACAACTCGTGCGCGAACATCGCCTCGTGACCCTTCGCTTCGAGAGTGCCGACCAACCCGGTACCCTCGCCCGTATCGCGTCGATCATCGGTGACGCCGGAGGCAACATCATCGATGTCACGCATCACCGGCTGTTTCTCGACGTCCCTGCAAAAGCCGCAGATCTCGACTTCACCATCGAAACGCGGGATGCCAAACATACCGAAACCTTGATCGCTGCGTTGCGCGAGTCGGGACTCGCGCCAAGAATGCTCTCCTCGAGCGGCGGCTGATCGCGCCCTATCGCTTTAGCACTCAGCGTGGGCAGGCCTGCGGCGGCAGGCCAGTGATCGCCGTGACGTCTGCATTCAGTGGCAAGGTTCGAAGTTCGAGATGCTGAATGCCGGGGCGCGCAGTCGGCGCCAGCGTCACCGAGACCTGAACAACTCCTCGCTCGCAATCGAGCAGCCAATCGCCCCGCAACGGATTCTCGCTGTAGAGATACCCCGGCCGCTGACGACAAGCGCCCACCGTATCGCGCAAGGCTGCAAACTCGGCGCGTCGGCGATCCTTTGAGCGATCGAGAAACAGATTCATGGCGGCGAGTCGATCGACGAGCTTGTCGTCCCAACCTTGCAACAAGACGTTGACCCCGTCTCGTGCTTCGATCAATGCCGGTGCAGGTTGTACCTCACGCGGCGCGAGCGCGCCGGTGCGGCGCAGACTCATCAGTACCTCGTCGAACACAGCGCCCCAACCCGTGTAGGTTCGATTGCCGAACGCGATGAGCCCCACACCGTACTCGGGCAGCCAGCGCATTTGCGAACCGAAGCCTGGTAACCCGCCGCTGTGCGCAACCACGTGCGCAAAATCGCAAGTCTGGGAGATGCGCAATCCGTACCCGTAACCTCCAGAGATCAGTTGGAGCGTGCCCGAGGCGCCGCGGGTCACTGCGGTCGGGCGCACCCGAGAGATTTGCTGCATCTCGCGCAGCGACGCTCGCGACAAAGGCGCTCGCGACGAATCATCGCGCGCCGGCCACGCATCGAGGAAGACGCCGACGTAGCGCGATAGGTCTTCGAGCGAGGTGAGCATCCCGCCCATCGGACCGAACGCCCCATCGGCGAGTTGCGGCTCGAGCTTCCAGAGGTCGTCCTCGCGTCGGTAGCCGAGCGCCAATTGATCAGCAGGAACCTCGGACGGTTCGAGCGTCGTCGAGCGCATGCCGAGCGGATCGAGTATCCGTTTGCGGACATACTCGCGATAACCGACACCAGACACTCTGGCGACCACTCGCCCGAGCATGGCGTATCCGTAGTTCGAATACTCGTAGGCGACGCCGGGCGAGTTCGAGAACGCGATACCCTCACGCAGCAATTCATTGAAGCGTGCCTCGGAAATAGCCAACTGCTGATCACCCCACGGATTATCCTCGGGAAACCCCGCCGACATGGTGAGCAGATGTCGCAGCGTGATGCGCGGAGCATCCTTCGTCGGGTAAGCGAGTGATCGCAACTCCGGCAGGTATTTCTCGACAGGATCATCGAGAGACAGTTTTCCAGCGTCGCGCAACTGCAGGATCGCCATCGCAGTGAAACTTTTGGTCATCGAGGCGATTCGAAAGACCGTGTCCGGCCTCACCGGGGCCTGCGAGGCGACATCGCGCAGACCATCGACTCCGACATGCACGAGGGTGCCGTCGATCACGATACCCCAGGCGGCACCCGGCACTTTTTCCCGTTCCAGAAAGGCACGCACCCGCGCATCGATTTCCGGGAATGCCGTCGCGAGTCTTTCGCGACGATCCGGATCTGTGAAGGTCGGCGGCGGCGCAACCCACGAGGGCGAACTCGCAGGCGTTGCCGAGAGCGCGACTGCGCTGCACAACGCCAATGACATGATCCAAAGTCCGAAAGTCGAGTTACGATAGCTCACCGGTCTGATCCTCATCGATGACGAGCGAGATGCCCCGCTTCAACGACGCCAAGCATGATCAGCCACGCGCGCCGCGGCAAGCCATGACGACGCCCATGGCCCTCGGCATCGCCCTCATCTTTGGGTCGATGCTTTTGCCGATGGCCGTTGCACGTGATCCGCAGATGGCCGAGGTGCTGGTCTCGGCACCGGAGCCACGCTATGTCGCGCCGACCTTGCGCGATCGTATCGGACGGATCTGGGCGCCTGTCTACATCGACGGACAAGGGCCCCTGCGTCTCGTGCTCGACACGGGCGCCACCACCTCGGCGCTCACCCACGAGGCCGCGAATCTGCTGGCATTGAGTCCCGATCGCTCGCGAAAGGTACTGTTGCGCGGAACGACGGGCGTCGCCCCGGCGACCGTCGTCAGGGCGAAGCGAGTCGAGATCGGCGATTTTCTGTCCGAGAACCAGCGTCTCGTGCTCGTCGACGATGCTTTCGGTGGCGCAGACGGCGTACTAGCCACGGGCGCTCTCAGCGAGCGACGTATCGTCGCCGAGTTTCGCAAGGATCGGATCGAGATCACCCGGTCACGCGGTCAGCCTGCTCCGCCGGGGTTTTCCACCATCCCCGTGCAGTTCGCACCCAAGCGCGTGCCATGGGTCGAGGCTTGGGTCGGCCCAGTGAAAGTCAAGGCCGTGATCGATACGGGCGCGCAGCAGAGTCTCGGAAACGTAGCGCTGCGTATGGCGCTCATCGAAGCACGACGGCGGGGCGTCGAGGGATATCCCGAAGAGGTGATCGGCGTAACGGGCGATGTGCAAGACGGCATCAGTCTGCGCGTACCGACCATTCGTCTCGGTGGCGTGCGAGTCAATCACGCCCGGATCAATTTCCTTGACCTGCACATCTTCGAACACTGGCGACTCAACGACGAGCCCGCCATGCTGATCGGCATGGATGTCATCGGCGTTCTCGACACGTTCATCCTCGACTACCGTCGTCGCGAACTGCAGATTCAAACTCGAGGCTGAGTGGCGCCGCCGAGTTTAGCGAGCGCAGCGCGCGACGCATGCTCCAAGAGATCGAGCACAAGCTCGAACGCATGGCGATCCCCATAGTAAGGATCCGGCACGTCGAGTCGATCGGGATGGGAGGCAAATTCGAGGAATCGAACCGCACGAGTCGTCCTTGCGACGGGAGCCATCTCGAGTAGCCTCGCGTGGTTGTCCGCATCCATGGCGAACAACAGATCGAATCGATCGAAATCCTCACGGCTCACTTTGCGAGCCCGCAGCGGTGTCAGGTCATACCCTCGCCGTCTCGCCGCATCGATCGAGCGTGGATCGGGAGCATCACCGATGTGATACGCGTGCGTGCCGGCCGAGTCCACCTCGAGCACGAGTTGCGGAAACTCTCGCCTCGCAATGTCGCGAAATACGACCTCTGCCGTCGGTGAGCGACAGATGTTTCCCATGCAAACAAAAAGGATTCGCCTCGTCACGCATCCTTCTCGAGCGCCATCCATTCGGCGGCGCCCAGCGCATCGAGTTGCTGCCATAAGTCGCTCACATGCTCCTGCCAAAAGCGCGGACTCGAGAACCAGGGGAAGGCGCGCGGAAATGCCGGGTCTTCCCATCGCGCCGCGACCCACGCCGAGTGATGCACCATGCGCAGGGCGCGCAGCGGCTCGACAAGCGCGAGCTCTGAGAAATCGATATGGTGGAACGCGCGATAGCCCGTCACGAGCTCCTTCCACTGCCCGCGACGCTCGTCGAGCGAGCCCGAGAGAAACATCCACAAATCCTGCATGCGCGGCCCACTCATGCAGTCGTCGAGGTCGACGAAGACAGGACCTCGCTCGTTCCAAAGCACGTTGCCAAGATGGCAATCGCCATGTAACCGGATGGTCCCGAGCGGGCCGTACTCCGCGAATGCGTCGTCCACCCGCTCGAGCAATTCTTCGGACACGTCCGCATATTTTTCAATCAGCCCCTCATCGAGCGAACCCTCGTCGATCATCCGCGAAAGGAACGCAGAATCGAGCAAAGCCTCGCGCGCTTGCCAGCCCAGCCGCTCGATCGTCAAGGCCGGTCGATGATCGAAATGTCGGGTGGCACCGATCGCGTGCATCCTTCCGAGCGTTCGTCCGATGAGATCCGCCGATCCGCGCGCATCAATCTCGGCGGCTCGCGCAGCGACACGCGGGAATACCGCAAACCGCAGGCCAGCGTGTCGATGTAGTGTGCCCCCGTCGAACATCATCGGTGCGGCGACGGGCAAGTCACCGGCGACGAGTTCGGCAGCGAAGGCGTGTTCTTCGAGTATCTGCGCATCACTCCAGCGCAGGGGCCGGTAAAACTTGAGCACCAGCGTCCCGTGCGAGGTCGAGCCGACCTGATAAACGCGATTCTCGTAGGAGTTGAGCGCGAATAGCCGAGCATCGCATTCGATGCCGAGCGATTCGGCGGCCGCGAGTACGGCGTCCGGCGTCAAATCTTCGAAGGGCCGACTAACGGCGATCACTCAGGTCGCCACGCCTTTGAGGAGATCGGCGGCGCGCTCGGCGATCATGATGGTCGGGGCGTTCGTGTTCCCACCGATGAGTCGCGGCATCACGGAGGCATCGATCACGCGCAGACCTCGGACACCCCGAACGCGCAAATCGGGATCGACTACCGATCGCTCGTCATCGCCCATGCGGCAGGTGCCCACCGGATGGTAAATGGACTCCGCTTTCTCGCGAATGGCTTGGGCGAGTTGCGCATCGCTCTGAACTTGAGCGCCGGGGAAAACCTCCTCGCCTCTCACATCATCGAATGCCCGTGACGCGAGAAGATCACGCGACACCTTGACGCCCTCGATCAGACGCTCGAGATCGCCCTCGGCACTCAGATAGTTGGCATGGATCCGCGGCGTATCACGCATGGCGTCCGACCGCAGACCGATATGACCGCGACTTCCGGGGCGCAGGAAACAGGCATGCAGCGTGTAGCCGTGCCCGGGCAGTCGATTACGACCGTGATCGTCGAGTTGAGCGGGCACGAAATGGAACTGGATGTCCGCTCTGGAATCCGTCGCCAACCGGGAGCGGAAAAATCCTCCCACCTCGGCGATATTCGATGCGCCGGGACCCGAGCGCGTCAAAAAATAACGCAAGCCGACGAGCCCTTCTTCGAGAAGGCTCATGTCGTAGCTGATGGATTGCCTGCTTTTGTACAGCGTGCAGTAATCGAGATGATCCTGCAGGTTGCGACCGACTTCCGGGTGCGGCACCACTACCGTGATGCCCACCGACTCGAGCTCCTTGGCAGGCCCGATGCCCGAGCACATGAGCAGCTGAGGCGAGTTGATCGCACCACCGCACAGCAACACTTCGCGACGAGCCCGGGCTCGGTCGAGTCGAGAACGCTTCGAAAACTCGACACCGACGGCGCGATCCCCCTCCAGCACGATCCGCTCGGCGGGTGCGCCGGTGAGTACCGTGAGATTCGGCCGCGTCATCGCCGGTCGAAGATAAGCCACCGCCGTACTGCAGCGTCTCGCGTCTTTCAGGGTGGCCTGATAGGGACCGAACCCTACTTGTGAAGCACCGTTAAAATCGTCGGTCAAAGAATGATTGCGCTCGCGTGCCGCCCGCAGGAAACGATCGCAGAGCGCATTGCGATGACGCAGATCCTCGACATGCAGAGGACCGCCGGTCCCGTGAAATTCGGGATCACCCGCTGGTCGATGCTCGGCTTTCTTGAAGTAAGGCAGTACCGCGTCGTAGTGCCAGCCCTTTACGCCGAGCGTAGCCCACTCGTCGTAGTCCGCCGCATCACCACGTACGTAACACATGGCGTTGATCGAGCTACTTCCACCAAGCACCCGACCGCGCGGCCAATAAAGACGTCGACCAAGCAACTGAGGCTCGGGTTCGGTGTCATAACTCCAGTTGATCTGCCGATTGCTGGCGAGGCGCGCGAGCCCTGCAGGCATATGGATGAGCGGATGCCAATCCCGTCCGCCCGCTTCAAGGAGCAGCACGGTGACCTGCGGGTCTTCCGTCAACCGATTCGCCAGCACGCAGCCGGCAGACCCTGCTCCGACGATGATGTAGTCGTACTCTCGACTCATACCCACCGAGTGTACCCGCTCGATCATCGCTCGATCACTCGAAACCGGATCGTGGCCGAAGGCGGTATCTGGCCCGCGAGATCGAGATGATGCTCCGCCACCACGGCAATCACGGGGTAGCCTCCCGTCACGGGATGATCAGCGAGCAGCAGCACCGGCTGCCCATCATGAGGAACCTGGATGGCGCCACTCGTCATGCCCTCGCTCGGAAGCTCCCGCTCAACCCGTCGCGTCAGCGTTTTTTCACCGTGCAGCCGAAGACCCACGCGGTTCGATTGCGGCGTCACCCGCCACGCCTGATGACACAGAAGCTGTAGCGCATCGTCGGTGAACCAGTCCGCTCGCGGGCCCACAAAGATATCGAGCACCACCTCATCACCCGCCTTCGGCAGAGCCTTCGCAGCATGCTCCGTGACGAGCGGTCGCGCCGGAACTTGCGCAGCACGCCCAATCGGAAGCATCGCACCCTTCACGACCGGCGCAGGTCCTAGCGCTGCGAGCACGTCCCTCGATGCACTGCCAAGCGTTTTCGCTACGGCAAGACCGCCACCCACCGCCAGATAGGTTCGTACGCCCTGCGTGGGATAGCCGAGTTTCACGCTGTCACCCGACTCGAGGCTGATCGGCTCATCCATGGCTGACTCAGAGATTTCGCCCGACGCACGGGTTATCGTGATCTGCGCAGGAGCGCCCGCGCAAGCAATCACGGTGTCGTCTGAGCATTTGAAAGCGAAGTGACCGAATGCAATTTCGAGCGCGGCAAGATCCGGCGGATTACCCGCGACCGAATTCGCCCTCTGCAAAGCCTCACGATCGAGAGCGCCCGAAGCGGTGACGCCGATCGCCGCGTGACCCGGCCGACCGAGATCTTGCACGAGCGCAGGTAAACCGACTGTAACGACTTCGAGATACGAGCGAGAAACTCTGTTTTCTTTGACGACTTGTTCGCCGGTCTGATTCGATCCGATGCTTGTGCCGATATCGATGAACTTCACTCGCGTACCTGGCATCAGGATCGCAGGCGCTGCGCGCGTCGAATCCCACATCCGCATCGATATCGTGCCGATGATTTGCCAGCCACCCGGACTCGCTTGCGGATACACGCCGCAGTATCCACCCGCAATCGCGACCGAACCCGGCGGCACTCGCGTACGCGGCGTCGATCTTCGCGGAACCTGCAGCATCGGGTCGCCGCCCACGAGATACCCGAACCCCGGCGAAAACCCGCAGAAAGCGACCGTATATTCGCGTGCTCCGTGCCGACGGATCACCTCCTCGATGCTGAGCTCACAGAGTCGCGCGACTTCGGCGAGATCCTCGCCGTCGTAGCGCATCGGGATCTCGACCCGATTTCCTTGATCTCGACTCGTTTCGGAGAGATCGCGCTGAGACAGCGTTTCGATGAGCCTCTGCCGAGTCCAACGCGCCGGATCGAAGCGCAGCATGAGCGTCTGCGCAGCCGGAAGAATTTCCAGAATGCCATCGACCGGCGCACTCACGAGGCTCGCGTGCAGCGCGACTACGTCATCGAGACTGGCGAGCTCGACGAGAACCGTCGAACGATTGACGGATAACACACGCATCGTCAGGCGCGATGCCCCATCCTCAGGCGCTTCGCGACACGCCGTGCGGCGCCACGAAAGACGATATGCCGACGCCCTCCGCCTCGAGTCTGAGTCGCACCTTCCGCGCGATCGCAACAGCGCCCGGGCTATCGCCGTGAACGCAGATCGACTGCGCCTCAACATGAATGACGCTGCCGTCGATGGCTTCGATCGTTCCGTGCACGGCGAGTCGAACCATGCGTTCCGCGATCTGCGAGGGATCGTGCAGTACGGCGCCCGGCTCACGCCTCGATACAAGACGCCCTTCTTTCGTATATGCGCGGTCGGCATACGCCTCAGCGATCGTCTGCAACCCCGCCGCGCGCGCTTGAGCAATGATCGGCGCATTGGCAAGACACACGAGCGCGAGCGACGAATCGATCGACTTGATCGCCTCGATCACTGCAGCGCCCTGCAAGGGGTCCACGGCGATACGGTTGTACAGCGCGCCGTGCGGCTTCACATAACCCACTGTGGTGCCCGCGGCTCTTGCGAGGCCCCTCAACGCACCGATCTGATACACCACATCGGCAATGAGATCGGCAGATGCGATGTCCATGTCTCGCCGACCGAAACCGACCCTATCGGGATACGACACGTGCGCACCAATGGCGACGCCATGCTGAGCCGCGGCTTCGAGCGTGCGAAGAATTCCAGTGGGGTCACCGGCGTGGAAGCCGCAGGCGACGTTCGCGCTCGAGACGACGTCGAGCATGGCCGCATCGTCGCCCATGGACCACGCGCCATAGCTCTCGCCGAGATCACTGTTGAGATCGATCGTTTTCATTCTTTGATTCCACCCTTACGGATCAAGTAGCGCGAAGATCGGGCCGATCGACTTGACTCCCATGTACCACGTGAGCAGGCAAACGAGCACGCCAAGACCGAGCAGCCCTCGCGGATAGCGATGGCCATTCATCAAGTCGGATCGTGCCCAGGCGGCATACAGAAAGATCGACAACCCGATGGGAAGAATCAGCCCATTCAGTCCGCCGACGAACACCAACATTTTGGCAGGAGGCGTATTGATCAGCAGATAGAGCGCAAGCGACAACCCGATGAACCCGACAGTGATGAGGCTGCGGGCGCGCTCGCCCAGATCCGCTTTGAAAACCGTGAGGAACGAAACGGAGGTGTACGCCGCGCCGATCACGCTCGTGATGGCGGCCGCCCAAAGAATAGCGCCGAATATCCGTAGCCCCACGTCACCGGCTGCCGCCTCGAACGCTTGCGCCGCAGGATTGGCGCTGCCACCCGACAGATTGATCGTCGTACCTGCAGAGACCACACCCAGGACGGCCAAAAACAACACAAAACGCATGACGCCGGCCACGGCGATACCCGTCAGCGCCGCACGGGTGACCGCCCCGAGGTTTTCGGAACCGGTCATTCCTTTGTCGAGCAATCGGTGTGCACCGGCATACGTAATATAGCCGCCGACGGTGCCCCCGACGATGGTGGTGATCGTCGCCAAATCGATCTGATCGGGGAACACCGTCTGGCGGAGTGCCTCGCCGATCGGCGGCGAAGAAATGACGGCGACGTAAATCGTCAGCACGATCATCGCGATGCCTGCGACGATAATCACGCGATCAAAAGCGATCCCTGCACGATGCGAGAGAAAGATACCGATCGCGAGCAACGCGCTCACGGCCCCACCCCATTTGGCGTCGAGCCCGACGAGCGCATTCAGACCAAGACCCGTACCGCCGATATTGCCGATGTTGAAAAACAATCCGCCGATCACGACGAGCGCCGTCAGCAGGTAGCCCGCGCCGGGAATCGCGGCATTGGCGAGCTCCGATGCGCGCATCCGCGTCAACGTGACGATGCGCCAGATGTTCACCTGTACGACGAAGTCGATGAGGATCGACACGACAATGGCGAAGGCGAAGGCCGCCCCCAGCGCACTCGTGAAGGTCGCCGTCTGGGTGATAAAGCCCGGACCGATCGCCGAAGTCGCCATCAAAAAAATGGCTGCCGTCAGCGAGGCGCGACGCGATTTCACAAACTCCGCCCCTGTCATACCGCAGCACGATACCCGATGGCGCGCATTCGGCCACGAGCCCGTAAAGAAAAAGCCCCGCCGGTTTCCCGACGGGGCTTCTCGTTCGACGAACGAACAGACCGGTGACGCACGCGCCGCCGGCCCGCCGGTCTTACATGCCCATGTCGCCCATGCCGCCCATGCCGCCCGGAGCCGGGTGCATGTGGTCATGGTCGTCTTTCGGAGCTTCGGCGATCATCACTTCCGTGGTGAGCAGCAGGCCCGAGACCGACGCCGCGTTCTGCAGCGCAAGACGCGTGACCTTCGCCGGATCGAGGATGCCGAAGTCGAGCATGTCGCCATACTCGCCCGTCGCGGCGTTGTAGCCGTAGGCACCCTTGCCCGCCTTCACTTGGTTGAGAACGACTGCCGCGTCCTCACCCGCGTTCTCGACGATCTGACGCAGCGGCTCTTCGATGGAGCGAGCGAGGATGCGCACACCGACCGTCTGGTCTTCGTTCGCACCTTCGAGCTTCTCGAGGGCCTTGGTGGCGCGGATGAGCGCCACACCGCCGCCCGGCACCACGCCTTCTTCGACGGCCGCACGCGTGGCGTGCAGGGCGTCTTCGACGCGCGCCTTCTTCTCTTTCATTTCGATTTCGGTGGCCGCACCGACCTTGATCACGGCCACGCCGCCGGAGAGCTTGGCAACGCGCTCCTGCAGCTTTTCTTTGTCGTAGTCGCTGGTGGCTTCTTCGACCTGCTGACGGATCGACTCGATGCGAGCCTTGATGTCACCCGCCTTGCCGGCGCCGTCGATGATCGTGCTGTTTTCCTTTTCAACAACGATCTTCTTGGCCTCGCCGAGATCATTCAACGTGGCCTTCTCGAGCTGCAGACCGACTTCGTCGGAGATGACCGTGCCGCCCGTCAGGACAGCGATGTCCTGCAGCATGGCCTTGCGACGATCACCGAAGCCCGGCGCCTTGACGGCAGCGACCTTGAGGATGCCGCGGATGTTGTTGACGACGAGCGTCGCGAGCGCTTCGCCCTCGACGTCTTCGGCGATCACGAGCAGCGGACGACCCGACTTCGCGACACCTTCGAGCACCGGCAGCATTTCGCGGATGTTCGAGATCTTCTTGTCGACGAGGAGGATGAACGGCTTCTCGAGCTCGACGGTCTGGTTGGCCTGCTGGTTGATGAAGTACGGCGAGAGATAGCCGCGGTCGAACTGCATACCCTCGACGACGTCGAGTTCGTTCTGCAGGCCCGAGCCTTCTTCAACGGTGATCACGCCTTCCTTGCCGACCTTCTCCATCGCCTGCGCGATGGTCTTGCCAATCGACTCGTCGCTGTTGGCGCTGATCGTGCCGACCTGAGCAATCGCCTTATTGTCCTTGCAGGGCTTGGCGAGCTTCTTGATCTCTTCGGTGGCGACGATGACGGCCTTGTCGATGCCGCGCTTGATGTCCATCGGGTTACGACCCGAGGCCACCGCCTTAAGACCTTCACGGATGATCGCCTGAGCGAGCACCGTGGCCGTAGTCGTGCCGTCGCCCGCCTCGTCGGAGGTGTTCGAGGCGACTTCTTTGACCATCTGGGCGCCCATGTTCTCGAACTTGTCCTTCAGCTCGATTTCCTTGGCGACCGAGACACCGTCCTTCGTGACGGTCGGGGCGCCGAAGCTCTTCTCGAGCACGGCGTTGCGGCCCTTGGGACCGAGAGTGGCCTTGACGGCGTTGGCGAGGACGTTGACGCCGCGCACCATGCGCTGGCGAGCGTCATCACTGAAACGAACTTCTTTAGCAGCCATTTGATTGTTCCTTAGGTGAAATAGTTAGGCTTACTTGCCTTCGATGATGGCCATGATGTCTTCCTCGCGCATGACGAGGAGATCTTCGCCATCGACCTTCACTTCGGTACCGCTGTACTTGCCGAAGAGGATCTTGTCGCCGACCTTCACGTCGAGCGCACGGACCGAGCCGTCTTCGAGGATCTTGCCCTTGCCGATGGCGATGACCTTGCCCTGCGAGGGCTTCTCGGCGGCCGAGTCGGGGATGACGATACCGCCTGGGGAGGTGCGTTCCTCCTCCAGGCGCTTCACGATCACGCGGTCATGAAGCGGACGAATTTTCATGTTTCGCTCCTAAATACGACAGTTGACTGAAAGGATACCGGGGGGTGTTAGCACTCCCCCCTTGTGGCTGCTAATGATAGCGACGGAAAGTTCCATTTCAAGGGCGGACCCGGCTATCCTCTTTCGCCGCGCAAAAGCTGGTTTTTGGACCCTTAGAGTTCCACTAAGCTCATGAAATTAAAGAATTTATTACTATCCGGACTCGTTCTGATCTCGGGTTTTTTCGCTTCACTCGCGCCGGCGCAACTCGGTGAATCGGAATTTTTGCCCCCAGATCAGGCCTTCCGGGTCGAAGTCGCCGCCCAAGGGGCCGACATGATCCGGGTCGATTTTCTGGTGACCCCGGGCTACTACCTCTATAGACACCGGTTCAACTTCAGTCTCGATACGGCCGCAGGCACGCCGAATGCCACGCTCGGCTCGCCGGACATCCCGCAAGGCGAGTGGAAGGAAGACGAGTTCTTCGGTCGTCAGCAGGTGTTTCACGAGGCCGTCAGCGTCTCGATCCCGGTATCGCGTGCGCCGGGTGGCGCCCTCGAACTCCCGATCGTCGTGGGACTGCAGGGGTGTGCCGACAAAGGCCTGTGCTACCCACCCGAAAAGCGTCGGTTCAAAGTGTCGCTGCCGGCGACGGACTCGGCAGTCGATGGCGGGCTCAGCGATCGCTCGATGGGACGGACGGTCTCTTCATCCGGAGGAGCAAACTCGGGCGGAGGACAGGGATTCGTCTCCGAGCAAGATCGCCTCGCAGAACTCATCCGTACCGGTCATCTCTCGCTCGTACTCGCGACTTTCTTCGGACTCGGCTTGCTGCTCGCGTTTACGCCCTGCGTGCTGCCGATGGTGCCGATCCTCTCCGGCATCATCGCCGGGCAAGGAAGCGGCGTGACCACGGGCCGAGCGTTCGCGCTCTCGCTCTCCTACGTACTCGGCATGGCGGTGATGAACACCCTCGCGGGCGTTGCCGCGGCCGCGGCGGGCCAGCAAATCCAGGCACTCTTCCAGCAGCCCTGGATCATCGTTCTCTTTTCTTTGATCTTCGTTGCCCTCGCCTTGTCGATGTTCGGGCTCTTCACCATCCAGATGCCCGCGTCGCTGCAAACTCGTTTGAGCGACGTCAGCAACCGACAACGTGCCGGTACCTTCGGTGGTGTCGCCGTGATGGGCGCCTTGTCGGCGTTGATCGTTTCGGCTTGCGTCGCACCGCCTCTTTTCGCTGCGCTCGCCGTGATCGCTCAAACCGGCGATATGGTGCGCGGGGGCAGCGCCCTGTTCGTCATGTCGCTCGGCATGGGCGCGCCGCTACTCGTGATCGGCACCTCCGCAGGTCGTCTGCTGCCCAAGGCAGGCGGTTGGATGGACACCGTCAAAAAATTCTTCGGCGTGCTGATGCTCGCCGTGGCCGCGTGGATGCTGAGCCGCCTCGTCGAAGATCGCTGGTCGTTGTTGCTGTGGGCGATTCCCGCCGGCATCGGCGCTTGGCTCCTCTTCAGCGAGGTCAAGACGCGCTCGGTCACGGGCTGGATCATGCGCGGTCTCGGCGCAGTGCTCGGACTCTATGCGCTCGCCTTGATCACGGGGGTTTTCCTTGGGGGACGCGACCCGCTCGCACCGATTCCGCAGCTTGCTGCGCCTCAAAAAACCCTCGAGTTCACGCGCATCAAGACTGTTGATGATCTCGATCGCGCGATCGCCGCGGCAGCGGCCGAAGGTCGACCGGCCATGCTCGATTTCTATGCAGACTGGTGCGTATCCTGCAAAGAAATGGAGCGCTACACCTTCACCGATGCCGCAGTGCAATCGGCACTCGCCAACGCCGTGCTGCTCAAAGCGGACGTCACCGAAAACGACGAAGCCGATCAAGCCTTGCTGCGTCGCTTCGAAATCTTTGGACCTCCGACCATTGCGTTCTGGGGATCCGACGGCGTCGAGAGAAAGAACTATCGTGTCGTCGGCTTCATGAAAGCCGATGAATTCGCACGCGTCGCGGCCGAAGCCACTGGTCGCAACAATACGATCGAATAATTCCGCAGGCCTCGATCCATGAAAAAATCCACGACTCTCGTCATCGTTGTCGCCGCCATCGCAGGCGCCATCGCGTTTGTCGCGATACGCAGTTTTCTCGGCCCCAAGACGCCCGCGCCGCCCGCAACGGAAATCGCCCCCATGCCCGGCACGCCGACGGCCGCCGAAGATGCACCGGCTTCGGTGGCCCGTGCCATCCCCGAAGTGCTTCCCGACTTTTCGCTCGCCACTCTCGAGGGACCTCCTCGCGCACTGTCGAGCTTCCAGCAACCCTCGCTCATCGTGAATTTTTGGGCGACGTGGTGTGCGCCGTGTCGTCGCGAAATCCCCTTGCTGCGACAGCTCCGAGCCGAACGCGCGGAGCGCGGTGTCGAAGTCGTTGGTGTCGCCGTAGATTTTCGGGAGGACGTCGTCAAATACGCCAAAGACATCGGTCTCGATTATCCGCTGCTGATCGGCGAAGAAGACGGCGTCGCGGCGGCGGATCTCTTCGGCATCAGCACCGCGTTTCCGTTCACGATTTTCGCCGATGGCCAGCGTCGCATCGTCGCCGTGAAAATCGGCGAATTGCATGGCGATGAAGCGAACTTCATTCTCGATCAGGTCGAACGCGTCAATGCGGGCAAGCTTCCCGTCGAGCAAGCTCGCGTCATGATCCGGGACGAAATCAAACGACTCGACGCCCTGAGGGCGGAGAAATCTCCAAGCTGACGGCAAATAGGGTACATTTTCCGCCCCCACGGAGGTCCCATGGACATTCGCAAGGTCAAAAAACTCATCGAGTTGCTCGAAGAATCGGGCATCGCCGAAATCGAAATCAAGGAAGGCGAAGAGTCGGTTCGCATCAGTCGCATGCCGACCGGCACGGTCGTCGCGCAGCCAGCGATGTTCGCCCCGCCCCCGATGCCTGCGCCGGTCGCGGCAGCCGTAGCCGCAGCGCCTGTAGTGCCCGCGGCGCCCGCAGCCACGTCGGCGGACCACGTCGTGCAAGCGCCGATGGTGGGCACCTATTACTCCGCGCCGGCGCCTGGAGCGAAGGCGTTCGTGCAGATTGGCGATGACGTCAAAGTCGGTCAAGTGCTTTGCATCATCGAGGCGATGAAGATGATGAATCAGATCGAATCCGATCGCGCCGGCAAGATCACCTCCGTACTCGTTCAGAACGGGGATCCGGTCGAGTTCGGACAGCCGTTGTTCTCGATTCAATAAATCACCGACAGCCCGTGATCGACAAGATCGTCATCGCAAACCGAGGTGAAATCGCGCTGCGCGTGCTACGCGCCTGTCGCGAACTCGGCATCAAGACGGTCGCCGTGCACTCCACGGCCGATGCCAACCTGAAGCACGTATTGCTCGCTGACGAGTCGGTGTGCATCGGTCCTCCGGCATCGGCCAAAAGCTATCTCAACATGCCCTCGATCATCGCCGCAGCCGAACTCACGGATGCTGCGGCGATTCACCCGGGCTACGGGTTTCTCTCCGAGAACGCCGACTTCGCAGAGCGCGTGGAGCAAAGCGGCTTCACCTTCATCGGTCCCAAGGCCGAAACGATCCGCATGATGGGCGACAAAGTCTCGGCCATCAAAGTCATGAAACAGCACGGCGTGCCTTGCGTGCCGGGCTCAGGCGAGCCGCTCGGACTCGACAACGACGAGAACCTCAGGATCGCCAAAGATATTGGTTATCCGGTGATCATCAAAGCCTCAGGTGGCGGTGGCGGACGCGGTATGCGTGTGGTTCACAACCCCGCAGCACTCATCCACTCCATCAACGTGACGCGATCCGAGGCGCTCGCTGCGTTCGGCAACGATCAGGTCTACATGGAGAAGTTTCTCGAGAAGCCGCGGCACATCGAATTCCAGATCCTGGCGGACCATCACGGCAACGTCATCCACCTCGGTGAACGCGACTGCTCGATGCAGCGACGACACCAGAAAGTCATCGAAGAAGCCCCTGCGCCGGGCATCACCGACGCGCAACGCCACAAAATGGGTGAGCGCGTGGTCGAGGCTTGCAAGGCCGTCGGGTATCGCAGCGCGGGTACGCTCGAGTTTCTCTACCAGGATGGCGAGTTCTATTTCATCGAGATGAACACGCGCATTCAGGTCGAGCATCCCGTCACCGAACTCATCACCGGCATCGATCTCGTGAAGGCGCAGCTGCGGATCGCCTCGGATGAAAAGCTGCCTTGGAAGCAATCGGACATCGTGCTGCGCGGGCACGCTCTTGAGTGCCGCATCAATGCCGAGGATGCGAAGACCTTCATGCCCTCGCCGGGTCCGGTACGGTTGTGGCACGCACCCGGTGGCCCGGGCGTACGCGTCGACAGCCACATGTACTCGGGCTACGCCGTGCCGCCTCACTACGACTCGCTCATCGCCAAGTTGATCTCCTATGGCGAAGATCGGGAGACCGCCATCGTTCGCATGCGCAATGCACTCGCCGAGATGGTAGTCGAGGGCATCAAAACCAACGCAGCCTTGCACCAAGAGATTTTGGCGCACGCGGCGTTCCATCAAGGCGGTCTCGATATTCACTACCTCGAGCGTCGGCTCGGTTTGAAGTGACCCGCGCCCTTATGCGCGCGGTGACGCTCGATCTGGACGGACTCGACGCCGAGGCGGTCGAAACCGCCTGCTTCGAAGCGGGCGCCTACTCCGTCGTGCTCACCGATCAACGCGATGACGCTATTCTCGAGCCGAAGCCCGGAGAGATCCGACTCTGGCCAGCCACTCGTCTGCAAGCGATCTTCCCCGACGAATCCGCGAGCGCCGAAAAACTCGATGTGCTCGCCGAGCGCCTCGGTTGCGTTCGCTCGCGTCTCATCGTCGAGGACGTCGAAGAACGCGTTTGGGAACGCGAGTGGCTCAAAGATTTCAAGCCCATGCGATTCGGAGAGCGACTCTGGATCTGCCCCTCGCATGCCGAAGTCGACGAGCCCGATGCGACGGTGGTGCGGCTCGATCCCGGCCTGGCATTCGGCACGGGCACGCACCCCACGACTCGCCTCTGCCTCGAATATCTCGATGCGCGAGCCGCGCGTCGGGCGCGTGAAGCGGACCGCATCGTCGATTTCGGTTGTGGCTCGGGCGTGCTCGCCATTGCCGCCCTGCGACTGCAGCCGACCGCACGCGCGTTCGTGCATGACATCGACCCTCAGGCGCTCATCGCGACCACTGATAACGCACAAGCGAATGACGTCGATCAGCGCATCGATTCCTTCGTCGAGGCGACTGATCTGTCGGCACGCCTGAGGCAGCAGGGTAGAGCGGAACTCGTGCTCGCCAACATTCTCTCTGGCCCGCTCTGCGAGCTCGCACCGCAACTGACCGCCTTGCTCGCGCCGGGTGGCGAAATCGTCCTGGCCGGCTTGCTCGATGAGCAGGCGGAGGACGTCATCGCCGCCTATGCCCCCGAAATTTCATTGATGCGTTGGCGCACGCTCGAAGGCTGGAGCTGCCTCTCGGGGCGTCTGGCATGAGCGAAGCGTTCCGCATCGGACCTTGGCGAATCCCGACACCCGCCGTGCTTGCGCCCATGGCGGGCGTCACCGATCGACCGTTCCGTATTCTTGCGAGGCAACTCGGCGCGGGGCTCGCCGCCTCGGAGATGATCACCTCCGATACTCGTCTCTGGAATTCGCGCAAGTCGCGGCAGCGCATGAATCACGAGGGCGAACCTGAACCTCGAGTAGTGCAGCTGGCCGGCGCCGATCCCGAGGCGCTCGCCGAAGCGGCGCGTCGCAACGTCGACCTGGGCGCACAGATCATCGACATCAACATGGGTTGCCCGGCAAAAAAAGTCTGCAACCGTCTCTGCGGTTCAGCGCTGCTGCAGGACGAGCCGCTCGTCGGTCGAATCCTCGAGTCCGTTGTGTCGGCGGTCCACGCTACCGGCCGCGGTGTCCCGGTCACCCTGAAAACCCGTACCGGCTGGGATCGAGAACATCGCAACGGTGTGCGCGTGGCGCAGATCGCCGAGTCGAGCGGAATCGCCGCGCTCGCGATCCATGGTCGAACCCGCGCCGATTTTTATGAGGGCGACGCCGAGTACGACACCATCCGTGCGATTCGGGCCACAGTTCGCATCCCGGTGTTGGCCAATGGCGACATCACGAGCCCCGACAAGGCGCGCGAGGTGCTGCACTACACCGGTACCGCGGGCGTGATGGTAGGTCGCGCGTCCCACGGGACACCCTGGATCTTCCGCGATATCAACGGTTTGTTGACGCAAGGCGCCTTGCCCACGCCGCTCTCCCGAGCGGAGCGTCGTGATATAGTTTTATCGCATTTACAGGCCATCTACGCCTTCCACGGCGAAGAGTCCGGCCTGCGAATCGCACGCAAACATCTCGGCTGGTACGCAAGACTGCTCGAGTCGGCGCCCGATGCACGGGCCCGCCTCATGGCAGAGGTCTCCACGTCGTCGCAGTTCGCGTGTGCGAACGAGTTGTTCGGCGCTTGGGCGCAAGAACATTGACGGTGAGGGGCGTGCGATGTCGGGTGATGGCAATGACGGAATCAAGCGCGAGCTTCCGCTGCGCGGGCACGCGGAGCGCGCACTCGAAGACTATCTCCGTCACCTGAACGGCCATGCTCCCGCCGACCTCTATAACTTCGTCATCCGCGAAGTCGAAGAACCTCTGCTTCGTGTCGTGCTGAAGCACGCCGACGGCAACCAGTCTCGTGCCGCCGAAATCCTCGGCATCAATCGCGCCACCTTGCGCCGCAAGCTTCGCGAATTCGGCATCAACCCGGAGTGAACCCATGCCCGTTGTCCTGCGCCGCGCCCTGATCTCGGTTTCGGATAAAACCGGCGTCATCGAACTTGCCAAGGCGCTCGCCGCGCGCCACATCGAGATTCTCTCGACGGGCGGCACGGCGCGACTACTCGCCGAACAAGGCATCACCGTCAAAGAAGTCTCGCAGCACACGGGCTTTCCCGAAATCATGGACGGCCGCGTCAAGACGCTACACCCGCGCATTCACGGCGGATTGCTCGGCCGGCGAGGCGTCGACGAGAGCGTGATGTCGCTTCACAACATCGAGCGTATCGATCTGCTCGTCGTCAATCTTTACCCTTTTGCCGAAACCGTCGCTCGACCGGCCTGCACCTATTCCGAGGCCATCGAAAACATCGATATCGGCGGACCAGCGATGGTGCGCGCTGCATCGAAGAATCACGATGCCGTCACGGTGCTCGTCGACCCGGCGGACTACGCCTCTGTGCTCACCGAGCTCGACACGCACGATGGCGCGACGTCCCCGGCCTTGCGAGCGTGGCTCGCCGCCAAAGCGTTTGCGCACACGGCCCGCTACGACACGATGGTCGCCAACTACCTGCAGACGAGAAATCCCGCGCCGGGTGCCGAGTTCCCGCAATCGCTGCCGCTCGTCTACGAAAAAGTACAAGACCTACGCTACGGCGAAAACCCGCATCAGCAGGCCGCGTTTTATCGCGACGTCACGCCGCGCGGGCCGTCGGTGTCGAACGCCCGAATGCTCCAGGGCAAAGAGCTCTCGTTCAACAATATCGCGGACGCCGACACCGCCATCGAATGCGTCCGCCAATTCGCGACGCCGGCTTGCGTCATCGTCAAGCACGCGAACCCTTGCGGCGTCGCCACCGCCACCGACGCGCTCGCCTCGTACGAGCTTGCCTATCGCACCGATCCGACCTCGGCCTTCGGCGGCATCATCGCCTTCAATCGCCCCGTTGACGCGACGATCGCCAAAGCGATCCTCGATCGACAGTTCGTAGAGGTGCTTGCGGCGCCGCGTATCCTGCCCGAGGCACAAACGGTGCTCGCCACCAAGCCGAACGTTCGCGTACTCGAACTCGGTGACCTGCCTTCCGATCACGGCGCCGAGCTCGACTATCGCAGCGTGTCGGGCGGTCTGCTTGTTCAAACCCGCGACCTCGGCATGGTGACGCGCGATCAGCTGCGCGTCGTCAGCAAGCGCGTGCCGAGCGATTCAGAGCTCGACGATCTGCTCTTCGCTTGGCAGGTCTGCAAGTTCGTAAAATCCAATGCGATCGTCTATGCGCGCGAGCGCTCCACCGTCGGTATCGGCGCCGGACAAATGAGCCGCGTGTATTCGAGCCGCGTCGCCGCAATGAAGGCGGCCGACGAAAAACTGGACGTGCGCGGATCGGTCATGGCCTCCGACGCTTTCTTTCCGTTCCGTGACGGGCTCGATGTGGCAGCGACTTACGGAATCGCCGCCGTCATCCAACCAGGTGGCAGCATGCGAGATGCCGAAGTCATCGCCGCCGCAGACGAGCACGGCATGGCCATGGTCTTCACGGGCATGCGCCATTTCCGACACTGACCACAATCCCCCCCATGATCAAAGTTCTCATCGTAGGCAGCGGCGGACGCGAACACGCGCTCGCCTGGAAGTGCGCGCAGGCGAGTCGGGTGACCGAAGTGATCGTCGCGCCAGGCAACGCGGGCACGGCCACCGAACCGAAGGTCCGTAATGCGGCCGTCAACGCCGAAGACGTCGCCGGGCTCGTCACCCTCGCGCGCAAAGAAAACATCGATCTCACCATCATCGGACCCGAGGCGCCTCTCGTGCTCGGCGTGGTCGATGCGTTCGAGGCGGCGGGACTGCGCTGTTTCGGTCCGCGCAAGGCACCCTCGCAGCTCGAAGGATCCAAAGCCTTCACCAAAGAATTTCTACGCCGTCACGGCATTCCGACCGCAGCTTATGCCACCTTCACCCGCGACACGTTCGATCCCGAGTGGGTTCGACGGCAACGCACGCCCGTCGTCGTCAAGGCGAGCGGGCTCGCTGCGGGCAAGGGTGTGGTCATAGTCGATAGCGCCGAGGAGGCCATCGCCACGGCACGCGCGATGTTCGATGGTCAGTTTGGTGGCGCAGGCGCGGAAGTCGTCATCGAAGAATTCCTGCCGGGTGAAGAGGCAAGCTTCATCGTGATGGCCGATGGCGAACACGTGCTGCCGTTCGCGACATCGCAAGATCACAAGCGCGTGGGCGATGGCGACACTGGCCCCAATACGGGCGGGATGGGCGCCTACTCACCTGCCCCTGTGGTCACGCCCGCGATGCACGAGCGCATCATGCGTGAGGTCATTCATCCGACCATCCGCGGACTCGCTGCCGACGGCATGCCGTATACCGGTTTTCTTTACGCTGGCATCATGATCGCGCCGGATGGCACGCCGAACGTGCTCGAGTTCAACTGCCGCTTTGGTGATCCCGAGACCCAGCCGATCATGTCGCGGCTCAGGTCCGATCTCACCCTGCTTTGCGAAGCGGCACTCGATCGGCGACTCGATCAGGTCAGCATGGACTGGGACCCGCGCGCAGCGCTCGGTGTCGTACTCGCCGCCGGGGGATATCCCGATGCGATCCGCAAAGGCGATCCGATACTCGGACTCGAAGACGCCGCCACGCTGCCGGGCAAGGTCTTCCACGCCGGCACAACCATTCAAGATGGAAAAATCGTCACGAGCGGCGGTCGCGTACTCTGCGCCGTCGGTCTTGGCGAGACGGTGAGCGATGCTCAACGCGCGGCGTACGCCCTCGCAGCGAAGGTTCGCTTCGAAGGCATGCAGTACCGTCGCGACATCGGCCATCGCGCCATCGCGCGCGAGGCCGGTCGCTGAAGAGACTTCAGCGCTTCATCGCCTCGAAGAAGTCCGAGTTCGTCTTCGTATCCTTCATCTTGTCGAGCAGGAACTCGATCGCCGCGAGCTCATCCATCGGATGCAGGAGCTTGCGCAGGATCCAGATCTTCGCAAGTTCGCCCGCATCGGTGATGAGGTCTTCCTTGCGGGTACCCGAGCGATTGATGTTGATCGCCGGGAACACTCGCTTTTCGGCGATACGGCGATCGAGATGGATTTCGCTGTTACCCGTGCCCTTGAACTCTTCGTAGATGACGTCATCCATCTTCGAGCCGGTGTCGATGAGGGCCGTCGCCAAAATCGTGAGCGAGCCACCCTCTTCGATGTTACGGGCCGCGCCAAAGAATCGCTTCGGACGCTGCAGCGCATTGGCATCCACACCACCCGTGAGCACCTTGCCCGAGCTCGGCACCACGGTGTTGTAGGCACGTGCGAGGCGGGTGATCGAATCGAGCAGGATCACCACGTCTTTCTTGTGCTCGACGAGACGCTTCGCCTTCTCGATGACCATCTCGGCCACCTGAACGTGACGCGCAGCGGGCTCATCGAACGTGGAAGAAACCACCTCGCCCTTCACCGTCCGCTGCATCTCGGTGACCTCTTCCGGGCGCTCGTCGATGAGCAGCACGATGAGGTACACCTCGGGATGATTGGCCGTGATTGCGGTCGCGATGTTCTGCAGCAGCATCGTCTTGCCGGCCTTCGGCGGAGACACGATGAGACCACGCTGCCCCTTGCCGATTGGCGCACACAGGTCGATGGCGCGAGCGGTGAGGTCTTCGGTCGAACCGTTGCCACGCTCGAGCTTCAGACGCTTCGTCGGATGGAGCGGCGTCAGGTTCTCGAAGAGCACCTTGTTCCGTGCATTCTCGGGCGAGTCAAAGTTGATCTCGCCCACTTTGAGCAAAGCGAAGTAACGCTCGCCATCTTTCGGGGGACGAATCAGACCGGAGATCGTATCGCCTGTGCGGAGATTGAACCGACGGATCTGGGCGGGACTGATGTAGATGTCGTCCGGTCCGGCCAGATAAGAGCCGTCGGCCGAGCGCAGGAAGCCGAAGCCGTCCTGCAGAATCTCGAGCACGCCATCACCGTAAATGTCCTCGCCCTTACGCGCGTGCGCCTTGAGCAGACTGAAGATGATGTCCTGCTTGCGCGAGCGGGCCATGCCCTCGACACCAAGGGCGCTCGCCATCTCGACCAGCTTGGCGATAGGCATTGCCTTGAGCGTGGTCAGGTTCATCGAGTTGCGCGAAGCGGCAAGCTCCGCGCGGCTGATGATCTCAGCGTCTTCGCCCGACTCGATGAAGGGCGCGTGATCCATCGGTGTATCGTCGTGGATCGGACCGCCGACGTTGCCATTTCGCATGCCGCCACCGCGATTCGGATCGCGATGGCCGCCGTGACGGGGTCCTTTCCCCTGTCGTCGCGACCCGCCTTGGCCGCCTAGATATCCGCCCCTCACAGGTGACTGTCCAGGAACGCGGCAAGCTGGGAGCGAGAGACCGCACCCACCTTCTGCGCCTCGACGGTCCCGTTCTTGAACAGGATCAGCGTCGGAATACCACGGATGCCGAACTTCGGCGGCGTCTGCGGGTTTTCGTCGATGTTGAGTTTGGCGATGCGGACGCGATCGGCATAAGCCGGAGCGAGCTCATCGAGGATGGGGGCGATCATCTTGCATGGGCCACACCACTCCGCCCAGAAGTCGAGCAAGACGGGCTTGTCGGACTTGAGTACGTCATCGGCGAAAGTGGAGTCGGTGGTGTTGATGATGTGAGGGCTGCTCACGCGGGTAAACCTCCGGTTGGAGTGGTTTTGATGGGATTGAAACGATAAGAATTGAGCGGGGAATTTGCGGGCCCGAGGCTGAACGCCGTGTCGGGAAGCCGTCAAACGGTTACACTAGACCGAGCTTGTGATGTGGGTTTTGCCTCTGGACTGACCAGGTTTGCTTGGGTTGTGGGGGTTGCGAAGCCGGAATTCTGGGGGCAGAACGCCCTACTGGGCGTAATTTTTAGCCAATTCCCCGGACGTTTGCAAGCACTGTCAAGTTCATCGATCACCACGGTTCGTAATGTCTGATACCCATCTCTCCGATCTCACCTTCTCCGCTCTCAATCTGGCCGAGCCCCTCATGCGGGGCATCAACGAGGCAGGCTTCACGCGCTGCACGCCGATCCAGGCCCAGACCCTGCCCCACGCGCTCTCCGGGCGCGACATCGCGGGGCAAGCCCAGACGGGCACCGGCAAGACAGCGGCCTTCCTGGTGGCGCTTTTCCAAAACCTGCTCACGCATCCCTCGCCACCGACACGGGGCGCCACCTCGATCCGGGCGCTCGCGATCGCGCCGACCCGCGAACTCGCCGTCCAGATCTACAACGATGCGATCGTGCTTGGCCGTCACACGGGCCTGCGCATCGCCGTGGTCTATGGCGGCGTCGACTACGAGAAGCAACGGCGCGATCTCGAAGGCGGTGTCGATGTGCTCATCGGCACGCCAGGTCGCCTGATCGACTACTTCAAACAACACGTCTTCGAACTGCGCGAGACGCAGGCCATCGTGCTCGATGAAGCCGATCGCATGTTCGATCTCGGTTTCATCGCCGACATCCGCTACATCATGCGCCGTCTGCCGCCACCCGATCAGCGGCAATCCATGCTCTTCTCGGCCACGCTCTCGCAGCGCGTGCTCGAGCTTGCCTACGAGCACATGAACGATCCCGAGCTCGTACGCATCGAGCCCGAGAAAATCACGGCCGATCGCGTTCGACAGGTCATGTATTACCCGGCGATGGAAGAAAAAATCCCGCTGCTCGTCGGGTTGCTGCGCAAGATGGATCCGTTTCGTAGCATGGTGTTCGTCAACACCAAGCGCATGGCCGAGCGCCTCGAAGACGTGCTTCGCGCCAACGACATCAACGCGCAGGCTCTGTCGGGTGACGTCCCTCAAAAGAAACGGCTGCGCTTCCTCGAAGATTTCCACGCTGGCAAGCTCGCTGTACTCATCGCCACCGATGTGGCCTCACGCGGACTGCACATTCCCGACGTGAGTCACGTCTTCAACTTCGACTTGCCTCAAGACTCGGCTGACTACGTACATCGCATCGGTCGTACCGCGCGAGCGGGCGCCGAGGGCGACGCCATCAGTTTCGCGTGCGAGGAATACGCGGTCGGCCTGCCCGACATCGAAAAATTCATTGGACGAAAACTGCCCTACGAGCCCATCACGCCGGACATGCTCCCGGAGATCAAATGGCCACCACGTCGCAGCTTCTCGGAGCGCGGAGGACGGCCGGGCGGGGGCGGCAGATCCGGTGGCGGCAGACCTGGCGGAGGTCGACCGGGTGGCGGTCCGCGGCAGGGGGGTAGCGGCCGGCCCCGCGGGCGTCGAGGCCCGGGCTAGGCGCTGAACTCAAAGCAGGTCGACCACACCGTCGATCGCTGCAAACTCTTCGTGGTTGTACGGCTCGCGTGAGGTGTCGGGACGCTTCACGCCATAGACCCAGCGTACGCCCGCCTCGATGGCCGAATGCAAAACGGCTTTGCTGTCGTCGACGAACATCGTGCGGGCAGGATCGAAAGGCTCGGCACGTCGTGCAGCGATCCAAAATCTTTGATCTTCCTTGGGCGCGCCGAAGCCGTGCGAGGTATAGGCGGCATCGAGGTACCCCAGCACCCGAGTCTGCTCGTCTTTGACCGCGAGAATCTTGGGATGTGAATTGGTCATGAGCACGAGACGCTTGCCGCGCTCGCGAACCTGCTCGAGAAACCCCCGAGCACCCGGCAACCACGCGACTCGGTGCGCCTCTTCACGGTGGACGCGCTCGATGTCGATGCGAAGCTGTGCGCTCCAGTAGTCGATCGAGTACCAATCGAGCGTACCCTGTACCCGTTTGAAACGAGGCGCGAGTTCGGCATGGGTTTCGGCGAGCGACAAACCATTGTTCTCGGCATAGATCTCGGCGACCCGAGCGAGCCAGATGTAATTGTCGAAGGCAAGATCGAGCAGCGTGCCGTCGAGGTCGAGCAGCACGGTGTCGATCTCGTCCCAGCGGGGCGAGTGTTCGGGGAGCAAGGTCATGGGACTATCATACCGACGATGAGCCCTCCTCCCCTCGCCGATCTGCATCTGCACAGCCATCACTCCGATGGTCTGCTGTCGCCCGAGGCGCTCATCGAACTTTGTGCCTCCCGAGGGGTCACGCTGGCCGCGCTTACCGACCACGATACCGTCGCTGGCTGCGAGGCTGCTCGCCTCGCCTGCGACCGACATGGCTTGCAGCATGTGACAGGGGTCGAGGTGTCCTGCGGCTGGAATGGACAAACGCTGCATGTGATCGGTCTCGATTTCGACTCCTCGCACGACGCGCTCGCGGCGCACTTGTCGAGCATCCGGGCGCGGCGCAGTGCTCGGCTCACCGAGATCGGCGAGCGACTCGAGCGCAAGGCGCGAATCGCCGCGCGATCCTTGGTCGAGGCCATCCTGAGCGAAACGGATGTGCCAACCCGCATGCACCTCGCCCGCTCGCTCATCGTCGCGGGACACGCTCGTGACGTCGCCGAGGCCTTCGACTTATGGTTGTCTCGGGGCACACCCGGTCACGTCCCCGAAGAATGGCCCGCCCTCGCCGACACCGTGGCCGCCTTGCGCGCAGCGGGTGCTCGAGTGGTGCTCGCCCATCCGCATCGATATCGGCTCTCAGGTGGCGCACTGCGACGCCTGCTCGGCGAGTTTCGCGAGGCCGGAGGTGAGGCCATCGAGGTTGCCGTCGCAGGCATCGGACCCTCTGATCTCGACCGGCTCGCCACGCTGGCCCGAAATCTCGGGTTTGCAGCCTCCACAGGCTCCGATTTCCATGATCCATCGGTGCCGTGGAATCCTCCGGGTCGCTTCGCTAAGCTACCGACCGACCTCGAACCCCTGGCGGCGCGGCTCGGATGACCGGGAACGACGACAAAGACAAAGTCGACCGCGAACTGTTTCGCAACATCGAGAAATTGCGTCAGTTGCGCATCGAACACCGAGATCTCGACGAGATCATCTCGCGCCTCTCGATGGACATCCATGTCGATGAGATCCAACTCAAGCGACTCAAAAAACGCAAACTGATCATCAAAGATCAAATCGAGCGCTACAGCAGTGAACTCATCCCCGACCTCAACGCCTGACTTCCAACCCGAGATTTTGCCGATGAACCCCACCTCCAGTCCCGCCGACGTCATGCTACGGGAGCTGATCAGCAACGACGGCATCAATGAATTGGTCGCGATCCTGCTTGCGGTCGTGGTGTCGATGCTCGTCAACCGACTGATGCGCGGTTCTCTCAAGCGTCTGCGCGAACGGCGCGGAGGCAGCACGCTCGCCGAAGGTGCCCTCCTCGTCGCGCCGTTTCTGGTCGCTGCAGTACTCGTCGCCATGGCCATCGGACTGATGCGTCAGGCAGGCGCCCCCGATGCCATTCTTGTGCTCGCTCTCCAACTCATCGTCGTGCTCGGGGCAGTCCGTTTCAGCGTATTCCTCCTTCGTCTGCTGCTCGGCGAGGAAAGCTGGGCCGCGCGCTGGGAAGTTCGATTGACGCTGATCGTCTGGGCGAGCCTCGGCCTGCAATTGCTCGGCGCTTTCGACTGGCTGGAGCAAACGCTCGACACCGTCGATCTGTTGCCCGGCAAAGCCGTGTTCAGTCTTTGGGCGCTATTGCGCGGCATCGTGATCGTGGGTGGATTCGTGGTGATCACGAGTCTCGCAGCCAAGGCCATCGAGCGTCGCGTGATGTCGCTGGAGGACATCGCGCCATCGACCCGGGTGGGCATCGTCAAAGGCAGCTATTTTCTGCTCATCTCCATCGGCTTGTTGCTGGGCGTCAATTCAGCCGGTGTCGATCTCACGTCTCTCACGGTGCTGACGGGTGCCGTGGTATTCGCACTCGGCTTCGGCATCCGCGATATCACCAGCAACTTCGTCAGCGGCTTCGTGCTCCTCATGGACAAATCGATCAAGCCGGGAGACGTCATCAGTTTCCATCAGCATACCGGTACCACCTCCGACAATTTCGGCTGGGTCCAGGAGCTGCGAGGACGTTATGTCGTCGTTCGCGATCGTGATGGCGTCGAGTCGCTGGTCCCCAATCAAAACCTCATCACCGCCTCGGTGATCAACTGGAGCTACTCCGATCAGCGCGTTCGGCTTCGTCTACCCGTGATGATCAGCTACGACGACGACCCCGAGCTCGCCCTCGACCTGCTCATCGAGGCCACGAGCAACCATCCGCGCATCCTCGTCGATCCCGCGCCGGTCTCGAGGCTCCTGTCGTTCGAGGATTACGGCATGAAGCTCGAGGCTCGCTTCTGGATTCGCGATCCGATGAATGGCGTCAATAACGTGCGCTCGGACGTGAACCGCCGGATCTGGAAACTCTTCAAAGAACACGGCATCAAGATTCCGGTGGCGCAGCAAGAAGTGCGCGTGCTCGAACCCGGGGTCGCACCGACGCGTTCGCGGCTGCCCTACGATGTCGATCCTCGCGGGTAAGGTGCTGATCCCCGACTCCGACCTGTCGGTATCGTTCATTCGTGCCGGAGGTCCCGGGGGTCAGAACGTCAACAAGGTCGCAAGCGCCGTTCAGCTGCGTTTCGATCTGGCGGGCACCGCCGCCCTGAGCGACGCCGTCAAGCAAAGACTGCGACGTCTCGCAGGACGGCGCCTCACCGACGAGGGTTCGCTGCTGATCGTGGCTCGAGAGCATCGTAGCCAGGAGCAAAACCGTCGCGAGGCCGAACAAAGATTGGCGGATCTCGTCCGCTCGGCGCTGGTCGAGCCCAAGGTTCGTCGAAAGACCAAACCGACAAGAGCCTCTGGCCTTCGCCGCCTGGAAGGCAAGACCCGTCGCTCGTCTGTGAAGCGTCAGCGAGGCCGCGTGCGCGATCAGGACTGAGCGATCGACTCGACTTGCGTCACCTGCAGGATGCTGTGACGAATCTGCTCGGAGAGCACGAACTCGGCATCGGCCGCGACCCGCAGGAACACCTCGTCGAAGACGAGACGACCCGCGTCATCGTTGCGAATCACGCGGCGACGGAGCAGCAGCGAGATGAAGTTATCGAACATCGCGCGGTCCGAAAACTCCGGTGAATTGAATCCGTAGATCATATTGATGCGCTGCGCCGTAAGCTGGCAGCGCTCCGCAAGCTCGCGCGCCGTGAGTGCGCCCGAGCCCGCATGCATGAGCGTCGCGATGGCGAGGTAATACCGTTCGATCGTCTGGACCGACGCCTGTGCCAGCAACGATAACTGCAGCGATTGCGGCGAGCTCGGCGCGGGGCGACGCCAGGCGTCCTGCTCCTCGAGGCGCTCGAGAATACCGAGCGACGATAGCGCATCGAGCAGTCGGCGCATGACGCCCGGAAGCTCCTGCTCGGTCCATTTCAGGAATAGCTCGGAGGCGACATAGGGATAGACGCGCCATGCGAGACGCTGGATATCCTCCGTACGCACCACCGAGTTGGAGATGAATGCGCAGGCGATGAGCGAGGGCAGCGTGAAGAGATGCAAAACATTATTTCGGTAGTAAGTCAGCAGCACGGCCATTTCGTCGCTGACCCGCACGAGGTCGCCGAGTTTGTGCGTCTGACGCTGCAGCACTTTCATCGACTCGCCGTAGGCGATCACCGCGGCGCCGTCGAGATCGGTGACGGTGACTCGAGCATCGTACGGCGCCATGCGCAGCAGCTTGAGATAAAGCTCGCACTGTCTAGCGAGGTCACTTACGGCCATGGACTGACGCGGCATGGCGAGCAAGGTCACGGCGAGCAAATTGATCGGCGTGACCGCCGCGGCGGAATTGATGTTCCGCATGATGCGTTGCGCGAGATCATCGACGACGGCCGCCACCCACGGCGCACGACCCTCCTCGTCGAGCTCGGCGCGGCGCCCGTCACCGCCCTGCTGCAGAACCGCATCGAGCGGAATCGGCTCGCCCACATTCACGTGTACTCGACCGAACTTCTCGCGTAACACGCGTAATGCGCGCACGAGATCCCCGATGCTTTCCTTGCGCTTGGGCTGACCCGACAACTCGCCGACGTAAGTGCCGGCCTCGACGATCCGTTCGTAGCCGAAGTACACGGGCACGAAGACCACGGGCCTGCGTGGGTCGCGCAGGTGACTGCGCACGGTCATCGAAATCATGCCCGTTTTCGGCTGCAGCAAACGCCCTGTCCTCGAACGCCCGCCCTCGACGAAATATTCGATCGAATGGCCCCGAGCCATGATGGCCGCAAGGTACTTCATGAATACCGCGGTATAGAGCGCATTGCCCGCAAAACTCCTCCGGATGAAGAACGCCCCGCCCTTGCGCAAGAACCGGCCGACGATCGGAATATCGAGATTGATGCCGGCTGCGATATGGGGCACCGCATACCCCTGCTTGTAGATCACGTAGGACAGCAGCAGGTAATCCATGTGACTGCGATGACAAGGCACGAAGACGACCTCTCGATCCTGCGCGACATCGCGCAAGGTCTCGGCATGATTGAAGGTCACGCCGTCGTACAGTCGGTTCCACAACCGCCCGAGAAAACCTTCCATGAAGGTGATGAAGACGTGCGAGTAATTCGCCGCGATCTCATCGAGGTAACCCTTGGCCACCATGAGCGCACGACGCCTCGGCAGTTTCTTGTCGCGCATTTCCGCAGCCATCGCCGCGCGTACTGCGCGAGCCGACAAGACGCGATGCAAGATGGTGCGCCGATGCGACAAATCGGGTCCGATGCGAGCGGCGCGTTGCCTGCGGAATGCCGCACGTTGGGCTCGGGCGATGCGGGCAGCCTGCGAAGCGGGATGGCCGTTCTCCACAAGCAAACTGCGCAGACTCACCGGTTCACCCACCTCGATCATGGTGAAGCGACCGTTGATCAACACTTGCATCAGCTTTCGGAACCCGCTGGCGAGCGCCCAGTTTTCGGTGAAGAGCAAACGCCACCATGAGCCCTCTTTCTGCGGGGCGCGCCCCCAGTAGACGGCGATCGGCACGAGTCGTACGTCGATGGTCGGGTCACGCTCGAGTACCTCGATCATCCGAACGAGTTCTGCGGGCGGTCGTCGATCGATGCGCGGATCAAAGATTCCGCGCGTCCTCAATAACGGTATCGCGGCATGGACGGCACTCTGTCTGCGACCCAGGATCCGTCCCGACGGACGCGGCAATCCCTCGCGTATGCAAAGATTTTCGAGTGCGGCGAGATCGACGGCGCTGCGACGCTCGAGCACGTAGCACACGGGCGAGGCTTGGACGGCACCGATGGAGCTCGTCGCCGACTCGGGTCGAACCTCGGGTCGCACCCACAGGTCGAGGCCACGCCGCAGCGCAGCGCTCAGCGCTCGCACCTCAGGCATCGAAGCCTCCGAGGAACTCGCGCAACCACTCGACCATGCGCGGCAGCGACGCGTGCAGTCGATGGTCGTCATCGACGAGGTAAGTGAGCGCCCGCTGGGTCTCGGCAAAGGCGAGCCCTTTGGCGACCGGAACGACCTCGTCACGCCAACCGTGGATCACAACCGTCGGACAAGGCTCTGCCGAGGGCGTGGGCGGCAGACCGGGCAGATCGAAGGCAGGGGCCATCAAAAAAAGGCCCGCGGCACCGACAGGCCGAGACGCGGCGGCAGCGAGGTAGCCGCCGAGACTTGAACCGACCAGCACCGGATGCGGAGGCAAGTCGCGACAGGCATCGAGCAACTTGGCGAGCCGCCCTTCTACGGTGTCGATTCCGCGATAGTCGACGGACTCGACACGCCAGCCGAGCGCCCGGGCGACCTGCGCCAGCGCCAAGATTTTGGTACCCCATGGCTCGGAATCCTTGCCATGGGAAAAAACGATCGTTTTAGCCCCCACGGGGTCAAGTGTACCCGCAACCCATCGGCCCGCGGATGGTGGGCCCCCGGGGGCCGCTCAGGGCTCCTGTTCCGGGGATCCGCCAGAGCCCGCCCAAGTCGCGCCGATCGGCACCGCATTGCGCACGCGGGCCGCCTCGGCGATCAGGCTGTCGTAACTCGCATCCGCCCGCGAAACCGCCACCGGTAACCCGCGCGGGGCATGACTGAATCGCGAGACGGCCTCCCAATCGATTTGGGTGCCGCGCGCCTTGAGCTCACCCTGAATCTTTGTTGCCAGGCTGCGAGACAACAATCTTTGTTGTGCCTTCTTCCAGTCGCGAGGGTCGTCCTCGAGGACGTCGAAGGCCTGCATGTGCAACTGGCCTGCATGCCATCCGAAGACGAAAGGCTGGTTGACGACGGTGACCTTGATTCCCGGCCGAACGATGTCGTAGAGAAACTCGACATCCTCGGGAAAGAGCCGAATGCAGCCGTGACTCGAACGCAGGCCCACCCCGGCAGGCTTGTTGGTGCCGTGAATGAGATAGCTCGGCCAACCGAGATATAGCGCTCGGGTACCGAGCGGATTGTCGGGTCCTGGCGGTACCACGGCAGGAAGGATCTCGCCGTCCTTGGCGTGTTCGGCGCGCACGCCGGGACCGGGACGCCAAGACGGATTTCGCGTCATGCGTGTCACGGTGGTCGATCCCACCGGTGTCGCCCAACCCACCCGACCGATACCGATGGGGAAGGTGTAGACCACCTGCGGCTCGCCGCGGCCGGCTCGAGGAAAATAATAGAGCCTCATCGCAGCAAGATTGATCACGATGCCCTCGCGCGGCGCATTGGGCAGCAGATGCTGGGTCGGCAAGACAATTTCGCGGCCCTCTCCCGGCAGCCACGGATCCACGCCCGGGTTGGCTCTGACGAGTTCTTCGTACCCTACGTTGAAGCGGCGGGCGAGATCGGTGAACGTGTCCTCGTCCCTCGCGCGGGTCACTCGAAGCTCACCGATCAGGTCAGAGGAGGAGTCCGTCAGTTCGAAGCGATGCGTACTCAAAGAATACGGTTCGTCGATGCCCGCGAGAGGCGGCACGACCACCGGCGACGTCGATCCGCGCTCGGGCACTGAGCTGCACGAAGCAAGCAGGAGGCCCAGACCGCCGAGTACGACGAGCCGACCGATAGCGAGGCAGAGCGTCCTCATGGGCGCAAAGATTACAGCAGGACGGGCCGGTTCGGCTGCTCGTTGCGATCACCGCCCTCGTTCGGAAAATGCTGCGCGAGCAAGGCACCAACGCCTTCGATGCCGGCTACCGCGCCCTCGAGGAATCGGCTCTCTCGAAAATGCTGTTCCATCGTGCGGCATACCGCCTCCCACTCCTCGGCGGACACGCGCGCGGCGATGCCTCGATCCGCGACGATTTCGACATCATGTTCGGCCATCAATAGATAGATCAGCACACCATTGTTCCGCTCGGTGTCCCAGATGCCGAGTCGTCCGAAAAGTTCGACGGCGCGTTGCCGCGGCGTCCGACCCGCCCACAAGTCACCCAAGTCGAGAGCGGTCTCGATCACGAAGCGGATCTCGCCGGCGTGCTTGGCCTCGACCGTCGTGATGGCCTTCTCGATCGTGCGCAGCGCATGGGTCGGAAAGCGTCGTCGCGTACCGAGCGGTGTCGCGAACAAATTTCGGCTCCAGCGATCGAGTGAGTCCATGCTGCGATAGTCCTGTTACCAACGCCCCGAGGCGCCACCGCCCCCGAAGCCGCCGCCAAGCCCACCGAAGCCGCCACCTCCGAGGCCACCGCCGCCGAAACCTCCGCGACCGAATCCACCACCGTCCCAACGTCCGCGGCGCCCGTGACTCGCAAATCGACCCGTCGGTACGCCTCCGGCGAGCGCGATGACGAAACCGACGACGCCGGCGAGTAACGCAAGACCGATCGCACCCGTGACCAGCAGACCCAGAACACCGAGCACGCCTCCGGTCGTGACCGCACCGAGAATACGACCAAAAATTTTCCGGAGGATGGCCGAGAGCACGATGGCCAACACGAACACGAGACCGATGATGTCCTCGAAACCGCCGCCCTCGCTGCCCTGCCATTGCTGCTCCGGCTCGGGCAAGGGCTCGCCATCGACGACTCCGATCATGCGATCGACCCCCGCGTTGATGCCGGCGGCATAATCGCCGGCACGAAAAAGCGGCGTGATCGTTTCATCGATGATGCGATTTGACGCGAGATCGGTGAGCACACCCTCGAGACCCCGACCGACTTCGATGCGCAGCGCTCGATCCTCGACGGCGATGATGAGCAACGCCCCATCATCGACGCCCTTGCGACCGAGCTTCCAAGCGTCGACCACACGGATCGAATACTGCTCGATCTCTTCCGGCATCGTGCTGGCCACGGTGAGCACGGCGATCTGCGCACCCTTCCGTGCTTCGAAGCTCGCCAGCTTTTCTTCGAGTGCCGCTTCCTGGTCGGCCGGGAGAATGTCCGCAGCATCCGTCACCCGTCGCTCGAGCGACGGGATGGGCTGCAAGCCCTGAGCCGCAGCGACCCAGGGGATCGCCGCGACGAGCACGACCAGAAGCACACCTGCGCGACGCATGCCGAGAAGCGCCGAAGTCAGGGCGTCGGATTACCGAAGTCGACGGTGGGTGCCGTCGAGATGGCCGCTTCGTTCTCGACGGTGAAGTTCGGCTTCACTTCGTACCCGAAAACCATCGCCGTGAGGTTGGACGGGAATTTTCGGATCGTCCCGTTGTAGTCCTGCACGGCAGCGATGTAGCGATTGCGAGCCACGGCGATGCGGTTCTCGGTCCCCTCGAGCTGAGCCTGCAGATCGCGAAAGTTTTGATCCGACTTGAGTTGAGGATAGTTCTCCGTGACCATCAGCAAGCTCTTGAGCGCCTGCGTCAGCTCGCCCTGCGCCGCCTGATATTTTTGCAATGCCGCCGGATCGTTCACGAGCTCAGGGGTCACCTGGATCGAGGTCGCCCGAGCACGCGCTTCGGTGACACCGACGAGCACCTTCTCCTCCTGCGCCGCAAACCCTTTGACGGTATTGACGAGGTTCGGAATGAGATCGGCACGCCGTTGGTACTGGTTGACCACCTCGGACCACGACGCCTTGATGGCTTCGTCCTGGGTCTGGATGGTGTTGTAGCCGCATCCCGACAGCCCGAGCGTCGTCAGCAGCATCAGCACGACAAGCATTTTTTTCATGAGAGCATCTCCATTCGAGGCATCACCGCAACGTCCATGGATTACCAAATCTTCACGCGCTCGGTCGGCTCGCGGTATAGCCGATCACCGGGTTTGACCCCGAACGCTTCGTGAAATTCCGTCATGTTGGCGACGACACCGTTACAGCGATACTCGCTCGGACTGTGGGAGTCGGTCACCAGACGCACACGCAGTTCATCGTCGCGATATTTGCGACGCCAGATCTGCGCCCAGCCGAGGAAGAAACGCTGAGGACCCGTGAAGCCGTCGATCACCGGCGCGGGTTTGCCGCCGAGTGACAGCGTGTAGGCGCGGTACGCCACCGCGAGCCCCGACAGGTCGCCGATGTTCTCGCCGAGGGTGAGATCGCCGTTGATCGAACGATCGTCGATCGGCTTGAACGCGCTGTACTGCGCCGAGAGCTTCCCGGCACGCTCGCGGAAACGGACGTTGTCGTCGAAGGTCCACCAATCGCGCAAGTTCCCCTCGCCGTCGTAGCGCCGCCCCGAGTCGTCGAACCCGTGGCTGATCTCGTGGCCGATGACGCCGCCGATACCACCGTAGTTCACGGCATCGTCGACGTTCGGATCAAAGAAAGGCGGTCGCAGGATCGCCGCCGGGAAAACGATCTCGTTCATCGGCGGGCTGTAGTAGGCATTGACGGTCTGCGGCGTCATCCCCCACTCGGTGCGATCGACCGGCTTGCCGAGACGATCCATCTGCCGGAGAAATTCGAATTCATTGACGCGGCGGAGGTTGCCGATCAGATCGTCCGATCGCACCTCCAGCCGACCGTAGTCGCGCCACTTGTCGGGGTAACCCACCTTCACCGAGAACGCAGCAAGCTTGCGCTTGGCCTCCTCCTTGGTTTGCGGACCCATCCACTCGAGCGAGTCGATCGACTGCTCGAATGCCACACGCAGGTTCGCGACGAGCTCACGGATTCGAATGCGAGCCTCGGGAGGGAAAGTACGCTCTACATAAAGTCGACCCGCGATTTCACCGATCGATCGGTCGATGAGCGTCAATGATCGCCGCCAGCGCGGCTGCTGAGCCTGTACGCCACGCAGTGCGCGCTCGCGGAAATCGAAACGCGCCGTGTCGTAGGCTTCGGGCAGGAAAGACGCGTTGGCATCGAGCAAGCGGAATTTGAAGTAGTCGCGCCACGTCGCGACCGGGGTTGCACGTACAAGCTCGCCGAGCTGCTTCACGTACGTCGGCTGACGGATGTCGAACTCCGTGATCGCACTCGCCTCGGGCCCCATTCCATCGACGAACGACTTCCAACCGAAAGCCGGCATCGCGACCGTCGCATCGGCGATCGTGGTCCGGTTATAGGTCTTCACAGGATCGCGATTCTCGACACGTGTCCAATGCAAGCGGGCAATCGCGGTCTCGAGCGCCACGATACGCGCTGCCGCAGTACCCGACTCGGGCGTGCCTGACAGCGACAAGAGCTTCTCTGCATACGCAGCGAGATCCGCGCGTGCTTTGGCGTTGCGCGCATCATCGGCGAGGTAATACTCGCGATCGGGCATGGTCAGGCCGCTTTGCGACAAGCCGGGAATGTACCGGGTGGACTGCCGACGATCTTGGCCGACATACGCGCCGATCGGTGCGCCGATGCCAAGCCGCTGCGCTCGCCCGAAGAACGTGAAAACGTCGTCGTAGGACTTGAGCGAAGCGATACGCTTGAGCTCCGATTCGAGCGGCGCTATCCCACGCGCCTCGATGGCCTTCGTATCCATGAAGGCGCTGTAAAAATCACCGAGCTTCTGCGCATCGGAACCCGGAGCACGCTTCGGATCGGCAGCCGCGGATTCGACGAGTTCGCGCAGGGTCGCCAGCGCATCGTCCTCGAGCTTGCTAAACGTCCCGTAGTTCGAGCGATCCGCCGGAATTTCGGTACGCTCGAGCCAGGTACCGCCCGCGAAACGATACAGGTCGTCTTGTGGACGAACGCTGCGATCGAACCCCTCGAGATCGAGTCCGGACCGCAGCGAAGAAGCGCCCGCCGGAGCCGGCACTGCGGCGGCGGCCGAGTCGGCCGCGAATGCATCGGAAGCAAAGCTGATGCTCGCCGTGGCGATCATCGAAAAAACATACGGACGAATGTTCATGCTCGATTTCCTGAACTGAGGTGATCCAAACTGGAGTGCAAGATTACCGCGTCCCGCCTCGCCGCGGGCACCGCGCACCATTATCCTTGCGCCGAATCATGTCCCGTTACCGACCCCCAACGACCCCAGGCTCCAAATTCATCACGAAGGAGGGTCATGCCCGCCTGAGCACCGAACTCGACCAGCTATGGCGGGTCGAGCGGCCGCAAGTCACCCAAGCGGTGAGCGAAGCGGCCGCCCAGGGCGACCGCTCCGAGAACGCCGACTACACCTACGGCAAGCGTCGGTTGAGAGAGATCGATCGGCGCGTCAGGTTCTTGAGAAAGCGCCTCGACGGCATGGTGGTCGTCGAACGACCGCCAGATGACCTGCGCCGGGTATTCTTTGGTGCGTGGGTGACGCTCGAGGACGACTCGGGCGAAATCGTCCGGCACCGCATCGTCGGCCCTGACGAGTTCGATCTCGCCCCGGGCTACATCAGCATGGACGCGCCCCTTGCCCGAGCATTACTCGGAAAGCGGCTCGATGACGAAGTGAAGGTTTCGACCCCGGCCGGCGAGCGGATCTGGTTCATTACCGAGATCCGCTACACCTGACCGCCGAGTCCTCGACGCCTCAGACCCTGACGTTCTTGAACTGCCAGGGATCGTCGCGATCGATGTCTTCCTCGAACAAACTTTCGCGACCCGCGAGCGGATTCCAGCCGGTGTACTCGCCCACCACCGGACCGAGATACGGTTTGCAAATTTCGAGGTTGCGGCGGAAATCCATTTCGTCGGGCTCGGTGATGCCGCGGTTCGGATTCTCCATGGCCCAGATCACGCCCGAGAGCAACGCGACCGTCACCTGCAAACTCGTCGCGCTGTTATGCGGACAAAGCTCCCGCGCTTCGTCGATGGATAATTGCGATCCGTACCAATAGGCATTGCGCGAGTGGCCGGCCAACAGCACGCCGAGCTCATCGATACCACCAGAGGAAATCTCGTTGAGCATGATGCGCTGCTGCGACTGCATCACATAGTTTCGGCCGGCGAGCTCGTGCACCGAGAGTACGGCATCGTCACACGGGTGATAGGAGTAATGAACCGTCGGTCGATAGACGACTTTGTCTCCCTCCTTCACGGAGAGGTAATCGGCGATGGAAATCGATTCGCCGTGGGTGATCGCAAAGCCGTGGAAGTGTCCTGCTTTGGGCGTCCAGGTGCGCACGCGCGTCGCGGCGCCCGGCTGAGTCAAAAAAATCGCCGCTCCACTGCCGACCTCGTGACGCTGCCCGTCTTTCGGGAAATGCTTCTCGTGAGAGCCCCAGCCGAGCTCGCAGGGCTGACATCCTTCGCTCACGAACCCGTCACATGACCACGTGTTGACGAACTCGCCGGGGCGCTTGCGCACCGGGCTCACTTGCGTATCGCGCTCGGAAATGTGGATGACCTTGATGCCGAGAATGTGCGCGAGCTTCGCCCACTGCTCGCGGGTTTGCGGATCGCCCGCCGCCACACCCGTATCGGCAGCGATGTTGAGCATCGCCTGCTTGACGAAGTGCGACACCATCCCCGGATTGGCGCCGTGGGTGATCACGGCGGTCGGTCCCTGCTCGCGGCCAGCGCGCAAGGCAAGAGCCTTCTCGCGCAGCACGTAATTGGTACGGTCGCGAACGGGCGTGTTTTTATCGGTGTAGCCACCGGCCCACGGCTCGATGCACGTGTCGATGTAAAGCGCGCCGCGAGCCTGGCAAAACTCGATCAGCGCCAAGGAGGACACATCGACCGAGACGTTGATCAGGAAATCGCCTTTTGCCACGAGCGGCCCGAGGGTGCTCTCGAGATTGGAAGGCAAGATCGGATTGACGATGAACTTCACGCCGTAATGCACGGCGACCTCCGCGCCGCGCTCATCGGCCGACACGATGGTGATTCGATCGGCGCTCGTGCCGACATGGCGCAAGATCAAGGGCAGCACGCCCTGTCCGATGCTGCCAAAACCGACAAACACGATACGCCCCGGGAAATTCACGTGAACCTTGTGCTCGCTCATGATGTTTTCTATGTTGACTCCCTGATGTTAGGCCGCACGCCAGTGCGGCGGAAAAGTGCGATCGTAACCCGGCAACGCCTCGATGCGCGCCAACCAACGACCGAGCGCCGGGTAATTCACCTCGATCGGCAGGAAGCGCCGAGCGAGATCCTCGGCGCCCGGGCGCGCCAGTGCACGACGCAACAACTGAATGGACGGGAAAATCACCATGTCGATGGCGCTGTAATCCTCGCCGACGATCCAGTCGAATCGCGACACGCGCATTTCGATCGTACGCGCCTCTCGCGCCACTGCATGCATCGCATCCGTCAACGCGTCTTCGCCGAGCGGCGGCTCGTCGACCGGATTCGATGCGCCGCCGAGCAAGCTGCGGCAGATGCCCATGATGTGAGGCTCGGTATACGCCTGGAATTCTTCGATCACCCGCACGATCACCGCCGCCTCTTCAGGCGTACGTCCGAAAATCGGCGGATCGGGATACTTGCGATCGAGGTAATAGAGAATGGCGACTGATTCGAAGACCACGTAATCGTCGTGCTTGAGCACGGGAAGTCGACCACGAGGGTTCATCGCCAACATCTGCGGCGATTTGTGTTCCTGAAACGCCAACTGGAGAAGATGGCTGTTGTAGGCGAGGCGCTTGTGCTCCAGCGCCAGCAATACCCGCCAGGAGTAGGCGCTGCCGCTGGCCCACCAGAGGTCGATGGACATGGGCCGGGATTGTAACGGCAACCTCTCCGCCGGAGAATTCGATCTCGACCCAGCTGGTAACCCCACCCGGTCTCGAACGCCCCGTCCTCGAGGATCGTTTTCATGCGTTTCACCACCCTCATCGATGTCGACTCGCTCGCCGCAAATCTCCGTGCGCCAGGATGGGTCGTACTCGACTGCCGATTCGAGCTCGGCAAACCCTCTGCCGGCGAAGCCGCCTATGTGGCCGGGCATATCCCGGGCGCCCAGTACGCTCACCTCGATCGCGACCTTGCCGGCTCGGTCGGTCCGACCACCGGTCGGCACCCCCTGCCCGACCCAGCGCTTTTCGCCGCGAAGGCGAGCGCCTGGGGGATCAGTGCCGATTCGCAAATCGTGGTCTACGACCAGGGAAACAGTTTCTTCGCCGCTCGGGCGTGGTGGGTGTTTCGCTGGTTGGGCCACGAGGCCGTTGCGGTGCTCGATGGCGGTCTCTCGGCATGGCAGCAAGCAAATCGCCCCACCGACTCGAGTGCTCCCGAGGTAACGGCGCAGCACTTCATCGCGCGTCCGAACAATGAATTCGTCATCGATACCGATCAGGTCCTGCAGTCGGTGCGCGCGGGAGCCTATGCATCAGGCGCGCGGCGTCTGATCGACGCGCGCGGTGCCGACCGCTACGCCGGCGAAAACGAAACGATCGATTCGGTCGGCGGCCATGTACCGGGTGCCGCCAATGTTCACTACGCCCGCAATTACCGGGCGGATGGCCGCTTGCACGATGTCCCCACGCTCCAGAGTCTGTGGCAGAACGCGCTCGCCGGTGCGGACCCATGTAACATCACGATGATGTGCGGTTCGGGAGTCAGCGCTTGTGTCAACCTGCTGGCGCTCGAGCACGCGGGCCTCAAGGGTGCGCGACTCTATCCAGGCTCTTGGAGCGAGTGGGTGCGCGATGCGGCAAGACCTGTAGCGCGGGGAAACTGACTGACGATGAATGCAACGCCGAATTCTTTGACGACGAACGACACACCGACCGGAGGCGCTTCGTCGTCGACGACTCGTCGCGGCCGGCCCTGGAGCGTCTCGGACTCCCGCGATCTCTATCACGTCCAGGCCTGGGGTCAGGGCTATTTCGGGATCAACGAGGCCGGTCACGTCGTCGTACGTCCCGAGCAAGTAGCGGGTCGCGAGATCGATCTTTTCGAGGTCGTTCAAGGACTCAAGGAACGCGAACTCACGACGCCGGTGGTCGTTCGCTTCTCCGGGATCCTGGCTCATCGCTTGCGCCAACTGAATGATGCGTTCGCTCGTGCGATCGTCGAAAACGAATACCGAAACCGATACGCGGCCGTGTATCCGATCAAGGTGAATCAGCAGCGCCTCGTCGTCGAAGAGGTTTATCGGTACGGGGCCGAGTTCCGTTTCGGACTCGAAGCCGGCAGCAAACCCGAGCTTCTGGCCGTCATGGCGATGAGCGAGAACTCACCCGACCGTCTCATCATCTGCAACGGATTCAAGGACGACAGCTACATCGAGACCGCGATGCTCGCGACCAAGCTCGGTCGCAGCATCGTTCCGGTGGTCGAAAATTTCGTCGAGCTCGGACTCATCATCAAACACGCAAAAAGACTCGGCGTGCGTCCGCAGATCGGCGTGCGCGTCAAGCTTGCGAGCGAAGGCTCTGGCCGCTGGCGCGACTCGGCGGGCGAGAAGTCGAAATTCGGGCTCTTCATCACCGAGATCCTCGAAGCGGTTTCGGTGCTGCGCGAACACGACATGCTCGATTGTCTGAAACTCGTGCATTGTCATCCAGGCAGCCAGTTGCAGGATATCCGACGCGTCAAAGACGCCATCAACGAACTCGCGCATGTTTATGCCGAGCTCAAACTGCTCGGCGCCGGACTCGAATACATCGACGTAGGCGGTGGTCTCGGTGTCGATTACGACGGTTCGGGCACCAACTATTCCTCCTCCATGAACTACAACATCGAGGAGTACGCGAACGACGTCGTTTACCGCATCGCGAGCGTGTGCAACGCCCGCGGTATTGCGCATCCGATGATCGTGAGCGAATCCGGGCGGGCCATCGCGGCCCACCACAGCGTGCTGATCTTCAACACGCTCGGCTCCTCGGCGCTCGACAAGTTCAACGTCACCGGTCGCGAAGACGAGCAATACGCTGATCGCACGCTGCCGCAGCCTGTGCAGGATCTGCTCGGCGCCTACCGAGAAGTGAGCGAGCGACGCCTCGTCGAATGCTGGCACGATGCACTCACGGCGCGCGAACAGTGCTTGCAGATGTTCAATCTCGGTCTGCTCTCACTCGAGTTTCGTGCGCTGGCCGAGCGACTTTATTGGGCTACCTGCTCGAAGATCCGTGATCACGCTCGCAAGCTCGAAGAAGTGCCGGAAGAGCTCGAAGATCTCGAGACCATCCTCTCCGACATCTACTTCTGCAACATGTCGGTGTTTCAATCGTTGCCCGATAGCTGGGCCATCGATCATCTGTTCCCGATCATGCCGATCCACAGACTCGACGAATGTCCGACCCGTCGCGCGGTGCTCGCTGATATCACCTGCGACTCCGACGGCAAGATCGATCACTTCGTGAGCCATCGTGAGATCAAGAAAACGCTCGAGCTCCACGATATCACCGACGGCGACGAGTACTACCTCGCTGCTTTTCTGGTCGGCGCTTATCAAGAAACCTTGGGCGATCTGCACAATCTCTTCGGTGATACCCACGTGGTACACATCCGCCTCGAAGATGACGGGAAGTGGTGGATCGACGAGGTCGTCAAAGGCGATACCGCCAACCGCGTGCTGGAATACATGGAGTACGACGTCGCCGAGCTCTACCCTGCGCTCGCCCGCGATTGCGAACGCGCCATCCGTGAAGGCCGCATGACGGTGAGCGAAAGCCAGGCACTCAAGCGCTTCTACGAAGGCGAGCTCAACGGCTACGCCTATCTCGAATGACTTTCGGAAAGAATCTTTGAAAAGGAGAACATCGATGTCGAAACCCCTGATCTCCCTGACGATCGCCGCCATCGCAGCATGCTGTTTCACGTTGGTGACGGCGCAAGCGGCCTCCAAGGGAAAACGTATCGATCTGAACACCGCAGAGGGCGCCACACTCGCGCAGCGCCGCATCCAATGCGGATCGGTCGATAACACGCCGACCGTCTACTCCTTTCACGGCGAGGCCTTCGCCCGGGTCCCGGGAGAGCGCGACCGCAAGCTCTTCGATGTCGAGGGCTACAACATGCGTCAATGCGTGACGGTCACCGACCCGACGCGCGGCACCGGTTGGCGCTTGGTTTCCCGTGAACTGCTGCTGTACGTCGACCCGGCGACGGGGGAGCTTCTCAAAGAATGGAAGAACCCCTGGACCGGACAGACGGTCAAGGTTCTGCAGACGGCGAACGATCCCGTAAACCAGCGACCGGTCTTCCCGATCGGCGCCGATGGCAAACCCAACTCCTGGCCGGCGACCATCAGCGGAAATACGTGGTGGAACACGATCACCGTCCCGCTGTTTTACGTCAACCCGCTCGGCGGCAACTATCAGAAAAACGTAGGCGGTTATTACCACGCCACCGAGATGTTCAATTTCTTCGGCAAGGTCGACTCCCTCACCGATCCGAAAATCCCCAACCCGCCGATCGAGGTGGGCTGGGTACGTATGGCCGACTGGTTGCCGTGGATGGAGATGAGCGGGCGAGCCGGCCTCATTTACATGCATGCCGCCGGACGCAAGCTCGAAAGCTACGATCAGCTACCCGACCTCATGAAGAAGACCATCGAATCGGACTACCCGGAGTATCGGACGCCCCCGGAAGGCTCCGACACTCGGGAAAATGAGACCAGCTGGACCTACTTCAAGAAAAAGGTTGAGCCGACGACACCGGTCAGGAAGTAGGCACTTTGGCCCCGTTGTCTTGTCGCCGAGTCCGGTAGTAGCATCGGCTCATCGGTCAACCGGTCAAAGATAGAGAGACGGTCGAATGACAACGATATACGTGGGCAATCTACCCTTTTCGGCGAACGAGGCTGACGTGCGAGTGCTCTTTGAGCGTTACGGCAAGGTCGACTCGGTGAAACTCATCAACGATCGCGAGACGGGTCGTCCGCGAGGCTTCGGCTTCGTGGACATGCCCGCCTCCGAGGCCCAGGCTGCCATCGCGGGGCTCAACGGATATGACATGAACGGCCGCGCCCTGCGCATCAACGAAGCGCAGGAGCGTGCGCCGCGTCCAGGCGGTGGTGGCGGCGGCTTCCGCCGCTGATCCACCGACGGCGGGCGCTCGACGTCCGGAACACCTCATGGCCCGACGTTATCGCGCCCAACCCCGTCAAAAAATAGCACTGCGGCTACCCATTCCGCAGCGCAGCAAGCTATCGCCCGATCTGCGCAAATACTTTTCGATTTGCGACGAGAAAATCGGTTTCTTGCCGAACGTGCTCGAGGTCTACAGCTTCGACGAAACGAAGCTGCGTGCGTTCATCGCGATGTACAACGACCTGATGCTCGGCGACTCCAAGCTCACCATGCTCGAGCGCGAGATGATCGCCGTGGTCGTCTCTTCGGCGAATCGTTGCTACTACTGCCTCACCGCACACGGACAAGCGCTGCGCGAAATGTCGGGCGATCCCTCGCTAGGCGAGGCGCTCGTCATGAACTACCGAATCGCAAAAATCACCAAAAAGCAGCGCGCGATGCTCGACTTCGCGCACCAGCTCACGGTGTCACCCGCCGAGACGGGTGCCGCCGAGCGTGCAGCGTTGCGACGCGCCGGATTCAAAGACCGGGAAATCTGGGACATCATCGCCGTCACCGGTTTTTTCAACATGACCAATCGAGTCGCGGCCGCCACCGACATGATGCCGAACGAAGAATATCTCGCGCGCTCGCGCTGAAGCCGAAGTCGGCCAGAGGAATCATCGATGCTGCTCTCTTCTCGCGAGGTGTTCCGCGGACGGATCGCCCGACTCACCGTGGACACCGTCACCCTGCCGAACGGACACACGGCAGAGCTCGAAATCCTCCACCACCCTGGAGGCGCTGCAGCCGTCGCAATCGACCGCGAAGGCCGTGTCTGCCTGCTGCATCAATTTCGGCACGCAGCGGGAGGACCTGTGTGGGAGCTACCCGCCGGGCGCCTCGAACCTGGCGAACCTCCCATCGACACCATCCGGCGCGAACTCATCGAAGAGGCCGGCCTACGCGCCGCGCAGGTCGTGCCGCTCGGCGAGTCGCTGAGCTCTCCGGGCATTTTCACCGAGCGCATCCACCTTTTTCTCGCCACCGACCTCACTCCCGTCCCCGATGCCCGTGAGGCCGCCGAGGTCTTCGACGTACACTGGGTCCCGCTCGACGAGGCCGTCCGACGCGCCCTCGAAGGCGAGATCGACGACTCCAAAACCGTCATCGGTCTGCTGCGGGCGCGACACGAATTGGAGAAACAATCATGAAAGCCTTACTCAGTGAACTCCCCGGCGGCCCCGATACGCTCGTTCTGCGCGAGGTGCCCGAGCCTTCGCCCGGCCGCGGTCAGGTGCGTATCGTCGTGCGCTTCTGCGGCATCAATTACCCCGATGCCCTCGTCATCGAAGACAAGTACCAAATTCGTCCGCCCCGCCCCTTCGCGCCCGGCTTCGAGATTTCGGGCGTCGTCGATGCCGTCGGCGAAGGTGTGACAAGGCTCAAGCCGGGAGATGCCGTGATCGCCGCGGCACTGGGCGGCGGTCTCGCCGAGAAGGCGGTCACCGATGCGCGCGCCTGCATCCCGATTCCCGAAGGAATGCCCTTCGACGTTGCAGCAGGTCTGATCTTCACCTACGGCACCTCTTACCACGCGCTCAAAGATCGGGGCGAGCTGCGGGTTGGCGAGACGCTACTCGTCCTCGGCGCTGCCGGGGGCGTTGGCCTCGCCGCCGTCGAGCTCGGCAAGGCGATGGGCGCTCGCGTCATCGCCGCGGTCTCGAGCGAGAACAAAGCGGCCGTCGCTCGCGAACATGGCGCCGATCAGGTGGTGATCTATCCACGCGATGGCATCGATCCGAAGGCACTTGCCGCACAGTTCAAGGAAGCTTGCGGCCCGAAAGGCGCCGATGTCATCTACGACCCGGTGGGCGGCGACTATGCCGAGCCCGCACTGCGCACCGCCGCCTGGAAAGGCCGCTACCTCGTCATCGGCTTTCCGGCCGGCATCCCGAAGATCCCGCTCAACTTGCCGCTGCTCAAAGGTTGCGACATCCGCGGTGTCTTCTGGGGGGCGTTCCGAGAACAAGAACCTGCCCGTGACGCCGACAACGTCCGCGAACTGATCGCGTTGTACCTCGCCGGTCGGCTACGACCAAAAATTTCCGATCGCTTCGAGTTGCCGCAGGGTGGAGAGGCCATCAAAAAATTGTTGCGGCGCGAGGCCGTGGGCAAGATCGTGGTGGCATGTACAGCCTGATGTTTTTGTTTTTTGCGATCGCACAGACGGCGTTGTTCGTCTGGGCGGTCAGGCTCTGGCGCGAGACGCGCGCCAAACCCCTCGCTGTCATCCTGGTTCCCCAGTTTTTCCTGATCTGGGACAACCTGCGCGTCGCCTCCGGCATCGTCATCGGTTTCGGCGAGCCTCTCTACTGGCTCACCTGGCCCGCCTTCTGGGCGCACTGGCTCACCGGTTGCTGGCTGATCATTGCAAGCGGCTCCATCTTGAGGCTCGCCGGCTTCGAGTTCGCACAAACCCGTATCGCCATGGGCGCTTTCTGCGTCGTCGCTGCGGCACTCGTGCTGCACGACCTGCCACTCTTCTGGACCAAAGAAATCTATCCGGTCTGCGAGTACGATCTCATCCGCTACAGCGGGTCGGTCACCGAAGCCAACCGTTGCTCACCCGACCAGGCGCTCGTCCAAGGCGAGTTTCCGCTCGCTCCGGTCATCACCTGCTTCATCGTCATCGGCACCGGGATCGCACTGTGGATCCGCAAAGGATTTCCCTGGATGGCCATCGGCGGCATCGTGATGTTGCTCACGGCGGCTGTGCCTGCGCTCAACCGTCACCGACTCGACAACCTCGGCGAAGTGTTCATCAAGGGCGGCGCTATCCTCGCCGTGTGGTTTCTCATCCGCAAAGCCGGCGCGCAAGCGCCTCGAGATCAGACACCTCGAGATCAGGCGGCGCACCAAACTCCGGCGACCAGCTGATCCCCCGTCGATTCACCCACGCGGTGCGGCAACCGACCGCCGCGGCTCCCGCGATGTCGTTCTCAGGATGATCCCCCACGTGCAGCAGCTGCGAGGGCTGCACACCTAGCCGCTCGGCGAGCGTCTCGAATACGACGGGATGCGGTTTCGCACAACCGACGGACTCGGCATTGAGGCTCAACTCGAAGTGGTCGCCTATGCCGATGCGGCGCACGCAGGCGTTGCCATTCGAAAACGTCGCGAGTCGAAATCGGGCGCCGAGTCGCTCGAGTGCAGAGGGCACGTCTGAAAAAAGTTCGACCTCGTGTCGCGCCTCGATGAAGACCTCGAATGCGCGCTCGCCGATCTTTGCATCGTGTCCATGGCGTACCGCCAGTCGACGGAGCGCCTCAGTCCGCAGCCAAGTCATGTCGTGAGCGCGATCAGGCTGATCGGCCGCCAAGGCGCGGCGCGCCTCGAGCAGGTCATCGGGGGCGACAAGGGCCGCAAGCGCCGGATGCTCGGCTTCGAGAAATGCGCGCATGCGAGCCTCCGCGCGAATCAGCACGGGCTGCACCGCCCAGAACGTATCGTCGAGATCGAAGCAGATGGCGAGGGGGAGATCGGACATTCGGAGTCGGCGCGGCCGCTCGTCTACAATGGGGCTCCGTTATTTACAGGCCCCTGACGCGGAGCACAACCATGACGTCCCCGAACCTCGCCTCGATCGTCACCCTCACTCTGGCACTCGCTGTCGGCGCAGACCACGGCCTCGCCGCCCCGTTCACGGCCCAGGATCTCAACACCCTCGCCCGAGTCTCCGACCCTCAGGTGTCGCCCGATGGGCGGCACGTGGCCTACACCCTGCGCGAAGCCGATCTCGAGGCGAATCGCGGTCGTACCGATCTTTGGCTCGCAGAGCTCTCCGGCACCGGTCTCGCGAAGACGCGTCGACTCACTCAACATCCCGCCTCGGACAGCAGCGCTCGCTGGGCTCCGGACGGTTCGGGCCTCTTTTTCCTATCGAGCCGTAGCGGCTCGTCTCAGGTTTGGCACATCAGCCTCGCCGGCGGCGAAGCCCAGCAAGTGACGAGTCTGCCTCTCGATGTGGGGTCCTTCGAAGTCTCGCCCAAAGGTGATCGCCTCGCAGTCTCGATGGAGGTGTATCCCGACTGCGCCGACCTCCAGTGCACCACCGATCGTCAATCCGCACAGTCAAAGAAAAAAGCGAGTGCTCGCGTCTATGACCAGTTGTTCGTGCGTCACTGGGACACCTGGAAAGACGGCACCCGATCGACACTTTTCACGCTGACGCTCGGCGCCGATCTGAAGGCGGGTACCCCCGTCAACGTCTCGGGCAAAGTACCGGGCGACGTACCGTCGAAACCCTTCGGCGGTGACGAAGACTACGCCTTCAGCCCCGACGGCTCGCGCATCGTGTTCAGCGCGAGACTCGCTGATCGAACCGAATCCTGGTCGACCAACTTCGATCTCTATGACGTACCGGCCGACGGCTCGGCCGAGCCCCGCAACCTCACCGCAGACAACCCGGCCTGGGATGCCCAACCGGTGTTCCTCGCCAACGGCGATCTCGCTTGGGTCGCGATGGCGCGCCCCGGTTTCGAGGCAGACCGCTTCGTCATCAAACTCCGCAGCGCCAAGGACGGACGCGTGCGCGCCCTCACTCAAGACTGGGATCGTTCGGTCGGCACCTTGATTGCCAACCACGACCGTACCGCTCTGCTCGCCGTTGCCGACGACATCGGTCAGGCAGCACTCTTCCAGATCGACCCTGCCACAGGTCGTCGCTCATCGCTCGTAGCCTCGGGTCAGGTGCAAGGCGTATCCGCAGGCCCGAACGGGCCCGTCGTCGCATGGGCCGCGCTCGACTCGCCGCCTGATCTGCATTGGGTGCGTCGCGGGGCTCTGCAGCGCGTGACCGCGGTCAATGCCGCGGCGCTCGCCGACAAGGAATTCGCCGCTTTCGAGCAGTTCTCGTTTGCCGGAGCGAACAACCAGAAAGTCTACGGCTACGTCATGAAGCCGCAGGGCTGGCAGTCAGGTCAAAAATATCCGATCGCCTTCATCGTGCACGGCGGCCCGCAGGTGAGCTTCGCCAACCAATGGTCCTGGCGCTGGAACGCTCAGGTGTATGCAGGCGCAGGCTACGGCGTCGTATTCATCGACTTCCATGGTTCGCCCGGGTACGGCCAGGCCTTCACCGACTCGATCAGCCAAGACTGGGGTGGCAAGCCGCTCGTCGATCTTCAGAAGGGTCTTGATGCCGCCCTCGCCCGATACGACTGGCTAGACGGCTCGCGCGCGTGCTCACTCGGCGCGTCGTACGGCGGATTCATGCAGAACTGGATCGCCGGCAATTGGTCGGACCGATTCAAGTGCATCGTCAACCACGCCGGAATCTTCGACCAGCGGACCATGTACTACACCACCGAGGAGCTGTGGTTCACCGAGTGGGAAAACGGCGGTCCGTACTACGTGACGCCCAAGATCCACGAGAAGTTCAACCCGGCCGATTACGTCACCAAATGGAAGACGCCGATGCTCGTGACCCACGGCGCCCTCGACTACCGCGTGCCCTACTCGCAGGGCCTTGCGACCTTCACCGCCCTGCAGCGTCAGGGCATCGAGAGCCGACTCGTGTTCTTCCCCGACGAAAACCATTGGATCTTGAAGCCGGCCAACAATATCCAGTGGCACGACGAAGTGCTCGGCTGGCTCGATCGTCATCTCAAGAAGTAACGATCTCAACCGTACCCCGCTCGCCACTCGGCCTTGTAGGCGATGCCGAGCGTGATGAGGCGATTGAGCAGGTCCTGATAGCCGATACCGGCGGTGAGCGCCGACTGCGCAAAGTCCTCGGCTTCACCGATGTTCGGATTGGCGTTTGCCTCGAGTACGAACACCTCGCCATTGTCGCGAACACGGAAATCCATGCGCGCGTAACCGGAGAGCCCAAGCGCTCGATAGATGCGCCGCGACAGACGATCGAGCGTCGCCTCGACGGCCGGCGGCAGGTCGCTGGCGGAACGCCAATCGATGCCGTACTTCTCCTGGTACTTGCGATCCCACTTCACCTTGCGCGTCGCGATGGTCGCATGGTTTCCGGGCAATGATCCGAAATGCAGTTCGCGTACCGGTAGTCGCGTCAGACGTTCGTTGCCGAGCACACCCACGTAGACCTCACGTCCCGCGATGTACTCCTCGACCAACGCATCGGTACCCACCTGGTCGTGGATGAACGCAACGCGCTCCTTCAGGTGCGCCGCATCTTCGACGACCGAGGCCTGTGCGATCCCGACAGACGCATCTTCCGTTGCCGATTTGACGAAGAGTGGATACCGCATCTTGTTGGGCGGCCTGAATTTGATGCCCTTACGCAGCAACGCGAACTGCGGGGTCGGAATGCGGTGATACGACAACAGCTGTTTCGCGAGCGGTTTATCCCGCGAGAGCAGCAAACCGCGAGGATTGCAGCCCGTGTAAGGCTGCCGCATCAGCTCGAGGAACGCGACGACATGCTGGTCGTAAGTGACGATGCCGTTGAATTCTTCGAGCAAGTTGAAAACGATGTCGGGCTCCCAGTCGGAGATTGCGGCACGCAACTCGGTCAGGCTGTCGAGCACCCCCAACACTCGTACTTCGTGCCCTGCCTGACGGAGCGCCCGGATGACGTCGTACTCCGTCCGCCACTCCGACATCTGATCTTCGGTCAGGCCCGATACGTCCTCGGGCGGAACCAGCGACTCGTGCACCACTACCAGAACTTTGAGCTGCTTCATAACGTGAACCGCATCGTCTCCCCACTCAGGGCGGCTTTCGCCAACCGGCGAATCGTCCGCTCGGCCGCAGCGCGACGCTCTCTAGCGGAACCTCGCAGCCACAACCGACGCTCTCGTGCGCGCTTGATCGCGAACTGCACGAGTTGCTCGGCACCATAACGGTCGATGGCGCTCTGCGCCATCGCATGTCGGATCAAATCAGACCGCATGGCGCGAAGGCAACTGTGGGCACGGCGATGACGATGATGTGGACCGCGAGGTCTGACTTTGGACAGTCCACGATCGAGCGTGCGATCGATCATCGAAAAGTCGCAGTCGACGCGACGCTGCAAATGCCGTCGATAGTACTCACGCAGCGCAAGATCGTTTGCGGCAACCGGGTCGATACGGCTCGCCGTGCGAACGACCGGGCGGCGTCCGCGGATGCTCTTCATCAATTCATCCATCGCCTTGAGCTTGAGTAACGCAGGCGTATCGGCATAACGCTGCCGCCAGTTCGAGCGCGGCGCCAACCAGACTGCAAAGGTCTCGGCAAAATCTTCTGCCGGGTGTGCTTGCGCATACCAGCCATCGAGGTGGGTGACGAACTCGCCACTCGAGGGATCGGCGACATAACGGGTCGGATACGGCAACGCAGCGGAACCGAAGGTCTCACGCCAAAGTTTTCGTCGTCGGAGTCGGAAGGCCGTGTCGACGACATGCCCTGCCTCGTGACGCAAGATCCGCATCAAACCCTCGGCATTGCCACCCTCCACAGCGCTCGACATTCGTCGCTCGAGACGCTCGAGGCGCGGATGCGCAAGATAAAACGGGATCGCGATCCCCGGCACGCCGTCGGGCGAAAACCACTCGTCCGAGAACCAGAAATGCGGATCCAGCTGGATGTCGCGCGCCTCGAGCTCGCTGCGCAGACGACGAATAGCACGCTGCAACACGGCACGGCGGGGCATGCCAAGTCGCAAGTCACGAAATCGAAGACGCAGGAGTTGCGCATCGGAGTAACGAGCCCAGTAGGGTGACTTCCGTCGCACGACTCAGACGTCAGTATCCAGACGAACGAGTACTTCGGCGAGCAGCGCATCGGCCAGCTCTTCGATCATGGGTCGTCCGGCGAGCATGGCAAGCCATCCAACCGGAATGGACTCCACGCCGAACACTGCGCCGGCGAGCTGTCCGGTCGTCGCACCGTACACATCGGCATCGCCACCCTGATTGACCGCACGCAAGACGGCATCCTTCCAATTCTTTGCACCGTGCATGGACTCCTTGACGATCGCGAGCGCACGGGCGGATTGCGAGTCGATACGAGCACCGATCGGGTCCGCTGATCCCGAGTTCGAGAAGTCATCGAGCGGCTTGCCGCGCAGCGCGCCATGCATCATCGATGCGAACTCGCGCAGGGCATTGAGCGTGGAGGGTTCGCGACAGGTCACGTGCATCATCGGCTCGAGATCCGCCATCAACGCCTGCTCATCGACGTAATGCCAGAGCGCAAGCGGCGCGATTCTGACGAGCGCATCGGCGCCGTCGGGTATCTCGCTCGACGCCAAGCCCTCGACGAGGGCGCGGCTCACGCTCGCCGTGATGCCGAGACACTCACCGGAGAGCGAGCCCTCACCCTCGCGTTGCCAACGCCGGAATCGATTCAGCTGATCGACCGGGTCACAGCCACGACACTCCAACACGCTGTGACCGAGCAACAGCGCCATCGCGGCGTCATCGGTCCACGAACCCGGAGCGAGATCGAAGGGACCGCCGCCAATGAGATCGCGCACAGGCGAAAAACTGCCATGCCGAGCCCATTGCACGGGCGCAGCGAGCGCCTCGCCAAGCGCGAGCCCGAGTAACGCCCCCCGAAAACGACTGCGCAACCGCGCCACCGTGGCGAGCGCCTCGGCATCGAACTCCGGAACGCCCGCATCGGGTGTCACTCGCCAGACTCCTCGCTCGACGCCCGAAGATCGTCCATCACATCGCCCATCACAGCGCCCATGGGCGTGGCGCGAAGATTCGAAAAATCGAACAGCGCTGGATCGGCGAGATGTCCGGCTTCGACCTTGCAGATCGCCGAAAAAATGGACTCGGTACGTCCGGGATGTGCGCGCTCCCATTCCTGCAACATGTGCTTGATCGTGCGCCGCTGCGCGTTGTCCTGCGATCCGCAAAGTTTGCAAGGAATGATCGGAAACTGCCGCGCGCGAGCGTACCTCTCGATATCTCGCTCGGGCACGTAAGCGAGCGGACGGATGACGATGTGTCGGCCGTCCTCCGAGCGAAGTTTCGGGGGCATCGCCTTGAGACGACCTCCGAAGAACAGGTTGAGGAAAAGCGTCTCGACGATATCGTCACGATGGTGACCGAGCGCCACCTTGGTCACGCCATTTTCAGATGCCCAACGATAGAGCGCTCCGCGTCGAAGTCGTGAGCAGAGCCCGCACATCGTCTTGCCCTCGGGGATCACACGCTTGACGACGGAGTACGTGTCTTGCTCGATCACCTGAAACGGCACCCCGAGTGCGGTCAAGTATTCGGGAAGCACATGCTCGGGAAACCCCGGCTGCTTTTGATCGAGGTTGACAGCAACAAGTTCAAACTTGATCGGCGCGCTCCGCTGCAGCGACATCAAGATTTCGAGCAGCGTGTAGGAGTCCTTCCCGCCGGAGAGGCAGACCATCACCTTGTCGTCTTCCTCGATCATCGAATAATCCTCGATCGCCTTTCCGACGAGGCCCCTGATATGAGCCTGCAATTTCCGCGAGGTGTTCGACGATTGACGCACGGGCATGTCCATCAGGCTGCGGTCTCCAGATATTTTCGTTCAAGGTAACGCAAGGCAGCAGTCGCTCCCAGAGGTTTTCCCGTGGTGGTTTCCATCAGCTCCGCCAACGGCAGTCTGGCGCCCTGCGAATGGATGGAATCGCGCAGCCAGCGGCGAAGTCCCGAGAAGTCTCCAACCGTGATCTGCTCGTCGAGCGTCGGCACGTCACGTCGCATCTGCTCGGCAAGTTGTGCTGCGATTGCGGCGCCCACGACATAGAGCGGGAAGTAACCGAAAGACCCGCTCGCCCAATGCGCATCCTGCAGCACACCTTCGGCGTCGCTCGAGGGTACGAGTTCGAGGCGTTGCCGCATCCCCTCGTTCCAAGCGTCTCGCAAGTCGCGAACCGGCAGCGATCCGTCCAGCATGCGACGCTCGAGATCGAATCTGAGCATCACATGCAGGGGATAGGTCAGCTCATCGGCATCGACCCGGATCGCACTGCGCCTGACGCGATTGAGAAGCCGGTAAAGATTTTCTTCGGACCACTCGGGGCCGGTCACGCCAAGATTTTTCTCGAGGAGAGGTCGAAGATATCGAACGAATGCGCGCGACCGTCCGAGGATCATCTCGAGCAGCAAAGACTGACTTTCCTCGAGCGCCATCCCTCGAGCCTGCCCCACCGGCTGATCGAGCCAGCCTTGCGGCAGACCCTCGTCATAGAGCGCGTGCCCCGCCTCGTGTAACGCTCCGAGCAAGGCCACGAACGGATCCTGACGCGACACACAGTACGTGATGCGAATATCGCCAGGGACTCCCTCGGTGAAGGCATGCGATGCCTCGTCGATGCGTCCCCGATCGAATGGAAACCCGACAGCACGCAGCACCTCGTTGATGAGCGAACGCTGCTGGCGTGCCTTGAAGGAGCCGCTCAAAGATACGGCAGGCGTCACGAGTTGCCGCTCGATCACTTGTCGGACCAGTCCCGGCAAACGCCGCGCATAGGTCTTAAGCAATGAGTCGATGATGTCGGAGTTGACCCCTGGACTGAATTCGTCGACGAGAGCGTCATACGGATCGAGCGATCGAGCTTGTCCGAGCAGCGCCGCCTTGTCGCGCGCGAGCCAGACGACCTCCTCGAGGTACGGCACAAAGAATTCGAATCTGTTCTGCTGTCGCGCTTCGTTCCACGCCGCCTCGGCGGCTGCCGTGGCCCGAACGAGCTTGTTGAGCAACGAGATCGGCATCGCGATGGCGTGATCGCGTTGCCGGCGCATCTCACGAAGATTGGCGATCTCCCACTCCTCGAGCGACGCTTGCCCTGCCACGGCTCGCTCGATGAGCCGGCTGACCTTGGGAGAGGTCAGCACGGCATGGCACTCGGTCTCGAGCGCAGCGAGTTGCTCGCCGCGCCCCGTCGCGCTCGCCCTCGGCATCATCACCGCGGCGTCCCAACGCAACAATGAAACGGCTCCACGCAGTGCGTGCAAACGTTTCCATTCGAGTTCGAGCTGCTTGTAGGGCGATAGCGCCATCACACCACGCGTTGTGCGCCCATCACGATGAGACACACGCAGCTGCCGAAGCCGACAAGCCAGGTGATCGATCTCAAAGTTGCAAGATCAGCGAGATAACAGGCCACATAGGCGATGCGGGACGCCAGGAAGATCGAGGCGATCAAGCCGACCGAGGCCGGATCGACGCCACCGATGAACGCGGCAGACAACCCTGCAATGTACGTTGCAAGCGCCTCCCAGGAATTGGCCTGCGCGGCATTCGCACGCGCCTGGTAACCCGTGCGGCGGGCGAGCCATTCGCGCGGATTGGCATTATCGTACCGGTCGCTCCCACGACTGAATTTCGAAATACCCCCGCAAATGATGGGCATGAGCATCGCTGCCAGCAGAATCCAGAGTGCCGTTGCCATGATGAATATCTCCGTTTGTTGTTGACGTCTTCTTTTTTCGGACCAAAAAATTTTCGGCGCGCAAGCGCCTGAGCTCAGCGCGTAGGCCAGGTTGCGGCGTACCAGCCGACGGCGATCGACGCGACGATCAGCGCCGTCACGACAATCACCAACATGATTCGCCCGAACGTCATCTGGCGAACTCCTAACGCAACGACAATTGACCCTTCTCGTTGAAGGGGACGGTTCGGACGAGACCGCTATCGAGCTTCACTTCGCCGCGCAACACGTACGAGATTTCGCTAGGCGCTCGCCCATCCTGACGCGCACGTTCGAGGAGCTTGAGCAGCGTGCCGGCGAGATTGGCCGTAACGAGCATGTCGAACTCCGCCTCACCCCGCGCCGGCACCACGAAGCTGCTGCCGGAGAGTCCTCGACCGAGCTCCTCGCCACCCAACTCGATGGTGTAGGTGACCCCACGAACTCGAAGCTCGCGATCGTTGGGGTTTTGCACGCGCATGCGTGCACGCAGGCGCTGCTCAAAGAAATCGCCTTTGACGAGCTCGACATTCGCCACGGCGAGCTTGGGCGCTTCGAGCCGCGGCCCGAACACAGCGCAAGCTGGCAGCAGAGCAATCAGTACAAGTAGGGCAAGTCGCTTGCGAATCACGGACAGGATTCCCGCAACGTGGACCAAGAACACTCCAAGTCTACTCGCTAGCCCAAGGCGGCAGTAGGCTCGATCCGACACATCCCAACCCCTCGGAGTTCCTCATGTTCGATCACGTACATCACATCTTGGCGCGCACCGCGCTCTGCCTGCTCGTCGCCCTAGGTGGCTCAACGCTCGCGGCGCAGCAGCCCCCTGGCTCCAGCGACGCAGGCGGTCATTGCAGCTTCAACCTTCAGAACCAGTGGGCCGGTCCCTACAAGGCCTGCATCGATCCGGCGACGGCCGCTCAATGCGAAGAAACCGGCAAGCGCGATCAGAACAGCAGCGCGACGTTTGCGCCCGGGACTTGCCCGGCCTCTGGTCGGGTCGGAACCTGCGCCAAGTCCGATTCCTCGGTGCATTACTACGACGGGGATGCCAGCAGCATCGAGGTCGGTTGCGGCTTTCAGGGCGGTACCTGGAAAGCAGGAAGCTGACTATTACTTGATATTCAATACTAATTACAAGATGCTATTCGCTAGTGAGTACTAGTACCCGTAGCAAATTCCAGAAGGATCTCAACGCCGGCACTTTGGCACTCGTGCTGCTCGCCACTCTGGCGAGCAGCGACGAGGACCTTTATGGGTATGACCTGTCCCGACGCCTGCGTGGTTTCGCGGCCGATGGCGAAAACCCGTTCGCGGACGGAAGCATTTATCCCGTCCTTCGGAGTCTTTCGGCCGCCGGGTTGTTGACGAGCCGAATCGTGCCGTCTTACTCCGGCCCGCCGCGCCGCTACTACCGAATCACGGAACTCGGGCGCGACGCGCTGACCGAGTGGTCGGCCCGTTGGAAGGTGACGAGAGCCCTGGTCGACTCCTGCCTCGAATAGCCCCTCGCGAGTATGCTCCGCACGATATGAACAAGTTCATCACCGGCTTTTTGGTCGTGATCTTCAGCGCACTGCTCGGCGCCTCCGAGCCCGCGCTGCAAGACCTCTCGACTTATCCGACGAGCAAAATCACTGTTCGAACGGCGAGTGGCCCGCAGCAATTCGACGTCTGGATCGCCGACACCGCCGCGCGCCAGCGACAAGGCCTGATGTTCGTGCGCGATCTCCCTGCCTCGCAAGGCATGCTGTTCGTCAACGAGGCCCCGCGTGTCGCGTCGTTCTGGATGAAAAACACGTTCATCCCGCTCGACATTCTGTTCTTTGATGCGCGAGGGCGCCTGGTCGCCGTCTTCGAAAACACGACCCCGCATTCCTTGGACCCGATTGGTCCCGCCGAGCCCGTCAAATGGATACTCGAGTTGCGAGGCGGCGAAAGCTCGAAACGCGGGATCCAGCCCGGGGATGTCCTGACTCGTCAAAGATAATTCGCGCTCGGCCCGCTGTATCGCCAAGTCGAACAGTAGGACGCTTGTCGTTGTAAAAAAACAACGGTGTTGGACTTGGTTTTCACGATTCTTTGACTATTATGTTGCAATGATCAAAGCAGTGGCTTTTTCAGGCCCTCTTTCCATTGTTTTCCACTCATCAGTCAGAAGGATTAATCCGATGACCTCAACCCGAAACAGCGTCCCATGGGCGGTTCGGCTTGCCGTGTTGGCAAGTGCGGCCGTCGTCACGGCATCGCCTGGCTTTGCTCAGTCGAGCGGCGCCAGCGTCGACGATCTCGAAACCGTGATCGTCACCGGTTCGCGCATTCGTCGTGCTGAAGCCGAGACGGCTCAACCCGTCGCCGTCATCAGTCGCGAAGACATCGAGAACCAGGGCTTCACGTCCGTTGCAGACATTCTGCAAAACACCACTGTGACCGGCGCGCCGCCGATCAGCCGCGCCTCACCGCTTTCGGCGGGTGAAAACGCGGGTGGTAACTACATCAGCCTTCGCAACCTTGGTGCGTCGCGCACGCTGGTGCTGGTCAACGGTCGTCGCATGCCGATCTCGACGAGCGGCCTCGCCGACGTGTCGCTGCTTCCCTCGGTGGCCGTCGAACGTCTCGACATCCTCAAAGATGGCGCGTCGTCGATCTACGGTTCCGACGCCATCGGTGGCGTGATCAACCTGATCACGCGCAGCAAGTTCACCGGCACGACTGCCAACGTGTATTTCGGCGAGTACGGTGAAGGCGATGGCCTCACGAAGCGCGTCGATTTCATCACCGGAATTTCCGGCGAGAAGGGCTCTATTGCCGTCGCGGCGGAGTGGGCAGAAGAGCAGCGCGTCAGCGCCGCCGACCGTCCGTATTCTTCCACGCCGCGCAGTTCGCTGCACCCGACGGATGGTTGGACGGTAGTCGGCCAGTTCGGTGGTTTCCAGACCACTGCTACGACTCCCATTCCGGGCGTTGCGACCGGTACTCGCGTTGTCCTCATTCCGGGCGCCGATCCGCGTTTGCCCTCAAGCTACCGCGCGCAAAATCTCAACAGCGGTACTTGCTCGGGCGCCACGGAAGCGACCGGCTGTACGCCGGGCTCCGTCGCCGACAAGAGCAACACCAACCTGCAGACGGATCTTCGTACACCGTTGAAGCGTCGCTCGGTCAACATCGATGGTCTCTACGACATCAACGACGCCGTCGCGCTGCGTATCAACGCGCTCTATAGCGTGCGTGAGTCGGAGCGTCAGGTTGCAGGTTATCCGATGCAGGCGGCTGCTTTCGCCACACCGATGGCTGCTAATAGCTACTTCAACCCGGTTGGCGCGACCATCAGCAACTGGTGGCGTCGCAGCTGGGAAGTCCCTCGCGTTTCCGGCAGTGACCTGACCACGTTCCAGTTCGTCGGAACGCTGCTCGGTGACTTCGAATTCGCCAACCGCGACTTCAGTTGGGATGTCAGCTATCTGCACGCGAACAACGACTCGTTGCAAGCGACCTACGGCAACTGGAACGTTCCGCGCACGGCTCAAGCGGTCGGGCCGTCGTTCCTCAACGCCCAGGGCGTCGTGCAGTGCGGTACGCCCGCTGCGCCGATTTCTTTGGCGTCTTGCGTTCCGATGAATCCGTTCCTGCCATTCGGGCAGTCGGGCCAGGGCAGCCTTGCCAGCAAGGCTGTTCAGGACTTCCTCTTCCAGGAGGAGCATGCGACAGGTCAGACCACGACGACCGTGTTCTCGGCCAACCTGACGGGCAATCTGTTCGAGTTGCCTGCCGGTCCGCTCGGCTTCGCGATCGGTATCGAGAGCCGCAAGGAAGCCGGTGCATTCACACCCGATCCGCTCGCGGTCACGGCAGCGTCGACCAACCTTGCCGCTGGCCCGACCAAGGGTCAGTACACCGTGGACGAGTACTACGGTGAATTGAGCATTCCGGTTCTTGCCGACTTGCCGCTCATCAAGGAGCTGAACATCAGCCTGGCCTCGCGCATGTCGGACTACGACACGTTCGGTGACACGACCAACAGCAAGGCCGGTCTCGAGTGGCGTCCGATGGACGGACTGCTCGTTCGTGGCACCTGGGCAGAAGGCTTCCGCGCGCCGACGATCGCCGATCTCTTCGGCGGCGGCTCGCAGACCTTCTCGTTCTTCACCGATCCCTGCGACACCAACTTCGGTAGCTCGGCGACGAACCCGACCACCCGTGCGAATTGCGTCACGGCGATGGGCGCGCTCGCCAACAGCTACCGGCAGCTGGCTCAAGGCTTCAACCCGGCGACCGCGCCGAATGCGCAGACCCCGGTGGCCTTCACCTCAGGCTCCAACCCGACCCTGCAGCCGGAGACCTCGGAGTCGAAGACGGCAGGCATCGTGTGGAGCCCGAGCTTCGTTCCGGGCCTCAACGTCGCACTCGATTGGTGGACGATCCGCATCGACAACACGATCGTGGCCGACTCGCCGACGCAGATCCTCGCGGACTGCTACGTCGCTTCGATCACGAGCCGTTGCTCGTCGGCGCTGTTCACGCGTGATCCGGCTCTGGGTTACGTGAACTTCCTGTCGTTCGGTGGCCGCAATGCCGGTTTCCGTGAAGTCGAGGGCTACGACCTCGAGCTCGGTTACCGCTTCACCACGGAGCGCTTCGGGAATTTCTCGATCAGCTCAACCACCACCTACACCGACAAGGACGTGACGGTCTCGACCAACGACCCGCGCGTACCGATCTCGGCCGTGGGCGTCCCGGGCATCTTCAAGATCCGCTCGAACCTCAGCCTCAACTGGCAGTACGGTGATTTCGGCGTCAGCTGGAATGCCCGCTACTACTCCGAGATGTTCGAGGCCTGCACGTACTTCATCCCCGGCTCGACCACGCCGAACCTGGAGTGCAACAACATCCAGGATCGTCCGACCGGTCTCGTGACGGGTACGACGAGCCAGTTGACCCGCCGCAACTACGTGGGCGGCAACACGTTCAACGACGTGCAGGTTCGCTGGAACACGCCGTGGAACGGCACGCTCGCCGTCGGTGCCAACAACGTGTTCGACCGAGTTGGTCCGGTGATGTACTCACAGCCGAGCGCCAACGTGTCTTACTACGGTGGCTTCGACATCGGCCGCTTTGGCTACGTCAAGTACACGCAGAAGTTCTGACGCAAGCCCGTCACGTCATGTGACAAAAGGCCACGACCCTCGGGTCGTGGCCTTTTTATTTGTGGCCGATTTTTTCTTCGGGAAAGCTAATCGCGAAGAGCGCGCAGCACACGCTCCAGGTAGTCCGCTTGCAGACGGCCGCGTGCCGCCGCTTCGGCGGACTCGGGTACGAATCCATCCACCTCACTCTCGCCGACGAGTTCGCGTCGGGCGAGCACGCGCTCAAGAGCATCGAGGCGCGAGCGAGTGACGGCAAGTTCAGCGACGAGCGCGAGCGTCACGCCGTAGAGCCGATCGAGCATCGGGTCGTCGGTGAACTGCGGAGCTTCCGGACGGCGCCCCGTTTCTGCGGGGGTGGCGCGCTGGATGGGGTCAGCGATCTGCGGGAGGGAGTGATCCATATCCGTGCTATCCAATGGCGGCGATTCCCTTCGCCGCTTGCCGCGCACCCACCACATACCACGCGGGCGCTCGTCCGAAATCTTCGTTTTTGATCGCTGTCTGCGACGGGGGCAGCGCCGAGCATCGCGACTCGAATACGTTGCCGACGCCGAAACCTGACTTCACGAGCAGAGCCGGCAAATCCGACTCGTGCAATGCGCTCCAGAACGGCTCGTTGTTGAATCGACCGTCCCAATCGCGCATGAATTGCTCGAAGGGATCAAGACCGCGATAGGGCGGCTGCTCGAGATGCACCGTGAGCCCGCCGGCGCGTAACAGCCGATGGGCCTCCGAAAAAACCCGCGGTAACGCCTGACGAGAGGTTTCGTGCAAGACCATCGTCGTGAAGACGAGATCGCAGGAGCTCTCCTCCAGAGGCGTAATCGTCGCGTCGGCTTGCATGAAGGTCACGTCCGAGACACCGAGCGATCGGGCACGTGCGTGGCCGTAGCGCAGCATGGGCGCCGCCACATCGATCGCAATGATTTCGGCGTTCGGGAAAGCCGCTCTCAACGGCAAGGTGTTGTGCCCAAGGCCGCAACCGAGATCGACGATACGTCGCGGATTGAACTGCGGATGCTCGCGCTTCAGCCAGTCGACCAACGCCCTGCCCGCGGCATCGTTCCAAGGTCCGGCCGCCCCTCCGGTCGTGGCGTACATGCCCGCATCGTAGTTCGCGGGATTCGTCACATCGTCGGACATGCGCTCGGCCGCATAACCGCCCCGCATGAGATGCGTGTCGACGGCCGATACATAACGCGGCGGCTCGAGCGTCGGATCGAGTCGCAAGGTCGAGGCGCCATCGTTGAACGACTTCGCGCGATCGCGCAGCCTCTCGGCTTCACGCGCGACCAATTGCCGGCCCGCGTGTTGGCGAATCTCCATGGTATTGCGACGCACGAGACTGAAGACACGATAAGCCGGCTCCCGCTGCATCGCCTCCGCAACTTCGTGACGGTCTAGAGGGTCCCGGCCGTGTCGCAACCGGAACGACTGCCGAGCGCGCGATTCATAGGCCGCCTTTACTTTGGGCGACAGGGTTTGAGCGATCTCCGCATTGAGATGGGCCACGATATCGAAACGCGCCATATCGTCGTGCTTCGCGGTGGGCAGCAGCTCATGTCGTCCGATGGTGTTCCAAGGCGCGGGAGAACTCATGCGCCGAGGCTAAACCCGCGCCCTCATTTCGGGAAAATCGATTATTCTTTACAGATAATTCGTTTATTCCGAATATATTGCCCGAGCCATGCGTCACCTCAACTACACCCACCTGCTCTATTTCTGGACGGTCGTCCGCGAGGGCGGCGTCGCACCGGCAGCGGCGGCGCTTCACCTCACGCCCCAAACCGTCAGCGGCCAGATCAAACTCCTCGAAGACCAACTTCAGGGGGCCTTGCTCGAACGCCAGGGGCGTCGCCTCGTCCCGACGGAACTTGGGCGCATCACCTACGCGTATGCCGAGGAAATCTTCCCGAAGGGCCTCGAACTGGCCAGCGTCCTGCGCGGTGCACGGACCCACGGCAGTCGAGCCGTCGCCATCGGCGTCGCCGACGCAGTCCCCAAACTCGTCACATTCCGGGTGCTCGAGCCGCTACTGAAAGGCGATGGAAGATTTCACGTCACCTGTCACGAAGCTCCGCTTCCGGCGCTAATGGCCGACCTTGCGGCGCACCGACTCGACTTGGTACTTGCGACCAGTGCCGCACCGACCGACACGCCGATCAAGGCCTTCAGCCATTTACTCGGCGAGTCGGAAATCGGTTTCTTTGCTGCCAAGTCCCTCGCCGCGAAATTGAAACCCGATTTTCCGCGCAGCCTGAACGATGCGCCCCTGCTCTTGCCCACCGATCGCAGCGCCAATCGGCGGGTGCTCGAGGCCTGGTTCGAGCGTCAGAGCATCACTCCGCGCATCGTCGGAGAACTCGACGACAGCGCGCTCGTCAAAACTTTTGCACAACATGGCGTCGGCGCTTTCGCCGCACCGCTCGCGATCGAGGGTGAAATTCTCAGGCAGTATGGCGTGGTGAGTTTCGGCCGTATCGACGAACCGAAAGCGCGTTTCTACGCCATCTCGACAGAGCGGCGCATCAAGCATCCGGCCGTGGCCATCATCACCGAAGCAGCGCGGACCGAGCTATTCTCATCAGGCGACATCGTCAAAGACGACGAGAGCGCCGAGCGCGAGCGAATCGGTGCAGTGTCATCGGGTCTTGCTTCGGCGGCCCAACTCAATCGACCCGACTCGTCGACACCTGCTCGAGCTCGCCGCGCTCGCTGACGTCGAGTCGCACTTCGATCGGCCTGCAGCAAATCTGACAATCCTCGATGTAACTTCGGGAGGCGTCGGTAAGGTCCAGCATCGAGCCGTAAGGCTCGCCACACCATGGGCACTGCAACTCGACGAAAACTCCGAGCTCCGCCGTGGCCGCCTCATGATTCCCCGGCTCGAACACCGGCTCGAGCCCGTACAGCTCATCGATCGTCGCCGCATCGAGAGACATCACTTGGGACAACAAAGGCTTCCGCATGAACCGATGATAAACTTCTGCAGAAGTCTCAGGCAGCAAGGGGCCGTAAATGAAAGGCAGGATCCGCTCGGCGTACTTGACCTCGATTGTCGTGACCGCGCTCGGCGCGTCGACGATGGGGACTGATCTTTGGGCCTCATCAACCTCGGAGCCCGGGTCGCTCGTCACGAGTCATCGCGACTTCTGCGCCGTCGTGCAGCGCAAATTGGTCGATACCCCCTTGCCGCTCACCAATAAAATCCACCCCTCCAAAGACGCGTTCACGGAGTCGAAGGCCAGCGCGAAGCCCACCGAGACTCAGCAATTTTCGGAGCGCGCCCCCGATGGTCGGTTACTCGGCATCTCGTGCAAGACCAAGAGCGCCGATCATCTCAGGGCCGAGCACGGCGTCTCCGCCTCGCGGGACCCCGCCTTGCCACCCCGCAGCTGTCGAGATATCCATCGAGAGATGGTGATCCAGCTTTGGGCCACCTTCGACAACGACGCGCGCGCGTCCTCGGCGTTCGCCCCGCACCAAGTCATCCTAGACGCCGATACCTCAAGCTACACCGGTTCGGGCTGGATCGGCTCGCCCGCCGAGGCGTATCTCGGTGGCGACGGAAAACTGCATCTGCGCGCCTCGGCCCTCTTCGCCGAGTGGGAAGACTGGCGATGGAAGATCATGCCGAAGAGTTTCCGCGGCAATCACTACTGCCATCTCGTCGCACCGGAGCGCATCCGCGCCCTGATGCGAGGCGAAGAACGCCTCATCCGCTGACGATCGTGACCTCGAGGTGCTTGCTCGCCTTGAGGGAGCTCGAGATCAGGCAAACCTGCTCGGCCTTGGCGAGCAAGGTCCGTGCGCGGTCATGATCGGCTCCGGCCGGTACGGTGAGTGTTGCGTGAACCGTGAATTCCGTGAATTGGCTGACCCGATCCACGCGATCGAGCTTGCCTTCGACCTTGCACTCGAGGCGCTGCCACTCGAAGCGTGACGCCGCGGCCACGGCCCGGAAGCTGAGCACCAAACAGTCGACGAGTGCCGCCGTCAGCAAAGTTTCGGGAGACCATTTGTCCCCGGGGCCGCCGAACTCGACCGGCGGCTCGCTCGGAATCGTCGGTAGGCCCGGCGAGTCGAGACTCACGGCACCTGAGACGCCCATCGAGGCGCTGACCGTATAAACGTGAGGGAACGGGTGCATGAGACCTCCAATTCGATACTCGAAAATGACGAAGCGCCATTATCCCGCAGGACGGGCCGCCTCGCAGACGATCCTGCTTGCTGCCACGTGCACTGACGCTCAAAATGTCCGGATGACCGAGGAAACCCGCAGCGGCCCACGCCGACTTCCTGCCACGACGGACGCCTCTCGCGAAGCGCGAGACGAGCGACGTATCCGCCTGCGCGAACAGGGTCTCGGCATCGACGCTCTCTGCGGTACCGCCCCCGAACTCGAACCTGAAAAACTCGCTGGCAGCATCGAGGGTTTCATCGGTTACGCCCAAATACCGCTGGGTGTCGCGGGCCCGATCACCATCAAGGGCATTCATGCCTCGGGCGATTTCATGGTGCCACTCGCCACCACCGAGGGGACGCTCATCGCGTCCTTTCAGCATGCCTTCAACGTCATCAATCGATGCGGGGGCGCCAATGCGGCCTGCAGCCGACAGCTCGTGGGTCGCGCACCCTGCTTAGAATTCGCCGATCTCCCGACCGCGATGCGTGTCGCCGATTGGCTGCCCGCACAGTTCGCCTCGATGCAGCAGGCAGCGGCCTCGACCTCGCGCTTCTGCCGACTGCAGGGTCAAAAAATATCGGTACTCGGCAACACCGTTTATTTGATGCTCGAATACTCGACCGGTGATGCAGCGGGTCAAAACATGGTGACCCTCGCCACCCAAGCGGTCTGTCAGCAATTGTTGCCGAGCATGCCCGCTCAGCCTTCGAGCTGGCTGCTCGAATCTGCGCTCTCGGGCGACAAGCGCTCGTCGGCTCAAGCCTTCCTTGGCGCGCGCGGACGCAACGCCTCGGCCGAGATCACCATTCCCGCGCGTACCGTCAATCGTTACTGGCGAGCAGACCCCGCCGCGATGGCCCGCTGCTGGGATCAGGCCGTCGCGGGCGCGGCTCAAACCGGCGCAGTGGGTTTGCAGGGCAACGTCGCCAATGGCCTCGCGGCACTCTTCATCGCCTGCGGACAAGATGTCGCTTGCGTGTCCGAAGCGACCACCTCCATCACGCGTTTCGAAGTCACCGCGACCGGTGACCTCTATGCCTCCGTCACTTTGCCGAACCTCATCGTCGGTACCGTCGGCGGCGGAACCTTCCTGCCCACGGCTCGCGAATGTCTCGCCATGCTCGGCTGCACGGGCGCCGGCACGGCTGCGAAGTTCGCCGAGATCTGCGCAGTGGTTGCCCTGGCGGGCGAGCTGTCGCTCATCGGAGCGATGGCGAGCGGCGCATTCGCCAATGCCCACGCGTCCGGCGGACGCAAGGGCCGCGGAACCGGCGACTCCTGAATACCTTGACCGATCCGACATCCAAATCTTTGAGTGCAGGGGGTGCGCCGGCGCGATCGCGGAAACCGCTGCGCCGTTTTTTTCTGCACAAGGTGATGCCCCCGTTCGGCTGGCGAATGTACCGGGCACTCGGTCGATCGTGGACCTATGCCGAACACGATGTATCGATCCTTCACGATCTCGTCGCCGCCAAACAACCCGTGGTCGGGGCGTTCTATCACTCGCGCACGTTCGCGCTGCTGCATTACTTCAGTCTGCCAGCCCAGGGTCGCTGGATCCTCATGTGCTCACAGAGTCGCGACGGCGAAGCCATGGCGCGCATCGAAGAAGGCCTCGGCTTTCGCGTCGCCCGCGGCTCCTCCGGCAAAGGCGGAGCACGCGCGCTCGTCGAAATGATCAAGGCACAACGCGAGGATCGCGGACTCAACTCGTGTCTCGCCATCGACGGATCGCGCGGCCCGCGCGGCATCGCTCAACTCGGCACCATCACGCTCGCTCAGAAAACCGGGAGTCTCCTGCTGCCCGTGGCCGCCTCGGCTTCACCGTGCTGGCGCTGGAGCGCGGCCTGGGATCGCACGATCATCCCCAAACCCGGCGCCACCGTCACGGTACGTATCGGTGAACCGATCGAAGTCCCCTCGAAGCTCGATGAAGACGGCTATGAATCGATTCGCCGAGTTCTCGAAGAACGAATGTTTTCCTTGCACTCAAGTCTGGATCGGCAAACCGGTTACCACGACCCGGAACCGCTGCGCGCTCCGGCAGTCTGAGTTTTCAAGTCCACTATTACGTCCAACATGATCAGGCCCTACCCATGCGCAAACTGCTTCCTCTGCTTATGAGCACTGTCCTCGTCTCGGCTGCAGCCGCTGCCCCCAACGCCCTACTCGAACCCTGGTCCGGCCCCTACGGCGGCGTGCCGCCCTTCGATCGAGCCTCGCCGGCGCTGCTTGCACCGGCTCTCGAAGCCGGCATGGCCGAGCACCTCGTCGAACTCGAGCGCATTGCCAACAATCCTGCGCCAGCGACCTTTGCCAACACCATCGCTGCCATGGAACGTTCGGGTCGCGCGCTCGATCGCGCCGCCACGGTCTATTACATCTTCGGCTCGACCCTGAGCGATGACGCCGTTCAGCAAGTCGAACGCGACATCGAACCCAAGATGGCCGCCTTCCGCGACTCCATCACCCAGAATGAAAAACTGTTCCGAAGAATTGCAGCGGTGTATGACACCCGCACGACTTCCGGCCTGACTGCCGAAGAGCAGCGACTGACTTGGCTCACGTACACCAATTTCGTTCGAGCAGGCGCCAAGCTCGATGTCGCGTCAAAGAAACGACTCGGCGAGATCAATCAGTCGCTCGCGGGACTCTTCACGCAATTCAGCCAAAACCTGCTTGCCGACGAAAGCGAGCGCTACACCGTCCTGGAGAGCGAGGCAGATCTCGCAGGCCTGCCCGCCTCTTTGCGCGCAGGCTTCGCCGCCGATGCCGAACGCCGTGGCAAAAGCGGAAAATGGATCGTCGCCAACACGCGCTCTTCGGTAGAGCCATTCCTCACCTATTCGACTCGACGAGATCTGCGCGAAAAAGTCTGGCAAGTCTTCGTCAACCGGGGTGACAACGGCGACGCACGCGACAACAACGCGATCATCGGCCAGATCCTGCAATTGCGTGCCGAGCGCGCCCGGCTGCTCGGATTCGAAACCCATGCGCACTGGCGTCTCGAGAACTCGATGGCACGTACGCCAGAGCGTGCGATGCAACTCATGGAAGCGGTCTGGACGCCTGCCGTCGCGCGCGTTCGCGAAGAGGTCGTGGACATGCAGAAAATCGCCGATGCAGAGGGCGCTCGAATCAAGATCGAACCTTGGGACTACCGTCATTACGCCGAGAAAGTTCGCAAGGCCAAGTACGACCTCGACACCAACGAACTCAAGCCTTACCTGCAACTCGACAAGCTTCGAGAAGGCATGTTCTACGTTGCGGGCGAACTCTTCGGCATGAGCTTTACCGCTCTGCCCGAGGGCAGCGTCCCGGTCTATCACCCCGATGTTCGCGTTTGGCGCGTCGATGACAAGGCCGGCAAACTCATCGGCCTGTGGTATTTCGACCCCTACGCGCGCGTCGGCAAACAATCGGGGGCGTGGATGAACGCTTACCGAAACCAGGAACGATTCGATGGCGAGGTCAAAACCATCGTGTCGAACAACTCGAACTTCGTGAAGGGCAAGCCTGGCGAACCGGTACTCATCAGCTGGGATGACGCGGTCACCCTCTTCCACGAGTTTGGACATGCACTGCATGGCCTGTCGAGCAACGTGAACTACCCGAGCGTCTCGGGCACCAACGTCGCTCGGGACTATGTCGAGTTCCCGTCGCAGCTCCTCGAACACTGGCTGCCCGTCAAAGAGATCCTCGATCGGTTCGCCGTCCACTATCAGACCGGCAAGCCGATCCCCGCAGAACTCGTTGCCAAGGTCGAGCGCGCAAAAACCTTCAATCAAGGATTTGCGACGATCGAGTATCTCGCTGCGGCGCTCGTCGACATGAAGCTGCATCTGGCCGCGAAGCCCGATTCGCGTATCGATCCCGATGCCTTCGAGCGCAACACGCTGGCCCAATTGGGCATGCCCAAGGAGATCGTCATGCGTCACCGAACTCCGCAGTTCGGTCACATATTTTCGGGAGATGGCTATTCGGCCGGATACTACAGCTATCTTTGGTCCGACACGCTCACGGCCGACGCATGGGAGGCATTTACCGAGGGCAAAGGCGCCTGGGATCGCGATATCGCCAAGCGCCTCCGAGACCACGTGTTCTCGGTCGGCAACACGATTGATCCAGCAGATGGATATCGAGCGTTCCGCGGCCGTGACCCGCAGATCGAAGCCCTGATGCGCAAGCGCGGTTTTGTATCCGCCCCTGCTTCTGGGACGTCTGCTCAATGAAATCTTCGTAATGTGCACCCTTTTGGGGCGGAATCGCACCGAAATTCTGTAGGCAGACGAAGGTCTTGGCCTTAGAATGCGCGCCTTCTTTGATCACTTGTAGAAATTTTTTATGGCCAAAAAAACCGCTCGTCCTGCTAACGCCCGTCCTGCCAAAAAGAAAGCCCGTCGCAACGTCGCCCCCTGGACCGCTGCAGACGAAGCCAAGCTGCGCAAGTTCGCCGGCAAAATGCCGACCTCGAAGCTGGCCAAACTTTTGGGCCGCTCCGTGGCTGCCATCACCTTCAAGGCGTTCGCAATGAGATTGTCGCTGCGTCTGCCTAGCAGCAACCGCGGTCGCCGTCTCAAGGTTTCCAAGCGCCGCGGCTAAAAGCCCGTCGCAAGACACTTGAACACCGAGAGGGCCCTCACGACGAGTGAAGGGCCCTTTCGGTTTTTGGCGCCAACGATTTCTTAGTCGTGCTTGGAGGGGCGTCGCCGCGCGATCGCATCACGGTCGCGACGCAATTCGTCGATCGTCCGAGAGAATAACCGCGGCTCCTTGGTAAGCGTCCGCCACACCATGAAGGCGGAGAGGGCTGCGACCGTCAGAAAGCCTCCCATCACCCACAGACTCGCCAAGAGCCGATCGTGCTCCCATAGGGCGATCACCAAAGTGAGCGCCGCCATCAGCAAACCCAGCGCGGAGAACAGCAGGGCGAGGAGCGCCCACAACAGCCCACGAAAAACTCTCCGAATTTCGGCTGAAACCTCTGCGGACAAGAGCTCGAGTCGAATCTGGATCAGTGTGAGCAGCTGTGAGAGAAGACGTCGAAGCGAATCGAACATATCCCTGCCTCCCCGGATCGAGTCCCTCAGCGTCGACTGATCAGTACACCGACGACGAGGCCTATTCCGGCGGCGAGCCCCACCGATTGCCACGGATGCTTGCGGACAAAATATTCCGTCGCTCGCGCTGCATCGTGAGCCTTGTCTCGGGCCTGCTCCTCGAGGTCGTCGAGTTTCTGTCGCGCCGCGCGAACGGCCTCGGCGATGTATTCGGTACCTGCATCGATCATGTCAGTCTCCAACGAGTGTTTTCTGCACGGCTCGCCACGCTCGCTCGTCGGCACTCGCCAACGCCTCGAGATCTGCCGGTCGCGCGTTCGGGTCGTCGACCCACTCGCGCAACTGCGGACCCCCGTTTATCACGTCGATCGCCAAGCGCTCGTACTCGTACTCGTACGGAAAATCGCGCCACAGCGGATACTCGGGCCAAAGCGTGCGAATCGCCTTGAATGCGAGGGCCTGCAGGCGCCAGGGACGAAATGCATGATGGTCGTATGCGGGGTCGTCCACATGAACCTGCAGCCCGTTGCACAGCTTGCCCGCATGCTTGTGGAAAGTCGGTTCGAACCAGCACGGTCGAAGCCGACAACCTGCGAGCCACTGCGGTGCGATTCGATGCATCGCCTCGAACAGTTTGTCCGCCTCGATGTCGGGAGCGCCGAACACCTCGAGGGGCCGGGTCGTGCCGCGCCCTTCGGACAACGTCGTGCCCTCGACCATCACGGTTCCGGCATACGCCCTCGCCATCGAGAGATTGGGCGCATTGGGGCTCGGATTGATCCAACTGCGCTCACCGATTGGCCAGCCCCAGCCCGGCCCTTGCTCAGGTCGCCAGCCTTGCATGCCAACCACTTGAAGTTCGAGTTCGAGATTGCCGCGCTCGACGAACCAACGCGCGAGCTCGCCGAGGGTGAGTCCGTGACGCATCGGCATCTCGCCCGCGCCGACGAAGCTCTCCCAACCGGGCCGCAAGGCGAGACCTTCGACAGGTCGCCCCGCAGGATTCGGACGATCGAGCACCCAGACCGCCTTGCCGAGCCGAGCCGCTGCCTCGAGCACATAACGCAGCGTCGTGATGAAGGTATAGATCCGGCAGCCGAGATCCTGCAAATCGACCAACACGACATCGCAGTGATCGAGCATGGCATCGGTGGGTCGGCGAACCTCGCCGTAGAGGCTGAACACCGGAATGCCAAGCGCCGGATCAATGAAATCCGACGACTCGACCATGTTGTCTTGCTTGTCGCCCCGCAAGCCATGCTGTGGGCCGAACGCTGCGGTGATGTTAAGTCTTGGCAAAGCTGCGAGTGCATCGAGGCTATGCCGGAAATCAGCCGTCATGGAGGCCGGGTGAGCGAGCACGCCGATGCGTCGCCCCTCGAGCGGCGCACGTAACGCAGGCTCATCGATGAGTCGATCGATTCCGAAGCGCATCATGGGATCTTTGCTGCTCTCGAGAAATTATCCGGGTGATGGAAGTGCGGCCGGTCTACCGGATGCCAAATGGCCCACAACGAAATTCCTGCCATCGTCTCGAGGACCACCGTGGGGTACCACTCCGTACAGACTCCGATCGCAACTCTGGGGATCGCCACTTCGACGAGGAGACGATACCCAGATTGATCATCCCCCGCCTGCGTAATCTTTGGCGCTTGGATCGACCCCGGCCATCGATGTGAGCGCATGCCCCGAAGGGTACCGTCGAACGCATAGGAGGCCCAATCACCGGCCGGCGAGAAATTGAACTCCAGATAGGGCCCCGGATGCCGCGAATCCCGGAGGAACAGCTCGCAGCACGTACGAAACCAGAGCTCGTTGAACCGACCGGCCCGCTCACCCTGCAAACCCGGGATCTTCATGGCGACACGAGATCGCAGGTCGTACGTTAGGCTCAACACGTCGGACGTCGCGGTGGCATGGACCGTCACGGCCCCCGCCGCCCCCAAATTGCCACACGTAGGGTGCGCGACGAGCTCGACGCTTGCACGATCTGCACTCATGCGCGCCGTCCCGCCACCACTGGCACCTGCCAGACGCCGTAACCGTCGGGGTCTTGGAGCGTTGCGATGATCGCATCGAACATGGCGCGCACTTCCTCCCATGACATGCCCGAGTGTTCGGCGAGCGGCGCCGTATATCCGTCGCGCCACGCGATCAGGATGCCCGCGAATGCCTCCCGCGGGACGCGCTCGGTGTCGAGGGTCAAATATTGAATTCCGAGATGAGTGAATCCCATTTCACGCATCATCGGCAGGGTGCGCCGCCCGATACGCGAGTCGGTACCGGTCGCCTTGGTAAACGGAACCACCGCCCGATGCCACAGGCGATCGGGATCGACCCCATCGCGCTCGGGGAAATGCAACATTCCGTAATCTTCGCTCAGCACGTGTGCCCAGGCCCCACGCCGCAACACGCGATGGATCTCCTTCAGCATGCGCTCGGGCTGCGGCACCATCTGCGTGACGTGGCGGCACACCACGAGATCGAAATACTCGTCCGGAAAGCGAAGGGCGAATCCGTCACCCTGCTCGAACGTCACGATCCCTCCACCCTCCTGCACACGCTCGCGCGCCACCCCGAGCAATTCGGGCATCAAGTCCACCCCGATCACCGCCTCTGCCCCGGGGAACATTGCAGCCAAACGCAAAGTTGCCTCGCCCGTCCCGCAACCGAGGTCGAGGATTCGGGCGCCTCGGGGTAATGCGTAGCGCGAAAAGAGCTTTGACTCCTGCGGCCACAAGGCTTCGATCTGATACCGCAGTGTTCGGAGCATCGACTCGTCGGCCATTTGGGCCGCTTGGGGATTTTGTTCGGATGAGTTCGTCATAAACCCCCAAATGATAGGCCAACAATGGGACAATGAGGGCCCCGACAAAGGATGGTCGGATTATCACCATGAACGCCGTCGTCGCCGAACTGCCTCTGTTCGCTCAACCTGAGAGCGTGGCTCCGCGCATCCGCGAGATTCCCTACAACTACACGTCGTTTTCCGATCGGGAGATCGTCATCCGTTTGCTCGGCGCGAACTGTTGGGACCTGCTCGACGAACTGCGCGGCGAACGTCGTACCGGTCGCTCGGCACGCATGTTGTACGAAGTGCTTGGCGATATCTGGGCCGTACAGCGCAATCCTTATCTCGAAGACGATCTGCTCGATAACCCACGTCGTCGGCGAATGCTCATCGATGCGCTCGAGCATCGACTCGGGGAGATCGACCGACGCCGCGAGTCTGGCGGTACCACGCTCGATCGCGAGCGAGACCGAAAAGTCGGGTTACTGCTCGAAGCGGCTGAGCTTGCCGTAGACGCCTTCGCCGAGTCATTCACGGTCACCAGCAAACTTCGCACGCGAGCCCGACGATTGCTCGGAAAGCACACTCGCGCAGACGCCATTCGCTTCGATGCCTTCGCGCGCGTCTCGCATGTCACCGATGCCACCGATTGGCGCGTCGAATATCCCTTCGTCGTCATTTGCCCGGACGCCGAAGACGAAATCCCGGGTCTCGTGAAAGCCTGCATCGAGCTTGGTCTCAGCGTGATCCCGCGCGGTGGCGGAACCGGATACACCGGCGGTGTCGTCCCGCTCACGCCGCTCTCGGCCGTCATCAACACCGAAAAACTCGAGCGCGTGTCCGAAGTCGAACACGTGGCACTGCCCGGCCTCGGCGAGCGCGGCGAAGAGCGGCGTATCCCCACGGTGTTTTCGGAAGCCGGTGTCGTGACCAAGCGCGTCGCCGATGCGGCTGAACGCGCAGGCTTCGTCTTCGCCGTCGACCCCACCTCCATCGACGCCTCCTGCATCGGCGGCAACATCGCCATGAACGCGGGCGGCAAAAAAGCCGTGCTGTGGGGTACGGCGGTCGACAATCTTGCCTGGTGGCGGATGGTCGATCCGGACGGCAATTGGCTCGAGGTCGAGCGCATCGGACACAATCTCGGAAAAATCCACGACGCACCCGAAGTCGAGTGGCGTCTCACCTGGAAAGACGGTCGCGACGCCGCTGCCTCCGCCAAAATTTTGCGCTCCGAAACCTTGCGCATGCCGGGCTCGCTGTTCCGCAAGGCCGGTCTCGGCAAAGACGTCACCGACAAATTCCTGGGCGGTCTTCCGGGTGTTCAAAAAGAAGGTTGTGACGGGCTGATCACCGCAGCTCGGTGGATCGTCCACCGCATGCCGCGCCACAACCGCACCGTCTGCCTCGAATATTTTGGGCAGGCGCGCGAAGCCATCCCGTCCATCGTCGAGATCATCGATCATCTCGCCGGAGCGGATCGTGCACACGGCGTCAAACTCGCCGGGCTCGAGCACCTCGATGAGCGTTACCTCAAGGCCGTCGGCTACGTCACCAAGAGCAAGCGCGCTCAGCTACCCAAGATGGTGCTGATCGGCGATCTCGTCGGCGAAGACGAAGCTGCCGTCGCGCGCACCACCTCGGAGGTCGTTCGCATCGCCAACGGACGCAATGGCGAGGGGTTCATCGCGGTGGGCGCCGATGCCCGCAAAAAATTCTGGCTCGATCGTGCGCGTACCGCCGCAATCGCGCGTCACACCAACGCATTCAAGATCAACGAAGACGTGGTCATTCCGTTGCCGCGACTCGGCGATTACACCGATGCCATCGAGCGGATCAACATCGAGCTCTCCATCGCCAACAAGCTTCGCCTTGCCGACGCGCTCGAGGAATATCTGCGCACCGAACTGCGTCCGGGCAAGACGGGCGATACCGAGTTCGATGCGCTCTCTCGCGCCGAGATCCTCGCCGACCGCCCGTTGCGTGCACGCGAGCTCGTGATCGAGGTTCGCAACCGCTGGAAGCAACTGCTGAACGATCTCGATGCACCCCTCGACGGCAGAACCGTGTTCGCTGCGCTTCAAGACCGCAGCGTGCGCGTATCCTGGAAGCGAGAACTGCGCGAGCCTCTTTCCGAAATCTTTGCTGGTGACGCCTTCGCGCCCATCCGCGCCGAACTACAAGCCATTCACCAACGCGTGCTCAAGGGTCGCGTATGGGTGGCGCTGCATATGCACGCCGGCGACGGCAACGTGCACACCAATATCCCGGTGAACTCCGACGATTATCAGATGCTGCAGGAAGCCAACGCGGCCGTCGCGCGCATCATGAAAATCGCGCGTGATCTCGGCGGGGTGATCTCGGGCGAACACGGCATCGGCATCACCAAACTCGAGTTCCTCACCCAGGAAGAGACGGCGGGTCTCCGCGATTACAAACGTCGAATCGATCCCGAGGGTCGCTTCAACAAGGGCAAGCTGCTGCCCGGCGGTGATCTCAGTCGTGCCTACACGCCGAGCTTCAACCTGCTCGGCCACGAATCGCTCATCATGCAGCAGTCGGATATCGGCACCATCTCCACGGCTGTCAAAGATTGTCTACGCTGCGGCAAATGCAAGCCCGTGTGCGCAACCCATGTACCGCGTGCGAATCTGCTCTATAGCCCGCGTAACAAGATCCTTGCGACCTCCTTGCTCATCGAAGCGTTCCTCTACGAAGAGCAGACGCGCCGAGGCGTCTCGATTCGTCATTGGGACGAATTCGGCGATGTCGCAGATCACTGCACGGTCTGCCACAAATGCGAAGCGCCCTGCCCCGTCGACATCGACTTCGGCAATGTCTCCATGGCCATGCGCGATCTGCTGCGCCGCATGGGCAAGAAACGCTTCAATGCGGGCACCGCCGCGTCGATGTTGTTCCTCAATGCAACCAACCCCGAGACCATCAAGCTCGTCCGCAAGGGCATGATCGAGTGGGGGTTCAAGGCGCAGCGCATCGGGCATCAAGTGCTCAAGGCCTTTGCCAAGCCACAGGTTCAAGCGCCGCCCGCCACCACCGGCAAGGCGCCGATACGCGAACAGGTCGTGCACTTCGTCAATCGACGCATGCCCGCCGGAGTTCCAAAGAAAACCGCGCGAGCCCTGCTCGATATCGAAGATCGCAACTACGTTCCGGTCATCCGTAATCCGAAGACGACTTCGAGCGATGCCGAGGCCGTATTTTATTTTCCGGGCTGCGGCTCTGAGCGTTTGTTCTCGCAGGTCGGTCTCGCGACTCAAGCGATGCTCTGGCACGTCGGTGTACAGACCGTGCTGCCCCCCGGATATCTCTGCTGCGGTTATCCGCAACGCGGCTCGGGTGATTTCGACAAGGCCGAGAAGATGATCACGGACAATCGCGTGCTCTTCCATCGCGTGGCCAATACGCTCAACTACCTCGACATCAAAACCGTGGTGGTGAGTTGCGGCACCTGCTTCGATCAGTTGCAGGGCTACGAATTCGACAAGATCTTCCCCGGTTGCCGCATCGTCGACATCCATGAATACCTCATGGAGAAGAGCGTGCGCATCGAGGGTGTCACAGGCGTCCGGTACCTCTACCACGACCCCTGCCACTCGCCCATGAAGAGCTACGAGCCGCTCAAGGTCGTCAATCAACTCGTCAACTCCGATGCGAACGGTCGAGTTGCCAAGAACGACCGCTGCTGCGGCGAGTCGGGCACGTTCGCGATCTCGCGACCCGACGTCTCCACGCAGGTACGCTTCCGCAAAGCCGAAGAAATGCAAAAGGGCGTTCGCGCGGCGCGTTCGGACGGCTTCACGGGCGAGGTCAAAGTACTCACCTCTTGTCCGTCCTGTCTGCAGGGTCTCAAACGCTACGAAGACGAAACCGCTCTCGATGCGGACTACATCGTCGTCGAGATCGCCAAGCACGTGCTCGGCGAAAACTGGATGCGTGAGTATGTCGAGCAGGCGAACGCCGGCGGTATCGAACGGGTGCTGGTCTAGCGCCGAGAGCGCTGGGAGCACTCGGCGGAGAGCTTCTGGCCGTAGACGCTCAGAGCGCCTTGCGGAACGTCAGATTGACGCGAACGCCGCCCTCGGGCTTTCGAACGGCGTGATAGCCCTGGCGCGCCGCGCCACCCCACACGAGCACATCTCCCGGTAGCAACCGCACCTTCAACGGTGAGCCGCGACGCTCCGCGCCGTACCAAAGAAATGTCGCAGGTGTCCCGAGCGTGACCGACACGATGGGGTGAGAGAAATCGCGCTCGTCGGCATCGCGGTGGGCACCCATCTGGGCCGTTGATGCATAACGGTTGATGAGGCAAGTGTCCGGCTCGAAGGGACCGAAGCCCGCGGCCATCGACGCCTCGTGAGCGAGGCTCGAGAACATCGGCGGCATCGCAGGCCAGGGATTGCCACTCTCGGGATCATGCAGTTCGTAACGGTAGCCGCGGGCATCGCTGTACCAACCGCAGCGCCCGCAACTCGTCATGGCGGCGGACATCGGGCGGCCGCCTGGAGTTTTGAGGTGCCGAAACGGCGCGGCGGCCGAGAGGGTCTCGACCGCCGCGTCCAAGTCTCGGGTCGGCACCGCGAAGCCGTGCAACAGCACGACCTCGGGTGCGACCTTGATGAGCGTCAAGTGATCAGAAACCGACCGTCACGCGACCGTAGACGAAGCGGCCCGATCGACCGAAGGGCGAGAGGTTCGAGAACGACGTCGCGCCCGTCGAGTTGAGGCCCGGCGGATGCGGGTCCGGATATTCGTCGAACACGTTGTCCGCACCCACGGCGAGCTTGATACGCTCGCTGACGGTGTAACGGGCCTCGAGATCGACCAGTGTCTTGGCAGAGAGCAGGAAGTCCGGAGCCGTCACGGTCGGCGCATTCTGCGCCGAGAGCACATCGCCGTAGCGCGTGGCACGAGCCGTCACACCGAAGTCGCCCTGCGTCCAAGACATGGAGAGCGCAAACTTGTCTTTCGGTGTGCCCTTCTCGAACGTCAGACGATTGTTGCGATCAAACAAGATCGGCGACGGACTCAGGGCCGCGAGCTGCGCGGTGGTCGGAATCTTTGTCACCTTGGTCTCGTTGAAGTTCGCCGTCGCCGTGATGTCGAAGCGGCCACCCGACTCGAGCTTGATGGGGTAGTTGAAGACCACATCCAAACCTTCGGTCGTGGTGTCGACGCCGTTGATGAAGAATCGACCACCACCGATGCCGATGAAGCCCTGGTTCGTCAGGAACGTACGGACGCCTGCCGAGGTCAGGTTCTCGGACAACACGATGCGATTCTCGAGATCGATCTTGTACGCATCGAGCGTCAAGCTCGCGCCATCACCAAGCTGGAACACCACACCCACCGACACGTTGGTGGAGTCTTCGGAGTCGAGCGGCTTTGCGCCGAGTGCGCGAGCAACCGGATCGGTCGCCGGGAACGTCGTGATGTCGAACGGCACACCACCGATAAAGTTGGTCGACGTCGTGGCGAAGTACTGCTGCTGCAGCGACGGCGCACGGAAACCCGTGGAGTACGAGGTACGCACCGCCACCGTGTCGCTGAAGTCGTAGCGCGCCGCGATCTTGCCCGACACGTTGCTGCCGAAGTCCGAGTAATCCTCGGCACGGAAGGCGATCGAGGCGAGCAATTTGTCGGTGACGTTGGCTTCGATATCGATGTAGGCACCGACCGCGTCACGACTCTCGTCGACCACGTTCGCCGGACGGAAACCCGGGAACACCTGAGCACCCGACGGTGCAGGGCAACCGCCCGCAGCCGTGTCCGCCGCCGTCGGCGACGTGCAACCCGGCGTGCCGAGCGGCAGACGTACACCACCGTTGCGCCAGGAGTCCGGCTCACCGGCGGTGATGCTGTAGGACTCTTGGCGAGCCTCGACACCAAGCGCAAGGTTGAGCGGCGAAGCAAGTCCCGACACATCGAACGTACGAACGCCCGACACGTTGAAGACGATCTGCTCGTGATCGTAACCACCCGCATCGAACGACGTTTTGCTCGCCGCACCGAGCGAACGGTTCAGCGTGTCGACGATGGTGAACATCATCTCGTTGAGGCCATAGACCACCGAGGCGTCCATGTCCCACTCACCCATTTCCCAACGCGAACCGAAACCGAGCGAGTAGTCGGTGACGTCCGGCTGAATCTTCGGCAGAAAGCCGTTCGGGTGGATCGAGAGCACGTTGCGTCCCGACGGGTCGTCGGCCAGACGCTGGAAACCGGCCGACAGAGCCGAACGGTCTTGGTAGCTCGCCCAACCGTAGAGGCTGCTTGATTCGCTCAAATCGACGCCCGCATTCGCGAAGAGCGTCGTCTGCTTCATCTCAGGTTCGCCGTACCACTGGCTGAAACGGTTGAACGTGAGTTCGCGCGGATCGAACGCGCCGCTGACGAGCGGATACTGACGACGCATGTCGTAGCCACCACGCTCGGTGCGCTCTTGATCTTTGTACTCGGCCGAGATCGTGAGGAAGCCTGAATCGCCAAGAGCGAACCCCTTCCAGCCGCTGAGCGTGAGGGTTTCGCCGTCATTGACGCTGCGCTTCAGCACGTTCGGCGCAGACCACGTCGCACCGGTCGGCGCTGCGCCAACGAGGTTCTCGTATTCGGACTGACGCTGACCGTAGCTCAGCGTGAACTCGCCACCGTCGCGATCTTCGCGCATACGCAAGTTGATGACGCCGGCGATCGCATCGGAACCGTACTGCGCCGACGCGCCGTCGCGAAGCACTTCGATTGCGCGAACAGCGGCGTTCGGGATGGTGTTGAGATCGACGGCCGCCGAACCACGACCCACTGTGCCGTTAACGTTGACGAGCGCAGCGGCGTGACGACGCTTTCCGTTGACGAGCACGAGCGTTTGGTCAGGCGCGAGACCGCGGAGCGTAGCCGGACGCACGGTGTCTGTTCCGTCCGTTAAACCCGGGCGCGGGAAATTGAATGAAGGCAGCGCGACCGATAACGCTTGGTTGATTTCGGCGACACCGATGTTGGTGAGCGCATCGGTCGGCACGATATCGACGGGCACCGCCGTGTCGAGCGCCGAGCGATTCGCGACACGCGTACCGGTAACGACCACTTGTTCAAGTTCGTCGGCACCGCCTTGCGGGGCATTCTGAGCAAACGCGGCCTGCGAGATCGCAGCGGCCACAAAAACTGCAACCATCTTGTTGCGCATGGACAACTCCTGGGGGAGGAAGGGGAAGAGACCTAACCGCCTAAGTAGACAGCAAAAACACGAATGACTCAACGGTCTGACGATGTCGTGTTCTCGCAACATCAAAGAAACTCGCTCCGGATTCACCCCGCACCGGAACCATATGGACTTTGACGGATTGATCGGCGCATCATGTGAGTCATATATCCCATAAATATTTGGTCACATGTTTCAGGGGGTCGGAATGTCCGCGCTAGACCTCGGCGAAGAATCACTCCTGACAGAAAGCCCAAGAAAATCGGATCCGGCGGGCGAGGCCCTCGTCTTGATCGTCGACTCCGATCCCTCGTCGGCCGAATTCATGGCTCGTGCCTTGACCCAATCCGAGATGCAGGTCGTGATCGCCGACCGCATCGCCGGTTCCGCAGGCGCGTCCATGCAGCTGCGCGCTCAGCCGGATATCGGCGTCGTGGTGATCGATCCCCTCGCCGTCCCGGGTCGCGACAATCTCACCGAGCTTCGCGAAGCCGGCCTCGCGGAAGACATTCAAGTCATCGTCGTCGCTGAACCGGTGATCCTCGGCCGATACGCGCAGGCCGCCAGGGGGGAAATCGCCGACTTCCTCCCCAAGCCGGTGGCACGCCGAACTTTGTTGCGCGCCGTGCTCGAGGCCCAGAAAAGGCATCAGTCCCTGCGCAACGCGCGCCTGAGGGAGATCGAGCAAACCCCTGGTTCACACATCGAGCGCCTGATCGAGCGCGCGTCACTCGTGCCCTCGGCCCGTCGCCCCCCCCCATCCGAGACCCGTCGAGTGAATTGGGCTTATTGCAATTACTCGATGACATCGACGAGTGCCGGTCGGGCGCCCTCGTCGGCATCCTCGAGCCCGACGCCTGCTGGAGCATGCTCTCCGAATTGATGCGCGCACGCCTTTCACGGCGCCGCGTCTCGGTGACGAGTCTCTGCCTCGCCTCCAAAAGTCCCGTGACCACCGCCCTGCGCCGGATCGACCGATTATTGGAGGCCGGGCTCGTCTCCTGCACCCAAGACCCCAAAGACCGGCGACGGAAATACATCGAGCTCACGGACGACGGAAACACTCGGCTCGTGGCGGCGCTAAGAGCCGTTTCAGAGCGGGTTCGTGGCGAATAACCCACAACTTTGAAGAGCACGCGTGCCCCCTCGGGCTTTTTCTTTCGGGTTGGGGTTAGAATGATGTCCGAACCAAACAACGGCCCGCCGGATCATGAGGTTCGCAGCGGGTACAAACAGAGGGGCCTGTCAATGAAGAGATTCCCAATCGTTGGTCTCGCCGTCTCGCTGACGCTGCTCACCGGCACTGCCGTTGCGCAAGACAGCGAGGGTCTTGAAGAGATCGTCGTCACCGCCACCAAGCGCGAACAGACTTTGCAAGATGTTCCCGTCGCTGTGTCAGTCACGACAGTGGAGACCATCAACAAAGCGTCGATCCAGGATGTGAGCGACCTCGCGTCGATCATCCCGTCGCTGCGCGTCACGACGCTGCAAACCTCGACCAACACCAACTTCATCATCCGCGGCTTCGGCAACGGCGCGAACAACCCGGGCATCGAGCCTTCGGTTGGCGTGTTCATCGACGGCGTCTACCGTTCGCGTTCAGCGGGCGCCATCGGCGACCTCATTGACGTCACGCGCGTCGAAGTGCTGCGCGGCCCGCAGAGCACGTTGTTCGGTCAGAACGCTTCGGCGGGCGTCATCAGCGTCGTCACGCAGAAGCCGCAGTTTGAAACGAGCGGACTCATCGAGGCGACGCTCGGCAACTACAACCAGCGAATCCTCAAAGGAAAAATCACTGGTCCTCTCAATGACTCGCTGGCCTACAGCCTCACGGGCGTGCTCAACCAGCGCGATGGTTACTTCATCAACCAGCGCGACAACACCGACTTCAACAACCGTGATCGTTGGGATCTCCGCGGTCAGTTGCTCTGGAACGCCAGCGATGCCGTCGAAGTGCGCTTCATCGCGGACATGAGCCGAATCGACGAAGTGTGCTGCGGTGTGTCTAATCTCGTGAACGGTCCCACCGGAGGTCTGGCTGCGGCCGCCGCGGGATTGCCGCAAAACCGCGTCATCTATCCGGGCACGGCAGGCGCCGGAAAGCCCTTCGATCGCGCGGCGTACATCAATAAAAAGCCGCTTAACCGAGTCGAAAACAGCGGGGGCTCGCTGCACGTCGAGTGGGCGATCAACGACGCGTTCGATTTCACCTCGATCACGGCATGGCGCGACCAGAAAACCGACTTCGATTACGACTTCGACTTCACCGGCGCCCTGCTCGGTACGGTCAATCGTAACGTCGGTGACATCGAGACCTTCACCCAGGAATTCCGTGTCGCCTTCGATAACGGCGGCAAGGTTCGCGGTCTCCTCGGTGCGTACTTGATGGAAGAAAACCTCTTCTATTCGAACGAGATCCGCATCGGTGATCACTTCCGCTCTTACGCCTCGTTGCTCGCCTCGGCAGCAAGCGGTGCGCCGAATCCGAACTTCCTCGCAGGTGTCGAGCAGCAGCTCGCCCCCTTCGGTGCGACGTTGGCCGGATCGATCTCCTCAGGTTGCACGGGATGCTCATTCGCGGCGGGATCGTTCTTCCGCTCGGGCACGGGCAACCTCATCACCACGACGCAGGAGACCGAAGCCAACACGGTGTTCGGCCAGCTCGATTTCGATCTCACCGACCGACTGACGGCGACGATTGGTCTCGCCCATACGAGCACCGACAAAGTCATCGACTTCCGGCAGTCCACGAACGAGCTCTTCTCCTCGGTCGATCTCGTACGCCTCGGCTTCGCCACGATCCAAGCAAATCTTTTGACGAACCCGGCGCTCGCCCCGCTGCGCACGGCAGGGCTCCTGACTCCGGCCGTCGCCAACTCGATTGCTGATCGCGCGAGCGTCGCCGACGGCACTCGCGTCCCGTGCGTGGCGTCGGGGCTGCCTGGTGTCGGCTCGATCTGTAATTCTTTGCTCGGGTTCTATGCCTTGCAGTTCCTGCATCCCATCGTGCCGTTCGCGGACCGCTCTAACGATGCCGAGGACACCTACACGATCCGCTTGGCCTACGAAGCGAGCGATGCCGTGTCGGTCTACGGCGGCGTCTCGACGGGTTACAAAGCGACGTCCTGGAACCTCTCGCGTGACAGCAAAAATCCGTTCGCCGGTTCGTTCGGAACCTCTCCGCTCGGCGGCGCGGTCAATCCGTGGTACCCGCGCTTCGGCTCGCGCAAGGCAGCCCCGGAAGAGTCAACGGTCGCAGAGCTCGGCCTGAAGGCGCGTTGGGACTCCTTCGCGATCAACCTTGCGGTGTTTGATCAGAGCATCAAGGACTTCCAGACGAACCTGTTCTCGGGCACGGGCTTCAACCTCGCCAATGCGGGCAAGCAGTCCACCAAGGGTCTCGAGATCGAAACCCAGTGGAAACTCAATCAAGCCTGGCAAATCGATTTCGCAGGCACCTTCCTCGATCCGAAGTACGACTCGTTCCGGGGCGCCGAAGGTCCGAGCGGTCCGGTCGACCTCTCGGGTCAGAAGCCTGCGGGTATCCATGAGCAGAGCCTGTCGCTCGGCGTGAACTACCTCTGGTCGATGGGCGGCGTCGACGGCTTCGTCCGTACGGACTACCTCTACGAGAGCAACACCGCCATCGCGGAAAACGTGGCGTCGGCCGTCGCCTCGCGCGAGGTCAACACCCTCAACGCCAGCATCGGCTTCAAGGCCGCCGGCTTCGACGTTCTCGTCTGGGGCCGTAACCTGAACGACGACGAGTATCTGCTCAGCGCCTTCCCGGCGGTGGCGCAGGCGGGCAGCTTCTCGGGCTATCCGAACCAGCCGCGCACCTATGGCGTGACGCTGCGCAAAGAGTTCTGATCGAGTCCGGTTCCGCTTGGAACACAGGGCGGTCGTGGAAACACGACCGCCCTTTTCTTTTCCCGGGTAAATCCCGAGGGGACACGGGGAAATTGCGTTGCACTTCCGCAACACGAGAATTTGAGCGCCGCGCGGTTTTCGTGTTTACTTAGGGACTCGTGGTTGCGTCAGCAACCCCATTCGGTTTCGTAAATTAGATTTAAGGGAAGGGCACTGCATGCACACTGTCAGTCGTTCAACCGTGATCGCCTCCTGCGTCGCGGGTTTACTCGCCAGCGCAGCGGCGTCAGCTGCTCCGCAATCGTCGTCGACCACGTCGACGGCGCAGGACGAAGGCCTTGCGGAAGTGGTCGTCACCGGTTCGCGCATCAAGCGCGCTGTGACGGACGGCGCTTCGCCGGTCGTTGTTCTGACCAACGAAGACATCGCGAAAGAAGGCTTCCAGACTGTGGCCGATGCGCTGCAGACGCTCAGCCAGAACACGACGAGCTCGTTCACGGGCGACCTCGCCGTCACGGGCTTCTCACCGAACGCGCAGGTGGTCAACCTTCGTAACCTCGGTCCGGGCTACACGCTCACGCTGATCAACGGTCGTCGTCCGGCGCAATATCCGCAGCCTTACAACCGCGACAACAACGTCGTGAACGTTCGCGCGATTCCGTCTTCGGCAATCGAGCGCATCGAAATTCTCACCGGTGGCGCTTCGGCTATTTACGGTGCTGACGCGGTCGCGGGCGTGGTGAACATCATCACGCGCAAAGGTTTCGACGGTAATCAGGTCACGCTCTCGGGCGGCGCTACCGACGAAGGTGGCGGTGGTAACTACAACTTCACTTACACCGGCGGTCGCACGGGCGATCGTTGGAGTGCCGTGTATGCACTGCAGTACAGCGAGTCGGATCCGGTATTCGGCACACAGCGCAAGCAGTTTGCGGACCTGCGTAATGGTCCACTGGGAACCTTCGTCAATCCGGGTTTGTCGCTTGTGGCGCTCGACGTCAACAGCGGTCGGCCGACTACGAACCAGAATATCCTTCCGCTCTCGGATGACCTCTGCAATACCTACGGTTACTCGCGTCCGACGCCGGGCGTGCCGACCGTTCGTGGCAACTATTGCGGATCCTTCACGCAACCGGGGTCGCGCTCGATCTCAAACTATTACAAGTTCTATTCGGCCTACCTGAACGCCACCTTCGATCTCACCGAAAATACTCAGCTCTTCGGCGGCTTCACCTACTACAAGTCGGATGCGAAGGCCTCAAGCGGAACAGAGTTTTGGGGAACGTCGGGCGATCGTTTCAACCAAACTGCGACCGGCGGTACTACCACTGCGTACTTCGATCCTTCGTTCGGTACGCTGATTCAGTTGCAGCGCGTCTTCAACCCCTTCGAGCTTGGAGGCTCGGAAGCTGTTGCGACATTGTTCGACGAAGAGACGTATGACATTACCGCTGGCATTAAAGGAACTTTGTTCAGCGACTACGAGTACGAGCTCACCTATATGCGCTCGCAGTACGACTACCTGCAGGATCGTCCGCGTCTGCTCGCGAAGGCGATGCACGATTTGTTCCTCGGACCCCGTCTCGGCTTCATCTCGGGCTTCCCGATCCACAACCTGCAGCGCACGGTTTACACCACGCCGTTCACGCCGGAGCAGTACAAGTCGGTCTCGACCCGCGTTCAGAACGTAGCGGATACAAGCTCTGAGACGATTAACTTCACCGTGTCGGGCGAACTCTTCACGTTGCCGAACGGCCCGCTGGGTTTCGCGGCCGTGCTCGAGTCGGGTTCTCAGTCGGTTGACCTGCGTAGCGATCCGCGGCTCAATCCGCTTCGTCCGATTGACGAGCAGACGGTCTATAACCTCGTGAGCTCGGGCCGAACGATCGGTACCCGTGACCGCGTGGCCGCGGGCCTCGAAATGCGCGTACCGCTGCTCTCGACCGTGACGGCGACCCTCGCTGGCCGCTGGGACAAATACGACGACATCTCGGCGGTCGACGACGCCGTCACCTACCAGGTGGGCCTCGAGTGGCGTCCGGTCGAAGACTTCCTGGTTCGCGGCAACATGAGCACCAGCTTCCGCGCGCCGGACATGCAGCTCATCTTCGCCGAAGGTGCGGCATCGTTCTCCTCGATCCTCGATGCTTACTCGTGCCGTGCCGGTGTCGGCCCTGCGGCGGGTCGCGGTATACGCACGACGGCGCAGTGCAACGTGTCGGGTGACCCGACGATCTACACTACGCAAACGACGATCGCCGGTAACTCGCTCCTGAAGGAAGAAGAAGGCGAGTCACTGACGGTCGGCTTCGTCTGGGACGTGAACGACAACCTGTCGATCACCTCGGACTACTACAAAATCAAGCTTGAAGATGCTTCATCGCAGCTGACCTCCGGGTTCTTGCTGACGAACGAAGCAAACTGCCGACTTCAGCTGTTCCCGGACGGACGTCCGTTCGATCAGGCTATCGATTCGGCCTTCTGCCAAAACGTGATTGGACTGATCACGCGCCAGAGCGCACCGGGCACCCAGCTTGACCAAACGGTGCAGCGCATTAACTCGGCGTACATCAACACCGCGCTCATCGAAACGAGCGGTGTCGACACCACGCTGCGCTTGGTCGTGCCGACCGAGAAGTGGGGTACCTTCCGCTTCGACACCTCCTACTCGGTGGTGCTGACGGACAAGTACAAGCAGTTCGCGGCCGACCAGCTGATCGACTATCGCGACAGCATCGGCAGCCTGAACCAGCGCAGCCGCGTTCGCGCGACCTTGGGCTGGGGCTTGCGTGACTGGAACGCGACGCTCTTCGCCACCCGCTACGGCAGCAACGGTAACGCCGTGAACGCCGCGGGCACGAACGCCGTGGGCACCGCCTACGGTGCGCGTCTGCAGCCCTACATGCTGTACAACTTCCAGGTCGGCAAGCGCATCGGCGACAACCTGCGCGCATCGGTCACGATCGTGAACCTCTTCAACAACCAGTACCGCGAAGACGCCAGCTTCACCGGCTATCCGTTCTTCGAGTACTACCTCGGCGCCGATCCGCTCGGTCGTCGCTACAACGCGAACATCAGTTACAAGTTCTGATCTTCGCTTGACTCGCGTTGAGGAGAACCCGGCTTCGGCCGGGTTCTCTTTTTTTGGGTCCCGAAAAATGTTAATTATTCGGGCATGACACTTTCCCGCACCCTCTCGCGCTTTGTCGCGACACTTTTTCTCGTCCTGCCCGTGCTCGCGTGGGCAAACCCCATCCCGGTCTCCGACTTCTACAAACGGCCGCCGATGACGGGCTTCCAGCTCTCGCCCAACGGCAAATACCTCGCCGCGGTCGTGCCGATCGGCCAGCGTCGCAACGTTGCCGTCATCGATCTCGAAACTCGCAAGGCTTGGCCGGTGACCTCCATCACCAAGCAGGACATCGGTGGCTTCGTGTGGGCAAGCGACGATCGGCTGCTCTTTTTCCTCGATAACGAGGGTAACGAGTCACGCGGTATTTTTGCGGTGGACCGAGATGGCAAGAACCCGAAGATGCTGATCGAGCCGCCCGAGTCGCAGATGCGTGCGGGACGTTTCGAAGTACTCGGTGCCGACATCGTCTCGCTCATGGAAAACGACCCCGAGCGCGTGCTGATCTCGGTATCGCGCATACAGGATGAAGGCATCGTCCAGGACATCGAGACGCTCAACATCTACACCGGCAAGCGCCTTCGTAAGATCAAGAACCCTGGCAAGATCACGAGCTGGATCGCCGATCGCAACGGCGAGGTCATCGGCGCCGTGCGCGTCGACGGCGTCGAAACGTCCTTCCTCTTCCGAGACGGCGAGTCCAAAGAATTCGAGGAGTGGTCGCGCTCGCGAACCGGCCAGCCGAGCTGGTCGCCTTCGTACATCAGTCAGAATCGCGAGAAGTGGTACGTCTCCTCGCGTCTCGATGCTGCGGGCAATGCTCGCGACAAAGCAGCCATCTTCCGTTTCGATCCCAAGACCCGAAAGATCGGGGAGCTCGTTTACGAACATCCGGATGTCGACGTGGGCGGTGTACTGGGTTCGCGTGTCGCCGACGACATGATCGGCGTGTCGTATTCGGCAGACAAACCCCAGCAAGTCATCTTTGACCCGACGATCAAGGCGCTGCAGGGCACACTCAAGGCCCGTTTCCCGGATCAGCAGGTGTTCCTGTCGAGCGCCTCACGCGACGAACAGAAGATGATTTTTGCCGTCACATCTAGCACAAATCCCGGACGATTCTTCCTCTTCGATCGCGGCAAGAATGCCTTCGAAGAGCTCGCCTCGGTTCTGCCGTGGCTCAAAGAATCGCAACTCTCACCCATGAAGCCGCTCAAGATCGCCGCACGCGATGGGCTGATGCTGCCGTCCTATCTCACGATTCCACGACAATCGAGCGGCAAGAATCTCCCGCTGGTACTCATGCCTCACGGCGGACCGCGAGCCCGCGATTTCTATGGCTTCGATCCATTGGTTCAGATCATGGCGAACCGCGGTTACGCCGTGCTTCAGGTCAACTTCCGCGGGTCAGTGGGTTACGGATTGGCCTTCGACAAGGCAGGTTGGCGCGAGTGGGGCGGCGCGATGCAGCAAGACCTCATCGATGCGCTTAAGTGGACTATCGCCGAGGGCATCGCCGATCCACAACGTCTCTGCATCTTCGGTGCAAGCTACGGCGGCTACGCGACCATGATGGGGCTCGTTCAAAATCCCGAGCTCTTCAAGTGCGGCATCAACTACGTCGGAGTCACCGATCTGCCCTTGCTGTTGCGCACGATCCCTCGCGCATGGGAACCCCTGCGCGAAGACATCAAGCTGCAGATTGGTGAGGGCAAAAGCGATCTCGCAGAGCTCGAAGCACGCTCACCCACGCGTTTTGCCGATCGTATCAAGGCGCCGGTGCTCATGGCGTACGGCGCCCGCGATCCGCGGGTCGTGCTCGAACACGCACGAATGATGGAGCGCGAACTCAAGAAAAATTCCGTTCCGTACGAACTGATCGTCAAAAAGGACGAGGGACACGGCTACGCGAAGTTCGACAACCAAGTCGAATTCGGAGAAAAAGTCGCGGCCTTCCTCGACAAGCACATTGGCGCCGGTGCCGCAGGTTCAGCCCCTGCAGCGACGGCAGCATCGACCCTCGACACGCCTTGAACGAGTCAAAGCCTTGATCACCCGAGGAGCCTTCCGCACTCGAGACGGCTCGCAGCTCGCCGTGTACGACTGGCCAGTCGAGGGGGCTGCACTCACAGCGCTCATCGTTCATGGTCTAGGCGAACATGCGGGTCGCTACGAACTGCTCGCCCGATGGCTCAACTCGAAGGGTGTCGCGGTGCGCGCGTACGATCAATTCGGGCATGGGCATTCCGAAGGACCGCGCGGCGGCCTGTTGCGAGAGGGTCAACTCCCCGAGCATCTAGGCGACTTGGCTGCTGCGACCATGACCGAACCCTCGTTCGCGAACCGGCCGCTCGCGCTGATCGGTCACAGTCTGGGCGGGCTCGTCGTCGCCTCGGCAATTCGACGCGATCTCATCGCTCCTGAACTGGCCGTCCTCTCCTCGCCTGCGCTCGCCGTGCGTATGGCGTCATGGCAACGCGCCGCGGTCAAAGTATTACCGCGTCTCGCACCCGCGCTCACCCTCGGTAACGGCCTCGATCCGAGCAAACTCTCGCATGACCCGCAGATCGTCGCGGATTACCTTGCAGATCCGCAGGTTCACGACCGCATCTGCGCGCGTCTCGGTGCTTTCGTGGCGCTGGAAGGCGAATATGTGCTCGCATCAGCGAGTCGTTGGGCGACGCCCACCTGTGTGCTCTATGCTGGAGACGATCGTGCAGTCGACCCTTCAGGTAGCCGCGCATTTGCCGCAGCTGCGCCATCGAACATTGTCAAAGCGCTGTGCTTTCCCGCGATGTATCACGAGATCTTCAATGAACCCGATCGCGCCCTCGCGCTTAGCGCCCTCGAAACAGCGCTCGCTGGCGTGGCATGAGCAACGCCCAGATGATCGCGGCAGACACGGCAACCGCACCTGAAATAGCTGCCGTGCGCACCCCCTCAGTGATACTCGCTTCACCGAGAAACACGCCGACTGCCGCCCAGACGAATACTGCGCCGTAAGCCGCATTGCGGGTCACCGCAACCATCCAGACGTAGACCGCCGTCGCGCCAGACACCGTGGCGAGGGCCCACGCGTCCATCGAGAGCCCGAACGGATACCAGCCCATGTCGAAGAACAGCGTCGCGAGATTGACGAGGGTCGCCGTCGTGATCCAACCGAAGTAGATCGCGAACACGCCATCGACACACAGGAACTCACCCGTTGAAGGCGGCGCAAGTCGACGCAAGCGCGTGAAGATCACGATGAGCGTGGCGAGGATGAACAGCATGATCACGACACTCAACAACACCTGACGGTAGTGCCAGGCGAAAATCCAGGCGGCATTGCCAAGCGCATTGAGGAGATAGGGATTGGTGATCGTCCCGATGCGCGAGCGAATTCGCGGCGAGCCGCGCCACGCGGCGATTCCGAATGCCAGAAGACCGAGGTAGATGACTGACCAAATCGAGAACACATATCCTGGCGGCGTGAAGCCGGTCGGATAAAGCCGAGAGAGCTCACCCGTGTTGAGGCCGTTGATCGGAACGATGTTGGCTGCCGCGTTCACGATGAGTACCATGACGGTGGCGAGCAGCGGAAAGAAGGAGCGATCCATATGACAACCTCCTGGCGTACCATCCTACTCATCTCGCTGCTCGGGCTAGGAGCTTGCTCGACGATGACTCTGGACGGCCGACTTATCGATACCCGCTATCAAAGCACTAATCACGATAGCCGGGTGCGTTATTTGATTTTGCACTTCACTCAGCTCGATTTCGACCGCTCGGTCCAGGCTCTCACCCGGGCGGAGGGTCCTCGCCGGGTCAGCAGCCACTACCTCATCGGGCTCGAGCCGCCCACCATCTTCCGCTTGGTCGACGAAGATCGCCGCGCTTGGCACGCCGGCCAAAGCTTTTGGCGAGGCGACACCCAGCTCAATGCCAGTTCCATCGGTATCGAGATCGTGAATATGGGCGACGACGGCACACCCGGGGTCAATTTCGCCGATTTTCCGCCTGCTCAGATCGACGCCGTGGTCGCCCTCGTTCGTGACATCGTCACCCGACACCGGATTGCGCCTCATCGGGTACTCGGCCACAGCGATATCGCCCCGCAGCGCAAGACGGACCCCGGCCCGAAGTTTCCATGGCGTCGCTTGGCCGAAGAGGGCCTTGTTCCTTGGCCTGATTCGTCGGCGGTCGCCGAAGCCCTGCCGACTCACCAGGCCTCCCTGCCGCCGGTCAGTTGGTTCCAGCAGCAACTCGACGCCATCGGCTTCGAGGTCCCGAGACACGGCGAGTTCGATGACGCGACCCGCCGGGTGATCGCCAACTTCCAGATGAAATACCGGCCCGCCAAGTTCGACGGCCAACCCGATGCCGAGACGGCGGCACTGCTCGAGGTGGCCGGTCGACCCACGGGTTGGGTAATCCGAGATCAATCGGGCAGCTGGACGCCCTATAAGCCCGATTAAGGGCTCCAACTCAGGGAATGGCGTCGAAGGACGGCACCACCGTCGGCGTCGAAGTGCCGGCCGGAGCAAGGGCGCTATTGCCGAGCTGCTTGGCGGAGTTGTCACCCCAGGTCCAGGTGGTCCCCTCAGAGCCGATCGCTGCCGCAAACGACAGCCCCCCGATGTCCACGGCAATCGCCCCGCTGACCACGCTCACCGGGCCGAACGTATTCCGCGCGGTCGTTCCGCCATCGCCGAGTGACCCGGCGTCGTTGGCGCCCGCCGCGACGAGCAAGCCGTCGGAGCCGAGTACGATCGTGCCCCGATCGCCAGCTGCCGCATCGATCACGTTACGTCGAATTCCGGAGGGTATGCCGATGTCCGCAGGCGCCCCAGTACCAAAACCGAGCTGACCGTCGACATTTTCGCCCCAGAGGTAAAGACCCCTGCGCTGACTGATGGCCGCAGAAACATCTCCACCGGCTCGAATTCGTTGGATCTGGGTGAGTCCGGTCGAGGTGGGTACCCTCGCCGGCTTGAAAGTGCCATCACCGATCTGCCCCGAGACATTGGAGCCCCAAGCCCACACACTGCCATCCTGGCGCAGCGCGAGCACATGGTTGTTACCCGAGGCAATCTGGGCGACGTCGACGATCGGGATGAAAACCGGCAACGGCGCCGTCTCTCGACCCCCGTTACCCAACTGACCGAAGTTGTTGGCTCCCCAGGAAAACACACGTCCGTCCGTCAACAACACGACCGAATGAAACCGTCCGGCGGCTACGGACGTCGCAGGCCCCGGCAAGGTGACCTTCACCGGAGCCGCCCTGAAGAGCAAATCACCGAGGCCGAGCTGTCCCGACTCGTTTCCGCCCCACGCGTAGACATCGCCGTTATCGAGCAGCACGAGCGCGTGCGAGCCACCGGCTGCGATCTGCCGCGCCGTACGGCCTGCCGGTAGCGTCACGGTCCCGACCGTGTCACTCGTCGGACCGACCGTGCCGTCGCCGCGCTGACCATCCGTGTTGTAGCCCCAACTGGCGATCGTGCCATTGCTTCGACGCACCAGCGTGAAGGAGGTGCTCGCCGAGCCCGACTTGCTGAGTGCAACCTGAGCCGCGGCCGAGGGCACGGCCGCGACACTGCCCGCCACGACACGCAGCGTGGCGATGCCGCTCGTGATCGAGCCCAGAGAATTGCGAACGACGACGGCGTACTCGGTACTGTCGTCAGTGGCTGCGACGGCGTTCAAACGAAGGAGGCGACTCGTCGCGCCTGCGATCTCGACGCCGTTGCGACGCCATTGGTACTGGAGGTTCCCGCCGGTGGCACTGATACCGAACGTGACGGGGTCTCCCTCGATGACCGTCTGCGACACAGGCTGAATCGTGAAGGCAGGGCTTCCGAGAACCGTAAGCGTGACCGACTGACTCGCCACGACGCCGCCTGGGTTGACGACCAGTGCCGTAATGAGCGCCCCGTCATCGCCGGCGATCGTGGTCGATATGGTGTACGTGGCGGCGTTGGCGCCGGGAATCGGCTGATCATCGCGCAGCCACTGGTATTGCAGCTGCTCGCCTGTCGCCGTGACCGTGAACGTGGCCGAGGCCCCGACATTGACCGTCACGGAAGCAGGTTGTGCCGTGATGGTTGGACCCGCCTTGACCGTGAGCGTCGCCTCGCTGCTCGTGACCGAGCCTTGAGCGTTCGACACCCTGACCGAATATTTGGCCCCGTCGTCGGCAGCCGTCACGGGATCGGTGATGTAGGCTGAGTTCGTGGCACCGGCAATCGCCGCGCCATTGCGCAGCCACTGGAAGGTCAGGGGCGGCTTTCCCGACACACCAAAGTCGAACTTGGCCTGCTGACCGACGAAGGCGATGCGATCTTTGGGCTGGTCGGTAATAGTCGGCGCTTCGGGCCCCGCACTGGAGAGACAACTCGACAGCGCGAGCAGAAGGGTCAAGGCGAGTGCCGGCCTCAAGAGGCGGCTGAGCAAGGCGCGGGGTGACATCCGCGGGATTCTATCCGAACTGCGGCTTGAACGCCCCGAGCGCCCCGATCGTGAAAAGCAGCACCCAGAGCACCACGAGTGCCCACGTAGCCTTGCGCATCAGCCCTTGGAACTCTGCATTGTCGGCGTCGGTCGCGCGATCCTCCGCAATGGCGGGCAGCGCTGAGCGATAGGCCTCCCGAATGTAGTAGCGCACGAAAATACCGCAAACCATGCCGCCCGCGAACAGCATCACCTTGAGCGCGAGCCAATGCGTCGGATAGGGCCAGCCCGAGACCAGAGACCACAGACCGGTCCCCGCGAAAAAAGCGATCAACGGGTAGCGGATGCGCCAATCCCAGCGTGCGAGCGCCGGACCCTCCGGTGATTTACGGCGCCAGTGGACCCACCACATGAACCAGAACCAGGCCGCCGAGGCGATCCAGAGCAAGATCATCCAAACGCCCTCGATCGGCACGAGACCGAGCATCGACGCGAGCGTGAAGCCAAGCGGGACCGACATGATCATGGCGTTGCGGACATGCTGGTCGACGTCGAGCAGAAAGTCCCAGAGGCGCATGCGCTCGGCGCCGGAAAGCGTTGTCGTACGCGCCACGTAGTGCGTCAGCGCATTGATGACGAGCTCGCTTCCGAGCCAATAGCCCATGACGAGAACATGGGCCCATTTGATGAGTGCGTAGGTAGTCACGCCTGGTCGAGCGCGATGCGTCGACCCGTGCCAGGCGGCACACAGGTGAAGGTGATCGGCTGAGTAACCGTCGCGAGACCCCTCAACTCGGTATCACTACGGACTCCGCCACCCCGCATCGCCCAGTTCCCGTCACCCTGCAACAGAGCGCTGAAAGACGCACCGTTCACCGTCGCACGGGCTACGAGATCGCAGACCCGTCTCGGCGCAACGGTCTGAGCCTGCCCTCTCAATAGCGCGAGACGCCCTTCGATGGTCTCGCTCGCCCCCGGTCGCCACGTGAGCTGCTGGCCCACGATCGGAAACAAGTCGGAATCGAATGCGAGCACGAAGGCCGTGACCTGCCGTCGCGTCTCCGCAGCCGGGGCAGGAAACAGAAAAACAGGGTCCCGGAAAAAGTTGTCGAGCGTGTCGAGCGTCCCGTCGTGACTGAAACCGAAGCCGCGGATTTGGGCTCCGGTGATTGCACCGTTATCGGCGCTGAAACCGAACATCCCGACTTTCGTGTACATGTTGCGAAGTTGCGGGATCTTGAAGTTCTCCGTGATTCGGCCACCCTCGAACGTCATGAGCCCGTTTGTCCCGAACTGCCCGCTGTTGGGTCGAAGTCGATGGCAGTTGTCGCATGAGCCAAGCAAGGTGATCGGGAAATTCATGTAAATGTCGCGCCCTGCAGACTCCTCAGCCGTCAATGAATTATCGAGTGCGCGCACGGGATTGGGAGGCATCGCCAATTGCATCGCGAAGTCGGTGAACGTCTGCATCTGCACCGGCGATATCGGCGTCTCGCGCCCAAGCAAACCGACGAAAGCCCCATTGAATTCTTTGAACGCCGCTTCTTCGAGACTTTCGGTCTGCCCTCGCACCACCGCTCGAGAAGTTCCCGTGCGATCGCCCCGCCAATGCATGGGTCCGTTTCCGCGCATCCCGCGCAGCGTCTGCGTGGTCATCGGCCCCTTGAGCGGATGGAAACGGATGGTGGTCCTCGGACTCAAAGGCAGATAAGCGTTCGGATTCGACTGCGTCCGATCGTCCGGATTGCCGAGATCCCACGCAAGATGATCGAGATCGCCGAACACGTGACAGCTTCCGCAGGAGACTGTTCCGTTTGCCGAGCTGAGTGCGGCGTCATACAGGAAGCGGCGTCCATCTTTGGTCGCGGTACTCTCCGGTGAAAAAAGATTCCGGGTCGACAACACGGACCGATTGGCGGTGTCGATGACGACGACCGCGTGGGCGATCCGTGAATAAACGAACAGTCGATTGCCCGATGCGTTGATCGCGAGGCCCGCAGGACCCGCGGGTACGTCGATATGCCGACTCGAATCGGGGGTATAGCTTCCGGATACGAGCGCCGAAGTCGGCAATGCGGCCACCTTCGACGATCCAAAGGCGGCGGTATAGAGCGTGTCGCCGTTCGTGCTGAAGACCAAGGCCGTCGGCTGAGACAAAGATTTCGCTTTTTCGGCGGCAGGCAAACTCGCTCCCTGCGGGAGCGCGAAATTGACGTGCGGATTGAGATGAACCGGAGTCACGGCGCCGGAAGAAGGCGTGATCACCGTCACACGACTCTCGGCGATTCGGCCGCGCACCGTGGTGTTGCCACGCTGACCCGAACCTTCGAATCGTACTTCGTTGAACGCCTCGGTATTCGTCACGAACAGTCGGCCATCTGCAGGACTGACCGCCATGTTGAAGAGTGTGGTGCCGACACCCGAGTGCCGCGCGCCCAACGCCGGCGTCGCCGCCGCGGCATCGATCGTGAAGACGTCTTCATCAGGTAGCGTGAACTTCACGCGGTTCGACCAGTCGTTACGCGCCTCATCGCGCCACACGGCGCCGTCGAATCGAACGATCAAACCGGTCGCTGGCGCCTGAACGCCGTCAAGGCTCGTGCTGATCCCGGGTTTTGGAATATTGAGCGCATCACGATGAAGCACGGTTGTGCGGTTGCCCGACATGAACGACGCCGCATAGACGGTACGTCCGTCGTTGCTGACGGCCAACGCTCGAGGGACATCCGATGGCAGCGTCAACACTGAAAGAGGTTTCCCGTTCAAAGAATCATCGAGTTGAGCCGCGTCATAAACCCAGATGTCGGCACGTCCTGCCCCGGGCGTGATGAGCGAAGCCGATGTGAATCCCGGACGATTTTGTCCGCGATTGGCGGAAGAGATGAACGCTCGATCGCGATTTGTGCCAGCGAACACCACGTCGCGAGGCTCATCGCCGACCTGCAAGGTTCGCAGCACACGTGGCGTTCCATCGAGTCGCACGACGCTCACGGAGTCCGAAAGGTGATTCACCACCCAGACCTCGCTAGCGTTGCGCTCGGCGACGGCTACGGGCTCCAAACCGACGCTGACCGTGCTCGCAAGACGCAGCGTGTCTCCCTCGACCGAATAGATTTCGAGGCAATTGGCTGGTGCATTGGCCACGTACAGTCGCTGTCCGTCCGAGGACAGCGCCAAGGGTCTGACCGGACCACTTTCGAATACGACGAGGCTGCTCGGAGCCGCGTCGGCCGTCAGGGTGTCGGCCGAGGACCCGCACTGCATTACCGGGCGCTGCAACACCGTACCGAGGCTGGCATCGATGGGCGACTGGCTGGTCGGCGGCGTAGCCGCGGGCGGTGTCGTGGTGGCGGTGTTGCCGCCCGATTGCCCGCCACCCCCGCCCCCTCCGCACGAAGCGAGCACTGCGATCGAGAAAAACACCACCGCGGCCTTGTACGCGCTAGAAAGCATGATGACCCCACCCGATTACCCGCGACGTTAGTTCCGTAACACAGTCTGTCGCAACCCTTTCCGCGCAAAACACCTTGCAAACTGTACGTCGTCCGCAGGGCGGCACCCGGTGAAAGTTGGGCGGGAGTTCCGGTAACGTATGGGTCATGCGCTACCTCATGCACGGCTTTGCCGCCTTGTTGCTCTCGTTGATCGCCCCACTCGCCTCGGCACAGAGTTTTTCATTGGCGCCTCTGCCCTATGCGCACGATGCGCTGGCGCCCGTCATCGACGAGCAGACGATGCGCATCCACTATGGTCGTCATCATCAAGCCTACGTCGACAACCTCAATAAGGCCGTGGCCGCCTCGCCTGCACTCGCCGGTCTCTCGCTCGAGGCCCTGTTGGCAGAGGTATCGAAAGCCGGCGATGCCGTGCGCAACAATGGTGGCGGTCATTGGAACCATACGTTCTTCTGGCAATCGATGACGCGCCCGGGACAAGGCGGATCACCCTCGCCTGATCTGCTCGCCGCGATCAATCGCGACTTCGGCTCGCTCGATCAATTCAAGGCGGCGTTCCGCGCGGCCGGCCTCACTCGGTTCGGCTCGGGCTGGGCGTGGCTCATCGTCACTCCCGACGGCAGACTCAAAGTGTCCTCGACGCCGAACCAAGACAATCCCCTGATGGATATCGTTGCCGATCGGGGACAGCCGATCCTGGGCAACGACGTATGGGAACACGCCTACTATCTTCAATATCAAAACCGTAGAGGCGACTACCTCGACGCCTGGTGGCAGCTCGTCGACTGGACCGTCATTTCACGTCGCTACGCTGACTCTCGAAAGTAAATCTCACCAAGGCCCTCCTCGGCATGCTGAAATTCCTCAAATCCGATATCGGAGCCGGCACCCTGCTCGTGGTTGCCGCACTCATCGCCATGACGCTCGCCAACTCGCCGTTGGCCGACCTGTATACCGGCACGCTCAGCACCAAGATCCGCATCGGTCTCGACGGTTTTGGTCTCGAAAAATCCGTGCTGCTTTGGATCAACGACGCGCTGATGGCCGTGTTCTTCCTGCTCGTCGGACTCGAAATCAAGCGCGAGCTGGTCGAGGGCGAGTTATCCGATCGACGTCGCGCCGCGCTGCCGGTGATGGGTGCGATCGGGGGCATGATCGTCCCGGCCGGCATCTACGCCGCGATCAACTTCGACAGCGCAACGACTTTTTCGGGATGGCCGATTCCGGCGGCGACGGATATCGCTTTCGCGCTTGGGGTGTTGTCGCTGGTCAAACGTCACATCGTCCCCGGTCTGCGCGTGTTTTTGCTGGGCCTCGCCATCATCGACGACCTCGGCGCCATCATCCTGATCGCCATCCTTTTCACGGCCGATATCTCGAGCCAGGCCCTCACGCTCGCAGGCGTGTGCATCGCCGTGCTCGCGTTGTTCAATCGGTTTGGCGTCGAGCGGCTTTGGCCCTATCTCGTGGTGGGCTTTTTTCTTTGGTTGGCGGTCCTGAAATCGGGTGTTCACGCCACGCTCGCGGGAGTCGTCATCGGCACCATGATTCCGCGCAAGTCCATGCCGAAACTCGAACACGCGCTGCATCCCTGGGTGACGTTCGGCATCATGCCGATCTTCGCGCTGGCCAACGCCGGCGCCTCGTTGGAAGGCGTTGGTCTGCACACTTTCACCGAGCCCGTCGCACTCGGCATCATCCTCGGACTGTTCTTGGGCAAACAACTCGGCGTCTTCGCTGCCTGCTGGCTCGCGGTGCGCAGCGGCATCGCTCAACTTCCGGCGGGCAGCAACTGGGCGTCCTTGCACGGTGTGGCCATCATCACCGGCATCGGGTTCACGATGTCGCTCTTCGTCGGATCCCTCGCGTTCACTTCGAACGATTACGACACGGCGGTAAGGCTGGGTGTGCTGACCGGCTCGGCGCTGTCGGCAGTCGTCGGATGCGTATGGCTAGTGATGTTGAGCCGGACTCGCTGAGGAGTGCGAGCGCCCGAACAATGCTGATTTCTTAGATGCGCGGGTCGGCAGTCGACATCATGATCGACAGCGGATCCAGTCGCCGAGCTCCTTCGAAAATCTTGACGTATCCCGGATCATCGAGACGGTCGATTCGAACGAGCGTACGTGCACGCGGGGCGTGGATGAAACGGCCGTCACCCAGATAAATGCCGACGTGGGAATTGGCGGCGCCGCGAGTATTGAAAAAGACGAGATCGCCCGGCCGAAGATCTGCCTCCGCTACGGGGGAACCGACGGAAGCAAGTTGGCGCGACGTGCGCGGCAGCGCAATGCCAAGTGCTTCGCGATACACGTGATTGACGAGTCCGCTGCAATCGAAGCCGCTCTTGGGGTTGTTGCCCCCGAAGCGATACGGAACACCGATGTTTTGCAGCGCCCGATTGACCACACCCTGCATGAGAATCGATTGCAAACTGAAGACCGGGGACGCCTGCTCCGCCGACTTGTCGGTCTCCGCGTCGGCCCTTACCGGCTGCGCGAACGACATCCCCGTCGCAACGAGCACTGCGATCAAAACACGAGCGAAACGAGGGGGCTTGCGGGCCTGCATGGCGATGAACCGGCGTCCTGCAAATTTCGGGTTGGCGAGTGTATCGGCCCTGATCGAGCGTTGCCACACTGACAGCCGTCCCGAGGCCGAGTTCCCGACCGGGGAACCCGACGCGCCGGACCCTCGGGGTCCGAATAGAATGGCGGGATGGTCGACCCCGCTGAACGGTCCGCATTCTGGCAGCTGCAGTTTTGCGTGTTTTTATGGGGTTTTACGGCCATCCTGGGACGCCTTATCGCCCTGCCCGCCACGGCGCTCGTCATTTGGCGCATGGCCCTCGCGACGGCCCTGCTCGCGGTCCTCCCCAGGGTCTGGCGGGGGTTGAGGGGGCTGGACCAGCGAACGCTACGGCGTCACGCCATTGCCGGCTGTGTGATTGGTCTGCACTGGCTCGCCTTTTATGGTTCGATCAAATTGTCGAACGCCTCAGTCGCGGTGGCTTGCCTCGCCCTCGGATCGGTATTCGCGGCCATCCTCGAGCCCATGGTTACCGGGCGCCCACATGATCGCGGCGAATTGATCCTCGGCCTCCTCGCCATCCCCGGCGTATTGCTGCTCGTCGGGGGCGTACCCCTCGAGATGCGTAACGGCATCGTCGTGGGGATCGCGGCTGCCGCGCTCTCTGCCCTCTTCGGTAGCCTCAACAAACGCAATCTCGATCCGCAAGCCGATCTGGCGGCGGTCACTGCGCTCCAGATCGGGATCGGCACCGCGTTCATCACTTTGCTCGGCGTTGCCATGTTCGGCGTCGAGGTCGCCTTCACGCCGCCGAGCGCAACCGACTTCGCATGGCTGCTCGTGCTCGTCGTCGCCTGCACGCTGCTGCCGTTCATGCTTTGGCTCCGTGCCTTGCGCCACGTCAGCGTGTTCACGACACAGCTGTCTCTCAACCTCGAGCCTGTTTACGCGATCGTGCTGGCCGCATTGCTCTTTCGCGAGTACGCCGATCTCACCCTGACCTTTTATGTCGGTGTACTGATCATTCTCTCGACCGTGTTCATCCAGCCAAAGATTTTGAAGCGATGACGATCTACCTGCCCTCGCCCGCTTGCGCACCGACAAGCGATGCACTCGAGAATTTTTGCGCGGGTGCGAACCGAGCGATCCCTGATGTGGCGCTGACTCCAGACCTGCTCGATGTGAGGTGGATCGGACTCGATGCCCCGAGCACCCAGAGAGTCTTCGAGCTGATTCGCCAGGGTGACAAACGCGGTACGTTCTCACTGCCGTGGATCATCGAAAAAACCCGCGGCCGTGTTCCCCATGTCGGCAACTGGATCGCCCTCGTCGATCTCTCAGGCCATCCGGTCTTGTTGACCCGCACGGTCAGAGTCGACTCCGCCGTATTTGGTTGCGTCGAACCGCGACATACGGCCATCGATGGCTCGTCGGTGCGCGACCCCGCCGTCTGGATACCGCTGCACACGCAGTACTGGAATACCCACCTCGCTCCGTTCGGGCTTTCGGCCACCCCGGATATGCCGTTTTGGATCGAGGAATTCGTTCTCGTGTACGACGCCGAAAACTGCGGTATAACCGGCGCCGGAGGGTGAAACCATGTCAGGCACTGCAAAGAAAGGCATCAAGGCGCGACTCATCTCGTGGGCCATGAAGAAAATGATGGCCGGAGCCGGCGGTCCCCCGGGCTCGGGCGGCGGAGGCCCCCCGCCTTGGGTCAAGGCGATGATGGCGGGCGGCGGCAATCAGAGCATGGCGGCCATGCTGGCTACCTCAAGCGGATTCGAGGGTCGCGAGAAATTATTGGGTGATGCGGTATCCATGGCGTTACGCACGCTCGATGACAACACGCCCTACCCGCACGACATGAACGACGCGCTCGTCAAAATGCACTTGAGCTCGGTGCAGTTCGCCAAAGACAATGGCCGTATTGCGGACTACGTCGCCCATGATGTGAAGACCATGCAGCCCATGCTGCAGCGCCTGAAAGGCATGATCGAAAAAACCGGCGAAAAAGAAATCGCGCTCGCCGGCATCTTCGATCGCACCACCTGTCTTTATCAACTCTGTCTCGATCTCAAGTCCGAGCCCGGGAAGCGGTCCTTCACGTTCCCCTACACCAAAGTTTTGGAGCTCTCTCGGAAGTCGGGCGAGTTCAATCTCACCGATCGTGACGTGCACGAGCTTTGGATGAAGCCGCGTCTGAAGGGTTACGCCGAGGCTCTCGGTGTCCGTCTCGACATCTCCGACATCGGACCCGATAACAAAGTCACAGTCGCGCTGGCCGCCTGACCCTCAGGGAGTCGGCGCGTCGGGTTGAGCTTCGGGCGCCGCCTTCACGAAGGGGGTGAGGCTTCGGCAATGCGCATCGATGCCGACGATCACCGGATACGGCGTGAGATCACAACCGAAGCGTCGAGCGTTGTACATCTGCGGCACAAGACAAGCGTCCGCGAGCGTCGGTCGATCGCCGAAACAATGGCGTCCGTCCGCCGACCAGCGCTTGACCTGAACCTCGAGCGCCTCGAATCCGACGCCGATCCATTGACGGATCCAGCGCGTGACCGCCTCATCGCTCGCGCCGAACTCGCTGCGCAGGTAGTTGAGCACGCGTAAATTATTTAGCGGGTGAATATCGCAAGCCACGCTGAGCGCCATCGCCCTGACGGTCGCACGATCGGCCGGACTCGCCGGCAGCAAAGGCTGCTCGGGATAAGTCTCATCGAGAAATTCGATGATCGCGAGGGACTGCGTGACGACATCGCTCCCCGATTGCAGTGCGGGTACCAAACCCTGCGGATTGATCGACAAAAACTCAGTCGTTCGGTGTTCGCCTTGCAGCAAGCTGTGACTCGCTTGCGTGAACGTCAAGCCCTTCAAATGCAACGCGATCCGTACTCGATACGCCGCCGAACTACGCCAAAAGTCGTGCAAAATCATTGAGGCGCTCCGATGAGAATCTTGATGTCGGCGACACCCTCGACGCCTCCCTCGAGCACATCGCCGACCGTCACGGCACCGACACCCGCGGGTGTCCCGGTGTAGATGAGATCTCCCGGCTCGAGACTCATCGACGCTGAAATCTCGGCGATCACCTCAGGCACCGACCAGATGAGATCGGCGATATCCCCCTGCTGACGCATCGCGCCGTTGACCGAGAGCCAGATTCGTCCACGCTGCGGGTGGCCAATGTCCGCCGCCGTAACAATCGCCGAGCACGGCGCCGAGTGGTCGAAGCTTTTACCCCACTCCCACGGTCGCCCCAAATCTTTGGCGGCATTTTGAAGATCACGCCGGGTGAGATCGATGCCCACCGAATACCCGAATACATGCGCATTCGCATCCGCTGCGGGAATGTTCCGACCCGCGCGACCGATGGCCACCACCCACTCGATTTCGTGATGCAAATTTTTCGTCTGCGGCGGATAAGGGACGACGACGCCGTTTTCCACCAAGGCGTCGGCTGGTTTCTGGAAGAAAAAAGGCGGCTCGCGCTCGGGGTCTTTACCCATTTCTTTCGCATGCGCCGCATAGTTCCGCCCCACACAATAGATACGGCGGACGGGAAATCTTTGATCCCTACCCCGAACGGGCAACGACGCCATCGCCGGCGGGTCGATGACGTACGCGGATCGAGAACTCATGGAGATCCAGGGCTCAGGCCGGAGGCCGTCCCGGCGGAATGGCCAGTGCCGAGGCCTCGCGCTTCGATCGGAGGAACGGATAGAGCAATTGCACGTACCACTTCTCTTGGCCGTAACTTCGGTCGTCTGCGAGTCCGTAAGCCGGCGGAAACTTGCGCGTGATCACGGCCGTTCCGAAAAGCACGTCCCAGAAAAAAAGCAGATTGCCGAAATTGCCCGAGTAGTGACCGATGCCGTCTTTGTCAGATAGCGCGTGGTGGGCATGGTGCGTGGCAGGCGTCGAGATCGTACGCTCGACCACCCACATCAGCGGTCGCAGCGCCGGAACGCGATACAGCGCTTCGTCCCAGCGCCAGTTGCAGTGGGCGCCGATGATCACGGACAGTTTGACGAAGATGTACCCAATGTACACCCAGCCGAATCCCAAAAAGACCAAGAGGCCCGACAACCACAACCCGGGCATGAAGGCGTAGTACAGGGCATTGTTGCGATACACGATGCGCACGCTCATGTAGCTAGCCGAGTGATGGGCCCGATGCAAGGGCCACATCACACTCGTATGCGACAACCGATGCCAGAGATATTGAGTGAGGTCGTCCGCGATCAGTAACGTGCCCAGCATCGCCCACCACGGCCAGTCGACGAGCGCGCCGCGATACTCGGGTATGAACGCGCTGCACAGCGCTGCGGCGGCAAGACCCACGGCACCCGAGACGATCGGGAACATCACGATAATCGCGATATCGAGTTTGTTGTCCTCGGTGCCAGCTTCTCGCGGAAAGAACCCACCCCGGACGAACTCGATCACCGCAAAGAGCGAGAGCAGGCCGAGAACGATGATGACTTGGGCTTTAACCGGGTCGAGCATGACAAAAGTGTACCCGATCGCACTGCGTGGGATAATTCAGCCGTGCCTAGCGCCTCGAAACACGCCGGACCGTACGTCTATCTCGTCGGGAACTCCCCCCTCGGCCAGACTTTAGCCGCCGCGAGCCCCAAGGGAATCTGCATGCTCGCGTTCGCCGACTCCCGAGGCGAGCTCATCAAAGACGTGGTGCGCCGATTCCCCGGTGCGGTAACGGCACCTACCCGACACCCTTCGATGACGTGGCTCCGACAAGCCGTGCGTCATGTCGCAACACCCTGGGAGGGTCCGTCGTTTCCCCTCGACATGCACGGCACCGACTTTCAAAGAAAGGTGTGGCGCGCCTTGAGGCGGGTACCCGCAGGCCGCACGGCGAGTTATCAGGATATCGCGCATGCCATCGGCGCCCCGAAAGCGACGCGCGCCGTGGCGGGCGCCTGCGGCGCGAATCCTGTCTCCATTGCCGTTCCCTGCCACCGTATCGTCCACCGCGACGGCTCGATTTCGGGATACCGCTGGGGCGTCGAGCGAAAGCGGAAACTGCTCGCGCTCGAGGCACGGTACGCCGCCCGAGAGACCAAATAAGCGCCACTCGATCAGTGCCTCTCGGCTGGTCCTACTTTCGCCTCAACACCGGAGACGTGCGATCCCAGCACGGGCTCTCGATGCTCACGCGCTCGCACGCTCGACGGGGATACTGCCCATTCATTCGCCGAAGGTTCACGACGTCGAGCCCGGCCTGATAACACTCGCAAGCCTCGCTCTCGAGCATGTCTCGATTGAGCACCGTGAGATAGCCGCGGCTGTACTCCACCATGCCGTCTCGCTGCAGACGCCCCACCGTGTTGGTGACCGCCTCGCGCCGCACGCCGAGGAAGTGGGACATCATCTCGTGGGTGATCTTGATCACTCGCGAGGGCGAACGATCCTGGACCGAAAGGATCCATCGACACATTCGCTGGTCGAGCCGATGTCGACAATTGCAGGTGATGGTCTGAGCCATCAACCTGATTTGGGAAAACGTGTACTGGAAGACCGACTGCTGGATCGGCTGCGCGTCGAGAAACCGTCGGCGCAACTCGTCCTTGTCGATTCGGAGCGCCGTACCGCCCTGCAAGGCCACCATTCTCACTGGCCCCGGCTTCTGATCGAACAAGGACTCGAGTCCGATCACACCCTCGCTGCCAACTATCAGGAACTCGGCCGAAAAACTGTCCTTTAGCACGTAATCCATCGACACGATGCAACTGAGCGGAAAAATCACGTCCGAGGAACGCGCTCCGATCTCACGGAAAATTTGCCCATCCGACAGGCTGATCGATTCCAGCCGTGCCGCCAGGCTTTCACGCAACTCCATCGGCAGCGAAAAAAGCAACTCGTTACGATCCAATTCTTTGACAGAAACCATCTTTAACCCCGCTTGATTCCGAACGTCTTCAATGTAGGAATCCGGCGCCAAACGATCTGTGCGAAACCGCACCTAAACAATAGGTTACGCGCGATATTGAATGCAATTTATCTAGACTGTCCCTGCGCCCTGAGATGCTCGCGAGCAACCGCCAGACCGCGGTTGGCGTCTTCAAAGAAATTGGGCGAGTGCTCGGCTGCCTGCGCGAAGTAGCGCATGGCGATCTCGTAATCTTTGCGTCGCAACGCATGCTCGCCGAGCCGCTGATAGGTCCAGGGCTCGGAAAGCGTCTCGAGATAAGATCCGAGAGCGCCCGCATATTCCCCGTCGATCGCAAAGAGATCTCCACGCACGATCCAGGTGACCGACATCGGCTCGTCCACGATGCCGGAGATCGCTGCCTTCGCTTCGATGAAGCGCCCAAGATTCATCAACGCCCGAGCGCGATAAGTTCGTAGCTCAACCGACTCCGGTTCGCGGGAGAGCCCTTCTTCGTAGATCGAGAGCGCGCGCGAAAAGTCGTTGCGCTTCTCGCTCGCGAGACCCATCCCGATCGACGCTCGCCGTGAATCGGGCGAATACTGCACGGCAGACTCGAACGAGGTTAGCGCCTCGGCGTAACGGCCTGCATCGAGTAGTAGAAATCCGAGGCTTTCGTGTACCGCACCATTACTCGGGTTTCGCGCGAGCGCGAGTCGCCACGCTTTTTCGGCCACCTCACGATTCCCCAGTGTTCGATGCAAATTACCTGCTCGAACGAGCGCCCGATCATCGGTCTTGTCGAGCTGCTCGGCGCTCATGTAGTGGTAGAACGCCTGGTCGATCTTGCCGTCACGAGCGGCGATGTCACCTTGCGCGAGTAATAAACTGACCCGCTCGGCGCGATGCGCAGGGTCACCCGGTTGAACGGCCTCGCTTGCGGGATCCGCGCGGGTGGTCGAGGTGGTCGAGATCGTCGTGCACCCTGCCAACGACACCACGAAAACGAGTGGCCAGCTTCTCAAAGTCATCTCTGCGCTCTCCTTTAGATTTGGAAGTTCTCGTAGATCTGTATGACGGCTGGGCCAACAGCCACGAGAAAGAACGCCGGAAACTCGCAGAACACCAGCGGGAAGATCATCTTCGTACCGGTTTTGGCAGCACGCTCTTCGGCGACGCGCATCCGCTGGTCGCGGAACTCGCTCGAGTACACCCGCAGGGAGTCCGCAATTCCCGTTCCGAGTTGCATCGTTTGCACGAGCAAGGTCACGAGACCACGAATCTCGGGAAGACCAGTTCGTCGATTCAGGCCCTGCAGCGCCGTCGCCCGATCGATGCCCGAACGGATTTCCGCATTCACGGCGGCGAACTCCTGGGCGAGTTCCGGATGCAGGAGCCGAACCTCGCTCGTCACGCGCTCGATCGCGGCCGTCAGACCGAGCCCGGCCTCGACACAAATGACGAGCAAGTCGAGGGCATCGGGAAAGCCGTTGCGCAACTTCGCTTGCCGCCGCTTCACCTTGGTAGCCAGCCACCAGTTGGGGCCGAAGACACCTAAGGCAATTCCGGCGATAGGCAACATAACCAACGCTGCCGTGACTTCCGTGGTCGACTCCGGCCACAGCAACCATGTCGCCACGATGGCTGATGCAAGCAAAAGGAGCTTACTCAGAACGAAGAGCGATACCGCATTCGGGCGTCTGATTCCGGCGATGAAGAGCTGATCCTCGATGCGTGCGCGCTCATCACCCATGATCGGCAGTAAACTGCGGCCGATAGGCTCCAGCGTTGTCCACGTACGGGCCCAAATCCCTGGTCGACCATCACGCGTATCTGCCAGAGCTTCGAACCCACGCAAGGTCGGATCACGCAGCACGGACGCCCAAGAGACCAAACCATAAGCCAAGAAAAATACGGCGATGGCGATCGCTGCAGGAAATAGTAGGTCAGCAAAGTCCACGACCGCGCTGAGATTCATGAGACGACTCCTTGATCTTCAGCCCAAGTTGGGCTCAAACCTTGACTCGTGCGATCCGCTGCATCCACACCACACCGAACAGCATGAGCACCGCACACCCACCGAGCAGCATTGGACCCTGCGGGCTTTCCGTGAGGGTCGCTAGATATTCGGGCGAGTTGAAATGCAAAACGGCGCCGAGCACGAAAGGCACCGAAATGAGAATCCAGGCCGAAAGACGCCCCTCGGCCGTCAATGTCCGAAGCTTGCGCTCAAACCGAAATCGCTCGCGGATGACGCTTGAGAGATGATCGAGCGTCTCGGCAAGGTTACCGCCGGTTTCACGCTGTACGAGGATCGCCGTGACGAAACCGCGTAATGGGATGGACGGAACCCGATCGAGCATGGCCATCAGCGCGCTTCGCGGATCACTGCCATAACTCAAATCTGCTGCAGCAATTGCAAACTCCGTCGAGATCGGTGCATCCATACTTTCGGACACCAACCTAAAGGTAGATACAAAGGGATTTCCTGCTCTCAAGCTGCGCTTCACCGTATCGATCGCATCGGCTAATTGAGCCTCGATTTTCATGATGCGTCGACTACGTAACCACCACAGACGTACGAGCGGCAAGGAGGCCGCCAGCAAACCGGCAAACATTACCGCCCACCATTTCTGTGAAATAAAAAACATCCCCAATGAACCGAGGACTCCGCACACCGCCATCTCGAGAAGCACTCGGTACGCTGGCAGTGCAAGCCCTGCGCCCTCGATCAACCGCAGCAGCGGCCTGAGCTCGGATCTCATCTCGATCCGGCGCTCGAAGGGTGACAGCCTCGCGAGGTGCGGCCGCCTCAGTAACTCTGGCTCACGTCGGCGCCCAGTAGGCTCGCCTTCGAACTCCTTCTCGAACTCCAGACGCTGACGTCTAGCTTCACCAAATAGACTGATACCGAACGCCCGAAACAAAAAAAACGTGGCGAGTAATACCGCTGAAAAAAACAGTATCGGGAGCGTATTCATGAGAAGAAACCCCTAGCCGACGTCCGAAAAAATCGAAACCGGCAGATCCAAGCCACGCTTACGGATACGATCGAAGAATTCGGGAACGATGCCGGTTGGGTGGAATCGCCCAAGGACATTGCCTTTGGTGTCTACTCCCGATCGCGTGAAAGCAAAAATCTCAGACATGACGATCATGTCCGACTCCATTCCGTTGATTTCCTGAACGCTCGTGATGCGGCGACATCCATCCTCGTGTCGCTCCATATGGACGATCACATCGATCGCCGACGCAATCTGCGCACGCAGCGCCGCGATCGGGAATTGCACGCCGCTCATGGCCACCATCGTTTCGATACGACTGAGCGCATCGCGACTGGAGTTCGCATGCACGGTCGTCAACGAGCCGTCGTGACCGGTGTTCATCGCCTGGAGCATGTCGAGCGCTTCGGCGCCACGCACCTCGCCGACGACAATCCGATCTGGACGCATGCGCAAACTATTTCGTACGAGATCGCGCTGCGTGATCTGCCCTTTCCCCTCGACGTTGACTTGACGGGTTTCGAGGCGAACGACATGCGGCTGACGCAACTGAAGCTCCGCAGAGTCCTCGATGGTGATGATCCGCTCGCGCTCAGGGATGTAGGAGGACATGACGTTCAGCAGGGTCGTCTTCCCGGAGCCAGTGCCTCCGGAGATCATCACGTTCAACCGCGCGAGAACAATCGCTTTGAGGACATTGACCATCTCGGGACTGATGGATCCGAGATGTACTAAATCATCCATCGTTAACGTGTCTCGCCCGAAACGCCGAATCGACAGCACAGCACCATCGATTGCGAGCGGAGGGATGATCGCATTGACGCGAGAGCCGTCTTGCAGTCGTGCATCGACCATCGGCATCGATTCGTCGATGCGGCGACCCACCTTGGATACGATGCGATCAATGATATTCAAAAGATGTGCATCGTCATTGAAACGGACATCGGTTGACTCAATCTTGCCGGCTCGCTCGACGTACACCTGATGCGGGCCATTCACCAGGATGTCCGATACCGTAGGATCTGCGAGTAGAGGCTCGAGCGGCCCAAGCCCCATCACCTCATCTTCGATCTGGCGCACGACATGCCGTCGCTGCAGGAGGCTGAGCGGTGCCGAGGCCTCATTGATCAACCGATTGGCGATCTCGCGAATTTGGGTACGAACCCGGCGCTCATCGACGTTGCCGATCATCGAGAGATCCATTGTCGAAAGGACGCGCGGCAGGATGATCTGCTTCCATTCGGCCTCGAGTGGACCCGGCAATGACTCGATCGGAGTGATCTCTCGCGAGCTTTCGAGGCGAGTCATCGCTCACCCCGCGAGAGCGTGGCGAATACCCGCCGAACGGCGCTGACCGCTGGCGCGGGTGCGACTCCGGTGAGTTGACCTTTCAGGGCAATCAACGCCTCGGTCAGTGGGGCGTGACGATCGAGTTCCGCCACAGGAACGCCGGAGTCGAGGCTTCGACGGACCAACGGACCATCTTCAGGAATCTTCGCATATGGCGTAGCGCCGACAGCTTTACTGATCATGTCGTCCTTCACGGGTGAACGGGTTGAATATCGGTTGAGAATGATGCGTACCACCGAATCCGGGACGCCGACATTTAGAGTCAGCAACTGTCGGAGACGGGTTGCCAGACGAACGTCTGACAGGCTTTGGCTGACCGCCACTAGCACATGATGCGAAGCGCTAGCCGCCTCGATTGACGCGGGATCTAGCCAACGATTGGCAGAGATGAAAATCAATTCGTAGCGTTTCTGACAGAGCGCTAGTAACCGGGAGAATTCGGCTGCATTCATGGATGCAGGTATCGCTCCCGATGGAACACTCGACAAAAGATCCAAGCCACTATTGTGTCGAACAACGTATCCATCCAGCGCCGTCATATCGAGGCTGTCGACATTCTTCATCGCCTCTACGACTCCTCGAGTCGGATGTAATCCGAACATCGCCGCGAGGGGCGCGTAGATCAGATCAAGATCAATGAGTAGGGTTTTTTTCGATGCCACTGCCGAGAGATGAGCGAGTGACCCCGCGATGAGCGAGGCGCCTGTACCGCCCGAGGCGCCGAAAACGCTGATGACCCGCGCCTCGCGCTCAGATCGATCCGTCGCACGAACTTCTCTCAAGGCACGCGTGACCGCGGACTGCAGCTCCGGAGTCGTCGGCGTTGAGGGAAGTAGGTCGACGACGCCAATCCGAACGAGAAGACGGGTCGCCTCTGGTGAATTCAGATCGCCGCAAACGACTACTCTCGGCCGATGAGTCTCGGGCATCGCATCGATAGCCTCGAGCAGAGACGATTGTCCGTTTCGGCAACAGACCAGGACGAGATCGACTTCGGAAAACGCCCGCCTGAGATTACCGTTCAAGGCCTCGGTCACACGCAGCAACGTGAGTTGCCAGTCGCTCTCGTCGCGAAGTTGATCTTGTAGTCGATGTAAATCGTCGTCTGACGACGAAAGAATAAGAATTTTTTTCAATTGCATGGCAGCGGCGCCGAAGATTCCGGAGCAGGTAGAACACCGAGACTTTCGGCGGAAGTTGTGGAGCTGATATTCGTCGGCGAAAACACGCCAGTGATGAAAGGAATGAACAGAGACACCGATACGCCGTCGAGGCTGACTCGTACGAAACGTACCGACGTGAAGTCGGCCGTCGGATCCACGGGGATGCTGTTGGCATTGAGATAGTTGACGTTCACGTTGTCGATCGTGGCGCCCGGTATGGCGACGCCCTGCGCTGAGGAATCCTGGAACAAGGCAGCCTTGACGATTAACGGAGATCCGGGTGGACACACCGCGGCGAGTCTGGCGGCGCGCCGTACACCCTCTTCCAAGGTCATGCGCAGATACACGATGCGGGAGAGATCGAGCACACCGAAGATCACCACCAGCAGCGTCGCAATCACAATCGCGAACTCCACCGCGGTTGTTCCACGAACCCCATGCCGATTCATAGCGCCCTCATGACGGCCCGCGGCCGAAGCTTGAGTGCGCTGATATCGAGGTCATCACCAAAACCGAAGCCGGGCAAAACACCCGCGATCATGGGTCGGTAGGTGTAGTCCGCGGACAGCGTCACGAGACCCGCAGAGGTCACCTCAATGAATAGGTCTTGAGCTGTCAGACCCGGAACCGCCAAGGGGTCCTCCCCGATCACGCCGGTTTTTCCGTACAACACCAAGCTGATCGCTTGCTGACGGACTTCCGTCGTCAACATAGGAACCCCGGTCGAACCCTGATACGCGTTATCCGCAACGAATCGCGCCCCCGCTTGAACGCGATGCGACAGTCGTGAGTATTGGATGAACGCTCGACCGAGCTCAGCGACGGGCGTCAGCAACAGGAGGATGAGGGGCAAGACGATGACCATCTCGACGGCCGCAATGCCCAGAATTCGCGAGGACCGAGTCATGAGTCGCTGCTGCTCGGATCGCGGAACAACTGAATGACGTATGGTCCGCCGACTCCCGGGTTGGGCCCCGGCGCTCCAGTTGCTTCGCAATCAGGCAGGAACTCCCCAATCAGCTCGGACACTGAGCCGCTCGAAGTCATTTTCTGGAGCAGGAAGAAACACGCCGCCCCCCGCAAAGGCAGGGCATTTTGATTGATTGGAGCCGTGCAATTAGCGATCGGTACCGCCACTTCCCGGCGTAAAAGCGCTCCCCCACCTGGCGCAGGGAGTAGCGGACTGTCGTAAGTGCCCGCCGCCAACTTATTCAAATAATCGGTACGATTTGGCACCGCCACATCCGTTCCCCAGACGATCAGGTTCGAGCCCTGTCGTAAAACACCGTCCTTGTCCGCAGCGATAGGTTTGTCCGGCGGCTGCCCCGTACCCTTCCAGAGGACGTCGGGTGGATACTCTGCAGGCGTGAGACCCGACCCGTGTTCGTTGAACCGAGTATTCACACCTTGAGCGACGGGGCCGACGTTTCCACCGGGCTTGATCGGATACGTCGTACCGCCACTCACGACCACACAGGATGCGAACCCACCGGCGAAATCCGTGCGCAGTGCCGAGGCACCACTGCCGGACATCGACAGGAAATGGAAGTCGCCGAACTCCGTTCCATCCCCGATGTTTTGTTTTCCTTTGAGCAGGTAAACCCTTCCCGGAACGAACCCGAAGTTGGGTTTTTCAGCCGTGCCGCAGACGGCAATCGGCAACACGCTGCATACCTCCGCGAGCGGCGCACTCGGACCCGCCACGGCACTCGCAGATACCTCGAGTGTGCTGAAGCCGAGCGCTTGAGCGAGGCTCGCACCCGTCTCGATGTCATCGAGTAGCACTCGGACATACCGACCCAGGCCCGGCTGGTTCGGATCGAACGGGATCACCGACGAGTATCGGATGTCGATATCGCTGCAACTCACTGACGACGGCAGTGACTCCGCAAGCTCCTTGAAGCCTTGAGCATTGGCAATCAACGACTGCCGGGCAGCCTCGCATGCCGCAGTGGTGCTGCTCGTCTCATCGAGGCGCTGAGCGGCGGCAAGTGCCATCGCATCGGCCACGCTCTGCAGCCTAGCCTTCATGTACCCGAGACGGCTCGCATCGAGTGCGAGTCCGGCGATGCCGACCAGCGCCGCCGCCGCGATCACTACGAGGAGCAATACGCTCCCCCGCTCCCGACGTCTAAGAAATACAGCCCGCGGTCGCATGTCACTTCCCTGCAATCGCACCGAACAGCGATTCGAAGAAGCCTGGCTTCGAGGCCCCCTCGGCACCGCGCTGCCGCAGAGCCCGCACCGAGGCGGCCGACACTTCAGAGTCGGTGCCCTGTGGCGCCGCGGTGCCATGTCGATCGCTGGCCGAGGCGTCCTCGGTCTGCGCAGCCGTCACGGCACGTACGTTCCGACCATCCGCCAATTTTGGTTCGGTCGTTGCACACCCCACCGACATGGCGGGCAGCACCACACCGAGAGCAATCAATTTGAAAATGTTCTGGCGTTTCACGGCTTAGCCTCCTGGGTGAGTCGACCCAACATGAAGAAGTCCCAATCGGTGGGCTCCTGATACCGGTCGGTCGGCAATTCGAGACGCTTCGGATCGATCGGACGCGCCAACCGCGGCGTGACAAGGATCACGAGCTCGGTATTGCCCTTTAAAAAATCCTGACTTCTGAACAACGCCCCCAAAATGGGCATCGATCCGAGCCCCGGGAATTTCGTGACTATGGACCGGACGTTATCGCTGAAGAGTCCTGCGAGCGCGATCGTTTGACCGTCCGCCAACTCGACCGTACCCGTTGCATTGCGACGGGTGAGCGAGGGAACGACGAACGTCGAACTCGTCTGTGTTGGATTGAGCACGACGGTCGTCGCGTTCGAAATTTCGCTGACCGACACCTCGAGCTTGGTGTTGATCCGATCACCCGCCAACACCACCGGAAGCACCTTGAGCGAAATACCAAAATCTTTGAATTCGATGGTGACGCTACGATCTCCCTGCGGCACCGGCACCGGGAACTCTCCTCCGGACAAGAACGTCGCTTCCTGCCCCGTCAGCGTAGTGAGAGTCGGCTCCGCAAGAATCTTCGCAAGCCCCTGCTCCTTCGCCACGTCGAGTGCGAGGTTGAACGCGAAGCTGTCTGACAGGTAGCTCGTGAAGATGCCCTGGTTCGGAATCACGAGCGTGTTCGGCGCGAACTCGTCGAATGTCGGACTGAGAACGCTGCCGCCGATCGTGCCCAGTGTCGGCGCACGCAGACCGGTGTTACCAATTAGCGCATCCGGAAATGAGGCGCCGCCATTGACTCCGCCCCCGCTCCAGTTACCGCGCACGCCGAACGCATTGAATCGTGCATTCATGCGCTTGAGTTCCGAACGCGCGACCTCAGCCACACGTACCTCTACCATCACCTGCTGGGCACCGGCGACCTGTATGAGATTGATGACCTCGCCAACACCTGCCTCTCGTCGACCCGCGCCCTCGTCCGCACCGGCTTTGCGTCCCGCTCCGACGCGAGCCAGATAGCTTTCCGCAACGCGGATCGCCGTAGTCATGGCAGTCGCACTTGGCACAGAACCGGAAAGTACGATCGACCGCTGGGCCGAGGACACCTCGATCGACTGATTCGGAATCAAACGAAAAAGACGCGCCCTCAAACTTTCGAGGTCGTGCGTCACCTCTACCTCGACAGTCGATCGCTTCCCAGAGTCACGATCCCACACGACGACGTTCGTGACTCCAATATCCTTGCCGAGCAAGTAATACTCAGTGGGGCTTAGCACTACGATATCGGCGACGCCCGGATCAGCCACCGAAACGCGCTTCGCGGGTTTCGGCAACGTCAGCGTCCGTGACTGAAACACCGTCAGCGAGACTTTTTCGCCTACCGGTTCCGCAAGGCCACGCGCAGCTGAAAACCCGAGCATCAGGACCACAACAGAGATCGTGAGGTTACGCATTTTGAAGACTCCTTATTCCGAAATGCCGGTGCTGACGGAAGTGCCACGAATGACTGTCACGGTTCGACGAGTGACAGTAGGCGACGGAGCCGTGGGGAATTTGGCGAGAGCAAATTCCGCCGCAATGAGTCGTCGCGTATCGCTTGCAATACTCTCCGGATCGAGCGTGTCAGCGGGTGAAGGCGAGAGCGGGTTTCGAAGCGTGAGTTGTAGAATGCCGCGTTGCCGAGCAACCGCAACTTTCTCAGCGTCCCCGGGCGTCACCTCGAGTGTCACAGCGCGGCCGACAACAGGACCATCCGTCGTAGGATCCGACCGTTGATCCACAGCTAATACACGAACATCGCGGATGATGGTCTCTGCAGTGGCCTCACCATTCTCAGTGAAGGCGGAGATCACATCGACCCGATTTTCGGGAAGTACAAAGCCTCCGACACCAATGACATCATCCACCCGGATGGAAACTGCACGCATGCCGGGCTTGAGCACTGCGGCGAGTGCACTTCCGCCCGCGTACTCTGAGATTCTCCGAACGACCAATACTTCGCCCGCATACAAAGGGGAGCGGGCGACCTGCCCGACCAACTTACCGACATCACGATAGGCGTCGCTCGGCGCGCCGTCTTCGAATGTTCGAACCAACCGCAGATCCTCGCGCTCGACGCGTTTGCCCATCGGTACGTCGCGCGCGGCGACAACAACCGATGTCAGTGTCTTATTGCTGACTTCGACGGCCTCGATGCGTGATTTCATCCAGGCGGTCGCAAGCGCCGCTGCAATGAGCGCAAAGGCTAGCGCCATCGCAATGAGCCAAAGATTCTTTCGAGTGTCGTAGTTCATGTAATCCTCAGGTGACCATCACGGTCGCGACAGTAGATGCGGCGATGGCCACCGCGTAGGGAATGTGCGTGACTCCTCGGCTGATGCAGAGGTAACCAAGCGCTAGCGCCGCACCACACAGCGCGATCGCCGCAAGCGCGATCAGAAGTTGAGACAACGACCACCATACCGACGTCGCAGCAATAAGCTTGACGTCACCCGCGCTCATGCCTCGCATCACGTACATCGGCATGCAAGCGAGACCTCCGAGTGCGCCGCTCACAAGCCCACTCCAGATCTGACCAGCGCCGAGCTCGTAGGCACCGCCGATCAGACCGACTACGGCGATCCCAAGACAGAGCAGATTCGGAATACGCCGCTCCCGCCAATCGAACACCGCGGCCATAACGACCGCAGGAACGAGAATGACCATCTGCATGAGGGGGATCGAAGACATTAATGGGTCGCAAGGTTTAGAAACCGACCGGCGCCCAGAGAGACGCCGGTCGGCGTTTTACATCAGTAAAAAGCGCAACTTAGACGGCGGTTCCGCCAAGAGATGTGATCAACGAGTTGAGTCGACCAAGAGCCGCGCTACCAACAGCCGTAAAGGCTGCAATAAGCCCCACCGCAATCAATCCAGCAACGACGGCGTATTCCACCGCAGCAAGACCGCGCTCATCGGTGATGAACCGATTCACGAACTTTTTAATGGACTTCATTTTCATCTCCTAGAATTTTCAGGGACGCCGATGACGACGCCATCGACGGGGTCACTCTAGGACGCCGCACATCGAGAGCCCTGCGCGATCGCGCACGGTTTTTTGTTTTTTCTATAGAGGCCTCTTACCGTGCTTGAGACGACGAACCACGACGACGATTCGCTCCGATACTTAGTCAGTCTTCAATCGAACCGACAGGAGCATGATGATGAAAAAACTTTCGATACCCGATCAACTGACCGATCTGGAGGATGTCGTCCGCGGTTTCATGCGACGCCCGTTCTTCTATGACTCACAGATCCCTGAAATTCGCATGGATGTACGCGAAGACGACGACGCCTACGTCATCCACGCTGAGATACCCGGAGCAAAGAAAGACGATGTCAAAATCGACGTCGACGATAACTTCGTGTCGATCGCCGCACAGCTCGGCAATCAAGTCGAGCGAAAGAACGGGGGACGCTGGATTTGTACGGAGCGTTTTTCGGGCTCCGTGTCGCGCAGCATGAGCCTCCCGCATGACGTTGATCCAGAGAAGGTCAACGCCGCATACGAGAACGGTGTGCTCGCACTTACCTTGCCGAAGAAGGCGCGGTCTTCCGCCAAGTCGGTGCCCATCCGATAAAAAATGGGGCGGACTCCGCGAGGAGCCCGCCCCAAATCCGCCAGCCTCAGGGATGCGGCTGTCG